>Ga0315336_1000041_pt1 | contig 759711 bp, 587 predicted proteins | sample ASW5metaG_FD_204512 | JGI IMG/M metagenome (GOLD analysis project Ga0315336, IMG submission 204512) | Ammonia-oxidizing marine archaeal communities from Monterey Bay, California, United States - ASW #5 | ecosystem: Environmental > Aquatic > Marine > Intertidal zone | place: USA: California... | reverse complement strand
CGACCTACTGGCGACGGTCTACTACGCCCTAGGCATCGACCCGCACATGGAGATCCGCAACCACCTGAACCAGCCGCGCGACCTCGTGAAAGGAACGCCGGTCTTGGGGCTCTGGAGCTAAGTCGCTTCGGATGTGGAGTCAAAGGGCTCCGTCCCCTTTAGCCCCTTTAGCCGCCCTTTAGCCCCCTTTAGCCTCCCTTTAGCCGGCTCTCTAGCTCGACCTCCAGACGCACCGTCCCGCCTGCCATAGCGTTGACGCGGGTTCGGCTCGCGCCTCGCCACGATCAGCAGCAGGCCTTGGACGGTTCGATACTTCGCGCCCTTGCACTTCGGTCATCTGGCCTCGATAATCAAATCGCCCCCCCTCCTACGCGTTGCTCAACCGTCAGACGACAGACCATGGCTTCACGCACCCGTCCTCTACTAGTTCTCGTCGCCTTGGCAACTCTTGCACTTCCGGCCACGCCCCAGACCGAGCAGGAACAGAACCGCCGGAGGCAGGAACAGGCGTCCTACGAACACCGCCGGAGAGAGCGCCAAAGAGACCGTGTCTACAGTCAGCACTTCCCAGGCTACGGGCGAAATAAGGATGACCTACGGGCCGCCGGTTTCGGACGTAGATATTCCAGCGAAACGCGGCCTTCGTTCGTCAGCATAACGACGCTGGCCGCTCCCAAGTTGGCCCGCAGAGCCTATCGCAAGGCGCAAGACGCCGCCGCCCTACCCGACTTGGAAGTCGCCGCCGAACACCTCGACCAAGCCATCGCTCTCTACCCCGATTACGCCGCTGCGTGGTCGCTCCTTGGCCGCGTTCGCGTGCGCACCGGAGATCACGGCCAAGCCGTCCAGGCTCTGCAGCGTTCGATAGAAATTGACGCCAAATACCTGGAGCCCTACCCCGATCTCGCCTATCTCACCGTCACCGAAGGCAGGTGGCTCGACGTTGTTCGTCTTGCTGACCAGATGATCAAGGTCAATCCTCTCTTCACGCTCGGACACTACTATCGCGGTTATGCCCTGCTGCAGCAGGGCCAACTACAGATCGCTGAGAAGGCGCTCTCCACAGCGCTCTCGACGCCCGACGCGTCGCTTTTTCCGGACGTTCACTACGTGCTCGGCGAAGTCTACCGAAGTCAGGCATCGTACCCATTAGCCGCACGCGAATACGTCCTCTACACGGCCGCCGTATCTCAAGGCGCCTGGGCCGAAGAGGCTAATCGCTGGCTCGAAGATTGGAGAATCCTAGGTGTGATCCCATAAGCCCGCGAATGACGGGCGCAATCTCCGCCCTTGAACTAGCCTCTCCGGTTCGATCAGACTCCGACTTCCCGAGTTTCTCTACGGTAATGCGCAGCTGGGACACAGACGCTCGCGGCCCGAGGCTTCGGACGTTGGGACTTCGCCCCGCACGCACTTCCGACTTTGCCGGCGGTCTCAATGGATGGACGCAACACTTCACCGAAAGGAGGAGTGGATCGACAAGAGACAGAAGAGGCCTGAAGGGGACGCCTGAAGGGGACAGTTTCTTTTGGCCACGGTGCGTGAGAGAATGCCCAACAAGAAATGCCGCGACAGGCACGCGTGGTGGCGGTGGGCGTACCGCACCACGTCACGCAGCGGGGCAACAACCGCCAAGACATCTTTTTGCTCGACGAGGATCGGCGCTTCTACCTGAAGACGCTCGGCAGTTGGGCGCGACGCTATGAGCTCGCTCTGCTGGGCTATTGCTTGATGACAAATCACGTCCATTTGGTGGTCGTGCCGCGGCATTCGAATTCGCTGTCCCAGGCCCTCGGCAACACCCACCAGTTACACGCGCAACGCTTCAATCGGCGCTATGGGCGCAGCGGTCACGCGTGGCAGAACCGCTTCTTTTCCTGTCCTGTAGGACCGGATCGCGCGGTCGTGGCGTTGGCCTACGCGGACCTGAATCCGATGCGCGCCGGGCTGGTCGGCAGGGCCGAAAGCTGGCCGTGGTCAAGCGCCCAGGCGCATGTTTCGCAAACCGACGCGAGCGGTTTGCTCGACGTGGAGGCATGCCGGCAGTGGTGCGACCTCGATGAGTGGGAGCGCGTACTGGCGACCGGCGGGTTAACGGCCGAGGGGACGGCCCTGCGAAGGGCTACCCTTACGGGACGGGCCTACGGCGACGAGTCGTTCGTCGCGCGAGTCGATAGGGAGACCAAGCCTGAGCTGCGCGCGGCAGGAGCGTTTGCGTGAAAAAGAAGCTGTCCCCCTTGAGCCCCCTTGAGCCCGTCCCCCTTGAGCCCCCTTGAGCCGTCCCCCTTGAGCCCCCTTGAGCCACAAACATCTTCACGGACGTACTTGTGACGATCCCCGGAGCAGGGCTGCAATCGATCGGAATCGGCAAGGGCGTGAACCTCAAATCTATGGGAGTACCGGGACTGGCAGCTCCCTCCATCACGAGACTCGGAGCAGCACGATTCGCGAGGCCTTGATCACATGATTAATGAGAAGACGGCAGTGGAACAACGAGACCGGAAAGGCCTTGCGTACCTAGTCGGGGCCGTGTTGCTGACCTGTTTCTCGGTAGTGCCACTTCTAGTCGTGACAGCGCGATTGACTTGGATAGCGATGTCTCAGGGCATCGACGAAGCTAGGCTCCACATCGCTTACAATGCTGGCCCATCTCCTACAGCAGCAATCGATCCCGACACCCGGAGTATCACGATAGATCCATCTGTTGCGGAGCAAGCGATGACCGAATTCTGGTGGACTATGACGGCGCTCGGGGTCGGCAGTTTGGCCTGCATCTATCTTTGGGTCGGCTATTTTCGCCAGCGACGACATCCATGATAGGTATAAGTCAAGAGAAAAAGGCGCGACGGACGCAGTCGTCGCGCCCCTTCCACTTCGAAAGATCGGTGACAAGAAGATCGGAGAAGATCAGAAGATCGGTGACATCCATGATAGGTAAAGTCAAGAGAAAAGGCGCGGCGGAAGCAGTCGTCGCGCCCCTTCCACTCCTGGGCGGGCGCGGCAGCCTGGCTTCGCCCGCCTAAACCGGTGATTCCCCAGCGGCGGGCGCGGGTTCGGTCAAGAGCGCATCCGCAAGGATGCGGCGTAACTTTACTCTTGACGGGTTCCGCACCCGGCGCGCAGCGCTCCTCAACGCGGGCGAGGCCGGGTTCCCGGTCACGCTCGATGCCGTACTCTTCCGCCTCTACAGCGGGCAGTGACAGTCACTTATTTACATAAGCTGCTTATTATCAATTGATTAGAGTCCTAAATCCCGAAGCTGTAGTGCAGCCGTCAAACCGGCCCTCGCCTAGCCAAGAACGCTCCTCAATCCCGTCGACCCGACCCCAGCGAAGCGAGGCTGCTCGCTGAGCTTCTCAAGCGGCCTTCACAGCAGTTGAAAAATTTTTTCTTCCCCGGAATCAACAACTTCCCGAAAATCGCGCCGCCTGAGACGCCCCACGGCCCGTATTCTGGAACCGAGAGCGCGCCGATTCGCGGTTAACCGCTCCCCGTTCACGCAAAATGACCGACCAACTCAGCCTAAAACAGCAGAAGGCCGCGGCCCTGCTCGATACACGAACGATTGCCGCAGCGGCCCGCGCCGCTCAGATCAGCGAGCGCACCCTCTACCGTTGGCTCAACCAGGATGCCTTCCGAGACGAGGTCCAACACACTCGCCGCGCCGCCGTAGCCCAGGCCACCGCCCTTCTCCAAAGCCTCTCCAGCTCCGCCGTAGACTCCCTAGAGCGCATGCTCGACGACTCCGTCCAAACCACCGTAGCCCGAGTAGGAGCCGTCCGAACCGCCCTCAAAGACTCTTTCCCTTCCACTATGCCGGGTCCAATAGCCGCTCGTGCGAGCTAGACGAGACTGACCGCAGACGTGTTCTTCACCGGGGGGCATGTCCAAGCCATTTGTCGAGGAACGGGAAGGCTTGCTCGCCGTCGATCCTGTGCGGCCCTTCAAACGCCGCAAACTGCGCTCTATCGCTGACCCCAAGTCGCTCGTACACCCCTTGCACGCGCTGGAATTCCTCACGCGCGTCGTCGACGTGCACTGCCGTGTCCCTTGTACCGTTCTCGATCAGAAGCGCGCGCGGAGCGATCATCCAGCCGAGTTCTGCGTCGCCAAAGCGGTGCAACAGATCATCGAGGTAGTACTCGAAACGGTGAATGTGGGTGATCCAAAACATGCCGCGGCCATCGAATCGCTCCATGAGCTTGCGCGTCCGATGGTTGAACCAGCCTGAAACCACCGTGGCCTTGATCCGAGTATCGAGGGCCGCGGTGTAGAGAGAGTAGTGACCTCCCTTGGATAGGCCATACATGCCGATCCGATCCGGATCGACCTCGGGAAGCGTCTCTAGATAGTCGATACCGCGCTGAAGCTTCGCTATCTCCAACCCCATGACCGTCTTTCCGACGACCAAGGCCTTCTTATGGAGGATGTCTCGCCCCTGGGCGTCAGGGCCCTGGCGAGGTTCATGCTCTTCGGAGTACAACCCGTGCATGCGCGGGACCCACACTACATATCCTCGTTCGGCGGCAGTCTTCGCGAAGGCCCGGTAGGCGTCGCTCGATTCCTCCGGCCCCAATAAACCTGCCAAGTCTTCTGGAATGCCTCGATGGCCGTGGAGGCACACCAACGCGGCGGTCTTCTTCGTTGCTCCGGTTGGAATTAGGAGAAGGCCGTACGTCTCCACGCCGGGAAAGACGTCGACCCAGACTCGGTAGGTCGTGTGCGTGTCAAAGTCGCCGACCTTTTCGCGCCGCACCCTGGCCTCGCGCATCGGCACGAGATCTTCTTCCGGCACGCCCAGAAACTCCTTCCATTCATGCCGATAGGACTCGATCGACTGAGCGAAAGCATCGAGCGTCTCAAACCTGACGCGCTGCCAGTAGGCGGCCCGTTTCGCATCAGCTTGGTCGATCACGCCGTCGAGATACTTCTCGATCTGCCGATACTGCTCGTCGCGAATCGACTGGGAGTCGGCGAGCCGTTCTTGACCAAACACGCTGGGAGCCAGCCCCCAAAGGAGTAGGCTCGCGATCGCCAACCGGAGCCAGAAAGACCGCTCGAGCATTGCTATTCCTCCCTCGGAAAAAGTCAGTCGACCGACGGCCGGCCTCATCGCTCCGCGCCCGCAACTGTGCGGGCTGCAGCCCGAAACAAGGCTGCGCCCAAAGTTTGCCAGTCTTGGATCGTCCGGAATCGGCCGTCTAGCTTCGGGTGGCGTGAGACGCGGTTCTCCATCAACATGGCGGGGATGCCGAATTCAGAGTGAAGTCCCCGGCCGACGCTCATGCGCCCCTTCTGGTCCGAAGCGGGTGGGGCGGACCAGTAGCGCGGCTCCGCCCTCGTCTCCTGGAATGAGCTGCTTGCCGTGAGCTCGCTCCGGAAGCGATCCGTGAGTGCGCGATGCTCGGCGGAGCCCTGAATGTATTCGCTCGTCTCGGTATTGTGAACGGCCAAGAAGAAATCGATCCGTCGGCCACGCTCGATCCAAACCTTGACGGCCCTATGCTGCGCGGCGATCTCCGGCGTCAGCTTGGGGTGAATCGCGTCCCAGTTACGGTTCAGGTCATAGCCGTGGACGTTGAATCGCACGCCTCCGATCTGAAGACCGTCCGGATCGCCGACTGGGAAGACCTTCCAAACGGCTTGTCTGCGCAACCGCGTCGCTTCTTCCGAGTCGCCGAGCAAGAAGCGCAATCCGCCGTCCGCTGTCCACGATGTGCCCGACTCCCAGGCGTGCTGCCGAAACATGAGCCAAATCACCGGCGCGTCCTGCGCGGCCTCGCTGATCGTCCAGAGCGGAATGGGCCGCCCCTCGACCGTCCAACCGGTGATCCCGCGCAAGAGGTATTCTCGATCCGCGAAGTCGCTCTCGAGCTGCTCTAGATTGGTCAGCGTGTAGGGCGGCGTATGCGCGATCCAAACCGTGTCGCGCTCCGGGGTGAGGCGGAACGCCAGCTCTTTCGCGTCGTCGTTCCATTCCGTGGCCTCGAGGTGCGTCCAACGCTCGTTGTCGTAGCTGTAGACCGGATGCGTATCCTTGGTGACGGAATATGTGCCGGGCGTGTAGTTGTACTCGCCAACCAGGTCCGTCAGTTCGACCGTCAGCTCCCGGCCCTTCACCCCGTCGAGGCGGAAGTAGTACCAGTTCGCCTGGCGGTTGCGCCCGTCTTGGTCAGACTGCCCCTCGACTGCGATGCGTAGGTGGTCCGGCGAGACCCAATCGGCTCTTCCGACGTTCCCGCCGGGGAAGTCCGCGACGACCGCCGCGGCAAGTAAAGCGAAACACAGCATGAATCTCTCCGATTGTCAGCGCTGGCAGATCGTCGCCAGGACTCCCCGGTGAGCCCGCGCGGTCTCTGGAGTCCGAACAGACAAGGGCGCGCTGTCGTCACGCATACAGGTACGCTCATGCGTCCCGGGGGAACCAGCGGTCATTGCCGTGCGATCCGACTAGCTAGCACTTAAAGACGCCGATAACGTAGGGCAGGGAGAAGACGCCCTGCAGCCATTCCGAAGTCTCCGCGGCCGCTTCAGCCTCGGCCTTGATCATTCCGAGATCGGTCTCATCGGTCTCCTCAAGGCCGAACGGCACCGCCCGTCGATGATGATCATCGGCGCGCCTGACGTAAGCTCATGGTCGCTATCATAGCCGTCGCGCTGGAACGGCTGCCATTCCGGCGGGCGTTGGCCGAAAAGAATCAGCGTCTTGCGTACAGAAGACATCCACATGAGAACAAACAGCGCGAAGATTCCGAGGCAACGACCTCCGCGCCTAGGGCTTCGGTTCCGCAATCGAGGACCTTGCCGCGAACGCCTCACGCACGGCGGGGCGAATGTCGTCCTGGTCCCACGTATCCCGAGTCATGCGAAGGGTTCTCCTAAGCGGCGGCGCGTCCGGGCGGGTCATCGGCTCTCGTCGGAATCAGGTCCCCGTAACACTCCCTGGTGACCACTACGGCGTTCCCCGGGATATCGGCGACCGCGACGGCGGTCTCGTCGGTCGCAAGCCCGCCGAGGACGGCCCGCAGTTGATCGACCTCCGGATCGACACGCCGCTTGCACACGTGGTGGTCGGCCCACTTAGGCGCTTCGTTTATCCGGGCAGTTGTCCAGGCAGGTTCCCTGGCGCGAGGCGATTCGGCGGCAAGCTCCTGCCGCCGGGGCCAAACCGGAAGCCTCGGAGCAGCCGCCCAGGCCGCGCGCCCGTATCTTCGCCGTCGCGCGCGACCTCGATTCCGCGGACGAAGGTGTAGCGGTAGCCCTTCGAGCGCTGCACGATCCGCTTGCCGCCTGCTGGGAGATCGTGCACGACGATGGGCCGCTCTAGGTTCAGCTCGGCGAAATCGATGACGTTGAGGTCGGCGCGGTAGCCTGGGGCGATGACGCCGCGGTCGTGGAGTCCGTAGGTCCGGGCTGTCGCCGCCGTCTGTTTATGGACCAGGAACTCAAGCGGCAGGCACGGTCCGCGTGTCCGATCGCGGGCCCAAATTGTGAGTAGGCTGGTAGGCGAGCCCGAGTCGCAAATCAGTCCGACGTGGGCGCCTCCGTCGGCGATGCCGCAAACGGTATTCCGGTTTGCCAACATCTGGCAGACCACCTCCAGGTCGCCGCCGCAGTAGTTTTCGAAAGTGTGCAGCAGAAGGCTCCGGCCACCCTCTTGGAGCAGCAGTTCGAGAGCTAGATCGAAGGGGTCTCGATCAGCCGCCCGAGCTCGGTTTGCGATGCTGTTCTCGAACTCGGGCTCATAATTCAAAGGGTCGCCGAGCTCAAACGTTCGCTCCAGGATCGTAGTCATTTCGCGGGTGTGGTCATCCTCGGGCCGCTCCTCGACTAGCCGACGGCGCAGCTCGTTGTCGTTGGTCAGGCGGGCAATCCTTGTTTCGTGATCGAGAGCCTGGAGCTCGAGCCACAGCGGGTGGGTCAGGAAAGGATGCTCCGAAGCCTGTAGTCCCAACAAGATACCGATCGGGCGCGAACCTACCTGCGCGGTGACTCCGAGCCCATCGGCGCAAGCCTGGTCCACCGACGCCAGCGTTTCGGCCCAGCGGCCGGGAGAGATGGCCATTTGTACCAGCAGCACCGACAAGGGCCGCTCGCCAAGCTCTGCAACGGCTCGAAGCAATGGAAACTCGCCCGCGCCAAAGTCGGAGTTCACTTGGATTATTCCCGTCCGGGCCCGCTTCATCGCCAGCGCGAGGCCAGCCAGTTCGGGATGCTCCGCGGTCAAGCTCGGCGTGGGCCGCCCGTCGGCGGCGCGATGCTTGGGCGTGCGCGACGTGCTGAATCCGAAGGCGCCGGCCTCCAGACCTTCCTCCAGCAGTTGGCCCATGCGTGCGATCTCATCGTCGGTCGGACGTGCAGCGTGGTCCGCGCCGCGTTCTCCCATCACGTAGAAGCGGAGAGCCGTGTGGGGGACCTGCGTTCCGACATCCATCACTCGCGGCGTTTCCTCGAGGACATCGAGGTACTCGTTGAATGACTCCCAACGGAAATCGACTCCTTCGGAAAGAACGATTTCGGGAATGTCCTCGACTCCTTCCATCAAGTTCATGAGGAAGCTTTCCGTACCCGGGCGAACCGGCGCGAAGCCGACCCCGCAGTTGCCGAAGATCGTCGTCGTTACGCCGTGCCATGACGAAGGGGTCATTGCCGGGTCCCAGGTCGCCTGGCCGTCGTAGTGCGTGTGGATGTCCACCCATCCGGGCAAGACCAGCAAGCCTTCAGCGTCTATGTCTCGCTTTGCCGCGCCAGCCTTGGATTCCACGACGGTGATCAACCCGTTGGTGATCCCGACATCGGCGCGATGGCGCGGCGCCCCGCTCCCATCAATCACAGTCCCGTTGCGGATGGCCAAATCATGCATCGGTGTTTTCTTCGTCCCCCTCAGAAAGTCAACTTGGCGCCTTCCGTTAGCGCTCACTCTGTGCGACTAGCGGATCCAGAAACTTGTAGAACTCCTGCGTTGCCGGATCGTCTGGCTCGCCGAGGTCGTCATTTAAGCTGCTGTGGTTGCTGTCGCGCTTGCCATACGAACTGGCCGGGATCTCCGCCGCTTTCAGCAAACTCTCAAGGCGCCCAGCCTGTGCTCGCGTGTCGGGATTGCCGTCGAAATACAGGATCAGGAACGGCGGGATCCCTTTGCCCTTCGCGACGTGCGTCACCGCGGAAAAATCGAGGTGCTTCTCCGGGTCGTTTCCGAATTTCTGACGATGACCAAAAGTAAACATCTTGCCGCCGTAGATCGTTTGCCGCTGCTCCGCCGTCATGATGATCTTGGGAATGTCGTAAGTATCGCCGTCCACGGGGACGCAGCCTTCGAGGACGTCGAACGACACCTCTTCTTTCTTGAGGAGACGATCATCGACGCAGAGCAACGCAGCCAACTGAGCGCCGGCGGAGTGTCCGCCCACAAAGATCCGTGTGGGATCGCCGCCGTACTTGGTGATGTTCCGGTGAACCCAGCCGAGCGATCCGGCGACATCGCTGATCAGCTCGGCCATTTTCACTTCCGGCAGAAGTCGATAGTTTGTTGAGACAAAGACAAATCCTCGCTCGGTCAGCACCTTGGGCTTCAGTGCGACATCGCTCTTGTCCCCAGCCTGCCATCCGCCTCCGTGGATCCAGAACATGACGGGCAACTCTTTGCCGGCCGATTCCTCCGAGGTGTAAACATCGAGGACGTGGCGTCTGTGACCGTTCTCTACGTATGGAATGTCAGCCGTCAGTTTCTGCGCCGCGGCGTCGTTGCCAAGCAACAGAAGCGAGAAAGCGATGGCGGAAGAAAGCTTGAACTTCATGGCGTTCATCCGTTCGTCGGAAATCGTTTCGCGTACCAAGACGCTGAGATTGTACCTCTGAAGCACCACAGGCGGCCCGGACCACCCTGTCCTTCGAGCATGCACGCAACTGGTCAGCTTGCATTGACCGGGGTCCAGCCCGCGATCGTCGGACGAGTGCTAGACTCTAGCTCGGCCTGACCGCGCCGACCATGAAGCAATCCGCGCTACCGTTTGTGCCGCTTCTTGTGTTCCTGCTCGCCTCGGCCGGCGCTACGGAGGCGAGCGCCGATGTCGTCGTCTACGGCGGGACCCCGGGCGGCATCGCAACAGCCATCAGCGCAGCGCAGCAGGGCCGTCCGGTCACCCTTGCCGCCTACCAACGCCACCTCGGCGGGATGATGACAAGCGGACTGGGGAAGAGCGATATCGAGGATCGTGCCGTGATCGGCGGCCTCTTTGTAGAGTTCACCAGGGGAGTCAAGCGCTACTACGTCGAGCGCTACGGGGCCGATTCCGAAAACGTCAAGCTCGCCCGCAACGGCTACTACTACGAGCCCTCCGTGGCCGAATCCATTCTCGAGCGGATGGTCCGCGAGGAGCCGAGGATCACCGTCCTCAAGGGGTGGCGTCTGGTGTCCGTGGAATTGGAGAACGACGCCGTCCGGTCCTTCCGCATTGCACACCGCCGCAGCGGCGAGGAGCGGGAACTCACAGGGAAGGTGTTCGTCGACGCCAGCTACGAAGGCGATCTGTTCGCAGCGGCCGGGGCGGAGTTCCGCTTGGGACGCGAGTCGCGAGAGGAGTTCGGGGAGCCGCACGCCGGCGTCGTCTACTTCGACTACCAGGAGCGCAAGTTCCTGCCCGGCGCGACCGGTGAAGCCAGCGACTGGCTGCCGGCCTATACACACCGCCTTTGCCTCACGAAAGATCCGTCCAACGCGTACCGACCCAAAAAGCCGCCCCCCGGCTACGACCGCAAGACCTACGTCGGATACTTCGACGACCTGGAGCAAGGGCGACTCGCTGGGCCCAAGACCTTCAAGCCAGGCCGCGGCTACAACCCTACGCACTTCGACACGCTCGTCCGCGCGCTATCGGTCACCGACATCCCCAACGGCAAGACCGACGTGAACATCAACCCGAGACCACTCACATTTCCCTTTCCAGAAGAAAACCGCGGCTACATAGAGGGAGACGAACAGGCCCGGCTGCGTATCGTTGAAAGGCATCGCAATCTGACGCTCGGTCTGCTCTGGTTCCTGCAGAACGATTCGGAGGTCCCAGCCGAGCACCGCAAACTGGCCAATGAACTGTACTTGCCGCTGGATGAATTCACGGACAACGGGCACTTCCCCTTCCAGCTCTATGTGCGCGAAGGGCGCCGATTGGTCGGCGAATACACCCTGACCGAGCACGACATCGCAGGGCAGGACGCCGACCGACAGCGGCGCCCACAACCCGACGCCATCGCAGTCGGCGAATTCCCCATCGACAGCTTTCCTTGTCGGAAGCGCCAGCCAGGCGACGCCATCGTCCTCGAAGGCTATCTGGGCATGCTCGACCACATCACGCGGCCTTACGAGATTCCCTACCGGATCATGATCCCCAAGCGCATCGATGGGCTCATCGTACCCGTGGCAGCCTCGACCACTCACGTTGCCTTTTCGTCCATCCGCATGGAGCCGACCTGGATGGCGCTGGGCCAGGCCGCCGGCGTGGCCGCCCACCTCGCCGTCGAGCACGGGCTGGCGCCCCGAGCCATTCCCATTACCCAACTACAGCGACTCCTTCGTGAAGGTGGGCAAGTCCTCGAGCACACTCGAGACTAAGCTATGCGAACTTGTCACAAGAGCTTTTGCGGGCTGAGCCGCTGGATCGCCCTAGGGTTGGCGACGTTCGCCCCATCCGCAGGCCAGGACCTTTCTCCGCCACATCCTCAGACCAACCCCGAGAGCGCCCTGATGCTGCGGTTGCCGGACTCCGGGACGGATCCGTCGGCGATCGATCTCGATCGGTTGCCGCGCGTTCCGGCCGAGCACGCAGTGCTCAAGGACGTACGGGACCGAGGCGGCCGCTGGGTCAATCAGCACGCCTATCTGGCCCGCTTCGGCAACAAATATTGGGCGATGTGGAGCGATGGACCCGGCGCGCCGCGGCAAGGCGTCTCACCCAAGGAGCACCGCAACGTCGTTCCCGGCCATGACCAGGCTGGAACTCGCGTGTCGTTCGCCACGAGCGAAGACGGGGTGCGTTGGAGCGAGCCGAGAGATCTCTCTGGTCCGCCGCGAATCGAGGGTTTCGGATGGATTGCGCGCGGCTACTGGGTGCGAGACGGCGAACTGCTCGCCTTAGCCGCCCACTTCGACGCTCCGGGCTACCCAGGCCTCGGCCTCAGCCTCGAAGCCTTCCGTTGGGACGAGACCTTAGACAAGTGGGTCGCCCACGGCACGGTGCTCGATGACTCAATGAACAACTTTCCGCCCAAGAAGCTCCCCAACGGACTCTGGATGATGACCCGCCGAGACCATCAGCGGCAGGTCTCGGTGATGATTGGCGGCGTTCGAGGCTTCGACAGCTGGCAAGTCCGCCCGATGGCTGCCTACAACGGCTCCGGGCGGCCGGAGGAGCCCTACTGGTACATCCTGCCGGATGGCACGAGCCTGGTCGGCTTGATCCGTGACAACGGCGACTCGAGGCGCTTACTGAGGACGTTTTCAACCAACAACGGCGAGAGCTGGAGCAAGATCGTCGCCACCAACTTCCCCGACGCGCGCAGCAAGTTCTTTGCACTGAAAACCTCACGCGGCTACTACGCGATGGTCTCCAACGCCAACCCCAAGCGACGCGACCCGCTCGTGCTGTCGATCAGTGAGGACGGAATGGTCTACACCAGATTGTTCTATCTGGTGGGGGAACGGCATGTGGACTACCCGCACATCCTAGAACACGACGGCCATCTGCTGATCGCCCTTTCCGGGGCGAAGCAGACGATGGAAGTTCTCAAGGTATCCCTCGACGACCTGGACGCTTTGATGAGGGCCCAATAGTCGCTCTTTGCTAGGACGTTTGCATCGCCGCTGTTCCGATCGGAAGCGCCTCGCGTCGTGGCTAGGCTTCGATCCCAAGCAGCTTCAATGAATCGCGATAGATGATCCCGTCGATGACGGCCTCCGGGATTTCGGGCAGACCTGCTCGGGCGAACTGGTTCACGTTGCGAAGGCCCTCGATCGTTTCCTGGGGAGTGGTGATTGGCCAATCGCTGCCAAACAGAATCTTGTGCGTCTGACCCCAGTTGAGTGCGAACAGGAGCGCCTGATAGAAGAACCATGGCCGATAGAAGTTTCCAGACAGCTCCGTAAACACATTGGGGTGCTTGCGCGCCATCACAAGGCACTCCTTTTGCCACGGGTGCCCTAGATGAGCCATGACGATTTTCAGTTCAGGAAACGCATGGGCGACGTCGTCAAACAGAACTGGGTTGGCCCATTTCAGCGGGAGCTCGGACGCTTGGGCAGTGGCGGTGTGGAAGATCAACGGAACGCCCCACTCTTGCGCCTGCTCGTAGATTCGCACGACCCGCGGGTCCATCGGGTGAAAGCTTTGGTAGATCGGACTAAGCTTGAAACCCTTGAACCCCAAGACCTCCACAGCGCGCTTGAACTCGTCAAGGGCGTCTGGGAATTGAGGGTTTACTGAGCCGAACGGAATCAGCTTTTCAGGCCGGCGTTTGACCAGTCCAGCGATGCGATCGTTCCCCTCTGACCCTACATCGCTCCTGGCGATGTGCAGCAAGCAGGCCTTGTGTACGAGCTCGAGGTCGTTTTCAAACTGCGCCCAAGTCGCGTTGGTTTGGTAGGTCCCGTCTGGACGGCTGTTGTTAAGCATCGGAGCAAACTCAGGCTCCAAGGGAGGCTCATCCACAAACCAGTCGTGGACGTGCATGTCGATGATATGTCGACTCTGGGGAGGATCAACCGGAGGGATGGGTTTGAGGATGCGCCCCTGAGCCGCGGCTTGCGACTCCCCAGCCACGGCCGCGAAGCCGGCGAAGGATTGTTTGAGAAAGGTTCGACGGTCCATAGGGCTTGCTGCGTCTCGACGCCGCATTCATAGTAGCTCCCAATGCTCTAAGGATTCTCTATGCGCGGGCCTCATCGCATACGGAATTGGCAACAGCCACCTGTACGAAAGCTCAGTTCAGCCCAGAATACGAACTCAATGTGCCAATAGGCGATGATGTAGAGGCTCCTCGCTCCAGTCTGTATACGGAAACCCAAAATGGCAATCAGTCCCACCGCCGACGCTATCCTTCAGGCCAATGCGCGGCACATTCCGGGCGGACTCTCGTCCGTCAATCGCCTTGCCAACCCAAACCTGGTTTTCGCGCGAGGGGCCGGGTCTCACATATGGGATGTCGACGGCCGCGAGTACATCGACTATCACGGGGCGTTCGCTCCTCAGTTCCTGGGCTTCAACAACCCGGCGGTCACTGAGGCCGTTCGGCGGACGCTTGATTCCGGCGCGGACCTGTTCGGCTCCGGTCCCAGCGAGTTGGAAGGCCAACTGGCACGACTTGTTTGCGACAACATCGACTGGGTCGAGCGGCTGACGGTCTTCAACAGCGGCAGCGAGGCTACCGCGCAAGCCATCCGGCTCGCTAGAGCTTGCACCGAGCGCGACCACATCATCGTGGTCGAGGGGGGATACAACGGTTGGCACAACGACGTCGCTTGCAATCTGATGACGCCGCTCGATCGGCTGGGCCCGCGCGTGGAGGCCGGGGAATATCCGTTTCATCCGATCAGTGCAGGCATCCCCGAGGCTCACCGGTCGCTGGTGCATGTGGTGAACTTCAACGACCTCGACTCGGTGCGGAGAGTCTGCGAGAAGTATCCGACGGCGGCGATGCTGACCGAGCCGATCTTGCAGAACGTCGGCCTCATCAAGCCTCGAGACGGCTATCTGCAGGGGCTTCGAGCCTTAGCGGATGAACACGGGTTCCTGTTGATCTTCGACGAGATCAAGACGGGCTTCCGGCACGCATTCGGCGGCTACGCTCAGGTCTGCGGAGTACGGCCCGACCTGGCCGTCTACGGCAAGGCGATCGCAAGCGGCTATCCGCTGGCGGCGATTGCGGGCCCGGCGCGTTTGATAGACTACTTCTACCACCCAGATCCGGCGAAAAGGGTCTTATTGGCGGGCACGTACAACGCACATCCCTTGCCGACCGCGGCGGCGATCGCAACTCTCGAAACTCTGCTGGAGGACGGCGGCCGCGAATACAAGCGAGTCGAGAGCCTCGGCGCCAAGGTTGAGGCTGGTCTGAAGCGAACGTTTGCCGAAAACGGCGTCACCGCGACCGTGGTTCGGCAAGGTTCGGCGTTTGTCGTCTACTTCATGGATCACCCGCCCGTCGACTGGCACGACCTTGCCGCCAACCATGACTTTGAGTTCGACACGGCCTTCAGGCGCGCCATGATCGCCGAGGGCGTCTATTTCTTCCCGGTCGCGACGAAACAATGCTCGCTTTCACTCGCCCACACAGACGCAGATGTCGAGCAGACATTGGGGGCAGCTGAGAGCGCGCTCAAGGGAGTGACGAGATGAGTATTAGCCAGAGAATGTTTATTGGGGTGGGAGCGGCGACCGCTCTCACAACGGCCGCCAGTTGTAGTGGCTGATAGTTTGACCGGCCACGACAGGCCAGTTCTAGCGCCTACCAGATACGTGGCGAAAACAAACGATGCAACTTCCTTCCGGGCAGGCTGCTGACCACTGGCCTGATTCGGCCCGTTTGCGAGCGTATGACGGCCAGGATGAAAATCCTGGCTGGCCGGGTCGAGGCTACTGGCGGCCCGTCCCTCGACAGGTTGCGCACGCCGGCTCGTTGAGCGATGATGACCATCGACAAACATTGGAATCGACGCGAAGGCGCGGAGTCGGAGGGTGCCATGCGGAGTAGTCATTGTTCGGTCGGGTCAGGCCGTCGGGCTGGACCTTACCGCCCTCCGTCGATTCGAGCCGCAGCCCGGCTGGTGACCACGCTGTTCGCGGTTTGCGTCGCATCCGCGCAGGAAGCACAGTTTCCTCCCGCAGGAATCGATGCTTTTGATTCCGCCGCCCAGGTCACGATTGAGTTAGACTCACCGCGTGTCGTGATTGAGGCCACGCTGGTCGGACCCACGCGGATTCGGCGCGGCTCCCCATTCGACCCCGGCGACGGCTTATTCGAGATTGACACCGAGATCGTTGCGCTAGAGCTCCGCGTGGCGACCGAGGTTGGTCCCGTCACCATTCGCTCCGCTCGACCGTCGCCAGGAAAGATCAAGCAGCGACAGCCCGGCGCGGCGTTCCCAGCGGATTCCTTTTTCGATGTTTTTGTCGAGATCCAAACGCCGCTTGGAAGGCTGCACAACATCGAGCCCATCTTCCTGACCGCGGTGATCGACGAGATTCCACCCTTTCAGGCCCGCTACATGCCTGAAGGCACGTTCCAGGGGGTCGGACTGTACAGCGAAGATGGAGTGAGGGTCGGATTAGTCCGGCACGTCGGGCATTTCGTCGGCGAGCATCCCAGCTTCTCGGTCGCGCCCGGCGGACCGTCCGCCATCCTGCCTGGCGAAATCCACGATGTTCCCACCGCGCCTCGCATACCGCCCGAAGCGCTTGGGCTCACGGCTGGAGACGATGTCGATGCGCTTTCCTACGGCATCGACTTCATCGACTCGATCGTTGACGTACGATTCTCGGTGGCGCCTGGGGCGGTGGGAGCACCGGGCAGTGCTGTAGAGCGCGAAGCCTCTCGGCAGCCATCGGAGGCGCACGGAGACGAGTTTCGAGTAGCGCCGATGATGTTCATCGGCGGTTCGAACGTGCAGGTGCTCGACGAAACCGGAGACACGGCGCCCCCCCTTCCGTTGCGGATCAGCGATGACGTAGACGCGTTGACGGAGCCGCCGGCGGTCTTTGTCGACCGCAATCTAGATGGGACTCCCGAGTCGCCGGTCTATTTTTCCGTGGCAACCGGCTCACCCTCGCTGGCGGCGCTCGGCGTGGATCCGGCTGACATTCTGATGTCGAGCGGGGGCGCTTCGCCAACGGTGTTTCTCTCACGAACGGAGTTGGGTCTATTGCCAGGGGACGACATAGACGCCCTCTGCCTGGAGCTTCCCTCCAGGCAAGTTCTTTATTCGTTGTCACCCGAATCCCCAAGTCTTTCCACGACGACAATGCCGTTCTCTCCTGCGGACCTTTTTCCCTTTCCAATCCCTGGGGGGACATTTTTCCCCGCGATCTTCTGGTTCCAACTCGGCCTGATGGTTCCGGACGATCTCAACGCGGTTAAGTGCGCGCTGCCGGAGGTGGACTACTATCCGGAGGTCCAAGCACGCATTGTGATCGACGGCATTCCAATCGACCTGGCCGGCGAGATGACGCTGCACGCCGCCATTGGCCCCGACGGAATCGCAATCGACGCCCGCCAGGACGGGCTTGACCGCATTCCCGTAACGATCGTCGAACTGGACCTGGTTGGGCAATCCCCTCTGGGGAAGATCAGTATCACCAACCAACCCCACGAAGACGGACGGCTCTCGTTCGGCGATATCGTCGAGCGGACGAACGTGCAGCAGGGCCGGCTCGACATCCAGCCTTTCGCGCCAGGCGGTGAAGGCGACAGCTTTTTCAACGTGCATTTCGAGCTGACAATCGACCCCGCTGGACTGCCGCCATCGCCAGCGAATCAGACCACTGGAGTGCAGGTGCTGCGCAATGGCGAACCTTTGCGGATCTCGTCGGTCATCCGCTTTAAGCCGCCCGGTCCGGGCGTCACCTACTCTAGTTCCGGCCCTGTCCCGCTGACGATGCCGAGCGGGTCGCCATCGGGGATGCGAATCGACAGCTTTACGCTAACGCCGGCGGCTGGCCCGCCGGACGACCTTAAAGCCGTATTTACGCCGGCCGGCTTCGTGAACGCCGGCAGCGTCGCCGGCCCGCCAAGCGGGGGTGGTCTCGCCTCACTGTTCGGCGTCTACAGGGACGTCAGCCCTGGCGCCGCCGCCTCGATCCCTCTCGCCAGCACACTCAACAATGTGCGCGTGGAGTATCGGTCGTCCGGGTCGGCGTTGAGCGTGAAGGCGTCCGACTCGAAACAACAAAGCGGAATCGTGCTGGCGCCGCTGCTCTTCGTTTCCGATGAACAGATCAATCTCCAAGTCCCTTGGGAGGTTGTTGACGGCTCCGGGACGGCTACCGCGGTGGTCTATGTCAACGGCGTGCCCAGCGACCCGGTCGAACTTCCGGTGGCGGAATTCTCGCCCGGCATCTTCACTCTGGATTTTGGCCCGGGACGCGCAGTGGTGATCAACGTGGATGCTAGTCTGGCGCAGCCGACGGGCTCGGTTGTCGGCCGAACGAGCAGACCCGCACGCGTGGGTGAGACGGTCGTCATTTGGGCGACCGGTTTGGGGCCAGTCGATCCCCCGGCTGTCACGGGGAACAATAGCTTCGACGAGAACGGCGTCTTTGTGCGGCGAGATACGACAACAATTCCGACAGTCACAATCGGCGGTGCGGATGCGAAAGTGCAGTTTTCGGGCATGTCGCCTGAGTTCGTGGGAGTCTATCAGCTAAACGCTACGGTCCCAGAGGGTGCCGCCCTTGGCGATGCCGTGCCGTTGGTCATTGAAATCGGCGGGGTACAGAGCCGAGCCGACGTAACCATAGCAGTGCAGGCGGCAGCCGGGAGTTGACTTGCTGAATAGATGCTCTGGCTTGGGCTTCGTCAGCCTAGTAGACGACGCTCATGCCGTCCTCGCCGAGCTTCTCGAGGACCCTGTAATGGCTGATGAATGCGGCGTTCCACAACAGGCCAATTCTCGCACCGAGGCGGTAGGTGTCGGGAACAAACGATGCCGCAACTCTCAGTCAGGAGCGGCCCGAACGCTAAGGGGCAGCGTCTAGGCCCAATGTGAGGGGCTTCGGACGACTTCAGGTGGGCGCCGGGTCAGCGTGAAGATACTTCACAAGATTCGGCGCCCGAGCGATCCGGTCCGGGCGCTCCGACTGGCTCGGAGAGTTTCGTGCAGTCCGGCGATCTTCCCACAGTATTGAGCAGGTTCGGGCCGATCGTCTGGGCTGTCAGACACGGAGTAGCGTGGAAGAGCGGCAATCGGAGTCCGCTTGTCCCATGAAGAAAAGAACCTACCGTCACAGTCGTGGCAGGAGCAGCAATCCGACACTCGAACAGGCCAGGGTTGGCGTGCTGAACAGTCTTGGCTTCCCCCAGTCCCAGCGCACCCGCTTGCTCGAACAGGTGAGCACGCCGGCTCTCGAACGCCTTCTCGGCATCGATCAACAGAAGGGCATCGAAGCGGAGCATGGCGACTGCCTGCTCTTGCTTCATCCTGGTTGCAGCCCCTGAGTACGAATGAGCCGGATTTCACAGGTTGCGCCCGGGACCTGCTGAGGCAAAAGAGGTAGACTTGCACAGGATAATGCCGTTCGTTGCGAAGGTCTAACGATGCAACTGCGAATCTCGACGGGGGACGCTGCGAAACCTACGCTCCCGCCGCTCGGGCAGAACTTGAAGGTCCTGTTGGTCTGGCCGCGCTTCCCTCCGTCATTCTGGGGATTCGAAGGTGTGTTGACGATGCTGCGCGAGGAGTCAGTTGCGCCGCCGCTGGGCCTGATCACAGTCGCCGCGCTCTGCCCCTCGAGCTGGACGTTGCGGTTGCTCGACCACGTCTTCGACGAGATTCGGGACGAGGATTACCGGTGGGCCGATCTCGTAATGGTTAGCGCGATGCACGCGCAGCGTACCGACACGAAGGAGGTTCTGGCCCGGGCACGGGAACTTGGCGCCAGGACCTTCATCGGCGGCCCCTGGGCGAGCAGTGAGCCGGACCTTCTTCGAAAGCTCGCCGATCATGTGATGGTGGGCGAGGCGGAGGAGGCTTTCGCCGACATCGCGGTTGCACTGGAGCAAGGTACCGCTCGAGATCTCTACGTAGTCGACGACAAGCCCGACATGTCGAGGAGTCCCATTCCGCGGTTCGACCTTTTGCGGAAGGATAAATACACTTCCATGTCGGTGCAGTACTCTCGGGGCTGCCCGTTCCAGTGTGAATTCTGCGACATCATCACCATCTACGGCCGCAAACCACGGATGAAGAGCTCCGTCCAGGTAATCGCCGAGTTGGAGAGGCTGCGCGAGTGGGGATGGCGCAAGGGAGTGGTCATCGTCGACGATAACTTCATCGGGAACGCGAACAGCGCTCTGCAGCTCGCGCGCGACCTCGCGTCTTGGGGAGTAGAGAACGACCAGCCGTTTACGTTCTTTACCGAGGCATCCATCGACCTTGCCGACCGGCCCGAGTTGTTGCAGGCGATGGTGGAGGCGAACTTCATCTCCGTTTTCATCGGCATTGAAACGCCGTCGGACGAGGCGCTCAAGGCTACGAAGAAATTCCAGAACTTGCGCAGAGATAACCTGGAGCAGCTTCGCACAATCCAGCAAAGCGGATTGTGGGTGATCGCCGGATTCATCGTGGGCTTCGACTCGGACGACGAATCGATTTTCGCCCGCCAATTCGAGTTTATTGAAAGAACCGCGATCTCCTGGGCAATGGCCGGGATGCTGCAGGCGCCGCCAACCACGCCGCTATTCGACCGGATGAAGCAGGAGGGCCGCCTCGACGAGGACTCCGAGCCGATCTCGAACTTCAGTGTTCCGAACTTCCGGACCGTGATGCCGCTGCCGATCTTGATGCGTGGATTCAGCCGACTGCTGGTGGATTTGTACGAGCCCGAAGCCTACTTCCGCCGGGCGTTTCAGTCGCTCGAAGTATGGGAGACCAAACCAACGCAGAAGCCGCCCTCCCTCGGCGCCTTTTCCACGGCTTTCGGCCTGCTCAATTCTATATGGACTCAGGGCCTTCTGTCCCATTACCGGGGGGCGTACTGGCGATTCCTATGGAAGCTGGTGCGAAACTTCGGCACGAATCCGACGAAGATGTTCATCGGCTTTCAGGCTCTGTTGGCAGCTCACCATTTCGTGCTGTACGGCCGTCATGTTGCCGACGAGCTGGAACGCGACTGCGTGAGGATCGAAGGGCAGGCAGCCGCGAGTTTGGGAATGTCCTCTCCAGGGCTGACTCCGGCCAGGTAGCGCGCTATCGATCGGGATGCCGTTCGGTGGAGCCCAGTGCCCCGCCTACGACTGCGATCCTGAGTGCGTCGCGTTCGGATCCTGCCGGACCGCCTCCGTTAGGGTGGGTCCGAATCAGATAGACACAGTTGGCGGGACTCTCGGCGGTCATGAAATCCTGGCTGGTCACCTGATGGGAGGCAATTGGAAAACTTGCGAGGTTATATAGCGTGAGATAGACGTCGTGCGAACTGAGCAACCGCAGGCTCACCTGAATCCAGAGCCGCTCGCCGGCCTGTACCGCGCCGAAATGGAACGTCGTTTCCGGATTGCCCAGCGGCACGAATTCCCGCTCCACGAATACCGCCGGAAGGTAGCGCCGATACTTGAGAGAGACGAACGCGTAGTAGTGAAGGCAGGTGTAGAAAAGGCTCGTTCTATCCGCAAGCGTGCGATAGAAGTCGTTCACGCCGCGTGGGACGCTTACCGCGGGTATCGTCCGCGTTCCATCGACGAGGATCTCAGGCAGCTCGACGCCTTCCTTCCAGTGGTAGTAGCGCAATGCAATCCAATATTTGCCCGGACTCAATGCTAGCCGCTCGCTGGAACCGCCAAATGGCGCGTTGAGGGAACCGACCGTGGTCACGGTGCGATAACCGGGAAACGTACAGACGACCAATGTCCAGACTGGTGCCGAGCGCTCCGCGACGGCAACATTCACGGTCAGGGAGTCCCTGACCACGACCGGTCCGGTCGTACCGACGATGGCATGTGTGTTCCACCGCGGCCCGGTTGTCATGATCATCGGCAAGGCGCCGGGCGTATCGAGGAGCTCGGCCGACGCGAATCGCCAGCGTAGGGCGCTCTTGCTTTGCAGCACGTAATACAGCGAAAGGAGGCGCCGGACGAGGAATTTCGTGGACTTAAAAAAGAGGAAGGAAAGCGCCGCCAGAGGGAGCTCCCACAGGATTGAAGTCGCGAAGGAAACCCTGGTGAGCCAACTCATGGGAAACGACCCGTTCACGGCCTAGGGCCGCGCTGCGGCCAATGCGATGATATCTGCAATGGCGCCGGGAGCCTCGAGATGCAGATTGTGGCCACCCGGCAACAGCTCCCTTTTCGCGCAGGCAAAGGCAGCTTCCATGGCGGCCATTCGATCCGGCTTGACGAAGTTGCTCGATGCCGCATAGACGAGTGTCACGTGCGCCTCGATGCGGCCGGCCATCTCCAGGTAGTCCTGTGGGTTCAAACCGTCAATCCCGTGGAACGTGATTCCGACGCGCGTCTGTATGCGGGCGTCCCAGCGCCACCGCACACCTCCCTCGCAAGGCTCGGTGATCCTGCGCGCGAGCCGCAGAACCAGGTCGTCCGGAAGCGGCGCGGTGGCTTGGCGCAGCCGCTGTGCCGCCGCCGTCACGTCGGATAGCACCGTGTGCCCGGCGGATGCCGAGAGGCAATCCAACTGCGTCGCCATGCGGTCCGGCGCCTCTCCGGGCGTCCCGCCGGAAGGGAAAGGGCACTCGATCAGAACCAGACTATCGATGGCACGCGGGCGAGCGCCGGCAAACATCGCCGACAGCGCGGCGCCCATCGAGTGCCCGACCAGCGTGAGCGGCCGCTGGCGGAGTTCGCCGGTCAAGGCATCGAGATCCCCTAGGAAGTCGAGCACGTGATAGGAACTCCCGTCTCCGACGTGGCCCGATCGGCCATGCCCTCTTAGATCGGGTGCGATCACTCGCATCCCGCGTTGCGCAAGTTCGACCGCCACCGGCTCCCACGCCGCACCTTGATCCAGGATTCCGTGGAGACAGAGAACCGGTGCTGCGTCCGGCGGGCCCCATTCGCAGAGACAGAGATTCAGTCCGCGGACTTCGACGTACCGCTCGCGCATCTCCATGTCGCCGGCGGCGAAGCTTGAAACGGCCGGCGGTCGATGCGATTCTTCGGCCGGCAGGCTGTATTCCAACTCGGTCGCGATTTGCCGGGCGGAGCCGCCGAGTCTCCTCGGGAGCTGAATTGATTTCCACGCTTCCCCGAGCGCAGGCTCGATCATGCTGTGGTCGAGAAAGCCCGGATCCCCGATCGACATGGATTGCGCATGGACGCCGTCGGTCATGCGCGGTCCTTCGTACGGCTTCATCAGAGCGTCGTCGAACGAGATTCCCAGGAACTGGCACAGGCGCAGCAGGACCGGCTCCGGATCGGCGACCATCTCCTCATATCGAATTCTGTGCCAGCGGCCGGGACCCACGCCTTCGAGGAAGCGAAGAGTGTTGCGGTTCGACGTCGTCCATACTTGCTCCGCCAAGTCGTGGGGATCGGCGTTCCCGGTCGGAATCAGGCGTTGGAGCCGATTCCGGACAAAGGACTCGATCACCGCGTAGGGGTGGCGGGTCAGGTGAATGTATTTCGGGCCGTCGAACAGCGCCTCCGCGTGCGCCAGCGTCTCAGGGCTAATGGCATAGGATGGCGATTTATCCACCAGCAAGCGGCCGAAGGCCTGCTCCTGGAGCATCGCGTAGACGCTCTGGATCGGTACATCGCGCCGGGAAAGATCGTCCACGAAGGATTTGCCGTCTTCCGCGTTGAACCCGTTCAACTCCATGAAGGCCCGCTGAAGCCCCTCACCCAGATAACCGGCGGCAAGCGTGTCCCGGCGTTCCGTCATCGTGTTGAACGGCAGCAGGTGAAGTTCCGGTGGGCAAAATAGCTTCGGATGGCCCGCCATCATGACCCGGAGCAATGTTGAGCCGGCGCGGGGACTCGAGAGGAGAAAGACGATTCCCGGAATGCGCTTTTCCGGTGCGCGCAGACCCGGTACGGGCGCAGCCAGGACCGCGGCGGAGCCAGCGCCGGAACTATTCGTGTCTACTTCAGCCGCGAGATACTTGGCAAGCGCGTCGATGGTTGGGCGTTCATAGAATTCTCTCGGATAGACGGTGATTCCCAAGTCGCTCCTCAGCGCCTTTAGGAGTTCCATGACCATGAGGGAATCAATACCGGTGTCGATGAGGCTGCGATTGGAGGCGATGTCCTGGGCTTCGACGCCTAGAATGGACTGAAGCTGGCGGCGCAGATAAGCGGCTACCAGTCCGGGTCGATCGGAGGAAGAGGCGAGCTTCAGTTCTTCGGCAAGGTTCCGGCCCGCCTCGGCGGCTCCGGCAGGGTGGAGAACGTCATCCGCAACTTCGGAAACGAAAAGCGCAAGCCCGCGATCGGGGCGCCGCCCGACGAACCGGTCCCAATTCACCGGTAATACGGCAGCCCGAGCGACGTCCCGCTGCACGAGGCGTTCGAGGATTTCAGCGCCCAACGCCGGCGGAATCGAGCCGATGCCGGCCAGTTCCCAGGAGCGGGTGCTGACGGCGCCGGCCGCCATGCCAGCCTCCGCCCACGGCCCCCAGTTGACGCTCGTGGCAGGTAACCCCTTCGCCCGGCGAAACTCGGCCAGTGCGTCGAGGAACGCATTGGCAGCCGCATAGTTGCCCTGTCCCGGTGCGCCAAACAGTGCCGAGGCGGAGGAAAAAAGGACGAAGAAATCCAGGTCGCAGCCGAGCGTCGCCGAGTGGAGATTCCAGCCTCCGGCTATCTTCGGCGCCATGACCGACTCGAAGCTCGGCCAGTCCTGCTGCAGCAGTACACCGTCGTCGAGCACCCCGGCAGCATGGATCACGCCTCTGAGTTCCGGCATCGAGGCGGCAGCGTGCCTCAGAGCAGACGCAACCTCATCGATGCGTGAGACGTCCGCGCGGACGGTCAACACGCGAACCCCAGTCTGTTCCAGTTCCGTGATGACCTCGAGCGCGTGGCTCGATGGCTCGCTCCGTCCGATGAGAATCAAATGCCGGGCGCCCCGTTTCGCCATCCAGTGCGCCAGATTGAGCCCGATGCCCCCGAGGCCGCCCGTGATCAGATACGTCGCATCGTCTCGAAGAACGAAGTCTATCGAGGACGGCGGCGCATCCGGAAGGCGCGTCAGCCGTGCGACGTAGCGGCGGCCCTCCCGAAAGGCTACCTGCGTCTCGCCGTCTGGGCTTTCGAGTTCCCGCAGAAGCCATGCGTCCTCATCGGTCGCGCCGCCGGGTTCGAGATCGATCAACCCGCCCCACAAGCCGGGGTGTTCGAGTGCCAGCACTTTGCCGAGACCCCAGAGCGGGGACTGGCCGATCGCCGGGGGTCGAGGCGTTGGTCCGGCGGACTGCGCCCCTCGAGTCACGAACCAGAGGCGAGGCGAGGCGGGGCCTTCCCTGACTGCCGCTGCCTGCACTGCCTCCAGCGCGGTTGCGCAGCAAACCCGCTGAGCAGCATCCAACGATGCGGCTGTCGCATTCTCGCCGGTTGCTTCATCGAGCGCAAGAAGGTGAACAATGCCGCGGCAGGGAGTATCCGGATTCGTGAGCAGGTCCCGGAGTCTATTCTGAAACCCCTCGCGACCGGCCGGAGCATCCGGCTCCGCCATCAGCAAGAGACTGCTGTGCCCGTTTTCCTGAAGGCCCGCAGCCAGCTTCTCGCCGACTCCTTGCCGGTCCGCGAGAATTAGCCATCGGCCAGGCAGTGTGGATGCCGAGGAAGCCTCGATGATCGGTTTGTCGTGCCACGATACTTGATACAGCCAATCGGGCGATTGCGCCTGCGCCGGTTTCGGAGACTCTGTCCGGTCTCGCGTGGGCGAAGGCTGTGAGCCAACGGCGTCGAACCAGAAGCGTTTCCGTTGGAAGGGGTAGGTGGGGAGTGAGACGCGGCGGCGTGGATATCCGCGGTCGAATCCCTCCCAGTCAACGTCCACCCCGGCCAGGTAGAGCCGGGCCACGCTGTTCAGTATTTCTTCCCAGTCGTTTCGCCCTTCCCGCAGCGACCCCAGCCATACCGCCGCTTCGGTTCCCACGCACTGCTGTCCCATTCCAAGCAGAGTCGGCTTGGGTCCTGCCTCCACCATCACTCCGCAACCTTGTCCCCTCACCGTCTCCATCGCCTCGCCGAAGCGCACCGTCTCGCGCAACTGCCTCACCCAGTAACCGGCGTTCTCCATCTCGCCGGCCTTCGCCGCCCGCCCCGTCAGGTTCGACACCACCGTGAGCTGCGCCTTCCCGTAGCGAACCTTCTCCGCCGCCCGCTCGAATGCCGGCAACATCGCCTCCATCAACGGCGAATGGAACCCCTGCGACACCCGTAACCGCTGGCTCCGTATCCCGCTGTCTTGCAGCCCCGCCATCAATTCCTCGATCCGCTCTTCCTCTCCCGAGATCACCGTGTTTTCCGGCCCGTTCACCGCCGCCGCCGAGACCGCCTTTTCGTACCCTCTCAGCCTCTGGCGCACCTCCGTCTCGCTCGCAAACACCGCCGCCATCGCCCCACGCGCCGACAACTCCTGCATCAACCGTCCGCGCTCGGTCACCAGCCGAATCCCTTCCTCCACCGTAAAGATCCCCGCCACGCAGGCCGCCACATACTCGCCAACGCTGTGCCCCAACACTACCCGCGGCTCCACGCCCCAAGATCGCCACAACTCGGCGAGCGCGTATTCCAGAGCAAACAATGCCGGCTGCGTATAGGCCGTCTCGTCCAGCGGACTCACGGCTCCCTCTGCCGGATACAACACCGAAAGCAGCGGCCGATCGAGATAGCCTTCCAGCATCCGCTCGCACCGCGTCAGAGTTTCGCGGAACACCGGCTGCGTCTCGTACAGCGTCCTCCCCATCCCGACATACTGCGAGCCCTGTCCGGTGAACAGAAATGCCAGCTTGGGTTCGGCGCCCGGCTCGACCTGGCCGGCGAAGCAGCGCTGGCAGGGCTCGCGGCGGCCGACGGCAGCGAGCGCCCCCTGCGCCTCCTCGGCGCTTTCGGCCAGCACGGCGAGACGATGGCGGAAGTGCGCGCGCCCGCTGTTGGCGCTGTAGCAGACGTCGGCGAACGATTCAGCGCCATCGCCCAGGCGTTGCTCGTAGCGCTCGGCTAATTGCGATAGAGCCTGCTCGTCTTTCGCAGAGAGCGTCAGCAAATGGAGCGGCCGCTCCGGTCCGCCAGGCGCGGACTCCACCTCCGGCGCTTCTTCGAGAATGAGATGAGAGATAATTCCGCTCAGGCCGAACGCGCTGACACCCGCAATGCGACGCTGTGAGCCTCGAGGCCAGGGAGCAGGTTCGGTCGGGATCACTGCCGGGACCTTGTCCCACGCGACATGCGGCGTCAGGTTCTTGAGATGGAGGTGCGGAGGGATCTCCTCGTGCTGAAGCGCGAGTACGGTCTTAATAAGGCCGGCGACGCCGGCGGCGGATTCCAGATGACCGATGTTTGTTTTGACAGAACCGAGGGCAAATAGGTTGTCGGGCTGACGTCCTTCGCTCAGCACGGCGGCAAGCGAGCGCACCTCGATCGGATCACCCAGCGAGGTGCCTGTTCCGTGAGCCTCGACATAGTTCACCTCCCACGGTTTGACGCCGGCATTCGCGAGCGCCTGGCGGATCAGGGCCTGTTGGGCCTGGCCGTTCGGAACGGTGAGGCCGCTGCTCGATCCATCCTGGCCGACGGCGGACCCGCGGATCACCGCGAGAATCCGGTCGCGGTCGCGGACGGCGTCCGAGAGGCGTTTGAGCACTATGATTCCGCAGCCTTCCCCTCTCGACATTCCGTCGGCGCCTGCGTCGAACGCCTTACAGCGGCCGTCGGGCGCAAGGGCGCGCGTCTTGGACAGAAACACCGATCCCTGCGGCGACAGGACCATGTTCACTCCCCCCGCCAGCGCCGCATTGCACTCGCGAGCGCGCAAACTCTGGCATGCGAGGTGCACTGACACCAGTGAGGAAGCGCACGCCGCGTCAACGGCCATGCACGGTCCCTGGTACCCCAAGAAGTAGGATAGGCGCCCCGCCGCGAAGTTCAGCGGATTCCCGGTCGCCGTATACGCATCGAATGATCCTGAATCGACTCGCTCGATCTGGAGATGGAGATAGTCGTTGGTCGTGATGCCGATGAACACGCCGGTTCGGCTGCCCTCCATCCCGTTCGCCGCAAGGCCGGCGCGCTCCAACGCTTCCCAACTGGTCTCAAGCAATAACCGCTGCTGCGGATCGATGCTCGCCGCCTCGCGCGGTGTGATGCGAAAGAAGCCGGCATCGAACAGATCGACATTCTCGAGGAATCCGCCGGCACGTGTGTAGGACTTGCCGGGGGTATCGGGATCTGGATCGAAGTAGTCTTCGACATTCCATCGGTCCGCCGGAACCTCACGAATTGCGTCGACGCCGTTGTGCAGCAGTCGCCAAAACTCGTCCGGACTGCCGGCGCCGCCGGGAAAGCGGCAACCCATGCCGAGGATGGCAATCGGCTCGGCGCCGGCGCGTTCCAGCGATTCAATCTTCGCGCGCATCTGCTTCATTTCCAGAAGCGCGCGCCGCAAAACGGCTAACTCATCGGGACGATCCTCGTTCAAGACGATTTCTGCTCCTCAATGGCCGCCAGCTCTTCCTCCATCAGCGAGAGCAGATGTTCTTTGGATGGCTGATCGAGGTTCTCCGCCGCGGCAGCCGGGAGAGGCGCCTTCACCGGTTCCACGGAAGGAGTGGGACCGCTGCTGGGCAGCTCCGCCTCCAGGTAACCGGCCAGGGCGTCGATGGTCGGATACTCGAGCGCCAACGTCGTGGGCAAGCTTACTCCCAGGCCGGTCTCCAGGCGGTTCTTCAGATCGACGCTGGTCAGCGAGTCCATGCCCATCTCGAAAAAGCCCTGCCGCCGGTGCGGCGCCGAACCCGTGTCGAACCCGAGGACCATGGCGATCTCGCGCTGGAGGTAGTCCGCCAGTAGGTCACGGCGGCCGGTGGCCGACAGCTCTCGCAGGCGGCGCAGCAGGTCGCCCTCGGCAGCAGTACGGACGCCCTTTTGCGCGCGGATCTCGATGTGTTCGAGAAACGGCCGTTTTCGCCTTGCTTCGTAGAGCGGCTTCAGCGCGCCCCAATCCATCGCCGCAACCGTCATCTGGCTTGCGGAACTGCCCAGCAGGTATCCGAGCGCCGCCAACGCATCCTCTGCCGGCATCGCGCCGAGGCCGATCTGCTGCAGCGAACGGCCGCGGAGCGCCGAATCGACCCGCGCCGGATTCCAAATCCCCCAATTGATCGCCAAGGCTGGTTGCCCGAGCGCTTTGCGGAAATGAGCGAACGAATCGAGGAACTGGTTGGCCGCGGCATAGTGGGCGAGATACCGCGAACCGAGCAGCGAAGTGGTGGACGAGAAGAGTATGAAAACATCCAATTTGTCCTGCCGGGTCAACTCATGGAGAACCCACGTGCCGGATACCTTGGCGCGCAGACCGTTCGCCAGGTCAGCTGGAGTCATGTCCCGCAAAGTCTGAGCGGCAATCCCGGCAGCCGCGTGGACGATCCCGCGCAACGGCGGCGCTTCACGGCGGATTCGCTCGAAGACGGCGTTCATTTGCGCGGGATCGGCGACATCGGCTTGCGCGATCTCTACGGTCGCGCCGGAGTTCTCGATCGTCCGGATGGCGGCGATCTTTCGCGCAACGTCCTCTGGAACTGTCGATTCTTGCCCGGCGGAGTGCTCCGGAAGCCCGGTCCGCCCGATCAGTGTAATGTGCTTCGCTCCGCTACGCGCCAGCCAGCCGGCGACCTTAAGTCCGAGATCGCCGAGACCGCCGGTGACAACGTAGGAGCCATCCGGAGCGAAGCTCCAGGCTCCGCCGGCCTCGGGTTTCTCGACGCGCGCCAGCCGCGCCACGTAGCGCTGGACTCCGCGCATCGCGACTTGATCTTCTGCGTCGGGGTCCAGGATTTCATCCAGCAGGAAAGATGCCTCGGCTTCTGCCGAAGTCTCCGCTCCCAGGTCGATCAGCCCGCCCCATAGGTCCGGGTGTTCCAGCGCCAAAACGCGGCCCAATCCCCAAACCGGCGCCTGCGCGACGCCGGACACCGCTTGCGTACCGGCGGGCTCCGCGCCGCGAGTGACCAGCCAGAGCCGAGGCGCCTCAGCCGCTTCCAACCGGTCCAGCTCGTGCGTGAGATGCAGGATGCTTCCGCAACCGAGGGTCTGGGCAATCTCCACGGCATCCACGGTCAGGTGTTCGGCAGCGGGACAATCCAGGCTCCAGAGGTGGATGACTCCGCGCCACTCCGTGCGGCTGCGCAAGAGACGAGCAAACGCTTCCGGGTCCGCCGGATCGATCCGATTGCCGTCGTCGGACTCGGCATTGCCATCGCTGGGAAACACGAGGAGCGAGTCGTCTCCGCGCTCGCGGAGAGCGGCTGCAAGCTGCTTCGCCACCCCCTTCCGATCGGCGAAGATCAACCAGTCGTTTCGCGCCTGGGTCGTTCCGGGCGCCGGCGCTTGAGCCATGATGAGCGCGGGTTCCGCCAGTCGAGTCCCGCCGTCGCCGGCATCCGGAAGGGCTGCAACGCCCGGGAATCCCGAACGCTCCAACAGCGTGAGCCATTCATCTTTGGAGAGGAGCGGGTGGTTCGCACGCAATTCGTCGCCGGAGAATTTCCACCAGCCCTCGGTCATGCCGAAGATCAGATCCAACCAGCCCTGCGGAGCGCTGCCTTCTACCAGCACGACAAGTCCGCCCGGTGCGAGAAGCTGCCGGACGTGACGCAGAACATGGCGCAGATCCGCTGTCGCGTGCAGCACGTTCACTGCGAGGATCACGTCGAAACGATGGGACTGGAATCCCTGGGCCATCGGATCGCGCTCGACGTCCAGAATCTGCGAGCGGACAAACGGGAAGGCCTGAAACCTGCCGGCAGCCCCAGCTGTAAACTGCGGCGAGACGTCGGTGAAGACGTACTCGGTAGTCAGTGCCGGGAGGGCTGGGAGGACGGACGAAGTAGTTCCGCCGGTTCCGGCGCCCAGTTCCAGAATGCGAAGCGTCCGGCCTTCCGGCAATCGCCTCGCCGCCTCCGAGACTGCCTGCTGAACCAGAGTGTTGCAGGCCCGGGCGGCCGGCGAGTCCCGATAGACCGCCTCCAGCGTAGCCATCGACCCGCCGGGAAACAGAACCTCGAGCGGGTTGACGCTCCCGCGCAGAACGCCGGCAAGCTGGCGGCCAGAGCGCTCGAGCAGCACTAGTTCGGCTCTCATGTCCGGATGTCGCACCAGGAGAGTCGATGCGCTTTCCGGCGCGGGCTTGTCGGCGGGGCCGCAAAGGACTTCGTATTCGCCTTCGGTCTCCCTCAGAAACCCTTCCTCTTGGAGGATCCCCAACAGGCGTTCCAGGAGACGGTGGTGGGTCGCGGTGACGCCGAGGAGTGCGGCCGCGGAATCGGTAGGGACGCGCACCCCCGCTCGCCACTGCCATCCAAGTTGACCCAGCGCCTCGGCGATGTAGAACGCGGCCAACCGGTCCAATTGGGGAATGAGTTCGGCGTAAGCTGCTAGGTTGTGACTGGAGCGCACCGCGGCTCTTTCCGGCTCGAGGACGGTAACGATCTCGGATGGAGTGGGGATGAAATCGGCTGGGACCGGCGGATCCGGGCGCGCCTTAGGCTCCCAGCGGGTTTCATACAGCCAGTCCTTCCAGGGGTCGGCCGTCCGCATCGGCGCAACTTCGGCCGGAGCGGTGGAATCCGGCAATCGCCCCGGCTGTTGAATGGCACCTGCGTCGAACCAGAAGCGTTTCCGTTGGAAGGGATAAGTGGGGAGTGAGACACGGCGCCGTGGATATCCTCGGTCGAATCCCTCCCAGTCGACCTCTGCCCCGGTCAGGTAAAGCCGGGCCACGCTGTTCAGTATTTCCTCCCAGTCGTTTCGCCCTTCCCGCAGAGATCCCAGCCATACCGCCGCTTCGGTTCCCACGCATTGCTGTCCCAATCCAAGTAGAGTCGGCTTGGGTCCTACCTCCACCATCACTCCGCAACCTTGTTCCCTCACCGTCTCCATCGCCTCGCGGAAGCGCACCGTCTCGCGCAACTGCCTCACCCAGTAACCGGCGTTCTCCATCTCGCCGGCCATCGCCGCCCGCCCCGTCAGGTTCGTCACCACCGTGAGCTGCGGCCTGCCGTAGCGAACCTTCTCCGCCGCTCGCTCGAATGCCGCCAGCATCGTCTCCATCAACGGCGAATGGAACCCCTGCGACACCCGCAATCGCTGGCTCCGTATCCCACTGTCTTGCAGCCCCGCCGTCAATTCCTCGATCCGCTCCTCCTCTCCCGAGATCACCGTGTTTTCCGGCCCGTTCACCGCCGCCACCGAGACCGCCTTTTCGTACTCTCTCAGCCTCTGGCGCACATCCGTCTCGCTCGCAAACACCGCCGCCATCGCCCCACGCGCCGACAACTCCTGCATCAACCGTCCGCGCTCGGCCACCAGCCGAATCCCTTCCTCCACCGTAAAAATCCCCGCCACGCAGGCCGCCACATACTCGCCAACGCTGTGCCCCAACACTACCCGCGGCTCCACGCCCCAGGATCGCCACAACTCGGCGAGCGCGTACTCCAGCGCAAACAATGCCGGCTGCGTATAGGCCGTCTCGTCCAGCGGACTAACGGCTCCCCCTGCCGGATACAACACCGAAAGCAGCGGCCGATCGAGATAGCCTTTCAGCATCCGCTCGCACCGCGTCAGAGTTTCGCGGAACACCGGCTGCGTCTCGTACAGCGTCCTCCCCATCCCGACATACTGCGAGCCCTGTCCGGTGAACAGAAATGCGAGCTTGGGTTCGGCGCCCGGCTCGACCTGGCCGGCGAAGCTGCGGCGGCCGGGCTCGCGGCGGCCGATGGCAGCGAGCGCCGCCTGTGCCTCCTCGGCGCTTTCGGCCAGCACGGCGAGGCGATGGCGGAAGTGCGCGCGCCCAGTGTTGGCGGTGTAGCAGACGTCCGCGAACGATTCACCGCCATCGCCCAAGCGTTGCTCGTAGCGCTCGGCCAATTGCGATAGAGCCTGCTCGTCTTTCGCAGAGAGCGTCAGTAAATGCAGCGGCCGCTCCGGTCCGCCAGTCGCCGGCTCCGCCTCCGGCGCTTCTTCGAGTACAACATGCGCATTGGTCCCGCCGAACCCGAACGCGCTGACGCCCGCGATGCGGCGCTGAGAGCTTCGCGGCCAGGGAGCAGGTTCGGTCGGGATGACCACAGGGATCTGGTCCCAAGCGACATGCGGCGTGAGGTTCTTGAGATGTAGGTGCGGGGGGATCTCTTCGTGCCGCAGCGCGAGCACCGTCTTGATGAGACCGGCGACGCCGGCAGCGGCTTCGAGATGACCGATGTTCGTTTTGACTGAGCCGATGGCAAGCGGTTGACCTGGCTTGCGCCCTGCGCCCAGCACCGACGCGATCGCCTGCACTTCAATCGGATCGCCCAGCGAGGTTCCGGTACCGTGCGCCTCCACGTATTGCACGTCCGACGGCGACACTTGCCCGTTCGCCAGTGCGCGGCGGATTACCGTCTCCTGTGCCGGTCCGTTGGGTGCGGTGAGGCCGCCGCTGCGGCCGTCCTGATTCAACGCCGATCCGCGAATCAGAGCGAGTATCCGGTCGCCGTTGGCGACGGCATCCGAGAGTCTCTTGAGTACGACGATGCCGCAACCTTCCGCCCGCACAAAACCGTCGGCCGCGGCATCGAAGGTCTTGCAGCGCCCATCGGGCGCCAGCATCCGCAGCTCGGAGATACCGATGCTGGAGGTGGGCGACAAGAGCAGGTTGACGCCTCCGGCGATCGCCATGCCGCACTCTTCGTTTCGTAGGCTCTGGAAGGCTAAGTGAACCGCCGCGAGCGACGACGAACATGCCGTATCAACAGCAAGGCTCGGCCCATGTAGCCCGAGGATGTAGGAGAGGCGGCCGGCCGCGACACTCAATGCGTTTCCGGTCGGCGTGTAGAGATCGATCTGCCCCGGATCCTGGAGCAGGTGCGCATATTCGTTCGTGCTGATGCCGATGAATACGCCGCTATGGCTGCCGGCGAGGGCTTCCGGGGCCTGGCCGGCATCTTCCAATGCCTCCGAGGCAACCTCCAGCAAGAGACGCTGCTGCGGATCCATGCTCACGGCTTCCCGCGGGGCGATTCCGAAAAACTGCGCGTCGAACAGATCAACCTGTTTCAGGAACCCGCCCGTTCGCGTGTACATTTTGCCCCGCGCATCCGGGTTCGGGTCATAGTAACGGTCGACGTCCCAGCGCTCCGGCGGTACTTCGGTAATCGCGTCCTGCCCTTCGCGCAAGAGCCGCCAGAAACAATCCGGGTTCTCCGCGCCGCCGGGAAACCGGCAACCCATGCCAATGATCGCGATGGGCTCGGTACGCGCGCGCTGCATCGACTCAACCCGGGCTTGCAATTTTTCGATCGACAGGTATGCGCGGCGGAGAAGCGCCGGATAGTCGTTTTGGCTCGGCGGAGGGCTCATGTCGAGTGATCCGCCTCAAGACCGGCAAGCTTCGCCGCCAGCAGCGCCGCGACTTCTTCATCCGGAATCTCGTCGAGGCCGGCCGATGGATCGATGGATTCATCGTCAGTCTCCGGAGTGTCCGGGTCGTGTTCCGAGCCGGGTTCGGCGCCGAGCATGTCGCGGCACAAATAGCCGGCCAGGGTTTCTAGCGTCGGATAGTCGAACAGCAGCGTAGCGGGAAGAGCGTGACCCACGGCGGCTGCCAAAGCGTTGCGTAATTCAATCGCCATCAGCGAGTCGAGCCCCAGCTCATTCAGCGGCTGCCTCGCATCGATGGTGACCGATGCCTCCAGTCCCAGCGCCTTGGAAGCAAGGTTGCGAAGATAGGTCAGAGCGACGGTGCTCCGATCGCCGGGAAGCGCCTCCCGAAGGCGGCGCAGTAGGTCCGGCGGCTGTACCGCGTGACCGTTGGCGCCGGCCCGTTGCCTGAAGTCGCGCACGATACCGGACAACAATGGCGGCGTGTCCCGATCCGCGAAGCGCCGGGAAAACTCCTCCCAATTGACCGGCATTGCAGCGATCTGGGTACACCGCTGCTGCAGCGCGTACTCGAGTATGCGAAGACCTTCCTTCGGCGCGATGGCGCCGATGCCGACAGGCGATCGGAGGTCGGAGGCCCGGCTCGCGGCGGCGCCGATGTCCGCCCACCTTCCCCAGTTGATGCTCAAAGCGGGCAGCCCGAGCGAATGACGATAGTGCGCCAGAGAGTCCAAGAAGGCATTCGCGGCGGCGTGGTTGCTCTGCCCGGGAGGTCCGACGAGTGAGGCTATGGAGGAGAAGAGGACAAAAAAATCGAGCGGCAAGTCCGCGGTGGCGGTGTGCAGATTCAACGCTCCCGTGGCCTTGGCAGCCATCACGTTAGAGAATCGGGTCCAGTTCTGCCGAAGCAGCACGCCATCGTCGAGCACGCCCGCGCAGTGCAGGATCCCGCGCAGCGGCGGCATTGTCGCACGAACGCCGGCAAGCGCTTTTGCAACGTCATCCTCGCGCGACACATCGGCCGCGACGACGGTGATACGGGCTCCGGCATCTGCCAGACCGCTTACCGTTTCGCGCGCCGCCGCCGAAGGGTCGCTCCGCCCGAGCAGCACCAGGTTGCGCGCTCCCCGCTCCACCAGCCAACCGGCAAGCAACAATCCCAGCCCGCCCAGTCCTCCCGTGATCAGGTACGTAGCGTCGGATCGTATCGGCATTGTGCCGTCGGCGGCGCCCGCACCGTTGCTCTGCGTGATGACGATCTTGCCGATGTGCCTTGCCTGGGCCATGTATCGAAAAGCGTCCCGAGCATCCTCGATCGGGTAGATGCTGCGGCGAAGCGGGTGGAGCGAGCCTTGCTCGAATTGGTTCATCAACCCGCGGAACGTTTCGCCGATTGCACCGGACCGGTTGTCGATCATCTGGTCGAGCGCGATCACAAAGTACGAAACGTCCTTCCTCACCTCCGCCACCTGCCGCCCATCCCAGATGCCGGTCTTCCCGATTTCGAGAAATCGTCCGTTCGGGCGCAACACCTCCAGACTCTTGGGAATGAAATCTCCCGCAAGGGAGTTCAGCACTACGTCGACTCCCTCCCCGCCGGTGCTTTCCAGTACCTCGGCGGCGAATTCGATGGATCGGGAGTGGAACACGTGGGCAACGCCCAACGAACGGAGATACTCGCGTTTCTCCGCACTGCCCGCCGTGGCGAAAATCTCCGCCCCGGCACGCTGGGCCAATTGCACGGCAGCCAGCCCGACGCCGCCGGCCGCTGCATGAATCAGCACGCGCTCGCCGCGGGAAAGTCCGGCGAGTTGGTGCAGCGCATGATAAGCCGTCAGGAAAACGATCGGGATGGAAGCGGCTTCGTCGTGGGTCAGCCCGGCCGGTTTGGGTACGACCAGGTCCGCGCTGGTCGTGACAAAGCTGCCAAAGCTGCCGGCCGCCAGCGCGACGACTTCCTGCCCGACCTGGAACCCTTCAACACTCGGACCAACGGCCGTGATTGTCCCGGCACACTCGATCCCGATCTGTCCGGACCCACCGGGATACACTCCCAACGCGTGCATGACGTCGCGGAAGTTGAGGCCGGTTGCCTGGACCCGGATCTGGACCTCTCCGCTGTCCGGTGCGCGAGCGGCGACGGGCCGCAACACAAGGTTATCCAGAACACCGGCGGATCCTACCTGCAACTGGAACGGCTCGTTCCGTGGAGGCTGCAGCCGCTCGCCGGCAACGCCAGTCTCGCCAACCAGTCTCGGCACATAACGGATTCCTGAACAGAGAGCGACTTGATCCTCCTTGTGCGGGCCGAGAAGCTCGCCAACCAGCGCGTCGATTTCGTCCTCTCCGCCGGACGGATCCAGATCCAGGCACAGACAGCGATAGGCCGGGTGCTCCATCGCGATGACCCGGGCCAGTCCCCACACCTCCGCCTGCGTGATGGAAACGGGCGCCGTTCGCGCGCCCACAGGCTGGGCGCCTCTGGTCAGCAGGGACACCCGGGGCGGCGCGCCTCGGTCGGCCCCGGCCAGGGCCTGGAACAGATGCAGCACGCTGCCGCAACTCAATACCTGTGCGTCTTCCAGCGATGGAGCCGTCAACCCTTCCGCGGGCGGAGCATCGAGACTCCAAAGATGAACCACTTCCTGCCAGGCTTGTTCCCCTAACTCACGGAGGAGCCGCTGAAAGTCTTCCGGCTGTGCTGGATCCACCGTCCAGGTCCCGTCGCTGGAACGTGCGAAATCGGTTCCTGCAAACACCAGCGTGCAGGCGCCGCGCCGCTCGGCGAGGGCTTTCTCAAGTCTCTCGCCGACTCCGCCACGGTCGGCGAAGATCAACCATCGGGAGGGCTGCTCTGCCGGCACGGGCCCTCGTGCGAGGACTACTGCCGGCTGCGACACGTCTTCCCGCTCTTGGCTCGCCTCCGGTATCGCTACCGCCTCAGTGAACGCCATCTCCGTGAGCAGTGCGGTCCACTTATCCTGCGGCAGCAAAGGATGAGCCGGCCGGAGATCCCGATCGGTGAACTTCCACCATCCATCGGTGAGTCCGAAAATCAGGTCCAACCATCGCTGGGGCCCGGTTCCCTCTACCAGGAGGAGCAGTCCCTCGGGCGCCAGAAGGCGCTTCACGTTACTCAGAGTGCGGCGCAGATCGCTGGTTGCGTGCAGCACGTTTGCCGCCAGGACAACATCGAATTCGTGAGGAGCGAAACCCTGCTCGCCGGGATCGTGCTCAATATCGAGGACCTGATAGCGAACAAACGGGAAATCGCGGAACCTGCGTTCGGCGTCCAAGGTGAAACGCGCGGACACGTCGGTGAAAACATAGTCGGCCGCTTGCGCTTTAAGACAAGGAAGCACGTGCGAGGTGGTGCCTCCGGTTCCAGCGCCGATCTCGAGCAGGCGCAACATCCGCCCTTCCGGAATAAGCTGTTGGGCTTGCGAGACGGCCTCAAGGATTAGCCGGTTGCACACGCGGCTTACGGGCGAGTCCCGATACAACTTTTCTAACGTCGTCGAAGAGCCGCCTGGAAGCAACGCTTCCAACGGATTGCACTCGCCTCGCAATAGCTTCGGCATCAGCCGTCCGCAGTTCTCCAGGAGAACGAGTTCCGCGTCAAATGCCGGATATCGGGAGTTCAGCTCCGTCCAGTGCGTGTGCGGATCGACTCTCCCAGGTACTTGGCCTACTTCCCACTCGCTCCCCACCTTCTTCAGGATCCCGCCATGCTCCAACAAATCCACCAGGCGGACAAAGAAACGGTTCTGTTGATCCGGCACGCCCATTTGTCGGGCGGCCAGGGCGGGATCGAACCGGCCCGGCACGAACTCCCAGCCCAGTTGATGAAATGCTTCCCGGGCATACTCCGCGCCGAGGGCGTCCATCTCCGGCATCAATTGCTTGTAGCCCGACAGGCCGTATTCCCGCTGCAGGGGCTCGAGCATCGGTTGCAGGGACTCGGCGATCCGAATGGGGGACGCCCGATGCTCGGACGACAGGCGATCCTGAGCGCCGGGCTGCGGCTGCCACTGGACGCGGTAGAGCAGGCTGGTGAGGCGATCGGTCGCGCGCGTCAAAGCCTCACGGGGTGCGCGCCGGGCCCGCAAGCCCTCAGCTTCCATCAACACGTTCCCGCTGTCGTCGAACAACGAGAGGTCGCTCACGATCGTGGCGGCAGTCGATTCGTTGCCTGCGCGCAGGACGGCGCGAACCCAGCTTCGTCCGTTCGGCCGCCCGTAGAAGCGAAGCTTCTTCAGTTCGACGGGGGTGTACACCGAATCCCGCGCCTCCTCCGGCATGGCGGCGGCCAGAAGCTGGAAGCAACAGTCCATCAGGCCTGGATGGATGCGGTAAGCGCCCGACCGGTCCTCGCCGTCCGCGACCCGTGTGCGGGCGATCGCCTCGCCGTCGCGCCGCCAGATCTGTTCGATCCATTGGAAGCTCGGGCCCAGCTCCAGCCCCCGTTCCGCCATGCTCTTGTAGAACCACTCGGATCTGGATTCGGTCTCGCTACACCGCTGCTGTGCCTGTTCCCGGTCGATGCGCGGTCGAATCGGCGCGTCGCCGTTGCTCTGCTCGTTCGACACACTTCCGGCGCCATGTAAGATCCAGTTGTCACTTCCCGCCGCGAGGCTCGAGATCCGAAACGAGCCGCGCTCCGGTCCGTCGGGCGACAGGGTCAACTGGATAGGCCGCGCTTGATCATTGAGAAGCAGCGGCTCGTGAATCACGAAGTCTTCGATGAGAAAGGAACCTTTCTCTCCAAACCTTTCGATGGCGGCAGCGTGCGCCATCTCAAGGTAGGCCGCGGCGGGAAACACCGGCACGCCGTAGATGCGGTGATCCTTCAGGACCAGTAGCGATTCCGCATCTGCATCGAGCTCGAACTGTGCTTCGCGCAAAGGAGAACGGAGGCGGTTGCCCAGCAACGGGTGACCAGTTGCCGCGCAATGCCGACCGGCTGAGAACTGAGCCGTGCTTCCGGCCGTCGGGGCTTCTACCCAATGCCGCTCCCGTTGGAACGGATAGGTGGGGACGGATACCAGGCGTCGGTTGTAACCGCGCTCGTATCCACGCCAGTCCAATTTCGCGCCGCGGACATGTAAAGCCGCCAGGCTCTCCAGCATCCTCCGCCACTCGTCCCGGCCTTCCCGCAGCGATGGCAGCCAGAGAGACGCTGATTCAGGCAGACAACGCTTTCCCATGCCGAGCAGAGTTGTCCCAGGACCGATCTCGATGAAGGCTTCACATCCCAGTGCATGCAGCGTCTGCATCCCGGCGAAGAATTGCACCGGCTCCCGGACGTGCCGAACCCAGTAGCCGGGGTCGCTCAACTCCGCGCTCCGCGCTAGCGCTCCGGTAAGGCAGGAAACCAGACCGATTTGCGGCGGCGAGTATTTAAGCTGCACCGCCTTCCGCTCAAACGACGGGAGCATCGGGTTCATCAAGGGAGAATGGAAGGCGTGCGAAACCGTCAACTGCTGCACGCGAATCCCTTCGGCCTCGAAGTGCGCGGCAATGCGAGCTACGCGCTCGCCGGCTCCGGAAATAACGATGTTGTCCGGCCCGTTCACCGCGGCGATCGAGACCTCCGCGGCGTGCTCGGCTACGGCTTCGGCGACACGGCTGTATTCGGTCAGAATCGCGACCATCGCGCCGCCCTTTGGCAGCCGCTGCATCGATGCGGATCGGGCTGCTACCAGTCGCAGTGCATCGTCGAGACTCATCACTCCCGAAATACACGCCGCTACATACTCCCCGACGCTGTGCCCCAGAACAAAGGAAGGCTGCACGCCCCAGGACTGCCAGACCTTCGCCAGCGCGTATTCCAACGCAAACAGCGCCGGCTGCGTGTATACCGTTTCATGCAGCGTGGAGTCGGCGCCGCTTTCGGGATAGAGAACCGACAACAGATTGTCGTCCAGCTCGCCGCGCAGCAATCGATCGCACCGGTCAAGTTCCTTCCTAAAGACGGGCTGGGAGTCGTAAAGCTGCCGGCCCATTCCGTGGTACTGCGACGCTTGGCCGGAAAACAGGAACGCGACCTTTGGCGGGCGCTCACCTTCAACACGACCCTCAACCAAACCGGGCGGCTCGCCCCCTTCCAGGAAACGGCTCACCATCTCCCGCGCTTCGCCGTGAGATCCGGCGATTACAGCGGTGCGGTGTGCGAAATGGGTCCGGCCGGTGTTGGCTGTGAAGCAACAGTCGGCAAAGGAATCGTGATCCGCGGCAAGGTGGTGTACATACTTGCCGGCCAACTGCCGCATCGCCTCGGCGGTCTTAGCCGAGAGGGTTAGGATGTGCAACGGCCTTTCGCCCGGAGGCGGATCCGCGGCCGCGCGTTCCGGAGCCTCTTCCAAGACCACGTGGGCGTTGGTGCCTCCGATTCCGAACGAACTCACGCCGGCGCGGAGCGGAGCGCCATTCGCCTTCCACTCGGAGAGCCGGGTATTGACGAAAAACGGGCTGTTCGGAAAATCGATTTCGGGATTCGGCTGCTCAAAATGCAAGCTGGGAGGCAGTAACCTGTGTTTCAGCGCCAGAACCGTTTTGATCAACCCGGCAACGCCGGCCGCGGCCTCGAGGTGGCCGAAGTTCGTCTTGATTGAGCCGATGGCGCAGAAGCCTTTGGCGGCAGTGCTGTCGCGAAAGACTTGGGTCAGCGCGTCGATCTCAATCGGGTCTCCCAGTGCGGTCCCGGTTCCGTGCGCTTCGATGTAGGTGATCGTTTCGGGAGGAGTCCCGGCGAGTGCCTGAGCCATCTTCACGACTTTCGCCTGTCCATCCACACTCGGCGCCGTGTAGCCGATCTTGTTCGCCCCGTCGTTGTTGATCGCCGAGCCCTTGATGATCGCGTGAATTCGATTCCCATCCGCGAGGGCATCTTCCAGGCGCTTGAGAACCACGATGCCGACGCCGTTGCCGAGCGTTGTTCCCTGGGCTCTGGCGTCAAAGGTCCGGCAGTGCCCGTCGGGGGAAAGGATTCCACCCGGTTCATGGAGATAGCCCGAGTTCTGCGGCACGCGCACTGTGACTCCGCCCGCCAGCGCAGTGTCGCACTGATAGCCGATCAGGCTTTGACAGGCCAGGTTTACGGAAACCAACGATGTCGAACAGGCTGTTTGCACGCTCACGCTGGGCCCGGTCAGGTTCAACTTGTACGAGGCGCGCGTGGCCAGGTAGTCCTTCGCATTGCCGATCAGCGTCTGGAAGTCCTCAACGAACGCGCTCCTGCCGCGCCGCGGATAGAGGTTGGAGAAAAGATAGTTGCTGATGTTGGCTCCGGCGTAGATGCCGATATCGCCTTCATAAGCTTCCGGGGCGGTTCCGGCATCCTCCAGGGCTTCCCATGCGCACTCCAGAAACAAGCGTTGTTGCGGGTCGAGGGTCTGCGCTTCCTTCGGGCTGCAGCCGAAGAACGCCGCATCGAACATATCGATGCCTTCCAGAACGGCCGCAGCGCGCACGTAATTCTCCTGGCGCGCTATCGAGGAATCGATTCCGGAAGCGGCTAGCTCCTCTTCCGAGAACCAGGATACGGCCTCGACGCCGTCGCACAGGTTACGCCAAAATTCATCGAGAGTCGGGGCTCCCGGGAAGCGACCGCTCATCCCGACGATGGCAATGTCTCCGGCAGATTCCTCGGACCAGCCGTTATCCATCTTTTCCTCGTCGCTTGTCCATCCGCCGCCGTTGGCGCTCCGCGGCTTCCTTCTGCTTGGCCGCCCGGCGGTCGATCGGCTCGAACGAAGGCGCGGCGGAGTCCTCGCTCAAGTAGCCGGCCAGCAAGCTGATGCTCGGGTACTTGAACATGTTCACGACGGACACTTCCCGGTTCAAAAGCTCCTTCAGCCGGTTAGAGAATCGCACCATGTGCATCGAGTTGGCGCCGAGGTCGAAAAAGTTGTCGTGGATTCCCACCGACTCCAGCGGCAGCATCTCCTGCAGAATGTTCGTCAGCGTCCGCTCCATTTCGGTCTGCGGAATATCCGAAGTGCGGGCACGGGCGCGATGAACTTCGTTCGGAGAAGGGAGTGCCGCGCGATTTACTTTGCCGGTGGCCGTCAAAGGAAGACTGTCTAGAAGTACGAACGACGCCGGGGTCATGAACTCGGGCACCTTGCGGCTCACGAACTGCTGCAACTCGGCGATCAGCGCCGGTGTGGTCAACGGGGGCTCCGCCGCCCCCGACTGTCCTGCCGAAGGCTGCGCGGCGGAAGACGGTGAATCGGAGACGGGTCCCCCGACGAGACAATGCAGGTAGATACTTTTGTCCTCTAACGACAAATCGTGACGGACAGCTGAGAAATCCAGGCCGCCGATCGGACAGACGCCAATTCCGAAGTGGGGCGCCGAGTCCATCAGCAATTGACCCATGTATCCAGCTTCGAGAACGCAAAAATCCCTCGCCTGACTGCCGTACATCGGTTCAATCGCGCTCATATCGCCGATCAGAAACAGAGAGAACGCCGAGCTATCGAAGATCGTCCGATTCGGCGGCGCATGTACGCGCCGGTCCATGCGGGCTTCAGGCGAGAGTAGATCCAGATGGTGATGATGGGGATTGTAGGAATAGGTTCCAGCCTGCAGTCCATCTACGCGGTCCGGCGCCACATACAGGTAGGTTCGCACCGGATACAGCCCGCCCGCGGATGGGTAGCGGCGTTTTCCCAACAAGGACGCCTCGAACGGCACATCGCGGAGGCAGGCCAGAAACTCGCTGAACTCTCGAAACGGAATGGGCGAGGGCAGGAACGCGCGATGGCTCCGGCGTCGAGCGTACTGCTTTTCCAGATCGGCGGTCCATTCCGGTTTGGTAAGCGGAATGGGCGAGGAGTCCGGCTCACTCTTGAATCGCTCGCGTTGTTTGAGCAGAAATTCCAGGCGTTCAACAGGATCGCGAAACACTCCTTCAATCGGTTGCTCGGAGAAGCTCTGCAGCCACTCATCATTGGCCGCGCTGTCCATTTTCTCCTTCACCGGCTCAGGCATCCGATGCGGAACGACATAGGCGACCAGCCGACGCGTGTCAGGCCCTTTACCCACTGCCTGCACGACCGCGGTTCGGACCTCCGGGTGCTCGCCGAGAGCAGCCTCTATTTCTCCCAGCTCGATGCGGTTTCCGCGAATCTTGACCTGCAGGTCTTTCCGGCCGAGGATTTCAATCTCTCCGTTCGGAAGATATCGCCCCATGTCCCCGGAGCGGTAAAGCCGCTTTCCCGTTGTCGGGCAAGTGATGAAGGAGGCGTTCGTTCTCTCGTCGTCTTTCCAGTAGCCTCGAGCCAGCCCGGCGCCCGCGATACAGAGTTCGCCGGCCACCCACACAGGGCATGGCTCCAGCGTGTCCTTCAAGACGAAGTACTGTGCGTTCGCCATCGGACGGCCGTACGGGATGCTCTTCCATGCCGGATCCACTTCGCCGATGGGATAGCAGATATCCCAGACGGTGGTCTCGGTTGGTCCTCCAGCGCCTACCACCGCAACGGCCGGAACCAATGCCCGGAGCCGGTCCGGAAGGTCCACCGGGATGAATTCTCCAGACAGGATCACCCAGCGTAGTGGACTTGCCATCGGCGCCTGGTCGCAGCGGTTTTCCAGGTGCTCCACCAGCATGTGCAGAAACGTGGGGACCGAGTTCCATACCGTGACCTTGTGGGCGCCGATCAATTCCGCCCAATGCCCGGGATCGCGAATTGCTTCCTCATCGGGAATGACGATGCTGCCGCCCACAACGGCGAGCATTCCGAAGATGTCGAAGACGGACAGATCGTGATGCAGAGCGGTGAGGGCGATGGCGCGGTCTTCGGGCCTCAGTTCGAACCGATGCGCGACATCGGTCATCCGATTGATCACGCTCCGGTGTTCGATCATCACACCCTTGGGCTTGCCGGTCGAACCGGAAGTGTACAGGACATAGGCTAGGTCGTCCGGGCGCTGCACGGGATCGAGCGGGCTGTCGTCGATCGCCGATAGCGCGGCCTCGTCAAACGGAATCGCGCGCACGTGATCCGGAAGCTCGAGCCGTTCTTCTTCCCCAAGCTGGATGAACGCGACGCCAACCTCGCCGTTCTCGATCAGAAACCGAACGCGTTCGGCGGGAAAATCCGCCCCGATGGGCAGATACGCTCCTCCCGCCTTTAGGATCCCCAGTACCGCAACAATCTGCTCCCAGCCCTTCTTCATGACTACGGCAACCAGCGTGTCCGGTACGACCCCAAGTTCGCGGAGTCTGCGTCCCACTCGGTTGGAGAGCCGGTCCAGTTCCTGGTAGGTGAGAGTCCTTCGCGAGGTAATAACCGCTGGTTCGTTGGGCCGACAGCGCGCGTTCTCCTCGAACAGCGTTTGAAGGACCTGATTGGGAATCGGCGCGTCGGTGACGTTGATCGCGTCACGCTGCTCGATCTGCCCGGCGGGAATCAGTTGAAGATTCGTTTCTTGCCAGCCCCGGCCGTCGGCCAGATCGCGTACGACCCGGCAGTAGGAATCGAACATCGTGTCGAGCAAGTCCGCGGGGAAGAGCGCCTCCACCGCATCCCAGTTGAACACCAGTGCTTCGTCCTGCTCATAGACCTGATGATCGAGCCAGACTTGGGGCGTCTGGGTGATCTCGAACACCACCTCTCCCAGGTCGCTCAAGGCAGTCAACGAAGATTGGAATCCGCGGGCGCCTGGGCTGAGAAGGCTCGTGAACACGATGGGCATGACAGCCCCCGTTTCCGTTTGCTGCACCCGCGCCAGCTCGCGAAGAGCCTCGACACCGCTCGACTGGCTGTATCCCAAGTCACTCCACAGCCGCTGCTGCATAAGCTTGACGCGGGAGCCGAAGGTCACCTCGGGTGCGTCGGCCACTTCCAGCAGAATCATAGATGTGAAGTCGCCCAGAATCTTGTCGACCTGGGGATGCACCGGCAAGCGATTGAAGAGTGTGACATTGACGGTGAATGCCGGCGTGCTCGCCCAGGCTCTAAGGACCTCGGCATAGGCAGTCAGAAGCACCGCCGAAGGAGTTAGTCCCAACTCACCCGCCTGCGTTTTCAACCGCAGCCAGGTTGCCGGGTCGAGGCGCGCGGTCCGGCGGCCGAATCGGGGCTTGGTCAACGACGCGGGATGCCTGGCCATCGGCAGCTCGGGGGGCGGAGGCAGGACCGCCGCTCGCTTTCGCCAATACTCAAGTGACCGGCGGTAAGCCGGAGAGTCGCGGAGAGTTCGCTCGGCGAGGACGTAGTCGCGGAAGGACAAATCCAAGGGTGTGAGCGGGATTTCCGGCTGCTGGTAATAGTGCAGCCAGTCGCGGAACAAGACCATGAGACTGCTAGCGTCGATGTGGACCAGGTCGACGCTGATGTGCAGACGGATGCAGTCAGAATCCAACAGAGAGGCCCTGATTTCGAATGCCGGCCACTGGTCGACCGGCAGGACCTGATGGGAAAGGCTCTCGCGAACAGCCTCGAGTTCCAAGGCCGCGGCTTGCGGCTCGCGGTTCCGCAGGTCTAGGATCGAAATCTCATACCGGGGCGCCCGCTCCAGAATCTGCATTTGCCCATCCGGCAGAACGACTGCGCGCAGCATGTCGTGGCGCTCTACTACGCGATTCCAGGCGTCTTCCAGCCGCTCCAAGTCGAGACCGCTGCGCTCGAGCTCCCAATACATATGAATGGATACGCTACCCAGCTCAAAGGCCGCCGTTCGCCCGACCCAGTAGGCCTGCTGGATGTCTGTTAGCGGGAACGGTGCGTATCGCTGATGCGGATCCGGTACCGCCTGCGGCGCCTGTGGGCTCAACTCAGCCGTATCGCACCGGCTCAACCGATTGAGGATTTCGGTTTTGTGCTCCGCCAGTTGGGCGCGCAGCTCTGGTGTCAGTGCACCCTTCGGCGCCCGGATCGCCAACTGTTCGCCGTCGGGCCAAAGCCGCACACCCCGCTGCTCTAGGTCCGCCAATAGATTCGCAAGGATCATAGGGTTATACTTTCCCAATCGCCGTCTGCCGCCTGTGCATTGGTGCGCGCCCAGTCCGGACTGAGTACAGAGGAGGCCATCACCTGTTCCAGTAGCATGCCGGAAAGCTGAACTGTGGTGGGCCCCTGTAGGAGTTCCACGAGCGGCAAGGTAACTTCGAGGTCCGTCTCCACGCGGTTCCGCAGTTCGACGGCCATGAGAGAGTCGAACCCGAGCGTCGTGAGCGATCGCTGCGGGTCGAGCTTGGAGGCGGCGAGTCCCAACACCCGCGCCGTCTGTCGGTGCAGGTATGACTCCATCATTTCGCGCCGCTTGCCCTGTTCAGCGGCCAGAATCAATTGACGAATGGGTTCGGCCGGGCGGGCGTTCCTCTGCCCGGTGGAATTCGTCTCTTCGCGAATCAGCTCGGAGATGACGGGCGCCGTACCGAACGCCGGATACAGCTTGCTCCACACACCCCAGTCGACACGCATCACCCCGGCTTGCGCCGAGTCCTGGGTCATCAGCCGCCCCAGGACCGCCAGTCCTTGTGCCGGAGAGAAGCTTTCCACGCCGCGGGCGAGCGCATGGCCGCCCTGGAGGTAGCGCGCGGCCATCCCAACACCGCCCCACACGGCCCAGTTGACAGCCAGGGCCGGCCGATTCTCGCTTCGTCTGTGAAACGCTAACGCGTCCAGGAAGGAGTTCGCGGCTGCGTAGGCGCCCAGTTGCGGCGAACTGAGGAGCGAGGCAAACGATGAGAACATGACAAAGAAGTCCAAGTCATCCTCTCGCAACAGATGATGCAACAGCCATGCGCCGGCCACCTTCGGCCGCAGAATCGCCTCCAGCGCCGCCGGGTCGGTTTCCGTCAGCGGCTTCAGCTCGACGATGCCCGCAGCGTGAATCACTCCGCGGATCGGCGGCGAGCTGTCTTGACGGTGTTGCGCGAGAAACGAGGAAAGCTGCCCGACGTCGGCGACGTCGACCGATGCCAGGCGTACCTCGGCTCCGCCTGCCTCAATTTCTTCCAAGGCGAGCGTCTGCTGCGCAAGCCGGGATCCTGCTTCGGCGGAACTCCATTGCTCACGCGGAGGCAGCGCGGTCCGGGACATGAGAACAAGATGGCGAGCCCCCTGCTCGGTCATCCATCGAGCCACTGCCAGTCCGAGGTCTCCGAGCCCGCCCGTGATCAGGTAGCTTGCCTCGGGACTGAACCGAAGATTCCGGCGCCTGGCGCTTCGATCCTTGCGCTGCAGGCGGAGAACGTAGCGCGTTCTATCGCGGAACGCTATTTGATCCTCTTTCTCTGCGCCGTCAGTCTCGGAATGGATTGCCGCCGCACTGTCCTCCGGAGTAGCTGCCGGATCAAGATCAATCAATCCACCCCACCGGGAGGGGTGCTCCTGTGCGATCGCGCGACCGAGTCCCCAAAGCGGCGCTTGGGACAGGGAGAGCTGCGCCGGACCCTGGACAGGCTGGGCTCCACGCGTCACGATCCATAGGGGCGCCGTTCGCGTTTGCATCTGGGCTGTTGCCCGGAGCAGGCTCAATGCACTGTCACAGGCAGTCGAGGCGTGTTCGAGAACAGGTGTTTCTATTTGCCCGGCGCAGGGCAAGTCGATACCCCACAAGTAGAGAACGCCCCGGCAAGTACTGGCAGAATCGCCGAATGCCGAATCGATCACTTGCATCAGATCTTCGGGGCTACCTGGCCTGACTCCGAAACGCACGCCGCTAAACTGTTCGAAAGCGCCGTTCGGCTGAACCAGGACAGGAGTGTCCCCTTGATCGATCAGTCGCTGTGCCAGTTGCTCTGCGACGCCGCCGGAATCTGCCAGGATCAGCCATGTCGCAAGCTTCGAGGAAACCGGCCGGGACCTCTGGAGCTCCGAACGCGTACTCGCCCGCCACTGCATCTCATACAGCCAGGTGTCACTTTCCGTGTCCGGGCTAGCCTCCGCGGAGAGGTCCAACGGGCGAAGGCGCAACCCGGACGTCTCGACAACCAGGCCGCCGGATTCATCCAGTAGGTCGATGTCTCCGGCGTATTCTTCGCTGCCTCCGCCGGTGCGCAGCAAGGCGTGGCTCCAAACCCGGCTGCCAGGGCGGCCCCAAACGGTGAGGCGATCGATGTGAACCGGAACCGTAGCCCCGCGCTTGCTCTCGCCGGGCAGTGGCGCGAGGAGCAGACCGCCCAATGCTTGCCAAACTGCATCGAGCAGCGCCGGATGTAGCTCGTAAGTTTCCAGGTCGTGTTCCACGCCGCCCGGCGCGCGAACCTCGGCAAGAACTTCTCCTTCACCCCGCCACATGCGCTCGATCCCCTGATGGGCCGGGCCGTAGTCGTTTCCAAGGGATCGTGCCTGAGTGTAAAGATCCGCTCCGTCGATCGCCTCTCCCAGTCGCGCGCGGATCTCGTCCAGAGATCCCGCTTGCCGTGCCGGGCGCGGATCGGTGGTTGTGGCGAGCCTCCCCTCGGCATGCAGCACCCACGTCCCGTCTCCCTGATCACCGTCGGAGGGTCGGCTGTAAACCCGAAACCGGCGCTCACCGCTGTCGAGAGTAGAGAGCACGGTCTGCACGCGCCGGGTGACGCCGTCGGGCAGAAAGAACGCCCGGTGAAACTGCACGTCTTCGAGGACGATGGGGCCGGATCCAATGCTTTCCCGTGCGGCAGCCAACGCCATTTCGACGTACCCCGCACCGGGAACCACCACAACGTCCTGCACCTTGTGGTCGAGCACGAACGCCGGGATCGTATGCTTCCCCATCGTGCATTCCCAACGGTGGTCTTCGGGTGCGTCGGCCAGGTTCAGTTTGCACCCGAGCAGAGGATGCGCTCCCTCGTCCGGATCAACGGAGCGGGCCATCGCGCTTTGACTCAAGCCGGCGGAGTCGGAGGTTTCTAACCAGTACCGCTCCTGCTGCCATGGGTAAGAGGGCAACCGAACATGCCGGCTTGGCTTCGAATAGACCTTGCGCCAATCGATGGGCCACGCCGCCGCGTACAGACTCCCGAGCGAGCCGAGGAGCGTTGCCCGTTCATCAGCGTCTCGGCGAAGCGACCAGAGCGCCGCGCCCTCGGCTCCGTGAGCCCGCAATGAATCCAAAATCGCCGCCACCAGAATTGGGTGAGGGCTAACTTCGAGAAACAGATGGTGCCCGGTTTCGATCAAACGGTCCACTGCCTCCGAGAAACGGACCGGGTCCCGCATGTTCCGCCACCAGTACTCTGCGTCGAGGTTGCCCTGGTAACCGCTCCGCACTGTCGAGTAGAACGGGATTGACGGAGGGGAGGAGGATACTCCCCGCAACCCCTCCAGCATCTCGTCGCGGAGCGGCTCCAACTGCGGGCTGTGCGCGGCGACATCCACCTTTACCAGGCGGCAGAAAACTCCATCCGCTTGCAAGGCGGTCATTACCTGGTCCAGCGCCGCCGGGTCGCCGGACACCACCGTTGAGACCGGGCTGTTGCTGGCCGCCACCGACAGGCGGTCCTCAAAACCTTGCAAGGCTTGCTCGACACCGTCCAGCGAAAGCTCAATGACCGCCATCGCGCCGGATCCGCTGATGCGCTTCATCCGGTGGCTTCGCCACCACACCACTTGCAGCGCATCGCGCAGCGTTATCGCCCCGGCAAAGTTCGCCGCGGCCACTTCTCCCATGCTGTGGCCCACCGCCGCATCCGGCTGGATACCCCAGGACCGCCACAATTCGCCGAGCGCAACCTGCATCGCGAACAGCACCGGTTGGATGATGTCGATCTCCTCGGCCGGACTCTCCGCGTGCAGTACCTCCAGTACGGACCAGCCGGCCAACTCCCGCATGATCTCGTCGCAGCGCTCGATGGCGGATCGGAAGACGGGTTGCTCTTTCAGCAGCTGGCGCCCCATTCCGTGCCACTGCGACCCCTGTCCCGAGAAAACGAAAACGAGCTTGCGCTTCGAGACTGATTTCGAGTTGGTGAAGATGCCGGCGCAGGGTTCCTGGGCGAGAAAGGCGTCCAGGTACTCGCAGGCTTCCTCCCTGGACTGGGCGACCAGAGCCAGCCGTTGGTCATGATGGCTGCGTCGCAGCGCGGAAGTGGCGCATACGTCGCGCCAGCATTCCGCCGAGGGGGCGGCCAGGGAATCGCGGTAGCGCTGAGCGATCTCCCGCAGGGCCTGCGGATCTCGCGCCGACAGCGGCAGCAGCTCAGCCTGGTCCGCCGGCTCCGCTTCGCTTTCGGAGGGCATGGCAGGAGGCGCCGCCTCCAGAACCACGTGAGCGTTAGTCCCGCCGAATCCGAACGAACTCACCCCGGCCAGCGCCGTTTCTCCATAGGAAGGCCAAGGCTCCAGTTGGTTCGCGAGTCTGAGAGGGAGCGTTTCGAACGGAATGTGAGGGTTCGGCTGGAGAAAATGCAGGCTCGGGGGAATCTGCCGGTGCCGGAGAGACAGCACGACTTTGATCAGTCCGGCGATCCCGGCGGCAGCTTCTAGATGCCCGATATTGCTCTTCACAGCGCCAAGCAGGCAGCGCTGCTCCGCCGGGCGGCCGGCTGCCAGAACCGCTCCAAGCGCTCCGGCCTCGATCGGATCGCCCAGCAGCGTGCCGGTTCCATGTGCCTCCACATACTGGACCTCGCCCGGGGAAACTCGCGCGCGGCCGTAAGCCTCCCTCAGAACCGCCTCCTGCGAATAGCGGTTCGGCGCCATCAGACCGTTGGTCCGGCCATCCTGATTCACCGCACTGCCGCGGATGACGGCGTGCACCGGATCTCCGTCGGTGAGGGCAGCCGAGAGAGGCTTCAGAACGACGATTCCTGCTCCCTCGCCCCGAACATAGCCGTTTGCTCTCGAATCGAAAGCCTTGCAGCGTCCGTCGGGAGCCATTGCCCCGGCCTTCGTGAAGTTGATCGCGATCCCCGGTGTCAGAATCAGGTTCACGCCGCCGGCAAGTGCCAGCGTGCTTTCGCCGCTCCAAAGGCTCTGGCAGGCAAGGTGGACCGCGACCAGCGACGACGAACACGCGGTATCCACCGCCATGCTCGGCCCTCGGAAATCGAAGAAGTAAGAGAGTCGATTGGCTGCGATACTCATCGCGCTGCCCGTGCCGGCGTGCCCATCGATCCGGGGGAGGTCGGTTAACTGTATGGCGCCGTAGTCGTTGGTTGCGATCCCTACGAACACGCCCGTGGCCGATCCGGCCAGCCGTTCCGCCACCTGCCCAGCGTCTTCCAACGCTTCCCAGGCCACCTGAAGCAGAAGCCGTTGCTGCGGATCCATGCGCGCTGCCTCGCGCGGGGAGATGCCAAAAAACTGGGGGTCGAAACCGGCAACATCGCCGAGAAATCCGCCCCAGCGCGTGCTCATCTTGCCAGGCGTCGCCGGGTCCGGGTCGTAGAATGAATCGACGTTCCAGCGATCTTCCGGCACCTCACTGATCGCATCGCCGCCGTCTTGCAACAGCTGCCAGAAAGCGTCCGGATTCGGGGCCCCCGGAAAGCGGCAACCGAGGCCGATCACTGCGATCGGCGTCACCACGCCCCGCCTGGTCTCCAAACGCTCATCGAGCAGGGCGCGCTTTGCCGGCGAGAGCTTCGCGATGCGAGTGCTGTGACTATTCATCGGGAAGCTCCTCGATCTCGCTCAGTATTTCCTCCAGTTCGCTCTCCGCTGCTGAGGCTCCCGCGGAATCCCCCCCGCCGCGCTTCCCGGCGGCTAGATGGCGCGCAAGTGACTCAATTGTGGGGAAGTCCCAGGCGAGCGTAGGCGCTAGCGGGCCGCAGCCCAGCCACCTCTCAATATCTCCAGCCAGGATGACTCCTTCGGCCGAGCTAAGCCCGAAATAGGTGAACGGCCGGCGCACGTCGATGTGCGCCCGCTCCAGGTGCATCATCTCGGATACACGGCAGGCCAGCCACTCCTCGATTGCCGCGGCGTCGGGAACCTCGGAAGGCCCGTTCTCCAACTCCCACCGACCTTCGGGTCCGTCCATCACCGAGCTCCCCGATAAGTAAGCGTCATCTCTCCAGCATTCCTCGCGATCGAAACCTCTCCCCGGTTGCTCATGCGACGTCGTCCGCCGCGGTTGCACTCACCATCGAGTGTCCCCGCCACAGCAGGACTCCCGGCAGACTGCCGGAAAGGAGTCTCTCTCTGCACGCCCACCGTTGCAGCTTGCCGCTCGAGGTTCGGGGGAACGCTGCCGGCTTCAGGAGAACGATTCCATCCACGGGAACGTCGTGCTCCTCGGCAATCGCCTGCCGAATCGCGCCGACCGCGTCGTCGAGATCGGGGCATTGGCGCGAGTCGACCTCCGACACCACCAGCAGACCCTCCACCTCCTCCGTTTCGATCCCAAGAACTCCGACGCTTGCCGGCCGCACTGCAGGATGGCACGCCTCGACGGTTTGCTCTATATCCTGCGGATAGACGTTTCTTCCACGGATGATGATCAAGTCCCTCAATCGGCCGGCAACGACCAGTTCGCCATCCTGAAAGAAGCCCAGGTCGCCGGTGCGCAGGAACGGCCCTTCATCCGAACCGGCAATGCGCGCACGAAAAGTGCGCTCCGTCAGTTCCGGTTGATTCCAGTAGCCCTGTGCCACGCTTGGGCCCGACACCCAGATCTCTCCCACCTCGCCATCGGCTACCAGCGTGCAGGATGCGGGATCGACAATTCGGACCGGCACCCGGTTCGACCCGCAGGACATGAGCGATCTGCCTCCACTTTCGATCGGGCCGCGCTCGATGTCGGCCCACCCGCCGGACACCAGCAGCGTCGCCTCCGCGAGGCCGTAAACCGGGCAGAGGACGCTCTTTCCCAAGCCGTACGGCGCATACGCCTCCACGAATTGCTTCAGCGTCGAATGGCGTATTGGCTCCGCGCCGCTGAAAGCGAGCGTCCAACTACTTAGGTCCAGTCCGCTTCGCTCCTCAATCGAGATCTTGTTGACGCACAAGTCATAGCCAAAGTTCGGGCTGCCTGAGGTGGTTCCCCGGTATTTGCTGATCGCCCGCAGCCAGGAGGAAGGGCGCTGGAGAAATGCCAACGGTGACAGGACGACGCAGACGCCCCCGACATGCAACGATTGCAGGGTCAGGCCAATCAGCCCCATGTCGTGAAAAAGCGGGAGCCATGTCACGAACACGCTGCTCTCGTTGTGCCCTGATCCCTGCTGGATCACCGATTCGTTGTGGAGCACATTTCCATGGGTTACCATGACGCCCCTGGGAGCCGCCGTCGACCCGGAAGTGTATTGCAGAAACGCGAGCGTGTCCGCGCCGACCTGCGGATCGCGCCAGGAGGCTGCGCGGTCTTCCTCTTCCGTGTCGATGACCGCCCACTGGACAGAGGCGAGTTCCGGCGACTCCGGGAAACGCTTCTCAATGCCGCGTGCTATCGGCGCAGTGGTCAGGATCAGGGATGCTTTGGAATCGGAAAGCGTCGCGAGAAAGCGGGTCAACGGACGGTTCAGCCGCGGCGGATACGCCGGCACGGCTACCACGCCAGCGTATAGACAGCCAAAGAATGCTACGACGAAGTCGATCGCCGACGGGTAGAGGAGAATCGTTCTGTCACCGTCCGCCACAACACGCTGCAGCCTCGCGGCGAACGACCGGGCCCGCCTGTCCAAATCCAGATAGGTGAGCTGGGCCTCTTCCTTGCCGGCGCTGTCGAGGAAGACATAGGCGGCTTTGTCAGATTGTTGATCCGCGCGGAAGCGCAGCAGCTCGACTAGAGAAGGGTATGGTCCGGCATTGGAAGTGGAAGAGCCCATAGCTCAATGTGCGCCCAGAATCGAGTAGGCGTGACTTCGATTTCGTGTCACTGTTGTTTGGGGCACGCGTCATTATACCTTCGGTAGCAATCAGTCGGAACCCCAAACTTCGCCAGGAATGGTTTTCCAGTCCTTGCTGCCCGGCGTTGGTGTCAGGGTCTTGCCGCGAAAGCTAGGTGCTAAGGCGTTTCGGGGGGTCAACGACGAACATCCGCCGCAGCCACATCGCCGGTTTTCCCATGACCAGGCGTCGCTGCAGGTAGTGAACCACGGTGGAAATCGGCTTGCCTCGGCAAACGATCAGCCGGTAGAACAACTCCACCTCGATCTTTTCCCGGAGCGTCATCGGACCAAACACGCCGGCAAATGTCCGCCGCATAAGGTTCAGGTCGCGTGGCGCACTGCTCGGTTTGAAGAGCTCGTCTGCCTCCCAGCGATCCGGATCGAGACTGATACGCCAGGCATTGACCCATGGCGGACGCTCGCGATTTTTGGGCGCATGTTCCGGCAAGGCCTCTTCCACCGCCTGCCAGAACAGGATCTGGGCGATCTCTTCGAGGCGTTCCAGATTCAGTTTTGCCGTGATCAGGAACTGCTCCGCGGTACGCCGCGCTGTCAGCTCCAGGTAGAGGAGTTGATGGAGTCGCATGCGCGCAATGTCGGCATGAGAAAAGGTAATCCGCTTCGGCACGCGTTCGGCCCAATCGATAAGCAGCCTCTGGACCCGCATGTGTAGTTCGTTGTAGCGTGCCAGCAGAGCGAAAAGCTCCGGATTCGGGTTCCGAACAATTCCCTGAAAAAAGAACGGCCCGAGCATTGCCCAGTAAACGCCCGTGTCCCAGGCGAGCTTCGCTGCATAGATGTGCGCGTGCCCAAAGGCCCGGTAGGTGCCTTGAAAGTACGCCAGGCCCTGCGGGGCAAGGAAGTCCAGCACCAATCGATTGAAGTCCTTTACAGCCGCTTCGGTCAATTCGCCGGCCACGTCGCGCCGGATCATCTCGGTGGTGATTGTATTCTCGATGGCGATGAAGTCGGAACCCAGACTATACAGTGGATCCAGGAAAAGACCAGCGTCGCCGATGCAGCTCCAGCGTCTCTCCGAGAAAATCTGCCGCGCGTGGTAGCTGAAGTTCTTCAGGCCGAAGAAGTCCAGCGGCTCGTGTCCCTCAAGCAACCGCCGCAGAGTGGGCTCGTGTTCACTGAGCCATTCCAGCGATTGCGCGTACGAGGTCCCGTAGCTGCGAAACGGAAATATGGATTCGTCGGTCACGATGCCGATGCTGGTCGCTCCCGAGGAGAGCGGAATCAGCCAAACCCAATAACCGCGGCCCATGAGATGGTTCGTAGACAGGTAGCGATGCTCCACCCGCCGCTGCCATCGCCGGCCTTTTCCCATGTCTTGAACGTCGATGCGGCTTCCGATCCGCCACCAGGATGCGCTGGCGCAGTGGTCGCTCGACTGCATCAGCCCGAGCCGGGACTGCAGAAATCGCCGTCGCCCGAGCGCATCCACTACCCACCTGCCGGAAAGACTGTAGCTCTCGCCGTTGCTTCGACGGCGGCAACGCACGGTGTGCGGCAGCGCCCCGTCGGCCAACTCGACATCATCGACGAGCGAATCTTCGATCAGTTGAACTCCCATGTCCACGACCATTCCCCGCAGATCGTTCTCGAGGCGCCCCCGATCCAGCTGATACGTGTTGATAGGAGGTGAGACCCTGACGCCAATCTCCGGGCGCCGTTCGAATGGGCCGCGGGCGTCGCCAAAAAAGAAACGCAGGCTCCCCCGTTTGATCAGGTGCCTGGTGACCAGGTACTTCTCAAGACCCAAGACTTTTCCGAGATAGTAACCCGCCATCTCGTTAGTGGATTCGCCGACCTTATGTGCCGCTTCGGGGAGGGGACGGGATTGCCGGTCGATGACGGCGACGGAAAGCTCCGGTAGCTCGAGCTTCAATTGGCGGGCAAGAGTCAGCCCGGCCAACCCCGCTCCGCAAATCAGTACGTCGTATGTTTGATCGGCGGAAAGGTCCTCACTGGACGCCATCTGCCAATTCTACTTCACGCCTCGTGCCGGCCAGCAGCCCGTGGCAAAGCTTGTCAGGTCGTCGATCACCCGAAACCGGAAGGCTACAGGCTGGAACTCCGTCACTGAAACCATTGGCGCCTGCCGCCTTCGTGTGGCCGGACCGGCCGGCATCCTACGCGCCGTCTAGCATGCTTTGATTCAGAAACGCTTTGTCCTAGAAAGTCACGATTCGCGCCTGACGGCGACATTAGGGAGTGGGAGCAATAGCCAAGAATTCGAGCGCGAACGGGTGCGACGCTGGGAACTCGACACTTGGAATCAAGCTTCCTGTCCCGCGCAGCTCCACCTCGCTGGCTCTACCTGGAACCCGTTTCACCCGCCCCTAGCCGCCAGCCTCCTTGACGCCCCTCGCATACTCAAGCCAGAGGCCTCTGGTTTCCGGCAGCGTCGCGGAGAAGTCAGCTCTTGTCCGGAATCTTCCAGGGTTTTCTTGTTGTCGCAACGACTCCAAAGCAACCAGTCAGCGCTCCAGAATTGTGAACGGCAGCCGCGGCGACGCCTCCCGCTCGCTCGCCGTCGCTTCGCGTTGCTCGCGGACGAGCTTGTGGTGAACCTGGCGCTCTTCGGCAGCTTGCTTTCGTCTTCCCGTTCGCGTGTAGACCTGCGCCAGCGCGAAGTGAGCCGGTGCGTAGCCGGGGTGCAATTCGATCGTCCTCTCAAGCGCCGCCGCCGCCGCCTCGTAGTCTTCCTTCGCGAGCAGCCCCTTGTGGAACTCAAAATGGGCTGGCCAGAAGTCCGGATCGAGCTCGATCGCCCGGCGCAAGAGCGCGGGCGGCTCCCTGTCAGCCGGGTTTTCGAAAGCCAATGCGAGCGCCAGTAGATACAAACCGACCGCCGTCGGCCGGCGTTCGCAGAAGCCACGCAACCGACCGACGATCTCGTCGATCCGTTCGCCCGCATCCGGCAGCAAGGTCTCGAGCGAGGCGTAGCCGACCTCGGAATCGGGCTCGATCTCGGTGATCCGCAGAAACGAGTCGATCGCTTTCAGCTTCTCTCCGGCTGCGTAGCGCGTCACGCCCAGTAGCCGCAATAATTCGACGTCCTCCGGGAATCGGGCGACGGCTCGCTCCAGGACGACGGCGGCGGGTTCGGCGGTACGGTGATCGAGAAACAACTGAGCCAACTCCGCGTAGTATGTGGGCTGCTTGGGGTCGAGCGCGATCGCCTGCTGAAACTCCTCGACGGCACGGCGCGGATCACCCGCCGCGCGCGCCGCCTTACCGAGAAGAAGACGAGCGTCGCCGCCGTCTTCGAGCGCCGCGGCGCGCTCGGCTGCGGCGAGGGCCGTCTCCGCATCGCCCGCACGAAGCGAGTAGTCCGCCAGACGCAGAGCCGAGGCCGCGTCTTGCGGGTCGGCATCGAACCGCCTCTTCTCATAGCTCGTAGCCCTGGCGAAATCTCCGGCTTCAGCGTAGAACATCGCTAACGCCCGGCTGATCGCTGGATGCTCGGGCGCAAGCGCATCCGCTCGCTCGGCGGCCCCGGTGGCCCCGCCGGCGTCGCCCTTCCGCAATCGAACGCGGGCGACTCCGAGCCAGACAAGCGGCGAGTCGGGCGTTAACTGGGCAGCCGCCTCAAGGTAGACGCTTGCTCCCTCGATCTCCCCGCGGCGGAGCAGCACGAGGCCCAAGCGGTAGCGCACCTCGCCGCTATCGCGATGCGCCTCGGCGAGGGAGGAGAGCACGCTCTCTGCTTGGGCGAAGTCCCGCGCAGCAATCAGCGTTTGCACCTGCTGGAGCCCCGCTTGCAGATTGGACGGAAGTTGCGCCGATAAGGCTTCGAGGCAAACGGCAAAAAGCACGGCCGTCCACAACCAGCGCAGGGTCAGAGCCATGCGGCGATTATAGGTGAGAGCAGGGTGCCGGAAGCAGTCGCTCACTCCTCGACATCGAGCCAGACCGCGCCGCTGGCGCCTATCGTGCGCGCTGTCCAATCGGGCGAGTCGGGCTGATAGGGCTTCGCGGTCTTCCAATACCAACCGTCGATTCCAGGCCCAGTCGCAATGGCCACAAGAAATGCATTGCGCTCCGGTTTGGGCACGCTCCACTCGCCTGACCACAGCACGCCGCGCGGCAGTTGATCGCGCCCGCCCGGATCGATTGCCTGCTCGCGAATGAGCCTGCCGTTCAGATAGAGCGCAACGTGGTCCGCCGAAGTCCAGCGCGGTCCGAGTACCCGAATCGACACGTTGGCATCGTCGTCTGGGAGGACGGCATGCTCGCCGGGACCGTACCTGCCGTTGACGACGATCTCAGTCAACAGCCCGTAGCTGACGCTCACCCGGCCTTGCACAAAGTTGCTCACAGCCTCTTCGACGTCAAGCGACCCGGGGTCGCGGTCGTCCAAACGAATGTAGGTTCGGCCTTGGCCGACGAAGTGCCGGCCGACGTCGTGCGAGTCGCTGCTGCCCACCGGCGTAACGCGAAGGCCGCGCCGCAGCAGCGCCATCCAATCCCGAAAGAGCTGCATGACGTCGGTCTGGATCGCCCCTGAATTGACCGTCTCCATTGCATTGAAGCCCGCTGGGCGGCCGTCGAGCATCTCGCCCGTGACTGCGTCGAACAGTTCCGGGTCGAACGGCCGCACGACACCGTGTACGTCGCGGGCGTGATTGAGGATCACGGCCTTGACCCCCGGCGTGCGATAAATGCGGCCGAAGGTAACTGCCCAGTCAGACGAGGAAGGATCCGGCGGCGTCGCGCCCGGACGAATAGGGAAAACGTTGAAGTGTCCCGACGGAGTGGTGACCTCGCTGCCGATGACCGGCGTGAAGTAACGCCTCGCGCCGAGCTCGCGAGCCGGTGCATCGTAGTCGATGTGCACTCCGTGATCGGTCGCGATCGGCAGCTCGATACCCTCCGCAGCCAGAGTGACCATCCGTTCGCGGACCGTTGAGTCGCCATGCCCCGAATGCGTGAAGGTATGAATGTGGGTGTCGCAGGCGACCCAGCCGTCGGTCGGAACCTCGCGGCGGATCGAAAGGGCCAGGTGCTCGCTCTGTCCTTCGGACAGGAGGATAGTCGCTTTCGCGAGCGAATACTCAAAACCACGGCCGGCGTACACCGTATACTCTCCAGCCGGTAGGCCCAGCTTGGCGCTGCCGCCCAGAGTAAACGCCATTCCGGGGCGTACGGCGAGACCATCCTTCGAACGTGCGCCAAGCGTCTGCAATGCGCCCGCGCTGTTCAGCACGGTGATGCGCGAAGGCGTCGGCTGGCCGGTGTCTTCGTCGACGACGTCGATCTCGACGCTCGCCTCCGAGAGCGCCTCGTGGACGCTTCTGTCGTCGAGGGAGACCTCGCCGATGCGCACGTCGTCCGGGGTTGCTCGGCGATTGAGGTCCTGCTCGACGAGCAGCACGTTCTCGCCGGACCGCAACGCCCCCGCCGGAACCGGGAAGTAGACGACCATGTCGTCTTCGTCGGAGGGCAGACGGCCTAGCTCGTCATCGTTTAACAGAACTCGCCAAGCCTGTTTGACATCTTGCTGACGCAGCCGCAGAGCCTGCTCGGACTCGCTGTTCCGAGCTTCGAAGCGGATTTCTAGACGGTGCGCCTCGGGAGCCTCCGCGAATTCGGACCACTCGCGCGGCCCGTCGATGCGAAGGTGATGCAGATCGCCGTCCAGCACGATCTCCGCGGCAAGCAACAAGAATCCCTGAGAAGCCGCGAGGCTGCCGGCGATTAGAAATGCGAATCTTACAAGAAACAGCACAAAGCTCCTTCGGCCCTCGATCCTCCGAGCGCACGGCAGGCCCATCCCACCCGTCACTCCACACTAAAGGAAGCGCTATGCCAACGGAAGCCCCAGGATTCGCGCCGCGTTGTTGTGATAGACCTTCTTCAGGATCTCGTCGGGCAGGCCGATGCCGTAGATCTTCCAACGTCCTTGCGGCGGGGTCGGGGCCGTCGAATAATCGAAGTATTCGTCCAGCGTCTCAAGGAACCGGAAGTAGCAGCGGAACATCCCCGGCTCCAGATCTTGCTGTGGCACCGAGGTTCCGTTCGGCGAGGCGTCGGTGCCGAACATGATGCGGTCCGGGTAGTCTTCGAAGAACTTGCGCGAGCGTCGCGGCTGCCGTCCGAGCTCGCCAAGGCGGGCGCCGATCTCAAGGTTGAAGTTGGGGTACTGGTCGAACCACGATGAGACCTCGTCGAGATTCTCCGGATGGTTGGCCACGTGGAGGCACACGAACGTTGTGTTCGGATGTTTTGCGATCACGCGGTTGCGCGCGGCGAGCAACTCCGATTTCGGCGGGAAATCGTCCCCGTAGAACGACCAACGGGGATGGTTGCCGAGCTCCTCCCAACGCTCGTTGAAACGGTCGGTCGGGGTGAAGAAAGCGTCAGGGTCGGCGATGTGAATGAAGACCGGGAAGCCGAGCTTGCCGGCGGCGTCCCACATCGGATCGAAACGCGCATCGTCGATCTTCACCAGCGCGCCTTTCTGGCCTTCCTCGCGTTCCGACTCGCCGAAGCCGCCCTCGCGCAGGTAGAGGCCGAGCGTCTTCGAGATTTTTAGGCCGATCGCGCCGGCCTCCTTGGCGCGGCCGAGTTCGTCGGCCTGCCACTGCGGGTAATCCGGTTCGTTGAGCTTGTCGTAGGAAGGAACGGTGCAGCTAATCAGCCGGCCAGAGTGTTTGTTCACCATCTCGTCGATAGTGCGCTGGAGGTCTTCGCCTGTTCCGCCGGTAAGGTTCACCAACGTCTGAAGGTTGGTCTCGTCCATCCACTTCACGATCTGATCGAAGCGCTCGGCGGGCGTCCCTTGCAGGGCGTCGCCGGGCTGGGGGTCTCGGCGGAACACCGCGTTGGCGTGCGTGTGCATGTCGATCACGGGATAGCGAGCGCTCACAACCGGATTCTCTTCGACTACGAGCATGCTCTTGGGCTCGAATTCGGTCAGGGAGAGACTGGCCGAGGGCGCAGCCTCCTCCGCGGCGGGGGACTCCGGCTGCGAACAGGCGGTAGAGAGGGCAGCGCCGGCGAGGCCCGCGCCCATGAATGATCTGCGGGAATGCGACATGAAATCTGGTTCCTGTTCTAGTTCGGATGATTCAGATAAAACGGATCGGCGGCCGCGTCTTCCAGGCCCCGCGCGTGAAGTCGGGAAATTCGACCGGCTTGCCGCGATTCGCGACCGACTGCTCGCTGAGCGGAGAAACGACGCTGGAGGTGACGGAGTCGTAGACGTCGAAGTAGGGCGGCGTGCCTTCACGCAACGCTTTGATCAGCAAGTGCCAGGTCAACGGCGTCTTCGTGCTACGCCCCCCGTGCCCACGCAGAGACTTGCGCTCCGGCGGATTGTAGCTGGTGAGCAGCGGATGCTTGTACTCTTCGAGGTATTTGTCGGCTGGCTCCCAGCGGTGGCTCTCTTTAGTGATTCCGTCAAGATAGATCTTTGGACCGCCCATTCCGCGGGCGTTGAAGAAGACGCCTTTCGAGCCCTGGATGCGCATGAAGCCGCGCGGATGCGGCGTATTCGTGTCGAAGTTCAGCGTAACGAGCTTGCCGTTCGCCGTTCGGATGAGCGAGGCGTTGTAATCGCCTTGCGACATTTTCTGCTTGGAGAGCGGATGATCCTTGCCGTACTTCGCGACGGCGTATTCGTTGAGAACGCCCGAGAGAGAGCTCATCGACACGAGGCGCTCAAAGCGGTCCCCGTGGTTGACGTCCATCGCCGGCATGATGCCGTTCATCGGATGGTCGGGATAAAGATTGCCGTTGCGGTCGATCGCGTGCTGTAGGCGCCAAGGTTCCGTCCCATCGGGGAACTTCACCCGTCGCAGATCGTGGATGTAGCCGCCTTCGGCATGCAGGATCTCGCCGAAGACGCCTTCTCGGATCATGTTGAGCACGGTCAGAAACGTTCCGCCGCCTGATTCGAGCAGCACCTGCTCCAGAGCGAGCGTCGACCAGCGGCCGGTCTTCTCAAAGCTCTCGACCAACTGCCAAGCCTCGTCGACCGTCAAGACGATGGGTACCTCGCTGACGGCGTGCTTGTCGTGGGCGTTGGCGGCTAAACAGACGCGGGCGTGCCACTGCCAAGAGGTGCAGCAGATGATGCAGTCGAGTTCCTCCTCGGCACTCAGACGCTCGAAGTCGGTCATGCTTCGGCCGTAGAGACGGGGCGCGGGCTGGCCGGCTTCCTCGACCCAGCCCCGGGCCCGGTCGAGGCGGTCCTCCTGGATCTCGCAGAGCGCCTTGACTTCGACGCCGGGTATTCCGAGCGCGGAGTCCAGGTGGTAAGAGCCGCGCCCGCCTATGCCGACAAAGCCGAGCTTGACAGGCTTGGCGTCGCTCGGCGTCTGCGCCGCAAGGGCCGACGCCGCAAGCCCGAGCGTCGCGGCGCGGCGGGTGATCTGAGATTTCGTGTCGCCGTTCATCGTTGGCCCCCTTATGCCGTTTGCTTACGGTAGGCTTCCTCCACCGGAAGCCGGTCCTTCCACTTACCGCGCGTGAAATCCGGAAAATCGACCGGCTCGCTGTCCTTCGCGACCGACGCCTCGGTCAGGGGAATGATCGCGCTCGAAGTGACCGAATCGTAAACGTCGAAGTCCGTGATTCGTCCGTCGCGCAAGGCCTCGAACAGACGATGCCAGCTAATTGGCGTCGTGGTTTGCCCGCCGCCGTGGCCGCGAATGCTCGGCCGCGGCCGAGGCTTGTACGCAGTTTGGACGGGGTGCTCGTAGTCCTTCATGTACTTCTCCGCCGGCTCCCACTCGTGCGAAGGGCTGATCCCATCGAGGTAGATGAACTGGCCGATGCCCCGGCTCGAGAAGTAGACGCCCTTTGTGCCTTGAATGCGCGTCAGCCCACGTGGATGAGGCGTGTTTGTGTCGAAGTTCAGCGTATACATCTTGCCGTTGTAGGTCCGCAGAAGGGTGCAGTTGTAATCGCCCTGCTTCATGGGCTTGCCGGCGTAGGGGTGGTCGGGACCGTAGAACAGCTCCGCGTACTCGTTCAGCATCACGGCTTTCGAACTCATCGAGACGACATGGTCGAAGCGATCGCCATGGTTGATGTCCATCAGCGGCATCAAGCGGCAGGTCGGATGGTCGGGATATAGGTTGCCGTTACGGTCGACGGAATGCTGCAAACGCCAAGGCTCCCGCTCTGGGTCGAACTTGACCAGCCGCAAGTCGTGGATGTAGCCGCCTTCGCAGTGAATGATGTCGCCGAAAACGCCCTGGTGAATCATGTTCGAGAGCGTGGAATGGACGCCCTTGAAGCCGAGCGTCGCCCATTTGCCGGTGCTCTCGAACGTCTCGACGATCTCCCAGGCTTCGTCTAGCGTCTGGATCAGCGGCACTTCCGAAATGGCGTTCTTGCCGTTCCGCATTGCGGCCAGAAGCACGGCGGCGTGCACCTTCCAGGAGGTCGAGCAGATTATGCAGTCGAGATCCTCCTCGGCGCAAAGCCTCTCGAAATCGGTCCGGCTCTTGCCGTACAGCTTTGGCGACGGTTTCCCGGTTTCTTCGATCCAGCCTTTGGCCCGATGAAGCGCCGCCGGGTTGATATCGCAGATGGCGGGGACTTCGATGCTGTCCATACCCAGCGCGATGTCGAGATGGTAGGAGCCGCGGTCGCCGACGCCCACGAATCCGAGACGAAGGGGGCGGTTCAGGCGGGTTTGTGCGCCAGCGTGACTGGCTGTGCCGGCTATGGCGGCGGCGCCGGAAAGGCTCAGGAAATCGCGTCGATCGATTGGGACGCCCATTGCTGTATCCTCCAGAGGGCCGTTGTCGCCCGATTGTACATCGCCGCCTACAGCAAATCAAAGCCAAGTCAGTGCTTTCTTTTGCTTCACGTTCTGTTTGTGGGACGGAAGACCGCGCCGCGCTGGGCCTCATTATCAGGCGCACTTGACCCCGGGGCTCGGGTTCGGGGGGCCGCGGAGGACGATTCGAACGACCTAAGAAGCTCGCCGTACGCGCTGGGCATGATGTCTACGCAGGCCACATATAATGGGTGATCTGATGGAGCCCACTAGTAAGCCGCCTCTGCAGGATGCCGCCCCGGCCGACGGAGAGGCCGGCGAAACCGCTCGGACAGGCGACTCGCTCGGCGACGCTTCCCGCGGAGTCGCGTCCAAATGGTTGCAAACCGTGGTCGAGCGCAACCGACGGCAGGAACCCGCCGGGATCTACTCGGTATGCTCCGCCAACGTGTGGGTGTTGCAGGCGGCAATGAGTCAGGCGCTCGCTGACCAAGCCGTATTGTCCGTCGAATCGACGTCTAATCAGGTCAATCAGTTCGGCGGCTATACCGGGCTGACGCCGGTTCAGTTTGAGGAATTCGTTCGCTCCATTGCGCGGCGAGTGGGCTTTCCGGAACAACGTCTCTTGCTAGGAAGCGACCATTTGGGCCCATATCCGTGGCGCAACGAACCATCCGGAACAGCTCTGGAGAAGGCCTGTGAGCTGGTCCGCGCCAGCGTGTCGGCGGGCTACACAAAGATCCATCTGGATGCCAGCATGGCCTGCGCCGACGATGCCCCGGACGAGCCGCTCGATCCCGAAGTGATCGCGCAACGGGCCGCCGCCATTGGCCGGGTCGCCGAAAGGACATGGGCGGAATTGCCTGCGGGATCGCCCGCTCCGCTGTATGTCATCGGTACCGAGGTGCCGACTCCGGGAGGCGAGCTGGGACCAGGGCTGGCTCCCGCAGTGACCCGGGTGGAAGACGCTCAAGCCACGCTCAACAGCTTCGGCGCGGCGTTCTCGAAATATGGTCTGGAATCAGCCTGGGAGCGGGTGATCGGACTCGTGGTGCAGCCCGGAGTGGAGTTCGGCGACGCTTCCGTCTTCGGCTACGACCGGAGTCAGGCACGGCCCTTGACGCAACACCTTCCGGCGTCTCCCGCGCTTGTGTACGAAGCGCACTCCACCGATTATCAATCCCCGGCGGCGCTGCGGGAGATGGTGGAAGATCACTTCGCCATTCTGAAGGTAGGCCCCTGGCTGACGTTCGCCTTCAGGGAGGCGGTCTTTGCGCTCAGCGCCGTGGAACGAGAGCTGCTGGGAAAACGCCGGGGAGTTTCGGTTTCGCGCGTGCCGGAAGCCCTTGAGCAGGCCATGCTCAGCAACCCGGTCCACTGGCGCCCGTACTACCACGGAGAGGAGCCGGATCTCCATCTTGCAAGACGATACAGCTACAGTGACCGCAGCCGCTATTACTGGCCGGACCCTTCCGTGCAGCGGGAGCTGGAGACGCTGCTTGCGAACTTATCCGCTTCTAGGCCTCCCCTGACGCTGCTGAGCCAGCACCTGCCTGAGCAGTACGACGCCGTTCGCGCCGGCAGAATCCACGACGATCCGGCAAGCTTGATCGAGGACCGCATTCGCAAGGTGGTGCGAATCTACTCGGCTGCCTGCGAACGCCGATGATTCCGCCTCACACTGCTCCACTCGGAGTAATTTGTGGTGACGCTACATCTGCAATCACAGACAAGGATTCGCAAAGCGTTTGCGGCTAGCGGCGTTCCGGCAGAGAAACACCTTTCGATGAGTGCATCCTGATTCCATCCCTAAGTTGATTTGAATCAGCTGTTTGTGTTCTATTTTTATGGGATATTTACGTCGATCCTCGTTTACGCTAGAGCTTTGGTATACTTGTTTTTTTAACCCGAACAGCTCTTTGACTGGCCGGGACCGCCATGAACTCGCATACCGATAGCAACGGTGCGTCTCCGAACGGGCTCGAGGCCGCGCTCGACCACTCTGCCGATATCAGGGTTTCAGCGGGTGCTGAACATACGACGAGGGAGATCGCTCAGCAGCCGGAGCTTTGGCTCAAAACAGCCGAGCAGATTGTCGCGGGTTCAGGCCGCTTGGCTGAGCGGCTCCAGAACTGCGAGGCGATCGCCCTGACAGGGTCCGGCAGCTCGCAATACGTCGGAGAGTGCATCGCGAGCTGCGTACAGCGCGGATTGGGTCGCACCACGGTTGCTGTCGGGAGCGGCGATTTGTTGTTATCCGGCAGCGAACTGCTTCCCGCGCAGCGTCCGATGCAGCTGGTGTCTTTCGCCCGTTCCGGGAGCAGCCCGGAAAGCCTTGGGCTGATCTCCTCACTGTTGACGAATGAGCCCGAGATCGAACATCTCGTCGTCACCTGCAACCCTGGCGGCCGGGTTGCCAATAAATGGGGAGAAGGGGCCGATCCAAAGGTTGCCGTGGAGACTCTCGACGAGCGCACGTGCGACGAAAGCCTGGTGATGACCAGCAGTTTTACGAACATGGCGTTGGCCGGCATGGGCTTGGCCTACCTTGATCGCCCCGAGACCTATCTGCTGCGCGCCAAGATCTTGGCCGAGGTGGGCAGGAATCTCATTGAGGTTTGGTCGAAGCGGATCGAACCGCTCGCTCGCCAAGGGTTCTCTCGAATGGTCGCCTTGGGCAGCGGCGGGCAGTTCGGAGCGGCGCGCGAGTCCGCACTGAAGATGCTCGAGATGACTGATGGCCGCGTTGTGACGGTCGCGGAATCGTGGCTTGGATTTCGTCACGGCCCCATGTGCGTGCTGCGCGACGACAGCTTGCTCTTGTTATTCCTTTCGTCCTCTGCTGCGCGGCGGGCCTACCAGCTAGACCTGCTCAGGGAAATCCGGGACAAGGGATTAGGCGGGTCCGTGATTGCGGTCGGTTCGGAGCTCCCTCCCGGATTCCTCATGGACGGAGACCTGGCAGTCGACTGCCCTGGGCTTGCTGAACTGCCCGACGAGTGGGCGGCGATCGCCGGCGTAGTCGTCGGACAGTTGCTGGGATTTTTCCGATGCCTAGAAGAAGAGCTGCTGCCTGATCAGCCGGCCGCGACAGGCGCGATCAGCCGCGTTGTGCCGGAGTTCACGATCCATCCGGCTTAGCTCATGCGGATCCTGGCGGTCGGCGAGCTGAATCCCGATCTGATTCTTGCCTCCTTGACGGCCCCGCCTCAAGCGGGGCGTGAGGTCGTCGCTCGAGACTTCGCGTTGCGGTTGGGGAGCTCGTCGGCGATCTGCGCCTCTGGGCTTGCCAAGCTTGGGAACGAGACGGCCTTTGTTGGAGCGGCCGGCGACGACATATTCGGCAAGTTCTGCTTGGAGCGGCTCACTGCTATCGGCGTCGACGTCAGCTTCGTGCGCCTGGACCCCGCTCTTCGGACCGGCCTGACGGTCTCAATCAGCGATGATGACCGGGCTCTCGTCACCTATCCCGGGGCGATGGAGACGCTACGCGCCGGCGCGGTGACCGACGACATGCTGCGTGGATGCCAGCACGTCCACGTCTCGGCATACTTCCTACAGACTGGGCTGCAGTCTGGACTCGTGGGCCTGTTTGAGAGGGCGCAGGCGCTCGGACTCACGACCTCTCTCGACCCAGGGCATGACCCTTCCGAGGGCTGGGGTAGTGGGCTCCGGGCAGTCTTTCAGTTTACGAATGTGCTTTTTTTCAACGACGTCGAGCTGAAGAGCGTGGCCGCAATCGGGGAGGTCGATCGGGCGCTCGAATCGCTCGGGAGCGACAAGACGCTTGTGATTGTGAAGCTCGGTTCGAGCGGTTGCGCCGCCTTGGGGGCTGACGGCGCGATTGCGCGTGAGGCGGCGATAGCAGTGGATGTCGTCGACACGACCGGCGCCGGAGATTCGTTCAATGCCGGGTTTTTGCATGGCTGGTTGCGCAACTGGGGACTCACTAAGTCGCTCCAGTGCGGCGTGATCTGCGGCGGTCTCTCGACGCAAGGGCTTGGCGGCTGCGCAGCCCAGCCGAAAGCCGCCGAACTGGAGGCGAAGCTTGCCGAGTTGGGCCCGCAATAGGGGGCTGGAGAGCGCTGGTCGTAGTCTGCTCCCCCGAACGACCAGAGGCGCAGGTTCTGTTTGTTCCGCTACACTCGTCTAAGGAGCGGTACACCGTGATCGGAAACGATTCGTCAAGATCCTGGAGACGCGCCCATGACGCCTAGCGAAGAAAGCAACGCATCGCCAAAGCAAGCGCCGCGATTACTGACCGAAGAACGTCGCCGCGCGATTTTGGAGCTCGTGAACCGGGACGGGCGGGCGATGATCTCCGACCTCTCCAAGCAGTTTGGCGTTTCCGCGGTAACGGCTCGGGGGGATGTTGATTCGCTGTGTGAACGCAACCTCCTGATGCGATCACATGGCGGAGCGATTCCGGTGGATCGCGTAGTCGTGGATTCGCCGCTGGAAGTTAAGGCAACCCGTCACCACGACGAGAAGGTGCGAATCGGGAAGTTCGCCGCCACCCTTGTGAAGCCCGGACAGACGGTGATGCTCGACTCTGGAACGACCACTCTCGAGATCGCCCGAGCTCTGATGCGCAACTCGCCGCGCGGCATCACCATAGTCACGGACTCCTTGGCGATAGCCTCTGAGTTGAGCGCAGCGTCGGAGATCAACGTGATCGTCGTAGGCGGGCTCTTGCGCCATATTTCGCAGTCTCTCGTTGGACCGCAAGCGCAAAAAATGCTCGCTGAGCTCCATGTCGACCGCCTATTTCTCGGCGTTGACGGGCTGGAGCCGGATATTGGACCCTTTACTCCCGATATCCTTGAGGCTCAGTTGAATGCGACCATGATCGAGGTCGCTAAAGAGACTACGGTCGTGACGGATTCCAGCAAGATCGGCCGGCGCAGTCTTACGCAGATTTCACCGATCAAGAACATTGATCAATTGGTGACTGACTCCACCATTCGCCCGGAGGATCGCAAGACGCTCGAAGAGAACGGGGTCGAGGTCTTCATCGCCTGAGGCGCGGACTTCTTCCGCATACCTCTACTCTGCCGTCGCCAAGCTTGTCTCGTTGCTGACCCGTGCGGCGCTCTGCACGATGAGAGGCGCGGAGCCAACCGCGAATCCCTCGACGAGCTCAATGTTGATCTGCTGCAGGCCGCGGAACCCTGGCGCAGGTCCGGCATAGAGCACATTCTGTCGAACGCCTCCAAGGAAGACGTCGGGGTCGATCACGGCCTGCTCGAATCCTCCCCGCATTTCCGTCGCGCCGAGGCCGGTCACGAAAAGGGATACAAAATCTCCTACCCGGACCGGGTTGTCGCTCGAAATGACGGTGGGCGTGTTGGCAATGAGCGCGGCCGCCGGGCCGCTGCCTGCACCGTTGATAGCGAAAACCGCGGGCACGGCCGCGTCCATCAACACGTTCACGGAGTGGCTGCCTGCGGGAGTCTGGACCGTCACTTCGACTAGGCCCGTGAGGCCCGGTTCGAAGTAGGCGTTGATCTGATTGGACCCGACGAAGAGCAGCTCTTGCGCAACGCCGTTCGCCAAGACCGAAACTCCGTTGACCTCGGTCGGCCATGGCAGCGACGAAGCGGCAAACTGTTCGCTGGAAAATTCGGAGCCGAAGATGGACACGAGCGAATCGCCCGCCAAGCTGAGCGTTGCAACGAGCCCGGCGGCAGGGATGATTCGTGCGATCAGCGGACCATCCTTCGCCGTCACGGTTGAAGTGCGGCTTGCGCTGAGTGTTGCATTTGCGACGATCGCCCCGTCCGGAGCGGCAGCCTCCAAGAGATACTGGCCCGGAGCTAGACCGGTCTGAAAGAAAACGTTGTCGCGGCTGCGGGTGAGCGAAGCGTTCTGGGCAACCAACTCGGTTGGGGCTGGAGTGGCCGTTGCGGAGGTGACGCCTTCGACTGTTGCGCCGGCTTCGTCTTGGACGGCCAAGTACACATCGGCGGCGCCCGATGTGAACGGGTGTTCGTCCAGCGCCACGCCGACCCCTCGCCAGTCCTCGGTTCCGCCAAGGAAGGATCGGATGATGCGAGCCGTGGGGTGCTCTTCGCTTTCCACAGCCATGAGGACTTCTTGCGTCGAGCAAAGGATCCGTGCCGGAGCGTTGTGACATGCCTCGAGAATCCGACTCTGTTCGGGGCCTCTCAAAGCAAACGACGACAGAGAAGCGCTGTTGAGACCCGTTACGCCGTCGCCCTCGCCGTTTCGGGCTCCGGAGCCCGCCACCGCTATCGCGTCGATTTCGCGCAGATCGTCGAGGTTCTGATGCCAGCGGGCAAGATCCCAACTAAAACGGCTGCCCTGCCTCAGGGCCGGTCCTTGCTCGCCGGACGTCACCAATGTCGCCAGCGGGGTGCCGAAGTGCGGCGTTCCGACGAAGACCGCTCGGCGAATCCTGGGATCGGGAGGAGGGTTGAATGAGCCCTCCTGCACCTGTTTTCCGGCCAAATAAGAGCGAACGATCAGCCCGCCCATGCTGAAGCCGACAACGTCGACCCGTTCGACGCCGGAATTCTCGAGATCGTCCAAGAATAGGCCGAACTCAGTGCCCAGCGTTTCGATCGGAGGAACGCCGAAACGGCAGTTGTCAAAGAAGAAGACGGTCGCGCCGTCGGTTTCTAGGAACTCCTGTAGTCGGCCGAAGGTGGCGGTGGAGTCTTCAGCAAGCGCGCACTCCCCCGAAGTCGCCGCCGTCAGGTCAAAACCGTTCAGCAGCACAACCGGAGGCCGCTCGCCTTGCGGCACAGGCGGCAACGGCTCGACTGTGACGGCGACGCGTCCCAGGGGGATCCGGGCGTCGGCCTCAATCATAGAGACGTTCAGAATGTAGTCGGCCGGCGGCATCGTCGGGGTCGTCGCGACGAAGAGCGATCCGCTCGAAGCCGAGACGCCGGCCGTGAACGGGTAGGGACTTGCGGGCTCGCTCTCGACGGCGAACTTCGCTCCCTCAGGAACTGCAATGCCGGCGTTGACGACGCCCGCGAGAGTCGCCGAGCCGCCGGCAATCAGACGGATCGCGCCTTGCTCGGCGGCGAAGGCGGCGGCCGATACACACAGCAGCGCCGCCGGTACGAGGACACGGGCCTGAAGCCGTCGCGCCGCTTGGAGAATCCACATCCTGCACCTCGTCAGCGCGCCGGCAACATGTTTCGTATCGCCGCGAGACGCCAGCCGCCTGGGGTGCGAACCGCGAAGAACGTGCTCCACATGCGGCGCGCCTCCGCTCCGTCGCGGCCGGCGATTACATATCGGGCGTCAGCGATTGCGACGTCGGGGGCGGGAAATCGCACCGTTTCCACCGTGATTGTGCGTTCGCCGGGGTTGCTCCGCGAGCTTCCCAGCATCCCCTTCACCAGCTCATCGCGCCCTCGGCGCCAAACGCCGGAAGACACGAGCTGGTCGGCGTCGTCGGTAAAGAGCGTCTCGATCACTTTGGCGTCGCGGCTCTCACGAGCCGCCGCGTATTTCGCCACGAGTTGCTCGACGGCGCTCTTGTCGGCGGAGTCGGCGGCAGACACCGAGGCCGGAACAAAGGCCGCCAACGAAACTAGGATCAAGCCAGTCCAGTGCAGTCGCATGGTCTCACCTCTCTCAGCCGTCAATCGTGGATCTCTCTTTTCGAAGCACGCGACTATGTCACGACATCTCTCCGCTCGTCGCTATTCTCGCACGCCGGGGACCGCTAGATCCGACGACTTGGGCTAAGGTCGGCGCCGAGAGGCTTGAGCGTGTATGCCACGCCAAAGGACCCTCCCACAGATTGTTTGATGCGGCGTGACGCCTGCTTCGAAGCATCCTTTGATCCGTCCGTACAGCACGAGTAATCTGTTGAAATTCTGGAAGTTACAGAGGTGTTATCGGAGGCAAGGGTCGCCGCGAACCCGAACCCGGTAGAGTGTTGTAGGGGCTGGCATTCGAATTGCCTCGATAGGGCGTAGAGGGCCGAAGCACACAGCGGCCATGGCGAAGAGACGGAGCCCTCTTCGCGTTGCAGTGCAAGTGTGCCTCGACGACGGCCTGACTAGAGTCGATCGTCGTAGTCGATAAAAAGCTAGGAGAGGAGACAGAAACATGAGCGAATCCGGCATGAGATTCATCGAACCGCCGCAGCCCAATGATCGGGTCGTAGCTGCCGAGTTTGACGGCCAGATGACAGCCGAAGATATGAAAGCCTTGGTCGAGCGGTTGCAGGCCGTCGTCGACCGGGGCGAGAAGGCGCTTCTCTATATCGACATGAGGAACTACAAGGGCTACGAGTTGGGGGTCGTGAGTGAGAAGCTCAAGCACATCGGGATGCTGTGGAAGGCCTTCGACAAGTACGCCATTGTAGGCGACGCGCGTTCGATGGAGATCTGGATCAAGATCGTCGATCCCCTGACACCACAGCAGATCAGACACTTCCACCCCGACGAGACCGACAAGGCTTGGGCATGGTTGTTAGCCTCGGAGGCCGTTGCGGGCGCCGCGCCTAGCCCCGCCTGAACCTCGTGAGGGGGGAAGCGTAGGTGCGGGGAGTAAGAGGACAAACTCTCGCTCGAAGCACAGGTTGCGACTCTGAGAAGCTAAACCCACGATCGTCTTGTTCGCGGCAGTGATTGGGCTAAGCGGTACAATTGGCCCGTCGTGATCGGGCGCTCCCTCAGCCATTACAAGATCGTCGAGAAGCTCGGCGAGGGCGGCATGGGTGTGGTCTATAAGGCCGAGGACACCAAGCTTGAACGCTCCGTCGAACGCAGCCTAACCGGGGCTGACTACTGAAGAGGAACTATGTCCGCGATCACAAGGAGAGCATTCGTTCAAGCAGGCGCGGTGGGCGCGGCTGCAACTCAAGCATCGGCGGCGGCGCGCCCGAATGTACTGTTCATCATGCTGGATCAGTGGCGCTTCGACTGCCTCGGCGCCAACGGCAACAAGCTGATTCGAACGCCGAACCTGGATCGGCTGGCGGCGCGCTCGGCGAACTTCACGCAGACCTGCGTGCAAGCGCCGGTCTGCGTACCTTCACGGCTCAGTTTCTTCACTGGACGCTATCCCCATTCGCACAAGAACCGCGTCAACTACACGCCGTACCAACAGCCGGAACCCATGATGCAGCGGCTGTTGCTCGACGCCGGATACCAGACCGGCTCCGTCGGAAAGCTGCACTTCCACCCGCCGACAGCCGACCACGCACGAGAGACTGGGTTCGAGCGGGTTCTGCTGGATGACGGAATCGGCCGCACCGACCGCTACTCCGACTACATCCGATGGCGGAAGGCGAACGATCCCGAAGCCAGCGTCTATTACCAGAAGACCGTCGACCAACCGCTTCCAGGCCAAAACCCTTTTCGCGCGCTAATCGACAAACAGTACACGCCAACCGGCTGGACTGGCCGTGAGACTCGCAACATGTTGCGGGAGTTCGCCTCATCCTCGAAGCCCTTCTTCTTGTTCTCGTCTTACTTCAAGCCCCATTCGCCGCACACGATCCCCGAACCGTATGACGCGTTGTACAACGATGTCGATATCCCGCTGCCCAAGCAGGTCGATCTCGAATACATTCACAGGCTGCCGCTGCCTGTTCAGAAAATGATTCTGCGCTCGACGCGTTACAACATGGACCGTGAAGAGCTTCTATGGAGATACCGGAGCTACTACGGCGACGTGACTTGGCTCGACGAAGAGGTCGGGGCGACGCTCGATGAGTTAGAGCGCAGCGGCAAAGCGGACAACACGATCATCATCGTCTCCACCGATCACGGCGACCAATTGCTCGAGCACGGCCTGCTCGGCAAGAACGTTTTCTTTGAAGATTCAGTTCGTATCCCGCTCCTGGTGAGTTGGCCGGAGCACATTCGCCCCGGCGCGTATTCCGAGCTCACCGAAACGGTCGACGTGTTGCCCAGCGTCCTGGAGCTCTGCGGCCTGCCCGTTCCGGACCACATTCAGGGCCGCAGTTTCGCGTCTCTGATAGCCGGAGAGCGAAGCGCTTACCAACCGCGCGAGGCGCTATTCTCCGAGAACATCATGCCGGAGGTGATCACCAACGGCGATGAGGGATACTTCTTCGAGCCGGGCAAGGGCATCGCGGGCGTGCGCCGCCCGGACGCCAAAATGATCCGCACCAACCGCTGGAAGATGAATTACTACGTCGGGCACGGCGGCGAATTGTACGACCTGGAAAGCGACCCCGGAGAGTGGAATAACCTCTACGACGACCCTGCCTATCGTGGCGCAGTGAGCGGGCTAAAGGGCGTGCTGCTCGATTGGCTGATCACGGCCGACGAAAACGACCAGATCGCGCGCAAGTGGCTGATCTAGAGCGCTGCTGCTTTCAAGGGCCAGTTGGGCCCGACTCGGAATCGCGCTAGAATCTGCGTGTCGTGATCGGCAAGACCATCAGCCATTACAAGATCGTCGAGAAACTCGGCGAGGGCGGTATGGGCGTCGTCTACAAGGCTGAAGACACCAAGCTCGAACGCAGCGTCGCGCTCAAGTTCCTCGCGGCGCATCTGCTCGACGACGACGAGGCTAAGCAGCGCTTCCTACGTGAGGCGAAAGCCGCGGCAGCCCTCGACCACCCAAACATTTGCACGGTCCATGAGATCGACGAGGTCGAGGGCAAGACGTTCCTGGCGATGGCCTTCCTCAAGGGCGAGACGCTGGAAGACCGCATCGCCAAAGGGCCGCTGCCGCTGAAGGACGCTCTCGATATCGCTCGTCAAGTCGCGGAGGGGCTGCAAGCGGCGCACGCCGAGGGCATCGTCCACCGCGACATCAAGCCCGCCAACGTCCTGGTCTCGCCCGAGGGCCGCGCCACCATCATGGATTTCGGGCTGGCCCGGCTGACCGAAGCGTCTCGTCTGACCAAGGCCGATCAGACTGTCGGCACGGCCGCCTACATGTCTCCCGAGCAGATGCAGGGCGCCGAGGTCGACCATCGCACGGACATTTGGGCGCACGGCTGCGTGCTGTATGAAATGGTCGCCGGCACCCGGCCCTTCAAAGGAGAGTACGCTCAGGCGCTGGCCTACGAAATCGTCAACCAGGCCCCGGAACCGCTCACGGGCGTCCGCGCGGGCGTACCGATGGAGTTGGAGTTCATCGTCGGTAAATGTCTGGCAAAAGATCCAACGGATCGATATCAGTCTGCCGCGGAAGCCGCAGTTGATCTCCGCACGCTCGCCGAGAAACTGAAGTCCGGCCGCTCGACGATTTTGCGAACGACGAACGTTGCCGCGAGCGCCCCGGCGGCGCTGGCGGACCAGACGTTGATTCCCGTTGAGGCGGCGCCGCGACACGGCCCGGTGCGTATTTGGCAAGCCCTGTTCGCCGTCGCGACGCTGGCGCTGCTGGCCCTGGCCTCTCTCTACTTTGGACAATCGCCGCCGCCGAGCCTGCCTGCGGTGGAGTTCTCCGCCGCCGCGCCGGAAGGCCTGCGGACCGGGCAAATCAGTCTGTCGCCTGACGGTCGCCATTTGGTCGTTTCGGTGCGTCCCGCCGGGTCGCTTTGGGTGCGTCCGCTCGACTCTATGGAGTGGCGGGAGCTCGCCGGAACCGAGGGCGCCAGCTATCCGTTCTGGTCTCCCGACAGCGCCTGGATCGGCTTCTTCGCCGATGAAAGACTCCGGAAGGTCGCGCTTGCCGGCGGACCGGCGCAAACGATTGCGGAGGCCTTCCAAGGGCGCGGCGGCTCCTGGGGAGCCGACGGCACAATCCTTTTTTCGCCCGCTCCTCGCGGTCAGATTCAAAGCGTCTCGGAATCGGGCGGCGATCCGACGGCCGTCACTGAAGCGGGGGACGGCTCGCCCCCCGCCCGCCGCTTTCCTAGTCTGCTGCCCGACGGCCGACACTTTCTCTACACCGACACCAACGTTGAGCCCGAACGGGCCGGCATCTATCTGGGCTCGCTCGACGGCGATCCTCCTCGGCGTCTGCTCCCGGACCCTTCAAATGCCGTCTACGCGCCTCGCGGGCCGCAAGCCGATTCCGGATTGCTGCTTTTCGTCCGAGAAGCGACACTGACGGCGCGGCCGTTCGACGTCGCCCAGCTAGAGTTCTCCGGAGGCGCCTTCACATTGTCGGCGACTCCCGCGGGGGCTGGGAATTCGGCGTTTTATGGGTTCTCCGCCTCAGCCTCCGGCGTTCTGGCCTACACAGCCGATTCCCGCGCGGCGGGTCGACGGCGGCTCGTCTGGGTCGACCGAGCGGGGGCGCTCGTCGACAGAACCGGCCTGATCGCCGACGGTCTCACTTCGCTCGCGCTGTCCGGCGATGGAGGGCGTGTAGCCTATGCCGCCCGAGAGGGACAGAACATGGACGTCTGGACCTACGACCTCACCCGCGGCACGCGCACACGGTTGACCAATGACCCTGCGTACGACGGGGCGCCCGCCTGGTCGCCCGACGACTCTCAGGCGGCGTTCTCATCCAGGCAGGGCGCCAACGGGGCAGACCTCTTTCTGAGCCCAACGGACGGGTCGTCGGCCGCCGCTCTCCTGCTCGACACGCGCGACCCGAAAGTATTGTATGACTGGTCTCGCGACGGCAGGTTCATCCTTTACACCTCCCAAGATCCCCAGACGAGAACAGACCTCTGGTACCTGGAACGCACGGCGGCGGGAGACGGCTGGGAACCACGCCTGCTCTTGAGCGCCCCGGCTGACGAACGTCACCCTCGGCTGTCGCCCGACGGGCGGTATGTCGCCTATCAGTCGGACAAATCAGGCCGGCTCGAGGTCTATGTGCAACCATTCCCCGACGGCGGCCGGCGCACGACTGTTTCCACCGAGGGCGGAAGCCAGCCGAGATGGAGTCGAGACGGCGCCGAGCTGTTCTATGTGGCGCCGGGCGATACGCTTGTGGCCGCGCAGGTCTCAACGGAGGGAGAGTTTACTATTAGCAGCTCCGCGCCCTTGTTCCAACGAGAAGGATTGGCGCACGGCCATCGCCTCAGCCAATACGATGTCTCCCTGGATGGCCAGCGGTTTCTGACGACCGAACCCGTTAATGCCGACGGCGAAGCAGTTGTTTCGGACACGTTCGTCCGGGTGGTCGTGAACTGGCCCGACAAGTACGCTCCAGAGCGGTAACCTCGCGGAGCCGATGCCCGCGACCAGTAGAGGCTCATCCCCCTCGATCGAAACTAGATGTCTTCCGGACGGCCGACAGCTAAGCCGCCGTCGACGGCGAGGGCTTGGCCGGTGATGAAGGAGGCGTCGTCGGAAGCGAGGAAAAGGACGGCTCTGGCGATGTCTTCGGGAGTCGCCAAGCGGCCGAGCGGATGCATGGCGCTGACCTTGCGTTCGCGCTCCGGGTCGGCGAAGAGACCCTCGGTCATCCCGGTGCGAACGAAGCCCGGGCAGACGGCGTTGACGCGGATACCTTCCGGGGCGTAGTCGAGCGCCATGTTTTTGGTCAACGTCACTACTGCGCCCTTGGATGTGGCGTAGGCGGCGCGGTTGCGGACGCCGACCAGGCCGACGACAGAGGAGGTGTTGACGATCGCGCCTCCCGGGCGGCGCATCTGAGGCAGCGCGTACTTGGAGCAGATAAAGACGCCGCGCAGGTTGACCCTCAGGACCTCGTCCCAGCCGGCCTCGTCTTGCTCGGTCACAGGGTTGCGGATCGCTATGCCCGCGTTGTTGAAGAGCACATCGATCGGTCCGAAGGCGGCGACCGAGGCAGCGACGCCGTGCTGAACCGCGGCGGAGTCGGCGACGTCGGCGGCAAGAGGCAGCGTTCGACCCTTGGAGCTCTGCGCGATCAGGCTCGCTGTCTCGCGTGCGGCATCCACGGAGAGGTCGAGCAACGTCAGGCTTGCGCCTTCCTGGGCGAAGGCAACGGCGGCGGCACGGCCGAGACCCGCGCCGGCGCCGGTCACGAAGACGCTTTTGTCCTTGAATCGCATGGGGTGTAGTCAGCTATCGTATCCTAGCGGTCGAATGGTTGCCAGAGCGCGGGCCTCAGCCTGACGGCATGCTATTGTTTTGCTCGGAGAAGCAATGAGTATCGGTCGCCGTCAACTTTTGAAGACTGCCGGAGGTTTGGGCGCCGCTGCGTTTCTGTCGCGCTGCGGCAGCCCGTCCACGCCGCCGAGGCCGAACGTCTTGGTCGTGATGACCGACGATCAGACCGCCGCTCAGATGAGTTGCGCCGGCCACGAGTTGCTGCAAACGCCCAACATGGATCGCCTGGCGGCGGAGGGCGTTCGCTTCAGCAACAGTTTTTGCACGAACTCCTTGTGCGCGCCAGGCCGCGCGGCTGTTCTCACCGGAACCTATTCGCACGTCAACGGTATCCGCGGGAACTCGCAGAACGCGAGCTCGATCGAACGGATCGGCGACGAAGTTCCGACCTATCCCCAACTATTGCAGGCGGCCGGCTACCGCACGGCGATGATCGGCAAGTGGCATCTGCCGGAGGACCCCAAGGGCTTCGACGAGTGGAAGATCTTGCCGGGGCAGGGCGTCTACTTCGATCCCGACTTCATCATCAACGGCGAGCGGCAGAAGCAACAGGGTTACACGACGGACATCACGACCGATTTCGCGCTGGACTTCCTCAAGCGGAGCGGCGGCGAGCCTTTCTGCCTGGTCTATCAGCAAAAGGCTCCTCATCGTCCCTTTACGCCGGCGCCGCGGCACGCCAAGCTTTTTGACGACATCGAGTGGCCCTACCCAGAGACCTACAACGACGACTATGCCACGCGCACCGTAGCCGAACGCGCTCTCGACATGCGGCTCGAGGTCAGCCTCAAGACGGACTACCCCGACCTCCCTTCCGGTTTGAGCCCGGAAGAGGAAAAGAGCTGGATCTTCCAGAGGTTCGTTAAAGATCATCACCGCACCCTGGCGGGCGTCGACGAAGGGCTTGGTCAGGTGCTCGACTATCTCGACGACGCGGGCCTGGCCGAGGATACGTTGGTGATCTACACCAGCGACAACGGCTTCTACCTGGGCGATCACGGTTGGTATGACAAGCGCTTCATGTACGAGCCTTCGCTGCGAGTTCCAATCCTGCTGCGTTATCCGCGCCTGGCGGCGCCGAGACAGGTCGAGTCGCGGATGGCGATCCACGAGGACATCGCTCCCACGATTCTCGATTTCGCGGGCTTGACGATTCCAGAAGTGATGCAAGGCCGCAGCTTGCGGCGCCTCGTCGAAGGGAACCCAGAGGAGGACTGGCGCGACTCGATGTTCTACGCCTACTACGAAGACTCTTGGTCGCGAAACGGTCCCAGCTTCGTCCCTCGTGCCGGCAACTACGGCACGCCGCACCGGGTCACGCCGCATCGAGGTATTCGCACGGGCCGCTACAAGCTGATTGAGTACTATCGCGAAGGCGACTACTGGGAGCTGTTCGACCTCGAAGAAGACCCGAATGAGCTGCGGAACCTCTACGCGGAGTCAGGCCACGCCGACCTGATCGGCGAGTTGACGGGGCAGTTGCGCGGCCTGCAGCAGCACTACCGGGAAGATGGGTAGCTGAGCGACTTGGGTATCTCGCGCCTGTGATAGACTCGACAGAGGGGCGGTAGATAGCTTGAATTGAGTTCGGCGTTGATTCTCTAAGCCCTGGACTATCAACCCGATGCGGGCGTGTAGCTCAGTTGGATAGAGCGTCTGGCTTCGAACCAGCAGGCCGGGAGTTCGAGTCTCTCCACGCCCGCCATTCTTTTCAATCACTTACGGTCTATTGGATCTTCGTTCGGCCCTCCCTGGAAGCCACGCTGGAAGCCACGGGAGCGAGAATGCTGTCCATCTGGTCCGCCGCCTCCTGTCTCGCCTCCTCGAAAAGATGCGCGTACACCTGAAGGGTGAACGCTACAGAGGCGTGCCCGAGCAACTCCTGGATCGCCTTCGGATGCACGCCTTCGGCGATCAGTAGAGAGGCCGCGCTGTGTCGCAAGTCGTGAAGACGAATCCTGCGCAGCCCTGCGGCGTCGAGGAGTTCCCAGAAGCGTCGGTGCACATTCCGTTGATGTAACGGCGCCCCTGTCGTGGAGGTGAACACCAAGCCCCACGAGTTGCCTTTCCACTCCGAGCCCGCAAGCTCCCGGTCCTGTTCCCGACTGGCGAGGTGGCGGCGTAGACGAGCAACCGTGACGGCGGGGAGGGTGAGAACACGCCTGCCCTTCTCGGACTTGGTCTCCACCAGGCGAAAGGGTTCACGGGGGATGCGTTCGAGCGAGTGACGAACCGTCAGCCGAGAGGAATCAAGGTCCATGTCGTCCTCGCACAGCCCGAGAACCTCGCCAAGCCGCAGGCCCACCGAAAGCGTTGTGACGAACAAAGCGTCCAAGCGATCGCCTTCCACCGCTTCGAGAAGGCGGCGCGCTTCCGCCACCGTATAAGGTCGGATCTCGCGATGGGGGCAGCGGGGCGGATCTACGAGCTTGGCGACGTTCCGGGGTGTCAACCCAAACTTGACCGCCGTTTCCAGTGCTGTAATCAGCGTCGTTCGAACGTGCCGTACCGTGCGCGGGGAGAGCCCGGCTTCGAGCTTGGAATTGAGCAACCGTTGAACATGCTGCGGATTCAGTTTCTGAAGCTTCACCTTACCGATCTCTGGCTCCAGGTGCCGCCGAACGAGGTATCTGTAGGTGATGTAGGTTTTTGGTCGAACCGTGTTCTTGACCGACTGCTCTAGCCAGTGCTGAAGATAGACTCCGACGGTTTGGCGGTCAGGCTGGATCGGCAGTCCGAGTTGCTGGCTTCGCAGCAGCTCCTTCATCTTCTCGGAGACGGCTGCCCGCGTCCTGCCGCTCACGACCTTGCGGATGCGCTTGCCGCCCCGGTAGCCGAGGTGGACGCTGCCGCGCCAGCGACCGTCACGGTCTCGGTAGACGCTGCCCTCGTTGTCTCCTCGTCGCTTCGCCATGGGTTCCTCCCCTGATCTGGGCCACCGGAGCTGCCCAGCGGCATCATTTGTTTTTCGCGCTCTTTCTTCGTCGACTATCGAGGACCGCGAAGCCTGCCGCGGTACCGGACTCTACACAGTTAGAGCAGTAGTTGTTTCGTCCCGCCGCGGGCCGACGTTTCGGGTAGTAGGGCTGCCCGCAAATCGTGCAAACGGCGAAGCCGTCCGCCTGCGCAACAGCGTACATGAGCTGAACCGCCAGCCCCCCGAAAAGGCTTTCACATTCGAACAAGACTTTGAAGCGCGGGTGGCGGGGGTCGCGCGAGGAAAGCCTGGGGCGTGCTCGGGCCATTGCGAGCCAGTCGGATAGCACGCTGGCAAGAATGGCTGCCTGCATCGGGGTCTGATCAGGGTTGCTAAACCTTTTCTGCCAGCCCTCTCCCAAGAGGCAGATCCAGTCTCGTTCCTCACCGCACGTACCCATGTGCAGACGGCGGGAAATTCGCACAGCAGCTTGGGCACTGCTGGCCCAAAGTTGCCAGTCGACGATCGAGTCTCCGTCATGGGCAGAGCAGTAGCGCGCCTCGCTCTGCGGGTCGTTGTCGTCCTGCGGGGAGAAAGTTACGTGGCTCGACGGCAAGCCGTGTCGGCATAAATCGAGCAGACCCCACTTCTGGGCGAAGGCTACGAACCTGTCCGGTGATTGATCGGCTAAGGCTACAAATCTCTCCAGCATGAGTGGGCCTGGTTTTCCTATCCGAGGCGTACGCTCGGAACCACCAGTAGCCTTGTCGTACCAACCAACGATGTGCTCGCCCCTCAGCTCCACGTGGTCGGGCACATGCCAACCGGACGATTCGACTAGCGTGTCGAGCGGAATTCCTCCAAGGTCGCTCTCGGAACGGAGAGGCATGATATCTGAAGCTAATTTTAACTTCATAATCCATTGAGAGTCAAGGGTTAACTTGGAAGGTGGAGGGTTAACACGGACACATGCCAAACGAAATGCGACCAACGGACAAGCTCCTTCTGCGAGCGGGGGAAGCCGCTCATATTCTCGGGCTCGGACGCTCAAAGGTCTATGAGATGGCGGCGGCAGGAGAGCTACCTGCCGTTCGCATCGGCTCGCGATGTATCCGCATTCCCGCCGACGCGCTGAGGTTATGGGTGCAGGACCGGCAGACAGACGGCGGAGAGTGACGCCGAACCGTAGGGTTCCCCGCAACGCCAACGCCTCAGCGGCGGGGCCGGCGACCGCTCGCGGCGGCGCGTCCTACAGAGCCGTAAAAGACTGAAGCCCGCCGAGGGGGGCACCCTGGCGAGCTTCAAATGGAGAAAAAACTTGACTTCCTTAAGTATACCGCGACCCGAAACCAGCGACGAGCTGAACAGACTCTTCCTAGGCGACCTCTGCCACCGGCTACGCGGCGATGAGCTGATCGCCTTCAGTCACGACCCCAACGACCGGTTGGGCTTTCTCCTCGCCGCGGCGCGCCATGAGGCGCCGCGGCTTCTCGCTAACAAGAAACGCGGCAGCCGCTCGACGTGGTTGCCGCAGCACGTTATCCAACGTGAGCTATTCAAGCGCCGCCGGGCGGTGACGCTGTGAGCGCCGCTGCGGTCCCCCGCGTCGACCACGACGTAGAACAGCTACGCGCGCAGGGCGGCAGTATTCTTCGCCGGCTGCTTAAGGACGTCAAGCCGAACAAGAGCGGTTCTAAGGCGTTGTGTCCGAGCCACAACGATCACAACCCGTCCCTCCAGTATTTTGACAAGAGTTGCCGCTTCAAGTGCTTCGCCTGCGGCTTTAGCGGCGACGTGTTCGACTACGCGCGCGAGCACGCGGGCTGTTCGACATTTCCCGAGCAGTTGGCTTGGGTAGCCGATCAGGCGGGCATTGCGCCGGCGCAGGTCATAGCGCGCCCGAAGGCTACGAGCCGTCCGGCGACGAAGAGCGAACCGCTCGGTCCGATCGTGGATCGGTACCCCTACCACAACGAAGATGGGGAGCTTCTCTATTGGAAGACGCGCCACGAGCCGAAAACTTTTCGCCCTTGGCACATCGACGCCGAAGGACGGGAGCGGAAGGGACGCGGCGGGCACGATCCCGTGCCTTACCGCCTCCCGCAGTTGATCAACTCGAAGTGTACGTGCTTGATCGTCGAGGGCGAAAAAGACGTTCACTGCGCATTTCGTCTCGGGTTTAAGGCGGCAACCTGCTCGACCGATGGCGCTAATAGCTGGAAGTCCGAATGGGGCAAGTACTTCGAGGGTCGCTCCGTGGTCCTCATCCCTGATCGCGACGAGGACGGGCAGAGGTACGCGGCTGACATTCTTCGGTCGCTTGGGGATCTGCCGCAAGGTATCGCCATTTGCCAAGTTCCTGCGCCGCACAAGGATCTCAGTGAGTTCGTCGACGGCGGCGGCACCGTCCGCGAGCTCGGACAAGCCATGCGGGTGATCTTCACAAAAGGGGGGCAGCGATGACGCCGGAAGCACTCGCCGCACACCAAGCCGCTGATGAGCTGGACCCTAAGGGAGTGACCGCCGGTCCTATCCCTGTCCCCTCCGATGTGTCCCAAGACGACTTGGGCGTTAAGGGCGAAGTCGCTCGGCTGGCCGCACTTGACCCACTGGACTACGACCGCGCCCGAGAAAGCGCCGCAAAGGAGCTAGGGGTTCGCGTAGCAACGCTCGACAATGAGGTTAAGCAGAGACGCCCCGCCTCGAAACCTGACCAGCGCCAGGAGGGCGTTACGGTTGAGATTGACGACCCCGAGCCCTGGGCTGAGCCAGTATCTATTGGACACCTCCTCGACGACCTCGTCGAAATGATACGGCGTTACGTCCGGACATCCGATGACGCTCTCGTTGCCGTGGCGCTCTGGGTGCTGCACTGCCACGCCCACGACTGCTTTGGCATTTCGCCCATCTTGGGTGTTACGTCGCCGGTGCCGGGCTGCGGCAAAACAACCTTGCTGACGCTGCTGGGGGCGCTCTGCCCGCGCCCGCTGACTGCGTCGAACATCACGGCGGCTGCTTTGTTTCGCTCCGTCGAGCGATGGAAGCCGACCCTACTCGTAGACGAGGCGGACACGTTTCTGAAGAACTCTGACGAGCTACGGGGCGTGATCAACTCCGGTCACCATCGCGGCTCGGCTTTCGTTATCAGGACGACCGGAGACGACCACGAGCCCCGTCGGTTCGGAACTTGGGCGCCAAAGGCGGTGGCGCTCATCGGGAAGTTGCCGGATACGCTATCGAGCCGCTCTATCCATGTTGAGATGCGCCGGCTAGAGCCCGACGACTCCGTAGAAGAACTGCGCGCCGACAAACTTCAGCACTTGGAGCCCCTGCAACGCCAGGGTTGGCGCTGGGCGCAAGACAACGCGCAGGCGCTGCACGACGCCGACCCGGTAGTGCCGCTGCGGATGCGAGACGCCGACAACTGGCGTCCGCTGCTCGCGATAGCCGAGGTTGCAGGAGGAGAATGGCTTGCGCGGGCGCAGCGTGCGGCTGAAACATTGAGCGCTTCCGAGGACGACCAGCCGAGAGGTATCCAGTTGCTCGCGGATATTAAAGGCGTGTTTGAAAGGCTCGAAACCGACCGCCTCACCTCCGCGGGTCTGGTTGCGCAATTGACCTCCATGGAAGAGCGCCCGTGGACCGAATGGCGAGATGGGAAACCGCTCACGAAGCGCCAAATGGCAAATCTGCTCAAGCCGTTCGGTATCCAGCCGAGGACGGTGCGCATCGCTGATGAAACCGCCAAGGGCTACGCGCTCGGGTCGTTCGATGACGCGTTCAGGCGTTATTTGACTGTTCGATCCGTCACACCGTCACAACCCCTGCAAACAGGGGCGTTGGAGGCGATTTGATGCGTAACATCGAAAATTTTGTTACGTATCGATACGTAACATGTTTTGGGCTGTTACGGATCGAAAAGCGCCGTAACCCCTATAAACAGGGCACTGTGACGGTGTTACGGATCGAAGCCCGGAAAAGGGGCTCTGCGCAAGAAGCGCAGGAGCTGCGCCGACGCCGGGCGCTGCTGATCCGGATGGATGCTTGGCTGCGCTGGGCGCTGCGGGTGAGGTTATGAGGCGCTACCGCCGGTGTGGCGCATCGGTCGAGCCGGACGGGACCGTACGGGGCATGGACTTCGTGGGCACGTGCTCGGCGTGCGGTCAACGGCTCAGCCTCTCGGGTGGCGCTCACGTCCCGGACAGTGAGCCCGCGCTTTCGGCTAACCCCTGGGCGAATGCGCTGGTGCGGTTCGTGCCGTCGTAGTGTGGGTCAGGTCCCCAGTGAGGAATCAAGGGCGACCGGCTCGAAAACCCATAGGCAGTACAATGCACCCGCCGCCATAAGAATCGGAAACCAGTAATCGTGGAGGTTTCGCAGGCTGAAGACAGGCAGCCGAACGCGGATTCTCTTGGTTATCCAGCGCCACAGCCTCACCGACCTAGGTGGTTCTTCTCCTTCCACTATTGTTTCTAGGGTCGCCTGTCCTGGCATACGGATTACTAGAATAAGAGCTGGCAGTGGTTCGCCGGGGGGGTCTACCGTTCGGCTGAGGTGGTCGAGGACGCTCGCGAAACTGCCATCAGCAAGAAGCAGAAAGGCTACTAGAAAATAGAACTCAAGTAAGCCCAATACGAACGTTATTCGCTCAAGATCCGGCGGACCAAACTCAATTCCAAGCACGACCGCTCTCTGCGGGACGAACCCGAGGAAAGAATACGCGATTGCGATCGTGCTCACGAGCAGCAGCGATCGGCGCGTTCGCCAGGTCCGCTCGTCGAGAATTGGCTCGGCCATCACATAGATTCGTGCTCTATCCGTTTAGGGACGAGGACCAGTGCGGCAAGACCCAATAAGAGCAGAGAGAGTTCGGGAATCGACGAGGGCTCAGGCACGGAGATGGGTGTCGCCGCTCTGATCGTTATCGCACCCACAAGCTGCTCGGTTGCCTCGCCGGGCACGAAAGAGGTCACGTTGAAATCAGTCCCCTCAGCGGCGATCTGTCCAGAGCCCTCAACCAGAACTCCGTTGACTGTGAGAACGTTTCCTAACACGAGTCCAGACAGTATCTCGATGTCGAACATTAACTCGACACCCTGATCGAACGACAACTCGTACTCGACGACGGTATCTCGGCCGCCATCGTTGTCAGCCTCGCGGCAGATTGTAAACGACCCCGATGAAGGAAACATGACACTCGAGGGGCCGGGGCAATCAAGGTTCCCCACCGCGAACTCAAGGCTTATCTGTGTATCCAACCGAAGGTCTGCGATGCCAAGTGTCTCAGTTCCCCGTACCCCATCTGAACACCCGTCCACTTCACCAGAAGAGACCGCTTTTCCCGTCGGACCTTCGCCTTCAAGCGAACATGTCACTGTGAGGGAGGAGAGTTGCTCCACCACTGGCACCGCTTGGCCAACCCTAGCGAGCAGCAAGAAACTTGCCGCAACCAAGGCCAACTTCCAAATACTCATTTGTTTCATGGGAGCCATTACTTTCGTTTGGCCCATCGAGGCACGGGGCCAGTATACACGCCCCCCGGCTGCCTAGTCTCATAATCTTGCGTTGCTGCTCTCAAGGCCGCAAGGGCGTGTCGAAGGACTACGTTCAAGCGCGCCTGAACCGGTCCGAATCGAAGGCAGGGCTCCTAGCAGGCTACAAGTCTCACCCGATGCTCACCAAACATGGGTCCTTTCCTGGCGGTCGAGTCCGGCGGGTGGCTGAATCGCCGACTCGCGCTAGTCCCAGCCATTTTTTGGTGGGCAAACAAGCCCCCGCGCGGGATGCTTTGCGGGCGGTGCTGCCCGGAGTGCCAAGAACGGCGATTGGAGAAACGAGATGCTACAGCGATCGATGTAGAATCGACGCAGTGAAGTTCGTGATCGCGGTTGGAGGAGCAGCAAGCAATTCTAGGGCGTTTGTGGACAGCAGAGGAGAATCATGGCAACAGAAGATAGCAACATGGTGCAGGGGCTCTCGATCGTGGGGCGCTGGATTCTGGTAGCGTGCCTGTACCTGGTCATAGTCGTCTTGACAGACGTTCTTACCTCCCTAGACGCATTCGACATCCATATCTTCGCCGTCGCGCTGACGGCGCTCATCGTCTTCTTGTGGAGGCGGCTGAGCCGCAAGTTCGGACTGTAGGGGCCTACTTGCCGCGTGGACTACGCGCAGCAGATCAAGATGCATGGCAAGCTGCCCGGCCCCGGCGGTCGCGACTACTACCGCCCCGCCAAGATCAAAGGAACGATCTCAGCCGCGATAAGCGGGCGTCCGCAGCCGGGCCGGATATGCACAGCGCACGTCGAACGGAAGAACGGCTCGCTCTGGCAGTGGTGCAAGCGGATGACGCGGCTAACGTACGCCTCCAGCAAGAAGAAGGAGAACCTACGGGCGGCGCTGGCGTTGCACTTCGCGTACTATAATCTCTGTCGTATCCACGGTTCGCTGAGGATCACGCCTGCCATGGAAAGCGGAATCGCGGACCACGTGTGGACCATCGACGAGTTGGTGTTGGCATGAGTTTTTCAAGGGGTATGGACCGAGTGGCGATCGTTGCCGCCGTGTTGGGTGCCGTCGTTGCCCTTGGCTTCGTCTTTGTCGAGACTCGCCGGTTTGTGCTGGAGCCGCAGGAGTGGGTTCCAGCTCTGATATTGGCAGCGATTGGTGGGGCTGTGTCCTACTGGTTGATCCGACTGATCAAATGGATCGTTGAAGGATTTATGCCATCTCCACGCTAAAGCCCCACTACCGGCCCCCGGGCCGTCACGGTCGTTAGGTGTCCTGGTTCGCCCCGGAACGAAGCTCGCCGCCCCAGACGGCTGTCGCTCTTTTCGTTCGCGTGAGAATTCCGCTTAGCGTCGCCGAGAGGGTACACCGGCGCATGAGCGGAGGATAGCGGCGCACCGAGACGTGGGGGGCTTCCAGCCTCCCCTATGCGGTCTACCGGGCAAGGCATCATTGAGTGAGACGGAGGAGAACGCAGCAGCATCGCCACTCCGCGCCGGATTCGACTATCTAGTGATCTACAATAGACTCTATATCAGTAAGATACAGCCATATCCTAAGATTCAACATCCATTTTTTTGTGATTTTTTTGTGGCGCGCACCTGTGAGAAGGCTTCTGAGCGCGCGCGAACCCCCTCTGGGTCGCTTTTTGGGCCGGCGGGGGGACCCAAAGGGGGACCCATTGCCGATTCACAACTACAACATCTTGTACCTAGATCGTCTTGGCATAACACATGTAGCGGTAGGCTCGCACCTAATATCACACCTGCGTATCGTTTAATGCGAAATCGCAAGTGCTTGATAACGCGGGGCAAAGTGCAGTTGTTCCACGGGCGGGCAAGCGGGCCTAACTGGCGGATCTGCCCCCCGGTCCAGCGCGGGCCGCGCCGACGCTGTACCGACGCTGACCACAACATCTAGTGGTTGGCCCAAATCCCGTTACGCTAACGGTCACAAGTCGTTGAAAACAAAGGCTAAAAGAGTTTACATAATGCCTGTTATCAGACAAGGTGAACCACCACTTGACCGGTGTGTCGTGACTGCTCTCAACCGCGTCGAGGTGCCGCGAAATCGGTCCATTCAACGACCGCCCCGGCGGGCCACGCAGCCCATCACCGCGCCGAATCGTCATGCGGTCCGTCGGCGACATCATTAGCTCGTCGATTCTTGGGGGCGTGCCGGGCGCGTGCAAGCGCGCGGGCTGCTCTTACTTCCGCCTGGCGTATGCAACGAAGGCGGTTGTACTCTAGCGCCAAGACCCGTTGTACGTGTGAGAGCCGCCGAGTGGACCGCGCCTCTGTAACAGTGGTGCAACGTCTACAGCGGCTTGGTGCGTCTTCGTGGGCGTACAGGGCGTAAACCTTGCGTTTGCAGTTTGGGCAGCGTAAGCAGACTCCACAACGATGCGGCTCCACGTCTATTCTGTGTCCGTGCCATACGACGTAATCGCAGTCGCGAAACGGCTGAAGGTCGACGATTTCTCGTAGGTCGAGCCGGTCGCAGTGAGTGAGCAGCCGAGGGAGCACTTCTCTCATCGTACTCTCCCGGAGTGCGCGACAAAGCTAGAATCGATCGGGCGCGGAACCTCAGCGAAAGGCGATTTCGCAACACCTATGTACCGAGAGGCTCGTATCTCGTTAGCTGTCTATCAATTAGAGGCTTAGTCCCGCTCCCTGTCGCTGAACTCTCCGTACCAGTTTCGGACTACGTGGATGTGCTCGGGCAGACCCGAAGCTTTAACCTTCTTCAATAAGCCCTGGAAACGCTTATCAAGCTTCTTGTCGTGCAGCACTTCGCAAGATGTACGATGGTCTGCATTTCACCGCTGATCTCCAGCCGCCCGCCACAGCAACTGCACTGTACCCGTCAAATCGAGATAAACCCGAAGTCCGGTTCCAGCCCCCAAAGGACTTGGGAGACAGTTCCGAAACGGCTCTCATTCATATAGGCGTGCCGGTGCAGCACCTCGATGTCCCGTATCGCCCTTTCAAGCGGATTCCCCTTCCTTATCCAACTGGTACCGGCGACCAAACCGGCCACCCGAATACCTTCGGCAATCATCTCGTTGGCATACGCCGCCGAGAGAAAGAACTCTGCTTTGTCCTCGGCTGTGACAGGCTGCCCGGCCCGCACCTTCTCCCATACCCTGCGCAGTGCGGTTTCCAGCAGGGCGTAAGAGGCTCTGTATCGTCCCAGAGCCTTCGCGTAGTTGACCTGCGCGATGGAACGGTGTCGCAGTTTCGACGAGGTGAACGTCGGAGTTTTGTTCTGTGCCAAATCAGAAACCCAATCCAGCGCCGCCCTCAGCGCGCCCAGGACAGGCAATATATGGAGCGGCACATTGTGGGAAACAGGCATGCGGTACAGATCCCCCTGAAAATGACGGTTTTGCCGCTGCTCGCCCAGCGTTTCCAACGGAAACGTCAGTGATTTCGGCACCAATAGGTCTTTCACCCGCACGTCGTTGCTCGCGGTGGCGCGCATCCCAATGACATCCCAGTTGTCGATGATCTCCGCATCTTTCATTGGGCAAAACAGCGCGATGATCTCGGGTTCGGCGTCGCTCCGACCGTCGTCACGGTGGACTTGGCCTTGCATGACGCACCAGTCCGAAAAGCTGCACCCGCTGACGAATGGGGTTTGCGACGAAAACCGATATCCGTCGTCCTCGGGTACCGCTTTCCCCATGCTGTTGAGCGCACCGCAGACGGCTGCTTTGGCGTCGCTTCCGAAGATCACGTCCGTGCCCGCCTCTGATAGGTGAGAAGCGAAAAAGGCAAGAGCGCTCGCGTTGGCGACCAGCCATCCGACCGAGGCGTCGAGCCTCGAAATACGCTCGATGAGGTGAAACGCAGTCATCGGGTCGATTTCCAACCCGCCGTAGCAACGCGGAACGTAGAGACGTAGGAACCCTGCCTCCTTCAGTGCTTCGACGACTGGGTCGCTCAACCGGCCAAGTTCTTCCGATTCATCGCGATGCTTTTCTATGATCGGTGTAATTTCTTCCAACCCGGCAAGTAGTGTGTCGAGTGTAACGGGGGGCTCGGTCGTAGCCGGTAATGCCATGGTCTGTGTTTCCCTACGGATCGATTCCGTGACATCAGTGTAGGGCAGGTGCTGAGGGTTTCGGAAGTGACAAGGGGTGACATTTTGCGGAGCTGCCAACGATTCGGCTCCAGGCAGTTAACGTATACTGGCTGTGGTCATGACCGAACCGAACGGTAGCAGCCGGGTTTCAAAGGCTGAAATCAGGGCGCAGCTCGAAAAGGTCCTCTCGGCCGAAACATTCGCGCGCGCCGCGTTTGAGCCGGCTCTTGCGCTACTTGGTAAAGCACTCGCTCGAGACGGTAGGGGCGTTCATCAAGGAATATGCGCTCGGGGTCGAGGTTTTCGACCGGGGCAAGTTCCTTCGAACCCGCGCGCCGACACGATCGTCCGCGTACAAGCCCGTAGAGTACGGACTCGCTTGGCTCACTACTACGAAACCGAGGGGCGCGCAGACCGTTGCGTGATCGAAATCCCCAAGGGTGGCTACCAGCCCGAGTTCCATGCCCGAGAACCGCTTCCGGCGGCGCCTGTTCCTGCCAACGGGCACGTTGACAGAGAAACACATCGGCTTGTGCTCGAGGGGCGGGTTCTTGTGAACCAAGGCACACCGGCCAAGTTGTTGGAAGCCGTCAGTCTGTTCGAAAAAGCTGTCAACCGCGACCCTCGCTACGCACCGGCGTACAGCGAAATCGGACACGCTCATGTCCAGCTTTCCAGCCTCCATTGCACGCCGCGCGAAGCGATGCCCAAAGCGCGGCAAGCGGCGCTGCGAGCGCTCGGTCTTGACGACTCCCTTGACCAGGCTTACGCCGATGAGCGCTAGAGAGAAATGAAGCCAAAATCGGGATCCATGCCCCAGTGCACTTGGGCTACCGTTCCGTAGCGCATCTCGCTCACGTAGGCGTGGTGGCGCAAGGACTCCACGTCGCGCACATCTCTCCTGGGACGTAGAGGCGTGTCACTCGAACATCGTTGCTTCCGCTGCCTCGCATACCGACGACGTCCCAGTTGTCCACAATTTCGACGTCCTTGATCGGGCAACACAGAGCGATTAACTCGGGCGGGGTGCCTTCGGGGGACAATTCTCGCTGAACCTGGCCTTGCATCAAGCAGTAGTCGGCGAAATGGCAACCGCTGTTGAACGGCGCTTGCGAGGTGAAGCGATACCCGTCCCCCTCAGGAATCGCCTTGCCAACGCTGTTCAGCGAGCCACACAGCAGCACGTTTGGATCGTCGAGGAATAGCCCGTCGGTGACTTCACGGCTTAAGCGCGCGGCAGAGATGTGGGTGATTTGGTTGTAGATCCCCATCTGCCAGCCCACCGCGGAGTCGATCCGCGAGAGACGTTCAGTCAGCCGGAAGAAGGTCGGAGGATCAAGTTCAAGACCGCCGTAATGGCGCGGAAGATAAATGCGCAGAAAGCCCGCTTGTTTAAGGGCCTCGATGATTTCGCTGGTCAGGCGACCTTGCTGTTCGGCTGCGTCGCGGTCGCTCTCAATCACCGGCCTGATATGCTCGAGCTGTTCTAGCAAAGCGTCTAGGCTTGTGGGAGCTTCAAGGGCGCTTGGTGCAGGCACGATGGTTCTCCTGGCTCATATGCAGCCCACGGGGCGCGGCAATCAACGTGGTCCGATTAGACGAACATCTCAGGGCTGACTTCCATCGAAACCTCTGAGATCTTGTCCGCCGGTAGCCCGGCCCTTCGCGCATGCTCAAGTACCGCTTCAGCACTCGGGGCATCGTATTCGCAGTAAATCTTGCCTTCCGAATCGGAGACGTAGCTTCGGATCCAGACGACTCCCGGCATGCTGGCCGCGACTTCGATCGATTTTCTGGAAGAGGCCTCTTTCTCCTCTTGGGTGAACTCGGCTAAATTCGGAATGTTTCGCTCGATGATGAATCTCGGCATTTTGCTCCCCGTGCCTGCAGGTTGTTAAGCGCCTACCATCAGGAACAGGCTGGATGGGCGACGTTAGGAGCATAGTACAGCATCAACCCTGAAACCGACTACACGCTTCAACAAGGCCCGCGACTTGCTCCTCGGTTGCGATCGCGACCGCCCGGTCGGCGAGTTCCTTAGCGGCGTCTCGGTTTCCTTCGGCGAGCTTGACGCTAGCGAGGCGGTGAAGCATCCAGCCTTCGCCCTTGCGATCGCGCCGAGATTTACGGATTTCGAGCGATTGCTCGTAGCAGTGCCGTGCCTGTTCGAACTGCTGCAAATCGACGTGTATGTCTCCGGCAGCCGCCAAGGCGTGGCCCTCTAGCGTTTGGGCGCCAAGTTCGCGTTGGAGGAGAAGCGCATCGTCAAGGGCGGAGAGCGCCTCTTCGTTACGAGCCAACCTATGGAGCGTCACACCGATGCTGTTGAGCATCAAAGAGGCGTGAGGGCGGTCGTCGAGTCGCCGGCAAATGGCGAGGCCTTGGCGGTAGCTCTCGAGGGCCGCCTCATAGGCTCCACTGGCCCAATGGACGACGCCGATCGTGTTGTGCAAGTCCGCTTGCTTGCTCGGATCATCAAGCTCGATCGCCAGCTGGAGAGCGTCCATGTAGTTCCTCAGCGCCGTCTGGGACGGTTCTCCGCGTTTGCGGACGATTCGTCCGAGGCTTTCGAAGGCGTCGAGACGCGCTTTTAGTCCGCAGTCGAGAACCAGAAAGCGGTTCCATGCTTCAGTGGCTGCTTCAAGGTTCCCGATCTTCTCGTGAACCGTGGCCAGGGAGCGCTGCATAACCGCTTCTTCTTCCCCGTATTCCATGCGTTGGTAGGTTTCGGCGGCCTCCTCGAGGTGGGGCAGCGCCTCCTCGTCTCGGCCCGCAGAGATCAAGACCAGGCCCGACTGCCGGTGGCCGTACGCCTCGTCTTCAGCCATCCGTGAGCGGCGGCCCCAGTCGACCGCCTTCTTGCACCATTCGAGTGATTGCTCGATCTCCCCTCGTTCCATCAGAATGCTAGACATCGCAATAAGTAGCGGGCCGGGTTTGGCCGCGAAACTCAGAGCCCCCTGTTTCTCAAGAGGTGATTGGTCGAGAGCGGTCTTAATGTCTTTCAATGCCGCTTCGGTGTCGCCCAGATCGCGATAGATTTGCGCGCGGTTGAACGCCACAATGGCGCGCAGCTCGATGTCTTCGTGTTGATTATTGATGGCCAGGGCCTCGTTGACAACCGTCAGCGCTCGGTCGTGTCGGCCCAAGTTCCTCAAGACGAGGGACAAGCCTGCCAAATCTTTGACCAGCGCGCTGGGGTTGTCCCGTTCGCGATCACGCACGACCAGTTCCTCAGCTACGCCAAGGGCCTCGTCAAATCGTCCTTGGCGAGAGTAGGCGAACGTTAGGCTGCGAAGGGTGCGCAACTCCAGGTCCGCGGCCGCCAAGTGGCGACTTAGGTCCAACGCCTTGTTCAAACCTCGGTGGCAAGTTTCAAAATTCTCCCGGAGCGCGTTCAGGTCTCCTAGTCGGATATAGGCTTCAACCAGGTGGGAAGACGGGCCTCTGGGTTCGAGAATGGAGAGGAGTTGATCAATAATTCTCTGCTGCCGATCGCGACTAGCGGTCGTCTCGCATAGACGCTCCTGCTGGAGAAGGACCTCGATGAGGGCTTCCTCTCGTTTCGCATCGTCATCAAATTCGCGTACGGCCTTTTCGGCTAGCTCCAACTCGGCCAGCGCCTCAGCGTAACGGCTGATGCGCCAGTTGCGATCGACGGCGAGCTTGCCGTAGCGGTGCGCCTTCTCCCATGCGCCCGCTTCCCGAAAATGTCGCGCCAGACGGCTCGCCTGCCCTTCGATTCCGCTCGTGAGCTGCGCCTCCAGCGTTTCACCAACAGTTTGATGAAGGCTCTTCCGCTGTCTCCTCAACAGACTGGAGTAGACCACCTGGTGGATCATGGCGTGACCGAATCGATACGCTGCATTGGACCCGATGCGGACCCGTCGCACCAGGGCCGCTTCTCTCAGGGAACTGAGCGAGGCCTCAAGACTCGGTCGCTCTCCCCAGACCTCGCTCAATAGTCCCTGACGGAACTCGTCTCCGATCACGGATGCGATTCTTAAGACTTCGCGGTCAGCCGACTGCAAGCGCTGCAATCGGGAGCGAATGGCGGCCTGGACGGTGGCCGGCAGCTTGAGCTCTTCGATTGGACTTGTAAGACGTGCAGTTCCGTCTTGAATCGAAACGCTTCCTTCTTCTCGCAACGCGCGGCAGAGCTCTTCAAGGTAGAAAGGGTTGCAGCCGGTGCGTTCGAGAAGAACCTTCTCTACCTCATCTGAGATCGATCGGGCTGCGAGAGTAGCCTTGACGATCTCGAGAGAGTTCGACGGCTCGAGCGGATGCAGACGTATCGGCGTGTGATGCGTGAGCGAGAGGGATCCGAAGCTGTACTCGGGCCGGCTCGTCACCGCGACTAGAATCGGATGGTCCGCGATCACCTCGGCTAGCTGGTCGAGAACTTCGCGCGACGCGTTGTCGGACCAGTGCCAGTCCTCGAAGAGCAACACGAGCGGCTGGCGTCCCGCGGCGAGGATAAAGATCGATGACAGCGCTTCGAGCACAGCTGCCCTTGAGTCGGCCCGTCCGAAGTCATCGGGCAGGGGATAATCCTCGCTCTGCAATGCGAGCAGATGGAGGTATGTTGGCAGATAACGACCCAGCTCGGAGTCGATCTCCAAGGCCCGCTGCTTTACAGTCTTAGCGGAAAGCGACAGATCGCTGTCGGCAACCCTTCGAAACAGTCCCTTGAGCAGCTGCACGAACGGCAAGAAGGGAGAGCCGGTCTCATGCGGCTGACAACGACCCTGCAGGATGCAGGCGCGATCGGCCCCGATGGGACGCTGAAACTCATGAAGTAACCGGGTCTTGCCAAGACCCGCGTCTCCGACGACGGTAACGATCCGTCCCTGGCCGGAGAGCGCCTGATCGAGGCATGAAGTCAGGAGACTGAGTTCCGCTTCACGGCCGGCGAACGGGGAAAGCGCTTCGGACGATGCGATTGGATCAGCGGCTTCCGATTCGGCTTTGAGCTGATAGGGTGTGACTGATTGCTTTACCCCACGGAGCCGGAGGGGAGGTTGGGGATCGGTCTCGAAGTGGGCGGGCAACAGTCGTCGGCAATCGCCGCTCATCAGAATTTCGCCCGGGTCGGCATGCAGTCCCAGTGACGCCGCCACTCTCTGAGTGACTCCGGTTACACGAGGCGCGGCGTCCGATGCGGTCGTTCGAGTATGGACAAGACCCGAATCGATTCCTGAGCTGAGCCACAGTCCCGACCTCGTGTCGGATTCGGGATCAGCCTTGAACTCGCCGACCGTCCTGTGCAGCTTCAGAGCGGTGCGCGCGGCGCGGGCTGCGTAGTCCTCCGAACCGGCGGAGACGCCAAAGACCGCAACCAGCTCTTCATCGGAAAACTGACTCATGATTCCGTCGTGCTCGGCGATGATTTCGGCTATTCGCTCATGGACGTGATCCACGACCTGATCGAGACGATCCGAGCTGAGGTCTTCGACGAGTTCGACAAGGCCTCCAAGATTCGAGACTAGGATGGCCGCCTGGACTCGCTCGTCTTCCGCCAACCCAAGAGGGGGATTGGTACCGACGGGAATCGCTGGCGGTGTTCGACCTTCTGCGACCGTTTCGAGGTCGATTCTGAACTCGGCGGCGCTAGTATAGCGCTCGCAACGATCTTTGCGCAGAGCCCGAGCCACTACTTGAACCAGATGAGGCGGAAGGTCAGGCCTGGGCGTGTCGAGCGGCTCGGGTTCCTCGTTCACGATGGAGTAGAACAGGGCGGCTTCGTGTTCTTCTTGGAAGGGAGGCCTGGCGGCGAGCATCTCGTAGAGAACGGCTCCAAGAGACCAGATGTCCGTCCGCTGATCAACGGCCTCGCCCTGCACCTGCTCGGGAGACATATAAAGCGGAGTGCCGACGCCGCCTCTCGTCTGCGCGACGTCTCGGACAAACAAAGCGAGGCCGAAGTCCATGATCTTGATCGCCCCGCGCGGGGTGAGCATCAGGTTTTGGGGCTTGATGTCGCGGTGGACGAGGCCTTTGGTGTGCGCTTCCTGGAGCCCGTCGGCAATTTGGGCGCAGAGTCCCGTCGCTTCTTCGATGGAGAGCCGTCCCTTGAGCATCTTGCTGTCGAGCGACTCGCCCTCGACGAGCTCCATCGCGATGAAGGCGGCTGCATTAGCCTCTCCCAATTCGTAGATCGTGCAGATGTTCGGGTGGTTGAGAGAGGCGGCCGCTCTGGCCTCACGAGTGAAGCGCTGGCGCGCTTCCTCGTCGCACAGGAGGTGCGATCCGATAAACTTGAGCGCGACCGGGCGGCCGAGGTCAGTGTCTTCGGCTTTCCAGACCTCGCCCATCGCGCCCTCGCCGAGCTTCCCGGTGATCTTGTAGTGGCTGATGGTTCGGCCGACCACGACAGGCCAATTCTAGCGCCTGACGGATGGATGGTGAAAACAAACGATCCAGCTTTCTTTCGGACAGGCCATTGACCCAGGGTGCTGGATCTGACTCGATTGCGAGCGCAGACGACCAATCCGAGCTACTCGGAGGCTCGCTCACGGGCGGCGGGCGGTGGGCGAAGACTAAGCAGCCCGCACGCGCTAGCGGCCGGTTGTTGCTTCCGGTTTGCACGCAAAATTAGCTTCATCGTCAGTGCTGCCGCTACCAACATATTCGGCTACCTCACCATAAGGACAGAGCGGGCGCGTGCGGTCGATTCTTCCGTCGGTCGAGTGCGACGCGCTAATCCGTAGCGGCTCTTCCCCTTGCTCGACCCACTGCTCAATACCCGCCATTACGTCGAATGTGTCCGCCCCTGGGCCGCCACGGCAGTGAGCCACGCCCGGAAGCAAGAAGAGCGCAATCGAATCCTCTGCTTCTCTGCCGACCGTGTTCCACACGCCTTCGTAAAAGATGATGCTGTTTTGCGCTGGCACTTGTGGGTCGTCCCAACCATGCCACATGAGCAGCTTGCCGCCCCGGTCGAAGAAAGGCTTTAGGTTGAGGTTGTTTGACGCCAACAGCCCGCCATCCATCGTCGTTGCGCGCTCGATATCTTCAGCGACGTTGTCCAGGTGCGGCTCCCAGTTGGGATCTTTTAGATGGAAATTCCGGACCCGCGCCATCGAGTTAACCAGTGGTTTCGGGCCTCCTAATCTTCCCCACCCCAGCTCCGTCCCGGGCCAGAGATGCGCCTCAAAAAGCACATTGTTGGTTGTGCGATCCCGGAACGGCGAGGTAAGCACTCTTGCCGATTCGACCTGTGGTGCAGTAAGACACGAAGCGCCGTCGCCCCCGCCACAGAGGAGTATCGCGTAGTCGAAATTGCATTGCCTCGGGTTTCCGATCACTCCATCCCGGAGGCCGTCCGATCCGTCGCAGGCCTCGAGCACTGCCTCGTGAATCATGGGGTACTTACTGGTGGGAATCCGGCTTTCCGGAGTCCGATTGACAGTGAGGTTGATGCCGATACGGACAGCGTCAAGTCTCGCTTGGTCCCACGAGGAAGCGCCGACAACAATGCCATCGAAGTCGCCAGGATATCGTTGGGCGCTAGTCAGACCGTGTCTGCCGCCTCCTGAGCAGCCGTTGTAGTAGGACCGTGTGGGAGGTTTGCCGTAGTAGGAGCTGATGACACTCTTTGCCGCGACAGCCATTTCGTGATTCGCTCGGTACGCGAAATCGACGAGCTTTTCGGGATGCTCGGGCATGAAGTCTGCGTTGTTGCCGACATGGCCCGTATCAGTACCCGCTGTTGCATAACCCGCGGTCAGTGCCCGAGCCATCAAGCGGTACGGGATCCTGCCAGCGAGTCCCCCAGCGCCAACGGCCTGGAATCTTCCGTGCCATCCGGAGACGGGAATCCAGACCTCTATCCTAATATTTGAGTCGCTGGATGGGGTGAGCGTTGCTGCCACTCGACAGAAAGCCGGCAGGTCAGCCCAGGCATCCGTGCCGAAATTGCTCGATACCGTTAGCGCACCTGCGGTGACGGTCTGGGCCATTGTGATCGTAGTGTCAGGAAGACTGAGGGATATCAGGCTTTCGCAGGGCCTTGCCTGCGCTAATGCCGCAGTCGGTGCAAGCGCCCCTAGAAGGATCAACGGCGCGACCATCTTCATCAGTCCCCTCCTCTTCCCAAGAGATCTGTCAATAGCGAATCCTCAAATTCGGCGAGGCATGGTACGGACGCTGCGGGTGCTAGTTTGCTGTCCTCGGCCTTGTAGACGACGCCCATGCCGCCTTCGCCGACCTTCTCGACGATCTTGTAGTGGCTGATGGTACGACCAACCATAGGCTAGTCCTGCTCGCGGTCGCGGAACTCTTCGTACCAGTTCTCGACCACATGGATCGACGGCGGCATTGCATCTGCGCTATCCACCGAGTCCGCAAGCACGAAGCGCCCGTCAGCTGCAACATCGTAGGTGACTTGATTGGAGTTCCCGGCAGCAAGGTGCGGGTCCGAGAAAAGAGGGGTTGTCACAACCGCCACAAAGCTTGGCGAGGTCGTCACCTCGACCGCGGTCAGCGTGTCGCCCTCGACGTAGAACAGCTCCTTGCCGTCCCGGCTCCAGCGCGGCTGGCAGCCGCCGTTCGCCGACACCTGCTGCTGTCCGCCACCGGAAGGAAACGGCCGCACATACACCTGGTCGTCGCCCGAGGAGTCGGAGCAGTAGGCTAAGAAACGGCCGTCAGGTGAAAGGTTCGGCACTGTCTCGCTGAAGGGCGTAGCCAGGAACGGGACGGACTCAAATCCCTCCGCATCGCCTTTGCGCTTCAGATACCAGAGATCACTATTCCCCTCCGCTTGCATGGTGTAGACCAGATAGTTCCCGTCGCGAGACCAGCCGTAGGGACGCTCGTCCGCCCCCGAGCCGACCAGTAACTCCGCCTCTCCGGTCCCGTCCGCCGCTCGGCGGAAGATGTCGTAGTTTCCGCCGCGCAGCGACTGAAACGCAATCTCGCGTCCCGAAGGCGACCATTGCGGCCGGGATTCCAATGCTGCATTAAACGTCAGCCGCCGTTTCATCGGCCGCTCGATTTCGTGCACCCATATGTCCTGGTTGCCCTCCTCGGTCGCCCTTACTGCCACGAGGCGGCCATTGAATGAGAGCATCGGGTATCTGAGATACTCCTGCGGCTGTCCGATCTCGCCGAGCTTCTCTCCTGCCCGATCGCGCCAAACTATTTGCATGAGCCTCCCGCCCTGCAAATCGACCGAAACCAGCGTGCCATCCTTCGAGACGCTGGGAAATGCGCCGCTCTCGACGATCGGGAAAGCCTCTCCGGTCGGCTTCAAGGCATCGAGCGAGAAGGGCAGAGCCCACAGACCACCCTGTATTTGATAGACAATGTGCCCACTGGGTGAAAAAACCGGGTCTTGGCCCTCGGCCAGCACCTGCAAATCGCCCGTTTCGAGATTCTTGAGGGCGATGTCGCTGGCAGTCACGCCGCCGGCTTGCACTAACACGCTCCGCGCCCCGGCTTCCTCTGGCAAGAAGTGGGGACGGGAGTTCAGCGATCCTTTTGCCGTCATTTCCGGCCCGAAAAGAAGTTTCGCCTGACCTCCGCGAGCGGGGACCTCGTACATCCGGGATGAAGCTTCCGCGCTGAAGACGACAGATTCGCCAACCGGGCTCCAGGAGCCACCGAAGAAACCTCCTGGCAATGGGCAGAGCGTAATGGAAGGGCCTCCCTCAACCGAGATTTTCTTGACTTCGCCTCCCGCGGCGAAGCCGATGAAGCGGCTGTCGGGAGACCAGAACGGTCGGAGCGCTCCTTCGGTCCCAGCCAGCTCACGAGGCTCTAGGCGATCGACATCCCGCACCCAGAGCCTCCGGACGCGCGGACCAGCAACGTAAGCGATGTGGCTGCCATTCGGAGACACCACCGCTGATCCGAAATTCGATTCCAGCGCCTGTGGCGTAAAGGACCACCTGTTTACCGGCCGCTCGCGGGGCGCTTCGTTGAAGTGCGTGAAGGAGACTGCCGCGAAGGCGATCGTCGCTGCTGCCGCCAGCGCCAGGGCCAGACCCAACCTACGTCGCTGTCTCAGGCCCAGCTCGTTCGGCGAAGTCACAGCAGACGGTGCAGGCGCGACACTCTGCGCCCTCACATCAGAGGCCGCCGGTTCCAGCCCTGCGAGCGTCTTTCGGCCACTCAGCCCAGGCGAGCGGCCCGACTTCGGTTTTTCGGCCAGCGCGCGCAAGTCGACCAGCAGATCATCCGCGTGCTGATAGCGTTGCTCGCGTTCCTTGGCAAGAGCCTTGTCGATGATCTCGTCCAGTTTTCTCGGCAAGCCGCCGCGCTTGGCCGTGACCGGCTCCGGCTCTTCGTTGAGAATCCCGTAGGAAATCGCCTGTTCGTAGTCGGCGTCGAAGGGCGTGCGCTGCGTCAGCATCTCGTAGAGCACGCAACCCAGCGCCCAGATGTCGGCACGGCGATCGACTTCTCCGGCTTCGAGCTGCTCCGGGGCCATATAGGCGGGCGTTCCCAGCGTCGTCCCGCTCTTGGTGAGCTTGCTTCGCCCAGCCAGCGAGGCCAGACCGAAGTCCATGATCTTGACCTGACCTTTGGCGGTCAACATCACGTTGTGCGGCTTGATGTCGCGATGGACGATCCCTTTCTCGTGGGCTTCCTGGAGTCCCTCGGCGATCTGGATCGTGAAGCCTAGAGCTTCGTCGAGCGGCAACGGCCTTTCCTTGATCTTGTCCGCCAGCGCAGGCCCGTCGATGAAGGCCATCGCGATGAACGTCTGGCCTTGCTCCTCATGAATGCCGAAGACCTGGCAGATGTTGGGGTGATCGAGCGAGGCCGACGCCTGCGCCTCCCGGATCAGGCGAGCCTTGACCTCCTCGTTGCCGACGGTTTCAGACGAGAGGAACTTGAGCGCAACGGTGCGGCGCAGTTGGGTGTCTTCCGCCTTCCAGACCTCTCCCATTCCTCCGGAGCCGAGCCTTTCCAGAATCTTGTAGTGGCTGATAGTGCGGCCGACCATCGTCGCGGTTGATTGTAACGCGCGAGCCTGAGCTTGCGACGCGCCGATCTCAGAGCGATTGCAGATCCTTGCCGGGCTTGAAGCGGACCGCCTCTATTTCTTGGCCGCTGCGCGGTCACCATCCAACATCGGCCATGCCGCGACCGCGCCCCGCGTCTACCATTCATTGAACTGCTAGACTCTGGCCATGTTTCCCATTGGAACCCTGCGGCTGAGCCTAGCCGCGGCATGTCTGCTTGCTTGCGTATCCGCGCTCGCCGGACTCGCAGAGGTCGCCGAGATCAACGGCGCCGAAATCTACTACGAGGTCCACGGCCAGGGCGAACCCCTTCTGCTGCTGCACGGTTTCAGCGGCTCTGGCCAAGTCTTCGCCGATTTTCTGGATGAGTACTCCGACCGCTACCAGGTGATTCTTCCCGATCTGCGCGGCCACGGGCGTTCCACCAACCCCAGCGGCGAGTTCACGCACCGCCAAGCGGCGAAGGACATCTACGCCCTCTTGGACCGGCTCGGGGTTGATCGTGTCGCCGGCATCGGAACCAGCACGGGCGGAATGACTCTGCTGCACATGGCCACTCAGCAGCCTAAGCGGATCACGGCGATGATCTTGGTCGGCGCCACGATCTACTTTCCGGAGCAGGCGCGAGAGATCATGCGACGCAGCGGCCCGCAGAGCATCACTCCGGAGTACCTCGAGAGGGCGCGGAAGACCCACAAGCACGGCGATGACCAGATCCGTGCTCTGCGTCAGCAGTTCTACGACTTCAACGCCAATTACGACGACATGAGCTTCACACCTCCCCACCTGGCTACAATCCAAGCTCGGACACTGATCGTCCATGGTGACCGCGACCAGTTCTTTCCAGTGAACATTCCCCTCGAGATGTATCGTTCCATCCCGAACTCCTCTCTGTGGATCATTCCGAACGGCCGACACGGTCCGCACCGCCAACACCCGGAAGAGTTCCTGAGGCTCTCGAAACGCTTCTTAGCGGGAGACTTGAAATAGGCGCACCGTGGGCCAATCTTTCTCGAACGACAAACGCCGCCTGATGAATGCAGAAGACTTTCACCGGATTGCGCTCAGTCTCGAAGGTGCCGAAAAGGGTTCGCACATGGGTGCGACCGACTTCCGCGTAGGCAGGCGGATATTCGCCACGGTCGCTTCACAAGACCAATGCGATGGGGCTTGAAGCCGCTGATCATGGCCAGGCCAATTCTACCGCCTGACCGAATAGCTGATGAAAACAAAGAATGCCACAAACTCTCCGCTCAGCGCCTCCCAAAACCTCGCCAGGGCGCTCTAAGGCTCTCCAGGTAGCGTTTGATCCTCTGGAAGCCCTTCGTCTTTCGCTGGTAAATCATTTCACAACATCGATCCGCAGCTCACTCCGATGCGCGCACTCGGTTGGCGAGGGCGAAAGGAGCTTGTCGAATCGTGGGAGCACGAGTGCCGCTCGCAGTGCGGTCTGCCGGAAGGCCGCGGCAACCTGACACTTCCCTCCGGCCTGCTCAAGCGATCCCGCGTGGAAGCCACGCTGGAAGCCAACGGGGCAGCACAGGACGGTTCTCTATGGACGAACCGGCGTGAGCGCAGCCCGCAAACCTAACAAAACGCAACGCCACGGTACGCCATGGACAACCGGCCCACGAACTTCGAACCAGCAGGCCGGGAGTTCGAGTCTCTCCACGCCCGCCATTCAACCAATCCGGAATCAGTTGACTAGCGGCGTCTTGATCTGGGCGTCGCGGCCGCAGAGCCGGAGTTACGCAATCAGATGGATTCTCGCGTCCGCGCTCCCGGTGGCGGGCGGTCCGAGCGCCCACAGCTTCGGTATCAGCTAAGATGACTGCGAGTGCAACGCGACTTCGTACGATTGCTGTTGCTGTTTGTCCCATGGTGTGCCTGGGCCCAACCCGCTTTTGAGTCGGTTGTCGCTCCCTATCTCGCGCGGAACTGCCATAAATGTCACTCCGCCAAGGTCGCTTCCGGGGGCCTCGACTTGGCAGCGTTTCGAACCGCTGAGTCGGTGGATGGCGATCCCGAGCGGTGGGAGAAGATCGCGCACCGGATGGAGGCCGGCGAGATGCCGCCTGCATCGGTGACCGAAGGCCGCCCGGGGACCGAGGAGACAGCGGTGGTTGCGGAGTGGATCCAGTCGCGCATTAGCCGGGCTGGACGGCCCCGCGTGGCGGCGCGGCGGCTCAATCGCGCCGAGTACAACAACACCGTGAGGGATCTGCTCGGCCTGGATCTTCAGCCGGCCAACGATTTCCCACAGGACGACTCGGCCTACGGCTTCGACAACATCGCCGAGGCGCTCACCGTGTCGCCCCTTCTGATGGAGAAACAACTCGCCGCAGCCGAGCGCATCGCACGGGCGGCCCTGTTTGGGCTGAATCCGAAGCCGATGACGCACCGCTACGAAGTGCCCGTGCCGCGCCGCATGGAAGTGACCAACCCTGTGAAGCTGACCGCGCCGCCCTATTTCACGATGAGCGACTACGACGCCACGGGGCTTTCGCAGCCCGGCTCGTTCCACATGACGTGGCGCGCGCCGGTGGAGGGCGACTACGTTTTTCAGATCATCGGAGCCGGCAATCGCCCGGCGGCATCCGACCCGGGTGAGATGACCGTCTGGATCGACGGCAAGCTGGTGAAGACTTTCGTGGTCGGTAACGTTGCTATGTCGGGCTTCGAGCGCCGGCCCGACCTTTGGGAGGTGCGGGTGCGTCTTGCCGGCGGGCCGCACGATATCGCGGCGGCGTTTCCGCGCCAGTTCGAGGGACTACCGCCCCGATTCCGCGGGCCCAGGCCCACTAGAATCCCGCAGCCGCCGTTGCGCGATCCGCTTAAGGCGTTTCGCGAACTGCCGCCAGATGCGCCGCCTTGGAAGATCGAGGAGCGCCGGTTGGCGATCGAGCGTGCGAAAGAGCAACTGGCCAACCCGCGCTTTGCCGGGTTGGCGGTGAGCGAGGTAGATATTACCGGCCCGCACAATGCCCGGCAGGGCCCTACTGCCGAGAGCATGGCCGCGATCTATACGTGTGGCCACCCGGATGGGGCGAACCACGCCGCCGGCTGCGAGCGGCGGATTCTGGCGGATCTGGCGCGGCGGGCGTTTCGGCGGACCGTGACTCCTTCCGAGGTGGACCGGCTGGTGGGATTGTCGGCTAGGGCGCGGCAGTCCCGAGGCTCGTTGGCTGAAGGCCTGGCCACCGCGTTGCAAGCCATGCTGGTCTCGCCCGATTTCCTGTTTCGGATCGAACGCGACAGGGACCAGCCGGAGCCGTTCGAGACAGCAGCCCGGCTCTCCTATTTCTTATGGAGCTCGATGCCTGATGAGGAACTGCTGCGGAGCGCCGAGGATGGGTCGCTCGTGCAAGGCGGCGAAGCGCTTGAGCGAGAAGTGCGGCGCATGCTCGCACATCCAAGATCGCAGGCCTTGGTGGAGAATTTCGCCGGTCAGTGGCTGGAGATCCGGCGGCTCGAGTCCGTGCAGCCGGACCGCGACCGCTTCCCCGACTTCGACGACTATCTGCGCCAGTCCATGGCCGGCGAGACTCAGCGTTTCATCCAGCACGTGGTGGCCGAAGACCGCAGCGTGGTGGAGCTTCTCAATGGCCGCTATTCGTTCCTAAACGAACGGCTGGCGCGGCACTATGGCGTCAAGGGCGTGGCAGGAACGGAATTCAGAAAAGTGGATCTGAGCGGCACGGGCCGCGCCGGGGTGTTGAACCACGCCAGCGTGCTCACCGTGTCTTCCTATGCGACGCGCACTTCGCCGGTGTTGCGCGGCAAGTGGATCCTGGAGAATATTCTCAACGCGCCGCCGCCGCCGCCGCCGGCCGACGTTCCCGCCCTGGATGAGAAGGGCGTCGGCGAGTCGGCCACCTTGCGGGAGCAACTGGAGCAGCACCGGGCCAACGCAGTCTGCGCGTCCTGCCATGCGCGGATGGACCCGCTGGGCTTCGCGCTCGAGAATTACGACGCGGTCGGCTCTTGGCGCACGCATGAAGGCAAGCTCCCAATCGATCCTTCCGGTTCTCTGCCTGACGGCCGCCCGCTCGAAGGTCCGACCGCACTGACGGGCGTGCTTGAGCAGGACCGCGACGCCTTTGCCGCCTGCGTCGCCGAGAAGCTGATGACGTACGCGCTGGGGCGCGGGCTGGGGCCCAGCGACCGGGCCGTGGTGGGCGCCGCTGTCAGGCGCGCTGCCGCCCACGATTATCGTTTTTCGGCGCTGGTGTTGGGAATCGTCGAGAGCGTGCCATTCCAGGGGAGATCCTCGCAGCCATGAACTTCGTGACCCGCCGCCACCTTGCGCGCCGGACGGTACTCCGCGGCGCCGGGGTCTCGATCGCACTTCCGTTGTTGGACGCCATGCGTCCCGCCTTCGCAGCGCCGGCAGCCGGCAAAGCGCCTGTGCGGATGATCTTCGGCTATGTCCCCAACGGCATCATTATGCGCGACTGGACTCCGAAGAGAGAGGGCGAGGGTTTCGATTTGCCGCGCATCTTGGAGCCGCTGGCGCCGTATCGCGAGGAGATGCTGGTGCTATCCGGCCTCGGCCACCGCACCGGCGAGGGGCCTGCGGGCGACCACGCACGGGCCGGCGGCACCTATCTCACGGGCGTAAGCCCAAAGCGAACCACCAGCGCCGACGTGGAAGTGGGCATATCGGTGGACCAGGTAGCAGCTCGTGCGATCGGATTGCAGACGCGCCTGCCCTCGCTCGAGCTTGGCTGCGACGCTACCCGCATGGTGGGCAGTTGCGACGCTGGCTACAGCTGCGCTTACGTAAACAGCATGTCGTGGAAGAGCGCCACCACGCCGAACCCGCCGGAGACGAATCCGCGCTCGGTGTTCGAGCGGCTCTACGGGAGCCTTGATACCGGCTCCGATCCGGAAGCGCGGACGAGCGTACTCGATTACGTGCGAGTACGCACCGCCGAGCTGTTGACAACGCTTGCGCCCGAAGACCGTCGCAAGATCGACGAGTACCTCACCGCGATTCGCGAGATCGAGCAGCGCATCGCGCGGGCCGAGCAACGCGGCGCCGAGGCGATGCCGCCGATGGAGAAGCCGGACGGCGTGCCGTACGGTTTCGTGGAGCACGTTCGGCTGATGCACGATCTTTTGATTGTCGCCCTGCAATCCGGCGTCACGCGCATCGCCACATTGATCTACGCCAAGGAAGGCAGCACGCGTTCGTATCCCGAACTCGGCTTTTCTGATCCGCATCATCCGTTGACGCACCATCGCAACAACGAGGAATGGATCGAGAAAGTGGCCCGCATCAATCGCCACCATGTGGAGCAGTTCGCCTACCTGGTAGGCCGATTGAAATCGATCCAGGAGGGCGACGCGACGCTACTTGACAATTCGATGGTGGTGTACGGCAGCAGCATCAGCGACGGGAACATTCATTGGCATCGGGATCTTCCGGTGGCGATGCTCGGGCGCGCCGGCGGTGCGATCCGGCCCGGACGCCATCTGGCGTATCCCGAGACGCCGATGACCAATCTGTTCCTGACGATGTTGGAGCATATGGGCGTGCCGACGGAGAAGCTGGGCGATAGCGAAGGCGAGCTGCGGTATCTGAGCGGAGTCTAGTTGGGTTGGCGAGCATGCTTCAGGCGGGGACGCCTGTAGGCCATTCGCAATCGATGAATTGAGGTGAGGCTTACTGGCTTCCTTTTCGCATTCCAAGAATCTTCAGCGCGTTCTTGTTATAGATTTTCTCGAGCACTTCGTCGGGCAAGTACAGGCCGTAGACCATCCAGCGGCCCTGATAGGGGTGCGCCGGGTTGGGGTCAAAGTACTCGTCGTCGGTTTCGAGGAAGCGGTAATAGACACGATAGGATTCGGCGTTGGGAGCGGTGTCGGTGCCGAATAAGATGCGGTCCTGATAGCGAATCATGAACCGGCGCGTGGTGTAAGGCTGGCGGCCCAACTCGCCCATGCGAGCATCAATATCCACATAGAAATTCGGGTAGACCTCGAGCCAATTGGCCACCTGTTGCAGGTCCTCCGGCAGGTTGCCGAAGTGTGCGCCGATGAAGGTTGTTTCGGGGTGCCGCGCGAAGACGCGGTTGCGCTGTTCGAGGATGGCTTCCTTCGACGGAAAATCATCGCCGTAGAATGACCAGTTCGGCCTTAGTCCGAGGGCGTCGATGCGCTCGTTGCGGCTGTCGATAGGGGTGAAGAAAGCCTTGGGGTCGGAAACGTGGATCATCACCGGGATTCCTAGTTCGCCGCACTTGGCCCAGATCGGATCGATCCGCGGGTCGTCCACCGGGATGATCGTTCCTGTCCTGTCTTTGTGCATCAGGCCGAGACTTTTTGAGATCTTCAGGCCGCGAGCTCCCATACGGACAGCCTGTTCGAGCCTTTGCGCTTCCGTCTCTCCGAAATCCGGTTCATCGATACGGCCAAAATCAGGACGGAAGAACAGCAGGAAACGCTCTTTCGAGACGGCGTGAGAAACACGAATATGTTCCTCGAAAAAATTGCCGGCTGATCTGGCGTCAAGACTGACTACCTTCCAGACGCCGGCCTTGTCCATCTCGGCTAGGTACTCTTTGGTCTTTTGCAGATCGCCGAGGTGATTGTGAATATCGATGACGGGGAACTTCGGTTTTCGAATGTCGGTTCGCTCGGCGGCTAACTGGCTGTCGGGTTGCCAGTCTTTGAGGAGTAGCTCATCCGGCGACGACTGGGCTCCGAGGACGGAGCAGGCAAGTAGCGCTGGGACGGTATTGCTGAAAAGCCACAGTTTCATGTTCGGACCTCGATGGCGGCTAGGGCAGGCGAATCGTTCCGCGAATCCAATCCTGATCTCACGCTTACCGTCCCCGGCACGGCCAGCTTAGCCGAGCCACGGCGGCGGTGCAACGTTTTCGCACTGCTTTGAGGCTGCAGCTGTTTAGTTCCACGAACCAGGTCTCCCCCCCCTTCTATTAGACGGTCCGCTTCGAGTGGTCTTCTTCAATGACGGATGCCAGCATGGTTTGTATGTGCGCCATCGTCCGACCTTGAGCCGTTGATGGATCTGGACGCGGCATTGGGTCCCATCATCGCCGAACTCCAGGCCAAGTCATGGGCCGGTACGGGCGGGAAGTGGTCATCTGCGGCAAGCCCGACCGCTAAAAAAAGAAGGGAGACAAGGCCCGGGTTCTGCACCCATGTACCTGAGCGAGCTGCACCCCATCATTGAGACAAGCAACTAAGTGACGGTACACACGAAGCCGGAGGCTTCGTGCATTTGTCGTTGCGGAGATCACAGACAACGCGGGAACTGGAGTGGGTTCTGGGCGAGTGCACGGAACCAGCGGCGTTCGCGCTGGGGTCGAGAGGCCCTGGCGAATCGATTATATAGAATTGATCCAATACTTGACTTGATCCAGAATATGTGTTGATATGGCCGCAGTGACCGACGGCGTCGAACAGCTACTGCGCCATCATGGGGTGCAGGTGACCGCCCAGCGGCTGGCCATCATGCGGGCAGTATCGTCCCGCCCCCACGCTACGGCCGACAAGCTGACCGGCGACGTCCGGGAGGTCATCGGGGCGATTTCCCGCCAGGCAGTGTACGACACACTCGGCGTCCTGGTCGACAAGAACCTCGTCCGCCGAATCCAGCCGGCAGGCTCCTCGGCCCGTTACGAAGATCGGGTCGGCGACAATCATCATCACCTGATCTGCCGAAGCTGCGACAGCATGTTCGACATCGACTGCGCAGTCGGGTCGGCGCCCTGCCTCACTGCGGACGACGACCATGGTTTCGAGATCGACGAAGCCGAGGTCATCTACTGGGGACGCTGCCCGTCGTGCCGGAAGGCGGCTGCGGCGGCGGATGCAGGGAACGAGACGACCCAAGCAGGACCGTCGGCGAGCTCGAAGAGAGAAACGACAGCCGGCCTGAGCCAGAAGCAAAGCGCCGATCATCTCATCCCTGATTCGAAGGCGACCCGAAAGGGAACCCCACACCGTCGCTCATGACCAAACCCAGGAACACCTATTCAGTGAAAGGAGAAGTATGACTGACCACAACTCAGATAACTCAGGCAAGTGCCCGATGATGGGCGCTTCTCACCGACACACGGCAGCCGGAGCCAAGTCGAACGCAGACTGGTGGCCGGACCAGTTGAAACTGAAGATTCTCCACCAGAACTCGCCCCTATCCGACCCTATGGGCGGGGACTTCAACTACGCCGAGGAGTTCAAGACGCTTGACCTCGATGCCCTTCAGAAGGACATCGATGAGTTGATGACGACCTCGCAGGAGTGGTGGCCGGCTGACTACGGGCACTATGGGCCGCTCTTCATTCGGATGGCGTGGCACAGCGCGGGCACATACCGCATCGGCGACGGCCGTGGCGGAGCAGCCGCCGGCACAATCCGCTTCGCGCCCCTCAACAGTTGGCCCGATAACGTGAGTCTCGATAAGGCACGCAGGTTGCTCTGGCCCATCAAACAGAAATACGGCCGGAAGATCTCGTGGGCCGACCTGATGATCTTGACCGGGAACCGCGCGCTGGAGACGATGGGGTTCAAGACGTTTGGTTTCGCCGGCGGGCGCGAGGATGTCTGGGAGACCGAAGAGGACGTCAACTGGGGGCCTGAGACCACCTGGCTTGGAGACGAGCGCTATAGCGGCGACAGGGACCTCGTTAATCCTCTCGGCGCCGTCCAGATGGGTCTGATCTATGTGAATCCGCAGGGGCCGAACGCTAACCCGGATCCGCTAGCCGCCGCCAGGGACATTCGAGAGACGTTCGCTCGCATGGCAATGAACGACGAGGAGACGGTTGCTCTCATTGCGGGCGGGCACACGTTCGGCAAAGCTCATGGCGCTTGCGATCAGGACAAATACATCGGTCCCGAACCCGAGGCCGCCGGCCTCGAGGAGCAAGGCTTCGGCTGGAAGAACAGCTTTGGCAGCGGCAAGGGCGCCGACGCCTTCACCAGCGGGTTGGAGGGCGCATGGACGACCAATCCCGTGAAGTGGGACAACAACTTCTTCGACAACCTGTTCGACTACGAGTGGGAGCAGACGAAGAGTCCTGCAGGCGCCACTCAGTGGACTCCCAAGAATGCGTCCGGAGCGGGCACGGTGCCGGATGCTCACGATCCGTCTAAGAAGCACGCCCCCATGATGTTCACGACCGACCTCGCACTGAAGATGGACCCCATCTATGCGCCGATTTCGAAGCGCTTCCACGAGAACCCGGAGGAGTTCGCAGACGCCTTCGCTCGGGCGTGGTACAAGATGACGCACCGTGATATGGGACCTGTCTCGCGGTGCCTCGGCCCGTTGGTCCCGGCGGCGCAGTTGTGGCAAGACCCCGTCCCCGCCGTCGCTCATAAATTGATTGGAGAGCAAGACATCGCCGCCCTCAAGGGCAAGATCCTCGCGTCAGGACTGTCCATTTCCCAACTGGTCTCGACCGCCTGGGCGTCTGCGGCAACGTTCCGCGGCACCGACAAGCGGGGCGGGGCGAATGGGGCCCGCATTCGCCTAGCGCCGCAGAAGGACTGGGAAGTCAACGAGCCGGCCAAAGCAGGGAAAGTCCTGCAGACTCTGGAGGAGATCCAAAACGGGTTTAACAGCTCGCAGGCCGACGGGAAGATGGTCTCGCTCGCCGACGTGATCGTTCTGGGCGGGTGCGCAGCCGTCGAGAAAGCTGCGAAGAACGGCGGGCTCGACGTGCAGGTGCCCTTCTCGCCGGGACGCACGGACGCATCGCAGGAGCAAACCGACGTGAGCTCATTTGCCGTGCTCGAACCGACCGCGGACGGGTTTCGCAACTACCTCGGGAACGGGCACGACCGATCAGCCGAAGAGCTGCTGCTGGATCGGGCGCATCTGCTGACGCTGAGCGCTCCTGAGATGACGGTGCTCGTCGGGGGCATGCGCGCCCTGAATGCAAACGTGGGGCAGTCCGAGCTCGGCGTCTTCACAAAGCGGCCCGAAACGTTGAGCAATGACTTCTTCGTGAACCTGCTCGACATGAACACGAAGTGGCAACCCTCCTCCGCCTCCGAAGGCTCCTTCGAGGGGCGCGATCTCGGGACGGGCGAGCTCAAGTGGACCGGCTCCCGCGTCGATCTCGTCTTCGGTTCGAACTCTCAGCTCCGAGCCGTAGCGGAAGTCTACGCCTGTGACGATTCGAAAGAGGCGTTCGTGCGTGACTTTGCGGCTGCGTGGGGCAAGGTCATGAATCTCGATCGCTTCGACCTTACCTGATCGAGCTCGCACTGCTCATCACGTGGCGAGACCAAGTGCGTGAGAAGTGCGTCAAGACAAGGCGCGTGCCGCTTGGCGCGCACAGAGGTACTTGACCGTACGTCGAGCACGATGAGCAAACGCAACGCAGTATGGGCGAACTTGTCATGTGCTTGGACCGTCAGGTGGTGAGAAGTCCGGGCTAGGTAGCGTGCAGCGGCCCCGTCGGCGCCATCCAGATGGTTCCGGCGGGGCCGTCGTCGCGTCCGGGGCCCCGCACGAGGCCGCCGGGCGTTTGGCGCTCGACAATCAGCCGAGCGCGACGGTCAGGAAACCCGCCGGAGCAACCCCGACCAGGTCTCTCTCGCTATCGGGCTGAGTTGAGAGTTCGGCGGCGCGAAGCGCGCGCCAAACCGATGAGGCCAAGGCCCAACAGAGCTAGTGCGCCGCTAGAGGGTTCGGGCACGGTCGCAGGGTCAACAATCGTCTCGCCCGTAAGCATAACGCCCCCATCCGCCGCGGTGAATGCGGCAAACGGGGAGGCCGGTCCGGAGGTGAAGAACCTGAAGGCATCGTACTCAGTCCCGGGCTGCAAGACCGCAAGGGGACTGCCGCCGGGATTGGGACCAGCTTCATACAGCCAGTAGAAGGCAACATAGGCGCTGCTGCCCCATTGCCAGGCGACGCTAGTCGTATCTATGAAGAAGGACGAGGGCGGCGTCGCGCCGATGGGTCGAATCGACTCGAAAGTGTACCCATTCTCCCAGGAGGCTCTAGAAATCAGAGACGAGATCCAATGGTCGCTCGCATCCAACCCGTCGATGGACGCGATACCCGAGATCGACGTGTCGTTGATCTCGGGATTCCCGACGCCGAATGCCCAGACGGGCAGCGTCGTCGGAGTGACGAAAAAGGTTCCGCTGTAGGAGTTTCCAGGGGTCGCCGGCGGCACAAGCACCTCGCGAATGGTGATGGCAGCGGAGGTGTCCGGCATCAACGCTCCGATGAATAGAGCGAGGAGTATTGTCGTAAGTGTTCTCATAACGATCTTTTCATTGACCAGCAAGTTGGCAGCAAAGTCAAATGATTAGTGTAAGGTATCGTGCAGTCTTGTTGGGAGAGTGGTTTAGACACCCTCCCGACGGCGACGCGCTCGCCGCAGAGGGCGAGCGCAATAGTCTTATGGGGTGGGTCGGGCTCCAGAGATGGGCAAATCGCTATTCGGGTGTGCGGAACGGGCGCTTCTCGACGATCCCCTCGCCCTCACGGATCGTCATGGTCTGATTTGCCTCCACCAACTCGACGACCTCTTCCCCGCCCCCGGGCCAGCGAACTCGTAGTTCGTCGACGCTTACAGCTTCGCCCAGGCCGAAGTGCAAACGGAAGCCGGACTGGGAGCCGTAGCTCGAGCCGCTGCGCACCTCGTCGGTTTGGACGAGATCGCCTGCCGTCAGCGTCACGCGGGCGCCGATCGCGCTTTTGTTCGACTTAGTTCCGACAAGTTCGACGAGAAGGGCGTTCCCTCGCGCACTGGCGTTCTTCAGGACGGTCGGCGCGGCGTTCATCTCTACGATCACCAGCTCGGGTGAGCCGTCGCCGTCGAGGTCGCCCGTCGCCAAGCCCCGCGAAGTTCTCGTCGCCGCGAACGCCGGCCCCGCCGACTCGGTCACGTCGCGAAAGGCGCCATTGCGAAGATTCCAGTAGAGCGTGTTCCTCTGCTCGTAGGATTCTCCGACCGAGGCGCTGCGCAACTCCGGATAGATGTGCCCATTGGCGGCGACAAGGTCCTTCCAGCCGTCTTGGTCGACGTCTAGAAACTCAACGCCCCAACCGACCTGGCGGGTATTCACCCCCAAGCCGGCTAAGTAAGTAACGTCGTCAAAGAACGAATCGCCGCCGTTGCGGTAGAGCGTCGAGGTCTCGTCGATGAAGTTCGTGACGGCAATATCGAGGAGGCCGTCGTTGTCGAAGTCTCCCGTGGCGGCGCCCATGCTGCCTTCTTCTTGCCCGGCGTCCCCATAGGCGACGCCCGCCTCGACCGCCACGTCGGTGAACGTACCGTCGCCGTTGTTGCGGTAGAGGATGTTGGGCGTCGAGTCGCAAGCGACGTAGATGTCGGGCAGGCCGTCGTCATCGAAATCGGCCGCCGTCGCGCCGAGGCCGAAGTGCGGCTCGTCCAGCGCGATGCCGGCCTCTCGCGAGACGTCGCGGAAGCCGCCCTCGCCTTCGTTGCGATAGAGCAGGTGCGTGCCTGAGTCGTAGCCCCTCGGCCCGCAGAAGACCGGGAGCCCGCGCCAGCGGCAATAAGCGCTCGCCCCCGGCACCGCAGCCTCTTCGAGGTTAAATTGTAGGTAGTTCGAGACGAACAGGTCGAGACGTCCGTCGAGGTTGTAGTCGAGGAACGAGCAAGAGCTTCCCCAGCGCGCGCCTTCAACCGGGAGACCCGCCTTCGCTGTGACGTTCTCGAAGCGACCCGAGCCAATATTGCGGAACAGGCGGTTGTGGCCATAGTAGGCCACCAGTAGGTCGGTGCGGCCGTCGTTGTCGTAGTCGCCGGCGCATACTCCCTGTCCCCAACCGGGCGACGAGAGACCGGAGTCGGCGCTCACATCCTCGAAGCCGTCGCCGGTATTGCGGTAGAGTACGTGCGAGCCGCCCGCCTCCTCAAGCCGCGTTCCTTGCACGAAGAACAGATCTCGCAGGCCGTCGTTGTCGAAGTCGAAGATCGCCAAGCCGTTGCCCGTCATCTCGAGGATGTAGCGCTTCGCAGAATCCCCGCCGTAGACGTTCTTGTGGCGGATGCCCAGCGAAGCTGCGACATCGCGAAACTCCAATCGCGGAGTTAGCTGCTCGGTCTCGGCCAGGCGAGAGCCGCGGGCCACGGCCTTCGCGCCGCCCATCCCCTGTGGGAAGAGCGGCAATGCTGCCGGCGCCAGGCCAAGCGCCAGGGCAAGAAAAAGCGAGATTCCTTTTGTCATGCGCGGCTTTCGGCGAGCCTAGCACATCCTGCGCAGAGGGCCGACCCGCTCGCTTGCGCCTGCCTTGGGTTCCAGCGATGATTGAGCCGAAGCAAAGCGAAAGAAAGCTACACAAGCAATATGAATGGTTCATTTTCGCTGAAGGTGACGCATGGAACAGCATCATCGCCTGCGTGACGTACTCCAAGGGCAGTACGATGCGGAAAACCGTTGCGCCGGAGGGCGAGTTCGAATACGCTACACGCGTCGGGATGGCCAAAATGGAAATCCCGGCTTAGATCCGGCCGGGCTACGACATCCGCTTGGTTGATCTCGACGCCGACCAAGACTTGGACGTACTTGTCGCAGGACAGTTCAGCCGGCACGTCGTGCGGTACGAGAATCGCTTGAATGAGGATTGATCGTTTGCGATCGACTGGCCTGCTGGCGCTCCTGTTCATGGGATGCGTTCCGCGCCGGTTGCGCCACCTGAGACTCCAGGGCCGGCCGTTCTGCTGACAGGAGATTTCCCCGACCCCACCGTCGTTCGCGGCGGCGATACCTACTACATCACGCACTCGTCGTTCGACCAGCGATGCGATGACGTCGCTGTGGCCGTCGGCGTAGCCCACTACGAGATTTTCGGCCTGACCTTCCAGTCGATCATGCCCGTCTCATTTGTCACCGGGGCGATTGTCGGGAGTCTGGCTAGTCTGGCGCCCATCGGCCACAGCCTTGGGCCAGCGTCTGGGTGATTCAGTCTTCACCTGCCCAGCTACACAAACGAGTCGGTCCAAATCCTGTAGTCGGGCTTCGGCCGGACAGCCTTGAGCCTTCTGAAACTGCTCCCTGATGCGTTTTCACCTCCCCAACAGGGCATGCAAGGTGCTCGTGGCATCTCGGTCAGGGGCAAGAATTCCAAATCGGGAGCTCGCACCTCAGGGAGGGCCTCTGGGCGCTGCTTTCGAGCAGTTTCAGCCGCGTTGACAGCCTGTCTTTCGTATGCTATGGTTCTACTGATTCTAGTTTCGTGAGGGTTCCCTATCCAAGTCGGATTGGGTTTCGTTGACTTTGTAAAGGCCTGTATAGGCCTTTGGGGACGGGAGGTCCAATGTTAAGGGAAAGGCATCTAAGCAACTTTGCTTGCTCGCTGGTTTTGTCTCTAGCGAGCCTTCTTCTCGTAGGCGTCCCAGCCTACGGACAAATCTCGGGGTCGATTACCGGTACCGTTCAAGACAGCAGCGGCTCCGTGATCCCCGGGGCTACCATGACGGCCAGCAACGTGGGTACCGCTGCCGAAGTGACGACAACGACTGACGAAAGGGGAGATTACACCTTCCTTCTTCTACGCGCCGGCGAATACGTAATTATCGCCGAGACGGATGGTTTCCAGCGGCTCGTTCGCGAAAACGTGGTCGTACGCACAACCGAGACGCTTCGCCTCGACCTAACGCTCGAGGTCGGAGTGATCACCGAAACCGTCACTGTTAGCGAGGAGGCTCCTCTGCTGCAAAGCACGCAGGCCACCCTCGGTCACGTCATCGGAGAGACGACGATCACTTCGATCCCGCTGGCGACCCGCAACTTCACCCAGATCCTCGGCACCGTCCCGGGCGTGGTGGGCGATATCATGAACGCCGACCGGGCCGGGACAGGAAGCGACAGCGTCAGCGTCAACGGGGCGCGGCGAGGCAGCAACAACATTCAAGTCGATGGGGCGCCGACCTCGAATCAGTTGAACAATGCACCCGACGGCGACGGCACGCCCAGCCTCGAGTTCTTGGGCGAGTTCAAGGTGCTCACGAGTCTCTATACAGCCGAGTACGGCCGGAACCAGGGGTCCATCATCAATGTGACCACCCGCAGCGGAACGAACACCTTCCACGGCGCCGTCTACCATTTCCTGCGCAACACCAAGCTGAACGCTCGCCCGTTCTTCTTCTCCGAAAGGCAGCCGAGTTTGCAAAACCAGTTCGGCGCCAACATAGGCGGACCGATCGTCAAAGACCGGACGTTCTTCTTTTTCGGATGGGAAAGCTCGCGCCAAAGAAACGGCAACGGCGGCAGCTCTCAACTCCGGACCAGGGTGCCCAACGCGGACGAGATCAATGGAATATTCGGGGATCGGACCATTATGGATCCGACGAGCGGCGAGCTGTTTCTGAACAACACGATTCCGCAGTCCCGCATCAATCCGGTCTCCAAGAACATCCAGCAGGCGTTCTTTCCGGCGCCGAACTTTTTCGATCCCGGCAACGCCACCAACCTCATAGCCTTCCAGACCGTACCGACGGATCTAGATCAGTACACGGTTCGGGTCGATCATCGCTTCACCGATAATGACTCGCTCAACGGCCGCTGGTATTCCAGCTCCCAGCAAGACCTGAGTCCGTTTGCGCGGGGGCTGCCGACATTCGGCAATCTCGCCAATCGCAAGAAGAAGCTCTGGGGCTTCACCTACACCAAGGTGTTCTCGCCCGAGTTCATCATGGAGGCGAGGGTGAGCGGCGACTACACCGATCAGTTCACCTTGGGTTCGAACAACACGCCCCCGCAGAGCGTCGGGCTGGAGCCCATTCCCGGAGTGACGTATGCCGATGATACGGCCGGAATGCCGCGGATTAACATTAACAACTACATGGGCAATTTCGGTAACAATTCCAACTGGTCAGACTTCATCGACCGCTACGCTTTCGGGTTGACGATGACTTATGTCAAGGGCGCCCACAACTTCAAATTCGGCGTCGAACAACACCACTCGCGACTCAATCCACAGAACAACCTCAGCAGCCGCGGACGGTGGGTGTTCCGGGGCGAGGCCACTCGAGGCGCTGATGCCGCTATCGGCGATGAGTATGCCGACTTCCTGTTGACCTATCCGCAAAGCAAGGAGTTCGGCGCGAGCGATTCCTTTGGCATCGGCGGTGAGTTGAAGCTGAAGAGTAACTACTGGGGCTTCTTCTTCACAGACGATTGGAAGGCGACGTCGAATCTCACGGTCAACTGGGGTTTCCGGTATGATGCCGACTTCCAAGCAGGGGCCCATAATCTGGCGATGGTCAACTGGCGTCCCCACCAATACACCGGACTCGGATCTCTTGAGAGTTCCGGCCAGGTCCAGGGCGGCCTCAACGGAGTGCCGCTCAGCACGGTCGACGGCGACTGGAACAACATCATGCCCCGCCTGGGCATCGCCTGGCGGGTTAAACCCAAGTGGGTCATCCGCGCGGGCGCTGGACAGTACTTCGACCTTCGGACAGGACAGATCGCTCAGCAGGCGTTCTCGAATCCGCCGACGTTTACCTCAGTCAGAGAAGACTGCCGACCAGGCCGATCGGCGCTCTGCAACTACCAGACGCCCGGCAATTGGGAATACTTTGACCCGGGACACGAGTCTGGAGTAGTGCCGTTCCCGACCGATCCCAGCCAACAGATGCCCATGCGCGCCACCGCACAGAAGACGTTTACCGACAATGCGTGGCAGTGGAATTTCGCCGTGCAGCGGGAGCTGGCGTCGAATCTGATCTTTGAGACCTCATACGTCGGCACAAAGGGGACTCACCTGAACATGCGGTACAACCCCAATTCTCTTGTTCCCGTATCGGGTCTCGACACTCCGCTGGGCGGCGGTGTCGACCCTGGACCGCTGGAGCGCCTGTATCCCGGTTGGGGCGATATCTTGTTCGTCAACCAGAACGGCAATTCCACCTATCACTCATTGCAAGGCAGCCTGAAACAACGGAGAGGCGCCTCGACCTTCCAGTTGTCCTATACCTTTGGCAAGACCCTGGGCGACGGCAACGACGGAAGCCGCTTCAAGACCAGCTCCTACTCCACACGCTGGGACGATTGGAGTCACGCCAAAGGGCCGGCCAACTTCGATCGCGCTCACCGGCTGACCTTCATGTTCAACCAGGAGCTGCCAAACAAATTTAACAACGGCGCCGGCAAATGGATCCTCAACGATTGGGAGGTCAACGGGTTCTTCGTGGGTCAAACCGGCGAACCGCGGTCGGTCACCAACAACGACTCGGGACGGGGTCTCGGTGGATCAAACAACTCCACCAGCGCCACCAACCTGCCCTCTAATGTAGTCCGCAGCGGGCAACTGGTGAGGGACGGAACGGACATAGATAATTACTTCTTGGACGGCTCATTTGAGAAAGCGGCGCCGTTCACCTTTGGCAACGCGTCACGCGGCGTCTTCCGCGGGCCCGGTCAGTGGAACGTGGATTTTTCGGCGTTCAAGAACATCCCGATCACCGAACGCTACAACCTCCAGTTTCGTGCGGAGGTCTTTAACCTCTTCAACCACGCCAACTTCGGCAACCCGAATTCCGACTTGGATTCGCCCAACTTTGGCACAATTCGAAGCACGACCGTTAATGCGCGCCTCATTCAATTCGCCTTGAAGTTTAGCTTCTGATTGATAAGTACCCCTTATGGCGGCCCGGCTTCAGAAGGCGGGCCGCCTTTTTTCGTCTCAAAAGGTCCTTCGTTTCTACCATGACGACAGGCAAGTCCCCGCTCCCCGCCCTTGCCGAACTAACGTTTGGTTGTGTCTTCCTCGGTGTCGTTGCGTTGCTATTTACTGGCGTCACGCTGTTTGCTGAGGCTCATCCGTCGGCGGAAATCTCGAACGGCTTAATAACGGCGAAAATCTACCTTCCTGATCCTGAAAAGGGCTACTATCGCGGGACTCGGTTCGACTGGTCTGGAGCGATCTATAGCCTAACGTACAAAGGTCATGAGTATTTCGGAGAGTGGCAACAGTCGGACGACCCCTACTTGCATGATCGAATCAGCGGGCCGGTCGAGGAGTTCGTTGCTGGTGATTCGGCTCCCGGCTACGACGACGCTCCCGTGGGCGGTTTATTTCTTCGAATAGGCGTGGGGCTGTGCGAGAAGCCGCAGGAAGACGGATACCGTCGGAAACACACCTACAAGGTGGTCGATCCAGGGAGGTGGTCGACCGAGCGCGGCGACAACTGGATTGAGTTCGTCCACGAGGTAGTTGGATCCGAGATCGGTTACGGATATCGCTACACAAAACGCCTGACGCTCTCTCCGCGATCCCCCGAGCTGGTTATCGATCACACTCTCGAGAACACCGGCAGCAATCTGATCGAAACGAGCGTCTACAACCACAACTTCTTCGTCATCGATAACCAGTCCACCGGCCCCGACTTTGTTGTGCGGTTCCCGTTCGAATTCAGTTCGCAGCGTGATCTCAAGGGATACGCGGAAACCCGCGGAAACGAGCTGGCGTACTTGAAGGAAATTCCGCCAGGCGCAGAAATCGGCACGCGCTTAGACGGTTACAGTGAATCGGCGGACGACAACCGTTTCGCCATCGAGAACCGCGCGGTGAAAGCTGGCGTCCGCATGGCGGCCGACAAGCCTATTTCCAAGATCGTGTTTTGGTCGCCGAACACAACATTGTGTCCAGAGCTCTACATTGACATGGCGGTGTCGCCTCGACAAGCCGACCGCTGGTCGATTCGGTACGAGTTCTACACGCTGGACTAGCCTGGGAGACATCCCATGATAGGAGTTAAGTCCTCACATGCTAGGTCCGACGACGGCTGTGCCCGCCTTCCGCATGCGATCAGTGGACCCAGGACTCTGACACGGATGCTGTTTTGGACGGCAACTCTCCTTCTCCTGGGAGCCTCCTCTCACGTAAACGGGCAGGACAGCACGGTCAACTCCTATAGTGAACCTGCGGATATCGCGAACGGTGCGACGAGCTTCAGGCACCACTGTGCAAACTGCCACGGACCAGGCGGCCAGGGCGGTCGCGCTCCCGATCTCTCCTCGCACGCTAACCTGCCTGCCGCGAGTGATGAGGCATTGTTCCGCACGATCCGCTACGGCATCGCGGGAAGTGAAATGCGGGGAACGAGGTTTCCAAATAAGAGGGTGTGGCAGCTTGTCTCCTACCTTCGAACTCTCAGCAGAGGAGCGCAGCGCGAAGCCGCTCCCGGAGACAGCCGACAGGGAGAGGTCTTGTTTCGGCAGGCGGGTTGCCTCAATTGCCATTGGGTCGACGGCGCTGGGGGGCGTCTGGGACCTGACTTGAGCGGCATCGGCGATCGGCGTTCCTTGAAGAGTCTACGAACTTCCCTGCTTGAGCCCGACGCTGAGGTCGATAGGGCGTATTGGCAACTGAACCTAACCTCCAAGGACGGAGCCGTCACGAGAGGATTCAAGCTCCACGAGGACTCGTTCTCGATCCGACTGCTCGACTTGAGTGAGCGTTTGCGTTGCTTCGAGAAACAGGACGTATCAGAAATGCAGATCTTGAAAAGCTCGTTGATGTCGAGCTACGAGAATGAGTTGGGCGGCGAGGATCTTGATGATCTTGTTTCGTACTTGTACGCTCTTCGCAGGTAGGCGCTGCGCTTTATGACCCGCTCATTTCGATCCTTGCTTGCCGCGGTTGCATGCTCAATGACGCTTTCCGCGCAGGTCACCTACGAACGCTTACTGCGGGCAGAATCGGAGCCCCAGAACTGGCTCATGTATTCCGGCGCCTATGACGGACACCGATACAGCGGTCTCGATCAGATTCATCGCGGCAACGTTGGCGACCTAGAGCTGAAATGGGCCTTTCAGATGCGCTCCCTGGAGAAGCTGGAAGCTACCCCTCTCGTCGTGGATGGGGTCATGTTTGTATCACAACCGCCCAACGATGTCATCGCCATCGACACCCAGAGCGGTCAACCCTACTGGACCTACACCCGAAGACTCCCGGAGCAAACGCTCACTTGTTGCGGTCGAGTTAATCGGGGCTTGGCGATTTTGGGTGATCGACTCTACATGGGAACCGTGGACGCTCACCTGGTAGCGCTCGACTCCCGAACAGGGCGCGTAGTTTGGGATGTCGAAGTTGCGGATTACGCGGCGGGGTATTCGATCACGGCGGCTCCTCTTGTCGTCGGAGACAAAATCATTACAGGAGTCGCCGGAGGCGAGTACGGAATCCGCGGTTTCCTGGACGCATACGACGCTGAGACCGGGAAACGCCTCTGGAGGTTCAAGACAATCCCCGAGCCCGGAGAGGCGGGCAACGAGACTTGGGAGGGGATCTCGTGGAAGACCGGCGGCGCTCCCACCTGGGTGACCGGCTCCTACGACCCGGCGTTGAACCTACTCTACTGGGGTACAGGTAATCCTAGTCCGGACTACAACCCCGATGTCCGCCGCGGGGACAACCTTTACTCAAACTCAGTCGTCGCCCTTGACCCTGATGACGGTCAGATGAAGTGGCACTATCAGTTCACTCCGAACGGCGCCTATGATTGGGACGCTTGCCAGGTTCCGATTCTAGTCGACGAAGAGTTCAATGGTTCGCTTAGGAAACTCATGCTTTGGCCGAACCGCAACGCCTTCTATTACATTTTGGACCGAGCGACCGGCGAATTCCTATCGGCAAGACCATTCGCCAAACAGACGTGGGCGGAGCGCATTGACAAGAGCGGGCGGCCGGTATTCCGACCCTCAGCCCGCCCGACTCCGGAGGGCACTCTCGTCTATCCCGGACTACTGGGCGCCACGAATTGGTTCACACCTTCGTATAGTCCGCGCACCAAAATGGTCTACGCCTCCGTTTGGGAATACGGGAATGTCTTTCAGCCGTTCATAGGAGACTTGCCTCACGAACCTGGGGAATTCTTCTTTGGCGGCGTGGCTCGAACACCGCCAGACGATCCTGGCTCAGCCGCTGTGCGCGCCCTTGACGGCATGACCGGCGAGCTGAAGTGGGAATACCCGCAGCACAGCCGAGCTCGAGCCGGGGTCTTTTCTACTGCCGGCGATTTGGTGTTTTTTGGAGACGGCGAAGGTCACTTCATGGCGTTTGACGCGCAAAACGGAAAGCTGCTGTGGAGAGCCAGTACGGGAGGCCGCGTCGCCGCATCTGCGATGAGTTACCTGAGCGAAGGTCAGCAATACGTCACTCTGCCTTCCGGAAACACGTTGTTCACTTTCGGATTACGAAACTAGGCGTGGCTGATGTTTTCTTTGGACGAAGACACAAAGTCGCCATGATACAATATGAATCATATGTCGGAGCAGGTTAGGCTGCAAAGCGACTGACGCAAACACTATGCTATATCGCAATCAGTGGGCGACAATTCTAACGCTGCTCCTACTAGCCGCGTGCGGAACGACGAGTCTCCACGGCGCACAACTCGACCGCGACGTCGCCGTTTGGGCGCTCCACATGGGCGGCGCAGTCAGCCTCGAGGACGGTAATCAGCCGATCCGAGACGTTGTCGATTTACCACAGAAAGACTTTCGGATCGTAGTTCTCAATCTCGTGGGGACAAACATGCATCCGCCCCACATGGAACGCTTCGGCAAGCTGGAAGCTCTTCGTGAGTTACATTTGCCCGGGCCGATGTGGAATCCCCGTGCTGAGTCCGACACCGAATACAGCGACGACTTGGGACACCTAAGCCCGCTGACAAGTCTCAGGAAGCTGACATTCAGCTACAGCTTCTTGCGGCGAATCCTCTTCCGAGACTACGGACTGGAAGCCATTTGGAGTCTGGGGCCGACACTAGAGGAGCTTGTCGTTCGCAAGTCCAGAATAACGGGCTTAAACCTCTGTGCGTTTACCAATCTGCGGTCGTTGGATGTGACTTGGTCCAACTTGGACGACGAAGGCATGGTGAGCATCGGGGACATGAGGCAACTACGGAAGTTGTGGGCCAAAGACACCGATATTAGCGACGACGGTCTGCGCTGGATTCGTGACCTCGACAAGCTTGAGGAGTTAGACATCGGCGGCGCCCGAGTCACCGACGGAGGTCTGGCGCATCTTGCGGGCCTAACTCGGCTCAAGAAGCTCGACATCCTGGGAGCGGATGTTACCGACGCAGGGCTCGACCACCTCGCGGGCATGAAAGACCTTGAAGTGCTGAATCTCTATCGCACCAAGGTTTCGAACGCGGGACTCGAAAAGCTCAAGAAGTTCGAACACCTCAGCGCGGTTGACTTGCGCTATACGCGCGCCACGCAGTCGGGCGTCGAGAGCTTACGCGCGGCGCTGCCCGAGGCGGAGCTCGTATTCCTTGACTACTCTCTGAAACCGGCAGGCAGCGGCGGGAACGTTACCTCCGTGGCCGGCCAGGGCGACGCGGTGGTTGCGGAGTGGGTGCGTTCGATCGGCGGAACCGCCGAGATGGAGGACGCCGCCTTAGTCGGAGTTTCTCTCAAGGGCGCGCCCATAAGCGACGAGCATTTGAAGAATCTAGTAGGGTTACACCGACTACGCCGCATCGACGCGGACGCGACGGAGATAGGCGACTTGGGTCTTGCAAGCTTGGCTGGTTTGACGGGACTAACTGCCCTCAGTTTGAACCAGACGATGGTATCCGACGCAGGACTGCGGCACCTGAAGAAGCTTTCAGGTTTGCGAACGCTGCGCCTGAACAACACGCTGGTAGACGGCGCCGGGCTATCAAACCTTGCCGGCCTGGCGGAACTCGAGGAGCTAAGCCTCCTCGGTTCACCGGTCACCGACGAACCTCTGGCTGTCCTTGTAAACCTTCCCGCCCTGAAAAGTCTTTCTCTGGCATACACCGATGTGACGGACAAGGCGATCGAGTACGTCAAGCTGGCTGGCCGTCTCGAAAGGCTAGACCTCACCGGAGCGGACATTACCGATGAGGGTCTAGCGCACCTAGAAGGTCTTACGACCCTCACCTGGTTATCGCTCGATTACACTCGCCTCACGGCGGAAGGGTTTCCTAAGCTGGCTGGGCTAAAGACCCTCCGCTACCTCAGCCTAGTGCGAACGCGCATCGATGACGATTCGATGAAGACGATCGCGGGCTTTGAGAATCTCGAAGAACTGACCCTTGATTACACTCGTGTGGGCGATGAGGGCCTTGCGCGCCTTGCCTCCGTAAATGGACTGAAGCGCCTGAGGCTCGACAACTCCCGTATTACCGACGCCAGTAAAGATCTCCTCCAAGGCCTTCGTGACCTGGAGTACCTCAACCTCTATCACACGCTGGTTTCAGAAACGGTCTACGGGGCATTGCGCGATTCCCTGCCCGATTGCGAGATCGTTTGGGAAAAGGAATCGGCGCTGCCCAACCGGCGTCGAAGCTAACAGACGAAGCCGATGTCCCTCCTATCAAGAAGTCGCGTGATTGTCGCACTAGCGACGGCATGCCTGACCGTAGCCTTTCCGGCCGCCGCCAAAGATCACGAAACGATCGAGGCGTGGATCCACAGCCTGGACGGCACGTTCGTTAAAGACGACTCCGGGCAGATCGTCGAAGTGAACCTTGCTTCCACTTGGATCACCGACGCCGACCTTGCCAGGCTGGCGTCTTTGACCGAGTTGCGCAAGATCGATCTCGCCCACGCAAAGATCAACGACATCGCCTTTCAACACCTCAAGCCGCTCAAGCGTGTCGCCTGGTTGAACTGCTTCTACTGTGAATATCTCACGGACGGCGCCATCGCCTATCTCAAGGAATGGGAGAACCTGGAGTACCTCAACGTGCGAGGCTCCGAGGTCACCAGCCGCATGTTCGAGCACATCGCCGATATGAAGGAGCTGCGGGTGCTCGACGTAGGTTTCAGCCGCGTCAACGACAACGACTTCGAGCACTTGGCCTCCCTGGAAAAGCTGGAAGAGCTCCACATCGGCGGAAACAAGATGAACGGGCTGGCGTTGCCTTTGCTGCGAATGCTGCCGTCTCTCAGACATCTCGACGTAAACGGCTCGCAGCGGACGGACTCCGGCCGCTGGGGCCTGACGCTATCCGACGTCAATATCGCCAACCTGACCGCACTTACCGAACTCGAAGCCCTCAACATGGGAGGAGCCCAGCTAACCGATGTCGGCATGGAACAGATCGAAGCGCTCTCGAATCTACGGACGCTGGATTTGAGCCGGATGGATATCACTGCGGAAGGGCTCGCTCCTGTCGCGAAGCTGCCTCATCTGTCGCGGCTAAACCTGTGGAAGTCGCAGCGGATCGACGACGACGCGGCGGAGTATCTGCTGAGGATGAAAAGCCTGTCTGCCCTGGACCTAAGCGCAACCGCCGTTACGGACGCAACGCTCGACCGACTCAAAGCCCTGCCGAGTCTCAAGGAACTCTTTATTGGGAACACGGAGGCTACGCAGCAAGCCGTGGAGAGCTTCCGGCGGGCCCGAACTGACTGCCGCGTCATCTGGTGGGAAAAACAGAAGGAAGTCGAGTCGCAGGAAGACACCCGCCTGATCGGCGGCTAGCAGCCCGTGTCGAAAGTCTCTCAGGCCGCATTACGCGCTTCAACCGCGGGCAGCCTGATCCGGAGTGGAATATTGGGAAGCCGGCAGGGATACTGACGGCATACGGTGACGACGCGCCCGCCGCCGCAAGGTATTCGGAATGATGAGAAGCAGGCTGGGGGGGCAGGCGCTCCTTCGCGGTCAGGCGATTGAGTTGGAATGGCCTCGGGCTACTGCGCGCTAGCGCGGATCTGCTTTCCACCCGCAGCACCATCCACAAATTGGCCGTTTCTCAACGTAACGGCGCCATTCACAACAACATGGTCGATTCCGGTTGAGTACTGCACCGGCTTCTGGTAAGTCGCCTGATCGATAATCGTCTCCGGATCGAAAACGACGAGGTCGGCGTCGGCGCCCACCTGAACTCGACCTTTCTTTTGCATGCCTGGAATCCGCTCGGACAGTCTGTCGGCGGGTAGGACGGTCATCTTATTGAGGGCTTCCATGAGGCTCAGCGCGTTCTGCTCCCGAACGTAGCGACCGAGGACGCGGGCGTAGGTGCCCCAGGTTCTAGGGTGCGCCTTGCCGTTGGTGAGCCACATGCCGTCGCTGGCAACCATGACCATTGGGTCGGCGACAAGGTTCTTGACTGACTCCTCGCTGTAGCTCGCTGGGCTTATGATCAAACCGCCGGAGGGCTTGTTTTTTGCAAAGGTTTCTCGGGTCAGGTTCTCTCCGGTCTCGACCCAGATGTGCCCACCGATCTCGTCATCGGACATCTCCTGCCAGTTGTCGAACGCGTGCGAATCAATATAGGTGGAACCGCGATTGTACGGGTAGCTTTCCGTCGTGATATCGATGCCTTCGGCCTGGGCGGCGCGGATGCGGGCGAGGTAGTCAAGGGCGCGGTCGCGTCCGCTGCTATTGAGATGAACGATGTGGAGTTGCGTACCGTGGCGTTGAGCGGGCGCGAGCAGTTCTTCCAGATTGCTGGTGTCCGCATGGTTCGTCCGCATGTGAACGTAGGCGGCTGCATTGTGCGCTTTGGCCACACTGAAAACCGCGTCGAGTTCCTCGGCCGTCGTCCCTGGGGTGTAGGCGATCAACATGCCGATCCCGACGGCGCCCTGCTGTAGGCCGCGTGAAAGCCGCTGCTCCATGGCTTCAATCTGTTCGGCGGTCATGGGCTCGACCGCCCAGTCGCCCGACAAGCGCGACTTTGAGAGCTCGCCTCCCATCGCGAGCCGCCGCGAATCAGGATGAGAGATCGTTGCGCCGAAGTTGAGCGGTGTCTTGCCTTCGCGCTCCGCGTACCAGGCCGCGACATCTTCGACGCCCAGTTCCAACTCTAAGGCGGACGTCACCCCGTCGTGAATCTTGGCGCGGTAGACCTCGGGACTGTCGCCGTGTTGGTGGAGATCAATGAACCCAGGGGCGACGACTCTGCCGCTGGCATCGAGCGTTTCCTTTCCAGAGATTGCATCCTCGGTGATTACCGCGATCCGGTTGCCTTGAATGCCCAAGTTGCGGACCGCGTCGAGGGCGGTTTCGGGATCCATGACGCGGCCACCCTGAATGACCAGGTCGTAGGTCACTGAGCTGCATGAGGAGAGAACCAGGGCAAGCAGCGGTACGAGTGCGTTTCTCATGGCGTCTATTACTCAAGGCGCATGGCCCGTTGGGCGGCGGACATTTGCGACCGTCGGCTTTGTTGTTCGCCGAAGAGGATATCCCGTATCGTCGTCCTCCTCACTCCTCGCCGAACGGTCGCAGGAGCCGGCCGCGCAACCTACCGGACTCCCGACACGGGCTGCTGGCGCCCGGACCAACTAGACGATATCCGACAGTTTCTTGTTGGCGCTTGGGAACGTCTCAATTCCAGCGTCCAGGACCTCGTCCGCCAGCGTTAGATAGAGGTCACTCATTGTTCCGGCGACAACCGAATGCATGCCGGTCTTCATGGCGCCTGTGCGTCCAGCAACAATCGCAGACATTCCGCTGGTCTTGTGTGAATTCGCTTCGGCGTGCTCGTGGACGTAGACCAAGCAAGTATTGTCGAGCATGTTGCCGTCGCCCTCCGGCATCGACTTCAACTTCGCAAGAAGGTACGCAAACTCCTCAACATGCCAGCGGCAGATATCGCGCATGATGCGCTGGCCTTCGGGCGTCTCGACGGAACCATGGGTGTAACCGTGGTGGCGGTCGGAGGTATGTCCCAGCCACGGGAAGCGGCTCAGGCCCTGGCACTTGCTCAACATGTAGGACGCCACACGAGTCTGCCCTGACGCCAGAGCATGCACCAACAGATCCGACTGCAGCTTGGCGATGCGCGGCCAGTCGCGCATGTCGCCGCTCTCAGACGGCCGCTCCATCACCTGGCTGTACTCAGGCGGCAGACTCGCTATACTGCGTTCGACAGCGCGTACGGATGCCAGATAGCCGTCCAAGCGCGTTTTATCTTCCGTGCCCAGCCGGTTGCTGAACGCGGCGGCGTCTTCCCGCACCCGATCCAGGACGCTTTTCTTACGGTCAATCCAGCCGATATCTTTACCGCCAAACAGGCGATCAAATAGCCGTTGGGGAATCATCTCGGGAGGCAGAGGCCGATTGGTCGCCGCCCAGCTCATGTTGCGCTGGATACTTTCACCGAACGATTCCTGACAGACTCCGATCTGCAGTGAGCGAAAGCGCGAGTCGTTGCCGATCTTCCCTGCGATGGTCTGGTCGATCGACTGCCCGCCTGCGCCGCGGCCTGTAAAAGGCTTGCCTGACATGAGGGCGCTCATTGCGCCGTGGTGGCCCCTTCCGGCCGGATTGTCGAGACCAGTGACAAGGTGGACGTCGTCGCGCAACGGCGCCAGGGGCTTGAGGCAGGGCGAGATCTGATAGTTCCTTCCCGTCTGGCGCGGCGTCCAATATCTTTCGACAACACCGTTTCCGTTAAACCAGAGCACGAATCGAGATTCGATCGACTTCTGCGCCACCTTCGGCGCGGCCGCGGCGTACGCCGTACCGCTGCTGTTGAACATCGCGACAAGCGGCGGCAGCCCGATCCGGACGGCGGCGCCGGAGACCCCCATGCTTTGGAAAAATGACCGGCGAGAAATGGTGCTGGAAGTCATGACTTTCGGTGCTCCCTGGTTCGGAGGACTTTGTAACTATGTAGTCGAACTATCATTGTCGGTCTGCGTGCCTGGCCAATTCCGCAGTGGTCAGCCGACTGCTTGAGCTCTTCTCTTCGCCATGGTCGCCCAAGGCGCTTCCCATGAACGGCTCTGAGACAGCGAGCGCAACTGCCAGCTCCCGGAACTTGAAACCTGAGTCCCGGAAACCTTGGAACAACGCATCGATGTACGGCTGGTCTTGCGCGTTTTCATGACGCCCCAGCGCGTAGCGGAAAATCTGTTTCACCACGCAGCGCTGGCACACCGGGCTGTCCGCCAGGATCCCGCCCAACTGGCCCACGGTCGTGAACTCGGAATCGGCCAATCCTTGGATGTGCGCCCGCGTGTCGAAGTCGAGCTCGAACTTCTCGCGCTTCGCCCGCCGGTTGCCGACATCGTTCCGATCTCGCGCAAGGGAGAGAATCAGCTTTTCGCGGTACAACCCGATGTTGTCGTACTGTTCAAAGCCAAAGCCGATCGGGTCGATCAAATTGTGGCAACTGGAGCAACTCGGGCTGGCCAGGTGGACGGCCATCCGGTCGCGGTTAGTCATCGGTTTTTCCCCGGTTACCGGCGGTAGGTTCGCGTCGACGCCCGGCGGCGGCGGCGGCACGTCCTGGCACAGCAGACGCTCACGCACAAACAAGCCGCGCGATGTCGGCGAAGTATCGGAGGGCGTCCCCGTCAGAGTCAAAAACCCGGCCTGCCCAAGGATACCGGCCCTCGAACTGCCGGCGGGATACTTGACCATGCCGAACTCTTCTGCTGGAGCCGGCAGGTTGTAGTGCTTTGCCAAGCTCGCCGGAAGGAACGTGTAGTCGGCGTCAAAAAATTCCGTGAAGTCTCGGTCCTGCCACACAAGGTAGTTGAAGAGGTGCCGCGTCTCCTCGGTCATTACAGGTAACAGAGTGGGATTGAACTCTTTGTATACCCGGACGCTACGCACCGACGCACGGACGCGATCAAAGCGCATCCACTGGGCAAGGAACTCACCGAAAGCCTGTTTTGCGCGCGCATGCTCCAGCATGCGGCGGGCCGCCGTCTCGACTTCTTCTTCGCTGGAAAGCTGACCGCTTTCAGCCGCCCGCAGCAGCTCCTCGTCGGGCATTGTGTCCCAAAGGAAATACGACAACCGACTCGCAGCCTCGTACTGCGGCCAACTTCCGGCAGGGCCTTCTTCGAGGTGGAACAGGAAGCTGGGCGATTGCAGCATCGCCTCGACTACTACTTTGGCGCCGGCAAGAAATGCATCGCCCTCGATCGCCGAAGAAGCGAATAGCTCCGCATAGCCGCCAACCTCTTCATCCGACAACGGACGCCGGAACGCCTTGAGTCCGAACTCTCGCAAGAAGCGGTCCCTGCACGCGGCGTCATCCGGCCCCGCGGACTTGCAGGGGATCAGCCCCTGACTGTCGCCCTGCCGAAAGGCGTTGGCCGCAAGCTTCTCACCGGCATTCGTGTAGGCCTCCGCCTGCAGCGGCGAAATCGTTTGCCCTGCTGCCTGATTTGTGAAGCCATGCAAGAAGTCTTCCGGTGGAAACTGATCAGCTGGACGCGTAAAGTCGCCGAGCAAGTCCCGCACTGTGTTGTTGTACTGGCTGTGAGTGAGCCGCCGCAGAACGGTCTGCTTCAGGGCTCCGTCGGTCTTCGAAACCAAGCCGGCAACCAGAGACTCCCTTTGAGCGTCGGAGAGGCCGGCGAGATAGTCAATCCAAGCGCGCAGATTCTTTTCAGCTTCACTCCCGGGAGTAATTCGCTTACCACCCGTGTGTTCAATTCGTTGAGTGGGCTTCGTCAGCAGCAGTGAGTCAGCAGGCCGCGCGGCGTCGACAAGAGGGGAGAGTCGCAGTCCGAAAAGCTTGACCGTTTCCGCGGGCGAGCCGGACTCAGGGAAATGCAGGCGCGTGGGCGAGGCTACTCCGTTGTCGGAATGGCACGTGCGACACTGCGCCGACTCCAGTAAAGGATAGACTTGATCGGCGAAAAAGGACTCATCAACTTGGCCGTCCGCGCCGGCAGCGGAACCCAGGGCGCCGACGCACACCAGAAGAGCTGCGCCGAGGCGCATGCATGCGCTAGCGTTCCGCTTCGTCATCGTGGTCTGCCGGCTGGGCATTCTTTCCACTCTCTACCAAGCTCGAGGGTTCGGCGACATTCACGCAACGGAACCCGATAGTCGGAGAACGTTCATTCTGCAATGCCCAACTACGGTAGGAGCATGTCATGTACCGTGTGTCCTCGCCCTCGAACCACCCTCCGCCTCGAACGACCCGGTACTTCCCGTTCTCCGGCCCGCGAGGATTGTCTGTCTCTTCCGGCGACGAATAGTCCCTGTAGTAGTGCGTGTCGTACCAGTCGTGGACCCATTCCCAAACATTTCCCGACATGTCACAAAGACCGTTCGGGCTTTTCTTCACACTGCAGACCGGCTCCGGACCCTTGAGGGTTCCGAAATGCGCCAGCTCTTTGGTCGGCGGATCGTTACCCCAGGGATACATCTGTCGCTCTACGCCGCTTCGGCAGGCCTTTTCCCACTCAGCTTCGGTGGGCAGCCGTTTGCCTTGCGAGCTGCAGTAGGACACGGCATCGTCCCAACTGACATTCGCTACCGGGTGTTTTTCCCTACCCTTCGGCAGTTTTCCGCCGATCCAGTGAAACGGGGCTCTATGTCCCGTGGACTTCATGAAGGCTGCATACTGCTCGTTGGTGACCTCGGTCTCATCAATGGAAAACGTCGCGACGACCACGGGGCCGATCGGCGTATCGTCTTTCGCCGGGTTGGGATACCATTTGAAGCGCTCGTCGGGCCAATCGTAGCTGCGGCCGCGAATATAGTCGCCGCCGGGGATCGAGACCATCCCCGAGCCGGACTGGACGCCTTCAGTCGGTTGGACCCCCTCTGGCTCTCCTGCCCTGAGGCCTGGCGCACAGACGACAAGCCAAAGTACGGGAAGTAGAATCCTAACCGTAGATTTCGGCGATTTCATTGGTCGGAATGATGCCATTGGCTGCGAGTGCATCGACGTAAGTGTAGGTGCGGCCCGAGGGCGTGTTCGTGAGTCGCTTTCCTGCATCGATGCCGAGAGCCGAATAGATCGTCGAGACCACATTCTCAATGTGAGGTTGATCTTTGAAGCGCCAACCAGGGTCTTTGCAGAACTCGCCCTTGGCGTCGGTCTCGCCGATCACAAGCCCGCCCTGCACGCCGGCGCCGGCGAACATCGCTGGGAAGACGAAGTTGTGATGATCGCGCCCGGCCATATGATTCAGGGCTCCAACCGTTCGCCCGAACTCGCTCATCAGCACGACTAGCGTCTCGTCGAGCAGCGTCTTGTTCGGGTGATGCTTGGACTGAGTGGCAGCGAGATCTTCGATCAGACTAGCGGCGGCGGGGTCGAACTCGTTAATCAAATTGTAATGATTGTCTTTGTTCGAACGGTCCCAAATATGCTTGTGGTGATCCCAACCGTAGTGGCAGAGATGAATGTATCGCGTACCGCCGTCTTGCTGAAGAAGGTTGCGGCTGAAGGCGCACGACAGCCCGAAATCCGTGTTGCCGTAGCGCTTGCGGTCTTCGTCGGTGACATTGAACGAAGCCGGCCAGCGGGAGTCCGTCAAAAGCTTCTTGCCGGTCTCGCTGAAGTCCTCGAAGGCGCCGACGGTCTTGCCGTAGCTCTTCATGCGCTGCCGTTGGCTGTCGCGCAACTGAGTCAGTAACCGCCATCGCTGTTCGAGCAGCTCGACGGCTTTCTGGTCCAGCGACATCCCCCGCGTCGCCATCTCCGGGTTCATATCGAACACGGAATACTGCGGAGGGAAGAACCCAGTGGACATAGCTCCGAGCTGGTTCTGCTCGAGGTTAAATGAGACGTACGTTGGAAACGTGTCGCTTTCGCTTCGCCGCGACTCCAATTCGGAGGCGACCACGGAGCCGACCGAAGGAATCTCTTTCGCGAACGCCACGTTCAGCGGCCGGCCCGCCTGCAGATAGTATTCACCGCGCAGGTGGACCTCTTCATGGCTCTTCATCGTCCGCACGAGCGCGATACGATCCATCACTTTCTCGAATCGCGGGAACAGGGCGTGCGGCAAGTAAATGCCCGTCGAAGTCTTGCGTACGTCGAAATCCTTCTGTGTGGCAATATTTTCTTTGAAATCGAAGGTGTCGATATGGCTGATCGCCCCGGAAATCTCGACGAAGATGACATTCCGCGCTTGACCGCGTGCTTGCCCGCTCGAGCCTGGAGCGGCTTGAACCTTCAGCGGCGCCATAGAGCCCACAGAGGCGCCCAGCAGGCCGAATCCTCCGTACCTAAGGAGTTCGCGGCGCGACGGAAGCAATTCTCGAACTTTCCTGTTTACCACAGCGGCCTCTCTTGACTCCCAAATCCGTACTTGGAGTCAACTCAGAAGTTGTAAAGAAACTCCGACATATTGAGTAACGCCCATTGAAGATCTTGAGCTCCTTGCACTCGGCTCTTTGCCATCGCCGTGAGAGCAACATCCTTTTCGGCGGGAGACGGTTGCCGTCCGAGTGCAGCGACGAACAACTCCTCGACGACCTCGCTGTCGGAGTGCTTGATAAGAAGCTCACGCGCTCGGCTGCCCTCATCAGCCATCACGCGATCTCGCACCACAGGCGACTGCATCATCATGATTGGCTGTAGCGGCGAAGCCAGGAGCGGTCGAGCCACCGTGTTCCGGTTGGAATGCCCGAAAGCTTGCATGAAACTCTTCAAGTCGCCCCCGAAGTTGGCTTGGCTAACCTGCATCGCCATTGGGACCATCTCACCCCGGCGGCCGTCTTGAACCTTTCCGGGAACTCCGGTCGCGATCGTAATGGCGTCGTGCACCTCGGCGGCGGACAGCATCCGCACATACTTCCGGGCGTAATACTTGGTGTAGGTGTCGTTCCACTTCCCGTCGGGGAACCGCGCGGAGAGCTGATAGGCGCTCGAATTGGCAATCACCTTGAAGAGCTTGTGCAGACTGTGGTCGTTCTCACGGAAGTACGCCGCCAATGCTTCGAGCAACTCCGGGTGCGAAGGCTGTGCTTGTTCCCATCCGTCCGGGAGGTTGTTCGGATCTAGCCGAGCGAGGTCAAATTCGTCAACGGGCTCGACGATGCCAATCCCCATCATTCTCGACCAGAACAAGTTAACAGTCGCTCTCGCGAACTGCGGGTCGGAAGTCATCATCCGAGCTAGCTCAGTTCGAACATGCTTGCCCGGCTCTGGAGCCTCATCCGTCAACAAGAACTTGGGCGTATTGGGACCGCCAAGCCTCGGAACCCGAAGCATAGTTTCGGCCTCGGTGTCATACCCTTCGGCCAAGTCATCGACGATGAAGTGCCCCATGATCGATTCCGTCCGCTCGATGTGGGGGATGTAGCGCGAGTACCCGAAGAAGGCCGCCTGCTGGAAGAAGTCCGTCCGTTTCTTCGTCGTCAGGTAGGCGTTGACTTTCTCCAAGTGCCCGGCGCCGTCGTGGCACGAGATGCACGACATGTTGATGCCGAGGAAGAACTTTCCGAGCTGAATGCTGATCTCGTCGTGGGAGTCGGCCTGGTGAATCTTTCTCAGGTCGTCGCCGCTATCCACCTGCCCGGGTTTCCCTTCCACGTGCTCGCGAACAACCGGATTGACGGCGGCGACAACTTTGTTGCTCTTGGCAGACGATGAGATGATGCTGCGCGCAAGGTCATCGTAGGGCCGGTCAGCGGCCAGACTCTGCTTCAGGTAGTAGTGGAACAGCTTGTAGCCCTTGGTCCTCTGCGACACCCGCAGAGTGTCCATGATGTAGTAGGCCCATTTGTCCACAAACTCCGGGCTACCGACGAGACGATCGACCAGGCGTCCGCGCTTGTCGAGCGATGAGTCTGCGAGAAACTCCGTTATTTCGGCGGGAGAAGGCGGGCGGCCGGTCAGATCGAGCCGGGTTCGACGAAGAAATTCGCGGTCCGTCGCGAGGGAGGCATAGGGTACGCCGTCCTTCTCCATCTTTCCGAAGATGTGGTCGTCGATGAAGTTGCGTCGGGAAACGGGGCCTTCGGCCAGTTCGCCAAGGCCCGCAGTGAGGACCTCCGTGCGAGCCCCTAGGCTTTGAGGGTCCGGCGGTCGAAAGAGGCCCGAGTGCGCTTCGGACGAGATTTCGGGGTCAACGACCCGGCTCTTGTCGCGTTCTTGCGCCCCGACGGCCAAGCACAAGGCCAAGCCCAGCAAGATCAAGCTCCATGGCTTCCTGAAGTACATACAGTTCTCCCATGTCTCCCCGGGCAATTGTAGACCCTGAATGCTGTCGCTGTCAAGCACTACACAGGCCGTTGCAAGGGCAACGAAAGCTTAAATGACATTTCTTTGGACTACTGGACGAAAACATAAGAAACCAAACGATACCAAGAAAGAGTCGATCTTCGAGGCCGGGAGGGCTCCGGGAGGTGGGCGTCCTGCGCTCACCTACCCGGGTAGGGAACCCAGCCGGGCGAGGTCACCGGTATGCTCCACAGCGTGCCTCCGGCCGTGATGAACAGAGTCTTCCAATCGTCGCCGCCGAAGGCTACATTGGTGACCTCGTCGACGGGGATGCCGACGAATTCGATCAACTCCCCGCCGGCGGAGAGGACATAGACGCCGCCCTTGAATTCCTCCGCGGTTTCGAACGGAGGATTTGCGTGATTCAAGCCGCCCGCGACATAGAGCCGGCCGGCCTGGTCCATTTCCAATCCGTCCGGCCCCCTGCCGTCCTTCCAGTCAAAGATCAGCGTGCGACTCTGAAGGTCGACCGAGCCGTCTGGACGAAGCTTGAAGCGCCACAGCTTCCGAGCGCCGCCCACGACGTTGTTGTTATTGTCCGCAACATAGAGGAACTCGTCGTTCGGCGAAACGAGCACGCCGTTGGGGCGGTCGACCTCGTGCGTGATGACGCGGAAAACTTGGCCTGGGCCGTCGATCCGGTAGACGCCCTCTACGGGATGGCCGGAAGAGTCCATGATCTCCATGTCGTCCCGGGCGCCGTAGCGCGGGTCCGTAAAGTAGATCCGTCCCCTCGAATCGATCGTCAGGTCGTTCGGCGAATTGAACCGTTTCCCTTCGTAGCCGTCCGTCAGCGCTGTAATCGAGCCGTCAAGCTCCGTGCGAGTGATGCGGCCCTTCCGCGACTCACAGGTCACCATTCGACCCTGGCGGTCGATCAGCAAGCCGTTCGAGCCCGCGGGATCGCGAAAGACACTCACTTTCCCGTCGGAGTCACGCTGTGAAATCCGATTCCCGCCCGAGAAATACAGCGTCCCCGTGGGATGCCACACCGGCCCCTCCCGGGCGCTGACGTCTCCATGATTGACCGCCTTGGCCCCAGCAGGAAATGGATCCTGGGCGCCGAGCAAGATAGCCGACACAAGAAACAAGATGACGTATCTGCAAGCCGGCCTGACGGGGGTTTTGGTCAATATCTGCATACTCACTCAGCCTAGTACGGGCACAGTATACAACGCCGCCGATCGAGGGCCGAGCAAGGAGGCAGAGCGGAGTCGGTTGCAGCGTAACCCGTGGCGGCGGACCACGTCCCGCTCGTCATCCTGCAACAATAGACCGATCAAGAGGTTGACGTATGCGACGTCGTGAGTTTATCCGAATCCCCGCCCAGGCTCTGGGAGGCGTGTTGATGTACACGCTCGCCGGCGAGCCCAAGCGATTGCCGGCACAGGCGCCGGAGTCCGATACTGTTGAGCTCGAGCTGAGGCACTTCAGCTCCGAGCAAGCCCGCACCGTTCAAGCGGCTTGCGCGCGAATCCTCCCGACGGACGACAGCGGACCCGGCGCAACCGAGGCCGGCGTGATCATCTACATCGACCGCCAACTCGCCGGCCCCTACGGACGCGACGCTCGGCGCTACACCAAAGGCCCTTGGATCACCGACGGCTGGGTCGGGCACGGCTACCAGGGCAAAGAGAACCCCCGCGAGATCTACGAAGCGGGCATCGAGTCCCTTGGCAGCGAGTTTGCCGACCTCGATGAAGAGCAACAGGACGCGCGCCTAACCGCCGTCGAGGATTCGCTCTTCTTCGGCATGTTGCGCGGACACACTATCGAAGGCATGTTCTGCGACCCGCTCCACGGCGGCAACGCCGATTTAATCGGCTGGCAGATGCTTGGCTTCCCAGGCCCTGTCATGAGCTACAAAGACTCCATCGAAGATTACGGCAAACCTTACCGACCAGCGCCCAAAAGCCTCGAACAGATCGTCGGTCACCCCGTAAAAGGCATGGAAGATGAAGACGCGTAAACCCGTAGATGTCGTGATCGCCGGCGGGGGTTGGACTGGCCTGCTGATGGCGCAGGAGATCGCAACCCGGACCTCGCTCAAAGTCGTCGTCCTCGAGCGCGGCCCCAACCGCTCGATCTTTGACTACATGGCCGGCATGGATGAGGTGGATTATCGTATTCGCTCGAAAATGATGCAGAACGCCGCCGACGAGACGATTACGCACCGCCACTCGACCGACAAGCGCGCCGTGCCAGTCCGTCAGTATGGGTCGTTTCGGCCAGGCACGGGAGTCGGCGGTTCAGGAGAGCATTGGACCGGCTTCGCCTACCGCTACATGCCGGAAACGTTTCGACTCCAAAGCCACTTCGCCGAGCGTTACGACGCCAAGCAATTGCCGGAAAATCTCGATGTTCGCGACTGGGGCATTACCTGGGCCGATATCGAGCCGGACTACTACCGCGCGGAGAAGTTGATGGGCGTCGGCGGCATTGCGGGTAATCTGCGAGGCGAGCTTAACCGGGAAGGCAACATCTTCGAGGGTGAGCGGCAGCACGATTTCCCGTTACCGCCGCACAAGGCTACCTACGCGATGACGGTAGCCGCCGCGGCGGCGCGGGAGACGGGCTGGACCCCCTACCAGCCTCCCGTAGCAACCCTTACGGCATCCTATACGAATCCGCATGGCGTATCGAGGGCCGGCTGCGAATACTGTGGATATTGCTCCAGCTATGGTTGCATGATCGGCGCCAAGTCGCAGCCGACGAACGTCCTGCTGCCCATCCTGCAGCAACAAGACAACTTCGAGTTGCGGCCGCAATCTTGGGTGCGCCGAGTCCTGCACAAAGACGGCCAGGCAACCGGGGTGCTTTACATGGACGAGAACGGCGAAGAGGTCACACAGCCCGCCGAAATCGTCGTCCTCGCTGGTTTCACCATTCCGAATATCCGCATGCTGCTGCTGTCAAAAATCGGCGCCGAGTATGACCCGCAATCGGGCCACGGAACACTGGGGCGTCGATTTACCCAGCAGACGGGCAAGGTCACCGGCGGTCCGAAGATCGTCTTCCAGGAGCCGCTGAATCTCTTCATGGGCGCAGGCGGGCTGGCCGTCAAAATCTCGGACTACGATCGCGACGGCGCCTCCGATGAGACAGGCGAGTTCTTGCGTTCAGGAAATTTCGGCTTCGGCGCGGGCGGCTCGCCGCCGATTCGCGGCTTCAACGCCGCCCCTCCCGGATCGAGCAGGCGCAATTGGGGCTCGGAGTGGAAGAAGGCGAATCTCGAACACTACGACCGCGTTGTCTCGGTGCATGGCATGGACGCCGAGCACCTCTCCTACCGGCAAAATTTCGCGGACCTCGACCCAACCTATACCGACAAATGGGGCGACCCGTTGTTGCGTCTGACGCTGGACTTCACGGAACACGAGATCCGTCAGTCCAAGTTCACCGCGAAAGTCCTCGAGCGGTTTGCCGCCGCGGTCGCACGCGCCGGCAAAGCCAAGCTGGTGGAGCGCCCGTTCGGAATGCCAGGCGATGGACACTACGCTTCTTCGCTCTACCAGACGACGCACCTACAAGGCGGCGCCGCAATGGGGACTTCCGCCGACGACAGCGTCGTCAATACGCACTTACAGCATTGGGATGCGCCCAACCTGTGGGTCCTCGGGGCCTCTTCGTTCCCGCAAGCCGGATCGACAAACCCGACGCTCAGCGCGCTGGCCGTCACCTATCGGGCGGCGGATGCGTTGATTGACCGCTATCTCAAGCGACCCGGGTTGGTCGGGTGAAAAGCGTAGCAAGCGGTCCACTCCTTTTTCGACCAAGCGGACCTCGTCCCGGCGCCGGGAGGCTCGTCGTCGCCTGTGCTGCCTTGATGCTGGGGAATTCTGGCGCCGCGCTCGGCGATGCGGCAGTCGAGCGGATTCCGGAAGGCCTTTCGTCCCAGGACTGGGGTCACCTCCGCACGCTGGTCGAGGAGGCGAGCTACGAGGTCGAGCTCGTCGGCGCTCGAGAAGACGGCGCTCGGGCCGACTCGTTCCAGGCGGGCAACGTGCGGCACAAGATGCGGATCGCCTTCGAGCGCGAGGGCGTTCGCGTAACGCCGGCCAAGGGAGAGGCAAGCTGGGAGCTCGGGCTGCGCTTGAAAGGCTATGGCTATGAAGGCGCGCTGCAAACGCCGCCGGTAGCGACCCTGCAGGCAGCCGGCAACCGGATGGAATACCGCTGCGGCGATCTGGTCGAGTGGTACGTCAACGACGGGCGCGGGTTGGAGCAGGGTTTTACGCTGCGGCAAAGGCCGGGCGCAAGCCGCGGGCGGCGGTTGAGAGTGGAGATGGAACTCTCCGGGACACTCGCCGCCCGCTGGGCGGAGGGATCGGACTCGGCGGCCTTCGTCGACGCCGCGGGCAAGACGCTGCTCAGCTATGGCGGCTTGGTCGCTTGGGATGCCGAAGGCGCACACCTCCCGGCGGCGCTCGAGGTCGATGGCGACGTGATCGCTCTTGTCGTGGACGACGCCGAGGCGCACTATCCGCTGACCATCGATCCGACGATCGTTAACGAGAACGCCAAGCTGACTGCCGGCGACGCCTCGGAATTCGACAATTTCGGCTGGTCCGTTTTCATCTCGGGAGATACCGTCGTGGTGGGGGCCCGATTTGATGATTGCGCGGCGGGCCTCGTCTGCGGCGCGGCGTATGTGTTCGAGAGACCACTGGCCGGCGGGTGGGTCGGCGCGACAGAAACCGCCAAGCTGACCGCCAGCGACGCCGCGAATGGGGACCACTTCGGCTTCTCCGTTTCCATCTCGGAAGACACCGTCGTGGCGGGCGCCCATGGGGCTGATTGCGCGGCAGGCTTTCCTCGCGATGAGTGCGGCGTGGCGTATGTGTTCGAGAAACCACCAGCCGGGGGTTGGGTCGGCGCGACAGAAACCGCCAAGCTGACCGCCAGCGACGCCGCTGTAGGCGACTGGTTCGGCCGCTCCGTCTCCATCTCGGGAGACACCATCGTGGCCGGCGCCCCACGGAATATTTTCGCGGCAGGCCCTGTTCACGGAGCGGCGTATTTGTTCGAGAAACCACTGACCGGCGGTTGGGTCAGCGCGACAGAAACCGCCAAGCTGACCGCCAGGGACGCCGCTGTAGGCGACTGGTTCGGCCGCTCCGTCTCCATCTCGGGAGACACCGTCGTGGTGGGCGCCCCACGGAATACTTTCGCGGCAAGCCCTGTTCACGGAGCGGCGTATGTGTTCGAGAAACCAACGGCCGGCGGTTGGGTCAGCGCGACCGAAAGCGCCACGCTGACCGCCAGCGACGCCGCGGAACTCGACGAGTTCGGCTGGTTCGTCTCCATCTCGGGAGAAACCGTCGTGGCGAGCGCCCATAGGACTGATTGCGCAGCAGGCTTTGATTGCGGCGCGGCATATGTGTTCGACCCCCTCGCCCCCACGGCCGATGCCGGTCTTGATCAAACCGTCGAGTGCGCCGCCCCAAGCGGAACAGTTGTCAGTCTGAGCGGCTCCGGCTCGTCGGACCCTGACGACGACACGCTGACGTTCACCTGGACCGGTCCGTTCTCCGAGGGCGGCGGGACGGTGATGGGCAGCGTCCAGTTGGTCACGCTGCCGGTCGGCGTTCACATCATTACTTTGACTGTGGATGACGGTCACGAGCACAGCGACAGCGATCAGGTGGAAGTGACTGTCGAAGATACAACTCCGCCGACGGTGATGCTGACCTCGACGTCGCTCGGCATTACGATCCCAAGCGACGGAACCGGCGCGGCCGTCGACGTGTTGCTCGAGTCGGGCGCCTTGGCTACGGATCTTTGCGACGACGATGTCGATATCACTTTTTCTCCGGCCGGCCCCTACCCGCCTGGAGCGACCGCGGTGACGATCACGGCGACCGACGAAGCAGGCTTGACCGACGACGCAATCTTCACAGTGAACGTCAACCGGGCGCCGATCGCCGATGCCGGACCGGATCAAGAAGTCAGCACAGGGGATAGCGACCGTGTGAAGGTCGCCTTGGATGGGTCGGCCTCAAGCGACCCGGACGGCGATCCTCTGAGGTTCACCTGGACGGGGTCGTTTGGCACGTTGAAGGGTGTGGTCGTCAACCCCGTCCTCAGAGCGGGAACTCACAACATCACCCTGACGACGGCGGACGGCAAGGGCGGCAGGGACACCGACGTGGTCCAGATCTCCATCAGCGACGGCCGCCCGCCGAACATCATAGTCTCAGTTGGTTCGCTGACGTTCATGCTTGACGAAACTTCAGCACCGTCGACGGGATCGGCTCGTCTGCTTCCAGTCCGCCCTGTGGATGCAGAGACAGCTTCGAAACCCTTCACGCTGACTGTGGAACGGGGGCCCGTGAGCTTCCGCATCCTCCCGGGCGGCAGTTGGCTGCGGACCGAGCCAAGTAGCGGCCGATTGGTGGACGGCGTGGTGCAGCGGATTCAGGCAATCGTGGATCCGACGGGTCTGCCCGCGGGAACGCACACGGCGCCGCTGCTCATAAGAGCCGGCGCTAGGATCGCGGCCCGCCTAGATGTGACTCTGGTGATCACACCTAGCGGGGGGCCGCCGCCGGTGTCCCCGCCTATGCCGGAAGTTCTGGAGAACGGCGTAGTCAACGCTGCTAATCTGATTCCCTTTGGCCAGCCGGGTCATGCCATGGCGGCGGGCTCGATGGCGTCGATCTTTGGCTCGAATTTCAGCGACGACGAACACTTCGAGGCAGAGACCATCCCTCTGCCTCTTGAGCTGGGCGGCGTCTCAGTCACCCTTAACGGCATCCCGGCGCCGCTGTTCGGCGTCTGGCCGGATCAGATCAACATCCAGCTCCCCTGGGAACTACTTGAGTCGCTCCAGGGTCCTAACGCCTCCCCGGCTCGACCGCAACAGGGTATCCCGACCGCGACGCTGGTCGTCGTCAACGCCGCCGGGTCCAGCGCGCCGCGAGAAATTCAACTGGACGCATTCTCCCCGGCCATCTTTACGGCGGAGGTTTCCGGCTCGGGCCAAGGCGCGGTAACTTTTGCCAACAGCGCCGTGCTGGCGGGTCCCCTGGGCTTCACAGCGAACAGCCGACCGGCCAAAGAGGGCGACCTTTTGACGATCTACGCCAACGGGCTGGGGCCGGTAGAGCCCCGGATCGCGGACGGCCTCAACTCATGTGACCCCGACGGGCAGTGTTTGCCCGACTTTTCAAACGTCGTGTTGCGGCATACGGCCACGCAGCCGGCGGTGACGATCGGCGGCGCGGCGGTTCCCGAGGAGGATGTGCTTTTCTCCGGTCTTCGTCGGGCTCAATGTGATCACCATCCGAGTCCCAGCAGGCGTAGCGCCGGGCGACGCCGTGCCAATTGTCATCCGCATGGATGAGGTGGAAAGCCGCGGCGATGTCACCATAGCGATCGAATAGGGGAGCGCCTGCTAGGAAGACACGCCGCGGAGCGGCCCCGTGCTGTCGGCGAAACGATCGACCGGCGCACCGAAGGCGTCCAGCATCGAGACATACAGATTCGCCAACGGGCTGTCCTCGGCGTAGACCAGGTGACGCCCGGTCTCGAGGCGTCCGCCGCCTCGGCCGGCCAGGACGATGGGCAAGTTATGCGGATCGTGCGCGTTGCCGTTTCGTAGCCCCGACAAGAAGAGAATCATCGAGTTGTCGAGCACCGAGCCTTCGCCTTCTTTCATTTCCGCGAGACGGCCCAGCAAATACGCGTATTGCTCGACGTGCCAGCGGTTGATGAGCTGGTACTGCCGCAGCGAGTCGTCCTCGTCCTTGTGGTGAGAGAGCGAGTGGTGCGAGCCGTCGACTCCGTCCAGAAAGCGGAAGTTTCGGTTGCTGACCGAGTTGCCGAAAAGGAACGTCGCGATTCGAGTGGAGTCGGTCTGGAACGCAGTCGCGATAATGTCCATCATCAAGCGCGTATGCTCGACGTGGTCGTCCGGGATGCCCGCCGGCTTTGCCGACTCGTCGAGCTCAGCGCGCGGCTTCCAGTTGTTCTTCTTGTCGCGGCTGCGCTCAATGCGGCTTTCGAGCGAGCGCACGCCGGCAAGATACTCGTCCATCCGGCGACGGTCTTCCATTCCCAGGTCGCGACGCAACTTCTTTGCGTCGTCGAGCGCCAAGTCGAGCAGCAGCTTGTCGCGCTTCGCCGAGCCCTGATTCGGCTGCGCCGCGCGCAGCAACCTCTCGAACGCCAAGGCCGGGTTGATTTCGCGCGGCAGCGGGCTGGTTGGTCCGCTCCAGGCGATATGCGCCCCATAGACCCTTGTATACCCGACATTGCGGTCGACCCCGGTACGCACCGCCTCGGTCGCGAGCTCAAGCGACGGCAGGGGCGTCTCGGTGCCGCGTCGTTGCGCCGCGACTTGGTCCATCGAAATGCCGTTGCAATTGAGATCAACCCCGAGCGTCTTCGTGACAGTCGTGCAAGTCAGCAGCCCGGCCGTCTTGCGGTAGTGTCCCTCCGGACCCTCGGCGGCTTCGTTCCAGAGGTTCGTCAGTACCAGCAAATCGTCTTGGAATTTCGCGAGCGGTTCAAGCGTCGGAGAGAGTTTGAAGTCGCGGCCCTCTCCCTCGGGCGTCCACTTGTCAGGATGTACGCCGTTGGCCATGAACAAAGCCGCCATGCGCACCGGCGGCGCCTGAGACGACTTGGCGGCCGGAGCCATCGCTTCGAGCCAGGGCAACGCCAAGGTCACGCCTGCTCCGCGCAACACGGTTCTTCGCGAAAGCTTGTTTCTGATCATGGCTGCTGCTTTAGAGCTTACCCCAACTCTGCGTTCATCGAGCCGGCTGGTTCGCTATTGTTCCCTCGCGATACTGGAACGGAACGCTCATTACGATTTCCCGCAGTAACGAGTGCGAACGATAGCCCTGCTCCTTGACGCGTTGAGCAATGCGGCGGACTTCACATAAGTCACGAAACGTCAGCCCGCGACCCAGAGCGTATCCCAGCATCTTCGCGGTGAGGTGACGTATGAATTCATCTTTCTTGTCGAGCAGCGCCGCCTTGAGCTCTTCGACGCCGTCGATGCTCGTACCATCGGGCAGTACCCCGGCGGCATCGATCGGCTGCCCAGCGTCTTCGGTACGCCAGAGTCCGACTACGTCAAAGTTCTCCAAGCCGAAGCCGATCGGATCCATCCGATCGTGGCACGAAGCGCAGGTCGGGTCCGCGCGATGAGCCTCGAGGCGCGCCCGCAAGGTCTTCGGAGCGGCGGCGTCGGCCGCTTCAAGCTCCGGCACGTCGGGAGGAGGCGGGGGCGGAGCCGTCCCTAGCAGAGCCTCGAGGACCCACTTGCCACGCAGCACTGGGCTCGTTCGTTCCGGATAGGACGTCACCGCCAGAACGGCGGCCATTCCGAGCAGCCCGCCGCGCCGGCTGTCGGGGGCCAGCTCGACCCGCACCGGGTTCTGCCGAATCCCTTCCGGCACGGGAAGTCCATAGAACTCCTGAAGCAGCTTAGTCGAGATTGTGAAGTCCGAATCCAGCAAGTTGAGCAGCGAATGATTCTTGCGCAAGATCTCCTCGAAGAAAACGATCGGTTCATAGCGAATAGCGGAGTTGAGCGTGGAATCGTGGAACTCGGGGAACAGCAGCGGATCGGGATCTATGTCGCGGCCCAGCTCCCGTGTCCCGAGCCACTGTTCGATGAAGCGCTCCGCGAACTCCCGGGTTTTCACACTGTCGAGCATGCATGCGATGTGATCCTCGAGAACCGCAGGATCGCGCAGCTCGCCGAGCCTAGCCAAGGTGAAAAGATCGCGGTCCGGCATCGTACCCCAGAGAAAGTACGAAAGCCGGGTCGCTAGCTCGTAGTCGCTGAGCGGGCGCGGCTCGGGGTCTGGATTGGCTTGTTCGAGTCGAAACAGGAAGCTCGGCGAAACCAGCACTCCCTGCAAAACGAGCTGGAGCGACTGATAGTAAGAGTCGCCGTTCTTTTCACTCCGCGCGAATAGCTTGAGGTATCGACGTAGCTCCTCTGCGGTGGCCGGTCGACGAAAGGCGCGCGGCAAGAAGGCTTCGAGGACCTTGCGAGCGGCGTCTTCTGCGGAAGTCTGTTCATCGGGCTCGGTGATCACGAAGCTGTCGCGGGATCGTGTGTCTTTGAAGGCGTAGTCGAGCCCCTGCCTGGCCGCTTCGAGATACTTCTCCGCATGCAGCGGAGAGAGGAAAAGCGTTTCGGCGGCGTTGTCAAATCCCTCGCCGCCCGCGCCGTCCTCGGGAAGGCCCTGTCCGGCGGCGATGTGAACGTTGAGCAGATCGCGAATCGTGGCGGAATACTCCGCGCGATTGAGTCTGCGAAGCGGGGCCGGCCCGGGCGAGACGCCGTCCGCGCAAGCCGCCTCCGACAGGGCGTCTTCGGCCCAATCAACGAACTCTTCCCGCTCGTCTATCGACGGCGCCGGCGCGCCCTTGGGAGGCATCTCTAAGTCGCGGACGCGTGCAATCAGCTTGCTCCAAGCTTCGGGCCGGTCGGCAACGTCCTCGACGCCCGAAAAGTCGGCCAGGTTCAGCCCGGCTGAGGCCGTTTCGCCTTGGTGGCAGGCGACGCAGTAAGCTTCGACTAGCTCTCCTGCACGCTCCGGCGACAGCTCGGCGCGCGCGGCCGGCGTCGCCGCCAACCCGAGTAGAACGAACGCTAGAGAAGCCCTCACTTCGAGACAAGAGTATCAGACAGAGCTGCGCCGGGAAGTGAGGCGTTTCAGGATGTCAGCGCCCGACGATCTCCACCGGGCGCGGCGCTGACAGAGCGGCGATCTGCGGGATATCGAACTGCTCGAACAGGCCGAAGCAAAACAGCTCGGGCGTCTGGTTGGCTCCTAAGTCCCAACTGATGATCTCACCCAAGGTACCGAACGATTCCACGACGCGCGTTCCCGCGATCGCGTCTGGTTCAAGAGCGGAGGCGATGAGCGCGATCAAGCTGGTACGGGGACCGATCGCATGCACTTCCACCGGTTCGCCGTAAAGCTGCTTCGCCCAGCGAGCCGTGGCCGCGATCTGTCCCGCCTGAATACCGAGCGGACGCTCGCCTAACGCCGCAACGAGGATCGCATACAAGTAGTCCTTCGTTTCAATCGTCGACTCGCCGAAATAGAAAGGATCGACACCGATTACCCGACGGCCTTGCTTCAGCAGCTCCCGGGTCTCGCCCTCGGCGGAAGCGCGACCGCCGTCCGCCAAAACGATGACGGTTCCGTCGGCGGTCTCACCCTGCAACTCGACGGCCGGCACAGTCCACGAATCGTCCATGTGCAGCTTCCAGTTGGCCGTCTTGTACGGCCCATCGGCTGACTCGCCCGCGGCCTTCGCTTCGACGACGTATCGCGGCGTCTTGGTGATCTCTCTCAGCTTCTCGCGGTTCTCTCGTCGCCAGTTCTCGGCGGAACGTGCGTCCGAAGGGATCTGGTTGCTTCGCGGCAAGTCGGCGGCGAGTTGCACGGCGATCTTGTGGAAGTCGAGGTTGTCTGACGGGAGAGCAACATCCAGTTGCCCCGGCGTCTTTACCTCATCGTCGACGTGAATCTCGCTGACTTTGAAGTCTGGGCTGCCGCCGAAGAAGAAGTCGCGGAGCATCCGATAGAACGCTTCTCGATTGTCCTGGCCGTAGTTGTGGCCGGGGTCCTGGTTGATGTGGCTTCGCAGATGCTTGGGACGATCGAAGAGTTGGAAGGCCGGTTTGGCCGCCTGGAGCAAAGGGGCGAGCGCGTATTCGGCACGGAAGCAGCAAGTATCACGCGCGTTGTAGGTGAGCAGCGTCGGCCGCGGGGCGCGCAGCGCAGTGAGGTGGGTGTAGTCGACAACGGTCGCCAGATCGCTGGGCGTCTGCTCGGAGTCGCCGAGGTCGTATTCCGGAAACTGCGCTCTCGTCACGAAGCTGGAGTACCCCGCGACAGCGTCGGCGAGGGCGACGCGTTCGTCGAGAGAGCTGATGAAGATCGTCTGCCAGCCGCCGCCGGAAAGCCCCGTCACGGCGACTCGCTCGGGGTCGGCGTTCTCGTGCTCGAGCAGCAGATCGATCGCTCGCTTCATCGCCAAATAGAAGGGCGCAATGCCGCTCGACCCGGTCAGGTCGAGCTGATTCATCTTGTAGTGTCCGAACCCTGGGGTATTCAGTTGCCCCATGCCGAACCACTCGACGTTGAGCGCCAAGATGCCGCGTTTGGCTTGGTTGATGCAGCGGATCTGCTTGTATTCGAGAGCCTTGCCTTCGACGACGCCATGGCCGTTGACGTTGAGCACTACCGGTACCTTGCCGGTCAGGTTATTCGGCTCATACAGCAGGGCAGGAATCCACAATCCCGGCAATGCTTCGTAGCGCAGCTTCTTGATGCGATAGCCCGGCCCGCCGTCAATCGTTTCGAGCCATTCGACGCGCGTCTCGGCGTCACGCCAAGCCTTCGCCTCTCCGCGGAAGATTACGTCGTTGAGTGTTCGCTCACGAAGCTCATCGGCGTATTGCTTCCAGTCCGCCTGGTCCGGCCCAATTGATAGCGGCGGCACTCGGGAGGCGGTGTACGCCTTGACCTCGACGAGCGGCTGGTTGGGCGCCAGAATCCGCTTGGACAGGACGGCGTGGAGGCCCAGGTCTTGAGCCTGGCTCGTCGCAGCGCTGAAGATCGTTAAGAGAACGGGGAGTAACGAGGGTATAGAGCGGAGCATGGATTTGCCTCAGGCGTCGCCGACCGGCGGCCAACCAATTCTACTCCGATCGGAGCCGAGACGACTCGACGCCTATTCGCAGTCCACGGGCGCCAAGTGCTTGAGGAACGTCCCCCAGTCTTCTTCGACCTGATCGGCGTAGCCGAACGCGACCTCACGGACCATGGCGCGGAAGTGAGAGTGCTTGCCGTCGGTCAGTTTGGCGACCTCGCTGGCCAGAGAATAGTCGGTGATCTTGTCGGCTCGGGCGTGCTCGGTTGCGAGACCCCGGCCCCACTGAGCCGCCATCCCGCGGAAACTCTTCTTCGAGGTGAGGTCTTCGGTGGGGAAGGACTCCTTGAAGGGGCTTCGCTCGCGAACGGAATAGACTCCATCGTCGAGTTCCATCCAACCGAGCAGGTCGTCCGGGTGGAAGCCGAGGGCGCGGTAGGCGACGGCGTGACGGATCCCTTCGTTGGGAAAGCGCTTGGCGTACTCCCGGAGCTGGAGCCGAGTGGCGTATGGATGGGCGGACGGGCGACCCTGGCGCTTGACGTCTAGAATCAGGTCGTCCGTGCCGGACTCTTTGTCCCCTTCGAGCAGCAGATAGTAGCGGGCCGTCCCCAGAGAGCCGGTTCCCGCGCCCGTCCGCAACGCCGCATCCTTGACCGTGAAGAAGTCGGGGCTGAACTGGAGGTCGCCCTCGATGGTTTCGACATAGGCCGGCATCGCGGCCTCGATCATGCTTCGCTCCTCGGGCGACGCCTCGGCCAGCCGCCCGTTCTCAAGATCGAAACGAGTCTCGCCCTCGATCTCACGGGTCCACTTCTCAAGCAACTTGCCCCGGCTCTCTTTCTTCTCGACTTTGGCGAGAAACTTCTTCAGGGGCTTGTCCGTGTTCTTGCGGGTGTAGCAGGTCTCGTCCGCCTCGCGGTTGCCGCCGAACCGAGTCAAGGTCCCCAGATAGGCCTCGGATAGATCATCGATCACCTGCTCCTGATTCGAGTGCGAGAGATCGCCGTTCTCGCGCGCGATCAGCACCAGGCTGACGGCGAGGCGCCAGAGGTCGTACTGGTAATCGGCGACAACCGCCTCGTCGAAATCGTTTAGGCCGTAGACCACCCCCACCCGGTGTACGTCGTAGGCGCCGAAGTTGTAAGCGTGGCAGTCGCCGTTGAGCCAGGTGCGGGTGCGATAGCTGCCGAATCGATTGAGCCGCCAATCCCACTCGAAGTCCATCCAATAGAGATGATTCGTGCCGCGATAGAGGGCGTAGGCCGAGGTGGCCATCTTGCAATACTTCTCGCGGCGGGCCGCGGCGGAGAGGCCATTGTTAAACTTCTGGATCGCCCGGACTAACCGGCCGCTGCGTCCGTGGATGCGCGCGTTTTGTTCGTCGGCTTCGGCGATCGCGTCGCGGGGCTCTTTGCCGGAATCGCTCATGTCTCTATCTCGATCGAGTGAAACCCGCTAACGATAGCAGCTTTGCGGAGTGGCGGGTCGTGCGACGAGCCGGTTCCGACATCTTGCGCGGCTCAGTCCTGCTCGCGCTCGCGGAACTCTTCATACCAGTTTTGGACCAACCGGATCTTGGGAGGAGACTCATCCTGTTCGACGGGCGCGATCGTCACGAATCGTCGGCCATCGGCGGATACGTCGTAGGTCGGTGAAGCCACCGAGGATATCAAATCGTCGGTCTCGAAGAGCTTCCGCGGCTGTCCCAGCGTGAACCCCGGTTCCGTTGAGACAGGGACCGTCAGCAGCGCGTTGCCCTCGACGTAGTACAACTCCTTACCGTCTCGGCTCCAGCGCGGTTTCCATCCGCCGTTCACCGATGCTTGCCACTTGCCGGCCCCATCAGGGAATGGACGCACGTAGACTTCGTTGCGCCCGGATTCGTCAGAAGAATAAGCCAGGAATCGGCCGTCCGGCGAAAGCTTTGGGGCCGCCTCCGTGGCAGGCGTGCTGAGAAAGGTTAGGGGCTCGGTGGCGCCGCCGCCGGTTTCGAGCCGGAGGTAGCGGATATTGTTCCTGGTCTCCCTGTTGCGCGCGGCGTAGACCAGATATCGACCGTCTCGCGACCAATCAGGACCGGGATGGTTGTCTTCGGCCTCAACCAGGACGACGGCCTCGCCCGTGCCGTCCGCGGCTTTCCTCATTAGGCGCGAGTTTCCACCATCGTCCTGGACCCAATAGGCGATCTCCCCTCCGGAGGGCGACCAGGTCGGGGTCCTCTCAGCAGCAGTATCAAACGTCAACCGGGTCTTGGTAGAGCGGATCAGATCGTGGACCCAGATGTCCGCGTTCCCACTCTCTAGGGAGTTCACCGCAACCTGCTGATCGTCCGGAGAGAGGGAAAGAGCGAGCATGTCCGGCTGCGGCTGGCCGGCAATCCCAAGCAGAGCGCCCGCACGGTTTCGCCAGACGAGAGTCTTTGCGCCAGAACGAGACCCATCCATGTACGCCAGCGTGCCGTCCTGGGACAAAGAAGGCTGCCGGGCGTTTTGTCGAAGCGGAAACGCTGCTCCCGTGAATTGAAGCTCCCGCGGAGAGAAAGAACGAGCCCAAAGATCGTAATCATTCCTGTCTGATTGATAGATCAGATGACCGGTCGAAGCCGAGTAGACCGGACGATCTCCGAGCCCCAGATCCACCGTTTGGCCAGTATCGAAGTTCTTGGCGTACATCGTGCTGCTTCCGCTGCTTCCACTGACGGTGAAGAACAAGATGCGAACAAACGTCTAGGGGTAAGAAACGGGGCCGCGACACGTTACGACCGGCCTCATCCAATTCCGCCGGGTCGACTAAGACGTCGGGAGGCCCGCCCTGCGACGATACCTCGTGTAGCACCGCCGGCCCGCCGGTGCCCGAGCTGAAGACGATCGACTCTCCGTTGGGACTCCAAGTCCCTTCGTAGAACAACGCGCTAGGCAGGGGACAGATGAACCCCGAGGCACCGCCCTGGACCGATATTCTTCTCAGCTCTCCCCCTGCGGCAAAGGCGATGAGCTCGCTGTCGGGAGACCAGAACGGCAGCAGCGCGCCTTCAGTGCCGGCAAGCCGGCGTGGCTCGTCTTGGTCGAGGTCTTGCACCCAAAGCGAGCCCGCGGCCGAGAATGCAATGTGTCTGCCGTTGGGCGAGATGGCTACGCCGGCCGTTGTGCGACCCGTATCGAGACGGGCTGGAGGGGCAAACGAGAAGCGCCGCACGGGTTTCTTCTCAAGCGGAGCCTCGGTGGTGTAGACAAACAGCAGGCCAAATAAAGCGACTACCGTAACGGCCAACAGAATTTGAAGCAGACGTTGCCTGCTCCGTCGCACCACGACCGCATCGGACGGCAGCGCCTCTATTGGGCTCAGCGTCTGACCCGTCGACAGCGTCGCCGGCACGCCCGTGGCAAGACTCGCCGTTCGTAGGATCGTCGAGCGGCCGGACTTGAGCTTGTCTTGAAGGTTCCGCAGATCGACCGCGATCTCGCTGGCGTTTTGATAGCGGCTGGCGGCGTCCTTCTCCAGACACTTGCCGACGACAAACTCCAACTCCATCGGCACGCCGGAGCGGACGGCCGTGAGCGGTTCCGGGGCCTGGTTGACGATCTCGTAGGCCAACGCCTGAGCGTATTCTCCTTGGAAGGTCCGGGCGCCGGCGACCATTTCATAGAGCACGCAGCCGTGCGCCCAAAGGTCCGAGCGGTGGTCGACCTCGCCGCCCTGCATCTGCTCGGGCGACATGTAGGCGGCCGTGCCGACCGTCTGATCCGCCCGTGTAAGCTTCGACGCCTCGGTCAGCCGCGCCAACCCAAAATCCATGATGGTGGCGCGACCTTCGGGCGAGACCAGAATGTTGGCCGGCTTGATGTCGCGATGCACGATCCCCTCGGCGTGCGCCGCCTGTAAGCCTTCGGCGACCTGGCGAGCGATATCGAGCGCATCTTTGAGAGGCAGCGGTCCCTTGGCGATACGGTCTTCCAGCGTCTCGCCCTTGAGGAAGGCCATCGCCAGGAAGGTCTTGCCGTCGACCTCGTCGATCTCATAGACCGGGCAGATACTGGGGTGATGCAGCGCGGCGGCGGCCTTGGCTTCGCGCAGGAAGCGTGCTTTGGCTTCGTCGTCGTTGAGCAGATGCGCCGCGAGGAACTTCAGGGCGACGCTGCGTTCAAGCTTGAGGTCCTCGGCCTTGTAGACGACGCCCATGCCGCCCTCGCCGAGTTGCTCGATGATCTTGTAGTGGCTGATGGTCGAGCCGATCATGGCCAGGCTAATTCTACCTCCGATACGTCTATGTATTGGAGCCGGCGAACGGGATTGCCGTTCACGGGGAGGTCCCTACGGAGGAGAAGCAAGCGATGGTTGCGGGCGCGCGACGGACTACAAGCGCAGGTAGAACTCAAGGGCCTGCTCGGCCGCCTGAACCGCCTCCTGCTTTTGCGGTTCGGTTTCGAACTCAGCCGCCGTGCGGAACCAATGCCGCGAATAACGCAGATAGAGCAGCAGGTGATCGATCGACTCCTGAACTCGTACTTTGGCGCCGTCCCGCAAGAAATAGACCGGGTTCGCGTGGGCAAACACGGTCAAATCGCGCGGTAAGATTAGCTTCCCCTCACGGCTCGGCTCGCTAACGCGCGCCGCCGCCCAGGCGCTGCCATCCAGATTGATGCGCGTCTCCAACTCAGTCCCGTAGATACCCGCGGCGTCACGCGTCGGAGGGGCGCTGGTCGCGACGGCCTCCCCATTGACGATAATTTGCAGACGTGTGAAGGGATGAATCGACCTGGCCGTGGCGCGCGCCGTGACCGTTTGCGGCTCCTGAAACTCAACTACTTCTCCTGATTCGCGGTCGTCGGCTTCGAACGTCAGCATCGGGCCGTTGGTGATGAACCCGTTGCCCGCCTTGAGTCCGGCGATCCAGGCGTCGAAAGTTTGCTCCTCGCCGACTTTTGCGTAGAAACGATTGCTGCCGACCGGGATGACCTCCGACATCTTGTCGGTTCCCGCAGTCATCGGCAGCCGGAATCCTGCGTTGAGGTAGTGATAGTAGAGATCGAGCCCAGGGAGCTTCGGCAATGCAGGCAGATCGGAGGGCTGCTCCATGCGCCACGGCTCCCAGTGCGGCGGCGGGCCGGTCGGGTCGTCGTAGGTGATCAGTTCAACGGCGTCGATCAGGCCCAGCGCAATGTCGATCGGCGATTCCGTGCCGGGAATGTTGCCGAAGTGCGCCCAATTGACTACGGCGCCCTGGGCGCGGGCCTGGCGGGCGGCGGGCGCGAGAAGCTGGTGACGGTTGGTAGCCTTCTGGAAAATGCCGCCGAACGGTTGCAGCGGCTCAATGATTCTGCGCAGGCGCAGCAGATTGATATGGCCTTGCTGCCAGTCGCGGAACTCTTGCCCTACGTACACGGCGTGGCCCGGCGTGGAGATTTGGTCGAGCCGGCCGGTGAAGATGTCGACGTCATTGGTGAAATCGCTGACCAGCAGGCTTAGCGCCGAGAGGTCTTCGGCTCGCATCTGGAGATGGCTCTGGGCTGGGCTGAGCAGGTGAACGTGCGAGTCGCCGCTCATGTACCCTCGATCAGCCATGTTGATCCAGCGTTCGAGACGGAAGGTCTGCTCGGAGACGCCGGAGTCGATCGTCGTGCGGACAGGCAACGTTTCAAGTCCGCGACGGATCTCAACGGTGAATCCGCCGGCGTCGCCCGGCGCCTCGAATTGGCCGTCGGCGTAACACCAACGTTTCTGCAAATACTGAACGTGGGGGTGTTCACCGGCGAGCTCCACCGCTTCCCCTCCGGCGTTTCTCAACACGACGGAAGCCGCCAACGGCTGCCCGGTCCGTCCGTCGACGATGCGGCCCACGAATCGCGGCTGCTGCTGTGCCGCTAACGTGAGCAAGCCGAACAGTGCGCAGGCTGAGGCAGCGGATCGCCAGAGAATGCTTCGGTGGTTCTGCATCGTGCGCCTCGCCATCCTTACGCCACTTGCCCTACGGAGCCGACCTCAAGAGTACATTACCCTCGGGCTGTCGGCTTCTCAAGATATCGCTGGACTATACTGTTCGTTTCATGTCAACGAACGAGATTAGTGCTGAGGACACGCGAGAGAGAAGGAGAGTCGATGTCCTCGATTCCTTCATGACCTACGTCGACACGGGCGGCGAGGGGCCGGCCGTTGTCTACCTCCACGGCAACCCAACTTCGAGCTATCTCTGGCGCAACGTCATCACCGAGGTCGAGCCTCGCGCCCGTTGCCTAGCGCCCGACCTCATCGGAATGGGCGAATCCGGCGAGGAACCCGACGGCCGCTACCGTTTCGTCGATCACAGACGCTACCTCGACGCTTGGTTCGATGCGGTGCTGCCGAATGAGCGAGTCTGTCTCGTCGGACACGACTGGGGCGGCGCCCTAGCCTTCGACTGGGCGCGCCGTCACGACGAGCGCGTTCTGGGGATCGCCTACATGGAGACAATCGTGGCGCCGATCGAAAGTTGGGATCAGTGGCCCGAGGCGGCGCGGAGCATTTTCCAAGGGATGCGTTCAGAGTCTGGCGAAGAGCTCGTCCTCGAAAGAAACTTATTCGTCGAGCGCATTCTTCCCGGATCGATCTTGCGCGGATTGACCCCAGATGAGATGGCGGTCTACAACCGCCGCTACAAGGACGACAAGGGAGCGCGCCTGCCGACGCTCACTTGGCCTCGCGAGCTGCCGATCGAGGGCGAGCCGCAGGACGTTCAGGCGATCGCGGCGGCCAACGCCGAGTGGTTGGCGAGCGAGGAATCCCCCGGAAAGGTCTTCATCAACGCAGAGCCCGGGGCGATGTTGATTGGGCCTCTTCGGGAACTCTGTCGCAGCTGGCCGAACCAGTTCGAGGTCACCGTGAAGGGGTCGCACTTCATCCAGGAAGACTCTCCACGCGAAATCGGCCAAGCCGTGCTGCAATTGCTTGCCGGCTAGCTAAGCCCAGTCAGCACGCCATTGCTGTCGCCGAATGACTTAACGTCAACACCCATTCGCTGCAAGAGCGCCACGTGGAGATTACACATCGGAGTCATGTCCGCCGCGCGAAGGCGCCGACCCGGCTTCAACGTCCCCTTGCCGCGCCCGGCAAGAATCAGCGGCAAGTTCTCTTCGATGTGTTGATTGCCGTCCTTCAAAGATCCGCCGTAGAGCGCCATCGAGTTGTCGAGCAGCGATCGCCCGCCTTCATCGAGATTGCGCATCCGGTCGAGCAGATAGGCGAATTGCTCAACATGCCAGGTGACAATTCTTTCGTACTGGGCGCGCCTACCCGGATCTTCGCGATGGTGCGAGAGTCGATGGAACGAGTTTTCCGAGACGCCTTCCAGGAAGGTATAGTCCTGGGAGCTCTGAGCGTCTCCGAACATGAAAGTCGCGACGCGCGTCGAATCGGTCCAGAACGCCAGCACCAAGATATCGAGCATCAATCGCACGTGCTCAAGATGCGTTTCGGGCTTGCCGGGCCCCGGCCGTTCCAGCGGGAACTCACCCTTGTTGATCCAGCGCTTCTGCGGCTTGAGCGACGCTTCGAGTCGGCGCTCGACCGAACGGACAGATTCGAAATACTCGTCGAGCCTGGCCTGGTCGGCCCCCGAGCCCTTCCTGCGCAGTTCCTTTGCTTGGTCGGCGACGATGTCGAGCAAACTCGTTTCGTCGCGCTGCAACGATTCGACTAGCGAGCGATCCTGTGGGTTCACGCTCGAGACAACAGGCGAGCGGCGATTGCGGAACAGCCGATCGAAAGCCAATTGAGGCACGATCTCCTTCGGAACAGGAGTGCTGCGATCCGCCCAAGACAAGAACGAACCAAGCGCTCGGGGGAACCCGCCGCCGGCGGTGTCGATACCCGTCCGCGGCCCGTCGATTCCGAGCTCGAGGGAAGGCAGCGGCGTACCGGCGCCGACACGCTGCGCCAGGAATTGGTCGATGCTCGTGCCGCCCGAATCCAGGTCTCCGCCCGTGGTCCGTTCGACAAAGCCTCCGGAGAGCCAGGCCGGCACCTTCGGCCAATGGCCGTTGCGTCCGACGGTGTTCTCGTTCCAAAGGTTCTCGAGCAGTAGGAACTCGCTCTTGTGCGGTTTCAGCGGCTCCAAGTGCGTAGTGAGTTCGTAGTCCTCACCGTCGCCGGGAGGCGTCCAGTGATCCGGCCTCACGCCGTTCGGCACGAATAGACATGCTAGCCGCAGCGGCGGTTCCTCTAGCTTCTCAGCACCGCCGACCGCCGCACCACTCGCGATCGACTCTAACCAGGGTAGAGAGAGGGCGACGCCCGCTCCTCGCAGGATGGTTCGGCGAGTAACAGTTCGGCGGGTGACAGGCTTTGACATCGACTCCCTCTCGAAACTCAGGCCGTACGTTGCTCATAGACTACCATTGCCGGCCTTCTCCTACTTCGTTCCCAGCAGCCGCCGAGGCGCTCGCTTGACCGACACGGGCTCGTCGACTGAGCCAAACCCTCCTTGAAGCTTCCGGAAGGGGGCGCTCAACACAATCTCTCGCATCAGGGTGCGCGCACCGTAGCCGTCTTCCTCGAGCCTGCCGGCGATGCCTTCGATCGTGCACTGGTCGCCGTCCTGCTGCCCGCGGCCGATTGCGTACCCGAGCATCTTGCCGACCAGTTGCCGTAAGAACTCCTCTTTCCGCTCCATGAGCACCGAGCGCAGCTCGACTGGGCCGTCGAAAGTCTCTCCGCTGGGCAGCGATCCAGACGCATCGACGGGGCTTCCGTCCGGCTCCGTGTCGCGCCAACGCCCCATCCAGTCGAAGTTTTCAAGGCCAAGCCCGATGGGATCCATCAAGTTGTGGCAAGCGGCGCACGACGTTGAGGCTCGATGTGCCGCGAGAATGTCGCGCATCCGCAGCATCTCGCCTTTCTCTGCCTTCGGGAGCTCCGGCACGTCAGGAGGAGGGGGAGGGACGGGAGTGCCCAACAGGGTCTCCAGAACCCAGGCGCCGCGCAGCACCGGGCTCGCCTGCTTGTAGTGCGATGTCATCGCCAAGACTGACGCCAGACCCAGTACGCCCGCGCGCCGGTCGTCGGGCCAGTTCACACGTTGGAAACCCGTCGGCCCAAGCCCTTCGACCAGGTCTTCCATCTGGTAATACTTCGCTAGCCGAGCTGTCAGAAAAGTGTACGGCGCATCCAGGATATCGAGCACGCTTCTGTCGGCCGTGAGGATGTAGTGAAAGAAAAGCTCCGGCTGTTCTCGCAGGTCGGCCGCAACCGCCGGCGTGTAGAAGTGCTGCAGCTCAGTGAGCAGCGGCACGGCGCGCCCGCCAATCTCCTTAGTGCCGAGCCACTGCCCAATGAACGACCCGGCAAACGCTCGAGAACGCGGGTCGTCGAGCATGCGATCGACCTGCTCGGAGAGCACTTCGGGATCCTGCAACCTGTCTTCGGACGCCAATCGAAACAGCTCGTCGTCGGGCATCGTCGACCACAGAAAATACGACAACCGCGACGCCATCTCGTAGGGACCCAGCGATCGCATTCCGTGTTCCGGCGGCGCCTCTTCTACACGGAAGAGAAAGCGGGGCGAAATCAGCACAGCCTTGAGCGCATACTTCACCGCCTCTTCGAAGGGATCGCCGCGCTTTGCCGCCCGATCGTAGAGACCGAGAATTCGTTCGACCTCGGCCGGCTCGACGGGTTGTCGATAGGCGCGCGGCAACAGCTTCGTCACCAATCGTTCGACGGACCGACGAGGGTTCACAGCCGTCTGCCCGGGCTCCATTCCGAACAAGCGATAGTGCAAGGCGCGCTGGTCGGGTGTTGGATCCTCCCGGCGCTCGGTCACCGTCAAGCTGTAGAGGTCGATCGCTTCCGACCCGTTGACGATCGAGATCGTGTGAGCCCCACGCGCCAGGTTCGCATTCTGAGTCCGCGCCGTAGCGCCGCCGTTCTTGTCCACCACATACGAGAGCTCCCCCACCGTCGAACCATCGACCTTGACTTCAAGAGTGAACGGTGTCACCGGCGGCCGCTCGGCCGAGACGCGCAACCGGTAAGAGCTGTCGGAGAAGACTGTGACCTCGGTTCTGAGCTCCTCACCCGGGCGTAGCCTACGCGCGGGCTTTTGGCCGGCGGGCGGAGGCGGCCCGCGAGGCGTCAACTCGTGCGAGAGAAGCACGCGGCTCAGAGCCTGCGACACGATGAGGCGATCGACAACCGCTTGCGCCGCATCCATATAGCGCTCGATCATCATCGGCGGCAGGTAGAGGGTTGAGCCGTTGGTGTCGAAGCCCGCCCCTCCCGATTCGTCGGCGGCAAAGAGTTCGGCGATAGGAAGCTCTACGCCGAGCAAGTCGCGTACCGTGTTGCGATACTCACGGCGGTTGAGCCGACGCGGTCCCACATAGCCGGCATACTCAGCGCCCGAGCAGCCAGTGGTTCGCAGGCGGGTCTCGATCCAATCGGCGACTCGGAGCCTCTGCGCTTCAGCAAGCTTCCCGTCGCCGGGAGGCATCGTGCGATTCCGCAGTTGCGTCGCCACGCTGCGCCACAACGCACGCCGCGTCTCAATGTCGGTAGCTTCCGCAGACTTCAGGAAGTTGTGGCGGTTCTTACGATCAGCGGGATTGTGGCACGCAGTGCAGTGCGTTTCGAGCACGGGCCGGATGTCCCGCGAATACTCGATTGCGCCGTCGGCTGCCGAGATTAGCCCAACATCAAAGAACAACGGAAACGCAAGGAGGACTGTGACACCAAGCTTGTGCATGATTCTCAAGCTTCGAGCCGAATCGATCGGCTCGGGCCGACCAGCTGACCGGACCTTCCGTAGTGTAGTCGATGACCGGGGAAACAAGGCTCCTGGACTTCGCGCGTAGGTATAATTGCAGCCGAGCTATCTCCATGCCAAACCACCCGATGCGCGCGCCCCTCCTTTCTTTACTCTCTGTGCTCTTGCTGAGCGCCGCCGCCTCAGTCTCGGCCGCGCCGCCCGAACTAATCCTGCACAACGGCAAGATAGTGACGGTCGATGAAGAGTTCTCAATCGCCGAGGCCGTTGCGATCGAAGACGGCCGGATCGCAACAGTGGGAGCCAACGCTGCGGTAAGGGCGCTGGCCGGACCACAGACTCAATCGATCGACTTGCAGGGCAAGACCGTGCTGCCGGGTCTGATCGACACCCACACCCATCCGGCCGGAGCGTCGATGTACGAGTTCGACCATCCCGTCTTGGAGATGCAGACCATCGCCGACGTGCTGGACTACTTTCGCGAACGCGCCAAGGTCGTCCCCGAAGGAGAATGGATTCGGCTTCAACAGGTGTTCATTACGCGTCTGCGCGAGCAGCGCTACCCCACCCGCGCCGAGTTGGACGAAGTCGCCCCCAAGCACGCCGTTTACTTCCGCACCGGCCCCGACGCTTCTCTCAACTCGCTAGCGCTCGAGCTTAGCGGCATCGACAAAGAGTTCCGCATTCCACAAGGCGTGCTCGGCCGCATCGAGCGTGACGACAGTGGCGAGCCGACCGGCATCATCCGCAGCGGAGCGCACTTGATCAGTTTCCGTGAAAGCCAGAAGCGGCCGACGCGCAGCGACAAAGTCAGGCGACTCAAAGAGCTGATCGACGACTACAACAAGGTCGGTCTAACGAGCATCGCCGATCGCAACGCCAGCGCCGATGCCGTCACGCTCTACGAAGAGCTGCTTGAAGCCGGCGACCTGACCGCCCGGGTCTTCTTGAGCTACGCCATCAACGCCCAACAGCCGCTCGAGGATATCGAGGCGACGATTTCAAAGATCGCCCGACACCCCAAACACAGCTACGACCCGATGCTGTGGTTGCGCGGCGTCAAGTTTTTCATGGACGGCGGCATGCTCACCGGCAGCGCCTACATGCGCGAGCCGTGGGGCGTGAGCGAGGTCTACTCCATCACCGACCCCGCATACCGTGGTTTGCGCTTCGTTCCGCCCGGCAAGACTTACGCGATCACGCGGCTGGCCTTGACTCACGGGCTGCAGCCGACGGCGCATTCGGTCGGCGACGGGGCGGTGCATGCGCTGATCGACGCCTACGAAGAGATCGACGACGAATTTCGATTGCGCGACATGCGGCCGTGCATTACCCACTCAAACTTCATGAGTCCCGAGGCGATCGAGAGGATGGCCAAAATCGGCATTGTCGCCGACCTACAGCCGGCCTGGCTCGAGCGAGACGGCGCGACGCTGTTGAAGCAGTTCGGCTCGGCCCGGCTGAGCTACTTTCAACCCTACAAGAGCTTGCAGCAAGCGGGAGTCGTTGTCGGCGGCGGTTCCGATCACATGCAAAAAGTCGGGGGCATGCGTTCGATCAACCCCTACAATCCCTTCTTTGGGATGTGGATCACACTGCAGCGCCAGCCACGCTGGACCGACGCGATCATTCACCCCGAGCAACGCCTGACGCGCGAAGAAGCGATCCGCCTCTACACCATCAACAACGCGTTCCTAACCTTCACCGAACGCGAGAAAGGCTCTCTCGAACCCGGCAAGCTGGCGGACATGATCGTATTGGATCGCGACATCCTCACTTGCCCGCTCGATCAGGTCAAGGATATTGAGGTGGACAGAACCTACCTAGGCGGGAAGATCGTCTACCAAGCCAACTGAGTAGACTGAACCGGCGGAGCGCCGAGCTCAGAGCGATTGCAGGTCCTTACCGGGCTTGAAGCGGACCGCCTTCCCGGGGGGTATGCGCACCTCTTCTCCCGTGCGCGGATTGCGGCCAACGCCCGTCTTGCGGGGACGTACATTGAATACGCCAAAGCCGCGCAGCTCGATCCGCTCGCCTCGCTCCATCGAGCGCTTCATCATTTCAACCACGGTTTCGACGGCCATCGCGGCCTGGGTGTGACTCAGGCCCGTTCGGCTGACGACCCGCGCCACGATGTCGGTCTTGATCATGCCGGGTTCCAGTCAGATTGTAGCGTGAAGAAGGAAAAAGCGGAATGTGAACGACACCACTACATCCCGACCCATCTCCGTAGACGGCCGCTGAGCGCCCGCCCATCAGTCGCACTAGGAATCAGCGCCGGCTCGCAGTTAGGAGCGCCTCGATCCGATCCAGTCGCGCCTTCAGCTCCTCGTTGTCGTCCCTTAGCTCCTCGTTGGCCTGCGTCAGCTCCGCGATTTCAGCGCTCTTCTTCTGCGCGGCCTGGTTGATCCGTTCGTTGAGCTGCTCAATGTAGATGTGCGCCTTTTCGAGCTCTTCGAGCATCCCCATAGTCGTCTTGGCTACTTCGAAGCCGCCGTCCTCGGCGCCGGGGCTGAGCGCAGGCAAGTGACTCTCGCTCCACATCGAACCGGCGTGCTCTTCAATCGACTCGAGCGCAAATCCGGGCCGGAACACGTAGTCCGGTACGTTCACCCCCGTGCCGTTCACTCTTAGACTTCCAAAAACTTGGAAACCTAATGTGTCGGCGCGGGCGCGCTCGGTATTGCCCACGAAAAATCGCGTCATCTCATTGCCGCCGCAGGGGCGCGTCGTGATGAACACCGTGCCAGGAGAGGCTCCGCCGCCGTAGCCGATGTTGAAAGCGCAAGTACCGCCCCCGGAGGGGTCTACTCCGGCGCCCAGGAAGGCAAACTCGTTGGAAGCGGATGCGATGTGGATGCCGAAGCCGGCATCCAGGTCGGGGTCGGCCGTTCCCACGCCGAGCTGGCCCGTAGATTCGACCACAATCGAATTGGCGAGCGCGCCGGGGAGGACTCGAACCACCGCCGTTTGAGCCGAGGAGGCTGTTGCGAAGAGCAAGAGCACCGTCGCCGCCGTCGGCAAGCTCCTTGACCATAGTTTGCAGTGGTATTTCTGTCGCATGGTTGTTTTCCTGACTCTTATCTTAGTTGAGGTCTTTCGCGAACGAATGGCGCCATCGCTCATGGGCAAGCCGGATTGACGCCTATGCTGAAGATTCCGCTGATGTCGGCGCCTTCGAGAATCGACACGGTCGGCGCGTTGACGGCGATGTTGGTTCCGTTGACGATCAGATTCGGGCCAAGGGTCGCTGTCGAAGTCCCCTGCAGGGTATGTGTTCCCGTGATCGTCTGGTCCGCGAGGAGCAGGTCGACGGTACAACCGCTCCCGCCGCCTCCTCCACCACCACCGAGAAGCAGGATGGTCGGCGTCGACACATTCGAGAAGTACTCCAGCTTCAGCGGGATGTCGTGATCGCGGTCTTCGCCGGTGCTTGTCGACTCGGTCAGGTGCGTGACGCGTAGCATGTTGATCTGAGTGCCGGCGAGGAAATCAAGAACGGCGAAATACTTGCGGGCGGAGCCAAGTTGGATCTGGACGTCCGGATTCCCGTCGGCAAAGCTGATCACCTGAACGCCGCCGGTCAACGCAAGAGAGCTCACCGTAGCAATCGGCGGCTCGTCTGCCGGGTCGAAGGTTCCCGAGCCGTCGTCGAGATAGACGGCGACTCGATCGATGACGTCATTGGCCTGGACCTCGGTGAGCGGCGTGGTGCCGTCGTCGAACAGCAACTCGGCAGTGACGATCTCAACGTCGGTGTCTCCGCCGCGCCCGTTGTGTCGGGGGTTGATCTCGAGGACGGCTCGTTGTTGACCGGCCAGCGGGGTTTGAGCCGGTGCGAGCGACAACGTCGGCAGTGCGAACTGGCCCCCGCGGTTCTCCCACCACGTGATGTCATCCGCACGCGCCGCCGCACCGAGCACATCGAGGTCGCCGTCGCCGTCCACGTCGCCGGTATGAACCGAGACCGCGCCGTCAAAGTCACCGCCGATCGTATGCTCCGTCCAACTTGTACCCGCCCCGGTCAGGTTCTCCCACCAAGTGATGTCGTCGGCACCGAGCGCTGCACCCAGCACATCGAGGTCGCCGTCGCCGTCCACGTCGCCGACATCAACCGAGTAAGCACCGTCAAAGGCGCCGTCGATCGTATGTTCGGCGGGGAAGATCGCATTGCGATGAATCGTCTTGTTCTCAAACCACACGATGTCGTCGGCAAAAGATGCTGCTCCCAGCACATCGAGGTCGCCATCGCCGTCCACGTCGGCGGCATCAACCGAGCGAGCGCCGTCAAAGGAGCCGTCGATCGTGTGCGCAGTCCAACTTATACCCGCGCCGTTCAGGTTCTCCCACCACCTGATGTCTTCGGCAACGCCCGTCCCCAGCACATCGAGGTCGCCGTCGCCGTCCATGTCGGCGGCATCAACCGAGAAAGCGCCGTCGAAGGAGCCGTCGATCATATGCGCGGTCCAACTCGTACCCGCGCCGTTCAGGTTCTCCCACCACGTGATGTCGTTGGCGAGTTGCGCCGCCCCCAGCACATCGAGGTCGCCGTCGCCGTCCACGTCGGCGGCATCAACCGAGACAGCGCCGTCGAAGAAGCCGTCGAGCGTGTGCGCGGTCCAACTCGTGCCCGCGCCGTTCAGGTTCTCCCACCACGTGATGTCGTCGGCATCGGCCGCCGCCCCCAGCACATCGAGGTCGCCATCGCCGTCCATGTCGGCGGCATCAACCGAGAAAGCGCCGTCGAAGGAGCCGTCGATCGTGTGCGCGGTCCAACTTGTACCCGCTCCGTTCAGGTTCTCCCACCAGGCAATGTCGTCGTCAAATTCCGCCGTCCCCAGCACATCGAGGTCGCCGTCGCCGTCCACGTCGGCGGCATCAACCGAGACAGCGCCGTCGAAGAAGCCGTCAATCGTATGCGTGGTCCAACTTGTCCCTGCTCCGGTCAGGTTCTCCCACCAAGTGATGTCGTCGGCTACGTACGCTGCCCCCAGCGCATCAAGGTCGCCATCGCCGTCCATGTCGGCGGCATAGACGGAGACAGCGCCCTCGAAGGAGCCGTCGATCGTATGCGCGGTCCAACTTGTACCCGCTCCGTTCAGGTTCTCCCACCAGGCGATGTCGTCGTCAAGCAACGCCGCTCCCAGCACATCGACGTCGCCATCGCCGTCCATGTCAGCGGCATGAACCGAGACAGCGAAGTCAAAGGCGCCGTCGATGGTGTGCCCGGCGGAAAAAGGAACGTCCACCGCCCAGCCGCGGCCAGCGCCCAAGATCACCAGCGAAAGAGTCAGAAACCTCAGCGCCAGGCGGGGCACCAGGCGGCGAAGGGGTCGATTCGTGCAGCTGTTATTTTCAGACTCGTGAGCTGCGAGTTCGAACATGATTGAACCACAGACCTACGCCGTAGCCCTCTTCGGTGACGGAGAACGGGGGCCTCCGAGACAGCCGTGGACAACCGTCTCTCCGAACTTGCGCGTCCCGAGTGTACACCAAAGCAACGTAAAATGCAGACAGACCATAAGTCACGATATAAAGAAATCCTAATCAAAACCACTGACCAGTGCTGTGTCGTTTGGGCGAGCCGTTCGGAGCCGCGCAGCAAGGCGCGAGCGTTTTGTATGAAGGTTGAGGCTCTGCGGTTGGCTCATCACGGTTTGCGCCGCGGCTCGGCGGGCTCTGCCCGGACTATGGGTCCGATCGGGAAGGCTGCCTAGCCGGATTTGGATAGTGCCGGCCCTTAGCGACGAGCTCTCCCCCAACCCGGAGGCTCATTAAGAAGCTAGCTTTCGGACAGTCCCGATTCCCCGCTCACAGCAGTTCAACATATTTTTGTCGTCCTGTTTTCAGCAACTTCCGCGCTCTCCCCGCCGCCAAACCTCCGAAATTCTTGCACCCTCCTGATAGCCTGAAACCGAAGGAACAAAGGGTTCGGCCGAACCGTTCCGCGTTTAGTAGGATCTTTCGAGCTTGGGAAACCCGAGTCGCCGCAAACCAACGATTGGCGAATCAACGGTATGTGGATCAACGGCCTGTGGGGAAACAAGCACGGCTGCCGCTCGCGTCGGTCTCATAGGAGGCTGGGAGAGACGGAGCCGAGAAAGTAAGGAAGCTTCCGAAAAGTAAGGCAACTGAGCAATAGGCCGCCCGCGAGACCGGCGGACAGGGAATTCGTCGCTACCCCTGGGATTCGAACCAGGGATGATACGAACCTCTCTCCCTCAGCACCGGCCGTCGACCGGGTTCAGCGGTCTAGCCTTCGCCTCTGCCGGGGGGACGCCCGAAAATGGTCGAACCCCGGCGGAAACGTAACAATATCGTCATCCCAGGGCCAAGATGCGGTCTTAGGTATTTACGTCAAAGTAAATACAATCCGGGTGCTGGAACACCAACGCCGACACGCTCGCCTCGGGCTCCATCATCGCGCCGTCAGTCAGTTTCACTCCGATGTCCTCAGGCTTAAGAATCTTGAACAATCCTTCCTGGTCATCGAGGTCCGGACAGGCTGCATACCCGAAGCTGTAGCGCCGGCCGCGGTACTTATTGCGTAGCCTCTCTTGCATCGTCAGCTCCGGCGGGTCGGGAAAACCCCAATCCTCGCGTAAGCGGCGGTGCAGCCACTCCGAGCAAGCTTCCGCCGTTTCGAGCGCCAAGACTTGAATCGCGTGCGACTTCAGATACTCGCCGCGCTGCTTGTATTCCTCGGCTCGTTCCCGCACGCCGTCGCCCGCGGTAACAACGAACAGCGCCACCGAATCGCGAGGCGATCCGTTGCTCGCCGGCACGACGTAATCCGCCAGGCAAAGCCCGTTCTCGCGCTTCTGCCGCGGGAAGGTAAACGTATGCGCCGGCTCCGCCGCACCCGGCTCATAGAAGCGAATCGAATTGCCCTCGCCGACCGCTTCAAAGAAACGCCATAGCGCGCGAACCTTCAAAATCTCTTTCGCTTCCTGTTTGACCTCTTCAACCGCTTGGTACAGCTCGAGCGCCTTGGGGTCGCGCTCGGCGAGCTTCTCTTCGAAGTTGCCGCGGAAGCCCAAGTGGTGCGTATAGAGCATCTGCGGACTGAGGTAGCTCCAGACCTCGGCCAACTGCGGCACGTCGCGCACCATGCGCTCGCCATAGGGAGGCGGCGCGGCGGGCAGGTCACAGCGGGCGCGGCTTGAGCGCTCCGTCGACTCGACGACCGCGGCCGCCGGTTCCTGCTCGATTTCTTCGACGGGCGCACGCTCAGCGGCGAGTTTTTCTCGTTCCCCGGGGTCGCCGAGACGGTTCATCAGTGCTAGACCCGACATGGCGTCCTTGGCGTAGCAGGTCAGCGACTCATAGGCCGGTCCAATCCGCTTACGCGTGAACGAATCGCTCAACGCCGCTCCGCCCACCAGCAGCGGCGCCGATACGCCTGCGGTCCTCAAATCCTGCGCCGTGATGACCATCTGATGCGCGCTTTTCACCAACAATCCCGAGAGACCGATCGCGTCGGGCTTGTGCTCGCGGCATCCTCGAATCAGGTCCTCCGGAGGCACCTTGATGCCTAGGTTGACGACCTCGTAACCGTTGTTGGTGAGGATGATGTCGACCAGATTCTTACCGATGTCGTGGACGTCTCCCTTGACGGTAGCCAGCAGCACCTTGCCTTTCGCCGCGCCCTCGGCCTTCTCCATGAACTGCTCGAGATGCGTGACGGCCGCCTTCATCGATTCGGCCGACTGCAGCACCTCGGCGACGATCAGCTCGTTGAGATTGAACAGTCGTCCGACCTCCGCCATGCCCGTCATCAGCGGTCCGTTGATGATGTCGAGCGGCGCGACGCCCTCGGCGCGCTTGAGCTCTAGATCTTCGATGAGCCCTTGCTTGGTTCCTTCGAGGATGTAGCCGGCGAGCCGCTCGTCGAGCGAGAGATTCTTAGCGGGCTCCTTCTTCACGCGCCCGGACTTGCCGCGGAAGTGCTCGGTGATCTCGGCGATGCGCAGGTTGTTGATCTCGGTGCGTTGCTCGCGCGTCTGCTCGCGACAATCCTTGGGAGCGTCCATGCCCTCCGGCGGAAGGTTCCACAGCAAGTCCTCGGCGAGCTTTTTTTCCTCGTCCGGGATGGCGGCGAAGCGTTCGAGCTTTTCTGCGTTCACGATCGCGAGATCGAGCCCGGCCTTGGTGGCGTGATAGAGAAAGACCGAGTTGAGAACCTCGCGCGCCGCCGGCGGCAGCCCGAAGCTGACGTTCGAAACGCCGAGCACCGTCTTCGCGCCGGGGATGTTCTCCTTAATCAGGCGCACGGCTTCGACCGTCTCAACCGCGCTGCCGGCGTAGTTCTCGTCGCCGGTGCCGCACGGGAAGACCAGCGGATCAAAAATCAGATCGTGCGCGCCGACGTTCCACTTCTCAGCGCACAGCTTGGCGGCGCGTTCGGCGATGGCGAGCTTGCGTTCTCTCGTAATCGCTTGCGCCTGCTCTTTGTCCTCGTCGATCGAGCCGATGACGATCGCCGCGCCGTACTTCTTCACCAGCGGCATTACGCGATCGAAACGCTCTTCGCCGTCCTCGAAATTGATCGAGTTGATGATCGACTTGCCTTGGCAATGCGTCAGCGCGCGCTCGACCGCGGCCGGGTCGGTCGAGTCGATCATCAGCGGGGCGTAGACTTTCTTGACCAGCTCGACGTAGAAGCGATCGATGTCGGCGATCTCTTCGCGGTCGGGGTTTTCGAGATTGACGTCGATGATCTGCGCGCCCTTCTTCACCTGGGCGCGGCCGATCTCCGAAGCCTCCTCGAACTTCTCGGCGCAGATCATTCGCTTGAACTTCCGCGACCCGACCTCGTTGGTGCGCTCGCCGACGAGCAGCGGACGATTGTCCTCAGTAGCCTCGACCGCTTCGACGCCGGAGTAGAAACTACGAGCCCCGCCGCGATGGCGACGCGGTTCGCGGCCGTCAACCATCTCGGCAATGGCTTTGATGTGCGGCGGCGTCGTGCCGCAGCAGCCGCCGATGATATTGAGCCAGCCGTTCTTGACGAAGCGATGGAGCGCGGCGGCCAGCGACTCGGGCGTCTCATTGAACTCGCCGGTGTCGGCGTCGGGGATGCCGGCGTTCGGGTAGCAATGCACCCGGCTCGGCGAGAGCTCTTGGATGGTCCGGATGTGATCGGTCATCAGCTCCGGACCAGTGGCGCAGTTGAGCCCGATCGAAAGCAGATCGACGTGGCTGAGCGAAACCGCGAAGGCGTCGGCGGCCTGTCCTGCGAGCATCGTGCCATTGTCGAAGATCGTGCCTGAAACCATCACCGGGATGCGGCGGCCGATCTCCGCGCAAGCGTCGTCGATGCCGGCCAAAGCGGCCTTGATGTTGCCTGTGTCGAGCGCTGTCTCGATCAGCAGGATGTCGGCGCCGCCCGCAGCAAGCCCCAGCGATTGCTCTCTGTAGTTCGCGCGGAGCTCGTCGAAGGTGGTATCGCCTCGAACGTTGATCGTCTTTGTCGTGGGACCGATCGAACCAGCCACGAAACGCGGTTTGCTCGGCGTCGAGAGCTCGTCGGCGGCTTGGCGCGCCAGCTCGGCCGCGACGCGATTCAGCTCGAACGACTTGTCGGCCAACCCGAACTCACAGAGCACCAGCTTCGTCGAGCCAAAACTGTTGGTCTCAACGATGTCGGAGCCGGCTTGAAAGTACTCGCGGTGGATGTCGCGAATCACGTCGGGGCGGCTCAGCGCCAAGTACTCGGGACAGTCGGCGTACTCAACACCGCCGCGGTCTTCGACGCTGAGGTCACGCGCGTGGATTTGCGTTCCCATTGCGCCGTCGAGCACGAGGATGCGCTCGGCGAGCGCCTCTTTGAGCAGTTCTGTTCTATCTGCGGGGCTTGCCATGATTCTTCGCGGACGCGTATCCTTGGAACTCGTCGCTGCAGGGATACGCAACGCGACCGGAGGAATCCGGCCGCTATCCATAATTATAGAGTTCCGTCGGCCTGCTTCGGAGCCGACTAGAAGCGAACGGCAGCGAGAGCCGTTTGAACGGCGCCGGACGCGCCGTAACGGGAGAGCTACTTTTGCCCAAGACCAAGACCAAGCGCCCTACCGCGGGCTCCGGAGTTTCCGGCTTCGTTTCATTGGCGATGCTCCACTCGCCGCTCGATCATCCCGAGCCGAATCCCGACGAGGGCGGACCTTGCCATGTTTGCACGGCGCGCTGCTGCCGCTACATTGCGATGCAGATCGACAAGCCTGCGGAAGAGGCGGACTACGACCACATCCGTTGGTACCTGATGCACGAAGGCATCGTCGTTTGGGCCGACGACGAAGATTGGTACCTGGAAGTCCGTACCGTCTGCCGTCACCTGCGCGCAGACAACGCCTGCGACATCTACGAAACTCGTCCTCAGATCTGTCGCGATTACGGGCTCCCCGGCCAAGATCCGTGCGAGTACTTCACTGAACACCTAGCCTACGATCTCTTCTTTCAAGACGACGAGGCGTTCGACAAGTGGGTCAAGAAGGAAAAGAAGAGTAAGAGGTGAAGCTACGGCGGGCCGCAACAACCGGTGCGGCGGGGCGGCGCGGCTTCAAACGGTTGAGTGAGAAAAGCCGAGCCCGCCGCGCAGACTAGAACACGCCCTGCCCCTCCATCGTAAACACGAAGACCGGGCCGTTGCCCCGGCTCCTGGCCCGAATTTGACCACGGCTGACGCTGCCGTTGACCGGCAGAAAACGAGCCCGAAGGCTGACTGTCTGACCGGCGCGCAGAAGAAACGGGGGCCGGGGAGTGCCCGGCACGAATATCCCGGTCGCGAAAATAATGCTGAACTGAATATTGCCGCTCGAAGTAATCGACATTATCTCAAGGTCATTGCCTGTTCTGTTCGCGAGAACCTTAGTCAATGTGCGTTCCGTACCGATAGCCACGCTCCCGAAATTGAAATCGGCTAACGTAAGGCGGCCGAAACCCTCGACGGAGACCGACGCCAACTGCTGATTCGGGTCGTTGCTGCTTATTGACAGAGCAGCCATCGAAACAAGATTGGTGTCGGTGGGTAAGTAACGGACCTCGACGTCTTGCTTGGCTCCGGGAGGCACGGTAAAGGGAAGAGCAGGAGATACCACCCCGTAACTCGGATCGCTGCTCGTGATGGAAAGAACGATGAGCTGTCCCTCTCCATCGTTGGAAACGCCAAACTGTTGCGTCCCAATCTCGCCAAGAACGACGCCGCCAAAATTTAGGCTCGTCGGCGACAGCGAGATCTTCGGCGTCAGCGGGGCTGGTTCGACGCCGTTCCCGCTCATCTCGACGTTAACGGCTGAATTGTCGGGATCGTCGCTCGATACCGTCAGGATCGCCGATTGAGTCCCTGCGGCGCTCGGCTGAAAACGCACCGTTACAGGCAGCACCTGGCCGGGCTCTACAGAAACGGGAGGCTGGCCCGAGACCTGTGAGAATTGTGGGGCGTTACTCGTTAGGCCGTTCACCGTGAGTAGGCCTTCACCGGCGTTACGAATGTTCAGAGTTAAGTCTTTCGAAGCGCCGAGCTCGACCGAGCCAAAGTCGAGGCTGCCGGGTGTCACTTCGATGACCCCCGGCGGCGGCCCCGGGTCCGTCACTGCGAGATCGACCGGCTTGCTTGCGTTCTCGCCGAACCGGATTACCAAGGGTAGCGTCGAAGTCTGTTGCGCCACTGCCGTTAAGTTAGCTGAGGACATTGTTTCCTCAAGGCTCAACGTCGCGGGAAGAACGACGTTGATCTGCCCCAGCCCCACAAAACCAGGAGCCAGCCCAGCGAACAGCACAGTCAGTTCCGCCGCGCCCAGGGAAATCGTCGGAGTCACTAGCGAGTTAGCAAGCGGCGAGCTGGATGCAGGACTTCCAGTCGGCGGCGGATTGTCCAGACCGCCAATACCGGTCATGAAGATGACGAGGGTATCGCCAGGTCTAGCTGGGTTGTCACCCGTGACCAGACTTCCGTCGGAGTGCCTTTGAACGATTGGCTCGGAAGTCTCTGGGTTGAGAAAGATCGCTGGAGCGAACTCAGCTACGGCGACTGGCTCAGGCTCGCTCGCCACGCCGTCGCGGACCACCACAATCTGTGCCTCGGCCCCCGGGGAAACCTCAAAAGGTAATTGGAAATTGATCTGCTCCGGTGAGATAAAGAACAAGGGGCATGCGATGCCGTTCGCTTCGACGCGCGTCCCGGCTAGCTCGATCGGGAGGGGCGTCCCGGCGGCGGCAGCTAGTATCGAGGTCAGTGAAGTCCCGAACAATGACGCGATTTCTCCAGGAGCCAACAGAGCTTGAAAGCTGGCTCCATCCACCACGCCGCCGCTATTGATGATTGGGGTTCCAGACGACTGATCAGGACCAGCCCCTTCCAGCTTGACTTCCAAGCTCTCGTTATTTGGGGCATTACTATGTATTAGCAGTCGCGCTTCCTGGAGCCCGTAGTCGGCCGGTGAGAAGGAAAGAGTGACCGGCAACTCGCCGCCGGGCAGGATCGACAATCCGCCGCGAGCTCTCGCTCTGAACTGAGTATCAGTACCTGAGATTGAATCAATCGTTAAGTCGGCGGCGCCGTCATTGCGAATCATCAAAGTCGTTTCCGCGATCTGGCCGGCGGCAAGCTGCCCGAAGTCGACCCGCGGGGCGGAAAGTGAGATACTCGGCGCCGCGGGCTGGACCGGACCTGCGGTCCTCTTGGAGTCTACGGACTGAGCCTCGCACGGCGACAGGAAACACAAGAAGAATACTGGGAAAACGATCCAACTGGCATTGTGGCGCTGGGTCATTGTTTTCTTGACTATGCTGACGGGTTGAATCCGAGATATTCGCTTTGTTCCTTGCACTCCCGCATTATATCGGCTCCGGCGATAGATGGATTCCATCGGCCGATTGTCGCCGGATTCCGTTAGTTTGAGAGGGCCCACGGCGCCACAGCGGCAGACGGGGCCCTAGACGCGCCAGCAATTGGTCGCTAGAATCGTGGGCGAGCCGATGGTGCTGATCGGTTCAAGAAGGACTCGTGGAAGCATTCTCACGCCGCAAGGCTCTCGAGCTGTCCGCTCTCGGTTTCGGCCGCGTCGCCCTCGCGCACCTGATGGGTGACTCTTCCGCGGCCGCTCCCGCTGTCCCCATCTACAACGACATTCGCAGCAGGCCCGGCCACTTCCCGGCCCGGGCCAAGGCGGTCATCCAACTCGTCCAGAACGGCGGACCGAGCCAGATGGATCTTTTTGACCCGAAACCGCTGCTGGCCAAATACGCCGGACAGCCGCATCCGGACGGAGTCGAGATCCACCAGCCGGGCAACAAGAATACGCTGCTGCCATCTCCCTTCTCGTTCCGCAAGCACGGCCAGTGCGGCATGGACGTCTCCGATGCGTTGCCTCATCAGGCCGAGATTGTCGACAAACTCTGCTTCATTCGGTCGATGCACACTGAGCACAACAACCACCTCGAAGGGTTGAATATGTTGCTCACGTGTAAGATCTTTCCCGGCCGGCCGGTGATGGGCTCGTGGATCACCTACGCGCTCGGAACCGAGAATCAGAATCTGCCCGCCTACGTGGTGCTGCGCGACCCGGCAGGCTACACGATAGGCGGCAAACAGCTTTGGGCGAACGGCTATTTACCCGCGCTCTACCAGGGCGTTGAGCTCAACATGAAAGGCTCGCCGGTGCATCATCTCAAACCGTCGGAGCCCTTGCCGCCCGGCGTGCAACAAAGCAACCTTGACTTCCTGCAGCGTCTCAATACTCTGCATCGCGATCAGCGTCCGGGCGAGAGCGAGCTCGATTCCCGCATTCAAAACTACGAGCTCGCCGCCCGCATGCAGGTCGAGGCGATGGACGTACTCGACCTCAAGGGCGAGTCCGACTCGGTTAAGAAGCTCTACGGCGTCGACGATCCGGTCTCGGGCAAGTACGGTCTGCGGTGTCTGATGGCGAGGCGTCTCGTCGAGGCCGGCGTGCGCTTCGTTCAGGTGACCACCAGGCCCGGCCAACCCTGGGACCATCACTCCGACATCAAGAAGGATCTCCCGAAGATTGCGACGGAGACGGACCAGGGCGCCGCGGCACTCGTCCAAGACTTGGAGCAGCGCGGCTTGCTCGACAGCACTATCGTGATGTGGGCGGGCGAGTTCGGGCGTCTGCCGACTACCCAGAACGCCCAGGGGCGCGACCACAACCGCAACGCCTTCACCCTGTGGTTCGCCGGCGGCGGCTTCAAGCCGGGGCTGATCTACGGCGAGACCGACGACTTCGGCTACAAGTCGGTCATCGACCGCGTCAGCGTGCCGGACATGATCGCGACCGTGGTGCACCAACTCGGGCTCGACCACCGCAAGACGCAGTACCCGCACGGCGGACGCCTCGAGACGCCTTCGGACGTTACGGTTAGCGGCGCCCGCGTGGTCGGCGACTTGCTCGCGAACGAGGCGCACGCCGCATGATCGCCCGCGGTCTGTTCGTTCTGGGATTACTCTCAGCGGCCTTGCCCGCAGCGCCGACAGCGGACTCGGCGCCCGTCTTTGAGAAAGACGTCCTGCCGATTCTCTCAACCTACTGCTTCACTTGCCACGGCAAGAGCTCACCGGAGCTGGGCCTCGATCTCCGCACCGCGGCCTCGGTCTTGCGCGGGAGCTTCAACGGCCGGGTCATCGAGACGGGCTCGCCCGAACAGAGCCGTCTTTTCCTGAAAGTCTCGAAGCACGAAATGCCGCCGCCGGCTTTCAAGAGCGAAGTCCCCGTGGAAGATGTCGCCGTGATCCGGCGCTGGATCGAAACCGGCGCTCACTCCTCCGCGGCCAACGAGATTCCCGAAGCGTCGCAACGTCAGATCACGCGGTTCGAGGAGGAGGTGCTGCCGATCTTCGAATCCCGCTGCGTCGCCTGTCATGGAGAGACGCCGCAGTCCGGGCTCGATCTGCGTTCGCTCGCCGGGGTGCTACGCGGCGGCAAGCACGGCGCTGCAATCGAGGAAGGCTTCTCGGAGAAGAGCGTCTTGATTCGACAGCTCGAGACCGGCGCGATGCCCCCCAAAGGGGTCGGCGAACCACTCGCCACGCACGAGATCAGGCTCATTCGCGCTTGGATCGATGAAGGCGGTTTCGCGGATCACGTCGATTTGGGCAATTCGCTCGACCGCGCCTTCACCGAGGCGGAGGCCCCGCAGATCACCGCCGAAGACCGCCAGTCGTGGGCGTTTCAGAAGCCAATCGGCGTCGAGCCGCCCTCAGTCAAAGGAGCGGACCGCGTAAGAACGCCGATCGACTCCTTCGTCCTCGCCAAGCTCGAGGAGCACGGCCTGAGCCTGTCGCGCGAGGCGCCCAAACGCACGCTCTTGCGGCGGGCCTACTTTGACCTGTGGGGCCTGCCGCCAACGCCCGAGGAGACTGCTGAGTTTCTGGCCGACGAACGCCCCGACGCCTATGAGTCGCTGCTCGACCGGCTGCTCGCTTCTCCAAAGTACGGTCAGCGTTGGGGACGCTTTTGGCTCGACGCAGCAGGCTACGTCGATACGGCGGGCAAAGACTTTCAGTCCGAACGGGTCAACCTCGCGCCCGGCATCTGGCGCTATCGCGACTACGTCATCGACTCCTTCAACAAAGACAAGCCCTGGGACCGCTTCTTAACCGAGCAACTGGCCGGCGACGAGCTCTACGATTGGCGCAACTCCGAGAGCTACAGCCCCGAGATGCTCGAGGCGCTGATCGCCACCGGCTACCTGCGCACCCAGCTTGACGCCACCGACGAGGACATTTCCGACCGACCCGTGGATCGCTACGAAGCGATCTTCGCCATGCTCGACAAGGTCTCCGGCAGCTCGCTCGGGCTCACGCTGTCGTGCGCGCGGTGCCACTCGCACAAGTTTGACCCGATCCCGCAACGCGACTACTACCGCTTCCTCGCGTTGTTCACCGGAGCCTATAACCCTTCCGCCTGGATTCAGCCCAAGAAGCGGCTGATGTACACCGTGGGCGAGCCGGAGAGAAAAGAGATCGAGGCGCACAACGAAGCGGTCGACGCCGAGACGAAGAAGCTCAACGAGCAGATCGAGAGTATCCTCGCTCCCTATCGCGAAAGGCTCATCGACGCAAAGCTCGAAGGCGCGCCCGAACCCGTTCGCGCCGACCTGAAGCTCGCTCTCAACACCGGCGCCAAGGATCGCGACGGAGTCCAGAAATACCTGGTTGAGAAGTTCGGCTCGTTGGCCGAGACGGCCGACGAAGAGCTCGACGCCGCGCTCTCGCCCGAGCACGCGGAGGCAGTAACCGCCCTTCGCGAAGACCTCGAGACGTGGAAGGGTTATCGGCGCGAGCTGCACCCGATTCGGGCGCTCTGGGACGGCGACGATCTGCCCGCTATCCGCTTGCTGCAGCGCGGCAGCGTCGAAGCGCCAGGGCCCCAGGTGACGCCGGGATACCTATCGGTGATGTGCCCGCCAGGCAACGATTGCACCGCGCAGCCTTCGCCGAATCGCGCCGGCGCCACCACCGGCTACAGGCTCGCGCTGGCCGAGCATTTGACGAGTCCGAATCATCCACTAACCGCGCGCGTCATCGTCAATCGCCTGTGGCAGCATCATTTCGGCGCGGGCATCGTGGCCACGCCGGACAACTTTGGGGAGATGGGTGCGCAGCCATCCCATCCAAAGCTGCTCGATTGGTTGGCGGTCGACTTCACACAACACGGCTGGAAGGCCAAGCGGCTGCACAAGCAGATCATGCTGTCCTCGGCCTATCGCCAATCTTCAAAGCGCGGCGACAACGGCCGTGCCGAGCAGGCCGAGACCCAGGATTCGGACAATCGCTTGTTGTGGCGGATGCCGCTGAGGCGGCTGGAGGCCGAGGCGCTGCGGGATTCGATCCTCGCGGTCGCCGGCCGTCTGGATGTCTCGCTCGGCGGCCCGGCGGTGGAGCTCACCGCGCGGCCGGACGGCTTGCAGTTGGCCGAAGGCGACGGCGCGGAACGGCGCAGTGTCTACTTGCTTGCTCGCCGGACTTGGCCGTCGACGTTCCTGTCTGTGTTCGATTTCCCGAATATCGATACGACATGCAGCCGACGCACTACGTCGGCGACGCCGCTGCAGTCGCTGACGATGATGAACAGCGAGTTCCTGTTGAACAATGCACGCGCCGCGGCGAGTCGGCTGGAGGAGCGAACCAACGGAAGCTCCGACCCGGCGACGTTCACGCGAGCGGCCTATGGCTCGCTCTTCGCCCGCGATCCTACGGCTGATGAGATGGAGCTGGCGCTCGCGCACATAGAGGACCAGCGCAAGCTTTACCAGAGAGCCAACACCGCACCTGACGGAGCCTGGGCCAAGGCCGCTGCGAATGTGGTTCACATGCTGCTGAGTTCCAACGAATTTCTCTATATCGATTGAGCTCGTCTCCTGTGAGAAAGTTCCGGAAGCCATGCCACCGCGCCGGAGCCCTTGCCAGTCACCACAACAAGCAGGGTGCGAATCCAGATCCGAATTGATCCGCTGCCGGCGTCTCGTGAATGCCGTCTCGCGGGTCGCGCTGGGGAAGGAGCGGCGCTAAAGGATAGTCTTCCTGACGCCTCCAATGCCGGCCCGCCTAGCGTGCGAGACGGTGCAGCCCCGTGTTACGACCGGCGGCTGCTAGACTCGGAATTAATGCCAAAGAAAGCATTGATCACAGGAATCACTGGGCAAGACGGCAGCTATCTGGCCGAGCATCTTCTTAAGCTCGGTTACGAAGTCCACGGCCTGGTGCGTCGCGTCGCGCTCGAGCAGCCCGACCTGCGACTGAGCCGCATCGAGGAAATTCGAGATCGAGTCACGCTGCACTCGGCGAGCCTGGGCAACTACGCCAGCATCTACAGCGTGATGGCGCGCGAAGAGTTCAACGAGTGTTACCACCTCGGCGCCCAAAGCTTCGTAGCGGAGTCCTTCAGCGACGGCTTCACCACGCTCGACATCAACATTACCGGCACCCATCACATGCTGGCGGCTTTGCGCCAATTGCAGCCGAAGTGCCGCTTCTATTTTGCCGGATCGAGCGAAATGTTCGGCAAAGTGCGCGAGGCTCCGCAGCGCGAGGACACACCGTTTTACCCGCGAAGCCCCTACGGCATCAGCAAGCAGGCGGGCTACTTTCTCACGGTTAATTACCGCGAGGCCTACGATCTCTTCTGCTGCAACGGTATTCTCTTCAACCATGAGAGCCCGCGACGCGGCGCGGAGTTCGTCACCCGAAAGATATCGATGGGCGCAGCGCGGATCAAGCTAGGCCAGGCCTCGGAACTCTACCTTGGCAACCTCGAAGCCAAACGCGACTGGGGGCACGCGGCCGACTACGTACGCGCCATGCATTTGATGCTGCAACAAGACGAGTCGGACGACTACGTGGTCGCGACGGGAGAGACGCACAGCGTGCGCGAGCTCTGCGAGCTGGCCTTCGGCGAGGTTGGCCTCGACTACAGCGACTACGTCAAGATCGATTCTCAGTACTATCGTCCCGCCGAGGTGGAGCTGCTTGTCGGCGACGCGGCCAAGGCGCGGGTGAAGCTGGGCTGGGAGCCGACGGTATCGTTCGCGGGACTGATTCAAGAGATGGTGCAGTCTGATCTTGAAGTGCTAAAGAGGTCGTCTTCCTAGAGTCGCCTTCACCACCTTCTTGATCCCGAGCCGCTCAGCGACGCGCGATGGACCTGCAGCATCGCTTCGATTCGGGCCTTAAGATCCGCGTAGGCGGCCAATGTGCGGCCGAGGGCGATCACGCTGGACACTGATACGATCCCGACGAGGCTGCTCATTTCGTTACCTCTATCGACGCATGGCGCTCGGCGACCGCCGTCTCCGACCGTGGAAGTTGACTCTAGAGGCCATGGACTCTGCGACCTTGCTCGATCGAGCCGGAGCTCAACCAGGGTGGTGCCGTTCCGGGCCTGGGATTGCGGTGATGAGAGCTTTTCGCCGCGATCATGCTGAACGGTCTTCCGAAAACCAGACAAGGCCTCCGCTCGCGGAGGCCTTGTAGGAACGTTCGAAGATGAGTGAGCGGCGAGCTAGCGCCTCGCCGCTCGGCGGCGAAACAGCATCATCGCCAGCAATCCGCCGCCGAACAGGACAACGGTGGTGGGCTCAGGAATGGGGCTGTTATCGGCGCCGATGAACTCATACGCGTAGAAATCGAAAAACTCGGAGCCGATCGGGACGTCGCCCGTCAAGGAATCGAACACGAAGCTGAAGATAAACGGGCTTCCAGCGACGACTCCTAGCAGCGCGGGGTCCGTTAAGGGACCGATTGGAACGGCGGAACCGGAAATCGTCGCCAAGCCAGGGGTGACGACGATACTGGCCCCGGCAAAGGTGAACACTATACCTTCGGTCGGCGGAACTGCGTCGACGCCCAGCATGCCGGTGTTGGGGAAGGGGTCTGTAACAATCAACCAAAATCTTCGCATCCGTTGTGAGATTCACGCCCTCGGGAAAATCGCCGCTGCGCTGCTCCGGTTTTATGATTCTAACGTGGACTCGCTCGGAGGCTTCGCGGGGCTCGATTGAGGCAACGTCGGTCCGGTTCCGAGAGGTTTGGCCGGCGTAGGAGAGGCGACGGAGGTGCTGACCACAGGACGGCGGGCAGACCAACTCAGTCACCGTCTGGTTTTGTCCGAATGGAGGACGAGACGCGATTGGTAAGACCGGCTTGCTCTGAAAAACAAGGGGCGGCTCATGCTCGCAACCGTCACAACGCTGGCGGTGACCGCCGAGAGCGGGGGCGCTGCGCCGCCGGAGAGTATCTGTCCGATAAGCTCGTTGCGCTTGCGCCGCTGGGCTTCCAGGACCTCGCTCGGCGTTTGCCCGGCCGTCTGACGGCGCCGCTTCTTGCCTTGCCACCACTCAAAGGAAATAACGCCCGGGCCGCGGGTCCAGCCGTATCTCGCGCCAATTCTCTCCAGAGAGGCGAACCTCCAGACTCCGGAGGGCTCGCGGATCTTCTTGATGATCCGAACTCGCTTAGGTCGCGCCATGGCTCGATCGCCTGGTGTCGAGAAACTCTGAATCGTCGACACCAACGGCAGGAGATCGCCAGCAAGTTATTTCACTACAGCGAGTTAGGAATATATGGCGGAGAGAGTGGGATTCGAACCCACGGTAGAGTTTCCCCTACACACGCTTTCCAAGCGTGCGCCTTCAGCCGCTCGGCCATCTCTCCGCTACGTCCCATTATAGGGGCTAGGCAGCTCAACCGCCGCTCGAGGCGCTCTCAGCGAAACAGTAGAGCGCGCTCTTGGTGCGGATGTAGAGCTTGCCGTCGGTTATCACGGGCGTGGCGTGGATCGTGTCTTCGAAGTCGCTGACCGCGATCACCTCCCATTCGGCGCCTGGACGCAGCACCGATACCACGCCCGGTTCGCTGGCGGTAAAGATTTTTCCATCGGCCGCCACCGGCGACGAGAAGTATCGATCCATGGCGTCGCGCAAGCGGCCTTGTTTGAGCACCGCGCCCGTCTCCTTATTGAGAGCCGTGAAGATGCCGCCGTCTTTGACCATGTAGAGCACGTCGCCGTAGAGCAACGGAGAGGGGACGTTGGGCAGGCTCTTGTGGTATTTCCAGACTACAGCCGTCTCGGTCATATCGCCCTGACCGCCGATCTTGATCTTCTGAACGGAGTTGACGACCTTGCCCTTGCGGCGATGGTGCACCCATTCGCGCTCGTTCATCGTTTGATTGAGGTCGAGATCGAAGCTGGCCCAGTCGTTGCCCACGCGATCTCCAATTGCGGCGGTCGCTTCGTCCTGCGAGAGCGCTCCGTCGGCGTTCTTGTCGAAAGCCTTCAAAGTCTCTTCGAAGGTTGGGACGTCCTGTTGCTGGCCGAGGTCGGCGCGGCCGGCCCAGCCGAGCACATAGGCGTAGTCGCCTTCTATTACCGGGGTGGGCTTGAGCTGCCAGGTGAGGGCGTCCACCCACCAGATGCGCTTCCCGGTCGCGACCGAGTAGCCGGCCAGACTGTAGGATCCGGCGCTTACAAACTGCAGCTCGCCGCCTTCAGGCCTCCAAAGTACGGGCGTCGAAAAACCGCGCAACGCGATCGGGCGATCGTGACGCCATACGGTCTTGCCGGTCTCTTTGTCGATCGCGAGCATGAACGAGCCGGTCTCGGAATCGCAGACCTGGATGATCTTGCCCTCGGCCAGGATCGGCGAGGCGCCCAGTCCCATCGGGTTGTTGAACGGCCCCAGCGGCACTCTCCAAAGCTCGTTCCCGTCGGGACCGTAGCCGACCAGCCCGGCGTCTTGGAAGAACGAATACACGTTGCGGCCGTCGGTGACCGCGCTCGGCGACGCTGGATTGTTGGGCTCGCGCAGTTGTCCGGCGCGCTTACGCTTGATCTCGCGCCGCCAACGAATGCGGCCGCTTTCACGATCCATGGCGATCGTGAAGAGGGTGTCGCCTTCAAAGCCGGTCAGGAAGATCGCGTCCTCGCCAAATACCGGAGAGGATAGCCCGTCGGGCAGCTCGGTCTTCCAGACGACATTCTTGTCGGGGCCAAACTCGGCCGGTATGCCGGTATCGTCCGAGACTCCGGTGCCGTTTGGCCCCCGGAAGCGAGACCAGTCGGCGTCGGCGACGAGAACGGTTGCAAGCAGCAGGATCCATTTCAGACGTCTAAACATCGTTGACGATCTCCCAAGTTTTCAAATCATAGCGTACCCGCCAGCGGCTCTCCCATCGTCCAGCCTCAGGCTGCGCGCTCCCGACGCAAAGAGATGCAAGGAGAACGCGGGAGGCATACCACTTCTTGGTACTTTCGTCCGGTAGGGCGAGTAAGTTAAACACTCGATTCATTTACGCCGTAAGCCCTATGTGCTGATGGTACGGCGGTTTCTATCATTAGAGCCGTACGATATCGCTACAGGAGCGGCAAGACCTTGAATACCCGGATCAGAAAACCGTTCGTCTCCCATGGTTCTAGAAGCGGGCCCAGACGAGGCCAAGTCCTCATTCTGATCACCCTTGCGATGGCGTTCATTATCTCGCTCGGCGGACTCGCCGTAGACACTATCTACGTCTACACGGTGAAGGTCCGGCTAACGACCGCGATCGACTCGGTAGCGCTAGGCGTCTCGCGCGCGCTCGGGCGGGGGGTAACCATCGCCGACCAAGGCGTCAACATTGCTCGGACGGCCGAGCTGCTGTTCCGAGCGAACTTTCCGGATCAGTTCATGATGACCGGCGTCACGTCTCGTATCACCGACGGCCCGAAGATCTACGGTCCGAACGTCACTCCCAGTCAATACTTCGAGATCGACGCCACTGTCCCCCAAGGCAGCCGAGAGGTTCGACTGATCGGCGAGGTTCAAGTTCCAACGTTCTTCATGCGGGTCTTCGGGCCCACCCATACGATGGTCCGGCACGCCGCGCAAGCCACCCGCCTCGACGTGAATGTCGTGCTGGTACTCGACCGCTCGGGCTCGATGCAGCCGGCGTGGCCCGACTTGGTGGATGCGTCGACCTTCTTTCTCGATCAGTTCGACAACACGAACGACAAGCTCGCCGTCGTCACATTCGGCACGAACTCCGGAGTCGACTTCGGTTTGAATACCGGGTTCAAGACCGGCGACGTCGCGAAGAACATCATCACCGGCCAGGACACGCCGGGCAGCGCTCTCACGAACAGCTCGTGGGGGCTGTGGCAGGGATACGCCGAGCTCCTAGAGGACAACAACGCGGACGCGCTTAACGTGATCGTGTTCTTCACCGACGGCAACCCGACCGCCTACACCGGGCTGTTCGAAGTAAAGACGACTCCGTCGGCGACAGTGCCTTGGTGCGACGTGACGCCGGTGGAAGCGGTGATCGGAACAGGCGGCAACTTTGATTGGGACGTGAGCGACATTCGGCGCTTTGCGAATCCGTACGGCAAATACCCATCCAACTATCCGAACGGCCGCGATTACGTCATCGTGGACGGACCGGGCGCCGCGAAGGTCTGCCAGAGCAATGGGGGCGGCTGGAGCGATGCGAGTCCGAACGCGACCGACGACGAGAATCTATTCGCCACCGGCGTTTGTTTGCCCCAGAACTGGACGCCCTCCTATAAGAACCCGCCCGGCGGCTCGCAACGGGTCTTCAGCACTTCAGTACCCACCGAAGGCGCTGCCTACGGCGTCAATCCTTGCGATCCGAATCTCAGAACCACCAGCAGCTCCGCCACATTGCGGGGCAAGCACGTCCATCGCACCGCGAAGACGCTGGCCACCAATGTGACGTCGGACGCGCGGAACGTCTCTAACGCCCTGGGAGGCGTCTACGTCTATTCCATCGGCCTTGGCGCCATCGCGATCGATCAACCGTTCATGGAGCGGTTGGCAAACGATCCCAACTATACCGGCTCGATACAGGACGGCTCGCAAACCGTAGGCGAGTACTTTAGCGCGCCGACGCCGGCGCAGCTACGACAAGTGTTTCAGCTCGTCGCCAACCAGATCTTCCGTTTGATTTCGTAGCAACGGAGCCGTTAGTCAGAGCGACAAGACCTCCCTCAGGCCGGCCGAGTCGGAGCGCGCCATCTCAACGTATCGCTCTCTCAGAGAGCAGCGTGAGAATCGGACCTCCGACCCGGCCGGACGAACCCCGCCGGCGGCTCCACCGTCTCCATCGGTGCGGAGAACCTAGCAAACTCACAACGTCACCCGCCCGCGATTCGGCGCGCCGAGACGCGACGCGACGGACTGCAAAAGCAGACTCAGGTTGTACAGGGTTTCTCTAGTACTTTGGTCCGCCCTCAACGTGACGAGAGACGGAGCGAGGTCGTACGCCACTTCTGGTACGTAGGTCATGGGTGTTAGTAAGGCACGATGCATTACTGACTAGGCTAAGGCGCTTCTTAGCGAGCGACTTGATCCCGCCTTAGACTTCTCGCATGGGAACAAATGCGGACGTGAGAGCGGATAAACCCGGGAAGCGCAGGAGAAGGCCATTTCTTGCCTCAGCGGCTCGGGGGGACCGGCGACGAGGTCAAGTCCTCATCTTGATCACGCTCGGCATGGGATTCATGTTCTCGCTAGGCGGCCTGGCCGTCGACATGATCTACGTCTACACCGTCAAGGTGCGCTTGACCACGGCGATCGACTCGGTCGCCTTGGGCGTGTCGCGGGCGCTGGGGCGCGGCGTCACCGTGGGCGATCAAGGCATCAACATCGCTCGTACCGCCGAGCTGTTGTTCCGCTCGAACTTTCCCAGCGACTTCATGATGACCAAGGCGACCTCGCGCATCGCCGACGGCCCGAAGATCTACGGCGCCAACGTCACGCCTAGTACTTACTTCGAGGTCGATGCCGGCGTTCAGCAGGGCATGCGCGAAGTCCGACTGACCGGCGAGGTTCAGGTGCCCACGTTCTTCATGCGCGTCTTCGGCACACCGGACACGACCGTGCGGCACGCCGCCATCGCGACTCGCCGCGACGTCAACGTAATGATGGTGCTCGACCGCTCGGGCTCGATGGAGGACGCCTGGCCAGATCTTGAGGAGGCAGCCCTTTTCTTCCTCGATCAGTTTGACAACACGACGGACCAGCTCGGCATCGTCACATTCGGAACAGGCGCTCGCGTCGATCTTGCTCTTAATACCGGTTTCAAGACCGGAAGCCTGGGCGAGAACATCATCCTTGGCCAAAGCACGCCGGACAAGGCCTTTACCAACAGCTCCTGGGGGCTCTGGCAAGGCTATGCCGAGCTGCTCGAGGACAACAACCCGAACGCGCTCAACGTCTTGGTGTTCTTTACCGACGGCAATCCGACCGCCTACACCGCCGACTTTGACGTCAGGACATCTCCGCCGAGCAGCGGCACGCGGCCCTGGTGCGACGCGACCCCGGTCGAAGCTGTCTTGGCGACCGCCGGCAATCTTGATAGCGACGTGAATCAGATGAGACGCTTCGCGCCTCCCTACGCCTCCTATCCTGCCAACGTCACCGCGGACGGCCGTGACTACGTCATCGTGGATGGAACGGGCTCCGACCAGGTTTGTCACAGCTACGCCACCAGCGGCAGCAACCGTTGGAAGAGCACCGCTCCCTTCGCCGAAAACGTCGAGTTGGTGTTCGAGCCCAGCAACTGTCTGCCCCAAACCTGGACGCCCTCCTACAAGAACCCTTCCGGCGGCTCGCAACGAACCTACAACACCTCGGTCGCGACCAACGGCTCGTCTTACGGCGTCAACCCTTGCAACTCCAGCCTTAAGTCCACCAGCAGCGGTTCCAGGTATACGCGCGGCAAGCACGTCCATCGTACGGCGAAGACGCTGGCCGTCAACATAGCCTCGGACGCGCGCACGATCGCAAACGAGCTCAGCGGAACCTACGTCTACACAATCGGTCTAGGTACGCTCGCGATCGACGAAGACTTCTTGGAGCGGCTGGCAAACGACCCGGACGCCACCAGCCTCGTCTCCGACGGCAGCCAGACCGAAGGCGCTTACTTTGCTTCGCCGACGACGGCCCAGCTCAGGCAAGCGTTCCAGCTCGTCGCCAATCAGATCTTCCGCCTCATTAACTAGAGCGGAGCCTTGACCAATAGGCACACCAGAGTTGCGATTTACACCAATCCTCAATCCGCTCCGGCCGATAAGGATGGTGTTCGGATTGACTTCGAGAGCCGCGTCCCAGGATAGCGGGAGCGGACAACCGACAACCGACGGAGGAAAACAACCATGGATCCAACGACACTTCGAATTGTTCTCGGCATCGCGTCCATCGTGCTGCTGGCGATGATCGTGATGCGCCGCAGAAGCCGTCAGGCTCAGTAGAGTCGGTCGCTGTGACCCAACTCGAGTTGGGGCGGGCGGCAGGTTAGAGCGTACGGTTCGGCGAGCGAGGCGAGTCGGCGCGGTCAGTCGTCGCGGACGATCCCGCCGTCGCGCATCTCGATGTGCCTGTTCGAGACGAAGTGAGCGGCATCGGGATTGTGGGTGATCATCAGGATCGTCTGCCCCAAGCTTTCGTTGAGCTGCTTCAGCGTCTGAAGCACCGCCTCAGACGACTTCGAGTCGAGATTTCCCGTCGGCTCATCCGCCAACAGGATGCGTGGATGGTTCACAATGGCGCGCGCGATCGCCACGCGTTGCTGCTCGCCGCCCGATAGGGCATAGGGCTTGTGATCGAGGCGATGGTCGATGCCGAGGATCCGCAACACTTCGCGAAATTCTTCGGTTTCGGGCTCGCGGTTGCCGGCGATGTCGCGCGCGATTTCGATGTTCTCACGCGCAGTGAGCGTGGGCAACAGGTTGAACTTTTGGAAGACGAAGCCGACCCCTCGCTTGCGCATGTCGGTCCGCTCGGAGTCTTTCATCCCAGCAAGATCGCGGCCCTCGATCCGAACCGAGCCGCCGGTCGGAGGTGTGAGCCCACCGATCACGTGGAAGAGCGTCGACTTGCCCGACCCCGACGGGCCGATCACGGCGACGAACTCTCCGGCCGACACCGTGAGGCTGACGCCGCGCAACGCCGGCACGTCCACTCCGCCCATGTGGTACGTCTTTTCGAGGTCTTGGACTTCGAGGATCGGTTGTTTAGACATCGCGGATTGTTACTCGTAGGCCAATGCGTCGATCGGGTCCTGCCGGGCCGCCCGCGCCGCCGGATAGAGCGCTCCGAGAGTCGAACCGACTACGGCGATCACGGCGCTCCAGAGAAGCCACTCTGGATCGATCAGGATCGTAATCAATGGGAAATTACTCTCGGCGACCGCCTTCCCAAGGTAACCGATCCCGAAGCCAACTAGAATGCCCATCGCGCACACCGCACCCGACTCGCGCAGTACGACTGTGATGATGTAGGCCTTCGAGCCTCCGAGCGCCTTGAGGATCCCGATTTCGCGAGTTCGTTCTAGAATGGCCGTGTACATGGACAGCAGTACGACGATGAATCCGATTGCAACGGCGATGGCGATGATCACGTTGACGAACTGTCCCGCCATGGCCTGAATGTCGGCCGCAGCTAGCGCCAAGAAATCTTCGATGGCATAGACCGGATAGGTCGGCAATGCCTGCTTGACCTTCGCAATCACGTCTCGCGTCTCTTCCGGGTCGTGCAGCTTGAGGAAGAGCTGGCTGTAAGAGCCTTCCCAGCCCATCACGTCTTGCATCGTCGCGATCGGCACGAAGACGCGCGACATCTTGCCGGATTCGATGATGCCTACCAGAGTGAAGTCGCGGTTGAGGAATCGCACCTTGTCTCCTACGGAGAGCTTGCGGTGGCGGGCGTAGACGTCGTCGACGACGGCGTCGAACTCGCCCTCAAGCCCGCGTCCCTCAAAGAAGCGCACGCCGTCGGCCATTACGGTGAAGCGATCCCACTCGACGCCGGTAATCGTCTGCAAGTCGCCGGGCGTGGAAACGACGACGCCCATGGCGGACTGGATCTCGGGGAAGAGCTCCACGAGCTTTTCGGCCATCTTCTCGGGGATGTCGGCAGCGCCGAGGCTCATGGCGGCGCTCGAGGTAGAGGGCCGCACCATGATATCGGCGCCGACCCCTCGGGTGCGCCGCTGCGATTCTTGAAGCAAACCGTCGGAGAGGCCGACCATGAGCAGGATCATGGCCACTTCGACGGCGACGGCGAGCACGCTGAGGCCGGTGCGAATCGGCCGGTGCAAGAGATTTCGGATGACGAGGCGGCTAATCATTGACTGCTTGAGCGGTCGCGTTGTCGGGGTTGTCCGCTCCGAGCTTCTCGACCTTGATGCCGTCGGGCGGCTCGAGCTCGAACGAGGCGTCTGGAACGTCCTGATTGAGGCCGGGCTTGAGGGTCGTCACGCTGAGAGTGTAGCCGTCTGTGATACGCGTAATGACAACCGTCTGCGCCCACGGCAGGGAATTCTCTTCCGACCAACCCATGTAACGGGCGTCCGTCACGACGTCGGCGTCCCTGGCGTAGATCTGAACGCGAGACAGATCTAGCCGAACGCGGTCGAACCATATCTTGCGGGTAATGTAACGCTTACCGTCGGAATCCTGACGTTCGAAGACGACGACGTGATAAGCCGAGTTGCCGTCGACGACGTTGTCGAGCACGGCGCTCTCGTCGTCGGCGGGCGGATCGATCATCAGGGCGTCGAGGATATGTTGAGGGCGAATGTTTTCAAGGCGCTTTTCCGAAGGCGACTCGACTTCGTTAAGGCCGGTGAAGAAGCGCTTGTTCCAAGGTAGATGCACCTTGAACGTCTTTCCGTCGGAGACCATGTCAAGCGCGCGCTGACCAGTGACCGGCACGTCGGCTTGGGCGCGGATGAAGCCTGGCCGGCGAATAACAATCGCGCCGCGGACATCAGTGTACTCGGTGCGCTTCTTGCGGTCGTCGCTCAAAACGGCGATCTGCATCTCGACCGTCGCGCGCATGCTCTCGACGTCACCGAAACGGCGCACTTTCGCCCTCAGCTCATCGAGCGACGCGGTCTGTGCGACGATGGGAGGCCCCGATACTTCGGTCGTCCGAAAAAGACACCCCGCGCTCGCAGCCACGAGAGCAAGAAGAATCGGAAGCAACGTTCGAGACGGGGGTCCTAGAGGCAACGATCGGCCCAGTAGATCCAAACTATTGATTATATCAACCGGCCGGCGTGAAGGCGTAATGTTTCAGATCGGCGTGCGGCGGCTACTTGTGCTGCAACTCCCAGTCGTAGCTCACACCGGGATCGTTGTAGGCAATGCGGCCTTCGTCGGATGGGTCGTAGTGGCGGCTAGTGAGATAGACCAAAATGCCGGGGTCGCTGCCGACCACTTTGTAACCATGGCCGACGCCCGGCGGAATCCACAGACGCCAGGGCCTCAAGCTTCCGACGTAGAGGGTGTTGCGCGCCCCGAACGTTTCGGCGTCGGCGCGCAAGTCGACCAGCACGACTTGGAACATCCCGGAGACCGCCGTCCAGTAGTCGGTCTGCTTGCGGTGATAGTGGAACGCCTTGATCGTGCCGGGATAGCTCAACGCCGCCGAGACTTGGGTTTGGTCGGCAGGCAGCCCAGCCGCTTTGCCCTGTCCCAGCCGAGCGACTTCCAGGAAGTAGCCGCGGTCGTCAGGCCAAAGCGGGAAGGGCTCGATCTCGACGCCGGGAATCAGCGCCGGAGCATCGGGCTTGAGAATCACGTCGCCTAGTCCGTGATCGCACGCCGGGCATGCCAATTTCGGTGTTTCATCTTCGGAGCCCAGCAGCCGGACCGGCCGCGCGGGTAGGGATGAGGCCATCTTCAAATCCTCTTTACTCGTATCTTCGGGCTAGCGCTATTCGTGGCGGTTTAGGCTCACGACGCGGAAATACGGTTTGCCTTTCTCGGCCGGGTCAGCGTCGAACGTTTGCTCGGTCTTGGCGGCATCGTAGCCCCTCCACAGCCAGGTTAGAGCCTCGGGCAACTTCGAGTCGCCGTTTGCGGAGCTGTGCTGAGCGTTGCCGAAGGTGAACTTGAAGTCGTAGTCGCGCATCTTGAGCGAATTGGCGAGCTGGATGTTCTGCAGCGGCCAGCTTCCATGATCGTTCTCCAGATCCGAGGAGCCGTCCTCCATCCAAATACGGATGTTGCGCTTCTCGGCCTTGCGCACCAACGAAGGAAAGAACTGGCCGCCGTCGAGCACGTCGGCGCCTTTCTCATCTCCGGACCGCCAAGCAATCGCGGTGTAGCTGCCGATCCGCGAGATGACACGGGCGAAATTCTTGGGCTGTTGCCAAGCGGCGTTGAGCGCGCAGATGCCGCCGGAGGATTCGCCTCCGATCGAACGGCTGTAGCCGTCAGCGCGGAGCTTGTACTTCTTTTCGACCTCGGGCAGGATTTCGTCACTGACAAAGCGGATGTAGCGGTCGGTCGTGGTGTCGTATTCGACGGAGCGCATGCGGCGCTTGCCGACGTAGCCGGGCGCGATCATCACCAACACCATCGGCGGGATCTTTCCCTGCGCCTCAAGATTGTCGACGACGGTCAACAGCCGCGAGCGGGAATTGCGGTGGGCGTATTTTTGGCCGTCTTGCCAGACCATTAGAGTCGCCGGCTTGGCCGGGTTGACGCCGGGCGAAGCGTAGTACCACCAGTCGCTTTTCATCCCAGGGAAGATCTTGCTGACGTGCGCCTGTTTCTGCGAGAGCTTGCCTTGGCGGACGCCCGCCTGAGGATAGTGATCTTTGGAGTAGGTGCGTACGTCACGGCGGAGACCGATTCTCTCTCCGTCGGCCTGGAACTGGAAGGCGTGCGAGCGCCCGGTCTGTAGTTTCGCCAGCTGAATCCATAGGTCGCTCTGATCGACCCGGCGAGCCTTGCCCGCGGCGGGCCGGTCGTCGACGAAGAGGCTCGGCTCGCTCGCGGACCGTATCGCAAAAACGAAGTCCGGACGGTAGCTGACGTGAGCCCCGTCCTTGAGCGCCTCTGCGCCGAGGTGCTTTTCGAGCGCCGAGCGCAACTTGGGGCCGTCGGAGTTTTGCGCCGTTTCGACGAGCCTTTTCTCGGCCTCGGAGTCGGCGGCCGACAGCATCGCGGCGCAGACGAGCAGGAGCAGTATGTTGATTCGCATACGTTTTGGCTGACCCGTCAGTTTAACGCGATTCTGGTTAGTTCGCATGGCGCGCCGAAACGACGCGACGCTACAATTAGAGTCCCTTGAAGACTCGACTACATGGCCCGATTGCCGCTTTGATTACTCCTCGGACGCCCTCGGGCGAGATTGATTTCGGCGGCCTTGAACGCAATATCGACCTCCTAGTTGAGCGCGGCGCAACCGGACTGGTGCTGACCGGCGGAACCGGGGAGTACTTTGACCTTTCGCTGGACGCCCGGCTGCTTGCGCTGGAACGAGCCGTCGCCTTCAATGCCGGACGGCTGGCTCTGATCGCTTCCAACGGAGGGGCGCGGCTCGAGGAGTCGGTCGCGCTCGCCGACCACGCACTCGCGGCTGGGGCGGACGCAGTCTTGTTGCCGCCGCCGCACTTCTACCGTTATGGCCAGCGCGACCTCGAGGCGTTTTACCGCGAAGCCGGGCGCCGCATCAACGGCCCCCTGTTGATCTACAACCTCGCCGGATTCGTGAGTCCGATCGAGACCGAGACGGTCGTACGACTGATCGAAGACGTCGACAACATTGTCGGCGTGAAGGACTCGAGCGGCTCTACAACGACGCTCGAGACGTTGACCGTGCGCGGAGACCTGGACGCGATTCGGATCATCGGACACGACGGCGCGTTGGTCAAGGCGCTCGAACGGGGCTGGCTCGATGCGGTGATTTCCGGACCCGCGGGAGTGACCCCCGAAGTCATTGTCGGTTTGTTTCGTGCCCGGGAGGCCGGCGATGAAGCTCGCTTCCGGCAGTTCGCGGCTCTGCTGGCGGAGGCGCTCGATCGCCTCGACGCCATGCCTTATCCATGGGCGCTCAAGCGGATCGCTGAGCTTCGCGGGTTGTTCAAGGCCGATCTGCCGTTCCCTCCGAGCGAAGAGAGCGGGCGGATGCTGCGCGAGCTCGATGCTTGGTTTGGGCCCTGGCTGGAGCAGGTAGCCGCGCTGTCGACGCCTAGACTTCACGCCTCCTGAAGGTGAGGCTGATTCCTCGCCGATTCCATGCCTCAACCGCGCGCTTTCGCACGCGGCTCTGTTGGGTGGGCAGTCGCGTCTAGGGCTGCGGCTGTTCGGGCGGCGCCGGCGCGGCGGTCCCGGTATCGTCCACGATGTCGCCGAAGGTGATGTCGACGTCGGACTTGAACTGCTTGTAGTCGTCGTACTTGATGATCATCCGGATGCGTACGTCGCCGTTCTTGAAGTGCAGTACGTCGTCGGCGCGGGTGTACACCGGAAACCAGTACTTGTCGTCGATCTGGTTGCGGTAGGTCTCGAAGCGCGGGAACTGATTGTCCTCGTTCTTCTTGAGCTTGCCGATGCCCTTGCCGTAGGTCTTCACGATCTGAAGGTCGAGTTGGTCGACCCAGATTTGACCCTCGAAGTAGCGCTTTCCTTTCTCAAGCTCCTTCGGCTTCACCGCAAACGTGTAGGTGTCGATCTCGTCGACGAGTTGCTCGCCCAGGTAACGGATTTCGTACTCATGCATGTCGGCCTGGGTCATCACAAAGGGCTGAATGCTGCGCAGATCTTCCATGTCTTGAGGAGTGAGGACGATACGGCGCAAGCTAGACACAGGCGCATAGACGACGCGCTCGGTACGCTTGCCTCCGGAGGTGAAGATGATGTCCTGCACCAGCTCCCACTTGCCCGCGGCCCGATCTGACTCGTTGTACTCGACGATCTTGACGCTCTGGCGGTAGGTGTAGTTCTGTCGTGCGGCTGAGAACTCCGTTTCCTTGGCTACGAATCGCGCAATGATCTCCTCGACCGGGATCTTCGGGTCGCCGGCGGCGGTCTCCGCCGCGCCCAACACGCCGCACAGGGCCAGAGAGGTAAGGACGAAAGAGAGCGCTCGCAAGTATTTCATTCGATTCGTTCCTTAAATCGGACCGCCGTTCCGTATGGACGCGCCCAAGCAGCTGTAGGTTGCTTCTGAGGTCACCTTACCCGAGGGCGGGCTTGCGGTCAAGGCGACCGACCCCTATCCGGTGCGGCGCCGGCGGACGATTCGCTTCGGCTCGATGCGGAACCAATACGCCAGCAGACAGAGCTGATTGCTCCAAGTGGCCCGCAGGTAGCCTAGCTCTCGCCAACGCCGGGCGGACGTTACCGCATCGGCGTCGACGATTGCGACGCGCCCCTGGCGCTTCAGGCGGCGAATCAACTCGTAGTCTTCCATCGCCGCCGTATCGGGAAAGCCGCCGACACGATGAAACGTCTCGGCGCGGGTGAAGATTGCTTGATCGCCGTAGGGCAACTGCCAGAGCCGACAGCGCCAAGAGACGGTCAGTTCAAGCCAGCGCGCCGCCGCGCCGCTCTCGTCGAGCTTGAAGCGGAAGGCGCCTGCGGCGACTTCCGGCCGACTTAGCGTTTCGATGACGCGGCGCGGAAAATCAGCCGGCAATCGCGTGTCGGCGTGGAGAAAGACGAGGGCGTCGCCGCGGGCCGCACGCGCCCCGGCGTTTTGTTGGGGCCCGCGTCCCCGCGGCGTGTGCAGTACTCTCGCGCCGTGGGCCTCGGCAATCTCGGCGGTCGCATCGACGCTGCCGCCGTCGACGACGATCACTTCGCCTACTCCCGAGCCGCTGAGGTTGGCGAGAGTATCCGCGATGCACTCGCATTCATCGAGCGTCGGAATCACGACGGAAATCTGAGAGGCCTCAAGGCTCATGGTCGACCAGCTGGACCTCTGCCATTCTGGCAGCTCGCGCCTAGCGGCGCCAGGCGAGCAGCCGCTTGAACAGCGCGGCAACGCGCGGGGTGAGGCGGGTTCGGCTATACGCGTCGGCGGCCTTCTTGATGATCTCGGCTTGCGTCGGGTAGGGGTGAATCGTTCGCGCGATCGTTCCCAAGCCGGCGCCGGCCGTCATGGCCAGGGTGATCTCCGATATCGTTTCTCCGGCGTGACGCGAAACGAGCGTGGCTCCGAGAATCTTGTCGGTCCCCTTTTGGACGTGTACTTTAAGAAACCCCTCGCGCTCGCCCTCGAGGATCGCCCGATCCACGGTCGACATCTCGATTCGGAAGGTGTCGATCTCAATGCCGCGCTTGACGGCCTCATGCTCGTAGAGTCCGACGTGAGCGACTTCCGGATCGGAGTAGGTACACCAGGGGATGGTCAGCGCGCTCGTCTTGTCGCGCTTGAAGAAGAGCGCGTTGCCGATGACAATGCGCGCCATGGCGTCGGCGGTATGGGTGAACTTGTAGGGAAAGCAGACGTCGCCGGCGGCGAAGACGTTCTTCGCGGTCGTGCGAAGCTGATCGTCAACCTTGACGCCTCCGCGGAGGTCGAACTCGACGCCGACCGACTCGAGGCCCATGTTCTCTACATTGGGAGCTCGGCCGACGCCTACCAGAATATGATCGACCCGCAACTCGCGGACACCTTCGCCGGCTTCGAGCAGGACGATACGCTCGTCGCCTTCGCAGCGTACTTCTTTGACCTTGGCGCAACAGTCGAGCTCAACCCCGTCGCGGATCAGAGCGTGTTCGACGATGTCGGCGGCGTCACGATCTTCTCGGGCGAGGACCTGCTTCTGCTGTTCCAGCAGGGTAACCTTCGAGCCGAAGCGGGCGAAGGTCTGGGCCAGTTCGACGCCGATTGGTCCAGCGCCGACCACGGCGAGCCGCCGCGGCAGCTCGGTGAGCGAGAATACGGTTTCGTTGGTGAGAGCCCCGGCTTCCGCGAGGCCGGGTATGGGAAGCTGTGCGGCACGCGCGCCCGTCGCGATACAGGCTTTGGCAAAACGCAGGGTCTTGCCGCCAACCTCGATCGTGTTCGATCCCTTGAAGGCGGCTGAGCCGATAAAGACATCGATGCCCAAGCCTTTGAAGCGGGCCGCGGAGTCGTGATGGGAGATGCCGGCACGGAGCTTGCGCATTCGTTCCATCACGGCGCCGAAATCGAGTTCGAGCCCGGCCGGAACATTCACTCCAAATTCGCCGGCGGCGCGAACGTCAGCGTAGGCCCGCGCGCAACGGATCAACGCCTTCGAGGGCACGCATCCGGAGTTGAGGCAGTCTCCACCCAGCAGATTGCGTTCAATCAGCGCGACCTTCGCGCCCAGCCCGGCGGCGCCGGCGGCCGTGACCAGCCCAGCGGTGCCTCCGCCGATCACGACCATGTTGTATCGGCCTGATGGCTCGGGGTTGATCCAATCGGGCGGATGCGTATTCTGGACCAGCTCGCGGTTGTGCTCGTCGAGCGGGTGCGCTTCGGGGATGGCTTCCGCAATGGCTTGGAAGTCGGTCATCAATATCTCCGGGGGGCTTGTCAGCGAGCTTCGTTGAGCGACCAGTCATAGTCTAGCCAGCGAACCTCGACCTGCGTGCCTGCGTCGAGCGCTTGCTTGAGTGCTGGGACGTAGCGCGCGGCGAAGACCGTTGCCGAACCGGCTTGCTGCGCGAAGTCGCCGCCGTACCAGTTGTAGAGCTGGGTCAAATGCACGACGCCGCTCGACTCCTCGAAGCGAAACCAACGATCGCCCGAGTGCGAGGAACGAGTCTGATCCTCGAGTTGTTCGTCGATGCGCGCAGCGACGTAAGCTTCTTTGCGGAGTCTGGGACACCCGACCGCGGCGCAGACGAGGGCGAAGTGAATGCGCGGTTCGGCGAAGTTGGGCCGGATCGTGCGGTGCTCAATGTCGTTGAGGCTGTAAATCTCGCCGGCGATGTCCCAGCGCCGAGCATCCCAGCGCTGCTGCTCGGGAATGTCGGTGATCGAAGCGGTCGGGTAGTGTTCGAGGATCAGACGCAGAGTGAAGGCGTTGTAGGCGTTGATCAGCAACGCAAGCTTCTGGTCGCGGCCCATCTCCTCGAAAGGCGCCTCGGCCAGCGAAGCAAGGTAGCGATCGAGGTCGGCCGAGCGCTCGCCGAGCCCGCGGTAATCGACGAAGCCCTGATCGTCGACGAAGGTCGCGAGCAGTTCGTCGAAGAGTGAATGGTCGAGGTCGGGTCCGGCGGCACGGCGCTCGTAGGTTTCGGCGAGGGTGACTTGGGGCGGGCCGACTAAACCCTTCAGCGCGTCGCGCTCGATGTAGGCGTAGACCGCAGAGCTAAATAGCGCAACCGCGACCGCGGCGATTACGACAACACCGCGCAGCGAGGCTGGTTTCGCCTCGGGCTCGGGGGTTTCTTCTTCCGCCTCCGCGGTCTGTTCCTTGATTGCTCGCGAGGCGATCCGCGTGACATAGACGGTAACCGCGACCGTGGCCGCCAGCCCGACGGCTTTCAGTGCAAGTTCGGCGTTGCTCGCTCCCCCGGCGCCGGATGCCGCAGCTAGGCCTTGCGCGCTGATGGAGCCGATGTAGACGTACATGAAGGTGCCGGGGATCATGAAAATAAAGCTCGTCAACACGCAGGGCCAAAAGGGAATCGCGGTGACCCCGTAGAGATAGTTCTGTAGGTTGAACGGGACCGCCGGCGAAAGCCGCAGAAGCGCCACGATCTTCCAACCGCCCTCGCCGATAGCGCGATCGATGGCGCGAAGTTTGGGGTTCGCGCGAGCCAAGGCCGTCACGCGTTCACGTGCAAAATAGCGCGCGATCAGGAACGAAAGGGCGGCTCCTAAGGTGGCGCCGCAGAGCACCGTGACGGTTCCCTTGAGTAATCCGAAAACTGCCCCGCCGGCCAGCGTCAAGGCAAACCCGGGCAAAAATAACGTCGCCCAAACAGCGTAAACGCCGGCGAATATCAGAGGCCCCCAGACACCGAGGCCCGCCACCCAAGCCTGGAAAAGCCGCAGCAGGTTGTCGATAGGCAGCGCCCGCAACAGCAGAACGAGCGAGGCCAGCATCAGCAGCAGCGATGCAGCCCGCACCCAAAACGCCCAACGGTTCGTTTTTTCGCTTGCTTTCTGTTCCAATTTAGCGCCGACCTTCTCGATTGTACGATTCGGCGGATGTGTAGGAGGAGTTACCCTCGACGCGCTTTGAAGAATCTCCTCGCCGTCGGATGGTCGTAAACCCCTCGTTATGGAAGTACGACCGGGAATACGGGCTCACCCTAGGGGAACTCGGGTAATGACCCGCATGAAATAGGCGGATCTTCGGATTCCTCAAGCTCCGAAACGCCCCGTACAATCGTGAGGAAAGTTGGGTCCCCCCCAGACAAAACGTCCAATACCACGGAACATAACGACATGGCGCCAATGCAACTAAGTTTGCCGTCCGGGAAGGCCGACTTCAATCTCGAAGAGGCCGCCGGCGTGCTCGGGATCAGCGCGCACGAGCTCAAAAGTCTCGTGGAACAACGCCTTGCAGACGATAACGCGGCGATGGGCAACATTGCAAAACTGCGTTTCCGTCCGGCGGATCTGATCATGCTCAATCTGATCAAGACGCCTCAGGCCGTCGGCGATCTCGACTGAAGTCTTTCTAGATTGGACTCTTTCTTGCTCTCTCGTTCGGAGAGGAGCTCGTGCAGCATCGACGCCGGACCGGGTCGGCTGCTTTGCTTCCAGCTCGGTTTCCTCCGTCTAGTAGAGTAAAGGGCGGATGAGCTTCGCCGAGGTCGGCGTGCTCGGGAGACGATGCGCGCGATCCTTATCGCTTGGCTGACCTTGGCGGCATCGGTCGCGAGCCTGCCTGCGGCCGAGGTGTTTCCGGGCGTCATTCGGCGAGTCGTCTTGCCGCCGTCGCCGTCTCCAGGACCGCTCGTCGGCGATCTGTTTTTCGCCGTACCCCCAGGGGCGCGCTGGGTCGTGGTCGAGGCGACCACTGGGGACCCCGAGCGCGACTTCGATCTCTTCTTGAGTCTGGGCCGAACCCCCTTTGAGAACGCTTCGGGCGTCGTAGCGGATTTCCGTAGCGAGTCGCCGGGGCCTGACGAGCACATCCTGCTGAGCTTGAACAGCGCTCCCCCTTTGCAGACAGGCTTGTACAGGCTCGTGCTGCGATCACAGACGCCCGACCGCGAGATGAGGGTTTCGGTCAAGGTAACGATCGATGTCGGCGGCCCGACGACGGGCTTCGTCGCCTCCACCTTCGACGCCGGCAACAACGAGGGTTGGCGACACAACTTCCCAGAGACGGACCTCGCCGGAGCGTCCACAGGGGATTCTTCCGCAGCGCTCGCTGTCCCGCCGGAGGAGGTGTTGCGATTGCTGGAGCCGGGAGGAGAGAACCAGGATTTCTTCGTCGCGCCGCCCAAATTCTTGGGCGACCTTTCGGGTTTTATCGACGCGTCATTCCGTTTCGACTTCGTTCGCTTTGACGGACCGCTGTCGTTGTTTCCGATTGAGATGCGTCTGATCGGCGAGAACGCCGCGTTCGCTTGGCGTGGGCCGGTCCCTGATCTCGGGGAGACGACCGCCGTGGAGGTTCCTCTGCTCGCTGAGGAGTGGAGCCGAATCGTAGGCGCCGCCTCCTTTGAGGACTCCCTGCTCAACGTCGTGCGCCTTGAGGTCAGCGCAGACCAGGCGCCTGGCCCGGAGACGAACGACCTCGACAATTTCATCTTCGAGGGGACGCCCGCGCCGCCGCCGCCGGGCGGGGCGCAGCCAGGCGTTTCGGACTTCGAGTCCGGCATCGAGGGTTGGCGGCGCAATCATCCGCCCGTCGTGTTGCCAGGCGCCATTAACGGAACCGAAAACGCGGCAGTCGCGCAGGGGCTCGGGGGGCGCAACTCCGAACGCTTCTTACTGTTGGTCGACGGCGACGGATTCAACCGTGATTTCGCTGTGGCGCCCCCGAAATTCTTGGGCGATCTAGCGCGGCTCGACCGCCCCTGGTTCGAGTTTTACTTTCGCCAAATCTCGGGAGATAACCCGCGTTTTCCGGTCAAGCTCAGGCTGATCGGAGCCGGATCGGCTTGGGAGTGGTCGGGTGCTCGGCCGCGCCAAAGCTGGGAACGATTCTTCGTCGCGCTGCAGCCTGAATTCTGGGTTCACTTTTCTGGGCCTACGGATTTCGATGCGACGCTGCGGAATGTGGCACGGCTTGAGATCGCGATGGACGTGGTCTCGGGCGAAGAGGCGCACGGCCTCGACGACTTCGCCCTGCACACTGGATTCGTGGCGCCAGGGGGACGCGCCTTGGTCGTCACGCCCCCATCGTTTGAGCTGTCGTTCGCACCAGATGACGGCCCGCGCGTCGAATCGCTTCGTATCGACGTCTCGGGCGGCGGCGGCCTCGACTGGGCGGCGAGAATTGAGCCTTCGCAGGCTACCTGGTTGACGCTGCACGCCCAGGCAGGCCGCGCTCCCTCGGATGTGGAGCTGAGGGTTGACCCGAGCGGCCTCGCGCCCGGGCTGTATAGAGCGAGCGTTCTTGTGCGCTCTTCCGAACCCGGCGTCGAGGCACGGCGGATCGAGGTCACGATGATCCTCGGCGAGGACCCGCGCGTCCCAGTCGTCAACGCGGGCGGCATCGTACACGCGGCTCACCCGTTGGCGGCGCTCTCGCCTGGAGCGCTCGCCTCGCTCTTCGGCCGCAACCTAGCCGAGGCTCCGCTTGCGCTCGACTTTGACAGCGGCCGACTGCCTACCCTAGCCGACGGCGTCGAGGTATGGTTGATCGAAAACGATGATTCGTTGCTCGCGGTCGCCCCGCTGCTCTATCTCGGGCCAGAACAGATCAACTTCCAGATCCCCTACGAGCCTTCCGGACGCAGCGGCGCGCGCCTGATCGTGGTACGCGACGGCCGGCGCTCTCAGCCCGTCAGCTTGGCGCTGGCGCCGACCGGGCCCGGCATATTCAGCCTCGGGGGCGAGATAGCGTCCGTGACGCGGCTCGACGGCTCGATCCACGGTCCGGCCGGTCCAGCGGCGGCGGGTGAGACTCTGACCGTGTACTTCTCTGGGGCGGGCGTGGCGCGGCCGCCTCTGGCAAGCGGCGAGCCGGCTCCGAGCTCGCCGCTGAGCGCTCCCGAGGCCTCGTTCTCGGTGCGGGTCGGCGGAATCGAGGCGACGGCGTTGAGTATGGCGATGTCGCCTGGCTTCGTCGGACTGACACAGATCAGCTTCGAGGTTCCGGCCGGCCTACCCGCGGGGCGCGTGATTCTCGAGATCAACGTTGGCGGGCGGCGCTCAAACGGCGTGTTTCTCTGGGTGCGTTGACCCTGCTCCGAATGCGGCCACTGGGCGAAAGCATCGAGTATTCACGCATTCCACCACTCACTCCGTTCGTGTCTCGTGGCGATTCCGGCCGTTAAGTCTACCGGGGAACTGATTCGATATCGCGCAGAATCTCATTCACGATGTGCTCGGGTGCGGCTGTCGCGTCGGCTCTTCGGTCGGCTTGGGCATAGGAGTTGCGGCGCGCGGCGTACAGCGCTCGAAACTTCTCCGGGTCGCTCGCCAAGGGACGGTGTTGCTCACCACGAACTCTCTCCCAGAGAGTCTCAACCGGGGCATCGAGCCAAATTGAGACGCCGGCGGCTGATATGGCGCGGCGGTTGCGCTCGAAGGTGAATGCCCCGCCCCCCAGCGCCGCTGCGCGCGGGTTTCCGTCGCGCGCCAATCTCGCCTGTTCGACGAGCGTTTCGTGTTCGAGGCGGCGGAACTCGTCCTCGCCGTTTTCACTAAAGATGCGAGCGATCGGCTTGCCGGCGAGGGCCTCGATTCGTTCGTCGAGATCGACGAATTCCCAGCCAAGATGCTCCGCCAACAGCTTACCGACGGTCGATTTGCCGCAGCCCATGAAGCCGGTAAGGAAGATCGCCTTCACGCCTGTGAGTTTAGCCGGCTCCGCCGTCCTCGGTGCGGCGCATCCTGCCCATTCGCCCGTAGACGATCGCGGGGAACAGCCGTGCAACCAGAACAAGCAACCAGCCGATGCGCGGCGTAACGACCGTACGTTTGCCGGCGCGCAGCCCCTCGACGACCTCGTCGGCGCACTGCTCGGCGGTGATCAGAAACCGCTTCTGCGCAGCGACCAGCGCGGGGATCCGGCCCTGCAAGACATTTTCGCGAAAGCTTGTCTCGACGAACCCTGGGCACATCGACAGCACTTGAATCCCGCGGCTCTGGACCTCGGTCCGCAAGGCGTCGGAGTAGCCGTTGAGAGCGTACTTCGATGCGGTGTAGACGCTGAGCCAAGGGAGCGGAACTTTGCCTCCAATCGAGCTGATGTTGACGATGGCCGACCCGGCCGTCATCGTCGGCGAAAGGCGCCGGATCAGCTCGACCGGCGCCAAGAGGTTGAGCGCCATTAGATAGCGAACCTTCTCCGGATCGGACTTGCTGGCGGGAGCGTAAAGGCCCACTCCGGCGCAGTTGATCAGGATGTCGATCTTGCCGCAACGCCCAAGAGCTTGATCGCAGAGCTGGGCGATAGAGGCGGTCTCGGTCAAGTCGGCGGGAATCGCGTGAGTCTCGACCGGGGCAAGCTCGGCGGCGAGCTTGTCGAGCAGATCGGCCGAGCGTGCGGTCAGGACGAGTTTGGAGCCGAGTTGGGCGAAGCGGCGGGCGCAGGCCCGTCCGATGCCCGAGGACGCTCCCGTGATGAGGATGGTTTTGCCTGCGAATTGCATTTGAACAGCGGCGAGTAACGCCAAAAACCTTCAATCCTATCACGATGCAGCGCCAGGCTTGGCTCTCTCAGACTCCGGCCAGCAACCTCAGAGACCCCTGGGCACGTCTAGGGCAATTGGACTATGTCAGGTTCGCGAGAGCAACGTTAGAATGGATGTTCGAGCCATAGCAACGCAGCGATGACGCCCGATTCTGCGGCGAGCCATTAGCGTTCCAGGCGAAGCGACCGGCGACTAGCTCGGGCGGATCGAACCCGCTCAGCATTTTACCGTGCATATCCTCGGCATCTCGGCCTACTATCACGACTCGGCGGCGGCGCTCGTCCGAGACGGCGAAATTGTCGCGGCCGCGCAAGAAGAGCGATTTACGCGCAAGAAGCACGACCACAGGTTTCCGAGACATGCGGCGGCGTACTGCCTCGAGGCCGCCGGCATCGAAGTCGGTCAGCTCGACTCGGTAGTCTTCTACGACAAGCCTCTGCAGAAGTTTGAACGGTTGATTGAGACTTATCTCGATTACTCCCCGAGCGGCTTGCGCTCCTACCTCAGAGCCATGCCGCTGTGGCTCGGCGACAAGCTTTGGATGCGCGAACGCATCGCCGAGGATCTCGACTTTGACGGCAAGGTGCTCTTCACCGAGCACCACGAGTCTCACGCTGCAAGCGCATTCTTTCCCAGCCCGTTCGACCGCGCGGCGATCTTGACCATCGACGGCGTGGGCGAGTGGGCCACGTCGAGCTACGGAGTCGGGGCCAGCAACGAGATTCGGTTGACGGCGGAAACACACTTCCCGCATTCGCTTGGCTTGCTCTACTCGGCCTTCACTTACTACACCGGTTTCCGAGTCAACTCCGGCGAGTACAAGGTGATGGGTTTGGCGCCGTACGGCGAGCCGACGTTCGTCAAGAAGATTCTCGACGACCTGATCGACTTGCGGCCCGACGGCTCCGTGCGGCTCAACATGAAGTACTTCAACTTCTGCCAGGGCCTGACGATGACCAACGCGGCCTTCGACCGGCTGTTCGGGGGACCGCCTCGCAAACCGGAATCGCGCGTCACCCAGCGCGAGATGGATCTGGCCCGATCGGTGCAAGAAGTTACCGAGGAAGCGATGTTGCGCATGGCGCGCCATATTCACCAAGAGACCCGCGAGCGCAACCTTTGCATGGCGGGCGGAGTGGCGCTCAACTGCGTCGGCAACGGCCGGCTGTTGCGCGAAGGGCCGTTCGAGAACCTCTGGATTCAGCCAGCTGCCGGAGACGCGGGAGGCGCGTTAGGAGCGGCGCTCTCGGTGTGGCACCAGTACGAGAATCAACCGCGCCGCGCCCCGAGCGGCGACGCGATGCGCGGGTCTTACCTCGGGCCCGAGTTTTCAAACGACGAAATCGAGGCGCGTCTCGGCTCGGTGGGCGGGCGCTACCGCCGGCTTCAGAAAACCGAGACCGCGCGAACGGCGGCGCAGGCTCTGGCCGACGGCAAGGTCGTCGGCTGGTTCCAAGGCCGGATGGAGTTCGGGCCGCGCGCGCTCGGCGGACGCAGCATTCTGGGGGACCCTCGATCGACCAAGATGCAGTCGGTGATGAACCTCAAGATCAAGTACCGCGAGAGCTTCCGACCCTTCGCTCCGTCGGTGCTGCGCGAGTCGGTTGCGGACTACTTCGAGATGGATTGCGACTCGCCCTACATGCTGCTGGTAGCACCGGTTCACAAAGGGCTGCGCATTCCGATGACGTCGGAGCAAGAGAAGCTGTTCGGCATCGAAAAGCTGAACATCCCGCGATCCTCGATCCCCGCGGTAACACACGTCGACTACTCGGCCCGGGTGCAAACGGTTCGGCCGGAAGTTAACGGAGCCTACTACGATCTGATCGCCGAGTTTCATCGCGCAACTGGTTGTCCGGTTGTAGTCAACACCTCGTTCAACGTCCGAGGCGAGCCGATCGTTTGCACGCCCGAGGATGCCTATCGTTGCTTTATGCGCACCGAGATGGATGTGCTCGTCGTCGGCGACTGCATACTCGAGAAATCCGCCCAGGACGAAGTCGAGAAGGACACGAGCTGGCAAGAGGAGTTTCAGCTTGACTAGCAAGCCGGTGAGCGACAAGCAGGCCCGCAAGTCGGCGCTGTTGGTGGGCGCGGTGCTTGCGGCGATTGCCGCCTGGAACGTCTACAAGCAGCGTCCGACGCTCGCCTGGGCTCTCGGCGCGCCGGGCGGGCTGCTCGTTCTGATCGGACTGCTGTCGGCGGCGGCGGCGCAGCTCTTCCATCGCGTCTGGATGCGTGTAGCAGGCGTGCTCGGCTGGGTCAACAGCCGCATTCTGTTGTCGCTGCTATTCTTCTTGGTGCTGACGCCCTACGGATTAGCGATGCGCCTCTTCCGCGATCCGTTGCGGCGGCGAGGCGGGCCGGCGGATTCCTACTGGATTCCGCGCAAGTACCCGCGCCAGCCTCGGGAACGCTTCGAGCGATTGTTCTAGACGGGAAGGCGCCCGGCTGGGAACGAGGCTCTAGGACGGGTGCGTTCCTAGTTAGTGGATCTGAACCCGCGTTTTGAAGCCACGCGCGCCAAGAGTTACCCGGTGACGTCGGAGAAGCCGCAATCGATGCTTACTTGCCGGGCTTCCCTGAACCCATGGATGCGGCGACCTCCGCAGAGAGCTTGTACTCCCAATCCGTGGAAGCAATCTCCACGATTGCCCACTTCGAGTCGCTTGAGCCGGAGGCGCTCCGATCAAGCTCAACCCCGGTAAGCCTGGCATTCGCGAAATTCATCTTCCACGTGACCAGGCCCTTCGTGACTAGGTCAAACTGTCCCTCGCAAGCGTGGTCTTCAATCAAGGCCTGATAGAGTTGGGGAAAAGACGCGGTCCAAGCGACCTTAAACCACGCTGAGGCTTTGTAAGGCTGGCCCTCTGATCCGGTCTCCGGGTGACTGTGCGCGGGGTTCATTGACAAACCGAAGCCCGAGACAACAAGCCACTGAGGGTGCTTGACCTCAATAGAAGCGCCCTTAATCAGGGCGCCGTTCGCGGTCAGGCGCAAGTACCCAGTGTCAGCCACGGCTGCATCCTCCTCTGACTACGGTTTCCACGGGTTCCGTTTCGGCGCGACTAGCGTCCAGGACTTCCCGTTTGACCTTACTGCCCGGCACTAGGGTAGACGACCAACGGAGACGATGCAAGGTTCTTTGCGCACGTGCGATTTCCTACCGGACTTCCGGGCGAGCATCCGCGCCAGCCGCGGGAGCGCTTCGAGCGGATGTTCTAAACGGGAGGGTTTTCGGGGACGGAGATCACTCTTTCGGTCTCAGATCGGTTACCGGAACCTGGCCTTCGAAAAATGCCCGCACCGGCGCCGCCTCCGGACCCTCGAGCGTCACGCTCAGCGAAACTTCGTGGGAAGGACCTAGCAATCGGATATCGATCCGGTCGAGATCGTCGTAGAGGCGCACGTAGGAAATCGCATTGACGTTAATCAAGCGATTGCGGATGCGAAGGAACTGTGCATTCATGCCGGTTGAGACCCCTTGTTCGCTCAGCAAGCCGCTGAGCTGAAAGAACTCATTCTATTCTATCCATCCGCCGATACGGCGACCGGGGCTAGGTCAAGACGTAACATCCCGGCGCGATGCAAGATGCGGACGCGCATGACCCGATCTTCGACGGACGCCAAGCGACGGCGCAGCTCCGCCGCCTCGGCGAATGGTTGCTCTGCCTCTTGCTCGCGGCCGAGTCCGACGCACGCGGCGCCTAGCGAAGTCAGAAGGGCGCAACGCGAGACGGGATCTTCGCTCACCGCGTCGAGTCCGGCGGCGGCTTCGCGCTCAGCCTCGCCAAAGCGTCCTAGCTCGGCGAAGAGCCCGGCACGCAAGGCGTGCAGAAGGCCGCGAGCCTCCTCGGGCGTTCCCTCGATCGCCAGAGCCTCGACCAACGCCGCCAGCCGGGCGGCCGGCCAGAACGGCGCAATCAAGGTGATCACGGCAAAGACTTGCTGTGGGGGGCGCCGTCCGTCCTGGACGCTCTCGCGCATACGCTCGGCCATCTCCGGCGTCTCGGCCTCGTCGCTCCACCAAAGGAGCGCGCGCTCGAAGAGCAGGCGCTCTTCGGTAGAGCCAGCGTAACGCATCAGATTCGCATAGAGGCGCACCGCACTGCGTGTGTCGGGCGGCAACTTGGCCGATAGGACCGCAACGAGCTCTCCGGCCAGTTTCGCCCGGTCGCCGCTCGAGAGCAGATCGCGTATCGAACGTGCGGTCAGTGAGTCCGAGAAGGAATAGACCAGCCGACCGGGGAAGGCGGGATGCCCGAAGCGATCGTCGAAGAGCCCGGCGTCGGAGTCCGCGCCGATCGTCTCGTCGATCAGATCAACCCAATCGTCGCGTTCGCTCTCGACAGCGCCGAGCGATTCGAGCAGCGCGTCCACGGGAACGGTCTCACCACACAGCGCGGCACGAAACAAGAAATTCTCGACGATCTTGCGACGATGTTCCGGCAAATCGTCGAGCGCCAAACGCCAAGGCTCGGGTGTTCGGGCCTCGGCCTCGGGATCGCTCGCCTGTCGCAACTGCTCGACTCGACGCACCAATGCGCCCGGTGAGCCTCCGACCGCCGCTAGAACGACATCGAGAGTCTCGCGCGGCATCGGGGGGTCGAGCTTCGAGGCCAGCTCGCCTGCGTCGACCGGCAACATCTCGAAGCGCGCCGTATCGTAGCCTTCAGCGAGCTTCTTACTGCTGTCGTTGTTGGAGCAGGAGTAGATCAGCCGGAAGTTCTCGTTTCTGCTTGCCTCTTCGATCAGCCGGTCGCGCAAAGTGAGCGGCAGCGTCGCCGCTTCAAGCACGTGCACAACGAGCCGCGTCGCAGCGGAGAGGGCGGCAAGCGCCTGATCAAAGGCCTCGGCTGAGGAGGGGGCGTCTGCGATCGGCGAAAGATCGGCGTCGGGCGCGTCGAGCACTAGCGAAAGCAGAGTTGCGTCGAAGATGCTGGCCGGAGCGCCGCGTCCCGCAATGATCTCGAGCACCCGAAGCGCCGCGCGCGAATCGGCGCCGCGCCGCGCGGCTTGGTGCGCAACGAAGTCCTCGGGCGAGATGATCCCGGGCTCGTAGCCGTCAAGGTCGAGCGTCAGCAGCGTCAACTCGCAGCCTTCGTCGCGCGCGGCTTGCGCGGCTGCGGCGAGCAGATAACGCCGACCTGAGGCCACCTCACCCGACAGCAACGCTATGCGCGTGGCGTCGGGCGCTTCGTCGGACAGCAGCTCGGCCAGACTGCGAAGCTCGTCGGGGTCGTGGAGATTGAGAGTCATGAAGAGGAATGAGCTCGCGCATGCGAAGCAAGCCTTAGGACGATGACGGCGTTCGTTTCGCTTCGAGTTCCTCCCAACGTGCGTAGAGCCGCTCGACTTGCTCCCGTGCGTGCTCCATCCCTTCGTAGTGCGCCGCCATACGCTCTGGCTCGACTTGCTGCAACTCGGTGTTCAATTTCTCTAGCCGTGCCTCGGCCTTTTCGATCTCGGCTTCCATCGTCTCCCATTCGCGCTGCTCGTGGTAGGAGAGCTTCACTGCGCGGCCTGCGCTTCGATCGACACGCGGCCGGCTGGCCCCGTTCGAGGCGGTCTTGCGGCGCTCGGCGCGAGCCCGCAGCCACTGCTCGTAGTCGCCGTAGAGCGCCGCCGCGCCGTCCCCGTCGATCCCTACGACTACGTTCGTGACGCGATCGAGCAGATGCCGATCGTGCGTTACCAACGCCATTGCTCCGGGAAAATCTTCTAGATTCTCTTCGAGTACTTCGAGCGTATCGATGTCGAGATCGTTCGTCGGCTCATCGAGCGCAAGCAAATCGGCTTCTTCGAGCATCAGCCGCGCAACCGCCACCCGCGCCCTCTCGCCGCCCGAGAGACGTGAGATCGGCAGAGCGAGCTGTTCGGTCCGAAACAGAAACCGCTTGGCCCAAGCAGCGACGTGTAGGCTGCGGCCGCGATAGAGCACCGCGTCGCCGTCGGGACACAACGCACGTTCGAGCGATGCGTCTTCCAGCAGCGCGGACCGCTCTTGATCTAGCGTCACGACGCGCAGCCCCTCGGCGCGCCGAATCTCGCCGTCGTCGGGATCGAGCGCGCCGCGGATCAAGTTGAGCAGAGTCGTCTTGCCGCTGCCGTTGGGGCCAACGACTCCCATCCGTACGCCCGGCGAGAGCTGGAAGTCGAGCCCTCCGAACAACTGCTTGCCAGCGAGGCTCTTGCCTACGCCCTGGGCGACGAGCAGACGCTTCGTCTTCCGGCCCGAGGAGTCAAAGTCGATCCCGGCGCGTCCGGCTTTTTGCCGGGCCACAACTTCACTCAAGTCGTCTATCGCCGCCCAGGCGCGCTGAATGCGCGAACGCGACTTGCCTGTGCGCGCCTTGGGACCGCTGCGCAGCCATGCGATCTCGCGCTGGACCTTGTTCTCGAGCTTCTCACGCTGCTTGCTCTGAGCCGCGAGCGCCTCGGAGCGTTTCTCAAGAAAGGTCGAATACGCCCCCGAGACGCGAAAGAAACCGCACGGATAGGCGGGACTGACTTCGGCCGTTTCGCGAGCGACGTTCTCTAGAAAGTAGCGGTCGTGGCTGACGAAGATGCAGGCGAAGCTCTCGGAGCCAAGCAAGGATTCGAGCCAGGCCACGCCGTCGAGATCGAGGTGGTTGGTGGGCTCGTCGAGCAGCAACACGTCGGGCTCGCCGACAAGCTCGGCGGCGATCGCGAGGCGTTTCCGCCAGCCGCCTGAAAGGGAACCGGCGGGTTGGTCGAGATCCGAAAAACCCGCTTTGCCGAGCGCAATCCCGGCTTGTACTTCTCGCTCGTGCTCGTTGAGGCTTGAATCTTTGAGAGCCGCGAGAACGATCTGCTTGGCCGTCTTGTCGGGTGCGAAAACGGACTCTTGCGGCGCGTAGGCGAGCTTCGCTCCACGGCGCAGGGCGACATCTCCGGAGTCGGGCGGCTCGCGTCCGGCGAGCGTTTCGAGCAGGGTGGTCTTGCCGCTGCCGTTGGGGCCGATCAGCCCCAGCCGGGCGCCGTCTTCCAGCGCGAACGAGAGCTCGCGGAACAGCACGCGGCCGTCTCGCGCCTTACTTAGCTCCCGACAGCTCAAAACCGACGCCATGATCGTTCGAATCCCGGAGGTTTGCTTGCGGCGGGCGTCTGCCCGATCGCACAGACGGAAGGAGCGGGTCCCAGTGCCCGCCATGTTCTATTCTGACAGGCTCAGAGCAAATTATTCTGCAGATGTTGTCGATTCGGGCCGGACTCGCTCGTCGTCTAATCAGAGGCGGCGCTACCAGCCGTCCGAAAGGAGAGAATACCCTGATGCGATACGCAATGCTGATCTACAACGACGAGTCGATTGAGCCTACCGCCGAACAGCGGCAGCAGATCATGACCGGCTACTACGACTTCACAGACGAAGTCCGCGATAAGGGCATCATGCAAGCGGCCGACGCCCTCCAGCCCGCCGGGACCGCCACCAGCGTTCGAGTGCGCAACGGGCAGACCGAAACGACCGATGGGCCGTTCGCCGAAACCAAAGAGCAACTGGGGGGCTTCTATCTTCTGGAATGCAAGGATCTCGACGAAGCAATCGCCTACGCCGCTAAGATTCCGTCGGCGCAGTCCGGAACCATCGAGGTTCGGCCGATCATGGAGATTCCGCCCCGGAACTAGGCGCCGGCCGCCTGACGAGGACGAGGCAGCTATGGAAAAATACGCCCTACTGATCTACCAAAGCGACGGAATTGTTTGGAGCCGTCCCGAAGCCGAGCGTGAACGGATCATTTCAGCCTGCCTCGCCCACAGCGCGACTTTGGCCGAGCAGGGCGTTTTCATCGACGGAGCGCCGCTTGCTCCGGCGGGCTGGGCCCGCACGGCGCGACCCAGCCTCGACGAGCCGCTGCTGGTCGACGGTCCATTCGCCGAGACGAAAGAGCAGCTCGCCGGGTTCTACCTCATTAGCTGCGCGGACCGCACCGAAGCGGTTCGCGTCGCGGAGGAGATCATTCGCGTTCAAGAGAACACCGAGGGCGGAATCGAGATTCGCACCGTGCTCGAAGCCGACGGCTCGTTTCGGACAAGCAGCTCTCCGGTTCTGACGCTGTATCCTCCCGTCGACCGATCGACTGCCTTTACCCGGCCTCCCCAGGCGCAGGCCTTCTTGCGACTCGACTCGGCGGCCAAGGTTTTCAACGTACGCGTCGAGAACGATAGAGCGGTCGTGCGCCTCGGGCGCGTTGTGGGCGCCGGGGAAGCTCCTGAAGCGTTGCTGACGCTGAGCGCCGGCGACTCCACCCAGGCGGAGGCCGCCGCCTGGCGCTTGGCGGTTGCTTGCGATGCGGCGGTTGAGGTTCGCTCCGTGCTGGAGGTTCCCGGTTGCAGCCAGACGACGTCGTAGCCTGCGGAGTCGAAGCGGTTTTTCGCGCCGAGGGAGGACGGATCCTGGCGACGCTGATTCGCGCCTTGGGCGACTTCGACTTGGCCGAGGACGCATTGCAGGACGCCCTGACCGCCGCGCTGGCGCATTGGCCCTCCGAGGGCGCGCCCGCCAGCCCAGCCGCCTGGATCACCTCCGTCGCCCGCCGTAAGGGCATCGACCGCCTGCGCCGGAGCCAAACGCGGCAAGACAAGCAGGCTGAGCTTGAGGCCCATAGCCCCTCCGAGAGTTGGGAGATGACCGACGAAGACTTCAGCCCGTTGCGCGACGACCCCTTGCGGTTGATCTTCACCTGCTGCCATCCGGCGTTGAAGCTCGAAGCGCAGGTGGCCTTGACGCTGCGCACGCTCGGGGGACTCACCACGCCCGAGATCGCCCGCGCGTTTCTCCTGCCGGAGAAGACACTGGCGCAACGCATCGTCCGTGCCAAGAAGAAAATCCGCGCCGCGGCAATTCCCTATCGCGTACCGCCTCCCGACCTGTTACCCGAACGAACGCCTGCCGTCTTGGCGACGCTCTATCTGATCTTCAACGAGGGCTATGCAGCGACCACCGGAGAGTCGTTGATTCGCCGGGAGCTCTGCGGAGAAGCGATTCGGCTGGCGCGCACATTGTGCGAGTTGATGCCGGCCGAAGCCGAGGCGCTGGGTCTATTGGCGTTGATGCTGCTGCAAGACTCGCGCCGCGAGGCGCGCACCGGGCCCTCGGGCGAGCTGATCACGCTCGAGGAACAGGACCGTAACTTGTGGGATCGCGCAGCGATCGCCGAGGGGCTGGCCGTTCTCGACCGGGCGCTCGCTCAGAACTGCTGGGGGAGCTATCAGCTCCAAGCAGCCGTAGCCGCGTTGCACGCCCGCGCCCGCCGCCCCGAACACACGGATTGGGCCCAAATCGCCGCGCTCTACTCGCGGCTCGCGAGCGAGCGTCCGAATCCGGTGGTAGAGCTCAATCGCGCCGTCGCGGTCGCCATGGCCGACGGCTACGACATTGGCCTCAAGTTAATCGACCGCTTGGCGGAAGACGGCAAGCTCGACGGCTACCATCTGCTCCATGCCGCGCGCGCCGATCTACTGCGTCGCGGCGCGCGTCGCGGCGAGGCCGCCCAGGCCTATCGCCGCGCGCTCGAGCTTGTCGCCAACGCCTCGGAAAGGGACTATCTGCTGCGGAGGCTGGCGGAAACCGAGGCGTGAGAAGCGGCGGAGCCGCTACTGGCTGGCCGGGGAGGATTCGAACCTCCATTCCAGGTACCAAAAACCTGTGTCCTGCCCTTGGACGACCGGCCAGTTTTTCCAGCATAACCCAACTGCGCCCCCCTAAGCATGGCGGCTGCGAAAGGCTTCTATGATAAAGTGGCGTTCGCGCCGCCAAGGTAGGGGAAGATTTCACGTATGCAGCCGACTCTCGCAGCCCTGTGTTGTTTCATCGCCTACGTGCTCGTCTACCGCTTCTACGCCCGCTATCTGGGCCAGCGCATCTTCAAGCTCGACCCGACCAGATCCACGCCCGCGCACGATGTGAACGACGGCATCGACTACGTGCCGTGTCGGCGCTCGATCCTATTCGGCCACCACTACGCCTCGATCGCCGGGCTGGCTCCTATGCTTGGTCCCGCGATCGCCGTGATCTGGGGCTGGCTGCCCGGGATGCTGTGGGTCGTTCTGGGGACGCTGTTCATCGGCGCGGTGCATGACTTTGGCGCGCTGGTGATCTCAATGCGCAATCGCGGCATGAGCATCGGCAAGGTGGCGGAGGATCTGATCGGTCCCCGAGCCAAGTCTATTTTCCTGCTGATCATTCTGTTTCTGATCTGCCTAGTGATGGGCGTCTTCGTGCGCACCGTCGCCGGGCTGTTCACCGCGGAATTCTATCCGGAGTCGGTTTTCCCGACGTTCTTCCTGATGGCGGTTGCGATGGTGATCGGTTGGCTGGTCTACAAGCGGAACGCATCGGTCGGCAAACTGACGGCGATCGGCTTCGCTGTGATGATGGTCTCGATTTGGGCTGGGCTGGTGATGGCTCGACCCGACTTGGGCGTCAATCAGTGGGTGCTGCTGTTGCTGGTCTACGCCTTTGCCGCTTCGATTCTGCCGGTGTGGGCGTTGCTGCAGCCGCGCGACTATCTGAACTCGATGCTGCTCTATCTCGGGTTGGGGGCCGCTTATATCGGCTTCTTCTTCCTGCAGCCGGACTTCGCCGCGCCGGCGTTGCAGACGCATCCGGTCGACGCTCCGCCGATCTTCCCCTTCGTCTTCATCGTGATCGCCTGTGGAGCCGTCTCGGGCTTCCACGGCCTCGTCTCCTCGGGGACGACTTCGAAGCAGATCGACAAGGAAACCGACGCTGTGCCGATCGGCTACGGAGGCATGGTCGGCGAATCGCTGCTTGGTCTGCTGGCGGTGCTTGCCTGCACGGCCGGCTTCGCGACTCGCGAGTCTTGGAGCGAGCACTATGCGAGTTGGGGCTCGGCGAGCTCGCTCTCCGAGAAGATGCGCGCCTTCATCGACGGCTCATCGACATTCATCGCCTCGATGGGGATCCCGATGGAGATCGCACAGGCTTTCATTGCTCTCGTCGCAGTCTCCTTCGCGCTGACCTCGCTGGACTCCGGCACACGGCTGCTGCGTTACAACATCGAGGAGATCGCGCATTCGGTCGGCGTGCCTCAGGTTGAACGCTACTCGGCCTCGATCATTGCAATCGCCCTCATCGGCTTTTTCGCCTTCTACGAGATTCAGGGTCAGCCGGCGGGGCTGGCGCTGTGGGGACTCTTCGGCAGCACGAACCAGGTGCTCGGCGCACTGACGCTGCTCACCGTCACGATCTACCTAAAGCAGCGCAAGGCGAACTTCTGGCCGACCTTCGTGCCGATGGCGTTCATGATGGTGGTCACGCTGGTCGCGATGGTGATCAATTTGCGGACTTATTGGATCGGCGGGCAGACGTTGCTCGTCTTGGTCGCCGGCTGCATCTTCGTGCTGAGTCTGTGGCTAGTCGTCGAAGCCTATCTGCGCTTCCGCGCCGACTCGCTCGAGACAGCGACAGCCGTCGCCGAGGGCGACTGAGGCGGTGCGACCGCTGCTGCTCAAAGCGGTCATCCTGGCGGCGGCGGCGGCGCTCACCTCGGCGTTGTTTATCAACCTCTGCGACTTGATCTACCAGTGCGGCTGCACCTGGGCCTGGGCTGGAGCGGCGGACCAATGCAACATCCATACGCCCGGCGTCAGACACTGTCCCTGGTGCGTCGAAGGCGCCGTTTGGGGCGAGGTCTCCTACTGGGTCGTGCTCGGCTCCCAGGCGCTGATCGCCTTTTGGCCCGGCGGCGTAGGCTGGGGTCGCGGGGCCCTTGCCGCCGCGGCATTCCCGGTCGTCGGAGGGCTCTGCGCCGTGCTGGTGGGGCTGGCAAGCGGCTACTGGAGCGGCTGAGCGCGCCGCCGAGCGGAATCGACCGTAACGGTATCTCGATCGTCGCGCGATAGAATGACAGATAGTTAGCGCGGTCCGATGTCTCGGCCGGCGCTGAGCTCGCAGCAGTCCCGGTCGACCGTGGCCTTCGGTCCCCCGTCATGCCCGCCCGGCGCTTTCGCGGCGCGCTGGGCTCATCCGTTCCCAGAACCGCTGCAGACAAGCTATGCGCAAAACCAAGATTCTTTGCACTTTAGGTCCTTCGTCGAACGACCCGGAAACCATCGGCCGGCTGCTCGACTCCGGCATGGACGCGGTTCGACTGAACTTCTCTCACGGCGACCACGCCGTCCAAGCTGCAACGATCGAGGCGGTGCAGGCGGCGGCTCGGGAGCGGGATCGCGGCGTGCCGATCGTCGCCGATTTGCAGGGGCCCAAGGTGCGCACCGGGCGTCTCGAAGGCGGCGGCCCCATTCCGATCAAGGCCGGAGATAGCTTGCGTCTCACTGCCGAGCAGTGCCTTGGGAACGCAACCAAGGTATCGATCGACTACCCCTCTCTGGCGCAAGACGTCCGGCCGGGCTTTCGCATCTTGCTCGCCGACGGCGCGGTGCAATTGCTGGTGGAGAGGATCGACGGCGAGGACGTGCTCTGCCAAGTGCTCAATGACGGCGACCTCGGAGAGCGCAAGGGCGTCAACGTGCCCGAGGCGACAATGCGCCTGCCCTCGATCACCGCCAAGGACAAAGCCGATCTCGAGTTCGCGCTCGGACACGGCGTCGAGTACATCGCGCAGTCATTCGTGCGACGTTCCGAGGATGTGCGTTTGTGCAAGAGCATGATCGAGTGGTCGCAGAACCACGCCCACGTGATCGCCAAGATCGAGAAGCCGCAGGCCCTGGACGATTTGGAGGGGATCTTGGAGTTCGCGGACGGAGTGATGGTCGCCCGCGGCGATCTCGGCGTTGAGCTCAACCCCTGGCAGGTGCCGATCGCCCAGAAGCACATCATCGAAGAGGCCGCGCGTTGGCGCAAGCCGGTCATCACCGCTACGCAGATGCTCGAGAGCATGATTGAAAGCCCTTCGCCTACGCGCGCCGAGGCCAGCGACGTCGCCAACGCCGTCTTCGACGGCACCGACGCGGTGATGCTATCCGGCGAGACTGCGGTAGGTAGGTTCCCTGTCGAGGCAGTAGCCATGATGGACAAGATCGTGCGCGCCGCCGAGGAGAACCTCAAGAGAGCGCGGCTCGATCTGCCGGGGGCTCCCGAGGCGGAAGACGGCTTCTCGATGGAGGTAGCGCATTCGGCGGCGCGGTTGGCCGAACAGCTCCATGCGCGCTACATCGTCGTCTACACCCAGACCGGCTTTTCGGCCCGACTGATCTCTAAGCACCGTCCGACCTGTCCGGTCCTGGCTCTGTCACCCTATCCCGACGTGTGCCGCCGCGCCAAGCTGCTTTGGGGCGTGCGCGCCCGGCAGATCGATGAGGTCCGCGATCTCGACGAGTTGGTCGAGAGGATCGACAAGCTCACCGTGGGACTCGGTTGGGTAAAACCGGGCGACGTCCTGCTGATCGTCGCCGGCACGCCGTTCCGGGTGCGGGGCCGCACGGATCTGGTCAAGCTTCACCGCATCGGCGAATGAGGCCGCGTACGGGCTTGCTTCAGCTAGAAAAAAAGAGGCGGAGATCGCTAGAGAGACTGTAAATCCTTTCCCGGTTTGAAGCGAACGGCCTTGCCGGGAGGGATGACGACTTCTTCGCCGGTGCGCGGGTTGCGGCCGATGCCGGTCTTGCGCGGCCGAATGTTGAAGACCCCGAAGCCTCGCAACTCGATGCGTTCGCCCTGTTCCATGGCCCGTTTCATGGTTTCGAAAACGGTTTCAACAGCCATTTCGGCTTTCGTCTTACTCAGCCCCGTACGGGTGACGACCTGGGCGACGATATCGGCTTTGATCATTGCGGCGAGGGGTAACGGACTGATTCCGAATAGATTTCCATGCTAGGGAACGCCGGGAGATCTTGTCAAGACGGTTTTTACCCTAACTCTTTCTTGACTAAGGTCTTGACAAACCGCCCGCAACGGCGCCATACCTTGTCAAGAAGGCGTCGCGCTGCCGCTAGCAAGCAGGGGCGCTCGCCAATTCAGCATTGCCGGTCGGCACGCGCAGCGCAACGTAAGAACGAAGGACCACGAGCTCCTGGCTCGGCGGTCCTTTTTGCTTGGGGGCGGCGTATGCCGATTGGCGGGAAAACCGAGATAGGAGGAGGCATCCATTTTTCGAAGACGATTTAAGCCGTTTCGTCGCGTTCGACGGCAAAATGTAAACGAGACGATTCGAGCACGCGAGGTCCGGGTGGTGTTCCCGGACGGAGAAACCGAAGTCATGCCCACCCATGTGGGCATTCGAAAGGCCAAGGATATGGGTCTGGATCTGGTCGTCGTGACCGCGAACTCCGACCCGCCCGTAGCGAAGGTCATCGACTACGGCGAGTTCTCTTACCAGGAGAAGAAGAAGAAGAACGAGGCCAAGAAGAAGCAGCACCGTATTGAAGTCAAAGAGGTCAAGTTCCGGCCGAACACGGACGACCACGACTACAACTTTAAGAAGGAACATGCGGTCCGCTTCCTCGAGGAAGGCAACAAGGTCAAGGCCACGGTATTCTTCCGGGGCCGCGAGATCACCCACTCGAATCTCGGCGAGAAGCTGCTCAATCAGCTCATCGCCGACATCGGCGATCTCGGCCAGGCCGAATCGCGGCCCCGGATGGAAGGCCGCACGATGCACCTCATCATCGGTCCTTCTAAGAAGCAGCAGAAGAGACCCGAGAAGCCGGCCGCGAAGCCGGCGGCAGCCGCCGCTACGAGCGAGGCCGCTCCAGCGGAAGAAGCCGCCGCTCCCGAGGTTGCGCCGCAGAAGCAACCAGCCGACACGGCCTCATAGACGTTCTAAGCGCCAAGGCGCCGGGCTGAAAGTGTAGGGGTCACTCCCGCACAATGAACCCGTCGAGGTTCATCAGAGCCCGTCCCAGGCCGGTCCAGGTCGCCAGGTCGGCTTGGTCGGCCCGCGCCGGCAGGTGCGGAGCGGTCGCTTGGGCGGCTGCGGAGTCTTGGTCGAATATCGCCCGTTGACGGAGCAGGTAGCTTTCTAGCTTCGAACGCTCCTCGGGCGATGGCTGACGTCCCAGGCAAAGCCGAAAGATGCGATCGAGCCGGGCTGCGGGGTCGCTGCCTGCTTCGGCGAAAACACGCACCGCCAGCGCCTGGGCGGCCTCGACAAACACGGGATCGTTGAGCAGATTCAGCGCTTGGAGCGGCGTGTTCGATCGTTCGCGTAAAGCTGTCGCGACCTGCGTCCCCGGCGCGTCGAAGCTCACCAGCATGGGATAGGGCGCGGTGCGTTGGAAATGAACATAGAGCCCGCGGCGGTAGCGCTCCCGGCCGGTCTCTTCCCTCCATTCCTTCTTGCTGTAGCCCAGCTCAGCCACGCCTTTCGGTTGCGGCGGCCGCACGCTCGGGCCGCCGATCTTGGGATAGAGCAGCCCGCTTGCCGCCAGAGCATAGTCTCGAATCAGCTCGGCCTTGAGTCGCAACCTGTTCTGACGAGCAAGCAAGCGATTCTCGGGGTCGCGCTCGGCGAGGTCGGGGCGCATCGCCGACGCCTGCCGGTAGGCGGCAGAGGTGACGATTAGCCGATGGACCTCCTTGCGACTCCAACCCGAGCGGACCAGCTCCGAGGCCAGCCAGTCGAGCAACGCCGGATGCGAAGGCATCGCACCCTGGATGCCAAAGTCGGCCGGAGTCGTCACGAGCCCTTTGCCGAAGTACTCCTGCCACATGCGGTTGACCGTGACGCGAGGCGTCAGCGGGTTGTCGTCCGCGACGAGCCACTCCGCCAGTTGCAGTCGGGCAGGCTTGTCGGCTGGGTTGAGCGGGGGCAGCGCCGCCGGCGTACCCGGCTCGACAGCCGTGCCGGGGGCGCGGTAGTCACCGCGCAGAGCGATATGCGTCTCAACGGGCTTGGCGCGTTCGACCATGGTGTTCGCGCGGGCGATTGCGGGCAGATCACCGCGAACCTCGGCGATCTGCTCACGGGCGCAGCGCAGACGTTCGGCTAACGACGATTGTTTTGAGAATTCCGGACCGATACGGCTCAAGAACCAATCGATCCGTTTGTCGCGCTCGGCGCGCGTGAGCTCGGCCTCGTCGGAGCTGATCAGCCAGTCTGAACGATCGTTCGCGGCGCGGAATTCCGTGACGTTGAAGTCCCAGTCGGTATTGACGCCCGGCTTTTCCATCGCTGCGATCATCTTGCCGCGCCACTGCTCAAACAGCGCCGGAACGCCGTTCTCGGCGAGAATGCTTTCGCGCTCGGCGCGATAGGCCGGCAGCGCACGCAGGTAGGGTCCAATCTCGCCGGGCCTGGGAGCTTCGATGTCGCGTTCGACAGCGTTGCCGAAGAATGCGAAAAGCTGATACAACTCGCGTTGCGAGATTGGGTCGAACTTGTGGTCGTGGCACTGGGCGCAGCCGACCGTGAGCCCGAGCCAGGTCGCACCGACGGTATTGACTCGGTCGAGCGTCTCATCGAAGCGTTTCTCGGCGTTCTTCACGCCGGCCTCGCGGTTCTTGATGCCATTGCGCAAGAAGCCGGTGGCGACGCGCTGTTCGACGGTGGCGCGCGGCAGCAGGTCGCCCGCGATCTGCTCAATCGTGAAGCGGTCAAAGCCGACATCGCGGTTGACGGCATCGATCACCCAATCGCGCCAGCGCCAGGCGTACGGACGCACGGGATCGCGCTCGTAGCCGTCGGAGTCAGCGTAGCGCGCCAGATCGAGCCACTCAATCGCCTGCTTCTCGCCGTAGTGGGGCGAGCGCAGCAGCTCATCGACCAGACGTTCGTAGGCATCGGGACGTTGGTCAACAAGGAAGCGGTCGATCTGCTCGGGGCTGGGCGGCAAACCGATCAAATCTGCGTAGAGCCGGCGTGCGAGCGTCGTCCGGTAGGCCTCGGGCGAGGGCTCGACGCCTTCGGCCTCGAGCTTTGCCAGTATGAAACGATCGATCGGGTTGCGCGGCCAAGACTCGCCTCTGACCGCCGGCGGATCAGGCCGGTTAACCGGCTGGAACGACCAATGGCTGCTCTTCTGCTCGGCGGTTGGCGCAGCGGCCGCCTGGCGTTCGGGCCATTGGGCGCCCGCGTCGATCCAGGCCCGGACTGCCGCGATCTCGGCCGCCGAGAGCCTCTCGCCGACGGGCGGCATGCGGAAACCTTCTTTCTCCGACGAGATCCGTTCGACGAGTTTGCTGGACGCACCGTCTCCTGGGACGATCACGGCGCCTGAATAGCCGCCGGTGAGCGCTTTCTCTCGCTGATCAAGCCGCAAGCCGCTCATCTGTTGCGCGGCGCCGTGGCAAGCGTAGCAACGTTGGTGAAAGATCGGTTCGACGTCGGTATCGAATTCGGCACCGACTGCGATCGAGGCGGCCCCGACTAGGACGGCGAGCAGGATCAACGCGTTTCTGAGCATGCGCGTCCATTATAAGACCCCAGCAAGCCGCTACAATGGGCCCATGCCAACAACCACAACGCTCTTTGGCGCGCTGCTGATCTTGCTCGGGGTAATCGGGTACTTCGGCTCCGGACAGTCGAGCCCGACGGCACTGATTCCGGCCGGCTTCGGCCTGGCCCTGGTGATCTGCGGCGCCTTGGCGCGCAAAGAGCATCTGCTCAAGCACGCCATGCACGGCGCGGCGATGGTCGGACTATTGGGCTTTTTGGGCACGGCGAGCTCGCTGCTCAGCCTACCGGCGTTGCTGACGGGCGGAGAGCTTGAGCGGCCGATGGCCGTCGCGTCGAGAAGCGTGATGGCGGTATTGTGCGCTGTTTTCGTAGCGCTCTGCGTCAAGAGCTTTATCGATGTCCGCAAGGCGCGCGAAGCGCAGCAAGCCTAGCCAAAAAAACCCTCCGCTGAACCAACGATCGGCGTATCATTACGAGGGTGCGTCCGCCGCTCCGACGCGGCCGACGCAAGGAGGCTGAGCCTATGACTCGCCGCACGTTCTTGTTTTCTTCCGCGCTTGCCGCGAGCGCTTCGGCGAAGTCCGCCGAGATCACCGTCGCTATCACCTCGAATACCCGTCCCGAATGGGCGGGCCCCGAGGGCTTCTTGCGCTCGCTCAAAGAGAGCTCCGAGCTCGGCTACCACTGGATTGAAACTTTTTGGTCTTACGTCAGCAAGTGGGAGGACCGCCCCGAGGAGCTGATCGAGCTCATGGCCAAGCTAGACCTCAAGATGGAGACCGTCTCGAACGGCGGGCCGCTGAACATGTTTTTTCAGAAACCTGATCAGCGAGAGGAGGTCATCGCTGATCATATGCGGCTGGTGCGCTTCCTCAAGAAGCTCGGTTGCGACCATCTCAAGATCAACTGCGGCGGGCGCAACCCCGGCGGCAATACGCCGGAGATCTATCGCGAGCAGGCGAAGACCTTCAACGAGCTTGGCAAGCGGATTTCCGACGAAGGCATCCGATTCGGCATTCACGCCCATCTCTGGTCGCAGTTTGAGACGCCCGAGGACGTGCGCACGATTCTCGGGATGACCGATCCCGAGCACGTTGGCTTCATCCTCGACACCGGCCACACGACGATGGCCGGCATGGATGCGCTGGAGTTGACCAAGAAATACGGGCACCGGATCATCGAGTATCACCTCAAGGACGTCGCGCCGAAGGATCGCGGCGGCTACAAAGGGCCTCCCATCGACAGTGGGACAGTCAACACGACCGCCGACGATCGCATCTTCTTCGAGATGGGTAAAGGCGGGGTCGACTTCCCGGGCATTTTGGCGCACCTCAACGCCATCGGATGGAAGGGTTGGTTCACCGTCGAACTCGACCGTACGGGCTACACCGCCAAGAAGAGCGCCGCGATGAGCAAACGCTACATTGAGCAGACGCTCGGGTTGACGGTCTGATCGTCGCGCCGCGGCTGCAACCCCTAGAAGCTGTGAAAAAATGCTGGGGACAGACAACTGCGGACCAGACTCCATTGGCCTGCAATGAATTGCGGTAGACCGCTTGTCCCAGTCCCCGATTTGTTCACAGCTTCTAACGCGTAGGATTCTCGTACCAGATCACGCCCAGGTTGTCGCGCTCCTCGCAGGTGAGGACGTCGAGATCGCCGTCCCCGTCTAGGTCGAGCAGCTCGAGACGGTCGAACTTGACGCCTTGCGGTCCAGCGAGGGAGTGAGCCGTCCAGCGGGGCTCTGCGGGAGTCTTCTCGTAGGAGAGCCAGACGACGCCTTCGCGGCCCTCGCTCGCCCCTTCACAACTGTAGACCAGGTCGAGGCGTCCGTCCAGATCGATGTCGCCGATCGCAATCGCCTTGCCGCCTCCGACGTTCGAGGGAGGCTCGATCGCGATCTTTTCGTACTCATCGTCGGAGCGCCGGTAGAAGAGGATAGGGCCCTTAGTGGCGACGACCACGTCGTCGGCGCCGTCTCCGTCGAGATCGCAAACGTCTAGAAACAACGGCTCGTACTCGTCGACCGGTCCGATGCGATGCACCGTCCAGTCGCCGCGTGCTCTTGTAGGACCCGGATTCTCCACCCAGAGTATGCCGCGGAGAGGCCCCTTGCGGTCGGAAGCAAGCAGATCGAGATCGCCGTCCCCGTCCATGTCCCGAGTCCGCAGCGACATGATCCAGCCGGCGTCGTAGAGCGGCCGCCAGCGCCAGGCTGAGAGGTCACGCGGATCGCGGGGCGCCTCGAACCATCCAATCGCGCCGCCGGGTTCTTTTGAACCAGCGAAGAAATCGACGCCGTAGCGGCCGTCGATATCAAGCGGCGCAACGAACATCCAACGAGCGATGCCGGCAGAAGCCGGAATCGCCTCGGTCCGCCACTGGGAGGAGTCGAGGTATTCTTCGGCCTTCTGCGGCGCCCAGTGAACGAACAGCGTCTTCGAGTCTCCCTCCGTCGAGCTGATGACATCGTAGGAGCCGTCAGAGTCGAGGTCTAAAAACACGGCGTCCTCGGGGGAAGGAACCGAACCGGTGGTGACCGCCGGCCATGGCTTCTTGGCGGCTTTCGGACCCGGATTGATGTAGGCGCGCACCTTGCCGCCCTCTTCCCAGCCGGTAGCGATGTCGGGCAGCCCGTCGGCATTGACGTCGGCGAGGCGAACGCCGTCCGCACCGCGCGAAGAGGCATCAACCACGTGGCGGTTCCAGACCTCGGCTTTCCCTCGCGGCGCCGCGAAGCTGAACCAGGCGACGGTCAAGCATGCTAGAGCGGATAAAACACGCATATGCGCCTAAAGGCCCGCGCAAGCGGCCTCAATCGCAACCGCCAGTTCCGCCTCTTCGTCGGGCAAGACGGTGCGCAAGTCGAACAGCAGATGATCCTCTTCGATGCGGGCAACGACAGGCGGAGCGCTTGCGCGCAGATTTTTTTCAATCTCGGAAACGGCCAGCGGTCCGCGAATCGCTACGAGCGCGGTCGGCATCCGCCGTTCGGGACCGGCGCCGCCGCCCACCAACGATTCGCCCGACTCCAGCGCCGCCGAAAAGCCCAGCGGCAGCTTCAGCCCAGCTAGAAAAATCTCGGCGCGGCGGCGCAGCTCGGCCCGCGGCGTCGAGAGCATACGCAACGCCGGAATGTGCTCGGCACGGCCCAGCAGCAGGTCGCGCAAGGTTGCCTCGAGCGCCGCCGTGATCAGCTTGTCAACCCGCAAGGCACGGAAGAGCGGGTTGCGGCGCAGGCGGCGAACAAGTTCGGGCTTGCCGGCGATAATCCCCGCTTGAGGGCCTCCGAGCAGCTTGTCGCCGCTGAAGGTCACCAGGTCGACTCCAGCCGCGATGCTCGCGGTCGCGCTCGGCTCGGCGGCGATAGCCTCGCAGACACACGCGTCGAGCCGCCCGGCGCCGAGATCCTCAATCAGCGGCAACGAGCTGTTCCGCGCGAAGCCCACCAGTTCGGCGAGCGAGGGTTGAGCGGTGAAGCCGACGATCTCGAAGTTCGAGCGATGCACTCGCAAGACGGCGCGGGTCTCCGGGCCAACCGCGGCGCAGTAGTCTTCGAGGCTGGTCCGGTTGGTGGCCCCGACCTCGCACAGAATCGCTCCGGAGCGTTCGAGGATTTCGGGGATGCGAAAGCCGTCGCCGATCTCGACCAGCTCTCCGCGCGAAACGAGAGTCTCTCCTCCCCCCGAGAGCTCGTTGAGCGCTAGGAAGATCGCGGCGGCGTTGTTGTTGACCACGATCGCGGGCGCTCCGAGCAGACGCTCGAACAGTTCGTCGAGGTGGGCGTCGCGCTTGCCGCGGCGGCCCGCGTTGAGATCGTATTCGAGGTTCGAGTAGCCGCTCGAGGCCGCGACGGCCGCCTCGAGCGCGCCGGTGGAGAGCGGCGCGCGGCCGAGGTTGGTGTGAAGCACCACGCCGCTGGCGTTGATCACCCGGCGCAACGATGTTCGCGCCGCGAGCGCTGTGAGCGCACGGCGTGCGGCAGCGGCCAACGCCTCCTCGCCGACATCGACCGCGCGCCCGGCGCGAATCTCTTCGCGCGCTGTCGAAACGGCGCGGCGCAACTCGCCGACGAGCAGGGCGCGCGGGTATTGGGCCGCCCACCCTGCGCCCTCTGCTACGCGAATCAGCTCGTCGACCGACGGCAGCTGGCGCAACCTGTCTCTGTCCGGGCTCACCGACACGGTTTCTTATCTTACCCGGGCTTGAGCTCGGCCAAACAAATCGAGGGATGCGCGTTTCGCTGCTTTTCTGGAGCCACTGCAAAGGATATACTGTATCTTTGTGGCCTGTAGACCACAGGCCCCACAAATAGTGGTCGGGTTGCTCGTAGCGCGATCCGGCTTGGGCGTCGATTGCAACACTGAACGATGAGCTTGCGCATCGCCATCCTTGGCAGCGGCAGCAGCGGCAACTCCGTTTTCGCGGCGACGGATCACGTACGGGTGCTGTTCGATGCCGGCTTCAGCTATCGCCAGCTTGCTCTTCGCCTGCAAGGGATCGGCGAAAGCCCGGAGCAGCTTGACGCGGTCGTCGTCTCTCACGAGCACTCGGACCATATCGCCGGCTTGCGGGTACTGTTCAAACGCACCGGCATTCCGCTCTACATTACACGGCCGACCGCGGAGACCATCGAGTGGAAAGACCCGCGGCCGAAGATGGAGTTTTTTGAGGCTGGTCGCTCTATAGGGATTGGCGATTTGAAAATAGATACGTTCACGACGCCGCACGACGCCGTCGATCCGGTCGGCTTTCGTTTGCAGGCCGACGGAGCTCCGGTCGGCATCGCCACCGATCTCGGCTACATGCCCGAGTCGGTTAAACGCCACATCCGCGATTGCGAGCTGTTGATCCTCGAGTCGAATCACGATGTCGAGATGCTCAAGTTCGGACCTTACCCTTGGCACGTCAAACAACGCGTGATGAGCCGCAACGGGCATCTCTCGAACCACAACGTCGCAGAGTTTTTGGTCGAAGACTTCGACCGCCGGGCGCGCGCCGTCGTATTGGCGCACCTCAGCGGCCACAACAACTGTCCCTACGAGGCACACATGTCGGCGCAACAGGCTTTGGAGCGAGTCGGCGCGTCGCATACCCAGGTCCACGTCGCCTCGCAAAGCGAGCCGAGCGAGGTTTTCGAGCTGTGATTCCGCGCTATACCCGGCCCGAGCTCGGCCGCATCTGGTCCGACGAGAACAAGTACCGTCAGTGGCTCGAAGTCGAATTGGCGGCCTCCGAAACGCTTGCCGAGATGGGCGAGGTCCCCCTCGAGTCCGCCCAAGCGCTGCGCCGCCATGCCGACTTTGACGTAGCGCGCATCGAGGCGATCGAGGCCGAGGTGCGCCACGACGTGATCGCCTTCACAACCGCGGTCTCCGAGAAAATGGCGGCAGCGGGAGTCGCCGAGCACTCACGCTGGCTGCACTACGGGCTCACCTCGAACGACGTCGTCGACACCGCCCAGGCGCTGCTGATCAAGCAGTCCTCGGAGCCGATCGCGCAGGGCCTCGCTGAGTTGCACTCGGTACTCAAGCGCCGGGCGTTCGAATTCAAGGACGCCGTCACCGTCGGCCGGACCCACGGCGTGCATGCCGAGCCGACGACGTTCGGGCTCAAGCTCGCCGGCTGGTACGCCGAGATCGGCCGAAATATAGAGCGTTTCGAGACGGCTCGGGAACAGATTCGGGTCGGCAAGCTCTCCGGCGCGGTCGGCACCTTGGCCCATATCAGCCCTCGCGCGGAAGAAAGGATCTGCGAGCGGCTTGGCCTCAAGGCGGCTCCGATCTCCACCCAGGTGATCCAACGCGACCGCCACGGGCACTACCTCTCGACGCTGGCGCTAATCGGGGCGACTCTCGAAAAAATCGCACTCGAAGTGCGCCACCTGCAACGCACCGAAGTGCGCGAGGCGCAAGAGTATTTCTCGAAGACGCAGAAGGGCAGCTCGGCCATGCCCCACAAGAAGAATCCGATCGTCTCGGAGCAGATCTGCGGGCTGGCTCGGCTGCTGCGCTCGAACGCTTTCGCCGAGTTCGAGAACATCGCCCTTTGGCACGAGCGCGACATTTCGCACTCCTCGGTCGAACGGATCTTGTTGCCGGACTCGACCACTTTGGTCGACTATCTGCTTGCCAAGACGATCAGCCTGGTAGACCGCCTGCTGGTCTACCCCGAGCGGATGAAGAGGAATCTCGAGACCGGCGGCGGTCTGGTCTTTTCGGGGCAGTTGCTGCTTGAACTGAGCGCCAAGGGCGTGCTGCGCGAAAAGGCCTATCGCCTGATCCAGCGCAACGCGCTCGATGCTTGGGAGCGGGACGGCGGCTTTCGCGAGTTGGTCGAAGCCGATCCAGAGATCTCGGCCGCTCTTGAGCCCGCCGACTATGCCCGCGCGTTCTCGCTTGAGCGCCAGCTGCGCCACGTCGACGCGATCTTCGAGCGCGTTTTCGGCTCTTCGACTCCATAGTTGGCTTTACCCTCATGGCCGACCCTTCCGCACGGGCGGCTTGAGTGCCGACCGGAACGGATTTTCGGACCAGGCTCTCCTTTTTTTACTGGCCTTGTGGTCGTTTTTCCTTGGCCGAAAGGCGCTTCCCGGCTAGAATCGAGCCAGGAGTCTCCTGTCAATGTCTTCAGCCGCGGCGCCTGCAGCCGTCCCTGTATTGCTTGCCGCCGATGACGTGAGGGTACGCCTCACGGTTGAGGCCGTGCTCGAAAAGAGCGGTTATCTCGTTGATTCCGCTGCCTCAGCCGCCGAGGCGATGGACAAGGTCGAGAGCGGCCACTATGCGCTGGTGCTGTGCGATTTGGGCGGCCCCTCGGCCGGCGCCGATGTGCTCAGGCTAGCCCGCGCCCAACGCTATCATCCTGCCACGGCGGTGCTGCGCTCCGCGTCCGAGACCGATGTCGCGGCGGGCAGCGACGAGCGAGTGCTTGTCAAACCGATCGACGTCGAACGCTTGCTCACCGGCATTACCGATCTAATCGGCGCCCGCGCCGCCCGCCGCTCCCGCTAGTTTATTTGTCCTGTCTTTCCTAGACCTGTTGACTTTTCTCATATGATTCGATAATACTAGAAATATGGATGTTAATGCCGGGAGCGTCGCCCGCTACGCCGATATGCTGGCGGCGATGGGCTCAGAGGCTCGGCTGCGTATCGTGCGGCTATTGTTGGCGGCCCACCCTGCGGGGCTCTACGTCGGCGAGATCCAACGCGAGCTCGGCATCCCGGCCTCGACGCTGTCGCACCACCTCGACAAGCTCAAGCACGAGGGGCTGATCGGCGTGCGCCGCGAACAGAGGAACCTACGCTACACGGCGAGCTCGGAAACGCTCAGCGAGTTACTCGGCTTCCTCTACGCGGAGTGCTGCTCGCGCAGCGGAGCGGTGGAGCCGAGCCGTCTGGTCGCGATCGCGTCGGCCGACGTTGCCCCACCCCTGCAAGTACAAGGAGAGAAAAAAGATGCATGAAGAGCAAGCAGACGCGATCCGGGAGGAAGTTCGCAACCGTTACGCGGCTGCCGCGAGCGCTTTCGCGGCCGGACGTCAGGGCGGCTGTTGCGCTCCCGAGCCAAGCGGCTGCGGTTGCGCAACCGATCCGGTCCCAATTGGAGGGACGCTCTACGGTGAACAGGAGGCGGCCGCGATTCCGGCCGAAGCGCTCTCCGCGTCGCTCGGCTGCGGCTCGCCGACAAACTGGATGGACGAGGTTCGTCCGGGCGAGTCGGCGCTTGATTTGGGCTCGGGCGGCGGCGCCGACGTACTGTTATTGGCCCAGCGGCTCGGCGAGGACGGCTTCGTCTACGGGCTCGACATGACGGACGAAATGCTGGCGCTGGCCGAGCAGAATCGCCGTCGCGCCGGAGCGCGCAACGTGCGGTTTCTCAAAGGCAGGATCGAGTCGATCCCGCTGCCTTCTGGGGCGGTCGATTGGGTTGTCTCGAACTGCGTGGTCAACCTCTCGACCGACAAGCCGCGCGTCTTCGCCGAGACCTTTCGCGTGCTGGGGCCCGGCGGACGGCTCGTCTTCGCCGATATGGTCTTCTCGCGGGAGCCTACGGAGACCATGCGCAGCAATGCCGCGCAGTGGGCGGGCTGTATCGCCGGCGCGCTCACTGTCGAGAGATACCGAGCGGAGCTCGAGGCGGCCGGTTTCGTGGATGTGCGGGTCGAGCCGCTGAACTCGGCGACGTCGGCCGATGCGGTGAGCAGCGCCCTGATTCGGGCCCGAAAGCCCGGGCGGGAACCGTCGCGATGAGCTCGGCGATCCGGGTATTGTTCTTGTGCACCGGCAACTCTTGCCGCAGCCAAATGGCGGAGGGGCTATTGCGCAGCCGCGGCGGGGGACGCTTCGAGGCCTCGAGCGCCGGAACAAGTCCAAAGACGGTCCATTCGCTGGCGCTGCGGGCGATGGCGGAGCTTGGAATCGACGTTTCGTCGCAAGTCTCCGAATCGGTCGACCGCTACATCGACGCTAATTTCGATTGGGTGATCACTGTCTGCGACAACGCCAAACAGAGCTGTCCGACGTTCTCCGGCGCGGCTAGGAGACTGCATTGGAGCTTTGACGACCCGGCCGAGGCGGCGGGCCTGGAGGAGCGGCGGATGGAAGTTTTTCGGGGTATTCGGGACGAGATCGACGAACGGATTCGGGAATTCGTCGCCGAGCCATCGAACCAGAAGGGAAAGGGCTAATTGCAGCCGCTTCGCTTGGCCGCTTTTTCTTCGCGCCGACGGTTGCGCTCCGCTAGGATGCGGCCATAGACAAGACGCTGCTCGGGGCTAAGCGTCTCCATGATACGCGCTCCGCGTTCCTGACGGATCGCCTCAAACTCAGGCTCCATGGCGTCCCGGATGGCGATGAAGCGCTCTCCGACGTCGTCGAGAATGATTAGGATCTCGGCGATCTGGTCCTCGTCGAGGTTCAGCTCGCCGTCTAGCTTGTCTACCAGACTGCGGCGATACTCCGAGGCGGTCAGGGCCGGCCGAGGGGCCTCGGCGCTTGCGATGCGCACCTCATAGAACTGATTGGCTGCAAAGCCAAGCGCGCCGCCGGCCAGGAACACGACCGCGAGATAGAGCGCCGCGGTGCTCTTTGGGCGGTCGTTCATCGCCTGTTCCCTGCTTGAACCCACAGCGAGCCGTCGTGCTCGTCCATCGAGTCGGCCGTGAGGGCGTCGACGTAGCTCTCCTCAAGCAAAGCGGAGTCGATCAGCGAGCGGCTCGAAAGCCACAATGAGCCGACGAGTATCGCGGCGGCAATCGCTCCCGCCGCGGCCAAGCGCGGGGACCACAACTGTAGCGGAGCAAGCCAGCCGAGCGAGCGGCGCCGCTCAATCCTGCGCCAAATACCGGGCAGGAAGTCTGGAGAGACGTCGATCTCGGGAACCGACCGGTCGTAGGACTCAAGCACCCGTCCGAGCTCTTCGTCTAAATGTTGCCGCCGTTGCCGCATGGTCGTCTAGTTCGCGATCGCATTACATCAGATCGCCTTCTATCCTTTCAACTACACTCTCGCGCTCAGGGCTCGTCCGCGAGCGAAGAATCAGCCGCACACCACGGCGCGCACACCACGGCGTTCCGAGTGATCCTGCAGGCAGCCCTAGGCCCACTGCTGATGAAGGCGCGAGGCCGTGGCGGGAGGTTACGGCTATTCAGGCGGGGCTGCGGCCTCACGAGAGCCCCTCGCATCCCCTAGCAGGGCAGATTGCGGGCGTGGCCCCCGCAGCGGCAAGCACTCAGGAAGCCGCGTCCGACCTCAATGCGACGTATCGCCATTTCGTGCACCGGAGGGCGCGAAATGAACAATCGGACAGGCCGCCGACAACGGCGATTCGCGTCGCTTTTCGTCGTTCATCATCTTTTCCGCACAGTCTGAACCGTTCGATTCGCTCTTGGGCACAGCCAAGCCATGGACGGAGAAGACGCCTCAAAACCAAGCTATCACGGCATCATAGTGGGAGAAACAGGGCCGTCCTGCCCTCCTGGAGAGCAACAACCCGTCCAATAAAAAAACAAATTAGCCAACCTCAAGGATTTATAAAGACTAGGTAAATAATTATGTGTTAATCTTGCTTAATATTACGATAGTGCTCATATAATCTACTTACCAAACTCATCGCAGGACGCTGGGGAGGACAGGATCTTGAGAGCGCAAACGGTTTCACTGGATGCTGCGGCTGGGAAGCTGCTCAACAGTCCGATCTTCGAGCCGTCGGGCAAGAAGCTGCTGGCGAAGGGCCACCAGATCAGCGCCGAGGACGTCCGATTGTTGGTTTCGAGCGGACACTCTCAGGTGAGTGTAACGATACTCGAGGAAGGCGAGGTGCCCGAGGAGGACGCCGCCGTTCAAGTGGCATCGGAGTCCGCCTGTGGGGCCATGGAGATTCGCGTTGCCGCCGGAGGACGCGCCAACCTGTTCGCCGTCGAGGACTGTTGTCTGCTGGTCGATGAGGAAGCGCTGCGGCGAGTCAACAACAGCGGCAGCATTACTGTCGCAACCCTGCCGAACCTTTCCTACGCTTTGGCCGGCCAGCGGGTTGGAACCGTCAAAACCGCGCCGTTCGCGGTTCCGTCGAGCGAACTCGCTGAGTCGATCGAGTACCTGCGGACCCGGGGGCCGATTCTGCAAGCGCGTCCGATCCGAGCCCCTGCGGTCGCAGTGCTCTACTCCGATCCGAATCGCGCCGACCGCGCAAGGACGCTTTTTGAGAGCATCATGCACACCCGCCTGGAGCGCATCGGCGTATCGCCGGCATTTGCGCTCAGCTCACTCGAAACCGAGGAAGCGGTGGCGCGCAGCTTGGAGCATCTGCTGCGTGCTCGTCCGTCGTTGGTGCTGGTCGCCTCGACGACCGCTCCGGCTGGACCGCTCGACGTCGTAGGCCGAGCGTTGAGCCGAGCAGGATGTGAAATCGAAAGCTTCCTGGCGCCGGTAGAGCCTGGGAACCTGCTGCTGCTCTCCTATCTCCGAGACATCCCGGTCGTCGCAGCCCCGGGGTGTTTCCGCTCGCCTAGGCCCAACGTCGTGGATCTGATTCTGCCGGCGCTGTTGGCGCGCTATCGACTGACCGCTCGAGAGATCTCCTCGCTTGGCCACGGCGGCCTGCTGCCGTAGCGGCAACTTGCCTGTCTTCCTCTGCCCAACAAACTTCTCCCTCGCGCAGCCGCTTTCGGGCGGTTGCGCTTTCGTTGGGGACAGCCTTATTTGTTAGCATGATCTGCACATGCGTCTATGGAACGCGATCACCGCAGCCGGTACGGAGGCGGGACGTTTTTTGCCGAGATTGTGGAGCCTGGCGACCGAGCTCTTCCATGAAGTGATCGGGTTCGTCTTCTTCGCGCTCGCTGTGTTTTTCCTAGTTGGGGCGCACGGAGCAGTGCAAAGCTTCCGTAGTTTGGGAGAGTCCCCGGACGAATTGCCAGGGTTCTTGGCGTCGATGTTTTTCGTTCTGCTCTTTGCCGGCTTTGGCGTCTCTTCGTTTCGACGGGCGCGCCGCGGCTCGCGTCGTCGGCGCGAACAGACCGGGGCATGAAGCCGCGCTACGAACCGGAGGCGCGCGACTATGAGCATCGCTCAGGCGATCCGGGCAAGTATCCCTTCACGCGCGGCCCGCATCCGGGCATGTATCGCGACCGGCTGTGGACGATGCGCCAATACGCCGGCTTCTCTGATCCGGCCGAGTCGAACGCACGATACCGTTATCTCCTCTCCCGGGGCGTCGCCGGGCTTTCGGTCGCTTTCGATCTGCCCACCCAGATGGGCTACGACTCCGATCACCCGCTGGCCGCCGGAGAAGTCGGCCGAGCCGGGGTAGCGACCGGCTCGCTCGAAGACATGGAGCGCCTTTTCGAGGGGATCCCCCTCGAAAAGGTTTCGACCTCGATGACGATCAACGCCACGGCAATGACGTTGCTCGCCTTCTACGTTGCCGCCGCTAGGCGTTCCGGAGTCGGCTGGGACAGGCTGCGCGGCACCGTGCAGAACGACGTGCTCAAGGAGTACGCTGCACGCGGAACCTACATCCACCCGCCGGCGCCGTCGATGCGTCTCGTCGTCGACCTCTTCGCTTGGGCGAATCGCGAGGCGCCGCTCTGGAACGTCATCTCGATCTCGGGCTATCACATGCGCGAGGCCGGGGCGACAGCCGCCCAAGAGCTTGCCTTTACGCTCGCCGCGGCCTGCGCCTACCTCGAGGCGGCGCGGCGAGCAGGTTTGGAAGTCGACGAGATCGCGCCGCGGCTATCGTTCTTCTTCAGCTCCGACCGCAACTTCCTCGAAGAGATCGCCAAATTCCGCGCTGCGCGGCGGCTTTGGGCGAGCCTCGCGAAGGAGCGCTTCGGCGCCCGCGATCCGCACTCCCAACGGATGCGTTTCCACGCTCAGACCGCCGGCTCCTCGCTCACCGCGCAACAGCCCGAGGTCAACGTCGTACGTACGGCCTATCAGGCGCTGGCGGCCGTGCTTGGCGGAGCCCAGTCGCTGCACACCAACTCGCTTGATGAGGCGCTGGCGCTGCCGAGTGAAGAGACGGCCCGGCTGGCTTTGCGCACCCAGCAAGTGATCGCCCACGAGAGCGGCGTGACGGCGACTGCGGATCCGCTCGGCGGCTCCTATGCCGTCGAGAGCCTTACCGACGAGCTTGAAGAGCAGGCGCGCGGCTACATCAAGCAAATCGACGACCTCGGCGGCATGGTCGCCGCCCTGGAACAGGGCTACGTACAGCGAGAAATCGAAACCTCGGCCTACCAAGCGCAGCAGCGAATCGAGAGCGGCAAACAGACGATCGTGGGCGTCAATCGTTTCCAGATTGCTGAAGAAGCCGCGACGCCGATCCTTCGCATTGACTCTGGGCAGGAGCGTCGTCGCGTCGATTCGCTCGAGTCTTGGAGAAAGAGGCGCGACGCCGGCGCCTTGGAGAAAAGCCTCGACGCGGTGCGAGCGACGGCGCGCGGCGAGACGAATCTCATGCCGAGCGTGATTGCGGCCGCTGAGGCGCAAGCCACCGTGGGCGAAATCTCGGACGCCTTGCGCGACGTTTTCGGAACCTACGAGCAAGGCCTCGGCTGAGAACTACGACGCCCGCCGCTGCTGTTACTATGGAGCCGATGCCGGACTCCGCCCCCTCTCGCCGCCGCTTCCTAGGAGCCTCACTCGCCTCCGCCGCCGCAGCCTCTGCATCGCCCCCGCCCGCGGCCACGAAGACCCGTCTCGGGCTCGATGCCTTCAGTCTGCGCAGTCAGGGTTGGAGCGCGACGGAGTTCCTCGATTTCGCCGCTCGCAACGGCGCCGAGGTCGTGAACTATTCCGAGCCGCGCTTCTTGGGCTCGCTCGCACCCGACGATCTCAAGCGCGTGCGCGAGTACGCCGACGGGCTCGATTTGGCGCTTGAGGTTGGTTTCGGTTCGATCTGTCCGACCTCGACTCGCTTCAACAAAGACGACGGAACCGCCGAGCAGCAACTCGAGCGCATGTTCGGCGTCGCCAAGTTCCTCGGCTCGCCGATCGTGCGTTGCTACTTGGGCTCATCGGTCGATCGCACTACGGACCTGCCGCTTGAGGCGCATATCGAGAACACCGTGAAGGTCTGCCGGAACGTGCGCGAGAAAGCGCTCGAGGCGGGAATAAAGATCGCGGTCGAGAATCACGCCGGCGACATGCAGGCGCTACAGCTCAAGGGACTGATCGAAGAGGCGGGCAAAGACTTCGTCGGAGCGCTCGTAGACGCTGGCAACGCAGCGTGGACGCTCGAAGACCCGGTGCATACGCTGGAGACCTTGGCGCCCTATGCGCTGACTTCCGGGGTGCGCGACTCGCGCATTTGGGAAACCGAGGAAGGCGCTTCCGTGATGTGGGTTCCCTTCGGCAAAGGCAACGTCGGCATCGAACGTTGGAAGCAGCGCCTCAGCGAGCTGCGTCCTGATCTAACCTTTGAACTCGAAATCATCAACCTGCGCACGCCGCGCGTGTTCGCCTATCGCAAACCGGAATTTTGGGAGACCTATCGCGACGTACCCGCCTGGGTTTTCGCCGGTTTCGAGAAGCTCGCGCGCGAGGGCAGACCCTACACGGAAGCTCCGCAACCGCCCGCCGGCGTCGCACCGCGCAGCGACGCTTTCAACCGGTGGGCCGCCGAGCAGGAGCGCCGTGACGTCGAGGCTGATCTGGCCTTCTCCCGGGAGAAGCTTGGACTGGGCCGGTCAGCGTAATACCGGCCAGCTCCCTCAGGGGGCGATCCGCAGGGCGTCCTCGCCCGTTGGCTTTCGCAACCTCGCCCGCACGCTGAAGATCGCGTGCGCGGCGGTTTCGGAGAGGTGCTTGCTAAAGGCGCCCTGATGCTCGAAGACGAGCCTCTCCCCGTCGTCGAGCAGCAGCTCAAGCGCGGAGCGCCGGCGGCGATCGACCTCACGCTCGCGGACGGGCGGGTCCTTCGCCTCGGAAACATAGACCGGCACGTAGATTTCGCCCTCGACCCGAATTTCTCGAACCTCGAGCAGATCGACGACGAAGTGCACCTCGCCCAAACCGTTGCGCGGCACAATCATCAGGTTCCCTTCACGAATGAGCAGGTAGAGCGGCGCATCGCGTGCGAGCGGCCTCGCGCCGGGCCGAAGCCCCGACAGCAGGCATCCGCCGTTGAGCAAATAGTCAGCGCCGTGCCGGCGCTGGAGCTCGCGCTCCGCGTCGGGGTCGCGAATCGGACCGAGAGCGGCGGAGAGCAACGCCAGCGATCCTGCAGGGACCAGCATCCAAGCCGTGGCGACCCATTCAAGCCGGCCAGTTAGGCCGCCCACAAACAGTGCGAGCGACGCCGCGCCAACGCCTGTCCTGGCGACGTTCCAGCTCGGAAGTCGCCTCCAACGCCGAACCAGCGGGATCAGCAAAGCGGCCCAGAACAGCGGGTAGAGCAGCAGCCGCAGCGGCCGCAACCGTTTCTTGCCGCCGTCGGATTCGCCTGCTTCTGCGTCGGCTGCAGCAGTTCGCGACGGCTGCGCTCCAGCGCTCAACCGCTAAGCTCCCGCTCGACGGCCGCGACGAGCCGATCCACGTGGCGGTCGACGTCCGCTCGTTCGGCGGCCTCGACCATTACGCGCAGCAACGACTCCGTTCCCGAGTAACGAACCAACACGCGCCCATTGGCACCGAGCTCCTTTTCGCTCTCGCGGATCGCCTGCTCGAGCGCCGGGACCTGCTCGATGGGAGGTTTCTTCAGGACAGCAACGTTGTGGAGCCGTTGCGGGAAAACCTTCATCTTGCGCCGCAAAGCGCTTAGCGGCTGCTCAGAGTTCGAGAGAATCTCCAGCATCAGGCGGGCGGTCAGCAGTCCGTCTCCGGTGTTGGCATGTTCGCGAAGGATGATGTGTCCCGACTGCTCGCCGCCGAGCGCCGCGTCCTCCGCCACCATCTTCTCGAGTACATACTTATCGCCCACGCCGGTGCGGTCGAGCGTCACGCCGCGGTCGCGCAAGGCCGCCTCGAGGCCCATGTTCGACATCACAGTCGCGACAACGCGGTCGCCCTTCAGGCGACCGGCGGTCTTGAGGTACTCGGCGGCCAGGAGTAGAATTACGTCGCCGTCGACGATCTCTCCATCGTCGGCGACAAACAGCGAACGGTCAGCGTCGCCGTCGAAGGCGACTCCCAGGTCTGCGCCGGACTCAGCTACTCGCGCCTGCAGCCTGTCGAGATGGAGCGAGCCGCAATGGAGGTTGATGTTGCGACCGTCGGGCTGGTCGCCGAAGATATCGACATCCATTGCGAGCTCGGCGAACAGCCTGGCTGCGAGTTGGTAGGCAGCCCCGTTGGCGCAGTCGACAATGAGCTTCAGCGGTCGCAGTTCGCTGGACGGGGCGCCGGCCGCGAGCAGATGATCAAAGTAGTGCCCGGCTAACTGGGCCTCAACCTCGAGCTCGCGGGTGCGCGGCACGACTCCGCTCTCGATCGCCTTGAAGATCGCCGTTTCAACCTGGCGCTCCTCGTCGTCGGGAAGCTTGAAGCCGTCGGGGCCGAAGAGCTTGATTCCGTTGTCGGTGAAACTATTGTGCGAAGCGGAGATCATCGCTCCCGCCGCGCAGCCTTCCTGTTTTGTCAGATAGGAGACGGCCGCTGTCGGCATCACCCCAGCGAAACGCGTCTGTACGCCGCCGCTCGCTAGGCCGCCCGCCAGCGCGGCGGCAATTTCGGGCCCCGACTTGCGCGTATCCATACCGATCAGCACGACGCCGCCCGCGCCAAGCCGACCGGCTAAAGCGCTGCCGACGGCGAAGACCGTGCGGGAGTCGAGGGGATAGGCGCCCGCTTTCCCCCGAATTCCATCCGTTCCGAACAGTTGTTTTCTCATGATGCTGGAAAGCGGGGTATCAGCGTCGGCGCATCCGAACTTCGACGTTGACAGTCGGGTCGCCGGAGAAGCGAAGGTAGGGATCGGTCAGCAGCGCTGTTGCGCGAAAGCTCCTTCGGCCGACGACTTCGCTGAGGTCGATTGGTCCGGCGCTCACGCTCTGGACAAAGCTCAGGCGGTCTCGCGGCCCGACGATCGTGAGCCGCTCGGGATGAACCGAGTATCCCGCGAGCTCATACTCGGAACCCTGCGTCGAGCTCAGCTCCGGCACAACCTCCACCTCCCGGCTTGCCGTCGGCTCCAGACTGAGCTGTAGCTGAGAAGGGGTCGCTTTGACAAATTGAACGCCGCTCGGCAAATCCAAGGTCTCGGCCGCTACGGTCAAGGTGCGCGATCGGGAGGCGTCGATATTGGAGAAGTCGGCTTCAATGCTCAATCCGCGGCGCTTCAACTCTTCTACCTGCGAGCGGCGGCCCTCGATGACGACTCCGAATGCCGCAGCCTCGTCTGGATGGATCTCCAGCTCGGCAGGGAGATTGCGATAGACGACGGAAGCGTCGACATTCATCTGGACGCGCTCTTCGAGCGATACGCGGCCCCACAGCAGGATCGCGGCGATTACCGCCAACAGCTTCGCGGCCTGGTCTCGCTGAAAGGTTTGGGCGATCAGACTCATCCTCGTTTGCGTCAGGGGAGCTCGCGAGCCGTCACCGACGGCTGCTCGACCGCCGAGACGGGCCTCTGCGCAGCCGGCACGGACGTCGTCCTTCCTTTGGGGAGCATAACCACCGGACCGAGACGTTCGATCATTCGCAACCGCAACCGATCGGCCGAGAGGCCGGTTTCGATCTCTCCTCCGACGGCGAACGAGACGCGCCCGTCGGTCTCGGAGACGACAAGAGCCACGGCATCGCTCTCTTCGGTGATGCCGATCGCAGCTCGATGGCGCGTGCCCATCGAGCTGACGAGCTCGGGGTTGGTCGTCAGCGGCAAGAAGCACGAGGCCGCCGCAATGCGGTCGCCTTGAATGATCACGCCCCCATCATGGAGCGGCGCGTTGCGCTGGAATATGCTTACGAGCAAGTCCGTGGTGAGCCGCGAATCGAGCGCCACCCCGCTTTGAATGAACGTCCGCAGGCCGGTCTCCCGCTCAATCACGATCAACGCCCCGACGCGGCTGTGCGAGAGCTGATTGACGGCAAAAACAATATCCTCATATTCGAGCGAGTGGCCTGCGCTCTTGCGGCTCTTAGGGACGAACTGCAGCGCCATCTCACGCAGAGCCCCTCGGAGCTCGCTCTGAAAGATCACGATCAGCGCCACCCCGGCATAGGGTCCGGCCTGTCCCAACAGCCACTGCAGCGTCGTCAGCCCCAGCCAACCACAAACTTGATGGAGGGCGACCAGCAAGAGAACGCCGAAAAGGACGGGGACCGCCCGCGTTCCACGCACAGCGCGCACTAGCTGGTAGATCAGATAACTCAGCAGCGCGATCTGGAACAGCGTCTTACCGCCCTCAAGCACGCTCTCACCAAGCCATAATGCAGCAGAATCAGCCATTTTTCGGAAGAATCAGCCATTTTAGTGTAGCTGATGCTCGGACCGCACGAGCCGCAAACCTCTCAGACATCGTGCGCGAGCGGCACTACTATGGTCACGCGATTCGGTGGGGTCGTCGCGACCGTCCTGCCGCTCGAATCGAGGGGAGCTTGACAGGAGAGCTAATGGTCTTCGAGTCCGCCCGAGCAGGATCCTTCCGCTGTTCAACCCGAGGACGGGCGCTGGAACCCAGCCCTAAGTGCAATTGTGGCCTTGGGACACAGCTCGTCGGGTTCCGGGAATTGTGCTTCCCTATGACTCGTCCGCCGGCTCGGTCTTCTCAGCGACCTTCTTGCGAACTGCTTTCTTGGCCGCCTTCTTCGCGGCTTTTTTCCGAACGGCCTTCTTGCGAGCAGGCTTTGCTGCGGGCTTGCTCTCGGTTTCGGATTGCGCCTCAGGTTGCCGGTCAGGCTCTCGTTCCGGTTCGCGTCCGGCCTCTCCGTCGGGCTCTCGTTCCGGTTCGCGTTCGGGCTCTCGTTCCGGTTCGGCCGCACGAATCGCTTCCGGCGAGCGATCGCCTTCGGGGGAACGCTCAGGCGAGTCTTCGCTGTGCTCCTCGCCGGGTCGTCTCGAGCCTCCGCGCCCACGGCGGCGGCGGCCACGGCGCGAGCGCCTGGGTCGATCGCCCTGGTCGCCTGATTCCTTCTCACCGGCAGGCCGCGCGTCAGCCGCAGACCCAGCTTCAGCAGCAGGCTCGAGCGGCGTATCGAGATCATTCCCAGGCAGATAGCGCAGCATCTCCGTTTCGTCGGCTTCGGAGAGCAGAAGGCCCTTGTCTTGGGCCAGATTGAGCAGCTCTTCAAATTCTTGAAAGCCGTAGTCTTCGAGCGAAAAGTCGACATCGAAGGCGCCCAGCAACGCTTCAATCTCTTTCGCCGGAATGCCCATGCCGAGCAGCTCGACGTTGTCGCGCAAGCAGGCCTGTAACGGCGTCAGCGCGTCTTCGCGGCGCGGACCCGTCTCTTCTTCCTCAGCGTCGTCGTCTTGGCCAACCGGGCGGTCGATCACCTGCTGCCCATCGACCGTCTTAACCTTGATGCGGCCTTGTTCGGTCAGCCTTTCGATGAAGGATGAGAAGCTTGAGACGCCGTAGTCGCGTTCGCTGAAGGCGGGGTCAAGCTGCAGCATGGTGGACTTGAGCAGCCCAAGCTGCGGCGTGACGCCCCGTCGCTCAAGCGCGCCAATAGCGCGGTCGAGCAGCGGAATCGCCTTGGTGAGCGGCAACGAACGCCTGCTCGGGCGGGCGCCGCGTCCGCCGCCGCGTCGCCCGGGCCTTGACGGCGCACTGTCAAGCAGCGATTCGTAACTAATGAACTCGTGGCAATTGCGCTGTAAGATCGTCGAGGTAAAAGCCTTGCCGCCGACGATGTAGACGCGCTTGTCGAATTGCTTGAGCTTGTTGACCAGCGCCATGAAGTCGCTGTCGCCGCTGATGATGGCGAAGGCGTTGATGTGGTCGCGGGTGAAGGCCATCTCGAGCGCGTCGAGGGCCAGGTTGATGTCGGCGCCGTTCTTGTCGCCGCGCGGCGTAGAATCGCGCTGCACGAGTTGTACGCCGTAGTTGGTAAACGAGCGCGTCGCTTCAGGGTGACGGCTCCAGTTGCCGTAGGCGATTTTTGAGACGATTTCGCCCCGTTCCTTGAGGCCTTCGAAGATGCACTCGGGATCCAGCTCGCGGTGCAGAGTCGACTTCACGCCGATTTCGATGTTGTCGTAGTCGATGAAGACCGCGAACTTAAGCTTTTCTTCCACTGGGGTCATTATATCGCCGAGGACGGCGTTCCTAAAACATTCTTGGCCACTATTGTTGATGGATGCTCTCGACGCGGCCGGCTCAGGCCTGCCCAGCGAGTGGTTCGAGAGCGCCGGAAGGCTGCGGCGGGCGGCCGGCACGCAGTAGGCGCAGACCGTTGAAGATAACCAGAAGGGTGGCGCCCATGTCGGCGGCAACCGCCATCCAGAGCGTGGCCTGGCCGGTGAGGGCGAGGGCGATGAAAGCCGCTTTGAAGAGCAGTGCGAGGGCGACGTTCTGCTTGATGACGCCAAGAGCACGACGGGCGTGCCGGATCAGAAAAGGCAAATCGCTGATGCGCGAGGAGAGCACGACGATGTCGGCCGTCTCAAGCGCGACGTCTGCGCCGCGACCGTGTCCGCCGACGCCGATTCCGAGACCGGCGGCGCTGATCGCTTGGGCGTCGTTGACGCCGTCGCCGACCATGGCGACTTCGCCGTGTTCCGCGATCAGCTCCTTGACGGCCTGCTGTTTGTCGTCAGGCAATAGGCGAGAGCGTACGTCGTCGATACCGACTTTGGCTGCGATGGCTTGCGCCGTTCGGTCATTGTCGCCGGTTAGCATCACCAAGCGACGCAGCCCAAGCGCGCGCAGCTCGTCGAGCATTCCGCGGGCCGCGGGCCGCACCGGATCTCGGAGTCCTACGAGAGCCCATGCCTCGCGTCCGCTGCCGCAGACGACAACAGTGTGCTCGGAATCCTCCATCTCGGCGAGTAGAGGGCGAATGGACTCGGGGTCGTCGACGCGATCCTCCAACAAGCGACTGTTGCCCACCCAGAAGTCGACGCCGTCGAAGGAGGCCGTCGCGCCCTCGCCCTGCAGCGCCCGAAACTCCTTCACGGGCTCGGGCTCGACGCCTTGTTCGAGGGCGAACTCGACGATGGCGCGTGCCAACGGATGTTCGCTGTAGTGCTCGAGGCTGGCCAGCGCTTGGAGCGTGTCACGTTCGGAGCGTCCGCCGACGGCCCGCAGCGCTGTTACTCTCGGCTCGCCGAGTGTAAGCACGCCGGTCTTGTCGAAAGCCGCGGCTTGGACGTGGGCGGCCTTTTCGAGATAGGCCCCGCCCTTGATCAGGATGCCGCGTTTGGCCGCCGAGGCAACCGCCGCCACGATCGTCACCGGGGTCGAGATCACCAACGCGCAAGGGCAGGAGATGAGCAGCACCAGCATCGACTGGTAGAACCAGAAGCTCCAGCCAAGGTCGGAGACGAACGGCCCGACCAGAAACACGGCGCCCGCAAGCAGGAACATGATCGGCGTGTAGCGCCGCGCGAAACGATCCACGAACTGTTCGGCCGGGGCGCGTCGATGCTGCGTCTCTTCGATCATCCGCAAGATGCGGGCTAGGCGCGAATCCGAAGCCTTCTTGGTGGTTTCGATCTCGATCGTACCGTCACCGTTAAGAGTGCCGGCGAAAACCTCGTCGCCAGCGGACTTCCACACCGGGATCGACTCGCCGGTGATCATCGCCTCGTTGACGCCCGAGGAGCCGTCGCGCACCAATCCGTCGCAGGGCACGCGCTCTCCCGGGCGAACTCGGACGGTCGCTCCGAGAGGGACGCGATCCGGCGCCATGGCGTGCTCATGATCGTGATGCAGCACGTTGGCTCGCTCGGGCGCGACCGAGATCAGCCCGCGCACCTCTTGCCGGGCGCGATTCATGCTCCAACCCTCGAGCCGGCCGGCCAAGGCGAACAGGAAAGCCAATGTTGCGCCTTCGGCCCACTCGCCTAGAAACGAAGAACCGAGAATCGAGACCAATACCAGCGCGTTCATTTCCGGACGCAGCGCTCGCAAGGAGCGAAGCCCCTTGGGCACGATGAAGTAGGCGCCGCAGAGCATCGCCGCGACAAAAAAAGCGATCGACTCGGGGTGGACGCCGTCAGAGCCGTGTTCGTGGGCCAGCAACGTCTGTAGAATGCTGCCGGAGGCAAGTCCCTCGATCGTGAGTCCAATCAGCAGCGCGACCGCGCTGGCGGCTACGAGAATATCGCGTCCGCGGCGGCTCCAGAACGACTCTACGGCGGCTTGGTCCGCCCAGTCCTCGGATGAAAGCCCGGTCTCGGCAATTGCGGCGCGAATCTTCGGCGGATCGATGAGGTCGGGATCGAATTCCGCAGTCAGCTTCCCTTGGAAGACGTCGAAAGAGAGGTCGCAGATTCCCTGCTCGCAACCGAGCCGGCGGCGGATGAGACCAACTTCCTCGGCGCAATCCATGCCGTGGATCAGGAGCTCGGCGCGGTCTCGAAGCTGGGTATCTTGAGCGGGCACGGGAGTCGAAGTCGGGCGTCCAGATTGAACGCGTCCGCCTCCTATATCCCTTATTCTAGCGACCGTTGCTACCAAAGCTATAATCGGAAAGATGGTCCGTTGTGCCCCAGAGCTTCGAAAAACCCCTCCTACGCAAGGTCGGCAAGGCGATCTACGAGTACGAGATGGTGCGCGAGGGCGATCGCATCGCGGTCGGCGTCTCCGGCGGCAAGGATTCACTGGCCTTGCTCGACGCGCTGCGGCTGTTGCGGCGCCGATCGCCGGTGCGTTTCGAGCTGCAGGCGTTCACCGTGGAGCAGGGTAAATTTGTACGCCCGATCGAGCCGCTGGGAGACTACATGCGCTCGATCGACGTGGAGTGGACCTACTATCGGGATGAGCCTTCCTTCCGCCTGATCGACGAACATCCCGATCATGGTTGCGATCTGTGCAGCCGCTATCGACGCCGGGCCGTCTACGAGATCGCGGGTGGGCTGGGGGCGAACGTCGTCGCTCTGGGCCACACCGCCGACGATTTCTGCGAAGCGCTGCTGCGCAATACGCTCTACACCGGCAAGTTGAGCGCGCTGCCGCCGGTGACGCTCTCTCGAACCGGGGAGTTCCGGCTGATTCGGCCGCTTGTCTACGTTTCCGAAGAAGTGACCTCGGGCTACGCGGAGGAGCGAGACATCCCGATTACACCGTGCGTTTGTTCGCACAAGACGGGGACGGTGCGCGAGTCCCTCCGGTCGTTTCTGGCCGGAGCAAGAGCCGAGAACTCCCACGTCCTCGAGAACATGCTCGCGGCGATGGGCAGCATCGATCCGGAGCGCTTGCTCGACCGCCGATTCCGGGCGGGAAGCCGTCCCGAAACAGCAACCCTGCCGCCTGTTTTGGTCGAGGAAACGCTCTAGGCCGCGGCGCTATGTTTCTCTTCTGGGAGTGCGCTAAGATCTTGAGTTCCTAGCGTGACCCGCGAGCCGCCCCCACCCCGTATCGTATGTCTCAAAACTCGAAGGTTTCCGCTTCGGACACTGCCCCCAACACCTTAGCGGCGGTGCGAACCGGCCTCACCGTTCTCGCCCTCCTTTTTGTTTTCTTGATGGGTGTGCGCGGCCTGGGAGACGGCTTCAAGCTGCTCGGTTCAGACCTGCTCGAGGCCTTCTTTCAAGCGACTTCGAACCCCTTCGTCGCTTTGATGGTCGGCTTGCTGGCGACAACGCTGGTTCAAAGCTCGTCGGTCTCGACTTCGATGATCGTGGGCTTGGTCGCCGCGCCTGAAAACCCGCTGCCGGTTGAGAACGCGATCCCGATGATCATGGGGACGAACATTGGGACGACAGTCACCAACACGATCGTCGCGCTGGCTCACATGGGCCGCAAGGAAGAGTTTCGGCGGGCGTTCGCAGTCGCGACCTGCCACGATTTCTTCAACTACATGGCCGTCATGGTGCTGCTGCCGCTCGAGCTGGCAACAGGTTTTCTGCGTCACGCCGCCGACTCGGTCTCGGCTTTGGTCGCGGGATCTGGGGGGATGACCTTCGACAGCCCGGTAAAGGCTGCTCTCAAAGGGGCGTTGGCGCCGATCGTAAGCCTCGTGAACGCGATATTCGAAAACTCGCAGGCCCGGGGGGCGACGATCGCGTTGCTGAGCGCGCTGCTGATCTTCGGCGCGCTTTACATGCTGGTGCGGACGATGCGTCAAGCGATGCAGCGACGGATCGAGCTGTGGGTCGATCGACTCTTCGGCCGCAGCGCCTTGATCGCGATGGCAATCGGCGCTGCGGCGACGATCGTAGTGCAGTCGAGCTCGATCACAACGTCGTTGCTGGTGCCGCTAGCAGGGGCCGGGATCCTCACCTTGGAACAGGCATTCCCGGTGACGTTGGGCGCCAACATTGGAACGACCATTACGGCATTGCTGGCGTCGATGGCCGTGGCTGGCGAGAATGCAGCGGCGGGAATGACGGTCGCGGTCGTGCACACGTTGTTTAACGTGGTTGGAACCGCGATGATCTACCCGCTGGCGGTCTTTCGCCGGCTTCCGCTAGTCGCGGCTCGCAAGCTGGCCGACGTCGCGGCGGAATCTCGCTATCTAGCTATCGCGTACGTGATCATTCTGTTCTACGGACTGCCCGGGCTGTTCGCTTTCTTGAGCAGCTGAGGGGCTCGGACTGACGATTCACCCAAGGGTGGATGAGTGCACCTTGACAGCTCAAACGCACCCTCGCGTGTGCGGCTCTGTGTGCCATTCACTCAAGCTGTTGACGCAGTTGGCATGGTCATCGCTTTTCCGCTTCAATCGTCTTGACCACGTCCAGATAAAGATTCTCCACGCGCAGAATGTGAAAGCCCGCCTTCTCGACGTTACCCGTCGTATCACGATTGACCTCAGGGCCGAAACGACGGGTGAGCGGCGTCATCAGATTGAGCATTGCGTTGAAAGGGAACCAGCGGCTGCCGGTGTGCTCAAACATCCGCAGCCGGCCGCCGGTCTTGAGCACTCGGCGTAGAACTCGCAACGCTTCAATTGGGTTAGGAACCGAGCAGAAGGTACACGAAGTGTAGATCTGGTCGAACGTATCGTCGGGCACGCCGAGGTCGTGCACGTCGCAGAGACGAAGCTCAAGTTTTCCATCGTAGGCCACGGCGCGCGGGCCGGCCTGATCGAGCATCTTTGGGCTGATGTCGATGCCGAGGATGTCTTGGCCCGACGGAAAAAACTGGATGTCAAGACCAGTGCCGACGGCGAGGAAGAGGACCTTGCCGTTCATGCCCGAGAAGAACTTGCGCTTATAACCCGCCCAGCGGCGTTCGGCGCCTCTCGCGCCCATGATGTCGTAGGTACCGGCCGCGCGGTTCCACTTTTCGCGAGTCAGCTCGTCCATCGTTTGACCTCCCCGCGCATGAAGATATTCACGATCGCCGTGTAGGCGTAGCAGCCGAGCCCAATCAGCGCACCCATCTGAGAAGCCGCCGCGATTTCAAGCGGACCAGCAGCGGCTTGCATCGAAACGACCATGCCGCTCAACATTCCGCTCAGCATCACGGGGATCGTCAGCTCGAAAGCGCCGAGAGCGATCCCAAACACGGTCGACAACGAAAAGGAGACAGCCATGCCGAGGATCATGCCAACGAGCATCGCTAGAACCATCGGCCACGCCGGGGAGCAGGTCGCAGCCGCGAAGGCGCCGACCAGAGCGCCGGCCGCAGCGTTGGCGGCGAGATCTCCAAAAAAGAAGAAAGCCCGCACTAGATTCTCAGCGGCCCATTCCGGCACTTGCCAGATTGGCGAACAGGCGATACGCTCCCGGCACTCCGGCGGGAAGTTCACGGAAGAACGCAAGCCCGGTGAAGATATAGACCCCCTTACCGTACCGGGCGTATAGCAAGCCGCCGCGCAGAGGGTCTTCGCCCCGGTCAGCTGCTTCGAGGGGCGCCTCGTAGCGATCGTCCCATTCGCTCATGAAATAGAGCCCGCGCTCTTGTACCCAGCCATCGAAGTCCGCCGGCGTGATGCGGTTCGGCGTGTTCAGCAGGGGATGATCCGGAAGCAGAACCTTCATCTCGGCGGTTTCGTCGGTGACGCGCCCGCGCGAGGGAGTCAGGGGGAACGGCGCGACTTGCGGGCCCGCCGAGGGGTTCCGGAACGAGGCGGTGTTGTACTGCATCACGAACGTCCCGCCCTTCTCCACGTAATCGAGCACCCGATCCGCACCGGCGATCAGGTCGGGACGCGTGTTTAAGGCGCGGACTCCCGCGATGACGGCGTCGAAGCCGGACAGGTCGGCCGAAGCGAGCTCGGCTTCGCCCAGGGAGACGACTTCGGCGCCAAGCTGTTCGAGCGCCTCGGGGATGCGGTCTCCGGCGCCCATCACGTAGCCGATTCTCTTGGAGAGCAACTCGACATCAGCACGCTCGACCCGCAGGCTGGCCGGCGGATAGACAACTTGCGGGGGGATGTGGTCGTAGTCGATGGTACGGACGCCTTGCGAGCTGGAGTAGCTGTCTCCGGAGAACCGGGCGACGATTCTTCCGCTGGAGCGGCCCTTGGGCGGGGACAGCCGGAAACTTACCGTGCGCTCTTGGCCGCGGCGCTCAAAGGCGATTCGGTGAGCCCGCGGCTCAACGCTCCACCCCTCCGGTGCATCGAGCGAAGCCGCTCCCTCCGCTTGTGCTGCATGACTGCGCAGTACGACAGCGACGTCGCGGGCGCCGGAGTTGGGGAACAGCAGGTTGTCGCGTGTGAACGAAACCGCGACACGAGGCGTAATCTGCAGCGCGCGGCTGCGTTCACCGCGGCTGCGATCGACCCAGCGATAGACGACCGGCCTGCGAATGGGAATCTTGACATCGCCGAACGTCAATCTGAATTCGGCCTCGATTAGCGGCTCCGGCTCGGGGTCACCGATGCGCGATCGATCGGCCATGCGATACCAACCGCCGTCAGGCTCTTCGACGAGCCAGGGTGGTTGCGAGGGCCGCGCCTGGGCAGGGACGGCGACTTTGAACTCGTGTCGGGTCGGCTTGTTGTAGCTTAGGGCTCCGCGCGAGTACTGCTCTTCGTGGTTGATAATGATGCCGCGCAGGGCCGCGCCGTTCCAGGAGACTTGGGCGGAAGTCCTCGGCAAAGCGACTAGCTCAACGGAAAGCTCCTCGCCCGGCGTCGCGTCCCATCGTTCAGCGCTCGCGTCGAGCCAAAGCCCGGCGGAAAGCGCGATTGCCTGGGCCAGTTCGCCACGTTTGACCTTAGCCCAAGGATCGTCGTTGTTTTCGAGGTTGCGCCAAGCCTCGAGCAGCGTCGGCAGGATCTCCGCCGGCGCCTCGGGGCGGTAGTCGAGGCGCGCCCTCGCCAGCAACTCGCCGACAGCGTCTCCTCCCGGAACGCGGTTCCACGAAACGTCAATGTCTTCGAACAAGTCGGTCGACGCCTCTTTGCCCGCGACGTGCCCGAAAAACGCCGGCGCCGAGCCCTTGCGCTGCCCCGAACCCATCCCTTGGCTGCGATGCATCGAGCGTGACTCGCCGGCGATTTCGGAGAACGACTTGCCGAGTACCGGATCGTACTCGCCGACGTCGATGCGCAACCGATCTTTGCGTTGCGCCTCTTCTTGCTCGCCGCGCCGGGAAAACGAAAAAGTGTTCCAGAGATAGCGGCGGGCCTGCCAAGGCTTGAGTCCTTCGGCGATCTGCTCCGGGAAGCGCGCCGGGTCGGCGGCCGCCTCAAACGCTTCCGGTCCGAGCCAACCGACGGCAGTGTGCTGTCCGTGGCCGCCTGTGCCTGGCTTGGGCGGGAAGCGCGCTAGGATCACGTCGGGCCGGAAGCGCCGAATCGCACGCACCATATCTTCGAGCAAGCCCTCACGACCCCACATTGCCAGCGCTTCCTCGGGGCTCTTGGAGAAACCGAAGTCGATGGCTCGTGAGAAATACTGTTCAGCGCCGTCGATACGCCGCGCCTCGAGCAGCTCTTGAGTGCGGATCATGCCCATTAGAGCGCCTTGCTCGCTCCCGATCAGGTTTTGGCCGCCCTCGCCGCGCGTCGCGGAGAAGTAGGCTGTACGCATGTTTCGCCCTCGGGCGAAGTAGGCCAACACGGCAGTGTTTTCATCGTCGGGATGGGCCCCGAACATCAGGACGGCGCCAAGAGTATTGAGACGGTCGAGCGTTTTGGAAAGCTCAGCCGACCCGCCCTGCGGCGTCGGCTGCGCCGCAAGCAACCCAGCAATCGCAAGCAACAGCCCGATCCGAACGGCAATTCTACGAAACATCATCCCTCCCTCTTCGAACCGGGCGGCGGCTCATCCCCGGAAAGACCTCTCAGTGTAGCGATTTCTTTTTCGACCTTACGACCCTTGGGAAGAAGCTGAGCCTCCCGACGCTAGGGTTCGGAAGTGGTCCAAGCCTCGGATCGTTTGGGGCGACTCTGTCTGGGCGAGCAGCGCGGCAGCAACGATATTCCGAGGGATCCCGCGAGCAGAGTGTTATCCGATCTCTTCGTGGAAGATGTGAGCGGGGCTGAGAGGGGACGCAGCGCAAACCATCGGGCGAGGACACACGACGACGACCGGCGTGGCTGAGATTGGCCAAGGCGGCGGATTCTCCTCAGCCCGCTACAATGGCCCCATGAAATGGCTGCCGGGCCTGCTCGGTTTCCTGCTGCTGCTAAGCTGCGGCTCGACCAACGCTCCAAAGAGCGACCTCCACACGGATCCGCTCGAGCCGGAAGCAGCGCTCGCTAGTTTCGAAATGGTCGACGGCTTCCGCCTCGAATTGTTCGCCGCGGAGCCCGACGTGGTCGACCCAGTCGAGATCGCTTTCGACGAGAACGGCGCGGCATGGGTCGCCGAGATGCGCGACTATCCCTACGATCCGGAGAGCGGAGAACCTCCGAAGAGTCGCATTCGCCGACTTGAGGACGTCGACGGCGATGGGCAAGTCGATAGCTCCGTCGTTTTCGCCGATGAGCTCAAGCAAGTTTCGAGCATGCTGCCTTGGAAGGGCGGCGTCTTCGCCACGGCGGCGCCCGATATCCTCTACCTCAAAGACTCCGACGGCGACGGCGCGGCCGACGTGCGCGAGGTCGTCTACACGGGCTTTGACGACAAAGTCTCACCGGAGGGGCGGGTCGCCGGCTTGCGCTTCGGCATCGACAACTGGATCTACGCCTCGAATCAAGGCCGGCCGGGAAGCATCCGCTCACCGAAGTACCCCGAACAACCGGAAATCCCGGTGCGCGGATTCGATTTCCGTTTTCATCCAGTGAGTGGAGCGTTCACCCCCGCCGGAGGGCCGACGCAATATGGCATGAGCTTCAACGAGCGCGGTGATCGCTTCGTCTCTCAGAACACCGTTCATCTCAGACACGTGGTGCTGCGGGCCGTCGACGTGATGCGGAACCCCTTCTATTCGCCGCCGTCGATGTTGCACGTGCCGTTTGAAGGCGACCCTAGCGCCAGCCCGATCCATACGCTGACCCAGCCGCAGCAGTGGCGCGTTGCGCGTACGGAGCTTCGCAAGCAACGCGGCCGGCCAAACGAGCTTGTAGGCGGATACTTCACCGCCGCAACCGGCGCGACTGTCTACGTTGGGGACGCGCTGGGCGCGGAGTTGCGCGGCGACGTCTTCGTGGCGGACGCCAACGGGGGCATCGTTCGGCGCGAGAAGCTCACTCCTGAAGGGGCCACGTATCGCTCCGAGCCGATTCCGGCGGATCGCGAATTCCTGGCGTCGCCCGACCCCTGGTTCCGCCCGGTTAACTTCGCAAACGCGCCCGACGGCAACCTCTACCTCGCCGATTTCTATCGCGAGTACATCGAAGAACCCGCCTCGATCCCGGAGGCGATTCAAGAAGAGCTGCAGCTCGATTTCTATCGCGGCGCCGACCGAGGCCGTATCTGGCGCATTCGCACCGCCGATGGAGAGGGGCCGGGTCTGCACGCGGGCTTGGGAGCGCTGAGCTCCGAGCGTCTCGTCGGGGCCCTGGCGCATCCCAACGGATGGCATCGCCGTACCTCCCGGCGGCTGCTGCTCGAACGTCAAGACGCGGCGGCGATCGAGCCGTTGAGGCGACTCTTCACCGAGGACGCCTCTCCCGACGCTCGGTTGAACGCACTGTGGGCTCTCGAAGGTCTCGGCGCGCTGCAAGCGGAGAACGTGCGGACAGCGCTCGCCGATCCCGATTCGGTCGTGCGTGCGCACGCGGTGCGCATATCCCGGGGGTTCCTTCCTGAGCTTGCCGCGGCCGCCGCGGCGCTCTCCAAGGATTCGGATGCCAAGGTCCGATTTGAGGTCGCTCTCGCTCTCGGCGACATTCCCGGATCGAGCCGCGCCTTCACGGCCATGGCCGAGGCTGAGGCCGACGACCGGTGGTTTCGAGCGGCTCTGCTCAGTTCGGTCGGCAGTCGCCCGCTCTCCGCACTGAACGGACTCCTCAGGCGACATCGCGGCTTCTTCAACGAGGAAGGAGACCCCGAGGCACGGCGGGAGTTTGTGGGAGAGCTAGCCGCCTTGATTGGAGCGCGCCGTCAGTCAGACGAAATCTCGATCGTGCTGCAAGCTGCGTCAGACAGCCCGAGGCTGCGTCCGGCGCCTTGGCGAGCGGCTGTTTTGGACGGTCTTACGAAGGGACTTTCCTACGACGGAGGCCGGGGGCTGCGCGTGCCAGGCGCGGAGGCCTTGTTCTCGACATTCCTCTCAAGCGAAGACGCCGAGGTGAGCGCCGCCGCGCTCGAAGCTTCTTCCTTCTTCACTCTGCCCGCGATGACGCGCGACGCTTTGCGGGCCGCCGGGACCAACGAGCTTGAGGTTGAGCGCCGCGCCCGGGCGATCCTGTTCTTACGGGCGGGGAGGTTCGACGACACGGCGCCGACGCTCGAGCAGATCGTGACCTCGGCGGCGCCGCAGCCGGTTCGTCGCGCCGCCGTTGAAACGCTCGCGACTTTCTCGGAGCCTCGGGCGGCGGAGATCCTGCTGGCCGGCTGGAGCGGCTACGACGCCGAGGCAAGAGCGATCGCGGCCGAAGCCGTGCTGAGCAGGCCCGAGGGTGCGGCGGGGTTCATTGCAGGGCTCGAAGCAGGGGCCGTCGACCCACGTAGTCTCGATGCAGCGTCGAGGATCAGGTTGGTTGAGCTGCCTGACGAAGAGTTGCGCGGACGCGCCCGGAAGGCGCTGGAGCTCGGCGACGTCGAGCGCGCGCAAGTCGTCGATCAGCATCTGGACGCGCTCTCGCTTGAAGGCGACGCCGAGCGCGGCGTCAAGGTGTTTGAAGAGCATTGCGGCTCGTGCCATCTCAGCCGCGAGGGCCGCGGCCGGGTCGGTCCGAATCTGGTCGGCGTACGCAACCATGGGCCAGAGGAGCTGATCGGCGCCATCCTTGACCCTAGCGGTGATATCGCCTCGGGCTATACGAACTATTTGGTGATCGAAAAAGACGGCCGCGTTCGAGACGGCATCTTGCTCGCCGAGACGGCTGCTACAGTTACGTTGCGCGGCGAGCGAAGCGACCTAACGCTGCTGCGAAGCAACATCGCTGAGATGCGAGTTTCTTCCGTTTCGTTGATGCCCGACGGACTCGAACAGGACCTTAGCCGCCAAGATCTGGCGGATATCATCACTTTCCTCTTGAGCACACTATGACTCGCTACAATCGCCGTGATCTGCTTCGTATCGGCTCGGCCGCCGCTATCGCGTCCGCCTCACGACCTGTCGCTGCTCAGCGCAGGCCGCGAGGCAATCGGCCCAACATCCTCTTCTTGATGAGCGATCAGCAACGCGGCGACTGTTTGAGCGCCGAGGGCCATCCGGCCGTTCGCACGCCGAATCTAGACCGGATCGCCGCCGAGGGCGCGCGGTTCCGTTGCGCCTACTCTTCGACGCCGAGTTGTACACCAGCACGGGCGGCGCTGCTGACCGGCCTTTCGCCGTGGAATCACGGCATGATCGGCTATTCGCGCGTTGCCGAGCGTTACCCCTTCGAAAAGCCGCGAGCGCTCGCGGACGCAGGCTACCACGCCTACGGCATCGGCAAGATGCACTTCCATCATCAGCGAAACACTCACGGCTACCATCGCACCTTGCTCGACGAATCGGGGCGCGAACAGTCGCCTGATTTCCGCAGCGACTACCGCTCCTGGTTTTGGACGCAGGCGCCGAACCTCGACCCCGACGCCACCGGCATCGGTTGGAACGACTATCCGGCGAAGGAGTACGCGCTGCCCGAAGAGCTCCATCCGACGAAATGGACCGGCGATGCGGCGGTGCGCTTCCTCGAAACCTATGAGCGCCCCGAGCCCTTCTTCTTGAAGGTCTCCTTCGCGCGTCCGCACAGCCCCTACGACCCTCCGGCGCGCTTCATGCGAGACCTCGACGATGCGGACATCCCGGCGGCGCATGTCGGCGATTGGGCTGAGCGAAACCGGCCCCGTTCAAGCGATCGCGACGACCTCTGGCACGGCGATCTCGGCGCTGAACAGGTGAGGCGTTCGCGGCAGGGCTACTATGGCTCCATTCACTTTATCGACGAGCAGATCGGGCGTGTTCTCGAGGCGCTGCATCGCCGCGGATTCTATGAAGAGACATTGATCGTCTTCGTCTCCGACCACGGAGACATGACGGGCGACCACCACATGTGGCGCAAGTGCTATGGCTTCGAGGCTTCCGCCCGAATACCGATGCTCATGCGCTGGCCGGCGGGTCTTGTCGACGCTCGCCGCGGACAGGTCTTCGAACAGCCGACCGAGTTGCGCGACGTGCTGCCGACCTTCCTCGATGCCGCTGGAGTGGATCCGCCGCGTCCACTCGACGGACGAAGCCTGCTCGACTTGGTGCGCGGCGGAACCGACGATTGGCGCAAGCACATCGATCTCGAGCACGACGTCTGTTACGACGCGAGGAATCATTGGAGCGCTCTGACAGACGGCAAGAGCAAGTACATCTACCACGCACTTGACGGCGAGGAACAGCTCTTCGATCTAAGCGCCGATCCGGGGGAAGAAAGGGACCTCGCAGGAGACGCTGCTTTCGCCGCACTTCTACGACGCTGGCGCGGAAGCCTGGTCGAGCATTTCGAGGAGCGGGGCGACCCCTTTTTGCGCGGCGGTCGGCTCACTCCGAGGCCGGAGTCGCTTCGCCACTCGCCACACTATCCGAACGCCGCGGATACGGGCGTGTAGGGGCGGCGGCAATATTCGTCTCTTGCCGCGTTCGCTCTGCTCTGAGAAAATCGTAAAGCGTTCGATCAACCGGAGGTTGCCGGAGAGAACGCACTGGCCCCTCCGCTTGCTTTGATACGTTACGCCAAATCGATATCCGGGCTGCTGCTGAGCGCGCTCGCACTGTACGCGGCCGCCGACGGGCCGTGGTTCAAGGATGTGACCGAGGCGGCAGGGATCCGTCATCGCCACACGAAACGCGAGTTCGACAACCCCTACGCCGACATCATGCAGGGCTATACGGCGCTTGGAGCGGCCGTCGCGGTCGCTGATTTCGACGGCGACGGCTACGACGATCTTTTTCTCACGGACTCGGGCGTTGAGGGAAAGAATCGCCTCTATCGCAATGAAGGCGACTTCACCTTCCGCGACGTCTCCTCCCGAGCCGGCATCGCCGACAGCAACGACGAGCGCAACGCCAGCGCCGACGCGCTGTGGTTCGACTACGACAACGACGGCCGGGTCGACTTGTTCGTCGTTCGCTTCGGCGCCAGTCAGCTCTTTCGAAACCTCGGCGACGGCCGTTTTCGGGACGTCACCCACGAAGCAGGCCTCGACCGCCGCCGCAACGCCATCACCGCTGTCGCCTTCGACTACGATCGTGACTCGGACCTCGATCTCTTCGTCGGATCGTACTTTCAGGACGTCGACGTCTTTAGTCCCGACACGCCCCGCTTTTTTCCGGAGAGCTTCGAGACAGCGGAAAACGGAGGCGGCGTCGCGGTCTATCGCAATAACGGACACGGCCGCTTCGACGACGTGAGCCGTGAGGCCGGATTCGCGATCAGCGGCTGGACGCTCGACCTCGGACACGCAGACGCCGACAACGACGGCGACGAGGATCTCTACGTCGCCGCCGACTTCGGCGCTGACAGCTTCTTCGTCAACAACGGAGATGGGACGTTCACCAATCGCACTGAGAAGGCGATCGGGATCGACACCAAAAAGGGAATGAACATCGACTGGGGCGACTACGACAACGACGGCCTGCTCGACGCCTTCGTCACCAACATCACCGACGAATATATGCGCGAGGGAAACTTTCTTTGGCACAACAACGGTGATTTGACCTTCACCGACGTGGCGCGCGAGACCGAGACGGATCGCACCGGTTGGGGTTGGGGAGGCAAGTTCTTCGACTACGACAACGACGGCTGGCTGGACTTGTTCACCGTCAACGGCTGGGTTTCGGCGGGCGAAGGAAACTATGTGGTCGATATTTTCGCGATGATCACCACGCCCGGCGTCGATTTCGCCGACGCGCGCAATTGGCCTCCGATGGGGACAAAGAGCTTGAGCGGCTACCAACGAAGCCGTCTGTTTCGGAATCTCGACGGAACTGGCTTTAGAGACGAAGCAGCGAGGCACGGGGTCGACTCGATCGCGGACGGCCGCGGCATCGGCGTAGCGGACTTCGACAACGACGGGCGGCTTGATCTGATTGTCGCCAACGCCGACGCCGAGCCCGAGCTCTACCGCAACGAGGCGCCGGCGGCGGGGCACTGGATCGCGTTTTCGCTTGAGGGAACGACCTCAAACCGCACGGCCGTCGGGGCCCAGGCGCGTCTCACCGTCAACGGCGAGACGCTGCTACGGTTCGTCGACGGCGGCAACAGCTTCGCCGGCCAATCGAGTCGCCGTCTGCACTTTGGTTTGGGCGAGGCGACGACGGTCGATAACGTGGAAGTGCGGTGGCCTTTGGGAACGCGCGAGCGCTTCGGGCCACTGAAGGGCGACCGGATTCACAAGCTCGTTGAGGGTTCGGGCAAGGCGAAAAGAAAGGACGAATGAGACGATTCATCATGATCGGATTGGCCTTGACGGCGGTCCTGTGCCTCGCCGCTGCGGCGGCGGCCGGTCCCGGCGCGGAAGCTTTCGAGAGCGGGGGCAAGCTGCTTGCCGCGGGCGACGCGGAAGGCGCTCTGGCGGCAATGGAAGAGGCGCTACAGGCGGAGCCCGACAGTTTGCGTTTCGGCAGCGAGTACCGCCAAGCAGCGATTCAGGTCGAAGCCTACGATCGTTCGATCGCCTTCTTCGAAAAGCTCGTTGACGTTCACCCGAGTGCGAACACGCACCTCAACCACGGCTTCGCATACGTCGACAAGATACCGGCCGCCGGTGCGATCACTCAGATTATTCTGGCGAACACGGCGCTAAACCATTTCGCCAAGGCGATCGAATCGGAAGAGGCGTGGCGCACGTACTTTACCCGCGGCGCCAGCTTGCTCTTCTGGCCCAAGATTTTCGAACGCGCGCCGCTAGCGGTCGCGGATCTCGAGGAGGCGATGCGGCTGCAAGGTAAAGATCCGGTCCGCAGCTACCACGTGCGGACCTACATTTCGCTCGGCGACGGCTACTGGAAGACCAACCAGATCGAGAAGGCGCGGACAACCTGGCAGCAAGGCCTCGATGCGTTTCCCGATGAAGAGCGCCTGGGCAAGCGCCTGGCGCTGGAAGGCAATCCGCTCGCCGCCTACATCGAAGAGGCCCTCGATCCGAACACACGCGTCGATACCGACTTGCGCGAGATTTGGGAAGCCGAGGAGTCCGAGTGAGGGCTGCGTTGATCGTGTACGCGCTGACGGCGTTGCTGTTCGCGACGATGCCCGAAGCCGTGGCGAACGACCACGCCGCCGTTCGCTTCGAGGAAGTGGGCGAGCGCGCCGGAGCCCGCACGACGCACCAAGGCCGCAAGTTCATCGGCAAGCACGCCGAGGTGCTCCGGATGTTCACCACTGGAGGAACCGCTGCGGCGGTCGGCGACTTCAACAACGACGGCCTCGCCGACCTGTTCGTCACAGACGCGGGCGAAGGCCGCCCGAATCACCTGCTCGTCAATCAGGGTGACTTCCGCTTCGAGGAGAAGGCCGAAGAGCTCGGCGTCGACGGAGGCAACGAGCCCGAAACAATCGTCACGGACGCGCTTTGGCTCGACTACGACAACGACGGCTTCCAGGATCTGCTCGTGGCGCGTTTCGGCACGCCGATTCTCTATCACAATGAGCAGGGGCGCGGATTCCGCGACGTCACTAAGGGATCCGGCCTCGACGAGCACGCCAGCTCCATCGCTGCGATCGCCCTCGACTACGACAACGACGGCCGACTCGACATCCTGCTCGGACACTACTTCGCGGCTGTGAACCTGTTTCAGCTCGAGAGTACGAAGGTGCTGCCTACGAACCTCGATGATGCCGTTAACGGCGGCGGCCTGAGCCTGTGGCGCAACGTGAATGGGAGGAGCTTCGAGAACGTCACCAAGCAGGCCGGCCTCGGCCACCACAGCGGCTGGACGCTTGATCTCGGCTCCGGGGACTTCGATAACGACGGATTGCCCGACTTCTACGCGGCCTGCGACTACGGGACCGACCGCATCTTTTTCAACAACGGCGACGGAACCTTTCGCGACGCCACTGAGACGGTTATCGGCTTCGACACCAAGAAAGGCATGAACGTTGATGTCGCCGACTACAACAATGATGGTAGTTTAGATGTCTACGTAACAAACATCACTGACGAATATATGAAGGAATGCAACATGCTATGGCACAACGGCGGCGACGGGACGTTTACCGACGTTTCCAAGGAAACGCAGACGTGTGCCACGGGGTGGGGTTGGGCCGCGAAGTTCGCCGATTTTGACAACGACGGCTGGCGCGACCTGTACGTGGTGAACGGGCTGCGCTCGGCGGGCGCCTCCGACTACATTCCGAAGTTGCTTGAAATGATCATCAGGCCCGGCGTCGACTTCAGCGACTTGGGCAGTTGGCCTGAGATCGGGGGCTCTTCGTGGAGCGGCTATCAGAAGAGCATGTTACTCCGCAATCGCGACGGCGCCGTGTTTGAGAATGTGGCCGAGGCAGCGGGGGTCGACAACGACCTCGACGGACGCGGCATTGCGATCGGAGACTTCGACAACGACGGTCGGCTCGACGTTTACCAGACCAACGCCGATCAGGCGTCGCTCCTCTATCGCAACGTAGGCGATTCAGTCGGCTCCTGGCTGCAGCTCAAGCTGACGGGCGCGAAGTCGAATCGCGACGGCATCGGAGCCCGCATCGAGGTCCGTGCGGCGGAAGAGCTTTGGGTTGCCGAGATCGACGGCGGCGCCGGGTATGCCGGGCAGAGCATGCGGCGCGCTCACTTCGGGCTGGGTGAAACCGCCGCGCTCGACTCTGTGGTCGTGCGCTGGCCCAGCGGACGGGTGGATCGCATCAATCCGCCGCTCAATAGATTGAGCCACGTCAAGGAGGGTCGCGGGATCGTTCCTGCTCCCTAGCAGAGCGGCAGGTCCGGCAAAGGAATCCACCGAGCTGAAAAACCTCGTAACGTTCCTGCACCGAAATTCACTATGGAATCAGGTTGCTTTCGAGCGGCCTCTGGGTAGCACAAAGGAGTACAGAAGTTCCATGGATACAGCAGTCGTCACCGAAGACCATGTTCGAGAAGAGCTCAAACGCTTGATTGCCGAGGTCACCGAATGCGAGCCGGAGGAGGTTTCCGATACGGCTGAGCTCGAAGAGGAGTTGGGGATCGATTCTTTGATGGCGCTCGAGGTGATGGTGGCCGTCGACAAGAAGTACAAGATCGACATCCCAGAAGAGGAATTCGCCGCTCTTAAGAACGTAAACGAGGCGGTGGCGGCGGTGATGCGTCACATGACCGGCGCCGCTTCCGCCGCCTGATCGATGGAGCGCGTCGCTATCACCGGTCTCGGACTGGTGACGTCGATTGGAATCGGCCGCGCCGATTTCTGGTCGGCGCTAACCGCCGGAAGATCAGGGATCAGCCGGGTCGAATCGTTCGACCCCTCGGCCTACTCCGCAGAACTGGGGGGCGAGGTGCGCGGCTTTGACCCAGACCCCTACATCAGACGCCAAAGCGGCGAGCAGATGGGCCGCGCCTCACGTCTGGCCATCGCCGCGGCGCGGCTAGCTCTCGACGACGCCCGGCTTGTGCTCTCGCCCGAAGACGCCGCCGAACACGGCGTCGTGATGGGCACCACCTCGGGCGAGCCGCGGCTCATCGAGCAGTACAACGACACCCGCCAGGCGGAAGACTCTTCGGCGCTGACTCCGGAGTTTTTTCCGCAGTATCCGTGCCAAGTCATACCAGCCCGGATCGCGCGCGAGCTCGAACTCCGCGGCCCAAGCTTGACGATTCCGACCGCCTGCGCCGCCGGGGCGGTGGCCATTGGTTATGGCTGCGACTTGCTGCGCAGCGGCCGCACGAAGATGATGCTCTGCGGCGGCGCCGACGCCTTCTCGCGCATCACGTACATGGGCTTCGCCAGGTTAGGCGCGATCGCGCCCGAGCGCTGCCGACCGTTCGACCGCAACCGCGAAGGCATGATTCCCGGCGAAGGCGCGGCCGTGCTTGTTCTTGAACGGCTCTCGGATGCCCAAGCTCGCGGAGCGAAGATCTATGCCGAGACCCTTGGCTACGGCGTGCGCGGCGACGCACACCACATGACCGCCGGACATCCCGAAGGAAGAGGCGCCGTCGCGGCAATGCGCGCGGCGTTGCGCGGCAGCGGCGTCGAGCCCGACGAGGTGGACTACGTAAGCGCTCACGGCACCGGGACGCGCAGTAACGATCGCATGGAGAGCGTCGCACTGCACGAACTACTCGGCGAACGCGCGGCGCGCGTACCGATCAGCTCGATTAAGTCGATGCTCGGCCACACGATGGGCGCCGCCAGCGCGATCGAGGCCGCCGCTTGCTGCCTTGCCCTCGATACAGGCGTGATTGCGCCGACGATCAATTTTGAAGAGCCCGACCCAGAATGTCCAGTCGACTGCGTGCCGAACCAAGCGCGCCAAGCGGGTCCGAAGATCGTACTCAACAACGCTTACGCCTTCGGAGGCGTCAACGCATCGCTGTGTCTTCGACGCTATGAGGAGCCGTCGGCATGAGCGGCCGGCCGCGCGCATTCCTCGCGCAGAGCGGAGTGGCGTCGGTGTTGGGGATCGGCGTCGACGAGTTCGAAGCGTCGCTCTACGCGGGACGCAGCGGCGTGCGAACCGATGCAGGCCCGGCAACGGCCGGCATCGCGGATTTCGACCCACGAGAGCATCTCGGAAAGAAAGGCCTCCGCTCGCTCGACCGGGCGGCGCGATTGCTCTGCGTTGCGCTTAACCAGATCCTCAGCGATCCCGTCCCGCCGAAGAGCGACGACAGTGACGGCCTAGGGCTAGTCTGCGGCACGATGCTCGGCGGTCTCGACAGCATCGTCTCCTTCGACTGGAGCGGCCTCAGCGACGGCGTCAAATACGTCAATCCCGGCGCGTTCCCCAACACGGTCATTAACTCGGCGGTCGGGCAGGCGGCGATTCGCTTTGGGCTGACCGGTGTCAACTCGACGCTGAGCGCGGGCGCCTCTTCAGGCCTCTACGCAATGCACTACGCGGCCGAGCTGATCCGCATGGGCGGCGCCCGGCTGATCATGGCGGGCGGAGTGGACGAGCTCTCGGACGCTGCGCTAGATGCCTATACTCGCATGGGGCTGATCTCCCCTCGAGGCGTCGTGAGCCCGTTCGCGAACGATCGCGACGGAACGGCTCCGGGCGAAGGCGCGGCGGTTTGTGTGTTACTAGCGGCCGAAGACGCCTCCGCCGTGGACGATGCTGCGCCGGTTGAGCTGGCCGGTTGGGCCGCGACGCACGACCCCTGCGAGCCAAGCGGGTACGACCCGCAAGCACGAGGGGCAGCCGAGGCGATTCGCCGAGCGCTCGCCGACGCTGGAATCGCCGCGGAAGACGTCGCATGCGTTGTCTCGAGCGCTTCCGGCTCGCCGACGGGCGATGCAATGGAAGAACTCGCTCTTGCCGAGGTCTTCGGAGGGCGCCTCGGCGAGATTCCGATCTGTTGCCCGAAGGCGGCGCACGGCGAGGCCATGGGAGCCTCCGGCGCCTTCGCTGCCTTGATCGGCGCGCTCGCGCTCAAGCGTCAAGAGTTGCCGCCGACGAGGGGCGCTTCCTCGACTTCCTTGTGTCTCTCCGACCAACCGCAGAGCTTCGAGGGCAAACATGCGCTCGTAACGGCTTTGAGCTGCGGCGGCGAAAACGGCGCCTTGATTCAAAAAATATGGACGAAGAACTAGAGTCCTCGATCGGCCCAAGCGATCTCATCCCCCGACTGCGCAATCAGGGCTACGACCTACTGAGCGTCGGCAAGCGGCGCGCGTGGACGGAGAAGCGAACAGGCGTTTCGCTGCGCCACAGCGGCGCCTGTTCGTTCGATACCGCGCAGATGCGGGGCAACATCGAGAACGTCATCGGCGTGACCCAAGTCCCGCTCGGCGTCGCCGGACCGATCCTCGTACGCGGCGAGCACGCCGACGGCATCTTCTACGTTCCGATGGCCACCACCGAGGGCGCCCTCGTACGCAGCTACGAGCGCGGCATGACGTTGTTGACGCACGCCGGCGGCGTGCAGACTCGCATTGAGAAAGACGAGAACCACATCGCGCCGTCGTTCTTCTTCGACGACGTTCGCGCTGCCGGGCAGTTCGTCGAGTGGGTCGAGCCGAGGCTCAACGACTTGCGCGGAGCCGTGGCGGCGACGACGCGGCATGGCAAGCTAGTGCGGGTGCAGTGCATGCAGCTCGGCCCGCAGGTCCTATTGCGGCTGCACTTTTCTACCGGCGACGCCCAAGGGATGAACATGATCACCCGTGCTGCCGACGCCGTGCGCGTTTGGATCGCGAAAAATTCTCCCTTCCCGACCGACAGCATGATCTTCAGCGGCCTCTCGTCGGAAAAGCGCGCCAGCGGCTTCATCATGACCGAAGGCAAAGGCAAACGCGTGACAGCGGGCGCGCTGGTTTCCGCCAAGCTGCTCAAGACCTACTTGCGCGTCTCCCCGGAACAGATGTTCAAGGTCTGGAGCTCCACGGTGCGGGGACACCTGCAGGCGGGTGCGCTCGGTTTCAACGCCCACATCGCCAACGGCCTAACCGCAATGTTCCTGGCGACCGGACAAGATGTTGCGAATGTCGCCAACGCGTCCTGCGGGATACTGAGCGTGGAGCCGCGTCCCGAAGGCATTTACATCAGCGTGACGTTGCCGAGTCTCTCGATCGCCTCGGTCGGAGGCGGCGTCGGGCTGCCCAGTCAGCGCGAAGCGCTTGAGATGATGGACTGCTTCGGCGACGGCAAGGCCAAGAAACTGGCTGAAATCATGACGGCGGCGGCGCTGGGCGGCGAGCTCTCCTTCGCCGCTGCGATCGCCAGCGACGAGTTTTCGGCCGCGCATGAGCGCTACGGCAGAAATCGACCCGCATGAGAGTCGCACTCGTTACCGGAGGAGGCCGCGGCATCGGCCGTGCAATCGTCGAATCACTCGCCGCTGAAGGCTATGCCGTCGCCTTCACCTACGCTCGTTCGAAGGAAGCCGCCGACGAGTTGGTCCGCACGCTCGCCGAGCGCGACCAGCGCGCGATCGGCTACAAAGCTGATGTCCGCGATCACGAACGCACCGTCCAGGTCGTCGAGAGCGTCACGAACGATCTCGGGCCGATCGACGTGCTCGTCAACAATGCCGGCATCCGCAAAGACGGACTTTTGCTGCGTATGCCGCCCCAGGATTGGAAGGACGTGCTCGACACGAATTTGACCGGCGCCTACAGCTACTGCCAGGCCGTGCTCAAGGGGATGCTGCGACGCGGCGGTTCGATCATCAACATCACCAGCGTCAGCGCGTTCGGCGGCAATCCAGGCCAGACCGCCTACAGCGCAGCCAAGGCGGGGCTGATCGGCCTTACTAAGACGTTGGCCCGCGAGACCGCGCGATTCAACGTACGCGTCAACGCCATTGCTCCGGGCTATATTGAAACGGACATGACGGCATCGCTCAAAGCCGCGACGCGCGAAAAGGCGTTCGCGCAGATCCCACTCGGCCGAGCGGGAACCGCGCAAGAAGTAGCGCGCATGGCAGTCTATTTGGCAAGCGAGGAAGCGGCTTACGTCACCGGTCAGACAATGACCATTGACGGCGGACTGACGTGACAGGCGGCGGCGCGCACACCATCTTCGGTCGTCGGTACCCGCAACGCTTAGACGCGATAGTGATCGGAGGCGGAGTGGGCGGGCTCTTCTGCGCCAACTTCCTGGCGCGCGGGGGCATGAAGACGCTTCTCATCGAGCGCCATTCGATGCTCGGCGGCTACTGCTCGACCTTTCGCCGCAACGGCTACCTGTTCGACGCGGCGACTCACTTCTATCCCCTGCTTGGCAACCCCGACACGATCACCGGCAAGCTGGTTGCCGAGCTCGATCTGCCGACCGAGTGGATCAAAATGGATCCGGTCGATCAGTTCCATCTGCCCGGCATGGGATCGTTCGCGGTACCGGCCGATCTCGATGCGTTTCTGGCGAAGCTGAAAACTTGGTTTCCCGACGAGAGCCAGGCGATCGACAAGTTCTTTCTCGATCTGCGCCAAGCCTATCTCTATGGACTGCTGTTGTACTTCCGCGAGGTGGAGCATCCCAGAGCGGTCGAGCTTAGCAAGCTGACTCTTGAGCAGAAGCTCAACCAAAGCTTCCACAACCCCGCGCTCAAGACACTGCTCATGGCTGACGGCTCGCATTGGGGCTCGGTGCCCGGCCGCACCTCTTATCTCTTCGACGCCATGTTGCGGTTGGCGTATTTCTTGGGCAACTACTATCCGCGCGGCTCCTCGCAGCGATTCGCCGACGATCTCGGCGCAACGCTTCAGGGCTCCGGCGGCAATGTGTTGCGCTGCGCCGAGGTCGAGAGGATCCTCGTCAAAGACGGCCAGGCGCAAGGCGTACGCGTCAAGACCCTCTCCCGCCGCGCCTCCGAGACCTTCGAATTCCGGGCTCCGTTCGTCGTCTCGAATGCCGACGCGATCCGTACCTATCGCGACCTGCTCGGCGGCGAAGGGGTCTGCGGCGAGATGCTGGCACGCCTCGAGCCCTTGCGCCCTTCCTATCCGTGTAGTCTGGTTCACCACGGCTTGCGAGGAATGGACCCGAAGCGCTTGGCGGACGCCGAGGGCTACTACTGGAGCTCACACGACCCGAACGACATCTTGCGCAACGTCTTCAAGATCTTCGTGCCGACGCGTTTCGACCCCGATCTAGCGCCGCCCGGCGGACAGATTCTGATCGTGCAGAAAGTCACTCCGATTCGGCTCGAAGAGATCGAAGATTGGGCGGCCCACAAGGCTGAGCTCGAGTTCCGAATCGGCGAGCGCCTGCGCGAGATCCTGCCAGGCATCGACGACCACATCGTCGTTCGGATGACCGCCACGGCGATGACCTCACATCGCTACACCAACAACGAACAGGGCGCTATGCTTGGGTGGGAAATGTCTCCGGGACAACTGGGAAAAGCGCGACCTCCGATCGAGACGCCGATCGAAAACCTTTACCTTGCCGGCCACTGGACACGGCCAGGAGGCGGCGTAACACCCGCGATCATCTCGGGGCATCGTGTCGCGCGGCGCATCCTCAGCGGCCGCTCGGGGACCGCCGCGGCCCTCGAGTATCTCGCCTCGGCGCCGAGCGGCGAGGGGTAACCATTCCCGCTTCGCACATCGAATCACTGGGAGCCGCGCACGAGAATGAGCAGTGCACCGCTCACCCTCGCGCGCGAGTCACAACAGTCCGAGTTGCGAGGGCTCCAAAACAAGCCATGCGCCGCCATGCAGGTTAGCGTCCAGGGCCGCGACTGCGAGCTCGCGCACGCTGTGCGCGCCGAGCTGGAACTCCGAGAGCATGCGCTCACTGACGCTTCCGCCGACTGTCTAATTTATCTGCCGGGCTCAGCCAAAGAGCTCGCTGGACTCATCCACGAAGGGGAGTTTCGTCGAGTCGTGCTGCGCAGCCGCGCCTTCGTCTACGGCGCGGACGCGAAGAACCCCGGCATGATGAGCGAGGAGCGCGGCTCTCTGCTGTCCGCCTCGGCCGCCGCCCAACGTTGGCTCCAGGCTGAGAGCGCAGCCGCACAAGCTCGCTCACACTCCGTGCTGCGTCTGGCCAACTTGCTGGCGGCGGACGAGTCCGACTTGGCGGTGCAAAGGCTTTTGCCGCCGTGCAGCGCCCGCCTGTGGGGCCGCGACCCGAGCATGCAATACGTCAGCATCGAGGATGCCGCCCGCGCAATCGTGGCTGCGGCTGAATCCGAGGCGACGGGGACGTTCAACATTAGCGGTGAAGGATCGATTCCGCTGGCGTCCGCGATGCATGCGGCCGGCGGCCTTCGCTTGCCTCTTCCTAAGGCGCTGTCGGCGCTGTTCCTCCCGAACGACGCCGACCTTGAGGAGCTCCAGTATAACTGGACCGTCTCCACGGAAAAGGCGCGCCGCACGCTGGGCTTTACCGCCGCTGAATCGACGCCGGAAGCGCTGCGAAGGTTCATCGCGAGGCTCCCCAACGGACTTCCCGAGCTCGTCATGCCGGAGTACGACCCTTGGGGACTCGACGTGGACTATCTCTCCGCCTGGGGTTGGTGGTTTGATTTCTTACGCAAATACTATTGGCGGATCGAGACCGAGGGAATGGAGCATCTACCCGCGGATGGTCCGGCCATGTTCGTCTCGAACCACCGGGGCTTCATGCCGCTCGACGGAATCACTCAAATCTTTCTGCAATGGCGTCTGCACGGGCGCATTCCGCGCTTCCTGATCAACCCGGTCCTGCTGCGACAGCCTTGGCTGAGCAACTTCCTTACCAAGATAGGCGGCGTCGTAGCCAACCAGACGAATGCGAGAGAACTCCTCGCCCGCGGCAACATCGTCGGAATTCTTCCGGAAGGTATTCGGGGCGCTTTTACGCCGTACAAGAAAGCCTACGCGAAGGGAACCCACTGGCGGCGCACTTTCGCGAAAATCGCCATCGAGAGTCAGGCGCCGATTGTGCCGGCTGCCATGGTCGGCCACGCCGAGATATTCCCGATCCTTGGGCGCATCGAATCGGCCTTCACGCGCAAGGTTCTCGGATGGCCGTACCTTCCGATTGCTCCGATGTTTCCGTTGGCGCCGGTTCCCTTGCCGTCCAAGTGGCACGTCCGCATGCTCGAGCCGATCGAAACGACCGGCCTGGGCCCCGCCGATGCCGAGAACGACCGCATCGTACGCGAACTCAGCGACCATGTGCAGGACGTGCTGCAACGTAACATCGACGAGATGGTTCACCGACGCAAGCACGTCTTTTGGGGGCGCCTGTTCGATGGCAACCCACAGAATGCCCCCAAGCGGTTAGACTAGATTTCGCGCCCTTGGAAAGCCGACGGAGGCGCGATCTATTCGCTTGAGCGGACAAACGAGCGTTCAATTCTGGGGGGTCCGAGGCTCAACGCCCACGCCTTGCGTCGAAAATCTCGGCTACGGCGGCAACACCTCGTGCGTCGAAGTTCACTACGCCGACGAGCCGTCGCTGATCGTCGACGCCGGCTCGGGAATCCGTGGTCTTGGGCGGCGGCGCCAGCAGGGACGATTGCCCGCTGAGATCCACATCCTCTTTACGCACTTTCATTGGGATCACATTCAAGGTCTGCCGTTCTTCGATCCGCTCTTCCGAGAAGACTGTCGCGTCGTGATGTGGTCGACGCTTACGGAGCGCGATCTCGAGGACAGGTTGAGCACTGCGTTGAGCGAACCTTACATGCCTGTGCGCATGACTTCCGCTCCGGCGCTCGAGTATCGCCGGGTTCCCGCAAGCGGCGCGACCATCGGCTCCGCTTCGGTTCGGCCCTTTCCGCTGCGCCACCCCGGCGGAGCGAGCGGTTACCGTATCGAGACGCCCGACGGCGTCGTCGTCTGCGCTTTCGACCACGAGCACGGCGACGCCGAGATCGAGCGCGGCTTGATCGAGCACGCCAAGTCGGCCGACGTCCTGATCTACGACGCCCAGTACACGCCTGAGGAGCACGCTTCCAAGCAAGACTGGGGGCACGGAACTTGGCTCGAGGCCACACGAGTGGCCGCGGCCGCGGAGGCCAAGAAGCTGTTCCTGTTCCACCACGACCCAAACCGCACCGATCACGATTTGCGCGAGATCGTTCATGCCGCGAAGCTCGAGCTGCCCCATACCGATGCGGCGCGCGAAGGAAACGCAATTGCCCTCTAGACGAACGGGCGGCGGTTGATAAAATTGAGCGGTGTCCTCGACTCCGCACTACGACGTCGTCATTGTCGGCGCGGGCCTTGCCGGCCTTTCCTTGACTCGCCACCTGCTGCTTGAGACCGACAAGCGGGTGCTGCTGCTCGAGAAGCGCGACGACCCGCCTGGACCGCAACAGAAAGTCGGCGAATCGCTGGTTCAGCTCGCCGGCTATTACTTCTCGAAGACACTCGATTTGGAAGAGTACCTATTTCGCGAACACTACCTCAAGTACAATTTGCGTTTCTATTGGACGACTGCGGGCCGCGAGAATAACGGCTTTGAAGACTACTCCAAGGCGTTCAGCCGCAAGATCTCCGACATCGCGACCTTTCAGCTCGACCGCAACCGGCTGGAACGCGACTTGCTTGTGCTCAATCAAGGCGACGAGCGCTGCGAGTTCGTGGGCGGCGTCAAGAGTCTCGACGCCGAGCTAGGCGACGGCGAGCATACCGTGCGCTGGGAAGGAGGCGATGCTCGTTGCACGTGGCTCGTTGACACCTCCGGGCGCAGCGGCTTCCTCAAGAAAAAGCTCGATCTACGTGAGAGCAACCCGATTCGCCACGGCTCCACCTTCTGTTGGGTCGACGGTTTGGTCGATATCGAGAAGCTCACCGATCGTTCTTGGCGCGAAACTCGTCTTGACCCAGCGCGCCGCAAGGCTGGCAACTTCCCGGCCTTCTTGGCAACAAATCACTTTTGCGCCGAAGGCATGTGGTTCTGGGTCATTCCGCTGCATGAGAAGACGAGCTTGGGCCTCGTTTACGAGCACGCCGTCCTTGACCCCGGGGAGGTTTCGACCGCCGAGAAGATGCTCGAATACGTCTGCCGCAAGTGGCCGCTCTTCGCGCGCGACTTGCCGCAACGCAAGGTAGTGGATGAAGGTCGCTATGTCGACTTTTCCTACGCGGCGAAGCAGACGATCAGCGCGCGGCGCTGGGGTTGCGCCGGAGAAGCGGGCCGTTTCTCGGATCCGCTCTACAGCCCCGGCAGCGACTTGATTTCGATCTACAACACGCTGCTGGTCGACGCGATCGAAACTGACGACGCGGCCCAGCTCGCCGAGAAGTGCGAGGCCTATGAGCTCGCCATGCGCGTGGTCTATGAAGCCTATGTGCCTTCTTATGCGGTGAGCTACAACTGTCTAGGCGACCCGGAAGTATTTTCGCTCAAGTACTCTTGGGAGCTGGCGATCTATTTCGGTTTCTACGTCTTCCCGTTCGTCAACGAGTTTCCGACCGTGCCCGAGCTGCGGGCGCACTGGCTGCGCAAGTTCGGCTTGCTGGGAACGATCAATCGGCGATTACAGGACTTCCTGAGCGCTTACTTTCACTGGAAGAAGACGAACGGCGTAGAGACGCCTGAGCCGCGCTTGATTGAGTTTTACGACTTCGCGCCGCTTAGCGATTCCGAAAAGCTTTTCTATGACGTCGGCGGCTCGGTCGAGCAACGGATGGATTCGCTCGACCGCCAGTACGACCGCATGAAGGAGTTCGCGCGTTTGATCGCGGCTCACGTTCACGCGGCAGTGATCGGCGATCGCAAGGCGCTGCTGAACGCCGACTTTGTGCGCGGCATCAAGTTGCGCGGGCTCAGTTTTGAACCGGAGGCGATGCATGCCGAGTATGCGCGCCATGCCGAGTGCGAGACGAGCTACGACTGGAATCTCGAGCCCTTTGTACTTGATGCCTTTCTCGACGACGCCGAGCGTGCCTCGCGTCCGAGCGCCGTAGTTCGATGATCAACCTCGCGCCTCTGTTTTTTCCCGAAGCGGAAGAAGCCTCCTACGAAATCTCAGAGATCGAGGGACGCCTTCCCGAATGGCTGCGCGGCTCGCATTACGTCAACGGTCCGGCGCGCTTCGAGCGCGCCGGCATGCGTTACAAACACTGGCTTGACGGCGACGGGATGGTTTGTCGCTTAAGCTTCGGCGGCGTCGGCGCGGACTTTGCGAGCCGCTACGTTCGTGCGCCGAAGGTGGTGGACGAGGACGCCGCCGGGCGCTTTCTCTATCGAGGCTTCGGCACGGCATTCGAGGGCGACAAGCTGCGACGCGGGTTAATGCTCGAGCCGCCGATCAATGTCAGCGCCTATCCTTTCGCGGGAGAATTGCTGGCTTTTGGCGAGCAGTCGCTGCCCTACCGCCTGGACCCGATTACGCTCCAGACGCTGGGCGAGGCGGACTTCAAGGGCTCGCTCAACGAGATTACTCCTTTCTCCGCTCATCCGAAGTTCGATCCGCGCACCGGCGGCATCGCCGGTTTCGGCGTTGCGTTTTCTTCGCGCCGACCAACGCTCAACCTGTTTGAGTTCGGACCAGCGGGTGACCTCAAGCGGCGCAGGCGGCATCGACTCGACGCCGCCTATTCGCTGCACGACTGCGCGATCAGCGAGCACGCAGCAGTCTTCCATCTCGGCCCGCTGCTGATGGACTTCGGCCGCTTCCAGGCCAAGGGCGTTTCGGTGCTCGACGCGCTGAGCTGGGAACCCGAACGCGGCAGCCGCCTGCTAGTCTTTCCGCGTGGCGACGGGGAAGCGTTCGAAGTCTCGGCGGGCAATGCTTACTGCCTGCATCTGATCAACGCCTGGGAGCAGGGACGGCGGCTCAACGTCGACTTGATCGAAACCTCCGAGCCGCTGTATCCCCACTACACGCCGCTCGACAGTATGTTTCAGACAGTGCCGCCGGGAGCGCCGGTTCGGTTGTCGATTGACCTGGACTCGAAGAAACTGGTCGAACGCCACGAGATTTCCTATTCCGGAGCCCCCGACTTTCCGGCGCACGACCCGAACTTGACTGGGGCACGCTGCGACGAGTTTTGGATGCTGGGGATCTCGCGGGTCGGAGAGGAAGGCCCGAAATTCTTCGACGAACTCTTGCGAGGCGACTTCGCGGCGGGAGAGCTAACGAACTTCCGGTTGCCCGTGGGCGAATACTTCGGCGGCGAGCCGGCGCCGGTCTACCACGAGGGAGAGGTCGCCGTGATCGTGCAGTGGTTTCGGCCTGCGGTCAATGAGGCAGCCTATTGGGTCTTCGACGGACGGCGATTTGGCCAAGGCCCCGTCGCGCGCCTTCCGCTGCGGAGCCGCATCACGCCCGGCTTTCACTCCAGTTGGCGAGGCGAGTGAGCCCGAGCTGAGCGCTTCGGACCTGTGTTCGCCTCCGCGCTCCCCGCCTCGTCGACCGAATGTCTTGGCTACAATGGCCTCGTCGATGGCGCCGGAAATCTATCTTGGCCCGGCTGTGTTGGCGCTGATCGAGGGCGACATCACGCACATCGAAACAGACGCGATCGTCAACGCCGCCAATTCCGGGCTAGCCGGCGGCGGAGGCGTCGACGGCGCAATTCACCGGGCGGGCGGCCGCGCCATCATGGACGAGCTCGACGAGATTCGCGCCAAGCAGGGCGGCTGCCCGACCGGGCGGGCCGTCGTCACCGCAGCGGGAGGGTTGCCGGCGCGCTGGGTGATTCACGCCGTGGGCCCAGTCTACGCCGGAGGCTTAAACGGCGAGGCGGAGCTGCTCGCCTCCTGTTATCGCGTCTCAATCCGGCTCGCGTCCGAACGCGGCGCCGCCTCGATGACATTGCCGGCGATTTCGACCGGCGTCTATGGCTACCCCATCGACGAAGCGGCCGAGATCGCGCTGCGAACCGCCGCGGAGGCTTTGCAGCAGCCGGGCTGTGCGGTGCTTCGAGCGACATTCGTTCTTTTTGGCGGGGCCGCGTTTGACGCGCATTTTGCCGCGGCGAGACGGCTCTTCGGCGAGAGCTGATGGAACTCGCCGTCATCGGCAAACGCCTGGCGGAGCCGCTTACCGGCGTTGGACGCTATCTCGAGTGCCTGGTGCGCCATTGGAGCCGCACGCCGCTGCCGTTCGATCGCGTCCGCATCTACGCTCCGGGCGAGCCGCAGTGGCCGGCCGGGACGGTTCGTCCGCCGGTCGAGGTTGTGGTCGTTACGGACAAGGTTTCGCCGCTTTGGTGGGAGAACGTCGCTCTGGCCGCTCATCTGCGCCGGGCCGATCTGCTCTTCGGCGCCTACACCCTGCCCTGGCTCTCAGGCGATCGCGGCGTGGTTTCGAACCTGGGAATCTATGAATCACGCCCGGGAGATTTTTCCTGGCCGGCACGGCTGCGAACGAGGCCTTTCTTTCGCCGCTCGGTGCGCCGCGCGCGGCTGGTGTTGGCGAACTCGAGCTCGACACGCAACGATGTGGTGCAGTACTTCGGCGCCTCACCGGGACGAGTGCGGGTTATTCCGCTCGGCGCCGACGAGAGACTCTCGCCGGGACGGCCCGAAGGCCGCGCGAAGTTGCCGGCCGATCCTTTCTTTCTTTTCGTCGGCAAGATCTCGAAGCGGCGCAACTTGCCGTTGTTGATTGAAGCATTCGCAGCAGCCAAACGGTCGGGCAGTCTGCCGCACAAGCTGGTCGTGATCGGCCCGGACTATCTTGGGCTCGATTTGCCCGGACTGGCGCGCGCGGCAGGGGTCGGCCAGGCGGTCGTGTGGCGTGAGCACGCGGCGATGGACGAGTTGGCTGACTACTATCGCGGCGCAACGGCGTTCGTGCTGCCGACCGAGCACGAAGGGTTTTCTTTGACGTTGGTTGAGGCGATGGCCTCCGGCGCGCCGACGATCGTCTTTGACCACGCGGCGCTCGAAGACTCTCAGCGGATGGCGGCGCTCATCCCGGCGCCGACAACCGAGGGGCTACAGGAGGCGCTGCTTGCAACTGCGTCCGATGAGGGGCTGCGCGACCGCTTGAGCGGCGAATCGATCCTCTGCGCGACTGCGTTTCGTTGGGAAGAGACAGCGAGACGCACGATGGAGGCGCTGGCCGAGGCGGCCAGATTGGGCTTGCCGCCAGCTGCGGGATAGCGCGCCATACTTGGCGTGAGGCGCATGCAAACGCTGCTTGACATCTTCGAGCGATTCGAGGGACTAGGCCGTCGAGAGGCGGTCCGCTGGGCCGGCCCCTACCGCACTCAGCGCTGGGACTACCGCCGCCTGCGCCGGCGGTCGCTGGCGTTCGCCGCCGAACTCCGCCGGCGTGGAATCGTTAAGGGTGACCGGGTCCTGCTTTGGTCAGAGAATCGAGTCGAGTGGCCAGCGGTGTTTTGGGGCGCTGTGCTGTGCGGCGCGGAGCTGGTTCCTCTCGATCTACGATCCTCAGTCGGGTTCGTCGAGAGGATTCGCGAGCGCGTTGGCCCGAAGCTGATCCTGCTCGGGGACGAGATCGCGGAAGCGCCGTCGGCCGGTGAGGTTCTTCGGATGCGCGAGGTCGGCGCGTTGCCGGTTTCGAAGGAAGCGCCGCAGACCGAGATCGGTCCCGACGACCCGGTAGAGATCCTCTACACGTCGGGTTCGACAGGCGAGCCAAAGGGGGTGGTTCATCGTCATCGCCATCTCTGCGCCAACCTGACGCCGCTTGATGCAGAAATCGCGCGCTACCGGCGTTGGGCGCGGCCCTTCCAGCCGCTGAGGGTTCTCGATTTGGTTCCTCTCAGCCACATGTTCGGTCAGACGATGGGGCTGTTTGTGCCGCCGCTGCTCGAGGGCTCGGCGCTGTTTGCGTCGTCGTCGGCTCCGCCGGGAGAGACGATTGCGACGATGCGGCGCGAGCGCGCCTGCGTGGCGGCGGTCGTTCCGATGCAGTTGATGAGCGTGGGGCGTGAGATCGAGGCGAGGTTGAAGCGGTCGACTCGGGCGGCGAGATTTCGCGGCGTCGTTGGGATCTTAGAACGCTGGTTCCGGCATCGCGACACGCACTCGCGGACGGGATGGAAGCTGTGGGCGTTCGTAGTCGGCGGGGCGCGGACTGACCCCGCGATCGGGAAGCTCTTCAATGACCTCGGCTTCGCGATCGTGGAGGGCTACGGACTGACAGAAGCCAGCCCAGTAGTGGCGCTCAACGATCCGTTCCATCCGCGCGGCGGCTCGCTCGGCAAACCGCTGCCGGGGCAAGAGGTGCGGTTGGCGGATGACGGCGAGATCCTTGTACGCGGCCCGAGCGTGGCGGCCGCCTCGGCCGACGGCTGGCTGCACACGGGCGATCTAGGCTCGTTCGATGGGGAAGGGCGACTCTACTTCAAGGGTCGCAAGAAAGAGGTCATCATCCGGTCCGACGGACTCAATGTCTACCCGGAAGACCTTGAAGAGACGCTGCGCAGGGATACCGAGGTTGCCGACTGCGCCGTGATCGAGGCCGGCGGACGGATTCATGCGGCGATCGTGCCGGCCGCGCGGGAGGCGGATCTCGAATCGATCATTCGTCGGGCCAACCAGGAACTCGAGCCCGGACGCCGCATTCAGGCATGGTCGAAGTGGGAGGCGGAGGCATTGCCGCGGACAGGCTCTACGTTCAAGATTCGGCGCGGCGAGCTGGCACGGCGCATCGACGCGGGAGAGACTGCGGGAGCCGGGAACGCCAATGCCGACGCGAGGATCGATGCGGATGCGAACGCCAGCGTCTCTGAAGACCTCGGGCTCTCGTCGCTTGACCGCATCGAATGGCTAGCTGAGCTCGAGTCACGTCACGGCGTTCGAATCGACGAGGGAGACTTCGCTGCCGCGGAAACTGTGGGCGAAGTACGCGACTTGTTGCAGAGCGCCCGTACGCGCGAGCCGCTGCAGTCGCCGGGGAGCGACCGCGAGGGCCGAGAGTTCTTGTTCGAGCCGCGCTGGAACCGCTCAGCGCCGCTGCGGCTCGCGCGCTTCGGCCTTCTCGAAGCGGTCGTTCTGCCGATGACGCGTGAGCTGCTGCGGTTGCGCGTCGTCGGCCAAGAGCGTCTGATCGAGCTCAAGGGTCCGGTTGTCTTCGCAGCCAATCATGCGAGCCATCTCGACACCACGGCGATCTTGTGCGCCCTGCCTCGCCCCATCAGGCATCGGTTGGCGCCGGCGATGTCGCAAGAGTACTTCAGTGCGGTTTTTCATCCCAGCGGACGAAGCGCAGCAGAAGTGTGGCACGAGCGCAGCGCCTACCTGCTTGCCTGCGCGCTGTTTCAGGCCTTCCCTCTGCCGCAGCGCGAGGCAGGCTTGCGGCGGGCGTTGCGCTACGCGGGGGAGCTGCTCGACGCGGGCCGTTCGCTGTTGGTCTATCCGGAAGGTACGCGCTCGGCGGACGGTTCCATCGGAGTGTTCTCGCCCGGCGTCGGCTTGATGGCGCAACGATTGGGAGCGACGGTCGTTCCGGTTGGGCTGGCGGGGCTATTCGAAGTCTATTCGCAGGATGCTGAGTGGCCTCGACCAGGCCGAGCGGCAGTTGCGATCGGACCGCCGCTCGATCTCTCTCGGGAACCTGACTTCGCCGCGGCCGCCGCGCGCGTCGAGAGGGCGGTGCGGACGGCGGCAGCCGAGGCGGAGGAGCATCGCTGGCGGACCAATTGAGAGGTCGAAAGGCGCCGGATCGCTATACTGGGAACGGATTTCGACCGCTATGCCACAAAGAATTCTTGTCGTCGAAGACGACAAGGACCTCTGCACCTTGCTCGAGTACAACTTGTCCCGCAACGGGTACGAGGTCGAGCTGCGCCATGGAATCAGCGGCGTTCTGGACGAAGCCGTTCGACATCCGCCGCAGTTAATCATCCTGGACGTAATGCTGCCCGACGGAGACGGTTTTGACCTCTGTCGCCAACTCCGAGCGGACGAGGCAACCCGGACGGTTCCCGTTTTGTTCTTGACCGCGCGCGGCCAAGAGGCTGATCGGGTGCTGGGGCTAGAGATCGGCGGCGACGACTATGTAACGAAGCCGTTCAGCCCTCGCGAGTTGATGGCTCGGGTAAAGGCGCATCTGCGGCGAGCGGTCTCGAACGGAGCATCCGGGGAGACGGCGGAGGCGACACAATCGGGCCCTTTGACTCTCGACAGCGTGGCGCGGCGGGTTACGTTGAACGGCGAGCCGCTTTCACTGACTGCGACCGAGTTTCGCCTGCTGGAGTACTTCATCGCGAACCCCGGACGCGTGTATAGCCGCGAGCAGTTGTTGCAGTCTATCTGGGGCGAAGGGACCTACGTCACGCCGCGCAACGTGGACGTCCATATTCGGCGTTTGCGGGAACGCATCGAGAATCGGCCCGACGACCCGAAGCTGATTCAAACCGTGCGCGGCTTCGGCTATCGGTTTGAGCCGCAGGCATGACCGGCCGCATTTTCCTAAAGATCCTGCTTACGATCTCAGCGCTGCTGGCGGTCGCGGCGTTCGGCGCGGACTATCTCGTCGGCCGGATTACCGCCGAGAACCTGCGCCATGACTTGCAACGCGCACTCTCGGAGAAGACTCAGCTCGCTCGCACACAGCTCGAGCCGCTCGACATCGAGCGCTACGCAGAGTCCGTTGTGGATATTGCGCACGACGCGAATGCGCGCGTGACGGTGATTCGCTCTGACGGGACGGTGGTCGCCGACTCCGAGGTCGACGTCGAGACGATGGAGAACCACGCGACTCGTCCCGAGCTCTCCGCAGCCTTGGCAGGAGGCGAGGGCGTCAGCGTACGATCGAGCAGCACGGTTGGCGTTGAGTTTCTCTACGTGGCGATCCCGATGCAAGGGGGCGCGGTGCGCCTAGCGTTGCCACTCTCCGAAATCGATGCCCGCGTGCGAGAGACTCGCTCGCAGATCTTCCGGATGACGCTGCTGGCGCTGCTTCCCGCCGTCCTGTTGGCGGCGTGGCTGGCCCGACGCTTTTCATCTCAGTTTTCGCAGATCATCGCCTTTTCGCAACGTCTCGCGGAGGGCGATTTTCAAGCCCGCAGTCCGGACGGCGGCAAGGGCGAGCTTGGCGAGTTGGCGCGCTCACTGACAACCACCGGCGGGCGGCTGCGCGCGACGTTCGACGAGCTCCAGGAAGAACGTTCGCGCTTCGCTGCAGCGGTCAATGGAATCGGTGAGGCGATACTCGTCGCCGACCGCAAGCAGCGCACGGTTCTTTTCAATCCGGCGACCGAGCGAATGTTCCCCGACGAGCCGCTGCAACTCGGCGCCTCGCTCGGGGATTGGAAGCGCAGAGAGATTCCCGAGCTGTTCAGCCAGGTGCTCGAAACTGGCAAGCCTGCCTCCGCCGACATCACGATCGATGGCCCGGTCGAGCGCACCTGGAAGGTCTCTTGTGCGCCGATCATCAGTCGCAAGGGAAAGGTGCAGGCGGTGGTCGCGGTATTCTATGAAATCACGGAACTTGATCGCATCGACCGTATGCGCAAGGACTTCGTGATCAACGTCTCTCACGAGCTGCGTACTCCGTTGGCGGCCATTCAGGGCTACGCCGAGACATTACTGGACGGGGCGATCGACGATCCGGAAGTCAATCGCCGCTTCGTGCGCATCCTGTCGCAAAACGCTGAACGACTGGCGCAGCTTACAGCCGATTTGATGACTCTGTCTCAGGTTGAAGTCAACACGCGCGAATTTGCCTTCTCGCCCCACAGTGTCGGTGAGTTGCTCAGGCAAGCCGTAGACGTGGTTCGGACTGTGGCAGCGAAGAAGTCGATCGAGGTGAGTATCGAGTCAGCGGATGAAAGGCTTGTCGTCGAATGCGACTCAGGGGCGATCCACCAGGTGCTCGGCAACCTGCTCGACAACGCGGTGAAGTACTCTTCCGAAGGCGGCAACGTCACTCTCGGAGCCAGAGAGAAAAACGGCATGGTGCGATTCTACGTTCGAGATACGGGCTTCGGCATACCGGCGGAACACATTCCGCGACTGTTCGAGCGTTTCTATCGAGTCGACAAGGCGAGGTCGAGGGAGCTAGGAGGCACCGGGCTGGGCTTGGCGATCGTAAAACATCTGGTGGCTTCGCACCACGGGAGTGTCGGCGTCGAGAGCGAGCCGGCGAAAGGTTCCACGTTTTGGTTCGAGCTGCCGGTCAAGCTCCCCGCGGATGCCGCGGCGACGGTCGGGGCCCAGACCAGTCTGTTCTAGACGGACCGCTGGAAGCCCCATGAATGCAGAGTCTCTCATCTTGCATCTTGCAGTCTTTGCGGCTGCGCTGTTGCAGGCCGCTACCGGCATCGGCTTTGGTCTGATCGCCGGACCGATGATCCTCATCGTCTTGAACGACCGCTCGGCCGTTCAAGTCAGTATTCTGCTGAGTCTATTGATCGCCGTCGTTCTAACGCCTTCGCTGATCAGATCCTTGGACCGCGCCCTCCTGCCGCGCTTGGTCTTAGGCACACTCATCGGCCTGCCTATCGGTATGGCGCTATTCATGGCGGTAACGGTGGATTGGCTGAAGGCGTTGGCAGGCCTCTCCGTGCTCTTTATGGCATTCTTCGCAATTGTCTCAGGCCAGCTGGAGGAAAAGGCGTCGTTTCGCCCCGGGCGCTTGCTGGACCTCGGAGCGGGCGCGATCTCCGGTGTCATGAGCGCCGCTCTTGCCATGCCGGGTCCGGCCGTGGCCGCACGGATGATGACACAACGACAGTCAAAGGTCGCCGTGCGCGCCACCCTGCTGGCGCTGTTCGTGTTTTCCTACACGGCCGCGATCGCCGTCCAGGCGGCCGTAGTCGGAGTCGCAGCGCCGACCCTAGGGCTGTGCGCCCGCCTGGCGCCGGCGACCATCCTGGGAGTACTGATCGGGAAGGTTTCGGCGGGCCTGATCAGCGAAAGACTGTTTCGCTGGACGATAACGCTCATACTTCTAGCGACCGCGGCGAGCCTGCTCTTGAGTGCTGCCGCCGGACTGCTCGGTCTCTCGCTATAAAGGAACATCCGATGTCAAAAGCCTTTGAACAACTCGACAAGATGCCTCGGGTCCGGCTCGGCCATGCGCCGACGCCTCTGGAAGCTATGGTCAACCTTGGCCGAAGGTACGGCGGTCGCACGCTTTACGTCAAAAGGGACGATTGCACCGGGCTTGCCTTTGGAGGCAACAAAGTCAGGCAACTCGAGTTCTATTTCGGCGAGGCGGTGTCTAAGGGCGCCGATACTATGCTCATTACCGGCGCGGTGCAATCCAACTTCGTGCGCCTGACGGCCGCAGCCTGCGCAGTCTTGGGAATGGAGTGCCACATACAGCTCGAGGATCGCGTGCCCGGAACCGACGCGACCTACAACGCGTCGGGCAATGTCATACTCGACAAGCTGCTGGGCGCCAGGCTCTACTCTTACGCTGACGGCGAGGACGAGGAAGGCGCCGACCGGCGGCTGCACGAGATCGCCGGCCAGCTCAGCGCCCAGGGACGCAATCCCTATGTGATCCACCTAGCGCCGGGCCACAAGCCTCTAGGCGCCCTGGGCTATCTCGCTGCGGCACGCGAACTCCTTGATCAGATCTCCCGCGACGGTCTGACCATCGACGAGATCGTCGTCGCCTCCGGCAGCGGCAACACCCACGCCGGACTGCTGTTTGGCCTGCGCGCGCTTGGCAGCCTAGTTCCAGTCATAGGAGTCTGTGTTCGGCGCGGAGCGGAAGGCCAGTTCAGGCGAATCAAGGACCGGCTGCAACAGATCGCCGATATGCTGAGCGTCGATCCGGTGACGGAGGATGACGACGTCGTACTGAATGACACCTTCCTGCCGCCCAGCTACGGTCGCCTCAACGAGCCGACTATCGCCGCCATCAAGGCCGCCGCCCGCCTCGAAGGCCTGATCCTCGATCCCGTCTATACCGGAAAGACCATGGCCGGCTTTCTGCAGCGGGCCGAGGATGCCGAGCACGGCAGAAGTTTGCTCTTCATCCACACCGGCGGCCAGCCCGCGCTCTTCGGTTACGAGAAGGAGCTCTCAGCAGCCTTGGATTAGAGCCGTCCGACACGACTCGCTACCCAGGGGACCGGCAGTCTTGGGCGAACCATAGGCGGGAGTAGAATGCCGCTCAAGAGGAGCGCGGTGATTAGCAAAATGTTTGTGGCTGCCGTCGCGGTCTCCGCATTTTTCGCGCTTGGCTCCTCGAATCGGCCAGCTCGGAAGCAGCGCCAGTGAGGAAGCTAACTCAGCTTCTTTGCACCGAGGTAGACGGCATCCATGTCTATCCCTTCAACTGCGCTCACCGAGCGCATGTCAATCCCGAAACCGGCAGCCTGAACCGCAGCGACTAGCTCGTCTTCGCGGTACCGCTGGGTAACGATCTCAGACTGTCCTCCGTAATCGATCGGGCCTTCTCCTTCCCACGCGGCCAGGAGTAGCCGGCCGCCCGGCGTCGACACTCGGCTCCATTCCGCGACGCACTGAGTGAGGTTGTTGGGCGCGATGTGGTGAATACTGAAGAAACTGATGACCGCAGCACACGCGCCCTCGGCGATCTCGGAGGGGAGGCGCGCCATGTCGCCTTGGTAGACAGATGCTGAGCTTCCAAGCCGTGCTCTGGCGATAGAGACCATCCTTGGGGACAGGTCGACGCCGAGCAACTCACCCCCCGGTGCGTACTCACGCGCGAGCTTCGCAAGCATGTGGCCGGAGCCACACGACGTATCAAGCACGGGCCCTTCAATGGACGATGTCAGGCGTACAAGCTCGCCTAGAACCTCGGCGTACAAAGGAAGCTCGATTTCCGCGTCCATGATTCGGCTGTAGTTGTCCGCGGTGTTGTCGTAGAACTCGCGGACTTCACCGAGGCCAGATAGGGGCATGCTTCTTCTCCGCGGCTGAGCTTGACCTGGTCCGCAAGGATACAGGACCGCTTGGTAGTCCGCAAGCAGAGACGGCGGTCAGCGTTAGAGCGCCCTGGCTTCCTCTAGGCGAATCGCGGCCTCGGAGAGATTACAGGAGTGGTCGTCGGCGGTGACGGCGGAAGGGACAGGCGTTCGACTGAGCGGCGCGCTCGGAGTCCAATGCCTCCGCCCAACAGCCGCCTCGATCCGGGCGAAGGATCGCTGAATTCCGTACGCGGCTCCCAGCCGGCATCGCGACGCCGATATAATGCCCGCAAGCCTCATGCGTATTCACGCTCTTTCTCTCGCTCCGCTGCCGGCCGCTCTCAAAGAACGGCTCGAGCGCCTCGGCGAGCTGCGCTACTACGACGCGGCGATGGGCGACCCGGATACGGCCGAGAAAGCGCGCGAAGCCGAAGTGCTGCTGATCTCGCCGCGCGGCGGCGTCGGCATCGTTGAGGCGCTGGAGTCGTGCCGATTGATTTCGGTTCAGGGTACCGGCGTCGACGCCTTCAACCTGGAGGCGGCGCGTCAGAAAGGGATCGCGGTCACGAACGTACCCGAGTTTTGCACTAATGCCGTCGCCGAGCAGGCCTTCGCGCTGCTGCTCGCGGCGGCCAAGCGCATCGAGGACGGACGCCCGACGCTCCGCCAGGGGCGCTGGAAGACGGCGCTTGCATATCCGACGCTAGGGTTGGCGGGAGCGACGTTGGGGCTTTTTGGATACGGGCGCATCGGCAAGCGCATCGCCGAGATCGGTCGTGCCTTCGGAATGAAGATCATCGCCTGCGTTCGCGACCCGTCGCGGCGGCGAGACGTTGAGACAGCGGATTTTGACGGGCTGCTCGCCCGAAGCGACTTCATGATTCTGGCCGCGCCAGCGACGGAGGAAACCGTCGGTTGCTTCAACCGCGAGGCGTTCAAGAGGATGAAACCAACCGCCGTCGCAGTCAATATCAGCCGCGGATCGCTTGTCGACGAGGCGGCCCTGCTTGAGGCGCTCGACGCCGGGGAACTCGCCGCGGCGGCGACCGATGTGTTTCGGCTCGAGCCACCCGAACCGGATGATCCACTGCTGCGCCACCCGCGACTCGTCGTCAGTCCGCATGTCGCTTGGGGAACCGCCGACGCGCTCGAACGGCTACTCGAGGAGAGCGTCGTAAACGTCGAGGCGTTCTTGGCGGGAACGCCCCGCAACTTGGTCCTTGGAGGGTCCCCTTCATGATTCGCACTATTCTGCTGTCCCTGGCGCTCCCAATGATCGCTTCGGCGCAACTCGAGGGCGTCTTTGACCTCCATGTTCATTCGGCGCCCGACAGCGGCCCGCGTTCGATCGACGCGATCGAGGTAGCGCAATTGGCTCGGCGTCACGGCATGCGCGGACTACTGCTTAAGAACCACTACTCGGAAACCGCCTCGATGGCCTATCTGGTCTCGCGTGTCGTCCCCGAGGTCGAGGCCTACGGAGGTATTGTGCTTAATCGCGCGGTCGGCGGGATAAATCCTTCGGCGGTTGAGCATCTGGCGCGCAAGACGGGCGGGCTCGGCAAGGTCGTTTGGATGCCGACGTTCGATTCCGAGCACTACCACCGCGTCTCCCAGCCCAATCCGAAGCACGTTCCTGTGGCGAAGGACGGAGCGCTATTGCCGGAGACGCTGGCTGTGCTTGATGTGATGGCGCGGCTAGGTCTGGCCTTGGCGACGGGGCACTCTAGCCCAGAAGAGTCTCTGCTGCTGATTCGCGCCGCGAAGCAACGCGGCATCGAGCGCATCATCGTGACGCATCCGGGGCCGGCGCCGGTCGCGATGAGTATCGAGTTACAGAAGCAGGCTGCCGCCCTGGGGGCCTTCCTCGAGTACCCCTTCAGTCCAACGCTGCCGCCGAACCCTCACTGGCCCGGCGGCACGGTTCCGATGGACGAGTATCTACGGATGATTCGCGAAGTCGGCCCCGAGCACGTGATCCTCACCAGTGACCTGGGGCAAGCTATGAACCCGACCCACACCGACGGCCTCAAGGCGTTCCAGGCGGCTCTTCGCGAGGCGAGTTTTTCGGCAGCCGAGATCGATCGGATGGGCAAGGTGAATCCGGCGCGTTTCCTGGGCCTGGAGTAACATCCGATATCGCGTGGGTTAACGCTCAGGCTCCTGGGGTGCGAGCTTCGCGGCGCGCCTCCAACTCGTCGAGCGTCCGCGGCCAGTCTTGTTTGAGCAGGCGCGACATGGCGCGGTCGGCCAGCAGCTTGCCGCCGGTTTGGCATCCGGGACAATAGTTGGCTTCATTGGCCGCGTAGCGGATGCGCTGTACTGGGGTCGCGCACACAGGGCACGGCTGGCCGTAACGCCCGTGGACGGCCATCTCCTTGCGAAAAGCGGTGACCTTGGTCGGGAACCCGTCGCCGCACTCGCCGCGTAGCCGTTCGACCCATTCATTGAGCGTGGTCTGAGTCGCCTCGAAGAGGCGCTCGATCTGGTCGTCGTCGAGCTTCTGCGTCAACTTTAGGGGAGACAGCCGCGCCCGATGCAAGATTTCGTCGGAGTAGGCGCCGCCTATGCCGCTGAAGAGCTTGGGATCTGTGAGCGAGCGGCGCAGCGTGTGATTCTCGCGCCGGAGCGTTTCGGCGAACGTCTCGGCATCACAGACGAGCGGCTCGATCCCACCCGGGTCGAGTGCGCGCAACCCCAGTTCTCCAGCGGCGAGATGCAACGCGGCTCGCTTCTTCGTGCCGGCCTCGGTCAGCAACAACGTACCGGAGGAGAAATCGAAGGCGGCCAAGCCGCGCCTGCCTGGAGGTTTGGCTCCGCGCGGCTTCCACTGGAGGCGGCCGCCGATCATTAGGTGCAGCACCATCCAGAGCTCGCCTTCGAGCCCGACGGCGATGCGTTTGCCGACACGGCGTATTTCGACCGCCCGCCGCCCGGTGCATTCCCCGAGCGTCGGCTCCACCGTGCGCAACAGGAACGGACTCGTCAGGCGCACGCCTTCGAACGTCTCGCCCAGGATGCGCGCCTCTAGCGCCTCGATGTAGACGGCGACGTCGGGAAGCTCGGGCACGGGATCATGCTAGCAAGGCGGGACGCTGCATAGAGGCAAGCTTTGCGGCTTGGTAAACTGAGGCTTCGCGATGGCTCCCCGCAAGCGAGTTTCGGCCGTCAGCTATCTCAACACCGCACCGCTGGTGTGGGGGATGACGCACGGCCCGCAGAAGGGCGTTTTCGACCTGCGCTTCGAGCTGCCTTCTGAGTGCGCCGACGCTCTCCGCGGCGGCAAGGCCGACATCGGGCTCGTGCCGGTAATCGAGCTGGCGCGGCAGCCTGACCTGGGCGTCTTGCCCGGCTGCGGCATCATCGCCCTCGGCCTGGTACGCAGTATCCTGTTGATCTCCAAGAAGCCTATGGAGGAGATCGAATCGTTCGCCGCTGATACCGGATCTCGCACTTCGGTCGTAATGACGCAGGTGCTGCTGGCGCGGCGTTTCGGACTCCGTCCTCGCGTGCGGCCTTATCCGCCGAAGCTCGACGAGATGCTGGAGTTGGCCGACGCCGCGCTGATCATCGGCGACGCGGCGCTGCGGATTGATCCCGAGATGAGCGAATGGCGCGGTGAGCCGGTGCAGGTCTACGACATGGGAGCTGAGTGGCGAGAGACGACGAGCTTGCCAATGGTATTCGCGGTGTGGGCGGCCAAAAACTTGGCGGCCGAAGCTTGGATGCCTGCGGTACTGAACGATTCAGCCGCCTACGGACGCCGCCGCATCGAGGAGATAACGGCGGCCGAGAGCCCGCGCCTTGGGCTCGATCCAGGATTGGTGCGAACCTATCTCAGCGAGCATGTTTCCTTCGAGCTCGGCGAGGAGGAGCGCGACAGCATGGCGTTTTTCCTGAAGGCGGCGGCTGAGCTTGGGCTAGTCGGGAGGCTGCCCGAGATATCATTCCTTGAAACGCCAGCCGCGGCGGGAGAACAAACGGCCCGATGATGACTAAACAACAGGCGCTCGACTATTTGCGCAGCGACGATTTAATCGGCATCGGCATGGAAGCCGATGCGGTGCGCCGCAAGCACCATCCCGAGAACGTCGCCAGCTACATCATCGACCGCAACATCAACCACACGAACTTCTGCACCGAATACTGCAGCTTCTGCGCCTTCTACCGTCCCATGGGGCACCAGGAAGGTTACGTGCTCTCGATCGACGAGATCGCCGACAAGATCGAAGAGACGATCGAGGTCGGAGGCACAGGCGTGTTGATGCAAGGCGGCGTGAATCCTGACCTGAAGATCGAGTATTTTGAAACGCTATTCACAGAGCTCAAGAAAAGATTCGAGATTCACCTGCACTGCCTCTCGGCGCCGGAGATCATGACCATTGCCGAGGTGAGCAATCTTTCGATTCGCGACACGATTGCGCGGCTGCGCGACGCCGGGCTTGACTCGATTCCGGGAGCGGGTGCGGAAATTCTCGACGATGCGGTGCGCGTTAAGATCGCCCGGCTGAAGTGCAACAGCCAGGACTGGATCGACGTGCATCGCACCTGCCACGAGCTTGGGGTGCGGACGACGTCGACGATGATGTTCGGCTGCGGAGAGACGATCGAGCATCGCGTCAATCACCTGGAGACGCTCCGCGATCTGCAAGAAGAGACCGGCGGATTCACGGCGTTCATTCCCTGGCCGTATCAGCCGGAGAATAATCCGCTCGGCAAGAAAGTCCCCGAGGAGGCAACCGCGGTCGAGTTTCTCAAAACGCTAGCGGTTTCACGGATTTTCCTCGACAACGTCGTCAACATCCAGACCTCTTGGGTGACGCAGGGGCTTAAGGTTTGCCAGCTCGGGCTGCGCTTCGGAGGCAATGACGTCGGCAGTGTGATGCTCGAGGAAAACGTCGTGCGGCAAGCAGGCGCGCAACACAGCGCAACCGAAGAGGACCTTCGGCGCATGATCCGCGATGCGGGGTTCATTCCGAAGCAGCGCGATACGCTGTATCGGACCTACTATCTAAACTGAGCGCCCGCGATTCGAATGGATTCCGTAGGGCGGGTCCAATTCACAAGGGCAGGTCTTCGGGGCGGTTGACGTTGAGGAAGGAACGGCCTCCCGGGTCGACGGCGGCGTAGTCTTCAGGCTTGAGCCGCTCGATCACGAGATCGGCTAGGACGTAGCTGAGCTTGCGGTCGCCGGCTGCGATGCGGCGCTCGACGGCGTCTGCGGCGGATGCTGCGTAGACTGCACAGAGCGGCTGGTCGCGACCGTCCGGCGAGACGGGCATCAGCACGTCGGCTTGGCGGCGCTCGGCCGTCTCCAGCAAGAGCGCAAGCAGCTCAACCCGAATCTCGGGCATGTCGCATGCGACGACTAGAATGCGGCGTGCGGCTCGTTGGGTGAGCGCGGCGGCAAGACCGCCGGCGGGGCCGAGCCCGGGCTCCGAGTCAGCGATCACCGGCAGCCCTGTCGCCGTATATTTTTCCGGCGAGCCAACGAGCGTGACGGAGCCCGCGGCACTTCGCACGCGATCAGCGACGGTCAGCGCGAGCGGACGGCCTTCGATCAAGTGGAGGGCTTTATCACTCCCAAAACGCGAGCTCTGGCCACCGACGAGGACGTATCCGGCGCGATTCAACATATCCGGCGATGCCAACACAGCACGGCACCTAGGTTGCGAGGATCTGAATGATCTCCGAAGGGGTCTTCCACTCGCCGAGCCTAACCGCCTTCGTGGTCGCGCCGAGCAGGGCTCCAGGATGCCGAATCAACCCGGCGATCTCGACGATCTCAGCGTCGAGCCGAGCGATGCGGGCTTGCTGCCCCTCCTCGGAGAGCGGGTTGAGCTCTTCGGCGACGCGCCAGGCGAAGTCGCGGGCTCGGCTCATGCTGAAATTAACGATGCTCTCATCGACGCGGCCGAGCACGCCATCAAGGACGCGCAACAGCGGCCAGACCTCGGCAAGCTGGGATTGCACCTCGCCGACGAGCGAAGCAAGGATCCCGTTGATCTTATTGAAGTCAGGCTGGAGGCCGGCGAGGCCGCCCGGCGGGACGACGCGCGCGGCGGCAACGCCGAGATCGAGATTGATGTGCGCGTTCATGCCGAGCAAGAGGTGCTGCAACACAATCGGCCAATAATCGTCAGTCGCGCGGAACGCGAATCGCCAACTCTCGCTGAGTTCGCCGCTCGCTTGGAATGCGTCGTAGGCGTCGAGATAGCGGTTGGCGAAGCGAACATCGAAACGCTCCATACGCGGACCGTCATCGAAGAGGCCATCGGCGATGCCGTCCCGGACCGTAACGGTAACACGGCGGTAGAGCGCCGGGAAGTATCCCTGCCGAGACCCGGCGTCGCGCGACTGCTCAATGATTTGATCGAGACGAGCGACGACCTCATCGATCGTCGTCGGAAGCGCAGCCGGAGCGGGCGAGCTCACGGCGCTTGCCCGCGTTCTTGATCCAGTCGCTGGCTCGATCGCTGCACGTCCGCCTTCAACGGGGAATTCTAGCGTACATCAGGTATTGACGGAATTGTTGAGGCGCGCCAAGAGCTGAGATGTCCGGAAAAAGAAAAAGCGGGCCGCTTTCGCGGCCCGCCGAGGTCTACTGGTCAAAGAAGACTATTGAGCATGTACTCTGTCGACTGAGAAGTCCGCCGTGGGACCATGACAGACCGAGCAGGACTCGCCCAGATCGGGTGAGATTTGCAGGTCGGCATGGGCTGCCGCGGACAGACTCGTGTGGCACGACAGGCAAGCTCCGCTCATGGGCGGCTGAGCCGTCATGAAATCACGCGGCGTCTGAACAGTTAGCTGTCCCTCCGAAAGCGGAAGCTGTTCGCTGCCGTCTTCGTGGCAGATGGAGCACTTTCTGCGATCGCCGGGGAAAAGGACGTCGCTGTAGTCGTGCCGGCTGCCGCGGAAACCAAAGACCACATAGGGCTTGCGATCCGCATCGATCTCCTCGCCGGTGTGGATCATGTGAATCAACTGCTTGAAGTTGATCGTCTCCGTGGGAAGCTCCTCTTCGGGCCGCACCGCCGCATCGGTGTTAGCAGGGTTATGGCAGAGCACGCACTGCTCCACGGCCGTACGATTGTTCCCGTGCAGGCGAAGCTTCGCGTGGCAGGTTTCGCACTTCTCCTGAGAGACGACCTGGCGGCGGGGAACGGATTCTCCGTCCGTCACATGGAAAGCGAGCACCTTGTTCTCGCCAACGTCGCGGATGTCCGGCCGCTCCTGTAATGTGCCTTCGAGCAGCGTCTGTACGTAGCGCCCCTCAATGCCGACCGACCAGCTGCCTTGCGCATCTTCCGGAATCGGCTGTTCGAATGTGTAGCGGTAGGTTCCGTCAGCGCCTTCGGCGCCGAGGGCGTTCTCCGACCAGTAACGCGAGATGTCGGTCGTATTGCCCGCGATCACAAGTTGCAGGCGATTCATGTCGCCCGGTGCGATTGGCGCGCCCGCGTCGTCGTGCACCGTGAAGGCGACCGTCGGCGTCTGCCCGGGAGCGGTCTCGGTGGCGCCGAGGATCTCGAAGTTCACTCCTCGAAGCTCATTGGAGAACTCTGGAATGGTGTGCGCGCCGATGATCGACAGGTCGAACTCCAGCTCGCCCTCAGGTATGTGGCATCTCGCGCACTGGTTGTCGGAGACTTGCGGCAAGTCAGCGTGATTCTCGCCAGTCGCGAAATTCACGTCGTCGTGGCAACTGCCGCAGGCAGCCCGGGAGGGGTTCGTCAGGTAGTTGCCGCCCTGTACTTGAAGAACCTCGGGAGGTTCGCCGAGGCCCGCTAGCTGGCCTCGGCTGCGGCTTCGCTGCGGAGCGCGCAGGCTGTTCGAGACCGCACTGAGCGCGGCGGTCTGCGCGGGAGCTTCCGTCGTGTGGCAGGATTCGCAGCGGCGAACGTCCGCGGGGTATTCAACGTGCGAATAGTCATGCACGCTCTGACGGAATCCGATGATCTGGTAGGGCGTGCCGGCCTGGACGCTCGGCAGATTCGCGCCCATGTGTATCTTGTGGATCATGACAGGCATATCCACGGTGTTGCCGGTGTCTGGGTCAACGCTCTGCGGCGTATGGCAAACAATGCAAAGCTCAACCGAATGCCGCCTGCCGTGCAGCGTTAGGTTCGTGTGGCAGCCGTTGCAGGTTTCGGTCTTGACGATATCCCGCACGACCGTAACCTCCGAACCGTCTGGAACAAAGTCTAAGGTAGCGTCGTGTGAGGGCTGGCCTAGATCGAACTCGGTCAGGTCGCGCCGGGCGTATACGCCGACGGTATGCGTGGATCCGGTCTCGAAGCCCGCTGGAGCCCTCGTCCCGAAGGTGTAAATGTACTCGCCTTGTTCCACCTCCTCGTACGTGCCTCCGCTGTCGCTGGTGGCCTGAGGCTCACTGACGCCGGGGTTTGGGCTCGTGGGAGGGCTCGTTTGGATTCGAGTGACGTAAGACACGTACTGTGTCTGCCCCTGGGGGATAACGCCCACTACAAACGATGTCGACACCGCGCCGGGCGTGTACACGCCGTTTCGGTCGAGCGGCAGGCCGCGCGGGTCGGTGGCTGTGAATCGCGCCCGGATGACGCCGTCGGCGTCGATCGACGCCTCGACGATCGTGAGGACCAGGCCGGGCCGAATGAATGCTAGATCCTTTTCGGATAAATAAAAAGCCTTCTGATCTTTCGTTATGACTGCTTCTTCCGCGGCCATCGCGATTCCCGCGCCCATACAGAGGGTCGCCATGATCGCCAAGAGCGCGCTGCCGAAGCTTCTCCATCGCGCTGACATTTCCTTACTCCTTTGCTCCGCCATCTAAGTACTCTTCTCGTCTCCTCGCCTTTTGTCGCTCTTGCCGCCTCAGCAGCGGAGAATTGCATCGATTATTCTTCTGGCAATGGGTGGTTGCAAGGAGGGCGCCACTTGCCGATAAGGGGTAGGCATATGACTGAAAACAAGAGCAAGCGGAGCATTGGCATCTTCCCTTAAGGGCGAATTCGGGGCGCGAAGCCTCAAGACCGGCGACGGCCCTCTGGACGGCCCGACAGTTGCAACGCGTTCACCTGCAGCGTGTCAACGCTGGACGCCGCAAGAGCAAGTGTGCGACTAACTTGTACTGGATGATTCGCGTACTGCCGCTCTTCCTCGCCTTGCTGAACGTCGGCGCCGTTCGGTCGCAGTCCCTAGAAAGTGGACTTGACGGCATGCCCGTGGAGCGGCCGACCGCCTACGCCAAGCGCATCAGCGCTCCGCCCGTACTAGACGGCGTCGTTGACGAGGCCGTTTGGACCGAGATCGGACCCGCCTCCAACTTCGTGCAGCAGAACCCCGACGAGGGCGCCGCCGCGACGGAGCAGACTGAAGTTCGCGTCGCCTTCGACGACAAGTATCTCTACTTCGGCGTGATCTGCTTCGACTCCCAGCCGCAGAACATCGTCATGACGCAGAACCGGCGGGACGCCGAGCTCGACGATACGGACTCGATCCAGATTCTGCTCGATACCTTCGGCGACAAACAGAACGGGTTCATCTTCGGAACCACCCCTACCGGCGTCGAGTTCGACGGACAGTTGTCCAAAGCCGGCCAAGCCCGAGGAGGCGTGGGCGGACCGGCGCGAGCGGGCGGCAGCGGAGGCGCGCAGCGCGGCGGCGCGGCGGCGTTCAACCTCAATTGGGACGCAGTTTGGGATGTCCGCGCCCAGATCACGAAACGCGGTTGGGAGACCGAGATCCGAATCCCCTTCCGCACTTTGCGCTACCGGCCCGGCGACGGGGCTTGGGGCCTGAACGTCTCGCGTAACCTGCGTCGACGCAACGAACAGACGTTCTGGTCGCCGCTCTCCCGAGCCTTCCTGTTCTCGCAGGTGGAACTGGCCGGATCTCTCGAGGGGCTCGAGACCACGGCGCAACGCAATCTCAAGTTGCTGCCGTACGTACTGGGCGGGTTCTCTCAGGATTTCGAGCGCGTCGAGGACCAGACCCAACCGGAGATCAATGCCGGGCTGGACATCAAGTACGGGCTCAGCCCGAGCATGACGCTCGACGCGACGTTCAACACTGACTTCGCTCAGGTCGAGGTGGACGATGAGCAGGTCAATCTGACTCGCTTCGATTTGTTCTTTCCCGAGAAGCGGCCGTTCTTCCTCGAGAACTCGGGCATTTTTGAGTTCGGCACCCCGCGAACCATCGAGCTGTTCTTTTCGAGACGGATCGGCATCGACGAGAACCGCGACCAAGTACCGATCGACGCAGGCGCTCGAGTCAGCGGAAAAGCCGGGAAGTATCAGGTCGGCTTCCTGAACATGCAGACGCGCAGGCAGGAGGGCTCGGCGCCGGCGAACAACTACGGCGTCGCCCGCGTCAGCCGCGAGTTTTCGAATCGCACCTCAGTGGGAGGCATTTTCGTTTCGCGCGTCGCTACAACAGATTTCGAGGACGCGCCCAAATCGAACATCTCTTACGGTCTCGACGCGAATATCGGCTTCGGACAGTTCGCCAACTGGTTCAACTACATCGCTAAGACCGACACTCCGGGATTGGAGGGCAGCGACCACGCATATGCTTCAGCGTACGCCTACGAGAGTACGAATCACTCCATCGACCTCGCCTATCAAGAGGTCGGGCACAACTTCAATCCGGAGGTCGGCTTCGTACGTCGCGTCGGATACCGCAAGCCCACTTTCGGCTACCGCTACACTCATTACCCCTCCACAGGGCCAATTCGCAGCGTCGAACCGCACTTCCAGTGGAACCGTTGGTATACGCTCGGCTCCAACGACACGGAATCTGGCTTCGAGCACTATCACGGCGACACGCGTTGGCACAACGGCGGCAGGCTAGGCCTCGCTTTCAATCGCAACTTCGAGCGTCTCGACGAACCGTTTGAGGTGAATCCAGGAGTGCACATCGCGCCGGGCCGGTATGCGTTCAATGAGTGGATCGCCAATTACGGAACCGATCCGACGGCCCGTTTCTTCGCCACCGGAAATGCTGCGGTCGGCGATTTTTACGACGGCACGATCCGCACGGTTAGCATCGACGGCGGATATCGCTACAACCACAACGTGTCGTTGACCGGCTCCTACGTGAAGAACTTCATCAAGCTGCCGGCCAGCGACTTCAATACGGATCTCGTCGGCCTACGCTTCAACTGGTCGTTTACGCCAAAGAGCTTCCTTCAGACCTTCAGCCAGTACAACAGCCAAACGCAGCGGATCGGACACAACATCCGATTTGGGCTGATGTCGACTTCGAGCACGGGCTTGTTTGTGGTTTTCAACAACTCCGACGCCACACACGACTATTCGGATCCCCACGAAGTCAGACGGCGGACCGTATCGCGGGCGCTGTTCATCAAGTTCAACTATTTATTTGACCGCTAGGCAGCGGCGGAAGGCGCGGTTAAGGATGCGCTCACGCTATGGGGGCGAGACGATGCCGTGCTTAACGGCGTACTGCGTCAGCTCAGCCGTCGTGCGGATGCCGAGCTGCTCCATCACTCGATACTTGTGGAACTCGACCGTCTTGGGGGAGAGATTCAGGATGCTCGCTATCTCCTTGATCGAGTGGCCCTCGGCGACGAGTTGTAAGACCTCTCGCTGGCGGGAAGTGAGCGCGTCCGAGGGATTCCTCGTCTGAGGAGAGCGGCCGAACAGCGAGTCCCGCATCATCGCCTTGGCGATCGGCGGAGTCACATAGGCTCCGCCTTTGAGCACTTCACGGATGGCGGTGACCAGCTCGGCAGCCGCCGATCTCTTCAGGACGTAACCGGAGGCGCCCGCGCGAAACGCCTCGGTAGCGTAGGCGACGTCGGAGTGCATCGTCAGGAAAATGATGCGCGACGTCGGCGCGTCTTTGATAATCTGCCGCGCCGCGTCGATGCCGTTGAGCAGCGGCATCGAGATGTCCGCCACGATCACGTCGGGTTTGAGGGCCAGAGCTTGGCGCACCAGCGCTCGCCCATCCTCGACGGTATCGAGCAGCTCAAACTCCGGCTCGAGCAAGCCGCGAAGCCCTTCGACTAGGATCTGATGATCGTCAGCCAGCAAGACTGTGGGATGGCTCATGATCCTCCTTCTGGAGCGGAATTCGAACTTCGATTCGCGCCCCCATTTCCGGACTAGTCAGGACCTTGAGTTCGCCGCTTAGCAGTCGCACGCGCTCGCTCATGCTCACCAGCCCGAGGCCGGCTTGCTCTCGCGCCGCCTCGTAGTCGAAGCCCTTGCCGGAGTCCGCTACGCTCAGTATGACCTCTTCGCCGGAAGCGCCGAGTGAGACTTCGACGTCGCCGGCCTCCGCGTGCTTGGCTACGTTGCGCAGACTCTCCTGCGTAATGCGATAGAGCGTCAGCGCAACGTCAGGCGCCAGATCACTCGACGAGCTGTCGATTTGGGCGTTGACAGGGACGCCTTCGCGATCGGAGAAGCGCTCGCATTCAGCGCGAATCGCCGCCGCGAGCCCCAAATCGTCCAGGATCGAGGGGTGCAGCAGACGCGACATGTCATGGATGTCGTCGGCAAGCTTGTTAACTCGCGACTCGGCGTTCTCTAGACCGCTACGGATCACGTCCGGGACGGGCGCGGCTCCCGAGTGCAGCTTGGCAAGCTCAATCGACAAGGCGGCGAGCGTCTGGCTCAAGTCGTCGTGCAACTCGCGAGCCAGTCGGCGCCGTTCGTCCTCCTGCGCAGCGATCAGGCGTCCGGCCAACGTGCGCAACTCCGCCTCGCTGCGAGTCAAAGCCGCTTCCTTGCCGCGTAGAGCGTCCTCGGCCTGCTTGCGTACGGCGATTTCAGCCTCTAAGTTGTGATTCGCCTCGCGCAGTTCCGCGGTGCGTTCCTCGACGCGTTGCTCGAGCCTCTCGTTGGCGCCGCTCAAGCCGTCAAAGGCCTGGTGCAGTTCCGTCAGGGTGCGGACGAGAATCAGCGCCGTGAACAGTACCGCCAGACCGGAGGCCAATTGAGTCAGAGGCGCCGGCAAGAACCCTTCCGCCGACTCGGAGCCAACCGTTTCGACCAGGGGAAAAGCGGCGGTAACCGCCAAGACAAAGCTCACCGTAGCGAATCGTTTCTCGTTCGTCCGGCGGTAGAGCCGCAGAGCCAGCCACGCCGCCGCCAGACGAATCACCGAGGTCGCAATGATGAGGCTGATATCCATCGGTAGCCATCCGCAAGAATATCATCCGAGCAGGACCGGCGGAGTTAGGGAAACGCACTAGACGGGCGACAAGAACGCTCAGGTCGGGCCCTTAGTCGGCGACCTGAAGTCGTGGAGCGACCGGGCTGCTCTGGTACAATCGAGACTTCGTTTTTAGGACTGCGCGCGCCCAAACCTTTACGTACTTCGACCCGTGCTGGACATCAATCAAATCAAGGAACTGATACCCCATCGGTATCCGTTCTTGCTCATCGACCGCGTGATTGAGATCAGCGAGGAGAGCGCGACCGCGATCAAGAACGTCACCGCGAACGAGCCTTTTTTTCAAGGTCATTTCCCGGACTATCCGATCATGCCAGGGGTGCTGATCGCCGAGGCGATGGCGCAAACCGGGGCGGTGTTGTTGATGAGCAACGCCGGAGGATCCAGCGACAAACTGGTGCTTTTCGCAAACATCGAGAACTGCCGCTTCAAGCGTCCGGTCTACCCCGGCGATCAGCTCCGCATCGAAGTCGAGTACCTAGCCCGCAAGCTGACCGTAGCTAAAATGAAAGGCACCGCCAGCGTTGACGGAAAAGTCGTGTGCCAAGCGGTAATGATGTGCCAGATCGCCGACCGTCCCAAGGACGACCCAGCCGGTTCGTAGAACGAGGCGGCTCGTGAGAGGAGGCGGCTCCAGGTGAGCTACGGTCTGATCGCCGGCGGAGGCCGCTTCCCGCTGCTTACGATCGAAGGCGCCCGCGAGCAAGGCGTCGAGTTGACCGTCGTTGCCATCAGGGAAGAAGCGCTCCCCGAGATCGAACACGCCGCGGAAACTTGCCATTGGATCTCGCTTGGAGATCTTTCGAAGCTGATCCGTATCTTTCACGATGCGGGCGTCAGCGAGGCCGTCATGGCCGGCCGTGTTCAGCACAAGAAGATCTACTCCGCCATCCGACCCGATTGGCGCCTCTTGAAGCTTCTCGGCGCCCTTACCCGCAAGAACACCGACTCGCTGCTGGGCGCTGTCGCAAAAGTCCTCGAAGACGAAGGCATCCGGCTGATCGAATCGACGCGCTTCCTCCAGCCGCTGCTCGCCGACCAAAGCGTCCTGACGCGCCGGGGACCGACGAAGCAGGAACAGGCCGACGTGGACTACGGCCGCGAAGTCTCGCGTGCTCTTGGGGGTTTCGACATCGGCCAGGGCGTAGTCATTTGCGAGCAGGCCTGCGTCGCGGTGGAAGCTATGGAGGGCACCGATGCGATGGTCGAACGGGCTGCTGGACTTGCCAGGGGTCGCAAGCTGACGGTCGTCAAAGCGGCCAAGCCCAACCAGGACATGCGCTTCGACGTGCCGGTCGTGGGCCCCACAACGATTCGCAAGATGACCCAAGCGGGCGCGACGGCGCTGGCCGTCGAGGCGGGCAAGACCTTGCTGCTCGATCGCGCCGAACTACTGGCCGCCGCGGATGCCGCCGGAATCAGCGTCGTCGGCTATTGAGACGTGACGGGCTCATCAGCTCGCCGCTTCGATCGCGACCAACGGCTGAGATTCGGAAGCGACGGGAATGCCCGGCAGGTAGGCGACGGCTTCGGGGTAGTCTTCAAACCAGTGCGCCCGCGAGTTGCGCTCGAAAATCATCACCTTGCCCTGATTACGCCGATCGGCCGCGCGATGATAGCGAAACACGACCTGCTTGTCGGCCAACGCGGCCAGCTCGATCTTGCCGGTTACGTGCGACATACAGAAGCGCGCGCGCCGAGCCAGTCCTGAACCTCGCGCCTGAGCTTCAGTGAACATCTCATAGGCTTCTTCGATGGGAATCGAATACGCTTCGTTACCTTCGGTCGGCCGACACTGAAACACATAATAGGGCGGCGTGCCGATGAACGAAAGCTCCTCAAAGAGCTCGCGCAAGACCTCAGCGTCATCGTTGACGCCTGCGATCAGAGGCGTCTGGTTGACCGTCGTGACGCCGGCCTTCTGCAACAGGCTCAGTGCGTCCTTGGCCTCTCGCGTCAGTTCGCGCGGGTGATTGAAATGCGCCATCACGTGGATGCGGCCCATCTCTGGATTCGAATACTTTTCGAACATCGTCAACAAAGACGGATCGTTCAGAATCCGAAACGGATTGAACGCCGGCATCTTACTACCGAGGCGAATGATCTTGACGTGCGGGATCCCGCGCAAGCCGGCGATGATCGGCTCCAGCTTACTGGTCGACATGATCAGCGGATCGCCGCCAGTCAATAAGACATTCGAAATCTCTGGGTGGGTGCGGATATATTCGAGTCCCGCCGAGACATCGCGGACGACCTCGTCGTTGTCGTCCATGAAGAGCCGCTTACGGAAGCAGAAGCGACAATAAGCGCCGCAAACGTCGTTACACAGGAGCAACGCCGTGTCGGAGTATTTGTGCTCCAAGCCCGGAACTGCGGTATACAGCTCCTCTTGGGAAGCATCAAGGCGGCCCCATTCATGAAGCTCTTCGACTCTGGGTACGACCAATTGACGAATCGGATCGTTCAGGTCGTCCCAATCAATCAGTCCTTGGTAGTAGTCGTTCGTCCGAAATACAAACTTCTCTCCGACCGGTTGGAGCTGTTGCTTTTCCTCCGCGGAGAGCTGCGGAATCTTATCGATTTTGGTAATGTACTTCGGTTTGATCAACGAGGACCCACCTCCGGAACGACAGTTTTTCGAAAGAACAAGGAGCGGCCCTTGAAATCCGCTCGCTCTTGGGCGACGGCCAGCCCGCTGGAAGCGCGCCGCGAGAAGCCATATTAGTAAAACATAACCCTTAACAACTGTCAAGGCGGGGGCATGAGCCAAAACAGGATAAACAGGTATTAAAATCCTGAGGGGCGAATAAAGAAACTCGCTTCCCAAGATTCCCCGGCGGGAATCGAACGCAGGGCGCCGTACTTGCCCTGCTCGGCGAGATTGAAGACGTTCGTGACGCCGACCATCGGCTCAAAACAAATGAAATCGCGGCGGGCGCGGGACGGAGCGTAGACGACCGCGGTGTCGAAACCCTCGCCGTAGACGACTTCGATTTTCTGAATTCGGCCCTCAACGGAAAAGATCGCCTCACCCGCGTCGTTGCGGATCAAGTCGCCGAAGACGTGATCGAGCGAGACACCGGCCAGCGGCAGACTCCTCGCCTCGGGAAACTGCTTCTCGATCGCCTCGCTCTTACCTGTCGGAACGAGTGTCTCCCCAAGCGCCCAAAGCTTGCGGGCGGCCAGTTGCACTCGCCACTCGTCGCGCGGCGCGTCGTCGAGCTGAAAGTAGGGATGATAGCCAAGCGAAACGGGCATCGGCTGGGCGCCGAGGTTCTCGATACGCGTACGGACCTCGAGATCGCCTCCGCTGAGACGATAGACCATCTCAATCGAGTGTGCAAAGGGAAACTGCGCCGCCAAATCCGCATGGCGATAAAACTCAAGCCGACTGACGGCGAAAGCTCCCAGATCATCGACTTCGACCCGCGTCACATCCCACTCCGGCCAAGACGTGAGCAGGCCGTGAATCGGCTGCTCGGCTCCATCGCGGCGAAGGTTGCCGAGAGCGCCGTTAAGCTCGTACTTGCGGCCATTGGCCCAATACGAATTCCCGTCGATGCGATTCGCCCAAGGCCACAGCAAGGGCACGCCCGAGAGCCGAGGATTCGCAGCAAAGTCGCTGACCGAGTCGTAGGGCCAATACAAGACGTTCTTGCCGTTGACGAGCATCTCATAGGCGATATTGCCGACCGTCGGCGCGATCGAGACGACCGTATCGGTCTCGGCGTCGCTGAGGCGCACAATCGGTACGCCGTCGACCGAAGTGCGAGAGGCAGTGTACGGTTGAGCGGGAGCGGTCATGGCGAAAACGAGACAGGCTGCGAGGAAGGCCCAAACGGGGATTCTCATTCCTGTTCCGCGGTCTCCTGCAACGCCACGTCGTCTTGGCAACACATACAGAGGCCCGGGCGAAACGAGACGATGTGGCAGACTTCGCAATAGTAGGTGACCTTGTGACGCACCCCGTCTTTGATCGTGAACATTTTGGAGACTTCGAAGCGGCCCTCGGGCGTGCGGCGACCTTCGAATTCCCACATACGATCGACAAGGATAGGGTCGTGCAGGGTGTGCGTGCCGTCGACGTCGAGCTCCAGAACATACTCGTCTCCCTGTTCGTCGCGGACACGGACAGGATCTTCAACTGGAGCGATCAGCCGGGCTCGAAGAGTCCGTTTCGGACTAGCTCCACCCTTCGGCTCCGCGCCCGCCAAATGCGCGGACAGCAGGGCCGAGAGCAAAATGAAACGTCGCGTCACCTGGGAGGAGCCTCTGAGAACGAGTATAGCGCCAGCTATTGATCAGCCTTGCACTCGCGGCGGCTTGCGCTCGTACCACTCCTCGAGCTTGGCGCTCAGCTCGGCCTGAGCGGCGGCGGCTTCGGGCTTGCCGTACAGGTTGTTCTTTTCGTCGCGATCGCTCTCTAGATCGAAGAGCTGAGGTTCCCAGGTGGGATGGTCGCCCGGATCAGTCAACTTCCACCTCTCGCTGCGCACGGTACGGAAGAGCATTTCGGTAAACGCGTCGCCCTCGGAGCCGGTCTCCTCGCCTGAGATCCAGGGACGCATGCTCGGCGACTCAAACCCCTTGGGGACCTCGAGGCCGGCAAGGTCGAGTAGAGTAGGCATAATCGCAGTCGTGTCGAACGGGCGGTCGACCAACGTTCCAGGTTCGATAGCTTTGGGGTAGTGAACGATCATCGGAACGCGGACGGCGCCTTCGTAGGGCGTTTCTTTGAACATGCGGCCGCCTTCGCCCAGCGAGTTGCCATGGTCGGACGTAAAGACGATGATCGTGTTCTCCCACTGACCCGAGCGACGCAGCTCGCGCAAGATGCGGCCGATTTGCTCGTCGACAAACGAAATCGCTCCATAGTAAGCAGCCCGCACCCGTTTGAGCTGCTCAGTCTGGGATGCGGTCACATAGTGACGTGGCTTGTTCAGCGCGGTCGGAGGCGTCGCTTTCTCTTCCGGTAGATCCGGCAGCGCGACGTCGCGCGGGGAATACTTGCTCGCCCACGGCATCGGTAAGATGAAAGGGCTATGTGGCTTCCAGAAGCTCGCAAAGCAGAACCACGGCTGTTCACCGCCGTCGCGGATAAAGTCGATGGCGCGGTCGGCGATCCAATGGGTGGGGAAATCCTCGACCGGAAGCACTGACGCGCCCACCTTCCAGACGAATCCTGGATCTTTGATCAATTCGGGACGCGTCGCTTCATTGAGCGATCGATTCGGGTGCTTTTCTTTGAGGTAGGCGGCATACTGACTGCCTGGCGCTTCTTGCTGATATTCGAATAGGCCGGCGGCGTCCTTTTCGGCCAGATGGAGTTTGCCGGCCATGCCGGTACGGTAGCCATGGCGTTTGAGCAGCCTCGGCAGCAACACCTCGGCGTCCCGAATCGGATCGAGGTTGATCCGGACGCCGTGGGTCTTCGGGTAGCGTCCCGTAAAGGCAGAAACCCGCGCCGGCGAGCAGACCGGCGACGCGGTGATGAAGTTTCGGAAGTACGATCCGCCGCGTGCCAGCCGATCGAGGTTCGGCGTCTTAACCAAGGCGTGTCCAGCTACACCGAGGCAGTCGGCACGGTGCTCGTCGGTCATGATGAAGAGGATGTTCGGGGGCCTGTCTTGCGCTTTGACACGGGATGCCGAAGCGGCCAACGCCCCTCCAGCGAGAGCGGCAAAACGGCGTCGGTTGATCAGAGAAGGCTTCACGCGATGTTCACTTCCGGCCGCTGCCCGGCCTCGAAGCCAGTGTAGCGTCGCGGTCCTCTGCTCTACAATGACGCGCCCCGTGGGGGAAAAGTTTGCAGGGCCGGAGTGGGAGAACGTTTATCAGGGGAAACTTCGCCGGACGACCCTCCGACCGGATAGAGTGAGGTGATGCCCCCTACGTGGGACGAGCTGCGTGACCAGTTTCCCGTTCTCGAACGATGGACCTACCTCAATACCGCGACATTCGGCCCCTTGCCGCGTTGCGCCGTCGAGGCCGTCGCGCGTCATTTCGAGGCCCGCAACGAGACTGCGTCGACCGATTTCCTCGATTGGTACACCCGGCTAGACGGGGTGCGCGCCAAAGCGGCCGCCTTCCTCGGGGCGGAGCAGCCCGACGACATCGCTTTCGCGCCCAGCGCCGGGACCGCGCTCTCTTGGGTGCTGCGCGGCCTCGATTGGCGGGCGGGCGATGAGCTGCTCAGCCTTGAGGACGAGTTTCCGAACAACATCTACGCACCGGAGATGCTGGGCGATTCAGGCGTGAAGTCGGTCCGGGCTCCGGGTGGAGAGGACTTCACGCCTGAGGCGCTGTTTGACCGCATTAGCTCGCGAACGCGGCTGATTCTGGTCAGCGCGGTGAGCTACTCGACCGGTCTGAGACCGCCGCTGGCCCGGATCGCCGAGGCCGCTCGAGCCGTCGACGCGCTGTTCGTCGTTGACGGCACCCAAGGCGTCGGCGCGATCGATTTCGATGCCTCGGCCGTCGGCGCCGACGTCGTAGTCGTCCACGGCTACAAGTGGATGCTCTCGCCCCCCGGCGCCGGATTTGTCTGCCTACGGGCTCAAGCGCGCGAGCGCATCCGTCCTAGCGTGCTGAGCTGGCGCAGCCACAGAACCTGGCGCGATGTCGACCGTCTGCACCATGGCGCGCCGGAGCTACCCGAGGAAGCGGTGCGCTACGAAGGCGGCATACTCAACTTCTCTGGGCTGTTTGCGATGGAAGCCGTGCTCGACCTTATCGCCTCGATCGGCAAGCACCGGCTCTTCGCGCGCACGACTGAGATAGCCGAGGCGACGCGGCGGACGCTCCGCGACGCCGGCGGCCGGCTGGCTTACGACGACTCGCCCTGGTTCGACTCGCCGGTCGTAACGGCGCGCTTCGAGGGCATCGACGCCTCCGAGCTGTCGGCCGAGCTGAAGCGTCGTCGCGTCCTCACCGCCGCCCGCAAAGGAGCGCTGCGCGTCTCGCCACATTGCTTTAACAATGAAGAGGACTTGACTGTTCTGAAGACGGCACTAGCCGAGATTGGAACCTCACGATGAGCGCACCCGAATACGACGCGATTCTCCTCTTGAGCTTCGGCGGGCCCGAGAAGCCGGAAGAAGTCATGCCGTTCCTCCAGAACGTGGTGCGCGGCCGCGGGGTACCGCGCGAACGCCTGCTCGAAGTCGCCGAGCACTACGAACACTTCGGCGGCCGCAGCCCAATCAACGACCAGAACCGCGCGCTGATCGCCGCGCTCCAGGCCGAACTCGCCGCGCACGGGCCACAACTACCGATCTACTGGGGCAACCGCAACTGGGACCCGCTCCTCAAGGACACATTGCGCGAGATGGCCGATCGCGGCGTCAACCGAGCGCTCGCCTTTGTAACCTCAGCCTATAGCTCCTACTCGAGCTGTCGGCAGTACCTGCAAGACGTTGAAGCAGCGAGAGAGGCTATCGGCGAGAGGGTGCCGCGCGTGGACAAGATCCGAGCGTTCTTCAACCACCCGGGATTCCTCGAACCCTTTATCGAAGGCCTACGGGAAGCGCTCGCCTCATTCAGTCCGGAGCGGGCGGCTCGGGCGCAAACGCTCTTTACCGCACACAGCGTACCGCTCTCAATGGCCGACGGCTCACGCTACGTCGAGCAGCTCGAAGAAGCGATGCGTATCGTCGCTGAGGCCGCGGGCGCCGTCCAGTCGCGCCTCGTCTACCAGAGCCGCAGCGGCCCACCGAGCGTGCCGTGGCTCGAACCCGACATCCTCGACGCACTGCGCGAGATCCGCGAGAGCGGCAAGACCTCGGATGTAGTGATCGTTCCAATCGGCTTCGTCTCCGACCATCTCGAAGTACTCTACGACCTCGACGTCGAAGCCGCCGGGCTATGCGCGGAGATCGGGCTCACCCTCCGCCGTGTCGCCACGCCGGGCGTTCAGCCCAAGTTTGTCTCGATGGTTCGGGAGTTGATCGTCGAGCGGCTCGATCCAGAGGCGCCGCGGCGCGCGCTCGGACGCCTCGGCGCCTCCCACGACCATTGCGAGCCTGACTGCTGTCCGGCGCCGCGACGTCCGTCGCGCTGAGTCAACCGCCGGACGCCCGCCGATCTAGCAGTTTCTACACGGCGGCGTGTGAATTCCTGCTTAGAATCACGAAAAAACTCCCTGTTTTCCCGGCAATACCTTGTTTGGCCCACAGGTTGCGAGAAGCGGTGGTAGCTTGGAGGAATCATGAGACGCTGGCCGTCAATAGGTTCGGCAGTGCTCGCTGTTCTCGTCTTTGGCCTCTGGACGATGTCGGCGTTTCGCGGAGCGCATTCGGCGCTTGAGGATGCGGAGCAGGCGGTGCGCTCCGGCGAATCGACGCCCTTCAAACAACTTGTCCTAGACGCCCCCGACTCACGCTGGACGTTGCTGCCCGCGGCGTTCGACCTTTTCGACGCCGCCTCGTTCGCCGGCGACTTTTGGCTGGCTGGGGCAGGCGGCGTAGCGCGCTACGGGTCGAACGGAACCCTGAAAAGGACCTATCGGATCGGCTTGGATTTGCCGCCGGCGCCTGTGATTCGGCTGGCCTCCGGGCTCGATCCGCACAGTTCCCGGCCAGTGCTTTTCGCGGCGACGGCGGGAGAAGGTCTATTGCTGTTTCGCCCCGGCGGAGGGGTCGAGCAGATTCGTCCGGAAGACGCGGCCGCGCGGCGACTCACCGATGTTCTCGCCTTGGCGACCGGGCGTGTGCTTCTGGCGACGGCGCACGCGGGCGTTCTCGTCTGGAACGGCGAAACGCTGGCGCCTCTACATCCCGAACTGGCGGGAGTTCACTCAACCGCGCTTGCCGGAAGTGAAGAAGAGCTTTGGATTGGCACGCTCGACGAAGGTTTGATCGCCTGGAGCGGAGGCGAGCTCCAGCGCTTCGGCGAAAGCGATGGACTTCCCGATCCGCACATCGCCTCGCTGTCGGTCGCCGACGGCGCCGTCTACGCGGGCACGCCGCTTGGCGTCGCCGAGGTCCGCAACGGCGCTTTCGAGAGAACAGTCGCCGAGGGTTTGTTCGTCACTTCGACACTTGTCGACGATGACACGCTCTGGGCGGGATCATTCGATGAAGGGGTCGCCGAGCTGCCGCTCGAGCGGCGGCGCCCTCGCCTCACGCCCGGAGTCGCCCTCGATGGTCCGCTCTCAACGCGACGCTTGATGCAGCAAGGAGACGTCGTATTCGCATTGGCGCCCGACGGCCTCTACGAACGTTCACCCGAAGGCGGCGGCTGGCGTCTAGCGCTCGAAGCTCCTCCGGCGACGCTCACCGCGCGCAACATCTCGGCGCTGCACTCGGACTCCCGCGGCCGGCTCTGGGTCGGCTTTTTCGATCGAGGGCTAGATTTGGTCGAGCCCGGCGAATCACTCACGACGCACGTCGAGGACGATGACATATTCTGCGTCAACCGCGTGGTCGAAGACCGCAAGCAGAACGTCTTCGCCGTCGCAACCGCGAACGGACTGGCGGTGTTCAGTTCTGACGGACGCAAGACGCGCACGCTGCGCCGCCGCGACGGTCTGATCGCCGATCACGTCACCGACGTCGTCGTCGCGCCGAAGGGCTGGATCGCAGCGACTTCGGCAGGCGTCACCTTCCTCGACGCGGACGGTCCGCGCAGCGTCTATGCCCTGCAAGGCCTGGTCAACAATCACGTCTACACAATCGCCGCAAGCGGCCCGAGACTGCTGGTCGGAACGCTTGGGGGCCTTTCAGTGCTAGAAGGAGGGGTTCCGCACGCCGGCTATACCGCCGCCGGATCGCAGCTCGCCCACAATTGGATCAATGCGGTCGTTCCCTACGGCGATGGCTTCTTCATAGGCGAGTACGGCGGCGGCGTGCAGCACCTCTCCTCCGACGGCGATTGGCGATCCTTCCCCGCGCTGGCCGGAGTAGAGATCAATCCCAACGCCATGGTCGCCGACGGCGACCGCGCCTACGCCGGCACGCTCGATCGCGGCTTGCTGGTCTACGATCGCGAGGACGACTGGAGTTTCACGACCGACGGCCTGCCTTCGCACAACGTCACAGCTTTGACCCTGGCGAACGGAGTGCTCTACGTCGGTACCGACAACGGCCTCACGCGCATCGCGACAGAGGATCTCTCTCGATGAAGCCGTTCCGCGCCGCGACGCTGCTTTGCCTGCTTCCGGCAATGCTGGCCGCCGAGGCCGGCGTGCTTATCGTCGGCGACAATACTGAGCCCGACCCCTCGACGCTCTCGCTTGACGAAATGCGCGTCGAAGTTCGCATTGAAGATCAACTCGCACGGGTTCGAATCCAGCAGATCTACCGCAGCCATTCGCGACGAGTGCTCGAGGGCCACTGGAAGTTTGCACTTCCCGAGCAGGCGAGCGTTTCGGACTTCGCCGTTTGGGACGGCATCACCCGCATCCCCGGCGTGATTCTCGAGCGCCGCCGCGCCAGGGAGATCTACGAGACTTTGCGGGCGCAGACGATTGACCCGGGTCTATTGCAGCAGGGCGAGGGCGACGCGGCAGAAGGCGCCCGCAGCTCGGTGTTCAGCGCGCGCGTAACGCCGATTCCCGGCTGGGGCTACAAGCGCATCGAGGTCGAGTATCACGAGACGATCGCCGTCGAAGAGTTGCGCTCACGCTTTTCACTGCCGCTGCGTCCCGACGCTTATCAAGCCCAACGGGCCGCGCGATTTGGCATCGAGATCGAACTGATTTCGCAATCGCGCCTGCGGGATTTTCGCGTAGTCGGAAGCTCCTATCCTCTCCAGATCGACGAACGCACCGATCAGCGCCTCGTCGCGGCTTGGGATGGTACGGGGGTCGTCTTCGACCAAGATCTCACCGTGGAGTGGGAGCTGGACGATCGCGACACGGACCGCATCGAGGTGCTCACCTGGCGCGACGCTCAGCGAGAGCTGCGCACACCGGGACGCCCCGTGCCGACGATTGCCGCCGACGCCGGGTATTTCACGGCGTCCGCGCTGCTCGCTCCCCAGGCGCAGCGCCTCGACGCGTCGTGGCAAGGCGCCGGCCCTCCGCCGCCTGCGTCGAGCGGACCGCCGCGAACCGTCGTGACGCTTTTCGACGCCTCGCTGTCGATGCAGTGGGAGAAGCTCGACCGAGGCTACCAGGCGCTTGAGACGCTCTTGCTCCGCTCGCGGCCCGATGACCGCTTCAACGTGGTCGTCTTCAACTCCGAGACCAAGCTCTTCTCCGAGCGACCGTCGGCGGCGGCCCCCGCGACCATCGAGCAGGCGCTCACATGGGTGCGCAGCGGTCGCATACGAGGCGGCACCGACCTCGGAGCGGCGCTCGGCGCGGGTCTTGATCAATGTGCGCAAGCCGAGAGCGACTGCTCGCTGGTCATCATCAGCGACGGAGGCGCGACGCGCGGCCCGGTCGCCAATCGACTTGTGCTGGCCTCGTTTGAGCGGCGACTCGAAGCACTCGCCGCCGCCCGGCATCCACGCGTTCTCAGCTTCGGTGTCGGCGACGACGCAAATCTGTCGCTGCTTCGCTTGCTGGCCGGCTCGGACGGAGTCTTCGAGCGCGTTCGCTCGACTGAGCCAATCGAATTCAAGCTTGAGGCCTTTCTGTCGAAGCTCGGCCGGCGGCCGCTTCAGAATTTGCAGCTCGCCGTATCGCCGGCCGCCAACATCGACATGGTCTACCGCCTCGACGGCGGACAGACCTTCGACGGAAGCCGCGCGGCCTGGGCGGGACGCTACGCAGCCCCAACACCGGCGGCGACCTTCCGCGTGAGCGGAGTTCGCGACGGTGCGGAAATCCAAATCGAAACGACCGCCGGGCTACCGCAGAGTAATCTCAATCATCCCCACGTGCCACGAGTATGGGCACGGGCTCGCGTCGACGCCCTGCTGGCGCAGATCGAGCGTGAGGGCGAGGACGACGACACGATCGAAGAGATCATCGCCTGGTCGAAGCGCTTCAAGTTTGTTACGCCCTATACTTCCTTCCTGGCCGCGCCGCGCTCTTTGTTGCGTCCGCGTGTGATTCGACCTGGTGACCCGGTGCTGCGCGTCAAGACGGATGAGTCAATCGTCGCGGTGACAGCGTTGTTCCCATTTGGCTTGACGAAAAAGCTGCGCTATCTCGACGGCGACGACATTTGGCAGACGCGCTTCCTGGCGCCGAAGGACACTCCCGACGGACGCCACGAAGTACGGCTACTGCTGCGAGACCGCCAAGGCCGGGTCTTCCGCGAGAAGAAGAGCTTCCTCGTAACGAGCAAGCCTCCGGAGGTGCGGGCGCTGTTTGACCGGCGCGAGTTTCAGCGCGGAGAACGCGTCGAACTGCGCGTCGACGCCTCGCGCACAACCCGCACGCTGACGGCCAGAATGTGGGGTGTCGCGCCGGTCTCGTTGCGTTGGAGCGACGCCGCGCGCGCCAACGTCGGATCGTTCGTCATCCCAGCCGGAATGCCGCCGGGCGAGTATCCGTTGCGGCTAACGGCAGAGGACTTCGCCCACAACATCGGAGTCGAGGAGGTGCGCATTGCGGTTGTTCCCTAACGCGCACCTGCGTAGCCTCGCTGCGGTTTCGCTCGCCTCGGGCGCGCTCTTCGCCGCCGGCTACGAGCTCGCCGAACGCGGCTCCGACGTGGAAGCGCTGCTCTACCGCGAAGCCGAAATCCCCGGCGGCCCCGCACTCATCCGCCGTCCGCCGCGAGAAGCGCGCGCCGAGCTTGACCGCCGCATCGCCGAAGCGCCCGATGAAACTCAACTCTATGCACTGCGCGCCGAGCAAGCCGAACGCGCGCTCGACTTCGACGCGGCGGAAGCCGACTGGAAGCGTTACGCCGAACTGGTCGAAGGCCCGGCGGCAGGCGCCGAAGCGCTCGCCTCTTTCTTCCGCCGGCGACTGCGTCCTCTGGAAGAGGTCGACTCGCTGTTGAACCTGGCGCGACAGCCTTCCCCTCCCTCCGAAAGATTCGCGCCGGCCGCGGAGCAACGTTCGTGGAAAGCCTTCGTTCGGATGGAAGAGACCTGCCGTGACCACCTGCTCGACGAAGAGACGCGTAGGTCGGTCTACCGCGCTTGGCTGGGCCGCTACCCCTCCTCACAAGATCCGTATCGCCGGCTGCTGTCTTACTTGCAGGAGCGCAAGCGTTGGGCGGCGATCAGTGACCTGCTCGAAGAATACGCCGCCGTGTTCCCCCAAGATTCGTTCTTCCTCTTGGAGGCTCGGGCCGAGGCGCTCGCTGCGCAGAGCGGCGCCAGCCAAGCGCTCACGGTTTATGAGGAAGATCTCGACTCGCTTTGGCCCTCCGGCCTCTGGGTGCGTTACTTCGATTTGCTCGAGCGTGCCGACCGGGTGCGTTCCGAGCTCGACGTCCGGCGCGCACGCCTTGCCGACAACCCCGACGATCTGCTCTCGGCGGCCTGGCTCTTCCACTACCGCAATCGCCAGGGAGACGCCGCAGCCGCACGTCGAGCGCTCACCGAATACCGGCGCAGCAAGGAGGAGCGCCAGGCCGACTGGACACCGAACGAACTGCGAACGCTGGCCGCGCTTGCCCGCTCGACCAACGACGTCAACGAGGCGGCGCGCTATCTCTACGCGCTCTACAGCTTGCCGGCTTCCGCAGCCGCCAACCGCGAGCACGCTCTCGCCGGTTTGATCGAGACATTGCTGGTCTCTCCGGAGCAGCCGATTCGTTTCGGCTCGGGAGACCTCTCCTTCTATCGTGACGTCGCAACCGCCGACGAGAATCCCGGTTTCCTCAACGGCGTTCTGTCACTGCTGCTCAACTCCGAAGGTCTCGATTGGAGGTTCGACAACCAAGAACGCACAGCCGGCACATATTTTCGGCGCGCCGCGGCCGAAGAGCTGGTACTGCGCTTCAATAGGGAGTTCCCCGCCTCGACGCGTCGCTCCGCGCTCCGCGCCCGGCTGATCGAAGTCTACGCGCTGTACGGAGAAAACGACGGCGTGGTCTCTTTTGGCGAGGCTTTCCTCTCTGAGTTCCCTGACGCTCCACAGCGCTCGGACGTGTCGCTGTGGATCGCCGAAGCCTACGCCCGCCAAGGCCGCATCGACGAGGAGCTCGCCGCCTACGACGCACTGCTTGTCGAGTTGGCCGAACGCGCCGACGGAGCGCCGCTCGGCCCCGGCGTCGTCGGCCCCGACATCGGCCAGCGGCGCTACGGCACCAACACAGGGCCGCGCTCACCCGCCTACGCCCGAGTGTTTGATCGCGCCGTCGCACGCTACGTCGCCCTGAAGCGTTTGCCGGATGCGCTACGCCTGCACGCCGGCGAGATTGCGCGCAATCCTGACGACCCCGGGCTTTATGAACGGTTGGCAAGCTTCCTCGACGCCAACGGCTACGCCGATCGCGTCGAAGCGGTCTACCGCCAAGCCATCGGGCGGTTCGAGGATCGCTCGTGGCATCACAAACTGGCGCGCTGGTATTTGCGGCGGCAACGGACGGCGGATCTCGAACGGCTGACACGCGAAGCCGTCGACGCCTTCAGCGGTACTGAGCTGGCCGACTACTTCGCGCGCGTTGTCGGGTCCGGTATCGACGATCGCCTGCACCTCGAGCTCAACCTCTACGCGCATCAACGCTTCCCGCACCATCTGGCGTTCGTCCGAAGATTGCTGCGGATCTACAGCTCACCTCGCACGCGTGACGACGCTGCCTGGGAAGATCTCATCCGTCGGCACTGGCACTACGCCGAAGACCTCCGCGCAAGCTATCTGGCTTATCTGAGCGGCATGGGAAAACTCGAGACGGAGCTGACCCGCCTCGAAACTTCGCTCGAAGGCGCCTCCGCGGGCGAGTGGAATAGCGCCGCACGCGCCAACCCGGCCGCGGCGCAACTGCTCGCGGAGGGGCGCATGTGGCGCTGCCGCTTCGAGGACGCCGCCGAGCCAATGCTCGCGCTTGCAGCCGAAGCTCCCAGCGAAGCGATGTGGGCCAGTCGTGCCGCCGAGCTGCACCGCTCGCTCGCCTACGCGAATCCGTTTCACACCGACGTCGCCGCGGGCATCGTCGAAGGCCTCTCCGCGGCACGGCCGGCCGAGGCCGATCTGCTTGCCCGCATCGGAGACACGTTCGCCGACCGTGAGCTCTACGGGCGCGCGCAGCCCTACTGGAGCAGAATGGGGGGCCTCCGGCCGGGACGCGCGGCCGGCTATGTCGAAGCGGCAACCGTGTTTTGGGACTACTATTTCTTTGAAGAAGCGCTCCAGGTCCTGCGCCAAGGCCGTGAAGCGCTCGGTTCGCCGGCGCTCTTCGCCTACGAGGCGGGTGCGGTCGAAGAGAGCCGCGGCGATCGCGACGCCGCCGTAAGAGAATACATCCAAGGCGCGCTCGCCCTGGACCCGAGCTACCCTGCCCGCAATCGCCTAACGGCTCTCGCGCGGCGAGCGTCGATGCGCGAGTCGATCGCTGAGACAACGGCGGGGCTCGCCGGAGGCCGCAACCCTTCCCCGGCGGCGCTCTCGTTGCACGTAAGCGTGCTCGAAGCACAGGAGCTTAGAGACGAGTTGGCCGGCTTCCTCGAGAACGCCGCCGAGCGAACGACGTCACTCACCGTGCTCGACGAGGTTGACCGCATCGCCAGCAGTCGCGCGCTCAGCCCCGCCCGAGAAACGGCGCTGCGACGTCGCCTCGAGTTGCTGCAAGACCCAGTCGAGCGGATGCGTCTTCGCCTTTCGCTCGTTGGGCTGCTTGAGAGCCGCAAAGACTTCGATGCGGCTGAACAGGAGAGCGCCCGGCTCTACGCCGACGCGCCTCTGATCCTCGGCGTCGTGCGCGCGCGAACCGACTTCCTCTGGCGTAGAGACCGCAAGCCTGACGCGATCGCAACGCTGCTCGAAGCCGCCGACGCCTCCTACGACGTGCAGCGCCGGCGGTTCGTCTTCGAGGCCGCCGACAAAGAGAAACAGCGAGGAGAGTATCCGCGCTCCCGCGCGCTTCTCGCCGGCTTGCTCGACGAGCAACCCTTCCAAGCGCAGTACCTGAGCGCCATGGCAGACGCCTATGCGCGCGAGGGTCTCGACGAGGAGCTGCGCACGTTCTACGAAGAGCAGCTCTCGACTCTTTCGGAATCCGACAAATCGGCCGCCGAACGCCGTGCGCTTACTGCATCGTTGCGCCGGGCGCTGATCCCCGCGCTCACGCGCCTCGAAGATCATTCGTCCGCCGTCGACCAGTACATCGAGCTGATCAATCGCAGCCCCGAAAACCAAGTGCTCGTGGACGAAACGACGGCCTACGCGTTGCGCCACGACCAGCGCGAAAGGCTCCAGGCGTTCTACGAAAAGACAACCATCGAATCGCCCCAAGACGTTCGCTACCACCGCGTGCTGGGCCGAATTCGCGCTCGAGCGGGCGACTTCAGCGGCGCAATCGTAGCCTACGAGAATGCGCTCAAAGTGCGTCCTGACGATCAGACGGTGCTCGAGGCGCGTCTCGACCTTGAACAGCGCCTGCTTCGCCTCGATGCGGCTCGCGACACGATCGAACGGCTCTACGAGGCGAGCCACGAGAATCCCGTTTGGATGCAACGTTTGGTTGCAATCGAAGCGCGCCGCGGCGACGTTGAAGCCGCCGAGCGCGCCGCCCGAGCGGCCTACATCGATCGCCGACCCGAACGCGCCGAGAGCTTCTTCGCGGCTGCCGGCGCCTTGGCGGACAACGGCCTCGATGAGCCTGCCTGGCGGCTCGCCGAGCAAGGCGTCGAACTCGCCGGCACAGATCTACTGCTCTACGGCGAGTCGTTGCAGGGCGCTCGGCTCTACGCTCGCCTCGGCGCGCGGCTGCGCCGTCATGAGGTCGCCTGGGAGCGTACCCGGCGGGCGTTGCCAGCCGAGACGAACGGATATCATTGGTCCCGTTGGAGCGGAGTCGTCGCCGATCTCGCCGGCACGGCGCGCCGGTTCTATCCGCCCGAAGAGAAGCAACGCTTCGCAAACTTTCTCGAAGAGCGCCGTACGGCTGCTTCGCCGGAGGAGCTCGACCAAGCGTTGCTGCCCGCCGTGCAGTCGGCCGGCTGGGCCGAAACAGAGACGCGTTGGCGGTTCGAACGTATGCTCGCGGCTGGCACGATGCAGCAGGCGTCACGCGATCAAGCGCGCTTCATCGCGCTGCAACGCGCCCGCGGACTACACCTCGAGTTAGGCCGACAACTCGAGCGGATCTACTCAACGCTTACGGGTCCCAATCGCAATACTCTACTCCGCGCCGCTGCCGACGCCTATCGCGACGCAGGCGTCGTGGATGAAGAGTTCCGTGTTCGCGAGCGGCTTGGATCGATCAGCGAACGCTACCTCGAGCTTCTGCTCGCGCGCAATCCTGAGCGACTCGTCGCACTAGCAGCTAATCTCGGAAGCGAGCGAGCAGCGGAATGGTCCTTGCTTCGCGCCGAGCCGGAGCTGGCCTTGCGGGTCATCCAGTCCTACTATGCCCGCAAGCAGGCCTTGTGGCGGAACGCCTACGGGACCGTCGCCGGCCTCTATCGCTCGCACTGGAATGACGGAGTCGCCGACGGAATGGCCGAAGCTCTCGGCGACGCAATAATCGATGATCGCCTCGGCGCCGCCGTCGACCGCGAATCACGTTTCGCGGGCGATCTCTGGTACTCCTACGCTGCGATCTTCGGCGAACAGCGCGTACGCCTGGGCCACCTAGACGAAGCGCAATATCGCCTGGCCGCCTTAGAGCGATCCCCCGCCCGCGCCGAGCGTTACTTCGACCTCGCCGAGCTCTATCGCGCGACAGGCCAAGGCGCAGAAGCGGAGGCAGACTATCGGCGCGTTCTCGAGCTGCGCGCCGACGACCCGGTCTCGCTCGATCGCCTCGGACGAATCGCTCACGACGACGGCCGCACGGAAGAAGCCCTCGAACTGTGGCGTCGCGCCTTTGAGGCGTACGAGGCGCGCATCGACCGCTACGACTTTGCGCCCGACTTCTGGCGCGAGCTTCCTTCGCTGTTTCGCGCGCTCAGCCGCCGCGAACAGCTAGATGCGCTCGGGGACGAAACGAACCAAGTCGTCGCCGCCTACCTGCAGCGCAATGGAGCATTTCGCATTGAGGAGCTGCTGCGGCCTTTGGCGGAAGCTTCCGTCTTGACGCCCGACCGCCTTTTCGGATGGGCCGAGCCGGCTCCGAACCCGCTGGAGTTGCTTGCTCTGACTGCCCGCGCCGCCTGGCTCGACGAAGCGATACGGGGCGAGCTCTACGAACGCGGCTCCGCCTTAGCGCTGGAGCGCTACACGGATCAGCAGCAAGGCTATCTGTTGGGCGCGCTATACGACTGGCGCCGCGAGCACATCGAGTTTCTGCTCGCAGACGGCCGAGCGGGCGAAGCCCGCCGAGTCTTCGACGCAACCTTGCCGACGGTCGGGCGGCGTCTTCTGACCGAGCGCTTCGACCTGGTCGCACGCCTCTTCGGCGCCTCGCTCGAGGACGCCCTTGCGGCTCTCGACGAAGCGCTGCCGGGCGTGCAATCTGCGACGACGCTCGCGCAAGCCGCTGAACAACTGCGCTCAGATCAAATTGGCGAGCTGGCTGAGCGCCTCTCCGAGGTACGCTACGAGCGTCTGCTCGCCGCCAACCAAGCGGCTTCGGCGGACATCCTCGGCCTCGCCGAGATCCGCCTGCGTCAGAACCGTCGCAGTGAGGCGCTGGAGATGATCGCCGGCGTTCTTCTCTCGCTCGATGATCCTCCCTTCGCGCACCACGAAGCCGCCTCACGCCTACTGCTCGATCAGACCGAAACGGAGCAAGCAGCGAGGCTTCTGGCTGAGCTCACGGCCTGGGAGCCTTCGAACCGCCGCGCCCGCCTATTGCGTGCCCGAGCCGTCAGCGAAGTGGATGGAGCACACCAGGCGCGGGTTGCTGTCGCCTCCGACGAGGGCGCCGAATATGCGGTTCGGGTAGAAGCCGCGCGCGCACTCACCTCGTCCGGCATTGCGGCGACAAACCTTGGCTCAGCGGAACTGCAAGCCCTGGCGACTCCCTCCTCCATGGAGGCCGTGGCTGCAGCTCCCTACTTCCGCGACGCCCGTTTGGCCGCCGGCGAAGCGACCGAGGAGCCGGCTCGACGAGCGAGCCTGTTGCAAAGCGCGCTCTCGATCGGCGATCCCGACGCCCCCCCACTGCGCTTCGCGATCTTTGATGCGGCCATCGCCGCCGACAACCCGACGCTCGCTTTGTCCGCTCTCGATCCGATGCTCAGATCCGGAGCGCTCGGCGGGATGCTGCGCCGCGAAGATTCGTTGTTCGATGAGAGCGATTCGTCGAATAGCGTCGACGGCTGGGTCGCCGAGCAGTTCCTCGCATCCCACGGCTTAAGCCCCAGCCGCCGCGCCGAGGTCGCCGCCGCAACGGCGGACGCGCTGCGAACTCTCAACCGTTCATCGGCGGCGGCCGATTTCTACAGCGTCGCGCTTTCGCTGGACCCATCAGCCGGCGCCGCCGCCGACTGGAGCCGACAGCTTGACTTGCTGCGAACCGCACGCCGCTTGCGCGCCGAGAACGCCCGCCGCCGTCCCCGCATCCGCGACCGGCTCTTTCTCGAATCTCCCATCACACCAATGTTGACTACGCTCGAGGAGGCCGCGCCGTGACCGCCCGCGTCCTACGATTCGCTGTTGCCGTGCTGCTCGCCGCATTGGCTGCATCGGCGCTGATGCAGACCGCCGCGACGCCGCCCGAGGCGGTGACGAAGTACCTGCCTAAAGGCGCGCTGCTGGTTCTCGAGACCGGCAACTTCGAGTCCTTGCTCGGCGAGTGGAACACTTCTTCGCTGCGGACCGATTGGTTTGCTAGCGACAACCATCGCGCTTTGGCGCAATCGAAGCTCTACCTGCGCCTCAACGAAGCCCGCGACGAACTCGCGGCGGCCGCCTCGTTCGAGCCCGACTGGTCCCTACTCGACGCCGTCGCCGGCGGAGACTCGGCCTTGGCGGTTTACGACATCGGCGAATTGCAATTCCTCTACATCACGCGTCTGCCAGAGGCGCGCGCACTAGAGACCTTGCTGTGGAGCTCACGAGCCCGCTTTGAGCCGCGCCGCGCTGGCGAGCGCGACTACTACGTGCGACGCGACGAAGACTCGGGGCGCGAGGTCGCCTTCGCCGCCGCCGACGGAACCCTCCTCCTCGCAACGGCCGAGCGGCAACTCGCCGCCGCGCTCGAGCTTTTCGCCAGCCCGGATTCCGGCGAGGACTCCGGCTCGGTGGAGAACGAGCCCTGGCGACGCGAGGCGCTCGCCGAAGCGAGCGAGCGGGGCGAAGTCCGACTCAGCTACAATCTGCGCGGCCTGCTCGCAACAGCGCACTTCCGCTCCTATTGGATCCAGCGCAACGCCTCACGTCTTGCCGAGTGGAGTTCGGGCGTCTCCGATCTTCGCCGCAACGAGAGCGCCTGGAGAGAAGAGCGTATCCTCGTCCGAGCCGAGGCTGCTGAAGCGCCGGCCCAGGCCGACCTCGTGTTGGGCAGGTTGCTCGCTCTCGTGCCCCCGGACGCCGGCTTGCATCGCGCCTGGGCCTCTCCAGAAACCGGCCAGACGCTCGAGCTATTGCGGCGCAAGCTGTTCGACCCAAAACCGACTGGCTATCCCGCCTACCTCGGCTCCCCGATGCAGGCCGCGACGGGTCCAGCGCTTGAGACTCGAATCGACGCCGCACCCCCTCCGCCCGAGACAGCTTCCTTCCGACCGACGCCGTGGCTCAGCCTGTTCGCGGCCAACGCCCCACGTGGATTGCTTCACGTCGAGAGCGCGTACCGAGCCCCGGGCGCACTGCTCGAAAGCAGCAGCACCCTGATCGCCGTGCTCGGAGAGAGCGAGTGGGACGAAGCAGCCGTCCGAAACACGGCGAGCGAATCCGTCGCCGAGCTCTGGACCGTTTCCGGCCTCGGCCTCGGCTGGAGCCAAACGGGAGCGTCTTGGCGCCTCGACGGTCTCGCAGACGTTTCGGTCGCTATCCGGGGACGCCTGTTGCTCGTCAGCCAGTCCCCAGAGTTGATCAACCAGGTCGTCGCACGATCCGCCGCCGAGCCGCCGGCGCAACCGTTGGTCTACTCTGCGGGCTTCCGACGCAGCCGGGAGCATGAGCCCTACCGCCGGCTGATGAGCGCGCTCGACTTCCTGCAAGGCGGAGGCCGAGTCCCAGCAAATCAACGCGCGCCGATGCTCTTCTCCGAGAACCTGACGAGCATCAGCGCAACGCTCTCCGCCGTCGATTCGATCGAGATCGCGCGCCGCGATCGAGGCGCAACGGTCGAGGAGACGGCGACTTATCGCCTCGCCGACTGATCGATGCGAATCGCACTCGCCGCAATCCTAGTGCTGTGCGCGAGCTCCGTTCGTGCGGAGGACCGCTTCGATCGCGCCTGGTCGGCCGCCGGCTTCGCGCCGGACGACGTCTCCAGCCTGATTCGCTCATGGCCGGACAATCGCCTAGTCTTGAGACGCTGGGCATCACCTTGGAAGCCCGCCCCTGTCGGGTCGCTCGTCAAACCCTTCCTAGCCCTGGCCTATGCAGCGCAAAGCAGCTCGGGTTTTCCACGCTTCGACTGCAACGGAGATGCGGACGGATGCTGGCTGCCGCAGGGCCACGGCGAGCTCGATGCCGAAGCGGCAATCGCACTCTCGTGCAACGCTTGGTTTGCGGCGCTTGCCGCGCGCACCGAGCCCGGACGCCTTTCTGATACTTTGGTCCGGCTTTCGCTGCCGCCGCCGCCGCCCGAAGCAGAGCGAAGCTCTTGGTGGGGCCTGGGCGAGGAATGGATGCTGGCTCCGACCGCGCTCCTCGAAGCCTACGCCGAGCTGCCGCGACGAGGCGACGAACCTGGCGCCGCAATCGTCCTCGGCGGGCTGCGCCGCGCCGCCCGAGAAGGCACCGCGGTCGCCCTCGCCCAAGCGCTCCCCGCCTCGGCGCTCGCCAAGACGGGCACCGCGCCATGCTCACACACGGGCGCCCAACAGCGGTCGAACGGCGACGGCTGGGCGATCGCGCTGTACCCCTCCGAGCGCCCGCGCTACGCGGCTCTTGTTCAAGTTCACGGCGTCGTCGGCCGACGTGCCGCGGAGGCTCTAGCCGCCGCATTGCGCGCGCTCGAATCGATCCAGTAGCATGAATGTGCCGACACGTCGTCGGCGAAAACCCTATGCGACGAATCCTTCTCTGGGCGGCGCCCTGCGCCCTGATCCTTTCCGGCTGCTCGCAAGAAGAGCCCGTTCTTGAAGGCCCGTTTCAGGTCCCGCCGGGCTTCGTGGTCGAATCCGTCGCCGATCCCGAGATTGTCGGCTCGTTGGTGCAGTTCACATTCGACAGCTTAGGCCGACCGGTCGTCTCCAAAGAGCGCGACCATCCAACGCTGCTGCTCGATAGCGACGGCGACGGTTTCTTTGAGACCGAGAAGATCTATTCCGACAAGGTCAGCAACCTCCAGGGGATGTGGTTCGACGGCCGCACGTTTTACGCCGTCGGCGACAACGCCGAAGGGAAGGCCGGGCTCTACAAACTCGAAGACGCAAACGGCGACGACGTCGCGGATTCAATCGAAACGATCACGCAGTTCACCGGCCCGATGGGCGAGCACGGCCCGCACGACATCCGCCGCGGCCCCGACGGCCGCCCAACGATCTTGCTGGGCAACCACACCTTTGTGCCCGCCGAACAGATCGAAGCCGAGTCGCCGCTCACCAACTACCGTGAGTCGCAGCTACTGCAACGTTACATGGACGCCCGCGGACACGCGGTCAACCGCATGGCCCCGGGCGGCTCCCTCTTCCGGGTCGGCCTAGAGGACAAGACGTTCGCACTGCTCCTCGGCGGTTTCCGCAATCCCTATAGCCACGCCTACAACGCTGCCGGCGAGGCCTTCACCTTCGACTCCGACATGGAGTGGGACATCAACCTGCCCTGGTATCGCGACGTGCGTTCAGTTCACGGCATCCCCGGCGGCGACTTCGGGTGGCGGACCGGTTCGGGCAAGTTCCCCGCCTACTACCTGGACTCGCTGCCGCCTGTCGACGATCTTGGCCGCGGATCGCCCGTCGGCGTCGACTTTTACCACCACTACGCCTATCCCAAGGAGTACTTCGACGCCTTCATCCAGGGCGACTGGTCGCGCGGACGCGTTGTGCTCTCAAGGTTCAAGCCCAGCGGCGCGACCTACGAACTGGCCGAGCCGGCAAGCGACTTCATCTACGGCGAGCCGCTCAACGTCACCGACGTCGAGGTTGGCCCTGACGGCTTCCTTTACTTCACGATGGGCGGACGAAAGACCCAAGGCGGCTTCTACCGCGTCGCCTACAAGGGTCGCCGCGCCAATTGGGACGCACTTCCGGCCGAAGGCGTGATGGCTGCCGTGCGCCAACCGCAACCGCTTTCAAGCTGGGGCCACGCCGCGCTCCTCAAGAAGCAAGAGGAAATGGGCGAGTCGTGGGGACCCGAGCTGCAGGCGATCGCCCGAGACGCGTCAGCTGCAAGCAACGACCGAGTCCGAGCGCTCTTCCTGCTGCAGCGCAGCGCGCCCAAGCCCAACGCCGAGCTGCTTGGAGCGCTGCTCGATGACGCCGACCCCGCCGTGCGCGCCGCCTCAGTCTACGTCGTCGGCCAACACGGCAGCGACCGCGCCAAGGCGCTCGCCGCTCGCGGTCTCAAGGATTCGGACCCGCTGGTGCAGCGTCGCGCCGCCGAAGCGCTCGTGCGTATGGGTCTCTCCGCCGATGAGCCGAGCTTCGCTCCAGTCGCCGACGTGTATGCTCTGCTAAACAGCCCGGATCGCTTCGTCCGCTGGGCCGGACGGCAAGCGCTCGAACGGATTGCGCGCGAAGAGTGGAAGGGACTCGTCGAGACCGAGCGAAACATCGCGGCCGCACCAGCCGGGATGCTGGCGCTAATTCGTACCGCGAGCTCTGACGTCGAGGTCGAGCCTGCTTTCGAGAATACGCTCTCCATGCTGAAGGCGCCGAACCTCCAAGCCGACGACGAGTTGCGCCTGTTGCGCGTCTTTCAGCTTGCGTGTATCGAGGTCGAAAGCGGCTGCCGCGAGAGTCTGCGCAACCAGATCTACGACGTAGTCGCCGACCGGTTCCCGAGCGACGACGAGCGCCTCAACCGCGAGTATGCCCGGACGTTGTCCTACTCCGGCCGCCACGAGGCGATCGGGGAGATCTTGGCTGCAATGCCCACGGGAGAAGAAGACCAACAGCTCCAGATCCATTACGCTTACTGCCTCCGCGCAATCAAGCAGGGCTGGACGAAGGAGCAAAAAGAGACCCTGTTGTCCTGGTTCTCTAAAGCTCGCGAGTGGCGCGGGGGAGCCAGCTTCCCGGGCTTCATCAACAGAATGTTTGACTCCTCGCTCGAATTCTTCGATGAAGACGAAAAGAAGCGAGCCTACGCGGCGATTCCGGAGTTCGCGCCCGTTGAGGACGCCGCGGCCGCCGGCCTTTCGCGCGGCAACTATCAACGCGCGCAAGTATTCGCGCGCAAGCGCGGCGTCGAAGGCGTCAGCGAGCAAGAGATCCTTGAGTTCTTGATGTACGATCCGATGACGACGCTCGCCGATCCTCACGAGGGCAAGAAGATCTTCGACGACCAGTGCGCGAAGTGCCACCGCTTCGGCGGCGAGGGCCGAGACAAGGGTCCCGATCTCACCACGCTCTCGAATCGTTTCAGCCGGCGCGACATGGTCGACGCGGTGCTGTGGCCGTCCAAAATAATCTCCGATCAATACGAATCTTGGCGCATCGAGCGCGGCAACGAAGTCTTCCTCGGTCTCATCATGGAGCAAGACGACGACGAGATCACGGTGCTGCTGCCCGAGGAAGAACGCCCAGTAATCTTTAAGCGCTCCGACATCACGGATCTACGCCGCTCCGAGCTCTCGATCATGCCCGACGGAATGCTCGACGGCTACGGCATGCGTTCCATCGCGACGCTGTTCGCCTACCTGCAACAGGGCCCCGACCTGCCGCCGCAAGAGGACTCCGAGTGAGGAGCGTTGGCCGGACGAAGGTCATTCGTCCAGCCCCACGGTCTCGATCTCGCGCTCCTCATCGCCGTCCAAATAGCGCAGCCGAATCTCAGCGTGATTGACCGGCCACTGCGCGCTAAACTTCTCACCCCACTCAATCAGGACGATCACTTCTTGCTCCCATAGATCTTCGAGCCCCAGCGTCTCAAGCTCGGGAACGCGGTCGAGACGATACAGATCGATGTGAATGACCTTCGGGTCGCCCTCGTACTCGTGGATCAACGAGAAGGTCGGGCTCACTACATCCTCCGGCGCAGCGACGCCCAGCCCATCGAGAATGCCCTTCGTCAGCGTGGTTTTGCCGGCGCCGAGATCGCCGATGAGCAACACGAGCCGCGGCGCGCGCAGACCCTTCGCGATCTCGCGCCCGGCCTCGACAGTTTCCTCGGGAGAGCGGGTACGGAGTTTCATTCGCCGAGGATGGACGCAATCGCGTCCGGCAACATCTCCAGCATGTCGGTCGCCAGCATAGACGCTTCGCCGTGAACATCGGCGGCGATCTCCCCGGCGCGGCCGTGCAGATAGACAGCCGCAGCCGCGACGCGCTCGAGGTCCGCATCAGGATGCTGCGCCAGTAAACCCGCCAACAGGCCGGTCAGCACGTCGCCAGAACCGGCGGTCGCCATCGCCGGCGTTCCCGTTGGATTGACGACCACCTTCCCGTCGGGAGCGGCGATCAGCGAGCGATGCCCTTTGAGCACCACCACGACACCGCGACGTTTTGCGAGCTCGCGCGCCGCCGCTACGCGGTCCTTCGCAATATCTTCGGTAGTCAGACCACACAGACGCGACATCTCGCCCGGATGCGGCGTCAGCACGACTCTCTTCGAAGCAAGCTTCTCCCAGTCCGCGTCGGCAAGCCCGGCCAACGCCGTAAGCCCATCTGCGTCGACGACTATCGGCAGCTCAGCTTCACTCACAATGCGGCGCACCAACGCCTGATTCTCCGCAGACGTCCCGAGGCCTGGGCCGACCGCGACGACGTTGGCTCGATCGAACCACTCGACCTGGTACGACGCTTCGCTGATCGAACCGTCGGCCAGCTCATCTACCGGAACCGTCATTAGCTCCGGTGATCGAGTAACGAGGATCGGACAGACGCTCGCGGCGCTCACCACAGTCGCCAACCCGGCGCCGGCGCGCAACGCCGCCGTGCCGGCCATCGCCGCCGCTCCGGGCTTCGAGCGCGAACCGGCAACGAGCGTCACGTGCCCATAGGTCCCTTTGTGCGTGGCCGGATCGCGCGGAGCAAACAGGTCCGTGAAGTCCTCGGCCTCGCTCAGCAGCAGCGGCTCCCCAGGCAGGTCGTCGATCAGCGAGTCCGCCGAACCGATCGCGCCCACGCGTAGCTCACCCATGCGCTCCGTGTCCACGCCGAGAACCTGAGCGACCTTCGGAGCAGTGAACGTCACTGTGAGATCCGCGCGCAGGCTCATTCCTGCTCCGTGGACTGAATCAGAGCTCATCCCCGAAGGAATGTCGACCGCGGCGAAACGCACATGCCCGCAACACACGGCGAGATCCTCGATCAGCTCGGCGGAGAATCCGCGCACGGGCCCGCTCAACCCCGTCCCGAGCAGCGCATCGACGATCAGAGTTGACCGCAGAACGCGGCCGCGCACCACCATCCATTCCGCGAAGTCCCGCACAACCAGCGGCTCGACGTCGACCGCTCGCAACATCGCCAAGTTCGCCGCCGCGTCGCCGCGCAGATCCTCAGGGTCGCAACAAAGCACCGTCGTTAAATCCGAGCACAAGCTGCGCAACAGCAAGCCTCGCGCAACGGCCAAACCGTCTCCGCCGTTGTTTCCCTTGCCGCACAAGACAACGATGCGTTGTTGCAAAAGAGGATCGAACCGCGCCGCCAACGCCTCGACCACGCGGGAGGCGGCGTTTTCCATCAGAACGATGCCGGGGACGCCGCGCTCGATCGTTGAGCGGTCGACCTCGCGCATCTCCGCGGCAGTGAGAATTCGTCGCACGCCTAGCGGCCCTCCACTGTGCGCTCCATGCGCAGCAGCCGTTCTCTTTCGCCCATCGCGATCAGCACATCGCCGCCCTCAATCTTCGTATCGCCGCCGGGATTGAATTGCATTGACCCGTCGGGGCGAATCACCGCCAGCACGATGACGCCCAAAGCTTGGCGTAGCCGCGATTCCTCAAGCGTTTTACCGGCAACCGCGCTGTCGTCTGAAACCTTCACCTGTTCGGTCTCTACATCGAGATCGCCGCCAAGAGCGGAAGCCACGTCGAGGAAGCTCAGCACATGCGGCCTCAGCAGGGATTGCGCAAGCCGATGTCCAATGAACGTATAGGGCGTGAAAACGGTGGCCGCCCCGGCGCGGCGCAACTTCTCTTCGGCTTCTTCCGTCGTCGCCCGGGCCGCAATGCGCAATGTCGGATTGAGCACTCGAGCCGAGAGCGTCACGTAAACGTTCTCCGCATCGCTGCCGATCGCGGCCACCAGGCCCATGGCACGTTCGATACCGGCTTCGAGCAACGTCTCATCCTGCGTAGCGTCGGCGGCCACTACGGGAACACCTAGCGCTTCCGCCCATTTCGTTCTCTCCAGGCTGTTGTCGACCAATACGAGCTGCACCCCGGAGCGCCGCAGTTCGTTGATCACGCCGCGGCCGACACGCCCTGCGCCGCAGACAATGTAGTGATTCGAGAGTTTACTCACCATTCGCGCGGCCCGCCTTTTGCCGAAAAAATTCGCCAGCTCAAGTTTCAGGATCAGATCGCCGAGCAAGCCGATCGAAGCAAATACTACGGTAACTCCGACAATCAATAGTACGGAAGTAAAGACACGGCCGGCGTGGCTGAGAGGAAACAATTCCTCGTATCCGACCGTCGTCAGGCTGATCAGAGCCATATAGAACGAGTCGAACCAGCTCCAACCTTCCACCAGCCGGAACCCCAGAGTACCCAGCCCGAGAACGGCTGTCAGCATCGAGACGATGGTCAGAAGCTGTAATGAGAGTCTTCGCATCAGAGACGTCGGGCGATCAACATCGTCATATCGTCGGAGAGCTCAGGAATCTGCCCCGTCCACTCTTCGACCTCGCGCAAGACGGCGGCGATGATTTCTTCAATCGACCGATCAGCTTCGCGAATGAGAACCTCGGCGAGTCGCTCCTCGCCGAAATCTTCCCCGTAAGGATTCTCAGGTTCCGTTACGCCGTCGGTGAACGCAGCGACAAGATCCCCCGGCCGCAACTCTACAATACTCGATCCATAGGCGGCCTCCGAAAAGGCGCCCGCAACCATGCCCGTCACCTCGAGCGGAATCGCTTCTCCGTTGCGCACGAGCAGCGGCGGCAGGTGGCCCGCATTGGCGTAGGCCAGCGTAGAGAGATCCTGATCATAGACGCCGAAGAAGAGCGTGGCGAACTTATCCGCTGGAGTATTGGCGTGCAACTGCCGATTCGTCTCAGTCGCCAAGCGAGCCGTGGCCTCCGCGAGATCGCCGTTTGCGCCGGCGGCGGTAACCCCGCCAAGCTGTGCTCGGACGATCGAGTGGATCGCCGACATCACAAGGGCCGCCGACGGGCCTTTGCCCGAGACGTCCCCGAACGTTATCGATACACGCGTGGGAGAGAGCTTGACGTAGTCGAAGAAATCTCCTGAGACCTGCCGCGCGGCGTGGCTCACGCCAAGAACCTCGAGCGACTCCAACCGCGGCGTCTCGCTCGGGAGCAACTGCGCCTGCACCTCATGGGCAAGCGCAAGCTCGGCTTCGAGGCGCTGTTTCTCCTTCTGCTCTTCGATGAGATGCTCGATCGACTCGGTCATCGTATTGAATGACCGCGCCAACTCAGTGAGCTGGTTGCGTCCTTGCAGCGGGATGCGGTGCGAAAAGTCGGCGCGGTGTACGTGGAGCGTACCGAGGTAGAGGGCATGCACGGCTTCAGTCACCGTACGCGTTAGCGAAACCGCGACGATCAACGAGATCAGCAACGTAATCCCAAACGTCGTCGTGATCGCCGCACCCAGAACGCGCGCCATCGAGACCATCGCGTCGGACTGGCTGGAAGCCATCAAGCGCACTACTGCCGAGGGTCGCGTGTACAGCATCAATGCAGGTTCTAGAAGCGTCTCGCCGGTTTCCCATTCGAATACCTTGACCGTTGCCGTCCAGCGCAACGTCCAATCGAGTGGGTGCACTGGGTCGGGCACATCGCGCTGCACCGGTCGGGATCGGGCCGAAGCCTCCGGACGGTCGACCGCTCGCACCGTACGAGCAAATGCCCTCCGTGCCGCGCCCGGGTCGGCGGCTCGGGCAGCCGCCATCGCAGTTGCCGCGTCTATCGGTTCGACAAAACCCAGCCCCGGCGCCAGCTCGCGTAGATACTCCGGCGTCAGGGGGACCACCACCAGCATCGCCGGCATCCGCTCGTCGAAACGAGGATAGGCCGACAGATACAGTTGTCCGCCCCAACGCACCAGCCCCCGATGAGTCCGCAAGCGCTCCGGCGGCTCGATGTCTCGGAACGAATCCGGAAAACCGACGGGGCCTTGCGGCATCTCGACCCGCACCATCATGCCCGGATAGGTACGACGGCCTTCCTCAAAAAACGAACGCCCGATCGCCGCCCTGTCGCTTGCCGGCGACGCCTGGAGCTGCCAACCCACCGACTCGATCGCCGCATGGAGCGCCGCGGAGCGCTCTTCGATCCGCGACGTGACTACATAGCTGGCGATCGGCCCGAAAAGCACGATCGCTCCCCAGGCCGTCGCAAACAAGGCTAACGTCAGCGGAACCACGCCGACGAAGAAGAAGACCGCGATCATGCGGTGCCGCACCCGCCACAGAAAACGCCTCAACAGCAGCCTAAAGAGCGCGATGAGGCGGCGAATCAGCACCACAGAGCCCACCAGGTAAAGCGCCGCCTGCAACCACGAGCGCAGCGTGAAGACGAAATCGTAGAGCTGCTCAAGCGGCCACAACAAAAGGTAGACCGCGACCAGGGCGAGCAATGCCTGATCCCAGCGCGTTAGCTTTGTGAGAAAGCGTTTCACCTAGTCGCCCTAGAACGGCTCGCTCAAGTTCACCGTCTTGCCGCTTCGAGCGCTTTCGAGCGCTGCGTGAGCAATCTCCACCGCGCGATAGCCGTCAAACCCCTCAGCAATGTTTGTTTCTTCGCCCGCTGTCATCCGCCGAAAGTCCTCGAGCTCAGCCTCGAACGTTCGAGTTACGGTCGACTGCCATCCGTGCAGTTTCTCGCGCAACGTCGTCGCTGGAAACAGCTTCATCCTACGCCGTCTGGCCGCGCCGCGCACGATCAGCGCGAACATCGGGCCGTAGTAGGCGCGCGCCATACCTTCGTCGCCGAAAACGTCGATATGGAAACGGTAGCCACGCCATTCGGTCCAACTGGCCTCAAGCGAAGCGCAGCGGCCGTCCTCCGATGCGAGTAGAGCAGAGGTGCTGCTCGGCCCGGCGCCGTCGATCGGCCCTGCCAGGAGCGCGACGCCTCGGACGCTGGCAAAGTCACCCAGCAGATAGCGCAAATGGTCGATCACATGAACGCCGTTGTCCATGATCGCGCCGCAACGCAGTGCCTCCGGCTCGATCTCCCACTCGCGGCTGAGCTCTTCGAGGCCGCGATGCCCGGCGTAGGCGCGGGCATGCGTCGGTCGTCCTATCTCGCCTGCCTCGATACTGCGCTTGACGTAGTAGACGGCCGGAAAGTATCGCTGATTAAAACCGACAGCGAGCGTTCGTCCGTTTCGTCGAGCCGATTCGACCAATCGCCGGCAGACCTCGGGAGTAGGAGCCAGCGGCTTCTCGCACAATACATCCTTCCCCGCCTCAAGCGCAGCCTCGACAATCTCCGAGTGACTTGCCGGAGGCGTCGAGACGATCACGGCATCGAGTTCCACTTCGCGCAGCATCTCACGCCAATCCTCAAAGCTACGCGAGCCGGCAAGGCGCCCCCGATTCAAATCGATCTCGGCAATCGCCGCGAGTTGGGCCCAGTCGAGCCTGCGGAGCGCCCGAGCACGCAGCGTCCCGATTTCGCCCGCTCCAACCAGACCGAATTTCATCGATGTCGGCTCGTCTCAGTCACGCACGGCGCGATGCCGTAAACGGTCGAGCGCCACCGCCGCCACGATGATCGCGCCCGTCAGCACGTCCTGCACCCAGTTTGGCACGCCTTTCATGCTGAGCCCGTTGCGAATCACCGCCATCAGCATCGCCCCTGCGAGCGAGCCGACGACGCTGCCCTCTCCGCCCTGCAAGCTGCCGCCGCCGATGACCACCGCGGCGATGATGTCGAGCTCCATTCCTTTCGCCGCGGTCGGGTCGCCGACCGTCAAACGGCTGAACTGCATCAGCCCGGCGAATCCCGTCAGCAAACCGCCGAGCGCGTAGATCTGAAGCTTGCGCGCGCCGATGCGAACGCCGCAAACTCGAGCCGTATTCTCGTTCGATCCGATCGCGAAGATGTGACGGCCCAACACAGTGTTGCGCAGCAACACGGCGACGCCGACCGCCAGCAGCACGGAGAGCCAAACGCCCGGCGCCACCAGCATCCAGGGCGGGTCGGGAAACTTCGCCAACAGCTCGTTGAGCCAAGTGATCGGGGCATCGATCTTCTGTTCGCGGGCAATCCCCGTCGCCGCGCCGCGAAAGATCAGCAGCGTTCCGAGCGTGATGATGAATGGCGTAAGCTTTAGCTGGGTAATCAGCAATCCGTTGATCGCCCCGCACAGAGCGCCGATCATGATTCCCGCCGTCGCCGCGACCCACGGCGAAGCGCCGGCTTCGAGCAGCCGTGCGATGGCCACGGTGGAGAGCGCAATTTGCGAGCCGACGCTGAGGTCGATGCCGCCGGAGATGATGATCAGCGTCATCCCCAACGCGCCGGCGGCGACAATCACGCTCTGGGTAAGGACGGTGACGCGATTAAAGCTCGAATAGAAAGGCTCGCCCGCCCAGAAGACGAACAGCAACCATACCGCCCCGAGACCCAAAACAGGGCCGAGGTTTTTCATCGGCCGCGGCCCCGTGGTGCGCCGCTCGAATCGGCTGGAACTGCTGAGGCGAAAGCTCGGCGCGCCATCGACGCCATTCTATCGGACCGGCGCGGTCACCCGCGCCCGAGACTAGATGGAGCCCGCCGACTGGGTGGACGCCGAGCGCAGTCTCTCCGCCGGTTGAGCCGCCAAATGCCTGAGGAGCGGCGCCGTCGCTTCGATCCGTTCCATCTCACGACGGGCCGAGCTGCGCATCGAACGCAGGGAGCGCTCGATAGTCTCCGCAATGCCTTCGAAAGCGTCGAGCTGCTCGATGCAAAACCGCGCGTCGGCGTCGTGAGGCTCGTCGACAAGATCTTCGCGAGACGACAGATGCGCTCGCAACGTTCCAATGTGCGCTTGCATCGCGCGTAGGTCGCGACTCGAGATCGCACCCGACAAGTCAGCGGCAGCGCCGCGGCAGTGACTATAGACTCGACTGGGTTGCATAGCTCAGGGACTCCTTCTTTCGACAAGGCCCTTATCGGTCCGACGGCCGCGAGTCCTCTCGCGATTCGCCTCTGAGAACTCAGGCGCGCCAGCCGATATGAAGCTAGGGAAGGCGGCCTCCCTACGTCTCCCGCGGCTGGACGGAGAGTGTCATGCATAATCAACCCACATTTGAATCCGTCCACATGCCCGCCGTTCGAGAGCAGGCGCAAACACTCTGATGCGACCTGATCTCACCACGCTCGCCGGCCTCGCTCTCGCACTGGGAGGCATCGGCTTTGGGCTCCTACTTGAGGGCGGCTCGGTGGTAGAAATCCTACAGCCGACCGCCGCTCTGATCGTCTTCGGAGGCTCGTTCGGGGCCACCCTCGTCGCGCAGCCGCTAGCGCTGATACGCGGGGCGCTGCTCGATCTGGCGGAGCTGTTCCGCGAGCCCGAAGAGAATCGCGAAAGCGACATCGACTGTGTTTGCTCTCTGGCCGACGATGCCCGCCGCGGGGGAATCATCGCGCTCGAAAAACAACTGCCGCAGATTCCCGATCCGTTCCTGTGCAAAGCCGTCTCGCTCGTCGTCGACGGTATTGACGCGAAAGAGATCCGCAAGACGATGATGCTTGAGACAGAGCAGACCTTCGCTCGCGCCGAGGCCCGAGCCGGAGTGCTTGAGACCGCCGGAGGCTTCGCTCCCACCGTCGGCATCATTGGGGCCGTCCTCGGTCTCATCCAGGTGATGAAGCACCTCGAAGACATCGACGAGGTCGGCAAAGGCATCGCCGTAGCTTTCGTCGCTACGGTCTACGGCGTCGGCCTTGCCAACCTGCTACTGTTGCCCGCCGCCAAGAAGATCGTCGCGCGCGCTGAACGCGCCGCCTCACGGCGCGAAATGCTGGTCGAAGGCGCCATGGCGGTCGCCGCCGGTCTCAACCCGCGGCTGATTCGAATCAAGCTCCAGAACTACCTCGACGACCCTCCGGCTGGGCTCAACTCTCAGCTCCGGGCCGATTTGGAGCCGCACCGAACCGTCGAGGTCTAACTTTGCGACGCAAGAGGCTGACCGACGACGGCGACCGTTGGCTCGTCTCCTACGCCGACTTCGTGACCCTACTCTTCGCCTTCTTCGTAGTGCTGTTCGCCGCCTCGGAGCTCGACCACGAGCAAGCCAGCGGCATCTCGGGAGCGTACGCGAACTTCATCTCAAGCGGCGGGCGGCCGGCGAGCGCGCCATCGTCCTCCCCCGAGGCGGAGCTGACTCCCGAGCAGGCTCGTCTCGCCCTCGTCATGGCCGAATTGGATGACATTCTCCGTTTCGCCGAGAACAAACTCTCCGCTGAGATTCGCGCCCGCAAGATCGCAGTCCGCATCGACCAACGCGGCTTGGTTCTCAGCCTCGGCGAGGCCGCGTTGTTCGCTCCCGGAAGCGACGCGCTATTGTCCGGCGCTGCGGAGTTGCTTGCGCCCATCGCCGACACTCTGCGCCAACACCCCGGCCGACTCGTCCGCCTCGAAGGCCACAGCGACAATCGGCCAATCCGCACCGAACGATTTCCCTCCAACTGGGAGCTCTCGAGCGCCCGCGCAATCGAAGTACTCAACTCCCTGGTCAGTCGTTTCGGCATCGACCCGCAACGCCTCTCTGCGGTCGGCTACGCCGAGCATCGTCCGTTGGCTTCGAACGCGACCGCCGAGGGCCGCGCCTCCAACCGCCGCGTCGACGTTGTTATCCTTAGCCGCTCAGCATCCGCCGCCAAGCCCGGTTTTCCCTAGACCAAAGCCGACGACAGAACCGGGGCTACCCGAATGTTCTGGTAAAATTTAACTTACAACTCCCCGAACGCGGGCTCAACCGCCCCTTTTCCAAAGATTTAGCGAACTCGGCGCGCCTTCGGCCACGATCCCCATGCGCATCGCCTACCTCGACTGTTTTTCCGGAATCGCCGGCGACATGCTGCTCGGCGCACTCATCGACGCCGGTCTCGACGCCGACGCTCTGCGCACCGAAATCGCCAAGCTCAAGCTCGAAGGAGTCGAGCTGGGCGCCGAGCCCGCCAAACGCAAAGGCATCACCGGCACAAACGTAACCGTCGAGGTCGCGCACGATCATTCCCACCGCTCCCTTTCCACCATAGAGCGGATCATCGGCGAAAGCGCACTCGACGATCGCGTAAAGCAGCGCGCCGTCGAGATCTTCCGCCGACTCGGAGAGGCCGAAGCTACAGTTCACGGCGTCGACATCGAAAAGGTACACTTCCACGAGGTCGGCGCCCTCGACGCCATCGTAGATATCGTCGGCGCATCCGCCGGTCTCTTTCTGCTCGGAGTGGACGAGGTTCACTGCTCCGCGCTCAATCTTGGCAGCGGCACCGTCAAGGCAGCCCACGGCATCATGCCCGTCCCCGCGCCAGCGACCGCGCGGCTAATCGCCGACATTCCGACCTATTCCGCCGGACCCGCCGTCGAGCTCACCACGCCCACCGGCGCCGCGATCGCTGCGACTCTCTCCAAGAGCTTCGGACCGATGCCGCCGCTGCGCATCTCCGCGACCGGCTACGGGGCCGGGGACCGCGAGCTCGACGACCGCGCCAACATGCTGCGAGTCGTCTTGGGCGAGTCAGCCCGCGGCGCGGCTGAAGCGACCGAAGTCTTCGTGATCGAAGCCAACCTAGACGACATGACGCCCGAAGCCGCCGGCTTCGCACGTGAACGCCTGCTCGCCGCCGGAGCCCTCGACGTTACGCTCGCGCCGATCTACATGAAGAAAGACCGGCCCGGATTTCAACTCTCCGTCCTCGCCAAGCCGGAAGATCGCGAACGTCTCGCCGAGACCACTCTGAGGGAGACGTCGACATTTGGTGTCCGCTTCTATCCCGTCCAGCGCCGCGTACTCGCACGCAGCTCGCAAGAAGTCGAGACCCCTTATGGCGCCGTGCGCATGAAGATCGCCCAGAGCGGCGACTCGAAGAAGGCCTCGCCTGAATACGACGACTGCCGAAGACTGGCTGTCGAGAGCAACGTCCCCTTCCAAGAAGTCTACGAGCAAGCCTGCTTCGCCTACTTCGAGAAGAATCGAAAACGATGAGTAAGTTCTACGTCACTACCCCTATCTACTACGTCAACGCCACGCCGCACATCGGCCACGCCTATACGACGCTTGCCGCCGATACGATCAAGCGTTACCGACGCATGATGGGAGACGAGGCGTATTTCACGACCGGCACCGACGAGCACGGGCAAAAAGTCCAACAAAGCGCTGAAGCTGCTGGCTGGAGTCCGAAGGAATTCACCGACGGCGTCTCCGCCGCCTTTCGCCGCGAATGGGACGAGCTTGGCATCGACTACGACTTCTTTCGCCGCACCACCGACCCCAAGCACGCAATAGGCGTCCAAGAGATCTTTCAGCGCTGTCTCGACAACGGAGCAATCTACAAGGACTCCTATACAGGCAAATACAACGTCACGGACGAAGCCTTTGTCACCGACGAAGAAGCCGCCGAGGCCGACCCGGAAAAGATTATCACCGTCACCGAGGAGAACTACTTCTTCAAGCTCTCCGATTACCAGCAGAGGCTTATCGATCTTTACAAGTCCGATCCACCCTTTGTCCAACCTGACTCGCGCCGCAACGAGGTGATGTCTTTCGTCGAGGGAGGCCTGAGAGATCTCTCGATCAGCCGCTCGACTCTCAAATGGGGCATCCCGCTGCCGAACGACGCAGAGCACGTTTTCTATGTTTGGTTTGACGCGCTAACCACCTACATGACCGCGATCGGCTACGGCGAGACGGGCGAGGAGCGCAAGCAGTGGGAAAAGATCTGGCCGGCGGATCTACACTTAGTCGGCAAAGAGATCGTGCGCTTCCACGCGGTCTATTGGCCCGCCTTTCTGATGGCGGCCGGGCTGCCCTTGCCCAAGCAGGTCTATGCTCACGGCTGGCTCATCTTCCAAGACGAGAAGATGAGCAAGTCGAAGGGCAACATCGTCCGCGCCAAGCCGATTCAGCAAGTCGTCGGCTCCGAGGGCCTACGCTACTATCTGCTACGGGAAATTGTGTTCGGACAAGACGGTCATTTCTCCTACGAAGGACTCGTCGGCCGCTATAACTCTGACCTCGCGAACGGCATCGGCAACTTATCCAGCCGCACGCTGACGATGCTCAAGCGCTATTCGGATTCTTGCGTACCGGCCGTTTCGGGAGGCGACGACGGCGGACTAGCCGCCAAGTCCGCCGTGGTAATCGCAAAGTCGCTCGGCCACTACGAAAGGTTTGAGTTTTCTAAGGCGCTCGAGGCGATCTGGTCTCTGCTCGGCGGCGTCGACAAATACATTGTCGAAAACAAACCCTGGATCCTAGCCAAGGCGGACGACGAAGCCTCGAAGAACCAACTCGCCGCCACCCTCTATAACTCGGCGGAAGCGCTGCGAATCGCCGCCGCGCTGGCCCATCCCGTGCTGCCCGAGTCTACCGCCAAGATTTGGACCGCCCTCGGGCAAAAGGGAGCGCTCAGCGCCTGCAACCTCAACGAGCTAGCTTGGGGCGGCCTACAAGCCGGCGACGAAATCGGTGAATCCGAGACTCTGTTCCCGCGCTTAGACATTGAGAAGTCCGTGGAGAAGATGCAGCAACTCGAGGCAGAGGTCCTCGCCGAACAGGCCGTGATTATGGGCAAAGAGCTAGCCCCCGTCGATGACGATCGACCGGTCGAAATCGGCGGCGAGAAGATCGAGATCGACGACTTCTTCAAGGTCGATATGCGTGTCGGGCTCGTCAAGTCGGCCGAAAAGGTCAAGAAGGCCGACAAGCTGCTGCACCTGCTGGTCGACATCGGCGAGCGCGAGCCCCGCTCGATCGTGGCCGGCATCGCCAAAGCCTACGAGCCGGAGACGCTAGTTGGCCGCAAGGTAGCGATCGTCGCCAACCTCAAGGGCCGCAAGATGCGCGGCATCGAGTCGAACGGCATGATCATCGCGGCCTCGCTTGAAGCTGGCGGCGATCCCTTCTTGGTGAGCTTCCTCGAAGACGCTCCCATCGGCGCCCGCCTCGGATAGACGAGAGGTGCCGCTCAATCGCTACGGGCACGTCGTCAGTGCGCAAGTGTCGTAGATCGTGCTGATCACCTCACGCTGCTGAAAGTCGATGTAGGCGCGCGTACCTTGCTGTTGCAGAGAGTCGATCGGGATGCGCCCCTGCTTCGTACCGATTGTGCCGACCGCCAACGCCCCAAGAGGCGTGCTCCTGTTGGGCTCGCGAGTCGGAGGGACGTTCGCCGTCAGCCTTCCCGGCACGGTGAACGTTCCCAGCGTCGGGTCGGCGGTACAAAGAAAGCCGCCGACCTGGTTATCGCCCAGGCTAATACCGGCGATCGACACGGCGGTCGTGAGCGGATCCATCCCGCTCGCGTCCCACTCGACGACGACATCCTTGCCGATCACAGTCTTGCGACCGAAGCCGTCCTGATTCGTCCAAAAGGTCGGAGACGAGGCGCCCTGATTCGGGCCGTCGACCTGATTCGGCGAAGGCGGCCCGCCGAATCGGAATCCGACTCTGAAACGAAAGTCAAACGAGGGAATATCCGCTGCCTGGCCCGCGGCGTGCTGCAAGGCATAGTCCCCGTTGAAGACGAAGAACGGGTCGGACTCGGGATCGAGTTGCAGAGACCAAGAGTGCACGCCAGGATCCGTCTCGTCGAAATCGACGGTCTGGTTCGGACTGAGCCGAGTCAGACGGAATCCGCCCGTGTTGAGCGACTCCGGCGGCGGCCGGCGAAAGACATCGTCCTGGTTCGTGCCGGCGCCGTTGATCGCGGTGCAAGTGCCCAGCGACGGGTAGCTCACGCCGAGATTGACGCTCGTGAAGCTGTAGCGTCCGGCCTCGATCCGACCCTGCTCCACCCGGACCGTCGAACGCCCGCCGTCCGCGGCAGGAATCGTAACGAGGGCTTGGAGCAACTGCACATCGAAGCTTTCGCGCGGCCAAGCCTGAGGGCCTTCTAGGTAAGGATTCAGCGGATCTTCGCAGGCCCCGCCGTTGGGCGATACCGGCAACCCCACGAAGTTGCTCGGCGGACAGTCGTTCACGACGATGTCGAGGGGCACGAAGCAACCCGGAGGCGTGTCCGGCGCCGGAACGATGTTGTACTGATCGAGCGCCGGGAACTGCGGATTAGGCCCGGCGTAGAGGGTACTCTGCGCTGGAACGCCGCCGATACGCACCTCCACGTTGTTCGTCTCAGCGAAGTTCTCCGCTGGAGACGCGTCGCGGTCGCTGCGGCTGGGCGAGGTGCCCAACCCTGAGCCCCAGGCCGTAATGTCGCCGCTCTCAAATCCGTCAGTGAAGAGAGGGACCGATTGCAGGCGCTGCTCGTCGAACTTGTGAAAGACCCCCATACCTGAGCCAAAGCCGTCGAGGGTGAACAACCGCGGTTTCTTCTCAGCGATGACGGCCGGGAACGGCGCGCTTTCCTCATCACCAATACAAACTCGAATCTCGACCTCGCCCACCGGAGCGTCTTTCGGAATGATGCCGTTGTACTGGCTGCCGTCCGAGAAGACGTCGAGCGCCTCGACGGTCACGGAGTCCTGTGTGATCTTGATGCGAATCGGGCCGTCTTGGCCCAGCGGCAGCGACCCGGCGGCAAATGTTTCGGCCGGGGCGCCGGCCACGAACACCGAGAAAAAGCCGTTCTGGACCAAGTCTCCTTGGATGAAACTGATGTCGGTGATCGCTCGGATCGAAGGACCGCAGGAGGGCTCCCCGCTGAGGAGGTTGACCGAGGGGCATGCGCCGTTCAGCTCCTCCTGTTGGTCGGGCAGCAGTCCGGCGATTCCCAAATAGCGCACCTTCGGAGCGTCGCTGGATGCCGCGAGAATGTCGCTGGTAGGCGCGGGCCCGATGAGAAAATCAAAGCCCTCGAGGTCTTCCAGGGTCGGTCCGCTAATCTCGTAGCCGAACTTGATGTCGTGGTCCGGGCCGGTCTCGAACAGGGCCTGTCCGGCTCCGAAATCCCCATCAGTGAACGTCCCGCCGCCGGTCTCGACCTGCCCGCCCGTCCCGTCTGGATTGGGATTGAACACGGGGCGCGGACCGGTCGCGACGTCATCGACCGTCAGAGTGAATTCGACGTTGGTCGTCGCGCCGTAGAACACCCAGAATCGGTCGTTCACCGTCGTTCCGTCCAGCACCTTGATGCAGAGATCGAAATTGGCCTGATCGCTCGGGTCGAAGAACCAGAAAGTCCCACAAGCACGCTCACCGGTAGCGGGAGGGGGTCCGGAACAGGCTCCGGGTATGGCAGCCGGCCTCGGCCGGCACACCTGGTTCAACTCCTGGGCGCTTGGCGCAAACTGCACGCGCTCAGAGGTTCCGCCCAGCGTAACTCCGAGCTCATGGGCAAAGATCTCCTCGGCCGAAGCGCGTCGCGACGACGTTTGGACATTCCGAATCAGCGCATCGATCGTGGCCGGCATGCAGCCGTTGGGATCGTCGGCGCGATGACTCATGCAGCGGGGGTAGTCTGTGTTCGGCGTAAACGGAAGCGGAAGGTTCACGTCATCGAAGAAGATGATCGTGCCGTCGCCGGCGCCTTGCAGGCGCGGAGCAAGGCCCAGGCGCTTGCCGGTTTCGGTCAACTGCCCGCTGCTCATCGCTAGCCGTCCGTACTGCGGCCGAGGGAAACGCGGGTCGATGGAAGACCCGAGCACAGAGTCGACGCGAGCCACATCCTCATCACCGCCGAACGCCAGCACCACATCGGTTACATCCTCTCCCTCGCCGAAATCGATGCGGTTTGTGATGTTGGCGTTGAGGCTAACCATCACGTCGATGGTGAAGTGCGTGCGGAACTCCGCGGGGGCGCCCTGCGGGACGATACCGTCGTTGGTACACGACAGCTCGATGTCTCCGATCCGATTCGTCAGACCAAGCGGATGACGCGGAATCTCATCGATCGTCGCCTGGCACTCAATCGTGCCGAAGCGCCTACGCGACGGCTGCGCCTGGAGAATGTCCGCGGCAAGTATCGATAGAATCGCCGCCGTACCCGCGATTAGTAGGGAAATTCGTTGCATCAAGCGCTCCTGAAGCCGCTCTGTGGCCTAGCAATATGCGAACGGCCTTTCATTCCGGCCCCGTTGGCTAGTCTGCCACAGAGGCGGCAGACGCGCGAGACCTTTCTTTGCCGAAGCCGCATCAGCGCTGGACGAATCGGGCCGGCCGCTACAATGGAATTGTTAGATCGCGAAGGCGATAACCCATGAAGTTCACGGTTGAAACGGGAGGCTTTACCGACATCCTTGACGTGACCCCGCAAGTTGAAGAGCTGGTTACCGAGTCAGGCGTCAATGACGGCATGGCCCACCTCTTCGTCGTAGGCTCTACAGCCGCGCTGTCAACCATCGAATTCGAACCAGGAGCCGTCGCCGACCTCAAAGACGCGCTGGAGCGCATCGCGCCGATCGGGGGTCACTATAAGCACAACGACCGTTGGCACGACGGCAACGGCTACGCGCATCTGCGAGCGGCGTTGATGAAGCCGTCGCTTTCGATTCCGATCATCAGCGGCGAGCCGCTGCTCGGAACCTGGCAGCAAGTGATCCTACTGGACTTCGACAATCGGCCGCGCACGCGCACCGTACACGTCCAAATCGTGCGATCCGCCTGAGCATTTCCCGGCCGAGCGAAATTTTCGATGATACTTACCCTTACCCTCAATCCAGCGATCGACGTCTCACTCCAGACCGACCGAATCATCTACGACGATCGCACCTACATCACCGCCGAAACCTGGCAGCCTGGTGGAAAAGGGATCAACGCCGCGCGCACCATCCACGGCTACGGCGCCGACGTGCGGTCGATCGCGACCTTCGGCGGCGAGGTCGGACGCCGCTTCGAGCAGCTCGTCGCCGAATCCGAGGTGCCGGTACAGCTTATCTCGGTCGCGGGCGAGACGCGGCGCAACGTCGCCATTACCGACGACGAAGGTCTGACGATCAAACTGGATCAGATCGGCTCCGCGATCGGCGCCGAGGATCTCTCTAAGGTGGACGCCTCGCTCCTTGAGCAGTTGCCGCAGGCTGACTGGCTGATGCTCAATGGGAGTCTGCCGCCTGGGGTTCCCGCCGACTACTACGCGCGAGCGATTGGGGCGGCGCAAGAGCACGGCGTGGAAACCTTGCTCGATACCAGCGGCGAGGCCCTGGCCCTCGGACTGGCCGCGAGGCCGTCGATCGCGAAGCCAAACCGCCCTGAGGCGGAGCGTCTGCTCAACCGAACGTTGTTCTCCGAGGCGCACGCCGTGGAGGCCGCAGAGGATGTCCTCAAGCTCGGCGCCCAGCGGACGATCCTGTCGCTCGGCGCGCAGGGCGCAGTAGCAGTGAGCGAGGAAGGCCGCTTCCGAGCCACGCCGCCGGGAGTGCAGACCGGCAGCCCGATCGGTGCCGGCGACGTCCTCGCAGCGACCTGCGTCTGGGCTCTCTCGGAGGGGCGTGATTTTCCGGAAGCATTCGCCTGGGGTGTCTCGGCGGCAACCGTCGCAGCCAGCCGGCCCGGACTAGGCGCGGGCACCCTGGACGACGTCCGAAAGATGCGCGAGAGAATCGAGCTCAAGCAACTCTAGAAGCGATGCGTCAGGCCCGGATGCCCGGCCGTTGTTTCGTCGTATTGAAGCACTGAGAGCTGCGAACGAGAGTGGTTAGCGGCCGATCGCGAAGAGATGCTCGTCGGTCCGCACGAAAAGCGTTCCGTCCGAGACCGCCGGCGATGCCAACGTTCGCTCGCCGAGATCGTTTTCGGCAATGATCTCAAACTCGCGAGACGCCTCGACGACGTAGGTCTTGCCGCTCTCCGCTAGAAAGTAGACCTTGCCGTCCGCCGCCAGCGGAGAGGCGCTGAAAACGCCGTCCAAGCGACGCTTCCACACATTCTTGCCGGTCTGGGCGTCGACCGCGCCGGCGATGCCGCGCTCGCTCGCCATGAAGATCAGGCCGCGATAGTAGAGCAGCGACGAAACATAGGGCGCCCCAGTCGGCACGCGCCACTTCAGCTCCGGCTGCTCGCCCCCGCCGTCGAAGCCGATCGCCATGTAGGGGCCGCTGTTGTAGCCGCGTGAAGAATAGAGCGTTCCGTCGTGATAGACAGGCGTCGTCACCGGGACGCGATTGGGCTCCCCGACCTGCCAGAGCAGCTTCCCGTCGCGAGGGTCGAGCGCCTCGAGGTGATCGTTTGTGTTGACGATGAGCTGGTCGCCGCCGTCTCGCCGCACGACAAGCGGCGTCGTATAGGAGCGCTTCTTGGTTCCCCGCTCCGTCCTCCAAAGATCCTTCCCGCTGTGCTTGTCGACCGCGAGCAAGTAAGACTCTCCCGGGTGATCAACCAGCAACAGCAACGACTCACCGTAGAGCGAAGGCGAGCTTCCGTGTCCCCAGCGGATGTCGAAGCTGTCCTGCTCAGCGAGATTGCGGGTCCAAACGACCTCGCCCTCGTGGGTCAGCGCAACAACCAGGCCGGTCCCGAACCAAGCATAGACTCGCTCGGCGTCGCTGACGCAGCTCGGGCTCGCCAGATTGTGTTTGATGTGAACTCCGGGCAGATGCTCTCCGGCAGCGAAGCTCTTCTCCCACAGCAGCCGGCCGTCGGCGCGAGCGAAGGCCTGAACGAGGAAGCGAGTCCCGGCTCCGGAGCCAGTACTCTTCGGCGCGGACGTATCTTCAAAATCGCGGGCGCCCTCGGTAAGGGGGCCGTCCCCGAGCTGCGAAGTCACGAACAAACGATCGCCCCAAACGATCGGAGTGGATGTCCCCTGCCCCTTCAGCGGAGCCTTCCAGGCAATATTGTCGGAGTCCGCGCTCCAGCGCACAGCGACGTTAGTTTCCGAAGAGATCCCGTCTTCCGAAGGCCCGCGCCACTGCGGCCAATTCTCGGCCGGCAACAGCAACGGAAGCAGCAGCGACAGAATGATCAAGCGCATCATGGTGGTAATGTAGCGCAATCGGACCACGCTGACGGGTGTGATAAACTCCGCAAAGGAGCACCTTCTCCAACTCGCGCGAGATTCCCGTGCCGTGCGCCCGTAGCTCAGCTGGATAGAGTGCTTGCCTCCGGAGCAAGAAGTCGCAGGTTCGAATCCTGCCGGGCGTACCAACTTTCTTATTGACAATACTTTACGGCGTTTCGAGCGGCAATCCAAATCAAGGATTGACCGCCTAACAGGCTAGATCTCTAGATTGAGATCTAGCGTTCAACGCTCAGCTTCCACGCCCGCCCCACGGCATCGGCGGCGAGAATTGCGTCGGCAACCATATCGGCTCGCACTTCAAAGGGCTCGTTGTGAATTGTCTCCCCTTCGGCTGTCGTACGCTTCGCGATCTGCTCGATCATGGCGGGCTCCGGTTCAGCAATACCGATTTCGGCAAGAGTGATCGGTAGGCCGACACTCGTGCAGAAGCACAATACCTCGCGCATCGTCGAGCTCGGCTTGCCTTCGAGTACGAGTTGAACCAGCGTGCCAAAGGCGACCTTCTCGCCATGAAAGTAGGCGTGCGTCAATCGAGCGCTGGTCAGGCCGTTGTGCACGGCGTGAGCTGCGGCAAGCCCCGAAGACTCGAACCCTAGGCCCGACAGCAGGGTATTTGCTTCGACCAAACGCTCCAGAGCGGGCGTCACGACACACTTTTCGACCGCACGGAGCGCATCGACGCCGTCGTTGACCAGGGTGCGATAGCACAGCTCCGATAGCGCCAGAGCACTCTTGGTGGAGGCCCCTCCTCGCATGTTCCGGACATGCCCTTCGACGCAGGTTCGTGCTTCAAACATCGTTGCGAGAGCATCCCCCATGCCCGCGGACAGAAGACGCGCCGGGCCCTGGGCGATCACCTGCGTGTCAACCAAAACGAGGTCTGGATTCTTGCGGTAGAAGCGATACTCCTGGAATTCGCCCTCGTCCGTATAGATCACCGAGAGGGCGCTGCAAGGAGCGTCGCTGGAGGCGACCGTCGGGCAATTGACCACCGGTAGGCTAAGATCTCCAGCCACCGCCCGCGCGGCATCGAGCACTTTGCCGCCGCCGGCGCCGATGATGACTTGTGCGTGGATCTCGCGGGCCGCCTCTTTTCCACGCTCGATCTCGGTCAGAGAGCATTCCCCGCCGAATGGGCGCACCTCAAACTTGATGTCAGCCTCTGCGAACGTCCGCCTCCAGGTCTTAGCCAGCAAGCGTGTAGCCGAGTTTCCGGCCAAGATCAACGCCGGCCCGTTGAGTCCGAGATTGCTCATCTCGCTCCCCAACGATTCGGTCGCGTCCTTGCCCTGGGTGTATCGGCTGGGTGAGGAAAAGACGGCCAACATGAGTAATCGCCTTCCGCTTCGGCTTGGAGCGAGGTCAGGAAGCCGCTATGGCTGGCAGAAGCAGAATAGCGGCTTGCGGATTCGAGAAACCGGAGTTCACAACCCCAAACCCAGCACGGCGAGTATAGCCGACGCGTCGCTCCCCAAACAACAGGTTCCGCACTTTCCATGACCTTCGATGCCGCGTTCACGCTCGGGCAGGGCCGTTCCAATAACACTGTCTCTCTTCTCACTGGCATACACGACCGTCGCGGCTCTGGTTCAAGCCGAAGTTTCGAGAACCTTACCCGAATATGGTTCGGTCGGCTAATAGGCCCTCCAGCAACAGCGAGAGAATTCTGATCGCGTAGATCGCGGAATCGGAAGGGGGGGCGGATCATGATTTCTCAGGCTCCCATGTGCAACTAGGTCGCTCAACGCTGTAGAATCCAGCAGGACGAGAGCGCCCCGGCCTTCCACAGCCCGGGTCTTCGGGAGGTGCGCAATGCGCGAATTGGTTCAGAGCTTCCTTCGCCAGGAACTTTCCAGGAGGTCTTTCGCCGAGAGGGTCGTCGGCTTAGGCTTCACGGCCGCTGCGGCGCAGTCTTTTCTTTCCGAACTCGATGCCGCCGAGTCGCCGGTGGCTGGTTCGCCGGGCTCTACGGTCGTTAAAGGCACGGGAGGCGAAACCGTCGTCGCGCAGATGCAGGCAGCGGGGGTCAAGTACCTGTTCACTAATCCTGGTTCGTTCGAAGTGGGACTCTTCGACGCCTTCCTCGACAAGCCCGACTTGCAGCTCATCATGGGCCTGCACGAGGGAGTCGTGATCTCGGCGGCGGACGGCTATCACCGGGTGAGCGGCAAGCCGGCCTTCGTCAACGTCCACGTCATCGCCGGTACCGCGCAAGCTGCGGGACAGATGTACAACGCAGCTCGCGACGGCTCTCAGCTCATCGTGACAGCCGGGCTCAATGACAACGAGATGTGGAGCGACGAGGCGGGGCTCGCTCCCCGTCCTGGTTACGACCAAAAAGAGATCAACCGTCAGTTCACGAAAATTTCCTGGGAGGCTCGCGAGCCGCGGTCGTTGGCCTTGATGCTGCGCCGCGCTTTTAAATCAGCGGCGGCCCCTCCCGGCGGACCAGTCTACCTTGCGATGGCGCACCACGCGCTTGAGGCGCGAGACGTTGAATCGCATGTCTTGCCGGGAGAGCGCTTTCTATGGAACGCTCGTCCGCGTCCGGCCAAAGACGGCATCGAGAAGGCCGCCCGGCTGCTGGCTGAGGCGAGCAACCCTTTGCTCGTGGTTGGCGACGAAGTGTGGAAGTCTGGCGCCCAAGACGAGCTTGTTGCGCTATCGGAAAAACTCGGAATCCCCGTTTCTTCCCAGGTGCAGGGGTTCCAAAACTTCCCTTCTCATCACGCGCACAACGTCGGCCGCTTCAGAATGGGTTCCGAGGTTGTCAAGCAGGGCATTGACGTGCTGCTGGTCGTTGGCGCCTTTGACTTTGGCGGCCGCACTGTCCCGAAATCACCCGAGGCGCCGCTTGACGCAACATTTGTCCGGCTTGGTCTCAACACCTCTCACATGGGCCGTAACTACCCGAGCGACCTCGCGCTGGTCGGCGATGTCCGCGAGGGTTTGCACGACCTCAACTCCGCGGTCGATTCGCTCCTGACCTCCCAGCGCCGCCGGTTGATCGCGGAACCGCGCTCTCAAAAGATCAACCGGATGACGGTCGCAATGCGCGATCGGGCGGAAGCCGCCGCCAACAAGAACGTAGGTCAAGCGCCGGTCCATCCAGACGAGCTCGGCGCCGCACTAGCTCGGAACATTGACTCCAACGCTATAGTGGTCGCCGAGAATCTCACGGGCAAGCATGCGGCGCTAAGACTGGGCCATCGTGAGAACGAGGCGATGTGGGTGGGCAACACCGGCAACGGTTTGGGCTGGGGAGTCGGAGCCGCCTCGGGCGCCAAATTGGCCGCCCCTGACCGTCAAGTCGTCTGCTCCATCGGGGACGGATCAGTGATGTACAGCGCCTCGGGCTTCTGGACGCAGGCACGCTACGAGATTCCGGTTCTCACCGTCGTTTGGAACAATCGCAATTACCAAACCGTTCGTCGAGCCTACTACGGCTACAACAGGAAGATGGCCGAAGCGGACCGCTATACAGGAATGTATCTCGGGGACCCGGACATTGACTTTGCGGCGCTCGCGAAGAGCCAAGGCGTCGACGGAGAGCGTGTCACTTCACCCGATCAGCTCGACGCCGCGCTTGAAAGGGGCCAGAGCGCCACCCGCGAGGGTCAACCGTATCTGATCGACGTCGAGACGGCGCGCTACGGCGGCGGGGCAGAATCAACTTGGCACCAGAAGTACAGCCTCGCCGACCAGCGCAAGAAGAAGGTTTGATCCGCCGGAAAGAAGTTCAAGGCCGCAGCAGCTCGATTTTCGCCACGAGCCTCTCCGGCGACAGACCCTCCGTGAAAGGTGCTTTCCCTCACAAACCACTGTTTCAAAACAGCTTATGCGCGGGTGCTACCAGTACCGCCGTCCATTCTCCTCAATAAGGCCGAAGAAACAAGAGGAGCGTTGCGTCCGGCGCCGCTCGCTCCTCTCGGTCTACTCCAGCTTGCTCCGAATAGCATCAGCCCGGTCGAGCAGCCCAAGGCGCTTCATCCAGGCCGCCAACAAGTCCGTCCATACATCACACGACTTACCCTTTTTGTTCATGCCGAAGCCGTGACCGCCGTCGCCGAAAACATGCAGTTCGGCGGGGCGGTTCGCCTTCTTCCAACTGTCCATTAAGCCAGTCGCCGTGCCCGTCATCCTCTCGCGATCGTCGTAGGCGACGGCGATGAACAGCGGCGGTGCGTCCGCGGGAACAACGTATCCCTGAGGGGCAACGGCATAGATGGGAATGGCGAAGTCCGGGCGGCTCTCAGGCTCGTACTGCGTCGCGGCGCCGACGGCCAGGTAGCCTCCTGCAGAGAAGCCCATGACGCCGATCCGCCTTGGGGCGAGCTTCCACTCGGCGGCCCGATTGCGTACTGTCGCGACGGCCAGCAGTCCGTCTTCGATAGCAGCTTTCTGACTCGCTTCTCGGCTTTCGAGACCGACCCGATAGCGCAGCACGAAGGCGGTGACGCCAAGATCATTGAGCCACTTCGCGACCTCGCGCCCTTCGTGCTCGATGGCAAGGATCGAGAAGCCGCCTCCCGGCGCCACTACCACCGCGGTCCCGTTGGGCTGCGCCGCGGGGTAGACTTCGATCACCGGGCTTCTTACGTTCCGCACCCATTTCTCGTCCGCGCTGTTCCTGTGTGGATTGTCTGCGGACGGCGTGTACCATTCCTCTCCCGCCGGGAGGTCCGGGCGCAGCTTAACCTCCTGCTGGCTGTAAGCGCCGGAAGCTAGCAGCATCATCGAGACAAACAGCGCTCTCTGCTTCACTCCGCCTCCGTTGCGCCCGCCGCGTTCGTTTCCAGTGTGGATCGATCCCGAGCGCCGGCGTAATTGTACACCGGAAACTCGGTCCGGGGCGGAACTTTCGACGGCGCTCTCGTCGTTTCCTCTTGAGTCGGAGGTTCATCGCGCTCCGTCGCGCAACCCTCTAACGGAAAAAGGTGACATCCATGATGGAATTGGATGCTCTCCCGAGGGCGGACGCCATAGAATGGTGAGCCCATCTCCCCAGGCTGAAACGCTGGGTGTGCCAAGTCGGTTGGTACCATCCAAGTTGTAATAATGCCAGGCGATCGGGACGTGAGCCGGATGTTCCCGGCTCGCGATTCGGGTGGCGCGAGTGAATGCAGGGAACCTGATCGAAGCACAGGGCTTGTCCACGGAGTGGGAGCGGCGGGTCACTCGCACGGCCAAGGTCGTTGCGGGCGTGGCGCTCTTCGCCTCCATTGGATTTGCGGCCTTGCTCACGAGTGGGGAAATCTCCGCGTGGGTCTGGATACCGCCCGGCGTGCTGATCGCATTTCTCGTATACGCCGGCATGACCCGAAAGATCCGTCGACGGCGCCGGATTCTTGCGCAGCAGTTCCCCACAGAGTGGGAAGTGGTGCTCCAGCGCGAGGTCTTGTTCTTTCGCGCCCTCGATCCCGATGAGCAAATGCGTTTTCGCCGCGAGCTACAGGTGTTCATCGGTGAAAAGCTGATCACGGGAATCCAATTGGAGATGGACGTCACAACCCGCGTGCTGACGGCGGCCAGCGCCATCATCCCCATCTTCGGTTTCCCCGAGTGGGAGTGGGACCAGATCAGCGAGGTCCTAGTCTATCCCGATCGCTTCAACAGCGACTACGCGTTCGAAGGCGGGTCTCAGCGGCAAACCTTGGGCATGGTCGGAACGGGCGCTCTCAATCGGCTGATGATCCTCTCAAAGCCCGACCTGCTCGGCGGCTTCCGCAACTCTGGAGACAAACGCAACGTGGGTGTGCACGAGTTCGCCCATCTGATGGACAAGTCCGATGGTACGATCGATGGTCTGCCCGAGGTGGGACTCGAGCGGGCGGCGATCGGCCCATGGATCGAACTGGTGCGCCGGAAGATGCAAGAGATGCGTCGCGGCGGCTCGGACATCAACCCATATGGCTTGACCAATGAGTCAGAATTCTTCGCCGTCGCGGCCGAGTACTTCTTCGAGCGCCCCGGCGTGATGGAGCGCAAGCACCCCGAGCTGTACGCGATGCTGTCGCGGGTCTTCAGACAGAAACTCGGGGAGCGGGCGGCGGTCCTGGCGAAAGAGAGGGCGCGGGGCAGACCCCGCTTTGGCCGCAACTCGCCCTGTCCCTGCGGAAGCGGCGTGAAGTACAAGAAGTGCTGCCTCAAGCGTTCGTGGCGCGGGTCTTAGGATTGCCCTGTACCTCAGCGGTTCAGCGGGCGCTTCCTTCGGGGCCAGAACCTAGTCGGTTGTCCGAGCATGGTTCGTTTCTATGAGCTAAGGGGCCCGCAATCACTTCAAGAGCTCCAGCAAGTGCGCCTTGCGGCCAGCGTCATCGATTACCTTGTCAATCGTAGTTCGAGCCTCCTTGTCGTCGTCCGGAGAGGACGCGTAGGCTTGGGTAATGAAGCTGTCTACACGTGGGGCGATGCGCTCGTCTAAACGGCGGAGGAGTGTTTGCAGCCGGTACCGCTCGGCTTTCGTTCGATTGGCCGCGATAGCTTGCTCGTATTCGGCGCGCACCTTGGGATCCTTTATCCCAGCCGGATCGGCTCCGGGCCGAAGGACGACGCCTCCCGGCACAGGCGGCGGCTCTACGAACTTCTCGGGCATGTCCGCGCTGTCGAAGTCTGGCTCAAGAAGACGATCCAGCAGTCTAAGCATTTCGAGCCACAGCAAGAGGGAGTCGGTTCGCAACCGAGCGCGGACCTCAAGGTTGTCTTCCGATACCCAGGTCACATTCTCGAGGGCCTGATAGGCAAGGCTCAATGACTCTGGCTCCTGCTTCGCTTCAAACTCCTTTACCTGCGCCTGGGCTTCCATCAGGAATTGCTGGTTCTGTGTCATGGGTGTGGTCCTCGCCGGAATCACAGTGGCGGCGACAACCGCTAGACCCGCCGCCGCCAATGTGAATCTTCGTTGCATCAATAGGTGCTCGCCGGATCCGTGTGCATGGTGTGTTCCGTGTTGCCCCCCTTTCGGCTTTCGCAGCGGCCTGTTGGAAATATTTCATCCTCTTGCCGCCTAACGGGGAAGTCGTGAATAGCTGCCTTTCCAGCCACTCTCCACTGCATAGTGATTGGAAAATATCCGGAACCGCGGGTGAAGGGCGGGGCCGCTCCAGTAGCCGCTACGCTCGGAAGACCCGTATAGATTGTGTCGGGGACGTCGTCGGTTGATCCGTCCGCGTCGTTGTGACGGACTATTGCGAACCACCCGCTTACACGATCGGGAAGAGGGTAGTTCCCATGATAATCGCCATTGTAGCTAGAATAAGCTCCAGTCCCGACATACTTCGAATCTTTCTCTCGGGTCTCGATATTGTAAAAGTTCACGTCGTTCGGGTGAACATACATGATTCCCTTCCAACCGCAATCGGGCCGACCGGCGGTGTGTTTCAAATTCGTACCGGACTGTTTCTTCATTGTCCAGCTCGCCGGTCGAACGACGTTAAAGGTCTTCGTGCAACTGCACCCCGAGCCGGTGGCGGTTATGGTTACGGATTCAGCCTTGTCGCCGGCGGTGAACGTTACTTTCGCGCCTGAACTTGGGCTCAACTTACCGCTCCCGCTGGTAATCGTCCAAGTCGCCGGCGCAGGGCTCACCGTAAGCTCGACTTCTTCGCCCACGCCGATCTTCGTCCTGGCTCGATCCGCGGGCGAGCTCTTGACGGTCTGCGAAGTGATCGTGCAAGGAGTCGGGCACTGCGCCGCGGGCGAGGCCGCCGGCGTAGCCGCGCCGGATCCCGAGCTGGGGCTGGAGTTCTCGCTCCGGCAGCTCATCCCCTCTCGCTCTCATCAAAGTAGGCGAGCACGTGTTCAAGCCAGGTCAACGCCTTCTTTTCCAATCGATCGGCGCGGGCGGACGGGTCAGCGACGGCCTCATTCTCAAGGGTTCCACCGATCCAGGGATAGAGCGGATCGTCCATACAGCCGTGGCCGAAGGCGAACATCAACACAACCACCAAGGCGATCGCGCGAACCGTCGATAAGTCGAAGCGATTCGCGGCAACCACGCCCTCGTCAATGAGCGCTCTGAGTCTTTCCTCGCCGACGTAGGCTGCCTTTTCGGGGTAGACGTGCGCCATCTCCCGTAGCATGCCGGAAGTGAAATTGTCTGAAGAAAACGGCAGAGGACTCCGGGCCCACGCGGAGATTTTTCTTAGCGCGTTCAGGGTATATTCATCCTGAGGCCCGCCCACCTGCCGCCGATACTCGCCTACGTCCTCAAAGAGACGCTCGGCACGTTCCATTTCGCCTCCGGAGTCCGGATCTCCCAGAATCTCCGCCGCCCACGGGTATTGCGGGTCGGTATCGAAACCGCTGCCAAACAAGAGCATGAGCTCAAGATAGAGACGAACAGGACCCTGAAACGTGATGCCGTACTCTCTCGCCCGTGTCGTCCCGAGGCGAATCACTTCTCGGATCCGGGTTTCCTTGACGGCCTTGAATAGAGGAGGCGAGAACTCGGCGAGATGCTCAACCATTTCGTCTTCGAAGGCGCGCAACGCGACGCTGCCAAGTGCGTTCATTTGCTCGCTACGAATCACCAGCACTAGGCGGCCTCCTCATGAGCCTTGAAACCGGTAACCTCTACGTCATGGCTGCTAGGTCATTCTCCCATCATTAGCGTGGGATAGCCGGCGACGATCACTCCCCCCGTGCGCTGCGTTGTCCCCGATCCTGGCCGCGAGTAGGAAGTTGATGATCACTGTAGCATGCCCAATTCATTCCAGCCGAGGCGCGCCTTTCGCTTCCCATGGAAGTAGTCTCCAACTCTCTCCTTCACAGCAGTTTGTAATCGATATCACATTGATTCCTCAACAACCTGCCTTTTTGAGAGCCTGCTAACCGACACGCTTTAATGGATTCTGGAACCGGGAACAAGCTTTGCCAGGTATTCCAGCGTTTAGAAGGCGTAGCTCGTGCCTGGGTAGCCGAGGCGGTCCGAAACCGTAGCGGATCAACGGCATTCAGAATCAACGGACTCGGTAAAACAGGCGCGGCCCCGCCCGCATCGGTCTCACGGGGGGGCTGGGGAAAGGCGGGCCCGAAGGCCCGCCCTTGCGTGTGCGAATCGACTACAAACTACGGGCAGCGTATCGCGATCGTAGAGAACGGGCTCACCAGATCCGCGACTTGCACGTTCAGCGGACGTAGGCCGCATCGCGCATCGGCCGGGATCTCGAAGTTGATCTGATACAGCCCGAGAAAGCCCGGAGCATAGCCCCGGAACAGCAGTGGGGCGCCTTTGTTGTCTACCCCGACGATAACCGGCAGCGTAGCAAGCGGCGGGGGCACGGGACCGGGAACGCCGGTTTGACCAGGGGGATTCGTCGGCCCCACGCCGGTGAGAAATAGCGAAACCGCTTCGCCGTGAGCCGCCGGAGTGTCTGGCGTCACAAGTGCTCCGGTACCGGCGTGAAGCACGGCCCCGACGCTGCCGCCCGCAACGAGACCCACCTCAAAGATGCCGGGCTGCGCCAGCAGAACGCGAACCCCGCCTACTGTCGATCGGCTGCCGTTGTTTTCGACTTCGATCGTGGTCGTGCCTGGAGCAATTTCAAACGGTACCTGGAAATTGATCTGCTCCGGAGGACCCGCGCTGAGTGTCAGCAGCGGCACCGGAATACCGCCCACCCGGACCGTAGTTCCACGGAAGGACGTCGAGCCCTGGGCGAACTCGTTGCCGATGACGCCTTCCATGAGTCCGCTGCCAAAGAGCGTGGCGAGACTCCCGGGGACCATGCCTTGACTGAATGAGGCGGCGTTGACCGCTCCGGCCCCTTCAAACTCGGGCGTTCGGCCAGCCACGTTCAACAGGAACGACGTGCCGAGGTTGCCGCCAAGGGTGGCGGTAATCGTCACGGTGGTCGCGAGTTGTTGAATCGGTCCGCCCGAGGCCGATAGCCCGACAGCGACGCCGAGCAACTCGGCGCGGACCCCTGCCTGACCCATGGCGTCAGCGATCTGCTGCACGGGGTTGCCAGGCGCGCCGCCGCCAAGCGGATGCAGCCGTACGTTCGACGGCCCGCTGAATGTCACTACCGCACCGGCAGCCGGCAGGTTGTCGCTTTCCCTCACCTCAATGATCAACGGATCGGACAGGATGCCGGTCGTCAGCGTCTGGTTCTGGCCGATGACGGTCGAAATGGAGGCAGGATCGGGCGGAACCGCTGTAAGGTTGAAGGTCCGCTGGAGGTTGGCTGTAGCCGCCAACACTCGAACCGGGCCCGGACTGTTGCCGAAGGTCACGATCGCGCTCGATCCTTGCGGGTCCGTACTGGTCTGCAACTGAGCGTCGCCGGCAATCACCCGCCAAGTCACGTCCGGGAAGGGTACGGGCTGGCCGGACTCATTGATGACTCGGACGCGCAACGGCGACGGCAGCGTGCGAGCGATCTTGCCGACCTGGCCGTCCCCAGTGGTCTCGAGCGACACGGGCTGTCCGCCTGTAGCGGTCATGGTGTAGGTGATCGTCGGCAGGTCGGGGGCGCTGGCCTGGATCTGCAGCACGGCTTCGCCGGCATTCGGTCCCATCGTGACGAATACCTCGTGCGTGAGGTTGGCGATGTGAACGATGGAGCGGGGATTGGGTAGGACGGGTGGTCCGGAAAGCTGTGTAATTTCGAGAGCCAAGTTTCGAGTTGTGGAGAAGTTGGATGCCACCCGAAAACGCAACGGTAGCGGCAATTGCGTGCCCGTCGGCGCACTTTGGCGATCACCGGACATCTGCTCGTCCTTGATGAGCTGCACCTGAGAGCCGCCGGTGATCGTCGTCAGAGTGAAGGCGGCGGCGAAACTCTCAAATCCGAGATCGTCAAGGAACTGGGGAAGGGAGACGGTTACGTTGCCCAGCGTCGAGGTTCCCCCGGCGGGAATGCGCCCGCCTTTGCAATTGAAGCTCGCAAAGCCGTCTGAGTCAGTGAAGACCTCTACACCGCACTCGGCGCCGGACGCAGCGAGGCTGACCCGCGTGCCAGGCGGATAGGGCCGACCTTCCAGGTCGGTTGCCAGCAGGATAAGTTCTTTTGGAAAGGCCTCGTTCGTGACAGCGATTTGGTTGTTGCCTGCGATGACGACAACGCCGATAGAGCGGATGACGCTGAGCGTGAAGCTAACGGGAGTAACTCCCGGAGCCGCTGCGGTAATCAGAATCTCTTGGATCGGCTCCTGCTCAACCGCTTGAAGCTTGTCGTCCGGGGCTGATTCCGTCAAGACGGCGAGCGTGCTTTCGGAGTCGATAGTCTCCCCCCCAGCGGCCAGTTCCGGGTCAGGTGACTCCGATGAAAGGAGTTGGGCGGGGGGTTCCTCGGGCGGCGCTTCAGGCTCGTCCTCGGGTAGGCGAACAAAGATGCTGGCGAATCCGCGGCTATTGGTGACGGTCGGTTGGCTAGGTTGAATCTCAACGCCAATGCCGCCCGGATCATCAAACAAGACAGGAACACCCTGCAAGGGCGTGCCTTCCGCGTCTATGACTTGCACGGAAAACGGCGTGGCCACGAGCGCCCCCGGCGGAGCGAATTGTTGGTTCCCGCCCACGATGTTCATTTGGGCCGGCGGTAAGGGCGAAGGCGCGTAGCTGGAGCCATGGCTCGATGGCGCTAGGGGTACGTTTACGACCGACTCCACCGCGTTAGACGATACGGCAATCTTCGTGATGGTGGCTTCCGCCAGAGAGCTAACGAAAAGATGGCGGCGATTGGGTGAGAGCGTGAGAGCGCGCGCTCCTGTTACTAAGGGCAAGGGCGTTATCGTCGGACTCGGTAACGCCGTGAGATTGAGTTGGCCCAGCGACGAGTCCTGCGAAAGGATGACGTAGGCCTTGGTTGAATCCACGACGACTATTTCTTGGATTTCGTCAAGGCCGATGTTCCCTATGTCCCGTACTGCCCTGGTGTCGAGATCCACCAGTTGGGATGTCTTCGCCTGGGCTCCGCCGCGATTCTGAGCTATAACCTTACGGCTGTTCGGGATGGTGTGGATCGATGCGTTGATGAGTTGGAAGTTCGTTTCGATCGTATTAATTCTCTCCAGATCCGTCGTCCGAAACTGGAGGATTCCGTCGGGGACCGCGGCTAAGAGTCGGCCTCCGTCCGAAGTAAGCTCGATCGATCCCGCGTTGGCGACGTCTAAGGTATCGGAAACGGTCAGCGTCTCTAGGTCAATGCGACTGACCGTACGTCCTTGGGCCGCCAGTACATAGGCGGCGGTCGAAGCGTTGTCCACAATGATCTGTGTGGGGCCGCCGCCGACCTGAAGTTGCCGGATTTCCGTATCTGTTTGGGTGTCGACCACCCGCAAAGTTCCCGCCGCCACGAGTAGGTATCGACCGTCCGGCGTAACGATTGCCTGCGAGGAGCTTGCACCCAGATCCAGGGTCGACAGGATCTGCAACGTCTGGGGATCAAAGACCGTTATGGACTGACTCGCCTGACGATTGAGCAGGTAGCGCTTCGTACCATCCGCGGTCTGGACTACTTGGAAAGAGCTGCTCGGTGCGGCGATCGCACCTTGTTGAGAAAGATCCGCAGCGCGTAGGACAGTGATGAGATTGGTCGTACTGGACGGGAAGACTAGGACTTGGTCAGCGGCTGCCGCCTGGCTCAACCACAGTGGAAGAAGCCCCAGGCACAGCATGACCCTTTTGAGAGGGTGCATCGATTCGCTCTACTCCAGATTGGTGTGCGGACGCGCGGGCGGGGCTGTTCTTAATATAGCAAAGCCCGCCAGGGGCGGGCGCCAAAAAGAAGGAGGGGGGCGATGCCCCCCTCCAGGTGTTGTCCGTGGTTATGGTTGTACGACGACGCTAGTGGTTTAGCGCTTCGCCAAATGCATGCAGATTCGGAACGCCCGCGATGCGCGGATTCTCAGCTGCGCCGGTGACCGGAATGACCAGAGCCAGGTAGCCCTGTGCCAAGGCCGGAACGCCGCCGAAGCCGTCCGTGATGAATGCAAAACCGTGACCGTACTGGAACTCGCAGACCGCGATAACGTAGCCCTGGAATTCCGGTGCGCCGGCGATATTGCTCGTCGGATTACCCGCAGACAGCGTGAAGATCAACTGCTCGCCCGCCGCGATGACGGTCGAGGTCTGATCCGGAGGCGCTGCGCCGCCGCCCGTCGTGGAGCCGTGATAGTGAATCGTGCAGGCTCCGGCCTGGGGCTCGGTACCCAACCAATCCTTGGACGTATTCGAAATAGCAATACCGCTATCGAATCCGGCCTGATTGGACAGGAACGGGAAGAGCAACGTGGTGTTGCAACGAGCGATTGAGATGATGCCCTCGGGATCTCCCGAAGTATCGATAAAGCGTGGTTCCGGTGCATCCGCGTCGGCGACAGTGATCGTCGACAAAGGCGCGAAGGAAGCGCTAAAGGATCCAACTCCGACCGCAGGCAAGTCGTTGGCCGTATCAGCCTCCCAACTAACCCAAAGCGGTACATCGCACTCTTCGACGCGGAACGAGTCGTTGTCAATAACTTCGTAGACAACTGTTCCGAATCCGCCGGATAGGGTGACGTCACGGGTTTCGGTCGGGTCCGTCGTGCTGACGGCTGATCCACCGGCTCCGTTTGAGTCCGCCCCGCTAACGTAGGCGATGGCGAGGGCATCTCCCGTCAGCACCGAGCTGCCGTGATTGATGTACTCGTTCACGCTGATCTCAACTCCCTCAGGAATATTGAAGAAGCTAATCAAGAAGCGGGTGCCCTGGGAAGCCCCAGCGCCGTTGTTCGACCCGGGCGCGTAGTAGCCCGACTCCCACTGGGTATTGCCCGGCTGGAAGCTCGCTACGCCGATCGTTTTAAAGGCGGTAGCGAATCCCTCTTTGAGCGTGATCACGCCGTGCTCTTCGGTGTCCAAGCACTGCAGCCCTGAAATCGTGTCATCACCCTCGACGATGAGGCCGAGAATAGGCACCGCAACGTTAAGTACGTTGTTGGTAACCGGCAGCGTTGTCGGGCCGGTGATCGACACAAATGCGGTGATCTGCGTTGACGGGAACGTCGCCTGGCCCGGAACACCGAGCTGAGAGGCGTTGCCGCGGATCGAGGTAATGCGAATCGTGGTTACGAACGGAAAGCACTGACCCGGTATCGAGCAATCGGCGGTGCCGAGGTCAAAACCATCGCGGGGCGCGCCAGGTACCGGGATCGATACCCGGTTCCATTCCAAGCGATTCACGTTGGCGAGTACGCCAAACTGCGGATCCTGGAAGCCGCCGTCAGGAGTCGCGCATCCGCTAAACACCGTACCCGTGGGACTTGGGTCGGTGCAGTTGTTCTCATTGATCACCAGGACGGAGTCCGTAACGTCGTCGCCGGCGCCGAAATCAATGTTGTTGGTGACGTTTACGTTCAGCGACACGCTGACGTTGGTCACGAGGTACTGCGTGAGCGGCCCGCTGTTGCCGGCCGGGGGCGTATTGGTGCAGGTCAGAACAATGTCGCCGACGAGTTCCGCGATGCCTTCAGCGCGAACTACGGGCGGCACTGCCGTCGCCTGGCAGGTCACCAAGCCCAAGGATAGGGCTGGGGTCTGCGCGTTGGCGACGCCGCCGGCCGTAACGGCCAGCGCGACAAGCAGCAGCGCCATTAAGCTTTTCTTCAAAGCTGCCATCTTGTTAGTCTCCTCAATTTCCTTCAATTTCTTAGGTTGCCCTTTCGAGCCGCCGATCTAGCCGGTGGCCCGATTAGTAGAGGGGTCGGCCGTCCGACCCCTCATGCAACTAGTGACTCAAGCTCTCCCCGAACAGATGGAGGTTCGGCACGCCGGCGACGCGATTGCCGTCGTCCGTCGTCGGAATGACCAACGCCAGGTAACCCTGAGCGAGGGCCGGGATTCCGCCGAATCCATCAGTAAGGAAGGCAAAGCCATGGCCGAACTGGAATTCGCAGACTGCAATGATGTAGCCCTGGAATTCTGGTGCGCCAGCAATGTTCTGCGTCGGACTGCCGCCCGAAAGCGTTAGGACCAACTGCTCGCCGCCGGCAATGACCGTGGAGGTCTGATCCGGAGGCGCCGCGCCGCCGCCTGTCGTCGATCCATGGTAGTGGAGCGTGCAAGCGCCGGCCTGCGGGTCGGTACCCAGCCAGTCTTTCGAAGTGTTCGAGATCGCGATACCGGTATCGAAATCAGACCGGTTAGTCACGAACGGGAACAGCAGCGTCGTCGTGCAACGAATAATGGAGATGATCGTCGCGGGATCTCCGCCGGTGTCGATAAAGCGCGGTTCGGGCTCTCCGTCGTCCGCTACGACTACCGTACTGAGGGGAGCGAAGGTCGCGGAGACCTGACCGCTGCCCACGGCCGGTGAATCATTCACCGTGTCGGCTTCCCAACTAAACCATACCCATACATCGCAATCTTCGATGCGGAACGGATCTGCGTCCTCAACCTCATAGGTTGCGGAGCCGAAGCCGCCCGAGATCGACACGGTCTGATTATCAGTACCGGACGTCGCATTGCCGCCGGAACCATTGGCGTCTGCGCCAGCGACCAACCGGATGGCAAGTGCGTCCTCGGTGACGAGCTCACTGCCGTGATTGATGTACTTCGGTACTTCGACGGTGAGACCTTCAGGAATATTGAAGAAACGAATCAAGAAACGGGTCGGCTGCGAAGCGCCGCCGCCGTTGTTCGACCCGGGCGCGTAGTAGCCTGACTCCCATTGCGTCTGCCCCGTCAAGAAGGTAGGAACGCCAAGAGTCTTGAAGGAGGTCGCGAAACCTTCTTTCAGATTGATGAACGTATGCCCTTCGGTATCGAGGCACTGCAAACCGGTGATCGGGGCGTCTTCATCAAGGGTCACAATCAGACCCAAGATAGGAACGGCGACGTTAAGCACGTTATTCGTGATCGGAATCGTTGTCGGTCCGGTGATCGACACGAACGCGGTGATCTGCGTCGACGGGAAGGTCGCTTGATCGGGAACGCCGAGCTGCGAAGCGTTGGCGCGTACCGAGGTAACCCTTACCGTGGTGATCGACGGATAGAAGATTCCGGAGCCCGGTCCGGTTTCCGCGCCTGGGAACGGGAACAGCACTTCGTCCCACTCCAAGCGATTCACGTCGGCCAAGCGCCCGAATTGGGGATCCTGGAACAGCGGGTCGTCGCAAGGGGTAATGACGCTGCCGGACGTCGAAGGCGTCGTGCAGTTATTCTCATTGATCACCAGAACGGCGTCGGTAATGACATCCGGTGTGGTGAATTCAATGTTGTTGGTCACGTTGACGTTCAACGCGACGCTGATGTTTGTCTGAAACGCTGGCTGCGCAGGCGCGCCAATCGTCGGTAAACAGGTCAATACGATGTCGCCGACTAATTCGGCGATGCCTTCTGCTCTCACCACCGGAGGCACCGCAGTCGCGGTACAGGTGACGAGCCCCGTTTGAGCCTGTGCCAAGCCGCTGCTGATCACTACCAGAGTGAGCATAATCAGCAGGACGGCAACTCTTCTCAAGGCTACCATTTCACTCTCCTTCTCCCACAAGAACTAATACTTCTATACAACGTCCCGGTTGAGCCGGGCGTTGTGAATTTCGTTTGGCCACCGGAGAGATAGACCTCTCCAGCGCCGTAGAACCACACGAACGCTCACAAGTATAGAACAGCGGCGCTCAACCTTGCAACAGGCGCGTTCTGCTCTATAGCGGCCCGCCGCGCCCGAAGACTTAGCCTCGAAACGCCGCCAGCCTCGTCCCATCGATTGGGCGGCATACAAGACCGCCCTTCAGGGGTTAACAACGGAATACCATAGCGGCGCGAAGGCTGTCAAGAGAATTGATTGCAGAATCAAGAGCCTGCGCCTGGCGAACCCGCCGATTGAGGTCGCCCTCCAAACCACGCGGCCTCGTGTCGCTCGATCGAGGAGCTAGTGCCTACGCATCAGCTTATGAATCTCTTTCATCCCGACCTTGAGCTCTTCGCTCATCGTCAGGACCTCGTTCTCATCGTAGATCACGCGAGGCGTCAGCATGATCACAAGCTCCGTCTTCGCGGTCGAGCGCGACGTGGTGCCGAACGCCGCGCCTAGAACGGGTATCTGGCTTAGGACCGGCACCCCCGAGCGCGAGTTGATGAACGTCTCTTGAATGATTCCGCCGATCGCAACCGTGTCGCCGTCATTTACGGTGAGCTGCGTCGAGACGTTGCGGCGATCGATCGAGGGCGACTGAATCCCGCCTGGAGGCGGAGCCTGCGGGACCGAAACCTCTTGGTCCACGATCATGGTCACGATCCCCGATGCGTTGACGCGCGGAGTAATTGAAAGCGTCACGCCAGTCTGAATGTTGTTAACCGTGTTGGTGAACAACGAGCTGCCGTCCTGCTGCACGCCCGATACGGCTTGCGACGAGAGCGTCGGCACAGACTGGCCGACCGTAATAGTCGCTGCGATATTGTCGGTCGCGATGATCGATGGCGCGGAGAGGATCCGAGTCTGCCCGGTACTCTGCGAAGCCTGCAACTGGATGTTGAGTTGGCGCGTGTTGCCCACCAGCAAGCCCAGCGAAAGCCCCAATCCCTCGCCCGAGAAGGCCCCGCCCAAGTTCGTATCGCCGCGGTCGGCTAGGAACGCCTGCACGCCGAAGGCGAACGCCCCGGTGAGCGCCACTTCATAGATCTGCGCCTGGATCAACACCTGGCGCGGCGGGTAGTCGATTTGCTGCAACGTGCGGCGTATCACTTCCCACTCCTGCTGCGTCGCCTGTACGACGATGAGGTTGTTGATGATATCGGGCACGATGCGAATGCCGCGCGCCAGATCTTCCTCTCCTTCGATCGCCGCGTCGGCCAGCAGGGCTCCGGTCTGGTCCCCGCCGTCAATCGCGGGAGCGCCCCGCCCGGGCGCCTGCACTATCGCGCCGGGTAACCGAATGATGCCTCCGCCCCCGCCGCCAAAGCCGCCTCCTAGGCCGCCCCCGATCCCGCCGCGACCGCCGCCATAGCCTCCCCGACCTAAGCCGCCGCCGCCCAAGCCGCCCCCGAAAGCGCCTCCGTAGCCGCCGCCGAAACCCCCTCCGCCGTAACCGCCGCCGTAACCCCCTCCCCCGTAGCCGCCTCCGTAGCCGCCCGCGCCGTAGAGCTGGAGCAGAGTAAAGGCGAGGTTCGTCGCCAATCCGTACTGCACCCGATAGACGAAGTTTTGCACTCCGCCAACGATAACGGTCTTATCCAAACGCTCGACCCACTCCTCAACCTGATCAAACATCTTCGGCGAAGAGCTCACCACCAGGACGGAGTTGATTCTCTGGAGAGGGAGAAACTGCAAACCGCCGGCTTCTTCCGAACCGCTGCTGAGCGCGCCGAAGATGTTCCCCAGCTCTGCCGAGATTGTCTGTGCCAGCGAGTTCTTCACCTCGAAGAGCTTCATCCGCTGGCTCGCCATCTCGGGCGTATCAAAGAGCGCTACCAGTTCCATCGTGCGGCGCATGTTGCGGGCGTTGTCGAGCAGCATCAAGGTATTCGCCTGCGGCACGATGGCGTACTTACCGCCGCGTCCCAAGAACGGCTCGAGCACTGCGGCGAGATCAGTCGCCGACATGTAGTTGAGCCGGATGGCGTTGAGCACCATACGCTCGTCGTTGGGAAGATCTTCGCTGGCGTCGACTTGAGGGGAAACCGGGACCTGAGAGACGCCGTCGAGCGGCACGATGTGGTACATCGAGCCAACTTGCACCGCCGCCGCGCCGTTCATGCGCAGCGCGGTCTCGAGCAACGGCATCAGGTCGTCGTTGTTCAGAGTCCCGTAGGTATTGATCGTGACGGTCCCGTCCTTCACGGCCGGGTCGATCACGTAGTTCATCTCGAGCCGACGAGCAACGATGTCGATCAACTCGAAAGTACTTGCGTCGCGCAGGTTGCGGAAAGAGATCGGAGAGCCCTGTTGAGCCCGTGCGAGGGGCGTAGTCAGCAAGAACAATGCCGCCAGCGCCGTCGGCGCCCAGGTACGAATCTGCATGCGAATCCTCATCCTGCGTCTCGCGCCCGTGCCTTAGCGCTTCGGCTCGTCGGTCGCGGGCTTCTTCGCAGCGGCATCTGTGCTCGCCGCTTTCTCGTCGGGAGCCCGTACATCCTTGATCAATTGCTTTTCGACGTCGCTGAGATCGCTGCTCAAGCGGGTCCAGCGTTGCTCGCCGAAGGGCGTCTTGCGCCGGAAGGTATAGAGATCGCCTTCCTGATCGATCTCAACCAGCGGCCTCGCCCTCCGAGTCGGCTTCGGGGGCGGCGGAGTCGTCGACTTGCGCGCCGGCCCAAACGGCGTCTGGACCGTTTCCACTTCTTCCTTCTTGGCTTTGCCCTCGTCCTGCGGCGACTTCGCCGAAGCCGAGGCTCCGAGCGCGGCCGAAAGAGCTAGGATCCACATTGCTTGCTTGATGTTCATAAACGTACCGCCTCGTTGTGTTCTCATTTCTTCTTCCACCACGCGGTCGTCCCGAAAGGACTCCGCCGGACGACCTTGACGAATCCGTCAGCCTCTGTGCCCTCGGGCGAGTCGTCTTTGGGATCCGCTCGATGCACCCCGGGCCGAATCTCGGCTCCGATGTTGTATTTGCCGCCGACGCCTTTGGGTTTCTCCGCCGAGAGACTCGCGCTCGTCGCGCCGGGGGCGGGCGACGGCGTCGTCGCTCCGGCGCGGCGCGCCTTCGCGGTAGGCGGCCGCTCGACGGCTCCAGCGAGCTTCGACTGATCGATCTCGACCGTTCCGTCGCTCCACGACAGGCTGAAGGTCTCTCCTTCAACGCCCTGCAGGACCCAATCGCCGATCTCTTCGCCGACGCCGACCCATTTCGGAGCATCGCCGTTCGCCGCCATCAACGCCATCGGCCCGTCGCCGAAATTCACCAAGCCGCCTAGCACCGGCAGCGGCGGCTGTACCGGGGGAGCCTCCGGCTCGACGATGACCTCGATCGTCGCGTTGCGATCTTTGGTCAACAGATGACGTCGCACGATCGGAAGATAGTCGGCCTGCCGTAATCGTCTGGGCGCAGGCGGCGGCGCGGCCTCCGGCGCTTGTTTCGGCTCCGCGAGAGCCGAGAAGATTCGATCCCTGCCGCGCGCCTGCTCGTAGCGAACCTTAAGCTCGGCCGCCGAGAGGATCAGCGCGCCGACCAAGGCCGCGTTGAGAAGAAGCAGCTTTCGCTTCATAGTCGCGCTCCTGCCGCACGGCCCGTCACATTCTTGGCTAGATCGGGCGTGCGCTCCGCCGGCAGATAGCCGGCAACGGTCAACTGCACTTGGACGCTCTTGGTCTCCTGCGCCCCTGGACGAACCCGAATGCGGCGCGTCACCAACAGTCGCGGCGAGTTCGCCACGGCCGTCGTCAGATTGACGAACTGCTCGATACCGCAGTTGAAATCAACCGTGATCGGAATCTCGGCGTAGTCGTCGCCAACCAACGCCACTTGCCCGAAACGCGAACCGGCCATCGCAATCCCTTCCGCCGCCAGCAGGTCGCCGATCAGCGTACGCATCTCGGCCTGGGCCAACTCGGAGGTGGCCGACACCAAGGCCTGCGATTCCAACTTCGCGAGCGCCCCCTCTAGCGTGGCGAGCTCCGCCGCGGCGACCGGCTTCTGCCGCGCCTGAACCTGTGCAAGCTGGAGAGCGCTCTCGAGCTGCCCTATCGAGCCGGAGGAGGCCGAAGCGCCGGCTGCGGGCCCAAAGAAGTCGAGCTGCAGAAGCCCAAAGGCGACGACGGCCACGGCAAGCGCGATCAGGGCCCGAGAGTCGCGGGTACTCATCTTCTCCGCCACTACTGAACGGGCTCCTCGCCAGCGGGCGGAGGCGGTTCGGCGGCGTCCTCGGCGGTCGCCTCGGCTGCTGCCGGCGCGACTTCTTCAACCGTAGCCGGCTCAGCCGGGTCTACCACGGCGGGCGCCGGATCGACCAACTCTTCCGCGGCAGGCTCCTCCGCAGCAGGCTCCTCCGCGACGGGCTCTTCCGCGACGGGCTCTTCCGTGACAGGCTGTTCTTCGGCCGGTGTCGCCGCAGGCTCAGCCACCGCAGGCTTGGCCGCAGCAGGCGCGGGATCGACGGACTCGACTCCAGCAGGCTCGTCGGCCGACCCCGGCGATCTTCGCTGCGCCGCGATCTGGAACCGTTCACCCTCGTCGATCCTCACTAGTGAAGTAGAGAACGCCGCCCGCTCGATGCCCTGCGCCTCGGTAAGGATGCCGAGCAACGGCGCCGCTGATTGCGCCTCGCCGGTGAGCTCAACGCCCTTGTCGTGCAGCTCCAAGACCTTGAGCCAAGCTGTGTCGGGCAGCAGGATTGATATCTCACTGATGATCGCCAAATCTCGCGCCGTTCGGGCGTGCAGCGTCTGAATATCTTCGAGGCGCTGGCGCACCTGGGCGGCTTTCGCGTTCAACGTCTCCACCTCGGCCACATCGGCTTGCAACTCGGCCAGGCGGCTCTCGAGCTTGGCGCGATAGGCGGCGTCTTGGACCACAGGCATCAATACGAACGCCAATCCCGTCAGCCCAAGTAAAACGGCGAGCGCCATCGTCGGCGCCCACATCAGCCGCGAGTCGCTCTTGCGTCTCTCCAGCGGCAGCAGGTTCGCTTGCCAACCGCGGCGCGGACAGGCCGACTCAAATGCCGTTCCCAACGCCGTCATGTCTCGGCGCGAGTCGAGCCCCGCCGGAGCCGACAACGGCGCGACGATCATGCCCGCCGTCGAGCGAGGCTCAAGCTCGGGCGCAGCCTCGGCCGCCAACTTCACCGTCGACGCGGCCGCTTCGCCATCCTCGCCTGCTGCGCTGGGCCCGCACACCGCCAGTCCGACCGACTCTCCGGGCGCGGTACGCAGATCCGCGGTCGCCATCTGTAAAGCGCGCTCAAGGCCTACGCTACGCAGATCAAACTCGGCGCTGAGCAGAGGCCGTTGCTCGCTCTCGCCGTAGACCTCCGCCGCGTCGCCGCGCAGATTCGCGACCAGGAACGGCCGCTGCGGAGGCTCGTCGCGCATCCGCACTGCTGCGTAGAGCCCGGCCGCGGCAACACTGAACGACGCGATGGCCGCGCCGGCGCGTTCGAACATCTCAGCGTATTCGTCGATGCGGCTCTTCTCGGCGATCACCACGACGACGGTTTGGCCCCCGATCGAAGCGTAGGCGTGCGCGATCTCATCGTCGCCGAAGGGGTGCAATCCGTCGAGCTGTAAGCGCACCGCCGCTGCCTGCTCCTTGCGACCCATCGGAGGCAAGTGGATCTGGCGGACGATCACGTCCTCGCGCGGCAGCGACACCGTCGCCGCCACATGCGTCATGCCGCAACCCTCGAGCAGCGCCTTGTACTCGCCGCCCCACTCCTCGGGCGAACGTGTACGAAAGCCCTCGATCGTCGCCGCCGCCTCGACCCGCACGCCAGCAGGACGCGACTTGAGGCAGACGACGAACAGATCGTCGCCGCGGATTTCAATGCCGCAACCCGAGCCGATGCGCGTGAGAGATTCGAAGATCATTTTCGAGAACTAGAGAGACTTAGAAACCCGGCCAAAATGCTAAAAGATCGTGTCGTACCAACGGACGATGCGCACCGGATCAGGACCCTCGCCGCCGACCCGCACCCGCGCCGCCACTGAACGTGTCGCCCGATCATCGGCCGTCCTCGCCGTCGCAATAACCGTATAGGCAAGCGAGCTCGAGCTGGCGCCCAATTGGATGCCGCCCGCACCTGCGCCGCCCGCGTTAAAAAGGCCCGAGTCGCGAGGGATCGGTCCGGCGCGCCGCTGCGTGATCACTTGCTCGATGCGCGACCGATCAAGCCCGGCGGCCGCAAGCATCTCGGCCGAGGCGTAGTTGAGGTCCACCGCCCCTCCGCTGCCTTCGGTCGTCAGGTTGGCGTACAAACCGCCGATACGCCGCAATCGTCCTTGCGGATCGTCGCGCCAAGCGCCGTACAGCAAGTCCGGCGTCATTCCGGGGACTACCAATAGCTCCTCCAACTCTTCGATAGACGCGGAGGAAGAGGAAAAAGTCGAAGAGTCGGCCCGATTCCCCGAAGGAGGAGCGGCAGCCTGATCGCGTCCCCGCCCCCGACGCTGGGTGCGGTAGGCGACAATACCCGCCGCCAGGCCTGAAGCCGCGCCCGGATCGACTCCCATCGCTCCCAGCAATCGGCCTATCGCTTGGGGAGGGGCGTTGTTGACGTTGAGCTTGCCGCTTTCGCCGACGATCTCAACTTCGACCGTGCCGGTCGGGAACTGAAACAGGAAATAGGATTGGCCCGGCAAGAAGCCTTGCGCGGGGTTGTCGGCACGGCCTCGGCGCGCCATGCGCTGTGCCGCCGCCTCAACGCCCCCGCGCGCTAGATAATAGGCGCGGGCGCCGTCGATGTTCAACGACGCACGGTCAAATTCCGCCCGCACGCCGCGCGAGAGAGCGAAGGCGATCGCCGTCAACGCGATCGAAAGCCAGAGCACCGCCAACAGCGCGCTGCCGCGTCTTGGGTCGCGCCTCCTCATCGGTTCATTCCCGCGGGAGACTGGTCGATGAAAGGCAGCGGCCGTCCCCAAGCATCAACACGAGAGCCTCCTTCGTCAGGCGGCACGTACTTCGCCGGCAGCGCCGCGGTGATCGTCGTCGGCATCAGGCGAGCGCTGGTTCCAGTCGGAGCCATCTCAATTCGCACCGCCTCCGGAATCTGACGAACGTCGTCCCACAGCGGAAGCCACACAGCCGCCTCGCCGGCCCGCCGAGGCGCACGCAAGTAGGAGAACGTGCACCGTGCAAGCTTGTCGGCAATAATCAGCGTGTCGGGACGCGGCCGGACCGGTGCAAAAAGCATACGCACGCCGCTGCCGTTCGCCAGCGGAGCCGAACCGACGATCCAAGAGCCCACCGAGCGCGGCCCCATGTAAAAGGACTCGGTCAGCAACAGCCGTAACCCTTCGTCGGTACGGCCTAGCGAGAGCTCGACCGCGCGCAAGCCGCCGCGCACGCCCTCGCGCCAGGAGTATGAGGTAACGAAGCGCATCACCTCCGGCTCCCCTTGGAAGAACGGCCCGCGCGGCGCGCTCACGCCCGGCGGCGGCTCGGCCTGAATGGGCACCACGCCGGCCAACTGCGAGTGGAGTATCTGGTTGGCGTTGGCGATGCGGCGATCCTGCGTCAACGCCTCCCGCGCGCCGCGCCAAGAGCCGGCGCCGATCTGCAACGACGTCGTCATCGCAACGGCAAGCAATCCAAGCAGCGCAATCGAAACGAGAATCTCGACCAGCGTCATACCGGCCCGGGCGCCGCGTCGTAGCCGAGCACGGCTCATGGGAACAACGTCCCCCGCGGTCGGGCCGCCGGAGAGCCTGTGGGACGCCGCATTCGCCGCAGGCTCTCGATTTCTACTTGCCGTTCACGGCCGTCACGCATCCAGATGACCCTTAGCAGGACGTGAACGAGGATAGATTGACTGCGCTGTCCCTCGCCGCTCTCAAACGGACGCGTCAGCGCTTCCCAACGCCAGTCGGACTCGATCGGCCCCCCGAGCCGCTCGCCCAACGGCAACGGATCGGCAGTAAGCAGCTCGTTCATCTTGGTGCGAGCCAGCATCGCGGCATGATCGTAGTCGGCCACATGCGAAGCGTTCGAAAGAGACTGTGTAACAAGCGACAACAAGCCGACCACAGCCATACCCATGATGGCCGTGGCAACCACCAGCTCGATCAGCGAAAAGCCTGCTCGAGCACTACTCGCCATTCCACTCCTCCGGCATCCCAGTAAACACATCGATCTTTAAGCCGGCGCGCACTCCGCCGGGCGACTCAAACGCCGCCTCAAACTGCGGCGAAGGCATACCGGGATAGACGACATAACTGCGCAGCTCTTTCGGCTCAACCATCCTCACACCCTCCGACGGCGTAAGCGATTCGCGCCAATCCGACTCAGCGCCGACAGCCCGCAACTCGTTCTTCTTCGGGTCCGCGGTCACCTGAACGGGCAGTTGTGAGCGATCCGCGCGAAGTCGGGCGTTCGCCCAAAAAATTGCGGCCTGATCGACGCTGGAGCGCAAGCGAACACCCTCGAGCCCTGACGAAAAACTAGGATAGGAGATCGCAGCCATCAGCCCGATCACCGCCAGCGCAACCATCATCTCAACGAGGGTGACGCCGGAGCGGCGTCCCTGACGCCGGTAAACCGTGAACCGTGAACCGTGAACCGGCGCTTTTGTCCCCGTGCGCATAGGTCGAAGGCTATCGAGCAATCCTAGGATCCGCCTCAGGCGGCCAAGACGGCTCACGGCTAACCGTTCACCGTTCACAGAATCACTTCCAACTCACGATGTCTTCGTTCGTCCCTTCGCCGCCGGGCTGTCCGTCGGCGCCGTAGCAGAGCACTTCCGGCTCAGACGGACGATGCTCACCCGGAAAACGATAGACATAGGGGTTGCCCCAGGGGTCAAGCGGAATCTCTTTTGTGAGGTAGTCGCTCAATACGGTGAGCGCCTGATCCTGCGTCGGGTAGCGGCCGTTGTCGATGTTGTAACGCTGCAGCGCCGACATCAGAGCCTCGATCTGAGTCTTCGCCGCTGTCTGCCGGCCCTGGTCGAGAGCGGGCCCCAATCGCTGCCAAGCCACCGCCGAAAACAGGGCGATGATCGTGATCACGACCAGCATCTCGATCAGCGTGATGCCGGCGCGTTTGTTTCTTCTATCCCTCATGTCGTTTCCCCTTCACATGACCAATTGAACAGTGAACCGTGAGCCCCTCACATCGCTAGTTGGTTAATACTCGTGATCGCCAGGAGCACACTCAAAATCATAGCGCCGACGACGACCCCCAAGGCCAAGATCACAATCGGCTCGAACAACGCCGTGAAGCGCTTGATCGCCTCGCGCGTGTCCTTGTCGTAGATCTCCGCCATGCGCTCAAACATCATGTCGAGATGGCCGGTCTCCTCGCCGACAGTAAGCAGATGGCCGGCAAGCGCGGGAAACTGTCCCGTTCTCTTGAGCGGCGCGGCGACGCCTTCGCCTCGCTTAACGCCCTTGGCGACTTGGTCCAGCGCGCCCGCCAACAGCCGGTTCGACAAGATGCCCTTGCTGATGGTCAACGCCTGCACCAGCGGCACGGTGTTGGCCACCAGCGTTGCCATCGCGCGCGCGAAGCGCGCCGTGTCGGCCTTGAGCAGCGCGTCTCCCAGCACCGGGATGCGAAGTTGGAAACGATTCCATCTCAGCCGTCCTTCGGGAGTGCCGACGTAGTAACGCAGCCCGGCCACGATCGCGACCAAGGCGCCCAGCGCGAGAAAGCCGTAGGATTGCACCGCCTCTGAAAGCGCCAGCAGAATCGCCATCGGCAGCGGCATCGCCAGGCTCGATTGCGTGAAAGCCTCGGCAAAGCTCGGTATCACAAACCGCAGCAGTACAAAGATCGAACCGGCGCCGACGACGGCCAGCAGCGCAGGATAAGTCAGCGAGCTAACGATGTAGGAGCGCAACTCGTCGCGCTGCACCTCGAACTCGGCCAGTCGATCCATGACCAACGGCAACGTGCCCGAGACCTCGCCGGCGCGCACCATATTTACGTAGAGGTCCGAGAAAACCTCGGGGTGTCCCGAGAGCGTTTCGGCGAACGACTTGCCGCCGCGCAACGTGCGCTGCATCTGCTGCACGACCGTGCGAAAGTCGTCCTTTTCGGTAAGCTCGACGGTGATTGAAAGTGCACGGTCGAGCGGAACGCCGGCGTTGAGCAGCGTAGCGGTCTCTTGCGTGAAGTGCAGAACTTCGGCGGCGCGCCGGCGGCGAAACTTCGGCAGCGAGAAGGAGAATCCCGTCGGCTTCGAATCCCCAACGAAAATCGGCGTCAGCCCTTGGCGCTGAAGCTCGCGCGTCGCCAGGCGATCGTCCTCGGCGACGAGAGTGCCGGCCCGAGCAGAGCCGTCGGCAGCCATTGCCTTGTAGTGGAAAGTTGCCATGCTAGCGAGCCCCGAAGGGGGGACGTCCCGATAGCGCCGGAGCGGCGCCATGACGGCAGCCCGGGGCGCAAGGCCTGGGAAGAGGGAGCACCGAATCATGACAAGCCCCGGAGAGGCGCCATAGGCGTAGCCTGGGGCGCAAGCCCCGGAGGGGCGCCATAGCCGTAGCCCGGGGCGCAAGCCCCGGGGCAAACGATCGCCCCGCCACGTGGCGAGCCCCGGAGGGGCGCCATAGACCGCGGCATGCCGCCCCTCCGGGGCTCACCGGAAAGGGGCCGCCATTCGACCGTACCCGGGGCTCGCGCCCCGGGCTACGGCTATTCCGCCCTTCCGGGGCTCCACAAACGCTCATTCTCAAACTCGATCTCATTCCTTTTGAGCAGCGAAACAAACTCATCCTCAAAGCTCGTTCTCTTATGCCGCTTCTCTTGCCCTTCGACATAGGAGCACACCGCCTCACGATTCGACTCGCTAACGCTAAACGCCGCATACCCAGCCTGCCAACCCAAGTGCGGACTGAACTTCTCGCGAATCCAACGCGAAGAATTCGCCTTCAAGAACCGCATCAGATCGGAGACGGACAACACCGGCGGCAGCGCGAATAGAAGATGCACATGATCTAGCCCGCCGCCAATTGCCAAGGGCCGACAACCTTTCTCCTTCAACAGCTCCGCAAGATACCGATACAGCTCGTCTCGAACCGCGGCATCCAAATCCTTCGCCCGATTCCTCGTCGAAAACACGACATGAATCAACAGCTTCGAGTACGTATCACTCATCAACGCCCAAGCCCCGGAGGGGCGGCACATCGACCCCGGACACGCGATCCGCCCATTCAATCAACTCCTTCTTCCATTTCGCGTTTCGAGTGCGGTGCAACCATAGCGAGATCAGCTTGTCGGACCCTTCTCGCAGGGCTTCAATGGCCTCCAAAGTTCGCAGTCCGAGAAAACCGGTACCGTAGTCGGCCACGACGTAGAGCTTGAGCCGCTGGTCGGCCCGCCTCCATTCCCACGCTTCTGCGCAATACCACCATTCCGAGGGAAACGCTAGGACGCTCGGGCCGTCCCACCCGCGGCGCCGCAACATCTCCTCTACGTCGGGCTTGTGCCAGGGCTTCAACGCCATCCGGGTCACCATTCACGGACTCAGAACTCCTGCGTAACCCGAATCACTTCCTCCATCGTCGTCTCACCGCGCTCGATCTTCTCCCAGCCGTCCTCTCGCAAGTTCCGCATGCCGTGCCGACGCGCCGCCTCGGTCAACACCCCTGCATCGACGTTCTTCATCACCAGTTCGCGAATCTCCTCGTTCAACTCCATCAGCTCAAAGATGCCCTTGCGGCCGCGATAGCCCGTGCCGCGACACTTTTCGCAGCCCGCGCCGCGATAGGTCGTGATACGCCGCCCCTCTGGCGTCGCCACCATCTCGTCGCCCACGCGGCACTGCTCGCAGATCGTACGCACCAGCCGCTGCGCCAGCACCGCCACCACCGACGACGTAATCAGGTAATTCTCGACGCCCATGTCGGTAAGCCGCGTCACCGCGCTCGGCGCGTCGTTTGTATGCAAGGTCGAGTAGACGAAGTGGCCCGTCAACGCCGAGCGAATGGCGACGTCGGCCGTCTCGCGGTCGCGAATCTCGCCAACCATGATCACATCAGGGTCCTGACGCACGATGTGGCGCAACCCCGCCGCGAACGTCAGCCCAATCTGCGAGTTCACGTGGATCTGGTTAATCCCGTCCATCTGATACTCGACCGGGTCCTCGATCGTGATTATCTTTTTATCCGTTCCGTTGATTCGCTTGAGGGCTGAGTACAACGTCGTCGACTTGCCGCTGCCGGTAGGCCCGGTCACCAAGAAAATGCCGTGCGGAAGCGAAGTAAAAAACTCCATCCGCCCGAGCATGTGATCGTCGAACCCCAATCGCGTCAGCTCGTAAAAATCCGTCGCGCTGCGATCGAGCAACCGCATCACGACGCTCTCGCCCCACAACGTCGGCAGCGTCGAAACGCGCAGGTCGACGTCGTGGCCCATCACCTTGATCTGAATCCGGCCGTCTTGAGGCAGTCGGCGCTCGGCGATGTTAAGCTTCGCCATCAGCTTGAGCCGTGAGGTCACCGCCGCGCGCAGTTCTCTCGCCGGCGGCTCCTGCTCCTGCAATACGCCGTCGATGCGGAATCGGATGCGGAAGTCTTTTTCAAACGGCTCGACGTGAATATCGCTCGAGCGCTGATCGAGCGCTTGCGCGATCAGCGTGTTGACGTAGCGTATGACCGGCGCTTCACTCGCCATGTCGCGCAGATGCTCGATCTGCGCCGCGTCGTCGGCGTCGAAGCCTCCGAACTCGTCCTTCTTCTCTTCTTCCTCTTCGCCGAAGGCTCGATCGATTGCATCGACAATATCCCGCTCGGCAGCGAGCCCCGCCTCGACGTCGCAAGACGTAAAACGCCGGATCGTGGCGACCGTCTCGAAATCAAGCGGGTCGGCCATCGCCACCCGCAACGTCGAGCCGTCGAGCATCAGCGGCACGAAGAGATAGCGCCGCATATAGCGCGGCGTCAGCCGTTCGAGCGCAGGCAGAGCCTCCGGGAAATCCTCAGCCGCCAGCAGAGGAACATCAAGCTGCTCGGCCAAGGTCGCCAAGATGTCGCGAGGCGCCACGAAGCCGAGGTCGATCAGAATCCGCCCGATCTTATCGTCGCGCTCCTTCTGCAGCTCAAGCGCGCGCTCGAGGTCATCGGCGTCAAGCAGCCCCTTGGCGATCAGCATGTCGCCGAGGCGGCCGCGCGGCGCCGGGCCCCCGGCCGGTTGATCGGCGATCGGTTGATCAGTTGATCCGATGGAAGCGTCGCTCATGTGTCTTGCTCGTAGGCGGTGAGCGGTAGAGCCGCCGTGCATGTTGAGGCTCTTCGGCTCACCGTTCACGGTGCACTGTTTTCAGAAATACCCAACCTCAATTTGCTGCTTCAGATCCGCCGCCGGCATTCCCGCTCGCCCCTGGTCGAGGACCTGCTTCACCGCTCCCATCACGAGCTGCGAGGGCAGCCGCGTCAGATCTTCCCAGCCGAAGTGAAACAACGACACCGCCAGGGTCACCGTCTCCTCGACGGGCAACAGCGTCAGTTTGGCTGATTCCTCGATGAGAATCTCGCGCGCCTTCTGTTCGAGCGTTTCCAGCCTCTGCCGCTTACGAATGTTGAGCTGCCGCTTTTCCTCTTCCGAGTAGGACTGACGAAACGGGCTCAGACCGGCGATCGGCGACAGGTTGAGTTCCAGGGTAAAGACCGTCCCGTGACCCTTAAGGTAGAAGCCGCGCGTCGTACCGAGCATCGCCATCGGCGTCGCGTCACGCACGTCCCGAAAGCGCCGATCGATGGAGCGCTCGACGGCCTGCACCTCCGCGCGAATCGCCTTGTCGGAGGCCAAGGCCTCCGCAGCGCTCGCCGTAGGGGCCCACAACGCGGCCAGCATCACAACGCAAAGGAACCTCATTGCCGCACCGCCGCCATGCCGCCGTACCCGAACCCTTTCTCAACCTGGTCGAGACGATTCTTGTACCAGTGAAACCATGCTTCACTGTCTGCGCGCACTTCCGCCAGCGCAGTCTCGCGCCGAGTCGCCTCGTTCGCCTCACTCGAGCGCACCAGTTGCGCGAACGCCTCCCGTTGCCTCTGCTCTGAGGCAGCGAGCGCCTCAAGCACCACCGCCCGAACCTGAGCCTCGTCCAACCCGCCCGCGGCCGGAGCCGCCTCAACCGAGGGAGGCGGCGCACCAAACGAAAGAGTCCAGCCCTGCTCGCCGCCGCGAACGACCGGCTCGGTCGCCCAGAGGCCGCCGAAAAGCACAGCTATTACTAGGGCGGCTCCAAAAGCAGGCTGCATTGAGCTCGCCCACATCCGCCGCCACAGCCCAGCCGGCCGGCTCGGCTCAAAGATCTTGTCCGAAACAAAGGCGATCCGCCGCGGCGGCTCTTCCTCGGTCGCCGAACGCAATGATCCCAGCGTCGCGCTCATCCGTTCAAGCTGCTCGCGCGCTTCGGGCGCTCCTTCGAGCCATCTCTCCATCGCCTCGTTCTCAGCAGCCTTGAGCTCGCCCAGCGCGTAGTCGCGCAAATCGTAAGGAGCTTTCTGCATCGTTCGCCTCCTAGACGCCTAGGTCGCCCAGCCCCTCCGGGCCGGCGCAAGCGCCTCCTGCAATGTCTCGAAGCCGGTGTAAACACGCGACTTCACCGTCGAGAGCGGCGTATCGGTGATCTCGGCTATCTCGTGAAACTTGAAGCCGTAGTACACCTTCAGCACAACCGCCTCCCGCTGCTCGTCCGGGAGCGTCCGAAGCGCCTGCTCCACAGCCACGGTCAGATCCGCCCGGTTGACCAGCGATCTCGACGGCCCCGTCGTCTCCGCCGATCCCTCGCCCGGGTCCACGTCCGAATATTCCATCCGGCCCCGGCGATAGTGCGAGATCGTCTCGTTGCGCGCAATCCGAAACAACCACTGAGGGAAACGTTCCAGATCGGCAAGCTTGGCGAGCCCCCGATAAGCCTTCAGGAAGGTCTCTTGGCTCAAATCGAGGGCGTCTTCTCGGTTACCCACGGACTTCAGCAGGTAGTTATAGATCTTTTTTTCCCAACGAGATACAAGAACGTTGTAGGCGTCAACGTCGCCGTCGCACGCCCGAGGGATCAGATCCCGGTCCTCGATTTCGCGGAAGATCAACTAGTCTGCCGTCCGTTTTCTAAGACGCCCCAGGGGGGCAAAAAGTCGAGCCGCCGCGAAAGCGTTCACTTGCGACTGCAACCCCCTCAGTTTGAGCTACTTGCGGCCAAACCGCCAGCCTAGGGCAAATTTTTTCTGCAGCCAAGCCAAAAAAAACCGTTGCTCGCCCGTCCTAACTAGTGAAGACAGAAAAGCTATAAAGCTGCCATCTGCTTCTCCTTGCGAACCCACAAGAGATTGCGGCGGGGGTCAAAAGCCCTCGCCGCTTTTCTTTTTCCCCTAGTTGGTGCGTGCTTCGCCCCCGTGAGCGGCAAGCCCCCCAGCCCCGCCTCAGTTCACCCAGCCGCCGTCGTTGCGATCACGTTTCTTCATGTAAACCTGGAACCGGCGTTGCGCTCGGCGCAGCTTCCACTTGCGATAGGAGGCGATCCAGTCGATGTTTAAGAACTCCGGGCGCCGCCGCAAATAGATCCAACCGAAGAGCATCCCGCCCAAATGCGCTACGTGCGCCACGTTGTCCCCCGAGGCGCCGAGAGTCATCAAGAACGACATCCCGCCCAGGATCATCACAAAATACTTCGCCGGGATCGGAAAGATCATGCTGAAGTAGACGGTCGTGTTGGGGTAGAGCAGCCCAAAGGCCAGCAGCACGCCGTAGATCGCGCCGGAGGCTCCGATCGTCGGGATGTCGGGGTTACCCCACAGCAGTCGCGCCGCGACATCGCAAAGCCCCGCGCCGATACCGCAGAAAAAGTAGAACTCCAAGAACTTCCGCGAACCCCAATCTCGCTCCAGATTGGCGCCGAACATCCACAACATCAGCATGTTGAAGAGGACATGCGTAAAGCCGTGAGGGCTGTGCAGGAATTGGTAGGTGAACGGCTGCCAGAGCGCACCGCGGATCACCCAGGAAGGTATCAAGCCGAAGGCGTGAAACACTCCAAGCAGCGGACTGATTTGGAAAGCCGTCGCTAAAAAGTACAGTACAAACAGCGCCGTGTTGACGATCAGCAGGCGCTTGATCGCCCACGGCACGAGCCCCCCGAACGAGGAGCCGCTCGAGCCGTAGCGGGAGTAATTAGCCATCCGCAAAGTTCCATTGTAAGAATAGCAGGGTCGACCCACAGGCCCGACGGCGCGCCGGACAACTCGAGGAGCTCGGCGAATCGCAACCGTTCAATCCTTCCCGGCAGTTCGGAGGGCGGTCTATGCTACGTTCTAGAGCGTAATGCGCTCCCCGCTGAAGCTAGGAATCATAGCCTCGGCGATCGTAGCGGCGCTTGCGGCTACCCACACAGACAGCCTCCGCTGGCGCTGGGACGTGCTGATCCTCAAGGCGGGCGGCAATCTGCCGCTGTCCTGGTCCGAGACGTTGGGCGGACTTTCACTCTGCGCCCGGGGCGATTGCAGTAGGCAACTCGTGCGGGGTGAGGTCACGCTGCTTCGCTACGAGCCCCAAAACGCGTGTCCAGTCGTATGGCGCACCCCCTACGGAGAGATGCGCAGCTTCTTCGAAGACCGCAACGTCCTGCGGCACTTCGTCGCGAGCTCGTGGATGCACGATTCGAGAGCTCCGCAAATCTCAAAGGGAGACACCGCGATAGAGATCGGAGCCTGGCTCGGCGTCTTCACTCGTTTCGCGCTTTCAAGAGGGGCCACGCTGGTCGTGGCCATCGAACCCGTTCCGCAAAATCTCGCCTGCTTCAAGCAGAACGTCGCCGCCGAGCTTGCGTCCGGCAAGGTTCACCTAGTCGAGGCCGCTGCTTGGGACAAGGCCGTTGAGGTAAACATGTCCAACGTCGGCCCCTACAATCCCGAAGGAAGCTTCAAAGGCTTCAGCGTGACGGCTGATGGGCCGCTCCAGGCGTCTGCCGTCAGAATCGACGACGTGATCGCGGAGCTTCAGCTGGGTCGGGTGGACTTCATCAACCTCGATGTCGAGGGCGGCGAGCCTCATGCGCTAGCGGGGGCCTCAGAGACCATTCGCCGCTTCAAGCCGTCGATCGTCTCCTGTATTCACCACGTGGAAGGCGACCGCGACAGAATCCCCGAGATTATCCTCGGTCTGGAGCCCCACTATCAGGTCCTCAAGACCAGCTTGCAGGGTTACTTCACCCAACCCGGAAACGGAGCCTAGCCGAGCCCCTGCGGGACGGCATCCATGGGGTCGGCTCAAGGCGTTGTACGGACGACGGCCAGCGACGAGTAGTCGCCCTTGACCGCGCCCGCCGTCCCGCTGAGAGGCAACGACAGCTCCACGTCAATGTTCTTGCAACGCGAGGCGTCGCAAGCCTGCCCTCGGACGCCGATGCGGGCCAGCCCGTCTCCGCCGCGCTTCACCTTGGCGACGAACAGCGCCGGCTCGGAGTAGCCCCAAGTGAACCAGCGCAGCTCGGGCTTCGACAAGTCGGTCGGCTCCGATTGGCGCCACGGTCCGGCGAGCTCAAGCCCGCCGCTGAGCTCTATCTCGGTTGGCGCATCGATGCCCAGCGAAGGCTTTCCGGCGAGCTTATCCTCGGCACGGAGCTTGTTGTCCATGGCATAGGTATGCCACTCGCCTGCGTGGGTCGCCTCGACGACAAGCAGATCGCCGTCGAGCTTGGCGCGATAACTCACGCACAATTCGACCTCCATGCGCACCTCGATCGGTTCGGTCCATTCGCCGGCCCATGCCTGCGGCAGGCAAGCGAGCAGCAGAGGAATCAGGATCGCCTTGCAGTCGGCGCGGGCGGGTAAAAAGATCATTTTCGAAAGCTTACCGTGATAGTCTTGAGTAACTTCATCGAACGCTCTCCGTCGCGAATCACATCAAGGCCAACGGTAACGCCAGCGGTTTTTCGCAACTTGATGTAGAGCTCAGGAGTGTCGGCGATCTCGTCCGTGGTCACGCCGTCGACGCTCACGATGATATCGCCTCTCTTCAGCTCATGGCTGCCGAACAGCGCGGCGCCGCTGTCTACGTAGCTGACCTCGCTTGCGAACCCAGCAGGCGCCAGTCCCAGCTCGGTTCTCTTCTCCTCGCTGAGCGGGCTCGATCGGAAGTAGACGCGCGGCTCAACGCTCCAGTGGCGGAAACTCAAGTCGCTGCGCCACCAAAAGCGCGGCAGCTCGATCTTGAAATCGTGCGTCGATCCCTCGCGCTCGATCGCCACCTCGATGCTCCGCGCCACGCGATCGACCTGATCGTAGGCGTGTTGCAGGTCGCCGAAAGTCCAAACCGCCCTACCGTTGAGCGCGACGATCCGATCGCCGCCCCGCATCCCCGCTTCGCCGACCGCGCCGATCGCGTCCCTGACGACTAGGCCTTTGGGCACGTCGAGATAGATACCGATCGACTTGATATTAGGCGAGCGGTACATCTGCGAGATCTTGTCGAGGACGCCTTCCCGCTGCCGCTGAACGTTCTGCAGATCGCCGATCAAGTGGCACTCCACGCAGCGCCCGCGCCCGATCGTCTGGTCGAAGAGCGCCGGAATCTCGCGCGGAAACAACGCAGCGGGACGCTCAGGCGCGGCAAACTCGCCGCGCAGATAGCGCTGGTGCAACTCCAGGCCCTGCTCTAGCGCAACCTCCATGCTGTCGAGGTCGAGATAGCTCATCGCCGACCCTTGATCGCGCCCACCGTAGCGCAGATATATCTGCTCCTCGGCGTTGACGGCAAAGTAATAGAGCGTGTTGTAGCGGTCGTAATCGTAGAGGCCGATATCGATACCGTTCATCTGCACGATGCGAGCGAGAACGTATTGGCTCAACAACTTGCCGCGGGGACTATCGGTCGAAGACAGCACAACCTGTGCGTCGAATTCACGTCCGGCCCGTCAAGGTGCGCAACGAAACTCGAGGAAGATCGGCTTCTTCGTTCGCTGCGCCTCTTCGATCGCATCAGCGTAGTTGGTATGCCAAAACAGCTCATCGGCCGCGGCGAGCGCAGGCGCCCAGAGGCAAGATGCGGCGCAGGCCAGAGCCGCGAGCGAGAGACCATGGGTTCGAGTACGCATCAGGAAAATAAAAAGACGAGGGCGCGCGGCGAGGCGTTACTCAACGAGCGTAGTCAATTGGGGCGAACCGCTGGGAGCCACGAACGACAGTGAGCGGTGCGATGTCAGGATTCTGAATACTACTGCGCTACTCTTGCACTCCTGCGAATCAGCCGCTCAACTCTCTGCGCACCGCGGCAAATTGATCCAGCGCGAAGCGCAGATCCTCCTCGCTATGAGCCGCCGAAACTTGCGTGCGGATTCGCGCCTTGCCTTGCGGCACAACCGGATAGCAAAACCCAATCACATACACTCCCTTCTCAAGCAAGGCGTCGGCGAAACGAACCGCCAGCGAGGCGTCGCCGAGCATGATCGGAACAATCGGATGCTCGCCCGGTAGCACGTCAAGGCCAATCCGTTCCAACCCTTCCCGGAACAGCCGCGTGTTTGAGCGCAGCCTGGCTCGCAGCTCCCCGCTTTCGGCAAGCAAGTCAAGCGTACGAAGCGCTGCGGCGGCAATCGGAGGCGGCACCGAGTTGGAAAACAGATAGGGCCGCGAACGCTGCCGCAGCATCGCAACCAGCTCGGCGCGGCCAGCCGTATAGCCGCCGCTCGCTCCGCCGAGCGCTTTGCCGAGCGTGCCGGTGATCAGATCGATCCGGCCCATCACGCCGAGGCTCTCGTGTGTGCCGCGTCCGTTCTCGCCGACGAAGCCAACAGCGTGCGAGTCATCAACCATCACCATCGCGTCGTAGCGCTCGGCCAGGTCGCAAATCGCAGGCAGCTTGGCCATGTAGCCGTCCATCGAAAACACGCCGTCGGTGGCGATCAGCCGCAAGCGGCTCGCACTTGCCTCTTGCAGCCTCGCCTCGAGGTCAGCCATGTCGCTGTTGCGGTAGCGTAAGCGCCTCGCCTTCGAGAGACGGATGCCGTCGATGATGCTGGCGTGGTTGAGCTCGTCGGAGATCACAGCGTCCTCGGCCCCAAGCAATGTTTCAAAAAGCCCTCCGTTGGCGTCGAAGCAAGAGGAATAGAGGATCGTGTCGTCGACGCCCAAGAACTCGCTCAGTTTGCTCTCGAGATCGGCGTGGAGCTGCTGCGTGCCGCAAATAAAGCGCACCGAAGAGAGCCCGTAGCCCCAGCGGTCGAGCGCGTCCTTGGCCGCCTCGCGTACCGCCGGATGGTTGGCCAGCCCGAGGTAATTATTAGCGCAAAGGTTGATCACCTCGCCGCCCTCGCCGACGCGAACGTGCGAGCCCTGCGGCCCTGCCAGCAGCCTCTCGGCCTTATAAAGGCCTGCCGCACGAATCTCATCGAGCTGCTTCTCGAAGTGCTGTTGAGCGCTAGAAGAGTACATTCCTCGTCCTGGGAACAGTTGCCGCCCTAACCCGCGTCCCTCCAGTCCAAGATCACCTTGCCGCAATCGCCCGCCATCATCGTCGCGAACGCCTCGGCGAAATCGCGGTAGGAATACCGATGCGTAATCACGGGCGAGACGTCGACGCCTGACTCGATCATCGTGCTCATCTTGTACCAAGTCTCATACATTTCGCGGCCGTAGACGCCTTGGATGGTCAAGCTCTTGAAAATCACGGCCGGCCAGTCGATGCCGGGCTGTTTGTCGGGAATGCCCAGCATGGCGATCTTGCCGCCGTGGCTCATGTTCGTGATCATGTCGCGCAGAGCGGCCGGGCTGCCCGACATCTCAAGCCCCACGTCGAAGCCCTCCCGCATCCCAAGCTGCTTCTGTACTTCGGGCAGCGGCGCCTCGCGCGGATCGGCCGCCACGGTCGCCCCCATCTTCTCGGCCAGCTTCAACCGATGCGCGTTCAGGTCGGTCACCACTACGTTTCGGGCGCCGGCATGACGAACCACTGGAATCGCCATCAACCCGATCGGACCGGCGCCGGTAATCAGCACATCCTCAGCCAGCACAGGAAACGTGAGCGCCGTATGAACCGCGTTGCCGAACGGATCGAAAATCGAGGCGACCTCCGGGTCGACCCTTTCGTGATGACGCCAGACGTTCGACTTCGGCATCGCGATGTATTCGGCGAACGCGCCGGGGCGATTGACTCCCGCACCGAGCGTATGCGCGCACAAGTGGCGCCGCCCGGCTTGGCAATTGCGGCAGTGTCCGCAAACGATGTGACCCTCCCCGCTCACCAGCTCGCCCGGTTCGAAGCCGCGTACATTCGAGCCTACTTGCACGATCTCGCCGACAAACTCGTGGCCGATCACCATCGGGACCGGCACGGCGCCCTGCGCCCATTCATTCCACTTCCAGATATGAACGTCGGTGCCGCAGATCCCCGTGCGGTGGACGCGGATCAGAACGTCATCTACGCCACATGCCGGCGCCGGCTCGTCGACGAGCCACAACCCGACCCCTGCCTTAGTTTTCGCGAGACATTTCATCGTAGGCTCGAATTGTCGCACGCCGGGTTCCATCACTCATCGTTTGCTAACGTGGAGACTCGCGAGGTCCCAATGTCTTTCATTCACGACGACTTTCTTCTCCACTCCGAGGCCGCTAGGCGCCTGTTCCACGACTACGCCGAGAACGAGCCGATTCTCGACTATCACTGCCATCTCCCGCCGGCCGATCTTGCCGCCGACCGCCGCTTCGCGAATCTTTTTGAGCCCTGGCTAGAGGGTGACCACTACAAGTGGCGGGCTATGCGGGCCAATGGCGTTGAAGAGCGCCTCTGCACCGGCGACGCTGACCCGAAAGACAAATTCCTCGCCTGGGCGCGCACCATGCCCCACACGCTGCGCAACCCGCTCTATCACTGGAGTTGCCTCGAGCTCAAACGCTATTTCGGCATCGACGACCTGCTCGACGAATCGAATGCCGAATCCGTCTGGGACCGCGCTAACGCCCAGTTGGCCGGAGACGATCTCACCACCCAAGGAATTCTAAAGAAGTTTGACGTGCGAGCTGTTTGCACAACCGACGACCCAACTGACGATCTTGCGCCGCACCAAACGCTCGCCGCCTCCGACTGCACGACCAGAGTCTATCCAGCGTTCCGTCCCGATAAAGCGCTGCGCGTCGACCAGCCCGAAGCCTTCAACGCTTGGTGCGACAAACTGACCGCCGCGAGCAACATAGAGGCGTCGAGCTACCAGGCCTTCTTGGACGCGATCCGCCAACGCCACGATTTCTTCCACCAGATCGGCGGCCGCCTTTCCGACCACGGCATCGACGCCTGCTTCGCCGACTTCCCCTCCGACGCCGAAGCCGCCCGGATCTTCGACAAGGCCCGCTCTGGCCAAGCCGCGACTCCAGACGAGCATCGCGCCTTCGCCTCGGCAATGATGCTCTACTTCGGTCGTCTCGACGCCGAGAAGGGCTGGACCAAACAGCTCCACGTCGGCGCCTTGCGCAGTGTCTCGACGCAGATGCTCGCCCAGGTCGGACCCGACACCGGCTTCGACTCGATCGGCGACTTCCCGCAGGTCGTGGCGCTCGGGCGTTACCTCGACCGCCTCGAGCAAGAAGACGCCTTGCCCAAGATGATCGTCTACAACAACAATCCCGTAGACAACTACGCCCTCGCGACGATGATGGGTAACTTCCAGGACGGCAAGACGCCCGGCAAGATGCAGTTCGGCAGCGGGTGGTGGTACCTCGATCAAAAAGAAGCGATGGAGTGGCAGCTCAACACGCTCTCGAACGTCGGCCTGCTTTCGCGCTTCGTCGGCATGCTCACCGACTCACGATCGTTCATGTCCTACCCGCGTCATGAGTACTTCCGCCGCGTGCTCTGCAACCTGCTCGGGACCGACATCGAGAACGGCGAGCTGCCCGCCGACTACGATCTCGTAGGCGGCATAGCCCGCGACATCAGCTTCGCCAACGCCAAGAACTACCTAGGGCTCGCGCTCGACTAGACGGGCAACGTACGCTAAGCTGTCGCTTCCGGCTGCGTCATGCCCGAAAAAAATCACGTTCGCCTAACACTCGCCGGTTTGGCGGCGGTCACCCTGCTGATCGCCGCACTCACTCTCTCGGCTCGTCAACAAGTCAGCGACAAGATCGTGCTCAAGCTCGCGCACGGCCTCGACGTCGAGCACCCCGTGCACCTCGGCATGGTCTATATGGCCGAGCGCCTCGCCGCAAAGACCGACGGTCGCGCGACCATCGAGATCTTCCCTAGCGAACAACTCGGCTCCGAGCGCGAATACCTGGAGCAAGTCCAGCTCGGCTGCATCGATATGGCCAAGTCCTCGGCCGCCGCGCTCGAACAGTTTGTTCCCGAGATGGCAGTTTTCGGGGTGCCCTACGTCTTTCGCGACTCCGACCACTACTGGAAAACAATCGACAGCCCGACCGGCCGCGAAATTCTAGCCGCCGGCGAAGGGGTCGGCTTCCAAGGCCTCTGCTACTACGACGCCGGCGCCCGCAGCTTCTACGTCAAAGACAAGCCGATCCGCAAACCCGCCGACCTGCTCGACATGAAGATCCGCGTGCAGCAGAGCAAGACCGCCATGGAGATGGTCGAGGCCCTTGGCGGCGCACCGACTCCCATCCCTTGGGGCGAGCTCTACACCGCCTTGCAGCAAGGTGTCGTAGACGGAGCGGAGAACAACCCGCCCAGCTTCTACACCTCGCGCCACTGGGAAGTCTGCAAGTACTACACCCTCGACGAACACGCGCTCGTCCCCGACGTACTGCTGATGAGCCGCGCGGTTTGGGAACGCTTGCCCGATTTCGCCCGACAGGCGCTCACTGAAGCCGTGGCCGAGAGCGCCGCATACCAAAAGGACCTCTGGTCTAGGATGACCGATGAAGCGCTCGAAAAAGTGCAAGCGGCCGGCGTCGAGGTCATTCGCCCCGAGAAGGCCGCGTTCGCCGAGCAGGTCGCCGAGCTTCATCGCGGCTATGAAGGAACGCTCGTGGGAGACCTAATCGCTCGCATCCGCGCGATCGAGTAGGACCATGGCGGATCTCCGGCAGGTTAAGGATGGCTTGGTCCGAATTCTCGAATATGCGGTGATATTCGCCATGGGCGCCTTGGTCGTAGATGTCGTCTGGCAGGTCTTCACGCGTTATGTCCTCGGCCGCCAAAGCTCCTGGACCGAAGAGCTGGCCACAATTCTACTGATGTGGGGGGCCTTGCTCGGCGCAGCCGTCGGTTTCGCACGCAAGGCGCACCTAGGCGTCGACTATCTGGTGAAGAAACTCGACCCTGCCTCGCAACGCGTCGTGGCTCTCTACGTTCACCTCGCGAGCGCGCTGTTCGGCGTCGTAATGAGCTGGGGCGGCTGGATGGTGGTCTCCGGCACCTTGGCGACCAATCAGGTCTCACCGGCGCTTGGGCTCAAAATGGGCCACGTTTATTTGGCAGTGCCGATCAGCGGCCTTTTCGTTCTGCTCTTCGCCGCAGAGTCGTTTCTCGAAGACTGGGCGCGCGGGGCCGACGAACTCTAAGCCGCCATGGAAGCGCTCGCCGTTCTCATCCTCTGCTTTGCCTTCTTGCTGGCGATTCACGCGCCGATCGCAGTTGCCATCGGGCTTTCGACTTTCTTTGCGATTCTCGCCGTCGGCAACACGCCGCCCGCAACGATCGTGGCTCAGCGGATGGCCACGGGCATCGACAGCTTCTCGCTGCTGGCGATTCCGTTCTTCATCCTCTCCGGACAGTTGATGGGCCGCGGCGGCATGGCCAAGCGACTCATCGATTTCGCGGCCGCCCTCGTCGGGCGCTTTCAAGGCGGGCTCGGCTACGTCAACGTGCTCACCTGCATGCTCTTCGGATCCATCTCGGGATCGGCGGCAGCGGCGGTGTCGTCGGTCGGCGGTTTCATGATCCCCGAGATGAACCGCAAGGGCTACGACAAGAACTTCAACGTAGCGGTCACCACAACTGCCGCAACGACCGGGCTGATGATCCCGCCCAGCAACATCATGATCGTCTACGCGCTCGCCTCAGGCGGCGTATCGATCGCGGCGATGTTCCTAGCCGGAGTCTTGCCAGGGGTTGTCTTCGGCCTGCTGCTGATGCTCGTCAGCGGATTCTTGAGCGCCAAACGCGGCTATGGAGCCGGCGAGGCGGCCCCGGCGGCGCAGGTCCTCAAGTCGTTCGGCCAAGCCGTGCTGAGCTTGTTCTTAGTAGTGATCGTGCTCGGCGGCATCTTGGGCGGTGTCTTTACCGCCACCGAGGCGGCCGCGGTGGCGGTTGTCTACGCGCTGATCCTGGGCATGGCGGTCTATCGCGAAATCGGCTGGAGCGACCTGCCTGACATTCTGCTCCAGAGCGGCATCACGACCGGAGTTGTTTTCTTGCTGATCGGGACATCCTCGGCGATGTCATGGATCCTGGCCTACGAGAACGTGCCGCAAACCGCCAGCGCGGCGTTGCTCGCGCTCTCCGACAACCCCGCCGTCATCCTACTGATCATCAACGCGATCCTGCTCGCGGTCGGCGTCTTCATGGACATGACGCCGGCGGTGCTCATCTTCACCCCAATCTTCCTGCCGGTAGCAACAAGCCTAGGAATGCACCCCGTGCATTTCGGCATGGTCATGATCGCCAACCTCTGTATCGGGCTCTGCACCCCGCCGGTGGGTACCTGCCTCTTCGTAGGCTGCGGCGTGGGCAAGACGACAATAGCGGAGGCCACTGGGGCCCTACTGCCGTTCTTCGGGGCTATGCTTATAGCCCTGGCGGCAACGAGCTTCCTGCCCGAGCTCTCGCTCTGGCTGCCGAGACTAAGCGGTCTGATCGATTAGGTAGCGCCGCGACGCCTACGGCTGCGACGGTTGCGGCTCTTCCGCTTCCTCGCCCGCTTCCTCACCAAAGTCGATGTCCGACTCGGTGTGGAATACGCTCGACGAAGCCGTGAACTTGCGGTAGCCGAGGAACTCGAGACGGTTGTTCGAGCAGGACCGCCGGAGGCGTCGGCAGCCGAGGCTCTCGGATGCAACCGGCAACAGGTAATCCTCGTCAGCGATCTTCACCGTGCCGTAATCGACGGTTTGCTCAATGGAGCGTATCGGAAAATCATAGGGCAGATTCACCGCCCGGCTTTCGACCCGGAGCGCTCGTCCGGTTTCCGTTTCAATCCAAACCGCGCCGCGATACTCCGCGGTCGTCTGCCTGCCGTCGGCCCCGATCCTCCACCTCGAGCGCTCCTTACGCACATGATAGTCGTAGATGTGCGCCGCCCTTCCTTGCTCGGTCGACTCCTCCCGAAACTCAAATTCCGCCTCTGTTCCCATCGAGAAGAGATTGCGCAGCGTCGTTCCGTACTCGCCCGTTGACCAAGCGCCGGAGAGCTGGCTCATCTCGCTCACCGCGCCCTCCCCCTCGATTCGAATGTTGCGGTAACTCTCCTCGCCGTCGAGATAGAGCAGCTCAGCTTCGACCACGTCCTCCTTACGCCAACTCTTGCCGAGATCTGCGCTCTCAAAGCGCGACATCCGCTGATCGCAGATGAAATCCGGCAGGCCCTTCGCGAAGTCTCGGGCAGCCTCCATGGCCTTGACGATGATCGGATCCGAATGCATCGGAGGAGGCGGAGTGAAGTCGTCGAACGCCGCGTCATTGGCGGCTTCTGTGGCTTCAGCGGCCTCAGCCGCTTCAGCCGCTGCGGCAGCTCGCGCCGCGGCCTCCGCCCTGGCTTCCGCACCGAACTCGGGATCGTCCACGAATTCCGGCTCCGAACCTTGACCGGGCCGGCTGCGCCGTAGCACCGGTCGCTGCGCATCCTCGTCTTCGATCGGATCGATCGGATCGATCGGTTCGATCGCGTCACCGCCTCGACGCAGCACCGGCCGCCGCGGATCTTCATCTGCGAGCGGTTCGATTGCGCCATAGTCGGTCATCTCTTCGGGAACGGAGGCCGGCGCGGACGGAGCCGAGGGAATGCTGTCCGCAGTTTCTTGAATCCGCTCGACGCGCAACGCCTGATAGCTGCCGCGGCCGGCAGGGAGTCCCTCGATTCGCAACACGTCGCCGGGTCGCAGCGCGGAGCGATACGTCGCGAAGACGGTGCGCTCGTTGATTCTGAAGACGATGATGCCCGAGCTCGAGTTGAGCTCGATCCGGTCCGACCCAGCTCTCACCATGTCTCCGGTCAGTACCGACCGGCTCGCCGGCGCCGCTGGCTTCGGCCGCGGCGCTCTTCCCAACGGCCCCGCCGTCTGGGCAAGCAGGGAGGCGGCCCCAAGCAAAACCGCCGCCGCCGACACTGTGGCTCGCCGCATCACCCTCTAACTGTGCATGACGCGCAACCATTGCGCAAGGTTGCCCGTCTCTCGGATGCCGCCTCGCTGAGAATGGCCTTCCGGCTCATCGAAGTGGCGGGGGTTTTCCGTGCGGCGTGCGACTCTAGTCTTCGAGGAGTGTTGATTGGAGGCGGCGCCGACTCAAACGCAAACGAGCCCAAAGCCCGACCCGGTCGGAGAGGAAGACGCGAAGCTGGTCTCCGCCGTCTTGCGCCGAGACCGCAAGGCGGCCGCCGAGTTCGTCGAACGCTTTAGCGATCCGCTCTTCGGATATCTCCGGCGTCGGTTGGTTCCGCGCGCCGAGTTGGCCGAGGACTTGCTCCAAGACGTTTTCCTCACGGCGTTCGATTCGTTACCGCGGTTGCGCCAGCCTAGCATGCTGCGCTCTTGGCTCTTCGGCATCGCCCGCCACAAGGTGGAAGATCACTATCGCAGCCTACTCCGTGAGCCTGAATCGTTTGACGACGAAGGCCCCGGCCAGGTTGAAGCAGCCGCTCTTGAGCCGCTGTTCGACGAAACCATCGATCGCGAGCGGCTTCATGCCCGAGCCCGCGACGTACTAGCCTCTCTCCCGGAGCGATATGCGAGCGTTTTGCTCTGGCGCTATTGGGAGAAACGTAGTGCTATGGAGATGGCGCAGAAAAGCGGCCGCAGCGTGAAAGCGATTGAACGACTTCTGGCCCGGGCCAGGGCCCAGTTCAAAAGGAGGTGGGATGAGCAATCCGCTTGAGAGAGACCCGATTGAGAGTCTGGCGGATCTTGTCGAGGACTCCTCCTCCCGGAGTGTGGACCGGGCGCCGTCGGCTCTGAAGTCGCGAATCTATTCGACGCTGGTCCGGAAGCAGCAAACCCAAGGCCCGCTAGCGCCGCTTCCGCAGACCAAGGCCGCCGGATACGAGCTCTGCGTCTTCGAGGACTTGGTCCAAATCGCGCCGGTCGGCGAGCATCTGCAGTCGTTCAATTGCTGCAGCGTCTGCCACGCCCGCGTCGTCGCTGAGCGTTTCGAAGAGCCGCCGATCTGGTGGCCCGGTTGTCCTTACGTGAGATTCCAGAAAGGCTGAGCGTGCAGGTCAGTCAGAACGTCTTCGTGATCCCGACGAGATTCTGAAAGTTCGCCAACCTCCGCGTTCCGGGCGGCGTCAGCACTTTGCTGATCGGATTACCGCGAAGCGTTTCGCTGAAGCTGTAGCGAAACGCCCACCCCTCGCCTATGAAGATATCAACGCCGACCGCGGAGCGAATGGCAAGGCCCGCCGAATCAATCTTTCCCGGAGCCTCAAACGGCAGCTCGCTCTCATTCACGATACGGCCTGGGTCGCTTGAGACTTGGACGAGACCCACTCCTACAGTGAGGTAAGGGCGGATACGTCTCTTGCGGTTGCGCACGTAGACCATCAGTTCGCCGATCGCGCTGTGGATCGTCGCCTTCCGCTCTTGCTCGTAGAATCGAAGCTCGGAGTCGGCAGTCCGCGACGAGGTCAGCAGCAGAGACGTCTGGTTCCACAGGTAGCTTCCCTGGAAGCTCACGTACTCGGCCATGTGGCGGCCGAAGTAGAAACCCGCCGTCGCGGAATTCTCGGGCTTGTAAAGCGAAACCTCGACGAGTTCAGGCCCCGTAATCGAGCGCCCGTCCGCCGAGATCGCTGAGATCCCTCCCCAGGCCCCGACAAAATAGTCGGCGTCCGCGGCGAACTGACCCGCCGCCGAGCCAGCAGCCCCCAGCGCACAGGCAACAACTGTAACGACAATCCGAAACGGCCTAAAAAGGAGGGTCAACCGATCAGTTTACACCGGCGGCGAGGGGGATCGATGCCGCAACCCCGACTCACCCAAGAGTAGACTCCGCCCCTCAAGCGCGGAGCGAGCTAAAAAGCTCAAGAGTTAAGGAGAAACCACTGTTATGTTCCCTCGTCTCTCGCCTAGTACCCTTGCCGTCCCTCTGCTCGCGGCCTTCGCCTTCGCCGCGTTCGCTCCGGCGGGCCAGGCCCAGCTCACCGGAAAATACCGCGTGACGATCACCAATCTTACGCGCGGCCAGATCCTCGCGCCCGCCGTCGTGGCAACTCACAAGACCTCCGCCGAGCCGCTCTTCGTCCCCGGAATGCCCGCGAGCGCAGAACTCGCCCAACTAGCTGAGGACGCCGTGAACCAGCCTCTGGTCGACAAGCTGACCGCCGATCCCGACGTCATGGACGTCGAGACAATCCTTGGCGCCGGCGGGCCGATCATGCCCGGCGAATCCGCCTCGGTCGACATCAACTTCCTGTTCGGCTATAACTTCGTCTCCGTCGCCTCGATGCTGGTCACCACCAACGACGGCTTCGTAGCCATTCGCGGAGTTCGCGGCCCGAACCTAGGAACCGCCGCCCACAGGGCCCTGGTATACGATGCGGGTTCGGAAGCCAACACCGAGAGCTGCATGCACATCCCCGGACCGCCCTGCGGCAACGCCGAAATGCGCGTCGTCGACGGCGCCGAGGGCTACGTGCATGTCCATGCTGGCGTGCACGGTATCGCCGATCTCGTCCCCGCCAACCACGACTGGCGCAACCCTGGCGCTATGATCGAGATCACCCGTATCCTCGATTAGGGTTCTTCGCGCAGCCGTTGGGTCGGGCCCGCGCCCGGCCCAACGCTACTTCGGCAACGGAAGGATGAAGTAGCCGATCAGCCGCCACTCGCCGTCTTCAAGCTCCATCGCCACGCGTTCGTTCGTCGAGGGCGTCTTGACGAACCGCGAATCGTAGTCGAAGATCGCATACTGACCTTCGGGCAACCGCGGCAACTTGGTGTGGAAGCTGTTCGACTTAGGCGTGCGGCCGCGCAGCTTGCCGTGCTTGTTCCGGGCGAAGCGAACGGTCTCGACGAACTCGGCCTCTCCGACCACCCCCTTGGCGCGCTTCGCCGACTTCTCCCAGGCTTCGCTGTATCGCGCCTCGTCGAACATTGCCAAATACGACTTCGCAGCCTCTTCAGTCTTCTTCGCCGTCGCCTCGCTGACGCCTTCTTGAGCCCATACAGGTCCCGTCAACGTCGCCGCAGCCAGAAATATCGATAGTAGAATTCGCATCAAAACCCTCTAGTGCTTCCTACGCGCCGGGCCTCGGTTCACTTTGCTGAAAATCTATTGCTAAACTTGCGAACCTCATGCGCCTGATCCAAGCTCTCGCCGCGATGGTACTCATCTTCGCTGCGACCGCCGCCGCCGAGCGGCCCAACTTCATTATCATTCTCGCCGACGACCAAGGCTGGGCTGATCTGGGCAGCTACGGCTCGCCCGACATCCGTACGCCCAACATCGACCGCCTCGCCGCTGAAGGGATTCGCTTCACCAGCTTCTACGCGGCACCCTTCTGTGGACCATCTCGGGCCGCTCTGATGACCGGCAGCTACCCGCCGCGCAACAGCCTCGCCTTCAATCACGGCCCCAAGCAGACCACCGGCATCCACCCCAACGAGATTACCCTTGCGGAGGTGCTCTCCGAATCCGGCTACAAGACGATGATGATCGGCAAGTGGCACCTTGGCGACGCGCCCCAGTTCCTGCCCCATCGCAACGGTTTCGACCACTGGCTGGGGATTCCTTTCTCGAACGACATGTGGCGCTATCACCCCAAGATGCCTTACGACCAGGAAGAAGACGCGCGCATGCAGGCCGCGCGAGAACGAGCCGCCTACACCGGCTACGCCGGCCTCGAGCGCGACTACGACCTTGCCGCCGGCCAGGGCTTTCCGCATCCGCTGCCGCTGATGGAAGACGACGAAGTGATCGAGCTCGACCCGGACCAAACCAAGCTCACGACGCTCTACACCGAACGAGCCGTCGACTTTATCGAGCAAAACAAAGAGGAGAGCTTCTTTCTCTACCTGCCGCACGCAATGCCGCACGTGCCGCTGTTCGTCTCCAAGGAGCGCTCCGGCCGATCGTTGCGCGGCCTCTACGGCGACGTCATCGAAGAGATCGACTGGGGCGTCGGCCGAATCCTGGCGAAGCTCGAAGCGCTCGGCATCGACGACAATACGCTGATCGTCTACACCTCCGACAACGGGCCCTGGCTGCAGTACGGCGTCGATGCCGGTTCGGCGGGACCATTTCGCGACGGCAAGTCCACGACATACGAGGGCGGCATGCGCGTCCCAGGTCTAATGCGCTGGCCTGAGAAGATTCCGCCCGGGCAGGTCAGCTCCGAGCCCGTCGCCGGCATGGATCTCTTTCCCACCTTCGCCGGGCTCGCCGGCGTCGAGATCCCGAGCGATCGTACCATCGACGGCCGCGATCTCTGGCCCTTGCTCTCCGGCCAAACCGGCGCGAAATCGCCTCACGAGTACTTCTACTACTTCCACGGTTCGGGCCGAAAAAAGCTCTCGAACATCCAGGCCGTCCGGCACGGCAAGTGGAAGCTGCACCTCAAACGCATCGGCCGTACTCGCGGGCTTGAGCCGGTCGCGCTCTACGATCTGCACGAGGACCCCGGCGAACAGTTCGACCGCCTGAAGCTCAACCTCGCCCTCGGGGCCCGCATGCTCAAGCAAACCGAGAGCTTTGTCCGTGAGCTCGAAGACAATGCCCGACCCCTGGGGGGCCTATGAGCCGACGCGTCGTCGTCGACGTCGACCCCGGCGTTGACGACGCCTTGGCGCTTCTGCTGGCTTTCGCCTCGCCTGAGTTAAAGGTGGAGGCGATTACGGTCGTAAACGGCAACGTCGCCCCTGAGCTCGGCGTGCGCAACGCGTTGTTGACGCTCGAAGCCGCCGGGATCACCGAGCCCCCGCCCGTAGCCGCCGGCTGCGACCGCCCGCTTGCCGCCGATCCGCTCGATGCCAAACACGTGCACGGGGAGGACGGCCTCGGCGGCGCCGCCGAGGGCAAGACGCCTCGCCTCCAGCCGGTCAAGACGCACGCCGTCGACCTGTTGCTCGAGACGATTCGGCGCTTCCCCGACGAGCTGACGCTGATCGCCGTCGGCCCGCTGACCAACGTCGCAACCGCGATCGAGCGCGACGCCGCGACCATCCGCCGGCTAAAAGAAATCATCCTAATGGGCGGTTCCGTCGCCGCTGGGGGCAACGTCACCGCAGCCGCCGAATACAACTTCTACGCCGACCCCGAAGCGGCTCAAGCCACGCTCAACTCTGGTGTCCCAATCACCCAGATCGGCCTCGACGTAACGCTCCACACGCTGCTCGAGCGATCCCGCTTCGAGGCGGCCGTCCGGCAATCAAACAAACCCGGAGCCAGTTTCGCACTTGAAGTCTCAGCAGCGTATTTCGATTGGGCCGAAACCCACCGCGGCGTGCAAGGCTGTTTGCTGCATGACCCGCTAGCCGTAGGCGCAGCGATCGACCCGACCTTCATCCGCACGGAAGAGCTTTGGGCTGAGGTAGAAACGGCTGGCAAGCTCAGCCGAGGCGCGCTGATCGCCGACCGCCGCCAAGCCTCCCGGCGTGAACGTACCGGGGGCAACATCCGCGCAGCAATGGAGGTCGACGCCGACCGATTCCTCGAACTTTTCGTCGCCCGAGTCTGCGGCTAGCTCACGTTCCGCTCCTAACGAAACGTACAAGCCCTGCGAGTCGCGCACGTGAATAAGCGGTGCGCTGCACGGATCAAGACGGCTGTTTGACTCCGGCAAGCTAACCGTGCCGAATGACCAGCACATCTCCGTCCTGGACGATGTAGGCTTTGCCCTCGAGCCGCAGCTCGCCTGCGTCGCGTGCGCCGGCATAACCGCCGAGCTCGATCAGGCGTTCCCAATTGATCGTCTCGGCACGAATGAATTTCTTCACGAAGTCAGTGTGAATCGCGCCCGCGGCCTTCACAGCCGTGCTGTTCTTCGGAATCGTCCAAGCACGCACTTCGGTATCGCCCGCGGTTAAGAACGACATCAACCCAAGCAGATCGTAGGTCGCCTGGATCAGTCGCACAAGGCCCGGCTCGGAGAGGCCGTAACTCTCCATGTAGTCTTTAGCCTCATCAGGGGCGAGCTCAGCGATCTCCGCCTCGACGCTGCCGCACACGGCCGCGACAGCCACGTTCTTGCGCTCTCCGACCAGTTCGGCGGAGTAACGCTTCTCGATCTCGCGCAGCTCCGAGGCCTGCTCTTCACCGAGGTTGAGCACCAGCAGCATCGGCTTTTCCGAGAGGAACTGGAAGCCGCGCAGCCGCTTGTCCTCTTCCGGCGTCAACTCGAGCTCACGCAGCGGCGTCTCGTCTTCAAGCGCCTCTTGACAGCGTTCGAGCAGCGCCTTTTCCGCCGGCAGGTCCGCGTCCTTGATCCGCTGCATGTCCTTGTTGACGCGCGCCAGACGATTCTCGACGACCTGTAGGTCGTTAAGAATCAGCTCGGTTTCCATTCTCTCGAAGTCCCGCGCCGGATTGTTCGACCCTTCCGGATGCGGCGCCATGTCGCTCTCGAACAGACGCAGCACATGGGCGAAGGCGTCGACCGCTCGCAGGCTCCCGATGTAACTCGGCTCGCGCAAAGACTCTTTCGACAGCGCCGGCATGTCGACGTACTCCACCGCGGCCTGCACCACCTTCGGGGGATTGAAAAGCTCGGCGAGAGCGTCGAGCCGGGCATCGGGCACCTTGGCCACGCCCACCTGCATCTTGGTGGAGCCGATGCGCGCTTCGCCGGCGACGCCGGTCAGGATCGTGAACAGAGACGTCTTGCCGACCGAGGGCAAACCGATGATCGCGGTGTTCATTGCTAACTAGGAGGCGTCGCTCCAGGCGTGGCTAGATGAACGCCTTGATGATCTGAGCTTGGATGTCCTGCAGGTTTTGCTGTACGCTCTGCACTTCGCGGATCTTCTCTTCGAGTTTTTCCATCAGGAAACGACGCTCCAAACCGTTCTGAATCGTGAGCAGAATGTCGTCGTTATTCCAAGGCTTTTCGACGTACTGATAGAGCCCGACGTCGTTGATCGCCTTGATTGCGTTTTCCTTGTCGGCGTAGCCGGTCAGCAGAATTCGCGTGGCGAAGGGATGGAGCTTCTTAACTTCGAGCAGGAAGTCGATGCCGTTCATATCCGGCATCAGATAGTCGGAGACGACGAGGTCAAAACTACGGTCTCCAAGCTGCTTGAGAGCCTGTTGCGGAGAGTTATAGGTGACGACCTCGTACTCGGTTTCGAGCATCAAGAACGAACGCAGGCTCGTCAACACCATCTCTTCGTCGTCGACGATGACGATGACCGGAACCCGCTCTGTCTCGCTCATTCCGCAGCCCCTTTACCAAGATCCGGCGGCACCGGCAGCAGCAACGTGAAAGTCGTGCCTTTTCCTAGCTCGCTTTCAACCTCGATGCTTCCGTCGTGGTCCTCCGCGATCTTAAAACAGATGGACAACCCTAAGCCGGTACCAACGCCGACGCCCTTGGTCGTAAAGCCGGGATCGAAGATCTTCGACAAGGTTTCCGGGGGGATTCCCACACCGCTGTCGGAGATCCGAACACCCACTATATCACCTTTCCGAAAGGTCTTGATCGCGATCTCGCCCTCCCCTTTGATCGCTTGCGATGCATTCACCAGAAGGTTCATGAAGACCTGGTTGATCTGGTTCGGGTGGCACCGAACCCGAGGGATTTCGCCGTATTCCTTAACAACTTGAATCCGGTTCTTGAGCTCGTGGCGGACCAGTGTGAGCGTGCTCTCAATGCCTTCCTGCAGGTCCACGATCTGCAGCTCGGCTTCATCGAGACGAGCGAAGTTCCGTAAGCTTCCGACGATGGCGACGATCCGCTCGCAGGCGATCTTATTGATGCCGGCGATGTCGTCGAGCAGTTGCAGCGCGCGATTCAGACGGGTGTCCGAGCGCACCGAATCTGGCGTCGATTCCTTGTCGATCGCAGCCTTGATGATCTCGATCGAACGCCCCAAGGTGTCGGCGTTGCTGTTGATGGTGCCGATCGGCGTGTTCATTTCGTGGGCGATACCCGCCACGAGCATGCCAAGCGCCGCCATCTTTTCTTGCTGGATCAACCGAGCCTGGGACTCGCGCAGATCCTTCGTACGCGCTCCGACCTCGGCCTCCAGCTCCTCGGCATGGTGGCGCAGGTGATCGGCGAGGCGCTCCCGCTCGGTGACGTCGAGACAGATCACCTGGATCACTCGGTTTTCGCCATAGGAGACAAGCGTCGCGCTGAGGTCGACGTATCGCGGGGCGTTTCCTTCGTCGAACCGGAACGAGACTCGCACGCTTTCTCCGCGCGCAATGCGCCCGTAAGTCTCGTCGTTGTCGAGTTCGGGCACCGGCAGCACTCCGCCGATCTTGCGTCCGATCAGGCGCTCGCGCGGCAGTCCCGTAAGCCGCACCGCCTGATCATTGACCTCTAGAATGCGCCTTTGACCCACGCCCGCGAGCAGGATCGCCTCCGATGACTCTTCCATCAGAGCGCGGTACTTAGTCTCGGAATCCTGAAGCTCTTTGCTGCGCTGCTGAAGCTGATCGTAAAGCCGAGCGTTCTGGACCACCTGCGAAGACTGCGAGGCGATGATCGACAGAAGCCGCTGGTCCTCGGCAGTGAACCCGGCCTCGGCGCGTTTGTTGAATACGTTCAGCAGGCCGACCATCTTCCCCTGGGCGCGCAGCGGCACGCTCAGCAGAGAACGAATCGGAAACTCCGCATTAGCGACCGCTCGAAACCGCTCGTCGCTTTGCAGGTCGTTGATCAGCAACGGGATGCGATGCTTCAGCATCCATCCCGTAAGCTGTTGTCCAAAGCGAAACGGCACGATCTCGGAGCCTGAGTACGCCTGGCGCGCCATCGTGCGGAACGGATCGGCCTCCTCCTCATCCAGCTTGAGCAGCATTACCGCCGCCTGCTCGACGTTGAGGTTCTTGACGCTTTCCTGCACGATCAGCTCGACGACCTCGTTGAGATCCATCGTCGAACCGATCGCCGAGCCGATTGCGTTGAGAATCGAGAGTTCCTCGACTGCTCGGCGCAGTTGTAGATTCTCTTCGCGAAGCGCTTCGAGCGACTGGGTTTCGGGAGCGGGCATGAGCCGTAGATTGCTCCCCAGTATACGCGACCGGCGTTAGCCCTCTCCCGCCGGCGAAGCGTTCGTGCGACGAATCTTGGTCGAATTGAGACCCTTGGAAAGCACAGAGCGCATGCGGCGAAAAAGAGCTTGGAACAGTTCGCGGTTCATCTCGCTATGGTCGGCGAGCAGGTCGAAGAAATCCTCCCGGTCGATCTTCAACAACGAGCAAGCCACCGCGGCGCGGACCGCCGCCAGGCTCGGCTGACGGTCGAACAACGCCCAGTTGCCGACCGTCTCATCGGGGCCGACCGAGAACATCGTCGCGCCGTCGCGCATCATCTCGATACGTCCCTCGAGCAAGACATAGAGGGCGTCTTGATCGGCGTCTTGCGCCACGAGCGTGTCGCCCTCGGGGAGCTCGATCTGTTCGGCGATCGAAGCAATCAACGCAAGTAGATCGGTGTCTAGGTCGGCGAATAGCTCGACCTTTTGCAGCCGGATGGCGCGATCGAGGGTGGTGAGCTTCTCCATCATAGGGCTACTGCTGCGCCGCGAGCCGGCGTGTCGAAGCCTCCGCGGATTCGCGCACGACCTCGTCCGTGTGGCTCTGCAACCGCTCGATCGAAGCGAGCAGCTCGACCACACCTGATTCGGCGGCGGCAAGGCAGGCGCATGCTTGCAGCCAGTGATCCGAACCTTCCAGCAGGCGGCGTAGGACGCCGCCGTAAGGAAGCGATTCTAGACCAAACAGCTCGCGGCCGGCTTCGATCGCCGGGAGGCCGCCGCCGTTCTCAACCGCCGGTAAAACAAGCGGACGCAAAGGGCTTCCGATCAATCGGCTGTCGAGGAACTCCAGAGCGTTCGAGCGCAGATCGCTGCGGCCGCTCTCGATCCAGTAGAACGCATCGAGCATCTCCTTTTGAGGATAGATCAACCCCAGCAGAAGAAACGCTTCCTCGCGGCGGCGTTTGATCCTCTCCCGCAGCGAGCGCAACAGAAACCGCGCCGCCTCCGACCCCTCGCCCTTTGCACCCTCGGCCAACGATACGAGCAGGTAGTAGCGGCGCAGCGACGAGCGCAGCAACCGTTCGACCTCCGGCCCCGGCAACACCATCCTGGGATGCCGTCGGCGCAGGCCGCCTAACGCGCGCAGCGCTTCCCTACGCGCCGCCGCATCAGGTTGAGCAAGATACTCGAGCAGCGCCGCGACGGCTTCTTTCTCGTCCATCTTGCCGAGCGCACGAAGCGCTTGCCGATGCCATCCGGCCGACTCGCGGCCCCCTCTCATCCGCGCCGCCAAGGCGACCAGCGCCGGCCGTCCCAGAGCCTCGATCGCGGCCCGCGACTCCGTCGCCGCGCGAGGATCGGCCAGCAGGTCGAGAATCTGGTCGATTGCCTCCCGAGGCTTTATCGCGACAGCGCTCTTGAGCGCTGCGCGGCGGACCTCGATATCGGAGTCGGCCAGCAGACCGACGAGCAACCGCCCCGCTGCGCTCGAGTTCGGCGCGGCGCCAAGCAGCCGAGCAGCTGCGGCGCGTTGCTCGGAAGAGCCCGCGGCCGCCTCCTCGAGCCATTCACTAAAAACCACTTCAGCTCGCTCTCGAAGGGGCGTATCGACGCCCATCAGTCCAGCGGCCGCCTGGGCTCCTAGACGACGGTCCGGCGAGTCGAGAAAGACCTCGAGCGCTCCATGCTCTCCCTGACCGGTGATGTACTCGATCGCCGTCCAGCGCGCCTCGGCGTCATCCTCCATCTCTAAGAACCCCAGCGCCTCTTGCTCACAACCCTCCAGGCCGGCGGAGGCGACCGCGCGCATCGCCTTGCGCCGCACCGCCGCCGTTGGGTGCTTTAGCAACGACGCCAAGTGCGCCTGTCCGGCTCGCGCGCCGCTAAGCTGAATCCAACCGATCGACGCTTCGACGTCGCCCTGCTCCGGACTCTCCAGCATCGCGTCGAGCTCGCGCGAAGGACCCGCTTCGGCAAGATTTCGTATCAGCTCCTCCGAACCCAAGTCCTTGCGCTCAATCGTGCCGCGCAACGTCGTCACGTATTCCTCACGCAGCCGCCAGAGCGCCGCCAACCAGACCATCAGAATGACGGCGGCGGTCAAAACGACCGCTTTCCCGCCGCCCCACATCGTCACCACGCCCAACAGCAAGATGCTCGCGAATCCGTCCCCCACGCGCCCCGTCACCATGTCGAGGAAGCTCTTCACCCGGGCCCTGACCGCTGGCTGGACGGGCATGTAGAGCAACTCCATCGAAGCACGATCAACCGAATGTCTAAATCCCTGATCGGAACCTCGTGCGAGCACCGCAGCCCACAGCGCGGACGACACGAACAACGCGCTGACACCCCCAAGCAGAAACAACGGCAAGACAAACAGCGACCAGCCTAGACCAGCCTTACGCAGCAGCTTCCCAGTGAACAAGGTGTGAATCAAGAACGAGATGACAGCGATGTAGCCATAGAAATAACCTGCGAAAGACGCCAACGCGTCCCGATCAGAATCGAAGAAAACCTGCGCCGTCGCCTTGAACTCGTACTTCACCAGGGTACTGGCAATCGTCGAGAGAAGGATGACCGTCGCAATCAGCGTCAAGTAGCGCGAGCCTCTGACCAGTCGCAGGCTTTCGGTCAGACTGGCGCGCTTCGCTCCCGTGCCGGATGCCGCCGCTGCCGCGGCTCGTTTCGATCTTGTCAGCGCGTCGGCAATCAAAGCGGTTGCGCCCACCAGCACGACCGTCGCCAGCAGCAATTGCTCGGTTCCAATAACCGGACCGAGCAACCCGGCGAAGCTGCCGCCCAGCCCCGCGCCGATGATGCCGCCGCTGCCGATGAGCGAGAAAAGCCGCTTGGCCTGTCGTGTGTTGAAAACGGCCGAGGCCAAGGACCAGACCTGGCTCGGAATCAGGACCGCGAAGACTCCGACGAATACATAGATGATCGCCGGGACACTGGGCACTTCCATCCGCAGCAGGATCCAGTACACGAACAGATTCAGCGCTAGAAACGCTTGACTCGCTCCGATCAGCCGACTGATGGGCATCTTCGCCGACAGACGCAGGTAGATGTTCGCAACCAGGCCCACCTGCAAGGTGACGATCAGATCGACCCACGGCAACCGCTTGGCGTCGAAAGCGCTCAGAAACACAGCGTCGCTGACGGCCTTGAGGCAGATGACGGTCGCCATGCCCAGCATCAGATAGGAGGCGAGCAGCAGCGTCGGACGCGCCTCTCCCTTCTCCACGCGCATGTAGCGGAGCACACGCAGGGCTAAAGTTCGTGGAGGCGGCGGTAAGGGCATGTCGCGAAAAGCGGCGACGACTTTCCCATTATATTTGTAGGGCCGCTCCGGCGACTCTCCGAGGCGCCCGTACGGTGCGATCCGTGCAGAACGCTCCGGGCAAGAGTAGGGGCAATTCCCTGCGCCTACCCCGCTGCTCGAATTGAGTTCGGATCTGCTCTTCGGCCTTCTCGATCCGTAGCAACAGCTCTGCACAGCCCCTTTGGCCTAGATCGATCTCCATTTGCCCGCCGGACTCAGCAACAAATCGCCAGCCGGGGAGCTCCAGCTTGAGTTGATAGGCTTGTCTCGTCAGATCGCCGACTCGGAACCGGCCGGACTCGTCCGTCAAGACTCCTATCGGCTCGTCGCCGCCGACCAGGCGGAGCGGTACGGCGGCAGCGGGCGGACTCTCCAGGCGCAAACCCTGGTGCTCAGTCCAGTCGAACAGACGTCCGTATATTAGGGGCTTTCGCCGCTCCCCTCTCTTCCAAGCTCGCAGGACCGCGAGATCTTCCTTCGCGTCGTCTATGTGCATCACTCGCGAGGAGCACGCCCGCGCATGCAGCCGCCCATCTTCGTCTCTCCATGCTTCGACGAGGTAGGTTTCGCCCTTTTCGAAGGCGAAGCCGCAGTCGCGGCCGCTGAATGCAGCCACTTCGACTGACTCGGCCGACTCGCCCACCAACGACTCCAGCAACTCGAATCGAACCCGCCTACTCAGGTGAGCCAGATCGATCGCGTCCTCTAGCTGTCTCTCCGTTTCGGCGTTCCGAAAGGCATCGAGCTGAACCTGTTGCAGCCTGTCTGCGTAGAGCTCTAGAGCCGCTCGCTTCCACGCCTCCAAATAGGCGCGGTTCGCTTCCTCGCTCGGCTCTGTCTCCTGCCCTGCCTGCTGAGACGAAAACGATTGCCTGTACTCTTCCGGCATGAGCTCGAGCACTTGCTGATGTAGAGCCTCGTAGGACTCCGGCTCCCTGCTTCCTACGGTGCCGAGAAACACGACGGACCCCGTCAACGCTAGCGCGTCCAGATCTCTCGCGCAGAACGGCTGCGGGTACGAGAGACAGACACAACCGAAAACCGGCGGCGGACCCGCCAGACAAAGCAGCAGCGTCAAGACAAGAACGGCGGGGATGCGCATGGCGGCGGAATAATAGTAACGCCTCACAGCGCCCGAATTGTTTCTGGATGCACGATATCTCCGGAAGCTCGGAGGCAACTTGACGCGCATGATAGCCTGAGCACGAGAGAACCTCACCGCGCCGTCGCCCGGAAGTCCGGCTATGTCCGGATTTGTCCAGGGTTTTTTTATTTGTAGCGCCCGCGCTAGTCGAAGTCCGTCGTGACCATCGACGGATCAACCTCGGTCAGGCTAGCCGCGCCTAGCTAGCTGCGCCATAGCGTGAACAGTCTCGGCCCGCTGCAGCTCGAGCACGCGCTGCGCGCCCGGTTCGCCGAGAGCGCCCAGAACCTACTGCGCAGAGCTACATCTTCTCAACCAAGAAGGCCTCGACCTGCTCGATCGTCTCGGCGATAGGCACGTTCTGAGGGAGCTCCAAGATATCCTCCGCCGAGTCGACAAACGCGACGACCGGCTTGCCGTAGCGCCGCGCCAAGCGGACTTCGCTCGCCGTACCCGGCCCTCCGGGCAACGCCACGACCAAGTCCGCGCTCAAGATATTGATGTGGTTGCGCGACAGCGCATCCTCGCCGCGCTCGCCGCTCAGGGGCAGGTGCGTCCGAATCGGGATCTCGACCCATGGATTCGGATAACCTTCTCGCGCCGCTCCGGACTCGTCCCCGGGGAACACCCCGATCGCCTGCCCTTCCCGGCCCGGCGACTCGACGAAGGCGCGCGAGACTGCCGCCATCACTCCTCCGCCGCCGCCCGTCAAAAGATGGGCGCCGAGGCGTGCGACAAGCCGCCCCAACACTTCGGCGCGCTCGCGATGAGGGGCGGCGCCGGACCCCATCACGCCAATGATCGGCCTGCTTTCCACGGCGTTCTCGATTGTCGCGAATTCGCTAAGGTAAGGGAACATGTCGCCGGAGGAAGTAGCCGCGGTTGTGGACGATATCCGCAGTCGCGTTCGCGAGCGGCACGGCAAGACCGTGCCCGAGATCGCGGACTTCGAGCTGCCTCCTCTGGAGCCCTTGGGGCACGCTCGCGACCGCGCCGACAACAAGACGGCCGCTATCGGCGGGGTCAATCCCCGCCCGCCCGGCCTCATCAACGACGCGCTCCAAGGATTCAAGAAACTGGCTGCACGCTCGCTCAACTGGCTGGTGCGCGACCAGATCGACTTCAACCGCGCCGCTGTCGCCTACATGGACCGCAACATCGAGGCGATGATCGAGCAGAATCACAACATTCTGCGCGTCGCCAGGGAACTGGCAATCACCCGCGAGAGTCTGGCGCGCGTCGAGACGAAACTCGGCGAGGTCGCGGACTCGCAAGGAGACATCCTGAAGCATTGGCATCAATGGCGGCCCGAGTGGGAGGAGAGAATCACCCAGAACTCGGTTCGCTCGGTACACATAATTCGTGAGTTGGAGGCAAAACGGCGAGCGAGCGAAGAGTCCCTTCGCAAAGATGCGCTTGCCATGCACGCCCTATTCGTCGACTCTCTTTCGGAGACGACGGTCGAGCTGCAGCAGAGGTTCTGGGCCGACCTCGAAAAGCTGCAGGCCGACAACGAGCGCCTGATTCATGCCGAGCTGCGCGTGATTCGCCGCCGCGCCGCCGACCTGCCTGCAGCTGCTGCGCCTCCAGCCGCAACAGCGCAGCCCGCCGCCGCAGCTCCGGCCGTGTCCGCTCCCGGCTTCGACTACGCCCGTTTTGAGGAGCGCTTCCGCGGCGATGAAGCATTCGTACGCGAGAGCCTGAGCTTCTATTTGCCCTACTTCAAACAAGCAAGACGAGTGCTTGACATAGGGTGTGGCCGCGGCGAGTTCCTCGAGCTGATCGCCGAACAGGGCGCGGAGGCTCGAGGCGTCGATCTCGACGCCGACGCTCTGGCCGCCTGTCGCGAGAAGGGCCTCAACGTCGCTGCGGCTGATCTCTTCGCCTACCTCGCCGACCAGCCCGACGAGAGCCTCGACGGCGTTTTGTGCGCCCACGTCGTGGAGCACCTGCCGGCTTTGCGCCTACCCGAACTGGTTGATCTCGTTTGGAAGAAGCTCCGTCCCGGCGGGGTGTTCGCCCTCGAAACGCCCAATCCAGGTTGTCTAGCGATCTTCAGCGGCGACTTCTACCTCGACCCCACCCACCAGAAGCCTGTGCCGGCCGCGAGGCTCGACTTCCACCTGAACGAAGCCGGCTTCGGGCGCATCGAGAAGCACGAACGCCACCCGGCCGTCGAAGCCTTCCCCGAGCTCGCCGCGCTGGACGAGGACGAGCGGCTACGCCCGTTCCGCGAGCGGTTCTTCGGCGGACTCGACTACGCCATCATCGGACACAGGCTCAAGAGTTAATGGAATTCACCGGAGAGAGAGTCGTCCCGGAGCAGGTCGACGCGGACCTGTTCAATGAGCACATGGCTCGCTATCGCTTCGCGGAAACGCTCGTGAGCGGTCGGCGCGTCCTCGATGCGGGATGTGGACTAGCCTATGGAGCGGCGGCGTTAGCCGAGCGCGCCTCCGAAGTCTTCGCGCTCGACAACGCTCTCGACGCGATTGTAGAGGCGCGGCGCCGTTACGGCGACAAGTTGCGCTACGCCGCCGGCTCATGCGCGGCTCTGCCCTTCCCGGACGCTTCCTTCGACATCATCACCGCATTCGAGGTGATCGAGCATCTCGAGGACTGGCGCGGGTTGATTCGTGAGGCCGGTCGCGTGCTGCGGCCCGAGGGACAGTTTCTGGTCTCGACGCCGAACCGCCTTTACTACGCCGAATCGCGCGAAGAGCCAAACGCATTCCACGTCCACGAATTCGAGTACGAAGAGTTTCGCAGCGAGCTCGAAGCCGTGTTCCCGCACGCCACGATCTTTCTAGAAAACCACGTTAACGCAATCGCCTTTCGTCCACCGAACATGCAGGGGCTGCGCGCGATGCTCGAAGGAGAGCAGCCAAGACCGGAGGAGTCGCACTTCTTCCTGGCGGTCTGCTCTCGGAGCTCGCAGTTCGGCGCTCCGGGGTTCCTCTTCGCGCCGAATTCAGGGAACGTGCTTCGTGAGCGCGAACGCCATATCGACAAGCTCGACGACGAGCTCGTCAAGAAAGCCGAATGGCTCGAGCAAACCTCGACCGAGCTCGAGCAGATGACGCGAATCCATCGCGCCGAGCAGGAGAAGGCGCAGACGAAAATCGACGAGCTCGAGGCCGACTTGAGCGCCAAGACCGAATGGGCGAAAAAGATGGAAGAGCAGTTCGCCGAACGCAGCTCATGGGCTGAAAAGCTCGAGGTAGAGCTGCGTCAGACAATCGAGAACTACCGCAAGCTCGAAGCCGAAGGCGACGGCGAAAAGCGCTCCGCGATCGAGCAGCTCAAGACAGCGATCGAGAAGATCGATTTGGCCGAGCAAACCCTTGTCGAGCGCACAGAGTGGGCGCAGAGTCTCGATCGAGAACTGGAGGCGGCTCGCGAACAACTGCGTCAACTCCACGCCTCGCCCGCCTACCGATGGGGTTGGCGGCTGGGTCTAGCGCCCAAGCCAGGCGAAGAGGCCAAATGAGGCAGGACCTTTTCAGACAGATCCGGTTGAGCTGGCTCGCGGCAACGTTGTGCGCGGCCTCGTCGGCGGCCCCCTCTCTGCCTGCCCGTGTGCCTGCTGCGTTCGAGCCCGCGCCCGACGGCGCCTCCTTCACGGCGCACTCGTCGGGACGCAGCTTGCGCGTGACGCGGCAAGGCCTAGAGATCGTCGATCGAAACGGAGAGCTTTTCGAGGTTCTATGGCTGGGCGCGCAAACGCGGCGGCCCCTCGAAGGGCTCGAGCCGCAACAGGGCCGGACGACCTATTTCCGGGGCCGAGGCGCTGATAGCCGACGGACCGCCGAGCGTTACTCGCGAGTCCTCGCTAGGGGCGTGTATCCGGGAGTCGATGTTGAAGTCTATGTTCGCGACGGAACGCCTGAGTATGACTTTGTCCTGGCGGCGGGCGTGGACGCGGGGGCGATTCGCCTAGGCTTCAACGCAGACGCTTCCGCCCGGATCGCGGCCGACGGCTCCCTGCTCATCCAGGCCGGCGAAGGGGAGCTACGGCAGGGTCGGCCGCTTGCCTTCTTGGCGGACGGCTCCGAAGTTGCCGTTCAATTCGAACGACGCGAAGACGGCGAAATCGGATTCACGCTAGGCGACTACGATCGCACCCAGCCGTTACGTATCGATCCGACCCTCGACTTCGCCACTTTCTGGGGCGGTCAGATCGGTGAAGAGGCCAACGGCGTCGCGCTCGATGCCGACGGGAATATCTACTTCGTAGGCCTCACACGGGATTTACCTCCCGCCCCGGGCTCATTTCATTCCGTCGTAAACAGCTCCTTCGACGCCTTCGTGACCAAGCTCAACCCGAGCGGAACCGAAGTGCTCTACAACGCGGTCTTCGGCGGCTCCAGCAACGATAGAGGATTAGCAATCGCGGTTGACGCCGAGGGCGCAGCCTACGTCGTCGGTTCTTCTTTCTCTGATGATTTTCCGACGACCCCGGGCTCGGCGCAGCCCAGCTTTGGCGGCGGCTCGCAGGACGGCTTCATCGCGAAGCTCAACCCCGCGGGCTCGCAACTTATTTACTCCTCGATGATCGGCGGCTCGGCGTTTGAAGACGCTCAGGCCGTAGCCCTCGACGGCTCAGGCGCAGCCTATGTTGCGGGCACGACTGGCTCGGCTGACTTTCCGGTGACTCCAGGCGCTCTGCGGGTGCAGCGCGGCGGCGATCAGTCCGACGGCTTCGTGCTCAAGATGTCTCCCGACGGCGCCGCGTTCGAGCAGGCAACCTATTTCGGCGGCGAAGGCCGCGACGAGATTCTAGGGGCGGCCTTTGATCCAACGCTGGGATTAGTCGTCGCCGGACACACGGGCTCCGCCGATTTTCCGACGACCGAAGCGGTATTTCAGGCTAAGGTCGCGGGCGTGGACGACGCTTTTTGGGCGCGCCTGACCGCCGGCTTGAGCGGCGTGGAAGCAGCGACGCTTTTCGGCGGATCGTCGATCGACCAAGCCAAGGCGGTCGCCTTCGACGACGGAACCGTCCTTCTCGCCGGGCGCACGCGCTCGCCGGACCTGCCTGTCGGTGAGGACTCCTACCAAAAAGACTGGGGCGGCGGCGTGGCGTTCGGCGACGCCTTTGTCGCGCGCTTCAGCGCAGACGGAACCGACAGGTTGGCGGCCACCTATTTGGGCGGTGCTTCGGAAGATGAAGCGAACGGCATCGTCTCAGACCGCAGCGGCAACATCTTTGTCGTTGGTACGACCGGCTCACCGAATTTCGTCACCACGCCCGATGCCGTGATGCGAAGCATCGAGAAGCTCGACGAAGGCTTTCTCGTCGAGTTCGACCCCGATGGCGAAGAGCTGCTGTATTCGACGATGATCGGCGGACAAGAGGGCGACCGTGGGTTCGCAATTGCGGGCGACGGCGCGCGCAAGATCGTTATTGTCGGGACCACATCGTCGGCGAACTTCCCGGCGACTCCGGGAACGGTGCAGCCGGAATTGGCGAGCTTCCTTGAAGGCGGCGACGCCTATGCGGCCAAGTTTGATTTCGAGCCAAGGCCGCGCTTTGCCGCGACTGGCGTGGTAAACGCCGCCAGCTTTCGCGCATCCAGCATTGCTCCCGGCGAGATTATCAGCATCTTCGGCCGCGGCCTGGGGCCGCAGACTCCGTTCGGATTGGCGCTTGGCCCCAATGGCCGCGTGACGACCGAGCTCGGCGGCGTGCGGGTGTTCTTCGACGGGATCGCGGCGCCGTTAACGTTCGTCTCCGAGCGTCAGATCAACGCCATCGTTCCCTACGGCGCTGCGCGCGGTATTGTCGTCGCGATTGAGGTCGAGCTCGACAGCGCGCGCTCGGACGCGGTAACGTTGCGCGCGGCGCCAACCGTCCCGGGGTTGTTCACGCTGGGCGACGGTACGACGCGCGGCGCGATTCTCAATCAAGACCTAAGCCTCAACGCGCCGGACAATCCAGCGCCGCGGGGCTCGATCGTGCTGCTCTACGCTACCGGCGAGGGCCTGAGCGAGCCGGCCGGCGTCGATGGCAGGCTGGCTTCCGATCCGCTGCCGCGACCTCGGGCGGCGGTGACGGTGCGGATCGGCGGCGTGGGCGCGGAGGTGCTCTACGCAGGCGGCGCGCCGGGGCTAGTCGCCGGCGTGATTCAGATCAATGCGCGAGTGCCGGCGGCATCACTGAGCGGTCCGGCCGTACCGGTTTCTATAACTGCGGGCGGAGCCCGCAGCCAGTCCGGGGTCACCCTGGCGATCGAATAGCCGTGCATTCCGACGAACCAAACTCATGATGACCTCAATACCTCAGCAGCCCGCGGTGGAAGTGGAAAACGTCGCGTTTCGCTACGGCGATCGCAAAGCCCTCGACGGCGTTAGCTTCGAGGCGCAGCGCGGCGAGGTGTTCGGGCTGCTCGGCCCGAACGGCGGCGGCAAAACAACGCTGTTTCGCATCCTCTCGACCCTGTTGCCCCCCGCCGCGGGCCGAGCTCGCATCCTAGGCCTCGATACCGCCGCCGATCCTCTTGAAGTACGTCGGCGAATAGGCGTTGTCTTTCAGAATCAGAGCCTCGATCGGCGTCTGAGCGTCGAAGAGAATCTGCGTTGCCAAGGGAATCTTTTCGGGCTGCGCGGGGCCGACCTCGAAGGCCGCATCGGAGACGCGCTCGGGCGCACGGGCCTGAGCGATCGGCGAAGCGACGTCGTCGAAGCGCTCTCGGGCGGGCTGCGTCGCCGCGCCGAGTTGGCCAAGGCGTTGTTGCACCGTCCGGAGCTGTTATTGCTCGACGAGCCGAGCACCGGCGTCGACCCCGGCGTGCGGCTCGACTTTTGGAATCATCTACAGCGCCTGCGCCGCGAGGACGGCGTGACGATTCTGCTCACGACCCACCTACTTGACGAAGCGGAGCGTTGCGACCGGCTGGCAATCCTTGACCACGGACGTCTGATCGCCGAAGGGACGCCGGATCAACTCAAGAGCCGCATCGGGGGCGATGTCATCTCGCTCGCGACCGCCGACGCCGAAGGAGCCTTGAAACAGATCCGCGAGGAGTTCGGCGTTGAGCCGACTGTCGTCGATTCGACGGTGCGCTTTGAGCATTCCAACGGTGCCGAGCTGATTCCGACTCTGATGAGAACGCTGAGCGTACCCGTGAGCACGGTGACCGTCGCGCGACCCTCGCTCGAGGATGTCTTCATTCGTGCGACGGGACGGCGTTTCGGCGAGGGCGAGGAAGAAATTGTCGGCGTCGTCGAGCAAGCACGCTAAAATAGAGGTTTGTGCTCGGCGGCGGGCTTTCCCTTCCAATTGATGACGAATCATGTCGCAACCGCGGCCGCGGCCGGTGAAGCTCCCGCGATCGTCCAACCGGAACCCGCGGTCCGCCCGAGCATCGCCCTGGCGGTTTGGACGCTGTGGCGGCGCGAGTTCCGCGGCTTCTATCGCCAACGCGCGCGCGTGATAGCCGGTCTGGCGACGCCGCTGATCTTTTGGCTGGCGCTGGGATCGGGCTTCGGAAACTCGATGCAGACGTCAACCGGCGGCGGTTACCTCGAATACTTCTTCCCAGGCACGGTCATGCTGGTCGTCCTTTTTGCCTCGATCTTCTCGAACATTTCTCTGATCGAGGATCGCAGCGAGGGGTTCTTGCTTTCCGTATTGGCCTCGCCTACGCCGCGTTGGGCGATGGCGTTGGGTCGGATCCTGGGCGCTACCACGATCGGGTTGGCTCAGGGCGCCGTGCTGCTGCCTCTGGCGCCGCTGCTCGGTATGACGCCTGCGCTAGAACGTCTGCCCGGCGTAGTCGCGATGCTGGGGCTGACGGCTTTCTCACTAACTGCCATGGGCTTCTACTTCGCCTGGAAACTCAACTCAGTGCAAGGCTTTCACGCAGTGATGAACACTGCCCTTATGCCGATGTGGCTACTGTCGGGCGCTCTCTTCCCAATCGACGGCGCTTCGGGTTGGATGGTGGTACTGATGAAGATCAATCCGCTGACCTACGGCGTTACCGGCCTGCGGCGGATGCTGCTCGATTCGGGAGCGACGGCGGCGGGTCCTTCGCTGGCAACCTGCTGGGCCGTGACCCTGGGCTTCGCCGTGGCGGCGTTCGCGGCCGCCGCGTGGACGGTTTCTCGACCTTCGGCCGAGCACCTGAGCTGACGCCGCTCCTACGACGAAATGGAACCCAGCCAGTTGCCTGCGCTGAATGCGGCGCTTAACTCGATCACCACGATTCTGCTGCTGTTCGGCTACTACTTCATTCAACGCCGCGAGATCGAGCGGCATCGGCTGTGCATGACGCTGGCTTTCGCGACGTCGTGCCTCTTTCTCACTTCGTATCTGATCTACCACTACCAGGTCGGATCGGTGCCGTTCACCGGGCAAGGCTGGATTCGCCCGGTATACTTCGCGATCTTGATCACGCACATCATTCTCGCAGCAACGATTCCGCCGCTGGCGTTGATCACGCTCTACCGCGCTTGGAAGGGGCAGTTTGAAAAGCACCGCAAGATCGCACGCTGGACATGGCCGATTTGGATGTATGTTTCGGTGACAGGCGTGACGATCTACGTGATGCTCTACGAGATCTAGCCTCCATTCCTCGCTTGGTCTCGCCACGTGGCGAGACATGCCGTCGAAACCCAATGGGTCCAAAAAAAACAGCCGAACAGGAGTACCATCCTGTTCGGCTTGCTTCCTCCCCACCACTCGAAAGCATGGGGAAATCTGAGAATTTGGTGTAGTCGTCCAGCCGGACGGCGGCTATGCGCCGCGTCCTGCCACGACGGCGCGATAGGCCGCGTACGGGCTCACCGCGGCCGGCGGCGGGACGGAGAAACCGGAGGCCGCGTCGGCCATGTTCGGCTCCCACTTGGGAATGAAATTGTGGCGGCGCAGCCGCTCCCGAACGTCGGCGGGGGCGCGTCTCAGTAACGCACAGCAGAACTCGAAGGAGAAGCCGCCGGTCGTCTTTCCGCTGATCCACTCAAGCGCCTCTTCGCGGCAGCGACGTGGTCCGTTGCTGGCGTCTTGGAGCGCTTGGATCAATACGGCGCCGGCAAGGCGCTGTAGGGCGCGATCGGGAATTGCTTCTTCTTTGGGGGAGGATTTTGATGAGATGAGCATGAGTTGAGTGTTCCGCCTGCGATTAGTGTGATTCCATCCTCGACCATTCGAGCGACAAAGTGAATGGAGCGACGGTACCGAAATCAGCTAAGCGTATTGACCTAAGAGTTCCCGGCGGAGGGCGAGACACATGCTAGGGGCAGAACCTTGGTACTAGGAGAAAAGAGCCCGTTGGTTCGAGGGCAAGGCCGTCAAAACCCTGCATTTATGGGCCTTCAGCGCTTTTGCGCCCGCATCCGCCCGGCCCAAAGTAAGAAGGCGGTGAGTCGACCCCTTTCGCGCCAGAGGAAACGCCAAAAGCCCGTGCGGTCGATCTCGTCGGCTGGAGTGCCCCAAAACGTCTCGATTCGCCAACGCAGGTAGGGGCTGCGTGAGGGACGCAGGCGATAGCCGCGCGAGGAGGCCCATAGAAAGCCCGCCAGCGCGACGAGCTCGCGAGGCGAGGGCAGGGCCGAGGAAGCGCTCACTGGGAGAAGTAGCCGGGGCGGTGGCGGACCTTGTAGCGTTTGGCCTTGCCGGCAAGCTCGATCTTGATGCGCCGGAAGCCGGGAGCCTTCCCCTCCGGCGGCACGTAGGCCAAGATGTACTGGTTGCGAATGTCGTAGGCGATCTGTTTCGCCAGAGTTTGGATCTCGTCGATAGTTTCGGGGAAGTAGACCGGGCCGCCGGTGGCGCGAGTGATGTGACGAATGGCGCGCTTGGCGCGCTTGGCCGAGCCCTTCTCTTCCTCCCCCAAGATGCCGATGGCGTAGATCGTGGTCTGGGAAAGGTCCTGTTCCTGCAATTCGCGCACCAAATTCTCAAGATCAACGGAGCTCGCGTTGTCCTCGCCGTCGCTGACGATGAAGAGAGCGCGCTTGGTGTGCTTCGCTTTGTCTTTGAGGTAGTCGAGCGACATCTGAATCGCATCGTAGAGAGCGGTGCCGCCGCGCGAATCGATGCGTTGTAACGCGTCCTGCAACCGCGGGATGTCGTTGGTGAACGGGCTGTCGAGATACGCGTCGTCGTTGAAGTTGACGATGAAGACCTCATCTTCGGAGTTCGACTCCTTGACGAAATCGACTGCGGCCGTGTTGACCTTGCGGCGCTTATCGCGCATCGAACCCGAGTTGTCGACAAGAATGCCGACCGATACCGGCACGTCCTCTTGCGCAAAGTAGCGCAAGTCGAGCAGCTTGCTATCCTCGTAGACCTTGAATGATTCCTTGCTCAGGCCGGTGATGACGCGGTCGCCCTTGTCGACCACGGTCGTGTGCAACACGACCTCTTGGGCGCCGACTGTAAAGACGGGATCTTGCCCCTTGACGATCGCTCCACCGGCCAGCGACGCCGCGATAGCGACCGCGAGGACCGGGACGAAGCGCTGCCGGACTATGGTGTTCATATAGGAGGCAACCATTCGAGACGGAAGTTCTCCGGCCTCAGCGAGAAGGCGCGTAGTAGCCGTTACGGAAATATGGACGGAGCTGCGGCATTCCGCGGATCTTCTTGACCTCAACTTTAACTCGCCGCCACTTGCCGTCGCTCTTCTCGTTTGTGGGGACGTAGCCGAGAACGTACTGGTTGCGAAGCTCGATGCCGATCTTCTCAGCGATATCGGGTAACTCGTTAAGATTCTCGACCGGAAATTGACGCCCGCCGGTCGACTCGGCGATTTCGCTCAGCAGATCCGGCCCAGCCATCTCTTCGGGGGTCCGGCCGCGGCCCGAATAGGGCTCGAAGATCCCGATCGCGTAGATCTGAACGTCGGACTCACGCACGAGCCGCTTGATTTCGCGCTCGGTGTAGCGGCTTGAGTTGTCGCCTCCGTCGGAGATCACCAGCAGCGCCTTCTGCGTATTCTTGGCTTCCTTCATCTTGTTGAGTGCGAGGTAGATCGCGTCCAACAGCGCCGTGCGTCCCTTGGACTGCATGAAGGTCAGCTTGCTTTGAATCTCTTCGAGGCTACTCGTAAATCCAGTGACCATCTGCGGACGATCGTTGAACTGCACCAGGAAGAACTCGTCTTCCGGGTTGGCCGTCTTGAAGAATTGCGCGACCGCTTCGCGGGACTTGCTCATCTTGTGTCCCATCGAGCCGGAGGCGTCAAAGAGAATGGCAAGCGAGAGCGGCGAGTCCTCCGCCCCGAACTGCACGATCTCTTGCTCTGCTTTGTCTTCTTTGACCTTGAAGTGCTCTTTGTCGAGACCGGTGACCATCCGACCCATCGGGTCGGTGACGGTGACGTTGATCAGGACAAGTTGCGTTTCGACCCGAATGACCTCAGTGCGCCTCGTCCGCTCCGGTCGCTCCGTAACAGGAGGGCGTGACTTGAGGCCAACTTTGGCGTCGGCGCCAAAGGCCGCCGGGAGAAGGAGAAACCCTACGATCAAGCCGAGCGTAGGTTTCTTTGGGAAGGCGCATCGGCGTCGATTCGGAATCAGCACGGCCCTCCCTTTGCTCGGATCGAGATTCGCGGCGCTGTTCGCCGCGGCTCCGAGGCTGCTTTCACTGGTAGGATTCTAGCACACGGCCCAAGCTGTGTTACCCTGGATCGTACCTACTCCGGAGGTACGCACGGTCGCTCGTTCGCTGCATGAATTGAGCCCTGTTGAACAACCGGACGGGATCGTGTTTTAGGTCGGTTCGCAGCCGCCCCGCTCTTCCTGTTTCGGCCGCTCACGGACTTGCAGCGCGGGTCTGCCGTATCCTTCGATCGACGTCTTTCGGGGCCTCGGTTGTAGCTCTTCGGAGGATAGATGAGCGAGTCGCAGTCGGTCCCGCGCAGTAAGTTTATTTTCGTCACGGGCGGGGTCGTTTCCTCTCTAGGGAAGGGTATCGCCGCCGCCTCCATCGGCAACCTGCTCGAAAGTCGCGGCCTGCGAGTGACTCTGCAGAAGCTCGACCCCTACCTCAACGTCGACCCGGGTACGATGAGCCCGTTCCAACACGGCGAGGTCTTCGTCACCGACGACGGCGCCGAGACCGATCTCGACCTTGGGCACTACGAGCGTTTCACCCACGCCAAGCTGACCCAGGCGAACAACTGGACTTCGGGGCGCATCTACGAGCGCATCCTCGCCAAGGAGCGCCGCGGCGACTATCTCGGCAAGACCGTGCAGGTGATCCCCCATGTCACCAATGAGATCAAGGGCTCGATCCTGAAGATCGTGGACGAATCTATCGACGTTCATATCGTCGAGGTCGGCGGCACCGTAGGCGATATTGAGTCGTTGCCTTTCCTCGAAGCGCTGCGCCAGATGCGCCACGAGCTTGGCCGCGACAACACGGTCTTCGTGCACGTCACGCTGGTGCCTTACATCGCCGCAGCCGGCGAGCTCAAGACCAAGCCTACGCAGCACAGCGTCAAGGAAATGCGCGCGATCGGCATCCAGCCCGACGTCCTGTTGTGCCGCACCGAAACCGACCTTTCGCGCGAGTTGCGCGAGAAGATCGCGCTGTTCTGCGACGTCAGCCGCAATGCGGTCATCGCAGCCAGCGACGTCGAGTCCGTCTATCAGGTGCCGGTGAAGCTCGCCGAGCAAGGCGTCGACGACATCGTTCTCAACCTGCTCCGCATCGACGCGCCGCCTCGGGACCTCGAACCCTGGAAGCAGATGCTCGATCGCATGGCGAATCCAAGAGAAGTGGTAAAGATCGGTGTAGTCGGCAAGTACGTCGACTACGAGGATTCCTACAAGAGCCTCAAAGAGGCGTTGCTGCACGGCGGCATCGCTCACCAGGCGAAGGTCGAGGTGAGCTGGGTGGAGGCGCAGGACATCACCCGGTCGAACGCGCATCAGGAACTGAGCGAGTTCGACGGCCTGCTGGTGCCGGGCGGCTTCGGCAATCGCGGCATCGACGGGATGCTCGAGTCGATCCGCTACGCCCGCGAAAACAACGTCCCCTATTTCGGCATCTGCCTCGGCATGCAGACGATGGTCATCGAGTTCCTGCGCAACGTTTGCGGCATCAAGGACGCGCACTCAACGGAGTTCGACCCGGCGGCCCAGAATCGGGCCTTTTTCAAGCTGCGCGAACTGAAGGGTGTTGAGGATCTGGGCGGCACGATGCGACTCGGCTCTTGGGAATGTCGCCTGAAGCCGGGCAGCAAGGCCCACGCAGCCTACGGCGCGGATGAAATCCATGAGCGCCATCGCCATCGCTTCGAGTTTAATCGCGAATTCGACGCGGCGCTGGCCGAGCACGGCATGCTGGTTTCGGGTGAGACTCCGGACCGAACCTACGTCGAGATCTGCGAACTGCCCGACCACCCCTGGTACCTAGGCTGCCAGTTCCACCCCGAGTTCAAGTCAAAGCCTCTTGAGCCGCACCCGCTTTTTGAGCGCTTCGTCGGCTCCGCCTACGAACGACGACGCCAACGATCAGCCGTCGAGAAACAAGCCGAGTCCGAACAGTTCTTGAGGGTTCGGGGCTAGAGTGGATACGCCAGGGGCGTCCCACTCCTAATCGAGAAGCTCCGCCGTTCTCCGAGCCCAGCTCCCGTTGACCGCCGTCCGCGCACGCGTTATTGTGTCCAATGCACGGACCGGAAGGCGCTGGCGTCCGATGGAGGGAGGATAGTGTCGATACGACGATGGACGGCGGGAGTTGTTCTCGCGCTCGCTGCGCTCGCCGGGTGCGCCCCGGCAACCGAACCCGTCGGCGAGACCGAAACGGCTTCTGCCGGCCCGGTGTCTCGTAGTGCCCCGTTCGAGAGCGGAGCAATACGTTATTTCGACACGGGTTCGACAGACTCAGGGCACGAACAACGCCCGACTCTAGTATTGATCCACGGCTGGGCTTCGGACTCGCGGGTGTGGGAGCCGCAGCTCGCCTCGCTCTCGCCAAGGGCGCGCCTGATCGCCGTAGACCTGCCTGCCCACGGAGAGAGCGATGTCCCTGAGCAAGAGCTAACCATGGACCTGTTTGCTCAAGCGACGGCTGCGGCAATGGACGACGCCGGCGTCGATCGCGCCATCCTCGTTGGTCATAGCAACGGCACGCCGGTCATCCGCCAGTTCTACCGGCTGTTTCCTGAACGAACCGCAGCTCTGATCGCCGTCGACGGGCCGCTGCGCTACCCGCTTAGCGAAGAACAGGTGGAGGGCATACGCCCGGCGATGAGCGAAGAGAACTATCGCAAGACGGTAGCCAACATGGTGGAACACCTCCCCGGCGACGGACTGGACGCGGCGCTGCGCACACGAATCTCAGAGATGGCCTTGGCCCAGTCGCACAAGGCCGTCCTGGAGGGTTTCTTGGCAGCAGCGAATCCGGCGATCTGGGAGCCGGACCCAATCACGGCGCCGTTATTGCTGGTGATCGCTCCGCAGCCCAGTTGGAATGAGGAGTATCTGGCGTTCGTAAAGGAGCTGGCGCCGGGGGCGGAGATCCGATCGCTTGAGGGCGCTAGCCACTTCCTCACCATGGAGCGTGCCGACGAATTCGACGCGATCGTTGTCGAGTTTCTTGAAAGCCAAGGCCTGCTCTAGCCGGATTCCTCGCCAGCGGCGCCAACCTCGATCAGCCCTCGGCGGAGACGCGGTTGCTCAGGAACCGCTCCACTGCTCCATTGAAAAGGGCCGGAGCTTCCATGTTGGCGAGGTGGCCCGCCGCGGGGATCTCCACCAGGTCGCAACCGGCGATCTCACGCGCCCACGACCGCGTCTCATCCGGCGGCGTAAGCTCGTCTTCTTCGGCGGCGATCACTAGCGTCGGAACCGTGATCGCAGCAAGTAGATCGCTTGAGTCGGCGCGATCAGCGAGCGCCCGCAGCAAACCGGTGATGACCTCGGGCTTGACCGATTCAACCAGCCCACGAACGCGAACAACCAGCTTCGGCTGCTTCTTGCGCGCCGTGCGGCCCAGGACCTTCGGCAGGAAAGCCTCGGCGAACGCCGCCGATCCTTCCCGAGTAACAAGCGAGATGGACGCGTCGCGTCCTTCCCGAGCGGCCTGCGTGTCGGCCGCCGCGCGCGTGTTCGCCAGAATCAGCCCGTGCAAACGATCGGGGTGTCTCCGCGCAAAAGCGAGCGCGGCGTAGCCTCCCATGGAGACGCCGCCGACGACGGCCTTCTCGATCTGTAGAGCGTCTAGAACGCCCGCGGCGAGGTCCGCCATGCCGTCGATCGAAAGCGGGCCAGGCTCGGAGTTTCCGACACCGGGCGCGTCGAGGGTAATGACGCGGGCGAGACCCTTGAGGGCGTCAACTTGTGCGTCGTACATCGCTCGGCTGAGCGGAAAAGCGTGCAGCAATAGCAGCGGGATTCCGGATCCACGGCTATCGTAGCCGATCCGGCTATCCCCAATCGTCGTTTGCATCGGGCGGGCTCCGTATGCTTTGTTCGTCGACTCCCTTGTGACACACTGGTCGAGGGATAGCCAATCTAGCATGAAATACAGAGGATTGTCTCCGAGCTCGGGCCAGCCGATCGAAGTGGAGGTTGCCGACGGACGTATCTGCTCAGCAGCGCCCGTCGACGCAAAGGACATCAGCGAGTGGATCGCGCCTGGGCTAATCGACATTCAAGTCAACGGCTTCGCCGGCGTTGACTACAACTCGCCGACCACGCCGCTTGACGAGATCGCGCGGTCGATCGAAGTGCAACGAGGATCGGGCGTCACTCGCTTGTTGCCGACCGTCATCACCGGCTCGCACGACAACATTCGCGACTCGCTCGCAAACCTGGCTCGCGCCCGACGCGAGCTCGATGCCGGAGAGGCTTTCGTCGGTTTCCACGTCGAAGGGCCCTGGATCGCGCCTGAGGACGGGCCACGCGGAGCTCACCCCAGCGAGCATGTTCGCGCCGCTAGTTTGGAGGAGTTTGAGCGTTTCCAAGAAGCGGCCGAAGGGAACATCCGCCTGCTGACGCTAGCTCCCGAAGTTCCCGGGGCCGTCGACATCATCGACAAGCTGGTCGAGCGCGGCGTCGTCGTTTCGATTGGACACTCGGCCGCGAGCGGCAAAGACATCGCGGCGGCAATTCGGGCCGGGGCAACAATCAGCACCCATCTCGGCAACGGAGCGCACGAGATGTTACCTCGACACGACAACTACATGATCCATCAGCTTGCTGCCGACGAGCTTTGGGCCGGGTTGATCGGAGACGCCATTCACCTGCCGCCGCCGTTTCTCAAGGTCGCCGTGCGCGCCAAGGGCGTGCCGCGGACGATCCTAACGACCGATGCGGCGCCGCCCGCCGGCGGCGAGCCGGGCGTCTATCGGTTCGGACATCTCGAGGTCGAGCTCACCGCCGACCAGTGCGTACGCTTAACCTCGAACGGCCGCCTCGCCGGCTCGGCTCTATCGATGGATCGGGGCGTTGAGAATCTGATGCGCCACGCCGATCTCTCGCTCGAAGACGCTCTACGCACCGCCACAGTGAATCCGGCCGAGTCGTTGCAGATCGAAGACCGCCGTGAATTCTTGAAGCCCGGCGATTTGGCCGACTTGATCTTCTTCGAGTTGGATGAAGAGACGAAAGCCGTCCGCGTGGTGCGCACGCTCAGCGGCGCCTCAAACTAGCCCCTCTTACGGCAGACCAACGCCAGCGGACTCTTGATCTCTTCCGTCGGCTCGGTGTAGCTCAAGACCTCAAGCCCGAGTCCCGCCGTCAACGAACGCCGCCGTCCCGGACGCCTCAAGGGCCAAAGTCGGCTCTCGCAAAACAGCTCGCCGCCCTTGCCGAGAAACAGATCGTGCTGGTGCAGTCCGTGGAAATGGTTGAACGTGCCTTCACGAGTGAACACGTGGATCGCAAGCACACCGCCGGGTTTGAGCGTTCGTGTCATCGCTTCGACCACGCGAGCCGGCGATTGCGTGTGGTCCAGCGCGTTGGCGGAATAGACGAGGTGAAAGGATCCCTCGCCGAAACGCTCGACGATCTCTTCGCCATAGCATCGAGTGAGAGAAGCAGTGCCCTTGTGTCCGTAACGATCGAGCAATCTCTTGTACTCGTCCGCTAACGGGTCGGCGCAGCAAAGCTCGAACCAACCCTCCCGTCCGCCGTGCGCCAACAGCGACAACGGACCCGAGCCGACATCAAGGGCGCGCAGCGGTTCGTCGAAACGGAACTTCAGCTCCTCGATAAGGGGAATGAGGTGTCCTGGGAAAGACGCTTCGAGCCGGTGGGGCTCGAGCGTGTTGCGAATCGGCTCGGAGAACTCCCCTTCGAGCGTCAACTCGCGCTCCCAGAATTCGACCTCGCTGCGGAAGCCTCCGCGCGGACTGAGGCGCGCCATCAAGCGTGCGAGCGTGGTCACGACTCCGCTCCAGCGCGGCGAACCCAGGCGTAGGCTCCGGCACCGGCCAAGATCGTGCCCAAACCTGCCAGCGCTTCCCAGCGGCGCTGCGAGACGAAGTAGATGAAGATGAAGACGTTCGTCAGCGTGTAGACCAAGGGCAGAAGCGGAAAGGCAAAGCTCGTGGCGGGCAGCTTGCGCCATCCCGGGCGGCGGCGGAAGCGCAATAGCGCGATCGCCGAGAAAGCGCTGAAGAGCCACAGCGTGAAGCCGATGTAGTAGCCCAAACTCTCGAAGGCTCCCGTCACAATCAGCGCGCAGCAGCAAGCGCCCTGAGCCACGATGGCGACCCAGGGAGTCTTCCAGCGCGGATGCACCCGCGCCGCCGCCGCGAAGAACGCTCCGTCGCGCGCCATTGCGTAGTAGACGCGCGGCCCAACCACGCACATGGCGTTGATCGTCGCCAGCAGCGAAAACGCCATCGCGATCGCAAAAAAGGCGCCGCCGGCACTGCCGAAGAGCGACTCCGCGGCCTGCGCGCCGACCGCCAGCTCTCCCTTCATCGTTTCGAGCGGGTTGGCGTATACGAACAAGCAGTTAAGCGCCACATAGAGCGCGATCACGAACAAGGCTCCCGCAATCATCGAACGAGGCAGGGTCTTCTCCGGTTCACGGATTTCCTCGGCCACGTAGACGGCCGCGTTCCAACCACTAAAGGCCCAGTAGACGAAGACCAGGCTGAGAGCGAACTGCTCGGGCAAGCTCAGCGTCGAGGTTCGAATCGCCGTCTGAGAAAAGTTGGACCAATCGCCTGCGCCGATCGCAAATCCCAGCACCAACAGCAAGCCCAGCACGGCGAGTTTTACGGCGGTCAAGGCATTCTGCGCCCGGGCCGCGGTCTCGATGCCGAACACGTTCAGCACCGTAAACGCCGCCACGACTCCACAAGCAATCAACTGGGCGGGGCCAAAACGCAGCGCCACGATTCCAAACTGCCAAGCGGGCTCGACCTCAGAGCGCACCGAAGGGTTGAAGTAGCCCAGGTAGGCCGAGAGCGCCAGCGCGGTCGCAGCGATCGGGGCCGAAAAACCGGCGAAGAAGCTGACCCATCCGTTGACGAACCCCCAGGACGGGCCCCAGGCTTCGGTGAGGTACACGTACTCGCCGCCGGAGCGTTGGAAGTTCACCGCCAGCTCGGAGTAGCAAATCGCGCCGACAACGGCCAGCGCTCCGCCCACAAGCCAGATCGAGATCAACAGGCCGGGTGTTCCGAAATCGCCGGCCAGGATCCCGCTGGTGGCGAAAATTCCCGTCCCGATCATGTTCGAGACGACGAGCGCGGCGGCGCTGACAAAGCCGAGCCGGCGAACAAGCTGGGTTTCTGCCATGGACTAAACTGAGGGTATGCGGGCCGGCGGACGAGAGCGGATCGTCGGCGCGAAGCGGTTCGCGCTCGCAATCCTGCTCTATTGTACTGGGTCTTCTTCAGCGGCCCCTCCGCAAGCCGCTGACTCGTGCGAATTGCGCTCTGGGCGCGAAATGATGGTCGAATCGCAGATCGTGAAACGGGGCGTACGGGACCCGCGCGTGCTTGCGGCGATGCGCTCGGTCCCGCGGCGCCTCTTCGTACCGCCGGATCTCGTCGCGGAAGCCTACCGCGACAGTCCTCTGCCGATCGGCTACCAGCAGACCATCTCGCAACCCTACGTGGTCGCCCACATGAGCGAGATGCTCGAGGTCGACGAGTCGATGAAGGTGCTCGAGATCGGGACCGGCTCCGGCTATCAAGCGGCGATTCTCTCGAAGCTCGCCGGGCAAGTCTATTCGATCGAGATCGTCGAACCGTTGGCTCGTTCGGCTACCGAGCGCTTAGCGCGGCTGGGGTACGACAACGTAGAGGTGCGTCTCGGCGACGGCTATCTCGGTTGGCCGGAACACGCTCCGTTTGACCGCATCATCTTGACCGCCGCACCGGAAAGACTCCCCGAGGCCTTGGTGGAGCAACTCGCGCCCGGTGGGCGACTCGTCGCGCCTGTTGGGCCACAAAGAGGCGATCAACGCCTGCTGACGGTTGAAAAAGATCGCCAAGGCCGCGTGAGCCGGAAGGTCGGTTCGGCGGTGCTGTTCGTGCCGATGGTTCCGGGCGAAGCGCGCGAGCGCTGAGCGTCGGCCTCATGCCGGCAGTCCTCGCAGGAGCTGCAGCCTGATACTATCTCTGGAAACAGGGGAGGTCGGTTGTGACGCCCGAAGAATTTAAAGCATTTCGCGAGAATCGCTACCAGTACCAACTCGATTGGTATGACCGCAAGGCTGGGGAGAACCAGCGTCACTACCGCCGGATGCAATGGGCGGTCGTTGTCCTGGCGGCCGTGACTCCTGTCTTGATTGAGATTGAGGGGGCATGGATCCGTTCTCTCCATCTCCCGACCGTAACTTCGGCCGTGGTGGCCATCCTGACAGCCGGACTCAAAACCTTCAAGTACCAAGAGAACTGGATCAATTACCGCACCACCTGCGAAACGCTGCGCAAAGAACAGTACCTCTACACTGCGGGCCTCGACGAGTATCGCGACGCAGCAGACAAAGAGGCCGTGTTCGTGGAGCGAGTCGAGGGGCTGATGTCGCGAGAGAACACCAAGTGGGTCAGCACGCAGAAGAGGGAAAAGCAAACGCAGGATAAGACAGCGTAGTCTTTGCAGGGCCTGCGCGGCGACGATGAAACCAAGGAACACGCGCTCGGGGGTAACCCCCGGCATACGAAACTTTTCCAACGGCCCTAGGTAGGCATTCCCAGAGCCATTTCCGAATCGACGGCTTACAAGAGTTACATGGGGACTCTACGCGCGGCTCTTGCCATCTGCCTTCTCGCGGGAGCCCCTTCGCTGTTCGCCCATGAAGCAGAGGAGCATTCGCGGCCGTCGCTCGACGTTTGGATCGACGAGGCCGGTGAAGGCTGGGCGACGATCACGCTGCCGCACGCCCCGGCTGATCCGGACCAGGTCGACGCCGCGCTGGTAGAAGCCCTGGGGTGCAGGCCGGACGAGATCGACGGCGGCGAGGAGTACGGCTGGCAGCGTTGGGGCGGATGCTACGACAGCTTCCATCGGGAAGGATTGATGGTCTCCGGTAAGGTTCGTCTGACCGCCGTCAAGAGACTGTTCGCCGACGAGGGCGTGGAGTCTCTGCACGTTTCCATCGGACACTCGTCCGCCGCTGTCATGGAGGGCTCCTCCGAGTTGGGCGACTTCGAGCAGGAATGGGGCTACGGCTATTGGAACTACGAGGCCGCGCCTGAAGATGGCATTGACGAACTGGGCGCCAGCTTTGGCTATTCCGCCGGGTCGCTGAGGCGAGCCGGCTTGGCGACGCTTGCGGTGATTCTATTGCCCGCCTTGGTTGTCGGCCTGCTCGGCCGCCGGGATGTTCGCCGTTTCGAACAAGAGAGCGCCGATGTCTGGCTCGGCTTCCAGGGGGCGATGACCGTCTTCATTCTCGGGGGATGGGCGGCTTGGTGGGCCGTGGTGTCCTATTGGCGGCTCGACCATTTGCCGAGTTGGGTGCTGGGAGGGCCTATCTTCGGCGACCCGCCCTGGGACTTTTTGCGTAACAGCGTCTGGGCCGTGCCGCCCGCACTGAGCTCAATCCTTGCGACCGCGGCGAGCTGGCGAGCGCACAGTCGCATCACCGGCATGGAGCTCACCCGCCGTCAGCTGACGGCGCAGACCGGTTGGATGCTGGCAGCCATCTTGATTCCCGCGACGCTTACTTTTACCGCCCTCAATTCTTTCGGCGGCGGCAACTATCGTAATGCGGTTCTGCTGCTGTTTGTGACGTTCGTCGCGTTGATTCTCCTCGCGGCGAAAGCCAGGCAAGCAAGCGGAGTCAAACCCCAAGCGATCACTCGCGGCGAGCTGCGCGACCGGGTTTTCGATCTTGCTGAAAGAGCGGGCGTACAACTTCGTCAGCTCATGCTGCTTCCGAGCGGCAAGCACAAGATGGCCAACGCCTTTGCGGTGGGACTTCGAGAAGTCATGATTTCGGAGCGACTGCTAGAGACGCTGAGCAAGCGAGAGGTTGACGCCGTGCTTGCTCACGAGCTCGCTCACCTGAAGCACAAGCATGCCTTGACTATCTTGCCGCTTACGGTCGGAGTTCTCACGGCAGCAGGAATCGCATTGACGGCCTTCATGGAATGGCTGCCGGGATGGAGCTATGGGGCGATCGCGTTCGTTGGCGTCGGGCTCACCTTTAGCTTCTTCTCGCGTCGCGCCGAACGCGCGGCGGACGCCGGGGCGGTCGACATCAGCGGCGACGCCGAAGCCTTCATCACGGGCCAGGCCAAAGTGTACGCCTTGAACATGCTGCCGTCGGACTGGAGCCGCGGCGCCGAAGCGTTGCTTACCCACCCATCCTCACAGCGGAGAATCGAAGCCGCGGCGAAGCAGGCCGGCATCTCAGCGGAACGGCTCGACGATCTTCTGCAGAACCCTCCTGAGGATGTTTCGGAACGCTACGAGATTCCTCCGATCGAGGAAGACGAAGGACGAGTTTTTTCGGCGCAGGCGAAGATGTCGCTCGGTCTGCGAAAGCTGGCTGGCGATCTTGTCGTGGGCGCGTTCTTTCCGGCTGCCGCGATCGCTCTCTGGCTCCATCTCGAAGCGCCGCAAGGGATCGCAGCCGAGCTGTTCGCGTTCGCGCTCATGGCGGTAGTCGCGGCGATGCTGTTTTACATGGACCGCCGTGAACCGCTGCTCGGGCTCGACGCGATTGCCGCCAAGCTTCTGGCGAGCGCCGAGGCGGAAGGCTTGCCCATCGCGGAAGCCACGCCCGTAGGCTTTGGTCCTCAAGGAGAACCGCAACTCTACGAGACATCCGCTTATTGGGATGCCGGGCTTATCTGGATAGCGGGCGAGCGCCTAGCCTACTCAGGCGAACAGACGCGTTTCTCACTGAGGCGCGACCAGATCGTCTCCGTCGAGCGTGTCGCGTCGCCGATCCAGGTCTGCTCCAGGCGCTTCCTTGCCTTTCATTGGAGAGACGAGGCTTCGGAGCGGGAAGGCGCTTTCTACTTCAGCCCACTACGAAAGAAGACCGATGCGAGTCTTTTCGGAAGTCCTTCTGAGATAGACGTCGAGATCTCCGAGTGGATTGCGGTTGGAGCAATGGATACAGCACTCCCAGCGGACGTTGAATCGTGGGGGCCGCCCGAGGAGCTCAACGTCAGCAGTCGGGAATTGAGGGAAGCCGCTGGGTTCGGTCCGATCATAGCTGGGCTCATGATCGTCGCCTTCGCAGCATTCGCTGCCGCCTACCTCTTCAATCTGTCCTTTTCGGAGTGGACCGGCCCGGCAGGAGCGGGTTGGGCAGCGGCCGTAGTAGCGGTCAACGCGCGCGGGCTTACTCTTGTGGCGGATCTGTTTGGCGCGCGCTTCGTGAAACAGCGCCTGCCGCTCGATCCGCAGGCCAGAGACTGAGCTCTTGCTGTCTCAATGATGAGAGGCATGGCGGCCATGTTACTGATCGCCGACCACAACTACGTCCGACAGTCGCTCCCGTAATACGCGGGCGACGACTGCGTTGCCCTCTAAGTTGAGATGCATGTCGAACTCATAATAGAAAGGGCGGCCGTCGGTGATGGCCTTAAGGTCAGAAGTAATATCCACAACGCGAACTCCCTCTTCACGGCCCATGCTCTTCATCTTCTCGGCTTTCCGATCCAGGAAAGCGCCCATGCCCGCAAGACTAATGGGCGGATCGGACTTAGCCAGAGCGTCGTCTACTGTCCCCATCGTCTCAGGCTCGACCTGCACTTTGGCAGGCAATAGCACATAGGTTAGTTCGATTCCATGAGACGCAGCGAGGTCTCGAAAAGAGCGCATCACGAAAAGATCGAGAGTGTCCGAAGTAGATTGCGATCGCGGAAAATGTCGGAAAAAGACCTGCTCATGTAGAGCCTGCGTAAGTAACCCGCGGCCAATTTGAGAAAGCCTTGCGATCTCCATCATGTATCGTGCGACCGATAGTATTCCCGCGTCGTCTCCGGCTTCCAACGCGTTGCCGAGCAGCATTCGTCCCCGGGTAATCTGGTATCGCAGATCGCCGGTAGGACCCCAATAAACGAGAGAGAACACTCGACTTGTGAAAGGGAAACGGTCTAGCTTTTCCGGGTCGGCATAGACCACGAACTGCGGCGAGTTTTCCCTGATCTCACCGCTCTCCGACAATGTCAGATAGGGTCGGTCGTCCTTCCGAACAAGATCCAACGAGTCGTTTCCGAGATAGTACATCACGATCAGATGATCGGGATCGAGAGGAACGATCTCGAGCTTGGCCTTGAGAAGATACTGATACGGCGAGTACCCCCCAACGCCTCCGTTCATCACTTCGTAGCGGCCCGGCTGCTGTTCATTCAACAGAGCTTCCAAACGATTCGGAAAACTGTCGTCATTGGCACAGACACACATCGTGTGTGAGTCTCCGACCATCGCTATCCGAACCCGCCCCTCGGCCTTCAGCGACTCTACGTCTTCATCGTCGAAGAAGCCCTGATTGTTCGTGTGAGAAACGAACTCTTGGTTGTCTTCGCGAAGATGCTCGGTCCAGGTAGCTGACTTTGCGTATCTAGTACCTAGGATTGGATCGCCGGGATATACCGTGATTTGATAGTCAATAAGCCGCAACGCCGCTTCGGCCGCCGCGAGCGTCAAGATCACCGATACGAGAACCGTGGCGAGCTTCTTCAGCATGTACCAAGAGTCGAATCCGGTCGAACCGCCGGAGGTTACTTGGGCGGGAACCTCGTTTCGACCGGCGAAGTTTAACTTCGCAATGCGCGGACTCTGCGGCCGGCAGCAAACCGCAGAGCGAACATTCCCAACTCAGAATACTACACGGCCCTTGGTTGACGATCGCATGCGAGCGCCGCACTCCGACAGCATTTCCAACACCTCATCGTGGCTTGCGCCTCGGCTCGCTTCGTAGGCGTCCGGCGCTACTCGCCCAGCGCCTTTCGGATCGCCGAGACCGTCCGCTCCGCCCGGTACTCGATTACCTTCTTGCCGATGTCTTGGCCGGCAGGCGGCGCAAGGCTGACGCCGTTGATCGACATCTTTCCCTTCGCCATGCGCTCTTCCATGCGTACGCTATTCGGGTCGACGACCAACATCTGCGAGGAAATCCCGACGTCGTCGTGAAAGCCCTCGTCGGTCTGCTTGATTCCCTCCGACTCGAGGAACCGTTTCACATCGACGTAGTCGTAGTATTCGGCGATGTAGTGAATCGTCGCCTTCTCGGAGGGCCATTTGTTCGTCAGCCGATCGGCGACCGCTTTCATCCCGGCCACGTTGCCTCCGCTGTCGGAGAGAAAGATCACGTGTTGAAATCCGTGCGCCCGCAAGCTCTCGGCGATGTCGGTCAACAGCGCCTGAAACGTTTCTTCCCGGACCGAGATGGTTCCTGGGTAGAGCATGTGTCCGGTCGGCGGGTCGATGTCGCCCTCGGGGACAAACGGCACGATCGGCGCCACTAACGCATCGCCCAGTTTTTGTGCGATCGACGCGGTTGTTCCGCGCAGAATGTAGTTGTGCTTGCCCAGCGCCAGGTAGGGTCCGTTCTGTTCGATACCGCCCGTCGCCACGATGGCGGTCTTCTTACCGGCGCGCATCGCATCGCGAATTTCCAACCAGGTGAGCTCTTCGAGGAACACTGATTCGCGTGCGTCGATCGGACGCGGCATATTCGGGTCCGGCCGCATGGGAGTCGGCTTTTGGCCGAACGCGATCGCGGCGAGAAGGACTGAGGCCAGTAGCGTTCTGGTGATCATGGCGGCCCTATTGTTGCACAAGCAAGCGAGCGGCGATTTGGGCTTAGACCCGCCCCTGAGGTCTGACGTCATTCGACCGGAGCCCGCGGGCTAAAGCGCCGCGGCTCGGTTCTTAGGCCGTCGCGCTAGACCCGTGCAGGGTTCGGCGCTTCCGGATCTACGCCAAGCTCCTTGAACGCCTTGGTCGCAACTGCCGGCTTGATCTTGCCCGTGCGCGCGAGCCGCGACAGCGTCGCCGCTGCGATCGCCTCGGCGCTTACCTCGAAGAATCTCCTCAGGTGCTCGCGGTTTTCGCTGCGGCCGAAGCCGTCGGTGCCTAGGCTGGTGATGCGTCCCGGCAACCAGGGCGACAGCGAATCGGGCAGACACTTCATGTAGTCGCTGGCCGCGATGATCGGCGCTTTGTCATCGGCGAAGAGCGAGGCGATGTAAGGGACCTTTTCTTCTTCGGCCGGGTGCAGCCGGTTCCAGCGGTCGACGTCGATAGCTTCGCGGCGCAACTCGCCGTAGCTCGTCACGCTGTAGACGTCCGTGGCGACGTCGTATTTCTCAGCGAGAATCTGTTGCGCCCGCAGGGCTTCGTTCAAGATCGCGCCGCTGCCCCAAAGGTGCGCCGCCGGTTCCTTGTTCCCCTGCGGGTCCTGGAGGCGATAGGCGCCTTTGAGAATTCCGTCGGTCACATCCTCGGCGGGCATCTCCGGGTGGACGTAGTTGTCGTTCTCAAGCGTCAGGTAGTAGAAGCAGTCTTCCATCTCCTGATACATGCGGCGAATGCCGTCTTGGACGATGACCGCGATCTCGTAGGAGTAGGCCGGATCGTATGCTTTGCAGGTGGGCACCGTGGAGGCGTGCACCAAGCTGTGGCCGTCTTGGTGCTGCAGGCCTTCTCCGGCGAGCGTCGTCCGCCCGGCCGTTCCTCCACACAAGAACCCCTTACCGCGCGAATCGGCGAACGCCCAGATCTGATCGCCGATGCGTTGGAAGCCGAACATCGAGTAGTAGATGAAGAAAGGAATCATCGGCACGCCGTAGTTGGCGTAGGCGGTACCGGCGGCGGTGAACGACGCCATCGAGCCGGCTTCGGTGATGCCTTCCTCGAGAATCTGGCCGTTTTGCTCTTCACGGTAGTAGAGCAGCATCTCGGAATCCACCGGTTTGTAGAGCTGTCCGCGGCTGGCATAGATGCCGTGCTTGCGGAACATCGATTCCATGCCGAAGGTTCGTCCTTCGTCGGGGATGATCGGCACGACGTACTTGCCGAGCTCTTTGTGGAGCATCAGATCCTTGAGCAAGGCGACGAAAGCCATCGTCGTCGCGACTTCGCGGCCCTTGGAGCCGGCCAGCGAGTCGCTGAACGTTTCGAGCGGCGGCGCGACGACTTCGACCGGTTTCGGCTTGCGGGTCGGCACCGGGCCCGACTGAGCCTCGATGCGCTCGCGAATGTAGCGGGCTTCCGGGGAATCCTCCGGCGGCCGGTAGAAGGAGATCTTTGAGACCGCGTCGTCGGAGAGGGGGATCTGGAAACGTTCGCGGAAGTAGTCGAGCTCTTCTTCGTTGAGTTTTTTCTGTTGGTGGGTAACGTTGCGGCCTTCACCGGCTTCGCCGAGCCCGTAACCCTTGATCGTCTTGGCAAGAATGACTGTTGGCCGATCTTGGGTTCGCATCGCGCGCTCATAGGCGGTGTGGACCTTGACCGGGTCGTGGCCGCCGCGGCGCAGGTGGCCGAGCTCGTCGTCGCTGATATCTTTGACAAGCTCAAGGAGCTCTGGATAACGACCAAAGAAGTTTTCTCGGATGTAGGCGCCGCCCTTGGCCTTGAAAGCTTGGTACTCGCCGTCAACGCACTCTTCCATGCGCTTTAGCAAGACTCGGCTGGCGTCGCTTGCTAACAGCGGATCCCAGTCGCGTCCCCAAAGAACCTTGATCACGTTCCAGCCCGCGCCGCGGAATGCGCCTTCGAGCTCTTGGATAATATGGCCGTTGCCGCGCACTGGTCCGTCGAGGCGCTGAAGGTTGCAGTTGACGACCCAGATCAAGTTGTTGAGGCGCTCGCGCGAGGCGAGGGTCAAGGCGCCGAGCGTCTCGGGCTCATCGCTCTCGCCGTCGCCGACGAAGGCCCAGACCTTGCGGTTGGTCGGCTGGAGCAGACCGCGGTGCTCCATGTAGCGCATGAAGCGGGCGTGGTAAATGGAGTTGATCGGCCCCAGGCCCATCGAGACGGTGGGGAACTGCCAGAAGTCCGGCATTAGCCAGGGGTGCGGATAGGACGAGAGTCCCGGCTCATCGCGTAGCTCGTGGCGGAAGTTTTCGAGGTGCTTTTCGCTCAAGCGGCCTTCGACGAAGGCGCGAGCGTACATGCCGGGCGAGGCGTGACCCTGGAAGTAGACGCAGTCTCCGGGCTGGTCGCCGATCCGACCGCGGAAGAAATGGTTGTAACCAACCTCGACCAGCGTCGCGAGCGAAGCATAGGTCGAGATGTGGCCGCCAATGCCGGGATCCAACTTATTCGCCCGCACAACCATCGCCATCGCGTTCCAACGGAGGATGCTCTTGATGCGGCGCTCGATGTCGCGGTCGCCTGGGTAGGGAAGGTCCTCTGCCGGAGGAATGGTATTGACGTAGGGTGTGGTGAGCGAGCGAACCGTGTTGATGCCGTGAATTCGAGCACGCTCCTCGAGCTTCTCGAGCAGGAAGTTTACCCGAGCTGGACCCAAACCCTCGACGACTTCGTCGAGCGATTCGAGCCACTCTTGGGTCTCTTGCGGATCAAGGTCTTCCCGAGTCTGGGGCTTGAGCGTCATAGGGTCCCTCGCTATCGCGTGCGGGCGCACGCATCCGGCGCCGAGATGGCACGGCGGAATCGACGGCATGGCCGAAAGCTCGCGAACGCCGTCCAGTTTTTAGGGTACATCAAAGAAGGCTGCGTACGGACCGACACAACACCGGTCGGTAGCGGCGTTGCTCGGCAGAGGGAGCTTCAGCGACGCTGACCCGTACGCATCTCCGCCCGATAGACCTGTCGTTTTGCGGCACGGCACGGGCTCGCTACACTGTCGGTGGACCTGGGTGCATGATGAAAATTCTCTCAATTGCTTTTCTTATCGTCAGTTTGTCGCTTGTTGGCTGCGGCGGAAGCTCGGAAAACGAGTTTCGCAGCTCGTGGCCTGACGCCCTGTCGCGCCCCTGGGCGGGGCCGGACTACTGGACGAATCCGCTGCAGGACTGGCGGATTCGCGACGGCAGACTCGAGAACCACGTGGCCGGCGGGGACCGCAACGCCTTCTTGTTGACGCGCGAGATCTCCGAGCGCGAGGGCACAATTGAGACCAGCGTGCGCTTCGGACGCCTCGATGCCGGCGAAGAGCTCGAAGAGGGCTTCGTCGGATTTCGCGTCGGCATCCGAGGACACTTCGACGACTATCGTGACTCCGCGGTGCGCGGCGACGGTCTCAACGCCGGCATCACTACCGACGGGAGACTTTTCATCGGGCGGCTCGACGCGGACGCGCCTGCAGCTCCCGCGGCCCTCGATGGCCTGACGCTGCGATTCTCGGCGGCTCCGGCGGACGGCTCCTACCGGGCGGTGCTTGAAGTGCTCTCGGGCAGCGGCGAGCCTCTGGCGCAAGCCGAGCGCGACGACATCGGCCCCGACTGGCTGCCCGGCGGCATTGCGCTTGTCTCTTCCTCGGGCGACATTGCGGACACGCCGGCTCCGCGCGGCGAAGTTCCCGCCGCTGTCAAGCAGGGCTTACAGCGAGGCGGTACGACGAGATTCTGGTTCGAAGATTGGACGGTCGCTGGAACCAAGATCGACGCTCATCCCGAGCGAGCCTTTGGGCCGATCCTGTTCTCGATGTACACCCTTAGCGAAGGCGTGCTGAAACTTAGCGCACAGCTCGCTCCTATCGACGGGGGCGAGACCGAGGCCACGCTCGAGACTCGTGACGGCGACGCCTGGAACGAGATTGCGCGTGCGGAGATCGAAGCCAATTCCCGCAGCGTCGTGTTTCGCGTCGCCGACTGGGACGACGCCAAAGACACCCCCTATCGGGTGCTCTACGAGGACGACGCCTGGGAGGGCACGGTTCGCAAAGATCCGGTCGACAAGGACGAGATCGTCGTTGCGGCCTTCACCGGGAACAACGATCTTGGCTTCCCGCACGCCGACATCGTGCGCAACGTGAAGCACTTCGATCCCGACCTGCTTGCCTATACCGGCGACAACATTTACGAGCGGGTCGGCGAATACGGCATCCAGCGAGACCCGACCGACGCCGCCATTCTCGACTACCTGCGCAAGTGGTTTATTTTCGGCTGGGAGTATCGTGAGCTGCTCAGGGAGATCCCCTCGGTCGCGCTTCCCGACGATCACGATGTCTACCAGGGCAACATCTGGGGCGCCGGGGGCCGCCACGCGACCGAATACGGCCAAACGGGGCAGGACCAGGGCGGCTTCGTGATGGATGAGCGCTTCGTCAAAGTCGTCTACCGCACTCAGACGAGCAACATGCCCGACCCCTACGATCCGACGCCAATCGAGCAGGGCATTCCCGTTTATTACAACGATTTGCATCTGGGCGGCGTTAGCTTCGCGGTGCTCGCCGACCGCATGTGGAAGTCGGCGCCTAAGGTTGCCGTTCCGGTTGCGAAGATCATCAACGGGTGGTCGAAGAACCCCCGCTACGACGCAAGCCGCCAAGGAGACGTTTCGGGAGCCGAACTGCTCGGTCCGCGCCAGGAGGAGTTTCTCGAAGCCTGGGCGGCGGATTGGTCGGGCGGCGTTTGGATGAAGAGCGTGATCTCGCAAACGATCTTCGCCAATGTGGCGACGTTGCCGGCCGGAACCGACACCGACGCCGTGACCGGCTCACTACGGGTGATGCCGCCCGGGGAGTATGCACAGGGGGACGCGCCGGTGCAGGACCACGACTCGAACGGCTGGCCGCAAAGGCCGCGAAACCGTGCGGTGGGTTCGATGCGCAAGGCGCTCGCTTTCCACATCGCCGGAGATCAGCACCTCGGCAGCATGGTGCAGTACGGCGTCGACGCCTGGGACGACGCTTCGTGGGCGATCTGCGTGCCGTCGGTAGCCAATATTTTCCCGCGACGCTGGTTCCCGCCCAAGCCGGGCGGCAACCATAAGGAGGGCGCGCCTACGAACACCGGCGAGTACTTGGACGGCTTCGGCAATAAGATCACCGTGCACGCGGTGTCGAACCCGATCGCCAACGGCGTCGAGCCGACGGCGATCAACCACCGGGCGCCGGGCTACGGCATCATCCGTTTTGACCGCGCGACCCGCAAGATCACTGCAGCGAATTGGCCGCGCTGGGTCGATGCCGGCGCCGCGGATGCCGCGCCCTATCCCGGCTGGCCGATCACGATCGAGCAGCTCGACAACGGGTTCCCCGCGGATGGGTTGGCGCTTGAAGCAGTCACGACGGAGGTCGATGATCCGGTCGTCCAGGTCGTCGGTCAGTCTGACGGCGAGATCGTCTATACGGTGCGGATTCGGGGGCGGGAGTTCACGCCGCGGGTCAGGAAGCCCGGTGTCTATACCGTACGGGCATTCGACCCGGACGGTGACTACGAGTGGAAGAAGGCGGACCTGAGGCCAAACTAGAACATCGGCTCAGAAGGACCCAGACGAACGGCGCAACGAGGAGCCTGAGAGGGCCGGAATTGGCCCTAGACCAAAGCTGCGGCCAGCAGCTCCTGCACCGAGCGGCTGTCCTCGCCTGCAAGCCGCCCCAAGCTCCTCAGAATCAGGCGGTTGTCGACGGTAAACAGCTTCGGGCGCACTACGCACGCCTTCGACATGCCCGCCGCCTTGAGATCAGCGATGGCGACATCGCCCGGCAGCAGCTTTCCGCCGCCGGTGGTGATCATCGCTAACACCGTGAACCCGTTGCGATTGAAGCTGCGACGGCTGACTACCAAAGCCGGCCTCCGGCGTTCGGCTTGACGGTCGGTCAACGGGTGAGGCACTACTACGACCTCAAGCGACCTACAGGTCACCGAATGCCTCTTCGTCCGCCGTGGAATCCCACTCGTCAAGCGTCTCGTTCAGAGATTGGTGGAAGGCGAGATCAAGCGGCTCGACCTTGGCGAGGTAGACGGAGGAGTCTTCCACCCGATACTCGATCAGGTCTCCGGGGCGCACGCCGATCGCCTCGCGTACCTTCTTGGGCACCGTCACCTGGCCTTTGCTCGACAATCGACTGGTAAGCATTCTTTACTTCTGGATAGAGTGTAGTGCAGCGGAGCGGCAGAGACAAATCCCGCCGGCGCCTCACGCCGGCACGATCAAATCAAGCGCCCCTTTGAGCAACGTCGCCTGAAGCGGCAATCGCCCCAGCGCCTCGCCGTCGACCTCGACCAATACCCGCTCCTCCGAGGTCGCTTCAACGCGCTCCGCGTGAAAGTGCCGCACCTTAGGGTGAACGTAGACGTCGTCGGAATAGAGAACCGGCAGATCGCGCAGCAGCTCGAACATCGAAAGACGCTCGATGACTGTGACCTCAAGCAAACCGTCGTCGAGCCGCGCCTTCGGACATGGCTGCATTCCGCCGCCGTGGTAGCGGCCGTTGCCGAGCGCGACGTTCGTGATATCGAATTGCTTGGCCTCGGCGGATCCGTCTAGGCGAAGATCGACCGTCTTGCCCCCGTAGCGCAAGAAAACGATGAGCGTCGCCCACAAGAAGGCCGCCTTGCCGCTCAGCGGACTGAGAATATTTTTGGCCCGTACCGAGACGTCGCCGCCCATTCCAAAGCTCGTCAGGTTGAGAAAGAGACGGTCGATCGGCTGTCCGTCGTGTCCTGTGAGGCGCAGCTTGCCGACATCGACGCGTTGGGTCATACCGGCGGCCAAGGTGTCGGCGGCCTTCTCGATATCGGAGGGAATGCCAAGCGTGCGCTGCAAGTCGCCGCCGGTGCCGAAGGGAATCAGCCCGAGCTTCGCCTGCGGGCGTATGGCCCGATCATCGACGAAGAACCCGTTGACGACCTCGTTGACGGTGCCGTCGCCGCCGACAGCGATGATCAGATCGGCGCCTTGCTCAAGTGCTTGGCGGGTCAGCTCCGAGGCGTGATCGGGCCGCTCGGTGAACCGCGCTTCCACGGGCCCGATGCGCTGCTTGAGCGCCTCGGCAATACGAGGCCAACGCCGTGCGGCCGTGCCGCCGCCGGCTCGCGGGTTGAGAATGGCGACGGCCTGAGACTGCATGAAAAGAGCCGTCATTGTATCAACCCGCCCCCACCTACAATAAAAAGGGCCGTGCGGGAATTGATCTTAGCCTTCTTGCTACCGGCATGCGCCGCGACCGCCGAGAAAAAAGACCCGCAAGTCATTTTTCAACACGGAGTCCAGAGCTACGCCGCCGAGCGTTACGGGGAAGCGATCGAGCTGTTGGAGCGGGCCGCTGAAGCCCGTCCCAATCGATCCGAATACCGGCTCTGGCTGGGACGCGCCTACGGACGCCGCGCCGACGAGATGGGCGCCTGGCGCTTCTGGACGGCAATCAGCCTCGCCAAAAAGATGCGGCTCAGCCTCGAACAGGCCGTCGAACTCGACGCCGCGAACGAAGACGCGCTCTGGGATCTTTTTGGCTTTTACCTTGAGGCGCCCGGCTTCGTGGGTGGAGGAGAGGCGAAGGCCGAGGCTCTCATCAAGCGCCTGGCCGCCGTTAAGGAAGCGTCGGGCGAACGCGCCTGGGCCCAGATCGAAAAGTCGCGCCACCGACTCGACCTCGCCGAGCAGAGGCTGCGGCGCGCGGTCGAGCTCGAGCCCGGCGTCGCCGGACACCTCTCAGCGCTCGCCGCCTTGCTCGCCGAGCAGGGCAAGATCGACGAGAGCGAACGGCTCTTTGAACGAGCGGATGAGCTGCGCCGGAACTGGCCCGACCTTTGGTTGTTGCGAGCCCGCACGTTGATCCGCTCCGGCCGAGGCAAACAAGAGGCGCGCGAGCTGCTCGAGCGCTATCTCAAGGTCGAGCTCAAGCCGGACTCCGAACCGAAGAGTGTGGCCCGCAAGCTGTTAGAGGAGCTTTGAGGCAATCTCGTGCGCTCTGATCCCCCGAGACGCCCTGTCCCCTTCCGAGAAGCCTTGCGCGGAGCGCTGCAATCGCTCGCCGCGCACAAGACGCGCACGCTGCTCACCGCGCTGAGCATGATGATCGCCAATGCCTCGGTGATCATCGTCGTCAGCGTGGCGCTCACCGGTCGCGCATTTGTCGTTCGTCAGATTGAAGGAGTCGGCTCGAACCTGATCTACGCCTACTTTGAAGGCGGCGGCCACGTTTCCGCCTCCGAGGCCGACTACATCACTGCCGCCGACATCGAAGCGGTCCGCTCGCGGCTCGGCGATATGGCGCGCGCCGCGGCGGGCGTAATGAGCATTTTCGATCGCGTCTACGTCGACGGCCGTGCGCGCCAAATCCGCGTGCTCGGCTCAGACGAGCAATACCGCATGGTCCGCAATCTCAGCCTGCCCGCCGGCCGATTCTTCGACCCCGACGAGGTCGAGGGCCGCGCCAAGGTCTGCTTGCTCACCGAGTCGCTCGCGCAGCGGCTGTTTCACAATGCCGCAAGCGCGCTCGGGCAGTCGATCGCGATACAGGGTCTCAAGTTCGAGATCGTAGGCGTGTTCGTAGAGGGCGTCGAAACGTTTGGACAGTCCGAAGTAGCCGAGGATTCGGCGCTGATCCCGATCACGGTGATGCAGTATTTCTTGGAAGTAGAGCGGGTCGATCCGTTGTACGTATCGGTTCGTTCAGCAGAGGAGGTGGACGTCGCCACCCGTCTCGTCAAGGAGACGCTTGCGGCGCGCCATCGGCCGGGGTCGATCTACCGTGTTGAGAATCTGGCCGGCATCTTGGGCGCGGCTCGCCGCATCGGCGCCGCTTTGACGGTCGTGCTGATTCTGGTCGCGGGTATTACGCTTTTCATCAGCGGCATCTTCATCATGAACATCATGCTGGTCTCTGTGATCGAGCGGACCCGGGAGATCGGCGTACGGATGGCCGTCGGGGCGGCGCGAAGCCAGATTCAGCGGCAGTTCTTAATTGAAGCCTGCGCCATTAGCGCGCTTGGCGGGTTGGCGGGTACGGCGCTCGGCACGGCGGCGCCGCTGATCGCGCGCTGGTTCCTGCCGCAATTGACGATCCCGATCTCGCCGATCGCCGTCGCCGTCGCCGTGATCGTTTCCGGTGGGGTGGGGGCGGCCTTCGGATATCTGCCGGCTTCGCGCGCCTCGAAGCTCGACCCGGTCGAAGCGTTGCGCTACGAGTGACCGCCCGATGGAACTTTTTGTCGCCCCGTTTGTTTGGCCTTGCCTGGCTCCCATCCTCGGCGGCGCCGTTTTTCAGGCGCTGTGCGTTTGGGCGATGTTGCGGTTTCGACGACGGCCGGCGCCGCAGCGGCCTGAGGCTTGGCCTGCGGTCAGCGTCTTGAAGCCTGTCCACGGACTCGAAAAGAACCTGCGCGAGAATCTCCGCACGGCTTGTCTCCAAGACTATCCCAACTTCCAGGTCGTCTTTTCAGTGCAGCGCCGCGACGATCCGGCGATCTCTTTGCTCCGTGAGATTGAAGCGGAATTCGGGCGGAACCGGGTCACCGTCGTCGTTGAAGAGCGCAACGTCGGCGCCAACGAAAAAATCAACAACCTGGTCGGAGCCTTGCCCCATGCCCGCCATGATGTGCTCGTGCTCAGCGACTCCGACATGCGCCTTGAGTCGGGATACCTCAAGGCGATCGTTGCGCCCCTGCTCGACCCCGAGGTCGGCTTCGTCTGCACACTCTATCGCGCCGCAGAGGCCGGGACGTGGTTCGAGAAGCTCGAGCTGCTCTCGCTCAACGCCGAGTTCATCCCGAGCCTCGTCTTCGCCTATGAGACCGGCGCATCCGATTTTTGCCTCGGCGCGACGACCGCGCTGCGCCGTGAAACGCTGGAGAAGGTCGGCAGCTTCGAAGCTTTGGCGAGCCATTTCGTCGAAGACTACGAGCTCGGTCGGCGTATCGCCAAGCTCGGGTTGCGGAGCGCGCTAGTGCCTTTCATCGCCGAGACGATGGTCGATCTCAAGACGCCGCGCGACTGGTGGAATCACCAAGTCTATTGGGATCAGAACACCCGCTCGGCGCGTCCGCTTGCGTTCTTGAGCACGATCCTGGTGCGGCCGGCGCCGTTCGTGTTGCTCTTTGCGGCGTTGCGCGGCGGGGATGCGATCGGCCTCGGAGTTCTCGCCGCTAGCGTGGCGTGGCGGTTGGTCACCTCGGCCGCGGTCCTGGGTCGCGGGTTGGGCGACCGGGAAGGCCTGCGTGCGCTCTATCTTTTGCCACTGCGCGATCTGCTGGGATTCGTCTCCTGGCTGGCTGCGTTGGTTCAGCGCAGGACTCGCTGGCGCGGCGAAACGCTTACGCTGGACGCCGACGGCCGGCTTCTGCCGAAGCAAGACGAGAGGGTCGTCTGAAGGCATGCGCAAGCTGATCGTCAACGCCGACGACTTCGGCATGGCCCTGCCGGTCAACGAAGCGGTCGAAGAAGCGCATTGCAGCGGTATTCTTACTTCGGCCAGCCTAATGGTCGCGGGCGAGGGGTTCGCCGATGCAGTCGACCGCGCCTTGCGATTGCCGAAGCTCGCTGTCGGGCTGCACTTGGCTTTGGCTAGAAGCCGCCCCATACTGCCGCCTGAACAGATACCGAATCTCGTCGATGTACACGGCGAGCTGCCTGGCAATCTGTTCGTCGCGGGGGTGCGCTGCTTCTTTCTTCCCAGTGTTCGGCGACAGCTAGCCGCGGAGATTAGGGCGCAGTTCGAAGCATTTCGGGCGACGGGGCTCGCGCTCGACCACGTCAACGCGCACAATCACTTTCACCTGCACCCGACGGTGCATGGACTGATCGCGCAGGTCGGCGCCGAGTACGGTTGCCGGGCCGTTCGGACTCCATGGGAGGAGGGCGGCGGCCCAGCCCAACTGGCGACAGCTCCATGGGTCGCGCTGTTGCGCCGCAGGCTCCGACGCGCCGGCATGTACACGAACGACCGCGTGTTCGGCCTACGGCACAGCGGCGCGATGGACGAGGCTCGCGTAGTCTCGCTACTTGGAGAATTGCCAGAAGGCGTCACAGAAATATACTTTCATCCCGCGACCCGAAGCTCGCCCGAGCTTGACCGCGCCGCGCCTGAGTATCGCCGCGAAGCTGAGATCAAGGCATTGACTTCGGCCGCGGTGCGAACTGCGGTCTCCGCCGCTGGCGCCGAGCTGACGACCTACGGTGATTGCACTCGGCTTGAGCTGTAGAATGCCAGGCGAGCGCCTCCGCGGGTCTGTGGGAAGATGCTTGTCGAACAAGATTCGGAGCCCGAAGCCGCGGCGAAGGAGTACCGAAAGGTGCGACAGTCCAAGAATGCAGGTCGAGAATCATTGCTCCGCAACCATCGTTCCGCTATCCTGGCCACGTTGGAACTGCCAAAGCTGGAATCCTGCGTGAACGCTACGATGATCGCCCGACTCGGTGCCGCGGCTCTTATCGGGACCCTGGCAGCAAGCGCTGTCCCTCAGTCCGAGATCGGCGCCGACCTTACCCGCGCCCCCAGGATTCAATCGGCGCTGGAGTTCGTTCGCGGCAACGAGCCGGAGGTCATCGAATATCAGATCCAATTGACTGAAATACCCGCCCCTCCGTTCAAAGAAGAGCGCCGGGCGGCCGCCTATCGAGCGATGTTCGAAGAGCGCGGTCTAACGGACGTGCGGATCGACTCGGAAGGCAACGTGTTGGGAGTGAGGCCCGGTCGAAGCGCAAGGCCGCATCTGGTATTCACAGCTCATTTAGACACGGTCTTCCCGGACGAGACGATCCGGGTAGTCCGCGAGGGTGCGATCCTCAGGGCGCCCGGAATCGGGGACGACGGCCGCGGTTTGGCCGTGGTGCTGGGAGTGATCGACGCCCTCAATGGGTCCGCGATCGAGACCGACGGGCCGATCACGTTCGTCGGCACGGTCGGCGAAGAGGGCTTGGGAGATCTACGCGGCGTCAAACACCTCTTCCATGATGAGCTCAAGGGACGCATCGACCGCTTTATCTCCGTCGATGGAGGGGGGTATAGCATCAAACACGTCGGCGTTGGCAGCTATCGCTATCGTGTCGCCTTCGTCGGCCGCGGCGGACACAGCTACGGTTCGTTCGGAGTGACTAATCCGATTCACGCATTGGGCCGCCTGATTGCCAAGATTGCGGATTTCCAGGTCCCCGAATCCCCCAAAACCACATTCAGCGTCGGGCGAATCTTCGGCGGCACTTCCATCAATGCGATCGCCTACGAAGCCGCATTCGAGGTGGACATGCGCTCGGCCGACAAAGACTCTCTCGAGACCGTGCATGACAAATTTCTCCAGGCCGCCGCCGCAGCTCTCGCCGAAGAGAAAGCGCGCTGGAAGGGAGAAGGAGAGCTAGAGCTGGACCTGAAGCGCGTAGGCCTGCGACCGGCTGGTCATACTCCCGCCGAGAGCCCTGAAGTGCGAGCCGTAGTCTCGATCAATCGAGTCTTAGGTCTCGACGTTGAAATGAGGGAGAGTTCAAGCGATTCCAATGTTGGCATGAGCTTAGGCGTGCCCTCGATCACAATTGGGCCCGGGGGCGCTGGGAATGGCGCTCACTCGCCAGGGGAGAGTTTCGATACGACGGACTCCTGGAAAGGAACCCAGCGAGCGCTCTTGGTTGCGATCGCGCTCTCGTCCGAAGGCTTGCGTTAGCGCGTCAGTTCTTTGCGCCGATCCGGCACGCGCCTTCCTTTCGTTTGCTGCTAGATGCCGGAAGTGACAGCCGCACGATTGAATCCGGCGCAGCCGGCAGCCGTTCCAGCCGCCTTCGAGGGCGCCGCCTGTTGAACTACGGCGAGTAGCTCTATTGACGCCCCGGCAGAATAATCCCCGACTCCGTCGTCGGCGCCTCGCTCACCGCGAAATGCAGCGACAGGAAGTGAATGAACGAACGTCCTCGGGTCCGCCCGTTGTCGCGATCAAGCGCCATGCGATAAAGGAAAACTAGCACCCACAGCACGCTGCGGTCCTGCGTGCGCGGAAAGCCTGCTTGCTCCTTTTCCTGCCGACGAAACGCCTCGATCCCTTCTCGAACAGCAGGCGCTATGCGCTGAGCGAACGCCGACTCGGGACGCGTCTCGAAATAGATTCCGCTCTCGAGAGTCTGCTGCGTCTCGATCAAGGCGTGGAGCGCCTGTTGCACGTCGGCGTCGACAGCGCTCGGCGTCGCGAGCGCGGCCTCTACCGTCGCACGTGCGCTAGCCTGCAACAACTCGCCGTGATCGCGGACGAATCCGGCGTCGATCTCGATCTCCTTGTAGGGGAACTCGTCCGGCGTAATTCCCTTGCACTCGCTCTCACGCGCCTCGATTAGGAAGCGGCAGTCAAATGTACAACTGATCGTCACCTCGCGCTGGGTGCCGCAACACAGAGAGCAGATGTTCCCGTCCTTTGCGGGACAGAAGCGTTTTGCCTTGCGTCGCTCGCAGATCGGGCACGCCACGGGGGGCATTATACGGAATTCCCCAGCGCAGCCTCGATCGTCTCCGAGTAGACCTCGATCATCTTCGTGAGGGAAAGCTCGGCAACGGCGCGTTGGCGGCCAGCGGCGCCCAGCGCCGCGCCGCGGTCGGAGTGGGCTAGCAACTGGCGCAGGCAGACCGCAAACGCTCCCGGGGTGCGCCGCGCGGCAATAAACCCGTGAACACCGTCCTCAACCACGTCGCGTACGCCTTCGAGATCGCTGGCGACGATCGGCAGCGCCATGCTCATGGCCTCGGCGACTACGGTCGGGCTGCCCTCGATGCGCGAGGTCAGAATCAGCGCGTCGGCGGCCGCGAAGATCTCCGCCACGTTCTCGCGATAGCCGAGCATGACGACCCTATCATCGAGCCGAAGGGCGCTAATTTCTTGGCGCAGCGCTCCTTCGAGGGGTCCGTCGCCGATGATCAAACCTTTGAGCCGAGCCTCGGGCGCCTCGCAGCAGACGCGCGCCAACGAGCGCACGAACAGCAGCGGATCCTTTTCCGCCGACAACCGCCCCACCCAACAGGCCACGAGATCCTCGTCGGCGAACCCGTGGGTTCCGCGAAGGGCTGCGCGCTGCTCGCGATAGCGTGCCGGATCGAGCTGGCCGTCCACGTCGACTCCGTTGGGAGCAAGACGGATCTTCGCCCGCTCCACTCCGCCGCGAACCAACGCCTCGAGCTGATGGCGGCCGACGGCGAAGTGCGCGTTGATTCGCGCGTCTTGTTCGAGCGCGAGGCGCAGGTGCCCCTCGGCGACAGTGTTGTGGATGATGTCGCCGACCCACAGCCCCTTCGTATCGAGCGCCGGCAGCGCGCGATAAGCTTCGGGACTCCACGAGATCAACATGCCGTGAACGCCGTGCGCGCGGAAGATGCGCTCAAGCGCTTCGGCCTGCTTAGGAACAATGAGCCCCCCGAGGCGATAGCGCGCGGCGGTCCATCGAGCGAAGATGGCGTCAGCGTTGTGCGCACCCGGCTCGGTCGCTACGGCGATGAAGCGATAACGCCCGGCCAAACCCTCGAGCACATGCAGCAACACCGCTTCGGCGCCGCCCCAGTTGAACCAAGGAACGAGGCAGAGCAGCGTCGGTTTCTCGGTGTAGCCATCGGCCGCCTCGGGAATCAGCGATTCAAACCCATCCCCGGCCTGAGGACCGCCCATCGAGGAGGTAGGCGGATGCGCCGGGCGACCGAAATCGATGGTGCGGTAGATCAGAGGCGTAGTCCGCCAATAGACCCCGCTGAGGAAGCGGGTTAGAGGCGCTCTGGGGAGCGAGTCTGTGCGCATCGAAGCCCCTTTTTAGCACAGCGGTTTCGACGGCCGGGCGATACGACTAAGCGATACAATTGAGCCGATATGCGACTCGTTCCTCTACTTCTCATCGCCGCGCTTGTGCCCGCCGCCGAAATCCCCGTCGAAAAGGATGGACTGCTGCGCGTGGAGGGCGAAAAGTTCGACCGTCAGCGGCTAGAGGATGTTCGGCGCTGGGTAAAGATCTCGGCGGACGGGCCCGCCAGTCGCCCACAGCCGGACCTCGACGAGTCCCACGCCGCGAGCGCCAGCGGCGGGGCGTATATCGAAGTTCTGCCGGATACGCGGACCACCCACGACGACAAGCTGACCCATGGCGAGAACTTCACCAACGAGCCGGGCAAAATGGCGGTCGTTGAATACGACGTCGAGATCGTCAACGCAGGGCGCTATTTCGTTTGGGTGCGAGCCTACTCGACTGGGACCGAAGACAATGGTGTCCATGTGGGCCTGGACGGGACGTGGCCGGAGTCGGGCCAGCGCATGCAGTGGTGTGAGGGCAAAAACGCCTGGACCTGGGCCAGCAAGCAACGCACGGCGGAGGTTCACTGCGGCGAACCGGGCCTGATCTGGCTTGACATCGAGACGCCTGGCCGTCACACAGTAATGTTCTCGATGCGGGAGGACGGCTTCGAGATAGACAGCTGGGAGTTAGCGAAAGACTCCGAACACCGGCCGCAGCCCTAGGCGCGCCGATCACGTGCACCGGGCTGCTACCCTCAATAAGAAGCGCTTCAGCCGCTGGTTGGTCAGAAAGCTGATGTTCTCGACTAAGGGCCCTTAGCTCAGTTGGTTAGAGCTGCGGACTCATAATCCGTTGGTCGCAGGTTCGAGTCCTGCAGGGCCCACCAATACAATCAATAACTTAAGGATCAGTTGACCGTTCCAAGCAGGCTCGTGGTAGCCACACGGGTAGCCACCGGTTCGAAAACCTCCTCCATCTTGGCCGCCACCTCTTTCCGAAGAGCAGGAATCACGTGGCTGTACGTGTTCATCGTCAAGCTGATCTGCGAGTGGCCTAGGGTCTCCATCACCAGCCGCGGATGAACGCCTTTGAAGAGGAGCAATGAGGCGCAGGCATGACGGAGATCGTGAAAGCGCATTCTACGAAGCCCTTCCCTCTCAAGGATGCGCTGCATTCGGTGGGTGACGTTGGACCCATCGAGAGGCGCGCCAATCGAGGTTGTGAACACGAGGTCGTTTTCCTGCCAGCAGGTGCCTGCGACCATGCGCTCCTGCTGTTGGCGTAGCCTGTGGGCCTGGAGCATTGACAGCAGGAACTGGGGTACATGTAGTGTCCGGCGGCTGCTGGCGGTCTTGGTCCCCACCAAAACCAGCTTGCCTTTGACATGCTGTTGTGCTCGACGTCGACCCGGGTGGGCCGTTCGTTTGTTCGGCGTAGTGCTATTCGAAGCGCTCGAACTACCAGGGCCGGTTCGAGTTCCGAAAGGGCGAACGTGGGGCGGCCAGCATTGGGGGATGCGGCAAAAGGAATTGGAGAGAAGCCCCGTCTTCGCCGAGCGAAGTCCGGTCGAAGGTACAGATCGGAGGTTATACTGGTCGCGACCGACGCCACGGGATTTATGCGTCTGCTGCGCACAGGATTGACGTTTGCCGCCTTGCTGATTTCGCCTACTCAGGTCGCGTCCGGGCAGGCGCCCTCGGCCGAGGGGGTCCGATTCTTCGAAACGGAGATCCGTCCTACGCTCCAGACGCAGTGCGGGCAGTGTCATGGCGAGAAACTCCGGACCAGCGGTTTCTCCATCGCGACGCGAGAGAGCTTGCTCAAAGGCGGCAATCGCGGCGAAGCGATCTCGCTGGAGAGTCCCAAGGAGAGCTTAATCCTCTCGGCATTGCGCCAAACCGGGACGCTCAGAATGCCACCTGGCGGGAAGCTACCCGCGGCGAAGGTTGACGCGATTGAGCGCTGGGTCGAGATGGGCGCGCCTTGGCCGATAGCGTCCCTCCTCACCTCAACGAGCGCCCCGAAAACACACTGGTCGTTTCAGCCCGTCAAGCGACCTGACCCGCCAGAGGTCGCCCAGTCTAGTTGGCCGAGAAATCCGATCGACAACTTCATCCTCGCGCGCCTCGAAGAAGCCGAGATAGCCCCCGCGCCCGAGGCGGATGCAATCACGCTAATGCGGCGTGCATATCTGGATCTGACGGGCCTATTGCCGACACCCGAGGAGATAGACGCGTTCCTAGCCGACAAACGCCCGGACGCCTACGAGCACTTGGTTGACCGCCTGCTCGACTCGCCGCACTACGGCGAGCGCTGGGGCCGCCATTGGCTCGATATCGCGCGGTACGCCGACTCAAACGGCTACAACAACGACGCGCCGCGCAAGATTTGGATGTACCGCGACTGGCTGATCAGCGCGCTCAATCGTGACATGCCGTTTAATCAATTCGTGATTGAGCAGATCGCCGGCGACCTGCTCGAGAACCCGACGAACGACCAGATCGTCGCTACCGGCTTCCATCGCAACACGCTGATCAACCTCGAGGGTGGCGTCGACTTCGAGCAATATCGCACCGAGGCCGTGGTAGACCGAGTCGACGTCACGGGAATGACCTTCCTTGGACTGACGCTCGGGTGCGCGCGCTGCCACGACCACAAGTTCGACCCCGTGTCGCAGCGCGAGTTCTACCAGTTCTTCGGCTTCTTCAACTCGATCGACGAGCTTAGCGGGGACCACACAGACCGTGAAGGCAGGGCGCGTGCATACGAGCCGCTTCTGGAGTTCGGCAACGAAGAACAGTATGCACGCCGCGGCGCGATCAAGGCTCAACTCGACGTGATGACCGCTGAGCAGGAAGAGTACGAAGGGGCCCTGCTCAAGCAACAGCCCGAATGGGAAGCGAGCCTGACCGACGAAGAGTTCGCGAAGCTCCCTATTGGAATTCAGCGCATATTGCGAAAGCCGCCCACCGAGCGGCATGCCCAGAGGCTTCGCTTTGTCGAGGCCGCCTTCCTAGGCCAAGACCCCGGCGTCCAGGAGAGGCGCAAGTCCGTCGCGGCGGTGAGGAAGCTCTTGCCCAGCATCCCCAGCACGATGGTGATGCGCGAGCTCCCCGAACCACGCAAGACACATGTCCTGCTGCAAGGCGAGTTCCTCATGAAGGGCGTCGAAGTCCAACCCGGCACCCCGGCAGTTTTACCGCCATTGGAGCCGCGCGCGTCAGCAAGGTCGGATCGACTTGACATGGCTCGATGGCTGGTCGACAAGCGCAACCCCCTCACGGCCCGCGTTACGGTCAACCGCATTTGGAATCGCTACTTCGGCGAGGGAATCGTCGCAACCGAAAACGACTTTGGGAGCCAGGGTGAACCTCCCTCTCACCCAAAGCTCCTCGACTGGCTAGCCTCGGAGTTCGTCTCCCAAGGCTGGAGCCTCAAGCAGCTTCACCGTTCGGTCATCACCTCGGCCACCTACCGTCAGTCGTCACGCTACCGACCCGATGCCGCCAAGATAGACTCAAGCAATCGGCTACTGGCGCGCCAGAACCGTCTGCGGGTCGAGTCGGAGATCGTGCGAGACCTGGCGCTGTCGGCCAGCGGAATGCTCGTCCCGGAAATCGGTGGCCCAGGAGTCTTCCCCTCTCAGCCGCCGGACTACATGATCCGCAACCCATGGCTCGAGAGCAAAGGCAAAGACCGCTATCGCCGCGGACTCTACACGTACTTCTGGCGGACGAGCCCTCACCCGGGGTTGATGCTGTTTGACAGCCCCGACTCGCTCGCCACCGCCGCCAGCCGGAACCGCTCGAACACACCACTTCAGGCCCTGACACTGCTCAACGACGCCGGACACCATGAGTTCGCCCAAGGTCTCGCCAAGCGCGTCTTGACCGAGCTTCCCGATGCCGATGACTCCGATCGCGTCGTCCACGCATTTCGCCTTTGTCTAACTCGTGCCCCAACGGCGCCAGAAAGGCAAAAGATCGAGCGCCTGCTAGCCAACCAGCTCAACGAGTTCCGCACGCACCCAGAGCAAGCTGACGCACTGCTCACCCTAGAAGCGGGCGGCGTCGACCGCGCCGAGACCGCCGCTTGGACCACCGTCGCCAGCGTGCTGATGAACCTCGACGAGTTCATCACCCGCGAGTAGGAATGTCATGACGCCCACCGAAGAACGATTGCTGCATCGCACCCGCCGACACTTCTTCAGTCAATGCGGCGTCGGGCTCGGCAACATCGCCCTCGGCGGCTTGCTCAGCGATCAGAAGATGTTCGCCGCGCCCAAGGTCGACAACCCTCTCGAGCCCAAGCCGCCGCACTTCGAGCCGAAGGTCAAACGCGTCATCTACCTGTTCATGGCCGGCGCCCCGAGCCAGTTCGAGACGTTCCTGTGGCGTCCGAAACTAGCCGAGCTTGATGGGACAGTTCCTCCCGACTCGTTCATTCAAGGCAAGCGTTTCGCCTTCATGGAGCGCTTCACGAAAGAAAGGCCGAAGCTGCTCGGTCCACAGCGCAAGTTCGCCCAGCACGGCCAATCCGGCGCATGGGTTTCTGAAATCTTTCCGCACATCGCCTCGATCGTCGACGAGGTCTCATTCATCCATTCGATGAAGACGCCAAATTTCAATCACGCCCCGGCGAAGCTGTTCTGCAACACCGGCTCGACGCGCTACGGACGCCCCAGCATGGGGTCATGGATCACCTACGGGCTGGGCAGCGAATCGAAAGATTTGCCAGCTTTCGTTGTCCTACGGACGGGCGAGCGCAACCTGATGGGCGGCACGAACATCTGGGGGGCGGGCTTCCTGCCGACGACGTATCAGGGTGTCGAGTTCCTACGGGCGAAGGACCCGATTCCGAATCTCTCGAGTCCGCCGGGAATTACGCCGCAGCGGCAGTCGGCACGCCTCGACGCTATTCGCGAGCTGAATCTCGGACACCTAGCTGAAGTCGGTGACCCCGAGGTCTCGACGCGTATTTCCCAGTACGAGATGGCTCACCGCATGCAGACCAGCGGGCCGGAGCTGATGGATCTGTCGACTGAAGACCAAGCGACGCTCGACATGTACGGTGCGACGCCCGGCAGCAAGGCGACCTTCGCGAACAACTGCCTAATCGCGCGGCGGCTGATCGAGCGCGGGTCTCGATTCGTCCAGCTCTACCACACCGGCTGGGACCATCACGGCAACCGCCTCAATAATCTCGCCGAAAAGCTTGACGAAGTTGCGCTCGACGTCGACCAGGCCTCAGCGGCGTTGGTCCGAGACCTCAAGCAGCGCGGGCTGCTCGACGACACGCTCGTCGTTTGGGGGGGTGAATTCGGCCGCACCCCGATGGGCGAAATCCTCGAGTCGCCGGGGCGCAATCACCACATTGAGAATTTTCCGATGTGGTTCACCGGCGGAGGCATAAAGCGTGGTCAGACAATTGGCGAAGTCGACGAGCTTGGGTTCTTCGTCACAAAAGATCCGGTTGAGGTACATGACGTTCAGGCCACGATCTTGCATCTGTTGGGGCTCGACCACACCAAGTTGACGTTCAAGCACCAGGGCCGCGACTTCCGACTGACCGATGTCGGCGGCAAGGTGATCGACAAGCTGCTGGCCTAGCCGGTCAGGCAAGGCGTGTCTTCTTTTCTTCTACGCCGCTGGCGAGCAAGAGATCTTGGGCGCTTGAGATCGTAAGGGCGTGGTTATCAAGAGGCTCACGGTGCCGAGATCAGAGTCTGCTAGGGAGAGGAGTGCATCGACGCGATTCTCCGTCAGTGCCCGGCAAGTCAATGCCATCATGCCCTCGAATCCCCCGTAGGCCGACATTTGATTGCGATACCCGAGTACGGAGCGGTTCACGCCAGTCGTCGAAGGCGGCCCCGTATCAGCGGATGGTGAGCTTCGCCTGCGCTTCCGGGTCGGCGGGCAGCGGCTCGTCGCCCGGCTCGACGCCGTTGACCTGGAATACGTACGCCAGCACATTCAGGTAGAGCTGGTCCTCGAGCGAACCGGGATCGGCGGGCGGCATCTTCTTCTTGGCGTGTTCGAAAAGCGCTCGGACCGTGTTGCCCGACCACTTCTGGTCGAAGTACCCTCCGGCAAGCGGCGTGCCGTAAGCGCCGTTAGTGAGGTTCCCACCGTGGCAGACGGCGCAGTGCGCTCCGTAGGCCACCTTGCCGGCATCCGCCTGAGCCGCGGTGAAATGCGGCGGCGGGCCTTGGACCGCGTCGGATCCCGCTGACGGCGTCTCGACCGGTTTGGCTTTGGTCAGCTTGACGGGGTCGATCGGCCCGTCAGCCTCTCCTTCGTACGTGAAGGCCAGAATCGCGCCTGGATTATCCATCGCGTTCGTCGCGCCGCCGTCAATCGCCTCCGCGAGGCCGCTGAAGTCCACTGCCACATAGATCGTCCGGCGGTCGGTGCTGACTGCGGTGTCGCGAAAGCGGTCCTCGCTCTGGAAGTGGCGGACGATCGGGCCGGAGACCCTCTTCCCCGACTCGTCCAGCGGCACGGTGTACAGCGAGCCGCGCTTGAGGCCCGTCACGAGAAGAACCTGCTCCCAGCCGGGGACGCCGCTCTTGCCCGCTTCGTAGTACTCGATGCTGGACGGGCCGATAGTCGGCCAGCAGATGTAGTGGATGCCTCCGCAGAGCGGGTCTTCGAACTCGCCGTCCGCCGCAGTGAACAGCGGGGCGATCGGCTCGATGAACGGCTCTTCATAGTCCGACTCCTGGGCGAAAGGTACCGCGTCCGGGATGCGGGTGAAGTCGTAGGTCAGATCCTTGCAGGCGCTCGCGTCGGCCCAGCGGGCGTAGACGTAGAACTTGTCGTCTTGCCGGCCAGCGACGTGCGGCCAGCCGTAGTTGCCGCCCGCACGGATGATGTTGACCTCGTCGTCGGTGTGCGGGCCGTGCTCGGAAGCGTAGAGCGTGCCGTCCGGAGCAAAGTCGATACCCTGAGTGTTTCGGTGGCCGTAGCTGTAGACATGGCTCACGACGCCGGCCAGCTTGGGGTTGTCCCCGGGCACGGAGCCGTCCAGGTTCACTCGCAGGGTCTTGCCTTCGTAGGCCTCGTAGTCGCCGGCGTCTACCTCGGATCGGGTCGGTAAGCGCTGCGCTTCGATGGGCAGGCAGAAGTTGCCGAGCTGATTGTGGCCTTGATCGCCGATCGTGAGGTAGAGCTTGCCGTCGGGGCCGAACTTGAGACGTCCGGCGTTATGGTCGTTGCCGGCGGGCAGACCGCGGATGACTTCAACCGGATCGCTCAGCTTGGCGGCCTTCGCGTCGTAGCTGAACCGCACGACCTTCATGTAGAGGTAGCGGTAGGCCGGAGCGGCGACGGCGCTATTGGGGTCGGCGCCCTTCTCGCGATCCTCGTAGGTGTAGGAGACGTAGACGTAGTCGTGGCCCTCGCCCTGGAGCAGGTCCGGGTGAAGCGTCAGCCCGAGCAGGCCCTCTTGGCCGCCCGGAGCCCGGACTTCGTCGATGACGACGGCGGTGTTCTTCTCGCCCGTCGTAGGATGAACGCGCGTGACACGCCCGGCGCTGCGCTCGGTGACCCAGAGCCGGCCGTCGGGTCCTCGCTCGACCTCCCAGGGGTCGGCAAGACCCGAGACAACGACCGACTTGGCGAATCGTTTCGAGCCCCGCAGGGGCGGATTCATCTCGGCGGCCGTCGAATGGGCTGCGAAAGCGACGACGGCGAGGAGGAGGGCGGCGAGGGTAGGTCGTTTGATCATGGACTTCGGAGGTTAAGCTTTCAGGATACGGCAAGCCGTGGCGCAGACCCAGACCTGCCGCGTCAACGCTAGGGCGGCCCTGTCCGAGCGCCAGCTCACGATCACTCGGTTCTTCCTGGGTTTCCAAACCGATCATCTGAGTGGAACTACTCTGCCAACGCCCAAACCTGCGCTTCAGCTTTCGGCCAGTGAGATCCAGTCTCTCGAATGCCGTCAGCGCTGACCGCACTTCTCGCGCGACACCGGGGAACAAGCTAAAGTCAGCTGGAGCCGTTCGACAACTGCGGGATAGTTGCACGAAGTCCTGCATCGCCTTTCCCTGCTTCTTGCACTGCGTCCGGATTCCTGTCGATAACACCGACGTCACGAACTATGACTTGCTTCGCCCCCGGGGCCCTCGGCAAAGGTGCGCCCCGGCGAACCCAGCTGATCTCCCCGCCTGTATGCGAGCAAGGCCCCCAGTGAACACTGTCAAGAGACAGAAACAGGAATCAGTCGGCTGGTCAGCGCAGCCTTCCTCCTTCGCTTAACGATCCTTGACTTTGCGAGCCCCCGCCAGTCGGGTAGAGAGGAATGGGGCCGGAGATTGCCTCCGGCCCCGCCCCAGTCAGAATAAGAACTTCAAGCCGAATTGGAAGACCCGCGGCTGTTTTCCGGCCGCGAGACTAGACACCCTGCCGAAGTTTGGACTCCCGAGAACCTGGCCCGGACCGCCGAGGTTTTGAATGTTGAAAGCATTGAACGACTCGATGCGCACCTCAAGTCCGAATCGCTCCGTGATGGGGATTCTCTTGAACAACGAAATGTCGATGTTCTGCACGCTGGCGGTCGACAGGATGTTCTTGCCGGCGTCGCCGTATTGCAGCACCGGCGTATCGAAGGCGTCGGTATTAAACCAGCGCGCCTCGGTCTGACCGCCGGAGTTCGGATCGCCCACCAGATTCGGTCGAGCGTAGTTCCACCAAGCGACCTCGTTGCCGATGTTGGCCACATCCCCGGTAACCTCGAGGTTGACGGGTTGGCCCGAGCGGAACTGAGCGATGGTATTCAGCTGCCAACCACCCAGAATGGCGGCCGCCGCACCGCTATTGAGCATCTTCTTACCCGGGCCGAAGGGCAGCTCATAGAGCGCGGCGATCGAAAAGAAGTGCGGGATGTTGTACCCAGCGGGCCCTTTGCTGCCGAGGATGTCGTAGTAGTTCTGCACGGCGGAGCTGCCGCCGATGCCGTTTTCCGCCCCGAACCAACCGCTCTGCGTGTCTAGCGTCTTCGACCAGGTGTACGAGACCAAGGCCTGGAATCCGTTGGTGAAACGCCGGTTGAGCTTGAGCTGCAACGAGTCGTACCACCCTTGACCATCGAAGTTGCCGTAAAACATCGTCGTCTGGTAAGGGAACGGCCGACGAAGCCGAACCTCTTCGGGCGACCCGGGACCCGACGTCGTCGCGGTGTTGGCCGCGCCGTTGTGCTCGAGGCGTCGCGTGCGGCTGCCGACATAGGCGGCCGAGAAAGTGAGATTGTCGGCCATCTGCTGCTGCAGCTCGATGTTCCACTGGTGCGAGTAGGCCGGTTTCGTACGCGGATTGGCGTACCAACCGGCGCTTCCGAACGGCGTGGGATCGGGCAGCGGAGCGCCGCCGAGTTGGTTCGCCGTTCCCACGTCGGTGAGCGGATCACCAATAGCGTTATAGGCCGGTTGAGCGAACTCCTTGGCCGGCCAAGTGCCGATCGACTGCTGGAAGCCCTGCATCACGCCGGTGAACGTATCGAAGGTCAGGCCGTAGCCGGCGCGCAAGACCGTGTTGTCGCTCAAGCGCCAGGCGATGCCCACCCGAGGCTGGAACCCGTCGTGCGCCGGAGAGTAAAGGTTCGGCTCGTCGCTGAGTTTGATGTGCTCGCCGCCGGGCAGATCGCCGATGTTGCCGGTCCCGGGAATACAGGGAGCGACCTTGAGTTGCGAGCAAGGACCCGGAAGCACGCCGCCGCCGATCAGCCAGTCGCCGGTGTCCCAATCGAAGCCGTTGTTCATGCCGCGGTTCATGCGCCCTGTCCAGTAGGTGTCGTAGCGCATGCCGAAGTTTACCGTGACGCTGTTGCTGGCCCTCCACTCATCCTGAACGTAGAGACCAAGCGTAGGCCAAGTGATGTTGTAGTTCTGATTGCGGATGGTGTACTGCGCCGGCAGCCCGAGCACCATAGAGGCGACGGAATTACCCGTGGTACCGGGGTTGAGGGGGTCAGCCGTTTGAGAGTTGTTGAACGGGATCGAGTGCTGGGTTGTCAGCGCGTCCCGTTCCTGCCAAACGTACATGCCGCCGAACTTGATGTTGTGGTTGCCCTTGATCCAGCTCACGCCTTCGCTAAACATCCACTGCCAGTCGGTTTCCGGCCGCGGGGTGTTGACGCCGGGGCCGCCGTAGGGGCTCTGCGGGTTCAGGCCGGGGGCCCCAAACTCGTCGATGCCGATCCAGCCGTCGGCGATCAGCGGATCGAGGCCGGCTTCGCCGGCGAAGTCGGAGTTGAGCGCCTGACGCACCCAGCCGAACTTGGTGTCGAACACGACGTTCGATCCCAGCAGATGCACCCACCCCCCGGCGATGTTGCGCGGCCGGCTCTCCAACAGTCGGCCGTTCTTCACCGTCTGCGGGATTATCTGCGGGTTGTTGAGCTGGCTGAAGCGGAACCAGACGTTATCGGAGTCGCTGAAACGGTGATCGGCCTTGACGTTCCAAGTGTTGGCGTCGCTCGACAGCGATTGGCTGTTGATTACGTTGAAGGCCGGGTTGGAGACGTTCGGCCGATCGAAGTAGTTGCGCAAGTAGTTCTGCGTCATCGGGTCGATGCGGCTTTGCGGAACCTGGTTGTTCGGGAACGGATCGCGCAAGAAGCTCGCGGGGTCCGCCGGATTCACGCGCGTTGTGTCGGGATCGTAGATCGTCTGGTCGAGAATCGAGTTCTGGAAATCTCCCGCGATCTCGCTGTCGAGTGGATGGAAGTACGACTGTTGTTGCGAGCGGCGATAGCGCCAGCCTTCGTAGGAGACATGGAAGAACGTACGGTTCTTGATGATCGGGCCGCCCACGGCGAAGCCGAACTGATTCTGGCGGAACGGAGTCGGGCCGTCGTTGTTCGCATCCAAGAACGGGTTGCGCGCGTCGAACACGTCGTTGCGCAGAAAATTCCAGGCCGCGCCGTGAAACTCATTTCCGCCGGACTTGGAAACAAGGTTGATTACGCCGCCCAGGACGCCGCCGTATTCGGCCTTGTCGTTGTGCGACTGAACCTTGAACTCCTGCACGGCGTCGACGATCGGCAGCACGGCCCAGCTCTGGCCGAAGAACCAATGGTTGATTACGCCGTCGAGCAAGTTCATGTTGCTGCGGTTCCAAGCGCCGTTAATCGACGGCAGCGAAAAAGCCGAGCCCGGCAACGCGACCGGAGCGTTGAAGCTAGTGCCGCCTCCGTTGCCTTGCGCAGTACTCACTGGGGTAGCGCCGGGAGTCAGCGTCAGAAGCTGAGAAAAATTCCGTCCGTTAAGCGGCAAATCCTTCACTGCTTCCTCGGTGATGGCCGTGCCCAACTCGGAAGTCGACTGCTGCAGCAGGGCCGCTTCACCAGTCACTTCGACCGTTTCGGTCACAGCGCCTATCGCGAGGACAAAGTCGCGGGTTCGGGTCTGGTTGACGTTGACCGTCAGTTCAGGGTCCACGACCCTAGTAAAGCCGTCCGCTGATACGGCGAGCGAATACGATCCCGGCACTACATTGACGAAAACGTAGTACCCGTTCGCGTTGGTCGACCCTTCGGTATCGACGAGTGTATTGACGTTGGTCAACGTTACCACTGCGCCGGGTATCATCGACTCGCTTGCGTCGGTGACTGTTCCGTTGATCGAGCCATAGGATGTCTGCCCATGGATAGGGGCGACTGCCAGACACAATAGCGCCGCGACGATCGCCAGCCCCCCAGTTAAGTTCTTCATCTGTTGTCCTCCACTACTTGCCCTGTCGACTCGACCCGCAAGGCCGAATTGCGGCAACGATAGCAGTTGTTCGCCCGAGGCGCAACCGCTCCGGACCGGCCCTGCTAACCGCCGCGCGGCCCAGAGCCCTGTTCGTATCACTTTCATCATGCTCCCCTCTCCCGGCGCCTAGACGCCGTCGTTGTGCCGACAACAATTCCTTGCCGCCGGACGTGCGAGACCGAGAACCGCCTCAACAAGCGGCCCTGTGACACAGAATCCCTCGACTCTGCTAATTCTCCATTCCATTCAGTTCGGCTCCACTCCCTGGGTATTCGGGGGCCAGGCATCGGCCCTCGCTGACTCTCACCGGGTGAGTAAAGAACTCCCTCAAATGAGGGATGTATTCCAGAAATGTGACATCGAGTCCGAGGGCGACACGATTGAATAGTACAAGATGCTGGTGGATCTGTCCCATCTCACCGGCGTGCGGCGCCACGGGGACTCCGAATTTCAGAGCCAAGAGGCTCACGGTGATCAGTTCACTCACGCCTCCGACTCTGGTGCAATCAGCCTGCACGAAATTGGCCGCTTGAGCTTGCAAGAAATTCTTAAACATCACCCGGTTCGGGACATGCTCACCCAGCGCCACCGGTATGGGCGCTATCGCTCTGGATAGCGTCTGGTGGGCAAGAACATCGTCTGGGTGGGTTGGCTCCTCGATCCAGTAGGGTGAAACGGGCTCGAAAGCAAGACAGGCTCGAATCGCTTCGGAGAGCGGCCACTGTTGGTTCGCGTCGAGCATGATGGCCACGTCGTCTCCGACTGCCTCGCGCAGGATCGAGGCGCGCCGGACATCCCGATCCATGTCGCTCGACCCCACCTTCAGCTTCAAGGCTCGGAACCCGTCGCCGAGAGCGCGACGCGCGTTCTCTTTGACCTGTTGCTCCGTGTAGCCGAACCATCCCACCGAGGTGTCATAGGCCGGGTAGCCTCGCGACAGGATGCATTCCCTTTCCGGGCGGCCTACCCGCTGTTTCTCGATGAGCGCTACTGCCGCTTCTCGGGTGAAGACGTCTTCCACATAGCTGAGATCGAGCAAGTCGACGATTTGGGTTGGCGATAGGTCCAGCAGGAGCCGCCAGAGGGGCAACCCTCGCGATTTCGCCCACAGGTCGAAGCAGGCATTCGTGATGGAAGCGAGGGCGAGGTGGACGACCCCCTTGTGGGGTCCCAGCCAGCGGAGCTGGGGGTGCTCGGCCATTTCACGGAACGCGGATCCGAAGCTGGCCATTAGCTCTTCGATCTCCCTTCCGTTCAGGCTTTCCGCCAGCACTCGAATGGCTGAGCACACGAGGTCGTTGCCCTGGCCCAACGTCAGCGCCAGACCGGTCCCTGTCTCTGCTCCATCCGTCGCCAGCTCAGTGACCGCATAGGCGTATTTGGGATCGGAGTGGACTGCGTCCGTGCCGGCGCCCGGAGGGAGCGCGAACTGCACGTCCCTGACCCGGATGTCATGGATCGTCGTTGATCGCATCACGTCCCGCCCGTTTGGCCGTATGTGGTCATCGCCGGTATCCCAACTCCGCGCCGCCGCTGACCGGCAAGATACAACCGGTGATGAAGCGAGCTTGTTCAGAAAGCAGGAACATCGCGGCATCAGCAACAACGTCCGCCTCCGGGCAATAGCCCAGGGCGTGAATTCCGTTCAAATACTCACCAACCGGGCCCGGCTGCTCCTCCGCCCACTGGCGGAGCATCGGAGTCCATACTCCCGCTGGACAGACAGCATTGACGCGGATTCCCATAGGCGCGTAATCCAGCGCCATGGCTTTGGTGAGGGCGATCATGCCGCCCTTGGTCGCAACATAGGCGGCATGGTTAGCCTGACCGATGATTCCCACCATGCTTGCCGTGTTGAGAACGCAACCCCTGCTCGCCTGCAGTGCTTCGAATGCGTGCTTCGTTGTGAGGTACACGCTCTTTAGGTTGACGTTCATCAGGAGATCCCAGTCCTCGGCCGTAGTCTGGTTCAAGGCTACGGCCGGACCCGAGACTCCCGCGTTGTTGTGCACCGCGTAAATTCCAGAAAACTCGCTGAGCGCAGCCCGTACGGCGCTTTCCACGGATTCTCCGTCGCTGACGTCACACTCGACAGCTAGGCCCGTTGTCGGCAGCTCCGAAACCGCCGCTTCCGCCGCGGCCCCGTCGATGTCCGCGACGACCACGCGCGCGCCTTCCCTGGCATAGGCCTTCGCACATTCGAGCCCGATGCCGTTGGCCCCGCCAGTCACGAAGACCACCTTGTCACGCAGACGCATGCTCGGCATCCCACGCGCGAACAATCGCCTTTGACTGCTGCGCCATCCGCTCCAAAGCTTCGTCGATAGGCGTCGACCCCGCGACGGCCTGCTGCACTGTATGCCAGATCAGCTCTTCAACCAGAGGGTAGACGGGCGACTTCGGCGGTATGAGCATCCGGCTCTCAATCACGGTTTGGAGAGTCTTCCATCGTTCTCGCTCGCGGCTTGTTGCTTCCTCTTGGATGCGGCTCATTACTGACCGCCGCACGGGGACCGAGCCGGCTCGTGCCTCCGTGAGCTGTAGCTCGGGGGCGGCTAGATGCAGCAGCAGAGCGCGCGCATCGGGATTTTCGGCCCCGCGGACGGTAAGCGCGAACGTATGACTGCCCCCGTAGGCGAGCGACCTGCCGGCGGGTCCCGCTGGATAAGGCGCAACCTGGAAACGACCCGCAACCGCTGAGATCGCTGGGTCCCGGTGTGCCTCGTAGAACCCCGGCCAGTCACCGACCATTGCAGCCCTTCCCGAGCGAAAGCAACGGTGAACCTCATCGAAATGCCAGTCAAGCAGCTCCGGCGGAACCAGGTTTTCGGCGTAGAGTGTGCGAAGAAACCCGAGAGCCCATCGGCCGCCGTCATTCACCACGTCCAAGGAGAGGTCGTCGGCAAACACGCTGGCTCCACCCATTTCAGCCAGCTCAAAGAACGTGCCGAAGAGGCCGGACTCTTTCCCAGGGAAGACGAAGGCATGCAGACCGGGCGGCTGATTGAGCACACGCGCCTCGTCCAACAGCGCGACCCAGGTGGCGGGCGGCTTCTCGATGAGATCGGTTCGGTAGTGCAACAGCCGCACATCGATGTTGCGCGGCAGCCCGTAGAGGGACCCATCGATCCGCGCCAACTCAAGCACTGCCGGAACGAAGTCCGCCAGCTCCTGTGGGCCAATCACCCCATCGAGCGGTGCGAGGAAACGGCGCTGGGAGGGAGCGTACTTGGTGTGGGTCGAAACGATGTCATAGGGGACGTCGTCCAGAGACGCCAAGTGTTCGTTCAACGCGGGATGGTCCCCGCGGAACGCCAGATCAAAACCGATCTCAGCAGTTTCGGCGGCCGTTCGATACAGCGAGTCATACATGGGCCCGCCGACCACCGCCATTCGAACGCTGCTCATAGTTGCTCAGCCTTGCGATCCGATCCTGCTAACTTTCAGGGCTGCCGGAGCTCGATTGCCAGGACGCTCACGTGCGGGTCGGGCGCCTCAGCTGGCCCGTCGATCGTAAGCCGGCGTCCGGATTGGCGGTGTGAGAGCCTCTTCGCGCCGGACAACTGGGTCACCCGTGACACCTTCCCCACCAAGCCCTCGACGGTCAGCTTTCCACCTTGCGGCCATTCATAGACGTGCACGTAGACGGTGTTTCCCTTGGCCGTGGTCCTGCCGAACGGCAGCCCCTGCAGAGGACCGAAGGTGGACCCGTAGATCGCCTCCCCGTTCGTTTCGATCCATTTCCCTATCCCTTGCAGCCGCTCCTGAAATTCTGGTTGGATCGTACCTTCCGGCGTTGGCCCCACGTTCAGCAGGAAGTTTCCTCCCCGGCTCGCCGTTTCCACCAGCGCCTGGATGAGCTGCGTCGTGGATTTGTATTCGATGTCGCGCGGGTTGTGAGCCCACGTTCCGTTGATCGTCATGCACGTTTCCCAGAGTTGAAAGTCCTCCGCGGCGGGCACGTTGTTGGATGCCTTTATCACCGAGCTGTCGATGGTCCCATGGAGACCGGAGGACTTCGTGGGAATGGCCGCCGGAATAAACTGCTCGGGCGTGGCATAGTCGCCTTGGAGCCCGATACGGTCGTTGATCAGCGTCGCGGGTTGCAGGTCATGGATGAGCTTGTGAAAGCGGAGTCCGTCATATTTCTTTTGATTCCGCAGACCGTCAAACCAGATGAGCGCCACGTCCCCGTAGCGCGTCAGTAACTCCCGCAGCTGCATTTCCATGTAGTCCAGGTAGAGCGGCCAGTCGGGACGCGTGGGCTCGCCATTCCAGTTCAGGCTGGAGGGCTTGGTGGTGTCTCGATAGCCGGGGTGGTTGAGATCCGGCGGTGAATAGTAGAGGCCCAGCGGCATCCCTTCACGGGTGCAGGCATCCGACAAAGCCGCAAGAGTGTCCTTACCGTAGGGCGTCTTGGTGATCTTGTAGTCGGTGTAGGAGGAGTCAAACATGCAGAAGCCGTCGTGGTGCTTCGATGTGAACACCATGTAACGCATGCCTGCTTGTTTCGCCAGGTGAACCCAATCCGCCGGGTCGAACCTCACCGGGTTGAACCGCTTGGGCAGCTCACGATACTCCGGCTCAGACACCAGCTTTCCCCATTCCGGCCCGCCCTTCGGACGCATTATTGGCCAGGAGGCTTCAACACCTTTCAGCGAATAGGGTCCCCAATGGATGAACATCCCGAACTTGGCCTCGCGAAACCAAGCAGTTCGGTCCTCTGGCGCAGCGTCGCCAGTTTGGCCGCTCGCTGCGGCGTGAAGAGAAGAAAGCAAAAGAAGGACTCCGGCCACCGGTACAAAGCGTCTCAAGCGGCGACGTTGCGAATCCGACATGGACATTCACCTTTGGTTGGTTTGAGCGCTCAAATTCAATCCTGGTCGAGGCTAGCATGGGTGCGGCCGAGAGTCAACGGAAAACCCTATATCATTTTCGAGGAACGACTGAACCCATGTATAAGTTGCTGTAATACATCATGTTACTGATACCTTTCAGATTCAAAACAACAAGCGAATGCCGGTTGGAACCGTGACCCATGCTCACGCCGTCCAGCCGAGGATCTCAGGATTCTGACTATTTGAACGCTCACTTGTCGATGGCCGACGCTTGAGTGACCGAGGTAAATCTGGTACTTTTGTCTTTGTGAGCACTGCTGGAACACTACCGTTGGAGCCGGCGAAACTGGTCAAGCACAGCATCGCCGACGCCATGAGGGAAGAGATGTTGAGCGGCCGCATCTTTCCTGGAGATCGTCTGATCGAGGGAACATGGGCGACGCGCCTTGGCGCGGCCAAAGCATCGGTGAGGGAAGCCATCAACATCCTGATGGTCGAAGGCTTCGTAACGAAGACCGCTGGCAGGAGCGCGCGAGTCATCAATCTGACCGAAAACGATGTGCTTCACATATACGAGCTGAGAAGCGGCCTGGAGGGGCTCGCCGCCCGGTTGGTGGTGGAGCACGGCTGCAGCTTCGACGAGTTGACCGCAGCGATCGAGAGCATGCGAGCCTCCATAGTTCGCGGCGATTACCGTGCTTTGTTGGAAGCTGACCTCGAATTCCACCTTGCGCTCTCCGAGAGGTCGGGCAACCCGTTTTTGTTTGACGCCGCCAGAAAGGTGCTCATTCCGTTCTTTGCCTTTGTGGCGATGAGGGTGCAAGTTGCGCATCGAGATCCAGAGGCATGGCTGGAAACGGTGGCAGATCATGAACAGATCGTCAGGGTGCTCGAGATTGGGGATCCTTTCGTTGCGGAACAGCATGTACACCGCGCAATGCGCAGCTTCACCGAGACCGGCTACCGTGTCTGGGTCGAGCGCAATTCGCAAGACCGTGCGAAGTAGTCTTGTTCTTCTAAATACGGGCTAATAGCGGTCTCTGCGGCCTGCAGACGGGGGTGGCCGCTCAGGTAGTGGTGAGACCCGGGCCGGAGTTCGACCCGTCGCTACGGGCTACCCTTCCAAAGAGCGAGTCGGGGTGCGGAACAGGGCCAAGTCGTCGCCCGCCGAGAACGGCGGATATCACATCGTGAATGGCGTAGTGCTCGGCCAGGGTGAATCAAGTCGACCGGCGATGAACGACTCGGAAGGCCGACGCCCTGGGCCTCGGCGAGGGCCGAGACGGAACTGAAGAAGGTTCCGCTACCGAGGGCATGGGGCTTCGGATCTTCGCGCACCGGGAGGCCGCGAGCAAGTGAATAGAAAGCGCACACGCCGGGCTTCGCGGATTCTCCACAGCTAGATCGGGGCGGAGCGGTCAACAAATGGGCATAGACTAAGTGTCAGGCGACATTAGGCGCCGGATAGGATGAGCAGTTTGATCGGGGGGCGGATGGGTCGGAGAGCGGTCCACGGAAGCCGGTTCGCGAATACAAGGGCGTTGTTCTTGCGAGCCCTCGCGATAGGCCTGTTGCTCGGTAGCGTGATGCTCGCCGCCGCCGAGGCGGAGTCGGATCCTCTCGCCGCCGCAGGCGCGCTCATCGCTCAAGGGTCGGTACAGCAGGCCGTCCAAACGCTGCGGGGCTACTTGCAGCAACAGCCGGACAGCGCCGACGCACACCGCCTGCTCGGGATTGCTCTCGCGCTGGCCCCGCAACGCTCAGCGGCTCTTGAGGCGCTCGAGCGGGCCGTCGAGTTGGCGCCGGACGATCCTCGCAATCATCTCGTCTTCGGCCAGACCCTGGCTCGTTTCGGAGAGAGCGCGCGAGCGCGTGAGGAGTTTCAGGCAACCGTAAAGCTAGATCCGTCGTCAGGTCCCGCGCATGAGGGTTTGGCCTTTGCGGCGGCTCTCGACGGCGCGCTCGATCTCGCCGTCAGACACTTCTCGTCTGCGATCGAGCACGCCGCGGCGACGGACCGGGCGCGCCTGCACTTTCTCCGAGGCCGCGCATATCGCCAGCAGGAGCGGCTCGCGGCCGCCGTTTCGGACTTCGAGAAATCCGTGGATCTGGACCCGAATCTCGGCCCCGCCTATCTGGAGTGGGGCCGAATCCTCACCGAGTCGCCCGAGCCCGATCGGGCCGATGCTGTTCTGGCCAAGGCAGTTGAGCTGCTGCCCGACGACTTCGAGGCGCGCCTCCTGCTGGGCTCGCAGCGGCTAAGACGCGGGCACGCCGCGAGCGCCGTCGAGCATCTGCGCGTAGCCGTCCAACTCAAGCCCGGCGACCGCGCTGCGGGCTACGCTCTAGGCCGAGCGCTGCGGGCAGCGGGCCGAACCGAAGAAGCTCGGACTCATCTCGAGAGTCTCGCCCACGCCAACGCGGGACGAGCAGTCTCAGACGCGGACATCAACGAGGCTGGCCGACTCAACAATCAAGGGCTGGAGCTCGAGAAACGCGCGGCTTACGCCGAAGCACTCGAGAAGTATCGCGCCGCCGTGGTCCTAGCGCCTCAAGAGGTCGGGTTCCGGCGCAATGCGGCCCTGGCGCTGTGCCGCCTCAACCGGTGGCAAGAGGCCAAGGTCGAGCTGCGCGAGGTTCTACGTATCGCGCCTGGGGACGTTGATGCCGTCAAGGCTCTTTATGTCGCCCTCGAGCGAGCTCCGGACGACCAATGACGAGTTGCTTGCGCCGTCTAGCCGTCTCGGCGTTTCTCTGCACAACGGCCCTCGGGGCCGACGATGCCGACTCGGCCATCAGATTCTCGTTCGCAAGTGTACCGTTCACGCTCGAAAACTCCGAGTCCTCCAACCGCTACGCTCCGGAGACTATGCCGGGCGGCGTCGCCATGTTCGACTACGACAACGACGGCGACCTCGACCTGTTCTTCGCCAACGGCGCCGAGTTGCCGAACGCTCAGAAGATGTCCGAAATCTACTTCAATCGACTCTTGCGCAACGACGGCAAGGCGAATTTCACCGATGTGACGGTTCGGGCTCGGCTTGCGGGAGACGGCTACGATTTTGGGGTTGCCGTGGGCGACTACGATAATGACGGCGATCCTGATCTATTCGTAGCAGGGCTCCATCGCAACACTCTCTACCGCAATGACGGCAACGGAGGATTCGACGATCTCACTTCCGAGGCAGGCTTGAGCTCGAACGACCCGGACTACGGGCCTCTCTGGTCGGTCGCCGGAGCTTGGTTCGACTACGACGGTGACGGCTTGCTCGACCTGTTCGTGGTCAACTATCTGAGCTGGAGGGCCGGGGCAGATCCGGTCTGCGACGGGATGGGAGCTCGCGACTACTGCCATCCCAAACATTACAGGGGCACCCCCAATAGCCTTTATCGCAACAACGGCGACGGAACGTTCGAGGACGTCTCGGCCTCCGCTGGGCTGCGCGCTCACGTCGGCAAGGGGATGGGCGCCGCCGTGGCCGATTTCGACCAAGACGGCCTCAACGACGTTTTCGTAACCAATGACAAGCTGCCGAACTTCCTTTTGCGCAACGACGGGAAGGGGAGCTTCGAAGAGATCGGCTTCGAGGCCACCGTAGCCTTGCCGGAGCACGGCAGAGACGTCTCCGGCATGGGCGTGGACGCACGCGACATCGACAACGACGGTCTGCCCGACATCGTCTACGCCGCGCTGCCCAATGAAACCTTTCCGCTGATGCGAAACTCCGCCGACGGGTACTTTGAGGACATCGGCTACGCGAGCGGCCTAGCGTCCCAAACTCGCCGCATGGCCGGCTATAGCGCCGTGATCGCCGACTTCGACAACGACGGCTGGAAGGACATCTTTTTCTCACGAGGCGACGTGCAAGCACATTCCGTCCAGCCGGGGCTTGCGGTTGATCAGCACAACACCGTTTTTGAGAATCTGCGCAACGGCAAGTTCGCCGAACGTACTGCCGAGGCGCGCTTCGAGCAGGCGCCGCCGAAGCGTCATCGCGGCGCGGCGGTGGGCGACCTCAACGGTGACGGCAGGCTCGATCTGGTCGTCACCGCGCTGGGCTCCAAGGCCGAGCTCTGGCTCAACCAGAGCGAAGCGGGGCGCCACTGGCTGCAGTTCGACCTGGAAGGCGTGAGAAGCAATCGCGACGGCATCGGGGCGGTCGTGGCTGTAACGGTTGGCGGCGAGCAGCAGACCAACCACGCGACCACGAGCGTGGGCTACGCTTCGTCGAGCGCCGGTCCCGTCCACTTCGGCCTACATGAAGCCGAGACGGTCGATAGCGTCGAAATCCGCTGGCCGTCCGGTCAGGTGCAGCGGCTTGAGAACGTCGTCGCTGATCAGGTGGTCAAGGTCCGAGAGCCTGACGCTCGCTGACGCGAAGGACCACAGGGACTCCGCTTTAGGCTACCGTCCGGCGGTGTTGCGGGCCGCGGGACTCTTGCGAGCGCGGTCGGCATAGCGGGAGGCGGCGGCTGCGTCGCCGAGCTCGCGGCAGATGCGCACCAGTAGATAGTAGACCTGGCTATCGACCACGACATTCGCCGGGTCGGCAAGCGCCAGCGCCTTTTCGGCGTCGGACCGGGCGGCCTCGCCGCGACCTAGGCCGGCCAGGACTTTGGCCCGCTCGTAGAGAATCGCGCGGGTGTCTGGCGCTAGCTCCGCCGCATCATTCAGATGGTCAAGCGCCTCTTTCGGACGGTTGAGCTTGGCCAGCAGACGCGCGTAGTTGTAGGGCAGAAAGGCGTCGAAGCTCGGCCCGCGATTCACCGCCAACCCTTGAAGAAACGCCTCTTCGGCTTCCTTCATCCTGCCTTGCGGCCCCAGGCTCAAGCCAAGATAGTCTAACGCCTGCGCGTTGTTTGGATTCAAGTGAAGCACGCGCCGAAACGCTGCTTCAGCCTTCTGATGCTGCTGTCGGCCGTCGTAGAAAACTCCCAACTGGAACAGAGTTCGTTCCTCGGGACGCAGCTCGACCGCTCGCAGCAGCGCCGACTCGGCCTCGCCCGCGGCGCCGACTGACTGCAGTATCTGAGCGGCAGCCGCAAGCATCGACGGGTCCTCGGTACGAGAGGCCGCCGCCTCGGCGTTCCGCCGGGCTTCGGCGGGTCGCCCGGCCAGCAACTGAGTCCGAGCTAAATCGACTCGGCCCGTCGGGTCGTCGGGACGCGCCCGCACGTAGGCCTCGAACGACCTTGCGGCAGCCTCGATGCGCCCCCTCGTGGCCTCGATGCGGCCCAGCGCGAGATATGCGGACGGACAGTTGCGTTGACCCGCGGGCAGCTCTAGCACGGTCGCTTCGGCGCCGGAGACGTTGCCTTGCCCAAGCGCTTGCATCACTGCTGGTAACGCAGTGTCCGCTTGAGTACAGGTCTGCGCCTTAAGCGGGCACAGGGCCGCGAGCGCCGACATGAATAGCATCTGAAATCCCTTTATCATTGGCGCTCCGGCTCGTCCTCGGGCTCTACGATGCGTACAACTCGGTCGATCTCAGCGTCCTCGATGGTCTGCACCGCTCCACTCGGCCAGCGGACCTCGATCCGTTCGAGGCGAATCGCGGAGCCGAGGCCGAAGTGCAGGCGACGGTCTGACGATCCGGCGTAGCCGACGGCCGAAGCTGCGGTCCGATGCTGCACCGTTCCGGAATCAGTTTCGACCCGCACGACCGCGCCGATTCCATCGCGATTCGATCGCCGTCCCACAAGATCGAGCAGCACCCAATGGTTTTCGTTCAGCGACTGGTTCAATAGCACCTCCGCTCTCGCGCCGATCGCCGAGACAACTAGATCCAGCCTGCCGTCTCCGTTGAGGTCAGCAACCGCGCTGCCGCGATGCGCCGCCGGCGGGGAAACCTCGACGGCGCTCTCGAACCTGCCGTCTCCGTTGTTGCGGAATATCGTATTCGGCTGCGCGTAGGGGATACCGCGGTAGCTCTCGACGTTTTCGCTGACATGCGAGTTCGCGGTAAACAGGTCCTTCCAGCCGTCGTTGTCGAAGTCGGCGATCGCGGCGCCCCAGCCGCTGAGCGGGCTCGTCAGCAGCCCCAGTCCGGACGAGTAGGTCGTGTCGCGGAAGCCCCGGCCCTCTTGATTGAAAAGCAGGGGAAACGTCTCGTTCGTCAGGGCCGTGATGAAGATGTCCTGGAATCCGTCGTTGTCGATGTCTTCCAGAGCGACGCCCATGCTCGAGACCGGAACCCCGTCCTCGTTGAAGGCCGCGCCGAGCTCAACAGCGACCTCTACGAAACGCCGGCCCTCGACGTTGCGCAACAGGTAGTCGCGCATTCCGTCGTTGGCGATGAACACGTCGGCGAAGCCGTCATGGTCGATATCCCCCGACGCGGCGCTCATACCTTTGCCTGCGAGGGAAGCGATGCCGGTCGACTGGCTGACGTCCTCGAAAGTCCCATCGCCGCGGTTGCGATACAGAATGTTGGATGTTTCCCCGTACATGTCGGGCGCGCACGACAGCCGCCGGCCGGGCTCGCCGCAAACGCGATTGTTTTGCTGGTCCCAGTCAAGATAGTTGACGACGAGCAGGTCCAAGTGCCCGTCGCGATCGTAGTCGAACCACAGCCCGGCGACCGACCAGGGCTTGGCCCCTGAGCCGGAGCGGTAACGGCCTGTCGCTCCAGCCGCCTCCGTTCGGTCCTCGAACGACCCGTTGCCCAGGTTGCGATAGAGCACGTTGCGGTCGTAGCCGGAGACGTATAGGTCGGCCCAACCATCGTTGTCGTAATCCGCGGCCGCCACGCCGAAGCTATAGCCCTTACCCTTGACGCCGGCGCGCTCGGTGACGTCCTCGAAGCGGCCGTCGCCCAGGTTGCGATACAGCCGGTTCCAGAAGCGCGGCGCACTCTTATCGAAGTCCGGCATCGAGGCTCCGTTAGTGAAATAGAGATCGACCCGGCCATCGTTGTCATAGTCGAAAGCCGCTAGTCCGCCGAGGACCGAATCGATGACGGGCTTGTCGTCGGTGGTGGAGTTGTCGAGCACGAAGTCGACGCCGGAGGTTGGCCCGGCGTCGTTGAAGACAATTCCTTCGGCTGCTTCCGGGTCCACGGAGTCACGGCCGGACGTCGAACGCGTGCGCGACCACCACGCGAATCCGACCGCCGCCAGAAACACAATGGCGGCGACGAGCCACGGCGTCTGCCTCCGAGTTCTCTCTGGAGCGGTCTGTTGTGGCTCGGATGGTTGCCGAACCTCCCGAGCCGACTGGCGTTTCGGTTTCCTCTTCGTAGCCATCGATGCGCTGGGCCCGCTTCGGGCTCTCACGGCAGACTTGCAGAATAACGCAGAGCAGGTAGTCGGAGGTCAACCGCACGTAGCGACCGAAGCAAACTCCGACGCCGCTCGCACCCGAGAGTTCCGGCCCTCAAGCCGGCCCGGAATCCGGCCGCGCCGAAGACAAGCGGAGCTCGCGGCAGACTCTAGCGGCACAACGTTGCATCAGCTTCCTCACTTGTTGTTCTTTGCCGTCGTTCACACCGCCGGCCAATCGCGGTATGGCCAGGCATGCGACCGCACCGACCTCCGGCAGGCCGACGATAACGGCGATATCAGTGATAAACCGGTATGCACTGGGAGTGATCGTGTAGCCGTCTGTTAGAATCTGCTCCAATTCGTTGCGCACCCTCGCTTGCTTGCGTCGGGACAGCCCGGCGTAGCTTGGGTCCTGCGCAAGGAAGTCGCTCAACTCCGTCGGCCGCAGGTGAGCCAGCAACACCCTTCCGGAGGCCGCATCCAGAGCGGGAGCTGTTGAGCCAACCTCCACGGACAGCCGCACCCGCTCGGCGCCGGGCTCTTCGGCAACCACAACCAGGCGACCTCGCTCCAGAACTGACAGGTGGCACGATTCACGAGTTGCGTCGGCCAGCTCTCGCATGGGTCCCCGAGCCGCCCTCACGAGGGTCTCCACCGGAGAGTGCGTGTGGGACATCTCATACAACTTCATGCTGAGCCTATAAGCGCCCGTCGCCGCATCCCGGAGCAAGTAGTCTCTTTTCTCCAATGCGGCGACCATCCTAAATAGCTCACTTGACGTGCGGTCCAATTCGCGGGCCATGTCGGCCAGGGTCTGTGGTTTGCGGGTCGCGGCAAGCAGCTCCAGGATGTCGAGCCCTTTGTCGAGAGCCGGAACCTGGTAGCTGGGCGGCGTGCGGGGACTATCGCGCTTCATCGTGCCTCCGCTCCGTTCAGCTCGGCTCGACTCGGTAGGACTTGCCGGATTCGGTCTGAAAACGAAGGACATCCCCTTCCAGGGCGCCCGCCACCGCACGTCCGGTCCCTAGCTCGATGATCCGGGCCTTGCCGCGCCCCCATGGGTTGGCGATCTTTGCTTCGGTGCCTTTCTCACTCAGCAGCGTGACCGGACCAACCGTGGAGCCGTCGCAGGAAGCGGACACGAGAAACGCCCCTACCGCCCGTAAGGATTCGAACCGCGCCCGTCCCAATCCGTGCCGGTTCGGAAATAGACGGATCACTCCTGTGTAGCTCTGCAACATGCACTCGTTGATGACGGCCGGCAGCGAGAGATTCTCGATCCATACTCCCATGCGCATCATGAAATCGAAGTCGGTAACATCGCGGTAACGGCCGTCGATCTGCCGTAAGCGGTCTTGCGCCGTACCGTTCGGCAATGTGCAGTAGCGCACTTCGCGCTTGAACCAGTCCAGGTCTAGGGTCCCCAATCGGGCTCGGATCAACGGCTGATAGACGAGGTCGTTGCCGCCTTCCAAACGGACCGTGCGGGCCGAGCGACGGGCGATCTCCAGTTGGTGCTCACCCTTGCCGATGCCGACTTGCTCGGCGGGGAACACCGGGGCCAGAGTGCACGGAACATTGTAGACATGGCTGGGAGGGCCGTCGGCGACGTCGGTCCAAATCTCGCCGAAAGAGCCCCGAGCTGTTGGGTACGGCGCCATGTTATTACGAAGCTCGATCCACTGCGCGCGTTCCTCGTCGTCGATGTCGAGGATTCCGGACGCCTCGGCTGCCGCTTCGAAAAGAAACTCGGTCAGGGAAAGGTCGACGATGCAGTCGCGGTTGAGCCGGTAGTCGACGGTCAGTCCCCAGTTCTCGGGTGATACCGAGGGTATGATGTGAAACTTGCCGTCCCCGCCTTTTTTTGAGTAGGCGGTCAGGAACCGTGCCGCTGCCCGCAGCAGCGGGTAGACCCGTCGTAGATGGTCCTCGTCCAGCGTGTAGAGATAGTGCCACCACAGGCTTTGTACCGTCCAGGGCGTCTCGCAGACTTCGTAGCCCCAGGGCGGCACAGGGTACGCAATCGTCTGGCTTGGGACAGGGTACGCCGAATGTGGAAAGAAAGCGCCCGGCATCTCGAACTTCTCGCGCGCGAACGACTCTGACATCGGCAGCAGGTTTTCGCAGAGCTCTACATAGGGCAAGTGTTGATCAACGTGATTGCTCGAGAACACGCCCCAGTAGATCTGCTGCGTGTTGTAGTTCATGTGGTAGTCGCCGTGCCAAGCTGTGCCGATCTTGCCGCTCGTCCAATTGCCGAACAGGCCGGGCGCGACCTTGCCTTCGCGCAGACAGCAGGCCAGCCAGTACTGGTTGCGGTACCACATCCGCTCGAGCTCCTTGTCCTCGAGCTCTACCGCGGAGCGCGACCAGAACTTGCTCCATCCTTGAGCCGTCTCGTCGCGAAGCTCGTTGATCGGAACGTCTGACAGCCTGGCCGTCTCGGCGGCGGCGAAGCGAACGTTCTCTCGCTTATCGCGCGGCGTGAACACGCTGAGATCGAGGCGGAATTGTTGGGTTCGCGGGCTCCGCAGAAAGATCCGGGCAGGTTCCCGATAACTTGTATACGTGTCCTCGCCTTCAACCGGCTGGGCGAGTTTGGCGCGGCTCTCCTCGAGCCCCTCGACCGACCAGTCTCCTGACAGGCGGGCAGCTAGCGCGAAGCTGCTGTCTTTGTCGGTGGGCGGCGGGCTGGGGCGTTGCTCGGTCGGCACGGTCGCAGGGAAGCGCTGAAACGCCGAGAATCTAGCATGAGATTCCGCGGTGCCGGCGTCGATCTCGGGTGCGGGCAGATTCGCTTCGGCGCCGAGATTGGGGTAATACGCAACCGAGAGGAACGGAGCCTCGGCGTCAGTTGAGACGCTGACGTGGTTCGTCTCCCAATTGACGAAGCAGGACACTCGGAGGCTGCGCCAGGAGCCGCGAAGGTCGTCGTAGCGGAGGATGATCGTCAGCAGACCGCACGACGGGTCGAGCTCCTGGCTCACGACACGTACCTTACGCGAGTCCCAGTGGATCCAGACGATGCCGCACGGCCAGGGGCGCGGCCAAGATTCGGCGTAGGAGGAACGGACTCGAGCCGTGTATTCCTGAAGGAAGTCGATCTCGCGCTCGAGGAAGATCATGTCCGGCTTGCCCTGACGTTTGGCCTCTTCGCCGGCGCGACGCCACAGATCGAGGAACTCGGGGAATGGGAGAACGTGTTTGTAGTGGTCTTCACTAACTCGGATGTCCCAGGAGTCGGACTTGCCGATGTGCAGCCCGAGCGCGTCCGGACGAACGGTGACGCAGACACCGAGGTCTCCATTGCCGAGCAACATGCCCTCGAAGAAATTCGGCGTTGGTCCGTGCGACTCGAGCTTGTGGCGCCGTGCCGCCCGCGCTCCGCCTGGGCTCTCGCCGGAGCCGGCCGCCGCGGAAAGGCCGGGCGCCGCCGCCGCCGCGCCAGTAGCCTGGAGGAATCCGCGCCGTGTTGTCTTGTGACTCATTTCCAACTCCTGAGCAGTTCGTGAACCACACGCCCGCTGGCCCAATCTAACTTGGTCGCTTTCTCGCACCGTCGGCAGCAGCTAGATCCAGCTGTGCCGGTGCGGTCCGAACCGCAACGGCTTCTTCCATTCGGAAAACGAAACCGTCGCGCAGCCTGGGGCAGCTACCGCGTCAATTCGTTGTTCGTCCTCTCCCGTGATCGTGACGCTAAGCGCCCCGAGGCTGTCTTCGAGCTGACGCGCCGTTCGTGCGCCGACAATCGGGCTGGTGACGCCCGGTTGGTTCATGCACCAAGCAAGAGACAACTGCGCTGGCGTGCAGCCTTTCTCGTCGGAAATCTCGCGCAGGACATCGACTACCTGGTAGGCGGCATCCGAGAACGCCAGCTCTTGAAAGAACACGAAGGTCTTCGGGTCCCCCAATCGCGTTTCAGCCCCGTGCTCCTCCTCTCGCTTGTACTTGCCGCTCAGGAACCCCGCGGCCAAGGGCGACCACGGCAGAACCGCTAGCCCGTAGGTTTCTGCCATCGGGATCAGCTCGCGCTCGAAGTAGCGGTCCAGCATGTTGTACGCCGGCTGCACCGAGACATACCGATTCAACTTCAGCTCGCGAGCCGCCCACAACGCTTCCAGTACCTGCCAGGAGCCGATGTTGCTGCAGCCGATGTATCGCACCTTGCCCGAACACACCAGGTCGTCCAAGGCCCGCAAGGTCTCATCCACGGGGATCTCTTCGCTGGCGACGTGGGTTTGGTACAGGTCGATGTAGTCCGTCTGGAGCCGTCGCAGCGAGGCCTCGCACTGCTCGATGATGTGGCGGCGACTGAGCCCGGAGGCGTTCGGGTCGCCGTCTGCCATTTGTCCCTGGACTTTGGTGGCGAGCACCACCCGGGAGCGCTTCCCTTCGCGCGCCAGCGCCCTGCCGACGATCTCTTCACTCCCGCCGCGCGAGTAGACGTTGGCGGTGTCAATGAAGTTGATGCCGGCGTCCAGTGCGCAATCCACGATGGCCAGCGCCTCGGCTTCTTCGGTCTGATCCCCGAAGGTCATGGTTCCGAGGCACAAAGGAGAGACCTGTACGCCTGTGCGCCCGAGGCTGCGGTATTCCATCTTTCCGTGCTCCTTTCAGCGAAACAACCGGCGGTCGGATTTTCCTCGGCCCTGGGCTAGTTCAGGATTGCTCGTTATAGAGATTCCCCGTTCACCCATAAACCCGTCAGCCCAATCCTTTCCATGTCAACGGCGGAGTCGGACGAATCCAATCCGGCTGTCCGCCGGTTGCGACGTTCGCGCCGGAGGCGTCGATTCATCGGAAGTCTCCTGTGGACGCAATCTTGAGCGTGTAGGCGTGCGCTTCCGGCAAATCGGAGGGCAGTGTTACGACCAGGCTGCCGCCCTCTGAGCGATGCTCCAGCACTTCCGGGCCGCCTAATAGCCCGACTGACGAGCCATCCCCAACCGCGACCGACTCGATCGTTATCTCTCCTGCCGGAGGCCGACCGAGCAGGACGGCATAGATCGCATCTTCCTTGCGGGTGAAACGCACGTCGAGCCCGCCCGCCGTCTTACCCTCGGCGCGCTGCCAGGGCCGGGATCCATAGATGGCCTCCCCGTTGACCCTGAGCCACCGACCCAGTGCCCGCAAGCGCTCCAACTGGATTTCGGGAATCGAACCGTCGGCCCTTGGGCCGACATCCAGCAGCAAGTTGCCGTTCTTACTGACGATGTCGACCAGTAGATGGATCAGAGCTTGCGCGGACAACGTATGTTCGAGGCCCTCGACTTGGTTGTAGCCGAACGAAAAGCCGAGCCCGCGGCAGCTTTCCCACTTGTGGTCGGTGATCTCGTCCATTTGCGCGTATTCGGGCGTGACGAAATCGTGGTGGCGCTCGGGACCCTCCGGCAGCCGAGTCTCGAACCGGTTGTTGATCAGACCGTCGGGGAACCGGTTGTAATAGTCGGCAAACATGTTCGCCAGGTCGCCCTGCCTCGGGTAGCCGATGTCGTTCCAAAGCACGTCGGGTTCGTAGCAGTCGATCAGCTCGCGCCATTGCGCGTCGGCATACCGGGCGTACTCGTCGGTGTGCGGGATCGTGCCGGACACGTCTTCCCGAGTCTGGACCGGCGTCTGGGTGAAGCTCCAGTCCAAGCCGCCAGAGTAATAGAGGCCCATTCGCATATCCCGAGCTCGAACGGCTTTCGTCAGATCGCCAACGATGTCGCGCTCGGCGTGCTGTTGGCTGGCACTCCGGTTGGGGTTGTTCACACCGCTCGGCCACAGCGGAAAGCCATCGTGAAACTTGGAAACCAACACCACGTATTGAGCGCCCGCGTCGGCGAGTTGGCCGGCCATCCGTTCGGGCTCCCAACTCTTGGCCGCTTCGTTGAACTGAGGAATGAAATCGAGGTAGCCGAAATCCTCGCCGTACGTTGCAAGGTGATGCCGCTGAGTGGGGCTGCCGTCAATCTTTAGGGTGTTCCAATACCACTCGGCATATGGGTTTCGCCGGAACCAAACGTCCCAGTCGATCTTGCCCAGTTCGCCGGTCGGCGTCGCCCAAGCCGGCACGGAGTAGAGCCCCCAGCAGACCATGATGCCGAGCTTGGCGTCGTGGAACCACTCAGGGACTTCATGGCTTCGGATGGACTCCCAGGTAGGCTCAACTCGCCCGTCGGCCTCCGGTTCAGGCGTTGAGGCGCAGCTGGTGACTAGACATAGGGCTGCGGGAAGAAGAAATGCGGCGTTGCTCATTTTGGCTGCTCCAGCTTTAAGCATTCCTGTTCGAAGTTGGGAATAACGTGAAGCTCTTGCTTCGCCCCCGGTCCGCGTGACTCGGTAACCGGCAGTGCCGCCGCGGCCAAGGATGATCCGAGAAACGCTCTACGGTTCACTTTCGGCCCTCCGGCCGCCGTCCTGACAGTTCAGTCTATGTTTTACATAAGAACTATTACGTTCGTCAATAAAACCTACCAAACTAACTTGCCGAGATCAACCGCAGGAGCAAAAACCATGCCGAACCTTTGATCTGTGAGTACCTGATGCGGGAAGGCGATGAGCGGGCGGCGCTCCGCCCAGAGGCCATGGAGAAGCTCAGACTCGGCTGTACGGCGGCCGAAGCCTATTCGACGCCGACGGGGCGAAGATGGCCGCCCACGGGAAGACACAAGAGTGGTGGGCCGATCATGACGAATTGTCTTCGGCTCACCAGTGGATACGCGATCGCCTCATCGAATGGTTTGACGCCAAACGATTCGGCCACGGTGTACATTGAGCAGGTGCGGGATGCACGATGGTTCGGGATTCAGGCGCGCGGCATCGCACGAATTGGCTGGGCAGCGGCGGCGATCCTTGCCGCTGTTGTTTCTGCGCAACAGATCGACACCGCGATCTACCGGGATCAGCGACGCCAGTTCACCTTCCTCGATCAATTCGCCGATCCTGCTGAGCGAAAAGCACTGCGCGGCCTATACCGGGAAGCTGACCCAGCAGAGCAACGGCGTTCGGCGATTGTGTTTCTCGAGGCGTACCCGCGCTCGTGGGCCTTGGCGCAGGTCTACGAGATCGCCTCGAAGGCCTCGATTCGGCTCGACGATTTTGACTCGGCGCTGGAGTACGGCCGCGCATCGCTGCGATTGTTGCCGGAGAACGCACTTCTGCTCGTTTCGTTGGCCAACGTGCAGATCCATCAAGACTTGACCGAGGAGTCGGGCATAAGCGCTCGCACGGCGCTCGAGCTGCTGGATCGATTTGATCGTCCGTCGCGTTTTTCCAAAGGCGAATGGACGAAACTCGAGCCTGAGCTGCGATCCTCGTGCTACTACGTTTTGGGCCGGGCTGCCGCATCGACTGGACTGGCGAGCGAGGCCTCGGACCGCGCTCAACAGTTGCTCCAAGCGCAAGAACTGCTGGAACGTTCGCGTCGGCTCAACGCGTCGGACCCATCGGCTGCCTATCTGCTGGGCATCACTCAGCTCAGCCTGGGCCGCAAGCGCCAGGCAGCAGCGAACTTCCAGGACGCCTACCGAATTGGCGGGCCGCTTAGGCAGAAAGCCGAGGCTCAGCTTGAGCGGCTTGGACCCATCGAAGATGCCGGGGGCGACGACGAGTTCACGCCGGCTCTATCGTCCGCTTCGGCCGACCGCGGCGAGCAAGAATCCCTAAGATCCCCCCGAGATATCTTGGCTACGGCGCGCTACGCCGGCTCGGAGGCCTGCCGAGACTGTCATCAGCGGACCTACGACTCCTGGCAGCAGACCGGAATGGCTCGTATGTTCCGACCCTACAGCTCGGAAAATGTCTTGGGCGACTTCAACGATAAGGAGTTCCAGGGCGCCCGAGGGTCGCCCACCGTCCGAATGAAGACGGAAACCGGTCAGCATTACTTCGAGTTTCACGACCAAGACGGAACAAGACGGCGCTACGACGTGGACTACACCATAGGGTCGAAGTGGCAACAGGCGTACGCCACCGAGCTGGCCGACGGCCGGATTCAGGTGTTGCCGATCCAATACAACCGGCTTCACCAGAAGTGGCTCAACTTCTGGAAGGTCATCGATTCGCCAGGTTCCGAGCGTGCGGATTTGAGGGAGTTCCACCGACTGAGTTCGTTGACCAACTATCAAGTCAACTGCGCGATGTGCCATACGAGCCAACTTTCCACGGACGTGGCCCGGCGGCGTCCGACCGATTTCGTCCACCGCGAAGCGGGTGTCAACTGCGAGATGTGCCATGGACCCGCAGCCGGTCACGTCGCCGCCATGGGGAAATCCACGGCCGCTCGCTGGGAGGCTGACGAACCTCCTGTCCGCTTCGGTGACATTGCCGCCGAGCAGTACATGAACATCTGCGGGCGTTGCCACATGCAGTCAAACGTGGTGGATCTAGGGGGTCGAGGAGAGGTCAATTTCACTGGTGATGCTCGACAGTTCTTTCCTACCTACAAGGGCCGCCGCTATGCCGAGTTCTCCGAAAAGGCGTTTCACCGTGACGGCCGTTTTCGGGAGACGACGTTTATTGGAGAGTCGTTCGTGCGCTCGGCTTGCTACCGGCAGGGCGGCGCGAACTGCGGCCATTGTCATGACCCTCATCCGGCGGACGCCGCGACCAATCCGAAATCGCTCAAGTTCAGGGAGCGACCCGACGAAATGTGTCTGCAGTGCCACGCGAGTTACGCCCAGGACGTCAGCGCCCACACTCGCCACGCTCCGGAGTCCCGGGGCAGCCGCTGTGCCTCATGTCACATGCCGAAGATCATGCACAGCATGCTGTTCAAGGCCTCGACACACCGCATCGACGACATCCCCGACGCCGAGATGACGTTGCGCTTCGGTCAAGAGAAAAGTCCAAACGCCTGCTTGCTGTGCCACGCCGATAAGGACGCCGCCTGGATCATTGAACACCGGGTGGTCGTCGCCCGGCCTCATGTCTTGCCTGCTCGAGGCCTAGGCGAGCGATAGGGCGCGCCGTTCATTCTTGGCCCTCCGTTTCCTACGACGGAGGTCCCAAGTCACGAGTCTGTTCGTATACGTCCATGTATAGACAAGTTAGGGTTGCCTGCTGTCCGTCGCGTCCATCTCCACTCAGGCCTAGACGCTCAACCCCCAGCCGTCTCGGGATCGACTTCCCGGACCTGCACAAGGTAGTATCAGAGAAAGAGCTTGATGGCTCCGGTCGGGCCGTAGCGCAGCCTGGTAGCGCGCTTCCTTGGGGTGGAAGAGGTCCCGAGTTCAAATCTCGGCGGCCCGACCAATCTTCTCTGCGGCTTAAGGTCGCCCCTGCTGTGTGATCCGGAGCCGCATCCACACGAACGTTTACATCAGCTTGGATTGGTAGGCGAGCGGCCCGGTTGAGGGCCGCCGAGCGGTCGGCGGTTTCCCGGGTAACCGGGCGCTGGTCTTGCGTGAAGCGTGGAACTGAGCTGGACCGATTCCTAGCTTGGCGACCTGCCTGATGTACCATATGAACTTGCCCTTGACCACGTCGCCGGTCAAAAAGCGTACCCAGAACTTCGATTCGAGATCTCCGCGGAGCTGAATCCGACGAGGCGTTTCGAACGCATAATCCATGCAGCGGCTCGCTACCGCGGCGGGTAACCCAAGCTATAGGTTTTTGATGAAAGCGGTTGTTACAGGATCGGGCGGTCTGATTGGCTCGGCCTCTGTCGAACTACTATGTCAGTCGGGATGGACCGTGACGGGTCTCGACAACGATATGCGAAAGCAGTTCTTTGGCAACGCGGGCACCACCGCCCCGGTGGTCGAACATCTGCAACGGAATTACCAAGACTACTCCCATAGACCGCTCGACATCCGTGACCGTGCGGCGGTGCGGGACCTGATGAGCGAGTTGCGACCCGAACTGATTATCCACACAGCGGCCCAACCTTCTCATGATAAGGCTGCGTCGATTCCCTATGACGATTTCGATGTGAACGCTGTGGGCACGCTCAACCTGCTTGTTGCCGCTAAAGAATTCTGCCCCGAAAGCCCCTTTTGCTTTACCAGCACGAACAAAGTTTATGGTGACCGGCCCAACCAGCTCCCGCTCGTCGAGCACGAGACTCGATTCGATTATGCCGACGGCCGAGCCGGAATCGACGAGTCGATGTCCATCGACCAGTGTCTGCACTCCCTATTCGGCGCCTCTAAGGTGGCCGCGGACGTCTTGTGCCAGGAGTTCGGTCGGTACTTTGACATGCCGGTGGGCGTATTCCGCGGCGGGTGTCTGACCGGACCCCAGCACGCCGCCGTAGAACTGCATGGGTATCTCGGTTATATAATCTTCTGCGCGGTCTTCGACCGTGAGTACGTTGTCATCGGACACAAGGGAAAGCAGGTCAGAGACCAGATCCATTGTCGTGATGTGGCCCGCCTGTTCCTTGAATTTTTTCGTGCGCCTCGTTGCGGCGAGGTGTACAACATGGGCGGAGGCAGGCAGAACAGTCTTTCAATCCTAGAGACTGTTGACCTATTGAAAGCCGCCGGCTTCCCGCTTCGGCATCGCTTTGAAGACCGCAGCCGCACCGGCGACCATGTCTGCTACATTTCAGACCTCTCAAAACTGAGATCCCACTTTCCTCACTGGGAACTGGAAAGTAATCTACCGGCCATTTTCTCTGAGATTCTTGAAAGCCAGCTACGAGCAAAGAACCCAAAGACAAAGAACGCGCAGTGAAGCTCCGCGTAGCTTTCCCAGCGCGGGACGTCGTCGAGGGCAGTTCCTCAATTCCCGTCACTTCAATCTCTGCCTTCACCGACAATGGAATAGTGGAGGATCCTGGGATGCTTCTTTGGCCTAGCTGCTCCTGGCGGGGCGGAAGCGTGGGCGCCGACGACCCGCCTTCGCTGAGTATCAGCCGTAGGCTACGATCGCGGGCGTCCCGTATGCCTAGCTGCTCCCCGCCAACAGGATCACGGTGCGTTCGAGGAACCAGAATGCGCCCAAAGAGCCAACCGCGTAGCCGGGCGCCAGCTCGACCCAGCGAGGCCATTGGATCTCGAGGACTCGAAACGAGCGCACCAGCCCGAGCACCAAGAAGACAAACGCCAGTTGGCCCAGCTCTACGCCGACATTGAAAAAAAGCAGGGCGAGCGGGATCTCGTTTTGCGGCAAGCCCATCGCGGTCAGTCCGCTCGCGAACCCAAAGCCGTGCAGCAGCCCGAAGGCGAAGGCCACCACCCAGGGATGCCGGATTGTGAAGCTGGTCTCGCCGCGCCATACTCGTACGATCTCCGGGCCGAGGAACAGAATCGAGAGCGCGATCACCGCGTTCAGAGGAAGCTCCGGGACGCTGGCGAATCCCAGCGTCGCAATGCCGAGCGTGATGCTGTGGGCGAGCGTGAACGACGTCACCGTCTTGAGCAGCATGATCGGGCCGGATACGATCATGAGCAGGCCAAGCACGAAGAGCAGGTGGTCGAAGCCCAACGCGATGTGCACGATGCCAAGCCGCGTGTAGGCGACGATGCGCTCGAGTGCTCCGCTTGCTCCTCCGATCACTGCGGAGGGGTGATTCGGCTGTACGAGGTGCGTCTCCTGCTGACCGTCGGCGTAGTAGACGCGTACGAGCACATCGGTCAACGTCGTCTCAAGCCCGGCGATCTCGACCGTCTCGCCGCTGATTCCGTCCTTGCACTCGACCGTCGTGCGAGCAACATACGCGCCCCCGCTCATCTGGGCCGATTCGATCCCCGCGACGGCGCACCGGCTCGAAAAGACCGGGTCGATCCGCAAGATCATTTCGCCGCGCGCCGGCTTCTTCCAGAGCATTCGGAAAGTGTTGGGCGAGGCTTCGCGCAGCTCCAGATATCCGGGCCGCGCCTCGTGCGCCTGCGAGCTTGTTGGAACGAGGAAGAGGGCGAGGACGACGAGCACCGCACCGGCCTCCCAAGCGAATGAACGTGTCATTGAGCGCTAGCCTGGTTCTCCGACTGACTGCCCGCCGCAATCTCCGGCCACTCGATCACGATGTCGTAGCCCTCAAGCAACGCAGCGTTTACTTCTTGTCGAACTGTAAGCCGCCTGGCGTTGCTCCACTCGCGTTCTACAACGGGTCGGATTTCCGCCAGTTCCGGCAGGCGGCCCTCGGTCCGCGCATCAAGCCGAATCAGGTGCCACCCCAGTCCCGACCGAACCGGTCCCTGCCATTGACCGACCTCGACTTTGTCGAGCTCACCTGAAAAGCCGGCTCCGAACGCACCGTCGATGTCGCGGCGGGTCGCCTCACGGAACGAGGCCGGCATGAGGCTGACGTCTCCAACCTCCGGCTTGCCGGATCGCAACGCCGTTAGCTGTGCTGCAACATAGGCTTCGGGATCGTCGCCGTGCCTTTCTGGATTGAAATAAGCCTGCTGGAACGTGTAAGTAGCGGACTCGCGAAACGACTCTTCGTTCTCGGCGAGGTACTGACTCAGCTCCTCGTCCGTGGCCTCGATAAGAGAGGCGGTATCGTCGCTCAAGAATTCAAGCTTCTGCCTCAAGCGTCGACGGATGATCGTGTCGTCGCGATCCAGCCCCATCTCGATGGCCTGCCGGTAGTAGACCTCCTCAAGGACAAACTCGTCGATCAGCCCCTCAAGCTCCCTTCGAGTCGGCGGCCGCTGCCATGTCTTCGCAAAGATGCCGGCAAGCTGTTCAATGCGGCCTGCGCTGACGGCGACGCGCTGCTTGGGACCACTTGCTGCGTTGTCCAGCAGGCCGGAGATCAAGAACAGCGCGGCTCCGATGAGAAGGAACCGGACCAATGGCTCGTCAAGAGCTTTCTTCATTAACGACAAAGATTCGTGCCTGAGGCGTTGTCGACCGCTCACGTCTGGCCGGCCTTGGGTACAACAGCCTTCTCTCGCGCCTGTGACTCTGGGCCCGTCACTACGTAGATCAGTTTTGCCAGCAGTATTCTACCCGCCACGAACGCAACCCTTTTTGAACGGCGGCAAGGACCCCGGCCACCCGTGGGGTGAAGGCCGTCCTTCGAAGCCGATGCTATGGATTCGTTCGTTGCTTGTCATCGCGTGCGTGTTCCTTTCTCTCTCACTTTTCGCGTACCCGCTTGCGCTTGACGAGAAGCGGCGCCAGCGCCGCGACGACGGCTATGAGACTGATCGGAGGCAGCCCGCCCTGCCATCCGCTTGGAGCCAGCCAACCTTTCCAGCCGAGCACCACGAGGTGAGCAGCGACGAGTGCCAGCGCCACGTAACCCGCGCGCTGGCTGCGCTTCCAGCGCTGGCCCCCGATCGCCTTGGGCATCATCGGCAAAGTCGTAATCGCCGGCGACATCAGAAAAAACAAAGCAATGACACCAATGGCTACTGCCATCTCGCCCTGCAGATTCAAGCGGCCACCGGCGTCGAAGTACTTCGCGTAGTAGGCCGGGCTAAGGAGGCTCAACGAGAAGAAGGCGTGAACCGCGGCCAAGAAGAACCCCATCAAGCCACAGAACTTGATGACAACCAGCCTGAGGGCCTTATCGTGGTCGTGCCATCGAATGATCTTCCCGACGAGATACGAACAGGCCACGAATATGACGGCAGCCAACGACGTGGCCTTGTTGAGGATAAAGAGTGGGAAGTGACGCCACGCGACGTCTCCAGCGAGGTGATAGCGCACGACCGCGTAGGCAAGCGCGGCCCCGAACACCGCCGCGAACCACTTCGCGGTAGTCGGCTGCCACAGACGATCCGGCGGCAGGCTGGAATGATCTTCGTCCATCCGGGAACCCCCCTTGAAGAGCGCTACGGCGTGTACCAGATCGGCGAAGTGTAGGCTCGCTCCTGCCCTGACATTGGCACCGTATCCGGCATTGAGACCCCGTAGAATTTGGAGTCGTAGGCCTGCCATGTCGGGGTCGGGATCTCCAGCACCCGGGCGTAGTAGAAGGCCCGATGACCAGGGTTGAAGTCCGGATCGGTCCAGACGGCCCGCAGCTCCGCGTCGCCGATGTTGTTCAGGTAGCTAGCGTCCGCCACGTCGACTGTGTCGCCGACCGGGGTCCTGCAGCGGCCATCGGCGCCGATCGTTCGACCGTCCGATACGGCCACGTCGTACACCCTCTCTTGCCGCTCGCCATCATCGTCGATCCAACCTTTGATGATCTGGATGCGATCAAGGTTACCGGACCACGTGTCCTTGAGCGCCGCCGCCATGAACACCGGGGCCTTCCTGTTGGCGGGCTTCTCCGTCAGATCCCCTCCCATCGGGACGCCCTTGCGGTAGCCAATCGATACGGCATCGGGCCGGAAGACTTCGTCCTCTCCATAGTCCCAGCCCCCAAAGAGGCGCACGGTAATCCGCGTGCCCGTGGTGGCATAGGTCTCTTTCTTTTGCATGGCGTCGAAGAGCCCCTCGCGCGTGTTCTCGCGAGCCCAGACCGCCGCCAGGCCCGAGGCAATCGACTCATACGAATAGCTCGACAACTCAGCATCGCCAGCCAAAGATCCTATAATGACGTGCTCCCAGCGATCAGCCGCGGGTTCTAAGTGGGCAGCCTTGCCAAAGAAATTCTCTTCTCGAGTGCTGGCCAACGACGTGTGTGCGTCCGTGCTCCCGATCATTCCGAACTTGTAGGGGTTGACGCCAAGCTTCTGCTCCAGCTGCATGCCGATCTGCAGTCCGGAGCGTGCGTATTCGTACTGCAGCATCCAGTCTTCCTTGGCCTTGAATCCTGCAATATCGGCTTTGTCCCAGGTGCCGTAGTCGGCGAACTCATCGTCCGGCGACAACAACGGGTGAGCCTCGCCGTCCCCCTTGATCTGGGTCACTTCGTATAGTGGTTCGAAGCGAATCCGAGTCTCGGCGTATTTGCGGTCTACCGGTTGGCCGTTCAACCGCTCGACCGGAAACATGATGCCGTTGGAGAGGTTACCGTTGTGGGCAATGGCCAAAATGCTTCCGCCCGTGGCGTCTTCGTAGCTGGCCATGTAGTCCCAAAGATCCTCCGGATCATAGGAGTCGAAGGTGCTGAAAGGCAAGACCTGCTTCGCCCTGTCCGCGCCGTCCTTGAAGATCACTACCCGGTGTAGATTGCCGGGCGCTTGTTTGGTGCCAATCGAGGTCCATTCGAACCCAATCAATGCGGTAAACCGACCGGGCTCATTGTATTTGTCGGCGAAGGTGATCTCGCGCTCCCACGCCGTGCGTGACATCTTCGGGTTGTTGATCGGGTCCTTGCTCGCTGAAACAGCCGTGATCCAAGTCTGGAATGCTTCTCGTGAATTGCCGGATTTCACCAGGTCATGGACATTGCGCCCCCACTCGCTCTTGAGAAGTTCGGGGTTCGACTCCGCGATGAACGGGGCGAGCCCAAGGTTCTCGGCATGATCCGACACGACCAGAAAGTCGAGCGGGCGAATCAACCGGGTCCGTAGTCCATGTGGCGTCAGCACCTCCTCGCCGCGGGCAAAGCGGTAGGCCTCTTCAGGGCCGAGCGTGTTCCCGAACATACCGGCGTCGGTGGAGTAAGAAGTGTGGAGATGAGTGTCACCCCAGTAGACGCCCTCTGCAAGATTGGAATCGGCTACCGTTCGCTCAACATAGGGCGAGTAGTTCTTTTGTGGCTCTGGGATGTCGTCCGGATGGCCGACGCCGGTCTGCGCGAGAGCCGCGCTGGTGAATGCCAGCGCCGTCACGAAGATTCCAAACCGTCGCAACCACTCGGTCTTGGTTCTGACCCTTTCTCTCATCGGTGACTCCTCTATATCGATACGTTGTCCTTCGATCTACGGCGTGTACCAAATCGGCGAGGTGTAGGCCCGTTGTTGAGCCTTCATCTCAACTTCGTCCGGGACGTCGATACCGAAGTACTTGGCATCATACGCGGTCCACCGCGGTGTCGGAATCTCAAGAACACGTAGATAGTAGAAGGCTCGCTCGCTGGGATCGAAGTCGGGATCCTTCCACACCGTAATCAGCTCGGTGTCGCCAATGGTGTTGGTCCAGGTAGCGTTCTTGACGTCGACCGTGTCTCCGACAGGCGTCTTGCAACGGCCGTCGGCCCCGATGGTGCGGCCGTCCGAGACAGCGACATCGTAGATTTGCTCCTCGAGCTCACCGGCGGCGGTCTGCCAGCCCTTGATGATCTGAATCCGGTCGATGTTGGCGCCGATCGGATCCTTGAGCGCCGCGACGAGGAAGGAGGGAGACTTGCCTGAAGGCGCGCTGCGCAGGTCGCCGCCCATCGGTACGCCCTTGCGATAGCCGACCGCCGCCGGCTGACGCGTGGCTGCGTCGGAGCTCTCGAAGTCCCAGCCGCCAAAGAAACGCACGAGCATGCGTGGGCCAGTGGTCCCGTAGACCTCTTTGCGCTCCATGGCGTCGAAGAGCGCCTCGCGCGTGTTCTCGGTCGCCCACACGCCCGCGTAGCCTGAAGCCAGGGTTTCCCAGCCAAGAATCTCCATGTCGCCGAACTTCGCGAACGGGTGCATCATACGTTCCGGGCTGGGTTCCGAGCCGGAATGCTTGCCGAAGTAGTTATCGTCATCGGCGGTCGCCAGCCCGGTGTGGCTGTCGGTCGACCCGATCATGCCGTACTTGAAGGGGTTGACCCCTAGCTTCTGCTCCAACTGCAAACCCCGCTTGAGACCGCTGCGGGCGTACTCGCCTGCGAGCATGTCGTCGGTTTTGAGCTCGCTCAAGTTGAGGTTGCCCTTGTCCCACGTCCCGAAGTCGGCGAACTCGTCGTTGGGCGAGAGGAAGGGGTGCGCCTCGCCGTCGCCCTTGATCTGGGTGACCTCATAGAGCGGCTCCCAAATGGCGCGCCTCTCCGCATACTCACGCGTCAGGGGCTGGCCCCCAACCGGATTCACGAGCGGGAACATCAATCCGTTCGAGAGGTTACCATTGTGGGCGATCGCCAGCACGTCGCCGCCGGTCCCCTCTTCGTACGCCTCCAGGGCCGTCCATAGGTCCTCCGGGTTCGTGCTGCCGGCGGGCGGAAAAGTCGTGAACGGAACCGTCTGCAGCGCATAGCTCGCGTCATCGCGATAGATCACGACCCGGTGAAGGTTCTGTCCGGGGGGGACCTGCGACGTCCATTCGTAGCCGATGAACGCGGTGAAGCGGCCCGGATCATTGTAGGTCTGCGCCGCCTTAACCGTCTTGGCCCACGTGTCCTTGTATCGCTTGGCGTTCTTGTTGTCCGGCTTGTAGAAGATGTTGTCGGGAAACGTCCCACGCGAGAAGGCATCGATCATCTCGAGCGCTGCGGCGACTCCCGACTGCCCCCCTCCTGGACCATGTCGTACCAGCGCTTGCCGGTGGGGTCGGCGAGGATGGCGGGGTCGCCGGCAAACAGATCCGGAAAAAAGCCCATGTTGTCGGAGTGGTCAGCGACGACCAGGAAGTCGAGAGGGCGAGCCAATCGGACTCGCCCCGCAGTGGAAGACTTGATCTCATCGCCTCTGGCGAACTGATAGGCGTCTTCGGGCATCAGCCGAACTCCGAAGGCTCCGGCGTCAAATGAAAAAGAAGTATGCAGATGCGTGTCGCCCCAGAACACCCGAGTCGGAATCGCTCCTCCCGCATACGGGGAGTACGGTCGTTTGGGATGTGCGTTCTCGAGAGCCTCGGAGCTCGGGGCCCCGGCATCCTGCGCCAGTGCCGAGGCGGCCATGGCGAGGGTCAAACACAGCGTTTGAATGGCTCTCGTTCTTGTCATTCCTCTTGTTCTCCAGTTGCTCGGCGTGTATCAACTAGCCGCTCACGCATACGGCTCAGCCAGGCCTACTTCACTTGCAGGGTGATCTTGTTGATCGTTCCAGTGAAGCGGGTCTCGTCGCGGCCGATGCCGAGGCCTTCAGCGACGGGTGTTTGATTATCGAGGCCGACGTCCGCGGTCTCGTCGGCGGAGAACATCATCGGCTGCGTCTGTTCAATGCGGCCCTACGCAACCTGTTGGCCGTTCACGCTGAGCGTTGCTTGGCCGCCTTTGCCGATTCCTCCGCCGTCGTAGTTGAAGTCGAGCACTACGGTTGCCTGCCCTGCTGCAATCGGCCTGTCCGAAGCCACCGTGTCGCGGGACAGTCCGAGGAAGTTGTAGGTGTAGGCGGGCTTGCCATCCTGCATGTAGAGCGACCAGCCGCCGAATCGCCCGCCTTGAGTCAGGATGACGCCATTGGCTCCACCTTCCGGAATCTCAAGCTCAGCCGTGATCGTCTTCGACTGGTTTTTCACGTTGATGAACGTGTTCTCCAGCATTCCGTCCATGCCGTCGTAGAGAGTGAGCGATGTCCGCCCCGCCATCAGATCCGGCCGTCCGGCGATCGCGGGATTCACTCTTTCAATCACGCGATCGTCAATAGGATAGACGTTGTAGCGCTCCGCATCTCGGTCGAACAGAGCCTTGAGCTCATTCAGCTTGTCCGGGTTCTGAGCGGCCACGTCGTCTGCCAGGCTGAAATCCTCGCCGACGTTGTATAGCTCCCAGGTATCAGACTCGAGCGGCGGCAGATCGCTTGTCTCCCACGGCGCGCGATGGATCGTACGGGCCAGCCAACCTTCGTGGTATAGCGCGCGATTACCGAAGATCTCAAAGTACTGCGTCGTGTGCCGCTCCTCGGCCTCGGCGTCGTTGAACGAGTAGAGCAGACTCGTGCCCGCGATCGGCGTCTGCGGCGTTCCCTTCACACTCTTTGGTTCCGGCAGCGTCGCTGCTTCGAGAACGGTGGGTGCAATGTCGATGACGTGGCCAAACTGGCTGCGAAGCCCGCCCTTTTCCTCGATGCCCTTGGGCCAGTGAATGACCATGCCGTTTCGCGTGCCGCCGAAGTCGGAGGCAACCTGCTTCATCCATGAGAACGGCGAATCGAAGGCGACCGCCCAGCCGCTAGCCATGTGCGGGAAGGTGTAAGGACCACCCCACTCGTCGAGCTTCGGAAGCAGGTCTTCAACCTTCTCGACCACCGCGTTGAAATAGGTCATTTCGTTGAACATGCCGACGACTCCGCCCTCACCGCTGGTGCCGTTGTCGCCCGCGATGTAGATGAACAACGTGTTGTCCATCTCGCCCATGTCCTCGATGGCCGTCGCCAATCGGCCGATCTCGTGATCCGTCTGCTCGAGGAACCCGGCGAAGACTTCCGCCTGACGCGCGAAGAGCTTCTTTTCATCTGCGCTGAGGGCGTCCCAGTCCTTGATGCCCCGCGCTTTCGGGGGCAGCTTGGTGTTCGCCGGAATCAGCCCCATCTCCTTTTGCCGAGCGAACGATCTCTCCCGGACCTTGTCCCAGCCCTCGTCGAACTGGCCCTTATACTTGTCCGCCCACTCCTTCGGTACGTGGTGCGGAGCGTGGACGGCGCCCGGCGCGTAGTACACGAAGAAGGGCCTGTCCGGCGTCAGCGACTGCTGGGCCTGCACCCACTGAATCGCCTGGTTGGTCATGTCCGTCGTGAAATGGTAGTCCTTCATCTTCGGAGGCGCCACACGGGTCACGCCGTCGTAGACCAACGGATACCACTGATCCGTTTCTCCTCCGATGAAGCCGTAGAACTTGTCGAAGCCCTGTTGCGTCGGCCAGCGGTCGTAGGGGCCGGACACGCTCGTTTCCCACGCCGCGGTTTCGTGCCACTTGCCGAACGCACTGGTACTGTAGCCGTTTAGCCGAAGCATCTCGGCCAATGGCGCGACGCTATTCGGTAAAGCGCCCGTGTTCCCCGGAAATGCGGTCGAAGTCTCCATGATGGAACCGGTATTGCCCTGGTGATGGTTGCGGCCGGTCTTGAGCGCCATCCTCGTCGGTGAACAGAGAGCCGTGGAGTGGAAGTTGTTGTATCGCAGCCCGGATTCCGCAAGCCGGTCGAAGGTCGGCGTCTGTAACGGACCGCCGAAAGTGCTCGGTCCGCCGAAGCCAATGTCGTCGATCAGGACAATCACGACGTTGGGCGCGCCTTCCGGCGCCGTGACTTCGAATCGCGGCGGCGGCTCGGCGTTCCGCGCATCGAGCTCGGAGTAGGTCGGGGGTACTGGTTCCTGGATCGGCAGGACCGTGCGATCGAGCCCTTGCCGGGCCGATTCCTGGACCGATCCGGAGCAGCCCAAGCCGGCCAAAAGAGCAACGAAAGCAAAGATTCTCGCGGACATCAAACGTGTCATGTTCATCCTCTGCAGATAAGGGGAAAACTCAGGGAGCGGGGACCCGAACCCAGAACAATAGGCTATCAAACTTTCGCTTCGATCCGCCCCTCGAACAAGGCGCGCCATCGGCGCGCGCCGGCGCCGTCTGACCGATCGTTAGCCGCCCCGCTCCCGGTGTTACTTGGGTGGCTCGTACGGATCAGACGTTCCCGGCTTGATCGGCGGATGCTTCTTCAGCGATACGACGTGCTCTTCCAACTGCGGGAGGCCGGCCTTCAGCACCCAGGTGTGCGGAAAAAGCACGTTGTCCTGTTCCAGCGGATCGTTCATCAAATTGAAGACGCGCGGCATCGTGTAGGTGCGCAGGATGGTATTCCAGGAGTCCTGCTCCTTAAAGTGAATCTTCCAATCTCTCCACTTCACGCCAAACACATCGTTGCCCATGTAGACGACGAACCCGTCGCGTCCGGACTTCTTGGTCTTCCCGAGGAGGAAATCGCTCACATCGATCCCGTCGATCGGACGATCGTTGGGCGTCTTGCCGCCGGCGATCTTGGCGACAGTAGGAAAGAGATCCATCGCATGAACAATCTCATCGCTGGAGGTTCCTGCCGAGATCTTGCCGGGCCGTCGGACAACAAAGGGGACGCGAAGAGCTCCTTCGAAGCCAGTAAAAAGAGAGCCCCGCCAAGGTCCCGCCGAACCATGTAGTGCCGTCTCAACGGTCAGAGATGTGCCGCCAGCCTCAAGAGCCTCGGGGCCGTTGTCCGCGGTGAAAATAAAGATCGTGTTCTTGGCGATCCCGGCATCATCGATCGCATCCAGCAATTCACCGACGTAGCTGTCAATCTGCATCAACATGTCCCCCCAAAGACCCTTGCCGGATTTCCCCGCGAACTCAGGATGGGGCATAGTTGGAAAATGAGTTGCCGTATAGGGGAGGTAGATAAAGAACGGCTTCCTGGATTCAGTCTGGCGCTTCATAAACGCGATCGCCCGATCGGTGAGATCCCGATCTATCAGTGGCCGGTATTCGAGATTGTAAGGCCGCGTCTTTTTGGGGGCTTCTCCCTTCTTACTGTCCAGCACGTAGGTCTGGGGCAGTCCGCTCTCGGCGAAACCGGGCAGCGAGGAGTAGACTGATTCGTCGGTGGTGTTCGGAATTCCGTACCACTCGTCGAATCCTTGGTCGGTCGGAAACCTTCCCTCAGTTCGGCCCAAGTGCCATTTTCCATACATCCCGGTGGCATACCCCGCCTCCGAGAGCATCTCCGCCATGGTGACTTCCCATTGCACTAAACCATAAACTCCTTCACCGAGAGGAACAGTGCCGTTTCCGCTGCGAATCGCGTACCGACCCGTCATGATGGCCGAACGTGACGGCGTGCACTGGACCTCGACGTTGAAGTTTGTCAGGCGCAGACCCTCAGAAGCCAACTTGTCTAGCCGCGGAGTGGGTGCGCCGCGTATGATGCCGCCGCCATTGAAACCGGGTTCCCCCCACCCGAAGTTGTCCATGAAGACGAGGACTATATTGGGCTTATCCTGAGCTTCCGCAGACCCTGCCAGACAGGTCAGCATCGCGGGGCCCAACAGGGCGAGCATTCGAGTTCTTATTCTCTTCATCTGAGGACCATGGCCATATGATCGATCTTCCTTCGCATTTCATAGGAATCTGCGCGACCGATCGGTCGCCGGACCCAATCCGGCCAGTTCTACGATTTGTACATTTTACCGAACAATGATTCTCTACAGGCAAAAAAGCGTCTTGTACAAAATGGCTAGACCCAACTCAAGGTGTGTACCAAATTGGCGAGGTATAGGCGCGCTGCTGAAGGACCATCTCGATTTCGTCCGGGAGGTCGTCGATGCCAAAGTATTTGGCATCGTACGCCGTCCACCGCGGTGTCGGGATCTCGAGCACACGGACATAGTAGAAGGCCCGCTCCTTGGGATCGAAGTCGGGATCCTTCCACACAGTGATCAGCTCGGCGTCGCCAATGGTGTTGGTCCAGTTGGCGTTCTTCACATCGACCGTGTTTCCGACGGGCGTTTTGCAGCGACCATCGGCTCCGATCTCGCGGCCGTCCGAGACGGCGACGTCGTAGACTCGCTCCTCGAGCTTGCCGGCGGCTGTCCGCCAGCCCTTGATGACCTGGATGCGATCGACGTTGCCGCCGATGGGGTCTTTGAGCGCTGCGACGAGGAAGGATGGAGACTTGCCGGACGGCGCGCTGCGCAGGTCGCCGCCCATCGGCACGCCCTTGCGATAGCCGACCGCCGCCGGTTGGCGCGTGGCTGCGTCGGCGCTCTCGAAGTCCCAACCGCCGAAGAAGCGAACGAGCATCCGGGGCCCGGTGGTTGCGTAGGTCTCTTTGCGCTCCATAGCGTCGAAGAGCGCCTCGCGGGTGTTCTCGGTCGCCCATATGCCCTGGTATCCGGACGCCAAGGTCTCCCAGCCGAGAATCTCCTTGTCACCGAACTTGGCGAACGGATGCGTCATGCGTTCCGGGCTGGGCTCCATGCCGGAGGTCTTGCCGAAGTAGTTGTCATCATCGGCGGTTGACAGCGCGGTGTGGCTGTCAGTCGCTCCAATCATGCCGTACTTATAAGGGTTGATCCCCAGCTCCTCCTCGAGTTCCAGGCCCAGCTTGAGACCGCTGCGGGCGTACTCGTGCGCGAGCATGTCGTTGGTCTTGAGTTCGCTCAGGTTGAGGTTGCCCTTGTCCCAGGTGCCGAAATCGGCGAACTCGTCATTGGGCGAGAGGAAGGGATGCGCCTCGCCGTCGCCCTTCATCTGAGTGACCTCGTACAACCTCTCCCAACGGGCTCGCCTTTCCGCATATTGGCGCGTCAGGGGTTTGTCACCGACCGGATTGACCAGAGGGAACATCAGCCCGTTCGAGAGGTTACCGTTGTGGGCAATCGCCAACACGTCGCCGCCGGTCATCTTCTCGAAGGCCTCCAGGACCGTCCACAAGTCCTCCGGGTTCGTGCTGCCGTCGGGCGGATAGGTCGTGAATGGAACCGTCTGCGATGCCTTGTCCGCCCCGTCGCGGTAGATCACGACCCGGTGGAGGTTGTCCCCGGGGGGCACCTGCGAAGTCCACTCGTACCCTATGAACGCGGTGAAGCGCCCAGGATCGTTGTACTTCTCCGCCGCGGCGATCGTCTTCTTCCATGCGCCCTTTTAGGCCTTACTGTCGGGCCCGTAAAAAATCGCCTCGGGGAACGTTCCCCGTGAGAAGGCGTCGATGACTTCGAGCGCTGCTTTGGATCCTGACTGTCCCCCTTCCTGCACCAAGTCGTACCAGCGCTTGCCTGTGGGGTCGGCAAGAAGGTTGGGGGCGCCGGCGAACAGATCCGGGAACCAGCCCATGTTGTCGGAGTGGTCGGCGACCACAAGGAAGTCGAGCGGGCGGGCCAGCCGCGTGCGCCCCGCCGTGGAGGACTCGATCTCCTCGCCGCGGGCGAAGCGGTAGGCGTCTTCGGGCGCCAGACGAGCGCCGAAGGCTCCCGCGTCCATAGAAAACGACGTATGGAGATGCGTGTCGCCCCAGAACACTCGAGTCGGAATCGCGCCTCCCGCGTACGGCGAGTACGGTCGTTTGGGATGCGCGCCCTCGAGGGCCTCCGGACTCGGGGCCCCAGCGTCCTGCGCTAAGGCTGAGGCCGTCACAGCGAGGGTCAATAACAGCGTACGCATCGCTTTCGTCGTCGTCATCCTTCTTCTCCTCCACCTGCTCCGCGTGTACCAGCTAGCCGCTAGCGCGCACCGCGCAGTTTGGTTTGCTTCACTTGCAGGGCGATCTTGTTGATCGCCCCAGTGAATCGCGCGCCTCGTTGCGGTCGATACAGGCGCTTTCGCCGACCAGCGTTTGCCTGTCAAGGCCTGGTTCCTTACGTTGATCAAGAGGAACCCGGCGAACACTTCCGACTGACGTGGGAAAAGTTTCTCTTCGTCGGCGCTCAGAGCCTCCCCGTCCTTGATGCCTCGCCCTTCCGGCGGCAGCTTGGTGTTTGCCGGTGGGTAGTTCATACGGATCAAGGGTTCGTGGCCTGATCGGGCGGATCCGATTCCAACGAGGCCAGTACTGCTAGAGCAGTGAACAGCTCTTCACTAGCACAATCTCTGGTTTAGCACGCAACAGCTCAAAAATGCATCCGTCCTTCGGTGCCATCCGCTGCTAGTTGCCGTCAGTGCTGTCTTCACACCTCCTTGCTCTGCCTCGAAGAAGACCACGACGTTCCCAACTTGATTTTGCGGAGGAGGCTGCCGGGCCGTGGCCGTGGCTCCCTCAGAGCCATCCCTAAGTCCCAGACCGGTAATCTGGCGTAGAATTGTTCACTAGCCGCGGGACGACACTACCGGCGACGGCCAATGAAAGTCAGATCCGTCGGCGAGACACCTTGAAACCAAATATGCGCCATCGTTCCGATATTGTCTCGGGAGGTCGGCAGTCGGCCCTCAGGTTCTGGGCTCCGCTTTGGGCCGTAGCTCTGCTCGTCGCGTCTTCGCCCTGCCTGTTCGCTCAACAAGCCGGCGAGGTGGACGTTTCTCAAGCTGCGCTGGAGCGCTCGAAGCAGCGAATCGAAAGGAATCGCGAACTGACCGACGGTCAGCGCACAACCTTACTCGAGCGCTACGACGAAGCTTTGAGCGCGGTGGAACGCGCTGCAGCCTTTTCAGCCGATGCCGGGCGCTTCCAAAGCGATCAAGAACAGGCCGGGACGCTGATTCAGGCGCTGCAGAACCCGGCGGAGACGACTCCGGCCCGAGTCGTTGAGGCAAGCGAGTTCGAGACCACGGAGCAGATTGACCACGTTCTGCTCCAGGACAGAGCCGAGCGGGAAATCCGACGCAACGAAGTTAGGAACCTCGAGGGTGCTGCCCAGAGACGTCGGCAAAGGCTCTCCGAGATCGCAAAGCGCACCGGCGAGCTCAATCAACGGATCGTAGACATCGATGACAGTCTGGATGCCGCCGACCAGACGATTTCAGATCCATTGCTTCGCACCGCTACTCGGGCCCGCTATCTGTCTCAAAAACTCCTGGCCGAGCAGGAAAGACGCGCCTTGGACTCAGAACGATCCAACTACACCAGTCGCGCGCAACTCTTGCCGCTACGCCGCGACCGAGCCCAGCGGCGCGTCGTCGAAATCTCCCGAAGAATCACCGAACTAGAGGACCTCGCTGCGGTCCGCTCAGCAGAAGAGGCCGCAGCCTACCTGGCGGAGATCGATCGCCAAACCGAGATTGCCGACGAAAAGAACCCCAAGCTTCGGGAGTTGACATCGGAGATCAGGGAATTTGCCGAGAGGCTCACTGGTCCGAACGGCGTGAACGTGAAGACGGAAGAAGCAACTCGACAGCTGGGGCTCAGACGCGAACAAACCGCCCGCGTCAAAGACGTGATGAGGCTGGCGCGACGAAAGTTCGATGTCGTCGGCATGACGGCCGACTCTTCGCAATGGTTTCCAGAGATCCCCGACTCATTCCCTACCCGTCCCGAGCTGCTAGCTGAAATACGCGCCCAAACGGTCATTATTCCGGATGTGGAGCACCAGCTGATCATGCTGGAGGAAATGCGGTCTGGGGACGCTGATCTGGAAACGCAGCTTACTGAATGGTTGGGCCAGCTCGACATCAGTCGGGATGCAGCCGACGCTGCGGAATGGGAGACGCTACTGCGAAGCCTACTCGGCACCCGCCGTGAACTGCTGGATCGGCTGCTCGTTGGCTACAGGAATTACCTGAAGCAAGTGACGGAATTGGCCTCAGCAACTCAAGAATCACTGGCAGAATTTGAATCGGGAGCAAATTATCTTATCGAGCGTATCTTCTGGGTCCGCAGCGTCTCTGGTTCAATGCTGCCTTCCTTGAGCGCGGCCCTAGAGGGAGCTCGCTGGCTGTTTGCCGACGAGAGTTGGCCGGCGAGCGTATCGCGCTCCTACGCAGCGGCTCGCAGAAGTCCGACAACCATTGTCTTCGGATTCGCCCTGCTCGCGGGCCTGCTCATGCTTAGGCCGTGGCTAAAGAAACGGCTGCGTCGATGCGGGGAGCAGGCATCCCCAACGGACTGCCTGGTATTCTTGCCCACGGTTGAGTCGTTGCTAGTCACGCTGGCGCTGGCGGCTCCCCTTCCCTATGTGCTGGCGTTGTTGGGTCGGTTCTTGGCCTCTCCCCACGCGGCTCCGGCGGCGTTCGCCGCCGGGCAATCTCTGGAAATCGTCGCTATCAGCGCCTTCGTGTTGGAGTTTGGCGTGCAATCTCTGCGGCCCGCAGGGCTAGCGGAAGCGCACTTCCAGTGGCCCGAGTCGGCAAGTCGAGAGGTAGGACGTGAGTTGCGTCACTTCATGGCGCTCTTCTTGCCCGCATCCGCAGTTTGCCTGTCGTTCGGGCGAGGCTACTCAACATTCATGGGAACCGGCCCGGAAGTAGTCTTCGCGAACTCGACCGGTCGAATCGCCTTCATCGCGGCGCTGTTGGCCGTTGCCTTCTGGACCTATCGTATTCTCCGCACGGGAGGCGAACTTGCAAAATTGACGGTCGGCGACGCCGACGCCAAGAAACGCTGGCGCCTTCATTTCCTGTGGGCGCCGCTTTTGTCGACAACAGCCCTTGGATTGGCGCTGTTGGCTGCGACGGGTTTCTACCTCACTGCGTTTATGTTCGCCGAAGCTCTGCTCCAATCGGTTCGGCTGGCGTTCGCCCTCTCCCTGGCGGGTGCGTTCATCTCGCGCTGGACGCTGATCCGCTCAAGACCTGCCCAACTCGCGAAACGGCAGAGACTTGCGGAGGAACAGGAGGCCGACTCGGACGCAAGCGAGATTCAGGTGATTCAAGAGGAGCTGGTAGGCGCGGACGAAGTGAGTCAGCGGATGAGCGAGTTTGTTCGTGTTTCGCTCACCTTGATCGCCCTCTTCGGGTTGCTCGCAATCTGGTCGGGAATTCTTCCCTCACTACGAATCCTAGAGAGAGTCGAGATCTGGCCCGAGCTACAACTGTTGTCGGAGGAGCAGGCGGCCCTGAGGAAGGCGGGATTGTCCGAGTCCGAAGCACTCGCCACAGGCTCGTCCGGAGCGGCCCCCGCTACACAGAGCGCCTCGTCAGCGACGCCCTCGAGCTTGCCGGGGAATCCGCTCGGAATCGGGTTAGCCTCCGAGGCGAACGGCTCTCCATCCGACACGCCGGTATCGGGTGACTTCTTGACTCTGGCGGGGCTGCTGTTGGCGGTTCTCGCTGTCGGCTTAACGATCGTGGTTGCGAGAGCTATCCCCGCGTTGTTGGAGCTGAGCGTATTGAAACGCCTTGCAATGGAGACCGGCGACCGCAAAGCAGTAGGAACGATCGTCCAATACATGATTTACATCCTGGGGTTCAGCTACGCTGCGAGCCAGCTCGGCCTTAGCTGGTCCAGCGTTCAATGGTTGGCTGCGGCTTTTTCGTTTGGTCTTGCCTTTGGCTTGCAAGAGATCTTCGCTAACTTTATTTCCGGCCTGATCATTCTCCTAGAACGCCCGATGCGTGTCGGCGATGCCGTCGAAGTCGGGAATCTGGCCGGTATCGTATCCAGGGTTGAGATGCGCGCTACGACGATTCGGACTTGGAACAAGAGCGAACTCGTGGTACCTAACAAGGAGTTCATCACGGGGCAATTGGTCAACTGGACACGGTCCGACCGCCGCGCACGCGTGGAAGTTGCCGTGGGCGTGGCCTATGGGTCCGACGTCGATCTTGTCAGGAGGACGCTGCTTGAAGTGGCGATGCGTCACCCCGACGTGGCTAGAGAACCGGAGCCTCAAGTGTTGTTCACGGATTTCGGCGACAGCTCTTTGAACTTTGAGCTTCGCGTCCATATCGACTACGAGTACGGCCGCGTACGCATGGGCGATCAGATGCGCACGGAGATCGACAAGGCTTTCCGCGAGAAGGGGATCGTGATCGCCTTCCCGCAGCTTGACTTGCACATGCCTAGCGTCGAGCGGCTTTCCGAGCGCGAGCACAAGGGAGCCGACGGAGAGACGCGGCCTCCGGACGTTGTATGATGGACCGCCATGCGAGCCCGATCAGTTCTCTTGTTCCTACTGCCAGCCCTGCTGCCCGCCCAGGGCTGGAAGGCCGGCGTCGCACGCGAGAAAATCACCCCGGAAGAGCCAATCCGCATGGCTGGCTACGGCAGCCGCAATCATCCCTCCGAAGGTGTGGCCCAAGACCTCTGGGCGAAAGCGCTGGCGCTTGAGGACCCAAACGGCCGGCGCGCCGTCATCGTCACTACCGACCTGATCGGCCTCACCCGCGCCATTAGCGAGCCGGTCGCTGCCCGGGTCCACTCGGCCGCCCACATTAGCCGCGAGCGCCTGCTGCTCACCTCTTCACACACCCACGCCGGGCCGACGATCGGCCGCTCGCTGCCGATCATGTACGAGATGACAAATCAAGAGCGTGCCGTTGTAAGCCGCTACACTGTCCGCCTTCAGGACAGCCTCGTCTCCGTCGTCCTTGCGGCGCTCGACGACCTCGCCCCCGCCAACATCTCCTATCGCGTCGGCAGCGCCGGTTTCGTGATGAACCGCCGCGAGAAGACCCCCGACGGCGTCAAGCTCGGCGTAAACCCAGGCGGCCCAGTTGACCGCGACGTGCCGGTCCTGCGCGTGCTGGCGCCCGACCGCAAGCTACGCGCCGTCCTGTTCAGCTACGCTTGCCACAACACCACTCTCGGCGGCGACATGTATCGTCTCCATGGCGACTACGCCGGAGCCGCCCAGACGGAGCTCGAGAAGGCCCACCCGGGCGCAGCCGCACTGTTCATGATTGGGACCGGGGCCGACGCCAATCCCGAGCCTCGCGGCGACATGGCAGCCGTCGAGAAGAACGGCCAAGAACTCGCCGAAGCCGTCTCGAAAGCGTTGCAGCAGGACGGCCGCCCTGTTCGAGGCCGTTTGGGCGCGGAATTTGTCCGCTTCGCGATCCCGCTGGCGCCCGCGCCCTCGCGGGAGGAATTCGAACGACGCCTCAATGATGAGAACCGCTTCATCCGCCGTCATGCCGCTTGGTTCCTCGAACATCCAGCGCCGAGCGAGTACGAATTTCCGCTGCAAAGCCTGCGGCTCGGAGAAGCGACGACGATCGTGGCCTTCGGCGGCGAAACCGTCGTCGCTTACGGCATTGCCGCGAAGAAGGCCATCGGCGCGGACAGAACGTGGCCCGTCGCCTACGCCAACGACGTCTTCGCCTACATTCCGACCGCGAAGATCATCGAAGAAGGCGGCTACGAAGCAGATCGTTCGCAGATCTACTACGGCATGCCGGGGCCGTGGGCGCCGGAGATCGAAGAGACGATCCTGGATCGCATTCTCGCCATAGCTGCCGCGCCTTGACGCGAGTCGTTTCGCGCCCGGCTGACAACCTCCCAGCGCCGATGCTATGGTTTGGACGATTCCCCTTGCGGGGAGATAAGCCGCCATGAGATCCCTTATCCCTGCCCTGACCCTCTCTGTACTGCTGCTTGGTTGCGGAGCGAGCCCAACCCCCGAGGGCGCCCAGGACGGCGCGCCGGAGCCCGTACTACTCGTCTCGCAAAAAGGCGCCAGCTCAATCGCGTTTTACACGCTCGAGGGAGAACTCCTCGACGAGACCGCCGTCAATCAGCATCCGCACGAGATCGTGCTCTCGCCTGACGGCAAGCGGCTCTTCACTACCGACAACGGCACGATGGCGATCGAAATCGCCGGCGAAGGCGGACATCACGTCTCGATCATCGACGTCGAGGCGCGTGAGAAGATCGGCGAGATCGACCTCGGCGAATACCACCGTCCGCACGGCATCGCTCTCTGCGCCGACGGCAAGTTGCTGGTCACCAGCGAGAATCCCGACCAACTGCTGATTCTCGACGTGGAACAGAAGCTTATCTCAAGGCACTACGACACCGGCGGCGAGACGCCGCACATCGTCCAGTGCAGCCCAGATTCGCAGACCGCCTACGTCTCGAACGCCCGCTCCCGAACTGTCGCCTTCATCAACCTCGCCACCGGCGAGAAGAAGCTGATCGAAACCGACGATCGCCCCGAGGGCAGCGTTCTCAGCAAAGACGGATCGAAACTCTACGTTGCGCACCGTGACTCCGACAAGGTCTACGCGCTCGACACCGCGACAGGCCAGATCCTCGGCTCGTTCGCAACCGGCGACGAGCCGGTGCGGATCGGCCTGACCGGAGACGAGAAAACCGCCGTCTACGGCATGCTCGGCGGGCGCGGCGTCGGCATCGCCGATCTCGAAACAATGGAGCAGGTCGCCGTGCTGGAGACCGAGGGACTGGTTTCGCTCGAGATCGCCGAGGACGGGGTCACCGCGACGGCCTGCGCCCAAGACCAGGACACCTGCTATGTGATCTCCGTGCCGGAGCGTAAAATCCTCCACACCGTGATGGTCAACGAAGGCGCGGGACCGGACCCGGCCTTGCTGCTCGAGATGTAGGGGCTCCACTTAGGCTCACACTATGAAGATTGTGAAATCGCTTTGGCTGCTCGCCGTTCTTACGGCGCCGGCGCTCGCCCAAGAGCCGGCGCTGCTCGTGGTCGAGAAGAAGGCCAATGCGGTCGGCTTCTACACTTCGGCCGGAGAGCGCGTGTCCGGCGCAAAGGTCGGCCTCACGCCGCATGAGGTCGTCCTCGACCCAACCCGCGCGGAGGCTTACGTCAGCGACAACGGCGTGCTGTGGATGGACTACGAAGGTCCGGGCGGTAACACCATCTCGATCGTTGATTTCGAAAAACGCGAACGGGTCGGAGTGATCCCGACGGGCAAGTTTCACCGCCCGCACGGCCTGTCAATCGACCCGCGCACGCGCCGGCTGATCATCACCTCCGAAAACCCCGACCGGCTCGTGCTCATCGACGTCGACTCGCGGGCCGTCATCGAAGACTACGACAACGGCGGCAAGGCGCCGCATATGGTGATGTTCGACGCCGCCGGCGTTTGGGCTTTCGCCTCGAACACCAATTCCGACACCATCGGCGTCGTTCGCGTCGGAGGTGGCGAGACCAAGACGATTTCCGGTTGCGACCGGCCCCAAGGCGGCGTCCTCAACGAAGACGGCTCGCGCTACTACGTGACCTGCTCGGACGGCGCGATCATTCAGGTGATCGACACAGTCGCGCATAAGGCGATTGGTGAGATCAAGACGTCGAAAGGCGTGAACCGCGTGGCGATCACGCCCGATCAGAAGACGCTGGTCTACTCGATAGGCGGAGACGACAAGCGCATCGGGTTCGCCGACGTCGCGACGCTCAAAGAAACCAAGACGGTCGACCTCGGCGGCAGCCCGCTCTCGTTAACGCTGTCGAAGAATGGCAAGTACGCCTTTTCCGGCGTGCAGGACAACGACGAGATCTATGTGCTCTCGGTTGCCGAACGCAAGGTGATTCAAGTCATCAAGACTCCGCAGGGCGCGGGCCCAGATCCGATAGTCGAGATCGGCGAGTACGTTCCTCCGAAGTAGCGCTGCGGGCAATTACAGCGGCGTAGAGCCCCAACTCTGCCTACAAATCAAACGCTGTTCCGGCGGCGTCGGCTTCATGGGTCGCAAGCTCCGCCAGCAGAGCCGTCAGAGCGACCCCTTCGGGCGACGCCGGGTCGGCGACGGCGGACGCGTGCAGGTCGGGCGGCGGGGAGACGGGGTCGTCCTCAGCACCTGGGATCTCGCCCCCGATGTATTCGAAGAGTTGTAAGTCCGGCGCCGCAGCAGGAGGTACTAGCAGGTAGTTGAGCTTGTAATCCGAATTGCGCAACGTGGCCAGCTTGTTACCGCTGACAAAGTATTGTGAAAAGTTGAATGTGCGCGCCGATGGCTGCGAGCCGGGCTTGGCGACGTAGTCCAACAGGCTTTTCGATTCCTGTCGCGCCGCGGTGGGCAAGGCGTGGCTGGGGACGCCTGCGATATCCGCAATGGTGCGGAACAGATCGACGACGTGCGCCATGCGCGGCGTCGAATCGTTGAGCTTGCCCGGGTCAACGTAGATCGGCGCAATCGCAGCGCCGTTCATTTCCTGCACGAGGGCGCGCCCGTCGGCGATGATCATCGGCACGCGGACGCCGCCTTCGTAGATCTCGGTCTTCTCCTCCAATACGGCGATAGGATCGTCCGACCCGTTGTCGCCGATAAAGATCACGATTGTATTCTCGAGTTGCGCTTCGGGAATCGGGCTGGAGCCGACCGTGCCGAACAAGCGTCCGATGTTGTGGTCCATGTTCTGCACCATGGCGTTGAACTGCTCCTGTGGACCAGCGGCGCCGGGCAGGTTATGGCCGTCGGGGGGCTCGTGGAGCGGCGTGTGGGGCGTGTGAAAAGCCACGGTCGCGAACCAGGGGACATCTCGCCGCAAGCCGCGAATCCAGTGCGCCGCCTCCTCCACGGTGTCGCGGGTGACGTACTCCGAGCTAGTGACCGCGGCCGGGTAGTTCCAGTCGTCGGAGTCGAACTTGCCCCAACTCGAGTAGCCGCCGGGTCCGGGGACGACGCCGTCGAGCGTGCCGACGTGCTTGTCCCAGCCGTGATCAGTCGGCAAATAGGGAGAGTCCTCGCCAAGGTGCCACTTGCCGAAGAGACCAGAGGCGTATTCCTGAGGCAGAACCCTCGGAAGCGCGACGTTCGATTGCTCGAGATTGTGCGGACCTCCCGGGCTGCCGACTCCGTGTTGCCAGGACTGCGTACCTGTGAAGATCGATGCTCGAGTCGGCGAGCAGGCGGGTTGCGCCCAGGCTTGCCTGAAGTAGAAGCCGTTGCGCAGCAACAGGCTGACGTTCGGCAGGTCGTTCGCGATGCCGTCGTTTGAAACCTCCATGGCGCGGGTCGCACCGCTGCCGGTGATGTTCACGACGTCTTTCCCAAGATCGTCGGCAATGATTAGTAGAATATTCGGACGCCAGGACGTTGACATGCTAAGCACCTCTCGGGTGCCGAGCTTATCACGCCGTCCGGGAGCACCGTAAGCCCCTAAATTTGACGCTCGCTGCGTCTCAGTCCTGGCTCGGAGACCACTCCCTCCTCTCCAACCGCCCCAGACCGACTGAAGATCCGCCCCCACCAAGTCGCCGCTCACTCGTCATCGGTGCGGGAAGGAGCTCCGGAACCGACCGAAAGTCCCGGCTGCTAGGCTAGACTAGACAGTGCGGATGGCTCGCAGCGAAGCTGGTTCTCGAAGGGGCGTAGCGAAACATTCGCGGCCCGACTCCCGTTACGAACGCGAAGCGCGCACCGCTGGACGCCGTCGCGTAGCGGGCGTAGACGAAGTAGGACGCGGTTGCTTATTTGGACCTGTGGTCGCCGCCGCCGTCATTCTCGATCCGAAAAAGCAAATCCGAGGGCTCGACGACAGCAAGAAGCTCGAACCCGCTCGACGCGAGACCCTAGCCCAGCGGATTCGCGAACGAGCGGTCGCTGTCTCCGTCGCCGCCGTAGACGCCGCATGGCTTGATCGCGTCAACGTCTACCAAGCCTCGCGTATCGCCATGGAACAAGCTGTTCAAGCGCTCTCGCCCAACGCCGACTACCTGCTCGTCGACGCCATGAGGCTCGGCCTCACGATCCCTCAGCGAGCGCTCATCCACGGCGACGCGCGCAGCCGCTCGATCGCCGCGGCCTCGATCATCGCCAAGGTCGAGCGCGACGCTTGGATGCAAGTCTGGGCAGAAACCTATCCAGGATACGGGCTTGCCTCGAATAAGGGTTACGGCGCTCCCGAGCACCTCGATGGACTGCGCCGTCTCGGGCCAACGCCGCAGCATCGCCGCAGCTTCAGCCCGGTAGCCGCCGCCGAACGCGTGGCCTGGCCGCAGCCCGCCGCAGCACAGGCTCAACAGCGCGAGCTCTTTGCCGTCGGGGCCGCCGCCGACTAACAATTCGCCATGGAAGAAGCCGTTCAGCCGACCAGTACCGCCGATGGGCTTCCGCCTCCGGAGTCCCGCCGAGTGCGGCGCGTCGTTCGCCTTGTCTTCGCGCTGTTTTGCCTCGAGATCGGGCTGGTGATGGTGATGCTGCCTTGGACGCTGCTGTGGGACAACAACTACTTCTTCCATCTCTACCCGAGTTGGAACGATTTTTGGCTTAGCTCCTACACACGAGGCGCTATTTCGGGGCTCGGCTTGCTCAACCTCTACATCGCCGGCTCGGAAGGCCTGCGGCTCTGGAAGTAGGTATCCGCCGGTGCGGGCGGTAATACAACGCGCCGGGCCGAGCGCGGTCCGTGTCGAAGGCAAGACGACCGGCGCCATAGAACACGGACTGGTCGTGCTGCTTGGCGTAGGACGGGGAGACGACGAGTCCGACGTCGCCTACTTGGCCGAGAAAACCGCAGGGCTGCGTATCTTTGAGGATGACGCGGGCAAGATGAATCGCTCGGTCGCCGATGTAGGCGGGGGCGTGCTAGTCGTGTCGCAGTTCACCCTCTACGGCGATGTGCGGCGGGGCCGCCGCCCAAGCTTCGACGCCGCCGCCCCTCCCGAGGAAGCTAATCGGCTCTACGAACTCTTCGTCGCGGCAGTACGCGCGAAAGGCCTCCAGGTGGGGACCGGCGTTTTTCAAGCGATGATGCACGTCGAGCTGGTCAACGAAGGTCCGGTGACGATCTTGCTCGATTCCAAGAAGCAGTTCTAGCCAATGGTTCCCACACTCCAGCGTTTACTAATAGCCTACGCCCTACTGTGCTCTCCGCTCGCGGGCCACGACTTCTCGTTCACGCAAGCGCTGGTCGTCTTCGACGCTGACGGCGGTTACCGCATCGACATCAGCATCGACGTCGACGCCCTCGCACTTGGCTTGCCGCTGGACGCCGACTCGGCGCTGGTCTCCGAGCGTATGGAAGCGCTCGACCCGACAGCGCTAGAACGGGCCGTCGAAAGCGCTCGCGACGCATTGCGGCGAAAAACCCAGGTGCTCTTTGACGGCGAGGCGCAAGCGCCCGAGATTGCGTTTCCAAACCGCGGCGCGGCGCCCGAACCCGACGCTCCGCCCACCCTGCTCGGGACCGTCGCTCAGCTGAGCGGCCAGGCGCCCGCCGACGCGCGAAACTTCTTTCTCGGCGCCGACGAAGAGCTTAAGAACGTCCACCTAACGATCTTCGACGTACGGGGAAACGAGACGCGCATCGTGACCCCTGCCGGAGAGACGAGCGAGCCCTATCCGCTGCGAGCCGAATCAGCGGCACGCTCTCGAGGAGTATTTGCACAGTACACAGGCCTGGGCTTCGAGCATATCCTGCCCAAAGGCCTCGATCACATCTTGTTTGTGATCGGACTCTTTCTCACGAGCGCCAGGCTCAAGCCGCTGCTGATTCAGGTCACGAGCTTTACGGCGGCGCACTCGATCAGCCTCGCGCTCTCTACGCTTGGAGTAGTGGCGCTGCCGTCCCGTTTCGTCGAGACGATGATCGCCGTCTCGATCGCCTGGATCGCGGCGGAGAATCTCTTGTCGGATCAAGTTGCGCGCTGGAGGCCGGCGCTGGTTTTCGCCTTTGGACTATTGCATGGGCTGGGCTTCGCGGGGGTGCTGGGCGAGCTTGGCCTGCCCCAAGGCGAGTTCTTGACTGCTTTGTTCTCGTTCAACCTAGGCGTCGAGCTCGGCCAGTTGGCGGTAGTCGGCTTGGCCTTGATCACCGTCGGGCGGTTCAGCTCGCTGGGCTGGTATCGCAGAGCAGTGGTGGTGCCTGCGTCGGCGGCGATCGGGTTGGCTGGTCTGTACTGGGCGTTCGAGCGAGCGCTCGGCTGAGGCGCCTACCCGCCCTGCACGGTCAGCTTTCGCGCCATCACTCGCCAGAACCACCCGCCGAACAGCAACAGCACAACCGCCCAGGCCCACTGGGTCGCCAGCGCCGCCCACGCATCGGCGCCCTGCAGCTTGCCCAAGTACAGGCGGAGCGGCGTGTAGGCGATATGCGGGAACGGCAGAAGCATCAACCAAGGCTCGATCGCCGCGGGAAACATCGTCATCGGAACCAGCAGCCCCGAGAGAATCTCCTGAACGTAGTACTTCGCACGCAACAGCCCGAGAATCGTCTTCATCCGCACCGCGAAGCAGCCGACGATGAAGTTCACGGCGCTGGTCAACAACACGCTTCCGCCCAACGACGCCAAGAAGAGTCCGCCTGCTTCGGCGCTCGCGGGCCCCTCGACCGGGAATATCAAGCAGATTACCGCCGCCGCCGGCGCCGTGAGCAACAGCAACCGGAAGCTCGCCTCGCCGATCGTGCGGCCGATGTACATCGTCTGCACTCGCGCGGGCTTGAGCATGTTCATCACGATCGAGCCTTCTTGGACGTCGCTCGCCATATTCTGATCGATGTTGTTGAAGTAGACCGAGCGAATCACCCAACCAACCGCGACGTAGGTCGTCATTTCGGCGAAGCTGAAGCCGCGCGCGAACTCCGGATCGGTCGCGTACAGCGCCTTCCAAATGAAGTAGTAGACAGTGACGTTAATCAGATAGGTGACGACGCCGGTGTAGTAGCGCAGCCGAAAGGCGAGGATGTTGATGAACCCGATCCGGGCGTATCCTAACCCGATACGGAAGGGCCGCGGAAGAATAGCCGCGGCCGTCATTGCCGGGCCGCCGGCTCCATGACGCCGCCGGTGTAGACCCGTCGAACGATGTGCTCGATCGATTCCTCTTCGATCGCGATGTCGCGCACGTCGACCGTCGCCACCACACGCCGGATCACCTCGCCGGCCGTGTAGTCCTCACGGTCGAACGCCAGGCGACAGGTAAGATCGTCGACCCTTTCGATCTCGACATTGTCGAGCGCCACGGCGGCGATTCGCTCCGCTTGTCCGGGCTCGCGTAGCTCGAATCGTATCTGAGTCTGTTTCCAGAGCATTCGCTTGAGCTGATCGAGCGGACCGTCGAAGAGGATGCGTCCGTGGTCGATGATCATTAGCCGCGCGCAAAGCTCTTCGATATCGGCCAGGTCGTGGGTCGTCAGCAGCATCGTCGTGCCGAATTCTTGATTGATCTCCTTGAGGAAGCGTCGAATGCTTTCCTTGGCAATCAAGTCGAGACCGATCGTCGGCTCGTCGAGGAACAACAGCGGAGGATTGTGCAGCAGCGCCGCCGCCATGTCGCAGCGCATCCGCTCGCCGAGGCTGAGTTTTCGCACCGGCTGGTGCAGGTATCGCTTCAGCTCGAGGATCTCGTCGAAGCGCCGCATCCGCCGCTCGTAGTCGCCGTCAGAGATCTCATAGATCTCCTTGAGCAGTCGGAACGACTCGACGACCGCGATGTCCCACCAGAGTTGGGTTCGCTGACCGAAGACTGCTCCGATCGTGCGCGTATAGGCCATACGCTGCTTGGAGGGCGTGAAGCCGTTGGCGACAACCTTGCCGGAGGTAGGGGTCAGAATGCCGCTGAGCATCTTGACCGAAGTGGATTTCCCGGCGCCGTTGGGGCCAATGTAACCGACCATCTCGCCTGGCGAGATGGAGAAGGAAACCTCATCGACGGCGCGCATCGAAGAGTATTCCCGGCGAACCAGATCCTGGATCGCGCCCCAGAGACCTTCTCTGCGCTGGAACGTGCGGAACTCTTTAACTAGCCCGTCGGCTTCAACGCGGCCAAGCATAAGGGAGCAGGCGTCATTTTATCACGCGCCGAGCCGCCGCCCCGTCTCCGGTATTGACTCCGGCGGGGTCCTCTTTCTAACATGAGTGCATCTCTAAACCAAGGAGGTGATCCAGCGCATGAGTGACTGTAGCAGTACATTCGAACGTCCGACTGGGGAGGTGGCTGACGGCTAGACCTGAAGCACAACAAACCCGGATTCCCGCGACCGAGCGGGAACGAACCAACAGACCGGGCATCTCGCCGGTTTGGACGTTCGCACTCGACAAAGCGCCGCTGGATCACTGCCAGAGCTAGCGGCCGCCGGCCGCCCCCGAGGATTCGGCCATTGGGCATCCTCGGGAGGCGTCCGCGCAGCACCCTCCGTGAAAATCCTAGCGATTGAAAGCTCCTGCGACGAGACTGCAGCTGCGGTCGTCGACTCCGGCGAGCGGATCCTCTCGAACATCGTTGCCTCACAGTTCGACGTTCACGCCCGCTACGGCGGCGTCGTGCCCGAGTTAGCCTCGCGACAGCACCTGCGAGCGATTACTCCGGTCGTACGCGAAGCAGTCGAGCAGGCGGGCCTGAGCTACAGCGACCTCGATGGAGTTGCGGCGACCTACGGCCCCGGCCTCGTCGGCTCGTTGCTGGTGGGGCTTACCTACGCCAAGGGCTTGGCGGTCTCGCTCGGCGTACCATTCCTCGGCGTCAACCACATCGAAGGTCACATCCACGCCGTGGTTCTTGAACAGAAACGCCGCGGGCACGAAGTGGAGTTCCCTTCGGTCGCGCTGGTAGCGAGCGGCGGCCACAGCCATCTGTTCTTCGTCGAGAGGCAGGGCGAGGGAGAGTACACCTATCGCCTACTCGGCCGGACCCGGGACGATGCGGCGGGCGAGGCCTTTGACAAGGTCGCCAAGCTGCTCGGCTTCGGGTATCCGGGAGGACCGCTGATCGACAAACTGGCGCCCCACGGCGATCCCAAAGCCGATCCGCTGCCGGCGGCTCGCATGAAGGGCAACACCCTCGATATGAGCTTCAGCGGGCTCAAGACAGCGGTATTGCGGCGCGTGCGCGCGGCTGAAATAGATGAGGAGATCGCCCGCCGACGCGAGCTGTTTCGCGACGGCCGCCAGGCGGCTCTCGAGGAAGCGCTCGCGGCGACGCCGCAGCCAACACTCGACCTGATCGCGGCATTCCAATACCGCGTCATCGAAGAGCTCGCGCGCCGCGCCGTCCGGGCCGCCGAGGATGAGGCCGCGGAGTCGATTGTCGTCTCCGGAGGCGTCGCGGCGAACCAGGGGCTCCGCAAACGATTCACGCGGCAGGCCCTGCCGTTCTACTTCCCTCCGCTTGCCCTGGCCACGGACAATGCGGCGATGATCGCCGCCGCGGCCTACCCGCGGCTCGCCCGAGGCGAGACGTCCCCGCTCGATCTGCGCGCCGCGCCGTCCCTAGCGCTGGCCGAGTAAAGGCGCATTCGCAGCGGGTGCAGGCCAGTGCATGCGAATGTAAGACCCATATAGCCCTTCGGCGACCCGGTTACCAGTGTGCGAAACTGCGATTGTCGGCGGGGAGCCTCCCTCGCCAAGGAGCGACGTCCGTGCGAGCTTTCCCTCGACCCTTTTCGACGGTCTTTGTCCTTGCCGTGATCGCCGCGCTTGGAATCGTTTCTCACGCCTCCGCGCAAGACGACGCCTGGCCGAGTGAGATCGAGATCCCCGGGGGGCGCGACTTGGTACGCCGCCCCAGAGCTCAGCGGGCCTTGGAGGCGCAGCGACCAGACGCCCGCCGATGTTCTCGCGCTGGTTCCCCCTGAGGCACTGGAGGAGGCCCAAATTGAAGCCTCCGCCGAGAATCAACGGATGCCGAGCATCCTCGTGGTCCAAGAGCCGACCGAACTGATCGTCATAGACGGCGAGCCCACCTTCACCCCTTTCCCAGGCAACGAATTGCTCTACGTCTCTAACAGCGAGAGCGACGTGTTGATGGAGATCGCCTCGCAGCAGTATTACGTCGTGCTCGCCGGGCGTTGGTTTCGCTCCTCATCGCTCAACGGCGAGTGGAGTTGGGTCGCCTCGGACGAGCTCCCGGCTTCGTTTGCCAAGATTCCTCCCGGCTCCGACAAGGAGCATTTGCGCGTCTACGTTGCGCAAACACAAGAAGCCGAGGACGCGGTGGTGGAGGCGCAGATCCCTCAGACCGCCGCCGTCTCACGCAGCGAAGCCCACCTGGAGGTCGACTACGACGGCGAGCCGAAGTTCGAACCCGTCGAGGGCGTTGAACAAATGGACTACGCCGTGAACACCAGCTCGTCGGTGCTCAAGATCGGCGAACTCTACTACAGTTGCGAGCAAGGCGTTTGGTTCAAGTCAGTCAGCGCCCAGGGCCCGTGGGAGTTGGCCGACTCAGTTCCTCAACAGGTTCAAAGCATTCCGCCAAGCAACCCGAATTACAACGTCAAGTACGTGCACGTATACGAGTCGACGCCCCAGGTCGTCTACGTCGGCTACACGCCCGCCTACCTGGGCTGCTACCCCTATCACGGGGCCGTCGTCTACGGCACCGGATACTACTACAGGCCGTGGATCAGCCCGTACCACTACTATCCACGCTCGTGGACGTTTGGATTCTCGGTGCGTTACAACCCTTGGACCGGCGGTTGGGGCTTCGGTTTCAGCGCCGGCTACGGAGGGTTTTCCTTCAGTTTCGGATGGGGCAGCGGCTGGTACGGCAGCCCGTGGATGGGGCCTCGGCCGGGCTTTTGGGGGCCGGCCGGCTACCGGGCGGGATATCATCACGGATTTCGCGCCGGATACTGGGCCGGACGTCGAAGCGGCTCCCGGCCGGTCAACCTTCCCGGGCGCCGCCCCGGGATTCACCCCCCGGCTTCGAGGCCCGGGCTCGATAGGCCGGCGACGAGAGATCGCGCGGCGATGCGGGACAACCTCTACAACCGTCCGGAAAATCGCGCGCGCAACGCGCCGACCGATCGGGCGGCGCAGCGAGACCGTAGTCTAGCGCCAGCTAACCGGGACAATTTACAGAACAACGTGTTTAGCGATCGAGACGGCAACGTGTATCGCCGCGGCGACAACGGCTGGGAACGTCGCGATAGCTCCGGCTGGAAACGCGACGGCGGCGGCGCCGCCGCGCGCCCAGCCGCCCCGACACAGCGACCGAGTACGCGAGAGACGGCGCCGAGTCGGCCGTCCGTTTCGAACCGTCCGACTCCCTCGACACGGCCCGTCTCGCCGTCGCGGCCTGCTTCGCCGTCGCGGCTGGACCGCGACTACAATGCACGTCAACGGGGCTCCAGCCGCACGCAGAACTACAATCGCAGTCGAGGAACCTCGGGCGGAAGCCGGGGGGGGGGCGAGGCCCGCTCCGCGCAGGGGTGGAGCCCGCAGAAGGTAGCCCCCCTATTCGTCGTCGTATTTCTTGGTGACGAACTTGAGCTTGTACGCCTGGTCGACCAGCTCCTGAGTGAGTCGATACGGAAGTTTTTCGTACCGCATCAAGTCGATGCAGACTCCGACCATATCTCGGGGATGACAGCGTCTCATCTTGCGTCCTGTCTTTTGGTAGTGCTCGCGGACAATATGCCGAAGTAGGTTGTCGGGACATTCAAGATCGGACTTTCGACAGAACTCACGAAAGATTGTGACGAACTCCATCGGCGTAGGGTTCATCATGAACATCTTGTAATCAAGCCTGCGCAGAAAAGCTTCGTCGCCTAGATCATCCGGGTTGAGGTTTGAAGAAAACACCAAGAAACACTCGAATGGCACCTCAACCTTCGTACCGGTCTGAAAAGTGAGATAGTCCACCCCGCGATCCAAAGGGTAGATCCAGCGATTCAGCAACTCAGCGGGCGTGATCTGTTGACGGCCGAAATCATCGACGAGGTAGATGCCATTGTTTGCCTTGAGCTGATAGGGGGAGTCGTAGATCTTGGCGCCTTCCGCGTACATCAGATCCAGCATGCCCATGGTCAACTCGCCGCCTGTCGTCAAAAAGGGGCGTTTGCACTTGACCCATCGTTTGTCGTACTGGGCGTCTGTGATGAAAATGCTTTCCTCGTCGGCTTCGGTCTTCTCGTGGTACAGCGGATCGTAGACCTTAATGATCTGCCCGTCGCTCTCGATGTAGTAGGGTACGTACACTCCGTCCGACTCAATGCGAGCAAGCTGTTCCGCCAAATAGGTCTTACCGTTCCCCGGCTTGCCGTAGATCAACATCGACTTGAACGAGTTCACGGCCGGCCCGAACTGGGCCAAGAGATCGTCATCCACGACAGCGTTCGCAAAGGCCTTTTCTAGTCGATTCTTTGACATCCAGCCGGACTTGATACGCTGTTGCTTGACTCCGTCCGTGTACTGCTGAAGCGGAACGGGAGCTGGGCCGAGATGTTTGTTGAGTGCGAGACACTCCTTGGCCCGGGCCCTGCCGGTCTCCGTATTGGCGAATTGGGAAGAGATGCTGCCGATACCTGACGACCGCTTGGTCTCGATCAATCTTTTCTGTTTCAAGTGATTGACCGTCGGCTCAACGAGACTAAAGGGGACTCCAACGATCTTTGCCAGGTCTCTCCCAACGACCTCGCCGCGAAAGTACAGATTCTTGAGCACCAACTGTTCAACCAGCGCCGCTGAAACACCAGCCTCTTTGAGTGAGATCGGCACGGCCGGGCAGAAGCGCTCTCCGCCTATGTCGCCTTCCCTTCTTAGGCTGACGCTGCCCTGGGCGGCGGTCTCGCCGGCTCCCTCGCAGGCGCGGTTGAACAAACTATCCTCGGTCGCGGGGACTTCGGTCATTTCCAATGCTGATCTCCTTGTGCATGCCTAGCAGGCATACCCTAATCTACCTAGTGTTCCGACATTCCGAAATGGACCGATAGGCACATCGTTGCAACCAACGAAGCCCTTAGAAATATTACTCGGTTGGCAAACTATAGTCCCTAGAATAAAAATGACAGAACAAGAGCTAAGAACGACGTGAAGAAAGAATGTTTCTCTATTCGGATATGTCATGAAACAGTGGGCACGACATACGAGTCATTCGCGGCCCTACCACAACGAATCTTTGATCGTGTGCCGGCGAAGTCTTGAGGGAGAAAATCGCGGCCGCACGGGCGTCCTTATTGATTGAGATTCGACTGAGTCAGAAGGAAACCGCTTGCGTCTGCATCGGGCCGCAGGCGGACGTCGATTTTCGTCAGCGACCTGGTCAGGCTCTACAGTAGGTGTTCTCTTGCGCGGCTAGATGAGTTCGCACCCGTGATCTTGCGGCATGCCAACTCGACCGGCGCCTTCCTATCGACGTGGCTCGATTGGGCCGTACGATCTGCCCACAGACAGGCCCGGTGCTCGAAGCAGCGGCCTTCGTCTTAACTCCAATGCCCTCGGCCACACGAACGGCGGTTGTGCTCATGCCGAACGGCAAGGTTGGGAACAGCGGCGCAAAGAATCTGTTTGAAGGTAGAGTGACGGCTACTTGGACCAACGAGCTGGTTGAGTCGATCGGTTGGCTCTCTATAGTCACTCGCGTGGGATTCAATCCGCCGAACGGCACGCCGGCGCCTGCCGCGTTTCCATAAACCGCCATGTTGCGAATGGAGTCGACGTCGTAAGGGTTGTCGGCTGCGTAGCGCAAGGCGCGGCGGGCTCCCTCGGTCATCGTTTGGTAGGTAAAGAGTGCGATGCCGACCTGAATGGCGGCCATTGACGTCGCCAACACAAGCAACATCGTAAACGCCGCTCCGACCATATTGCGTCCGCGAAGAGGGCCGCTAGGGCCGTCTGCTCGTGTTCGATTGATACTCACTGCAATTCTCTCCCCTGCCCTGCAATCCCCGATGAGCTACCCCATCGAAGGGAGCGTCGCCGCCTGATTCCCGAAACGAGCCGGAGTCCCAAAGATCGACGCCGCTTCGTAGGTCGAGCGGCGAACCTCAATCCGATAAGGAGCTACCGTACCATCCGGCCCGACGGGGTCGATGAGAATGTCGTCGACCGAAATACCGGGCACAAACGGCCTGTTCCCGCTGTCCATGGCAACTCCGGCCATCGCAGAGAAAACGGTGAGCGCGATCGCCGTCATGATCACGATGGACCCGCCCGGCCGGTCGCAGAGCGCCTTTGCTCCGCGGTCGCTCACTGTAGATTGGCTGGTGCTGGTTGCGTTCGAGATCATCTGATTGCTCCTATCCTGTTATGAGACTAACCTGCCGCTCAGGGTTTGCACCATGGCTCAGAAGGTTCGTTTTTTGCTTAAGGACTAGAGCTTACGTCCCCAGTACGAACGTCCCCGTTTAGGAGTATGTGCGAGCGAACATCGGGGGCGTCCGGAGCGGCCGACGAGGGATTTAGTTAAGCGCAAACCATTACAAAATAACGAGTTACAACCGTCTCCTCAAAGTGAGCCCTTCCGGTGACGACTGCCCGCTGAGCCGAAGCTGAACACGGCCAGCGCGCTGCATTCCGGCACCGAAATCTACCCTACGGCGTAGAGGTTTCTCCGAGAGAGGACGGCCAGCCGTCTGTGACTACAAGTTGCCGCGCGAGCGAGGCGCGGCCAGAAATTTTACGGAGGATCGCGGGGGCATCGAGCCGCTTCGCTAGGGTCCGCTCTAGTTGATCAGGCGGAAGATCTGATTGGCGACGAGCTGGAATGCCTGTCTGAGCTGCGCCGTGCTCGGCGAGGCAAAGTAGGCCCCTACAGTCTGACTACCGTCAGAGACCTGGCTGCCGGAGTTCGGGTCGTTTGCCAGCCGCTCCAAGAAATCTGCGTCGATGTTGACCGCGCCCAGGCCGATGGTATAGACGTAGACTCCGCCCAGCGAGTTTGCCATTGTACGAGCATCCGAAGCGACATTGACGGACAGCGTCTTGGCGGTTCGATGCACGTGCTTGCCGCGTGTCGAGCTTGAGCCGCTAGTGGTCCTCAGAGCCGAGTTGCAGGGGTTGACCCCGTAGGAGGAACCGTTAGTTGCGACTGAGGTGCTGTAGGTTCGTTGCGAGCCGCCGGACGGGTTCTTGAAGGAGGGCGTCCAGTTTTGAGGCAAGCACGTGCCGCTGGCAAAAACATCCTCCACGTCGGTTGCGTAGGGTCGGTCCCACCTCCAGTTGCTGTTCTCGGTGCTCTGGCAGAGTTGGTTCGAGCCAGTTCCATTCACGATCACATAGTCCCGTCCGGTCGAGTAGTTCGACGGGTACTTGCCGTAGGGATTTGCGAACCGACGAATGTCGCTCACGTCCCAATCAAAGTTGCCGCCCGTCCCGATCACGGCCTCTACCGGGCTTGAGTCGCACCAAGGCCTTGAGCTCGAAGAGCTGGTCTTCACGCTAAATAGGCCGGTGTAGCCGGTTGGGTTGCCGTCGGTGAAGAACACCATCACGTTGAGAGCGTTCGGGTCGTTCTCCTCGAGCAGTTCGGCAAAGCCTTGCCAGAGTCCCCAAGAACTGTTGGTAAGGGCATTGTCTGGCGTGTCTTGGCCGATGATAATGTTCTCGGCCACATCCCCGGTCTTGAAGCCGGTGTTCAATCCGAAGTCCACGCGGGCGTTGGTGCCGAAGGTTACGATGCCCAGCTTGTCGGTCGTGTTGTCGAACTGATCGAGAAAGAAGATCGACGCTTCCTCGAGAGCGGGCCAGGCGCCCGTCATCGAGCCGGAACGGTCAAGGACCATCATTACGTTCACGTCTCGGCGGGTCGCGCTGGCGCCGTGCCGCACGGTCGTGTCCGGCGTACCGAAGACGCGCATGAAGAAGGTGGGAACCTTCACCTCGCCGATCAGTCGAACTTCGCGCATGCCCGCCGGGACGGTGGCGTCGATCTCGAAGTAGGTCCCGGGCGTGACGTTGGGGCCGTAGATCTTCGGACCGTCGGCGATGCGCGAGGTCGTCTTGGTCATCATGAAGCCGCTGGGAAAGTTCGCTCGGAACAACAGCTCGGCGGTCCGAGCGATGTTGATGCCTTGGTCGCCCACGGTGACGCCGCGACCCAGCGCCCGCGATACGCCCAAGGCTACCGAGTCGATCGCCGTGGTCAGGCGCACCTTGACCGTGTAGACGTAAATCATGTCGACGGCCAGGCCGCCTAGCGAGAACATGAATCCCATGCCGAGGACGATCAAGAGGAGGACTTGACCTCGTCGCCGGTCCCCCCGAGCCCCTGAGGCAAGAAATGGCCTTCTCCTGCGTGGCTTCATGGGTCTGTCTTCCCGTTGGCGTTGCCTGGTTCCGTTCAAGGTCATTTGATTGCTCCTGCCTTGTTTCGAGCCTAACGTGGCTTTCGTGTGCCGCTCCATGGCTCAATGGTTCGGTTTTTTCGTTAAGGACTAGGGCCTACGTCGCTAGTACCAACGTCCCCGTTTGGGCATATACGCTACCCAAGGCAAGCGGCGTTTGGAGATGAAAATAGAGCGAGATGAAACGCTTATGCATCAAAGGCTTACAGCCATCAACCAGAACATGCTCCGGACGACAAGGAGCGGTGCGGCAAGATTAGGGACTCGGTTGTGGCGTACCGCGTCCCATCACCAGGGGAGCGAAAAAATCGGCGAACTTTTCCTCCACGGAGCACGGCCGGCCCTCTTTGTCCGCCTGCCCGCTTGCCTCTTTAGTGCGTTTGATTACAGTTGCTCAGAGCGCCCGATCACCGTCTTAACGTTTGTCGCCGCGAGCAGCCCGGCTTCGGGGGAGCTTCAGGGTGGGGAGAACCGTCCTAGTGCCGCCGCCTCTCACGGGAGTGGCAGTCTTGTCAGGAACGCTTCAATCGGCCTCTGGACCAACCCAGACGTCGTCAGACGGAAAAGCCACAGTCGACCATGACTGCATGTCCGGCGATGAGCGACACTTCGTCGCTTGGCTTGACGTGAGCCGCCACGGAGATTTCGAGGATCGGCCGGACGCACGTGGGCCGAGAATAGAGGAGGAAAGACTTACGTCGTAACTCCCATACCTTCCGCAACGCGGACGGCGGTCGTGCTCATGCTGAACGGCACGCTTGGGAACAGCGGCGTAAAGAACTGGTAGGAGGGTAGCGTGACGACCACCCGAATCACCGAGTTGACCGAGTCGATCGATTGTCTCTCTACGGTCACCGTCGTTCGGCTTAGACCGCCAAACGAAGAGCCGGTACCCGCCGAGTTGCCATAGACCGCTACGTTGTGGATGGAATCGACATCGTAGGGGTGGACCACGGCGTAACGTAGGGCTCGACGGGCGCCCTCGGTCATCGATTGGTATGTAAAGAGCGCCACGCCAAGCTCGATCATGCCCATCACAGTGAAGAGCGCAAGCGATATCGTCAAGGCCGCTTCTACCATCGCGCTTCCGCGGCGAGGACCGCGTCGGCGGTCTGCTGGTGTTCTATGGATTCTCATCGCTGGTATCTCCTCTGCGCCTAGTTCGCTATGAACTGCCCCATGTAGGGGAATGCCGCCACCGGCTTGTTCTCGAAACGAATCGGGGTCCAGACAGAAGCCACGTCGTAGCTCGAGACGCGAACCTGGATTCGGCGCGGAATCCCCGTGCCGTCCGGTTCGACCGCTTCAATTACGATGTCGTCTACCGACAGGCCGGGCACGACCGGCTTGTCTCCGCCGTCGACGGATCCATAAACCACGATGTTCTTGACTCGGGTCTCGAAGGTCGTGCCGCCGGCTTTGTAGTCGCTGACCGAGCCGAAGCGGGCGCCAGCATGCACGGCATTCCGAAGACTGCCGTAAACGAAGAAGGCGTACCCAAATTGGAACATGCCTGCTAGCAGGACGAGTGCCAACGGCCACGAAAGGGCAAACTCAACCATCATGCTGCCGCGCCGGCTGCCTCTCGCCCTGCGGTGTCTTATGGGTACATTCATTGTTCAGACTCCTGTATGCGCTAGCGGACCAAGTAAGGGCGGTACAGACTCGCGCCCGGCCCCGGAGCTGCTCCGGAGTTGAGCGTTACAGACCCGATGTACTCGGCGCAGCAGGGGTTGTAGCTGCGACCGTTGTATTCCGGCGAGTCGCCGCAAGGGTCCAATCCAAGGAAGAACGCCGCGAAGCCGACCACTACGTTCGAGGTAGGATCATTGACCGGCACCGTTACGACCCGGCGGCCGTTGCCGTTGGGCGGACGCGGAAAGCCCGTACTGTAGGCGCTGCGGTAGATGTTCTTCATATCCTCTTCTGACGGCACGCCCATCGAGGTTTGGGCAGTCGTGTAGAAAGTCGGGGTTCGGCGCGGCCCAATGTCGCGTCCGTCCGTGTCCTGCTGCACGCGATCTGCGATCGCGAAGTTGACTGCCATCTTGTTTCCGGGTTCCATCGTGAGCTGATAGCCGATGTTGATGCCCAAGCCGTACGAGGTTCGGCCGAGAATAGAGTCAACAATCAAGTTGGCGCCTCCCCCAGGATTAGTCGGCTGACGGTCGCCGAGATCGACGTAGCCTCGCTCGGCGGAGTTTCCGTTACCCACCGTCATTCCTGGCCGGAAGAGCGGTGCGGATTCCATGTCCGCCGGGCAGCCGATCAGCTTCTTGTTGTTGAGGCTGAGCAGGTAGGTCGTCGCCGACGGGCCGTTGTTCGGGTTGCCGGAAACTTTGTCGTACTTCATCGTGTACTCTTTGCCGAGTAGAAAGCCGAAGTTCGGGTCGTTGACGTCGTGGGCGTCGGGCGAGAACGGAAAGACGCCATCGGACAGCGAATTCTGTCCGGTTAGGCCCGCGACCGAAGATGCGTTGACTGGAGCGGTTGCGCCAACCCCGGGCAGAATGCGCGTGAGAGTGAGCGGGACGTTGGCCGACGCCACTACCCTAGCGAAGCGAATCCCGGTCGCGGCGGCGGGAGCGGCGTTCCAGGGGCCGTCGACCGACTGCCCAAACTCCAGTTCGTAATCAAGCACTTGCTGGGTATCGAAGTTCCAGCGGTTGGTGCTCGCGGCGACATCAGTCGCAGCCGACGTGAACGCTTCTGTTCTTCCGTCCAGCGGGATCACGGCCGATAGGGCCGCGGCATCGGTGAAATTCTGGAGCTCGTTCTTCGTGATCAGCAGGCGCCCGCCGTCAATGGCCAATCCGGCCATTGCTGTGAGAACCGTGAGCGCGATCGCCATCATCACCAGGATCGACCCTCGCCGCTTATCTCGGGACGCCCTTGGTCGGCGATTGCGTGCTGTCGATCGGTTGCGGGTGGCTTTCGTTGCGATCATCTGATTGCTCCTAACGTACTTCGAGCCTATCCCGCTGTTCGGTTCAGTACCATGGTTCAATGGTTCGTTTCTTTCCTAAGGATTTCAGCCTAAGTCAGCGGTACCAACGTCCCCGTTTGGACGTATGGGAGAGCGAGCGTAAAAGGCGTTTGGCGGCGGTCCTCGAACTTTCTTAAGCCTTTATTAGCCAACGGCTTACAGCCATGCATCTAGAGGCTCCGCGTCGGCGACGGACGGTCCGGAAACTTGCGCTGTCGTGGTTCGCCTGCTGCATCTCTCCACAGGTTCTGAGAAAAAAATCCGACCAGTTGATTGTCCATTAACGACAATTGACCCTTCCTTTTTCTCTTTCCTTCCTTCTCGTTTAGTACGTTCCATTACATTTACCCAGAACGCCTGAACACGATGCGCCAGATCGCGGACCTTCATGCCTGAGAGAGGGGCTTGTCCTAACGCCCAAACCGCCTTTCGCCGGAGTGTTTGACGTTCCTGAGGCGCTGGGTGCCGGCTGCGATCTTGGTCCTCTCGATCGGCCCCTAGACCGACCAAAGAGTTGTCAGATCGAGAATCCGCCGTCGACCATAAGAGCGTGTCCAGTGATGAACGACGCTTCGTCGCTAGCCATGAAGTAGACCGCGGCGGCGATTTCGGAGGGGTCCGCCGGGCGCTGCATGGGCCCGATCTTGGTCTGCTTCAGCTCCTCGACCGACCGTTCTTCCTTGATCGCTTTTCGGATGTGAAAGTCCGTGATCGTTAGCCCGGGGCAAATCGCGTTGACGCGAATGCCGTCGGCTGCGTGATCGACGGCGAGGCTCTTGGCCATCGAGACGATACCGGCTTTGGTAGCGTCGTAGATCGGCATGTCCTTCCGGCCCGATTGGTAGTGCACCGAGGAGATGAGGACGATCGACCCGGAGCGTTGGCGAATCATCTGCGGCAGCGCCGCCTTGCAGGAAAAAGCGGTTCCCTTGAGGTTGACTTCGAGCATCTCGTCCCATTCGCGCTCGGAAGCGTCGATCAGTCGAGAGAAGTTGCGGTTGGCCGCATTGGCGACGAGTATGTCGATTCGCCCCCATTTCTCGATCGCAATCGTGGCCAAACGATGGCAGAAGGACTCGTCGGCGATCGTACCCGCCTCGAAGACCGCTTCTGCGCCCATCGCCTCTAGGGTTTGGAGCGTGTGCGCGCCTTCGCCGGCCGAAATATCTCCAATCACGACGCGCATGCCCTCGCGTGCGAATCGAACTGCGCAAGCTCTCCCGATGCCGGCGGCCCCGCCCGTGACAATCGCGACTGGATGCTTTGAGCCCATAGTTCGATACTCCAACGCCGACCGCATGGCCGCGTCTCTTTATCGGTTCTGGAGGAGCCTTGCGTCAAGGGCCGGGAAGCTCTAGGCTTGTCGTCGATGCGAAGAATCATCGACTTGACTTACCCGATCGAAGATCACTTTCGCTGGAAGGTCGAGCGCCGGCTCGCATCGGCGTTCGAACGCGGCGACGATTTCCAAGTGACCCGGCTGGGCCTCGCGACACACGGCTTTACGCACATCGATGCGCCCCGCCACATGCTGCCGGATGGCCCGACTACTTCGGACTTTCGGCTCGAGTCTTTGGTGGGCGAAGCCGCGATCGTGGACCTGAGCGGGATTGCGGAGACTGCGGCGATCTCCGACGATGTTATCGCTAGGGCCGGCGCCCACGTTCGACCAGGAGACCTGGTGATCCTCAAGACCGCCTGGGACGACCGCTTTTCACTCGCGAGCCCGCAGTTCTGGACACAAGCTCCTTATCTGACGCGCGAGGCCTGCGAATGGCTCGCACGCCAAGAACCGGCCGCCGTGGGATTCGACTTCCCTCAAGACCGGCCAATTCGTGGCCTGTTGAACGGCGAAAGGGCCTCGATCTCTGAATTCGTATCTCACGACGTGATCCTTCGCCGCGGGACGCCCCTCATCGAATATCTGTGCAATCTCGGGTCCGTGACTTCGCCTCACATCGAGATTTGCGCCCTGCCGCTAAAGATCCCCAACGCCGACGGGGCGCCGGCGCGGGTCATCGCGATCGAACCCTGAGTGCGGGCGCTCGCGGACCGTCGCAGAGCGCTCCTACCCGACGCGTGGGATAATCGCCTGAGTGGACTTTTTCTCCCAGGGAGCGTGGTCAAGGGAGTCGCGAATAGCGTCGGCCTTGGTCCTCGCCCTGCTGATCGGCCCCCTTGCGCCGGCAATCAAGGCGTGGTCGGGCTCTGGAGGAGAGATGTGTACGCTCCACGGGCGAGCTTGTAGCTGTCCTAAAGCCTGTAAGCAGACGGACCACAGGCATTCTGAACAACAACCTAGCGTATCGACGCTTGACCAAGAGGCGCCGTCTTGCCATCGCCCGTCTACCTCGAAACCCGCACCCAAAACGCAGTGCCAAATGAGGTCCTGCGGCGTCGGCGATTCCTTCGCCGCGCCCCTGAGTTTTTCGATAGGCCTGCCGGCGATGGCCCGGGAAAGCGGCATCGTATCGCTCATCTTGAAAGACGCCCCGTCGCCTGGGTGGGCTTCGCTTCCGCCGGAGATCACTCTTTCTCCCACTGTTCCTCCTCCGCGAATCTGACCGACTCGAAGATTTACGGCTCTTCCGCAATTCCGGAAGGGCGTGCGACCGTCCGCGGCCCTGTGCGCGCGGACAGGGGCAACCGCCCCCTTCAATCCGCCCTGCGGCCTGCCCATGACGGATTCGGTCAAGAGAGATTCAGGAACCGATAGAGGAGTGAAGATGATGAGATTCTTACCGCCGACTCGAGGCCGGCTTGCGACCGCGGGCTTGTGCGCCGCTCTAACTGTCGCGCCAATGTTCGCCCAGGAAAAATGGACTAGCGGCCGTCCCGACGGTCACGCCCCCATCGGCGTGATGGGGGACCACACCCATGGGAAAGGAGAAGTGATGCTCTCCTACCGCTGGATGTACATGAGCATGGACGGTAGCCGTGTCGATACCGACCGCGTTTCCGACAGCAGCGTTGTTTCGCCTACAGAGTTCGACTTCCGCGTTACTCCAACGAGAATGCCGATGCAAATGCACATGATCGGCATAATGTATGCGCCTATCGAACGGCTGACTCTGATGGGCATGGCCACGGTCCTGAGCAACAGCATGGATCACCTCACTCGGCCAGGCGGCATGTTCTCCACCCAGTCGGTGGGCATGGGCGACACCTCCATTTCAGGCATGTTCCTTCTAGCGAACTCGAAGCGTCAGCGCGTCCATGCGACGTTCGGGGTGAGCCTGCCGACCGGTACGATTTCGGCGGAGGACGTCACGCCGGCTTCGGCTCCAAACAAGGCTCGCCTACCCTACCCCATGCAGTTAGGCTCCGGCACATTCGACCTGTTGCCTGGAATCACTTACCTAGCGCAGAACGACAACTGGTCTGGAGGCGCACAGGTTCGCGGAACCCTTCGAACCGGCGAGAACGGTTCCGATTACCGCCTCGGGCATCGCTCAATGGCTACTGGGTGGGTGGCGCGCAAACTGGGCGGCTGGGTAAGCATCTCAGGCCGAGTGACGTCTGAGACTTGGGGCAACATCGAAGGCGCCGACCCGTCGTTCGCGGGCGCCCGCGCGATTCGCCTAGTGCCGACGGTCTTCCCGGACCTTCGCGGCGGGAGCAGAATCGATGTTGGCGTGGGCCTCAACACGTACCTCAAACGTTCCAGACCGGGTCAGATAAGGCTGGCCGTTGAAGTCTCACGCCCGATCCGTCAGCGCTTGGATGGACCTCAACTCGAAACTGACTATCAAGTGATGTTCGGAACGCAGTTTATGTTCTGAGGGTCGTACGAGCAATGCTCCAGAGAAGTCGGGAACAGAAGTAGAGTGAGGCGCGTTCGGAGCGAGCCTCAAGCTCGGCGCTTCGTACTCCGATAGAGTTGGCGATCCAAGGGCGTTCGGCAGCGGTTGGAGTTTCGACGGCCGCATCGGTGGAGACTCTGTCGGCAGAGTATAAGGGCGAGTCAAGCGCTCGAATCGGGGCGTGTGGAGCATGCGAGTCTGCAGCTTCCCCTAATTGGGCCTCACGCGAAGTCCCCGACCAGATTCGTTCGCGATATTTGGCGAATCCCGTCTAATCCCGCCACGAGCGGGGCATAGACGAGGTGGGAATCGTGATGTCGCCGTCCGGTTATTTCCCTTGAAAAGAGTGTATTAGCCATGGGACCACGCACATGCCGTCGCTTGGCTCTCTGGTTGCAGACTTACTAATTAGATTAAACTCGGGAAGCGGCCCTATGCGTGACGTGATAGGGCTTGGGGTCACGTTAAAAGAGGAGAAGCGTAAGATGACTCACGTAACAGCATGGGGCCTGCTTGGCCCAACGGCAAGATTGGCATCCGTTTGTGCGGTCGTCGTCTTGGCGGCAGCGCTGGCACAGGGCCAGGCTACCGATGGAACGGAGTTCAGAGGCAAAATAGGAAAGTCGCTGGCCGACTCGGAAGAGTACTGGCCGGAACCTGTGAGACCGCCCGAAAAGGCCCCCAACGTCTTGATCTGGCTGATCGACGACATGGGCTACGGGCACTCCAGCGCATTCGGCGGGCTCACGCCGATGCCCAGGATCGACCGCCTGGCCGAAAACGGCCTACGCTACAACAACTTCCACACCACCGCCTTGTGCTCGCCCTCGCGCGCCGCGATCGCCGCCGGCCGCAACCACCACCGCATCGGGATGGGGTCGCATTCACTAACCGCGATGGGCTTTCCCGGCTACAACGCTCACCCGCCGGACTCCGCCAAGGGCTTTGGCGACATCCTCAAGAGGAGCGGCTGGTCGACCATGTTCATCGGTAAGTGGGATCACACGCCGCAGTGGGAATCCACCTTCTCCGGCCCCTTCGACCGCTGGCCCGCGGGTGACGGCTGGGAGCATTTCTACGGCTTCATGTCCGGGGACATGAACAACTTCAACCCAATCATGTGGATGGACCACACCCCGATGCAACCCAGCTACGACGAGCCCGGGTACCACGTGAACGAGGACATGGCCGACACCGCGATCCGCTGGATCTCCATGCTGCGGGCCTCGGCGCAGGACAAGCCCTTTTGCATGTTCTGGGCCACCGGCGCGGTGCACGCGCCTCACCAGGCGCCGCGGAACTGGATTGAAAAATTCCGGGGCAAGTTCGACATGGGCTACGACGAGGCCCGCGAGATGATCCTGGCCAGGCAGACCGAGATGGGCATCGTACCCGCCGGGACGAAGCTCTCCCCTCGCGACCCCGAGATCCCAGCCTGGACTACGCTGAACGATCAGGAAAAGGCCCTCTACGGCCGCCAGATGGAGGCCTTCGCTGGTCAGCTCGCCTACAGCGACTACGAGTTTGGCCGCGTCCTCGACTACCTCGAGCGGATCGGCGAGCTCGACAACACCCTGATCATCTTCACCTCCGACAACGGCGGCAGCGGCGAGGGCGGTCTGCACGGCACCTTCAACGAAAACGGCTTCTTTAACGGCGTGCCGAACATCCCTTATGAGGTCAACAGCCAGTACGCCAACCAATGGGGCAGCCGGGTCGGCGTCTGGCACGTGACCGCCGGCTGGACCCAAGCCGGCAACACCCCTTTCCCCTGGTACAAGCAGTCGTCCTACCGCGGCGGCAACGCCGACCCGCTGGTGATCTCCTGGCCCGCAGGCATCGACAAGAAATACAACAGCCAGATCCGCACCCAGTACAGCCACATCATCGACATCGCCCCGACCATCCTCGAAGCCAGCGGCGTCGAGGGGCCGAAGGTTATTGACGGCGTCGAGCAAATGCCCTTCGACGGCATTCCGCTGAACTACTCCTTCAATAATCCCGACGCTGAGGAACGCCGTACCCTCCAGTACTACGAGCTCTTCGGCAACCGGGCGATTTACTCCGACGGCTGGACCGCCGTGACCCAGCACAAGCAGCGGCGGCCGTGGCAGCTCGACCGCGAGGGCAGCATCGAGACCGATGTCTGGGAGCTCTTCAACCTGAAGCAGGACTTCTCCCAGAGCACTAACCTCGCTGACGAGAACCCAGAGAAACTGGCGGAACTCAAGGCCCTCTTCGAAACAGAGGCCGAGAAGTATGACGTCTACCCGCTCGACGGCAACCTAGGACCCCGCCTCAAGGCGATGCAGGCCAGGGCCGCGCCGCAAGGCAAGGAATTGGTCTATTACCCGCCCGCCGCGATCCGAGTGCACGAATCCGTCTCGCCGCCGTTGAAGGGCAAGTCCCACGAACTCATCGCCGAGGTAGACATCCCCGCGAGCGGCGGCGACGGCATGCTGGTGACCGCCGGCGGACGCACCGCGGGCTATGCCCTCTTTGTCAAGAACAGACGGCTGACTTACGTCTACAACTACCTCGGGATCGAGCGCACAGTCCTGACCTCCACGGAGGAAGTGCCCCGCGGCAAGTCCGAGCTCAGCATGAAGTTCACCAAGACGGGCGCCTTTGAGGGCGACGCCGAGCTCTTCATCAATGACAAGAGCGTCGGCAAGGCCCACATCGCCAAAACCGTCCCGATCACCTACTCGATCGAAGAAACCTTCGACGTCGGCGAGGACACCGGCTCGCCGGTCATCGAAGATGTCTACGCGGTGCCCTTCCGCTTCGATCATATGGAGAAGCTGACGGTCAAGGTAGACCAGAACTAACTCAGAAACAGGGGAGCACACGTCATGTTGAAAATCACTAGTCGACTCTTCGTCGCCTCCAGCGTTATCGCTGTTCTTGCCTTCGCCCAGGAACAGCCGGATCCCGTCGGACTTACTCCGACCCCGGAGGACTCAGCGAGCATTGTCAAGGCTCCGGGCTACTCGCCGTACGCCGGACGCAACTTTCCGACGCGAGCGTATTGGGGAGACACTCACGTTCACACGATGAACTCGCTAGACGCGCGGGCTTTCGGCGTCACTATCGGTCCCGACGCGGCGTTCCGCCTGGCGCGGGGCGAGGAGGTGGTTGCGACCCACGGCGAGCCGATAAAACTGAGGCTTCCGCTCGACTGGCTGGTTGTCGCCGACCACTCAGACGGAATGGGGGCTATGGTCGAGATCATCAAGGGCAACCCCAACCTACTGCGCGACCCTACCATTCGTGACTGGCACAACCGCCTCGTCAAGGGCGGCGATTCGGCCTTTGAGGCGACGATGATGGTCATCAACTCCTTCTCCCAGGGGCAGATCCCGGAGATTCTGAAAGATGAATCGTTCAGTCAATCCGTCTGGGACCGCTACATCGAAACTGCTGAGGAGTTTAACGATCCGGGCCGCTTCACCACGATCATCGGCTACGAGTGGACATCTACGGAAGACGGCAACAACCTGCATCGCAACGTTCTTTACCGCGACGGCGGAGACTTGGCGCGTCAGATGATCCCCTACACCGCCGCCGAAAGCTTCAACCCCGAGGACCTTTGGAAGTGGATGGCGCGGTACGAGCAAAAGACCGGGGGCAAGGTGCTCGCGCTTGCCCACAACGGCAACATGTCCAACGGCATCATGTTCCCCGTAGAGGTGAACCCTGCCACAGGAGAGCCGCTCGCGAGAGGCTACATGGAAGAACGCGCGCGGTGGGAGCCGCTCTACGAGGTGACCCAAATCAAGGGCGACGGCGAGGCGCATCCCTACCTGTCGCCGAACGATGAGTTCGCCGATTTCGAGACGCTCGAGCTGGGCAACCTGAACCTGACGGTCGTCAAGGAAAAGCCGATGCTTCAGTACGAATACGCCCGCGAGGCCCTCAAGAACGGCCTCAGACTTGAGAAGCAGTTCGGCACGAACCCTTACAAGTTCGGAATGGTGGGCTCTTCCGATACTCATACCGCGCTGCCGGCGATAGAGGAGGAAAATTACATCGGGAAGCACTCCGGGACCGAGCCTTCCCCTGAACGCTGGGAGCACCCCATGGCGAAGTTCGCGGGCAGGCAGTACGAAGGCTGGTCGATGTCCGCCTCGGGATACGCGGGCGTATGGGCAACCGGCAACACCCGGAGAGAGCTATTCGACGCCATGATGCGCAAGGAAGTCTACGGCTCGTCGGGTCCTCGTATCGTGGTGCGCTTCTTTGGGGGTTGGGACTTCGAGGCGAATGACGCGAACAATCGCCTTCCGGCGGCGGTCGGCTACACCAAAGGCGTGCCGATGGGCGGAGACTTGCACAAGGCCCCGTCCGGCAAGGCGCCCACCTTCCTCGTTGCGGCTCTCAAGGATCCCATGAGCGGCAACCTCGACCGCATCCAGGTCGTCAAGGGTTGGCTCGACGCACAGGGGAAGACGCACGAGAAAGTGTACGACGTGGCCTGGGGCGACGCGGAGAAGCGGCAGCCCGGATCCGACGGAAAGGTTCCCGCCGTCGGAAACACGGTTGACGTACCGAACGCCACCTGGACCAATACGATCGGAGATTCTGAACTGATCACTGTCTGGAAGGACCCTGCGTTCGACCCTGCTCTCAAGGCCTTCTACTATGCCCGGGTGATTGAGATCCCGACGCCGCGCTGGACCGCCTACGAAGCCAAACGGTTCAATGTCACGATGACTCCTGACGTGCCGATGACGATCCAGGAGCGCGCGTATACTTCCCCGATCTGGTATACGCCTTAGAATAGAGAGGCTTGCCCTTTGGGTTCGGAATTGGCGTCAAGGCGCGCGGCGAACGCCCGCGCCTAGGCGCGACTAGACAGTTACGTTTCGACAGCCACCCTCGGAAGGCGCGAGACACGTGACGACGCGACGCCTCTTGCGCTACTCGCATCTACCCTGCGCTCTCACGCTGGCCGCGCTGCTAGGCGCCTCAGCTGCCTGGTCGCAGACTCAACCTCCGGTCAAGCGTCAGGACGACGAAGGCGAATACCACGAGCGTCCGGCGAGCCCGCACAAGCGAGATGACGACAATGGCTGGTCCTATGCGGGCAAGGGACTGCAGTATCAATCCGAAGACGGGAACATACTACAGTGGTTCGGGCTGCGGGGACAGTTTCGCTATTCCTACCCCTTCTCATCTGATCCCGTGACGCCGGGAGACTTTGGAGGCAACGACACGCACACGTTCTCCGTCAGGCGAGCCCGCTTCAAGACCGGCGGCCACCTGCTGCGCCCGTGGCTCTCGAACTTTGTTGAGATCGACCTAAAGAACAAACGTTTCTATCACGGCTACCTCCAGATCAGGAAGGTACGTTGGTTCCAGCTACGCTTCGGGCAGTGGAAGGCGGAATTCAGCCGTGAGCGGGTCGTCTCGAGCGGAAAGCAACAGCTCGTGGATCGCTCCATCGTCAACCGCGACTTCACCGTGGACGCGCAGTTTGGGGCGATGCTGCACGGCCGGTTGTTCCGGCATCGGCCCTTCGATTCACAGTACTACTTCGGGGTCTTTGCGGGAAACGGGCGTCTGAGTCTCGGCGACGGCGACGGTTTCCCCATGTACCTTTGGCGCTATCAATGGAACTTCATGCGCCGTGACGCCGGCTTCACCGAGTCGGACGTCGAGCGGCACGAGACGGCCGCTGGCTCCGTGAGCGTGTCCGTCGTCCGTAATCGGAGTCCGTACACCCGATTCAACGGCGACGGAGGCGCGCAGCTTGAAGGCTTTGAGCCAGGCGTGCCGGGCCAGTACGATTTGACACAAGCGAATGTCGACGCTGTCTACTTCTACAAAGGTCTCTCGCTGCAAACGGAGTTTCATTGGAAGAAAGTTGAGGACAGGGTCAACCGCACCCTGCGCCGGCTGCGGGGAGTCTATTTCCAGGCCGGTTATTTCCCGAGCGAGGCCTTGAGCTGGGTTCCGAGCCCCTTGGAAGTCGCGGGGCGTGTCGCCTTTGTAGATCCCGATTTGCAGGTTCGTGAAGACGCCCGCTCAGAGTACACGGTCGGGGTGAACTGGTATTTCCAGCGGCACCGCAACAAGCTCAATTTCGAGGTCGCGCGTCTTGGAGTAGACGATCCTTCCGGTGACCTCTCGGACACCCGCGTCCGGATTCAGTGGGAGGTTTCGTTGTAGGTGTTGATGACGAGTTTGAACCCTGCGCTCAAGGACTTCTACAATGCCCTCAATTCATTGCGAGATCTGTGGGCTGACAACTCAGCCAGGCAGGTCCGCGATGTCGATCCAGTCTCCGATCGGCGGCCGCAGCGGATGGTAGTACTGTAGGTGCTCGATCAGCACATAGCTTTTCGATGATCCCTGGCCGATGCCGTCCGGCCAGAACAGCGGAACGAGCCCGAACGCCGAACTCGAATGTCGCATCTCGACGTAATCTTCAGAACCCGGCTTGACGCGGATCGCCACGTCGCCGTTGCGGAGGGTTCCAATGCCGGGCGGACTGAACGAGGCGCCGCCGCGGGCAGGCTGTTGCCAGTGGCCCGCGGCTCGAATGGCGCGTAGACCTTGCAGGTCCGTAACGTGAACCGGAGGGACCGGCTCCCGCATCGCCAGGAAATACTCCTTGATGCAGTCGTCGAGCGTCTTGTCTCGGCCGCGTATCCAACTCGTGCGATCGCTCACGGCCGAACTTCGCGGCGCGCGTCGGTAACGCCTAGTAGCCTTTCTGCTTGTCCACGACGTGGGTCAGCGGCTCGCCCCGCGCAAACCGTCCGATGTTGTCCGTGATGACGTCCACGCGGCGCATGTTCGAACCCTGCGAGGCGGACGCCACGTGCGGTGTGATCACGACGTTGCTGAACTCCCACAGCGCGTCGCCCTTGGGCAGCGGCTCCGGGTCGGTGACATCGAGCCCCGCCCCTGCTAGCTTTTGGCTGTCGAGCGCCTTCACCAACGCTCCCTTGTCGTAGAGACGCCCGCGCGACACCGCGACGAAATAGGCGCCCTGCTTCATCAGATCGAACTGCTTTGAGCCAATCATCCTCTCGCTTTCCGGCGTCAGCGGCGCTGAGATGAACACAACGTCAGCCTTGGGCAAGACTTCGTCGAGCCTGTCCGGAGGAACGATCGTCGGCGCGAACACGGAAACTGGAATATCCTTCGGATCGACGCCGATCACGTTCATCCCGAAACCGTGAGCGCGCTGGGCGATCTGCGTCCCGATGCCGCCCATGCCGACGATCACCGCCGTCATCCCCGGCAGCTCGGTCATACCCTTTGGAGCCTGCGTCCGTGACCGCCAGTTTTGGTCTTGTCGTTCGGGAATGTACTCGTACAAACCGCGCGTGAGCGCCAACAGTAGGGCGAAGGCATGATCGCCGATGGTCGGCCCCTGGACGACTTTGCAGTTGGTGAGCTCGACTGCGCTCGCCCTGAATTCCGGCCAGAAGCTGTAGGCCTCGACGCCGGCGCTCGTCGCCTGCACCCATTTCAGCTTTTTCGCCGCGGCGAACTGTTCCGCATTGACGCCGCCGATCACGGCGTCGGCGTCCGGCATCGCGCGGTTGAGCTCCTCGGCGGAGCGCGCAACGACGATATCGGCGTCGCTGCCCGCAGCAGCGCGGTAGCCCTTGAGCGCAGCGTCGCCGGCAAACCAGCCGCCTCCTCCGATCGCGCGAAGGACGATCTTTTTGTCAGCCGCCGATGCGACGGCGGCAAATACGAATAGAGCGAGAAGGAGTCGTTTCATAGCGCCCGCATGATGAGCGAATCCGCGGCGAAAGTCAACCCCGGGGGGCGATCGCCGATACACGCCGATGATTTGACTCGTGGGCGCCGCTGCCGTTACGGTGGGAGAGAAAGAGCTCCCGGAAAGCATTCTGAGTACAAATCAATGACGTACACGATCAATGCCCTTTTCATCGGCTCGCTCGCGATGGGGTTCATCCTCCCTGCCAGTGCACAGGTTGCGGTGACAGGGATGACGAAGCCCATGGTCAGCGACTTGATTCGCAAAGTGGAGGACGGCGTGGACGATTTCGAGAAGTACCTGAAGCGTCGCGGAGAGAACGCGCGCGAGGGCGTTGCGGCTTCCGGCGCTACGGCTGAGTCGGCGCAGGCCAACAGGTCGTCGCGGCGCTCGGGCCGGGGCCGCCGAACCCGAGAGAACCCTCCATCGAGTGAAACAAGGGCTGCTCGCGCCGCCGTTGCAGAGGACGGAACCGAAGAGCTCGAAGACGCCCTTGACGACCTAAACGGGTCCACAAATCGCCTTCGGCTGCGCTTTCGGCGGGCGAACGACTATCTCGAAACCAAAGTGCAAGTCGACCGCGTCGTGGACGATGGCAGAAAGATCAACCAGACAATGACGCGGGGTCGCTACAACACCGAGGTCACACGCTTGTGGGGCGTCCTGCGAGTCGGCATCAACGATTTGGCGCGAGCTTACAATATTGCCCCGCTGGGAATCTAAACGGCGTTTGCTGTTGTCGTCTCGTCCGAGCCATTTCGTCAGGGTGCCGGAGCGCTCTGTTCGGGTCCGTCCCTAGGCCTCCACAGGTCGCGGGAACCCTCGTCGCTCTCTCGCTTCTTCCCGACGCCGAAGACGCCTGCGGCGCGCCGCAGGAAGTTCTTGCGGCCTTTCGCTGCCGGCCGTTGCCAAGCCGCGTCGGCCTTCCAAACCCACAAGTCGCCGGCCGATGTAGCTGTCGCGACCAGCCGCCCGTCCGCCGTCATGGCGCCGGCTTCCACTTCGTGATCGTGCAGGAAGGAGCTGACCTCGACCTCGCTCGTAGCGTCCCAGATCTGCGCTGACTGGCCGCTGAAGGTCAGCACCATGCAGCGGCGAAGCTGCGTTATCGCCACCGCCAGCGGGTCGCCCGGAAGCTCGCTGCGGTTCAACTCCTCGCCGCCGGCGCTGTTCCAAACTCTCACGCCATCCCCGCCGACTGCCCCCAACAGACTATCGCTGGAACCAAACGCGACGCTTCGAGCGCCGCCCGGCATCGGCAAGCGCAGCGGCCGTTCGTCGTGCCGCGGCCCATAGACGAGCACAAAAGGCTCACGCAGAGCCGACGCTAAGAACGCTCCTGTCGAACCGAATGAAACAGCGGTTGCGTCTGCCGAGTGGGATTGAATTGGGGCGGACTGATCGGAGTCGGTGAAACCCCAAACTGATGTTGTGTCGCCGAGCGCGGCGGCAAAGAATAGGCCGTCCGGGCTGAACGCCGCTGAAGACGCTTGCCCATCGGCCCCAAGGACAGAGTCCTCTGTGAACTCAATACTCCTGATAATGAGCTGTCCGTTGCTGGCCTGGAAGGCGATCTTTCCGCCGTCCGGGCTCAGTGCGAGCGCCGGCGAATCTGCATCGGCTCCTTCCAAAACAGTTCGGCGGGCGCCCGTACTGAGCTCCCATACCTCCACCGCCCCGTCGTCGGCGAGCGTAGCCGCAAACTCCGTGTCCGAGCTGAAACTTATTGCGCGGACCGCGTCGCGAGTTATGAGTTTGCGCAACAAACCATGGCTGCCGGACGGGACGGCGACGGTTTGCGTCGGGTCGGGCGCCCACGACTGCCGCACCGCGAGAACGGCCAACACCGCAAACAGTCCCACCGCAGCGGCGGCGAGCGTTCGCCTCCCCGCTGTTCTCCCGGTTGGTTCGATCTGGTCAGTGGTTATTGGAACCGAAACGGCGGCGGCCTCATCCCTCTGGGGCGTCCTTGCCGATTCCATAGCATCGAGAAACTCCTGCGCCGAGGTAAAGCGATCCTCGGGTCGCTTCGACAGCGCCTTGAGGATCACGTCGCTGAGCGCTTGCGGTAGCGAGGGATCGATCTCCGACGGCGGCTGAGGCTCTTGCTCCACATGGGCGCGCATCAGTTCAAAGGGATAGTCGCCGGCGAACGGCCGCCGCCCGACGGCAAGCTCGTAGAGCACCGCACCTATCGAGTAGACATCCGTGCGGGCATCCAGCGTCGTGACGCCGTTCACCTGCTCGGGCGACATGTAATACAGCGACCCGAGGGCGGCTCCGGTAGCCGTAAGTCGTGCGTCCGCGGCGGTTTTGGCAAGTCCAAAGTCGGTGACTTTCAAGAGGGAGCTGGGAGTGATCAGAATGTTTTCGGGTTTGACGTCGCGATGAATCACCCCGGACTCGTGGGCGTACTGCAGCGCCGAAAGCGCTTGCGAGGCGAAGTCCAAAGTACGTTCAAGCGATGGCTTCCCCTGCGCGATGATCTTGTCGAGAGATTGCCCCTCAACAAACTCCATCACCATCACCAGGCCTTCCTTCGACTGAAATGCGTTGAGAACGGCGGCTACGTTGGGGTGGCTGAGATTTGCTTGAACCTTGACTTCCCTGAGGAAGCGCTCGACCTGCTCTTCGTTGTGGGCTTGGTCGGGCAGCAGAACCTTGATGGCTTCAATGCGACCCGTGATGGAGTGGCGAACCTTGTAGACTCGGCCGACTCCTCCCGCGCCGAGCTCGGCCAGCACTTCGTAGTCGCCTAGGGTGCTGCCGACGTCGATACTCACAAAGACTTACCGAAAGTGGGCGGCGGGTGGAGAGACCATCGATCGTGAGGCGTCAGGTAACTTCTCGAGCGATCTCTTCGCGAACCTCGTCGATAGAGGCTTGGAAATCCGCCGCATTCTGGTGGCGTTCTCCCGGATCCTTAGAGAGGGCGCGGAGAATGATTTTCTCCAATTTCACCGGAAGATCGGGCCGGATCTCGCGAGGGGGGGTTAGGGTCTCGCCAACGTGCGCTTTCATCAACTCGAAGTAGCTGTCCGACTCAAAGACGCGCCGGCCCGTGACGACCTGGTAGAGCACCGCGCCGACGGAATAGAGGTCGGATCTCGGATCGATCGAACCCGCGCCGGAGGCCTGTTCCGGGGACATGTAGCCAGCGATGCCGATCACCAGTCCCTTGGCCGTCAGCCTTGAGTCATTGCCTGCTCTCGCGAAAGCGAAACCGCCGATCTTCGCCGAGCCGTCGCTCAAGACGTGGATATTTGCCGGCTCCACGCAACGATGGACAATGCTTGCTCGATGGGCGCAGGTGAGCCCGCCCAAGACATCAGAGATATATCCCAATCCGACGCTCATATCCGGAATACCTTGGCGGAGCGCCTCTTCGAGCGTGTCGCCGCCGGGCAGCTCGGTAGTCAGCACTAGACGGCCGTAGATATGAGTGGCGCGATAGAAGGAGACGATGCTTGGGTGAACAAGCTGCTGGAGGATTCTCGCCTCTCGGATGTACCGCTGAGCGGCGGGTCCGCTCGAGAGGTCTTCGGGCAAAACACGCATGAGCTCGGCGCGCCCCGCCTCGATATTGCGGACCTTATAGGCTGTGCCGAGACCGAGCGCGTCCGCCTTCTCAAGCAGCTCATAGCGGTCTACGATCTCGCCAACTTCAAAGCTAGACTGCATAGCGCCGGTATTCATACTGTACCTAGATTACTCATCGCCTTGCGGTCCAAAAACGCGGTACGGCGCGCCGATATCGTCGTCGCGGTTGGTCCCCGGGTCCGACCTACTGATTGATAAGGATCGACCCAGAGGCGCGGTCCTTGCAATCAGGCGGCGACATGAGATTTCCTAAGTGGAAGACCTCAAAGAATGATCCCTGACGTCGGGAGACCTTGCCCTGCCGCCCCGCGGGCCCTCAGCGAGGAGCCGACTCAAGTTGATGCTGTGGAACGATCATCGGCGGTTGCCGGTCTCCTTCGGCGCGTCGTTCGCCCCGAGCACGGGATAGGCCTTCATGATGCGATCGAACAAGTCCCCGTCGCCCAGGGCTCTGGGGTCCTCGCTGTCCTCGAGGTAGGCCGAGAGCTTGGCCGCCAAGAGCGCCTTGACCTCGGCGTAGGAAGAGTCGTCAGCGAGGTTGCGAAGGTCAAACTCGTCGCTGCGAACTGCGTATAGCTCTTCCGCCGGGCGCTTTCCAAAGGCCATGTCGGCAAGCTTGGGATAGCGGTCTCGACCCTGCCAGATGTAGGTCTTGGTGGGCGAACCGTCAGTGTCGCCGAATCCGCCGGTCGGGTCGTCGTCGGGCCAAACGATTCCTGGATGGTCGCCGACGGGGTTCTTCTCCACCTCGATGTTGCGGATGTAAAGATAGTCGGCGGTGCGGATGGCGCGCATAGGGTAGCCTGCGCCGTCGGGACGGCTTCCGGGCAGGTGACGTTCGATGCCGAAGACCGCCGAGTGACGGTCGGGATCGATTTGACCCGAGAGCGGAGACTCAAGGATCGGCATCAGGCTGCGGCCGCTCATCTCGCCTGGCACGGGCTCGCCGGCTGCTTCGAGGAACGTGGGAGCAAGATCGCGGAAGCTGACGAAATCGTCGACGACACGGCCCGGCTTGATGCGGTCGCCCCAGCGCGCCGCGAACGGCATGCGCGCGCCGTAGTCATAGACCGTGGCCTTGGCTCGCGGAAACGCCATGCCGTTGTCGGAGGTGCAGATGATCAGCGTGTTCTCGAGCTCGCCGCGCTGTTCGAGGGCGTCGAGCATGCGGCCTACGTGGCCGTCGTAGTATTCGATCTCAAAGGCGTAGTCGGCAACGTCGGAGCGGACTTGCTTGGAGTCGGGAAAGAAGCCGGGCGGCTTGATCTGCTCAAGCTCCTTGCCGTGGCGCACGCCGATACCGTCCTCGAAAATGCGATGAGGTTCGACGAAACCGGCCCAGAAACAGAAGGGCTGACCCTCGGCCCTGCCGTCGAGGAAGGCTGAGAAGTTGGCGGTGTAGTCGACGTTCGAGAGGCCGTCGCCGGGAGGCTGGAGAGTAACGCTGTTGTAGGCGGGACCAGCCGGCGACACCCTCCTTGCCGCGTTCCAGACTCCGGGAGCCCAGCCCTTGCCCGTGTAGCCGACCTGATAACCGGCGCCGGCAAGCAGGTCAGTGTAGAGCGGAATGTCGTTCTCAGGCGGCCAGACCGTGTGGTTCATCGAGGCTTCGCGCAGGCGGTAGAAGTCCTGCCCGGCAAGCACACTGCCCCGAGACGGGCAGCACGAAGGGGTCGAAACGAATGCATTGTGAAACAGCGCGCCCTCGCGCGCGACGCGATCGAACGCCGGCGTACGTAGCCACTTGGTCCCGTAGATTGATGCGTGCGGATAGGACTGGTCGTCCGAGATGCAGAAGAGGATGTTCGGGCGCTTGGTTTGCGCCGGCAGCAACGCCGGCGCAACCATCGCGGCAGCGGTTTGGATAAAGCGGCGGCGGGTGAATGGCATCAGATCCGAGTCATCATAGCGCGCTGGAGCTCGGCTGCACCTCGACGTCGTGATGCGCCGCCCTTACTCGGCACGCCGGAGCGCCATTGCGAAGAGACACTACGCCCGCCGTCTCCGTTCCATGCTATGATCCGGCTCCGATGCGCCCGGTCGTTGTATTGCTGCTGCTTGCCTGTGCGGCGTTCGCCCAGCCCCGACGGGCCCCCAACGTCGTTCTAATCGTCGCGGACGATCTTGGCTACGCAGAGCTTTCGTGCCAGGGCGCGCGCGATCTATCGACCCCTCGCATCGACTCGCTTGCCGAGAACGGCATACGGTTCACCTCGGGCTATGTCAGCGCGCCGGTGTGCTGTCCCTCGCGGGCCGGCTTGATGACGGGACGCTATCAAACCCGCTTCGGCCACGAGGGCAACGCCATCGGCGTGCAGAACCTCGACGAACACGTGGGCCTACCGCTTGAGGAGCGCACCATGGCCGAAGCGCTCAGGGAGCGCGGTTACGCCACGGGGCTGGTCGGCAAGTGGCACCTTGGAGCCCATCCGAGTCGGCGGCCGTTGCGCCGCGGATTCGACGAATTCTTCGGCTTTCTCAATGAAGGGCGCTACTACGCTCCGTTCCCCTATGAGGGTTTGACGACTTGGCTGCGGATCGCGACGCCGCCGCCCGGCTCGGTCGGGGGCCGCTATACCCGGGGCCGCTTCGTATTCTCGTCGGTCATGGGCTACGACGAACCCACCTACGATCTCGAGAATCCGATCTATCGAGGCGATACTCAGATTGTCGAGCCCGCCTACCTCACCGACGCCCTAGCGCGTGAAGCCGTCGATTTCATCGAGCGCCGCAAGGAGAAACCGTTCTTTCTTTACCTGGCATTCAACGCGCCGCACAGTCCGCTGCAAGCCGCGGACTCCTACATGCAAAAGGCGGCCGCGATCGACGACGTTCAGCGCCGGATCTTCGTCGCTATGGTGGAGAACCTCGACGACGCGGTCGGCAGAGTTCTCGACAAGCTGAGCGCCGAGGATCTCGAGCGAGACACGCTGATCTTCTTCCTCAGCGACAACGGCGGCCCGACTCGCGAGCTGACCTCATCGAACGCGCCGCTGCGCGAGGGCAAGGGACGCGTCTACGAGGGCGGTCTTCGCGTACCGTTTATCGTGCAGTGGAAGGGTCGCCTGCCGGCAGGGAAAATCGATGCGAGGCCAGTGATCGCGCTCGACGCCATGCCCACGGCTCTTGCCGCCGCCGGCGCCACGCCGCCGCAAGGTCTCGACGGAGTGAACCTGTTGCCGTATCTCGACGGCAGCAAGAACGAGCTTCCTCATCGAACGCTGTTCTGGCGCTATGGCACGCGCATCGCCCTACGCCACGGGGACTGGAAGATCGTGGGACGCTACGACCGCGACGGCGGGCCGCGCGATCTCGAACTCTACCACCTAGCGGCCGATCTCGGAGAAACCACGAACCTCGCCGAGCGCGAGCCGGAGCGATTGGCACTGCTTGAGAAGTTGCTCCGCGAACATGACGCGCAAATGGTCGAGCCGCTCTGGGGCGGCGACGAGCGCTCGCGTCCAACGCGCTCCAACGTACCGTTGAAGCTATTGGAACGGATTCAATAGTCACTCGTCCAACTTGAGCAGCCCCAGGGCGTTATCGCGGTACAGCCTCTTAAGCACCTCCTCCGGCAGTTCGAGCCCATAGAGCGCCCACCAGATCCGCCCCGGCAAGAACTCGTCGGCGGTTTCGAGCAGACGCCACCAGCCGCGGTACATGCCCTCGTCTCGACCCATGTCGGTACCGAACAGAACGCGATCCTTGTACTTCGTTAGAAAGCGCGCGGCGGCGCGCGGCTGGCGCCCGATCTCATAGTCGCGCGCCGAAAGATCGAGGTAGAGATTGGGATGACGGTCCAGCGCCTCCCCCAACGCCGTGAGATCGTTGCCCTGATTGCTGAAGTGGCAAGCGATGAAGGTCGTGTCTCGATGCTTCTCCAACAGCCGGTCGCGCTTGGCCAGGATCTCTTCGTAGGAGGGCACGTCCTTGCCATGGAGGTTGAAGTGCTGGAAGTCGGGCGTGCGTTCCTGCTTCGGACCGAGCGGCTGCCAGCATGAGGGATGGTCGGCGACATGGATATTGACCGGGATTCCCAGCTCGGCGCATTTATCCCAAAACGGGTCAAGCCGTGGGTCGTCAAGATGCAGCCGCTTGTCGCGCGGCAGCGGCTCGCTCGGGCTACCGACGAAGCCCCACCCCTTGTCCGACATCTCACCTACGCCGCGCGCGCCGAGGCGGTAGCAGCGCTCAAGCTCACTAACGGCGCGCTGCGGGTAGTCGGGCGCCTCGATGTCGGTCTTATCCACCGAGCAAAAAAGTTGGAAGCGGTCGGCATGCTCGGTGAGATAGAGCTCGGCTTGGCGATCGAACCGCTCCCCCGTCGCGCCGGTCAAGATCACGGTTTTTTCGATGCCGACCTCATCCATTGTCGAGACCCACGAGGCCACATCTTCCGCGGTGCGGACCGAGCCCTGCGAGGAGTGCGCGTGGACGTCGATCACCGGGAAGCGAGCTTTGTCGACGTCCGTACGCGGCAGGCGCAGGGAGTTCTTGGGCGCGTAGTCCTTGAGCAATATCGAGTCCATCGGACCCGACTGCACCCGGACTCCGAACTTCTGCTCGGCTTCAGCAGCGGGCTCTTCCTGGGCTCTCTCGGGCGCCGGCCCGCTGCAAACGGCGATGGTCGCGAGCAGCGCGATTACGATCGGGGGAATCAGTCTTGACATGGTTGGTTCCTAGCGTTCGACCGGCAAGGCGCCGCCGGAGGCCGCGACCTTCTGATAGTAATCTCGAGCTTGGCGAAACAGCGCGACGACCTCACGCCGATGTTCTTCCGTCGCAAAGCGTCCGCGGCCTTCGACTGCCTCGATCAACTGATCGACCCAGCCGGTGAAAAAAACACCGTCGGCCGGATTGGCGTACCGCTTGCCGTCGACGTAGCAATAAACCGGGCTGGTGTGGGCGTAGAGCGAGCTGTCGTTTACCAGCAAGCGGTCGAAGGCTCCGCTCGCGCGGGCGGCGATCCAAACCGGCCCATCGAGGACGATCTCCTCGTTGATCTCAAGCTGGACGGCCGGCTCGCCGGGAACGCTCGAGGCGACGACTTCGCCGTTGACGACGATCTCCAACCGCTCCATCGGAACCGCAGACTCCGCCTCCGCCTGAACGCGCAGCCGATCGCCGGCCTTTAGATCAAGCCGCGCGCCTGGCCCCTCTCCGTTGACCGTGAAGCGAATCAGCGGGCCGTTGGTCGCAAAGCTCCGTCCCGCCCGATAGCCAGCGACCCACTCGCGATAGTCGAGCGCGCCCTCGGTTTGCACATAGACGCGATGACCGCCTGGAATCCAGTGATGCCTCCGATTTGTGAAGCTGTCGCTGCCGGCCGAAATAGCGCATTCGAGCCCGCTGTTGAGCAGCCGGTACCAGTAGGGCGTTGCGGCCAATTCGTTCGAGTTGCTCATCACGTCCATCGCTTCCACCGAGCCCAGCGCGAGATCGACGGGCAATTCTCTCGCGCTCATCGTCTGTGGGTTGTCGGTGAAGCGATAGCCGGGGTGCGCGTAGCTCGCGACCCCTCCCACGCGTTGCGCCCCCAGTGCCTGGGCGTGGTTGGGCGGATAGTGATCCGAGTATGGAGTGTCGCCGAAACCGGTGTAGAGCGGCTTCACCAACTCGCGAATGCCCGAGAGGCACATGTGCCCATAGAGCCCGCTGTTGCGCATCTCCTCAGACCAGTAGAGCACCGAACGCGGGCCGCTCAACCGATGCGGGCGACCCTCGAAATACTGCTCGTCGTGGATCTGCGCCCCGCTGGAGTTTGCGACCATCAGGTGGGCGACGTTGAGATCTTCGCCGAGAGCTTGCGTGCGAACGTCCTCGGGGGTCAAGAACTCGTGGTCGTTGTAGTTGGTGTGGATATGGACGTCGCCGCTCCACCAGCCCGCGGCGCCCATGTCCACGTAGCGTTCGAGCGCGACGGTCAACTCGGTTGTCTCATTCGCCCGGATTTCGACCTCGCGCCGGATCGGCTTGTATTCCAGCCCTCGCACCACCTCAAGCTCGGCGCGCCCCACGGGAATCCGGATTCTGTGTCGGCCTTGACTGTAGTAAGAATAATCGCCGGCGGTCCAGGTGATGCGCGAAAGCGTGCCCTCGCCCGGCGCATAGCCCAATCCGTCCGAGCCGTGAAGGCTGACTCGCGCCGCGGCGGGCTCGCCGTTCTCAACCGTCGCGAGATCGAGCCATCCCCATTCGACGACCTCGGCCGAGAACGAAGCGGCGGCTTGCCGTGTACTTTCCGGAGGAGAGCCCGCGTCAGACAGATTCATCCCGACAAAGAAGCGTAGCGATACGGTGCGTTCCCCCGTCGAGGTCGGGCGCAGATTGAGTGAGGCGAAGGTCAACTCATCTTCCAGCGTGAAGCGATCGGTCGGCCCTCCCTCGTCCCCGATTGACGTGATGACCTTCAGATCGACCGGCTCGGCGCTCTCGCGCTTCACGAGCAGCGGCAAGTTGAGGATCTCGTCGACGCCCAGCCGAAGATCATCGGGCTGACTCACTATCTGAGGACCCTGCGGCCCCACCCGCACCTTGACGACGTCAGGCAGCTCAAGCTCCCAAAGATCAGGCTGTTTCGCCAACCGCCACTCGCGGTAGTTGACCGTCAGCGGCAGATGGAAATCGCCGCGACGGCGAAGTAGCAGCCGCACCATATCCTCGCGAGTCAGCGGTCCGGGGTAGCTGATGGGCTCGAATCCCCGCCGCGAAGTCTCGAACGTATGCTCGTCGCCGGGCGTAGGGTTGTTGCGGCCCCAGCCCTCGTGGACTGCGGTCCAGAGGATCAAGGAGCCGAACGCCGCGAGAATCATGAAGCGCTTCATGCCGCTGGTATCATAGGCGGGTCGCGCCCGCCTCGACAACTCCGCAAGCAATATTTCAGCCCCCATGAACGCTCCAAAAGAATCGACTGGAGGCAGAGACGTGACGCGCCGCGAATATCTATTCGGCGCCGCGGCCGCTCTCAGCGCACCGCTGCTTTCGTGCTCCGGCGCCAAACCCAAACGGCCCAACATCCTCTTTGCCTTCGCCGACGATCAGTCCTACCCTCACGCCTCGGCCTATGGCGATCCCGTGGTGCAGACTCCGGTCTTCGACCGCGTCGCGGCGGAAGGCGTGGTGTTCACGCATTCCTTCGCAACCTGCCCGTCCTGCACTCCCTCACGCGGATCGGTGCTGACGGGACGCCACATCTGGCAGAACGGCGAAGCGGGCGTGCTGTACGGAACAATCCCCCCCGAGCTGCCGTTAGCGACGCACCTTCTCGAAGACGCCGGCTATCACGTGGGATACACGGGCAAGCCCTGGCTGCCGGGCGACTGGAAGGCCGGAGGGCTCACCCGCCACCCCAACGGCAAGGAGTTCAACACCCGGAAGCTCGACCCACCTCCGCCGCCCGGCATCGACGAGCGGGACTACTCCGCCAACTTCGCGGACTTCCTCAAGGACCGGCCCGACGACGCACCGTTCTTCTTCTGGTTCGGCTGCACCGAGCCGCACCGGGTCTATGGCAAGGGCTTGGGCGTGCAGGCAGGCAAGAAGCTCGAAGACGTGAACGTTCCGGCGTGCTGGCCCGACACCGAAGAAATCCGTTCCGACATCCTTGACTACTACAACGAAGTCGAGCACTTCGACCGCCAGACCGGCCTAATGCTCGCCCAACTCGAACAAGCCGGCGAGCTCGACAACACGATCGTAGTAGTGACCTCGGACAACGGCATGCCGTTCCCCAGAGCGAAAGTCAATCTATATGACCTGGGCGTGCGCATGCCGCTGGCGATTCGCTGGCCCGAGCGTATCGAAGCTGGACGCACCGTCGACGACTTCGTCAGTCACATCGACTTCATGCCGACCTTCCTAGAAGCCGCCGGAGTGGCGGTCCCAGATGCGGTCGAAGGACGCAGCCTGGCGCCGCTGCTCGAAGCGGCGGAGTCCGGGACGCTCGACCCCTCGCGCGACCACGTACTGACCGCGCTCGAGAGACACACTATGTGCCGTCCGGACGGAGCGACTTACCCGATACGCGCGATCCGGACGCGCGACTATCTGTACCTGAGGAACTTCGAGCCTGATCGCTGGCCGACCGGCGGGCCGGAGTTTGTCTCCTCAAACAAGACGTTTCACGGTGATGTAGACGCCTGTCCGACGAAGACGTTCATGGTCGCCGAAGAGAACCAGGCAAAGTATCCGCGAGAATACGAGCTCTGTTTTGGCAAGCGGCCGGCCGAAGAGCTTTACGACGTGAACGCCGACTCCGACCAAGTAACGAACTTGGCGGACGACCCCGCGCACGCCGACGCCAAGTCTGATCTGTGGGCGGCGCTTGAAGCCCGGCTGAAAGCAACAAACGACCCCAGAATCGAGGGCCGCGACCCTTGGCAAGGCTACGCTTACCGCCAAACCATAGGCTTCGGAGCCTCCTTTAACACCGCCTTGCCCCAAGAGGAGCGGGAGCGAGCAACCCAGCGCGGGTCGCACAAGCCGGAGTAGGGCCGCGGTCAGGTCAGCTCAGAAGTGACCCCGGCGGATCGGCCTCGCCACGTCGGTCGGACTTTCTCAAACGGCTGTAATATATTCTGCCCCCAGGAGCGACTAACTGGTGCGATGGGCGGAACCCCGGACGCCGCGGATGGGCCAAGCCGAACTAGAAGACCAGATCGAGCAAAGCCATGCCGCGGCGTTCGGGTGGGCCTTGTCGTGCTGCGAGCGCCGCAGAGAAGAGGCGCAAGACGTGCTGCAGACGGTCTATTTCAAGATTCTCGACGGCCGCGCCGCCTACAGCGGCAACTCGTCGTTTCGGACCTGGCTGTTCTCGCTGATCCGCATCACGGCGCTCGATCGGCGCCGATCGTGGTTTCGCCGCATGGCGCGGGATGGAGCCGTACCGCTGCGATTGGCATCGGCCGACCGAGAGTCGGAGCTGATTGCGGCGGAACGTAGTAGAGCAGTGGAGGACGCGCTTCGGCTCCTTTCTGAGCGGCAACGCGAGGTTCTGCATTTGGCGTTCTACCAGGAGATGACAATTGAGGACGCGGCCGAAGTGATGGGCGTCGCGCTAGGAACTGCGCGCTCTCACTATGAGCGCGGCAAGGCGCGACTACGAGAGCTGCTGGCCGACGAGCTAGGCGAGAGGACGTAATGGACGACGATCGCGAACTGCGCAAGCTCTACCAGCGGATACGCCAGGCTGACATGGCGGGCGTTCCGAGCGCAGGCGCCGTTCTGGACCGCCGCCGGGGCCCGCGCAGCCTCCTCTGGGCATGGACGGCCGCTGCCGCCGCCGCAGTCGCTCTCGTCTTCTGGCTCACGCCGCCACCTACGCCTGGGCCCGTCTCCCTGGCGGAGTGGCGCTCGCCGACGGCGTTTCTACTAGAATCGCCCTCGGGAAGTTTCGTTGACGGAGTTCCGCCGTTGGGACGGATTCCGATGGAGTCTTTGCAATGCGAAAGCTGTTTCTAGTTTGCGTGTGCGCCGCAACCTCAGTCCTGGCCCAAGAGCCCGGACAAGACGTGATCAGCCGGCAGCTTGTTCCGCCGGAGCTCATCATGCAACATCAGGCGGAGCTGGGCATCACCGCGGACCAACGAGAACAAATCAAGGCTATCGTCACGCAGGCACAGGCCGGTTTCACCAGCTTGCAGTGGGACATGCAAGCAGCCGTGCAGTCTCTGGGGCAAGCTCTCGCCGAACCGCCGGGCGACGACGGAGCCGTCCTGGAGTTACTCGACAACGTGCTCGACCTCGAAAAGCAGGTCAAGCGCGCCCAATTGATGATGCTGCTCGAACTGCGCCGCGTCCTGACGCCCGCGCAACTCGACCAAGCGAAGGAGTTGAAGCGCAGACAGCCGAATCCGGCCGTCCAGAATCTGCGCCGACAGATTGAGCAGCTCGAGCGCCGGGGAAGTCCCTAGCCGGCAACCCGGCCGTACGTCGTCGCTCTTGACCCTTTCCGCCCCGCATCGCAAAGGAGATAGACCATTGACATACAAAAAACTCATTGTCTCGTTCGTGTTCAGCGCTGGAATTGCGCTAGCCCAGCTCCCCGACTTGCGGGGATTCCTGGAGCTCAGTGAGACTCAGACCCAGGAACTAACAGCCTTGCGGCAGCAACTCGCCGTCGAGGTCCAACCGCTGCTCGCGCCGATTGCCGCAGATCGGCAAAGGCTACGTGAAGAGCTGAACTCTGAGGTCCCTGATCCATTCACGGCGGGCGACCTGATCATCCGGATCGACCATGCAGAGAAAGAGATCCGGGAACTGCAGACAAGCCGACGGGCGGATTTCCAGGCCGTCTTGACGCCCGACCAAGCGGAAAAACTAAACCCGCTTCGATTGTCTAACCTGCTCCGAGCTGCATCGCGCCAGGCCGTCGAGCTGAATCTGATCGGAGAAGGCGAGCCGCCGACCGACGGAGAGACCGCGACCTCGCCATAGCAGCGTCCAATCACACCTTGCCCACCACCCAGAGTGTGGCGAGCACCGGCCAAAGAGCCGGAGTAGGGCGGCCAGGTTCGGAAGGCTGACTTGGACCGCCCTACGTCCTCCGTTAAGCTGAGTCGATGCGAGAGCCCTTCTTCCATCTCGCCCAGATCAATCTCCTGCTGACGCGAGCGCCGCTCGACGATCCTCTGATGCACGGTTTTGCGAGCCGACTCACTGAGATCAATGAGCTGGCCGAACGCTCCCCTGGGTTCGTCTGGCGATTCAAAGACAACCCGAGCAGCGAAGCGGCAACGCCGTCGCCCTACGACAACGAGAGAATCCTGATTAACTACTCGGTCTGGGAGTCGCCCGCAGCGCTCAAGGACTACGTCTATCAATCGGCGCACGCCGAGCTGATCCGAACGCGCCATGAGTGGGGCGAGCCGTTGGGCAAAGCTTCGCTCGCCATGTGGTGGACGCCCGCCGGTTCGATTCCGGCGCTCGAAGAAGCGGTCGAGCGGCTCGACTATCTGCAACAGAACGGAAGCGGCCCGCTCGCCTTCGACTTCCGCGGCCTACGCCCTCCGCCCGCTGCGCCGAACGTCACGCGACCGTCGGAAGGGAGTGCCTTGAGCTACGACGGGCGAGTCTTTCGCGTGGTCGAGAACTCGAGGGGCGGCGAGGTCGGCGGTGAGACGACGTTCCGCTACCGCCAGAAGGGCAGGCGCGTGTGGGCGAGCTACTCCGGGGGCGGCCTGCGCTTCGGAACGCTGATCGCCACGGCGGATCGAGAAGGGAACCTCGACGCCGCCTACGAACATCTCGGGCCGGCAGGGTTTCGCGCCGGTGTCTGCACGTCGACGCCGGAGGTTCTCGCCGACGGCCGACTACAGCTAGTCGAGCGATGGCGCTGGACGGCGGGCGGAGATGGCTCAGGCGTATCGATCGCCGAAGAGGTTTGACGCGCGAAATAGGCGGCGGAATGCGCCATGGCGAATAGAGAGACGCCCGGGCTCAAGTCCAGAGACTCTTGATGGCGGTGACGGTCGTCGCTGAGAGGACAAGCGGCGGCATCCAGCTCATGCGCCCTCCGGATTCGATTCGGACCCTGTCATCCGAGGCGTTCGTACCCGGATCAACTTGCGGCGACGCTTGGAACAGATCGTCTCGGGAGTGCTCGTCATTCGTCAATCCGCAAGCGTGCACCAGCTCGTGAACCAGAATTAGTTTCATCACGTTCGTCCCGACAGGGCGCTGGCCGCGCGGCGTATTCACCAGCGGCCCGCTGGGAACGTACACATGGGCCTTCTCCACCTTGCCGCCCACGGAAAACAGGAAGGAGCGACCGTGCATCATTTGGCCGCTGAGGACTCCCCTGGCGGTCGCTCCAGCATAAGTGCAGGAGATCGCGCCGTTGCCCGTCTGCACCTCGACATTCGCGCCGCTCTCCGTCGTTGCCGTCAGCGTCACGCCGAGGCGGTGGCCGGCGGAGAGGGTATTGAACTCACGAAGAGCGTCGGCAAACAGAGTGCGCCAGGAGCCTGCAAGAGTAGAGTGGACTGAGAGTTGTCCGCTCGATTTGACGCTGTCGATCCAAGGATCCGGCATTTCGAGTCCGCCTTGCCCTATTCCGCCGAGGGCCACGGCTTTCGATCGTCGCGGCACGGGCGACGCGAGAAGAACATGATAGCGCCGGCCAGATCACTCATCGATCAATCCGCCCGCATCCGACGGACTCTTTGGAGCTTGGGAACCTGAGCCCTCGATCAGGCCTGGAAGCGATACGAGAACAAGTCGCAATCCTTCAAGACAAACCGAATTCGAACCTGCTCTCCCTCGACGGACGAGACGTCGTCGCCCCCCTTCCAGCGATAGGCCTCAGCTATGGAGTCGCCGTACATCTCGGGCGCTTCATCGAGCGCGAAACCCGGCAAGGCTTGGCCAAACCGGTTCTGTAGCTCGACGCGGATCCCGCCGCCGGCGCCGCTCGAGTAGTTCAAGATGAGGCGCCGCCCCGTGAACCGGAGAGGTTTCGTGATCAGTTCGCCGCCGGAGTAACCGGCGCGCGCCGAGGCAAAGCCGTCGAGCCTCAACGTTCCGCGGCGCAGATGCGCCGTATCGTATCGGTAGTCTTGGCTGAAGTAAACCGACAGCTCGTCTTCGGCGGTTTGCAGCAGGCCCCACGCAGGCATCGAGCTGCGGTCGCCCCAGTTCCGCGAATCGCGCCCCGGGCGGATCCAAGCTTCCATGAACGTTCGATCGAAGTTCACGCCGTCGCGGCTGCTCAAGAAGACGGCCTCGGATACGCCGTCGGCTTCGTGCTCCGGGAGTCGTCGTCGATCCGGATGGAACCTCTTCGGAAACGCAAAGTAGTAGCCCGGATTGCGAAAGTACGGCAGGGTCGCATTGGTGTAGAAATGCTCCGGAGTGGGCGGATCGAGCGTAATTACCCGCGGGTTGCGCCAAGAGCGAAAATCGTCCGATTCGACAACCCCGATTCCGCGCACGCCCTGGTAGGGGGTTCGATAGTAACAACGATACTTGTCAATGTTCGAATCCCAAAAGGCCAAGTTTTGTGAGTCGAACTTACCGTCTGTGAACACTGGATCGGGCAAAGCGAGTTTCCACCGCAGACCGTCGGGAGAGACGAAGGCATGAAGGACGGTCTTCGGCCCCAAGCCGCGTCCAACGGCCTTGTAGCGCTCATCCGCGGCGACGCCGGACCGCGAATCCTTGAAGGGGGTAAAGTTGTGTGCGCCCACGCCGCGCCAAACGATGTTGTTACGCTTCGACCCCTGCCAGTCAAACAATCCGAGATCTGGTTTGCGCCAAAGGATGCCGTCGTCGCTCTCGGCATAGCAAGTCTGATCCTGCCGATCGAGGCTCGGCCAACCGCGGTAGTACATGCGGTAGAGTCTTTCGTCTTTAAAGACGGTCACATACGCTGAGGCGGACCCTTCCCAAGGCTTTTCGAAACGAACTGCCGCTTCCGCTCGCCGCGGCGAGTGCAGCCGCAAATCAACGCCATTCATCGACGCGATGCGGCGACGATCGACGAAGAGCTCGACTTTCGATCCGATAGAGTCGTTGAGTTCAGGCATACCGTCCTCTACCCCGACGCATTCCCGAAATCCGGTATTTCGCGCGGCTCGCCGTCGGCAAGCGCGGAAGCGTGCGCGACGATGCCGGGAGCTGTGTATGCGGCGGCCTCCCACACATTGACGCTGGGGTGGCGTTCCTCGGCGATGGCCTGGATGAATTCGTGTGTCAGGAACGCGTGCGAACCGCCGTGGCCGGTCTCCACGCGCATCGCTTCCGGCAAACGATCCCAATAGTTGTCGGCCCGCCAAGCGGCCATCTTCACTTTGCCTTCCGGATATCCATTAGCGTCGAGCGTCGTCTCGCCGTTCTTCTCGATGCGCACGACCGTATTCGGCGAGCCCTCGGGCCTGCTCATAATAAACGAGCCGCGGTCGCCGTAGAACTGAGCGCGCTCTGTCCCCCCGGCGGCGACGTGCCAGAAAACCGCGATTCGCGAGGCCCTCCCGCCCGAGGTCTTGAACATTCCGACCGTGTTCCAGAACGGGTTGTTGTAGCGATTAGTGCGACAGATCTCGTGGTTGTCGCCCCAACCGATAGCTTGTACTTTCGTCAGCCGTTCGCCGGTCACCGGGACCACCATACCCGTCGAGTGCGTTGGGTAGAGCATCGGCGGGAAGCCGTGCCGCCAGGTGGGCAATCCGCGGTCATCGTACATCAGCGGGAGCAGTCCCTCGTGGTGATACTCGGCTTCGGAGTAGACGATGGTTCCAAACTCGCCCCGCTCCGCCATCTCGCGGCAAGCGATGATCTCGGGTCGGTAGTAGCTGGTCTCGGCCATCATGTAGCGCATGCCGGTACGCTTGACTGTCTCTATGAGGCGTTCGAGGTCTTCGAGCGTGAGCGCGGCCGGCACGGCGCTAATGACGTGCTTGCCGGCCTCCATCGCTTCGGTCGCCATCCAAGCATGGAGAGGCGCGGGCGTGAAGACCCCAACCGCATCGAGACCGGGATGCTTCAGCAACGACTGGAAGTCGTCGTACTGGTTTGGGCAGCGGTAGACCTCGGAAAGAGTTTGCAGCCGGTCTTTGCGGATATCGCAAACCGCATCAACTTGCGCCGCCGGGTCGAGGTGCCATTGGAAGCTGGCCCCGAAGCGTCCGCCGACGATTCCGATTCGAATCGGCTTGGTCTGAGCCAGGAGTTGCTGGGCGGCCAGTCCAGCCCCAATCCCGCCAAGGAAGCTCCTACGATTAACGGCTCTCATTAGATTGAGCCTCCTGTTCGCTCGACTTGTCGCTCAGGGTCCAGCGCTCGAGCCATTCGATCTTGCGATCCAACAGATCACGTACATGCCCTGGATCGCGCAATCCGTGGGCCTCGCCGTGATAGATCAAAAACTCAGCCGGCACGCCGTTCTTGAGCAACGCCGTGTAGAGGTGGCGCCCTTGCATCAAAGGCACGCGGATGTCCTCATCGCCGTGCCAGATCAGGGCCGCCGTGCTCAGGTTGTGCGCGAAGTGCATCGGCGAGCTTCTGGGATACGCGCGCGGGTCTGAGCCCAGATAATCTTCGAATCGATCCGGCACATCCGTGGTCCTGATGAAGCTAGGCACGTCCGTGATCGGAGCCCCAATTACAACGGCTCGAAAGCGGTCGGTCTGACTGATCGTCCAGCTCGTCATATACCCGCCGTAGCTCGCGCCCGACATTGCCATCCGATCGGGATCGGCCCAACCATTGGCGATCAACCAATCGACTCCCGTCATTACGTCTTGGTAGTCGCCGACGCCCCATCCGCCTAGATTCGCCCGGAGGAACTGCTCGCCGTAATGGCCGCTGCCGCGAAAGTTCGGCCGAAACAACAGCCATCCGCGCTGCGCGAATACGCGGTTCTCCCCGCCAACGAATCCATTCGTCATCACGCCGTGCGGCCCGCCGTGCGGCAAAACCAACAGCGGGTATCGACGCCCTTGTTCGAAACCAACCGGCTTGTGCATGATCCCTTCGACTTCCATCCCGTCAAAGCTCTTCCAGCGGATCGTCTCGGTCTCGATCTTGGGCCAGCTCTCGACCTCGGGATTGCTGCGCGTCAGCCGCTTCGGCTTGAAAGGCTCTAGAGATGTCGCATAGACCTCGGGAGGCGCATCGGGGCCTTGCTCGACATACGCCAGCGACGAGCCGCCGCGCGACACGGCTAGGCCGCTACGTACGACATCTCCGTCCGTGAGCGACTTGACTCGCTTGGCGGCAACGTCAAGAGAGAAGAGCTGCGTCGAAACGCCTTGACCCGCAACGAACAGAATCCGGCGGCCGCCGTCGGCCCAGAAAAACTCCTTGATCTTCTCGTCGAAGCCTGCGGTCAATTTCTCCACTCGGCCGCTGCTCACGTTGATTCGGTAGATGTGTGAGACCGTCACCCAGTCACGCCGTTCGGTGGTAATGAAAGCGATCTCATCTCCGTCCGGCGACCACTGCGGGTAGCCGTCCATCCCTTCGCGCTCGGCTAAGATGCGAACGCGTCCTGTATCGACTTCGACGGCTGCTATGTCTCCGTCAAGATGGCTGCCGGCTTTCGCATGAGGACGCCTCGAGAACGCGATCCGCTTGCCGTCCGGAGACCACGAGAAACCGTCGGGAAACCATTGCTCGTAGCCTCCGACGCTGAAATCTTCCGGCGTTATCGGTCGCGACGATTTCGTATCGAGATCGACAACCCAGAGGCGATTGCGCGGCAAGTTGTTGTGATCGACAAACGTCGGCTCTCCCGACGTACTCCGTCGCACGAAGTAGTTGAGGCGCGCCTGGTCGGTCGGCCGGGCCAGGAAAGCGACCCGGCTGCCGTCCGGAGACCAATGGAAGCGGTCGATGAAGCCATCGTGATCTGTGAGAGCTGTTGGGTTACCGCCCGCTGCGTCCACCGTCCAGATCTGGCGCGAGCCGCCGGCATCCGACATGAACGCGAGCTGTTGCCCGGAACGGGACCACTGCGGCGCGCCGCCCGTCGTCAGTGCTCGACCGTTCGACCCATCGGACTCGACGATGCGAATCTGCCCGTTGACGCTATAAGCGACCCGTGAGCCGCCGGATGAGACTGACAGGCCCCCGACCCGAGACAGCGCCAAGATCTCGTCGATCGTAGGCTGGCTCGCGCTTTTCGCGACCGGCGCCGCCAGAACGGAAAAAGCGATCAAGACGATCAAGAGAGATGTTTTCAAGCGTGGCCTCATCTGTTGTCTAGCCTAGTCTATGACGTTCAGATTGTACTGCGCCGGATACCAGTTGCGAGCGACGTTCGACCTCAACACCTAAGAAGCGTGCGATGATTCAACGATGATGGCCCGCCTGCTGCTGCTGTTCATCATCGTGCCGATCATCGAGCTTGGGTTGCTGCTCCAGATCGGCCAGCGGATAGGCACGCCCGCTACGCTCGCCCTGATCGTTGCGACCGGCGCGCTGGGCGCATATCTAGCGCGCCGCCAGGGCTTGGACGTTCTCCGGCAAGCCCAATCCGAGATGGCGGAGGGGCGACTGCCAGCCGGCCAGATGGTTGAAGGCCTTTTGATATTCGTCGCGGGCGCGGTCCTCATGACTCCCGGCGTACTCACCGACGCATTCGGCTTTTTCTGCCTGATCCCTGCCGGCCGCAGGCTCCTGAAGACCTATCTCGCCCGGCGCTTCGAGCGCGCGGTTCACACGGGCGACGTCAAGGTGTCGCTCAACTTCGGTGCAGGTTTTCCCGGGCCTTCATCGAGAGAACCGCGCGACGTCACTCCCAGGCCAGCGACGCCCGCCGCTCTCGCTCGCCGCGAAGAGCCCTGACGAGCATCCGTGCAGCCCGAGGAACGTTGCGCCCCAATCGCGGCTAGTTTATCCTTGCCGTACCGAGATGAATCGACGCGAGTATCTCAAGCTTGCTGGGGGAGCCGCACTCGCCGGCGGATCGCTCTCCGCCTCTGCGGCGACTCGAACACAGATCGTGAACGCCGCCGAGCACGCCTGGGTCATTCACGATCCCAGATTCGCCCCTGATCCCGCTCTGTCGAACTGCCCCAATTCGATCCCCAATCGCGAGTATTCACGCGAGCATCTGCTCGCCCAGATGAACACGTACGGGATCGACAAGGTCGTCATCAGCCACGTCTGCTACTACGGCACGAATAACTCCTACCCGAGCTACTGTGTCCGCACCTATCCGGATAAGTTCGCCGCCATCGGCCTGCTCGTCGGCCACCGGCTCTACTCGCCGGACGATGTCGAAAACCCGTCTCGGCTCGAGCGTTTGATGAAAGAGGAACACCTGGTCGGTTTGCGGCTGAGCCCGATCTACGACAAAGATGTCGTTTGGATGAACGATCCGGTCAGCTATCCCCTCTGGAAGAAAGCTGAAGAATTGGGCGCCGTCTTCAACATCTTCCTCGCACCGCACCAGATCTCAGAGGTCGGCGATATGGCGCAGCGCTTCCCCGGCGTCAAGGTGGTCATCGATCATTTCGCAATGATCGACATCTCGCGCCCGGACAGCGAGGGCATCGACCCCCTGCTCGACCTCGAAAAGCATCCCAACGTTTACATTCGCACCTCGCTGCACAACCCCTCCCAGGAGCAGACGCCGTACCGAGACATGTGGCCGCACCTGCGGCGTATCTACGACCGATTCGGCCCAAAGCGGATGATCTACGCCAACTTCTATGAGCTGCTGATCATGAAGGACCTGATCCCGTTCTTCACCGCCGAAGACAAGGATTGGATTCTCGGCAAGACGGCCTTGAGCGTCTATCGCTTCGGGGGCTGATCAGCGGACGAACGATCTTTCCGTGGCATCATGTCGGGAACATGCTTGACGGAATTCGCGTAGTCGATCTGACTCAAAACATCGCCGGACCCTACTGCACCCAGATCTTGGCCGACCTCGGCGCCGACGTAATCAAAATCGAGCCCCCCACTGGCGACCCGGCTCGCCAGTGGGGGCCGCCTTTTTGGGAGGGAGAGGCGCCGATCTTCCTCTCGTCCAACCGGGGCAAGCGAGGCATCGTCGTCGACCTAAAGTCAGACGGCGGCCGCGACGTTCTGGAACGCCTGGTAGATTCCGCCGACATCTTTGTACAGTCATTTCGAACCGGCGTAATTGACTCCTTAGGGTTCGGAGCCGGGCGGGTCCAAGCTAAACGCCCGGAGCTGATCTACGCTTCAATCAGCGGTTTCGGACCTAAGGGTCCTTTTCGTGAGAGCCCCGGCTACGACCCTCTCATGCAAGCCTACAGCGGAATCATGTCGATGACCGGCTATCCCGACGGACCGCCTGCACGCGTCGCCGGCGCGGTCGTCGATCTCGGCACCGGCATGCTGACCGCGCTGAGCATCATCGCGGCGCTGCGTGAACGCGACCAAACGGGAAAAGGCCGGCACGTCGAAGCGTGCTTACTTGACACGTCGATTGGATGGATCAGCTACCACCTGATGGGCTACCTGGCGACCGGAGACGTTCCCGGAAGAATGGGCACCGCGCTCGGAATGGTTGTGCCTTACGAGGGCTTCGAGACAAACGACGGCCACCTCATCATCCTCGGCGGCAACGACGCCATCTTCGTGAGGCTTTGTGAGGCCCTCGATGTCCCGGAGGCCGCCGAAGATGAACGCTTCAAGACGAACCCTTCTCGCGTCGCTCACCGAGACGAGCTGCACCAACTTCTAGAAGCCCGCACGAAGGAATTCACAACCGCCGACCTCCGCGCGCTCTTAGAGAAACATCGTGTGCCCTGTGCTCCGGTCCACGATGTGAGCCAGGTTGTCGACGATCCCCAGATTGTCGCGAACGGAATCTTCCAGCCCCATCCGCACCCTCGCATTCCGGACTACAGAGACGTGCCTTTCCCGGTCCGCTTCGACGGCGAACGCCCGCCGCAGCGAGACGTCCCGCCCTTGATGGGGGAGCACTCGCGTGAAGTGTTGGCGGAATTAAGCTACAGCGAAGAGCAGATTGACTCGCTCGCCGCAAGCGGTAGCGTTGCGGTTGGCTCCGGGTCTAAGTCCGACTGATACATCAGCGTCGAAACCCAACGCTCGGGCGGTTTCCTAGTTGGCGTGCCGCAGGATTTGACCCGGCCGTTTGCCGGTTCGTTGTCCGTCTTGCACGATCGGCACGCCGTTGACGATGACATAGTCGAAGCCCGCTGAATACTGATGCGGATCTTGGAACGTCGCTTTGTCTTGAACCTTATCAGGGTCGAACAGCACCAAATCGGCCGCGAAGCCCTCCCGAACCAATCCACGGTCCCTGATGCCGAAAGTCCGGGCGGGGAGCGAGGTTGCTTTCCTGACGGCATCTTCGAGGGTCAGCACCTTGCGCTTGCGTACGTATTCCGCGAACGCCCGAGCGTAGGTGCCGTAGGAGCGAGGGTGCGGCACGCCTTCGCCGAGCTTCAGGATATAGCCGTCGCTCGCAATCGCCGTATTCCGATAGCGCATGATGCGCTCAACGTCTTCGTCGCCCATCGAGTGAAAGACCATCGGGACCGCACCCTTGTCGACAAGCTCGAGGATTGTCTCAATCTGGTTGTCGACCGTGGACTCACGCCCTCGCATCACGGTCACCTCGCGTATCGTCTTGCCGGCTAGTTCGGGCTCCCAATCGCACGACGCCACCATCGCGTAGGAATAGTCGCCGAATCCTTTCTTGTCGAGAATCTCCTTCATTCCTTCGATGACCCTGACCCGCGTTTCCGGGTCACGCAGGCGCGCTCGAATCGCTTCCTGGCCATCGGCCAAAGCCCAAGTCGGCAAGGTAGTGTTCACGCCGGTGCTTGAACGATCGTAGGGATACTGATCGACGACCACGTCGACGCCCTTGCGGCGATACTCCTCAACGAGCTCGATCGACTTGTCGCTGGCGCCCCAGTGGTGCTTGTTGCTGATCTTGAAATGCGAGATCTGCACCGGCGTGCCGGCCTGCTCGCCGATATACACCGCCTCGCGAATGGCCGAAAGCACCTCGGCGCCTTCGTTACGCATGTGCGTAGCGTAAACGCCGCCATGCTGACCAGAAACCTTTGCAAGGGCTACAACCTCGTCCGTATCGGCGTACGTACCTGGGATGTAGATGAGTCCCGTTGATAGGCCTACGGCGCCGGCCTTCATGGCTTTCGCAACGAGACCCTCCATCTCGCGCAGCTCCTCGGGCGTGGCCGCGCGTTTGGCGTCGCCCAACACCGCCTGGCGAACTGCGTTGTGCCCCACAAGCGTCATCAGGTTCGGCCCGAGCCCGCTCTGTTCGAGATCAGAGAACCATCCGTCGAGGTCTACTTTCGATGAGCCGCAGTTGCCGGTGATCATCGTTGTCTTGCCGTCCATCGTGTAGTTGAAGGCGTCTGGATAGTCGATGATGCCGGGGCGGTAGGGGCGCTTCTCGATGTGTGCGTGGACGTCGATGAAGCCCGGAGTCAAAACGCGCCGATCAGCGTCGATGACGGAGTCGGCGGTCTTGCCGTCGAGCCTTCCGATCGAGGCGATCTTGCCGTCGTTCACGCCTACATCGGCGACGAACCAGGGATTGCCCGTTCCGTCAACGACGCGAGCGTTGCGGATCAGCAAATTGAAATCGGCGGCCGAAACCGTTGAAACAAGGGCGAACGTGAGTATCAGGAGGCGCATCAGAAATCTCCGCTTCCCGATTGTAGCGGGGGAGACTCGTCAGCGGGACGGAGCGACTGTGCTTCGTCCCGCGAGCTGTGGGATCGACGCCCCAGTGCTACAATCCTCCACATGAAACCGTGTCTTTCTCGCCGCAAGTTTCTGGCAGCATCGGCCGCGATGGCGGTGGCTCGCAAACTGCCTGCTGCAGCGATTGAGCCCGTCAAGGAGTTCCGCCGCGGAGGCATGGTTTACCGTCAACTGGGAAACAGCGATCTCTACATTTCGCTGCTCTCATTTGGCTCCCACACCGACCCGGCCTATAAGATCCCGGCGAAACACGGCCGCGTTCTCAATACCGAAGGCCAGCAACGCCGCGACCGGCAGTTGGCGCGATCGTTCGACCTCGGCGTCAACATGGTCGACACCTACGAAAACAACGGACAGTGGGAACCCGTGGCCCGCATCGTCAAGCCGAGACGCGACAAGGTTCTGGTTTCCGTCTGCCGGCAGTTCCCGATGTTCGTCGGTGAGAATATCGACCGCGCCGCGAAACTTTACGGCCATGTGGACCTCTACCGCATCTATTTGGCGGCGGGCGAAAAGGTACGGCCGAGCGACCTCGAAGACTGGGACGTCCTACGCAAGGCGAAGAAAGCCGGCAAGCTGCGAACCATCGGGATTTCGACTCACAGCGAAGCCGTCATGATGAGCGCGCTCGAGGAGTTCGAAGACCTCGACTACGTCATGTTCCCTTACAACTTCATTCACGCGCGTACCGACTACACCGACTTTCTCCCCGCGGCCCGCAAGAGGGGTGTGGGACTCATCTCGATCAAACCGCTCTCGGCGGGGTCAATCGTCAACCTTGACCCTCTGGCCCGTCCCGGCACGACGCCGGAGAACCACAATATGCGGCTCTATAGGGACAGCCACAGGCCGCTGCCGCCCGCCGTGGTCGCCGAGCTCACGAGGAGCCTCAAGCGGATGCCGGACGAAACGCTGTGTCAGGCCGCCCTGCGGTTCGTGTATTCGCGGCCGTTCATGACGACGGCAATGCCGGGAATGTTCGAAGACTACATGGTGGACGAGAACTATCAGGCGCTCCAGCGGTCGCTCAGTTTGGGCCGAGAAGAGCAATCTACGCTTGACGCCGCTCGGAAGGTCGCCGACGCGGTGGGGCCTGGTTGGCTGCCGCCGCACTATCGCTGGCTCGACAAAGAGTTCCGGGTGTGAATCCCAAGAAGCCCGCCGGGTGCGCCGCAGCGTGGCACGTCGTTCCGCAAGTCCTTTTCTTGGCCTTACTCTGTGCGCCGGTGATAGCACAGGACAACCTGAAGCAGGCTGGCGTGTGCTCGCGCTGCCATGTAGTTTCCGTTCTTGAGTGGCAGATCTCTCCGCACGTCGATGCCGGAACGAACTGCCAGTCCTGCCATGGCCCCAGCACGGCGCACGTCGCCAACGAACGCAACGAAGTCAGTCCTGATCGCATTCCCCGAGGCGCGGCCGCGGATGGCCTCTGTTCGACCTGCCACACGCAAGGTTGTCCGTCGACGCGGCGAACGACGAACTGTCTCGAATGCCACAACCAGCATTCGCTCACCAAATCGGACCAGATTCAGGATTTCGAAGGAGACCGGGCGAAGCACCCGATCCACCAAGAGGTCGAGCGCCTCGCTGAGTTTCGCGAGACAACGGCACGAGCGGAAGGCTTGGTTCAGAAGCATGAGTGGAGCGCGGCCAAAGGGATCTTCGAAGAAGCCTTGCGCCTTCGTCCGGGTGACCTAAAGACGGTCGAGCGCATTGCCTTCTGCGATCGGCGGCTGAGCCCCGACATGCCGGGCTTCGAGATCGTCGGCGAGGAATTCGATTCCATCACGGGGTTGCCGCTCGAAGTGACCGTCGCCGGGACGGGACTCGTGATGCGTTTAGCGCCGCGAGGCGAGTTCGACATTGGCGCTGGAGACTTCAAGGAATCGCAGCCGGTTCACACGGTCGCCGTCGAACCCTTCTACCTCGGCAAGTTTGAAGTCACACAGACTGAGTGGGGTGCGTTGATGGGTTTGGGCCCAAGCAAACACAACGGCAATGGATCGTTGCCGGTCGAGCGCGTCTCCTGGCACGACGCACAGTCGTTCGTCGCCAGGCTCAATGGGCAAACGCCCGGCGGCGGGTTCCGCTTGCCGACAGAAGCAGAGTGGGAGTACGCCGCACGCGCGGGCGCGGGTTTGTTCAAGGAATTCGAGCTTGCACGCTACGCTTGGTATCGCGAAAACTCGGGCGACGCCAATCCTGCCGAAGACTTCCCAAACGTCGATACGTTCTCAACCCGCCCGGTGGGCCAAAAGGAGCCCAACCGCTGGGGCTTCCACGACATGCACGGCAACGTTTGGGAATGGACATCGAGTCTGCTCAAGCCGTACTTCTACGACTCGACGGATGGTCGCGAATCCCCCGCCGCCGCGGGACATCGAATCCTACGGGGCGGCGGCTATGCCGACATGGCCGACCTGCTGCACCCGGCGCTGCGGCATTCTGAGCGCCCGACACGCCAATACCGCTGGAACGGGTTTCGCCTGGCTCGCAGCATCCCAAGTCCGTAGCGACGTCCATTGCGCCGCCCAGGCTATTCCCGTACCGTTGGGTCTGCTGCTCGTCCTGTTCGCAAGCTTCAACACCTCTGGGAGTATCCATCAGAGCCCAGGAGTCGCTAGAATGGCCCCCATGCAGAGACGGGACTTCCTTTCCAACTCCTTCGCCGGCGGGCTCGCCGCCGCTTCGCCTCAAGAGACACCTCGCGGACGCCCAGCCAACGACGAAGAAAGTACGTCGTACGAGGTCGAAACGGTCATCGAGCGCCGTGTCTCCGGCAAGCCCCACAAAGGCAAGGTACTCGCAGCCATCCAGCCTCACTGCGATGACATTCCCATCTACGCCGGAGGAACGGTTCTCAAGCTGATCGACGAGGGCTACGAGGGCATCCTCATTACGATGTCTAACGATTCGATGGCGGGCAACCTCAATGCAGATCTCGCCCAGACTCGTCGCGGCGAAGCTACGCACGGCCAGATTGTTCGCGCCAACGAGGAAGACACCATCGAGCTCGGTCGCAGACTCGGCCTCAAAGAGTCGATCTTCCTCAACTACCCGAACCACAACATGGACGCCTGGCCGATCATCGAGATGCGCGCGCGGCTCATCTTCCTCTTCCGCGCCTACAAGGTCGACACCGTCCTTGTGTACGATCCGTCCGGTCTCTACGAGCGCAACCCAGACCACTACGTAACCGCCCGCGCCGTGGAGTCAGCCTATTGGATGTCGAAGTCTGAGTGGGACTACGCGGAGCATTTCAAGGTCGGCCTGGAGCCCTATGGCCCCAATGAAGCCTACTACTTCGCCCGCGGCCCGCAGGTCGTCAATCGCGCTGTCGACATCTCGGGCTTCATCGACCAGAAGGCTTACGCAAACACGGCCAACGTCACACAGGGACCTTCGGGCACACGAGGCGCGGCCTTGAAGCGTCGGCTCGCCGCCGAAGGCAAGAAGCTCCCGCTGCTGGGCGACGACGACGAGACAGCTAATCGCGAGTACACCAAGCGTTTCGTCTTGGAACGGGATCGCATCCGCGGCCAACGGTACGGGCTCGAATACGCCGAACTCTACCACTACATTGGGCCGGGCGAGTCCAACCTGCAACGCTACATCGACGAGAACGCGCTTCCGCTCTAGCAAGCCTGTGTTGGAAGGCCCGTAGCAGGCTCACTCCTGCGCTGCGAAATACTTAGACGCCATGGCGGCCAGAAACTCGAGTGACTCGCGCATCTCGTCTAAACCGTTCATGCCGTCCTCGATGCTGATCCAACCTTGATATCCGCTGGCGGCAAGGATCGAAAAGATCGCATCGTAGTCGTTGAGACCCTGTCCGGTCACGCCGTGCCGCAGATCCGGAGAATAGCCGATCGTGCCGTCCGTCTGGCGCAGGTCGTCAAGGCTCGCCCCGTCGGCCAGATAGCGATCGCTAGCATGCATGGAAACCACTCGACCGGCCACCGAGCGCAATAGCTCGACTGGGTCGTCGCCAGCAACGATAGCGTTCGAGGGGTCGAATTGGACGCCAAGTTGCTCGCGCTCGGGAATCGTCGCCAGGAGCTCCAGGAAGACGTCCTGCTTTTGCGCGAACTCCGGGTACTTCCAGAAACCGTCTTTGTAGTGGTTTTCGAGGCCCAGAACCACGCCCTCCTCTCGAGCGACCACTAGCACTTCCTCAATACACTCCACGCACCACGCCAGACCCTGTGCGGCTAACTTCGGGGTAGCGTTGACCGCTCAACACCCGGCACACCGCGCCCGGTCCCCCTAGCGTTCTTGTGACCCGGACCATTTCAGCTTCGCGATCGACCGCGCGCTTGCGGGCGTCCGGATTAGGATTCGTGAAGTCCAGGGAGCAGCAGAGCATCGGCATCTCGAAGCTGGCGTCCGAAATCGCCTCACCCACGGATTCAAGATAGTCAGGTTCTAGGCTTATAAAGAACCCTTCATACATCTCGAGGCCGGCCGCCGGGAGCCCGTGAGCACGGTCGATCCACTCGAAAACGGACATTTGCCCTTCGGTTATGTCCTCGAGCCAGCACTTCGGAAACGCGGCCAGCTTGGGCGCTATAGGCATCCGAAGGACCCGCGTACAGCTTGATGGGTGAAACAGGGCGTGACGCTTTGGTCTCTCACAGAGCCCCATTATCTAAGAACCTCGGATCAGGCGGATCAGGCGGGGGCATGAAGAATGGCTAGTGGAACCGACTCCGCGAGCTGCTATGCTTGTGCACGCATTTGGGTCATGGATTCATTCAACAGACGCAGATTCCTAACAGCGGCCGGCGCGAGCGCATCGAGCGCGGCGGCGAAACCCTCGAAGCAATTCCTCTGGCCCAGCAACCAGACCTACTTGAACTCCGCGGGCCTGCACCCGATCAGCGTCGCGACGCGAAAAGCGATCGACCGCTATCTTGACTTTCAGCTCCGCGGCCCCGGCTCAGGTCGTCAGCCTGTCGCCGAAGATGCGCGGAATCAAGTCAAAGCCCTGTATGCGAAGTTGATCAACGCCAAACCTCACGAGATTGCTTTCATTCAAAGCACCCAGATCGGCGAGAACATTGTCGCTGACGGCCTCGGGCTCCCGGAAGCCGGCGGCAACATCGTCACCGACGAGTTTCACTTCCATGGCGGGCTCTATCATCTCAAGCAACTCGAAGCGCGGGGGATGGAGTTGCGCATCGTGAAGCCACGCGACTGGCGAATCGCACCGGCGGATCTCGAACGCGCTGTCGACAGCGATACCAAGCTCGTCGCGCTGACCCTCGTGTCCAATACGAACGGCTTCATGCACGACGCCAAGGGGGTCGCCGATTTAGCCCATTCGCACGGCGCTTACTTCTATGCGGACGTGATCCAGGCCGCGGGCTGCGTCCCCTTCGACGTTCAAGCGAGTGGAGTCGACTTCTGCGCCGCGGCCACCTACAAATGGCTGATGGGCCTGCGGGGCTTCGGCTACCTCTACGTACGGGAAGAGCTGCACGACCGGTTGACGACCCGACGCTTCGGCGACCGGCACTACCGCAACTTCGAGTATGAGAATGTTGCGGCGGAAACGAGCTTCCGTTGGGATCCCTTGCAGGGCGCTGCGAAGTACGAAGTCGGCAGTTTCTCAGACGTCGCGGCGGCGGCCCAGCTTGAGTCGTTGCATTACCTGCTTGAGACGGGCGTCGATCGGATCCAAAAGCAGGTCTTCCCGCTGACCAGGCGGGTCCGTCGCGAGGTCGCCAAACTGGGATACGAAGCGATTACGCCTGAAGAGTCGCCGGCGCCGATCGCCTCCTTCTTGGTTCGCAACGAAGCAGCGACGGCCGGGAGGCTTCGGCGCGCCAACATCAACGCGAAGGTCAAGTGGGGGCAGTTACGGGTGAGCCCGTCTGTATTCAACTCGCAGCAAGACGTCGACCGATTGCTTGAGGCGCTGGCCTGATTGACGAGATCCTCAGCTACCGCCGGGCGCCGGCTGTGTCCAAGCCGGATCGAGAATCAGCCAAGAACAGAGGCTCAGCGCTGATTCAAAATGTCCGTAGGTTCTTAAGAAGATGGTGAGGCGGCCGGGACTCGAACCCGGGACCCACGGCTTAAAAGGCCGTTGCTCTACCAACTGAGCTACCGCCCCCGAAAACGAACTGGGGAAGGCCCGCGGAGGACCTTGCCTCAGTATATCGGAACCCGCGCCCGCTACCACTTCCACCAGAAGGCCAGCTTGCGCTCCAAATCCCGGCGTACGCCGCTGTGCTCGCGGCGGTCGGCGACGTTCGTTTTTTCGACCACCCCGCCGTTCATGTGATATAGTTCCGGCCCGCGCGATTCGTTCCTCACGAGCTTCCACTCAGCAGTGCGGATCATCGCGCAGCGGTGCTCCGGGTTCATGCTCTCTTGGAGTACTTGCGTATGCCGCGGGACGGCGTTCTTGTCGCGCGGATCAAGAGGAAGGTTCTTCGTCGCCTCCGTCAGCTCACCGTAGCCCGCGGAAGTGAACACTTCCCTATCCGACGGGTCGCGTTCCGGCGTTTCGAGCAGCGGACGCAACGAGCGTCCAGGCAGGCGATCCGGCGGCCGGCCGCCCGAGAAGTCGACGAGCGTCGGAAAAATGTCGATGTGCTGCGCCATTGCCTTGCTGCGAACACCGGCAGGGAGCCGTCCCGGCGCCCGCCAAATCATCGGCACATGCAGCAGCGAGTCGTAAAGAAACATGCCTTTACGCACTAGGCCGTTCGTGCCCATGAAGTCGCCGTGGTCCGACGTAAACAGCACCACGGTATTCTCTGAGAGCCCCAGCCGATCAAGCGCCCCCAACAGTCGGCCAACTTGTTTATCTACGCCCCACTCGATCTGTGCATAGTAGTAACGCATCGTCTCGGTCAGCTCGGCGGGCGTTGCGCGGTCCATTCCGAATGCGTGCTTGAACTCCTCAAGTCTTGGGCTCAACGCATCGGCGGGCACGTAGTCGGGCAGCGCCATTTGGTCGGAGCGATAGCGGCTGGTATAGTCCGACGGCGCCATGTAGGGCGGATGCGGGTCGAAGTAGCTCACGTGCAGGAAGAACGGCTCCTGAGCCTTGGCCGACTCGAGAAAACCGACGGCGCGGTCGCTGTTGATCTGCGGGTAGCACTTCTCCTCGGGCCAGTAGACGTCGCCGTGCCAGTGCGGCGGAACGAAGCCGTTGTAAGCGCGGAACGGTTCGCGCGAACGGACGCTCTTATAGGCGAGCCGCTCCATCGCCTCCGGCTCGTAGGTGTGGTTCTTGCCGACCCAGCCCGTACGGTAGCCCCTTTTCTCGAAGTGTTCGACCAGGGTGTCCGAATAGGAGAGCAGCGGCCTTTGACTGTTCGTCAACGATCCGTGCTGGTGAGGATACAGCCCCGAGAAACAAGACTTGCGCGACGGTACGCAGACCGGGTTGTTGACGAAGCAGCGATCCAGCACCACGCCTTCGCTCGCCATGCGGTCAAGGTTCGGCGTCCGCGCGTTGGGATGGCCGAGAAAGCTCATCGCATCGCCGCGCATCTGATCGCAGACGATCGAAACGACGTTGACCGGAGCGTCCGCCGGGCGGCCGGCAAGCAGCGCCGGAGCGGCCGCGGTTTGTAAAAAAGCGCGTCGATTGAGTCGATTCATGAAAGAGAAAAGCCTCGAACAGGCCCAACCATCATAGCCGCTGTCAGCGCTCCGTCGGCTCAGCCTTCGCTTCGCCGAAGCCCCCGCCGCCGGGCGTTTCGATGCGCAAGCGGTCGCCTGCACGGAGCTCGATCTTCCCCTTCGCGGGCGCCGGCTCGCCGTTGCGCAGGTTGCGGCCCGCGGCGCCCTCGCTTCCGCCGCGCAGGCCCCAAGGCCCCCGGACACGGCGTTCAGAGAGCAGATTCGCCTCGACGTCGGTCAGGAATTCAATCTCACGAACGACGCCGTCTCCGCCGCGGAAACGTCCCGCTCCGCCTGAATTCCGGCGCACGGCGTACCGCCGAGCCCTCACCGGATAGAGCCGCTCGAGCGCCTCGATCGGCGTATTGAGGCTGTTCGTCATATGGGTGTGCCGCGCAGGGGCGCCGTCTGCGGCCGTGCTCGCCCCCGCGCCTCCCGCGACCGTCTCGTAGTAGGCGAAAGGCTCGCCGCTCGACGGAGCGACGCCGCCGAAGCTCAGGTTGTTCATCGTGCCCGAAGAGGCCGCTGGAATCGCATCGGTCTCGGCTTGCGCCAACGCGCCCATCACGACATCGACGAGGCGCTGCGATGTCTCGACGTTTCCCGCCGCCACGCTTGCCGGCGCTTGCGCGTCGACGATCGAGCCCGGCCGGGTCACGACGTGTACCGGCCGCATCAAGCCGGCGTTGTAGGGGACGTCCTCGCGGATCAGGCAGCGAAAGCAGTACATCGTCGCCGAGACGGTCACCGCGCGGTTGGCATTGACGCCGCCGGGGACCTGATCGTCCGAGGCGCTGAAATCGACGTCCGCCTCTTCAGCGCGAATACGTAAGCGGCAGGCGATGCGGATGTCGCGGGCGTCGAAGCCGTCGTCGTCGAGCAGATCTTCAAAGAGGTACTCGCCGTCGGGAATCTTGGCGATGCGCGCCCGCATCATGCGCTCGGCGTAGTCCGTGAGCTGCTCCATCGCCGTGCGGAGCCGCGCGGGGCCGTACTTGGCGCGCGCTTCGGCCAAGCGCCGTTCGCCGCTGCGGTGCGCCGCAATCTGCGCGCCGAGGTCACCGTGTCGCTCCTCGGGCGTACGCACGTTGGCCAGGATCATCGCCAGGATTTGCTCATCCATCGCGCCGCCTCGAACGAGCTTCACCGGGGGAATGCGCAGCCCTTCCTGAAAAATTTCTTTGGCGAGCGGCATCGAGCCCGGGGCCATCCCGCCGACATCGGCGTGGTGCGCGCGCGTCGCCAGATAGAATTCCGGCCGCTCGCCGCCTTCGGCGAAGACGGCTGAGACGGTCGTGATGTCGGGCAGATGAGTGCCGCCGCGAAAGGGGTCGTTGAGAATGGCGACGTCGCCGGGTTCGAGCGTCAACGACGCCAGCGTTTCGCGGACGGCGGCCGGCATGGCGCCCAAATGGACGGGCATGTGATCGCCCATCGCGATCGTCTCGCCGCCCGCGTCGTACACCGCGCAGGAGTAGTCGCGGCGCTCCTTGATGTTGGCCGAAAACGAAGTCCGGCGAAGCACGATCCCCATCTCCTCAGCAATCGAAATGAAGAGGTTCCGAAAGACGTCGAGCTCAAGATTCATCGTGTTGTGCCCGCGGACCCTAGATTAGCCTGAATGAGGGTCGCTGCCGTGAGGTCTGGGCGAAAGAAGCTCAGCGGGTCGAAAATTACGCCCGGAATGGTTTCGCTTAGCCTTTAGTACTATTTTTTGGGTCAGATTGATGGTACTTTGCTACCAGTACCAAAATTTAGGATTTCCGCATCTCTTCTGTTGGGCCGGGACGCTAGCGCTCTCGGTCCTGTCAACATTGCGAGTTCTCCGTCCTCCCGGCTCGATCCTCTTACGCCGGATCGATCTTCACCAGCGAGCGGTCGATCGAGGCGATGTCTTTGCGGCCGGCCTGTCCCATCGACCAAGCCGGCTCCTTCCGTAGGATCTCGAGCGCCTTCTTTGCGCCAGCCTCGCCGAAGGCGCCCAGCCCCCACAGCACGGGTCGGCCGATGAAGACTGCTTTGGCCCCAATCGCCAAGGCCTTGAGGATGTCAACACCACGGCGGTATCCGCTGTCGGTCACTACGATGATGCGCCCACCCACCACGTCAACGATTTCGGGCAGAACTTCGATTGTCGAGGGAATGGCGTCCATGTAGCGCCCGCCGTGGTTCGAGACGACGATGCCGTCCGCGCCGCGCTCAACCGCCATCAGCGCATCCTCCGGCGTCATCACGCCCTTGATCAGCACTGGGACGCTTGTCCACTGTTTGAGTTTGTCGAGGAAGTTCCAGTCCAGCGCGCTTTGCGGGTTCGCATTGACGCCGTAGGGGCTGGGCGGGCGATTGGAACCGCGTGAGCGGCTGCGCCGCCGGCCCGATCGGTTGTCGGCCGACTCCCTCTGCGAGCGGTACGCGTTGCGGTTGCGAACGTCGCGCTCGCGCGGGCCGGGGTAGGGTCCGTCGACGGTCCAGCAGATCGCTCTGCAACCCGCCGCCAAGGCGTTGTCGACGCGCTCGCGCGTTTCTTGCTCCCGTTGCTGAACGTAGAGCTGAAACCACAGCGGTGCGGCGGCGGCGGCGCTGATCTGATCGATGGAATAGCTGCTGGTGCTCGAGACCGCCATCAGGGCGTCGACGGCCCCGGCGGCGCGCGCGGTCGCCAACTCGCCTTCAGGATGCACCATCCCATGCGAGCCGGTCGGCGCGACGCAGATCGGCATCGGCAGCTTCAGGTCGAACAGTTCCATCGAAAGATCCAGCTCATCGACCTTGCGAAGGTGGCGCGGCAGCAGCATGACCTTCTTGAACATCTCACGGTTGCGCCGCAAGGTTTGCTCGTCCCAGCCGCCCCCGGAGACGTAATCGTAGGCGGCCTGGGTGGTCTTGGTCTTGCAGATTGCGTCTAAATCGAAGACGTTGACGACATCCTCGAGCGAGGGATCAGGACCTGTTGCCTCCGTCGCCGGCTGTGCGTTGAGCAACGGCGATCCGGCCAGGAAGAGGGCGAATTTGTGAACCGCTTCGCGGCGCGTCATGAGCTGGCGAAAGTATACCTCGCTTCGGCGAGGCTTGAGTCGGAACATTCCGGCTGATATGATTCCAACCATCATGCGGTCAACACGAAGAAGCTTCCTCATGCTCGCCGCGGCGCCGGCCATCTCCGCCGCTCGTCCCATCGACGTTTCGGGCATCCCGGTACGCCGAGTCGGGAAAGTCGAGACCGTCTTCAAGTCGCCGGGCCCCAAACCGAACGGCCTGCAAGCGACCGAAGAGGGGCTCTGGATCATGGACCAGGGCGACAACCACGTCTACTTGGTCAGCTACGAAGACGGCAAAGTGTTGCGCGATCTTCCGACCGAAGCCGACAGGGCCAGCGGAATCACCTTCGACGGCGAAGCTCTCTGGCTCGCTTCGACCTACAACCGGGAGCTGATCCGCTCCGACGCCAAGAGCGGGAAGACCATCAAGAAACACTTCACTCCGGGAGCGGGCGTCATTTACCGCATGGCCGGAGACGCCGCTGGACGCAGCAGCCCCCTGCTCAAGAGCCAGCCGCCGCCAGCGACGGCGCCTGCGACGCGGGCGCGTGTCCCAAGACTCAACACGACCGGCACAGGCGCGCACGGCATGGAGTGGCGCGACGACCGACTATGGGTCACCGTCCCGCCGTCTCGCATGGTCTACCGCATCGACACGCAAGAGTGGCTTGTCGAAGCCAGCTTCTCCACAGTAGGAAACCGGCCTCACGGCATCGGCTGGGAAGGGCGATTCCTATGGGTTACTGATTCAAACTTGAACGCCTTTTTCAAGCACGATACCTCGACAGGCGCAGTCGTAGAGAAGATTCAGTTAGCCGACTCGGATCCGCTGCCGCACGGCATGACGATCCGGAACGGCGCGCTGTGGTACTGCGACGACGTCGGCATCGTCTGTCGTTTGGAGCTCTAGCCCGCCGGTCACGGCGCGGGAAAAGTTGAACCGTGGTGCTGGAGGAGGGGGTCGAACCCTCATGCCCGTAAAGGGCGCTGGATTTTGAGTCCAGTGCGGTGCCCCGGAATGCATGGTTTTTCAGTAACTTAGAGACTCTACACCCATCGTTTTTCCAGGGTTTCACGTCTACAATTGCACACAAAATGCACACTTCAGACCAAAGAGTCCGAAATAGGCGCTCGCGTTCGTAGACCCCGGCTCGCGGCCGGCCTTTCGGCGGATTCGCACGCGGGTTACTTTACCATTGCCCAGCGGTCCTTCCCGGAGTCGCCTCGGTCGAGATAGAGGGTGCCTGAAAAATTCGGCCAGCGGCTCCGCCGCTGGGTAAAGGGAAAATCATAGAGAGTCAAGGGATCACTTCCCGGACACAACGGAACCCTAAGTTGCCGTACCAGTTGACAGGCCGGCTGTCGAGGCGGTTGGAGCAGCGGAGGTCCTCAGGAACGTTGCCCCAGGAGCCGCCGCGAAGGACCCTGTATTCCCCCTCGGCGGGACCATTCGGGTTATAGTCGGGCGACGAACCATAGTACTTGTCGTCATACCAGTCAGAGCACCATTCCCAAACGTTGCCGGCCATGTCCAATAGCTCGTCCGCCTCGACCCTCGCCGCACCCTCGGGATGAATCCCGACCGGCGTGGCATGCCCGACTCGGCTTCGGAAGTTAGCATGGGCTTCATTGGGCTCGCTGGCCCCCCACGGGTACACTGCACCTTCGCGCCCGATTCGCGCCGCGCGCTCCCACTCCGCCTCAGTAGGCAGGCGTGCTTCGATCGAAGCGGCGTAGGCACAAGCCTGGAACCACGAAACGTTGATGACCGGCCGGTTCGGATAACGCACCTGAGCCTCCCAATCCCCCGGTCGCTCAGCATCACCAAACCCGCCGGCAATCCATAACTCCTCTTTGTCGTACCCTCGGTCATCGACGAATTGGGCATACTCGGCAACCGTGACCGGGAACCGCCCGATCTCGAATGCGCTCACTTGCACCTTGTGGACCGGCGCTTCGTTGTCGCGGGCCTGAGGGTCGTAGTTCGGCTCCTGCTTCCGATCCTTCTGCGCTCCCATCCAGAACGTACCTTCCTCGATCCGAACCCAGTTGTCTTTGTCCAGCCGCCGATCGCCCACGAGCCCGATCGCGTCCGCTGCATCGGCCCGCAGAACCTCGTCGAGCGAGTGAGCCGCTTTCAACTCAAACACGGCCATCGTACGGCCTACCAGGTCCGCGAAAGAATCGTCGTGGAAGCGATAGCCGGCGGAGTAGACGTCGCGCAGCATCGCTCCGATCAACGCCAGCATTCGAGCACGCTCTTCCAGCGATGCGTCTGGGCCAACCTCGCCGAGCACTTCCCTCAAGAAGTCGTCGAGGCGACCCGCGCTCGGCTTCAACAGTGAACCAGCGAGTAGTAAAACGGTCTCGCGCCAGTCGGGATCATGGAGCTTCCCCTCTTCGAATAGACGGAGCCGCCGCTCCGCTCCCTGGCCGGCAAGCGCCTGTGCCGCAAGATGCTCCTGGAAATGCTGGTGCCAGAAGCGCAGCTTGCCGTCACTCCCAATGACGATCCCGCTGTCGTTCTCTTCGTCTTTGAGAAACTGTTCGGCGGCGCGCGTCCGTTCGTCCTCGTCGGTCAGATCGCGGAACTCATTTTTGCCGGAAAGCGCCTTGACGCCTTCCCAAGTGCCGATCTCGACCTGCTTGCCCTGCTTCTGGGTGTGCATCGTCAGCGCGAGTTTCTGGTGAAGCTGCAAACACCTGTCCCAGCCCGGACGGCCGGGGCGATCTTTGCGCTGTCGGGCAAGCCAAGAGAGGATCAGCTCATAGAGCTCGGCGCGGCGATCGGGCAGCTCTTCCTCGTTCCAGCGCAGTACCGCCAGGCAGGTGAGCATCAGCGGGTTGCGGGCAAGCGCGGCGATATCGCCGCTCCCGACCGCGATGCTCAGCTTTTGCTGCTCCGCCTCCTGGGTCTCCGGACCGTCGTACAACGCGCCGCACCAAACCTTCACAAATGTCTTGATCGCTTCATCGGTGAGCGGACCGATCCGGATGTCGCGAAATCCGCCGAGCTTGGTGACGCCGCCGAAAGCAGAAGGACGGCTGGTAACGATGAAGTCGGACTTCGCGTAGCTGCCCGGGAGCTTCTCGACGAGACGGATCATCTCCTCCCGCACGCTCTCGGGAACCTCATCCAGCCCGTCCAAGATCACCAGCGCTCCTTCATCAAGACGGTTGCGAACAAAGTCCCGCCCAAGCTGCCGGCGGTGCTCGTCGCTGCTCCTGGAAAGAAGCACGGGCAGCCATTCCGGAGAGTCGATGTCTGTCGGATCGCCCTCCAGCGGCTTCTTGCGCCGGTTCACCACGAAGTCGGCCAGGCTGCTCAACCTCACCAGGATGGGGAACCGTGCATCGCTCTGAAGCAGGCGCTTGTCCTCTGCGAACGGCGTCCCTTGGTATGCTGCGCAGGCTTCACAAATCACTCGTCGGGCGAAGGTCGATTTGCCGGTGCCCGGGTCGCCTACGACCAACAACCGCACAGGCCGTTTATTGAGCGCACCTTCGAGCGGCTCCGGCTGCTCCTCTTCATTGAAAACAGTCTCAACGTCGAACGCCGCCCGCTCGTGAACACGCGCCTTCCAGTGCTTCTTCTGCTCGACTTCGCTCGCCATGCGATGCGTCAGCGGGATGTAGAGGTCCACAATCGAAAGGCGGGCTGCTTCTTTCTGGCCGCGCTGAATTCCTTTGATGTCGATCTGTGCAGTTTCCCTGGCGAGCGCCACCAGATAAGGAGTTGCATCGGTCGTCGCTTCCGACGGCGCCGCCTCGGTCGCGAATCCATGACGCGCCCGCCAATCTGGCAGAGTAGCTGCTACCTGAGCGGCTAGGTTGTCTTCCGAGGTGAAGGTCCGCCGCTGGTACTTGCTGACTTCCTTCTTGAACTCGTCCAACAACGCAAGGCGCTGCTGGATCTCCTTTACCTTGTCGCTGAAGTCCGGGGCTGTGTGAGACAGATCCGCGAAACTGTCCGACTCCTTCTTGTTCGGCCAGGACTTAGCCTCGGTCTCAACAACAAATCCAAGGACCTCCTTTCTTTCCGAGCCGTCCCACGCCTCGGCGCATTCGAGCCAGGTGATGCTCTTGTTTCCAGGGCCGTCCTTGCCCTTCGGCTGGTCCTTTGGAATCCAACCGTACCAGTGAGCTACGATCGCAACGACAACGTCGGCGTCCCGCACGCGACGCATGCACTCCTCGTACGCGGCAACATCTCCGCGCGCGGGGTTGTACTCGAACATTAGGGGGTCCATTCCCAACTGCTGAACCGTGTCGCGGACCTTTTCGCGATAGGATTCCAAGTCCTCCGACGTCGAGGAGATGAAAACGATCGGCTTCCGCTGTTTTGTTGAATTTGCCATTCGAAAAGACCGTTCCGGCCGAGTTTCGCCCTTATAGACTACTTCAGGACCGGAACGGAGTTGTATGTTCGACGGCTCGGAATCCAGGCCCGGCCGTCCGGCGCGCGGCTCGGAAGTGAAGTTCGGCAACGCCCGAAGCGACCATGATCGCCCGCGGCTCCGGCCTTCAAAAGGCGCATACACGCCTTCGCTTCACTTCCCGGACACAACGGAAGCCTATGAGGACGTCCCTGTAGCCAGGCACGACCCTGTTGCGGTTGGAGCAGCGGAGGTTCTCAGGATTGTCGTTCCAGGAGCCGCCGCTTACGGCCGCACGCCCCTCCGAAACGCGCATTGCCCAAAGACTTGCTCTCGCAGCCCCCAGGTTTCCCCGTGGGCCGCATGGGCAATCCACGCTCGAACTCTTGTGTCCACCTCCCTCCACTCGGCGGCGCCGGCGTTGTATTCGTCTCGCAGCCCGCACAGCTTGCGGCGAAACCGCACCACGTTATCCCGGACGAGACGCGCCCGATCCGGAAAGACTCGCCAGCCGAGAAAGGTCACTCCCTCCGAGACGCGGTACGCGCGGCTTTTCCCGGAATGCATCCGTAGCCGCAAGCCGTCCAGGAACTCCGCGATGGCCTGCTGCATCTCGGCGAGCTCGCCCTTGCCGGCGCCGAAGAGCAGGAAGTCGTCCACGTAGCGAACGTAGACCGCAGGCCTGAGCGTGCGATTGATGAACTGGTCGAGCGGGTTGAGGTAGACGTTCGCGAAGAACTGAGACGTTTGGTTGCCCAGCGGAAGACCGCGGCGTCTGCCGGCGGGTGTGAACAAATCATCGCCTGGGAAGTAGCTATAAGCCGCTCCCTGCGGATTCGAGCCGTCGATGATCTTCCCGGCCAGCTCCAGCGTCGGACGGCATTTCACCGCCCGCGCCAGCAGCTCCTTGAGAATCTCGTGATCGACCGACGGAAAGTACTTGCGGACGTCGCACTTGAGAACGAAGCGCGAGCCCCGCGCGCCTTCACGCGCCTGGGCGAGCGCGCGATGCGTCCCGAGGCCGACGCGGCAGGCGAAGGAATCTTTTGAGAAGCGTCGCTCGAAGATCGGTTCCAGGATTTGTGTCAGCGCATGATGCACAACCCGGTCGCGAAACGAAGCGGCGGAGATGAGGCGCGGCTTGGGGTCGAGCACCCGAAAGGTGCGATAGCCGCCGGGCTGGTAGGAGCCGTCGAGCAGCTCTCTTCGCAGCCGGATGAGCTCCCACTCCAGCTCGTGCAGGAACGCGGCGACATCGGGTCGCTTGTGCTTGCCGGCGGCAGCGCGGCGAGCCGCCGTCAGCAGGTTCGGAAACGAGGTGAGTTCGGGCCACTGGTTGCCGGCGCGTTTCATCGGCTTCCCGCCGCCTTCAGCCAGCCGCCGCTCATACGGCCGATCTCGTCGAGCTTTTCCGAGGCAAAGCCGTAGGAGTCCACTGACAGCAGCTTCAGATCCTTGGCGAGCCGCAACAGATAGCGCACGGCGTTGGCCTTCGCGACAGCCTGCCGCAGCAGGTGCGCCTTCCTCGCTGTGTAGGACGCCTCGACGAGCAGCAACAGCAGGTCGAGAGCGTTGGTCGTGAGCCGGTCGCCGATGCTGAAGCGGTAGGAGCGCGAGAACTTCTCGACCTTAGGCAGCAGCCACAGGTTGAAGTCGTACGTCTTACCGACAACGACGGCGGGCTGGTCTTGAGCAGGCTCCGGCATGGTCCCTTACTTGTCAGAAAAATTCCGCCAGGGGCTCCGCCCCTGGGTAAAGAGAAAAGAGTAGAGAGTCAAGGGATCACTTCCCGAACACAACGGAACCCAACGTAGTCGAACCTGCTGTCAGGCTGGAGGTTGAGGCGGAAGGAGCAGCGGAGGTACTCAGGATTGTAGTACCAGGAGCCGCCGCGAAGAATCCTGGAATTACCCTGGGCAGGTCCTTTCGGATCCACTTGTTCGTTCTGTCCGTACGGCCCAAACCAGTCCGCGGTCCACTCCCAAACGTTTCCAGCCATATCGTAGAGACCGAATTCGTTGGGCCGACAGCTTCCCACCGGAGCCGTGCCGTCGCTCGATCCGAACTTGGCGCGCGTATCGTCGGGCTTCTCGTTGCCCCAAGGGTAAATCGAGTCTCGGCTGCCGCCGCGCGCGGCGTACTCCCATTCGGCCTCCGTCGGCAGTCTGCCGCCCGCCCACTCGCAGTAGTCTCTGGCGTCCGCCCAGCTTACGTTTACGATCGGATGGTCCGCTTTCGACCAGCCTTCATTGAAGTTGGGCTCCTCCGGCATTGGACGTTCCCTATCGTCGGCAAAGCGTCGGTACGCAGCCGCCGTCACCGGTGAGCAGCTCATCCAGAATCCTTTCGTGATCTCTACCGAGTGGCGGGGCTTCTCTGCGTCACCCGCCTTGCTATCCCCGGGGCCAGGTCCCATCTGGAACTTCCCCGGAGGTATCCAGACGTAGTCGAGCGCGTCGTGCGGATTCTGCTTGATGGTTCCGGCTGAATCGGTCGTACGGGCTTCGCTCTCTGGCGTCGGCGGCGAGGCCGCCGGTTGCGCCCGCCGCGCAGTTCCCTTGGGTCTCGCTTGTTGGGCGGATGGAGCTCCGAGAACCGCGGCGAGATCAGCCAGCAGTTTCTGGAACGCCGCAGCCGCCGCGTCGACGCCAACCTCCGATAGGTCGGCCCCTTGAAGCAGCCGATACCCGCGAGGGGGCTTGACGTTGTCCAGCAAGATCGGGAAGAGGATGTCGCGTTCCTTGCCGTCCTGCGCCTCTTCGATCACCCAATCACTCGCGATCGACTTGCTGGTCCAGACGACCACAACACACCGGGCGGCACCTAGCTCCTCATCGATGACGTTGTGAAACCTTTTCCCCGTCGAAATATCGCGATCCCACCACACCGACCAGCCTTGCGCGGTCAACGCCTCGGCCAAAGGCCGCACGCGCTCGCGGTCGTCGCTGGCGTAGCTGAGGAAAATGTCACTCATCGCGCTGTTTGGGGGGATTCCCCTCCCTGGGACTGGTGAGCGGCAGGCTCTGGCGATCCAACCGGATTGTCGCCGATGATGTGGGCCTTTCGTTGCTTGAGCGCGTCGAGCGGCGTCGGCTCGGGTGCAGGAGCAGCGGCCTCAACGCGCTGCTGAGCATCAGTCGCCTCCGGGCGTTCCTCTTCCGGCGTCGGGCTTTGCGGTTCGGTAGCCATCCGTCAGTGCGGGCTGAGCCACGCGAGAAAGATTGTAGCTCGGATCACCGAGCGGTTCGCTCGCAAGCGCACCGAGCATCACTGACGAACTGCGGCTCTCCGCTTTCGACAACTGGCGCGAATCGCGGGGCAGTATAGCATTACACGCCGCCGCTTGAATCAGCAGTTTCTTGCGGACTTCGCCCAGCCCTCGCACTTGCTACCGCCGCATCGCGCTTCGCCTCTAGCTCTAAGACCTTTTCCGCAACACAGCCATCAGCAAGAGGAACGAAAGACCCGATGCGAAGAACGCAACGGAACTTAGCTCGGGCACGACCCTGCCTTCGACGATAACTTTGGGAATATTCCTGAGTTGCGGCACTGGGCTGTCGACAAGGAACCTTGTCCAAGTAGCGTTCGCTGGAGAGGACGCTCCTGATTTGTCCCACCACAAGAGTAACTCCCTGCAGCATTCAGGAATAGGTCCGTGATTGACCGCGAAGCCTTCGGCGTTTGCAGGAGATCCGAACAGGCCCGCTCCGAAAACAACGGCATAATCGCCAGGGTATTCGAGAGAGGCCGACAACGGTACTCGCAATTCAGACGGAACGCCGACATCAAATAACGCTGTGGCAAGTACGGTGCTGTTGCCAAACGGATCTCCAGGAACATTGGAAGGAAGCGCGTCCGGTCCGGCTAATTGAATTAGAGCACCAAACAATGTCCCTCCTTGAAAGCCTGCCGCCAGATCGACGGTAAGGGAAGTCACAACCGCGGGTCCAGTCGTAGCAAACTGCACCCCAACGTACTGCTCATCAAGTATCGCTTGCCCCTGTGGCGCAGGTTGGGTTTGAGGTGCAGAGGTGGACTGGAAGATGATAGTTGTGGCTTGCGAGGCCAGAGAAGAAACGCCCGTTAAGAAAAGCATCCGCAGAACGAGAAACCATCTCGCTCTACAAAGGTAAAGATATCGGGGGGCGACCACTTTGGCTACGTTGGATGTGTCAGGACCGTAAGCGTCGTTACTCGCCAGCCAGGAGCTGCCCTAGCGTAGGTAGGGTAGCCGGTCCGGAAGCTGCCATGCAACGGTATTATGTCTTCCTGTCGCATTCAATCCTCCCTTCACCCGCCCGGGGCGTCAAACACGGCGCGATGGTCGGGTTCGGGCTCGCCCGGGGGACATGCGGCAAAGATCGCGTCATTCGGATCAACTGGCGGCTTGTGCGGGCTCGGCTGGCGGCAATGGAGTATGTCGTCGCCCACGAGGTCTGCCATCTGCGCTACCGGACACGCAGCAGAGCGTTCTGGGCCTACCCTCGGAGGCGTCATGCCGGATTGGCGAGGGCGCAAAGAACTGCTCGAATGGTGGGAGGGCGAGGGCGAGGGCGAAACGGGACGATTCTCGCTCCGAACGGTGGGCTGCTTCGTCCTAAAGCTCTGAGGGCAGCTCTTGCGGGCAGCGTGGGGAGGCCGTTGGCCTCAGTTTTTCTGGAATTTTTTTGGCACGGACCTGTCGGGGGGCTTCCGGGCGCGCGCGCGACCACCGTCTCGGCTTTTTGGGGTGCGGGGGGACCCATCCGGAGTCCCATGCCCAATTCGCAAACCGCCCAATGGACGCCGGCCTATTCGGTGAGATCAACCTTGGTCGCCCGGCGCGGGCTCAGCCCAGGCAACCACAACATGTAGTAGTTCGCCGAGATCCCGTTACGCTAACGGTCGCAAGTCGTTGAAAAGAAATGGTCAATGAGTTGACATAATGGCAGTTATCAGAAAAGTAAGACCACCACTAGACTGTGGTGTTGCTATGCTCTTGACCGCGTCGAGAGGAGCCGCGAGACCGGCCCATTCACGACCGCTCGGCGGCCACGCAGCCCATCACAGCTCCGAATCGTCATGCTATCCGTCGGCGACATCGCTAACTCACCGACTCTTGGGGGCGTTGCGCCTTGCGCAGGGCGGCGCGGGCTGCCCTAGTTTCCGCCTGGCGCATGCAACGAAGGCGGTTGTACTCTAGCGCGAAAATCCGTTCTATGGCTGAGAGCCGCCGAGTGGACCGCGCCTCCGTAACAGTGACGCAGCGCCTACAGCGGCTTGGTGCGTCTTCGTGGGCGTAAACGGCGACAACTCGCCGGCCGCAGTTTGGGCAGCGTAGACACGGCCCCCGGCGGTTTCTGAGCACGTCTATCCGTCTGCCCATCCAAACGATGTAATCACACTCGATGAACGGCTGCAGGTCAACGATTTCCCGGAGGTCGAGCCGGTCGCAGTGAGTGAGCAGCCGAGGAAGCATTGCTCTCATCGTACTCTCGAAGTGTCCGACCAAGCTAGAATTGAATCCCCAGCTAGAGACGGCGCAACAACGCCATCGGCGGGTTCGCGACTCCTTAGCGCGACTCGTCGAGCAGCCCTTTCAGCTTGTCCCAGGTCTTTGGCGTCCATTCGCGCGCTAGGCGTTGCGCCTCGGCGATCTGCTGGGGAGTCATCACATCGGCGACAGCGTCTCGGAGTTCGCCGAACGACTTCGCCTCGGCACCACTTTTCTCCGACGCGGCCAGGTTAGCCCACATGTGCGCTTGTACGAAGTCCTGCGGCACGCCCCGGCCCTCGGCAAGCATTTGGCCGAGGTTGTGCTGCGCCTCGGCGAAACCCTGCTCAGCAGCGAGCCGATACCACTTGACGGCCTCAGTGTCGTCTTGCGGCGCGCCTCGCCCGTAGGCATACGCTATACCGAGGGCGCGCTGTGCCGCCGCGAGACCCTGCTCGGCAGCGAGCCGGAACCACTTGGAAGCCTCAGTGTAGTCCTGCGGCGCGCCCTGGCCTTCGTAATAAATATTGCCGAGTTTGGCCTGCGCCAGCGCATCTCCTTGCTCGGCGGCGAGGCGGAACCACTTGACGGCCTCGGCGGCGTCCCGCAGCACGCCCCATCCTTGGTAATACATCGTGCCGAGGTTGTGCTGCGCCTCGGCGAAACCCTGCTCGGCAGCGAGCCGGAACCACTTGGAAGCCTCAGTGTAGTCCTGCGGCGCGCCCTGGCCCTTGGCGTAAATCATGCCGAGACTGTACTGCGCCCAGGCGAGACCCTGCTCGGCTTCCTCTAGGAGCGATTCGACGGCCTCAATGTCGTCTTGCGGCACGCCCTGGCCGTCGTAGTAAGCGACGCCGGGAACGTATTGTGCGGCGGCCTCCCCCTGCTTCGCTTCCCCCAAAGGCGATGCTGGTGCGCCAACATTCTCCTCGATCCACGGGCGGATCCGACTGAACGATTCCTCGTCCAGCACGCGACGCGCGAGGTCCATGTCCTCTCGGGCGACCGAGAGTAACGCTAGAACGTCCACTGCCTTGTCGCCCCAGTCTTTGCGAGCCATGGCCACAAGGTCGGCCCGCCCGAAATCAAGTCTACCTTCTATGCTGAGCATGAACCGATGCCAAATCCATTTCTCCTGTGCGCTTCGGCACGCGCTACAGAGATTGATCGGCTCCTTGTAGAAGTCGGGGTTCTCAGGAATTCCCTTGAATGGCTCGGTTGATCCCTTGCTTCCACATCTCTTGCAGGAGAGATTGTGTCTCCCGAGTTCGCGCTCTGCATTCAGCGCGCGTTCATAGAGCCCATAGAGCCCCACTGCCACCACGATCATGAAGATTACGAGGAGCCCTTCCATTTGGCTTGTTCCAGAGAATCAACGGACGCTGGCTTTCTGCTCAGCCTGGGTTCGAATGTTCCTAGGTCATCCTGCCCCGCTAGAACCGGCGGCAGTGGGGCGGCAACGAGTGTATCACTGGAAGCCAACGGGGCGGCACAGGACGGTTCTCTATGGACAAACCGGCATGGACACGAGGAGCCAACTCCTTCGGCACAGCGCCGCCTCGCTGCTAATCGCGCAAGGGGTCCACCCGCCCAACAGGCGGCGCGCCGACTGCCGGGCCATACCCGCTAGAATCGAACCAGCCGGGCTAGGACGTGCACTCCGAAACAGCGGCTTCCCCGCCGCTTCCGCCCGGCGCCCACCCTGGGGAACACGCGGGGGGAGGCGTGACCGAACAAGAGCGCAAGGTTCGAGACTTCGTCAACCAGGCGAAGGAATATTATTGGGCGGGCTTTTCGACGAAGGAGAAGCCGCCGACGTTCAGGCGACTACAGAAATACGTCGAGAAGCTCGACGGCTTTTGCGAGGACTCGGACTTCCATTGGACTGTGGAACGACCTAGTGAGACAGTCTTGGCGCTCCAGGATCTCGCCAGGGAGCTTGGCTCATTTCGCAGCGGTCAGCGTACTGTCAAGAAAGAGGTGCTGCTCAAGCGGGTCGCGTTCGAGCACTTGCTTCGTAGGATCGCTGGACTCGCGCCGGCCGTCTTCGGGGCCGTTCCCCGGTCGAAGTGGGGGCAGGTCAGACAACTCCCGCTGTTGCAGACGCTCTGGAGCGAGGGCAGGGGTTCAATCCCAACACTCACGTCGGCCTTGGAATACATCAGCTCAATCGCCGGCTTCGTCGAGCGGGAATGTGGCGGCGTGCCTCCGGGCACGCAGGAGACGTTAAATGAGGAGTTGTTGAAGACACTTTGTCTGAGGGCTGAGGCCCGAGACTCCCAAACCGATGATGCGAAAACAACCGCCGCACCAGAGGTCCCTCGCAGTAGAGGTCGGAAGCCCATGCCTAATGCGGACCTTGAGTCGGTTCACCGAGTCGTCAAGAAGTTCGGCCCGGGCTGGCGAGAAAAGATCGAAGAAGTTGGCGCGGCGCTGGACAAGAAGAAAGTCCCTGTCCCGCCAGATTGGAAACGGACGCGGCAAAAAGCCCAAACGTGGAAGCGCGGGATCGAGAACTACTCCGATCGTGCCATCAAGGCTATCGACTACCGACTCAAGAAGGCTACAGAACGACTTGGGTTGGAGCCTCGCTGAATTCGTCGGAATTTGTCGCATTCGTCGAAATTCTTCGGGGCCGTTCTGAACGAATAGATATCCCCAGTATTTTCAATAACTTGCACTTTTCTTTTCGCGAGAAATGCGCGACGAATTGCCCTGCCCTACGGTGGAGCTATGAAGTCACGGCGGACACCCAGACAGGGCCATGGAGTCGCCATGATCATGGCCCTCCGCGAACTGAGAAAGTTCGCCTTCCTCCTCGATCGCAACTCGCTACTCGGACTGCTGCTCGCCGCGATGGAGCGCAGCGCAGAGCGCCTTCGGCGAGGTCGAGGTCCCGACCGCGAGTCGGTCCACCGCGCCGTGGACGCTCTCCTAGACAGTCTCGATACAGAGGCGAAAGAGCAATGACAGGAGAGGGGTGAGCGTGTGCCAGCCGGCTGGGTCAAGCTCCGTCGCGGATTGGTGGAACACCTTCCTGACATGACAGCCCAAGAAACCCACGTCTTCGTCGCAATGCTGTTGCTCGCGAGGGCAACTGGCCGCAATCGCGGAGTGCTCTCAGCCAGCGACCGCGAACTGGCTCGCTGTACCGGGCTTCGCCGAGAAAGTGCGGCGAATGCGCTCAAGCGTCTCATCGCGCGCGGCTTCGTGGAACGGCTCTCAGCCGCCCGCAATCAGCATCAGCCCGGCAAGTATCTCATCCTTAAGTTCCACTCTTCCGCTGGCACGGAGAGCGGACCAGCGGCGGAATCTGCTGGACTCGAATCCGGGCCACTGCCGGACCCGAATCCGGGCCAGCATGGTACCGAAAACGAGCCAGCAAGCGGGCCAGCAGACCCATCTAACGGTATTAGAAATAACGATTTGCAGACCCCTAAGAAGGTAGGAGACGTAGGAGAAGAAGGAGAAGGGGCGAGCGCCGCCAGAAAAGCCCGTCTAGTAGCCGCTTCTCAAGGGCAAGAATTAGAGGGCTTCAACAGGGCAACCTGCAAGAAGTGGTACCAGGACGCCAAGCGCCTCGAAGGCTATTCCGACTCGACCATCAACGCTTGTCTGGCGGATCGTGAGTTCTGGTCTGATCGCAGCGGCAAGCTCATTCCGCCTGGCTACGTCGCCGACCGTCTGTCGCGCTGGGTAGCGGCGCAGCCGAAACCACGCGGCAGCCACGAGGATTGGCAGATCCTAAAGGGCGCCGGACTGTTCACTGAGGCGCAGTCCGCCTATCGACAGCGGGACGCACGGCGCTTTGGCGAACTCCTGGAGCGGGCTTGGGGGGCGGTGCTGTGATGGACGCGATTGGCGCGAAGGCGCTGCTGAACGGGCTGCCGCACAGCCGCAGCGCTGAGGGGTTCGTCGTCGGGTCGCTGCTTCTGGCGGGTCGCCTGCTGCCCGAGGCGGAATCGCTCAAGCCGGCGGACTTCTTCTTGGAGAAGCACCGAATGGTTTTCACCGTGGCGCGTATCCTTGACGGCTTGGCGAAGCCGATCGATGTGCAAACCGTCTTCCAACTCCTGGAGGATCGTGGCGAAGCCAACCGCTGTGGTGGGTTGGCGGGCGTGTGCGCCTTGACCGAGGGACTGCCGCGCCTCGAAAACATCTCCGCCTACGTCGAAACGGTTCAAGAGAAAGCGCGCCTGCGCCGACTGTCGCAAGCCGCGAGCGCGGCGGGGCAAGCGGCTCTCGACGGCGGCGCCGAGGCGGAACGGATCATAGAGCAGCTTCAGGCGGAGCTGGATCAGATCGCCGCCGGCGACTCTCGCGGTCCACAACGCTTCACGCTTGAGGCAATCGATCGAGAGTTCGCCGCCTTCGCGGCGAACATCGACACTGCGCGTCTGCGGCTGGGTCTCGACAAATTTGACGATGCTACCGGGGGAGTCGCTCCAGGCGAAGTCCTGACCGTGCTGGCGCGAACCGGCGTCGGCAAGTCGGCGATCGCGCAGAACGTCCTGCAGCACGTTCTGGATTCCGACCCGGATGCTGGAGCAATCTTCTACAGCTTGGAGATGCCGCGCGTCCTGGCTTGGCAGCGACAATTGCAGATTCGCTTCCGCGTCAGGGGCGACGAGGTAATCGCAAGCTATCGGGGAGTTTCCAGCCGAGCGGACGCCGACGCCGTCCTCGAAAAACTGTCTGGACGGCTGCTGATCGTGGATGACCCGACGATGGACCTCGCTGCCATCAAACGCTTCACGCGCTCGGCCCAAGCGGCTAGGCTGGTTGCGCCCGTCCGCATCATCGCTCTTGATTACCTGTCGCTTCTGGACCGCGGAGGACGGGAGAACTTGACCGCAAGAACGTCGTTGCTAGCGCGCGGCGTCAAGGAAGCTGCTCGCGAACTAGATGTCGTAGTTTTGCTGATTGTTCAAGCCAGCCGCAGCGCAGGCGACGGTTCCGAGCCTGTGACGCTGACGGACGCGCGCGACTCGGGAGCGATCGAAGAGGCGGCAGACTTCCTGATCGGCGCGTGGAGACCTGACATGGTTTCAGCGGCAGATCCGGATGCACTCGCTAGAGATCCGGAAATTGCCTTCCGGCTACTCAAGAGTCGTCGCGGTCCGAAACCGCAATGGCGCATGAGATTCGACGGGCCGACGCTCAAGGTGGGCTAGTGGAGATACCCACGGACGACAGCCAACGCTACCCGAAGTCAGCGCACGGCCTACCGTCGCTGACGACGCTCGAAGCCGAGTATCACCGGCTCTGGGCGCAGGCGTGCCGAGCGGCAAAGACGACTGACGATCCTGGATTTGGCGTCAAGCTCGTCGGCGCCTCGCTGAGATATCGGGCGAGATGCCTTCTCTTCCAAGCTGTGGCCCTGCTCGGCCATCACGGATTTATCGACCCGTTGCACGAGATGCGAGGGCTGGCAGGCGAAGGTCCGTTGCCGGTGCCAGAACCGCCAGCGATCGTCGCTGACAACTCAAGCTGCTTCTCACCGGGAGACCGGAAGTGATCGACACACGGCTGAGGCTGTACGGTCCATACGTGATTGATAAGCTGACGGGGGCGAACCGTGCCTGATCCGGCTGGAAGCGCGGAGGGCTTACTCGACTCGCTCGCGGAGGAAGTCGTGCGTCGCGCGGCGGCCAAGCTCCCGGACTTCCGTCTGCTCAACGTCGAGCAAGCTGCGGAGCGTCTCGGGCGGTCGAAGCAGTACGTCTACGCGCTCGCGGACCGCGGCGAAATACCGATCGTTTGCACCGGCAAGAAAGGCTTCTTGATCGACATCAACGACCTCAAGGCGTGGGCGCAAGCCAGGAAAACCCGCCGCTAAGGCCGTACAATGTCCGACATGCCAAAACGACCAAGCTACGGCCAAGGCCGCGTCTACAAGCACCCGCGCTCTCCGTTCTACTGGTGGACCTACGGTGGTCGTCGCGGCTCGACCGGCGAGAAGACCCGGACCGCCGCGTTGGCGTTCCTGCGCGCAAAGATCGAGGAACACTCTCGCGGCGTGCGGCGCAGTCATGAGCGAACGACAGTCGGTGATCTGTTCAAGCTTGTTCAGCGTGACTATGAGCGCCAACGTCGAAAGAGTTCCGTCGGTCCGCGATTGACACATCTGTGCCCATTCTTCGCGAAGCTGTCGGCTCAGGAGTTGACTGGAGAGAACGTGGAAGCGTACGTTGACTCTCGGCTTTCCGAGGGAGCACAAGGTGGCACCATCAACCGCGAGCTCGCAGTGCTCAGCCGCGGCTACACGCTTGGTCTTGGGGAGAACCTGGTCACTCGGGCGCCGCGAGTTCCCCGATTGGCGGAATCGAAGGCACGGCAAGGCTTCTTCGAAGTCCACGAATTCGCCGAGGTCCGGCGCGAGCTTGATCTGATCTACCGCGTTGGAGCTGTCTTTGCGTATTGGACGGGACTGCGCTGCGGCGAGATCGTCACGATCCGGCGGGAGCAGATAGACTTCGAGACGAACATCGTCCGTCTGCCCGACGCGAAGAACGGCGAGCCGCGCTCGGTACCGATGTCTCCCGACATGTGTGCGGAGCTGACCATGCTGCCTCGAAGCTCAGAGTGGATTTTCCCCTCGTTCTCAGACCCGAGCAAGCATTTGCGTCGGGAGTTGCTAGGGAGAGCGTTCACCAAGGCAGCGCAACGGGCAGGCGTAGACCGCACCTTCCACGACCTCCGGAGAACCGGAGCCCGCAACATGGTTCGCGCCGGAGTACCTGAGAGAGTCGCTATGGCGATCGGGGGGTGGAAGACCCGGAGCGTCTTCGACCGCTACAACATCGTGAGCGAAAGCGACCTCCAAGAAGCCGTTCGAAAGCTGCATGACCACCTTGCCGCGAAGGCCGTGGAAGGGGCTTCCGTGACCTCAATCCACTGACACAATTGCACACAAAATGTACACTTCAGACTCTTGGGTCTGAAATGGTTCGTTGACTGAAGCCCTAAGCTGTTGAAACCGTGGTGCTGGAGGAGGGGGTCGAACCCTCATGCCCGTAAAGGGCGCTGGATTTTGAGTCCAGTGCGTCTGCCAATTCCGCCACTCCAGCTTTTCGGGGGCAAGCAAGCGGACACTCCCGCTCGCTCACCGTATTGTACCCGCTTGCGGCTCCGGCGGCGAGTCGCAAACCCCGAGCGATAGTACAATAATCTCTCCGCCCGACGGCTGCTCACGAGGCCGCCAAGCCCAAGAAACTCGATGCCGACTGCTCGACGCACCCTCCTGCTGCAGGGCGGGCTCTGCCTGATATTCCTGGCACGCATCGTCTCTGGCTACTCGCTCTTCACAGACACCTACGACGAGCACGCCCATGTCCTGCGCGGCTTGTGGTGGCTCGAGCGCGGCTTCTACGAGGCCGACGGATTTCAGACTCCCTTGCCGCGCCTGTTCGCCGCCGCGCTTCCCCATCTCGACGGATTCGTGACTGACGGCTCGTGGCTCGTCAACGAATGGGACCAGCGGTCGCTCGACGACTATTGGCGCAGTTTGACGCTCGCCCGCATCGGCGTCCTGCCCTTCGCCATCGCCTTGTTCGCCGCCGTCGCTCTGTGGTCGCGCCGCGAGCTGGGCGACAACGCCTCGCTCGTCGCAACCGGATTGCTGACCGCCTCGCCGACCGTGCTCGGCCACGCCGGCTTGGCGACGCTCGACATGGCCGGAGCGGCGGGCGTGTTCCTCGCGACCTGGGCCGTTTGGAGTTGGGCTCACAAGCAACGCCCACATCCGGCCGCACTGGCCGGCGCAGCACTAGGGCTTGCCGAGATCTCAAAATTCTCGTCGCTCGGCTTCCTTGCCGCGCCTGTGTTGTTCGCCGCTTGGTTCGCGGTGCGCAAGCAAGGGTTGCCGCCGCGGCGGCTCATTCTTCACGCCGCACTGTACGCGGCGGCGGCCGGCGCGGTGGTTTGGGCCGGCTACGGTTTTACGACGGGCGAAGTGTACTCCTACCGCCACGCCGTCGCCGTCGATGCGGGCGCCGCCCTGCCGCTGGGCGAAGCGTTACAGGGCGTCGATCTGCCCGCGCCGGTTTTCTGGCAAGGCTTCGTCGACATGGCGTACCTGCAACGCGACGGATTCCCGAGCTACCTGCTCGGCGAATCGCGCCAAGGCGGCTGGTGGTACTACTTTCCGCTCGCCTTGCTGTTGAAGCTCACGCCGCCGTTCCTGTTGCTGGCGCTCCTAGGCTCGTTCGTTCTTCTCAACAGAAAAAGCGAATCCCGCGACCTAGGGATCTGTCTAATCGTCGCGGCCGCATGGATCCTCATTATTTCCATGCCCAGCCGAGTCAACATCGGCGTGCGCCATGTGTTGCCCGTTTTCCCGCTGCTGGCGATGCTAGGCGCGGCGACGACCGCCAGGCTCGCCTCTCGAGGCGCTGTCCGCTACGCCGTATTTATCCTGCTGGGCTGGCACGCGGTCGAATCCGTCGTGGCGCACCCCGACTACGTCGCCTATTTCAATCCGTTCGTTCGCAGCCAAGACTACGCTTATCTGTCCGACAGTAATCTCGACTGGGGCCAAGATCGCGGCCGCTTTCTCGACTGGCTCAAGGCGAACGAGGACAAGGATGTCTTTGCGCTCGAAATGCAGGCCGGCGGCATCCTGCGCAGCTACGCCTTCGAGCAGGGCTCGCCGCAATCCGAGTGGATCGTACTCGGCGCCAATCAGTTGATCCTGCTCAAGTTCGGCGGTCAACAGCCCGAGCTCGCCGAGCTCGTAGACGCAGAGCCCTGGGGTCGCATCGGCCGCTCGATCTTCATCTACCGCAATCCGCGCACGATCGAGACGCCCGGACAGCCGTAACGGTCCGAAACGATCGGCGTCAGAATAAAGAGCGCGTCAGCCCTAGGCGCCGGCAGAGCTCAGGAGGTTGGCTTGCTGCTTCGATCCATATCGCTGTTCTTGTGTCTAGCGTCCGCTCCCGTGCTGCTGGCGCAAGGCTCCGACGCCGGACGGCTCCAGTTCGAAAATCGCTGTGCAGGTTGCCACGGCGGCGACGGAGCCGGCGGCGAACACGGCCCCACGATTATCGCTCGCCTCTTCGACTTTGACGACGCCGCCCTACAGCGCCTCATCACCAGTGGCCGGCCCGCGCGCGGCATGCCGCCCACCAAGCTCGACGCCGACGAGATGCGCGACATCGTCCGCCACCTGCGCACGCTACGTCCACGGAGCCGCTTCGGACGCCGGGGAGCGCGGCCCCCTATTCGCACCGAAGCAAGGCTGGGCACAGGCAAGACGCTCGCGGGCGTTCTGCTCGGCAAGAGCGCTGGGCAGATGCAGTTGCGCACCGACGACGGCCGCATTCATCTGCTCCCCGGCGACGGCAAGAGCTATCGCGAAGTGACCTCCGAGCGGGATTGGCCGACCTACCACGGTCAGATCGGCGGCAATCGTTACAGCGAGATGACCCAGATTGAGCCCTCGAACGTCTCATCGCTCGCGCCCGCCTGGCTGTTCAACTTCTTAACCACTTCGCGCCTGCAAACAACGCCGGTTGTAGTCGACGGCGTCATGTACGTCACCAGCGGCAACGAGTGCATCGCGCTCGACGCCGGCAGCGGACGCCAACTTTGGCGCTTCCATCGGCCGAAAACGGAAGGCTTGGTCGGCAACGCCGCTGGGGGCTTCAACCGCGGCGTCGCCGTGGCCGGCGACCGGCTCTTCATGGTCACCGACCACGCCCATCTGCTCGCGCTCAACCGCTTCACCGGCGAAGTCGTCTGGGACACGCAGATGGCCGACTGGCGCCAAAACTACAACGCCACCGGCGCCCCGATCATAGTCAACAATCTGGTGATCTCCGGCACGGCCGGCGGCGAAGAGGGCGTGCGCGGCTTCCTAGCCGCCTACGATCAAAAGACCGGCAAAGAAGCCTGGCGCTTCTGGACCGTTCCGCTGCCCGGCGAGCCTGGCTCGGAAACCTGGCGCGGCCCCGACATCGAGCACGGCGGAGCGCCCACCTGGTTCACCGGGAGCTACGACCCTGAGCTTGACATCATATACTGGCCCACCGGCAACGCCGGCCCCGACCTCAACGGCGACAACCGCGAGGGCGACAACCTCTACGCCTGCTCGATCCTCGCGCTCGACGCCAAGACCGGCAAGCTCAAGTGGTATTACCAGTTCACCCCGCACGACGAGTGAGACTGGGACGCCGCTCAACCACCCGTGCTCATCGACGCCGACTGGCAAGGCAAGCCGCGCAAGCTGCTGCTGCACGCCAATCGCAACGGGTTCTTTTATATTCTCGATCGCACTGACGGTGAGTTGCTTCAGGCTACGCCGCTGGTCGACAAGCTGACCTGGGCAAGCAAGATCGGCGACGACGGCCGTCCGGTCGAGCTTCCCAACCAGCGTCCGACGCCAGAAGGAGTAAAGGTCTGTCCCGCGTTGGTCGGCGCCACCAACTTTTTCTCGACTTCTTACAACCCAGGCACGGACCTCTACTACGTGCAAACGCTCGAGAGCTGCGCCGTCTTCACCAAGCGCCCGGCCGAATGGGAAGCAGGCCGAGGCTTCTGGGGAGGCTCGACGAGACGCATCCCGGGCGAGAGTCAACGGAAGATCCTGCGCGCCTTCGACATCCAAACCGGCGAGCGCGTGTGGGAAGTGGCCCAGCCCGGCAGAGGCGCCACTTGGGGCGGCGTGCTCTCTACAGCGTCAGGCTTGGTTTACTATGGAGACGACAGCGGCGACTTCACCGCCGCCGACGCCAAGACCGGCAAGACTCTCTGGAGCTTCCCAGCGAACCAGAACTGGCGGGCCTCCCCGATCACCTACATGTTCGACGGCAAGCAGTATCTAGCGATCGCCTCCGGCCCGAGCATTCTGGCGTTCGCGCTGACGAAGTAGGCAAGCGCCGCCGGGGCGATCCGCGCAAGCGGGAGCATGCCAGAGCCCGCAAGGGCGGCATGAGAATAGCCTAGGGCGCGAGCCTGGAGTCGCTGGAGCACATCCCCGCCTCTTCGGCGGTTTCGAGCGGTCCGAGGCTCGCCGAGGAGCGCTCGAAGCCGCTCGTCGCTGCCGCAACCCCCTCAAGCCCAAGCTGTGCCTGAGTTGATTCCTTCTCCCCGGCGCCGCCTTGGACGGCCGGTCGCCTCCAGGTCTGAGAGAATAACGGCATGATTGCTAGATCAGTAGCGCTCGCCTGCCTCTTCGCCGCCATTCTAGGCGCCCAGGGGAGGCTAGTCGACGGCCCGTTCGTTCTGGTGATCGGGCCTCCCGGCAGCGGCAAATCGACACAAGGCGTCCTAGCGGCGAAGAAGCTTGGGGTTCCCGTCGTATCGGTTGACGAGCTGACCGAAGCAAATCGGGAAGTATTTGAAAAAACTCGCCGCGGCGTCTTGAGCGGTATGGAACCCGAGACGGATCCGCGGCTCAACCCGGTCTTCGCGAAACGGTTAGAGAAGGGCGATCTCGCCAAAGGCGCCGTGATCGAAGGCTATCCCGCCACCAAGGATCACGCCGATTTTCTAGCCAAGATGATTTCCGAAAGGAAGCTGCCTTCTCCCGTGATCCTGCAGCTCACCGTCCCTGACGAAGTGGCTCGCAAACGGCTGGAGGGAGCGCCGGGCAAAACGCCGGAATCCGTCGAGCAGCGCCTTAAGGATTACTACCGCGAGTTGGGCGCGCTCTCCCTCTATTTCCCTGATGCGGACGTTAACCCCGTCGACGGCTCAATGTCGCCCGAAGAAGTTGCGGCGGCGATCAGCAAGATCATCGAGCAGAAGTTCTGATTCGTCGAGATCGGGTAGAGGCCTCCTTAACAAGCGCCGGGCGGCTTGCCGGAGACGTTTTCCAGACGCAGCGCTGACGGAACGACGACTCGCAGCAACCGACGGATCGCAAGCCGTGATGCGGCCCCCAGGCGCGATAGACCACGCCCATGCCGCCCTCGCCAAGCTTGTCGAGGACCTTGTAGTGGCTTATGGTACGGCCGATCAAGATGAGTCGATTCTAGCGCTTATCAGATAGGCGGCGGGTGCAAGCGTCCATTGGGCTAGTTGCGATGACGTCGCGAGTTCTTTGGCGGGAAAGGGGAAAGTGGAGCGCGGGTCACCCTCTGTCCTGGTATCGCTCGGCGGACTTCTCCGCGATTTCCACCAATTTTTCTGGTTTTCTCTCATGAACCGAATAAATTGGTATGTTAGCCTACCGCTGATAACAACCAGAAGGAGGCTGTCCCCCGTGAGCTACCTGGATTCTCCCCGAGCCCACTTTAACGGAACATTCGAAGCCGGCCCGTCGACGCTCAACAACGTCCCGTCCAACTACAAGCCAGGCCAGTCGCCGCTTCAGCCCGTATGGAACCCGAACGGCAACGCCTACATCAAGCTGATCGGCTGCACAGTCACCAGCGCGCCTACCGGCGTCCCGGGTGAGCAAGACAGCACCTTACAAGGCGCCGCGGTGGCGTCGACCGACAACTGGGGCGGCAGCGGAGTGCCTTCCAAGATCGTCGATCTCGATCCCGAGCAGCAGATGGTATCGATGTTCTACGGACTGCAGCTCAAGATCGGAGACGGCGACAACTACGTGATCGCCGACATGACCGCGGTCTGGTTCCAAAACTACTTCTTCGGCGCCAACGCCACCTATCAATCCGTCGTAACGCCCGTCGAGTGGGGAAATAAACTCACCGGCGTGGTCAAACAGTGGAACGAGAGCTCGTCCGAACTGCTTTCCATCCGCTTCATCGCCGGCCCGGTTCTGAGTCAGCGCAAGGCCGAAAAGCCCACCGACAGCACGCCCTTCATCTGTCAAATCGTCGGCACCGTCGGCCCGGCCGACCCCGCTGATCCCATCAGCTTCGTGCCCGCGCGGCTGCTGCGGCCGACGCCCGACCCGAACCAGACCAGAGGCAAGTTCAATTTCGGACCCGCCAAGGTCACAACGGACAAGACGGGCAAGCCGATCCGCCTCACGATAGACCTGGGCTCGAGCGCTCCGACCTCCTCCCAAACACTAACGGTGTCCGTCGAGCCAGCGAAAGCCATGCCGGTCACGATCGGCAACCTCGAGTTCAGCCCCAACGCTCAGAGCAACAACGCGCTGATCACGGATTTCGATCTGACGCACCTCACCAGCGCAGAGGCGCACAGTCTGCTAAATGGGCCGCTCGTGCTGAGAGACGCCTCCGGACAGCAGCTCTTCGCCGAGGCCGCCTCCGGGATCTACGCGGACGCCTACCCCTATGTCTTCCGGATGGAGGCCGACACCTGCGCGGAGGTGGAATTCTGGGCCACGCGATTCGGCGCGCCCGCCGAGGTCTCCATCGTGATTTCCAACGAGACGGCCACCACGCTGCCGCTGGGCGCCGCCGAACCGCCGCGTGTGGGCGTCGTGGGGCCCCACGGCGCCAAACCCTCCTTCGACACGTCGGTGAGAACGAAGAACGGTCGCGCCCGGCTAACGATAGCAGGCGGCAACCCGGACGGCTTCCGGCAATACATCGACGGCCAAGTATACGCTCTTGGCTTCCGGACGGACCCGCCAACCCCCGATCACGACCCGAAGGCTTTTCTGAGCCTGCTCGTGCACGATCGGTTCGAGGCCGAGCCCACCTGGGAGAACATCGAGCCCATCATGAAGCAATACGCCGTGCTCTATCCCGTGATGAAAAACATGGGCATCGATCTAGGCGACGAGCAAAGCCTACGAGCGAACAAGGCGGCCCTTTTGCGCGTGTTCGCGCTGCCCGTCGACAACCCGGGCTACATGCCGGTCGTGCGCGACCTCTCAGACGCCAAACACGACGCCATCGTAGCTTGGCTGAACGCCCAGCCCGACCCCGGAGGGGACGGCATGCTTTCGCTCAACCCCGACTAGCCCTCAACGGACAGCCGCGTCGCCTCCCCCTATCCCCTTGAGCCCGATTCGCTCCAAGAAGATCTCGTGACGCAGGTCGGAGCGCAAGCTGTCATAGGGCGGCAGGACGGTCACCGAGCCGACGTAAGGCCAGCGATCCTCGGCGGCACGATCGAGCATCGCGAACGCCTTGTCCAGGTCTCCCAACGCCGCATGAACATAGGCAATCCAGTAACTTCTCGTGTCGTCTGAGCCAAACTCAGCTTCCAAGTCGTCCCTGATCGCGAACGCCTTTTCTCGGTCGCCGGCTACCGCGTAAGACCACGCCAGCACACTCCTTGGACGCGGGTCCGGTCCCGCTACATCGGCTAGCGGTGCGAGCTCTTGCACCGCTTCATCAAACTTGCCGGACATCGTGTAGACACAAGCCAGCTCAACCCGCCAAAACGGCCCGTCGCCCGTCATGCCGCGAGCCGTTTTCAGCAGGTCGATGGCCCTGTCGAAGCTTCGCGCCGCGTGGTGGATTTGGCCCGCCCCGCCGATTGTCTGCACCGACAGCGGGTCGATCTTCAGGGCCTCCTCGGCCATGCGAATCGCCTCATCCGACCGATTCACGATCACCAGGTAGTTTCCATAGGCAAGGTATGCCTGAGCATAAGATGGGTTCAGTTCGAGTGCCCGCAGGTAATGCCGCTCGGCGTCTTCCCATTCCCATTCGAAGTTGGAACGCACCTGGCCGAGAATCAAATGGGGGTCGGCCAGGGTCTCGTCGAGCCTCAACGCCTTGAGGGCGACCTCTTTTGCCCGGTAAAGCACGTCATCGGGCTTCTGGTTCCACCAGCCGCCGCGAATGTACGCGTCGGCGAGCCAAGAGTAGGCCGGAGCATAGTCGGGGTCAAGCTCGATCGTTCTCTCGAGAAGCCGGATCGACTCGGCCACTCGGCCGTTTGCGCTTGCGTCCCTAGCCTGTGAATAGGTTGTGTAAGTTTCGAGGTCGACCGGACGAGCAGCCGCCAACCTGGCCTCCTCCTCCGGTGTCAGCTCGATCTGAATGGCCCGCGCGATCTCGGCGGCTACGCGGCCCTGTAAACCGATCAAGCCATCCGGCGGCTCTTCGTAGCTGCCTGCCCAAAGGTGTTCGTCGGATGCAGCCTCAATCAGTTGAGCTATGATTCTGACCCGGCCGCCGGCGAGCAACGCGGAACCTTCAATCACGTGCGTGGCGCCGAGTTCTTTGGCGATCTCAGGCAGTGAAATCACCGGCTGGCGGTAACGCAGCGTTGAGGTGCGCGAGATCACTCGGAGGGAGCCGATCTTGGCGAGCTCATTGGTGAGCGAGTCAGCAATACTGTCCGCAAATACTCGGTGCTCAGGCAGAGCAGAGATGTTGTCGAACGGCAGTACCGCGATGGAGGGCGTTTGCGCGCCGGCGGGCGGCGATTCGACCTCAGGCTCGGCGTCCGGCACGACGTTTAAGACCGCCCAAGCAGCTACGACGAGAAGCGCCGCCCCCGCAACCCAAGCCCATTTGGGCCTTCCCGAAGTAGCGCTTACCGGCTTCGGCGGGCTTTCCTGATCGGGAGCAGCGTCGAGGCGCGCTACAAATCGGTAGCCGACTCCAGGAACGGTCTCGACGAATCGCGGGCTCTTCGGATCGTCCCCGAGGGCCTCGCGAAGTCGTCCGATCGCGTGGTTCAAGCTGTCTTCAAAGTCGACGAAGGTCTCCGAGCCCCACAGCCGTTGCTGCAACTCCTCTCGCTTGACAATCCGGCCTGCTTCTTCGACCAGGAGGACCAAAGCCTCCATCGGCTTGCCCGAGAGCCGAACGCGCACATTCGCCTTTTTAAGCTCGAGCGCGTTCGTGTCCAGCTTAAAAGAAGCAAACGCATAGACGCGCTGCTCTGCGGAGTCCGTCATGTTCTCTCCAAAAGCATCTTAGCTTCAACAGCTTAGCTTGTCACCCCAGGTCCCCAGGGAGATTTCAGGCAACTGTCATGGCTTTACCCGCGGCCCGCCCCCACAATTGCTCAAGCCAAGTCTCGGATCTGACCGAAGCCTCAATAGACAAGGAGAACCCATGAGATCAATATCAAGAATCCTCTACCCCCTCGCCTGCCTCTCAGCCCTGAGCGCGCTCACTGTTGCCTCATTCGGAGCCACGCTGTCCACGGTGCAGATGAACGTCGTCCCGACCTTCGTCCCGGTCGGGGACAGCGCCGTTTCGACCATCATCCGCGGCGATCAGGGCGTCACGATCACGATCCATACCAAGAACCTCGATCCCGGCCCGCACACGGTATGGGTGCTGATGTGGAACGATCCTGAGAGTTGCACCGGAGCTCAGGGCCTCGCCTGCTCGCCTCCGCCCTTCGGTCCCGACCCTCCGGATAGCGTCGCTTTTGGAGCCGGCGGAATTGTCGGCGCTTCTGGCAAAGGCAACTTCGGCTTTCGCCTAAACGTAGGCGATACCAGCGGAGTCATCGGAGGAACCGTGCAGGCCGGCCTGACAGATGCCGCTGGAGCCGAGCTGCACGTGATCATCGCCGATCACGGCGACATTATTCCAGGGATGATTCAGGAGCAACTCAGCAACCCCGGTGATGCCGGTTGTGGCGGGCCATGTCCAGTCGTTCAAGGCGCCGTGCACGCGCCGGGCGCAGAAGATGCTGTCGGAATGCAGTTGACCGCCATCAAGGAACTTCTGAACCGAGTAGCGGCTCGCAACGGATTGAAGCCTTAGTCAACAGCGCCTTAGGTCGTGGCGCACGGTAATCTCACCGTGCGCCGCGGCCAGTCGTTGAGCTTCCGACGGGGCCTCACTGTTGCCGCTCAGGGCTGCTCGCGGTCGCGGAACTCTTCGTACCAGTTCTCGACCACATGGATCGACGGCGGCTCTGCTTCCGCGCTCTCCACCGAGTCCACAAGCACGAAGCGCCCGTCGGCCGAGATGTCGTAGGAGACCTGATAGGAGTTGGCAGCAAGGTGTGGGTCCGAGAAAAGAGGCGCTGTCGAAACCGCCGAAAAGGCCTCCGGCGAGGTCTTCACCTCGACCGCCATCAGCGTGTCGTCCTCTACGTAGAACAGTTCCCCGCCGTCCCGGCTCCAGCGCGGCTGGTTGCCGCCGTTTGCCGACCCCTGCCACTGTGTGTCGCCGGAGGGAAACGGTTGCACATATACCTGGTCCTCTCCCGACCGGTCGGAACAGTAAGCCAGGAGACGGCCGTCGGGCGAAAGGTTCGGCGCGGTCTCGTTGAAGGGTGTAGCCAGGAACGGGACCGACTCAAAGCCCTCCCCATCACCTTTGCGCTTCAGATACCAGAGGTCCCTGCTTTCTCCTGGTTGCACCGTGTAGACGAGATAGTTCCCGTTGCGAGACCAGCCGTAGGGACTTTCGAACTCCTCCGTGCCGACCAGTAATCGCGCCTCGCCAGTCCCGTCCGCTGCTCGGCGGAAGATGTCGTAGGTTCCGCCACGCTCCGACAGGAACGTGATCTCTCGCCCCGAGGGCGACCATTGCGGCCGGGTGTCCATCGCAGCATCAAACGTCAGTTTCCGCTTCATCGGCCGCTCGACGTCGTGCACCCAGATGTCCCTGTTACCGCCCTCGGTCGCATCTACCGCTACGCTGCGGCCGTCGGGAGAGAGCACCGGGTATCGAATCAGCCCCTGCGGCTGTCCGATCTCGCCGAGCTTCTCTCCCGCTCGGTCGCGCCAGACCAGTTGTGCCAGTCCCCCGCCTCGCAACTCGACCGAAACCAGCGTCCTATCCTTCGCAACGCTGGGGAAGGCGCGGTTCTCCACTATCGGGAAAGCTACGCCGGTCGGCTTCAAGGCATCGAGCGAGAAAGGCAGCGCCCACAGAACGTCCTGGGCTTGATAGACTATGTGCCCCCCGGGTGAAAGAACCGGGCGCTGGCCCGCGGCCAACACGAGCGACTCGCCCGTTTCGAGGTTCTTGAGGACGATATCCCAATCAGCCGGGCGGCCGACTTGCATCAAGACGCTTCGCGTCTTGACTTCCGGCGGTAAGAAGTGGGGATTCATGTTGCCCGATCCTCTTGCGGTCTGCTTCGGCTCGAAAAGAAGCTTCGGTTCTCCTCCGCTGGCGGGGACTTCGAAGATCCGGGGCGGAAATTCCGCGGCAAAGACGACAGATTCGCCGTCCGGACTCCAGGAGCCGCCCGAGAAATTGGTAGGCGATGGACAGAGAGTAACGGGAGGGCCTCCCTGAACCGAAATCTTCCTGACTTCACCCGCCGCAACGAAGCCGATGAAGCGGCTGTCGGGAGACCAGAATGGTTGGCTCGCTCCCTCGGTCCCGGGTAGCTCGCGCGGCTCCAGGCGATCAACGTCCCGAATCCAGAGCCTCGGCGCGCCCGGACCGGCCACGTAAGCGATGTGCCGGCCGTTCGGAGACACCGCCGCTGGTCGGAAAGTAGTAGATAGCGCCCCCGGGGTGGAGGACCACTTTCTTACCGGCTGCTCGACGGGCGTTTGGTTGAAGTACAAGAAGGAAACGGCTGCGAGAACCATCGCAAGTCCCGCCGCTAGCGCCAAGGCCAGGTGGAGCTTGTGTCTCGGGACCAACTTGCTCGACGGAGTCTCAGCGGCTGGCGCGGCCGCAGCGTGCTGCGCCGCGACATCAGAGGCCGCCGGCAGCGTACGCAAGTCGACCAGCAGATCATCAGCATGCTGGTAGCGTTGCTCGCGGTCCTTGGCGAGGGCCTTCCCAATGATGCGATCGACTTCAGGCTGCACGTCGGCCCGTTGCGCCGAGACGGGTTCCGGTTCTTCGTTGAGAATCCCGTAGGCGATCGCCTGTTCGTACTCCGCGTCATAAGGCGTACGCTGGGCGAGCATCTCGTATAACACGCAACCCAGCGCCCAGATGTCGGCCCGGCGATCAACGTCGCGGCCTTCAAGTTGCTCCGGCGCCATGTAAGCCGGCGTCCCGAGCGTCGTTCCGCTCTTGGTGAGCTTCGAGCGACCCGCCAGCGAGGCTAGGCCGAAGTCCATGATCTTGATCTGACCTCTGGCGGTCAACATCACGTTCTGCGGCTTGATGTCCCGATGGACGATCCCCTTCTCGTGTGCTTCCTGCAATCCCTCGGCGATTTGGGTAGCGAAGCGCAGAGCTTCGCCGAGCGGCAACGGTCTTTCCTTGATCTTGTCCGCCAGCGCAGGGCCATCGATATAGGCCATTGCGATGAAAGTCCGGCCTTGTTCCTCATGAATGCCGAAGACCTGGCAGATGTTAGGGTGATCGAGCGAAGCCGACGCCTGAGCCTCCCGGATCAGGCGAGCTTTGACATCCTCGTTGCCGACTGTTTCAGACGAAAGGAACTTGAGCGCGACGGTCCGGCGAAGTTGCGTATCCTCGGCTTTCCAGACGACGCCCATGCCGCCCTCGCCGAGCTTCTCAAGGATCTTGTAGTGGCTGATAGTGCGGCCGACCATAGCTTAGTCCTGCCCGCGATCGCGGAACTCTTCGTACCAGTTCTCGACCACGTGGATCGACGGCGGCTCGGCTTCCGCGCTCTCCACCGAGTCCGTCAGCACGAAGCGCCCGTCTGCTGAGACGTCGTAGGAGGGTTGATGGGAGGCGGAGGCCCTAACCGCAAGGCCAGTAAGGCGCCGATCTGAGAAAAGGGGCGTTGTCGCAACCGGCTCAAAGGCCGGCGAGGTCGTCACCTCGACCGCCATCAGCGTGTCGCCCTCGACGTAGAACAATTCCTTGCCGTCACGGCTCCAGCGTGGTTGGCAGCCGCCGTTTGCCGACACCTGCGACCGCCCTCTGCCGGAAGGAAACGGCCGCACATACACTTGGTCCTCTCCCGACAGATTGGAACAGTAGGCCAGGAAACGGCTGTCGGGCGAAAGGTTTGGCATAGCCTCGTTGAAGGGCGTAGCAAGGAACGCCACGGGCTCGAATTCCTCCCCATCGCCTTTGCGCTTCAGATACCAGAGGTCCGTGTTTCCTTCCGCTTGCGACGTGTAGAGGAAGTAGTTCCCGTCGCCAGACCAGCCGTAGGGCCGCTCGATCGCCTCCGTGCCGACCAGCAATTCCGCCTCGCCAGTCCCGTCCGCCGCTCGGCGGAAGATGTCAAAGGTTCTGCCGCGGTTTGACTGAAACGTGATTTCGCTCCCCGAGGGCGACCATAGCGGACGGTTGTCCGACCCCGCGTCAAACGTCAGCCGCCGCTTCATCGGCCGCTCGACTTCGTGCACCCAGATGTCCTGGTTGCCGCCCTCCGTCGCCCGTACAGCCACGAGGCGGCCGTCGGGTGATAACGCCGGCTGCGAGAGAAACTGCTGCGGCTCTCCGATTTCGCCGAGCTTCTCTCCCTCACGGTCGCGCCAAACCGATTTCGCCAATCGCCCGACGCGAGACTCTCTCAGAACCAGCGTGCCATCCTTCGCGACGCTGGGGGAGTCGCCGCTCTCGACGATTGGGAAAGCTTCTCCGGTCGGCTTCAAAGAGTCGAGCGAGAAGGGCAGAGCCCACAGACCGCCCTGCCATTCATAGACAAGGTGCCCGCTGGGTGAAAAGACCGGGCGCGAGCCCTCGGCCAACGACAGCAATTCGCCGGTTTCGAGATTCTTGAGGACGATGCTAGGCGGGCTGGCAGCGCTGCCGACTTCCAGCACCACGCTCCGCGCCCCGCCCGCAATCGGCAAGAAGTAGGGACGGCGGTCAGGCGATCCTCCTGCAGTCTTCTCCTGCTCGAATAGAAGCTTCGGCTGTCCTCCGCGAGCGGGAACTACGTAGACTCGGGGTGAAGCTCCGGCGCCGAAGGCGACAGCCTCACCGTCCGGACTCCAGGAGCCGCCCCAGAGATGTTCCGGCCATGGACAGAGAGTAACGGGAGGGCCTCCTTGAACAGAAATCTTCCTGAGTTCGTCTGTCGTAGCGAAGCCTATGAAGCGGCTGTCGGGAGACCAGAATGGTTCCCTCGCTCCTTCGGTCCCAACCAGCTCGCGCGGCTCTAGGCGATCGACGTCTCTTACCCAAAGCCTAGGAGTACCCGGACCGGCCACGTAGGCGATGTGCCTGCCGCTCGGTGATATCGCCACCGATCCGGACAGCGTCTCCGGGGTGAAGGACCATCTGTTTACCGGCCGCTCGATGGGTGCTTCGCTGAAGTGCATTAAGGAGAGGGTCGCGAAGGAGATCGAAAATACCGCCACCAGAGCCCACGGCAGGCTCTCTCTGCGTCTCAGGCCCGGATCACCCTGCGGAGCTCTCGTCGATGGCGGCGCGGTACTCTGCGCTCTCGTATCGGAGGCCACCGGTTCGAGTTCCGCGGGCGGCTTGGTTCCGCTCATCCTCGGCGAGCGGCCCGACTCTTGCTTTTCGGACAGCGTGCGTAAGTCGACCAGCAGATCATCCGCATGCTGATAGCGTTGCTCGCGACCCTTGGCGAGAGCCTTCGCAATGATGCGATCGACCTCAGGCTGCACATCGGCTCGCTGCGCCGAGACGGGCTCAGGAGCTTCGTTGAGAATCCCGTAAGCGATCGCCTGCTCGTACTCCGCGTCGAACGGCGTCTTCTGCGTGAGCATCTCGTAGAGCACGCAACCCAGCGACCAGATGTCGGCGCGGCGGTCTACGTCGCGGCCTTCAAGCTGCTCCGGGGCCATGTAGGCCGGCGTCCCGAGCGTCGTGCCGCTCTTGGTGAGCTTCGAGCGGCCCGCCAACGAGGCCAGACCAAAGTCCATGATCTTGATCTGACCTTTGGCGGTCAACATCACGTTGTGCGGCTTAATGTCTCGATGGACGATCCCCTTCTCGTGGGCTTCCTGCAAACCCTCGGCGATCTGGATCGCGAAGCCTAGAGCTTCGCCGAGCGGCAGCGGTCTTTCCTCGATCTTGTCCGCCAGCGCAGGGCCATCGATATAGGCCATCGCGATGAACGTCTGGCCTTGCTCCTCATGAATGCCGAAGACCTGGCAGATGTTAGGGTGATCGAGCGAAGCCGACGCCTGCGCCTCCCGGATCAGGCGGGCCTTGACCTCCTCGTTGCCGACCGTCTCAGACGAGAGAAACTTGAGCGCAACAATCCGGCGCAGTTGCGTGTCCTCGGCTCTCCAGACGACGCCCATGCCGCCCTCGCCGAGCTTCTCGAGGATCTTGTAATGGCTGATAGTGCGGCCGACCATAGGCTAATCCTGCTCGCGGTCGCGGAACTCTTCGTACCAGTTCTCGACCACCTGGATCGACGGCGTTACATCCGAGCTCTCCGCCGAGTCTACAAGCACGAAGCGCCCGTCAGCCGAGACGTCGTAGCCGACTTGACCGGAGTTTTCGAAGAAAAGGTGCGGGTCCGAAAACAGGGCCGTTGTCGCAACCGCCGCAAAGGTAGGCGAGGTCGTTGCCTCGACCGCCGTCAACGTGTCGCCCTCGACGTAGAACAGTTCCTTGCCGTCCCGACTCCAGCGCGGCTGGCATCCGCCGTTTGTCGATACCTGCGACTGCCCGTCGCCGGAAGGAAACGGTCACACATACACTTGGTCCTCACCCGAAACGTCGGAGCAGTAGGCTAAGAAACGACCGTCGGGTGAAAGGTTCGGCGCAATCTCGCTGAAGGGCGTAACCAGGAACGGGACCGACTCAAAACCCGCCCCATCGCCTTTGCGCTTCAGATACCAAAGGTCGCTGTTCCCTTGCTCTAGCGATGTATAGACAAAGTAGTTCCCGTCGCGAGACCAGCCCCAGGGACGCTTGATCACCTCCGTGCCGACCAATAATTCCGCCTCGCCCGTTCCGTCCGATGCTCGGCGGAAGATCACATTGATACCGCCGCGCCCCGACTGAAACGCGATTTCGCGCCCCGACGGCGACCATTGCGGTCGGCTGTCTAACGCGGAATCAAGCGTTAGCCGCCGCTTTATCGGCCGCTCGACACTGTGAACCCAAATGTCCGCGTTGCCTCCCTCGTTCGAGCGTACGGCTACGTAGCGGCCGTCGGGGGAGAGCGCCGGGTGTGCGAGACTCTCCTGCGGCTGTCCGATCTCGCCGAGCTTCTCTCCCGCCCTGTTGCGCCAAACCAACTGTTTCAGTCCATCGCCCCGCCGCTCGACCGAAACCAGCGTGCCATCCTTAGCGACGCTGGGAAAGCGGCTGTTCTCGTCGATCGGGAAAGCTTCGCCGGTCGGCTTCAACGTTTCGATCGAGAAGGGTAGAGCCCACAACCCGGTTTCATAACTATCCGTTTGATACAAGATGTGTCCGCTCGGAGAATAGATCGGGTAGATCCCCGCTCCCAACGCATCCCACTCGCCTGTCTCGAGGTTTCTCACCGCCAGCTTTCGATTCGCAGAATCACCCACGTCGAAGACCAGGGCGTCGACCCCTGCTTCGACAGGCAAGAAGTGCGGGCTCCCAACGTAGGGGCCCATTTCCATTGGCGCGTGGTCAAAAAGTCGCTCTGCCTGCCCGCCACGCGCCGAGACCTCGAACAAACTCGTCGGCCCTCCGCTGCCGAAGACGACCCGTTCGCCGTCCGGACTCCAAGCTCCTCCAGCAAAGTTGTTGGCGGGCAGGGGACAGAGCGTGGTGGGCGTCCGTCCCTGTACGGAAATCTTTTTCAGCTCTCCGCCCGCGCCAAACCCGACAAACTCGCTGTCGGGCGACCAAAAAGGTCTCGCTGCTCCTTCGGTCTGGGGTAACCTTCGCGGCACAAGGCCATCGATGTCTCGTACCCACACCGCCCGCTCGTCGCCCCCGGAAATGTAAACGATGTGCTTCCCGTCAGGGGAGATGGCCGTCCAGCCGTGCGCCAACCTCGGGATGTCCTCGGGGATGACCGTGAAACGGCGCACGGGGCGTTCCGGGGGAGCCTCGCGGAAATGCGTTACGGCAACAGCTAGGAGCCCAACCGCAAGCGCCGCCGTGACGCCGAACGCGGCTTGGAACGCCCGCAGCTTTCGACCTGGCGCCGAGTCTTGCTGTGAGGCCGCGAGCATTGCGTCCCGCCGTGAAAGCGCGTCCCCTTGGGTTGCAGCCGCTGTTCCCGCTAGAACCCGAGAGCTTCCCGACTCCAGCTGCTCCGCGAGCTTCTTCGGTCCGCTCAGCCCTGGCGAGCGATCCGACTTCAGTTCTTCGGCCAGCGCGCGCAAGTCGACCAGCAGATCATCCGCATGCTGATAACGTTGCTCGCGACCCTTGGCGAGAGCCTTCGCAATGATGCGATCGACCTCAGGCTGCACATCGGCTCGCTGCGCCGAGACGGGCTCAGGAGCTTCGTTGAGAATGCCGTAGGCGATCGCCTGTTCATACTCCGCGTCGAAGGGCGTCCGCTGGGCGAGCATCTCGTACAGCACGCAACCCAGCGCCCATATGTCGGCGCGCCGATCAACGTCACGGCCTTCGAGCTGCTCCGGCGCCATGTAAGCCGGCGTCCCGAGCGTCGTTCCGCTCTTGGTGAGCTTCGAGCGACCCGCCAGCGAGGCTAGGCCGAAGTCCATGATCTTGATCTGACCTTTGGCGGTCAGCATCACGTTGTGCGGCTTGACGTCGCGATGGACGATCCCTTTTTCGTGGGCTTCTTGCAATCCCTCGGCGATCTGGATCGCGAAGCCTAGAGCTTCGCCGAGCGGCAGCGGCCTCTCCTTAATCTTGTCCGCCAGCGCCGGCCCGTCAATGAAGGCCATCGCGATGAAGGTCTGGCCTTGCTCTTCGTGAATGCCGTGAACCGCGCAGATGTTGGGGTGATCCAACGAAGCTGACGCCTGCGCCTCCCGGATCAGACGAGCCTTAACGTCCTCGTTGCCGACAGTCTCAGACGAGAGAAACTTCAGTGCAACAATCCGGCGCAGTTGCGTGTCTTCGGCCTTATAGACCACACCCATGCCGCCCTCGCCCAGCTTCTCGAGGATCTTGTAATGGCTGATGGTACGGCCGACCACGACAGGCCAATTCTAGCGCCTTCAGTCGCGGGCTGTGGCCTTGACACCCGCCCTATACTCAAAACAGAGAGCCCTGGGTTCCGGAAAATTCGCGGGGAGGTCCGCTTATGTCCGGAATTGTCCAGGGTTTTTTTATCGCAATGTTGACTCCGAACCAGCAAAAGGCCATTGCGGCCATTCACAGCTCCACTTCCTTCCATAACCCCAATCGGCTCAGCGACCTCCAATCTCGTAGCACCAAAGCGTTCCCAACTCGCGCAGATACAGCCGCCCGCCAGCCACTACGGGATAGGTCCAAGAGACCTCTCGGTTGACGGTATGTCTCGGTCGGTCGGTCGGCATAAAGCGGCCCATTTCGCGAAACTCTTCCGGCGTCGCCTCGACTAAGCTCACCTCGCCGCTCTCCCAGTAAACATAGAGATTACCGTCGGCATACAACACCGACCCGGGGCCGCCCTCGGACTGCCAACTTACTTGACCGCTTTCAAACTCGGCTGCGACCATACCGTCTTTGTTCGTGCCGTAGAGGTATCCGTCGAGCAACACCTGGCCGCCAAGAGTGTTCGGAACGCTGCGCGCAAAGTAGACCTCCTCGGCGGCGACTCCGTCGCTCGAGGCGCTGAGCTTCACCAGCCCGCCGCCGAAGCGCCGCGCGTTCGAGCTATAGACATAGTCGCCATGCGCCACCGGCGTCGGGATGTTCGCCGGCCCCGAGGCCGTCCCGTCATAGCGCCACAGAAACTCGCCGTTGCTTGCGTCGACGCCGACAACCCCCTTGTCGAGGAACTGCACATACTGCTTGCGGCCGGCGGCCTCGATGACGATCGCCGATGCGTAGGCCGCCGCTTCCCCGCCTGGCACCGCCGAGCGCCAAACGACCTCGCCCGTCCTCTTATTGAGCGCCGCCAACGTCGCCTCCGCCCCGCCCGGACTGACCACGATCGTGTCGCCGTCGATCAGCGGCGACTCGGCGTAGGCCCAATTGCCGGGCACGCCGCCGAAGTCCTTGCGCGCGCTCTTACGCCAAAGGATTTCACCCGTAGCCGTCTGGATCGCTACGAGGTCGCCGTCGGAGCCGTAGGCGTACAGCACGTCGCCGTCAACGCTCGGGGTCGAGCGCGCCGAGGGATAGGGCGGCTGCTGGTCGGGGTTGCCGACGTTGCCGATGCGCCTCGTCCAGAGCGCCTTGCCATCCCCGGTCGAGAGCGCCAGCACATACTCGTTCTCCATACCCAGGTTGCCTTGCACGTAGACGATCTTTCCGGCGACGATGGGACTGCCATAGCCGTTGCCGACGTCGTCGACGCGCCATAGGAGCTTCGGTCCGCCTGAGGGCCACTGCTTGAGTAAGCCGGTTTCCTTCGAGACTCCGGTGCGCTCGGGACCGCGCCACTGCGGCCAATCAGCCGCGTCGACGCCCGGGGGCCAAGCGACGAAGACGAGCATCAAGATCAGGCAGCGCCGGTACATGGGCAATCCTCTTAGGTTAAGGCACGGCCAGCGGCACGAGCTCGGCCGGCTGTCCGCGGACGCCCGCCGAGCAGCAGCGTCTTGGCGGAAATGCATTAGGCCTACCTGCGTCCGCCCCGCTTGAGTCCGCGAGGACATCGACTGAGAGAGTCTAGCAGCTACGGCGTCGAGCCGATCTTGCAGCCTCGCATTGATCTTGAGCTCGGCTCCGTACAGGGTCAGCCATTGTGCCGGCGCACCGCCGGCTAGCCCGCGGCCAGCAAATCACGTTGGCGGCCGAGGCGCTGTTCCCGCTCGTTCGCGAAACGCTCGATGCCCGTGAAGACGAACTCGGCATCGAGATGCGCCTCGGTGATTACGTCGGGCTCCAGCCCGCCGGTGAGCCAGCGGTCGTTCCAGTCGGCAGTTAGGGAATAGTCATCTGTCAGCGGCCCCACGTTGCGGATCGGCCACATGCGTCGCGTTCCCGTACTCACGATCATTAGGTCGTAGAGCGCTTCCGGCGGCAGGACGGAATTGCGATACTCCTCGGGTTGGCGATCGAAGAGCTCTTCACTGATCGCCGCGATGACCTTCACGTTGATGCCGGCGGCCTCTAGGCGCGGCAACACGTTGACCAGGTTTACGGTCGAGCTGGAACCTTGCGTCACGACATATCCGTGCTTCGTTTGCCCCGGCGTAAAGTCGCGGATAACGTACAGTCCCTTGGCGGCGGCCAGCAAGTCGCTGTCGGCGAACGTGCTTCGGTCAGCGACGGTGAAGTCGGGGCGCGCGACATCGATGCTGATGATTCCTATCTTCGGATCCCGCGCCGCAATCTCCGCGGCGGCAAAGTAGCCCGGGGCCACATCGTTGTAGTCCCAGAAACTCAGGTGAATCGTTTCTCCGCGCGGGAATAGCTTCCAAACCTGGGGCGAGAAAATCCCGAAGTGCGTGCGCGCGTCGGCAGCGGTTTCCGGCCCGGAATGACCCGCCAGAATGTGAAGAACCCCGGTGCGAAAAGGGCTGTCCTGGTTCTGCTGACTCCACACGCGCGCAGGCAAATACATCAGCGGAGTGAACGCGCCATAAGTGCCGCTGATCGCCCACACGCCGGCGAACTTGGCGGGATCCAGAGAAGCGCTCTGGCCAACGAAGCCAATCGCGGTTGATGCGTTGCCGGCTTCCTGGATGGGGGCTTTTAGACGCGTCCCCAGCGGATTTGCGTCGGGATCGTAGTGACCCCACAGGTTGCCTTGCTCCAGATTGATGGATCCGGAAAGATCAGCGGCAATCGTCAGGAAGCGATTGTCGGTGATGTAGTTCATCCACTTGAGAATCTCCGAGATCGCCCGCCGCGTGCCGGCGACTTCACCCGGCTTCCGGAAAAGAGTGATGCCCACTTCTTTCTCGGCTCCGGACAGGCGGTTCTTAACCCGAACCTTCTGCGGCTCCCTGGGGAGGTTGGCCGCGCGTAACCGATCGTCCAAGAAAGGATTCTGGTTGGCGTCGATGCCCAACGGCAGATCGTCTTTGACCTGGTCGCCGATCGCAACGAGGCGATCCGCCAACCAGTCGCCCAGACCGTTCCGCTCGAAGAGCGACATGACCACGTCGATGTTCGTCTTGAACTGGATTAGACGTTCGCGGGGTTCTGTCGCCGGCCCCTGTCGAATGCCCTCGAACTCGACCCCGTATCGCTGCTCGAAGGTTTCGGCAAGAGCGACAAAATACTCCGAATTCATCTTCATCGAATACGGATGACTCGGATAGTTGACGATCTGGTCGCCAAACCCGGGGATCTTGCCATTGACGGCTCCGGGCCAATATCCCTTGACTGTCTTGCCGATGAGAATCATCGGCCGGCGGTCCCGCGGATCCCAGTCTTCCATGGTCTTCAGCGCCGCCACGACTTGGTCATAGTCGTTCCCGTCGTCCACGGCGAAGACGTTCCAGCCATAGGAAGTCCACTGATCGATGATTCGATAGCTGTCGTATTTCTCGTTGATCACGCCGCCGATCAGGGAGTCGTCAATGCCCGCGTTGTTGTCGGAAAACATGACACGCAAGCGCTTGCCGACCTGTAAGGCCAAGGCCTGTGTCTTCAGTTCCTGGGCATGCCCCTCTGTCATGGCGAACTCGCCTTCGAAGGCAACTACTTTGGGGTAGTCGGCCGGCGCGCCCATCACGTCCCAAAATGCCGCCTTGCCCGCCGCCGTGGCAACGCCGACGCCGGACGGCCCGCCGTTGACGTCGTTGGTGAGGTCGGTGCTTTCCGCATGGCCGGCGAGGGCTCGGATGCCACGGATCTTGGCCTGTGCAAACAGCGGATGATCGGCCAGACTCAGATCCTGCAAAAGAGTCTCGAGCGCTCCCGCGCCGCGCCGAAAGCCAAGCGCGTCAATCGGCAACATCGCCGTCTTCGGGTCCACCTGATAGCGTTGGTCGCCCGTGGCCTCGAATCGCCGTGCCATTGCCTGGCCCAGGATCATCCACAAGGCATAACAGGTTGGTATGCAGTGTCCGCCGGCGAGCATGAACTTGTCGCCGTAGGGATGTTTCGGCCGCCGGTAGTCGTATCGCAAACCGCCGAATTGCGGCCCCGCAAGGTGCACCGCCACGTTGTACGGCGTATAGGCCAGAGGTCCCCCGAAGTGACCTGTCTGAGCGTAGTTGCCCAGCAAAATCAGGGTCATGCAGGTCATGAAGCCGACGTCTTCTAGACGTTCCCGGTCGTAGTCGGCGGTGAGCGGTTCAACGGGCGATAATGGGGTCTGTGTCGTTGCAGCCAAATCCCAACCTCACGGATTCCCGGTAATCTTGACTGGAACTTCCAACATGGAGCGCCCAGTGCCCACATGGTAGCCGTCTCTCGCCCCGCAAGCAATGTGCAGCTTGTTTCGCCCTGGGAGCCAAACGCTGGTCTGATTGAGCTCGTTTGCGGTACAACAATCGGCGATGACGAAACGACGAGGGCGCTTGCCTATCGGCTTGGCGATTCTGCTCTGCTCCTGCTCGGGAGGCGGCGAGGTCGCATTCGCGCCCGAGCCTCCCAGCCGCGAGGAGGCTCGATCCGCGTTGCGCAAGGCCGCGGAGTTTTATCGCGATGAAGTATCGACCGAAGGCGGCTATCACTTCCAGTACGCGGCGGACCTAAGCTTTGGCCGCTCCGAGCAGGCTGAAGGCCCGACGCAGATCACCGTGCAGCGCAGCGGCACGCCTCTGGTCGGCATGGCTTTCCTCGAGGCCTACGAGACTACCGGCGATCGCTTTTATCTCGAGGCGGCCGAGGCGGCAGCGATGGCGCTCGTGGGCGGGCAACAGTGCTCGGGCGGGTGGGCGTACATAGTGGAGTTCGATCCGGAGAAGCGAGCGGCGCACGCCTACCGCGCCGACGGCGGCTGCGAGGCCGGCGAGGATTCCGGGCGGCAAGGCTACACGACGCTCGACGACAACGTGACCCAAGCCGCGCTGCGATTGTTGATGCGAGTCGATCGCGCGCTGGGCTTCGAGCAAGCCGCGATCCACGAAGCGGCGCAGTTCGCGCTCGAAACTCTGATTGAAGCGCAGTATGCCAACGGCGCTTGGCCTCAACGGTTTGAGCGCAGTCCCAACCCAGCTGAGCATCAGCCGAAAAGCGCCAGTTATCCTGAGACCTGGCCGCGCGAGTGGCCGGGCGAGGGCTACCGCGAGCACTACACCTTCAACGACAGCTCCATCGCCGACGTGATCGACGCCCTCCTCGAAGCAGCCAGAATCTACGACGAGCCCCGTTATCTCGAAGCGGCCAAGAGGGGCGGCGAGTTCATCCTGCTGGCACAGATGCCCGAGCCGCAGCCGGCTTGGGCGCAACAGTACAACAGCGAGATGCACCCAGTTTGGGCGCGGCTCTTCGAACCGCCTTCGATCTCCGGCAGCGAGTCCCAATCGGTGATGCGAGTCCTGCTGGCGCTCTATCGCGAGACTGGCGATCGGAAGTTCCTTGAGCCGTTGCCGCGGGCGATCGAGTATCTGAAGCGCTCAGCCTTGCCGGAAGATCCCGATGCGCCGCCGAGACGGCGCAGGACGTGTCCGCCCGGCTCGCGCTGCTTGGCTCGTTTCTACGAGCTGAGGACGAACAAGCCGTTGTTTATCACAAAGGGAACCCAGGTTCGCGTCGCGGGTCAGAGCACGTATCGTCCCGATGGGTACGAGATCAGTTACGACGACGATTCGACGATTCAACACTATGCCATGTGGCGCAACGGCGACGGCATAGACGAGATCGAGGCCGAGCTCGACCGGCTCAAGGCGGCTGATCCGGGGACGATTCGCCGCCCGGACAAGCTGCACGGGCTCTCCCCTTGGCAACGGTCGCGCGGGCGCGAGGCGACGGATCCGAAGGAGCTGGCGGAACAAGCGGCGGAGATCGTCGCTGCGATGGATGAGCGCGGCGCCTGGGAACAGGACGGCGTCGCCGGCCGCGCCGATCGCGTGGTAAACGTTTTCGCGGCGGAGCCAATGGCGGTTCGCATAGGGGGGCGGATGATTCCGTTGGCGGAGGATCAGACGCTGGAAGTCTTTCGAGGCGAGGCTCCGCCGGTGGAGAGAATGATTTCTTCGGCGACGTTTGCGCGAAGCATCGAGGCGCTGGCGGCGTATGTGGGCGCCAATCAACAGTAGAATAGGAGCGCATGATGTCTCGTCTTGTTCAGCGAACGCTCGACGCGCCGGGCGCCTTACGTCGTCGCGACGTCCTTCAGGCAGGATTGCTGGGCTTCAGCCTAGCTGAGCTGCCGTTGCTGGCGGCCCCGAGTCCCGTGCGACTCGACGAGGACCTCAATGTGATCCTGCTGATGCTGGTCGGCGGTCCGTCTCAGCTCGACACTTGGGACATGAAGCCTGAGGCGCCGAGCGAGATTCGCGGACCCTACCGGCCGATCAAGACGAACGTCGCAGGCCTTGAGATTTCGGAAATCTTCCCTCGCATGGCGCACCATGCCGACAAGTACGCGATCGTGCGCGCGATGCACCACAACGCATCGGCGACGCACGACGCCGGGCATCAGTTGATGCAGACCGGGCGAGTGTTCGAAGGCGATGCGTGCGATCCGCACGCCGGCTGCGTAGCCGCCAAGCTGATGGGAGACCGCGGCGGAGTTCCAGCGCACGTCTTGCTGCCTCGGCCAATCGGTGCGACCGGCGGCAACTTGCCGCATGGCCAGGACGCCGGTTTCCTGGGCTGCGAGCTCGATCCTTTCGTGCCACGAGCAGGGTTGGGCTCTGATCCTGCGCCGTTGCGCGAAGCGTTATACCTGGGGAGCGAGTCCAATCATTCTCTCCACCGCTACGGGCGCAACCGGTTTGGCCGAAGCTGCCTAAGGGCGAAGCGGCTGGTGCGCTCGGGCGTTCGCTTTGTGACGGTCAACATGTTTGAGACGGTGTTCGATGAGGTTACCTGGGACATTCACGGCGCCGAGCCCTTCACGCACATGGAAGCGCTGGGCGATCGCGTCGGGCCAATGTTCGACAACGCGTATGCGTCGCTGCTCGAGGACCTTGATCGAGCCGGCGAGCTCGACCGTACCTTGGTCGTCGCCGGCGGTGAGTTCGGCCGCACGCCGAAGATCAATCCGTGCGGAGGACGCGACCACTGGACGCAATGTTGGAGCATGCTCTTCGCGGGCGGCGGCGTTCGGGGCGGCCAAGTCATCGGCGAGTCGGATGCCATCGGCGCCGAGCCGAAGAATCGGCCTACCAGCCCGGCGGAAGTCGTCGCGACGATTTACCAGGCGCTCGGCATCGACTTAGAGACGACATTGAGCGGGCCGCAGGGACGGACGGTTCGCATCTTGGATGAAGGCGTCGAGCCAATCGCGGAGTTGTTTGGGTAGACGGCCCCCGCCGTTTAGATCGAGAGACAATTCAGAGAGTAGGCTGGGCGTTGGGACCCGCCCCGATGGCTCTCGACGCGGAATCAAAAGGCTATGAAGATATCTGAGCTTGACACTCCGGCGCTGCTCGTTGACTTGGATCGGCTCGAGCACAACATTGAGCGGGTCTCCGCCTACGCTCGAGAGCACGACTTGCGCCTGAGGCCGCACACCAAAACGCACAAGACGCCTGAGGTGGGGCGTATGCAGGTGGCTGCGGGCGCCGTCGGCTTGACAGTCGCCAAAGTCAGCGAGGCTGAGGTGATGCTGGACTCCGGCACGCCCGATCTGTTGGTCGCCTATCCGGTATTGGGCGAGTCTAAGCTCGGTCGTCTGGTAGAGGTGGCCCGCAAGACGGCGGTCACGGTTGCGCTTGACAGCGTCGAGGCGGCCGAGGGGCTCTCTCGCGCCGCCGCCGCGGCCGGGGTCGAAATCAGCGTTTTGGTCGAGGCCGACGTCGGGATGCAGCGTTGCGGCCTCGAGCCCGGCCCCCGACTTACGGGTCTGGCGCAGCAGGTCGACCGGTTGCCCGCGTTGCGGCTGCGCGGGTTTGCGTTCTATCCCGGTCACATCTGGTATCCCTCGCCCGAGGGGCCGGAGGAGCTCAAGAAGTTGGCTGCCGATGTGGCGCGAGTCCGGGCGGACTTTACTGCGGCCGGTTTGCCGCTCGAGATCGTCAGCGGCGGCTCGTCGCCGACCCTTTTCCATTCGCACGAGGTTGCGGGCGTCAATGAGATTCGTCCCGGCACGGTGGTGTTCTGTGATCGCATGCAGGTCGCTGCCGGCGTCGCCACGATGGACGACTGCGCGGCTACGATTCTGACGACTGTCATCTCGACGCCGCGCGATGCGTTCGCCGTGATCGACGGCGGATCGAAGACGTTTACGTCCGACGAGGTGCGGCACACCGGAGATTCAACCTTCGGGCACGTCGTCGAAGCGCCCGCAGCTCGTTTCGCCAGGATGAACGAGGAACATGGATGCCTAGAGCTCGACGCGGTTGACCAGCCGATCAAGATCGGCGATCGTTTGCGCATCATCCCTAACCACGTCTGCGTTGCGGTCAACATGCACGAGAAGATGTACGCCGTGCGAGGAGACGAAGTCGAGGCTACGTGGACAGTGCGGGGACGCGGCAAGCTGCAGTGAGACCTCGCTACAATCGTCGCCGTGGGTGAAACCTCCGTACCTTTACCTTTGCGCGGCTTGCGAACGTTGGTCGCCGCGGCTTGTCTGGCGCTGCTAATTCAAGCGATCGCAGCGGCGCACAGCTACGTCCTGATTCTGCTGACGGCGGTGTTTATTGCTCTCGTCGTCGCGGCCCCGATCTTTCTGCTGCAACACAAAGGACTGCCTTTCGGCGTCGCGCTTTTGCTCGTACTAGGAGCGGCGGTGAGCGTACTCGCGGGTATTGGGACGATCGTGGGCACGTCGATCAACCAGTTTACGCGCGCGCTTCCGAGCTACCAGGCGCGGATCGAGGCAACAACGGAACAAGCCACGGAGACGCTTGCGAAGTGGGGAATCGAGATTCCCTACGAGCTGGCCTTCTCCCAGTTCATCAACCCGGCACGCGCGATGGATCTTGTCGCCGGGTTGTTCAGCGGTCTCGGCTCGGTGGTGGCGAACTCGTCGGTCATCCTGCTGCTGGTGATCTTCATCTTGCTCGAGGCTTCGACATTCCCGGCAAAGTTAAGCGCGGCGTTCGGGGATCAGGCGGACGCTCGGAACAAGTTCGGGCAGTTGACCGCCAGCGTCAACCGTTATCTCGTCATCAAGACGACGGTGAGCCTCGGAACCGGCGTGTTAGCCGCTGGTTTGTGCGCCGTACTGGGCGTGGATTTCGCCGTGTTGTGGGGCTTGCTGGCATTCTTGTTGAACTACGTGCCAACGTTTGGATCGATCCTTGCGTCGGTCCCGCCAGTGTTGCTTGCGATCGTGCAGTTCGGCTTCGGCAGGGCGGCGGTGGTGCTGATCGGCTACCTAGTGATCAACAGCGTGATCGGCAACATCGTCGAGCCGCGGTTCATGGGGCACGGATTAGGACTATCGCCTTTGGCAGTTTTTCTGTCGTTGTTGTTCTGGGGATGGCTGCTGGGTCCAGTCGGCATGCTGCTGTCGATTCCGCTGACGGTTGCGGTCAAGATAGTGATGGAGAGCACGCCTGAGACGCGCTGGGTCGGCATACTGCTCAGCCCGGGAGCGGCTGTGGAGCGGGTCGAGAAGGCGTAGTTCGCCGTTTTGCTCGCTCGTTAGCGGTTTGCAGCGGCGGAGGTGAGCCCCAAACCCGAGGGCTCCCAGAAACTCACTACGCCTCCCTCGACGGCGACCGCGATGAGGGCGTTCATCTCCGATACGGCAACGGCTGTGACCTCGCCGCGATGCTCGAGCGTGGAGATGATCTTTCCTTCGTCGAGGTCCCAGACGGCTACCTCGCTGGGGTCTTCGTGGGAAACAGCGACGGCCAGGCGACGACCGAACGCGTCGAGCGAGAGACAGTAGAGCCAACCCGGCGCTGCGAGCGCCTCCCCCTGACTGCGGCTGGGTACATCCCAGACTACGATCTCGTTCGAGCCAGCGGCGGCCAACTCGAGCCCGCTGGGACTAAAGGCAAGCGTTCCCGCGCTCCCAGGCAGTCCTTCGAAAGACTCGTGAGTGGGATTCGGTCCGTAGCCCCACAACTGGAGTGTGCCGTCGGCGGAGGCGGCTGCCAGCAACGGTCCCGCAGGGCTAAACGCCAGGGCGCTGGGACCGTCGTCCGGTCCGGGAAAGCCGAGCGATTCGCCGGGAGTATCGAGATCCCAAACTCGAACCGAACCGTCGGCTGAGCCGGAGGCCAACCAGCGCCCGTCGGGGCTGAATGCCACGGCGGTGACCTTGTCGACGTGGACGACTTTGCGAACTTCGGCACGCCGTTCGAGGTCCCAAATACGTGCGGTCCCGTCCCAACCTCCGGAGGCGAGGCGGGCGCCGTCGGCGCTCCATGCTACCGAGACGACTTGGTCGGAGTGTCCGGGTAAACTGGCCTCGATGCGGCCCGTGCCGGCGCGGATGATCTCAACGCCCCGGCCAGCAGTGCCGGCGGCTAGGACGTCGCCGTCGGCGCCGAAGGCGAGCGACCAAGCGGTTTCTCCAATCGAGACCTCGCGTATCATCTCGTAGTCATTCGGCGCGCCGACCGGCAAGGGAGGCGGCGTGATCTTGCGATCGCTCGCGGCCTGATACAGTTTGACCTCTTCGGCAAGAGGAGACTTCCACATCGCGCTGATTCCGAGGTAGGCGATCGTCAGCAGCGACAACGAAACAAGCACGCCGCGGCGGGTGCGCGGATTGCGCGCCCAACTCGTCTTCCGATTCGTGGACTGGGCGGCTTCCGGGCTCCACTGCCGTTCGGGCTCAGGGTCTGACTTGAAGCTGAAGAACCGGCGCATGCCGTTCTGCGACTTGCGGCCGATCGTCTCAAGGCTCTCGCGAAACTCCCGCGCCGAGTCGAAGCGGTCGCGCGGATCCTTCTGCATCGCTTGCACGATGGCATCGCTGAGCGGTTCGGGGATTTTCGGCGCAAGCTCAATCGGAGGGCGAGGAGTTTCTTTGACGTGCGCCTGCAACAGTGCGTAGCCGGTGCTGTAGTTGAAGGGGCGGCGTCCGGTCGCCATTTCGTAGAGCACGGCTCCGAAGGAGTAGACATCGCTGTGTTGGTCGACGTCCACTCGGCCTCTGGCTTGCTCGGGCGACAGATAGAAGAGCGAGCCGACGACGGCCCCGGTCTGCGTCAGCTTCTGGTCTCCGTTGTCTTTGGCGAGGCCGAAGTCCATCAGCTTGACCACGCTCTCAGGAGTGATCATGATGTTTTCGGGCTTGATGTCGCGATGGGTGATGCCGCGGCCGTGCGCGTACTCGAGCGCCTTCAGCGTCTGGCAAGAGTAATTGATGATCTGTGACGGCTTCAACTGACCGTCGGCGATGATGCGATCGAGCGACATACCGTCGACCAGCTCCATCACCATGACGAGCTCGTCTTCGACCCAAAAAGCATTGTGGACGGACGCGATGTTGGGGTGATTGAGGCTTGCCTGAACCTTGATCTCGCGTTGGAAGCGCTCGGCGGGGATACGAGAAGAAAGGCGCGCCTCGAGCAGCACCTTCATCGCCTCGATGCGTCCGGTGATATTGTGCTCGACTTTGAAGACCTGCCCGGCGCCGCCAGAGCCGACTGTCGAGACGATCTTGTAGTCGCCGACCGTATCTCCGATTTCAAAGCTCATCGCTTATCGCACATGCGGACGGGCATCGTCCGCTCAAACCACGTTCGCCGGAGCCCGCCAAGTCGCAGCGTAGCGACACGGAGTCGCCCCGCGAAATTCGCAAGCCTATTCATTCCTTGCAGCACGCAGGCGGTGAGAGGCGCAAAGCGTACGCTCTCGCACTGATTGTATCGAGGAGTCGAAAAGCCTTGGCCCACGGAACCCCCTAATTTCCTCAGGTTTTCTACCGACGGTTTGGGGGGTGGAAGCGGCTTAGTCGGCGTCTACGGAGATCGCGGGCGAGGTAGTAGTGAAGAGCCTTCAATCCGACTTGCGGCGCAGCCAGCCGCCAGGGTTGAACGTCATCACGAAAGCTTCTCGAGTAAGGTCTCGTTCAAAGGCATCGGAGGCGCCTTCGTTGAGAAACTGCTCAATCGCGGCGGTTGGCCCTGGGCCGGCATCGGGAAAGGTAGGAATCGAGTCAAAGTGGGTATCCTCGACGACGACGTAGCTGCCGGGGCTGACCATCGGCGAATAGGCTTTGAGCTCGTTGTAGACGTGCGGCGCCGAGTGATCGGAATCGAGAACCACCAAGACGTCTTTCCCCTCCGTCATTTTGGCGATGCGGTCGACGATCTCCGGCGCGGTCGAGCTTCCCAGCATGAAAGTCACGTATTCCCTCCACAGCGGGTGGCTGTCGACGTCCTGCGTTTGATCTTCGATATCTACGGTGATAACGCGGGAGTCTTTCAAACCGAATCCATGTAGGGTATGCGCCCAGTAGAGCGCTGAGCCTCCCCTCATGGTTCCCGTCTCGACGATGAAGTCGGGCCGGACTTCGTAGATGATCTGCTGCATCATGAAGAGGTCGAGCGGGTTCTTGATGATTTCGACGCCTTGGAACCAGAGGCCGCGCCAGATCTCAAGCTCGTGGAACTGCTTCATCAGCTTGCGCTGGGTCTCGACATCCATACTGAGATCGCGACGTTCGAGTATCTTGGCGTAGCTCTCGCGGGCTTCGCGAGAAACCTGATCCCGATGGGCTTGAGTCTGCTCGTACTCTTTGAGCCCTACGCCGACGGCAATGAGGCCGAGCTCACGTCCGCCGGCCTCGGTGGTCGCGGCGCGCGCCTTGTCGAGCGAAAAGTCAATCTTGACCCGATCGGCGACAAGCGCCTCGGCGGACAGCTTGGCCAGGAAGACGTGGCGGCCGGCGGCGTCATAGCTCTGCGAAGGCAGATCGACGCCGCCAGCTCTGGCGCTCAGGGCGATCGGCGCGAGCTCGGCCATTAGGTCCTCGACCAGAGCGAAGTCGAGCTCAAGGTAAATGTCCGCGTCAGAGTCAGGACGGTCGAGAGAGACGGAAAACTCTTGTTTGGTCCAACGCCAGTCGCCTTCTGAAGGATAGAGGCCGTCGAGCATTCGATCGGGGTGGTCCTCGGTGGCCAAATCGAGGGCGGTAACCCGCGCGGCCGGCGGCGCTTCGGGCGCTTCAGGAGACGAGCCGCAACCGAATGCGGCGAGCAAAAGCGCAAGGGCAAAAGCGTGCGTACGGCGGCGCATAAGGTTTGAGGGTAGCAAGGAGGCCGGGGCGCCGACGCTTGGGCGTCGCGGCCGCTGCAGCCACTTCCGCCGTCCGCACCACTCCACGCACTCGTCGCCAGGCGGTGGTGCGCGACCACGGCCGGAGCTTGGCGGTGAGACCGGCGCGGGAGTTGCGCAGTTGCAGCCGAGAGAGCGTTTCGAGCACTCCGGTGGGAACGAGGACGGCCCGAAAGACCCCACAGCGGCATGAAAACACTATGGGGCGGAAGGGTTGAGGAGAAAGGCGGCCACACCTAGATCTGGCAGTTGTCAACGCGCCGAGTCCCGAAGCTCTTCTATCCGTGAAACAGCTACCGCAATCTTCATCTCTAGCCCCTTTCGGCCGTACTCAACCGAAGCGCGAGTTGGGTCGCCTCCGACGCCGCTACCTTCGTAGCCGCCATTGGGGGCCAAAAGATCGGTTCGTATCATCTCCGGAGCGGCCGCCATCAGTTGGGAGGTGCCCGAGATACCACCGTGCCGGCCGATTGCCTCCTCCGTCTCACCCTGAGTCAATAACCATTCCCTGAACCCGTTTGCAGCGTAGTACTCCTCGACATGGTGGACTCTCACGTCTGTTCGAGCCCACTCAGCATTCAGCAGGTCAGCCGCCTGACCCATGCCGTCTTGGTTTCCGCCGCTGTCCCCGATGAGAACTATGTCCCGGAAACCGTGCACGCGCAGGCTGCGGGCAGGGAACTCAACCAGCTTCGTGAATTGTTCTTGAGGGAGCGAGATCGTGCCAGGGAATCTCATGTGGCGCGTCGGCGGATCGATTTCACCTTCCGGAACGTAGGCGATTATGGGCGCAACCAAAGCGTCACCCAGACGACGCGCGACCTGCTCCATGGTGACTTCCAGAATCGCGTTGTGCTTGCCCAAGGCCATATGGGGGCCGTTCTGCTCAACGCCTCCTGTCGGGATCAACACCGTCGTCTTGCCGGATGCAATCGCATCCCCAACCTCGACCCAAGTTAGATCCTCCAGAAAGACGGAATCCGTTTCATGTTTCTCCGAAGCGTGATCTTCGGCCGACTCCGATGAATGCTCGGGCCTGTCTCCGGCACACGATATCAGCGCAAAGGCTGCCAATGTGACCGCTGTGACGCTTGAAGACGGCTTCATCGTTCGTCCCTCCCTCCGATCCGTTCACAATACCGGGTGCCACCTAACCTTACTGCACCGTCGGCGGTCAATTCTGGTTCGCGAAACACTTTCTGTGCTGGTTCAACCGTGTGACGGGGGGCGGTCGGTCCCTAGCAGTGCAGAAGGGCTCTCGCGGCTGCAACAGACTGGGCCGCAAGGGTTGCACAGTGCCCTCGCATCCCCGGGAAATCCGACTAGCTTGACCTTGCGTCCATTCTGAGCCGTGTTCGACGCTCGGCGGTACAATCTCGGCGAAGCGCCATCAGGCGAATAGGAGGTTCCTATCATGCTGAGCAGACTGGTTGGCTTCGGCTTGCCCCTTCGGTTGGCGCTATTGCCGATCCTGCTATCCACCGTCCCTATAGTTTCAGCGGACCTTCCGCTAGCCAAGCCGGAAGAAGTCGGCATGTCATCGAAGCGACTTGGGCGAATCAACGAGGCAATGAGCGCCTACGTCGAGAACGAGCAGATTGCCGGAGCCGTCACTCTCGTGGCCCGTCGCGGTCGAGTCGTCCACCTCGAAAAGTTCGGGATGCGCGACATCGAATCGAACGCTGAAATGTCCGAAGACACGATATTCTTCATCGCCTCTATGACAAAGCCTATCGTGAGCGTTGCTTTGATGATGCTCTACGAGGAAGGGCATTTCAGACTTGCTGATCCGATTTCTGCGTTCTTGCCGGAATTCAAGGACATGACCGTGAAGCAGAACGACCGCCCGGCAGCGCCTGCCTCCGATCCGATCACCTTCAAGCATGTCCTGACGCACACGGCGGGTTTCGACCGAAACCGTGTGCTCGAAAAGGTCGCTGGACCGATGGGGCAGCAGCGGCGAACGGGAGCACCCGGTCGAACACTTGAAGAGTACGTCCGAAGCATTGCGACCGTCCCGTTGGAAGTGAGGCCCGGCGAGAAGTGGCGTTATGGAGCCAGCACAGATGTTGTGGCACGCCTAGTTGAGGTGATATCCGGCCAGCCGATTGATGAGTTCCTCAGCGAGCGAATCTTTCGTCCGCTCGGGATGGAAGACACCTTCTACTTCGTACCGCGATCCAAGGCCACAAGAAGGGCGACGAGGTACTCCACTGATGGCGGCAAGTCGCTTACTCCAACTCCCGGCACCGCCTATCGAGAGGCCCCGCCAAGGTCTCGTCGCTACTTGAGCGGCGTGGGAGGGCTCTACTCAACAGCTGCCGACTACTTCCGGTTCTGTCAGATGAACCTGAACGGCGGTGAGTACGGAGGCGTGCGGATTTTGAGCCCTAAGACGGTTCAGCTCATGACCGCCGACCACACGGGCGATCTTGGGACGGACCAGTTTCGCCTGTGGGGACATGGATTTGGTCTTGGTTATCGGGTGGTTCGAAATATTGCCGATTCGGCTCTCGTGGGTTCTGTAGGAAGCTACGGCTGGAATGGGAGAGTCGGAACCTACTTCTTCATCGATCCCCAAGAAGAGCTGATCGGAATCCTTATGACGCAAATCTCTCCATACCGCCATCTCAAGATTCGCCGCCAGTTTCAGATTCTGGCGACAACCGCGATCGAAGAAGCCTTCCAGGCAGACACTTCTGTTCGCTGAGGATGCTGCCCACTCCCGTCTGAAAATCGCCTTGCCCCATCAATCCGGGCCCGGAGGCGCTAGGGCCATGCCGCGCCCGAATCGACGCCCCATACGGACTCGATCCAGGATTGACCTTCGAAACTGAACCGCCGCCCGACGCTTCGCTTTCTATGGGTCTTTGCAGCGTAGTGCCCAGCTGCGTATAATGCCAGCCATGCTTCTTCGACTATCGACTCTTTTGCTTTTGACCGCTTTGCTTTGTTTTGGGCAGTTTGATCTGTTGATACGCGGCGGCTCGATTGTCGACGGTTCGGGCGACGAGGCCTTCTCAGCCGATGTCGGCGTGCGCGACGGCCGCATTGTTCGCATCGGCGACCTGTCGGATGCAAACGCCGATCGCGTGATTGACGCTTCGGGCTTGATCGTGGCGCCGGGCTTCATCGACATGCACAATCACTCCGACTCGAGCCTACTCGCCGAGCCGCGCTGCGAGAGCATGATTCGCCAAGGCGTCACCACGATGGTGCTTGGCGAGGGCGGTTCGGCCGGGCCGATCAAGGCCGGCGAGAAAGAGTGGACGACGCTTGGCGGCTATTTCGAGCACGTTGAGAAGAAGGGCGTCGCGGCAAACATCTGCTCCTACGTGGGGCAGACGCAGGTCTGGCGCTACGTCAAGGGCGATGAGCTCGCGGCGGCGACAGACGCCGAGATCGAGGCGATGAGCCGCGAGATCGCTCACGCGATGGAAGAGGGCGCCATGGGTCTTTCCACGTCGTTGCTGATGCCTCCTTCGAGCCTGGTGACGACCGATCAGCTCATCGCTCTCGCCTCAGCCGCGTCTGAACGAGGCGGCATCTACTCGACCCACATTCGCGACGAGGGCATGGGCGTGTTCCGTTCGATCGAAGAAGCGATCGCGGTCGGCAAGGGCGCCAACATTCGGGTGGACATCATCCACATGAAGATCGCGGATCAGAAGCTCTGGGGGCAAATGAAGGAGATCATTTCGATGATCGACGCCGCTCGGGCAGAGGGTCATGACATTCGCTCGCACGTTTACCCCTACACCGCCGGGCAGAACAATCTGCGAGCGATCATTCCGCCCTGGGCGCACGACGGCGGCAACGAAGAGATGCTCAAGAGGCTGCGCGACCCGGCAACGCGGGAGCGGATCAAGAAGGACGTTCTGAACGGACTGCCCGAGTGGTACAACCACTATCTGGCGGTCGGCGGCGATTGGAGCCGCATGCTGCTGGTCGGGCTCTCCGACCCTCGCAACCAACCGTTCGTCGGCAAGCGCATGAGCGAGCTGATCGAGTCGCGCGGCGGCGATCCGGTGGAGGTTCTCTTCGACGTGCTGCTTGAAGAAGGCGGCAGCGTGCGGACGGTATATTTCCATCACCAGGAAGAGGACATGTTGTTTGCGCTCAAGCAGCCCTATACGTCGGTTGGATCCGACGGCTCGGCGATCAGCGTCGATGGCCCTTCGGCGAAGCTCCATCCGCATCCGCGCTGGTACGGGACGTTCCCTCGCGTGCTCGGCCGCTATGTACGCGAGCAAGGCGCTCTGACCTTGCCGGAGGCAGTCAAGAAGATCACGTCGATGAATGCGGACAAGATCGGCATTCTCGATCGGGGCTTACTCAAGGAAGGCCTTCGGGCGGACATCACGATCTTCGACGCCAAGACCGTGATCGACCAAGCGTCGTTCGAGAATCCGCATCAATACCCGAAGGGGATTCCCTACGTGATCGTCAACGGCGCCTTGACGCTCGACAACGGGCGCCACACCGGAGCGTTGAAGGGCGACGTGATCCGAGGCCCCGGCTATCGGCCGTGAGCTACTCGAGCTCTGCCCGCAAGCGGGCTAGCTCCGCACGGAGGTCGGCAACCTCGCTTCGGAGCTCCGCCAGCTCGGCCTCGATCTTGTCGCCGCGAGACTCGCGCGGCGCGGGAGCCGGCGCTGCTTCCGCGTCCTGCGACGGCTCGGTCGACGCCTCGTCGGGCTCGTCCCCGAGCAAGTGAACCCAGCGCGGCTCCTTCTCGCCTGACCGTCGGGGCAGGCGTGCCGCCAGCGGGCGCGGCTTCTTGACGAGCAGTGATTCGAGCGCGTCCTCGACGTCGCTAAGCGACTCGAACTCGTAGATGCGGTTGGTGCGTTGACGGATCTCTCCCCCGGTTTGCGCCCCGCGAAGCATCAGCACGCATAGCGCCGCCGTCTGTTGATTGGTCAACGCGTACGCTTCGGAGAAAACGTGGCGGTAGCGCGGCACACGCGACTCCGAGCTGGTGATGCGATGCGTCAAATGCTTGTCTTGTAGACGCGAAACCGCCTCGGATACGGTCGTCTCGGAGTAGGCGACCACGGGGTGTCGACTCGATTTCTGATTGCAGCCGGCGATCAGCCCGTTGAGCGTCATCGGATAGTAGTCGGGGGTGGCGCGCTCTTTCTCGACTAGGCAGCCGAGAACGCGCAACTCCTCCGCGTCGAGCCGAGGGCGATCGGGAGCGGTTTCTTGATCCGCTCCATGCGAGGCGAGTCGAAAGGTTCGAAAGTCCATATGGCGGGCCGTTGAGCCCTTCTCAGTTTAGCGGCCAAGTGGCGCACTTCTCGCCCGAGTCGCTATGCTCACCCAAGTGAACACCGAAACATTGAATGTCGAAACGTTGAAGAACTACATCGCCGGCGAGTGGATTGCCTCGGCGGCGACGGAGACTCTCTCGGTCAACAACCCGGCGACGGGCGAAACCTTGGCGCACGCGCCGCTGACTCCTGCGGCCGAGGTCGACCGCGTCGCGCGGGCTGCCGCGGCGGCGCAGCGCGATTGGCGCCGGGTCCCTGCCGGCGAGCGAGTGCAGCCGCTCTATCGACTGAAGGCTCTGCTTGCACGCGACTTCGATGCGATCGCGCGTACGACGACGCTCGAATGCGGCAAGACGCTCGGCGAGTCGAAAGGGGAACTTACGCGCGCGGTGGAGAACGTCGAGACGGCTTGCGGCATCCCGATCCTGCTGCAAGGCGCGTTCTCGGAGGACATCGCGAGCGGCATCGACGAGCTGATGATTCGTCAGCCGGTTGGCGTCTGCGGTATCATCTCCCCGTTCAACTTCCCCGGGATGATTCCGATGTGGTTCTTGCCCTACGCGGTTGCGTGCGGCAATGCGGTGATCGTCAAACCGTCGGAAAAAGTTCCGCTGACGATGCAGCATATCGGGCGGCTGATTGAAGAAGCGGGCTTCCCGGCCGGCGTCGTCAACATCGTGCACGGCGGGCGCGAAACCGCCGAAGCGATCCTCGATCACTCGATCGTCCGGGCGATCAGCTTCGTCGGGTCGACCGCGGCGGCCAAGGCCGTCTATGCGCGCGCTGCGGCCAATGGCAAGCGGGTGCAGTGCCAAGGCGGCGCCAAGAACCCGATCGTGGTGTTGCCCGACGCCGACCCGGAAATGACGGCGAAGATCGCCGGCGACAGCGCTTTCGGATGCGCCGGACAGCGTTGTTTGGCCTCGTCTTTGGCGATCACGGTGGGGGAAGCGAAGAATACGTTTTCCGAAGCGATGGCAGAGATCGCCGTGAATCGCAAGGTGGGCTTTGGGCTGGATGGGGACGTTGAGATGGGACCGGTCATTTCCCACGAGAGTCAAGCTCGCATTGAAGGACTGATCGAGCAGGGAGCCGCCGAAGGAGCGAAGGTTCGTGTCGACGGGCGCGGCGCGGCGCCGAAAGGCTATCAGGCTGGTTCGTTCGTCGGGCCGACAATTCTCGACGGACTTCCGGCCGGCGGCCAAATCGCAGGCACTGAGATCTTCGGACCCGTCCTCGGTCTGATGCCGGTCGAGACGATCGACGAAGCGATCAACCTGATCAATAGCGGGGTCTACGGCAACATGGCTTGCCTGTTTACCACGAGCGGCGCTGACGCTCGGCGTTTCCGGTACGAGGCGGAAGTCGGCAACGTCGGCATTAATGTGGGCGTCGCCGCGCCGATGTCTTTCTTTCCATTCTCGGGATGGAAAGAAAGCTTCTTCGGGGACCTGCACGCCCAAGGACACGACGCAGTGCAGTTCTTCACCCAAGAGAAGGTCGTCGTCGAGCGCTGGCCGCGCGAGTGGTCGCGCAAGTTCTAAGCCAGAGATCTCACCCTAATTTCTGGTTCGCCGCCGAGTGGCGACCAGTGCTGGCCCGTGCTGGCCCGACCCGCGGGCATCGGCTATCATCGAGACTTCGATGCTCCGGTCCCTGCTCTTGTCGGCGACTGTATTCGTGTTCTGGGGCTGCCCCTCGAACGCTCCGGATCTGGCGCGCCCGATCGAAGAGGGCGAAGGCGGGGAGCTGAGCTCAATCGAGCTGCTCTCGACCGTCAACGTAGCTGACCCTCGTGCGGGAAATCAGCTTCTCGGCGGGTTCCATCAGCTCGAGCAGGGCGTCTGGCGCTGGACCGAGCGCAAGTTTTCGTTGATCTTGATGCCGCCTGAAGCTGTCGAGGGCGCCCCTGTCGCGTTGGAATTCCGTTTCTCTCTGCCCGAAGTGGTCATCGACAGGGTCGGCGCCGTAACGATCGTCGGCCGGGTCAACGGAGTTCTTCTCGAGCCGCAAACTTTTGCTGAGCCGGGTGATTATTTCTATACCCGTGAGCTGCCGCCGGGAACGCTGAGCGAGGAGGCCGCACGGGTCGAGATCGAGCTCGACAGAGCGATGCCGCCGAGCGACCAGGACCCGCGCGAGCTCGGCCTGGTGGCGAATTCGATCGCCTTCAAATGAATCGCCGCTTCTTCGAAACGCGTTCCGGCGCGCTGTTGCTCGGCATCTTGCCGATCGCGCTCTTCCTGGCGCTGTATTGGCGCGGGCTGTGGTGTTGGTTTCACACTGACGACTTTTCACTGTTGCGGATGGCGCGTCTACCCGCTGATGAGTTCTTCGCAGGGTTGCTCGAGCCGCGGGCGCAGGGTACCTATCGGCCTCTCAGCGAACGGCTCTACTTCTATTTCTTCTACGGCTGGTTTGGGCTGAACGCGTTCCCCTACCGGGTGCTGGTCTTCGTGACGCAAGGCCTGAACCTTGTTCTGTTTTCCCGTTTGGCGCAGCGGCTCACGGGCTCACAGGCTGTAGGCGTCGTCGCCGCGTCCTTGTGGGCGCTGCACCACGGCCTGGCGACGACGATGAGCTGGTCGTCGGCCTACAACCAAGCGCTCTGTTCGCTGTTCTTTCTGTTGGCAATCGGCGCATTCGCACGGTGGGTAGACGAGGGCCGCCTCGTAAGCTACGCGTCGAGCTGGGTTTGGTTCCTGGTGGGCTTCGGCGCGCTGGAGACGATGGCGGTGTTTCCCGCCGTCGCGAGCCTGTACTCTCTGCTGCGCAACCCGAAACGTCTCGCCGGAGCCCTGCCGATGTTTGCCGTCTCGGCTGCGGCGGCGTGGCTACAGTTGCGGGCGTCGCCGCCCTCCGGCGAGGGCGTGTATGGAATGAGCTTCGCGCCGCTCGACCTGCTCGCCGGCATGTGGGCCTACACGTCCTCGGCGCTGGGCGCTGAGTTGCCGGACGCGGTTGCGCCCGCGCTGGCCGTCCTGCTCGGTTTCGCCGTTTGGCGATTGTCCGGCGAGCAGCGCAACGTCGCACTTCTCGGACTTGGTTGGTTCGCGCTTTGCCTCATTCCGTATCTGCCGCTCACGGCGCATCGCTCGGCGTACTATCTGTTCTTGCCCGTCTCGGGGCTGGCCCTCGCCGGAGCGCTCGCGCTGGCTTGGGCATGGAAGGCAGGCCCGGCGGTACGGTGGTTCGCCGTCGTTGTTTGCGGGCTCTACCTATTCGGCTCCGTCTCCTACGCGGTCGAGCAAGTCGAGCACAAGTATCGTCTCAGTATCGGCGCGCGAGACCTGGCGACGGGCGTCTCTCATGGCCGCGCGCGGCATCCGAACAAGACGTTGCTGCTGACGAATCTCGACAACGACCTATTCTACGCCTCGGTCTACCACGATCTATTCCCGCTGATCGGCGTCTACGACGTTTATCTGGCGCCGGACCTGACCAACGTCAGACAGCTCGCCGGCTACGCCCCGATCGACCGCCACATTCTGCCGCCCGAGCAGACTCTGCTCGCAGTGCGGCGCGGCAGCCTGACGGTCTACAATGCTTCGTCGTCGCCGTTGCGAGCGGAGACGACGAGCTATCGCGCCTGGGTCGCCTTCCGACTTGACGCCGCATCAGGGAATTGAGCCGGAAATCGCCCTACCATGGGAGTTGGCGTTGACTTCCCCGGAAATGACCCGTAAGCCAGGTCTCATCTCAGTGGTCTTGGGCACCACCTGCGAGAAGCGGAGGGCCAAATCGATCCGCTGCGCGATCGCAACGGTGCTCTGTCAGGAGGGAGTCGAGGTAGAGCTGCTGCTCGTCGTCAACGGCGCTCGCTTCGATCCTGCTCTGCTCTCCGAGCTCGAGAGCGAGGCCAGGATCCGGGTGCTGCGCCTAGAACAAGCTTCGGTCTCCGCGGCCCGTGATCTCGGTTGGCGAGAGTCCCACGGCGAGTATGTATCGTTCCTCGACGACGACGACGAATTCTTGCCGGGGTGCCTCAAGCTGCGCCGGGACGCTCTCGACCAAGATCCGAGCGTGGACTACGTCGCGACGAACGGCTACAGCGACCATCGCGGCCCGGGCCAACTGTGGGTGCAAAACGTCGATGAGGTGAAAGCCCGTCCCGACATCGCCGCGGTGCGCGAGCAGTGGCTGCCATCTTGCGGCGGGATGTTTCGCGTGCGATCGATCTCCAATGATTTCTTCACTCCCGTCTTCGACTTCCACGAGTGGACGTGGTTCAACTTCCAACTGCTGCGGGCCGGAAAGAAGGTCTGTTTTATCGACGAACCGACGTTTCACGTTCATCAGACTCCGGGCTCGGCGAGTCGGCTCTCGACGAAGGAGTCTGTTGACGCCGACCTCTTCGCTCTGCGTCGCATGGAGGCCGAAGCGACCGATGACCAGCTGCCGATCCTGCGCCGAAAGGTCGGCCTCTCTCTGCACTCCTCGTCGGACTTTTACCGCGCCAACGGCGATGTTGGTCTAGCCTGGAGCTTGTTCTTCGAGTGCCTCGAGTATCCCGGCGGGTGGAGCCATCTCTTCTACGTCCGACACTTGCTGCGTACGTCGATCACCCGCCTGTTCGGGGGGCGCCGAGGCTAAGCCAGCTCGCCGCGCAGCGTGGTAACGCAGCGGCCGCTCAACAACACGCGCGACCCTTGAGGCCGCACCCGGATCTCCGCGCCGCGAGCTGAAGCCTGCCAAGCGAGCAGGTCGTCTTTACCGAGCTTGGCGCTCCAGTACGGCCCCAGGGCGCAATGGGCCGAACCTGTCGCTGGATCCTCGTCGATGCCTGCGGCAGGGCCGAAGAATCGCGACACGAAATCGTAGGGCGCGGACCCGCGGGCGGTAACGATCACGCCTCGCACCGGCAGCTTTGCCATTGCGCGAAAGTCTGGGTCGAGTCCGCGGACCGTGTCATCGTCAGCGAGCTCCAATAGGTAGTCAAAAGTCGTCTTACCGCAGAACTGAACGTCCGCGCCCAGCGCTTCTCTCAGTCCCGCCGGAGGATCGGCAGGATCACACGCGCTTGTCGGGAAGTCGAGCTCAATCCACTCGCCGCCGCGTCGAGCGACGAGCAAACCGCTGCGAGTATGGAAGCGGGCCTCGTTCGCAACGTCGAGACGGCCGGTTTCCCACAGCGCGTGCGCGCTTGCGAGGGTGGCGTGGCCGCACAATTCCACTTCGACCGCCGGGGTGAACCAGCGCAGATCGAAGCCGTCCTCACGCGGGACGAGGAAAGCGGTCTCGGACAGGTTCATCTCGGCGGCGACGGCTTGCATCCAAGCTTCGTCGCGCGCCGAGTCAAGGAAGCAAACCGCAGCCGGGTTGCCGCGAAAAGGCTCGACGGCGAACGCATCCGCAACGATGAGAGGGAACCCCATCTGTCGAGGATAGCAAGCGTCGGCCCGGCCGCCGCTTTAGACTTGCTTAGCTGCTAAATCCCCGATCACGGGCAAGCGATACTCCTCGCCCTGGAAGGCTTTGAACACGAGAATTAGCCAAACGACAAACAGCGCGAGGCTGACGAACGGCATGAGCATAGCAAAGAGGAAACCGATGCCGACGACGCTTAGAATCCCGCCCAAGATCGCGAACGTAATATTGATCGCGAACGAAGCCAAGCAATAGAAGATGCATTGGAAACTGTGGAACCGGATGAACTTATTGTTCTTGTACGGTTCAAGAATCAAGAACAGGACCGCCGGGATCAAGAGATAGGCCAGGGCGCCCATCAGGTTGTCGTTCCCAGCGTCGGCGGCAGGAGCAGCGGCTCCGGGAGCCGCCGCAGGCGCTCCTCCGCCGGCGTCCATCGCGCCCCCGCACGACTGACAGAACTTCAGATCCGCGGCGACTTCGCTGCCGCAACTGCTACAAAATGCCATCGATTCTCCTCCCCTCCGTAGGGCGACGCGCGCCCAGTATAACAGCGTCGACGAGCATTGTTAACAAAGAATGTTGCAGAAGTGAGTTGTGGTAGTTCGGGGCGCCGCTGTGTCGCGGAGCCTCAACGCTTCAACAGGGTCCGTTCTAAGTACTGATGTTAGAATGACTTCAGAACGGCAGGCGGGGTGCTTGCCGTTTTTTCGATCATGTTTCGCTTCGTCCGGCTGGCGGCGCTGACGGCGCTGATTGCGGCTGCGTCTCCCGCGGCGACGCTCGAGAAGCTGTCGCTCGACGAGCTGGCCCTCCGCTCGACCGCGATTGTGATCGGCCGTGCCGGTGAGTCTCGGGCCGAGGGAGGCGGAGCTCTGATCTTCACGGTTCGCCCCTTCCGCGTTGAGGAGCAATGGAAAGGCGAGTCGATCGATACGGTTCGCGTCTCACTCCCTGGCGGATCGCTCAACGGCGTAGTGCAGCGCTTCGGCGGCGTGCCGCAGCTCAAGCCGGGCGTGGAGTACCTCTTGTTTCTGTGGCGGGGGCCGAGCGGACGCACCCAAGTCACAGGCCTCTCGCAAGGCGTCTTCGAGGTGCTTCGCTCCGGCGATGCCGTCGCGAGAGTCCGCCGCCGCGCCGGCGGGGACGTGCTGATCACCCCGGGCGGAAGCCGCGAGGAAGCGGCCCAGGCCCTTGAGACCACTCTCTCCGCGCTTTCCGGCCGTATCAAAGCCGCCCTCGGCGCGGCGGAGGTCGGCGGTCCGTGACTTGGGCGCGGATGGCGGCGGGTCTGCTGATTGGAGTCGTGCTGGCGGCCCAGGCCTCAGGCTACTACCACTTCCTACACGTCAGCCGCGGGATAACTGGGCTGCAAGCGATTCCCGAAAGATTCGATCTCGATGCGCTGCCCGACGAGACGGTTTACTTCTATCTTTCGAGCGAGCGCCCCAAGCTGCCCGCCAACGACACCTACGAGGGGTTCGTCAGCCAAGTACGGCAGGCTCTCGGCGTTTGGGACTCGGTCGCGACGTCGCGTCTGCGGGTCGCCTACGGCGGCCTCACCGACGGCGCGCTGCCGGGCGAGACTTCGGCCGGCGAGATCGTCTTTGCCGAGCTTCCGCCAGGCGTCGTTGGTCTCGGCGGACCGGTAGTGCGCGCGCAAGCTCGTAAGGGTTTTGTACCGATCGTGCGTTCGCGCGTCATTCTCTCGAATGATCTAGCTCAGGGGCGTCCGCGGGCTAGCTTTTCGGAGGCTTTTTTCAACAGTCTCGTCCACGAGATCGGGCACGCGCTCGGGTTGCAGCACACTCTGGCGAGTTCGGCGATGAGCACCGGAACGACGCGCGCAACAACGCGGGCCATTCCTCTGGCGGCCGACGACGCGGCGGGCCTCTCGGCGCTCTATCCCGCTGCTGAGCTTACCCAGATTTACGGCGCGGCGGAGGGACGTGTGACGACACGTTCGGGCGCGCCCGTAGCGCTTGCTTCCGTCGTGGCGCTGCACCCCGGCGGCGATGTCGTCAGCGCGCTCAGCGACTCCGAGGGACGCTACCGCATCGAGGGTCTCTCGCCTGGGTCGCACCTGCTTTACGCCCATGCGCTGCCGCCGGCTACGCAAGACGGGCTTGGGCCGGCCAACATCGTTTTACCGACCTTCGCAGACGGAGCGACAGCGGCGACGCCGCGGGCATTCCGTACAGTTTTCTATCCCTCGAACGATCGGCCCGGAGCCTCGCCGCGCGTTGAGGTCGCCGCGGGCAAGATCGCCTCCGCGATCGATTTCACCGTCGATCCGACCGATGCGCTTTCGCTTTACAACGTCAGTACGTTCAGCTTCCCGGGCAACGGCGCGCCCGGCGTACATCCTGCGTTCTTGAACCTGACGAACGAGCCGGGCTTCCTGCTGGCGGTCGGGCCCGGCGTTTCGGGCGATCGCGCCGGCCTGGCCGTCGAGGTCCTAGGCCGAGACTTGCGGCCACGCTCCGTCGGCGCCTACCGCAGCGATGCGCGTTTCACCCGGGTCGACTTCGATGCCGCGCCGTTCGCCGGGTTGGGGCCCGCTCATCTCCTGTTTCGCTCTTCCGACGATGTCTATGTGCTTCCCGCCGGCATGGTTCTGACGCCGCAGCCGGCGCCGATCATTCATTGGGTGATGCCGGACTTTCGGTCTCCGACGAGTTGGCGCGTAGGGGGCGAGAATCTTTCTCCCACCTCGCTTGCTTTTTTCGACGGCCTTGAGGCGGATATCGTCGATTTCGATCCGCTCTTCGGAGAGATCATCCTCGAGCCGCCGCCGGGACCAAGCGGCCACCGTGCCGTCGTTACCGTGTACAACCCCGACGGGCAAAGCTCGGCTTTCACATTGCCCGACGGCAACGCCGGATTCGTTTATCCGGCAGCGCCTTCGCCGACGGTACGTTTTGAGCCGCAGTCTGCTCCAGCCGGCAGCGACGTCATCGTCAATCTCGTCAGCAACCGAAACTTCGCCGCCAGCGAGGCGGTGGTCGGATTCGGATCGAGCGACATCGTAGTGCGAGGCGCAGCTCAGATGTCGTCGACACAGCTTCGCATTGTCGTCAGCGTACTCCCCTCGGCTCGGGCCGGGAGGTATCCGGTCAGCGTGACCAGCGGTCTGGAGGTCATTACGGCGGACGCCCGTTTCGGAGTCGAGCCCGCAGACACCGAAGACCCGAGGCGCCCGGTGCTGCGCGTCGGCGGTCTGGTCAACGCCGCGACGGGAAAACCCGATCTCTCGCCGGGCGTGCGCGCTGTTTTGACCGGCGAACGACTTGCCCTCCCGGATGCGACTACCGACGGACAGGTCGTTGTGCGATTCGGTTCGGCCAGGGCCGAATTGTTTCAAGTTTCGAGTGAGCGGATCGAAATGCGGATTCCAGTGGGCGCGTCTCTGGGCGGCGCGGAGATGACCGTCTTCAACGGCCAAGCCGAAAGCGCATTGCTCGTTAAGCTCGATCGCGTCTCGCCCGGCATTTTCGAGGTTCTCCGGCGGGGCGGAGCGGCCCTTGACGCGAACCGTCCATTGGTCCCTGGAGAAACGCTCGAAATCATCGCGACCGGTCTAGGAGTCGGCAATCTTGGCTTCAGTTCGGAAGCCGCGCCGCGAATCCAAGTGCTCTTCGGCGGGGCGCGTCTTGTGCCGTCCGAAGTGCTCTTCGACGACGCGGGTGTAGGCGTCAGCACGCTGCGGGTCCCCACGCCGCAGGTCGCATCGCAAGTCAACGGGAGCTATGAGGTCTCGTTGCTCGTCGAAGGTCGGCGCAGCAACCGTGTTCGCGTGCCGGTTCGGTCGGCGGCGACAGTCAGGCCGGTGAGGTAAGGACCCTCCCCTACTCGGCTCGAAGTGCGACTGTCGGGCTGACGTGTGAGGCTCGCATCGCCGGCAGATAGCCGGCCAACAATGCGATTGTAAGCAGCGTCAAGGTCATTTCGCCGAACGTCATCGGATCCGTCGGCGCCACGGCGAACAGCAACGATGTGATGATCCGCGCTAGGGCCAATGAACCGGCCAAGCCGATCAGCAACCCGATCGCCGCCAGCGAGAGAGCCTTTGTCAGTACGCCGAAGCGGATCTTCGAGGCCGAGGCGCCCAGCGCCATGCGAATGCCGATTTCCTGGGTGCGACGGCTCACTGAATAGGAAACGACGCCGTAAATCCCCAGTGATGCGAGCGCCAGTGCGGCTGCCGCGAAGGCGCCAAGCAGAGTCAGCGTAAAGCGGCGCGGAGAGACGGCGCGGTCGACGAGCGCTCCGAGCGGTTGAACATCATCCGCCGGCGATGCCGAATCTGCCGCCAGCAGGGCGGCGCGAACGCCGGGAGCCGTTGCCGATAGGGGAGCACTCGAACGCACGACCAGATCCATCGAGGAGAAGTCCGCCATCTGTAAGTAGGGGAAGTACATCTCGTTGCCGGCTTCCTGCTCGAGGGCGCTGTGCCGCACGTTCCCGACTACTCCCACCACTCGCCACTCGTCGCGACCGTTCAGCAGAATTCGTCCCACCGCGTCGCCGCCGGAAAACACGTTCGCCGCCATGCGCTCGTTGACCAAGACCACATTCTCGTTTGCGCTCGTGTCACTCGGCGCGAATCCGCGGCCGGAGATCAACGGAATGCGCATGCTCGACGTGTAGCCGTGGTCGACCACGCGCGGGTAGGCGAACGGCGACTCACCTTCCTCGTAGACTTCGCCTTTGGCTCGGACGCCCCAGGTGCGGTTGCGGCTCAACGGCAGGCTATCGGTCAAACCAACGGATTCGACGCCGGGAACTTCTGCGACGCTGCGCGTTAGTCGATCGAAGAAAGCCCGCCGATCGGCGAGGTTCGGATAGCGCCCGCCGGTCTCGATCCTCCAGGCGGCCGCGCGGGCAGACTGGAAGCCCAGATCGACGTCCATCAGCGTCAGGAAGCTGCGGAACAACAGTCCGGCCCCGACCAAAAGCACACAGGCTAAGGCGACTTCCGAGACGACCAGCGCGTTGCGGAGCCACGCCCGTCCTGCGCCCTCGCTCGAGCCGCGCGCGGACTCCTTGAGCGCCGTGTGTTCGCGCGCACGGCCAACCTGCAGTGCCGGCGCCAGCCCAAACAACAACCCGGTCGCCAGCGCCGCGAGCAGCGTGAAGCCCAATGCCGAGGCGTCGACCTGGGCGGTTCGCAGCAGCGGGATGTTTACTGCCGACGAACCCGCCGCTGCGCGTACTCCGACGACGGCGATCAACACGCCGACGAGGCCGCCCGCGCAGGAAAGCACGAGGCTCTCGGTGAGCATCTGCCGCACGAGCCGGAAGCGGCTCGCGCCGAGCGCACTCCGCACCGCGATCTCCTTGCGCCGCGCCGACGCCCGCGCCAGCAACAGGTTTGAGAGGTTCGCGCAAGCAATCAACAGCAGCAGCCCGACGGCGGCCACGAGAACCAGCAACGCTTGGCGATTCGGGCCGCTGATTTGCTCCCGCAGCGGGGTCAGCGCCGCGCCCAATCCCCAGCGCCGCGGAAACTCAAGTTGAAGTTGTTGATTGATCAGGTCGAGCTCAGCCTGCGCTCCGCCGATCTCGGCCCCGGGGTGGAGGCGCCCGATGATCGCCAGAGTATTGCCCCAGCGGTCGGTCTCGTCGGCGATCGGGAACGGAGTCAAGAGATCAATTGGCGCTCCCGGCGAGAAGATCGAAGCGAAATCAAAGGTTCGCGGCAAGACGCCGACGATCGTAGTCGATTGATTATTGAGATCGATCGTGCTTCCGACGACCGCCGGATCCCCGCCGAAACGCCGCTCCCAGAACGCATGCGCCAATAGGACCGCCGGCCTGCCGTTCCATTTGGACTCTTCGTCGTCGAACCCTCGGCCTAGCGCCGGTTGTACGCCGAGCAACTCCAAAAAGTTCTGGGTCACGCCCACGCCGACGAGGCTCTCCGCCTTGCCGTCGACGAGCAAGTTATTGCGGCTGTAGTCGAAGAATGCGAAGTAGCCGGCCAGATCGTCAAACGATTGGCTCATGCGGCGGTAGTCCCGGAGGTTGGCGACGCGCGAGGTGAGCGACGAGAGACCGCTGTCTCCGCCAGTGTTGGCGAGCCAGGCTAGTCGCTCGGGCTCGTGAAACGGCAAAGGACGCAGCAGCGCCGCGTCGGCGACGCTGAAGACCGCCGTAGCCGCCCCGATCCCGAGGCCTATGATTGCAACGGCAATCAAGAAGAAACCGGGCTCACGGCGGAGGTTCCGCAGCGCGTAGCGCATGTCTTGGCGAAAGGCGTCCCAGTTCGGCATAGTGCTCCCCCACTCGGATGCAACACGAGTGAATCGTCGCTTTGTTCCGTTGGTTCGAACCAGCGGCCGGCAACGTCTGCCGATTTGGACGGGGTCCAGCCGACAAGGATAGCTCTGTCGGCAGGGAGAGCCAGGCCAGCGTAGCGAGTGTATGTACGATTCAATCGCAATCAGAGCCCTGAACGAGAGCCCGTGTCACAGAGGGGAGGGAGTCTCAGGGCTGTTCCGGCGGCGACAAGAACTCAGCCGGAGCGAGCGCTCGTCGGCTGAAGCGCGCCAGTCGGATTGCTCCCTTGAAGTAATCAACGAGGTTGATCCTCACGCCCGCCGAGGAGCGGCCCTCGTCTTGAGGCGCCAGCTTGAGCGAAGCTGAGGTTTGCAGCTCGCCGTTCACATAGCTGCGGAACTCCTTGCCGTCGTAGCTCATCGCGATGTGATACCAGCGATCGAGCGGGTATAGCTTTTCGCGTACCATCAGCGCCTTCGACTCGCCCGAGTTGGCGAAGGCGTCCAGATACCAGCCGCCTTCGACGAGCCGGGTCTCAAATAGGAATCGCGTCTGCGAGCCCTCTTCCTGAAGATGGAAGAAGCGCTGCTCGTGCGACCCGCCGCTGTCGGGCCGAAAGATGACTTCCCAGGTGAACTTTTCCGCTCCGGCGAGCGGGTGCACCTCGAAGAAGATCGCGTCGTCGTCGCCGTCGAACTCGACGGCCTTGCCGACCGGAGCGTCGATCAGTTGCGGGTCGCCCAGCAGGCGCACGGCGTGGCCGCCGATGCGGTCTAGAGAATCAAAGGTCCAAACCATGGTTGCGTCTTGTCCCGATGCTAATGCGCAAGCGGCAAAAAGTAGAACGAAGGCTCGCATCGCCGGACTATAGCACGCCGTTCGGCTCCTAGTCGTCGGTCTCCTCCGGCATCGCCGCTTCTCTCCAAGCGCGCCAGCCGCCGGCCAGCGAGAAGACGTTGGTGTAGCCCATCCGCTGCAATGCATCGGCCGCGAGCGCCGAACGAAAGCCGCCGCCGCAATAGAGCACGAGCTTTCTTCCCTTGTCGGGAACCGCACTCTCGATGTCGCGCTCGATGATCCCTTTGCTGAGGTGAACAGCGCCCGCGGCGCGCGCCACTTTCCACTCGCGGTCCTCTCGCGTATCTATGAGGACGAGGTCAACGCTCGCCTCGCCGTTCGCTCGCACCTCTTCCACATGAATCTCGCTGATGCGCGTCTTCGCGTCGTTGACGATCTGGAGGAACCCTTCCGAGTGCTTCATGTCCCTAGATTAGCCGACCGCCGCACGCCTCCCCGCGATCATTGCACGCAAGCGCTCGGTCGCGGATGCGGCGCTTGTGAGAATCGTGTCGCACTCGGCGTCGGTGAGAGATTCGACGGCCCGAGCAAGGGAGAGCTGCACGACGACCACAGCATCCGCTCGCTCTCGCAGGAGCCGAAGCTCCTCGGCGAGTGCGCGAGCCCCGGGCTCGTCGGCGCAGGCGTCCTTGTCAAACAGCGGAGCCGGCACGATCTCGCAGTCGCGCGAGCAGAGCTGCTTGATTCGCGCGCCGGTGTTCTCGATCGCCGAGCCGATCGATCCTACCAACACCAGCCGTCCGCCGATCTCCGCCGCGCGTTCAATCATCGCCTCGTCGACGCCGAGCAGCGGCGTCTCGATCAGCTCGCGGATACGCGGCAGGTCGCGATTGAAGATCGAGCAAGTAGTGAGAATCACATCCGGTGCGCTCGCCTGCGCTCGGCGTATCGTCTCAAGGAACAGATCGTAGGAAGCTTCGCGATCCGCAGTCAGCGCAAGCAGCCGTCCTTCCAAGAAATCTTCGGCCGCGAGCCCTGGCCATTCAGCCTGCAACATGCGCCGCGCCGGACCGATTGATCGAGGCGTGGCGTGCACGCAAGCGATGCGAACCTGCGCTGAGCTCATTGCGAGGAGAAACGCCGCTTGCGCGCTTCATCAAGCGCCACGGCCAAAATGATAATCGCGCCGATGATCGCCTGTTGCACGTAGGGGTTGATGCCGAGCAGATCGCTGCCGTTCGAAAGCAGGCCCATGATGAAGGCGCCGATCAGAGTTCCGATCACGCTGCCTTCGCCGCCGGTCAGGCTGCCTCCGCCGATCACGACCGCCGCGATCACTTGCAGCTCATAGCCCTGTCCAGCAGTCGGTTGGCCGGTCATCAAACGCGAAGCTTCTATCATTGACGCCAGCCCGCACAGCATGCCCGAGATCGCATAGACCGCCGTCGTGTAGCGTTTCACCGGAATACCGGCGTAGATCGCCGCGTCGACGTTGCTGCCGATGGCGTAGGTATAGCGCCCGAGCTTGGTGTTGTGCAGGACGACGTGCGTAATTACCGCACAGACGATCAGCACCAACAACACGAACGGAATGCCCGCAACCGTGCCTTCGCCGAGGTAAGCCAACTCCTTCGGCAGCCCGACCACGGGCAAGCCGCCGGAGATGATCAACGTCAGGCCGCGGGCGATACCGAGCGTACCCAACGTCACGATAAAGGGCGGAATCTTGAGAGCTGTCGTGAGGTATCCGTTCACGAACCCCCAGGCCGATCCGCACAGCACTCCGACGATTACGCCAACCCATACGGGCTGCCCGGCGGCCATTGCCATCGTGCCGATCGTGCCCGCGAATGCCAAGATGGCCCCGACCGAGAGATCAATGCCGCCCGAGACGATGACCAGCGTCATTCCAAGCGCCATGATGTTGATCACTGCCGTTTGCCGCACGACGCTCGAAAGATTCGTCGTCGAAAGGAAATAGGGCGAGGCGATCGAGAGAAAAATAAAAAGCCCGATCAGGCTCAGAAACGGCAGCAGCTTTTGCAACATCCCCTGGCGCATAGTTTCCGTTCCTCTAGTCGCCGACCGCGGCGTGATGCATAATCTCTTCTTGCGTAGCGCCGCGCGCCAGCTCAGCGACGATCTTACCGCCGCGCATCACCAGGATACGGTCGGCGACCTGCTGCAGCTCGGGCAGCTCCGAGCTGACCATCAGCAACGCCTTTCCGTCACGGGCCAGCTCGTCCATCAATGCGAAAACCTCCGCCTTGGCGCCGACGTCGATTCCCCGCGTCGGCTCGTCGAAGAGCAGAATGTTCGCGTCGCGGAATAGCCACTTAGCGATGACGACTTTTTGTTGATTGCCGCCGCTGAGGCGTCCGGCGAGCTGCTCGATCGAGGCTGAGCGCAACTGTAGTTTCTCGCGATAGCCTTCCGCCGCGGCGGCCTCCTTAGGCGCTTGCACAAAGCCCATACGGCAGACGCCGTCCAGATTCGCCAGCGTCATATTTTCGCGAATCGGCAACGAGAGCGCTAGCCCGGTACGCTGACGATCTTCGCTGACCAGCGCGATTCCGGCGTCAACCGCCTCGCGAGGCGAATTGATTTTCTTGTCTTGGCCGTTGATGACTAGACGGCCTTCCGAAGCCGGCGTAATGCCAAAGATCGTCTGACACAGCTCCGTGCGTCCGGCGCCCATCAATCCGGCCACGCCGACGATCTCTCCCTTACGAACCGCGAAGCTCGCTCCCGGCAGCTCGACGCGTAACGCCTCTTCCCCAGGCTCAATCGGCTGGCGCTCGTAGATGTGCTCAAACTCGCGGCCGACCATGTGACGCACGATCTCGGCGGTAGTGATCTGATCGTAGGGGCACGTATGGACGGTCTCTCCGTCGCGCAATACCGTTACGTCGTCGGCGATTTCGTCGAGTTCGCCGAGGCGATGGGTGATGTAGATCATCGCCAACCCGCGCTCGCGCAAGTTCTTGACGATCCGAAACACCTGTACCGTCTCGGACTCGGAGAGCGAAGAGGTGGGCTCGTCAAAGATGATCAAGCTCGAGTCGCCGTGCAGGGCGCGACAGATCTCGACTAGCTGTTTCTGCGCCGGACTCAGTCGTTCGACCCGCCAATCCGCCTGGAGCGGGAAACCATGCTCCGCGATCAAGGCGGCTGCGATGCGCTCCATCTCCGCGCCCCCGAGCAGCGGTCCGCGCATCGTCTCGCGGCCCAAGAAGATGTTTTCGGCGACGCTGAGATGCGGCGCCAGCAACGACTCTTGGTGCACCATTGCGACGCCCTTGGCGTGCGCCTCGGCGGGCCGGGTGAAGTCGACCTCTTCGCCCCGCCAGAGCACGCGGCCGCCGTCGCGACGCTCCATGCCGGCGATGATCTTCATCATCGTCGACTTGCCGGCGCCGTTCTCGCCGATCAGAGCATGGACGCGCCCCCCGTCGGCGCGCAGATCGCCGCGCTTGAGAGCAGCGACCCCGCCGAAACTTTTCTTGATTCCTTCAATCGCCAGCAACATGGTTAACGCTAACGATCGAAGGTAGCATACGAGCTACGACCGACGACGCCTGTGCGGGAACAGCGCCGGCAGCACCAGCAGAGTCAGGCTCGTCGACGTGACGAGGCCTCCAATCACCACTGTTGCCAAAGGCCGCTGCACCTCCGCGCCCGCCGAGGTCGCCGTCGCCATCGGCAAGAAGCCGAGCGCCGCCACCACGCCAAGCATTACAACCGGGCGCAGCCGCAGCAGGCAGCCTTCCATCAACGCCTCGCGCACGGGACGGCCCCGCTCGACCAGCCGATTGACGGTGGAGATCAGCACTACGCCGTCGAGCACCGCGATGCCGGAAACGGCGATGAAGCCGATCAGCGCAGAGACGTTCAGGTTCAGGTCGCGCAGCCACAGCGCGGCGATGCCGCCGACCCCCGCGAAGGGAACGACCATTAACACAAGCGCGGACAGCCTCACCGAGGCGAAGGCGGCGTAGAGGATCACGAAGATGACGCCCAGCGAAGCTGGGCCAATCAGCATGATGCGCGCCATGGCGCGTTGTTGGTTTTCGAACTGCCCGCCCCAATCGACGTAGTAGCCGGCAGGTAGGCTGAGATTCTCGCTGATCACCTCTTGCGCCTCCGCGATGAACCCGCCCAGGTCGCGTCCGCGAACATTGCACTGGACCACCAGTCGGCGCTGCGCGTTCTCTCTCTGTACGGCTTCTGGGCCGGATGCGCGATGTACGTCGGCGACGCGGCTGAGCGGGACGAGCTCGCCGTCAGGCGCCGTGATCTGGACCTCCGAGAGTGCTTCGATGCTCTCGCCTCCTGCGTCTCGCAAGACGACCGAGACCGGGAAGCGCCGGCGGCCGTCGATCAGCTCAGAGGCATCGACTCCTCCGGCGGCCGCTTCGACAACCTCGCGTACATCGGAGACCCGCAGCCCGTAGGAAGCAAGCTTGTCACGGCGAATGTCTACTTGCCACTCGGCGGCGCCGGAGAAGACGTCGCGCTGCAAATCGGCCGCGCCGGGCACGTCGCGCATCAGATCCATGGCTCGCTCGGCTAAGCGCTCGAGCTCGGCAGCATCTTCCCCGAAGATCTTCAATGCAACGTCGGCGCGGACGCCCGAGAGCGTCTCGTCGAGGCGCATCGCCATAGGCTGGGTGAAGCTGTAGGCCGTGCCCGGAGTCTTTTCCAGCGCGGCGTGCAGCGCATCGATCAGGCCCTCCTTGGTGCTCGCGCTTGTCCACTGTTCGCGCGGTTTGAGATTCACGTAGACGTCGCCCTCGTAGACGCCCATCGCCTCGGTCGCCAGGTCGGGCCGGCCGAGCTTGGTAACCACGCCGGTGACTTCAGGGAAATCTCTCAGCGTACGTTCGACAGCCAGGCTCATCTCGACCGACTCCGGCACCGATACGCTGGGCAGCTTGAACGTCTGCACTAGGATCGAACCCTCGTCGAGGCGGGGCATGAACTCGGTTCCGATCCACGAGAGCGAGGCGAAAGCCGGGATAACGAGTAGAGCCGCCGGCGCAATCGCCAGAATCGGTCGGTCGAGTATCCGCTCGAGAATAGCCGAATAGGCGCGGCGCATTCCGTCCAGAATCGGGGTTCGATGCGGTTTCGTCCGACGCCGCAGCAGCAAGGCGCAGGCCGCCGGCACGACGGTCAACGTCAGCACCAGGGCGCCGATCAGCGCCGAGACGACGGTCGCGGCCATCGGGCGATAGAGCCGCCCCTCAAGCCCTTCGAGCGCCAGGATCGGTACGTAAACGGCGACGATCACTCCTACGCCGAAAGCGGTCGGCCGAGCCACCTCGTGCGCTCCCGCGCGGACGCGTTCGATGATCGAGACCGGTTCGTTCGGATCCTCGGACTCCACGCGCCGCACGGCGTTCTCAACCATCACCACCGCGCCGTCGACGATCATGCCGAAGTCGACCGCGCCGAGGCTCATCAGGTTCGCCGTGACGCCCAGCCACTCCATGCCGACAAACGCAGCGAGCATCGAAAGCGGAATCACCGACGCGACGATAGCGGCCGCGCGAAGGTCTCCCAGGAAGAAGAACAGCACCACAGCCACGAGCGCCGCACCCAACACGAGGTTGTGCTGAACCGTGCCGATCACCGCGTCGATCACTTCGCTCTGGTCGTAAAAGGGGGAGAGACTCACACCCTCCGGCAGCGATGGCGAGAATTCGGCGATGCGCTGCTTGACGAGGTCGATAACGCTCTTGCTGTTCTCGCCTTTGAGCATGATCACCATGCCCGAGACGCGCTCTCCCTCGCCGTCGCGGGTTACGGCTCCTTGACGCGGAACCGCGCCGATTCGCACCTCGGCGACATCGCGCAGCAACACCGGCGCGCCGTGTTGCGACTCGACGGCGATGCGCTCAATGTCGGCGATGTCGTTGACCCGGCCCACGCCGCGAACCACGAACTGCTCGGAGGCGCTGTCGCTAAAACCGGCGCCGAAGTTCTCGTTGTTGTCGCGAACACGTCCGATGACGTCGCGCAGGGTCAGCCCGTAACTACGCAGCCGCGCCGGATCGACGACGACCTCGTAACGTTGCCGGAAGCCTCCCCATGTGTTGACGTCCGCTACGCCGGAGATGGCGCGCAACATCGGCCGGATCTCCCAGTCGTGAAGCGTCTTGAGCTCCATCGCCGAGCGGCCCTCGCCCTCAACGGTGTACTGATAGACCTCGCCAAACGGCGTTGCGACGGGACCGAGCGTTGGATCGACGCCCTCGGGCAAGGCTCCGCGCGCCTCCGCCAGCCGTTCGCTCACCAACCGACGCGCGAAGTAAAGATCGACGCTGTCTTCAAAAACGACGGTTACCATCGAGAGCCCAAGCTTCGAAAGCGAGCGCACCTCGGTCGCTCCGGGCAAGCCCATCAACGCCGACTCAACCGGGTAGGTCACGAGCTGTTCGATCTCGACCGGCGCCAGACCGTCCGCCTCGGAGGTAATGACTACTTGGATGTTAGTGAGGTCGGGGAAGGCGTCAAGCGGAAGCTGGAAGGCGGAGTAGAGGCCTGCGGCGACTAACACGACCAGGCCAACGAGCGCTGTCCAAGGCTGGTCGAGAGGAACGTCGATGAGCCGCTTCAACATGGAAGTCTAGTCGGAGAAGCGACTCTTGAGCATCTCCGACTTGAGGCGAAAGGCGCCCTCCACAACGATGTCTTCGCCTTCGCGCAGCCCTTCGATGATTTCGATCTGATCTTCGAACCGCTTCCCAGCTTGGATCGGGCGTGCTTGAAACACGTTCGGCTCGGTTTCGACAAAGGCGATCGCTTGGCCGTCGACATCTTGTACGGCATCGGCGGCAATGGTCAGCAACGAGGTAGTCTCGCCGGAGCCGATCCGAAGCACGGCATACATCTCGGCCTTGAGCACGCCTCCCGAGTTCGCCACTTCGCAACGGACTTGCGCGGTGCGAGTCTCGGGATCAAGCATGTGCTCGATATAAGTCACCCGCGCCGGGAAGCTCCGCCCTGGATAGGCCCGGACCTCGACGGAAACCGGCAGCCCGAGGCGCACGCCCGCCAGAACCTCCTCGGGAACCTCGCCGATCGCCCAAAGCCGGCTGAGGTCGCTGACCACGAACAGAGGGTCGGACGGAATGGCGACCGCTCCGATGCTGGCATGGCGTTCGACGATGATCCCGTCGTCAGGCGCGCGGACCGGGACTAGGTGCGCGTCGTCTTCCCCTTCGCCATGCGCATCGTCGCCGGACGGCATCATTTTGGGATCAAGACCGAGGAAGCTCAGATGAGCTTCCGACCGCTCGATCGCAGACTGCGCCGCGGCAACGGCGGCCTCAGCCGCGTTCATCTCGGCCTCGGCATCTTGCACTTGAGCGATCGATCCAGCCTTCAGCTCGAGCATGCGTTCGGCCCGCGCTTGACGGCTCCGAGCGAGCTCGAGCTGCGAACGGGCGCGGCCCAGATCGGTGTACGCTTGGCGGAAGCGCCATTCCGCGTCGTGCACTTCGTGACTATGCAGCAGCGCCAGGATATCTCCCTTCTTCACCCTCGATCCGACGCGGGCTTTCCACTCCCTCACCACCCCTTCGACCAGCGCCCCGACGCGTGCGGTGCGGTCTTCGTCGAGCACGATCGAGCCGGGGACTTCGAGGGCGTCGGACACTTCGGCACGCCGCAGCGGCTCAACGCGGACTCCGATACGACGCGTCGCGGCCTCGTCGAGCCGGACCTCGTTTGCTTGGGCCGTGGGAGCGGCTTCCGTGGCGCTTTCATTAGTTTCCGGCGAAGGGCTCGAACAAGCGCCGGCGGCAAACAAACCGAGGACTAGGAATAGAATGGGCATTTCGAGATGCCTAGCCAGTGTCGTCAATTTGGGTCGCTCCGCACAAATTCCGGGCCGGTTCCAAGCGCAGATTCCATGTCAATGCGCGCTGTCGCATAGTCGAAATCCGCCTGCTGCCGCAGTAGCCGTACCTCGTTGAGCCCGCGCCGCGCATCAATCACGGTCAATAAGGTCACGCCGCCCTCTTGGTAGGCGGCCTCGGAAATCTCAGCCGTTTGCGCGGCCTGAGAAAGCATCTCGCCCTCGATCGAGCGCAAGATTCGCTCCCTTTCCCGCAACGCCTCAAGAGCCGCGGTCACGTCGGCTTGCACACGCGAGCGTACCGCGTCGAGCTCGGCTTCCAACCGACGAACTTCCGCACCGGCCTGCGCGATGCGTCCGCGATAGCGACTGCGGTTGAAAAACGGCAGCGGCGTCGATACTCCTCCGACCAGCGTGTGCTGACCGCTCGCCCGTTTGTAGCCGAAGTACGGCGTTGCATTGGGTTTAGCCTGCGCCTGGGCAAGTTCCGTCGCTGCTCGGGCGGATGCGATCGCCGATTCCCCTAGCAAGATCTCGGGACGCGAGCGCAACGCCGTCGCGAACGCCGCGTCGTTCGGGGGCGCGGCGTCTTGCTTCGCGGCAGGACGCCGCAGCGCGAAGCCGCCGTCGATCGGAGCGATGCCGATCGTCCGAGCCAGCTCGATCTGAGCCTGTCGCGCGCCAAGAACAGCCGAGGCCAGGGCGATCTCTGCCTTGCGCTGCTCGATCTGAACTTGGATGAGCTCAAGCTCCGAGCCCGCACCAAGATCGAGCCGAATCTGGGTGTTCTCACTCAATCGCCGCCAGCTCTCGACTCCTTCGGCGAGCAACTCTCGTCGCTGTTCCGCGCCGAGCGCGGCCCAATAGGCACGGCTCGCTTCCCGGTGGATCGCGAGATCGAGAGCTTGCTTGCGAAGCTCGGCAATACGCTCGTCCGTCCGCGCCAGCTCGATCCGGCGGCCGCGCTTCCCGCCCGTCTCGATCGGCGCCGACACAAATGCGAAAACATCCACGTCCCGGGCCGTGAAGCTCGGGGAGCCCCAGCCACGCCAGTTCTCAGTCTGGATCGAGAGCGTCGGATTCGGGCGCGCCGTTGCTTGCAGACTGACCGCTGCGCGCGCTTCGATCGCGGCGTCGGCGGCCCGGAACTCCGCACGGTTCTTGAGCGCGGTTTGCAGCGCTTCTTCAATCGTCAACAGCCGGGTTTGCGCGCCTGAAGGCGTCGAAAAAGTGATCAGCAATGCCGCGCAGGCGGCGAACGGAATCGATAGCAGCTTCATCAGCCTAGGACCTCGTCGAGCTTCTCAGCGATACCCATGAAGGTAGCAGGAGAGGCGCCGTTCGGCTTCCCCTGCGGCCTCCGAGGGGCTATCATTGGAAACAGGATATAGATTCTCCCCGCTCCTCTTCTTCAGCTCGAACAATCCGGACAAGAGGCTTCGTCATTCTGGACGCTTTCTTCGGGGAAGCTTAGGTATTTGTATGGCCAATTTGGTAGTGCTTGGGACGCAATGGGGCGACGAGGGCAAGGGGAAGATCGTCGATCTTATGGCTGACCGTTTTGATCTTGTCGTGCGCGCCGGCGGCGGACACAACGCGGGACATACGGTCAAGATCGACGGGAAGCGCTTCATCCTCTCGTTGGTACCGAGCGGCGTGCTGCGCGGCAAGACCGCCGTTGTCGGCAACGGGTTGGTGATCGATCCGGGCGCGATGCTCAAAGAGATTGCGACGCTCGAAGAACTCGGCGCCGACGTGCGTTCCAATCTGCGCATCAGCAAACGCGCACATGTGATCTTCCCCTACCACCGGATGATGGAGAAGGCCTCGGAAGGGGGTAACGGCAAGGTCAAGATCGGCACTACCTCGCGCGGCATCGGCCCGAGCTACGAAGACAAGATCGGCCGCCGCGGTTTGCGTATCTGCGAACTGCTCGACCGCGACACCTTCCCCGAGCGCTTTCGCACCGTTGCCGAAGAGAAGAACGTCATCGCCAAGGCGCTCGATATCCACGAGCCTTGGGACATCGACGCGGTGATCGCCGAATACCAAGGATATGCGGAGAAACTCCGCCCCTACGTTTGCGACACGACCTACCTCGTCGACCGGGCGATCAAGAGCGGACAGCGAGTGTTGTTTGAGGGCGCGCAGGGCACGATGCTCGACATCGACCACGGCACCTACCCCTACGTCACCTCGTCGAACGCAACGGCCGGCGGCGTCTGCACCGGCTCGGGCGTTTCGCCGGTGCATGTGCACGGCGTGATCGGCATTGCCAAGGCCTACGCCACGCGAGTGGGCGGCGGCGGCTTCGCGACAGAGGTTCACGGCCCCGAAGGGGACAAACTGCGCGAAGCCGGCTCAGAGTTCGGCACCGTCACCGGCCGGCCGCGGCGTTGCGGCTGGTTCGATTTGCCTCTGATGCGCTATGCCAACGCGCTCAACGGGCTCACCTCGCTGGTGATCACGAAGCTCGACGTTCTCGACTATCTCGAGAAGATCCCAGTTTGCGTCGGCTATCGCTACAAGGGCGAGACGATCGATGAGATGCCCGCGCTGACGCACGTCTACGACGGACTCGAAGCGGCCTACGAGGAGCGTCCGGGCTGGGCGAGCGAGACTGTCGGCATCACCGAGTTCGACAAACTGCCGCAAGCCGCCAAGGACTACGTGAAGTACCTGGAAGATCGCATCGAAGTCGAGATCGGCTGCGTCTCAACCGGCCCTGAGCGGCATCAGACGATCGTGCGCGAAGGGTCTAAGTTCGCCGAGTCTCTGAGCTAGGCTGCGGGTTCGCGCAGGCTCACTCCCCGGAGAACTCATCGAGCCAGTCGGCGTCCGGGCTTAGCCGGCGTAGTGCCGCCGCTATTCCGGCGCTCGAGTACCCGGCTCGCTGCATGGCGGCGTAGAGCCGTGCCAGTAACTTGGGGTCTTCGATTGGCTCTTCCGTCTTGCGGCCCAACTTGCGCTTGAGAAAGGCGCGAATCTGCTCCGTCTCGTCGACCTCAGCATAGACCTCGTCGACAGTCTTTTCGGCGATATCGGGGGAGACGCCGCGATGCTCCAACTCGCTGAGCACCCGCCGCCGGCCGAGGCGATCAAGCTCGCGCCGCACATAGGCGTGGGCTTCGGCTGCGCGGGCGTCATCGAGATATCCGATCCCTCGCAGCCGGTTGATCGTCGCCGGCACGTCGTCTTCATTCGCCGCACGCTGGCCGAGTCGTTGGGTCAGCTCCGCCTCGGTATAGAAGCGGCGGCCGAGCGCCTTCACCGCCCAGTTGAATAGCGCCTCAGGCCCGAGCTTCTTTTGCGTCCGGGGAGAGAATTCGTCCACGCGATGCGATTGTAACGCGACGGATTGGCCGCACTAAATCTACGCAAAAGGTCGCCCAGCTGAGGATAGGGCAGTTGGACCGACGCAGAGGGCTCGAACCAACGCTCGCTGCGGTCGAGGACCCGCTAGACGAGTTCCATGGACTGTGTCGTGTCGGCTCTGCTCGCTTGCGCCTTCCCGGCATCGCCTGCTCTTCGGGCGACAACGGTAAAAATCGGTAGGTCGAAGGTTTCCGGCGCGACGGTCCGGAGCCACTGCGTGTCGGCGTACATGCGGAGAAAGTAGCGGCCGCGCCAAGGCCGCCGTAGTATCCGCGCGGCCAAATTCCTTCTCGAGGGAATCCAAGGCTCCATTCTCGCTTCCGGCCTCATGCAACGCGGCGCAACCGACGCATTCGAGAAGCCGCTGTCGTGCAGCATCCGGCTCAGGGTGTCCGGGGTGAAGTACCAGCGGTGGTCAGACTGGTAGCCCCACCAAGCCAGTCCCGCCTGCGACCGTTCAGCGCTCTGGTAGTTCCCTGTTTCCACAACCAGCAAGCCGCCGGGGCGAAGCCGTTTGCGGGCCTCATGCATCAGGTCCATAGGGTCGTCGAGATGCTCCACAACGTCCCACATCGTAATGACGTCGAATGTCAAATCCAGCGGGATGTCCGCCAACGTCCCGTGGATAATGTCGGCGTTCGGAAACTGCTCCTTGGCACGCCGAACTCCCGTGGTTGAGGGTTCGACGCCGTGAGCGTCCCATCCTCGTCCCTGCGCCGCATGGACAAACGCTCCGAACCCAGCGCCGATATCTAAGAGCCGTCCTCGTTGTTCGACAAGGCCGTCGAGGTAGTCCAAGCAGATGCCGCTGATCAAATCCTTGCGTTCGCTGTTGAAATAGGCGTCATTTCGCTTGTAGGCTACGTCGAAGCACTTGGCGCTTTCCTCGATGTCGGCGTGCGCTCTGGGCCACTGCCAAGCCGCTTGGCAGCGATCACATTCACGAACTTCCAGCCGTCGCCCGGTATCGTGGCAGGCCGGAAAGAATCGCGGGGTCTCGTCATTTCCACAGAACGGACAACGAAACGCATCGAGACGGCTCCGAATGAGCCCCGTAGTCAGACGGGAATTGTTCGAAACGCTCACAAGAGTCAGCCTATCAGAGGAGCCGAAGAGGAAAAATGAGGTGATGACCCTAGTTCCGAGGAGGATGCGCTGGTTGCGAGCTCCTGGGCGCGATCTCCACCGCCGCTTGCGTACGACTGCCCAGATGTGTAATTATTCGTAATAGTGAATAAAACTACAGGAGCGCCGTAATGCCCACCGCAAAGACCATCCCACGCGCTGCCTCCGCGCATCTCTTGCGCGACACTGATCTCTCGCCCGAAGAGCACGATGAGTTGATCCGCCTCGCCGTCGACGTCAAGGCATCGCCGGGAAGCTATCGTACTGCGCTCGACGGCAAGGCCGGGGCGATGCTGTTCGAGAAGCCCTCTCTGCGGACACGAGTCACCTTTGACCTAGCCCTGCGGCAGCTCGGCGCCGACTCGGTTTACCAAGACCATCGCGGAGACCGCATCGGCGAAAGAGAGCCGGCGCGCGACATGGCGCGCAACCTCGACCGCTGGTTCCAGGTGATCGTCGCGCGCACTTACTCGCAGTCCACTCTCGACGAGCTGGCGCGCTGGTCTTCCGCGCCCGTTATCAACGCACTCTCGGGCGGTTACCACCCGTGCCAGGCGATGGCCGACTACTTGACCTTCTACGAGCGATTCGGCGGTTTCAAGGGAAAGAAGCTGGCCTACATCGGCGACGGCAACAACGTGGCGCACTCTCTGCTGCTCACCGGCGCCGCGCTCGGCGTCGACCTGGCTATCGGCGGCCCGGAAGGGTACCAACCCGATGCCGAGATCGTCTCCGTCACGAAGAAGCTGGCAGAGGCGAGCGGATCGAACATCGAGATCACGAGCGACCCGGCTCAGGCAGTCGCCGGCGCCTCAGCGGTCTACACCGACGTATGGACCTCGATGGGATGGGAAGAAGAGACGCAGCGCCGACACATCGCTTTCCAAAGCTTTCAGGTCGACGACGCTTTGATGGCGAAAGCCGGCCCCGAGGCGATCTTCATGCACTGCCTCCCCGCTCTGCGCGGCCAGGAGGTCACCGACGCAGTAATCGAGTCGCCTCAGTCCGCGGTGTTCGATCAAGCTGAGAACCGGCTGCACGCTCAGAAAGCGTTATTGCTGATGCTCATGTCCGGCAGCTGAGCCGACAACCCTAGGAACAAGGTAGAACCATGGCTGAGAATCCAAAAAAAGTTGCGCTCGCCTACTCCGGCGGGCTCGACACTTCCATCATCATTCCGTGGCTGAAGGAACACTACGGCTGCGAAGTTGTCGGCGTCTGCGGAGACGTGGGACAGGGCGGCGAAGAACTCGAAGGCCTCGAAGCGAAGGCTCTGAGCTCGGGCGCGAGCGCCTGCTACGTAGCCGATCTGCGCGAAGAGCTGGTGACCGATTACGTCTGGCCGATGCTGCAAGCCGGCGCCGTCTACGAACACAAGTATTTGCTCGGAACCTCGATTGCGCGGCCGTTGCTGGCGAAGAAACAAGTCGAGGTCGCGCTCGAAACCGGCTGTGACGCGCTGGCGCACGGCGCTACCGGCAAGGGCAACGATCAGGTCCGCTTCGAGCTCACCTACAAGGCCCTCGCGCCGCACCTGCCGGTGATCGCTCCTTGGCGCGAGTGGGACATCGTTTCGCGCGAAGACGCTATCGACTACGCCGAGAAACACAACGTTCCGATCGCCCAAACCAAAGAAAAAATCTACAGCCGTGACGCGAATCTCTGGCACATCTCGCACGAAGGCGCCGAGCTCGAAGATCCGTCCAACTCGCCCTCTGACAAGGTTTGGACCTGGACCGTCTCGCCCGAGCAGGCGCCTGCCGAAGGGGCGGAAGTCACGATTGAGTTCGATACAGGGGTTCCCGTGTCGGTCGACGGCGAAAAGCTGTCTCCGGCGACGATCGTCGAACGCCTCAACGGGCTGGCCGCCGCACACGGAGTAGGCCGCGTGGATCTGGTCGAGAACCGCTTCGTCGGCATGAAGTCGCGAGGCTGCTACGAAACGCCCGGCGGCGCCGTCCTGATGGCGGCGCACAGCGAACTGGAAGGGCTGACGCTCGATCGCGCAACGCTGCACTACAAGCAGAAGCTGGCGCTCGACTACGCCGAGCTGGTCTATGACGGCAAGTGGTTTACGCCCTTGCGTGAAGCGCTCGACGCCTTCGTTGCAAGCACTCAGCGCACTGTCACGGGCGAGGTAAAGATGAAGCTGTGTCAGGGTCGCTTGGACGTACTCAGTCGCAAGTCGCCCTATTCGCTCTACTCGGAAGCAATCGCCAGCTTCACCATGGGCGCCGACTACGACCAGAAGGACGCCGCGGGCTTCATCAACATCGTCGGACTGCCAATTCGGGTCCACGCCGCCGCCACCCGGGGGGCCAACAGATCGTGAAGCTGTGGGGCGGCAGATTCGAGTCGGGCCCGGCCGAGCTGTTTGAACGTTTTTCGGGCTCACTGCATTTCGACCGGCGTCTGCTCGAAGCCGACATCGTCGGCTCGAAGGCCTTTGCCTCGGCGCTCGAGCGCGAGGGGATTCTGACGGCTGACGAGCGCGAACGCATCCACGTCGCGTTTGACGAGTTGCTGGCCGAAGCGGCGCAGGGAGACATCGTCGGCGATGCGACCGACGAAGACATCCACACCTTCGTCATCCGCAAACTCGAGGAGAGAGCGGGCGACGTAGCGGCGAAGATCCACACCGGCCGCAGCCGCAACGAACAAGTCGCCACCGACTTTCGGCTGTGGATGAAGCAAGAGATCCGCGGCGATCAACGGCGCCTGGTCGAATTGATGCGGGCGCTCGTGGACTTCGCGCGTCGCGAGCCCGAGGCGCTGCTGCCCGGCTACACGCATCTGCGCCGGGCGCAAGGCGTGCTCTGGTCGCATTACCTGTTGGCCTATTTCGAGATGTTCGCCCGCGATTGGGAGCGCTTCGAAGACGCCTACCGCCGCACCGACGTACTGCCGCTCGGGTCGGGCGCGTTGGCCGGCAGCGGTTTTGGTTTCGACCGCGAGGCGATTGCGCGCGACCTCGGCTTCTCGCGCATCTCGGCGAACAGCCTCGACATCGTTTCCGATCGCGACTTCGCGCTCGACTTCTTGTACGCCTCGTCTACCGCGATGCTCCACGTTTCGCGCTTGGCCGAAGACTGGATTCTCTACACGAGTGAGGAGTTCGGTTTCCTCGAGCCGGGCAACGAGGTTACGACCGGATCGAGCCTCATGCCGCAGAAGCGTAACCCCGACGCGCTCGAGCTTGTTCGCGGCAAATCGGGCCGCGTCGTTGGCCATTTGCAGGCGCTGATGGTAACGCTCAAAGGGCTGCCGCTTGCCTACAACCGCGATTTGCAAGAAGACAAAGAGGGAGTGTTCGACGCTGCCGATCACGTGGCAGGGTCTCTTGAAGTCTTGCGTCTATGCGTGGAGACGACTCGCGTCAACGGCGAGGTGATGGAGAAAGCCGCGGCGGTGAGTTGGACGCAAGCCACGGCTTTGGCAGAGTTTCTGGCGCGCCGGGGTGTGCCCTTCCACCGATCGCACCAGATCGTCGGCGCACTGGTGCTCGAGAGCTGGAAGCAAGGCAAAAAACCAAGCGACTGGACGCTCGAAGGGCTCAAGGGAATCGCGCCCGAGTTCGACGAAGCCGCGCTCGAACTGCTCAGTCCCCGCCGAGCGCTCGAGAACCATACGCCTCCCGGAGGCACTGCGCCGGCCCCGGTCGAAAGAGCGCTCGAGGCGGCCGAGCAACGGCTCGAGTCGATGCGCGCCGCCTGCGCCGCCGTATGACCAAAGCTCGACGACAAGCATTGCTCAAACGGGTTCTCGGCACTCGAGCGCTCAAGACTCAGGAAGAGCTCAGCGATGCGCTGGCCGCCGAAGGGGCGCGGGCGAGCCAAGTGACGCTCTCGCGCGACCTGCGCGAGCTCGGCTTCGTCAAGACCCCGGACGGCTATCGCGAGCCAGGCCTCGCCGCTGCTCCGGCGCCCGACCGCGATGAGATTTCCCGAACGTTCGCCGAGTTTCTGACGGCGGTCGAGACCGCGCAGAATCTTGTGGTGGTGAAGACGCAGGAGGGCGGGGCCGGACCGGTGGCGTTGGCGCTTGATCGCGGCGATTTCGACGAAATCGTCGGGACCGTGGCAGGCGACGACACGATCTTCGTGGCCACGAAAAGCGCGGACGAGGCGGAACGTTTGCGACGCTCGTTGGTCTCGCTGTGGTGACGGAACTCCTCTATCAGCAGGGCTAATACTTAGGCGGAGTCCTTTCCGTTTGGTATTATGATCAGACCGTTTCGGCCGTCCTTTCGCGGATCGGTCGCGGCGTGGTTTCCCTACCCCGAAACGCCTGCGGGCGACGCCGGATTCCAGACGAGGGAGAGCGCTCTTTTACGACTTCGGGCGTGGAATTGAGTCCACGGCCGGGGAGCGTTGCGGCGAGTTGCGCAGACGGCGAGGCGTTAGAATCACGATGGGCAAAGTAACAGGATTCATGGAGTACGCGCGGCAGAGCGTCAAAAGCCGCCCCGTCGAAGAACGCCTTAAGGATTGGAAGGAAGTCTACCTGCCGACGCCTGAGGCGGATCTCAAGGTCCAAGGCGCACGCTGCATGGACTGCGGCATCCCTTTTTGCCATACGGGTTGTCCGCTCAATAACATCATTCCAGACTGGAACGATCTGGTCTATCGCGACCGCTGGAAGGAAGCGCTGCGCGAGCTGCACGCGACGAACAACTTTCCCGAGTTCACCGGACGAATCTGCCCAGCGCCTTGCGAATCGGCTTGCGTGTTGGGTATCAATGACGATCCGGTCACGATCAAGTCGATCGAGAAGTCGATCGCGGATCGCGGCTGGGAAGAAGGCTGGATCGTCGCTGAGCCGCCGCAAACGCGGACCGGAAAAAAAGTCGCCGTGATCGGATCGGGACCCGCCGGAATGGCGGCGGCGCAGCAGCTCAATCGCGCCGGCCACACTGTCGTCGTCTTCGAGAAGAACGAAGTTCCCGGCGGGCTGCTTACGCTCGGCATTCCCGACTTCAAGATGGAAAAACATCTGGTCGAGCGCCGCGTGAAGCAGATGGAAGAGGAGGGCGTCGTGTTTGAGTGCGGCGTCAACATCGGCGTCGACGTCGAGGCGAAGAAGATCTACGCGGAGCACGACGCGGTGGTGTTGTGCATGGGTGCGCAGCATCCGCGTGATTTACCGGTTGCGGGCCGTGAGCTCGACGGCATCCACTTTGCGATGGACTTCCTGCCGCAGCAGAACCGCCGCGTCGGAGGCCGCCCGGTTGATCCGAAGTTCGACCTTACCGCCGAGGGCAAGCACGTCATCATCATCGGCGGCGGCGACACGGGAGCCGACTGTCTCGGCACCTCGCGGCGTCACGGCGCGAAATCGATTCGGCAGTTCGAGTTGTTGCCCAAGCCGCCCGATTCGCGAGATGATCCCGGCGCCTTTCCGTGGCCGCTTTGGCCGTTTACGTTCAAGGTCGAGAGCTCGCACGAAGAAGGCGATGTGCGCGAGTACGCCGTCGGCACGAAGGAATTTGTCGGCGACGAGAACGGGCGAGTCAAGGCGCTACGCGGGGTGCGCTTGGAGTGGCCTGAGGTCGATCCGGAGACGAACCGGCGTCCGTTTAAGTTTGAGGAAGAGCCGGGATCGGAGTTTGAGTTGCCGGCGGATTTGGTGCTGCTGGCAATGGGCTTCGTGCATCCGATTCACGAAGGGCTTATCGAGCAGCTTGAGCTTGAGCAGGACCCGCGAGGCAACGTCAAAGCCGACTTCGGAGCTTTTGAGACTTCCGTGACGAAGGTGTTTGCGGCCGGGGATGTTCGCCGCGGTCAATCGCTGGTGGTTTGGGCGCTGGCGGAAGGCCGCAAGGCCGCTTACGCCGTCGACAGGTTTCTGATGGGACACAGCGATCTGCCGGATCGCTAGAAGTCTGTCTCGAACTGCTGGGAGCTCCGCGAACGCCAGAGTGAGCGGTGTGATGTCGGGACTCTCGACACTCCCATCCAACGACCGATTCAATCCTGGCAATAGCACTGCTCACTTTCGTTCGTGGCTCCCAACCATTCGATCAGCGCCGCAAGATGGCGGGATGGTTCTTGGGCTTGAGAATCGTTCCCGCCGGGGCTCCCGCCCATATTGAGCGTGACCCCGGCGGGGCGTGAAGGCTACAGGCCGCGTTGTCAACGACCAGTGCTTGAGAAGAGCGCCCGCCGCCTCGCCGGAAGCTTCCGGGTCCGCGAACGGGGTTCCGATCCGCCGGCCTCGCCGGCGACCTCGTGCCTTGCTTGCCTCGAAGATCTTCGCTGTCTCTCGCTCTCCGCCCCTCTCAGCCCGCTGCCGGACCGATGCGGTCGGAGACGTGTCTGTTTCGCCGTGTGCCGTTGATCCGAAGACCGTTGATCCGCCGATCAGTCGGTTTCGGACGGCCTCGACTCCCCAGACGCGAAAAACGCCTTTCGAACGATGGGATACTCGGCCGAGTTTCTTTCCCACTTCCAGGGTCTCACGACAAGCCAAGCTTTTCCGGGTATCGATTTCTTAAGTTGTTTGTTTTGAGTAAGAAGTTAATTTTCAACTGCTGTGAAGGGGCCGGCCGTTTGGCTGGACACGTTGCCGTTGTTGCTTGTTGTCCCATAGCCGAACCCCAGCGTCAACAATGTCCCGGCTTCGATCTGCGTCGGTTGCAGGCGTGGGTTGTACGTTGCCGCGTGGCCGAAACAGGGACACTGAATAATGATCGATGGGGCTAGACAGGATTTCAAGACGAAGTCCTGTCGTGTCAATCCGTTACGTCGAATGCTCAGACGAGCTCCGCAACGAAGGCTCGGTGCAGAGGTTGGACAAGTGCTTTGAAATCAGCGTTTGTTGAGTCAGGGCTTCAATTCGGTGCCTGTCGCCCTTGGCTCGCATACTCGGCCCGCCCGCCCGAAATCGGGAGTCGAAATCGGGCGTTGTCCCCTTCTCGTCCCCTGTTTTCCCTTCGCGCGCCGTCACCACGAGCCTTGCTCGTCATATGGAGCACCGTTGTCGCGAGACATCCTTTCGATCGTTCCGTCGGGTGCCTCAAGCCAGTAATGCGGCAATCCAGCACAAGTCAGTTTCACGTGCATCGTCTTTCCTCGGTAGCGGCCCATCTCACTTCGCCAAATGATCGATCTCCTTCTACACTTTCCACTGTCGATGTCTACCTCAATCTGCTCGAAGCGAGGTTTCTTCCAAGGCAGAAACGAGTACCAGTATCTGTCCCCCGACCGCGGCCGTACCGTGTACGAAGGGATGACAAGCTGGCTTCCTTGCGAATAACAGTCGAAGATCTCGTAGTCATCCCCCCATTCACCGTCTCGGTCTACGCCCCATATGTAGAAAACACGGACGACCTCGGGAGTAACCGGTTCTCCGGTGCCGAGGTCCGAGAATCGCAAGCGTAAGTCGGGTACGACGAAGGGAGTTCCGACGACAGCCGCTTCAGTCCTCTCCGTTCCCTCTTTTTCTTTCCCGAACCGCTCACATGGATTCGCCCCATGTAAGATTGGACTAGCCACCGTCGCCAGCAGAGCAAGGCTGGCTGATAGCGCGTGCAGCAGCAGCGATGGCTTCCTCACCATTACCTCCGTCGATTGAATCGAGGATCTGTACTCGGCGTTACTCGGACGCGCTTGTCGCGCAGCAGAATACGGCGCACCTGGTTTTGATTGGTCGCGTTCCGCTTTCCGCCGAAGAACTCGACGGCCCTCCCTGCGACATCGTTTACGAGCAACTCGCCAAAAACGTGTACGGCCCCGCCGATAACACCGTTGGCGAAGTTTCCAATATCGACATCTCCCTTCATGGTATTCAGGCCCGGGTGAGCGTCGAACGACAGCTCCAAACCGCCGATCGTTCGTTGGGTGGCTCGCAAGTTGCCGGGTCCAAGCGGTTCGCCAAACCCGCCGGTAGCAAGGAGGGAGTCCTTCAACCCTGTATCCGTGGCGAAGTTGACAAAGGACGGTCCGAAAACGTCATTGCGGGCACCCGCTTCTACTCCTTGCACCTGACTCAGCGCCGAGGAACCGTTGGCGAGCGTAATCGAGCCAAGCTCATCAGTCACGTTCACAAACACGTTCTGTCGAACCTCTCCGAGGGCATTGTACAAGGCCTCGCCGGATAGCTCTTCGTCGCCTACAGTGGTGGCCGCGCTATGATAGCCCCGCACAACGTGGAGCGACATGGTTTCCTGACTGTCCCGCTCGGCCCCCGCTCGGCCCGCTCGGCCCCGCTCGGCCCGAATCAGGGCGGTTTCGATACCGGTCTTTCCATCTCCAACATGTCGGGAAAGCCGCGAGGGCGCGGCCACGCTGGTTGATCGCCACGTACCCTAGCGGACTGACGTGGTCCAATGGGAATCGGAATGGAGCTAGTTCGAGTCAGCCTGATCGCCGTCGCTGTCCTGTCGGCCGTGTTCGGTCCGCCTGTGTGGTGGTACTGGCGCGGACGTCTTCCGGGAGAACGAAGGAAGACGCAATGGGGGGCCATCGTATTCGGCTGTTTTGCGCTCGCCTCGCTCAGCCGAGTCGAGCCCGCAGCGAAGGGCGATTGGGTGGGTTGGCTGGCGAACCTAGCCCGCCTAGAGGTTGGCGTTTGGGCTATCGCCATTGGGGCGAAAGGATGGAGGACCTAGGCGCTGGCCCTCCTTGGTCGTGCCGCTAGAGCAATCCAAGGCGTGGCCGCCGTCGAGGCCAGTCAGTCCCCTGCGGTGCGTCCGAGCAGCATCTCGCGAACGACGCCTTCGAGTGTGCGGAAATCCTTGCGGAGCTCGGAGAAGTGCTCCGGGAGTCGGTTGAGCTTGGCGACGTCGGTGCGGACCTTCGCGAAGTCGGAGTGGAGCGAGCGCAGGTACCAGGCGCCGACGGCGGCCAGCCGAGCGGGACAGCCGAGCGGGACAGTCAGGAAACTGACCTGTAGCCCGGAGCAGACGATCCCGCGGATGGGACGTCACTCGCAGAATGGACGTAGCCCCGCACAACGGGAAGCGACATGGTTTCCTGACTGTCCCGCTCGGCCCCGCTCGGCCGTCCCGTTCGGCCACCGACGGGTGGACGCCGGGGCCGGTCGTCCGTCCGTCAGAGTGTCGCCAGGAAATCCTTGAGAGCCTTGAGCAAAGCCGCTTTCTGCTCGCGACGCACGTTGTGGCCTGCGCCGTCAATGTGTACGATCTTCCGTGCTTCAGATGGCCGGCGACGGCTTCGTTCCCCTTGCGGGCCTCGGAGTCGGCGTCGGCCTTCAGGATGAGCTTAGGAACCGTGTCTTTCCGAACAGCTCTGTCGTGGAGAGGCGCTGTCCGGATGCTCCATAGCGATAGGCGTTGTTGGGGTGATGGAGCCGTCCCGCTCGATTCAGCCCTGGGGAGTACGGAATCTTCCGATCTCGACTGTGAACTTTAGAGCGGCGGGCACGGCGCAGCGACGTGCTCATCCCCGGTCCGGGGGAGGCGCAGTCCGGCGTCGGTGCAGAAAAGCGGCACGCGCTCGGGCCGTCCGTTGGTGTTCGCGTAGTCCTCGTAGTCGCCGTTTGTTGAAGGGACTGCGAGGCCGGAATCGACCTCGAACACGAAGACGGTGAAATGGACGTGGCGCGTGCAGGGCGGGCTGAACTGCTGGCAGCCGACATCGCCTTCGACGCCGATCGCCTGGCCTTCGCTGACCCAGTCGTCGACGTCGAGCCCAGCGCCGTTCGGCGGGGCGTTCTGGACGCTGCCCTGACGCATGTGGGCGTAGAGCGTCCATTCGTTACAGCGCCCTGGACCATCGGGGCAGTTCCGGCAATTGCCGGCGAGTCCGCCCGGCGGGCCGCTGCCGGAGGGCTGGCAATAGTCGAGCGGGTGCTCGATCCACACGTAGTTGTTCGTGGACGCTTGCGAATTGCCGCCGTCCTTGATGAACCGGACCCAGCCCGGCGCGGCGGCCACGAGGACTTGGTCCGGCTGTGTCGCCCTGAGATCGAACATTTGCTCGGGCGGATTCTGATGGTCGGTGTGGTCGGCGGTGATCTGGACCTCGACGCCGTCGGCATAGGGCAGATGATAGGGCCGTTCGGTGGCGGGAGAACAGGCGCCGATCAGCACGGCCACTAACAGGAGGGCGGGATAGCGCATGGGCTAGGTTCCTTTCAGGCAGTCGGCAACGCAGGGAGTGTAGCACGAGCTGAGGCCGGCCAAGTTTCTTTCCCACTTCCAGCGTCTCATGACAAACCAAGGTTCTCCGGGGCTCGATTTCTTAAGTTGTTTATCTTGAGTGAGAAGAAAATTTTCAACTACTGTAAAGGCCCTGGGCCATCTTGCGAAGTGACGCGAGTAGGCGCTCTCGGGGCGCCCCACGGCAACGCCGACAGGCGAAACGATCAGTTCATGCCTTCTTCGACCGGCGGCAGGACGACCAACTTATCTGGAACGTAAGCCGCCCCGTCGCGAATCCAGGTGATGACCGTTATCAGTTCGTCGGCCGTCAGCGGCGACAGTCCAGCCGGCGGCATGAGCTGGGGGTGCGCCTCATGCACGAGTATCGCGTGCACTAAGTTGCTGACCGCCGGATCGCCGGGGACGATCGCCTTCTTTCCGCTCTTTCCGCCGCCGAAAGCGACATCTTTCACATCGAGACGGTAGCCGTTCATCTGCGAAGCTTCGCCGTGGCACTTCTTGCATTTGCTCTCGAGAATGGGCAATACGTCGCGAACGTATCTCTTTTGGCCTTCCTCCAGCGAGATCTGAGGCAAACCATCGCCCCGTGCACCCAGCCAGTATTCGCGGACAAAGTCGGGTGCATTGCGCACGAGGAAGCGGGAGCCGTGGGTTAGGTTGCCGCCCTGGTGTCCAGCGAAGAGCACTGCGAAGGTAAGGATCGTCAACACCGCGCGATAGGCTTTGAGGCTCAGGCCGGGCTCTCCATGCAATGTCACGCGCCCATGAAGGGCTAACGCCGCCACCGAAAGCGTCGCAACCATCAGGCCCGATACGAAATGGGCTTGCAGGATCTCCTGGTCGTAACCCCCGCCGCTGCCGCGCAGCAGCCCCAAGCAGGCTACGGTCACCGCACTCCACGCCGTTAAGCTCACAAGCAGATGAATGACTCGGCGCCAGTCCTTCTCCCGCTTGCGTAACATGTGAAACTCGAAAACGACCAAAGTAACGATGAAGCCGATGGGGAAATGGAGAATGACCGAATGAAACGCCGCAAAGAAGGGAATCCAGTGGAACCGCTGTTGGGCGCGTTCGTGAGCCTCTAGGGCTGTGTCGGGCGACGAGACCAGCCAGATCGACAGCCCGATCAGGACCGCCCACAAGAGCCATCCGACCCAGACGCTCCAGCGTACGCGGGTTTCGATCGAGATCGGCATCGGCTGTAATATAGCAACTGGTCGACTTGGGGTGACCGCCCAGGCTTGCCATCGAAACTGGTCGCCAGATCACCTCCGGCACAGGCAAGCTCACGCCAGAGAATGGAGGAATCTGCCGATATGCAGGAGTACCCGCGTGACTTGATCACTATCCGTGGGTGGATCTCCTAACAGATCTCCTAGCTTCTGGCCAGCCGCTACGATCATGTCTTTCCCTTGGGGAAGCGCCAACTGACTCACGATTCCGCTCGTACCCTTCTGGCTCTTGGTGGCCCCAACGTGCTGAACCAGTTGGTCCACGACATCGACGCCGCCGACTGTTTGGACCTTCAGGCCGCCGCGGGCGCCTAACTGCCACAGGCGGTCAGTCTTGTCCAACAAGGTATTATTCGCGTCCTTTCCGAAATCAGGTTGCGCGTAAATCACCCTGAGCCGCCCTGCTCCCCGCTCCTCGATCATGCCGGCACACATCATGCAAGGCTTCAGCGTTGTGTAGAGAATAGCTTCAGGAAGCTTTTCATTGCCGCCCACATAGTGCTGCATGAGGTTTACTTCCGCGTGGAAGATGCTGTTCAGGCTCTTCTTGTTGACGGCCCAGCCGATGATTTCGCCGGTCTTGCTGACCAGAACGGCCCCCACCGGATCGGCCCCGACAGCATGATCGATGAGCCAGTACGCCAGCTTCATGTACAGCCGATCGACTTCAGGAGCTTCGCCGCCGAGACCCGGAACGACGCTGGGAGAGCCGAGCGTGGGCAGCGCGAACGGGCCCGCCGAGGTCAAGTCCGTCAGTTTGAGCTCTGTCGCGAGAAGCGCGTCGAGCGGCCTGCCTCGCTTCGCATCCTTGCCGCTCACAGAGACGAGCTTGATGTTGTTCTGCTCCGCCATGGCGGCGTCCATTTTGCTCGGCCCTTTCAGGGAGGTGTAGAGTTTGCGCGGCTGGAGGTTGTGTTTTTCCCTAATCCCCCTGTCGTTAGCCAGCTCGATCATGTTGACCACGCTGGAGTGCGCTAGGCCGGCCTGATCGGCGTAGAGAGTGTAGAATGCCTTGTCGTCCGTCCGGTTCACAATCAGAGCCACTTCCTGGCCACTCGCTGCCTTAGCAATCTCGTAGCACCACCTCTTCGCATCTTGGTCGCTAATTGCCATACATGTCCTCGACTCGAGGCCGTTTTACAGGTCCCGCGCGGATGCTAATCGTCAGTATAGGCGGGAAAAACTGCTGGATACAAACTAAATAGGAACCCTTTTTTCGCACTGACTGACGGGCCGCCGACGCGCGGATGGCGCCGGCCAAGCACAAACTACGGCAGATCTAGAGAGTCTCGGCTCGAAAAAGCCAGGCCCCGGTTCGATGGACCGGGCGCTCCAGGCGGCCGGCGGCGCTACTTCAAGTCGGACGACCTACGCCGCCGCCGGAGAACCCGGAGGCGGAGGAGACTGCGGCCCCGCGGACGCCGCCCCTGCACCGCTGCGTGCTTTTTGGGCTAATCCCATTAAGTTGCTAGCGGCGTCGTACCAGAATGGAGTTCCGAGCCCGGCCAAGAAAGCAGTCAGCAGACAGCCGCAAAACCAGGTAAACGCAGCAGCGGGATTATTGGTCAGACTTATCTTCAGGTTTTCGAACTTGGTGGATGCGTTGGCTCCGGAACCCGCCCCGGCGGCTGTCTCTGGGGCTCGATCGGGACAACGGGCGTCGGAGCTGTCCGACGGGCAACCGGGATACTGCGACCATCCGACGGGAAAAGGAAGCGTCTCAATCGAGTCCACGCTTTCCGCCAGACGAGTCAGCGACTCTTTTGCGGCCTGCGCGGTGGCCTCGCCGTTTGCATTAGGTTGATTGGCGGCCTCCCGAGCGCTTTCCACGATCCCTGCTCCCTGTTGGATCACCGCGGCGCGGGTATCTCCGTCGAGCATGTAGGCCTGCATGAGATAGATGCTGTCCATGTTGACGAAGAATGCGAGAGCCAGCGAAAGGCCGAAGGTCCACCTTCTGGAGTTGGTCCGAAAGCTCTCGGAAAAGACTTCGCCGAAACGTTCGTAGCGGGACGCCACGTGGGCGAAGACTGCTTCTGCTTCTTCCTTCAGGTCCTCGACGATCTTTTGGCCAACCTCGGAGTGCTTGAGCCGGTCGATCATCTCCTCGGTCGTGACGGCCGCCAACTGGAAGGTCTCGACTTCGTCCTCGGCCGACGTCGAGCCTTTGGGCTTGGGCAGGCGGCCGGTCGAAGACTTCGTCGCACCGGCCGTCGTGAGCGCGGTCACCAGCGTGGCCGTCAGCGTCTCCACATTCTGCGCCGCAGCCTCATCTAATCGGTTCTTGGCCTTGAGGAGACCCGCTTGCAGGGACGGCTGGAGCTCGCGTGAATAGTATTCGCCCAGGAATCGCTTGAGCTCCTTCTTTCGAAGGCCGGTTACGTTCCGAACGGCTTCGAGCGCGATGCTTACTATGGTTGCGAAGACCAGCATCGTCAGGGAGAACGCGATCGCCGCGTCTAGAAGTTGCATGTCTTTCCTCCTGCGTATCTTGATTCGTCGAAAGTATCCGGATTGCGACGGTATTATGCACGAGCGGACTTCGCGTTACAAGGATTCTTTCCTGTCTCTTATCGCGAAAACGGACGGCGGGTCGGGACAGGGGATCTTCTATGGACGCGCCGGGTTTGAGACTTGCCTGCGGGCTATAGCCTCGCGGCTCAGATTGAGACGGTGGACCAGAGAGGGCGGCTAGACCTCGCCGCCCCAGTTCATCTTGGTGCGCAGCACTTTGAAGAAAGGCAGCTCGCGAGGCTGAATGATCTGAACACGGTGGTCGGCCTTGCGGGCCCGGATGCGGTCATTGATGCGGAGGTTGACGCCGACCTGGCCGTCGATCGTGAGAAAGGTTGAGTCGTCACCGCCGCGGAAGACGATCTCGACGCGCGAGCTCTCCGGCAGGACGACAGGGCGGTTCGACAGGGTATGGGGGCAAATCGGCGCGACGCAGAGAGCCTCGACGCGCGGCAGCATGACGGGACCGCCGGCGGCCAGCGAATAGGCGGTAGAGCCGGTCGGCGTCGAGAGGATGAGCCCGTCGGCGCGATATTCGCACATCAGCTCGCCGTCGATGTAGACGCCGAGTTGCAGCAAGCGGGCGATCGCGGCTTTATTGACAACGACGTCGTTGAGCGCCTGATAGAGGCCGATGCGGCCGCCGTCGCGCAGGACTTCGGCTTCGAGCACCGTACGGGATAGGACGGTGTAGTCGCCGGCCAGCGCCTTATCGAGGGCGTCGAGAGCCTCTTCGGGGCCGGTCGTCATCAGGAATCCGAAGCCGCCTAAGTTGACTGCGAGAATCGGCGTCTCTGTAGCGCCGACGCCGCGCGCGGCCGACAGCAGCGTGCCGTCGCCGCCAAGCACGATCATCAAATCGAAGTCCTCAGGCAGCTCGGTCCGCTCAAAGCCGTCGGCTGCTCGGAGGTACTCGGCGGTGACTCGGTCGAAGGCGTAGCTCACGCCCTTTTGGTCGAGCCGCGCGGTAAGCGACCTCAACAGATCAGGGAGATCCTCGCGACCGGGTTTAGATACGATGCCGACTCGTTCGATCATTTGCTTCGGCTCAGCTCGCTCCCATGAATCAGGAACTCGAGATTACCCTCGGCGCCTAGGACAGGGCTTTCCATGCTTTCGACCTTCTGAAAACCCATCGCTCGGACCGCGTCGCTGACCTTGTCGGCGGCGGCCTGGTGCAACGCCGGGTCACGGACGACGCCGCCCTTGCCGACCTCGCCCTTGCCGACCTCGAATTGGGGTTTACACAGAACCACAGCGTCGGCTTCAGGAGTCAACAGAGCTCCAATCACGGGGAGAATCAGCGTAACAGATATGAAGCTGACGTCACAGCAGAAAAATCCGCACGGCTCAAGGATCTGCTCGGAGGAGAGGCTGCGCGCGTTGACTCTTTCGAGCGAGACGACGCGCGGGTCGCTGCGCAGCTTCCAGTCGAGCTGGTTCTGGCCGACGTCGACGGCATAGACTTTCGAGGCGCCGCGTTGCAGCAAACAGTCGGTGAAGCCGCCGGTCGAGGCTCCGACGTCGAGACAGACGCGGTTCGCGACGTCGATGTGGAATCGATCAAGCGCGGCGGCAAGCTTGAGGCCGCCGCGGCCGACGTAGGGGAGCTTCTGGCCCAGCAGGCGAACAGAAGCGTCGGGCGGAACACGGCGGCCGGGCTTGTCGATCTTCTGTTCGTCGACCAAAACTTCCGCGGCCAAAACCATCGCTTGCGCCTTGTGTCGCGACGCAGCTAAGCCTCTCTCGACGAGGAGCTGATCGATGCGGACGAGCGGCTTCATGCCGAGCGGTGGACGATGAGATCCGCGATCTCGCGCAGACGCCGTGCGGCGGGGCCAAATGGCTCCAGCGCCCCAGTCGCTGCAGCGAGGCGTTCGGCGGCCCGGCGGCGGGACTCCTCGAGACCGTAGAGTGCCGGGTAAGTCGTCTTTTGCTGCTCGACATCCTTGCCTGCGGTTTTGCCGAGCTGCGCGCTGGTCTTCGTCACGTCGAGGATGTCGTCGGCGATCTGAAAGGCGACGCCGATGTTACGCCCATAGAGGTCGAGCGCTTTGAGCTGGGGCTCGTCGGCGCCGGCCCAGATCGCGCCCATCCTCACTGAGGCGCAAATGAGAGCGCCAGTCTTCGAGCGGTGGATATAGAGCAACCGCTCTTCTTCGACCGGTTTGCCTTCGGCTGCGAGGTCTTCGACTTGACCGCCGATCATGCCTTCAATGGTTCCCGCCGCCGCCGCCAGCTCGGCCGTCATGCGGATGCGTCGTTCGGCTGGAGCCGCTTCGCTTTCGGCGAGCACGCCGAATGCGCGAGTGAGCAGGGCGTCGCCGGCGAGGATGGCGGTCGCTTCGCCGAATGCTTTGTGACACGTAGGCTGGCCACGTCGCAGGTCGTCGTTGTCGAGCGCCGGCAGATCGTCGTGGATCAACGAGTAGGTGTGAACCATCTCTAGAGCGCAAGCTGGAACCTCAGCGCCGGGCGCAGGGGCACCGAGCACGGCCTCCGCCGCGGCGATGAAGAGGATCGGGCGGATACGCTTACCTCCGGCGAAGAGGCTGTGGCGCACGGCGCGATGGATTTCGGCGGGACGCTCATCACTCGCGGGAGTAAGTCGCTCAAGCGCCTTTTCCACCTGCCGGCGACGATCGGCGAGATAGTCGTCGAGAGTCACTCTCCGCCTTTGTCCTCGAGCTCGAAGGGTTCGGCTTCGAGCCCGCGCCCCTTCTTGAGCAAGATCTCGACTTTGTGCTCGGCTTCTTCGAGCTGTTTGCGGCAAGTTTGGCTGATCGCGACGCCCTTCTCGAACTGTTCGAGCGCCTTTTCGAGCGGCATCTCGCCGCCCTCTAGCTCGCCGACGATCTTCTCGAGCTCGTCGAGACCGCCTTCGAGCGAAAGCGGCGTGTCTTTCTGCTTGGCCATCGGTCCCTTGATTGTAGCCGCTTGAATGGCGTGTCTTGCAGCGCGGCGCGTGGCGGGCCCGGGCTATCCGCTCGGCGTCTCGACCGCCTCGGCTTGCGCCTCGGCCAAGGCCCCCTGTGAGGCCGGATCGGCGAGCAAGGGAATCTGAATCCGTGTGCGGGTACCGCCTTCGGGCCGGCGTTCAAGCGTCATGTGGAAGTCGGCGCCGAAGAGCACGACCAGACGCTCGTGTACGTTGCTGACGCCGATACCGCTCTGGAACACGGTCGCCATCGCCTCTTCGCTGATACCGACGCCGTCGTCCTCAACTTCAATCAGCAACCGGTCTCCGCGTAGTTGGCTGCGAAGCCAGATCGAGCCGCCGCCGACTTTTGGACCCAATCCGTGCTTGATCGAGTTCTCGACAATCGGTTGCAGCAACATGCTCGGCACCAGTGCGGTGAGCGCTTCCTGGTCGATCTCTTTGTGAATCCGCAGCTTGTCCCCGAAGCGCACCTGCTCGATTTGCAGGTAGTCGTCGATGAAGCTGAGCTCTTCGCGTAAGGGGGAAAAAGCGTCCTGCTGGCGCAATAGGCGTCGCAGGATCGTCGAGAGCTTGAAGATAAGCTGGCGCGCGGTGTCAGGATCGAAACGAATCAGCGACGCCACGGAATTGAGCGTGTTGAAGAGGAAATGCGGGTTGATCTGGCTCGTGAGGTTTTGGAGACGCGCCTCAATCAGCAAGCGTTGCTGTTCTTCGAGCTTCCATTCGTTACGGGTATTGTTCCAGACCTTGATCATCACGCCGACCGAGACGACGGTGGAAAAGTAGACGAGAACGATCGAGAAGGCGCTGAGGTCGTCGTCGGCGGTGTGCAGTGCGAAGAGCCAGCCGCGGCCGGCGAAGGCCTGCGCCAAGCTCGTTCGAAGCAACTCGATCGCCAGGCAGCAGAGCAGCAGCAGCATTTGGAAGGCATGCTCGCGTCCCAAAGAGCGGAACAACCACGCTGGAATCGTAAACGGGAAGAACGGCGAGAAGCGCCAGATCTCGTCAGGCCCCGGAGCAAAGTCGCGCAACAGCCCGCCCAGCGCTCCGACACCGACGAGCAGCGGCAGAGTAATCCATTCCGATTGGGGGTAGAGAACCGCCGGCAGGGCGATCAATCCGCCAGCGACCGAGCCGGTGACGTAGCCGCCGACGAGGCCGCATACGAAGGCGGCTTCGAGGCCGATCTCGGCAGCGTCGTAGCCCAACACGAGCCGCACCAGAGTACCGAGTGCAAAGACGATGCCGAAGAACGCGCCGAGCTCGAGCCGCTGGCGCCCCGTGCGCCGTTCGCGCAACAGCATTCGCTTGGCGAAAGACCAACGCAGCAGGATCGACGCCGCCGCCGCGACGACCGCGATCTTCACCAGCAGGCTGACAAGAAGCTCTTGTTCCGACCCCATCGGCTTGTTGTTGATGGTAGCTCACGGGCTCGGGCGATAGTCTCGGCGGCTCTATAATGAAATAAGTTGAAGTATTATCTCGTCCACGCGTCCACGTTCGACGGGCGCATCCGCCAGTGAATCAGAAATTGTTGAGCATGAGCGTCGAAGCCGTCGCCGAGGCCGAGTTGCCGACGCGCTACGGGGAGTTTCGCGTGATCGGTTTTCGCGCCGTCGCCGGCGACGGCGAGCAAGAAGTCGTCGTGCTCAAATGCGGCGAGCTGGGTCCCGGCGCGCCGCTGGTACGCATCCATTCGCAGTGCATGACAGGAGAGATCTTCGGCAGTTTGCGCTGCGACTGCGGCCAGCAGCTCGAGATGGCGTTGCGCATGATCGCCGCCGACGGCAACGGTCTGCTGATCTACGATCCGCAAGAAGGCCGCGGCATCGGCATTCTCAACAAGCTCAAGGCCTACCAGCTACAAGACGGCGGCGCCGATACGGTTGAGGCGAACGAGCAGTTGGGTTTCGAAGCCGACCAGCGCGATTATTCGATCGCGACGGAGATCCTGCGCAGCCTCGGCGTCGATCGGGTGCGCTTCTTGTCGAACAACCCGAGCAAGGTCCAGGCGCTTGAAGAAGCCGGCATTACGGTTGAAGCGCGCATCCCGTGCGAGCCTGAGGCGAACGATCGCGCCGCCGCGTATTTGCGAACGAAGAAAGAGAAGCTCGGGCACTTAATCGGCGACGCAGCGGACACGGCTTAGGCCGCAGCCGCTAACTCACGCAAACGCCACGTACTCGTCGCCTGACGGCGAATCGCCTTTGCCTCCGCCGGCAGCGATCACCACGAACTGCTTGCCGTCGACCTCATAGCTGCACGGCGTCGCGAAACCGCCGGCGTTGAGCTCGACCTCCCACAAGATCTCGCCTGTCTCCGAGTCAAACGCACGAAACTTTCGGTCGAAGGTCGCGCCGATGAAAACCAGCCCGCCCTTGGTTGCGATCGAGCCGCCGTACGTGGGCGTACCAGTCTTCGGTATTCCTTTTTCGCGTAGCTCCGGATACTCGCCGTTGACTACCCGCCAGGCGAACTCGCCGGTCTCGAGATCGATCGCCGTCATGTAGCCCCAAGGCGGCTTCACCACCGGATACCCGTTCTTATCACGCACCCTCGAACGCTCGGTCAGCTCGTACTCGAACGGCTTGTCGTCCCCAGCCTTGGCGAGGGTGATGCGATTGGTGTTCTCGTCCGAGTTGACGAAGACCAGATTGCGCTCAGGATCGGAGCTGCAGCCGCCCCACAACGAGCCGCCGCGGAAGCCGGGATGGACGAACGTTCCGACCAGGCTCGGCGGCTCGTAGATGTCGCCGGCGCGCGTGCGTTTCCACAGCTCGTGGAACTCGCGGTGCGTCTCCGGATCGATATTGGTCACCTGATCTTCGTGGAAGCCCTGACGGCTGACCGGCGGCGGCTTAACGGGAATCGGCTGGGTCGGCCAAAGCTCCTCGCCCGGCACGTCCGACTTCTTGATCGGACGCTCCTCAACGCCGTAGATCGGCTCGCCGGTATCGCGGTCGAGGATGAACATCAAACCCTGCTTCGTCGCTTGGCAGACTGCGTCGATAGTACGTCCACCGCGGCGTACCGTTATCAGCGCCGGCTGCGACGGCAGATCGTAGTCCCAAACGTCGTGATGAACGATCTGGTAATGCCATTGACGCTCGCCGGTTTCGGCGTCGAGCGCGATCACACAGTTGCCGAATAGATTGGCGCCTTTGCGGTCGCCGCCCCAGTAGTCGAAGGCCGGCGAACCGGTGGAGGCGAACAGCCAGCCGCGCTTTACGTCGAGCGACATGCCCGACCAGTCGTTTGTGCCGCCGATGCGCGTCCAAGCGTCTGGCGGCCAAGTGTCATAGCCGAACTCGCCGGGGCGCGGCACGGTATGGAAGATCCAACGCCGCTCGCCGGTTCGGGCGTCGTAGCCTCGGATGTGGCCAGGCGCGGCGCGGTGGGGCCCCTCTCCGCCGCCGCCGCCGATCAGCAGCATATCCTTGTAAGCGACCGCCGGGCTGGTCAGTCGGAACGACAACCCTTCAATGTCCTGGTCGAGGCCCTGCGCGAGATCGAGCGCACCTTCATTTCCGAACTTCGGGTCGAGCTTGCCCGTGGCGGCATCGATAGAGTAGAGCTGATCGCCCACCGTATGGAAGATGCGCTTCTCAGCGCCCTCCTCGCTCCGCCAGTAACACAGCCCGCGGGCGATGCCCGCCGAACGCCGGCGTCGTCCGCCCGCAGGCGGCGTGAATACCCACAGCAACTTGCCCGATGCGGCGTCAAGCGCCTGGACTTTGAGCCGCGGCGAGGGGAGATACATCACCCCGTCGACAACAATCGGCGTGGACTCGATAGTCGTCGACGGACGTTGCATCGCGTCGCCGCACTTGTGGACCCAGGCGATCTTGAGATCGCCGACGTTGTCACGGTTGATTTGATCAAGCGGAGCGTAGCGTGAGGCGCCGGCGTCGCCGCCGTAGTGCCCCCATTGCCAATCGTCGGGGGCGGCCCGCAGCGAGCGCGATCCGGAGGCCGCGGCAAGGGAAGAAAGGAACAATCTGCGAGAAAGACTAGTGGACATGGGTTCGAACGCTCCTATTAGCCGGGGCACGGAGGTCGCCGTCGAGCGACATCAGTCTATCAGGGACAGCCGCCCTCAGCTCCGCGCCGATGATGGGAAATCTGCGGATTCCTCGTGCGCCGCCTCGAACGCCGCGGCGATCCGGCGCACTACGTCAGGATGCTCACGGGCCACATCGCGCTCCTCGGCCCGATCTTGGGCCAGGTTGTAGAGCTCGATCGGCTTGTCGCGCGCTAGCCGAACGCCCTTCCACTGGCCCATTCGCACCGCCTGCATCCAGCCCGTACGCATCGAGATCTCCCAGTAGAGGTACTCGTGATCGCGTTGCGGCTTCCCGGTAAGGGCTGGGAGCATTGAGATACCGTCGATGCCGTCCGGCGGCTCGAGACCAGCCGCTTCGCAGGCGGTCGGCAAGAAATCCCAAAACGCCCAGATCTGACTGCTGACCGCTCCAGCCTCGATCTTGCCGGGCCAACGCGCGATCGTCGGCACTCGGATGCCGCCCTCGTAGAAGTCGCGTTTGATGCCGCGCAACCCGCCGCGGCTGCCGAAAAACTCGGGATCGTGGCCGCCCTCGCGGTGCGGGCCATTGTCGGAGCTGAAGATGACGAGCGTGTTCTCGTCAATTCCCTTCTCCTTGAGAGCGCTCATCACGCGGCCGACGTCGCGGTCCATGCGCGTGACCATCGCGGCGAATCCTTTTTCCGTGGTGGGCCACTGCTCTTGCTCGTAGGGCGCGTAGTCTGGGACCTCCATGCCGTCGCCGGTCACCCTGCCGGCCTCGTTATTGGCGTGTGGAATCGTCCACGGTAGGTAGAGGAAGAACGGGTCGGCGGCGCCGGCGGCGGAGTCGAGCCATTCCAGCGAGCGGTCGAAGATGACGTCGTGTGAATACTGCGTCCTCAGCCCGCCGGCGTTGCCGCGCAGGAACACCTCGCTTTCGTTCTCCCAAAGATGCCTAGTGTAGAAGTCATGCGCGTGGCCCTGATTGAGGTATCCGAACCACTCGTCGAATCCCTTCTTATTGGGCGTGCCCTGCGTTCCGGCTTCGCCGACGCCCCATTTGCCAAAGATGCCGGTGCGATAGCCTCCGGAGCGAAGCAACTCGGCGACGCTAATGTCGTCGGACCGGAGCGGAATGCGTCCATTGGGGCTGGCGTTGCCTCGAACGCGCGTGTGGCCCGTGTGTTGTCCGGTGATCAGACACGACCGCGACGGCGCGCAAACGGTTGAGCCGGCGTAGACGTCGGTGAAGCGCATGCCTTCGGCCGCGAGCTTATCTATGTGGGGCGTCTGAAGGCGTCTCTGTCCGTAGCAGCCAAGATCGCCGTAGCCGAGATCGTCAGCAAGGATGAAGATGATGTTGGGCTTGCGCTGCTGTGCCAAAGCGGGCAAGGCGGCGGCGCCGAGGGCGGCGAGAAAGCCGCGGCGGTCGAGATTCATAGCCTGCTCATCTTACGATGAACGGCAAGATCGGAGCCACACCCTCTCGCACCGCCTATTGCGAAGCGGACTCGAGCGCCGCCACGACGCGGTCGCCCATCTCGGCGCAGGCTAGCGCTCCGCCAAGGTCACGGGTCCGCGCCGAGGGGTCTTCGAAGACGCTCTCCACCGCGCGAGAGACGGCGGACGCCGCTGCCGTTTCGCCGAGCCATCCCAGCATCATCGCCGCTGAAAGGATCGTCGCCGTGGGGTTAGCGACACCCTGCCCGGCGATATCGGGCGCCGAGCCGTGCGAGGGCTGGAAAACCGCGTGGGTGTCGCCGATATCGCCCGACGGCGCCATGCCCATGCCGCCGACCAACCCGGCCGCTAGGTCGGAGAGGATGTCGCCGAACATGTTCTCGGTGACGATCACGTCGAAGCTCTCAGGCCTTTGGACCAAGTAGAGCGCCGTCGCATCGATGTAGATTGTTTCGGTTTCGATCTCGGGGTAGTGCTCGGCGATCTCGCAGAAGATCTTGCGGAAGAACGCCAGTGACGGCAACACGTTCGACTTGTCGACCAAGGTCAGCTTGCCGCGCCGACGTTTGGCTTCTTGGAAGGCGGCGTGAAAGAGACGCTCAGAGCCGCGGCGAGAGATCCGCAAGCCATCGACCATCGCCTCATCCGTTGCCTCGATCGAGCCTTTGCGCGAGTGGAACAGGCCCTCGGTATTTTCGCGAATGAGGGCGAAGTCGATCGACCCAGCCTCATGACCCTTGAGCGGCGTCAAGTCCGAATTGAGCAGCCGAATCGGACGTAGACCATTGTAGAGCTCGAGCCGCTCGCGCAAATCGAGCTGCGGCGCCATCTCGGTGCCGTTCGGCCAACGTACGTCGGGCAGTCCCATCGCTCCGAGCAGGATCGCGTCATAGTCGCCCAGCCGCGAAAAGGTCTCTTCCGGCAGCGGATCGCCGGAGCGCAGATACTCCCCGGCGCCGACGGAAAGCTCTTCGCAATCGAGGGTGAATTCGTGACGGCGCTCGGCGGCACGGAGGGCTTTGACAGCCTCAGACGTAACTTCGGGACCAACGCCGTCGCCCGGCAGCACGGCAATGCGGTATGTCTTGCTCATAGGAACCACCAAGCTAGCACGCACCTCCTGCGGCCGTCTTAGCGCGGATTTCGAGGATTGTTATGGTCGGCTCAAGCCTGTATGCTTTTGTCGTAAGCATCTGGTCCGCTGTTATCGAACGGTCGCAGCAAGGGGGCGCGCGATGTCGGACAACGAACACCCGATCTGGTACAAGAGGACGCCAATCGTTCTCGCCGTGATAACCGGCGTCTTCGGCTTACTGACTACGGTTGTTACTATTTCGCTTACGCGCGGAAACGGAGCCGGGAACGGTCCGGATACGGCCCCGCCTCCGGTGGTCGCCGCATTCGAGGTCGAGCCGAACGCGATCCCGCGCGGCGAAATGGCATCGCTGGCGTGGCGAGTCGAAAACGCCGAGGGCGCGGTGATCGAGCCCGACGTAGGGGCAGTAGCGCTCGAAGGCTCGTGGTCGGTTCAGCCCGACGAGACGACCGTTTACCGTATTGTCGCTCGAGGCGCCGAGACATCTGTTCAGGCGGCGGCAGCGTTGAACGTGCTCTCGCCCCCCGATCCCGTCTCATCGACCGAGGCGAATCCGCCGGCAGCCGCTACGCCGCCGGTCATTTCCCGCTTTTCGGTCAGCCCCGACAAGGTCGAAGCAGGAGCCTCGGCGAACTTGGCTTGGGCGGTCGACAACGCCGACAGCGTCGCCATCTCTCCTGGGGTCGACTCAACAGCCGTCCGCGGCTCGCAAACCGTCTCGCCTTCAAGAACGACTGTCTATACGCTGGAGGCGAGAGGCGAGGGCGGCCGCCGGGTCGCCACCGCCACAGTAAACGTTGCGCGGAAGGAAACGTCTCCGCCGGCGCCTCCGCAAACACCGCCCCCGACCGTCAGCCAGTTCCGCGCCGGGCCCGATGCGATCAAGGCTGGCGAGAAGGCGACCCTGAGCTGGTCGGTTTCCGGCGTGAGCTCGGTCGAGATCCAACCCGAAGTCGGCAAGGCTCGGCCTCAGGGGTCGCACGTCGTTTCCCCGACGAAGAGCACGGTTTATCGCCTGACGGCGAAGGGCGGGAATCAATCTGTGCGGGCCGCGGCCCGAGTCACCGTTGAGTCCGCGACGGTCAGCCAGAAGGCCCTGCTCAAGCTAGAGAAGATCCAAACTTTCGAGGACGGCTCGGTCGGCACTACGCGCTGGATCTTCAAGATCGGGTCGGGCGGCAAACAGCTCTTCGTCCTTCCACAGCGACGCTACAGCGACCGCGACGGCGCGAGCGTGTACCAGCCCTCCGACGGCGCAAGCACGATCGTGACGCCCGAGGCCGACGGCTCGATCGAGCTTGAGGTCAAAGGCTCTCGCACCGGATCGAGCAGCGCCAACGCTTTTGCTTACGGCAAGGGAACCGTCAGCCTCGCCCCCGGCGCCGTTCGGTTCAAAGTAGCGAACGCGAGCAAGCCGGATGAGGGTTCCTTCGTCTTCTACTTCTCGCTCAAGAAGCTGAGCTCAACCTACCTGCCGAATTTGCGGAGAACGCTACAAGTCGCCAGGCCAAACTAGCTCGGAGGCCTGCTCGGTCTCCGCACGCGCCAGCCGCTGCTTGCCCACGCCTCTGGTTCGTCCGTCGCGCTGCTAATCTCGTATTGAGCCCAGTATGCAAATCATCGATCGCAATCACACCGACGTCGACGTGGCCGTCGTCGGCTCCGGCGCAACCGGCGGGTGGGTCGCCAAGCAGCTTACCGAGGCGGGTCTTACAGTGGCCGTACTCGAAGCCGGCTCGACGGTAACCGAGCAAGATTTCAGCGAACACGTCCAGCCGTACCAGACGAAGTATCGCTTTCAGTCGAAAGCCTTCATGCGTAACCGGCCACTGGAACGGCTGAACTACGCCTGCGAAGAGACCAACTACAAGTGGTACGCCAACGACGTCGAGAATCCCTACACGACGCCTGAAGGGAAGCCTTTTCGCTGGATTCGATTGCGCGCGCTCGGCGGACGCTCACTCGCCTGGGGCCGCGGCGTCTTTCGAATGAGCGACCTCGACTTCAAGGCGGCCAGCCGCGACGGCTGGGGCATCGATTGGCCGATCTCTTACGCCGAGATGAAGCCGCACTACGAGACGGTGGAGCGATTCATCGGCGTTAGCGGCACGAACGAAAGCCTGCCGCAATTGCCCGACAGCGTCTTTCAGCCGCCGCTCGGCTTGCGCTGCGGCGAGAAGATGCTCAAGGACGCCGTCTGGAAAAAGTTCCGACGGGTCGTCACCGACGGACGCTCGGCCGTGCTGACCCAGCCGCTCAACGGACGGGCCGCGTGTCATCACTGCGGCCCTTGCCATCGGGGCTGCATCACGCACTCCTATTTCTCGAGCCCGTTCACGACTCTCAAGGCCGCCGCCGCTACCGGCCGACTGACCCTGCTCACCGACTCCGTCGTCAGCCATGTCGTCACGGATCCGAAGAGCGGCCGCGCAACCGGAGTTGCCTATCTGGATCGCGCGACGCGCCAAGCGCGCGAAGTGCGAGCCAAGGTGGTCGTGCTCGGTGCCTCGACGCTCGAGTCGACGCGCGTTCTGCTCAACTCCGCTCCTGGAGGGCTCGCCAATTCGAGCGGCGCGCTTGGCCACTACTTGACGGATCACGTGATGGGCGGCGCATCGGGCCGGATTCCGCTGGAGAAGGACGAGCCTCGTTGGTCCGGCGTGCCAAACAGCCCAAACCACATCGTCATCCCGCGTTTTCGAAACGTGGACCGCGTCGAGACGAACGGCTTTATTCGGGGCTATCACATCACCGGCGGCTCCCGTCCGGTGTTCGACTTCGGCGCCGATGGATTCGGCTCCAAGCTCAAGCGCCAGATCCGCGACGACGCCTACTGGCGGACGAGCCTGGGCCCGTTCATCGAGACCCTGCCCAAGTATGAGAATCACGTCGAGCTCGACCCGGCGCAAGTCGACGCTTGGGGCATCCCGACCCTCAAGATCCGAATGGAGTGGGGCGTCAACGAGCTAACCATGTGGAAGGACGCGCAGGACCAATGCGTCGAGATGCTCGACGCGGCCGGCTGCAAAGGGATCGAACGCGGCGAGCGTTCGGTACCGGGCTTCTCCATTCACGAGGTCGGCACCGCGCGTATGGGCGACAACCCGAAGAACAGCGTTCTTAATAAGTACTGCCAAGCCTGGGACGTAAAGAATTTGTTCGTCGCCGACGGAGCCTCTTGGCCGACGGTCGCCTGTCAGAATCCGACGCTGAGCATGATGGCTAACGCCGTACGGATCTCGGAATACGTGGCCGCGCAGGCTCGCAGCAGCGGGATGGGTTAGCCGTCCCGAAGCACCCGTTCGCGCCGTTGCTATTATCCAGTCAGAACGTGCCCAGGCGCTGTCGCATCTTCGTATATCCGCTGTTATTGGTCCTAGCCGGCTGCTTGTCGGCCGAGATCCACATTCGGGAGGTCGGCCCATACGATTTCAGAGCGCCCGAGATGGACCCCGTCCCAGACGGCCTGAGCGGGATCGCCTATCTAGGCGGCGATCGCTTCGTCGTCGTCAGCGACGCGCACGCAGCGCTCTTCCCCATGCGCATCGACGTGGACCGTGCCAGCGGCGCCGTCACGTCGGCACGTTTCGAGGATCCTATCGCCCTGCGTGACGAACAGGGCGGGCTGTTAGAACTCACTGAGAGCAAAGACCGTGAAGGCGCGGCCTATGACGCGGCCACCCAATCGGTCTGGATCGCGAACGAGCGTAGCGGCACGCGCATCAACGTCCCCTCGCTTGAGCGCTACGAGCTGTCTAGCGGTAAACGACGCTTTCGTCTCGACCCTCATTCGGCGCCCCAACTAGCGATATTCGGACGTATTCGTCCGAATCGCGGTTTTGAAGCTTTGACCCGCCGCCCCGACGGCGGCGAATCGTGGACCTGTAACGAAACGCCTTTGCGCGTTGATATCGAGTCGAGCGATTCGCTTGCCGGCGGACCCTTGCGGCTGCAGCGTTTTGACTCGGAGATGCAGCCCGCCGGGCAGTTCGTCTATCAAACCGACCCGGTCGCCCGGGCAATCTCCTATCCGGTGCGACTGGCGGGTAACGCGATCACGCGCGTCTCCGATCTCGCTGCTCTGCCCGGAGGGGCCCTGGTCGCACTCGAGAGCGCCTTTCAAGGCAACCCGGAGGGCCTGCCCGAAGGCCGCAATCGCATCTACGAGGTTGACCTCTCCGAAGCCGATGACGTCTCGGTCGGTGAGCTGGGACGCGGTTTGGCAGGCCGATCCTATCGCTCGACATCGAAACGACTATTACTAGAGCTCTCGTTCCTCGGCGCCGGCTCAAACTATGAAGGTATCGCTGTCGGCCCCAAGCTTGCCGACGGCGACTTCTGCCTGCTGTTGCTGGCCGACAACGGCGTGGGCTCCAGCCAATCCCTTTACGCTCTACGGCTGAGCGAGTAATCACCCGGTCCCGCCCGCCAACTTGCCCGCGCCCGGCTCCCTGCGAGACAATTCCTCTCCATATGGCTGCGGAATCCTATCTGGCAATCGACCTCGGCGCCGGCAGCGGCCGAACCATGCTCGGCCGCATCCAAGATGACCGAATCTCGCTCGAAGAGCTGCATCGCTTCCCCAATCCCGGCGTACGAGCGCTGGGCTCGCTGCACTGGGACGCGCTCTCGCTCTTTGCCGAGATGAAGCAAGGTCTCGCCAAGGCCGCCTCCGAGAAACCCGTCTCGCTCGGCGTCGACACCTGGGGCGTGGATTTCGCGCTGCTCGATCGCGACGGCCAACTCGTTGGAAACCCGTTCCACTACCGTGACGAGCGAACTTCCGGCCTGATGCAGCGCGCCTTCGAGATCGTTTCTCGCGAGGAGATTTTTGAAAGCACGGGGCTGCAGTTCATGGAGCTGAACTCGCTCTACCAGCTCTTGGCAATGAAGGACTCCTCCGCGCTCGACGCCGCCGAGACGCTGTTGCTGATGCCGGACCTTTTTCACTACTGGTTCACGGGACGCAAGGCCTGCGAGCTCACCGACTCTTCGACGACGCAGTTCTACGATCCGCGCAAGAAGGACTGGGCGCGAGGGCTCCTTGGGAAGCTCGGGCTCCCGGTCGGAATGTTGGCCGAGATCGTAGAGCCCGGCACGACATTGGGCCCGCTCGAAGGACGAACCGTCGCCGAGTGCGGCGTGAATGCGATGCAGGTCGTTGCGCCGGGATCGCACGATACGGCTTCGGCGGTAGCGGCCGTCCCCGCCGACGGCGACGACTGGGCGTTTCTCAGCTCAGGGACATGGTCTCTGCTCGGCGTCGAGACGCCGCAACCGTTCGTTACCGCCGAGTGCCTCAAGAGGAACTTCACCAACGAGGGCGGAGTGTGGGGAACGACGCGGCTGCTGAAGAACATCAGCGGCCTCTGGTTGCTCGAGGAGTCGCGCCGCGAGTGGAGCAGACAGGGCGTCGAGACCTCCTACGAGCAGTTGATCACCGAAGCGCGGCAGGCTGAGCCGTTTCGGTCCGTCGTTGACGTCAACGATCCGTCATTCGTCGCCCCGGGCGACATGCCAGGGCGAATCGCCGCATGGTGCGAACGAAACGGCCAACTCTCGCCTGAAACGCCGGGCCAATTCGCGCGAACGATCTTCGAGAGTTTGGCGGTGATGTATCGCTTGGTTCTCGAAGATCTCGCTGCGATCACCGGGCGCAAGCGCTCGCGTCTGCACATCGTCGGCGGCGGCTCGCGTAACGAGCTGCTGTGCCAATATGCCGCTGACGCCTGCGGGGTGGAAGTCGTTGCCGGCCCAGTCGAGGCGACCGCGCTCGGCAATGTTCTGTTGCAGGCGATTGCCGCCGGGCGCGTGGCCGGCGGAGCGCAAGCGCGCGAGATCGTACGCCGCTCGTTTGAGCCGAAGCGCTATGAGCCTCGGCTAGGCGACGGCTGGGCGGAGGCGGCGGGGCTCCTACGAGCCTGAGCTGCCCCTCAGCGACTCCGGCCGCTGGACCTCAGCCTTTCGAGCTCGGCCTCCAGCCGCCGCGCAACCCCGGGGTTCGCATCAATCACGCTCTTTCTCTCGGAGACGTCCGTCTCCATGTCGAAGAGCATGTATGGCTTGCCGAACGGCTCGCCTTTGGGCAGCTCGCGGCCGCCGGAGCCGTTGCCCGCCACGAGCTTCCACTTACCGTCTCGGATCGCGAACATCCCCGCCGAGGAGTGATGGATTACCGGCGCGCGCGGCTTGCTCCAGCCCTTGCCTTCGAATAGCGGCAGCAGCGAAAAGCTATCCTCAGCAACGTCGGCGGGCAGTTCGGCCCCGACAATCTCGGCCGCCGTCGCAAAAAAATCGGTGAGGCAGATGGTGTTCGGCGTCTGAGAGCCGGCACGAATCCTTGAGGGCCAGCGCGCGAAGAACGGAACATGGTGGCCCGCCTCCCAGATGTCGGCCTTCGTACCGCGGAAGACGTCGTTCGCGGTGTGACTCTCGGGCCGATAGCCTTGGACGCCGACGTCTTGGGCGTGGTCCGCCTCTCCCTCACCCAGGCGGCGCATGTAGGAGCCGTTGTCGCTGGTGAAGACGATCAGAGTGTTCTGTGCGACGCCGGCCGTATCGAGCGCCCGCAGTACTTCGCCGACCGTCCAATCGACCTGAACGACGAAGTCGCCGTAGGGTCCGAGGTTCGTTGCTCCCTCAAAGCGCGGATGCGGCAGCGCCGGCTTGTGCGGCGCCGTCAGCGGGAAGTACAGGAAAAACGGCCTTTCTTCCCCCGAGCGCTCACGGATGTAGGCCGTCGCCTCGCCCAGCAGATCGTCTAGGCAGTTTTCGGGAACCAGGTCGGAACCGCGCATCCCTTGCCGCAAGAAGCCGGGGAAGGCAACTGCGGACTGCTGGACAACGTCCGCTCGGGTGATCGAACCGTTGCGAATATAGACGTAGGGCGGGAAGTCGAGCGAAGCCGGGATGATGTGCGAGAACCCGAAGCCGCGAGTGTGTGGGCCGTCGGAGACCGGACGCGTGAAGTCAATGTCTTCGTGGTTGCTCTTGCGGACGAAACCGAGTCCTAGATGCCACTTGCCGACTACGGCCGTTTGGTATCCTTGCTGCCCGAGAAACGAGGCGACCGTCGGACGTCCGTCCTCGATCAGCGGCTCGCCGTAGCCGTTGAGCACGCCGTTCTTCAAGCGTCCGCGCCAACTGTAGCGACCCGTCATCAGCCCGTAGCGCGTCGGCGTGCAGACTCCCGAGGGTGTGTGCGCGTCGAGGAAGCTCATTCCCTCGGCGGCGAGCCGGTCGAGGTTCGGCGTCGGGATCTTTGAGCGTGGATTCAACGCATGGACGTCGCCGTAGCCCATGTCGTCGGCCATGATGAAAACGATGTTGGGACGTTGAGCGGCCGCGCTGAAGGCGCAAGAAAGCAGGCACACCACGGCGGATAGAACGGGTAGGGGTTGATGTCTAGTCACGGCCATCAATGTTCCATGCCTCCTCTCTCTGAGTCAAACAATTTCTCTCGATCTAATCCGGCGAAGCCGCGTATCTTATTGGAGAGACAGCGGTTTGCTAAAATCGACTGTGAGCAAACAAGGAGGTCCCAAGTGGATCTGAAACGTATTTCCCCTGAAGAGACCAAGGAGCTGCTTGACGCCGACGATGGCTTCGTCTACCTCGACGTGCGCGATGTGGCCGAGTTCGCCGCCGGCCATCCGCCGGGCGCCAAGAACGTGCCGGTGTTCGAGCGTGGGCCGATGGGCATGGCCCCGAACTCATCCTTTGTCGAGGTCGTGGAAGCGAACTTCACGAAAGAGACGAAGATCATCACCGGATGCCTCCGTGGCCCCCGCTCCATGCGTGCCGCCCAAATGCTGATTGCCGCCGGCTTTAGCGAGGTGATCGACATGCGCGGCGGCCTCGACGGCGAGATGGACCCGATGGGGGGCATCGGCTACCCCGGCTGGCAGCGCCGCGGCCTGCCCGTATCTTCCGATCCTAAGCCGGAAGACACCTATTCCGCTCTGAAGCAAACGTCCGATAGGTAGAGCAGGGCCGAAGAGGCGGGTGCGCCGGCGACGCCAGAAACGCTTTGGAGGAGGAGTCGGACTCCGACGCACCCATGGGTGTTGACCCAGATAGCTGATCGGCCAAAGCTCACCGAACCTACACAGCGAAGATCCGCAACCGCAATGGCGAAAAAACCTCTCTACATGAAGCACGGCGGGCCCGTCGAACGCCTGCTGCGTCCCTATCAGGAATTCTTCTTCACTGCGTCCTTCGGGGGCCTGCTTCTCTTGGGCAGCACCATTCTTGCTTTGGTTTGGGCAAACTCGCCTTGGGCCGAAAGCTACGAGCATCTTTGGCATACCGAGATCAGTCTGCATATTGGCTCGTTGCAACTCTCGGAGACGCTGCACCACTGGATCAACGACGGCCTGATGGCGGTGTTTTTCTTCACCGTCGGACTGGAAATCAAGCGTGAACTGTTGACCGGCGAGCTCTCGACTCCTCGGCAGGCGATGTTGCCCATTGCCGCCGCGGTCGGCGGCATGATCGTGCCCGCCGCGATCTACGCCTGGTTCAACGCAGGCACTCCGGAGGTTTCGGGCTGGGGCGTGCCGATGGCGACCGACATTGCTTTCGCGCTCGGCATCCTGGCGTTGGTCGGAGATCGCGTGCCCGTGCCGCTCAAGATCTTCCTCACCGCTTTGGCGATCGTCGACGATCTCGGCGCGGTGCTCGTCATCGCGTTCTTCTACACCTCAAATCTCGACTTCACGGCTCTGGGCTTGGGCGCGGCGTTGCTCGTCGCCATGATCGCGGCGAATATATTCGGGGTGCGGGCGCCGAGCGTTTACCTTGGCCTCGGCTTCGCGACCTGGCTGTGCTTCTTGTACTCGGGCGTGCACGCCACCATCGCGGGCGTGCTGGCGGCGATGACGATCCCAGCCAAGACGATGATCGACGAGGACGAGTTTGAGGCGCGCGCCAAGGACCTAATGAAGCGCTTCAGGGCGGCGCAGACCGACTCGGACCGCAAGGTCATCGTACAGGCGCTCGAGTACTCCTGCCTCCATGTCGAAGCGCCGCTGCAGCGAATCGAGCACTCCAACCATTTCTGGGTGGCATTCGTGATCATGCCCGTGTTTGCGCTCTCGAACGCCGGACTTGAACTCGGCGCCGGTCTGCTCGATGCGTTCTCGAGCGCAGTCACTCTGGGGATCGTCTTCGGCCTCGTCGTTGGTAAACAGATCGGTGTGACTCTGTTCTCTTACCTGGTCGTCAAGCTTGGCTGGGCGTCATTGCCCGAGGGCGTGAGTTGGCAGCACGTCTATGCAGCGAGCTGGCTTGCAGGCATCGGTTTCACGATGTCGCTCTTTATCGCCAACCTGGGCTTCGAGTCGGCAGACGTGCTGAGCTCAGCCAAAGCCGGCGTTCTCGCGGCCTCGTTGATAGCCGGCGTGGTTGGCTACCTGCTGATGAAACGAGTCATCGCATCGCACCCGACCGCTTGAGGCGAGATAGCGAAGAACAGCCTCTTGCGCGATCTGTGAGCGGTGCGGTAATCTCGGCGCGCAGGGGGAGCTTCGAGGTTGAGCAAGCATTTGACGCTCAGTTCCTTCCAACCAGGGCCGTCGATTACACGCCGCGACTTCTTGCAGCTCGCTGCTGCGGCCCCCTATGTGCCGGGCGCGGAGGGTTGGGACAGCGGATTCGCCGGCGACCAGACCGCTCTCGATGCGGCGGTCGAATGGGCGATGCCCCGCGGAACGACTTCCGTTATCGTCCTACACCGAGGGCGCATCGCAGCCGAACGGCATGCCGGCTCAGCCGATCCCGCTCAGCCCGAGGCCGTCTACTCGATAACCAAGAGCGTCACAGCGACGTTGATCGGCGCGGCGCTTGATGACGGGTCAATATCTTCGCTCGAAATCCCGATGAAGGAGTATTTCCCCTCCTGGGGCAACGATCGCCGCCGCGACGTGCAACTGCGACACGTCCTGAGCATGACGTCGGGGATCCTCGCCGCGCGGGGATTCACGATTCCCAAAGGAGTGGACCAAGCCGACTACACAGCGGTGTTGCCCTCGGTTTATCCGGCGGGCGAGCGGTGGGTCTATGACAACAATGTCTATCGGCTGCTGTTTCGGGTCCTCGAAGAATCGACGGGCGACCCGCTGCCGCGCTACGCCCAACGCAAGCTATTCGGGCCGTTGCAGATGTCGGACACGAGCTGGCAGCGGCGGCAAGGCGCCAGCCGGCCGAACTACCAAAACATACGGACCACGGCGCGCGACCTGGCGCGTTTCGGACTCTTGGCGTTGCGCCGTGGTCTTTGGGAAGATCGGCAGATCGTCTCGCAGGAATTCTGGGGCCGCGCCCTCAGCACATCGCAAGATCTCAATCCCTCCTACGGGCTGTTGTGGTGGGCCAATGGGGGCTCATCGTTCACGCTGCCGGGCGGCGCCCATGTGGAGGGTCCGCTTTGGCCCGAAGTCCCGGCCGACGCCTTCGGCGCGCTCGGCGCCTCAGGTCGACGAGTGTGGGTTGTACCCAGCCGTGAACTAGTGGTCGCGCGGTTGGCAAGGAGGCCGACCGATCGACAATTCGCCGGAGCTTGGTCTTTCGACAACCAGCTCCTGCGGAGGGTCTGCGCCGCTTGCGGTTAGCCGCGGGTCTCGGCTTGGTTCCACCGCGGGCTAGAATCAGGGTTCGACTCTCGCCGCCTTGCTGACCGCACGCAACATCTCAAAGCGCTATCGCATCTACCGGCGTCCGGCGGATCGCATCGTTGAGGCGTTCTCGCTCGGACGGCGCAAGCTGCACGAAGATTTTTGGGCGTTGCGCGACGTCAATCTCGAGGTCGCCGACGGCGAAACGTTTGGCGTCGTCGGTCCTAACGGTTGCGGCAAGAGCACGCTGCTGCAGATCCTCACCGGCATTCACGAACCGACCACGGGCCGGGTCTCGCGCAAGGGTCGGATAGCCGCGTTGCTCGAGCTCGGCGCAGGCTTCAATCCCGAGTTCTCCGGCCGCGAGAACGTTTTCATCAACGGCGAAATCATGGGGCTTTCGCGGCGTGAGATCGAGCGCGCTATGCCGTCGATCGAAGAGTTCGCCGGCATCGGCGAATTCATCGAACGGCCAGTCAAGACATACTCCTCGGGCATGCATGTTCGGCTCGCCTTCGCGGCGGCGATTCATGTCGAACCCGACATCTTGATCGTCGACGAAGCTTTGGCAGTGGGCGACGCCGTCTTTGCCAATCGTTGCGTAAGTAAGTTCGAGGAGCTTCAAGCTCGGGGCGTAAGCGTCGTCTTCGTTTCACACGACCTCGGCTTGGTCAAGCAGATCTGTGACCGCGCCATGTTCCTGCTCGACGGACGTATTGTGATCGAAGGCAAGCCATCGGACGTAATCAATCGCTACGTGGGCGCGGTGCTCGAGAAGCAGCGCGCTTGGGACGCCGAACATGAGGATCGCGGTCTCAGCTACTCGCACCGCCACGGCGACCGCCAAGCCGAAGTGGTGGAGATCGAGCTGATCGGCCGCGACGGCAATCCTACTCGTAGCGTCTTGAGCGGAGACGAAGTGCGCGTGCGCGTTCGCTCGAAGTTTCGCGCCGAGCAGCCGGAGCCTATGATCGGATTCCTGATCCGCACTCGCAACGGCCTCGATGTCTTCGGGACAAATACGAAGATCGAAGAAACGAAGCTGCCGGCGTGCGCTCCCGGAGACGCCGTCGAGGTAGAGTTCCGCTTCGACTGCCGGCTGACCCCGCAGGAGTACACCTTGACCGTCGCCGCCCAGCACGCCGACGGACACAGTCACGATTGGCTCGACGACGCCGTTTCGTTTCAGGTGCTCGACGCCAAGGCGCGCGCCGGAACGGCGAACCTGCCTGTCGAGGTGTCTTGCCGCAAGCTACCCGCGACCAACGGGAATCCGTAGCTTCGCAGCTCAACGCCGCGCAGTTCAGTGCAGTACAATAACGGACCGAAGCTTGAGCTTCAAGACAACAGCTACAGGAGAGGTCTCAATGGGAACTATTAGCCGCAGAGCGGCTCTGCTGGGCATGGCCGCGGCGGCCGGAGCCGGACGTCTGTCGGCCGCGCCTCTAGGCGTCGGCGACATGGCGCCGGACTTCGCGCTGCCCGGCTCGAACGGCAAAACCGAAACGCTCTCGTCCTACCGCGGCAAGAGCACCGTTGTCGCTGCGTTCTATCCGAAAGCCTTCACAGGTGGTTGAACACGCGAGATGAAGGGGTACCAGGCTGGTATCTCGAAATTTACTGATTCGAACGCGGTTATCTTCGGCATCTCGACCGACGATCTCGAAACCCAGACCAAGTTCGCGAAGTCGCTCAACCTAGAGTTCGCATTGCTCTCCGACCAGGACGGCACAGCGGCCAAGGCATTCGGCATTCTAAACGAACGCAACATGGCCGGCCGCACGACGTTCGTGATTGACCGCGACGGGAAGATTCAGGAAGTCATCAGCGGCGGCGAAGCCATCGGCATCGACGGCGCCGTCAGCGCCTGCAGCCGACTGAAGTAGATCGCAATCGCCTTGAACGGCGCTAACGGGGGGAGGCCGAACGGCCTTCCCCCGTTTTGCGTTGAGATCTCAGGCCAGCATATCGTGCACGATCTCGCCGTGCACGTCGGTCAGGCGCATGTCGCGGCCGCTGTAGGGGTAGGTCAGCCGCTTGTGGTCCATGCCGAGCAGGTGGAGCATCGTCGCGTGCAGGTCGTGCATGTGGACCTTGTTTTCGACGGTGAAATAGCCGTACTCGTCGGTGGCGCCGTAGGTCATGCCTCCCTTGATTCCGCCGCCGGCTAACCACATTGTGAAGCCGAACGGGTTGTGGTCGCGGCCCATGTCTTCGGGCTTTGAGCCTGGCGTGAATTGCGCCGTCGGGGTGCGTCCGAACTCGCCACCCCATACGACCAACGTCTCGTCGAGCAGGCCGCGCGCCTTGAGGTCCTTGAGCAGCCCGGCGATTGGCTTGTCGGTCGCTCGGGCGTTCTTAGTGTGGCCTTCGATCAGGCGTGAGTGCTGGTCCCAGCGGTCCTGGCCTTGGCGGCGCGGAGTCAGCAGTTCGATGAAGCGCACGCCGCGTTCGATCATTCGTCGCGCCAGCAGGCATTGCCGGCCGAAGGGTTGGGTATCCTCTTCATCAAGCCCGTAGAGCTTCTTGGTCGCCTCGCTCTCTCCGTTAAGGTCGACCAGCTCGGGTACCTCGCTTTGCATCCGAAACGCCAGCTCGTAGTTGGCGATGGTAGCCTCGAGCTCACTCACCTTACCGAAACGCTCGAGCGCGCCCTCGTTGAGCTTTTTCAGGAGGCCCAGCTTGGCCCGCTGTAGGTCGGCGCCGGGCTCGCGCGGTTCGAGGTCGGCAATCGGCGGGTCGCCGCCGCGGAAGAGCGTTCCCTGGTAGGACGCCGGCAAGAAGCCGCTGCCGAAACAGTCCATGCCGCCGGGCGGGATCAGGCCGCTGTCGAGCACGACGAAGCCCGGCAGGTTCTGCGACTCGCTGCCGAGCCCGTAGGTAACCCAGGATCCCATCGAAGGCCTGCCCTGAAAGCCTGAGCCGGTGTGGATGAAGTAGTTCGCCGCGGTGTGCTCGGAATGATTGGCGACCATCGAGCGCACGATGCACAGGTCGTCGACGCACGTCGCCACATGCGGAAACAAGTTGCTGACCCAAGCGCCGGACTCGCCGTGGCGTTGGAACTCGAACGGCGAAGCGAAGACGCGGTTCGAGCTGTTGAAAACGGTAGTCGGAACCTCGTCGAGCTGGATCGGCTGATTGTGCTCTTTGGCGAGGCGCGGCTTGGGGTCGAACGTGTCGACCTGCGAAGGCCCGCCGTCCATGAACAAGAAGATGACCTGCTTCGCTTTGGGAGCGAAGTGCGGCGCACGCACGGCCATCGGAAGCACGGAACGACCGGCTTCGGGCGCGGGGCGCGCTTGCTCGGCGAGCAGTGAAGCCAGCGCGAGTCCGCCGAATCCGTTAGCGGCGCGGAAGAGCCATTCGCGACGATTTAGCATCTGCCTATGGATGCAGTTGAACTTCATCTCACAAAAATGAACTCAGTTGAATTGAACAGCACGTGCGCAAGGTCGGACCAGGCAGCCTGCTCATCGCCCTCGCGGCGACTGCGCTGTTCGGCGAGAAAGTCCGCAATCTCGGCGTGTTCCGCCGCCGTCGGCGGGCGCGCATAGGCTCGTACGAACATGCTCTCTACTCGCGACCGCACGTCGGACGAGCGTCTGATCTCAGCCCGTGCCCACTCCCCGGCCTGCTGGTGAATCAGTTCGTTGTTGAGCAGCATCAGAGCCTGCGAAGGCACGGCTGAAACGCCCCGGTTTCCGGCGGTCGAGGCCGGCAGCGGCAGATCAAACGCCAAGAACAACGGCGTAAGGAAATTCCGCCGAGCCTGGATGTAGATGCTGCGGCGGCCGTCGCCGTCGAGGGGTCCTGACTTTGGCTTACCACGGCCGTCTTGGTACGGGCTAATATGCGGCGGAACGCTGCGACCGTAGAGATCAAGCTTGAGCGTCCCCGCGACGGCAAGCGCCGCGTCGCGAATTGCCTCGGCTTCAAGCCGCCGCACCGGCATGTGCGAAAGCAGCTTATTGGCGGGATCGATCTCGGCGGCTTTGGCAGAGACCCGGCTATCCATGCGATAGGCGCTCGAGAGCACGATCAGGCGATGCAGCGATTTGACCGACCAGCCGCTCTCGACAAACCGCGAGGCGAGGTAGTCGAGCAGGTCGGGATGCGTCGGGCGCTCTCCCGTCTTGCCGAAGTTGTCAGTCGTGCGCGCCAGTCCTTGTCCAAAATGCTGCTTCCAAACTCGGTTGACCATCACTCGAGCCGTCAGCGGGTTGTTCTCCGAGCCCACCCACTCGGCCAGCTCCAGACGACCGCTGCCACGGGCAAACGGCGAGCCGTCTGAAATTACCTGCAATGCGCGACGGGGAACCTCTTCGCCGAGATTCTTGTGGCTTCCGCGCAGATGGATGCGAACGTTGTGCGGCTCAACGTCGATCGAGGACATTGCAAAGGCTGAAGGAGGCAACGACTCACGCAGGCGGGCCCGCCGTGCGGCTAACTCGTCGTAGCGGTTCCGCGCTGCCCCGGTGAGCTGCGAGCTCGCGGACTCGGCGTTCCAGGGCGCTTCAAGAGCAGCCAGCAGCGATTGCTCGTCGGCGCTGAGCTCCGTCTTCTGGAGCAGCTCGACGGCGAGGTCGCGATAGGCCGCGGCGAGATCCTCGAGCGCAGCGCCGCCGCGCTTGAGGAGCGCCATCACCTGCCGGGCAGGCGGACCCGCGATCGGCGGCGCTTCTTGTGAGTCAGAGAAAACTATTCGCTCGACGGCGATATGGCCCTCGCGGCTGCGGTCGGTGATCTCGATGTAGCACTCGCGGCCCTGCTCTTTCGTCATCGACATCGTTTTCCAACGCAGACGACCGGAGCCGTCTGCCATGGCATGGGCGGAACGATGGTCGTCGGCGACGATGGTCAACCGCAGCTTGGCGCGGTCGCCAAGGCGCCTGTCGGTTTCGGTTCCGGCGAACCGCACATGGACCCAGCGGGAGGGCATCCGGAACTTGCCGGTCGTCATCGTGCCCACGAACTCATCGCCGCCGGAGAACGAATTCGCGACGGCCCGGCCGCCCAGCCCAATCAGCGACTGATCCGGTGAGTGGACCCGCTCGGATTCGTCGCCGAAGGCGGTCCCTTCGACCCTCCAGCGGTCAAACCCTTTCTCAAAATCCTCGAACAGCGTATCGCCGCGCTCCTGCCAAATCGGATGATCAGAGCGCGCCTTGGCGGTCCACTCCGCCATCTCGCTTCGCGTTTGTTCGAGCCGCGTCGAGTACGGCTTCTCTGACGCGTCGGCTAGGCGCGCAAAGGGGTAAAGCGGGTCGCTTGGCTCGAGCAGGGCCTCCTCCAAGAGCGACTTCGGCGCGTCCGCATCCTTATCCTTGGCGTCATCCTTGGCGTCGTTGTTCTTGCTTTCGCGGGCGGCGAGCTCGGCGGCGGCCTCGAGTAACCGCTCGTCAAGCCGGCGGGCGCGTTGCAGCCGGGACTCCCGCAAAAGTTTGCGCATCTCTTGACCGATCGCAGTCAGCGAATCGCGGCTCCCGACGATCTCGGCGGCGCGCCGGCGCGAGTCTATGCACTTCTCGGCCATCTGCGTCGAGTGAAAAACGCCTGCTACCGAGTAGTAGTCGGCGGTCGGAATCGGGTCGAATTTGTGGTCGTGGCAACGCGCGCAAGCGAGCGTGAGCCCAAGAAACGCCTTCCCGAAGACGTCGATCTGGTTGTCGACGCGATCGGCGCGGGACTGCACCGAATCGGTCGGAGAGTTGAGCACTTCCCACAGCCAGTAGAAGCCCGAACCGATCGGCGTTTCGTAGCGTTCTCCGCCCGAGACAAGCCGCGGCTCCATTAGGTCGCCGGCGATCTGTTCCTTGACGAAGCGATCGTAGGGCAGGTCTTCATTGAAGGCGCGGATCACCCAATCGCGATAGCGCCAAGCATCTAGCTTTTCGTTGTCGAACTCGTGGCCGTTGGTTTCGGCGAAGCGCACCAGGTCGAGCCAGTGGCGCGCCCAACGCTCGCCGTAGTGCGGCGACGCCAGCAACCTCTCCGCCAATTTCTTGTAGGCGTCGGGCGAGCGGTCGGCCAGGAAGGAGTCGATCTCTTCCGGCGTCGGCGGCAGGCCGGTCAGGTCGAAGGTGAGGCGACGAATGAGCGTTCGCTTGTCGGCCTCGGAGCTTGGCCTTAGCCCTTGCTCGTCCAGCTTGGCCAACAGAAACGCGTCGACCGGCGTTCGGACCCAATCGGCCGGCTTTACCGCCGGCGGCGCCGGATCGCGGACGGGCTGGAACGACCAGAAGCCCCTCGCCGTCCCGGCGTCGATTTCAGGCGGCGCCTTCTCGGCCGGAACTCCTCGATCCTCGCGCGGGTCTGGAGCGCCGAGCTCGATCCAGGCGCTCAGGTCGGCGATCTCTGTGTCGCTGAGCTTGCCGGTCGGCGGCATGCGCAGGTCGATCTTTTTGTAGGAGACGGCTGTGAGCAAGACGCTCGCGGCCGCATCACCGGGAACGACCGCTGCGCCCCGGCTGCCGCCTTGCCGGACGGCAGCCCTGGTATCGAGCCGCAACTCACCCATAGCCGCAGTCGCGGCGCTATGGCAGGCGTAGCACTTCTCGGCGAGGACGGGCCGAATCTTCTTTTCGAAGAATTCGATCTCTTCAGGAGTCTGGCCGAGCGCTACGAGCGGAAGAAACGCTAGGAAAACCAGTCCTCTCACGACCGTTTCATGATACGTCGTCGGCTGCGGAAGCAACAAGCCGCGACTAGCTTCAGCCGGTCGCCGCGGGCGGCTTCGTCACGGTCTCGACGGCTCGGGGACCCTCCTGCTCGCCGAGATGAGGGATACCGCCGGATTCGGCCCATTCAACGCCAGAAGAGGTAATCGTGTATGCGCCTTGGGTCGTCGTGCGAAGATACTGTCGCTCGCGAAGGAACCAGATAGTGAACTCGAGATCGTCGTGGCGTACGCCCACAGAGCGAGCAATCTCGCCGCGATCAAGCTCGGGGTTGCGCGGCCGCCGGATCATGATGTCGTACAGGCAGGACAGCACGCCCTGGCGAAGCTGTTGCTGAAGGACGACATCCGCTGCCGTCGCCGTGTGGCGGACGCGGATGCGGTCGAGCTCGGGAGCGTCCGACGGACGGTCGTACTGGTCGATCTCAACCGACGGCGACGCGCCATTCGCTGGCTTGCGGCGATCGCCCGCGGTGCGAGCGCGCTCCTTGTCGTAGGATTCGCGACGTTTCGGATCGGCCAAGGTCCGATAAGCCTGCTTTACAAGATCAGCCTTCTTCTCGTCGGCAGTCTCTTTGTTCTTGGTATAGCGCGTCAGCATCAGCCGAACGGCCCATTCCACCATGGGCTTGTCCGCCTGAGGGCTGATCATCAACAGGTCGTAGTAGTCAGTTTCGGTGCCGCTCGCCAAAGCAGGGGATCTCCGTGTCAGGCGGGACAAGTCCCGCTGACCGCTATTTATTATCGGACGGGCCTAGACTCTCGACAATTGGCCGGACGATCTATAGGATCTACCACTATCGACTGTATGCCAATAGGCTTACACGCTACGTAACGGGCTTCCGGGGCCCTTCTTAGTTCGGTTTAGGGTTTTCACCTGACCCGAAGAGCTCGCCCGTGATCGGCCGTCGCCCAGCGACGCCCGCATCCACGTGGTGCCAGTATTCGATTTGTTCTTCCCCAAGCCTCCAGCACAGGTAAACCTCTTGGTTTTCGAGCAGCGCCGGAAAGTCGAGCAGCCCCGTGTCGAGATCCTTGACCAAGCAACCGGTTTTGCCGATGCTCTCCATCGCTTCCTTGAATCGGGCGGTGGCGCGCGAGCGGTCTGCCTTGCGAGAGGCGGTGGCCCAAGGGTCGATTTCGATCCCGCCGGTAAGCGCAATACGCGTTGAGAGATCGCTCAATTCCTGGTCGACTTCTTGCGCCTCGCTCTTGGCCTCAAGCGCGGCACGCAACCATGATTCGAGCTGAGGGATCAGCTCTTGGGCTTGCTGTAGGGTGAAGAATCTCGGCATCCGGGATCGGTGCGCTTCGAGTATTCGAGCGAAGCGGCTCGAAATACCCGAGGGTGATTATAGCAGCGCTCTCGGGCTCCCCTAGCAGTGCATTCCGCCGTTGACGTTTAGGGTGTGCCCGGTGACGTAGGATGATTCGTCGCCGGCCAGGAACCGGACCGCCTCCGCGACCTCGCGCGGCGTGCCCACCCGTTTGAGCGGAATCGCCGCCGTGATCGCCTGGTGCGTCTTCTCGTCAAGCGCGTCTGTCATCGCCGTCTGGATGAAGCCCGGCGCAACCGCGTTGACGGTAATGTTTCGCCCGGCGACTTCTTGAGCAAGCGACTTGGTGAGACCGATCAAACCTGCCTTTGAGGCGACATAGTTGGCCTGCCCGGCGTTGCCGATTTGGCCGACGACGGAAGCCACGTTGATGATGCGCCCCCAGCGCGCCTTCGCCATTCCGCGGAGAGCCCTCTTGATGCACTGAAAAGCGCCGGTGAGATTGGTCTGTAGAACGTCGTTCCATGCCTCGCTCGACATCCGCATGGCAAGTCCGTCGCGAGTAATCCCCGCGTTGTTCACTAAGATCTCAACTGGCCCCGCCAGTTCCTCAATCTGGGCGAATGCGCTCTCGATCGACTCAGCCGAAGAGACGTCGAGCGCAACGGCGTAGGCATCGCCGCCGGCGCCGCGAATCTCCTCGACCAGCGCAGTGAGCTTATCCTGCTGGCGAGCAGCGGCAACGACGCGCGCTCCGGCTGCGGCTAGAACGATCGCGCACTCGCGTCCTATGCCTTGGCTCGCTCCGGTTACAAGGGCGACTCGACCTTTCATATCTCTAATTGTTCCACTCTCTCGACTGTACCCGCCGACGCCGCCTTCAGCGATCGATCGATGCTGCGAAGTAAGCCGCCGAGGACTCGCCCGGGCCCGACCTCGACGTAGCGGTCGACGCCCGCCGCAATCAGCCGACGCATCGAATCGTCCCATCGTACAGGGCTTGGGATCTGTTTCTTAAGGCCCTCGCGCGCTTCCCCGCCCGAGCGCACCTCGCGCGCGTCGCAGTTGTTGATCAACGGGATCTTCAGATCGCGAAACTCAATCGCATCAAGCTCGGGCGCGAGCCGGTCGCGCGCCGGCGCCATCAATTCGCAGTGGAACGGAGCGCTCACGGCGAGCATCACAGCTTTCTTGGCGCCGGCGGACTTGGCCAACTCGACGGCGCGCTCGACCGCCCCGGCGGCGCCCGCGATCACCGACTGATTCGGAGAGTTGAGATTCGCTGGACTGACGACCTCGCCCTGCGCAGCCTCACGACAGATTTCGTCGAGCTTTTCCGGCTCCAACCCAATCAACGCCGCCATGGCGCCTTCTCCGGAAGGCACGGCCTCTTGCATATAGCGCCCGCGCCGCCGCACGAGCCGGACCGCATCGGCGAAATCGACAGCTTCGGCGGCTACGAGCGCGGAATACTCGCCAAGGCTGTGGCCGGCCACGTAGTCAGCCTCCAGGCCCTTCTCGCGAACGGCGGCAAGAGCGGCGATCGAGCAGGTCAAGATTGCGGGCTGGGTATTCTCTGTGAGCCTGAGATCTTCGTCCGGGCCTTCGAAACAGAGCTTCGAAATCGAGAATCCGAGAGCCTCGTCCGCCTGCTCAAACACTGCCTTCGACGCCTGAAAAGCGTCGGCCAAATCACGACCCATCCCGGTCACTTGCGAGCCCTGCCCCGGGAACAAAAACGCGGTCTTGAGCATGAACCTCTCACCCTAGCCTGATCCGAGAACAAACCGCAACGCGAGCCGGGCTCCTGTGGCTCGGGGCTGAATCCTTGCTAGGCTGATATGGCTATGGGAATCTTCGAACTCTTCGGGTTGGGCGGCGCCAAAAAGCCCGAGACGGCCGACGTTGCCGAAACCTTGCACAAGATCACTGAGGCCATCGACAAGATGGAACCTGAGCAGGCGCGTTATGTCGCCTCGTTCGCCTTCATGCTCGGCCGCGTAGCCCACGCGGATCTCGAGATCAGCAAAGAAGAGACGCGAGAGATGGAGCGCATCGTTGAGACCGTCGGCGGACTGCCGGTTGAACAGGCCATTCTGGTGGTGCAAATCGCCAAGTCACAAAACAAGCTCTTCGGCGGCACGGACAACTACTCGATATCACAAGAATTCGAGAAGCGAGCGACACGGAGGCAAAAGCTCGCGATGCTGAACTGTCTATTCGCCGTTTCGTCCTCTGACAAATCCATTTCGACGATTGAGGACAACGAGATCCGTAAGATTGCCAGCGAGCTAAGGCTGGAGCACGGCGACTTTATCGGCGCCCGTTCAGCCTTCCGCGAGCACCTCGAAGTGCTTAAGCGCAAGTGAGACGCCGCCAGAGATCAACCAGGTCTTCGACATCCATCTGCTGCGCCCGCAACCCCGACTCTTCAAGCTCTGCGACTCGCTCCCGCCCGTAGTGCGGCCCCAGGTTGTTCAGTAAGGTTTTGCGGGGCGCGGAGAACGCCGCCGCCAAGAATTTCACGAGCGCGGGCGGCGGAGCCGGCTGGTCGCGCATCGTCAATCGAATCACGGCGGAGTCCACCCGCGGCGGCGGCCGAAACGCCCCGGGCTTTACTTGGAAGAGGAGCTCCGGCTCGGCCCGTAGGCGGCACAGTGCGCTGAGGAAGCCGAAGTCGCGCGTCCCCTTGGAGGCCGCGATGCGCTCGCCCGTCTCTTTCTGAACTAGAAAGGCCGCCCGCGAGACGAGATCGCTCGAGTCCAAGACGTGCCGCACGATCGGAGACGTGACGTAGTAGGGGAGGTTTCCGACGATCGCAATTTTTCCCGCGTCGCCGGCAAGCTCCGCCAGATCCACCTTGAGAAAGTCGGCTTCAACGAGTCGGAAGTTTTCCTTCTCGCCGAACCGTTCCCTCAAATACTCGGCGAGCGCGGGGTCGAGCTCGACGGCCGCAAGATCCGCTCCCGCTTGGAGCAAGTGCTCCGTCAGTGCGCCGCGTCCAGGGCCGACCTCGACGACCCGTTCGCCAGGCTCAATCCGGGCTGCGCGCACGATTCGCGCCAGAATCTTGTTGTCGTGCAGAAAGTGCTGGCCGAGCCGCGGCCGCGGACGAGCCGCCATCCCCCCAGTGTAGGCGGAAGCGTTAGCCCCGCACGGTCGTGCGCGTGAACTGAATCAGCATTGTGCTCGACACTGGGCTCCCGAAACGCATCGCCGGTTGGAAGCGGGCGAACAGCAGCGAATTCGCAACTTGAGCACGCAACTCCGGGCTGTCGTGCGGCTCCTCGGGCAGGTCGAAGTCGTAGATGCCGCCTGAGCGATCGATGAAGACCAGCACGACGGTGTCATGGTTGACGGCGTACGGGGAAGGCAGCTCCACTTCCGGCGCTTGCGCTACATAGAGCAACGGCACATCGTCGGCGAACAGGCGAGGCATCACTCCCAAGTGCTGCATCAGCCCGCCGAACAAGACCAATGCTGAGAACACGCCGCCGACAGCCGGTACAGCCAGCGGACGCAGCATGTCGCGGGTCCGATCGCGGAATCGATCCCAATTCCAGAAGCCCCTCCGCGCCGCTTCGTAGGAGAGTGCGATCTTGATTTGCGTGCGCAGCTCGGACGGCGGCGCCGGCGCACCCAGCCTTGAGGTCAGCATCGTCATCGACTCGCGCCGATCATAGGCCTCGAAGCATCCCGAGCAGAAGCGCAGGTGCAGCCGCAACAGGCCCTGGGACGCCGGGCTCAGTTCTCCGTCAATGTAGGAATCGATACTGTGACGCACCCATGTACAGTTCATGACTCACTACTCCGTCTGCAGCGACCAAGCGTCGGGCGCGGCGGCGCGTAACCGCTTCTCAAGGCGTCTCTTGAGCGCCTCGCGTCCTCGCAATATTCGCGATTTGACTGTGCCGAGCGAGATTTCCAGCGTCGCGGCGATCTCGTTGTAGCTGTGTCCTTCGATGTCGCGCAGCACGACCGCGGCACGGAGCCGCGAATCGATCTCTCGCAGACACGACTCGACGATGTCGATCTGCTCGCGCTGCTCGAGCCAATCGAACGGCGTTCCGCGCTGGTCGGCAAGCTGGGTCCATCCCAAGCCGGCCTCCTCGCGGGCGGCGTCGACCGAGAACTCGTTGCGGCGATGACGTGAAAACCAGCGGCGGCGATTGGCCGCCTCGTGGACCGCGATGCGATAGAGCCACGTCTTGAGGCTACACTCGCTGCGGAAGCCTTCGATCTTGCGAAAGACCTTGAGAAATACCTCTTGCGTGACGTCGGCCGCTTCGCTCGAATCGTCAAGCAGCCGGAAAACGAAGCCGTAGATCGGCCCCTGGTAGGAGTCGAGCAACTCCTCAAACGCTTCCGCCGAGCCGCACTTGAGGCGACGAACAAGCCCGTCGTCCCTATCGGCAGCTTGGTTTTGACCGAGTAGTTCCGGCAAGATGTGTATTCCTCGTCTTTCGAGCCGTTGGGGCCGCCCTCAGCCTAGCAGGCGATCTCGGCTACGGCAATCAGCCGACAGGGTTCCGACTCTGTAGACACCGCAGCAGCGGTCCCGGTTCCCGGAAAATGCTGGTCGAAATGGTAACCTGGACGCTTACCGCATCATGAAGAAGAATCCCGTCAAAGAGAAACTCCGCCGCGGAGAGCCCAGCTTCGGCACCTGGCTTTCCTTCGCCAACCTGCTTGCCGCACGTGCGCTCGCCCGCAGCGGCTTCGACTGGCTCACCCTCGACATCGAGCACCAGGGCATCGATTGGGAGCTCGCAACGACGCTGATGGCCTCGATCGCCGACGCCGGCTGCGTGCCGCTCGTGCGCGTCCCCGAGGGAGACTATACGACAATCAAGCGCGCGCTCGACTGCGGGGCCTTCGGCATCGTCGTACCGATGGTCGACACCGTCGAGCAAGCCAAGACAGTCGTCAACGCCGCCAAGTATCCGCCCGAAGGCAACCGCAGCCTTGGCGGCGCCCAAGCACAGCTCAACTTCGACGCGCCTCCGGCCGAGTACTTCGAAAAGGTTAACGACGAGATCCTCGTCATCCTGCAAACCGAGAGCCCGACCGGCGTGCGCAACGCTGAGGAGATCTACGCCGTTGACGGCGTGGACGGCATCTTCGTGGGCCCAGTCGATCTTAGCGCCCGCGTGCACGCCGACGGACACAAGCCCACTGCGGACGAGTTCGAGGCGCTGATACAGGCCGTGGTCGACGCCGGCAAGAAAACCGGCACCCCGACCGGCATGCACACGATGAGCGCGGCCGACGCTCTGATGCGCGCCCAGCGAGGAATGCAGTTCATCGCGGTCGGCAGCGACATGCGCCTGATGCTGCAGCAGGCCCGCGAGGATATCGGCGAGCTGGGCACGGCGGGCGACCGCCAAGAAGTCGCCAAGTACTAACGTGCTAGGCGTCTTCCGTTAGCTCGCGCGGCAGGCCCGCCTTTTCCAGCAGGTCAGGGTAGCGCTTGTCCTTTCGAATCTCGGCGAACAGACGCCCGACGCCGAGAAAGAGCGCCATCGGGTCGCGACGCTCGCAGGCATCCTCGAGATGGGCGAAGGCGAGGTCGACTTCTCCGCAAGCCAGCGCCGCCCAGGCCAATTGGGTCGGCGCCACATAGCGCTGCTTCGCCTTGGCGCGCAGTTCCTCCGCAAGTTCGCGCGCTTTCTCGCTGGCGCCAGCGCGAGCGTGCGCGCGGGCCAGCAAGGCCGTTGAGAGAGACTGCTCCGGCGCCAGCGCCTGCGCCGTCTCGAGCGCTCGCAACGCTTCTTCCAGCTCACCCTTATCGAGATGCGCCGCGCCGAGCGCCCAGTAGGTCTCGAAGAACGTCGCCGAGAGCTCCATCGCGTTCAGCGCCATCCGCAGGGCTTCGTCAGTCTGGCCGAAGATGACGTGCGACCAAGCAGCGGAGGCGTAGAAGCGCGGCGATAGCGGATCGAGCTCAATCGCTTTTTGATCCGCTGCCAGACACTCTTCCTTGCGGCCCAGCGGAGCGAGGAAAAAGCCGGCACGCCAGGAATGCGTCATCGGCTCTTCCGGCGAGAGCTCGAGCGCCTGTTGGAACTCCTTGTCGGCCGCCTCCCAGTCGCGTGACTCGACGACGCGCACCGCGCCGAGACTGGCACGCGCCTCGCCGAGCTGCGGGTTCAGAATGGCGGCCTTCTCGGCGGCCTCACGAGCACGCGGCCAGCATGCGGCCGGATCATCGAGCCCCCAAAACCCCCGCACAAGCCAAACATCGGCTAGCCCGGTGTAAGCGCTTGCGTAGCCGCCGTCGAGCAGCACCGCCTGCGCGAATAGATCCGCCGCGCGATCGAGTCGCAGCGGCGTCCAGTTTTTTAAGTGGTAACGGCCCTTGAGGTAGAGACGGTACGCCTCGAGGTTCTTCGTCCCCGGCTGTACGCGCGGTTTTTCGACTTCGCCCTTCAGCCGGATCTCCAGCGCCTGAACGACGGTCTGTGAGATCTCGTCCTCCAAGGCGAACACGTCGTCAAGGGTGCGGTCGTAGCGCTCGGACCACAACGTGGCGCCGTCGGCAACGTTCACAAGATGGGCGCTGATGCGCACCTTGTCGCCGGAGACGCGCACACTGCCCTCGAGCACGGTCGTGACCTCGAGCTGCTTGCCGATCTCACGGATATCCTGCGCCTTGCCTTTGTACTGCGACATCGTGGTCCGCGAGACGACGCGCAGACCCTCAAGCCGCGAGAGGGCGTTGATCAGCTCTTCGGTCAGCCCGTCGCAGAAGGTCTCGTTATCGTCACCCGGCCTGAGATTGAGCAGCGGCAGCACGGCGATCGACGGTGCCTGGCGCAGTGTCGCCGCGCGCACTTGGCGCGGCTTGGCTGCTCCGCCCTCGACCACCGCTTTGAGGTCGGCAACCATCTCGTCCATCGAGGAATAACGATCCGCCGGCTCCTTCTCGAGAGCGCGCGCGATGATCGCCTGCAGGCTCAGCGCCGCCTCGCTTGTTCCGAGATCGAGCGGTCTAGGCTCGGAGTTGACGATCGAGAACATCATCGTCAAGTCGCTCGACCCCTCAAAAGGAACCTTGCCCGTAAGCATCTCGTAGAGCAATACGCCCAGAGACCAAATGTCGGCCCGGGCGTCGATCGGTTTGCCCTCCGCCTGCTCGGGCGCCATGTAGGAGGCGGTTCCGACGGTCGTCCCGCTGCGTGTGAGCCCCATGCCGGCGCCGAGCTTGGCGACGCCGAAATCGAGGATTTTGACGTACCCGTCGGGCGTTACGATCAGGTTTGCCGGCTTGACGTCGCGATGTACGATGTCGATCGAATGCGCCTTCGCTAGCCCTTGACCTGCCTGAATCGCGATGCCGACGGCATCGTCGACCGGCAGCGCACCCTGCCGGATCTTCTGCCGCAGAGTCTCGCCGTCGTAGAAGGCCATGGCGATGAACATGCGTCCGTCCTCTGCGGAATCGATCTCGTAGATCGTGCAGAGATTGGGATGATCGAGCGCAGAGACGGTTTTCGCTTCTTGAATGAACCGGGCGGCTCCATCGGCCCGGCTATCAAGCCTCGGCGAAACGAACTTGATGGCGACAAGCCGATCGAGGCTGCGATCCCAGGCCTTGTAGACCACGCCCATTCCGCCTTCGCCGAGCCTGTCGATCAAGGTGTAGTGGGAGATCCGCTTGTCGGCGACATCTTCAGGCCGCTCCTGCCGCATCGCCGTGAGAACAGGCTCTTCTAAGAACTCGTCGTCTTCCTCGTCTACGTCGAGCAGCAGCCGTACCTCGCTGATCAGAGACGTGTCGTCGCCGCAGGCCTCCTCAAGAAAGCTGTCGCGCTCGGCGTCGGGCTTCTCCTGAGCCGCCTGGAACAGTGCGGCAACGCGTGACCATCGATTTGGGCTCATGCCGATTCCGGGGACGGTTCCATTCTAACTGCTGTCCGGCGCCGCGCAAGCGATTCGACGCCCGATCCGTTGCGCCTGGTCCGCGGAATCCCCTACGCTGACGTGAGCTCCCTCGGCTTTCTGAAACACCTATGTACGACTGGATGAAAAAAATCCACATGTATGCCGGCCTGCTGACGTTCACTGCGCTCGTCGTCTGGGGCCTAACCGGCATTCATGCTGTGACGCTGCCGCCGCCGGGCGGATATGCTCCGCCTGAGATCTCCTCCGAACGCGAGATGCCGTTCGTCTCCCCCGGCGATCTCGACGACAAGGCGCTGGCGAGACGGATCTATGAGGCAGCGGAGATCCCGCTTGCCGGCGGGCACTACAACATCCATCGCAACGACGATCTCAACCTCGCCTTCTTCGTTTTTACGGCCAACGGCCGCCGCGATCTCACCTACTTCGAGGAGCGCGACGCCGTCCGCATCGAGCACCGCCGCAACAGTCTGGCAAGCTTCCTTTCGACGATGCACTCGAGCCACACCCGGCGCGGACCACGCGCACTGCCGGCACGGATGTGGGGCTTCTACAACGAACTCTCGACCTGGGCGTTCTTGTTCATGACGCTTTCGGGCATCTACATGTGGCTCGTTACCCGTCCCGGAATGCGCTGGGCGCAAGCCTCCCTGGCGGCAGTCGTCGGTCTTTCGATCATGCTCTGGATTCTGAGTCGGTGAACCCATGTTTCAGTTAATGCGCAACGTCCACCTCGCCCTCGGACTCGTCTTTACGACGATGGCGATGATCTTCGCGTTGAGCTCGCTCGTGATCATCTATCGTCCGTGGCTCAATCAGTCAGTTGAAGAGAGCGAACGCACCGTCCGGCTCGAGTCGGATGCGGCATCGACGCCCCGCGCGCTCGCCCTCGCGTTGATGCGGTCCGAAAATCTCGCCGGCACGCTGACGCAAGTCGAGCAAGAACCGGCGACAATTCGCTTCCGCATCTACCGTCCCGGCACCGAGTTTCGGATCGAGTACGCGCGGTCGACGCAGGAAGCGACGATCAAGACCAAACGCTGGGGGGTGCTTGAAACGCTCGTTCAACTCCACGTCAACCATGGTTTCTGGCACGAGCTCATCTCAGTCAACGCTTGGTCGGCGTTTTCTTTGTTGTCGTCGATTGGACTATTGCTGCTCGGCGCGACGGGGATTTATCTCTGGTTCGTCCATCACGAAGAGCGGCTCATCGGAGGGAGTCTTCTCGCTGTGGGGCTGATCTACGGGCTCACGACGCTTGTTCTGACGCGCCTCGCGTAGGGAATGGGGAACACCGCGTCTAGATTGCCGATTCTCGGGCTGCATCCCGCGACCGAATTCGTGGTGTAGGATTTCAGGGGGAACCATGCGGCGAGCCGGGAGTTTGTATTGTGCATTGTGGTCAGCGGGCCTGACCTTCGGGCTCGCCGTTGTCGGGCAGGCTCAGACCGGCTCGTGCATCATCGACACCTTCGCCGGCGGCGCCACAGTCGCGCGAGGCGACGGCGGTCCAGCCGTCGACGCCGAGTTGTTTCTTGCAAACGACGCCCGCGTCAGTCCCGACGGCCTCGTCTATATTGCCGACTGGGAGCATCATCGCATTCGCCGCATCACCGCGAACGGACTCATCGAGACAATCGCCGGAGACGGCGTGGGCGAGTCATCCGGCGACGGAGGTCCCGCCGTGCAAGCGAGGCTGCGGGAGCCAAAGTCGCTTGCATTCAGCTCCGACGGCTCTCTCTTTGTCCTAGAGGCGCTCCGGGTCCGCCGAATCGATCCGGACGGCATCATCACGACGATAGCCGGCGGCCCCGCCGCGTACTCTCCGGACGTTGGCCTGGCTCTTGATGCGGGCATTGCTTCGGCGTCGCGAATTGCTGTCGGCCCGGACGGATCGGTGTACATCGCTTTCCGGAACCGCAGCGTCGTATACAGAGTCTTACCGAACGGTGCAATCGACCGCTTCGCCGGGTCCGGAGCTCGAACTGGCCCCCTCCGCTTGGAAGGCATCCCCGCGGTCGAAGCGCGATTGGGCAACATCTCGGACATCGCAATCGATCTCGCCGGCGATGTCTACATTCTTGAGGGCAGCATATTGATTCGGCGAGTTGCGAGCGACGGCACAATCGAGACCCACGTCGGAGGACAGGTTTCGCTCGAGGACGGAACTCCTCAGGAGGACGTCATAGTTTCGGCGTCTCGAGGCGGCGTCGAGATCGACTCCGAGGGGCGAGTCTACTGGTTTGACGTCAAGGGAGTGAGACGAATCGGAGCCGACGGCCTATTGGAAACGGTTTGGCCGTGGGATTTTTCCATGGGCTCGCCGGTTCAGTTCTCCCTACAGGGCGACACAGTTCTCCTTGCGCTCCCCTTTCAGTTGTTCCGGGCTTCTGACGAGTCAGGCCTGGTACGGATTGCCGGAGCCGGGCCCGAAGCCTCTCGCGGCGACGGAGGACCGGCGACGGAGGCCACTCTCGCATGGCCATCCAGTCTCGCAGCAGGGAATCAAGGCGAGCTCTACTTCAACGACGAGGTCTTCGGGAGAATCCGAGTCGTCAAGGATGGCGTAGTCAGCCGATTTGCCGGCAATCCAGGGCTGCCCGCGCCGGTCGCCGGGGCGGCGGCGACCGACGTATCGTTCGGCCCCATAGGAGGCATTGCTGTGGGACCCGGAGGCGTCGTGTATATAGGCGCTGGGGACAGGGTATGGCGCGTAGGCCCCGACGGTCTACTAGAGTTGTTTGCCGGCGGCCCCGCAACGAGTGATCCGCTGAGATCGGTTGAACAACTGGCCGCCGACAGCCTCGGCAACGTCTACATCCTGCACCGAGATCCGAGGAGCCCCGGAGGCCGCTGGATTCGCAGGGTGTCTGCCGACGGGACTGCCGATACCATCACCGACAAGCTGCCCGGGGGCGCCTTCGTGTCCGACGTACATGCGATCGCGGTCGACTCCCAAGACAACCTCGTTTTCTCGGACGAAAGCGCGCCGCCGAGAGGTCGCTACTGGCGCGTCTCACCGGAGGGCGAGATCTCTCGGATCACCGCGACCGACGGCTATCTCGAGAACCCGCGCCTCGTCGCCGCCGATGGTCTAGGAAACATCTACCATATCGTTGCGGGTACCGTCGTGCGCATCTCCTCTGAGGGGAATCTGAGCTCGATGATCCGACCGGATGTGCCTCGGGACATCACGCTCGGCGACGGCGGGCCTCCGGAAGAAGCTTACGTAGGTCATATCTCGGGCGCTGTCGCTGATCGCGAGGGTAATCTCTACCTCGCGAATGAAGGCACTGGTCGAATTCGTCGCATCAACGTCTCCAATTGCGCTGACTTCGCACGTCCGCAGATCCTCGCCGCCACTAACGGGGCGTCCTTCAGGTTCGGCTTGGCGCCGGGAACCGTTTTGTCTGTCTTTGGGACCGAGCTGGGCCCCCAGGAAGGAGTAGGAGCACGAGTGGAAGGCGGGCGGTTGGCTTGCCGGCGTCAGAGTGCTGATCGACGGCGTCGCTTCGCCGATGCTCTTCGCCTCTTCGGGACAGGTAAACGCGATCGTCCCCTACGAGACCATCGTGAGCGGGGAGCTTTCCGACACCGGCTTATTCTTTGCGGCCCGCCTCGCGACTTTCGGGGTTGAGTATCAGGGCGTTTCGTCGGAGCCGCGACTTGCATTCGCCGGCGTAAACATGCAACCGACGGCGCCCGGCATCTTCCTCCGCGCCGAAGGTTTGGCCGCGGCGCTCAATGAGGACGGCTCGCTCAACCAAGAGGCCAACCCTGTGGCGCCGGGTTCTGTGATTGTGCTCTTTGCAACCGGTGAAGGCGTCACCGACCCGCCGAGCGTCGACGGCATGATCACCGGGTCGGTGCTGCCTCGCCCGGTCGCGAGCGTTGAGGTCACGATCGGCGGCGAGCCCGCCATGGTGGAATACGTCGGCGCAGCGCCGGGGTTAGTTGCGGGCGTGCTGCAAGTCAACGCCCGCCTTTCGCCGAACCTCTCAGCGGGCTTGGCCCGCGTGGTGTTGACGATCGGATCGTTGAGCAACCGATTTCAAACGGTGCAAGTCCACGTCGGCCCGTGAGCCGTCCAAGAGACTTCGCTCTCAGGACGGCCCGAAGAGTAGAATAGAGCGACGCCGAGTCTAGACCAGTCGATCCCGGCGTCGAGGAGGCTTCCGTGTTGAAGAGAATCTTGCTCCTATCAGCGTGCTGCGCCGCCGTCTTGCTTGCCGCCGAGAAAGGATGGTATCCGCACGAAGGCGGACTGATGAAGTACCGCGTCAATATCCGTTTCGGCGAAGAACCCGACACGATGCCCGACGGCTGGAAGTTCGGACGCGTATCGTCGGTGGCCGTCGACAAGAACGACGAGGTGTACGTCTTCCATCGCGGCGACAAGGCCGACCCGCTGATCGTCTTTGACGCCAAAGGCAAGTACCTGCGCTCCTGGGGGCGCGGCATGTTCGGCAACGAGCACGGCCTGCGCGTGGACCCCAACGGCGACGTCTGGGTCACCGACAACGGCAACCATCAGGTCTTCAAGTTCGACAACAAGGGCGAGTTGCTGCTTACGCTCGGCGTCAAGGGCGAGTCCGGCGACGACGACAAGCATTTCAATCGCCCCACCGACGTCGCCTTCGCTCCAACGGGCGAAGTCTACGTCGCCGACGGATACGGCAACGCCCGCGTCGTCAAGTTCACGGCCGACGGCAAGTTCATCAAAACTTGGGGCAAGCACGGAACGGGACCGAGTGAGTTCAATACCGTTCACTCCGTTGGCGTCGATTCAAAGGGAACCGTCTACGTCAGCGACCGAGAGAACAACCGAATCCAGATCTTCGACGCCGACGGCAAGTACCTCAAGGAGTGGAACCATCTCGGAGCAACCCAGAACCTCTTCATCACTCCCGAAGATGAGATGTGGGTCATCACCCATCGCGACAACATCGAGAACATCACGTACGACACCCTCGCCGGCCGCATCATGAAGCTCGACATCCGCAACGGCAGGATCCTAGGCGCGATGGAAAGCCCTGGTCACTGGCTCCACGTCACGCCCGAAAAGCTGATCTTCATCGGCAGCCTGACCGGCAATGTTTTTCGGTGGTATCCGGGCTGGCTCAGTCGAGGTCTAGGGGCCGAAGAGGGGCTGCGCCCGGCGAACTAATCCTTTTGGCCGACGCCGAAATAGAGCCGCGGGCGAGAGCCCGAAGTTGAGCCATGGCGTCGGCGAGCCGCCGGGCAAGGGTCTCGGCGACAATGAGCTTGACCGCACCCTCGCGGGCGCGGCTCCGTCGCAGCGCGGCGGAAGGAGTCTCAGCTTTTGCAAGTCATCGTTGATCTGTGCGTCGTGCCGCTAGGCGTCGGCGTATCCGTCTCTCCCTACGTCGCGGCCTGCGAGCGCGTGCTCCAAGAGGCCGGGCTCAAGACCAAGCTGCACGCCTACGGCACCAACATCGAGGGCGAGTGGAACGAGGTCTTCGCGGCGATCAAACGCTGCCACGAGGCGGTCCACGAGATGGGCGCCCCGCGCATCACCAGCACGCTGCGCTTCGGAACGCGCACCGACCGGGAGCAGACGATGGAAGAAAAAGTCGCCAGCGCGATAGAAAAAATCTAGCGCCCAGCCGGCGCGTCGTCAGCTCACGTCCACCATGTTGATCGGCGGGATGTGGACGTGCGAGACGGTCGGTTGCTTTCCGAGGAACGACTGCGCCATCTCAAGCGCTTCTTCCATCGATGAAGCCGTCTCCCATCCCATCACTTCCGCCGAACGCCTGTCTTCGGCGCCGACGCAAATTACCTGTCCGACATGGGCGCGGCCGTTTTCGCCCCAGTACCACATGTAGAAGGGATGTACGCCGTGATAGGCGTAACCCTCGCGATACTCGCGAATGTAACGCGGGTCGTGCGCAAACTCGGCTTCGTACTTGCGCTGCAACTCGAAAGCGTCGGTCGTCTCGGGCAAGATGCGATGAAAGAACTCGTGGTAGGAGGGATGGTGCTTTCGGTCGAATTCGTTCGGCAAAGGGTGCGTCAGAATCAGCACACCGTCCTTTTTCACAACTGGCATGCCGCGATACATGTTGAAAAGATAGCCCAGCGCCATCACCTGCACGAGAAGAGGATTGAGCGCCGAGTTGACGTTGTAGGGCGAGACGAACGGCACGCCGTACACCGCTACGTCCGACTGCCCTTCGATCGGCACGCAGTACTGCTGGTAGCAATAGGCGAGCGTCTTTCGGTGCGTCGCCATAGTAGAGCCGGCGTGGATCGCGATCGGCTGATAGGGCGCCGGTACGGCGAAGAGCACCTTGCGCTTCGCCGCACGCGGCAGCGCGGCCAAGCCCGCTTGCGCGATTGCGAACGACGTCCTGTCGAGCGCGTTCCACTGATCTTCGGGCTTGGTGAAGAACGCCATCTTCGGGTCGAACATGGCGTTATTGATGACCGTCTCAACGTGGAAGATGTTGACTTTCTCGTTGATGATCTTACCCACGCGATCCGCCGACGAAGTCAGCGCCGAGCGAGTGTGATCGAAGTACGAATCGCTGTCTCGGATAGTCTGCGGGTCGTGATGGGCCTGCAACGCAGCGTAGTCGCAGAGCCCGATGGCGATGCTCTTGTTGCCGCCGTCCATCGGAACGAGATTGATGTTGACGTAGATCAGCAGGTCCGACTCTGCGGCGCGGCGATTCATGCGCGCATGCTCGCCGAGCTCGGTTTGTCCTAGATCGACCATCCCGTCGGGGTCCTCGCCGTCGTGGCAGTAGAGCCGATCCGGATAGTAGCCGTCAAAGACCCGGCCGCCCACCGCCCAGCGCAACTCGAAGGGCTCCATCCGCCGGTGGAACGAGGTAGCGACGATGATGTGCACGTCGCTGACGCCGACCGCGGCAAGCAGATCGAGCAAGATCTCGAGCACGCTCTGCCGAATGTCCGGCTTGAACATCTTTGGCAGCGGCAGCGAGATGTCATCGATCGCGATCGTGACCTTCATCCCCGGCCGGAGTTGCGCGCTCAGCGGGTCCGCGTCCTCGGGATACGTCAGGGCGTAACGAATGCCTGCGTCGCGGTCGGGCAAGCCGGAAATCGTCGGTTTGGGATAGACGACGCGCGTGCCGGCCGGCAGCTTGACTCGGATCAAGTCTTCGCCCGACCACAGCATCCGATCGGCGGATCGCGCGTCGAGGTGGAGTACGCAGCCCTCAGTAGAAACGAGGGCGTTGCGGCCGACGGCGTTCGGCTTGGGGTCGCCAAACTCGAAGGGCTTCTCGGCTGGGGTGGGGGTTTCGACCGTCGCGGCCATCGCTTATGCTCCAGTCAGGTCGAGGATTTGCCAACCGCGTTGTTCGGCCAAGCGCCGCAAACCGCGGTCTGGGTTGCAGGCGATCGGACCTCCGACCGCCTCGAGCATCGGCGCATCCGAGAGACTGTCTGAATACGCCTTCGAACTCGCTGAATCCACATTATAGGCGGCGCAGTAGTCGCCAATCGCGCGCAGCTTCGCCTGTTCGGCCAGCAGCGGCGGCAGAATCTCGCCCGTTGCCACGCCGCCGACGAATCGCATCTTGTTGGCAATTACGTCGTCAAACCCAAAGTGCCGCGCCGCTGGAGCTATCGCAAAATCAAGCCCGCCCGAGACCAACACGGTGCGGAAGCCCGCGGCCTGGTCGCGTTCGACGAGCTCGACAGCACCCGGCAAGATCTTGGGGCGGATCTCCTCGTCGAAGAGCGCCTCGGCCTGTTCGTCGAGCCAGCCGCGATCAAGGCCACGATACTGGCGGTAGAAGACTTCGTTAAACAGCCGGCGCGAGACGGCGTCGAGCGCGAGCCAGACCGGTACGCCCAGCAACGTCTTCCCGTAGCGCCACGCTGCCTCGATGCGATTGGGCCGGCGTCGCGCGAAGAATGCGTACCGCGTAACGACGTTCGAGCGCACCAGGGTACCGTCGAAATCATAGAAGGCGGCGAGCATGGAGGGTGGGGCGAAGCCTCTCGACCAGTCTCGCACAAGGCGCGCAAGCGCCCGGACGTTGGCTCTAGGTTGTTGATCCTGCTAAGCTAGACGAAAATTGGGGTGTTGCAACCGCTTTCGCGCGCGCTCCGTCCTTAACTAATAGATCGAGTCACGTCTAGAGCAATGCGAATCCCTCGTTTACGGTCATTGATCAGCCTTTCCGCGCTGGCCTGCTTGATGTGGGCCTCCCCGGCGGCGGCCCAGAAGAAAGAAATCATCCAGTTGCAGCGCGACATGGCGATCCTCCAAGACGCCATTCGGCAGACCGACCGCAACGTCACCGAAAAAATTGCGGCTCTTGAGGCGCTGCTCAAGCAGAACCTCGATCAAGCCGAAAAGCTGAACGCCGCTCTGGCGGTGATCGAGCGCGACGTCGCAAAGCAATCCGACTCGGTCGTGCCGCCGGTCACGCGTACCGCCGCTAAGGTTGATACGCTTTCGAACCAATTCAGCGCGCTGCGCGACAGTATCGACGAGTCGAACGCCATGGTGACGAAGCTGCGGCAGGAAGTGGCCGACATCAAGGCCCACCTGACGGCCCTGCCGCCGCCTGGCCTCGGCGAGGAGGGAGAAGCGACCGGGGGCGACGCCGCGCTCGGCGAGAGTTTCTTCACCGGGGCGGTCAGCGACTATCAGCGTGGGAACTATGAGATCGCCCGCGCCGGCTTCATGGATTTCTTGCAGTACGCCGCAAACAGCCCCCGGGCGCCCGAAGCGCAGTATTATCTCGGCGCCATCGCCTACGATACGGTCCAACTCGAGGACGCGGTCAAGGAGTTTGACCTGGTACTCGAGAAGTATCCGGTGGGCTTGATCTCAGCCGATGCGCAGTACAAGAAAGCGATGGCGTTGTTCCGACTCGATCGCAAAGACGAAGCGAAACAAGAGTTCCAGGCAGTGGTGGATCGCTTCCCGAGCAGCAACATCGCCCCTAACGCCAAGGCAATGCTCGAGGAGATCAACGAAGCCAAGCCGTCCCCGCTGCAATAGCGGGAATCTTACCGAGCCAGCCGTCGGCTGCTCTGCACAGGCCCGGGGCTACCTCCGAAAGCATGGCGGGGAATCCGCGAATCCCTGACAGGACTGACTCCTGGCGGAGCCGACTCAAGGTCAAGCCTTGCGATCAGCCGAAAGAGGCCGTAAAGCCGATGATCCTGAACAGGTAAGTGTGGTGCGGAGAGGGGGACTTGAACCCCCATGGGATTTCTCCCACTAGCACCTCAAGCTAGCGCGTCTGCCAATTCCGCCATCTCCGCATTCTGGGGGCCTACTCTTGCGGCGTGCTGGGCGGGGCGTCCGCCGGGCCCTGTACTTCAACTTCGCCTTCGGCTTCGAGACCCACAGCGCCGCCGGCTGCGCCCGAGGAGGTCGGCGGCGGCGGGATCGGAAGGTCTCTTACCGCGCCCGCCGGAGTTGGCGTCGCCCCTCCGGCCTCGCCCTCAACACCGGTCCGCTCGATGACCGATTCACCGGCGCCGAGCGTACGGCCTTCCCAAATACCTAGACCAATCGAGGTGAGCATGAACAGCACAGCCGCCGTGGTCGTGGCTTTTGAGAGCAGCGTCGCAGCCCCGCGCGCGCCAAACGCGGTCTGGGAGCCCATGCCGCCGAACGCTCCGGCGAGGTCCGCCGCCTTGCCGCTTTGCAGCAACACGACAATGATCAAGAAGAAGCACACGGCAATGTGCAAAATCGTTAAGGCTGTCAGCATCTTTGGTCTCTACTCAGCTCTCTGCCTGGTTGAACCTGGCAATCCGCGCGAACGAATCGGCCTTCAAACTTGCTCCGCCCACCAAGCCGCCGTCGATGTCGTCACGCTCCATTAGACCCGCGACAGACTCGGGCTTGACGCTTCCGCCGTAGAGAATCCTGAGGGCATCGGCCGAGGCCGGTCCAAACAGTTCAGCGGCTTGGGAGCGAATAAAGCGGTGTGCGTCGGCGGCAATCTCCGGAGTCGCCGTGCGGCCCGTTCCGATCGCCCATACTGGCTCGTACGCTACGATTATACGGGAGAGGTCAGCGGCGGTCAAACCAGCCAGACCGCCCGCAAACTGTGTTTTCAGAACGTCTTCCGTCTTCTCGGCCTCGCGTTCTTCCAGGGTCTCGCCGACACAGACGATGGCCGTGAGCTTGCTCCGAAAGGCCGCTCGAATCCGCTCGTTGACCGTCTTATCAGTCTCGCCGAAGTACTGACGGCGCTCGCTGTGACCGATGATGACATGATCGGCGCCGGCGGCTCGGATCATCCGTCCGGAAACTTCGCCGGTGAAGGCGCCTTCATCCTCCCAGTGGAGATTCTGAGCGGCGACTTTGATGCGTGAGCCGCGCACAGCTTCCGACGCCGCCGTCAGCGACGGGAACGGCACGCCAATCACGATCTCGCAGTGATCGATGTCGGCGACGAGGGGTTTGAACTCGTCGAAGAAGCGGACCGTCTCCTCGACGGTCTTGAACATTTTCCAGTTGCCTGCGATGACGGGCGTACGCATCTAGGGTTCGCTGCACTCCTTCGGATAGACGGGAAACCACAAGCCGGACGACTCGCGGGACTTTTACCACTTTAGCATTCCGGAGAGGCTCGAGGGGCACGCGCTCCAGGCGTGGACTAGCGGATCACGCGCTCGGCGCCGTCGCGTCGCGTCTTGTTGGAGCGGTCAAGGTATTCAAGCAGAGGGATCGCCCATTTGCGGCTTACTCCTGCGAGATCTTTGAACTCTCCGACGCTGATACGCGGATTCTGGGCCTTTCGCTCAGCGAGAAGCTTGTCCATGGCAGCCAACGCCTGTCGATGAAAGACGAGCTGATCGGTCACTTTCACTAGAAGCCCTTCGCGCAGAAGATTGGCGAGAATCTTGCGCGCTCGCGCGGCGTCGACCTTGAGGCCCGGAAGAAATTCCTTGAGCGCGGGAACCTGTAGCCCGGCTTCCTCAAATGCGGAGACGATGCGGTCGCGAGCTTCGCGCTCGTCGTCTTGGAGGCGAATGCGATGCGATGCCAGCCGCACGCGTTCGGCCTCGGCGGCGACCGCGCCGTTCGCCGCGAGCCGCGTCAGCAGATTGTCGCAGAAGCCTTCCGGCGAACCGTCGAAAACGCTGCTGGCGAGGGTTCGTGCGGGCATACCGGGCAGCAGTGGGTTCTTGCGGTGAAACTCTCCAAGGGCCTCAAGCAGCTTGGCTGCCGCCTGCTCGACCCTCTCGCGGTGGACGATGCGCGGCCCGAGCCGAATCGCCGTTCCCGCGCCGACAAGCTTCTTCGCGGCCGACTCGGCCTCTTTGTTTTGAACGCCGGTGCGGACCGTGAGGTCGCGGAGCACAACTCCAAACGGCGCTTCATAAGCCAGCGCCTCCAAGATGCGGTCGGCTTCGGAGCTCGCGAACGCTTCGAGGCGGCGATCGCGTTGCGCGGGCGTCGAGCGCTGCGGGGGATGCGGGTCGAGCACCCGGCCGCCGCCGATTGTCTCAACCGGTGAAAAACGACGAATCACAAAACGATCGTCGGCGAGCGCGACCACGGGTTCGCTGAGCTGCAGGCGTGCCCAACTACGTTCTCCGGGTTGCAGCTTGGCGCTGCGCTCGTCGGCTCCGGAAGCGAAAAAGACTCGTCCTTCGAACTCCGCCGAGCCGATGTGTAGATGGATCGGCGCTCCGTGCTTGAGCGGCGCCGCGTGCGGCAGTAGGCTTAGCTCGCATTCAACGCGCAAGCTCGGCTCAACCACGCCCGGCTCGGTCAGAACCATGCCGCGACTTAGATCGGCGGCGTCGGCTCCGCCGAGGTTCACAGCCGTGCGCTGACCCGCGCGGGCGGATTCCACCTGTTGATCGTGCGTTTCGAGACCTCGAACACGATAGCGTTCGCCGCCCGGAAGCACTTCGAGCTCAGCTCCGATCTTCACGTTTCCGGCGACGAGCGTTCCAGTTGCCACGGCTCCAAAGCCTTGGATGACAAACACGCGGTCAATGGGAAGTCGAAACCGACGGCGAGCGCTTTTTGACTCGACGTGCCGAGCGGTCTCGGCAAGCGCCGCGCGCAGCTCATCAAGGCCTGCCCCGGTCTTCGAGCTGACGGGCACGATCGGCGCCCCGTCGAGGAACGAGGACTGCACGAGCTCTTCAACCTCCATGCGCACCAGCCCAAGCATATCCGCATCCGCAAGATCGGCTTTGGTCAGCGCGACGACGCCGGCACGTACGCCGAGCAGCCCGCAGATATCGAAATGCTCTCGCGTCTGCGGCATGATCGATTCGTCGGCGGCTACGACGAAAAGCGCAAGATCGATGCCCGCCGCGCCGGCCAGCATGTTCTTCACGAAGCGCTCGTGGCCGGGCACGTCGACGAAACCGAGCCGCAAATCGTCGGCGAGATCGAGTCGAGCGAAGCCAAGATCGATCGTAATGCCGCGGCGCTTTTCTTCCGCCCAGCGGTCCGTATCGACTCCGGTGAGGGCCTGGACAAGCGCCGTCTTGCCGTGGTCGATGTGTCCGGCGGTTCCGACGATGACATGTTTCGATTGGCTCGAGGACACGTTCGTTCCATTATGGCGGCGCAATCAAACCGGCGCACGCGTTAGCATGAGTGGGGACTTTTCGCTGGAATGCGAGCAAGAATCGGAGCATTAGCGCTGGCGGCGTTGCTGGCGCCGGCCATCTCGAGCGCGGTAACGCTCGAGGCCCACAATCGATTCGGCGCTATTTCGGTGCGCGTGGTCGCGCAACCCAATCTCGTCGTTCGCGCCAAGGGCGTCAATCGGCTCGCGTCGCACGAAGACACAGTCATCATCAAGCGTCCCGACCGTATCGTCGTACGCTGCGAACCCAAGGACGAGCAGCCGATTGATCTCGAGATCCTGCTTCCTCTCGGCTATGCGTTGACAGCCCGGACCGAGGACGGAGATCTCGTCATCGAAGGCATGATCCATCGCGTCAGCGCCTGGACGACAAGCGGCGATGTACTGCTTCGGCTCCCTTGGGGAGGAACGCACATTGTCCTTGACGTTGAGAATGAGCCAAAAGAGTTTGTAAAACCCGACGACAGGCGGTTCCGGCGCAGCGTTGTCGCCTCCTCCGCCCGCGGCAAGACTGTGCGCTACATCGACGCACTGCCGCAAGGGCAAGTAGCCTACGGACATTACAGTGTACGAGCGGTAAGGCCGAAGCGAATCGTCTTCGAGGAGTGGACGGCGCCCGAGGCCTGGCCGATCAAGTTCCCCTGGCAGGCGCCCGCCGTCGTCGACTCCATCCTACGCGGCGAAAAGTCGCTCCGAGTCGAGCCTTCCGCCGCGTCAAGCACCGCCGTACCGGAACAGCCGTCCGAGCCGGAGTCCTACGTCATCCGCGCGGACGTGCGCATGGTCAACTTCGTGCTCGCAGTCAACGACCAGCAAGGCCGTCCGGCGCCCGGCCTCGGCTCTGAAGATTTCGAGGTCTTCGAGGACGAGGAAAAGCAGAATGTGACGTTCGCCGGCTCCGACGATGTCCCCTTCAACCTCGCCATTCTGCTCGACCTAAGCGGCTCGACCGAACAGGACCGGGAACACATGCAGGCCGTCGCCGAGCGTTTCGTGGCCATGGCTCGACCTCACGATCGCGTCGCGGTATACACTCTGGCCGGCGGCATGTTCCACGTCATCTCGCCGCTGACCGACGACCGCAGAGCGTTGCTTCAAAAGCTGGAGCATCTGCCAAAGGTCTCGGGCGCGTCGCCGCTCTACGACATGGTCGCACTGGCCTACGACGAGGAGCTTCGGGCGCGCTCGGGCGAGCGCAATGCCATGATCGTGATCAGCGACGGCATCGACAATCAGGTCAGCAAGCAAGAAGCGCCTTCGGCCGTTTCGTACAAGAAGCTGGCGCGAGCGGCGGAACAGATGGACTGCCTGATCTACCCCATCTTCTTGCGTTCGGGCGAACGCTTCGGGCGCAACTGGTCGAAGAAGGGTCGCAAGGCGATGTCGCGTCTAGCGGAGGCTTCCGGAGGCCGGCTCTTCCCGGCGCTCTCTATCCGCGACTTGGAGCCCGTCTTTGATCTGGTCGAAGCCGAGCTGCGCAGCGTCTACAGCGTGGCCTACTATCCAAGCAACCAAGACTTCGACGGAAGCTGGCGGAAGGTGGAGGTCCGCTTGAAGAAACCGAAGCTCGAAGTCCGCGCCCGCCAAGGCTACTACGGCCGCTAGACCTCGCGGATCTCCGTACCCATCACCATGAACTGAAAGCGCTCGGGCGGCAGCGACGCGGCCTCCTCGCCGGAAGCGCCTGCCCACGCCGTGAAGGCGCTGTGAGCGAGCGAAGCGTTAAGAAACATCAGAGCTTTTTCAGAGAAAAAATGAATCGGCGGCGGCTGGCGGAATGTGAGCCGGTAACCCACCGCGTTCTCGAGGTTGACGTCGCCGCGAGGGATCTTCTTATCGTTGAGCAGGGTGACGAAGCTCGCCCTACCGGCATGCGGCCAGATATCAGGCTGCAACAATGGCCGCAGCACTGGCTTCGTGCCGAAGGTAATCTCGCACTGCCGAATCCACTCGGCGATCGACTCGCCCCATTCCCAGTGCGCTAGAAAGGCGGCGTACTGCTCGGCCAGATTAACAGCCAGGTTGACTCGGCGCGCCTCAAGGGCGTCAGCCGCCTTGGTATCGGCAGGCTCCTCCTCGGGTATCAACCAGTCGGACTCGACGATCGATTCGGCGCGATGTACGACGCCTTCGAGCGAAGCCGAGGAGACAGAAGACTTTAGCAGCAGCGGAGGCAACTCGTGCACTCCGTCCCCGGGAACTTCCACAAACCTGCGATCGCCAAAAATTCGCATCGCTTGCTCGGTCTCACGAGACCATGCCAACCAACCGTTAGACGACTCGGCGCACCGGCTCGGTTACACGCTACGCCCTGTGACAAGATCATAAGCGAATGTTTCTACCGTGACAAGAGGACGCTGGCTTGCGTCGTAGGCCGATCGGGCCGGCGTCAGTTCATTGCGCACGGCCCAGGGCCGCCGCACCTGCCGCACATCGGGTCCGCCGATTCGCTCGTGCCCGCTGAGGCGAAGCCACCGTCGGACTGCGCGGCGAAGGTTGAGTAGACTTTCTGGAAGCGCTCGCTGCTGCAATCGGGGCATGCGGAAGGCTCCGAGGCTTTCGACATGACCAGCTCCTCAAAGCGCGTCTCGCAATCGGTGCAACGGTATTCGAAGATCGGCATGATGCTCTGTATTTTAGCTCTCGGCCGCCGGCGATGTCTGAGGACGTACTCTAGGAGCGCGCTTCCGCAAATCAAGCCCGGCCGCTCGATCGAGCCGACAAGACGGCTCACTCTTCCCAACCCGAACAGTGGGCCGGGCGCGGCCCACTTACTGCTCTAGCCCACCGCGCCCCAGCGAAAGATTTCAACGATTTGGGCGACTGAGCCTTCGCCGGCGATCTGGCCGCTGTCGAAAAAGACCGCTCGGTCGGCCAGGGCCGCAGCCAATCGAGTGTCGTGAGTGACCATGATCTTCGCCTGCGGCAGCTCTCTCAAGATCTCGATCAGGCCGTCGCGCGAGGGCGGATCGAGGTGCGTTGCCGGCTCGTCGAGCAGAATGATTTCGGGCTGCATCGCCAACACGCCGGCCAACGCCACACGCCGTTTCTGCCCGGCGCTCAAATGGTGCGGCGCTCGCCCCCGAACCTGCTCCATAGCGACCCGCTGCAAAGCCTCGACGACGCGCTGCTCAACCTCACTCGCGGGCAGACCCATATTGAGCGGACCGAAAGCGACATCCTCCTCGACGGTCGGCATGAAGAGCTGGTCATCGGCGTCTTGGAACAGGAAGCCCACCTTCTTTCTGATGAAAGGAAGCGATTCCTTGCTAACCGGGCGCCCTCGGACGCGAATGCCGCCCTCGCCTGAGAGCAGGCCAACGAGATGCAGCAGGAACGTCGTCTTCCCCGAACCGTTGGCGCCGAACAGTGCGACGGTCTCACCCGCCGCGAGCGAGAAGTCGATGCCGCACAGCGCCTCAACGCCGTCGGGGTAGCGGAAGCGCAGGTCCTCGACCTCGATCAGCGGCTCCATCGCGGGGGTCACTCTGTGACGACGTCTTTCGCCCAGGCGCGATTCTGAAGATACCATTCGACGGCGCGGCGCACGCCCTCTTCATGCTGGGTTTGCGGGCTCCAGCCGAGCAGATCCTTGGCGCGCGTGACGTCGGCCCAGGTGGCAAGCACATCGGCCCTGTGCATTGGTTGGAATTGGGTGTTCGCTTTCTTGCCGAGCTCCTGCTCGATCAAACGCAGCACGTCCATCAACACCGCCGGTCGATCGGAGCCGAGGTTGATCGTCTCAAAGCCGAGCGGATTGAGCCCCAGCACGGTGCCTCGCGCAATGTCGTCGACGTAGGTGAAGTCGCGCGATTGCCCGCCGTCGCCGAACACCGTCACCGGACGCCCCTCATTCACCCACTGAATAAAGCGGAAGATACTCATATCAGGACGGCCGGCTGGACCATAGACGGTGAAGTAGCGAAAGACCGTGACGTCGATGCCGTAGAGGTGGTGGTAGGTATGGCAGAGCGCCTCAGCCGCTTTCTTTGAAGCGGCGTAGGGAGACAGCGGACGATTCGTGTCGGCGTCCTCGCGGTAGGGAATCTCGTTGTGTTGTCCGTAGAGGCTTGAGGTCGAGGCCAGGACGAACTTCGGAATCCCGTTGCGGCGTGCGAGCTCGAGCAGGTTGAGGGCGCCGGTCGCGTTGGTTTCCATGTAGACCCACGGATTTTCGACGCTCTGGCGTACGCCGGCACGTGCCGCTAGGTTGATCACTCCGTCAAAAGGCCCGCTCTGGGCGAACAGCTTTTCGAGAGCGGCAAAGTCGCAGATGTCGGTGTTGTGAACGACCAGCCCATCGCGGCCTTCTAGACGCTTGAGGCGGAAGTGTTTGAGCCGTACATCGTAGGCGTCGTTGACCGTGTCGACGCCGACGACCTCGTGCCCTTGGTCGAGCAGCATCTCCGCCGCACGCGAGGCGATGAACCCGGCGACTCCCGTGAGCAGATAACGCGCCATCTGTGTACTCTTTAGAGCCGAACGATGTGATCGCCCGGCGTCCCCTTGAGGGCGTTGCGAGTATCGACCACGAGCTTGGCCCGTGCGGCGAGCGCGGCGTAGTCAACGCCGGCGTGGTCGGTGACGATCACCACGCAGTCAGCCGCCCCGGCGGCCTTGTCGAGCGGCTCGGCGACCAACTCGAGCTCTCCGGCGCGTAGCCGCGGCACGAACGGATCGGAATAACCGATCTCGGCGCCGAGCTGGCCGAGCAGACCGATGACGTCGATCGCCGGCGATTCGCGTACGTCGGAGACGCCGCGCTTGTAGGCGACGCCGACGACATGGATGCGCGAGCCGTTGACCGCTTTCTTGTCTCGGTTGAGCGCCTGCTGGATCGTTTCTACTACTCTCGCAGGCATCTTGCCGTTGATTTCAGAAGCGAGCTCGATGAAACGCGGCTCATAGCCGGCCTGCTTGGTCTTCCACGAAAGATAGTGCGGGTCGACCGGGATGCAGTGCCCGCCTAGTCCAGGCCCCGGATAGAAAGGCATGAAGCCGAACGGCTTGGTGGCCGCCGCCTCAATGACCTCCCAGACGTCGATGCCCATATGGCCGCACATCAGAGCCATCTCGTTGGCGAGGCCGATGTTGATCATGCGGAAAGTATTCTCGAGCAGCTTGACCATCTCGGCCACCGCCGTCGAGCTCACCGGCACGACCTGCTGCATCACTTGCGAATAGTAGAGCTCGCCGAGCCGGGTGCAAGTCTCGGTAACGCCGCCGATGACCTTGGGGATGTCGCGCGTCGAAAATCGTTCGTTGCCCGGGTCGACGCGCTCGGGCGAGAAGCACAGGAAAAAGTCTTCGCCGACTTTGAGACCCGAACGCTCAAGCACCGGCAGGATCGCTTCTTCGGTCGTCCCCGGGTAGGTGGTCGATTCAAGAATCACCAGCATGCCGGGATGCAGCCGCCGCGAGAGGGCTTCGGCGGCCTCGATGACGTAGCTGAGGTCGGGATCTTTCGTCTTGCGCAGCGGAGTCGGGACGCAAATACTGACCGCATCGCAGTCGCCGAGCGCGCCGTCGTCAGTCGACGCCGTCAGCTTCTGTTGAGAGGTCAAGTTTGCGAACAGCTCTGCGTCTACGTCAGGGATGTAGCACTCGCCGCGGCCGATGCTCTCCACCTTCTGCTGCGAGTTGTCCAGACCAAAGACGGAGTAGCCGCTGCGGCCGAGCTCAACTGTCAGCGGCAGGCCAACATAGCCCAGCCCGATCACTCCGGCGAGCGCCGAGCGATCAAGGATCTTTGCTTCCAGCGCGGCGGCGGGGCCGGCCAGCGGCTTTCGCGGCGTTTCGGTCATTTAAGGCCCAATCTGGGGGCGGCCCACGTTGTCGGGAAGCTCTCCGGTCAGCGATTCCATAAACGCCTCGAGGTCAGCGCGCTCCTCTCCGGTGAGATGATCCAGCTCGCGAATCTCCTTATCGCGCCAGTCGTTCGAGTTGCCGGCCCCGATGTAGAAGTCGACGACTTCCTTGAGGGTCTTCAAGCTGCCGTCGTGCATGTAGGGCGCAGTCTGAGCAATATTGCGCAACGAGGGCGTCTTGAAGGCGCCGCGGTCCGCATCGTTCTTGGTGACGTCGTGGCGGCCTTGGTCTGCGAGAGTACCGTCGATCTCGGCGCCGACGCCGAGGTTGTGAAATTTGTTGTCGGTGAAAAGGGCGTACTCCTCGCCGATCTCGTGGCAGACCGCGCAATTGCCTTTCTTGGCGTCGCGGAAGACTTCGAGACCACGTTTGGCGGACTCGCTGAGCGCATCCGCTTCGCCGCCGTACATGAAGCGGTCGAACGGGGAATTTCCGGCGATCACGGACCGCTCGAACGACGCAATCGACTTCTCAACCTTTTCGTAGGTAATCGGTCCCGGCCCCCAAGCCGCCTCAAACTCAGCGACGTAGCTCGGATCGGCGGCCAGCATGTGCTCAACGGCTTCGAGCGTGTTCGCCATCTCGACCGGATTGGCGACTGGTCCGCGCGCCTGCTCTTCGAGACTGGCGGCCCGGCCGTCCCAGAACTGCACGTCGAAGTAGGCGGCGTTGAGCACAGTGGGCGACTGGCGCCCGCCTTTCTGGCCGCCTACGCCCGAGGAAAACGGGTCAGGATCTCCGAAGCCGGCGTCGGGCCGATGGCAATTGGCGCATGCGATCGTGTTGTCGCTCGACAGAGCCGGGTCGTAGTAAAGCCGCCGTCCCAGTGCGATAGTTTCTGAGGTAGGCGGATTGTCGGCCGGGATTGGCACCGGGGGCAAACCCAACGGAGCCACGATCTCAATCGTTTCGCCGACAGGCGTTGCAGGCCCGGTCTGCTCGGGCGGAGCTTCGCTGCAACCGGCCAGTGCGAGACCGGAAATCCCCAGGGCAAAAGGAAGAACTTTTCGAGAGATTAAAGACATTCAGTGTGCTCTCCTAGCCACACCTCACGCCCAACAAACAGGGCGCGGATACCCTTATGATACCCCAGCATTCGGTTCGCTCGCGCCCTCGGGGAGGCGGCGACGCGAGGGCGAACTGTTATCTTGAAGTAAGACCCTGGGAGGCCTTGAGATTCATGTTTTTCCGTCCGCTGAAGCTAGCGATTCTCATTTCGATCTTGACCGTTCCAGTCCTGGCGCAAACCGATGCCAAGCGCGAGGCCGCGGCTAAGCTCCTGGACGAAGGCAAGGAGAAATTCCTCAAGCTGATCGAGAGCGTAACCGAAGAGCAATGGAACTTCCGCGTCGGCACAGCAGCACACACGATCGGCGAAGAAGCAGAACACATCACCCTCTCGGAGAACGAACTTCCCCGAGTAATCGTTCAGGCGCTGAACAAGGCCCCGGAGCCGGAGAAGGCGAAGAGCCTGAAGGGTAAAGAAACAAAGCTTCGAGCGATCATCTTTGACAAGGAAAAGGCCCCGGAATCCTACCGCACGGCGAACAAGCTAGTCACCAAAGCCGAAGTACTGGAGCTTTATGGCCAGGCGAACCGCAAGCTAATGAAGATGCTGCGCGAATCCGAGAATCTTGACAGGCACGTCCGCTCGCATCCCAACCTGCGAATCCAGGACCTCACGGCGATGCAGTGGTTCTACTACATCGCCTACCACCGCGAGCGCCACATCGCGCAGATCGAAGTATTGCTGGCACATCCGGACTTGCCGGGACGAGTGCGCACGGCCGACTAGACTAGTCGCCGCGATCGAGCAGTGCGGCGATCGTTAGCTGGCATTCAGCAGGGTCCTGGGGTTGCGCGGCTCGACGTTCGCGCTCCCGGCGGCGGCGTTCGGCGCGTGCTGCTTGACGAAACTCAAGCCCGTGCAGTCTTTCGGTGATCCAGGCTTTGCGCTGCTCAGCGCTCTGCAGCTTTAGGGGCAGCAACTCGAGTTGGCGGGCCATCGCTTGGGCCTATGCTGCCACAGTCTCTTTCGCCCTGTCATTCGCGGCGCGAGCTTCGCGCTCGGCGCGGCGCGGACAGGCCGCGCAGTTGAGCGACTCCCCCTCGGAATCGAAAATCTCGGGTCCGCCGCAGGAGCCGCGCAGGCAACGATTCTGGAAGATCACGCCGACGGCCATGATTCCCATCACGATGGCGACTACGCCGATCGAAAGCAACGTCAAAGCCATCAGCTTCCTCCTTCCGCAAACAGCGCCTCGAAGGCGGGAGTCGAGCGCTCCTCGATCCGCTCAGCGCCTTCGGACCGAACCAGTAGTAGGGCGGCCCAACCCTGCTCGACGGCGACCCGATAGCCCTCGTCCTCGCCGAGCGCCATCAGCGCCGTGGCACGAGCGTCGGCGTACAGGCAGTCGGCGGCGACCACGCTGACCGAAGCCAAGCGATGCCGTACGGGGCGGCCGTTGCGCGGATCTATGGTGTGCGAATAGCGTCGGCCGTCGCGTTCGTAGTAATTGCGATAATCGCCCGATGTGGCTAGCGCTTGGTTTTCTAGCGGGAGGGCGCGCTGCAACGCGCGCGGACCGACGGAAGGTTTCTCTATGCCGATGCGCCAGGGGACGCCGTCCGCGTTGCGGCCTCGCACCCGAACCTCTCCGCCGACTTCGACCATATGATTCATCCAGCCAGCTTGCGCCAGCGCTTGAGAGACTCGATCGACCGCATAGCCCTTGGCCGATCCCGAAAGATCGCAGCGAACGCTCTCCGAGGCTTTGGTCACCGTCGCGTTCGAGGCGTCTATCTTGATTTTATCCCAGCCCGAATCGGCCCGAAGCCGCTCGATATCTTCGGCCGCCGGCGTCTGCGTAGGCCCCGACGGGCCGAATCCCCAAGCGTCGACCAGCGGGCCAACTGTGACGTCAAACGCACCGCCGCTGGCCTCGCCGGTCTCGCGCGATGCGAGCAGCACCGTGAGCGTCTCGGGCGAGACGGAGAAGGGCTCGGCGGCGGCGTGCCGATTGAGTCGGCTCAACTCGGAATCCTGGCGGTAAGTCGACATCAGCCGATCGACCAAATCGAGCTCGGCTTCTGTGATCTGCAAGGCACGGCCGCGCTCGTCCGGGGTCGGATCGCCGCCGGCGAGCTTGACCGACCACGAGGTCCCAAGCTTGCGCCCGGAGAGCAGAGTCGTCGTGGGCTCGCCGGCGCATGAAGCCAGGGCCAACGCCGCGAGAAAAGCGAAACAGCGGAGCCAGGCCCGATAGGATGCGGTCGAGCTAGGGCGTCGCCTCGAATCTTCGACGACCGCACGGCGAGTCAAGACTCGACCGCGGGCTTTCCCCCGCGGCTCCGTTGGCTTTCGAAGCGCCCCGTTAGCTTCCGAAGTCGTCGTAGAGGATGTTCTCCGGCTCGACTCCGAGCGAATCGAGCATCTTAAACACCGCCTGCAACATCATCGGCGGTCCGCAAAGGTAGTACTCGATATCCTCGGGCGCAGGGTGATCCTTGAGGTAGTTGTCGTAGAGAACCTGGTGAATGAAGCCGGTGTAGCCTTCCCAGTTGTCCTCGGGCTGGGGCTCGGAGAGCGCCAAGTACCACTTGAAGTTTTCGCTCTCGGCCTGGATGCCGTCGAAGTCATCGACGTAGAAAGCCTCGCGCAGGCTGCGCGCGCCGTACCAGAACGAGACCTTGCGATCGGTGTGCAGCCGCTTGAACTGATCGAAGATGTGGGAGCGCATCGGCGCCATGCCCGCGCCGCCGCCGATAAAGATCATCTCATTCGCGGTATCTTTGGCGAAGAACTCGCCGAAAGGACCCGCGATCTCGACCTCGTCGCCCGGTTTGAGGCTAAAGATGTAGGAGGACATCTTGCCCGGAGGCGTGCCTTTCGGCGCCCGCGACGGCGGCGTTGCGCAACGCACGTTGAGCATGATGATGCCGCTCTCCTCGGGGTAGTTTGCCATCGAGTAGGCGCGCTCGACCGACTCGTCGACTTTCGAGACGACATCCCAAATCTTGAACTTGTCCCAATCGCCGTGGTATTCCTCTTCGACGTCAAAGTCCTTGTACTTGACGACGTGCGGCGGGCAAACGATCTGAATGTAGCCGCCGGCGCGGAAAGGAACGTCCTCGCCCGGGGGCAGTTCGAGCACGAGCTCTTTGATGAAGGTGGCGACGTTGTGATTCGAACGCACCTTGCACTTCCAGCGGCGCACGTCGAAGACCTCAGGCGGCACCTGGATCTTCATGTCGTCCTTGACTTTCACCTGGCAAGAAAGCCGCGTGCCGTGGCGCGCCTCTCCGCGCGAGATGTGACTCGTCTCGGTCGGCAGCATGGCGCCGCCGCCGTCGAGCACGTCTACCTTGCAGACTCCGCACGAGCCCTTGCCGCCGCACGCGGAAGGGATAAAGATCTTAGCGTCGGCAAGCGTGCCCAGCAGCGTGCCGCCGGTCGCGACATGCAACGTCTTTTCGTCGTTGATGACGACGTCGACTTCTCCCGAGGCTACAAGCTTGTTCTTGGCGATCATCAGCACGACCACGAGCGCCACAATGACGAACGTGAACATAAAAACGCCGAGCACAATCGTAGTCATGGTTTCGTTTCCTCGCCCGCTCGACTTGAGCTCTAGAGCTGGATGCCTCCGAACGCCATAAACCCAATGGCCATCAACCCGGTCAGGATGAACGTCATGCCGAGGCCGCGCAAACCGGCCGGCACGTTGCTGTAGCGCATCCGTTCGCGAATCGAAGCCAACGCAACGATGGCCAGGAACCAACCGATGCCCGAACCAAAACCGAAAACCGTGCTCTCAGCGAGCGTGTAGTCGCGCTCGGCCATCATCAGCGAAGCGCCTAGAATCGCGCAGTTGACCGCGATCAGCGGCAGAAATACGCCCAACGCAGTATACAGAGTCGGCGCGTAGCGGTCGAGCGCCATCTCGACGATCTGAACCAGCGCCGCGATGGTGCCGATGTAGCAGAGGAAGCTCAAGAACGAAAGATCGTACTCGGCGAGGCTCGGATCGACCCAGGCCAAGGCGCCTCGGCGCAGCAGGTAGTTCTGGATCAGATTGTTCATCGGAGTGCAGATGGTCAGCACGAAGGTGACCGCCATGCCCAAGCCGAGCGCCGTGCTGACCTTCTTCGAGACGGCTAGGAACGAGCACATCCCGAGGAAAAAGGCCAACGCCATGTTTTCGATGAAGATCGCCTTGACGGCGAGGTTGATGTAATGCTCCATCGCCCTATTCCTCTGCTTCGATCTGGGCGGGACGCAGCGTCCGCAGCCCCCAGATAAACAACCCGATGATAAAGAACGCCCCGGCTGAGGTGATCATGATGTTGTTGGGGACGTACCAGCCCCCATCGTTGACCTTCGGCAGAATCACGTTGCCGAAGAGAGTGCCCGAGCCGAAGAGCTCGCGCAAGAAAGCGGTAGCCATCAACACCGCGCTGTAGCCCAATCCGTTACCAAGCCCGTCGACGAAGCTAGCCGCCGGTCCGTTTTGCATCGCGTAGGCTTCGGCGCGGCCCATGATGATGCAGTTGGTGATGATCAGCCCGACAAAGACAGAAAGCTGTTTGCTGATCTCAAACACATAGGCTTTGAGCACTTGGTCGGCGACGATCACCAGCGAAGCGATGATCGTAAGCTGCACGATGATGCGAATCGAGCCGGGAATCAGGCTACGAATGATGCTGATCGACACGTTCGAGAGCGCCAGCACCGCCGTAACCGCAAAGCACATCACCAGCGCCGTTTCCATCTTGGTGGTGACGGCGAGCGCGGAGCAGACCCCAAGCACCTGAAGCATGATCGGATTGTTCTCGATCAACGGATCGAACAACGTCTTTTTCATCGCAGCAGCGGCCATGATCAGCTCCGTCTCCTCTCAACTCTGTGAATTCGCGGCGCGAATGTTGGCCAGGTAAGGACCGAAACCGTGCTCTCCCAACCAGAAGGAAAGCATGTTGGCGACGCCGCGCGAAGTGAGGGTCGCGCCTGAAAGCCCGTCGACCCTGTGGGGGTCGGCTTCGGGCGAGCCTGCTTGCCCCTTGATCACATCGATCGCCGGCTCCCAGTTCTCGTCGAGCGCCTTGCGCCCGGGCCACAGACCCTTCCAACCTGGGTTGTCGACCTCGCCGCCCAGCCCGGCGGTCTCCTTGTGGTCGTAGTAGGTGATGCCGCGAATCGTCGTTGTGTCCTTGTCCAAGGCGATGAAGCCGTACAGCGTCGACCATAGTCCGTAGCCCTTGATCGGCAGCACATACATGGAGGGCTCACCGTCGTCGCCGATCACCTGGTAGACGACTTGATACTTCGCCATTCGCTTCATCGCCAGGTTGTTCGGCGGAGCGTCGAACCCATTCTCCGGATCGGCGGCGGCTCTTTCCGCATCGTAGCTCTCAAGATCGACCGCGTCGGTCTCTTCCCCGGAGGAGAGTTCGACTGCAGCAGCGCGGACTTTCGAGAAACGCTGGCGCACCTCGTCAGCGCTGATCTGCTCGGTCGGCGAGGCCAAGCCGGCTGCGTATAGGACATTCTTGTATTTGTCGACGAGCCGATTCGCATCCTGGCGTTCGGAGAGCGACACGGCCGAGCCCGAGACCAGTACGGCGCAGATCACGCAGACGATCGTCGCGAAGATGAGCGTATAAACCGTGCTATGCCGCATAGCGCGCCTTTCTGCGTTTGATGTTCGCCTGCACCACGAAGTAGTCAATCAGGGCGGCGAACAGGTTCATGAACAGAATCGCCAGCATCATCCCTTCCGGGTAAGCCGGATTGACGACGCGGATCAGAATCGCCAGGACGCCGATCAGGAATCCGTAGATGAGCCGACCGCGATTGGTGTGTGCGGACGATACCGGGTCGGTCGCCATGAATACGAGCCCGAAAGCCCAGCCGCCGAGGACGATGTGCCACTCAAACGGCACGTTCATCATCGGGTTGGTTTGCGAGCCGACCGCGTTCAGCAAGAGCGTCGTAAGCCAAGAGCCGGCAACTACGCCGCCCATTACGCGCCAGGACCCGACGCCGCTGAGGATCAACACCGCCGCACCGAACAAGCACGCCGCGGCCGACGTCTCGCCCATCGATCCGGGGATCCATCCGAGGAAGGCTTCCATCCAACTGTACTGCCCGGTAGCGACGAGCGCCTCGGGTCCGCCCAAAGCGGCATGCATCAACATCGTTGCGCCAGAGACCGCGTCGACCAACTCCCCGGCGGCGGTCCAAACCTGACCTGGCCAGGTTGCGCCAGAGACCGCGGCGACGGACGTATCGGCGGCCATCCAAACCTTGTCGCCCGAAATCTGAGCCGGGTAGGCGAAGAACAGGAACGCCCGCGCCGTCAGCGCCGGGTTGAGGATGTTCATCCCCGTGCCGCCGAAAATCTCCTTGCCGATGATGACTCCGAAGACGATGCCCATGGCGACTTGCCAGAGCGGAATCGTCGGCGGCAGGATCAGCGGAAAGAGCATCCAGGTGACAAGGAACCCTTCGTTGATGTCGTGGTTGCGGACGAGGGCGAAGAGCGCTTCGCAGCCGCCGCCGGCGGCCATCGTAACGAGCACGACCGGCAGGTAGTAGAGCAGTCCATGCACGAAACAGGCTAGAGCGTCGCTCGAATCAAACGCGAAGCCGAGCGAAGCGAAGAGCTCGGTCTGCCAGGTCGTCAGCGGCGCCGAACCGGCTTCGATTGCCAAGTGCGCCTGATAGCCTGTGTTGTGCATCGCCATATAGACGCACGGCAAGAGAGCGACGACCACGACGCCCATCATTCGTTTGAGGTCGAGGCCGTCGCGAACGTGCGAGGCGCCGCGGGTCACATTCCCGGGCGTATAGACGAACGTATCCATCGCTTCGAAGAGCGGATACGCTTTTTCGAGCGGCCCTCCCTTGCGGAAGTGCTTCTCTTGCGAGTCGAGGAGCGCGCGCAGGAACTTCATCAGCCTTCCTTCTCAATCATCGTCAGCACCTTGCGCAGCAGCGGACCGTAGTCCGCCTTGCCGGGACAAACGAAGGAGCACAGCGCGAGATCTTCTTCATCCAGTTCGAGGCAGCCAAGCTCCTCGGAGCGCTCGACGTCGGCCATCAGCAGCGCCCGCAACAAGAAAGTCGGCGGAATGTCGATCGGAAACACCCGCTCGTAGAGGCCGATCGGAACCATCGCTCGATCCGAGCCGTTGGTCGTGGTCGTAAAGTCGAACTTCTTTCCCGGAATCAGCTTCGAAGCGAAAACGCTGATAACCGAGTAGACACCCGCGCCGGGGCCCATCCACCCCAAGAATTCCCGCTCACGGCCTTCTTTCACAGCCGAGATCTGTGAGTGATAGCGGCCCAAATAGCCAAACGTCTCGCCCATCGCGGCGCGACCCGAGAGGACGGAGCCGGAGATCACACGGTTCTCTCCGGGCTTCAGCTCGCGCTCGACCAACGCATCTGCCGAAGCCCCTAGACGAGTCCGAATCAAGCGCGGCCGCTCCACCACGGGACCGGCCAGCGAGATCACCCGCTCGACGTCGAGGCGCCCGTCGCCGAAGAGCTTGCCGATCGCAATCGCGTCCTGGTAGTTGAGGTGCCAAACTTCGCGTTGGCGGCTGACCGGCGCCAGTGCGTGGATATGCACCCCGACCGTGCCTGAGGGGTGCGGCCCGGTGAATTCCTCCAAACGAAACTTTTCGCCAGTGGGCGCGACGGCTGCGCCGCCCGACGACTTGCAGACGTAGACGGCGCCGTCGGTCAACTTGCCGATCGCCTCGACGCCGCGGGCGAAGTGCGCTTCCTTGCCGGCCAGAACGACATCCGCCGAAGCGGCCAAGGGGTTCGTATCCGAAGCAGTCACGAAGATCGCGAACGGCGTCTCGGCCGGATTCGCCACGCGGCTCATCGGACGAACTCGCAGGCTCGTCCACAAACCCGATTCCAGCAGCAGCTCACGCACATCCTCTCTGCTAAGCTCACTCGGGTGCTTGCCGCTGTAAGAGTCAAACGAAACGCTCTCGCCTGATCCGGCCAACTCGCCCTGGTCAAGCTCAACCACCATCGATTGAAAGGCGCGCCGCTCACCCCTGTGAATCGCGGAGACGCGGCCCGACGCCGGCGAGGTGAAGCGTACGCCAGGTGTTTTCTTGTCGACAAAGAGCAACTGACCGCGGCGAACTTCGTCCCCGAGGGCGACTTGCATGGTCGGCTTCATGCCCACGTAGTCGTCGGCCAAGATCGCGACCCGAGCCGGCGTTCGCGCCTCATCGATTCGCTGCTCCGGCGCGCCGCTGATGGGCAACTCCAGGCCTTTATTGATCTTATGCAGGCTCATCGGAGCCTACGCCCCCTTTCCCGATTCATGCAATTTCCCGCAACCATACCGTGCCGCTGGAGGCGTCCCAGGTGGTCGCCGTAACCGTTTCGAATGCCCTTTCCAGCGCGTATCGACGCTTCCGCCGCTAGACCACACACCCTCCCCGCCGGCGAGATTTTCGCCTGGGCGAACCGAGGCGTCTGGAGGAGCGCTGGAATCGTCGCCAACGAGGGCGATCTGAGTGAATACGGCGGTGCGCCGCGAGCACGCAAGACTCATCTTAGCGTGTCCGACAGCGTGGAGTCATCCCCCGGACGCACAACACCCGGCATCGATCCCCTTCTTCGGAGTCCGCTCGCGATCATTTCGATTCTACAGTCGTCGTAATTTGGAATTCGTCGCCGGATCGGGCTTGTGCGCCGTTATAATGGAAACCGGAACGAGACGGCCCGTGGCTTCTTCAATGGAGATTTGGATCAACGGAACGGCCCGCCGGGTAAGCCCCGGGGCCACGGTAGCCACCCTGCTTTCCGAGCTCGACCTCGCTTCCGACCGCGTAGCGGTAGAGCTTGACCGCGACATCGTCCGACGCCCTGAATGGGTTTCTACGGAGCTTGCCGCGGGAGCTCGCCTGGAGATCGTTCATTTTGTAGGCGGCGGCTAAGCCTCCGGCTTTCATGAAGTTCGAAGAGACTATTCAGAACCAGTTCGGTTGTCGTAAAATCGCAGAGTTCTCCGTTACGTCGCCCAACGGTCACAGACATGCACAAAGCCAAGCGAAACGCCCGCCAAGACATCGACCTGAACGAAGAGACCTTTTCGAGTCTTGACGTCGCCAAGATGACAAGCGTGAGCTTGCGGCAGCTGCAATGGTGGGACGAGCAGGGCGTCGTCTCTCCGGTACAAAGAGGCCACCGCCGCATCTACCATATTCGCGAGGTCGTCGAGGTCTCGTTGATTACCGAGCTGCGCCGCAAGGGCATCTCGCTCCAGAAGATCCGTAAGGTGCTCAAGTTCCTCAAGAAGGAATTGGGCGGAGACGGCTTCCTAGGCGCCGTGCAAGCGGGCGGCGAAGTTCATTTGCTCACTGACGGCCAGAATCTCTACCTCGAGAGAGATCACAGCAACATCGTCGACATCCTGAAGAACGCACGCCAGCCGATCATTGGAGTCTGCATTTCCGATCAAGTCGAACGGCTGACGGCGAAGGTTTCGGTCAAGAAGGGCATGGGCGCCGAGCGTGCGACGGCGGTCCGCGGCGTACGCGCCTCCTAGGTCTCAAACTCTTCTAGTCGGATACGATCTGCTGCTCAAGGGCCTTAACCACCCCTGCAAGCGAGCTGCGAACCGGCTCGCCGCCGCTCTCGTCGTCGCCGGGATTCGCCTCCAGTGAGATCGCGCCGGAGTATTCGTCCTCTGCCAGCGACTTGAAGATCCGCGGCCAGGGTATGTCGCCGACAGAGGCGCGCGCGCGGCAGTGCAATATCCGCTGCTTGTCGAGCAAGTCGTAACCGTCGGGGTAGGGCTGCTCGCCCCCGGCCGCGGCGTTGGCGACAGCCCAGGTCATGCCGACGTTCGCCGGCGCGAAGCGCAAGGCCGCCGAGGTTTCGCGGCAATCGCCGAGATTCGTCGCCGGGTCGTTCTCGACGCAGAGCCTCATGTCGGCTCCTTCGGCCGCCGCGCCAAGCTCGCCCCAGTTCTCGAGCAGCAACTCGCGCATCGCTTCCGGCTCGGCGACGCGCCAAAACGAGAAGATGCCGATCTTGTCTGTTCCTAGAATCCTAGCCGCCGCGATCGCTTGGTCGAGAAGTTCTTCGGAACGATCGTACTGCTCTCTAGCGGGAACATCGAAACGCCCCGCGGCAGCTTCGATCGCGGCTGCGGCTTCGTCAACCGGCTTCAGCCCCGGCGCCGCGCAGCGTAGGATCGGCGTATCGAGCAAAGCGACACGCAGGCCGGCCTCATCTAGTCGATCACGCAGACGCTGCAACGTCTGCCCGTCCCAGAGGAAGGCGTACTTGCCCCAAACGCCTCGAATCTCGACTTGCGTCAGCCCCGCCTCTTGAGCAAACGCAATCGCCGGCTCGATCTCATCGCCGAAATCGTCGTTGATGAAGCAGACGTTCGAGAGGTCGAGCCGAGCGGAGAGACGCGGATCCGGCAAAGGCTCCATGCCGGGCTCGCCGCAAGCAACGAGGGCGCTCGCGCTCAAACCCCCGAGAAAATCCCTGCGGCGCATGCTCACTTGCCCTCCGCCGGCGGAGGCGTTTCCATCACGCGCCCCTCGAAGACAGTCCAAAGGTACGTGGCCTCGCGCGGCTGCATGCAGACGTAGAGCTTGCCGCTCGGCGTCGTATCGACCCATATCCTCCCAACGGTGGCCGCGCTGCATGCGTTGGGGTGCGGAACCTCGGCGTCGGAGGGCAACCGCAGCGTAGAAAGCGAGAAATCCTGATGGCCCGCCCAGGTGTTGTCGAGGCCGATGTCGGCGACCCTGCGCGTGTCGACCCCTACCGTAATCGTTTCGCCGTTCGAGACGATCTGTATACCCTGACCCGCGCTCAGACGACCGCCGCCGGACTGGTGAGAGATGCCAACCTGTTTCCATTCATTCAGCGCGGCGCAGTAGTGCAGCGAAGCGTCCCCTCGCACGATCACCGCCTCGCCGGGAGAGCCCGAGGCGGCCGGCGAGCAGTTGCCCGGCAAGATCGCGACTTGACGCACGGTGTGGGTAGCGCCGCCGACGATAAGCGAGCCCTCGACGCGTTGATTGCCCGGGAGCGCATCCTGCCCGAAGGCGGCGGCGGAGCACAAAAGAAGGACCGACGCGTGAGCGGCGAGGCTGAACTTCATCACGACTCTCTCCATTATGCGGGTCTGTCGACTGGGCAAGCATACAGCGTGCTAAAATCCCGATTCGGAGGCTCCCGCGATGTTTCGGTTTCTCACTCTGCTTATCTCGTCTGTCTCAATGCTTGCCGCCCAGGTCGTCGTGCTTAGCCACGTTCGCCTAATAGACGGCTCCGGCGCAGCGCCCGTCGAGGACGCGACGATCGTCATGGCCGAGGGCAAGATCCGAGAGATCGGCCCCTCGGCGAACGTGAAGATTCCCAGCGGCGCCGAAGTACGCGAGCTGCGCGACAAGACCGTCGTGCCCGGCATCATCAACCTGCACGGCCACGTCGGCAACGTCAAGGGGATCGAGACCGGCCGCGAGCTTTTCACCCGCGAGAACGTATTGCGCAATCTAGGAACCTACGCCAAGTACGGCGTAACCACGACGACCAGCATGGGCACCGACGAAGACCTGATGATCGAGATCCGCGACGACATCCGCCAAGGCCGCGAGCGCACCACGCGGGTCTTCACCGCGTTGCAGGGCTTCACCAGCCGGCAAGGCTATCCCACACAGGCTCCCGGCGTCAAAGGCGTCGCGCAGGAGGTCTTCAGCGCGGCGCAGTCTCGAGCTTGGGTCGACGGCCTTGCCGACAAGCACGCCGACGTCGTGAAGATGTGGGTCGATAGCCACCACGGCGAGTTCAACAAGCTTTCCCCGTCGCTCTACGGCGCGATCATCGCGCAAGCGCACAAACGCGGTCTGCTCGCCTTCGCCCACGTCTACGAGCTGGCCGACGCGAAAGGCCTAGTCGACGCCGGAATCGACGTGCTCGCCCACTCGGTGCGCGACCAGGAGGTCGACGCTGAGCTGATTTCGAAGATGAAAGAGAAGGGGACGTTTTACATCCCTACGATGGCGCGGGAACTGACGACCTTCGCCTATGCCGAATCGCCGGCGTGGCTTGACGATCCGTTCTTCCTAGAAGACGCCGATCCGGCCGCGGTAGAGGGCGTGAAGACAACGATCAAGGCCGCTCAGTCCGATCCCAAGCTCATCGCCCAGGGCAAGTCTGATCTGGCTATGGCGATGAAGAACGTCAAGAAGCTTTGGGACGCCGGGGTCAACGTGGCATTCGGCACCGACACCGGCCCCGCCGGACGTTTCCCCGGTTATCTTGAGCACATGGAGGCCAAGCTGATGATCGAGGCTGGGCTGACTCCCGCTCAGGTGATCGAAGCTTGGTCGAAACGATGCTCCGAGGCGTTGCGCATCGACAAGGAATTCGGTACGCTCGCCAAGGGCAAAGCCGCGGATCTAGTAGTGCTCGACGCCGACCCGCTGGCCGACATCCTTAACACGCGCAAGATTCACGCAGTCTATATCGCCGGCGCGAAGATTAACTAGCGCAGCGAAATCCCCGTCGCGAGTCCGCCGGTAAAGGGCCCTGAAGGCAGTTCCGCGAACTTTTCCGCGGGAAGCTAAGGCGAGCCTCGTATTGCCCGTGTGCGCCGGTAGTGCACTACGATAAAAGATCCGGAGACGTATAAACCTTGAGAATCCTTGTATCGGGCGGCGCTGGTTTCGTCGCGTCGCATCTCTGCGATCGCTGGCTCGCGGACGGCTCTGAAGTCGTCGCGGTCGACAATTTCCTTACCGGCCGCCGCGAGAACATCGAGCATCTCTCCGGTGAGCCGCGGTTCGTCTTTCGGGAGCAAGACGTAGTCGAGCCGTTCTCGGTCGACGGCCCGCTCGACTACGTCTTCCATATGGCTTCGCCGGCAAGCCCGGGAGACTACCTTGCGTACCCGATCGAAACGATGCTGGTCGGGTCCGCCGGTACGAAGAACCTGCTCGACATAGCCCTGGAGAAGGACGCAGCCTTCCTGCTCGCTTCGACGTCGGAGTGCTACGGCGACCCGCTCGAGCATCCGCAGCGCGAGAGCTATTGGGGCAACGTCAATCCCGTCGGACCACGCTCGGTCTATGACGAGGCGAAACGCTACGCCGAAGCGTTGACGATGGCCTACCATCGCGATCGCGGGGTCAACACGCACATCGTACGAATCTTTAACACCTACGGCCCGCGCATGAAGCTTAACGACGGCCGTGTGGTCCCGGCCTTTCTCGACCAGGCCTTGCAGGGCAAACCGATCACCATCTTCGGCGACGGTCTGCAAACGCGCAGCTTTTGTTACGTGGACGACCTGGTCGACGGACTTACTCGTCTCATCAAGAGCGATGAGCGCTTGCCGGTAAACATCGGCAATCCGGCCGAGCTGACGATTCTCAAGTTCGCCGAAGTGATCCAAAAGTTGCTCGGCTCGAATTGTCCAATCGAGCGCAAGCCGTTGCCGGCCGACGATCCGAAGCTGCGCCGTCCGGATATCTCGAAGGCCCAACAGGTTCTGGGTTGGGAGCCTCGGGTCTCTCTCGAGGAAGGCCTCACGAAGACAATCGACTATTTCCGTGCGAAGGAACTCTCCGGGGCTGGACGGATCGCCGGCTAGAAGGGCGGCTGGCGGACTCCGTCGCTGCGGGTCGTCTCGACAAGGAAGAATCGGTGAGCTCGATCAAAGACACGGAGAACGCCCCCGACGGCCACGCATCGAATCCCGCAGGCGGGGCCAATCGCGGCGCGGTGCTGCTGATCGCGCAGACGTTTCCGCCCAGCAACATGCCCGGCGCTTGGCGCCCCTATCGTTTCTTCAAGTACCTTACCCGAAGCGGATTCGACGTTCATGTCGTAACCGCCTCGGCTCAGCACGAAGAGAACCCTCGCATCCACCACGTCCCCGACCAAGCCGGGCCGTCAAAAGACACGCTCGGCGGGTGGGGCCAGATCTTCCTGCGTAAGTTCTTCCTGCACGGTTACGATGCGCTTGGATGGTGGTCTAAGGCGGTGCGCGAGGGTGAGAGGATCTTCGAGCGAGCGCCGCGCGCCATCCTCTCGACATCGCCGCCCGAAGCGGCGCACTTCGCCGGACGCGCCTTACAGGGCCGGCTCCGAGTTCCCTGGATCGCCGATTTTCGCGATCCGATCGCCGGCAATGACCGAACCTCTCCGACTCCGCTCAGCCGGTGGTCTAACCGTTTCGTCGAGCGACGCATCTTCCGCGAAGCGGATCTGCTGATCGCCAACACCGACGCGGCGGCTGAACAATGGCGTCGCCGCTATCCGGATTGGGCGCCCAAGATCCGTCACCTCTGGAACGGCTTCGACCCCGACGAGGCGCTAGCCGCGGAGCCTATCCCGACCCGTTCCGGCAGAACGCTGACCCATGTCGGTTCGATCTACCTTGGGCGCAGCCCGCGCGCGCTGGTTGCGTCGCTGCTGCGATTGCAGACCGACGGCCGAATGGAGCCAGGCGGGCTGAGTCTAGTGCTCCACGGGGCGACGCAAGAGGAGCTTGCGACTCCCAAAGATCTCGACAGACTAAAGGGCTTGGGCGGCTTTGAACAGGTAGGAGACCCGACGCGCCTTGGAAGCCGCGAAGACACCGGTCGCGCGATGGCGACCTCCGACTATCTGCTCGTGCTCGACTTCCACGCAAGCAAGCAAGCGATTCAAGTGCCCTCTAAGCTCTATGCCTACCTGCGAATCGGGCGCCCCATCGCGGCCCTGACGCAGCGCGGCTCGCCGACCGAACGCATCCTCGAACGGGCGGGCGTGCCCTACGTCTGCATGTATCCCGACGATCCGCCTGAGACCTTCGACGCGAACCTGCTGGCTTTGAGGGAACTCTCGACCGAGCCGGTACGCGCCTCGGAGTGGTTCTGGGCCGAGTTCGACGGCAAACGCCAAGCCGAGCGGCTGGCCGATTGGATCGGCGAGCTCGGCGATTAACGGACCAAGAACCAGCCGTTAAGGATGTTTTCTTTGTTGTAGGGCAGCTCTTGTTCGGAGCCCCAGCTCAAGACTCGGCGGCCGGCCGCGTTGACGACTGCGTGCGCGGCGGCTGTGTCCCATTCCGAAGTTGGTCCCAGACGCGGATAGAGATCGGCTGAGCCGTCGGCCACCATGCATAGCTTCAGCGAGCTGCCGACGGGCATCAGCTCCACCTCGGCGCCCGATTTCCGCTGCTCCTCGACGAAGGCTTCCATCTCAGGGCTCGGGTGCGAGCGGCTTCCTACGATGCGCACGCGGCCCTCTTCGGGCTGTTGGGGCTGTAGCCGAACAGGCGGACCGCCGGCGTCCTGTTTGAAGGCGCCCCCCTCTGACGATCCCCAATAGAGCCAGTCGAGCACCGGCGCGTAGACCACGCCGGCGACCGGGCGACCCTCTTCTATCAACGCGATGTTCACGGTGAACTGGCCATTGCGCTTGATGAACTCCTTGGTGCCGTCGAGCGGATCGACCAGGAAATAGCGCGTCCAACTCTTCCGTACTTCGTAGGGATACTCCTCAACGTTCTCCTCCGAAAGAACGGGCACGTCAGGATACTGCTCCGAGAGCCGCTCCACGATCACGCGATGCGAGCGCATGTCGGCCTCCGTCAGCGGAGAAGAATCGGCTTTGTGCTCGACGCCGAAGTCCGTGCCGTAGACATCGAGGATGGCCGCGCCCGCCTGGCGCGCGACCTTACGAAGGAACGCTAAATCAAGTTGAAAGCTCATGGTGGAACTATTGAGGATAGCGAGAACCGGGCGGCACGTCGATCCTCACAAGAACGAACCGCCCTGAGGTCGCGCCTATACTGTGGGGATGCGTCGCGTCGAAACACGCATTCAGGTGCGCTACGCCGAAACCGACCAGATGGGCGTGGTCTATTACGCCAACTATCTCGTGTGGATGGAGGTCGCGCGGGTCGCTTACTGCCGCGATCTCGGCTTCGAGTACCGCGACATGGAACGCGAGGCCGGTGCGTTTCTCGCCGTCGCCGAAGCACGTTGTCGCTACCGATCGCCGGCTCGCTTCAGCGACGAGGTGAGCGTTGTAGCCTGGGTGACTGAATCGCGTTCGCGCTCGATTCGCTTCGCCTACGAAATGCGGCGAGACGGCAAACTGCTCGCCGAGGGCGAAACGCTCCACGCCGTCGTCAACGAAGAGGGGAAACTGATCCGGATGCCTGAGAGCTACCAGGGCTACTTCGCGCTCGACGCCGACGAAAAGTCGGAACGGTAGCTCTCGAGCTCGGAACGCAAGGCGTCGACCCCTTTGATGCGGTAGACGTCGGCGAGTCGCTGTCCTTCCGTCGAAACCGGCTCGACCTCCAAGAGCGAGGCCGCCGCCAACTCTTCGCGAGAAGGAATCCAGTAGGAGCCGTCGGCGAACTCGACGCGGCGTACATAGCCGCCCATGCCGCCGATCGAAAGCCGCTGATTGCGATCCAGCAACGAGAACTCATAGCGCCGAGGCTCGCCTGCTTGGAGACTCGCGCCCGGAGCAAGCGGCGCATCGGGCGGTGCTGCCGGCGCTGAGCCCGCGCCGAAGCTGGTTCCCTCCGAGTCGCGAATGATCCAACCGACCTCGAAACGCTCGATCGCCTTTGACGAGCGGTTGCGTACTGTAAACAACGGCGAAGAGGCGGTTGCGCCCGAGGCCGCGGCCGAGCCGTCGAGCAACGCCAGCGGCGCGTCGGGCAGATCCAAGAAGGCGAGGGTGACGCTTCGCTCCTCGCCCGCCGCGGCTGAGGGAGAGACCGTTCGGCCCGTGCCTCCGGCCAGCCGCGCACGCAGCTTCGGGCGGCGCGCTTGGCGTTCAAGCGAAGCCAGCATCTCTCGGCTCAATGCTTGGTCGCCGTCGCCGTCGAGCACGCGCAACAAACGTTCGCGCTCGCGGCGCGCTTCAATCTCAAGCAGCGTAATCTTCCGCCGCAGCTTCAGCGTGTCGGGGCCGACAAAGCTCAAATCGGCGGCGAGCACGCCGTCGACGCGGATCTGAGTCAACTCTCCGACCGGGCCAGGCAACGGCCGCAACAAACGCATTCGAATCTTGGCGGGGAACGTTTCACCCGGGCCGACGTTGAGCGAAGGCAACACGACGCTCGCTCGGCCGCCGGCGGTGTTTCGTTGCGCCAGCACCGAGAACGTCGCTGCGCGCAAGCGTTGGGTCGAGTCGTTGCGCAACGTCAGAGTGCAGTCGAGGTCGATGACGATGAACGGACCGCGAGAGTAGATCTCGGTGCCCTCGAAGTCTCGCCCGGCTACGACCAGCGGGACGCTCTCGCCTATCTCGACGCGCACCGCCTTCTCCGGATCGCTCCAACTCCCGCCGGCCGGAACCAGGGGCGTCTGCGCCGTCGTGGTTGTCGCCGCCAACAGCACCGCCGTCAAGACTGCTCTGGCGCTAATAGACATGGGTCAACGTTACCAATCCGGTTTCGTCGTCGAACGACGGCGTCAGAATCCATCCTTCGACGGTAATCTCGCCTTCCTGAAAGGCAGGAGTCATCACCGCCGCGGGAGCTGCCGGCGCTGCCGCAACTTGGCGCGCCTCGGCGCGAAATGCCGCCGCCGGCGCGGAGCCGCCGACCGCCCGGCTACGCCGCCCGGGGGCCTCCGCCTGGTCCGTAGCCCGACCCACAGCCGAGAAGGAATCTGTCGCCGCCGCAACCACGACAGGCTCCACCACGTCGAGGCTTACGTCCGACAAGCGCTTTGCCTTCGCAACATCAGAATCTTTCTTCGCCTCGGCCCGAAGGTCCGCACGCGACGGCTCGGGCTCAAGCTTTTCCTTCAAGAGTGCGCGCTCAACTACGATCGTTTCAGAGGTCAACGCTAGGGCGACCGGGGGCGCGATCCTTCCGCTTGGTGCGGCGGCGTCGGCCACCTCATCTGACTCGGCGACGTCGAAGAGCATCTGACTTTGCGGCGGCGCTTCCGCCAGCGCTTCAAGCTTCGCCATCTTCCCCGTTTCTTCCGACTGCGGGGCAAACACAGCTCCTTCACGAACGACGAATAGCCCGGCCAAAAGGCACGCCGAGGCCAAGCCCGTCTGCCAGACCAGCGGTCGCTGTACCCACGAACGCTCCCGATCAACGACGCGCGGCGCTTCCGCAGCCACGCGCCGTTCGATCGACTCGGCCAACGCATTCCAATCGACCGGCGGCAACTCCGCCAGCTCAGCCACATCTTCCTGTAGGTGGAAGAAGTCGGCGACCTCTTTTCCGCAACGGTCGCAACGCTCCAGATGACGCTCGATGCGCCAACGGGACAGAACGCCGAGCTCGCCGCCGGCGAACAGCGCCAGGTCCGCCTCGGTCGGATGTTTTAGGAAGAAAGCGCTCATCGGCTTCTCCCCTTGATGTAACGCCGAAACTTTACGCGTGCGTTGGCAATGTGCGAGCGCACGGTCGCCGGCGAGCAGCCCAGGTGTTTCGCTACCTCAGCTGCGGGCAAGCCCTCGATGTCGCGTAAAATCAGCGCAGCCCGTTCACGCTCGGAAAGCAGCCGCAACCCGTCTTCGATATAGCGCCGCTTCTCGTCGCGCAACACCGCTTGCTCGGGCGTTTCGTCGGAACTCTCGGGCGCTTTCTCGATCTCCTCAAAGGTAACTCGTTTGCGGGCCCGCACGAAGTCGAGCGCGGTGTTAGTCGCGATGCGGCCCAGCCAGTGGGCGGCCTTTTGAGGATCTTTGAGCTGCGACCGGCGGGTGAGCGCTTTGACGAAGGCGTCTTGGGTTAAGTCCTGCGCATCGGGCACATTGCCGACCACGCGATAGATCAGACGGAAGACGCGGCGCTGATGCGCCTCGATGAATTCGGCGTCCGAGGAAACAGCCAAATCAATTTCGACTACAGGATTCGACTCGGTCTGCATATCGACCGGCGCTTCGAGCGTGGCGGCATCTCCTTCCATGGTCGTTCATAAAGCCTGACGCCGCTAGGCTCCCAGCGTGGAATAATATTTTCGACCTATATGTTACGAGTGGAACGGGAGGAGCGTTGCGAAGAGTTGCCGTAGCGGCGACGGGGATGACCCGGTTTGGAGTTTTTCCCGATCGCTCCGTCAGCGATTTGGCCTCTGAGGCCGGCCGCTCCTGCTTGGCTCAGGCGAACGCCGATCCTGGCCGCGTTGAGGCGCTCTACCTCGGCAATTTCGCGGGCCCCTCCTTCGCCGGACAGAATCATCTCGCGCCTCAAGTTGCTTCGGCGATTGGGCTCCAAGGCGTTCCAGCTACGCGTTTTGAGGCCGCCTGTGCCTCGGGTGGCGCGGCTTTCTTCCACGCCTGGGCGGCTGTCGCCGGCGGCATTTACGACTGCGTGCTGGTCGCGGGAGGGGAACAGATGAGCTCGCAAGCCACCGCCCGCACAACCGAGATCCTGGCCTCCGCGGGCGACCTTGGCGGAGAGGTGCGCGCGGGCGCAACCTTTCCCTCTTTGTTCGCTATGATCGCCGTGCGCTACATGTACGAGACCGGCGCGACCCGCGAGCACCTGGCAGCGGTTGCAGTAAAGAACCACGCGAACGGGGCAAAAAATTCATCAGCACACCTGCGCAAGCCGATAACGAGAGAACAGGCGCTTGCCGCGAGAATGATCTCTGAGCCGCTCACGATTTACGACTGTTCGCTAATCTCCGACGGCGCCGCCGCCGTGTTGTTGGTCGCCGCCGACAAGGCGCGCGAGTATACCGAAGAACCGGTCATCGTACGCGGCATCGGCCAAGCCTCCGACCGGCTCGCGCTCGACGAGAAGGCCGACATTACGACCTTCGCCGCCGTACGCGCCGCTGCGGCCAAAGCCTATCAGGGGGCCCAGGTCCGTCCCGACGAAGTGGATTTCGCCGAAGTGCACGACTGCTTCACGATCGCCGAGCTGATCGCCCTCGAGGACCTCGGTTTCTACCCCCGCGGGCAGTCCGGACCGGCCACGCTCGAAGGCCGCACCGCACTCGACGGCTTGCTTCCCATCAATGCCTCGGGAGGATTGAAGGCGAAAGGCCATCCGGTCGGCGCCACAGGAACGGCGCAAATTTGCGAGGTTGTCGAACAGATCCGCGGCCGCGCCGGCGAGCGTCAGGTCAAGAACGCGAACGTCGGTTTGACTCAGAATCTCGGCGGATCAGGCGCCACCTGCGTAGTCGGAGTCTTTTCGTCGTGAAGACTATCGAGAAAGGCGTCCGCGCCGTGGTCCACACACAGACCACGCTCCACGCCGCCGCCGAGGCGGATGAGCTTCAACTGCCGTTTCAGATCGCGATCGTGCAAGTCGCGCCTGGCCTCCGCCGCACCGTTCGCATCGAGGGTCCGAAGGTTGAGATCGACGACGAAGTGGAAGCGATCGATGAACGCAACGGCGTCTGGTACTTTCGCCGCAGCACTTGAGAGTCAAGGCGTCGTGGGCGCCGACCCAGCCGCCGCGCCGTTCCAAATGCGGCGCCAAACCCAACTCACTTGTGCGGCGGTCGGCTGCGCCGACTCGGTTCGCGCGGCCGGGGCGGAGACTGTTTGTCCGTCCCGCCGCCGGCCAACCTCGAACGAGAAGATGTAGTAAGGCTCGACGCCCATACGGACGTCGGTGATGCGCACCACCCCCGCGCGCTCGTCTACGCGGTAGAACCCCTTGGTGAACCAGCGCAGCCGCTCGACCGCCCACTCGCCGGCGATGTCGTCGAGCAGTTCCGGGCGGCTGGGGTAGGACCGGAAGCCGAGGTCCTCCTCGGAATCAAGAACCGAGTAGAAGCCTTCGAGATACCCCTCCGGCTGCATCACCACAGCCCGCCACAGCAGCGAGTTGAACGGGGCCGGTTGGATCAGCGCCGCCTCGGCCTCGAGCCCTCGGGACTCTATCGCCGCCCACATGGTTCGGCCGGCGCCAACCTTCGCAACGACGGTCCATCCGAGATAGAGCGAGCTCAGCGCCAACCCCCAGGCGCAGGCCTTCCTAGCCGTCGGAGGCCGCCGCCATGCCAGAATACACGCGACGATCAAGGGCGCGGTATAGGCCGGATCGATGATGAAAACCGTCGCCCAGGCGATGGGCTCGTTCGAGAACGGCAACAGCGCTTGCGTACCGTAAACAGTGAAGCAGTCGAGCAAGGGGTGCGTGACCAGCGCCAGCCAGGCAGCCGCCCAAAGTTTCTTCGGCTCTTCCAGCAACGGCGGAGCAAACCGCCTCGCGAGCAAGACGATCAAAGGCGTCGCCAGCGTCAAATAGAAAAACGAGTGCGTAACCGAGCGGTGGTAAGTGAAGAATGTAACAGGGTCAGGGAACGGAACAATGACGTCAAGATCGGGCAACGTTCCGCAGACAGCCCCGAGCACGAGTCCGCGACGTGCTTGGCGCGGCGCGAGAACCGCTCCACCGACTGCGGCTCCGAGCACGATTTGCGTCAGCGAGTCCATCTCATGAGTATGCCTTGCCAAGCTTCAAAGACGGAGGAGACCGATGGCATTCGACTGGCGTGAGCTAGGAGCAACACCCCCGAGCGATCTAGTGGAAGCGCGACTGCAACTGCACTACGCAGCGCAGATCGTTTCATCCGTCGGCTTCACTTTCGTCAGCGCCAAGCCCGACTGGAGCCACACAAGTCTGGAGTGGAGTGCGGAGCTCAATGCGCTGGCCTCCCGAGCGACCGCGGGTGAGAAACCATACCGCGCGGCGTTGATTTTTCCGTCGTTCGAGCTGGCTTTGCTCGACGGCGACTCAGTGCCGGTCGCTCGTTGTGCGCTCAAAGGTCGAAACGTTGACGGAGGCTACGCTTGGCTGGCAGGGGCGATCGCGGACTACCAAGTCCGCCCGCTCGACAAGGAGCTCTTCCGTCCCGAACACGAGCTGCCTCCCTACTTAGGCGCGGAAGGCGATCCGTTCCCTTTCGCACCGCGGCCGGCGTTCGCCGAGCTAGCGAATTGGTACGCCGCAGGGGCCAACTTACTGGCTGAGATTCGAGCCGCCGAGGAAAACGCCTCGCCGCTTGTCGTCTGGCCTCATCACTTTGACATGGCAACGTTGATCACCCTCTCAGGCGAGGGCGAATCCGCGACCACGATCGGCGTGGGCCTCAGTCCCGGCGACGGCTCCTACGCCGAACCCTATTGGTACGTTTCGCCGTGGCCGACCCCGGAGACGGAAGACCGACCGGCGCTCGAGGGCGGCGGCAATTGGCATACCGAAGGTTTCACCGCCGCCGTGTTGCCCGCCTCGCGAATGAACAAGAGCGGCGCCGCCCCAACGCGAGCGTTCTTGCGCTCAGCGCTCGCCGCCTGTCGGAAGCTGCTCCTCGTTTGACCCGGCTGCGAGGCGCTGCTATCCTGAGATTTCATGCTGTTCGTCTCGCACGCGGCGCATCATAGCGACTTCCATCACCACGGAAGCCCTAGCCGGCGTGCGTTTCGAATAAGCTGATTCTCAAGACAAGCGAATCCGAAAGCGCCCGCCGACCGAGAGGTCGAGCGGGTTTTTTGTTTTCCGCCGCGAAGCGAGGCATACCAATATGGAACTCGATTTTGAAAAGACCGGAGGCCTGATCCCGGCCGTCGTCCAAGACGTCGGCGACGGACGTGTCCTGATGGTCGGCTTTATGAACAAAGCGGCTTTTGACCACACCGTCGAGAGCGGCAAGGTTACCTTCTGGAGCCGCTCGCGCAACGAGCTCTGGACCAAGGGAGGAAGCTCGGGCCACTACCTGATCGCCAAGGAAATCCAGATCGACTGCGACCTCGATACGTTGCTGATTCAGGCCGAATCGCTCGGTCCGGGCGTTTGCCATAATGGATATCGCAGTTGCTTCTACCGTCGGCTCGAAGACGGCTCCTGGAGCGAGCACGAGCAGCGGGCCTACGATCCCAAGGCTGTCTACAAGAAGTAGGAGCGCCGCTTCTCCCCGATCGAAAATCGCCATGCTGCGAATCCTCAACAGCGCGGACCGGCCCGCTCTTGACCAGCTCTTCGCCCGCCGGGCGCAACGCCTCGGCAAGGCCGAAGCCGTCGTCGGCCCAATTCTCGAAGCGGTGCGCAAACGAGGTGATCGCGCCCTGTTCGGCTACGCGCGCAAGCTCGACGGGCTCTCGGCTCCGAGCGTCCGCGTCGGTACTTCCGCGATTCGATCCGCGGCCGAATCGGTTCCGGAGGAGCTTCGTTCCTCGGTGCGAACCGCAATCGAGCAGATTCGGCGCTTCGCCGAGCTACAGATGCCGCGCGAATGGCGCAAGAACGTCGGCAGCGGCGTCGAGCTGGGCCAAATCGTACGCCCGCTCGATTCCGTCGCCGCCTATATTCCCGGGGGACGCTATCCGCTGCCTTCTACGGTGATGATGACCGTCGTCCCGGCCCAAGTCGCCGGCGTCGCGAACATCTCGATCGCCTCACCGACCCCCGGCGCCGAGACCTTGGCGACGGCCGGGATGCTCGGCGTCGACAACGTTTTCCACATGGGGGGAGCGCAAGCCATCGCGGCCTTCGCGTTCGGCACAGAAACCGTGCCCAAGGCGCAGCGCATTGTCGGCCCCGGCAACATCTACGTCGCAGCGGCCAAGAAACTGTTGGCGGGCGAAACTGGAATCGATTTCGTCGCGGGACCGACCGAGATCCTGATCATCTCGAACGACGGCGACCCAGGCCATCTCGCCGCCGATATGCTCGCTCAAGCCGAGCACGACGTCGACGCCGCCGCGATCTTGCTCACCACGCGCAAGCGCCACGCCGAACAGGTGGCCGCTGAGGTCAAACGTCAGCTCGCCGTGCTGCCGACGCGCGCTGTAGCGAAAAAGTCAATCGCGCGCAATAGCGCCGTCGTCGTTGCCAAGAGCCTCAACGAAGCAATCGAGATCTCGAACCGCTTTGCGCCCGAGCACCTTTCGGTGCCCGACCAATCCCTCCTGGCCAAGGTGACCAACGCAGGCAGCGTCTTCATCGGGCCCTGGAGCCCCGAGGCTGCCGGCGACTACGCCTCGGGCCCCAACCACGTGCTGCCGACAAGCGGCGCGGCGGCGCTGCGCGGCGGTCTCTCTGTGCTCGACTACGTCAAGATCATCTCGACGCAGAAGCTCAGCTCGGCCGCGCTCCAACGCCTGGCCCCGGCGGTAACAACGCTCGCCCGAGCCGAGGGCCTCGAAGCGCACGCTCGATCGATCGAAGCGCGCCTGGAGAACTAGAGCGGCCATGGCATCCTCCTCATCCAGCAAGCCGTCGAGCAAGATCAAGCCGCCCCGCCCGCGCGAAGCCGTCGAGCGTATGGCGCCGTATCGTCCGCCGACCGGCGCGCGGCTTGGGCTCGAGCGGTTCGACTTCAACGAGAACACGCGCGGCTGTTCCCCCAAGGTCGTGGCGCGCTTACGAGAGATCGCGACGGCCGATTTCCTCTCGACGTACCCGGAGTACGAGCAAGCCCGCGTCAAGGCCGGCGCTTTCTTCGGCGTCGGCGCAGATCAACTGCTCTTCTCGGACGGAACCGACGAGGGTATCCACGTCTTGCTGAATACCTACGCCGAAGCCGGAGACGAGGTCGTCATCCCGGAGCCCTCGTTTCCGATGTACCGCTTCTACACGCAGCTCGCCGGAGCGAAGCCGGTTGCAGTCGCCTACGGGAAGCCCGATCTCGCGTTCCCTCTAGAAGGGGTCTTGGCGGCGATCAATGAAAAGACGCGAGCCGTTCTCATCGCCAACCCGAACAACCCGACCGGTGGCGCGATCGGACTCGACGCCGTCGAGCGGATCCTCCAAAGCGCTTCGACGGCCGCCGTTCTGATAGACGAAGCCTACTTCGAATTCTTCGGCGTCACTGCTCTCGACTTGATTTCGCGCTACCGGAATCTCTTCGTGTCGAGAACGTTTTCGAAGACCTACGGCCTGGCCGGTCTGCGCATGGGCTGCGTTTTCTCGCAGCCGGAAAACATCGCCGCGATGCGTAAGGGACAGTCGCCTTACAGTGTCGGCTCGCTTTCGATCGCTTGCATGTTGGCCGCAATCGAAGACCCCGAGTACGTGCGAGACTACGTCGCCGAGGTCCTCGGGGCCCGCAAGGAGCTGTGCGCCGCGCTTGACGACCTCGGCATCGGGTATTGGCCCAGCGAGGCGAATTTCGTCTTGGCTCGTTTCGGAGATTCGGCCCCGAAGCTCATCGCCGATTTGCGCGCTCGCAGCATCCTGGTGCGCGACCGTGGCCGCGAGATTCCCGGCGCGGTGCGCATTACCGTCGGCGACCGTGGTCAAACCGCTCGTCTGATCGAAGCGCTTCGTGAGGTTCTACGATGAACCTGTTGATCTTCGACATGGACGGCGTTCTGGTCGATCCAACGCTCTCCTATCGCCGGGCGCTGATTGAGACGGTGCGTCACTTCAGCGGCAAAGGGCTGCGTCATGAGCGCATCATCGAGCTCAAGAACGAAGGCGGCTACAACAACGACGACGACCTCGCGCTTCGCATCCTGCGCGACGACCACGGACGCGAGGTCGAGCTTGAAGAAGTGAGCGAGGTCGGTGAACGCCTGTTCTGGGGAAACAACGGCGACGGCATGATCCTCGACGAGCAGTGGCTGGTCAACGACGGCGTGCTCGAACGTCTCGCCGAACGCTTTCGTCTCGCCGTCTATACCGGCCGGGAGCGCCGCTTCGCTGAGTTCACGCTCAAGCGTTTCTGCTCACACATCCGCTTCGAGTCGATCATGACCTCGTGCCAGGTTCAGAATCAAAAGCCCGCGCCTGACGGGTTGCTGAAGATTCTCGAGGCGGTCGACAAACCCGAAGCGCTGTCGATCGGCGACAACATCGACGATGCGCGCGCCGCCAAGGCCGCCGGCGTACGCTTCGCGGCCGTGATCGCCGAAGATGTCCCGCGCCGCGATGAGGCAGTCAAGCTGTTTCAGAGCGAGGGCGCGCGCATCATCGCAGAGAACGTTAACCAGATAGGGAGCTTCGTCCTACGATGAGCCGCCGCGCCAAAATCGAACGCATCACCCGCGAAACTCAGATCCGCGCCGAGCTTGAGATCGACGGCCGGGGCCGCTACGAGATCTCCACCGGCATCCGATTTTTCGATCACATGCTTGAGCTCTTCACCAAGCACGGCGGCTTCGACTTGAAGCTGCGCGCAACCGGAGATCTCGACGTCGACCAGCACCACACCGTCGAGGATGTCGGCATCGTGCTCGGCCAATGTTTTTCGAAGGCGCTCGGCAACCGTGTCGGCGTCAACCGCGCCGGCTACTTTGTGATGCCGATGGATGAGACGCTCGCCGTAGTGGCCGTGGATCTCTCGGGCCGTCCCGCCTTGGTCTATAACGCGCCGACTCGCTTCCGGCTCGTCGGCGATTTGCAGACTGAGTTGCTGAACGATTTCTTCGACGGCTTTGTTACGCATTGCGGCGCCAACCTGCACGCACGTGTACTCTACGGCCGTTCGAACCATCACAAGATCGAAGGGATCTTTAAGTGCTTCGCGCGAGCGATGCGCTTCGCTTGCTCCAAGGACGCGCGTCTAAAGGATCAGCTCCCCAGCACCAAGGGCCTGCTCGAAGGAACGAAGACCGCAAAACAGAGCCCCGCCCGCAAAGGTGCGGTCAAGGCCTGAGCCTGCCCATTGCAACCATGATCGCTATCTTCGACTACGGCGCCGGTAACCTTCGATCCGTCGAGAACACCCTCGACGCCATCGGAGCGAGCTACGACATCGTCAATACCTCCGCCGCTCTTCTCAGAGCGCAAAAAATCGTCCTGCCCGGCGTCGGACACTTCGGGCAGCTCCTCCGTTCGCTCGACGCTCTCGGCGTGCGGGAAACCTTCCGCGAGCGGATCGCCGCCGGAGTCCCTTTTTTGGGCATCTGCCTCGGGATGCAGGCGTTGTTCGAGGGCTCTGACGAAGCCCCTGAGCTAGCGGGACTCGGCGTTTTTCCTGGTAGAGTCCAACGGTTCTCTACCGAGCTGCGCGCGCCGCAAATGGGTTGGAACAAGCTCGAGCCCTGCGGCGAACCGCGGCTGCTCGCCGGCATCGGCGACGAACCTTACGTCTACTTCGCGCATACCTTCTACGTCCCGGCGAAAACAGCAGGCAAGAGAGCCGCCGCGCTCGCCGACTACGGCGGCAAGTACTGCGCGGCGATCGAGTCCGACAACATCTTCGGCGTACAGTTTCACCCCGAGAAATCGAGCGCGGTCGGCGCACGCATAGTACGGAACTTCCTCGAATGCTGACCAAACGCATCATTCCCTGCCTCGACGTCAAGGCTGGACGCGTCGTCAAGGGCGTGAACTTCGTCGGCTTGCGCGATGCCGGAGACCCGGTCGAGCTTAGCGAGCGCTACAACCGAGACGGCGCCGATGAGCTCGTCTTCCTCGACATCACCGCCTCGAGCGACCGCCGCGACATTATGATCGACGTTGTCGAACGAACCGCTCGCAAGGTGTTCATCCCTCTCACGGTCGGCGGCGGCATTCGCGTCGTATCCGACGCGAGAAAGATTCTCGTCGTCGGCGCCGACAAGGTCTCGGTTAACACAGCCGCGGTTGAGCGTCCCGAGCTGATTACGGAGCTGTCCGAGGAGTTCGGCGCCCAGGCGACTGTACTCGCGGTCGATGCTCGACGCCGCGATGACGGCAACGGCTCCGACGAGAAGTGGAACGTCTTCACCTACGGCGGCCGCAAAGACACCGGCATCGACGCTGTGGAGTGGGCCCAGCATGCTGAAGCGCTCGGCGCCGGGGAGATCCTGTTGACTTCGATGGACGGCGACGGCACCCAAGCCGGCTTCGACTGTCCGCTTACTCGCGCGATCTCGCGAGCGACGAAGATTCCGATCATCGCCAGCGGCGGCGGCGGCAAGCCAGAGGACTTCGTTGAAGTGCTAACCGACGGCGAGGCCGATGCGGCGCTCGCGGCTTCGGTATTCCACTACGGAACTTACACCTCCGACGATCTAAAGAGGATCCTAAAGGAGCACGACGTTCCCGTGCGCCCTCCGGCCGGAATATAGGAAGGCGCCTCTCAGTTTTCCTGGGGCGATCCACTGGGAGAGTCGTTGGGAGCCGCGAACGCGAGTGAGCGGTGCGATGCCTGCGCTCTCGACGCTTTCGCCTTACCGCCGCAACTGTTCGCGCGTTCGTACCGCTCACTCGCGTTCGCGGCTCCCAACGATCCGAACCGCCGAACAAGCACGCTCGCAGGGCGCTGTTTTTTTGCCGTTTCGGAGGATCGAGGTGGGCGCTACAATCAGAGCGGCGTCCCAACCGTGCCGAGCGAATACACCGTCAAGCCGGGCGATACTCTCGCGAAGATCGCGCGCCGTCATGGGCTGCGTTCTTGGGTTGAGCTCTGGCGGATGCAAACCGACGAGTTCAAGAACGCTCATCCTGACCCGAACAAGATCAAGGTCGGAGAAGAGATCGTCGTTCCCGGCGGCGGCAGAGAACCGCCCGAGCCTGCGTACTTTCTCCAGCTTCCGTCAGCCTTCGCGAGCCGCTTGAACCTCAGTCCGCGTATTCCCATCGAGCGGCGCACGCTGCCCCCGGCGCAACCCTGGTTGGCGCTGCCGCCTCCCGGACCGCGCCCGACCGTACGCGGCGGCGGCGGACGCCCGTACTGCTTCCGAGGGCGACCAGGCCCGATCACGCCCGAACGCGCGCCGTTGCACGCAACGCCTCCCACCCCCTGGAACCGCAGCCTCGGAACGATGTTCGGTAAGGTTGGGAGCGCTTTGTGGCAATGCCGCGAAGTGCGCGATCTGGCCGATGAAGCGGGCGGGTTTGCGGCGGACTTCTTCTGGCACAATCGCACCAACTTGCAGCGCGGGATCGAGATCGGCGTCGGCCTCGGCGCGGTCTCCGCATTGCTTGCAATTCGCCCCACCCGCGAGTTCGGATTAGGCCTACTTGACGACACGAACCTGCCGATCGGCAAAGCATTCGAGCTGATACCCAGCGACAGCGAGGCCATCCGCTTCATTCGACCGATCGGATTCAAGCTGCTGTGGTCGGGAGACCACCGCAGAGGCGGTGTGTTGACTTTCGACTTCGCCGACCTGGCTCGCACCCGCGAGAAGAAGTAGCCCAAGCCTGGCGCCTGGTTGCAGATCAACTGAGCCGCGACCGCAAGGGAGCGATTTGAAGACGCTGGTTCGTTATGCGCCTTTAGTAGAATCCAACGTCGCCGCCGTCCACCGCCAGCGAGTGTTTTTGAAACTCCGGCAACCGCTCGGGGAAGTCGGATCGATAGTGGCAACCGCGGCTCTCGGCGCGCGCCAGGGCGCAACGCGCGATCAGCGAGATCACGACATAAAGATTGTCCGCCTCAAACCCATGACGGCTGTTGCGCGCCGCGCCGAGCCCGAATGTCGGGGCCAGTCTCTCGAGCTCGTCGAGCCCGGCGCGAAGGTTCTTGCCGGAGCGCTCAATCCCAGCGCGGCGCCAAGCGAGCCTCCGCAGCTCAAATACCGCGTTGCCCGGCAGCGGAACCGGCTGCCCTCGCAGCTCGCGCTCCGTTGCCGGTTCGGGCGCGACGCTAGCCCGATCACGCATCGCAGCGCCTGCTCGAGCGCCGAACACCAAGCCTTCAAGCAGCGAGTTGCTCGCCAGCCGGTTCGCGCCGTGCACCCCGGTACAGGCCGTCTCGCCGGCCGCGTAGAGACCTTCGAGGCTGGTACGTCCGTGCAGATCGGTGCGCACGCCGCCCATCGCGTAGTGCGCCGCCGGATGCACCGGAACCGGCTGTTTGTCGAGATCAACTCCGTAGTCGAGACAGGTTCGATAGATGCGCGGAAAGCGCTTCTCGCAGAATCCGGGCTCGAGATGCGTCATGTCGAGGAAGATCGGACCTGCGCCGCTGCGATGCAGCTCGGCTACGACGGCGCGCGAGACGACGTCGCGCGGCGCCAGCTCTTCTTGAGGGCTGTAGCGGCTCATGAAACGCTCGCCCGCCGCATTGCGTAGGTAGGCGCCTTCACCGCGCAGGGCCTCCGAAAGCAAGAAGCGCGGGGCGCCCTCTAGGAACAGCGCCGTCGGATGAAACTGCACCATCTCGATGTCGGTGATCTCCGCTCCGGCGCGGTACGCCATCGCCACGCCGTCCCCAGTCGCCACGTCAGGATTCGTCGTCTCCCAATAGGCGCACCCTAGACCGCCAGTGGCGAGCAGCACCGCCCGCGCCCGGATCGTGACCATGCTGCGCGTCCGCTCATCCCAGGCCACAACGCCGGCGACGCCGTCCTCTCCTACGAGCAGGTCGACTACAGCCGAAAAGCTGCGAGTCTCGATGTTCGGCGTCGCCTTGGCTTTCTGGAAGAGAGAGCGCGCGATCTCGCGTCCCGTGGAGTCGCCGTGAGCGTGCAGGATGCGGCGACGGCTGTGGGCTGCCTCGCGAGTAAACTCGAGCCGTCCGCCGGAGCGGTCGAACTCAGTTCCCCACTCGATCAGCTCCTGGATCAGGACCGGGCCGTCCTCGACGAGCGTCCGCACCGCTTCGGAGTTGCACAGCCCCGCGCCGGCTTGCAGCGTGTCCTGCTCATGCAAGCTGACCTCGTCGTCATCGCTGAGGGCGACCGCGATACCGCCTTGCGCGTATTCGGAAGCGGACTCGCTCAAGCGGTCTTTTGTAAGCACCAACGTGCGGCCGGCGGGAGCGACTTCGATCGCCGCGCGAAGGCCCGCCACGCCGGCGCCGATGATCAGAAAATCGGTCTCCATCGATGCCCTTGAGCAAGCTTTCCGGCGGCGGGCCGCAGGAAAGACCCATGGTACAAAAAGAGGCATGCAGCGCATTGAAGTGCGTGCCGCGAGCGCCTCCTATGATGTCGTCGTCGAGGCCGGATTACTCGAGCATGCGCACGAGCACATTGGGCCGTTGGCCGAGGGTCGACGCTTGTTCGTCATCGCCGACGAGGGGGCGCTGGGGGTCCAGGGCGAGCGTCTTGCGAGGGGACTGGCGGGCCTCGATGTCACGATGTTGCCGGTCGCGCTCGGCGAGGAGCGCAAGCGCCTAGGCGCGGTCGAAGAGCTAGCGCTCCGCATGCACGCCGCCGGGGCTGACCGCAAAGCGATCGTCGTCGCCTTCGGCGGGGGGATAGCCGGAGACATCGGCGGTTTCGTCGCCGCGAGCTACATGCGCGGCGTCGACGTGATCCAGATCCCGACCACGCTGCTGGCGCAAGTCGACGCTTCGATCGGCGGCAAGACCGGCGTCAATCTCGCCTCCGGCAAGAACCTCGTCGGAGCGTTCCATCAGCCGCGGCTGGTGCTGATCGACCCCGAGTCGCTCAACACCTTGCCGGAGCGCGAATACCGTGCCGGGCTCAACGAGGTCCTCAAGGCGGGCGTGATCTGGAGCCGAGATTTTTTTGATTTTCTGGTGCGGGAACGAGCGGCGATCCTCGCCCGTGAGCCCGAGCCAATCGAACGAATTCTCGCTGAAGCGGTGCGCATCAAGGCGGACGTAGTCGCCGCCGACGAGCGCGAAGGTCACATTCGCCGCATTCTCAACTACGGACATACCCTCGGGCACGGCCTCGAGGCCGAAACCGACTATCGCCTCCTGCTCCACGGCGAAGCGGTGGCCTGGGGCATGATCGCCGCCGGCCGCCTCGGCGAGCGGATCGGCGTCACTCCTTCTGAGGACCGGCGCGAGATCGAAGACGCTATTCGCTCCTACGGCACAATTCCACCGCTGGAAGGAATCTCCCCCGAGGCCGTTGCAGGGCGCGTCGCCGGCGACAAAAAGACGATTGGAGGAAAGGCGCACTTCGTGTTGGCGGAGCGCATCGGCAAGGTCATCGTTCGCGACGACGTGCCGCACGACGACGTAGTCGAAGCGACGAGGGAGGCTCTTGCGGCCGTGGCGCCGGAGCCCGTCGAATGAGCCTTGGGGCGTCTCCATCCGGCGTGCGTCCCGGCGATGAAGCGGAAGCTTCGCGGCGCGTTCGCGAGATGTTCGGGCGGGTGGCGCCGCGATACGACCTGCTCAACCGTCTCCTTTCCGCCCGCATCGATCACTACTGGCGACGCGTCCTGGTCCATCGAACGGCTGCGATACTCGAGCGGCCCGAGGCGCGCGTACTTGATCTCTGCTGCGGAACCGGCGACGTTCTGCTAGCGCTCGAGGGCAAGCGAAGACGACTTCACGGCGGAAAGGAAGTTCAGGCGATCGGCAGCGACTTCAGTCGCCCGATGCTCGATGGCGCGACGCGCAAGCTCAGGGGCGCCGGCGCGCCGGCCGCACTGGTCGAGGCCGATGCCACACTCTTTCCGCTGGCGGACGAGTCGGTCGACCTAATCACGATCGCTTTCGGCTTTCGCAACCTGGCAAGCTATCGCGGAGGCCTGGAGGAGTTTTACCGCCTGCTGAGGCCCGGCGGATGTCTGGCGATTCTCGAATTCTCGCGTCCGACGAACCCGATCTGGGGACCGCTCTTTGAGTTCTACTTCCGCAACGTGCTGCCGCGGGTCGGCAACGCGATATCGGGCGCAGGCGACGCCTACAGCTATCTGCAGCATTCGGTCGAACGTTTCTGGACGCCGCAGGAAACCGAAGAGCAGATGCGTGACGTCGGATACATCAGCGTCGAGCGAACCGAGCTCACCGGCGGCATCGCTTGTCTGCACCTGGGCACGAAAGGCCAATGACGGAACACCCCGAAGAAAAGGTCGATTGGCGCGGAATCGTTTCCGTCAGCCTGAAGATCGCACTCGTGCTGGCAGCGCTCTACCTCGGCGGGGACTACCTGCGGCGAATCTGGCGCACGCCGCTCGAGCGTGAGGACACGAGCAAGATCAAGCTGCATGAGGATCTCTACGTCCATCCGCCAAAGTCGTACATTTCAAGCTTCGAGACCGCCGGCAAGCTGGTCGGCATGGACCTTTGGGTGATGGAAGGCTGCCGCTGGCCCTACGAGCCCGGCGATCGCCGTTTCAACCCGATCGAGAAGGTGACGCCGACGCGCCTGTTTCGGCAAGGCGAAGAAGTTTGGATCGAATTCCTCGCCGACGGCAAGCCGGCGAGATTCCGCATCGGAGCAGCCGGCCGCATATTCGTTGACGAAGTCTTTTACTTCAAGGACCCTCGCCAGCTCTACGAGCACTGGAGCGACGAGGACTGGCGCAAGATCGAAGCCCATCAATTGTCAGAAGGCATGAGCGAGATCCAAGCGACCTTCGCCCTGGGCATGGGCGCCGTCGCCCGCCAGTCGGGCTCGACACGCGTTGTGGACTTTAGCGCCTGCGAGGCGCTCGGCATCTCTCCAGTAAGGGTCACATTCCGCGAAGGCGTGGCGGATTCGATCGAACCGCTCTAGAGGTCGCACCCGGACCGCTCATTGGACCTGAATCGACTCGACGTAGCGCGTCAGCTTCTCGATCCGGATGTCCGCAAGCACGCCTTCCGTCGTCGCGGACTCTCGCAGAATCGCCAACTTGGAGAGCGCGTCGCGCCGATCCTTCGATAGCTCTTGGAAGACCGGCCCCCAGATCGGCATCTCAGCGGTTCCGTGGGCGATCGGCCCGTTCTCGTTGCGAATCGCCGCCTTGACGAGCTTCTCGGGAAACACCCCGCCGTTACCGCGGCGCAACGCTGTAAGATCGAGCGCCTTTTTCCTAGTCGCCTCCGCCGCCGGGCCGTCGCCGCGGCCGCCTACTCCGTGGCAGGCCGCGCAGAAGCTTACATAGAGCTCTCGCCCGCCCGAAAGCGCGGGATCCACTGGAGGCCCGGCATTTCGTTGCGCCGCCGCTGTCGCGACAGCGATCAACGCTCCGGCGAACAATGCCGACGCCGTTATTGTTGCTGCTCTCGACATTCGCCTACCCTCCTGCCGATAAACGTTGCACGTCTTGTTCCAGGGCAGTCGATCATCGGTGCAGCAAACGGCGATATCTAAACATGCGAGAGACGTCGGAGCCGTGAAAGCAGAATTGCACCCCGAATCTCGGGGATTCGTGTTGTGGGCCAACGCAGCGTGCTGTACTAGTGCGTTGCGCGTTCTGCTCGCTACCGTCTGCACCCCGGACGACCGCAAGCCCGTAGCCGTCGCGCGGGCGCTCGCCGCTCAAGGACACGTCGCCGCCGTCGCCGCCGACCGCTTTCTCGGCCAGGCTGGCTGGTCGCGGTTCGTAAGCCGGCGCATCCGCTGCCCGCATCCGCGGGACGGTCTGGACGCCTACATCAGCGCCTTGCGGTGCGCGGCGGCCGAGTTTCAAGCCGACGCCCTGCTGCCGCTCAACGACTACGCCACGCTTGCCGTCAGCGAGCGCCGAACTGAGATCGAAGATCTGGTTCGTCTCGCCGTGCCGCCCCACAATGCTCTCCTGATTTCGCGGAACAAGTTCGAGACGGTTCGGCTCGCTCAGCGAATCGGCGTCCCCGTTCCCCCCACCTGGCTCGCCGACAGCTCCGAAGCGCTCGCGCGGATCTCCGACCAAATTCGCTATCCGTGCGTCGCAAAGCTAGTTCGCGGCGCCGGCGCGATCGGCATGGTCGTGGCGAGGAGCCGCAGGGAGCTGCTTGAAGTCGAGATATCAGACGGCCCGCCCGCCGACGGCATCTTCGACGGCTCAGCCTACGTCGTCCAAGAGTGGCTGCAAGGGGAGCTCCACGATGTCTGCGCGCTGTTTTGCCGGGGCGAGCCGCGGGCGGCTCTGGTCCAGAAGCGCCTACAGATGTATCCGCCCCGAGGCGGAGTCGGCGTATGGAACAAGACCGTGAAGCGGCCCGATCTGGTCGAAAGGGCTTTCCGGTTGCTGCGAGCGCTCGCTTGGCACGGCCCAGCGCAAGTCGAATTCCTGGTCGACAGCCACGATAAGTCTCACCTGATAGAGATCAACGGACGGTTCTGGGGCACCCTCGATCTAGCGATCGCCGCCGGGGTCAACTTCCCCTCGCTAGCCTGCGAAATGGCGCTGGAGGGCGACATTGAGCCGATGTTCGACTATCGGACCGGTGTGGGCTTCCGCTGGCCGCTCCCGCTCGGCTTGCTCGCGGCACTGACCTCAGAGCGTCCCCTATCGAGCCTAGGGCGGTTGCTGGCCCCGAACGCGTCAGGCGGGAAGAGGACCCAATCCGACCTGCGTCTGTTCGATCCGGCCCCGCACATCGCTGAGCTCGTCTATCTGGGGATGCGCGCTTTGCAGCGTCGCTCTCTGGTTCCAGGCTCGCGCCGCCCTTCCTGACGGAGAATCGGGGTCAGCCGATCCCGACTCGCCGACCCGAACCTGCCCGAACCCTATCCCCACCACCGCTCGCCGTCGGCCAGGTGGGCCTCCACAACCTCGCGGTTGAGTTCGATCCCAAGCCCAGGCTCGTCTGGAACCGTCACGAATCCGTCTACGCAGAGCGGTTTGTCGTGCTGGATCACATCGTCCATCCAGTCCTGCTTAAAGAACACCGTCTCGCAGGCCAGATAGTCGCGGATCGTCGACGCCCAATGCACCGTGGCCATGCCGTTCACGATGCTGCCCGTGTTGTGGTTGGCCACCGGCAGGAAATAGAGATCCGCCAGGTCCGCCATGCGCTTGTTCTCGAGAAATCCTCCTGAGTTGCGCAAGTCGGGATGCAGGATGTCGATCGCTGAGTTGATCACGAAAGGCAAGGCTTCCGCCCGGCGGAACCAGTTCTCGCCGGTGCAAATCCGTACGGGTGAGACATCCGCCAGCCGACGCCAGCTTTCCGAGTAAGCCACAGGCAGCGGGTCTTCTAGGAACAGCGGCTTGATTGGTTCGAGTGCGCGCGCGAAGTCGATTGCCGAGCGCAGATCGAACTCCCAGTGGCAGCCGATCAAGATCTCGTGCTCCCAGCCGAGCGCCTCGCGCACGTTCTCGTAGCCTACGACCATCTTCCGCAACTCAGCGGGGGACAACATGCGGTTGGAGGGATCGCGGCCTGGGTCCTGGCCGGGTCGATTCCGCAAAGGGCCGAACTTGTGCTGTTGGATGCCGTTCGGCATCGCCTTCACTTTGGCGGCCCAGTCCTTGACGACCGCCTTATCGAGGAAGTCTCGCGGCTTGGAGTGGTCGTACAATCGCACTTTGTCGCGAAACTTACCGCCTAGCAGAGTGTGGGTCGGGACGTTGAGGATCTTTCCCGCAAGATCCCAGAGCGCCATTTCGATGCCGCTCATCGCCCGCTGTTGATGGTGCGCGCTGCCGTCGGTATAGCGGTAGTTGGTGTAGAGCTTGTCGATCTGAAGCGGATCCTGGCCGATGTAGGTCTCCTTGATGCCTTGGATCGCCTCGCGAACGCCCAACCCGGGCGAACCGTAGGCTTCAGCGTTCCCGTAAATCCCCGCGTCGGTCTCGATCTTGACCAGCGTATAGCTGCGCGGCCCCTGGAGCATCATCGTCTTGATGTCGGTGATCTTGACCTTGTTGCGGGCGGCGGCGCTCAACCGATGAAATTCGGCGAGAAACGCGGGTGCGACAGCAGCCCCCGCGGCGGAAGCGAGGAAGGAACGGCGCGATAGATGGCTCATGAAAACTCCTGCGCCATTATACTCAGAACCAAAGACCTCGCTAGACGTTCGCAACCAAACGACGCCCCCTGCAGATCGTCAGGCGGCTGACGATACGCTTGTCCACCGTAGCTGTGTTGCGCTGCGAATCGACAAGCTGAAAGCTGCCGTCTTCGATTTCCAGCAGGGCGATGTCGGCCGGTCCTCCGACCGCTAAGCTTCCCATTCCGGGTACGCGGTTCACTATCTTCGCGGGATTCGCAGTCGACCGTACCAGGATGTCGTCGAGGCTCATACCGAGGTGCTGCATCTTTGTGAGCATCGTCGGCATGTCGTAAACGGGCCCCTTAACGTTGGCTATGTAGACATCGGTTGAGATGGTGTCCGGAAGGAACCCTTGGTCGATCGCCTTGCGCGCAATCTCAAAATTGAAGCTGCCCGCGCCGTGTCCGATATCGAACAGTACGCCGCGCGCGCGTGCGTCCGCCACGCTGCTTTTGATCTTGCCCGCCTCGTCCAGGATTCCGATTGAGTGGGGATTGAAACAATGCGTGAGCACGTCGCCCGGCCTCAGGTACTCCATCACCTGATCGGTCTCGGGCGGAGCGAAGCTCACATGCGCCATCAGCGGAAGCTCATACTTGTCGCACAGCTCGCGGGCGATCTTGAGAAACTCAAGACTCCAGCTGCCATTCATGTTAGAGCCGACCTGGAGCTTCACTCCGATGATGATGTCGCGGTTCGCAACGGCGGTCTCGCCCGTTCGGTCCATGTTGCGCCTCACGTGCTGGACCGGATCTTCGTCTGGGTTGCGAGTCACGGGATAGAGGTAGACAAAACCGAAAATCCGCGACTGCGAGCCGTTCACAGTGAACTTGCGGAAGGCCCCGGCCTGGTTGTAGGCGAACGAGCCCGCGTCTACCCAAGTCGTCACGCCCGAAGTCTCAGCAAGCGGATCGGCCTCGATACTGTATCCGTTGCTGTCGAGGCCGTAGTAGACATGGGTATGCAGGTCCACTAGGCCAGGCGTGACGTACAAGCCTTTCGCATCAACCACGTCAATACCGCGGTCCGCCGGGATGTTTGTTTCGATCGCGGCGATCTTGCCGTCCTTGACGCCGACGTCCGCCTTGCGGCGGAAGCCGCGGCCCGGGTCGCGCACTTCGCCGTTCTTGATCAGAATGTCGAAGCGTGAATCCGCCTGCGCCGAGAGCGGCTGCGCAGCCGAAGCTAGAGCGGCCGCACCCGAAATTTCAAGCCATTGCCGGCGTGTCATAGCTTTCGTCCCTCCCCGGGTTCTCTAGGTCGTTGCTAAACCGTCGCCGTCAACCGCTTTCCTTTGCAGATCGTCAGATGGCTCACGATGCGCTGCTTCGCCGTTACCTTGTTGCGCTGCGCGTCGACCAACTCGAACTCGCCGTCGTCGACAGAAAGCAGCGCCACATCGCCCGGCGCCCCCACTTGCAACGTCCCCAGCATCGGCAGAGGCGTAACGACTCGCGCCGGGTTCACCGTTGAGCACTTCAGCACCTCGTCGAAGCTCATTCCCAGGTAGAGCAGTTTCGACATGGTTGTCGGCAGATCAAACACCGGACCGTTCACGTTGGCGCTGTAGATATCGCTCGATATCGAGTCCGGCAAAAAACCTTGGTCGAGCGCCCGGCGTGCGCTCTCGAAATTAAAGCTGCCCGAACCGTGACCGACGTCGAACAGCACCCCCCGCAATCGAGCCTCTGTCACGCTCGGCTTCAGCTTCCCCGTGTCGCGGTCAATGATGCCGAGTGTGTGTTCGTTGAAGCAATGCGTGATGACGTCGCCCGGCTTCATCAGTTTCATCACCTCGCTCGTCTCCGGCGGAGCGACGCTGATGTGCGACAGCAGCCGCAGGTCGTACTCATCGCAGAGCCTGCGGGCGATCTTGAGAAACTCGAGGCTGTAGCGCCCATTCATATTGCTGCCGACTTGAAACTTCACGCCCAGGACGATGTCTCTGTTGGCGGCCGCCGCCCGGCCAGTTCGGTCCACAGCGTCGCCGACGTGCTTCACTGGATCAACGTCAGGGTCTCGACTGGCCGGATAGAGGTAGACAAACCCGAAGACGCGACACTTGTTTCGCTCGACGATATAGCGTCGAAAGCCATCGACCTGGTTGTAGGCAAAGGTTCCGGCGTCAATCCACGTCGACGTACCGGAGCGGGCCGCGATCGGATCCGCCTCGATGCCGCTTCGGACGCCGAAGACGCAATGAGTGTGCAGGTCAACCAGGCCCGGGGTGACGTAGAGGCCCTTGGCTTCGATGACTTCGCGTCCTCGCTCGACAGGAATATCCGACGCAATTTCGGCGATCTTCCCGTCGTGGATCGCGACGTCGCCTTGCGTTCTTAGGTCGCGACTCGGGTCTCGAATCTCGCCGTTCTTGATGAGGATGTCGTACGGCCGACGACGCTGGCCACGCTGCGCGGAGACCTGTGGAACCGCACGACTCGCCGCGACGACACCCAAGGTTTGTAACAAGTTTCGGCGCGTCATCAATGCTCCTCCTCAGCAGTCGGGTTCCCGGCGTCACCAAGCATAGCCGTATGTGAGACAGCCAGCAAGCGTGGGGCGGCAGCTCGGGCGCTGTCCACCGCTTGGGAGCTCAACCGGAACGCTACAATAACGCCAGCAATCCAATGTCGACTCGAACCCTTTCGGTCGTGATTCCGGTCCACAACGAAGAGAGCAGGCTGTTGCCTCTCTATGACCGGCTGGTCGCTGTCCTCGATGCGACAAGCAAACCCTTTGAGATCGTCTTTGTAGACGATTGCTCGAGCGACGGCTCGCGAAAGCTTCTGGCGAATCTCGTCGAGTCGGATTCGCGGCTGTGCGCCGTCGTCCTGCGGCGCAACTTCGGCCAAACCGCCGCCCTCGCCGCCGGATTCAAACAGGCCGAGGGCGACGTGATCATCGCCATGGACGGCGATCTACAACACGCTCCCGAAGACATCCCCGCTTTGCTGGCCAAGATCGATGAGGGCTACGACGTCGCCAGCGGCTGGCGGAAGGAGCGCATCGACGGGTTGCTGACTCGCCGCATCCCCTCCCGCATCGCCAACTGGCTCATGGCGAAGCTCTCGGGCGTGGCGCTGCATGATTTTGGAACCACGTTCAAGGCCTACCGCCGCGAAGTGATCGAGTCCGTGCGTCTCTACGGAGAGCTGCACCGCTTCATTCCGGTGTTGGCCTCGATCGAGGGCGCCCGAATTGCCGAGGTTCCGATTCAGAACCTGGCGCGAGAAGGGGGCCGCTCGCACTACGGTCTAGGACGCACCTTCCGAGTCTTCTTCGATTTGATCACGCTGCGGTTCTTAGTCCGCTATCTGACGCGTCCGATGCATTTCTTCGGAGCAATCGGAGCTTTATCCGGAGGGTTGGGCGGATTGATCTTGGCGGGGTTGGCCGTCCAGAAGCTGCGTGGCGTGGAGATCATGACCCAGCACGGTCCGCTGATGATCGCGGGCGCTGTGCTGACGCTTGGAGGCGTTCAGTTGCTCTGTACCGGGTTGTTGGGCGAAGTGCTGATGAGGACTTACTTTGAGAGCCAGGGCCGGAGCATTTATGCGGTGCGCGAGGTGATCGAGTCTCGGGACCGCGAGCGAGTGTAGGCCGGCGCACGCCAGAGGCGCTAGCGTCGCAGCAGCGTCTCGAACCCGCTCGGCGCTAGCTCGGGCTCGCTCTCGAGCTCGTGCGGCGCCACAACGAACATCCAGAGATCTAGTCGGCTCTTGAGGCCCAGCTTCTCTAGGATGCCTTCGATGTGGTCGCCGAGCGTCTCTTCGCTGATGGCGAGAGCAGCGGCTACTTGACGTGTTAGGCGACCCTGGCCGATTAAAGCCAAGATCCTCCATTCATAGTCGTCAAGGGATCCTAGGTTGGGAGCCTGCAGCTCGAGGCCAGACTCGGTACCAGGCGTGTGTTGCTCGTCGATCATCATGCTTCCATGTTGCGCCTGCCTCGCCAAACCGGCAATCACCCGATGGTTACATTCGACGGCTAGGGTCTTCGCCCTGTCCCATAGGACTCTTGGACTATCCATCCGGACCAGTCGTTCTAGTGCCCGCTAGGCGCCCGGAACGGCTCTACGGGAATCAGCTCTCGTCGAAGTGTTTCTTGCTTATCGCCCACTTTGTAGCTTCCAGTACTGGGAGGATGGTCAGCGCAAGCCCCGTGACCACCAGCCAGTCCTCCGCTCCGAGCGCGAAGGTCCCGAAGGGCTCCTGAAGTACTGGGACGTAGATGATCATCAGCAGCGCTGCGATTTCCCCCACAATCGAGAGATTTAGCCAGTGGTTCGCGAACGGTTTGTGCAAAACCGTATGCCTCTCCGAGCGAAAACTGTAGGCCTTGGCGAACTGAATCAGCACCAGCGAAACAAAGGTTAACGCCATGGCCGCCGCCACGCCGCGCCCTGAGTACTGGAACCAGGTAAACAACCCTAGATTGATCACCGTCGACCACGCCCCGCCTACGAGCATCAGCGCCACGACCGGCCGAGAGAAAATTCCGTCGCGGACGTTGCGCGGCGCTCGTTGCATCAGGTCTTCCTCGGGAGGATCAACCGCAAGCGCCAGCGCAGGCAAGCCGTCGGTCGCCAGATTGATGGTCAAGATCTGGACCGCCGTCAACGGCAGCGGCAGACCGAACAGCGATGCCCCGGCCACCAGCCCGACCTCGCCGATGTTCGACGAGAGCAGATACATCAGGTACTTCTTGATGTTCGCGTAAATGCCGCGCGCCTCCTCCACCGCCGCTACGATCGAGGCGAAGTTGTCGTCGGTCAGCGTCATCGCCGCCGCTTCCTTAGTCACGTCGGTTCCGGTGATGCCCATGGCGATGCCGATGTCGGCTCGCTTCAGCGCCGGTGCGTCGTTGACGCCGTCGCCGGTCATCGCCGTGATCCGGCCGCGCTTCTTCAAGGCGTCGACGACGCGAAGCTTGTGGGCGGGGGAGACGCGCGAATAGACTTCGATGCTCTCGACCTCGCGCTCGAGGTCGGCTTGGGACATTGTGTCGAGCTCGGCGCCGGTAGTGAGGCGGCCGGTCTTGACGATGCAGAGCTCGCGCGCCACCGCTTCGGCGGTCGTCGGATGATCGCCGGTGATCATTACGACCTTGATGCCGGCTCGCTCGCACTTCTCAATGGCGGCTTTGGCCTCGGGGCGCGGCGGGTCGATCATGCCGACCAAACCCAGGAAGGTGAGCTCGTCCTCCGCGCTCTCGACTGTCGCCGGGTCCTTGTAGGCGGCGGCCAGAACGCGAAGCGCACCTTTCGCCATGCTGCGGGCCTCTTCAAGGACGCGCTCGCGGCCGGCGGCGTCGAGCGGCGCCGCGCCTCCCTCGCCCCATTGCGAGACGCAGGCGCTTAGGATCGTCTCGGGCGCACCCTTCGAGAACGCCGTCGCGCCGCCTTCGGGAGTCTGGTGCAAGGTCGTCATGCGCTTGGTCTCCGACGAGAAGGGGATCTCGTCGACGCGTGGGTAAGCTTGCTCCAGCTCGGCCTTGTGGAGGCCGGCCTTGGCGGCGACCGCTTCGAGCGCGCCCTCGGTCGGATCGCCTTTGATCGTCCAGCGGCCGCCCGACTCCTCCTGGACAAGATAAGCGTCCGATGCCAGCGCCCCGGCGCGCAGCAATCGTAACAGCGGCTCAGAAGGTGCGGTTACCGAGCCGTCGAGAGAAAACTCGCCGCTAGGCTCGTAGCCGGATCCCGAGACCTCCCAGCTCTGGCCGTCGACGTACGCACGGCGGACCGTCATCTCGTCCTTGGTCAACGTTCCGGTCTTGTCGGAGCAGACAACCGAGGTCCCGCCCAAGGTCTCGACAGCCGGCAGTCGCCGAATCAGCGCGTTGCGCTTGACCATGCGCTGGACGCCGATCGCCAGGGAGATCGTTACTACCGCCGGCAACGCTTCCGGCACGATCGCTACCGCCAGGGCGATGCCGAAGATCAGCATCTCGAAGAACGGCAGTCCGCGGAACAGCCCCAGAGCGACGATCATCGCGACCACGACCAACGATGCGCGCGCCAGGACGCTGCCGACCCGGTCGAGGTTCTCTTGCAGCGGCGTGCGATCCGTCTTGACCGCTTGCAGCATCCCGGCGATGGTCCCGAACTGGGTGTCCATCGCCGTTGCAACGACGACCGCGCGACCCCGGCCGTAGCTGATCGTGGTTCCGGCGAAGACCATGTTGCTGCGGTCGGCGACTGCGGCGTCGGCCTCCGCCAACGCCTCGGTCCTCTTCTCAACGGGAGCGGATTCCCCGGTCAAAGCCGATTCTTCGACCTGTAGATTGACTGCCGTCGTGAGCCGCCCATCGGCCGGCGTCTTGTCGCCGGCGTGCAGAACCACAACGTCGCCCGGGACGAGCTCGCGTGCAGGGACGTCGACCTCTGCGCCGCCGCGCACGACTGCCGCCGTCGGAGCGGCCATGCGCTGTAGCGCCTCCATCGATCGCTCGGCGCGGTACTCCTGCACGAAACCCAGCAGCACTGCGAAGAGCACGATCACGGCGATCGCAGCGGCTTCGAGGCCGTGACCCAAGAACGCCGACAAGGAGGTTGCAATCAGCAGGATGATGATCAGGACGTTGTTGAACTGAGCCAGCAAGATCGTCCAGCGGGAGATGGGCTCTGCCGCTTGGAGCTCGTTCGGACCGGACTCAGCCAGGCGCCTCGCCGCCTCGTCGCCGCCGAGACCCTCAGGCCCTGAGCCGAGCCTCGATATCGCCTCTTCGGCCGAAAGGGCGTGCCAGGCAATCGGGGCGTGTTGGGACCGATCCACGCCGTGAGTCTATGCACTTGGATTGCCGAAGAGGACCGAAGCGAGTTGCGCGCGAGCTAAAATAGCGGGTTCACGAGCCGCCGCCGGGCGTCTCGTCCCCTCCTCGGACCGATGTCTGCCCGCTCCTCGGAACGCCGCCGTCCCCGCGCCGCAAAGACGGCGTCTGAGCCGGCGCCAAGCTCGCCGGCCACCCAGGGCCGTTACGCTCTTGCCGCAGTGCTGCTGCTTGCCGCATTCTTGCGCCTGTGGCGACTGATGGAGAGCTTTCCGATCGTCGGCGACGAGGCAATCTACCTCCGTTGGGCCGAGATCATCGAGCATCAGGGACAGTGGCTGATTTCTCTAGTCGACGGCAAACAGCCGCTGAGCTACTGGCTCTACGCGCTGGAGCGAATGACGCTTGGCATCGACCCGCTGCTCGGCGCACGGCTGATTTCGGCGGCGGCCGGCGTGGCGGCGACTTACCTCATCATTCGGGTCGGCGAGCGCCTGGCCGATGGACGAGTCGGGCTGCTCGCCGGACTCTTCTACGCCGTCTTGCCCTGGGGCGTAATGTACGACCGGCTGGTCTATACCGAAGCGCTGGTCAATCTGGCCGGAGTCGCGATCGTGCTTAGCTCTCTTTGGGCGTTCGAGCAAGGCGCGCCGGGACAGCGCCGAACGCCGGGCCGGGCGATCGGGCTGGGCATCGTCGTAGGCCTTGGATACTTCATCAAATCGACAGCGTTGCAGTTCTGGTTTTTCCCCGTGTTGGTTGGCCTCTGGCGCGGGCGCGCCGACCCGAGGCGCACAGCCGCCGCGCTCAGCGTAGTCTATGCCTGCGCCGCGCTCTTTCCGTTGTTCTGTTGGGCGGCCACACCCGAGGCGCCGACGCTCGAGACCCACAGCCTCGTCTTCCACTCGACGAATTTCTTCATCACGCCGAGCGACTTCTTGGGCAACCCATTGGCGCCGCTGGGAAAGAACTTCGCCCGCGTCGCCGAGTTCTTCATCTGGTTTGTGACGACTCCCGCGTCGTTGCTCATCCTTGCTGGAACGGCCTGGATGCTGTGGCGCCGATCGGCCGCAGCCGCCGTTCTGCTCAGCATTCCCGTGCTGTCGCTGGGCGCCCAGATGCTAATGCTCAAGTTCTATCCGTCGCGTTATCCCTTCCCTCAGATGTGGCCGTTTCTGGTCGTAGCGGCGATGGCGGCCGGGGAGCTTCGCGAATTTTTGCCCGAGCAGAAGCGCAAGCTCGCGATCGGCCTGTGCGTCGCCGCGCTCGCCGGGCCTATGCTGCTGCGCTCACTGGGAGTGGTCGTCGACCCGCAAAGCTCGATCTGGCCATCCGACGCGAACTACTACTTCGGCACACACGCTCACAACGGTGTTGGCGTGCGAGAAGCCGTCGACCTGCTGCGGCGCGCGTCGGACCGCGAGCCGATTGTCATCCTGACCGATCCGGTCTGGGGACTGCCCGCCGACGCTTTTTTTGCCTACCTCAACCATCGAGGCGGCACGAGAGTTTACGAAGCGTGGTGGGTCGACCTGGCGCCGAACCAGCCGATCCTGCCGCGCGGCACAGCCGAGGTTTGGCGTTCGCACTACGAGCGCGTCTCGGCCGGGGCGCTAGACTTTTCGCCCGTTCGTGAGGTCTACTACGTGACGGTCAGCAACCTTCGCAGCCGAGCCGAGGTCGTGCTGCGCGAGCCGGGCGCCAAACTGTTTTTCTCTGTTCCGAAAGGCGACGGCAGCGCGTCGCTCGACCTCTGGAAGCTGCGCTGATTCATCTCATGAGCAACACGTTTCTTTCCGACAAACCGATTCCGGCCGCCGAGCGGCTGATCTTCGCCTGCGACGTGCCGACTCCAGAAGAGGCCCGCGCTTTGGCCGAGCGTCTAGGCGACAGTGTGCAGTTCTACAAGCTAGGCCTCGAGCTCTTCATGGCCGGCGGCTACTGGGAACTGGTCGATTGGCTGCGTGAGCGCGGCAAGAAGATTTTCGTCGATCTGAAGTTTTTCGACGTCCCCGCTACGGTACAGGGCGCCGTCGCACGGTTAAACGGCCGCGGCGTAAGCCTCTGCACGGTGCACGGCAACGACTCCATGTTGCGAGCCGCCTGCGAGGCGCGCGAGGACGTGCGCGTGCTCGGCGTCACGGTACTGACAAGCCTCGACCGCGGCGACCTCGACGATCTAGGGTTCGATTGCGATCCCAAGCAGCTCGTGCTCTCACGGGCACGTAGGGCGCTCGCCATGGGCTGTGACGGCGTTGTTTCGTCGGGGCTCGAGGCCCCTGAGCTGCGCGCTGAACTAGGCGAGAAGCTCTTGCTGGTGACGCCGGGGATTCGTCCGGTGGAAAACCGTCCAGCCGACGACCAGAAGCGCGTCGTGGACGTGGCGCAGGCGTTTCGCGGCGGCGCGGACTACATCGTCGTGGGGCGACCGATCAAGAGCGCCGAAGATCCAAAGGCCGCGGCTGAGGGCATTCAGGCGACGATCGTGGAGACGTTCAGCGCGTAGATCCTACAGCGGCAGAATCTCTTCTCGATCCGGGTTGAACTTCAGCCGACGCTTCTGCACGTAAGCGATGTTGCCCAAGTGCGAGGCCTGCGCTGAACGGTGCCCGATCCAGACGTCGCCGTTGGGGCGCTTGCGCGAACGCACGCAATCGATGAAGTTATCCACATGATCCTGCGTCATGTTGCCGCGGGCCTCAACTGTGAGCGGCGGTGCGTCGCGGTCCGCTGACGCCGAGTAGTACTCGAACTTATTGCGGTCGATATAGAGACGCCCTTCCGTGCCGACCATCTCCACGGCAGCACCCTTCTTGCCTGGAGCCAAGGTCGCCTCGAAGGTTGCCAGCCAGTCGTTAGGGTATTCGAGCAGGCAATTGATGGTATCGGGTGCGGTGCGCCCGTCGCTGTAGTGGTAGATGCCGCCGGCGGCCACGGCCGAAATTGGATTGTCCTGACCCATGAACAGATGCACGGCGTCGATCCAGTGCGTGAACAGGTCGGTGATCTGGCCGCCGCCATACTCGAGGTAGGCGCGGAAGTTGAAGTACTGCTTCGGATCGTACTCGCGCCATTTGACCGGACCGAGAAAGCGCGCCCAGTCGAGGTTCGAGGGCTGGGCTGCATACTGCTCTGGGAAGGGCCGCAGGTGCGCGCCGTTGCCGTGCCACCAGGTGCGCGCCATCGTGATCTTGCCCAGTTTGCCTGTGTCGAAGTACTCTTCCTTGGCTTGCAGATAGTGCTCCGAGGAGCGTTGTTGCATGCCGACCTGGCAGACCCGATCGTTGACGCGGACGGCTTTGACGATCGCTGGGCCTTCCTCGATCTTCAGCGTCAGCGGTTTCTCGACGTAAATGTCCTTGCCCGCGTTGGCGGCGTCGATGACAATGCCGGCGTGCCAGTGGTCGGGCGTCGCGACGAGCACCGCGTCGACGTCCTTATTCTCGAGCAGGTTCTCGTGGTAACGGTAGGTCTTGGCGCCCTCGGCGACCTCTAGCGCTGCGTCCACGCGGACGGCGAAGACATCGCAGACCGCAGCCATCTTGACGTCGGAATTGGCGACGAACGATTTCATCACGTTCACGCCGCGGCCGCCGCAGCCGATCAAGCCGACGTTGACGCGGTCGTTGGCTCCGAGGATTCGCGAATACGAACCGGCGGTAAGAGCGACCGCCCCCGCAGCGGCCGTCCGAATCAAGTCTCGACGATTAATCTTGGTGTCCGACATTCCCACGATGATAGACGATCGCGCTACGCCGGACCAGCGCTTTCTTGACGTTACTCTTGCAGCGCGAAGGCGATGACGTTGCTTCCGCCGGCGATCGTAATGAACTGTTTGCCGTCGACCGAGTAGGTCATCGGTGAAGCGTGCCAAGGGGCGTTTAAGTGGCGCTGCCACAACCGCTTGCCGTCGGCGGAGCGCACAGCGGCGAACGCGCCGGATCTGTCGCCGTAGAAGGCGAGCCCGCCTTCCGTTGTAAGCACGCCCCCCCAATCGCCGCCGTTCGGGAAGGACCCGAGTTGTTCGACGCTCCAGCGTATCTCTCCCGTCGAGACGTCGATGGCGCGCAAGTACTTGCGCGACGGTTCCCCGGGGACGTTCTTCGCCGTGCCTCCAAAGTACTGCTTGCCGCGTTGCCAAGGCTCCTCCCGCTTGGTGAAGATCTGGCAATATTCGCTCGCTTGAACGATGTAGAGACCTTCATTGGGCTCATAGGCCGGCGACATCCAGTTCGTCGCGCCTGCCAGTCCCGGACAGACGATGTTGCCGGCCGGAGTCGGGCGCTTGTTCGGCGCTAAGATAGGCCTGCCGTCGTCGCCAATGCCCGTCGCCCAATCGAGCTTCTCGATGAACGCTTTGGCGCGCAGCAGTTCTCCGTTGGTGCGGTCGAGGACGTAGAAGAAGCCGTTGCGATTGGCGTGCAGCAGCAGCTTGCGCTCACTGCCTTGCCATTCGAGATCGGCCAGAACGGGCGTCTGATTGGCGTCCCAGTCGAACTCGTCGTGGGGCGTGTACTGGTAGTGCCACACAAGTTCGCCGGTGCCGGGACGGAGGGCGAGCATCGAGTCGGTGTAAAGATTGTCGCCGCCTCGATTGTCGCCGTTCATGTCGGGGCAAGGGTTGCCGATGGGCCAGTAGAGCAAGTCAAGCTCAGGATCGTAGGTTCCCGTCAGCCAGGTACCGCCGCAGCCGTGCGGCAACACGTTGCCTTGCCAGGTCTCCGAGAGCGGTTCACCCGGCAGCGGCACGGTCCAGAATCGCCAAGCCTCCTCGCCGGTGTCGACCTTGTAGGCGGCAAGGAAGCCGCGGATACCCTCGTCGCCGCCTCCGACTCCGCCGATGACTAGGTCTTTCACCACGAGCGGAGCCAGCGTGCCGCCGTAGTGTTCGCGATAGTCGGCCATCTCGGTATCCCATAGCAGGCGACCGGTGAGCCGGTCGACAGCGAACATGTGGGCATGATCGGTGACCATGAAGACGCGGTCGCCGAGAACGGCGACGCCCCGGTTGGCGCCGCTGCCTGCGTCGCCCATCACACCCGGCGTTCGCGGCCGGCTGTAGGTCCAGATGCTTCGACCGCTGCGCGCGTCAAGCGCGTAAAGCGTATTCGAGGTGGTGACGTACATCACGCCGTCGACGACGATTGGCGTCATTTCCATGGAGCGCGGCGTCTCGACCGGGAAGATCCAGGCAGGCGCGAGCTTCGCGACGTTTTCGGTGTTGATCTGTTTGAGCTCGCTGTGTCGATTGCCGCCGAGCACCCCGTTGTAGGTCGGCCAGTCGCCTTCGTTGGGCGAGACGATCTCAGCGAAGGAGAGCGAGCCCGGGAGATCTTGCGATTCGACGCTCCGCGCGGTCCCGTCGAGGCGGCTGAGATAGGCGACCAGGTCGGCGATCTCGCTGTCGTTCAACGACGGCCGACCCATGAGAGAGCCTTCAGGTCGAGACATGCTCTCAATATCGGCCGCTTCCAGGAATCGAAAACGGCCGTCGAAGGTCTGCAACTGCACATCGAAGCCGCTCTCGTTGCGGGCGAAGCCCTTGACCTCGCTGCCGTCCCGCAGTTTGACGACAACTCGGTCGTAGCCCTGCACGATCGTCTTGTCGGGATCAAGCACCGCCTCTTCGATCTCGCCTAGCGTGCGAGACGCTCCAAGGGAAGAGAGGTCCGGGCCAATTACTTTGGTTTCGGCGCCGCGGGAGTGGCAGGAGGCGCAGCCGCCCTTTCCGAAGAAGAGAGCTCGTCCCGCGGCGATATCGCCGCTGACCGAGGTCTTGAAGGCCGGCGCTGTCAACGACAGGTAGTAGGCGACAAGAGGCCGCAACTGCTCTTCCGGGACGTTGAAACCCGGCATGCCAAACTCGGGCAGCCCCTCGGTAATCAGCGTGCGGACCTCCGCCTCAGTGCGCTCGGGCACGAGACCGGGGTTGACGACGTTGGGAGCGCGGACGCCGCCCTTGCCGTCGCCGCCGTGGCAGCCGCCGCAACGAGCTTCAAACTCCCGCTTGCCGGCGTCAAGCTCGGCCACGCTCTGAGCCGAAGAGAAGGGAATGAATAGCGACAGCGTAAAGAGCGAGAGCATCGCTCGGGTCAAGATTTCCATATAAAGCCCTGATCCACTCCAATCCCACCAGGATAGCGTGCAGCCGATTCCCACGTTCTAGGCAGAGATTGCAGGGTTCGCTACGTTACAATCGGAGGCGACAGCGAGAGCGCAGAGCGGCCGTCGCCGATGTGCTGAATCTTGAGAAGCGGTCTCCATGCCTGCCCGGGCCCTCGCGTCTGTTCGACGGCTCACGGAACGTCGCCAACACCAAGCCAAGGAATAACCGGGTTGCGTACAGAGATCGTCGAAACAAGCTACGAAAGGCCTGACGCGGCTGTTCTAGACCGCGCGGCCGAAGCAATCCGTCGCGGCGGGATTGTCGCCGTACCCACCGACGCGCTTTACGTACTCGCCGCCGACCCGTTCAATCTAAACGCCGTGGCTGCAGTCTTTCGGGCCAAGGGACGCGAGTCGCATCTTGCTCTCCCGATCCTCGTCGATTCGATCGAGATGGCCGAAGACTACGCAGCGACCCCGCTCGACGCGCGATTTTATCAGCTCGCGCGACGCTTCTGGCCTGGACCCCTGACACTCATCGTCCCTTCTTCGTCCAAGTTGCCATTGAAGGTCACCGGCAACAGCGGCCGGCTGGCGGTTCGCCGCAGCGACGCTCCGATCGCCCAAGAGCTCACCATAAGGCTCAACTCGCCGATCATTGCGACCAGCGCCAACGTGTCTGGACAGCCTACTTGCAGCAGCGGCATTGACGTGTTTGGGACGATGGACGGCCGGATCGACTTGATCCTGGACGCCGGCGCGGTCAGCGAGGCGCCCGCCACGACGCTCGACATCACCGAGCCGGAGTGGAAGCTGATCCGCGAAGGCGCTCTGACGCGGCGGCGGATTGAAGACTTTCTCGAAGAGTAACCGCTCGCTCGGCCTGATACGACCGCCCGTCAGGGGCCGATCGCCCAAACTGCCCTTTGTCGATCGGCTTTCCGGGCAAGCTGACTATAATAGGTACGCTGAATCGTACTGATCTAGAGGAGGAACCGCTCCATGAGCGATTACGCACACCCTGAAATGCTCGTGAGCACCGGCTGGGTTGCCGACAACTCGAATAGCCCGTCGGTGCGAGTCGTCGAGGTCGACGTCGACAAAAACGCCTACGACGAAGGCCACATCCAGAACGCGGTCGGCTGGGCCTGGGACAGCCAGCTTTGCGATACCGTCCGACGCGACATCATTCCCAAGGCGGATTTCGAGAAGCTGATGTCGGAATCGGGCATCTCGAACGACACAACCGTTATCCTCTACGGCGACAACAACAACTGGTTCGCCGCGTGGGCGCTCTGGCAGCTTAAGATCTACGGACACGCCGACGTGAAGCTGATGAACGGCGGGCGCAAGAAGTGGATCGAGGAAGGCCGCGAGCTTACCCAAGAGGCCCCTTCGGTCACGGCGACTGCTTACGCGGCCGCCGATCCCGACAACTCGATTCGCTCGTACCTGCCCCAGGTGCAGTCGGCTGTGAGCGACGCCGCCGTCGAGTTGGTCGACGTGCGCAGCCCGGCCGAGTTTTCCGGGGAGGTGCTTTCGCCTCCGGGATTACCGGAGACCTGCCAACGCGGCGGCCACATCCCCGGCGCCTCGAACATTCCTTGGGCGAAGGCCTGCAATGAAGACGGAACCTTTAAGGCCGCCGACGAGCTCAAGGCGATCTACGAAGCAGCGGGCATCACCGGCTCCAAGCCGATCATCGCGTACTGCCGCATCGGCGAACGCTCGAGCCATTCCTGGTTCGTGTTGAACTACCTGCTCGGCTACAACGGCGTGACCAACTATGACGGTTCGTGGACCGAATGGGGCAACTTGGTGGGTGCACCGGTCGCGAAGGGCGCTTGAGCTCGACAACCATGAAACCAGAGGATTACTCCGAACGAAGCCTGGAGCTCGCCGGCTGGCCCGTTCACTTGGTTACCTACAGGCTGGGTGAGACCTACTACGCCAAGGCAGATAACGTTTCGCCGGGTGCTCAGATCGCTCGCGCTCAGGCCTCAACGAAAGAAGAGGCTGAGCGCGAAGCGCTCGGGAAAGCCGAGAGGCGTCTCGCCGCCACACGACGAGTGGCAGTGGATTGAAGCGGTTACTTTGGGGCCGCGAACGCGAGTGAGCGGTGCGCTGCCAAGAGGTCTCGAGGCTTCCACCCAGCGGTCGCCTTCAGGCGTTCACGATTTGGAACGGGCCGGAATCTCCATCGCGACTTCCTGGAGCCCGGGTACGGTTCTCATTCCGGCGGCATCGCTGCCGGCGACCGGTTGGGCCTCTGCATTGACTCGAAATATGTAGCGTTGACCGGTCGTAGGGCCGACGACAACCATGCTCCGATCGCCTGTCAAGACAAAGTGTCGGGCCGCGTCGAGTTGGACGTCGCGAAGGGCGGGTGTCTTCGTGATATGGCCGTGCCGAGAGTTCGTTGAGCTCAGGCCGCTCGCTCGGGCGTATTCTCGGCGGCCGTTTCCACAACAGGACATGGGGCGTCTTCCTCCTCTTCCGCCAGTGGGTAGGCGATCACGGTTTGTTCGGTCTGGGCCGAGACGCGCTCAAGTAGAATCGCCGCCCCGGAAAGAGCCGGCCAGAGCAAGATCTGCTCTAGCCGGCTGTCGCTGAGCATCAATGTGACCGGCGCGGCGGTCCACAAGCTCAGGCAATAGAAACAGTCGAGCAGTCGGCCGAGAAAGCCGTGCCCGAGCCGCCGCCGAAGACGCAGGAAGAGATCTCCTGGACCGTCTTCGGCGGCGAGTAGGTGAGTGACGCGCCACACAAACAGCGCGCCGATCGCGAACCAATACACCGACAGCATCGCGTTTACGGAGCAGGCGCCTCTTGCTGCATGCCTAGCAAGTACTGATTCGTGCGCGTGGTCGATACCCCGCTGTTCTTGCCGTTCGTCACACGCATGCTCGTGCCAAGTTGCACGGCGAAGGTGCAGAAGGGCTGATCGGGAGCCAGCCAACCCTGCGGATTGACGGGCACGATGTCCACTTCGACGAATCCGCCCGGGTCGGCTTGGGGATGGTTCGGCGTACCGACGAACTGGCAGTTGCGTATCGGGTCTTCGAAGCCGCGCGAGACTTTGAGGTTCTCGTTCGGCGTATTGGGCGTCGGTTGGATCTGGAATCCCGAAGTGTTGCCCTTGCGTACGCCGAGGTTGTAGCGGTTGAGGAAACCCTGGTTCTGGCGCGCCCGGAACTTCACGGTAAGGGGAATCGAGGGTTGCGCCGCTGGAATGTCGAACAAGGCGCAATCACCGCCGCTATTCGCCCCAATCGACACCGAGGCGATGCTCGACTGCCAGCCGGTGTTGTCGACGTACAAGGTCACTGTGTCCTGGGCCAGAAGAACGTTCCCGTTGCTGTAGCCGCGGACTCGAACGAAGAACGGCCCCGGGGCGGCGGCGTGGACGGTGCTGCGGATGATCGCGCGGCGCTGAATATGAGCCGTCACCCAGTTCTTCGAAGCGTCGACTTCGATGTTGGTATAGAAGCCTCCGACGGGACCTACCGACTCGCCCAATGGGTTGGCGACGGTCGGATGAGAGTAAGGATCCTCGTAGAGCTTCCAAGGCTCCGCCGGAGTGCGCCGGTGCTCGATTTTGTACTTCTTCACCGTCTCAGGAAAGCAGCAGTAAAGCGCCAAATTACCGGCCCAGGCCGCGCATTCGGTATTGGGCTCGCCCAGCAGCGGGACGGTGGTGACGCGTCCGTCGGCGTCCAGCACGTTCGGCGTCGTCATGAAGATGTCGCCGACCGCCTGAATCACCTCCGCGCCCTCGCAATCGAGCGGCCCAGTCGGAGCCGACGACTCGGGCATGCAGATGTCGATCCGGCGAATCTGTTTGACGTTCCAATGCGGAGGCGTCTCGTAGACGTAACCCAGCGGCTCTTCAGAGTCGAGGACCTGCGCGATTACATCGGGATGATCGACAGTAAAGGCGAAGTCGCCGGGGATCTGCCCGAAGCCACCTGGACCGGCAATGAAAGGAGTCGAGGTGACGTGGAAGAAGCTGAAGCGGAAAATGTAGTTGCCGTTGCGGTCGGTGACCGTCTGTCCCAGCGTCTGCCGCTTGCCGTCGCCGGTATAGGGGCCGCCAGCTAGTTCGGCGGCGCTGCGGTCGTACTCCTCGAAGCCAAGCGGGGCGCCCGCTAGGGTCTTCGTACGGCAGATCGGAAACGGATAGAGTTTTCCGAGATCAACGCGATCGTAGCCCAAGACGCCGGCTTGCGGCTGCGTAACTTCGAACGTCGCCGCGATCTCATAAGCCTCGGCAGACTCTCCCTTCTTCTTCGTCGGAAGATCGATCTTGCGCAGGTGGGACGCTTGCTTGGGCGGCGTCAGATAGTCGCTCGCCAGAGGAAGCATGGCCGGCCGGAAGGCCGGGGCGTTGCTTTCGAGCGAAGCGTCGGAAGCTTCGATCTCGAGCAGGTCCGGATAGTGCTTCCGTAGAGCGCCTGCAAGGATCGGATTCTTGCGGACCTCTAGAAGCGCAGCAAGGTCGTCGATCACGACCCAACGAGGCCGGCAGGGGTTCCGCAGGCAAAGGCCCGAGTAGGAGCTCACGTTGCCGTAGACTAGGTGATCGCCGAACCCCACCGGAGACGAGCAGGTCAGCACGAAATCGTTGAAGTCCGAGTCTGAGCCGGAATCGTTGCTTTGAATATCGAACCGATAAACGCCGCCCGAAAGAGTCGGGAAGGTGATCTGATCGTCGGAAGCGCGCCAAGGTTTGCCGGTCGGCTTGTGCTCGATCGTGATCGTCCAGTGATCGCCGGCGACCGGCTGAGGCGGACTGGCCTGGGTATAGGTTCCGTTGCCGCTTGCGGCTCCGGCTACCTTAAATCGTTGGGGAAAGGCTGCGGACTTGGACTTCACGTCCACCGTCCAGTTGCCCTGCATTGAGATAGACACGTCGAACCTCCGTATTGACTGACTGCGCCGATATGCTTTCCGTAGGAAACGGCTGGGTCGTTGAGCGGCGCTAAGGATTAGTGACGGTCGCGACCAGATCGTTACAAGGATTAACGGGCTATTTCGCAGAAAATGGACGCCTGGATTCCTACGCATAGGAGCACGGCGGTTGAGAGAGCGTGACAGCTCCCGCTTGTTATGATTTGGATCTGTGCCCGCGCGAATCCTAGACGGCAAGCTGATCCGCGATCAGATCCTCTCCGAGCTGACGGCTGTCGTCGCTACGCTCGCTGACCGCGGCAAGCGACCCGGCTTAGTCGCCGTATTGGTCGGCGAAGATCCCGCCTCACGGATCTACGTCCGCAACAAGATCCTCGCTTGCGAAAAGATCGGACTCTTCAGCGAGACGCTGCGGCCTCCGGCAGAGACAACGACCGAAGAGCTGCTCGCGATCGTTGCCGAGCTCAACGGACGCGACGATGTCGACGGCATCTTGGTGCAACTGCCGCTGCCGCCCCAAATCGACGCGGGTAGGGTGCTAACGGCGATTGCCCCGGCCAAAGACGTGGACGGCTTCCATCCCGCCAGCATGGGCGCATTGGCGACTGGAAGGCCTGGGCTTGTTCCCTGTACGCCGGCCGGGATGATTGAGATTCTCAAGCGCAGCGAAATCCCGATCGAGGGTCGCCGCGCAGTCGTGTTGGGACGCAGCAATATCGTGGGAAAGCCAGTGGCGCTGCTGTTACTCGGCGAGAACGCCACCGTGACCGTCTGCCACTCCAGAAGCCGCGACCTCCCGGCGATCGCTCGCGAAGCCGATATTTTGGTGGCGGCGCTCGGGCGGCCGGCGATGGTGACGGACGACTACATCAAGCCCGGCGCGACCGTGCTCGACGTCGGCATCAACCGTATCAGTGACGCCTCCGAGGCCGAACGCATTTTCGGTATGAGGCCGAAAAAGCTCGAGCGCTTTCGCGAAAAGGGGTCGCTGTTGATAGGCGACGTTGACCCCGTCGCGGCGGAAGAGGTCGCCGGAGCCTATACACCGGTTCCAGGCGGGGTAGGACCTCTGACGATCGCGATGCTGATGTCCAACACAGTGCGAGCCGCAAAGCTCCGCCGCGGCTGAGCGCTCTATCGCAGTAGGTCTTCGAGCTGGATCCGCGAATCGGTGCGGTCATCGCGATACTTGACGATGATCGGCGCGTAGAGCGAGAGGTCCCATTCCTTGCCCACGCCCGAAGTAATCGGCCTCGATCCGGGCACGACGACGGCGCCTTCGGGAACGACCAACGGTCCGTCGTCTTCGGCGCGAATCACATTCTCATGCACAATGTCGTAGACCGGCGTCGAGCGCGTGAGAACCGTCCCGGCGCCGAGCACCGCGCCTTTCTTGACGATCGTGCCCTCGTAGACGCCGCAGTTGCCGCCGACTAGCACGTTGTCTTCAATGACCACGGGCAAGGCTCCGATCGGCTCAAGAACGCCTCCTATCTGCGCCGCGGCGCTCAAGTGGCAATGTTTGCCGATCTGCGCGCAACTGCCGACGAGCGCGTGCGAATCGACCATCGAGCCTTCACCGACATAGGCGCCGACGTTGACGTACATCGGCGGCATGCAGGTCACCGAGGGGCCGAGGTAGACGCCGTCGCGCACGCTCGACCCGCCGGGGACAACGCGCACGCTGTTTTGGAGAGTGATCTCCTTCGGCGGGTACGTTGATTTGTCGAAAAACTTGAGGCGGCTGCCCTCGTCCGACATGTCGACGGTGTGTCCCATGCGGAACCCGACCAGGATGCCGCGCTTGACCCAGGCGTTGACGCGCCACCCGTGGGGCGCGGAAGCATCAGGCTCGGCCGCCCGGGCGTCGCCGGAGTTGAGCGCCGTCTTGAATTCCTGGAAAGTCTCGAGATCGGCGTGGTCGTAGCTTTCCGAACTCTTTTCAAAGAGCTCATTGATGGTTTGTTCGAGCATTGTACGTTAGGACGATGTGAATTAAAGAATAGAGAAGCATAGCGGAGGGATGCGCCGCCGAGCGCTTCATGGGAAACATGCTGCTAGTCGGCGTGAGCGGCGACGGAGGCCGCCATCCCGAGATCTCGCAGCACCGCCTCTAGCTTGGCGCGGCTCTCTGGCGTGATGGGGACCATCGGCAGACGATAGTTGGCCTTGAGCAGGCCCATCATCTCCATCGCGGCCTTGACCGGTCCGGGGCTTGTCTCGCAGAAGTTCGCCGTCATCAACGGATAGAGCCTGCGATGAACCGCGCGCGCCGCGACGAAATCGCCCTGCAGACAGAGGTCGCAGAGCTTGGCCATCTCTGCCGGCGCTTCATTCGACGCCACGGAGATGACGCCGGAGCCGCCGAGCGCCATGAGAGGCAGCGTGACCGCGTCGTCGCCGGAGAGCACGCCGAAGGTCGGCGGCACGGATTGCAGGACCTCCGCCATCTGCCCGATGTCGCCCGAAGCCTCCTTAACGCCCACGATGCCGTCAATCGAAGCCAACCGGACGAGCGTCTCGGTCTTGATATTCAGTGCGGTGCGGCCGGGTACGTTGTAGAGGACGATCGGCAGTTGCGTCGCGCCGGCGACAGCACGGTAGTGCTGGTAGAGGCCCTCCGGCGTCGGCTTGTTGTAGTACGGCGTTACCGACAGGAGTCCGTCGGCCTCCATGGCCTCGAGCTCTTTGGCGAGCTCGACCAGTTCGGCGGTGTTGTATCCGCCGCAGCCGGCCAGCACCGGGACCTTGCCTTTCGCCTCTTCGAGCGTAATCTCGACCACCCGTAGGTGCTCTTTCTTCGACAGAGTGGGGCTCTCGCCGGTGGTGCCGACGGGTATCAGGAAGTGTATTCCTGCCTCGATCTGGCGCTTGACCAAACGCCGCAGAGTCTCTTCGTCGAGTGAGCCGTCCTGAAGGAACGGCGTGACCATCGCGGTGCCGCAGCCGGTAAACATCTTCGTGCGCCTCCTCGTTCAGGCGTCCTTGCTACATCTGATCCCAGACGTTTGAGAACTCGTAGAAACCCTTTCGTCCTTGAATCCAACGCGCCGCGCGCAGGGCTCCGCGGGCGAAGCCAATACGGCTTCGGGCCGTGTGACTGACGCGAATCGTGTCCGCCTCGGAATCGAAGCCGAACTCATGCGTGCCCGGAATCGCTCCGACGCGATTGTGCGCCACATCGATCGGCCGCTCATAACCCGACTCCTTCATCACATCCAGCAGACGCAGCATCGTGCCCGACGGTGCGTCTTTCTTCATCTTGTGGTGAGCCTCGTAGGCCCAACCATCATAGTCTTCCTCACGTGCGAAGACCTCGGCGGCGGCGCGGACCACACGGTAGAAGGCGTTGACCCCGATCGAAAAGTTCGCGCCGTAGACGAAGCCAATCTCAGCACGTTCGGCCGCGCTTTGGACCTCATCGATCCGATCCAGCCAGCCAGTCGTTCCGACCACTGTGTTGACGCCTAGTTCGGCAAGCTTGAGTGCGTTATCGGCCGCGGTCGCGGGAGTCGAAAAGTCGATCGCAACGTCGATCGCGGAAAAGCTCTCGGCCGTCATGCCGCATCGGTCTACGTTGTTGAACTCGTCGAGCTTGAGATCGACATCGAAGCCGAACTCAGGAGCGAGCTGTTCAATCATCCGGCCCATCTTGCCGTAGCCCACCAGGGCTAGCTTTTTCATTGCGGCTTCAGGCATTGGACTAGGCGAACACGTCGTGATCGATCTCGCTGAAAAACGCCGCGTGCAGCCGCGTGACGACGGCTTCGAGGTCTTTCTCGTTGACGACAAAGCCGACGTTGAGCCGTTCCGCGCCCAGAGAAATCATACTGACCGGAATCCCGTCGAGAGCCGAGAAGACCTTCGCGGCGATCCCTGGAGTATACCGAATCCCCTCGCCGACAACGCAGACGATGGCCTGCTGTTCGCGGAGTGTGACAGTCGAGAATTCAGAGAGCCGGGCGCTGATCGCCCCGAGCCGCTCGGCCCGGTCCACGGTGAGCGAGACGCTGACCTCGGAGGTGGAAACCATGTCTACTGCCGTCTCATGTTCCTCGAAGATCTGGAAGATGCGCGCCAAGAAGCCGTGCGCCATCAGCATGCGTGTCGAGCGAATGTCGACGACGGTGATGTTCTCCTTATAGGCGATCGACTTGACCAGCACTTGCGAGGGGGCCGGTTCGGCCACAATGCGAGTGCCTTCGATCTCAGGCCGGCGCGAATTGAGCACTTTGACAGGGATGTTCTTTTCAAGCGCCGGCGCCATCGTGGCAGGGTGCAGCACGCGGGCGCCGAAGTAGGCCAGCTCAGAGGCCTCGGCGAAAGAGAGCACGCGCAATCGATGGGCGTCGGCGACGATCGACGGATCGGCCGTCAGAACGCCGTCGACGTCGGTCCAGATCTGGACCTCCTCGGCGTCGAGCGCCGCGCCGAGGAGCGAGGCGGAGAGGTCCGAGCCGCCGCGGCCGAGCGTGGTCGTCACGCCTTTTTCGTTGGAAGCGATGAAGCCGCCCAGTACCGGAATTCTTTCTTTCTCGATCAACGGCCGGAGGAGCTCATTTGCCCGCCGGTTGGTAGGCTCGGCGAGCGGCTGCGCTTCAGTGTGACGATCATCGGTGACGACGACCTCGCGCGCATCAACGTGGGCAGCGTCGAGGCCGGCGGCGCGCAGGGCTTCGGCGAAGACGCGGCTGGCGATGCGCTCGCCGAAGCTTGAGACGGCGCCGACCGAGCGAGGCGTGAGCTCGCCCAACACTTCGAGGCCCTTGATCAACGAGGCAAGTTCCTCGAAGTTCTCGTCGAGCAACCCGGCGAGATCGTCGTGCGCATCGTCGGAGGCGAGTTCAGCGGCCATTCTGGAAGTGTGATCACGCAACTCGCTGAGCAGGATGGCGGCGGCCTGCGAGTGTCCCGTGACGGCGGCCTCGGCGATTGCAAGCAGCTGGTCCGTGGTCTTGCCGAGCGCCGAGACGACGATCAGAGGTCGTCGCTCGGCGCGCGCGGCGACTATGCCGACGACCCGTCGGACGGCCTCGGCGCTCTCCAGCGAGCTGCCGCCGAATTTCATCACGATCATGTTGCGCTCTCGATGTCCGCCTGCTCGCGGACGGATTTCCTGCTCAGTCCAACCAGCCTTCGACCTTGAGCAACTCGGCGTTGAGCACGGCGGCGCCCGCCGCCCCGCGAATCGTATTGTGCCCCAGCACGACGAACTTGTAGTCGAGGATCGAGCACTCGCGCACGCGGCCTACGCACACGGCCATGCCGCCCTCAGTCATCGCGTCGCGTCGCGGCTGCGGCCGGCTCTTGCCGCTGAGCACATGTACCGGATGCTTCGGCGCCGTAGGCAACTGCCGCTGCTGCGGCACGCCTTCGAAGCTCTGGAACGCTTCAATCAGCGCCTCGACGCCCGGTTTCTCCTTGAGCGCAACCGAAACGCAGACAGTGTGACCGTCGACTACTTGCACGCGATTGCAGTGCGCCGAGACGGGCGCGGCCAGATTACGCAGGCCGCCGTCGACCAAGTCGCCGAGGATTTTCTGCGTCTCCGACTGCATCTTCTCTTCTTCGCCGCCAATGTAGGGAATCACGTTGGCGACGATGTCGACGGAGGGCAGTCCCGGATAACCGGCGCCCGAAATCGCCTGAAGCGTCGCCGCCATGATCTTCTCAATCCCGAAAGGCTTGAGCGGGGCGAGGCCAAGCGTCATCGTGACCGTCGAGCAGTTCGGGTTGGTGAGGATCGCGCCGCTCCAGCCGCGTTGGCTGCGCTGGGTTTCGATCAATCGCAGATGGTCGGCGTTGACCTCGGGTACGAGCAGCGGCACGTCGTCGAACATGCGATGGTTGCGTGAGTTCGAGACGACGACACGGCCCGCCTTGGCGAAGGCCTGCTCGATCTCGCCCGCGACCGAGGCGTCCATCGCTGAAAAGACCAGCTTGGGGGCGTCGTCAGTCGGCTTGGCGGCGGAGACAATGCGGCGCGCGATGTCGTCCGGTATGGATCCGTCCTGCGCCCAATTGGCGGCATCGGCGTAGGTCTTGCCGGCGGAGCGCTCGCTTGCGCCGAGCCAGGTCAGCTCGAACCATGGGTGGCCCTGCAGTTGGTTGATGAACTGCTGACCGACCATCCCGGTCGCTCCAAGAACGCCTACTTCAATCTTATTCGGCATACAACTTCCCCATCCTTTCCGGGCGCTCCGCGAAGACGGACGCCCGGCTAGCTCGTAGTTTTGTCCGTCTTGAGTTGTTTGACCAGCCGCTGGTACAGCTCAACCGCCTCGCGCACTTCCGATTTAGGCACCCGCTCTTCGAGCGTGTGCGCGACGTGGATCGTGCCGGGGCCAAGCAGCAGCGGTTGTCCCCAATTCGTCAGCTTGGGAATGTCGGTCGTGTATTTGACGATCGAGGTTTCGAAACCGTCGACCGCCTTGAGTTGAATCGCGGGCGTCTCAGTTACGACCGTGGCGGTAACACGGTCGTCGAGAGCATCGAAGGCGATCTTCTTGAGCTCTTCGAGATCAGATACGACGCGAATCACAACCGACGCCGAGGCATGGTCTGAGATGATGTTCGGCGCCGGACCCGCCTCGAGCGTCCCGATGTTCATTGTGCTCTCGCCGAGCACCGAGTCGACCGGCCACTCGACCTTTCGCAGGGCGTCGAGGTTGTCGAGCAGCTTCTCGACCGCAGAGTCGCCCAACTCGGGGTAGGCTGAGTGAGCCGCCTTGCCCTTCGCCGTGATATCGAGCCGCACGGTGCCCTTCGAGCCGAGCGCAAGCTGGTTCGAGGTCGGTTCGCCGTTAATCAAATAGCGAACGCCCGCCGGGGTGCGGCCGTTGGCGAAGACGGCGCCCGCGCCGTCGACCTCCTCGCCGACCACGAGCAACACGCCCACGTCGCGAACACCGTCTGCGAGCAGCGCTTCGAGCGCCTTCAGCATCGCCGCGCAAAGCCCGTGCGTGTCGCAGGCGCCACGTCCCCAGACGTACTCGTCGTCTTCCTTCGACGGGATGAAAGGCGGGACGGTATCCATGTGGGTCGAGAAAACGACCTCAGGCTGGCCCCAGTACGCCCAAACGTTGTTGCGGCCGGGCTCGACCTTTTGCTTCTCGATCTCGCCGCCGTATTTGGAGACCAGCGGACGCAAGTAGTCGAAAAGAAAATCGCCGATCTTCTCTTCGTGCGGATTGACGGAGTCGATGTCAATCAGCGCCCGAGTGAGCTCAAAAACGTCCATGGCGGGCGGGGAAGCGCGGGCGGGTGAGCACGGCGCCTAGTCTCTTGAGAATAGAAGATGCGCGGAGCAAGGGTCAAACTAGGGCGCGCGTCCGCCCGAGCGGGGTCTTGAAAACCGGACGAGGCGTTGCCGACGAGGTTGGGCCAGTTCTGGGTAGCGCCTATCGTGTTCCACTCGAACGGCGACAGGCTCGAGCCGCCGTCTCAGATGCCGGCCTACGGCAGTGCTTGCCCTGGCTGACTTCCGCGGGCCGCCAGCCGTCCCGTACACACGGGGCTTTCCAAGAGAGGTCTATGTATGGGGTAAAACCGGACGCAAGGGCCCGGGCGCGGCGGCCAGAGAGTGGCGCCCAAACGCCGCTTCGGGGCCTCGATGCGCTCCGCCGACCCGTAGTCGACGCCAATCAGGTAACATCCAATCATCAAGATCACGAGAGCGGAAGCTCCGAGCTGAATCGACATCGAAAGCGAGACCACCGATATGCACTCACGCAGAACCTTTCTGGCGGCCGGAGCCGCGTCTTCCTTGGCGTCCGCCGCCTCCGCGGCGCCGGTCACCAAAGCGAGCCTCGACCCGGGCGGCGACCGCCATGTCTATTTCACTGGAGACGGCATCCCGCTCACGCCTCGCGAATGGGCTGCCGTGCTGCAGCAGGCGACCGCATCCGGCGACGTCAAGCTCGACAGCTACTCGGTCGGAGGCCCGTTGGAGGAGCTCGAAGCCAAGTTCGCCGAGATACTCGGTAAGGAGGCCGCGATCTTTTTTGGGACGGGGACGCTGGCCAACCAAGTCGCCGTGCGCCACATTACCGCGCCCCAAACCAAATCCATCGTTCCCCGCGAAAGCCACTACTACGCCGATTCGGTCAACTGCGGCCCCATCCTGAGCAATCTCGAATTGATTCCGATTGCGAGGGATCGCGCCACCTTCACACTGGAGGAGATCAAGCAAGAGATCGAGTGGAACGCCGGCCTGCGCGGCAACCAACCGGTCGGTTCGATTGTGATCGAGTCCCCCGTCCGAAGGATGGACGGCCAGGTGTTCGATTTCGCCGAGATGAAAAAGATCTGCGCCTACGCCCGCGAGAAGGGCGTTCGCACCCACCTGGACGGCGCGCGGATGTTCCTGGCCGCCCCCTACGCGCAGGTATCCGTGCGGGAGTACGCTGACCAGTTCGACACGCTCTATGTCTCTCTGCACAAGTATTTCAACGGCGGTTGCGGCGCAATCGTCGCGGGCCCCAAGAAGTATATCGATCCGATGATCGATACCCGGCGCATGTTCGGCGGCGCTCTCCCGAAAGCCTGGATGTACGCCTCAGTGGTGCTGCATTATTTGGACGGCTTCGAGGAGCGCTACCAGTCCGCCGTCGAGAACACCGAGAAGCTTTGGGAGAAGCTAGACGCTCACGCGAGCTTCCGCGTCGAGAGGATTCCGAACGGATCGAACATCGTCGCGCTACACGTGAAGGGCGACCCGAAGAAGCTCGGGGCCAACCTCTCGAAGGCTGGCGTGACCATCTCCACGGGCGGCTCGTCGAGCGGGAACGGATGGACGCGCCTGCTGCTTCGCGTAAACGAGACGTCGAACCGGCGCTCCGCCGAGGAGCTGGCCACGCTGTTCGCCAAGACGCTGGCCCTTAGCGGCTGAAGCGCTGCGTCCGCATTCCGCGCCATATAGGTTTATTCGGTGCAGACCATCGACCAGGATCTGGATCCGGCTCGTTTGCGAGCGCCCACCGGCCGATCCGAGGCCCTCATCTGGCGGATTTCGCATGACATCGCGATATTTCAACAGAAACCGGGCGAATCGTCCTAACTGTCTGAATGTGAGAGGCGTAGCTCCGTTGACGATCGCGTGAAATGAACACTTTGCTAGTGTCCCGTTTCTAAAGTTCGCGTAACATTATAGGACCCGTAGACGCCTTTTCTTTATGAAGGCGAAGACGACCACCGGGCCTCGACTGAAACCGCTGAAGCTGACTCCAGCGGAGCGCGA